>Ga0182743_1000003_pt1 | contig 815874 bp, 782 predicted proteins | sample eDN3rd30CKraftOP_FD_128522 | JGI IMG/M metagenome (GOLD analysis project Ga0182743, IMG submission 128522) | Enriched Organic Plus compost microbial communities from Emeryville, California, USA - eDNA 3rd pass 30_C Kraft OP (version 2) (version 2) ... | reverse complement strand
GTCATCATCCAGCGTGCTCCAGTTGCCTACCACCTGCGCCCACAGCGGATACGCCGCAGACGTAGGCATGGCGCCTGCCACCGTGCCACCGGCTTGCGCCGTTGGTGCACCGGGCAACATGCCGGCACCCAGGTTGCCGCGCATGCGTTGCGTCAGGGTGCGCGTGACGAGGCTGCTATTTTGCAACAGGGCCGCCTGCGTGCTGCCATGCAGTTCACCGGAAAGCTGATTCAATGCATCCTTGCGGGCATCGGGCTGCATCAGCATGACCGCATCGGCCGCGGCGTTCTGGCCGGCCACGGACAACACACCATCAAGCGTCGCGCTCTGATTAGACGAATAACCTGTACGGTCGATCGCGCTATGATCCGCTGACAGACTGACCTTCACGTCCTTTTCGCCGTATTTGGTCGGATCAAGCTTGACCAGAGTGCCGGCGAAGGTATCGCCCAACTTTTCGGTTTCGAACTCCCCGACCACGGTACCTGCCTCGGTACGAATAATGGTGTAGTCATGGTTAAGGCGGTAGCCACCGTACTGATCCACGACGAGGTGCGCACCAGTCAAATCAACATTTCCGTTCTGTACCACCAGCAAGTCAGCTTGCCCTGCGGCATCTACTTCGGCATTGATGGTGTTGCCTGCAAGTGGGCTTATGGTATTTGTCGTAATGGTTCCAATGGAATTACCGGGGGTAAGGATTGAGCCGTAGGAAGCCAGATTGCCTTGGATCGACCAGTTTCCTCCGAACATCAGGCTGTTGTCTATATTGACGTTCCCGCTGACAATGATTGGGGCGTTGATCGTTCCACCCCCCACAGTTGCCCCGCTATTAAAGGAGGCCGAACCCAGAGTCGTCTGGCTTCCCGTCATGCTGAAATGAATATGCCCGCCGTCCGTTCCCTGCACGCCGCCGGCAATGTTGGTGTTGCCATTGAAGGCTATGTTGCCACCAGACGTTTGAACGTTACCGCCCACGGACACATCGTTATTGAAGGTTGCTCCGGAGCCACCCATGCCCATAAGGTTGCCAGTGATGGTTGTGGGCCCACCCGAGAAACTGAACTGCGAACCGGGAGTCACTGACACACTGCCACTAATCTGCGGGACATTCTGGAAGGACACATTGGAATTGTCGCCGGCAGTGACGTCGCCTTGATTACCGGTAACTGTTTCTCCAGATTTGGCGATTTTTGTAGACGCATCAACCATAATGCCAAGCCACGAGGCGCTTTCGTCCTTCTCGACCTTGGTGTACTTCAGTACATTTTCACGAGTATCGAGCGATCCGTCAGCACGGTAGTTTTCGATATTGCCCACTGCCCGTGTGTTTCCGCGCAGTTCCAGCAAGACCTCGCCCTGCTCGCCGCCCGTGCTGCGGTCGATACGCATCAACACGCCGTTGTTCGTTTCGAGCACCGAATTGCGTGCTTCGATGGTCTGCTCGAGATCTGAGGCGAGCACTTCAACGTCCTCGGGCCCGAAGTACGAGAGGAACGTCGGTCCCTTTGACTCGACCCGCGTACCGGTCAGTGTTACGTCGGCGCCATTGCCCAGAAATACGCCGGCACCACCTTCACCCGCCGTCGTGATCGATCCGCCGGTAACCTGAATTTCGCTGTCGCCATTGAAGACAGCCAGACCGAAGGCATCCTTACCTTCTGTCCGGACATTCACATTATTCAGGATTGCCAGCGATGGCCCATAGTCACCCAGAGTTTCATCAATGCTGGATGCGCCTACACCGTGAGCCTTGACGCCGGTAGTCGTGATGTTGGTAGTGGTCAGCATGACCAGCCCGCCATTGATGGCCAAGGCGCCGGCCGCTTCTTGCCCCGTCGTGCGAATAGTGCCCTGTGTGAACGAAACCGTACTGCCGGGTGCCCATTCACCGCTCTTCGTGGCGCTGCCATAAGCCGTGACACCGTGCGCCTCCCGCCCGCTCGTGTTGACGGTCACGTTCGTAGCCGTGATGGTGGAACTCGTATCTCGAACATTGCCATCCGCACCATCGTTCTCGGCCCGTAAGCCTTGGGCGTCTTCACCCTTTGTGGTGATCGTGGTGCCGTCGACGATTGCCGTGCTCTTATTCTTTACCAGGACGCCGTAGTTGCCCACGTCCACCTTAAGGGTATCGTGCTCAAAGCTGGAGGCGCCATTCGTGGTAATTGAGCCGCCGGTGATGCGAAGTTCACCCTCCTTCCAGGCGAACGCACCAAAACCCGCATTTTCACCATGCGTTGTAATGGTGACTCCGTTTGCGCTGACTCGACCCTGCTCCTGTGCGTAGATCCCAGAAGACTCGTCGCCCGACGTCGTCACTGTCCCGCCAGTCAAGGTGACTTCGGAACGAACTGCACCCTCACCAGTTCCGTGCTTACCAAACGCCTGAACCGCATGTGAATTATTGCCTGTCGTCGAGACGGCCGTACCTTCGGTCGAGATCTTGCCACCGCTTGTCGCGAGCAAGCCACGCGTGTACTGATCACCTGTGGCTTGTACGGCCCCATCGGTGATGTGAATCGAGGCGCGATCATCCGCGTGAACGACCGATACGAGGCTGCCATTACCGCCGCCCTTACCTGTTGATTTTATGACTGTCGACTTGCCGCTGATGTCGGCGATTGATCCTTCGCCTTCAACATCCAGCGTATGGCCACCCGATTCCAGCTTTGAATCGACGACCTGAAGGAAACTGCCGTAACGAACCAGGGCTGCCGGACTGCTCTCGGCAACGACCGATCCATTTCTGAGATTAATGGTGCCGGCTGTTTCCGGACCGGTATCGCCGTCCTTATCTCCGGCCATCAAGCCGATCGCGTTACCTTCTGCGGTGATGGCGGTACCGTCGAGAACAATAGTGGATTCTATCCCTGCGTACGCGCGAGCCCCCGCCGCTCCGTTTCCGGCGACGTTAATACTACTGTTACCTTCGACAAATATATGGCCGCCATTGCCCGCTTCGACGCCGAACGTATGGCTAGAGCCACCATCCACATCGATTTCCACATTTTTTGCCAGTACCGTGCCCGAAGACTCAGCTTGGATGCCGTTGCTGTACGTGCCGTCGGTCTCAATCCGGCTATCGGATATCTCAACCCGACTTCCACTTCCAAACGCCTGTACGCCGTGGTTTCCCCAATACGAGTTTTTAAACGTTTCGTTGTCGCCCTCATCGACATCTACCGTTCGCGTAGTAACAGTCACACCATTGAGGATCGCGGTACCTCCGGACGCTGCACCGACGCCACGATTCTTATTACCTAGCGCCACCACTGAGGTGCCGTCCATATTGAGCGTGGCATTCTCACCGGTCACTTGGAATGCCCAGGTGTAGGTATTGCCGAAGTCTTGATGGCTATACGTAGCCTCCTCGAACGAACAGTCTGGCTCACATGTAAAAGGGGGACCTGGAACGGCGAACGCCGGAACACCATAAATCCCCATTAACGCCGCAGTTAAAGTCGTGATCCTCAACGCAGCTCGTTGTTGCTTCCAATTTGTCATAAACCCGCCTCTATCCATAAAAAATAAAAGATTGAAAAGGGCGACAAACCCCCCTTTATTTCAATTTCAGTGTTTCCAGTCGTGACAATTCAGCACCGAAACCAAAATTTGATACCGATAACTTCGGATTCCAAATTAGGGTTTCTACTAGAAAATTCAGGGGTTAGCGCTCGAATTGGACGACGCATACAGCACATTTGATAGACGGGTTTTTACAAATGAAACCATCGGCCAAATAGCCTATAGAATTGTTACTAAAGTTTCATTTGTAGCCCGTGGACCACACAAAAAGGGGCTTTCCGGCTGCGAAGCAAGCTTGGAACCGCAACCCGGATCAGAATTTCCGTTTACGGTGCTATGAAAGAATTGACCGCCAATCGGCCAACATTCGAGCGTACACACGCAAAAAGGCCGGCATAGTTGCCGCCTTCATCCCTAAACTCGACGTCTAGGGCGAATGCCACAAATATGCCGGCCTTTTGCCGTTAACCCACGATCTATGGATCAGCAGTCAGACACCGGGATTAACCGATTTACACCTTGCGCACTGCCCATCTTCGTGCGACGTGCAGCGTCTTTCCTCGCTTACCGCCCTGCCGCTTTGGCGGTGATTCCGCCTGCCATGCCAATGTTTTCTTTGGGGAAGTCGGACAGGCGAGCGCGAACTTCATCGATAGGGAAACCGGTCGCTTCGTGAGCGACCTGACTCAGGCGCTTGATGAGATCGGCTTTGGCTTCTTCGGTGCGTCCTTCGATCATGTCAATGTCATACAGGATCGCTGCCGTATCGAATTTTCCGCCGGAAAAATAATGGCCAGCGGGCAACTCATTGAGCAATATCCGCACAGAAGGGAGCGAGGTGGAAAGTGCCTCAATCACAGCGTCACTGGTGCGTTGAATCAATTGTTGTTTTTGTTCGGCCGTCAGGGGCTGAGTTGCGGTGATATTAATGAATGGCATGCGGCACCTTCAGTGAAGTAGGTAAGTAAGTGAGTAGTGACAAAAAACGGGGCAAGCCCCACGGGTTTGAGAATGAGCCCGAATACTAACCGTGCAGTCGACGAGTCCAGTCTTCGACGGTCATGGACGACAGCCGTTTGGCAGCCAGATCGCGCAAACGCGGCGCCAGCTCGGCCAGGGCGGCAAGCTCGCCAGGCTCGAACCGATCATCATACAAGATGCGAAGAACGCGAGTAAGTGTCCATTCGGGTTGCGGACGCGAGACACGGCGCAATGGGTCGTCGGGCTGAACCCATCCCGGCTGCAGCACTCGGTAGTACCAGCCGGTGCGACCGGTATTCTGAACTCGCAGCGCCATATCGGGCACATTGAAACGCTCGTTGAGCTTCCAGCAGGGTTGGCGCGGCTGAGAGACTTGAATGACGGCATCGCCAAGTTCGAAGATATCGCCGATGGCAACGTCGTCTTCGGTCAGGCCCAGGGTAGATAGGTTCTCGCCAAAGCCCCCTTCTTCGAGGTTGTGTACGGAAGACTCGGCGAGCTCTTCGGCCCATTTGGGGTAGTGGTCGGCCGCATAGTGGTGGACCGCCTTTTCGGCGCCGCCATGATGGACGGTATCCCCTTGCTGATCTTTGCGAAATTTGGTTTGTTCGAGGTACTGGGCCCGCGTGACCGGCTGCTTATCGATGGCGGTGAGTTGACCACGAGGCCCCGGTACCGCGGTACCAATTCGCAACGACAGTAGGGCCCAGCTCGGACTCATGGCAAAACACCTAGAAATATTTATTAATAAATGAAAACAAATGTACGCCGTGATCCGAATGATATAAGAAATCGACGTAAATAGTAATGGAGATATGCCCTAGAGTTTACGCTGGGTTGACGCAAGTCAGATCGAGTCGGCTTTACCCTGCACCGGCTTTCGCCCACAATGCCATTGGTCCCGTTTGCCCATTTAGCAGGCGGCTTTCAACACATTCGCTGTCTTCCCGGTTATGACCTATCTCTATATCAAGCATCTGCACGCCACTGCGGCTTTCGTAAGCATCGTGCTCTTCATCATCCGCGCCGTCTGGTCGGTAAAGGGTTCCCCACTGCTGCAATCGGGGTTCGCACGTGTCGCTCCACACATCATCGACACGATTTTGCTGCTTGCGGGTATCTACCTGGCTTCGGTTGTCGGCTGGCACCAGCCCTGGATTGCCGCAAAAATCGTTGGTCTGGTGCTTTACATCGGAATTGGCACTCTCGCAATCAAACGCGGAAAAACACCAGCCAGCCGTGCCGCGGCGGCCGTGATTGCTGTTGTGATCTTCGCGTACATCGTAAGCGTGGCGATCACTAAACAGCCCCTGGGGTGGTTCGCCTAAGCGTGGTCAGTCGTGCCGGCGCGGCGGAACGTGAGGTTGATACGTCGCGCGCCCACAACGGGATGTTCGGCCGCTTTGAGCGGCATGATGCCGTGAAACCGCATGCGGTCTTCTCCGCCCCACACTACGACGTCACCGTGAAACAAGGGAACACGAGCCGGCTTGTCGCTGCGCTCCTGACCGCCAAACAAGAATGTGGCTGGTATGCCCAGCGACACGGACACAATAGGCTGAGTCAGATCGGCCTCGTTTCGGTCCTGATGCAGCGCCATTCCTGAGCCTGGCAAATATGAGTTGATCAAGCAGGCGTCAGGCTCGAACCCGAGAAACCCGGCGGCTTTGGCCGCTCGGCAGGCCAACTGGCGAAACTGGCGAGGCATGCTGGGCCACGTCTTTCCGCTAACTGGATCAGTTTCGGAGTACCGATAGCCGGCCCGGTCGCTGATCCAACCGAGCCTGCCGCAGTTTGTAAGTGCCACCGACATCGTGTAGCCGCGTCGGGTCTGCATATGGCGGAATGGCGAGCAGGCTTCAATTACTTCGAGTTCTGCCAGAACCGCGTCCACACAAGGCAAGGCGAAGCCGCGCAGTACCACGGCGTCGCGGCCCAAGGACTCGAAGCCTTCAGAAGCACCTGTATCGAACAGTTCTAGATTCATCATTGCCGGCCCCTTCAGGCCGGCCTGCTCCTGCTACGTTTAAATATCGCCCCAGACTTCTTGAGCCGTTTCAATCACCAGGCGCAGCTTATTACGCTGGTCTTCAAATGCGATGTCGTTGCCGTGTACCGTACTCGAGAAGCCGCATTGCGGGGACAACGCGAGTTGCTCAAGCGGCACGTATTTGGCGGCTTCGTCGATACGACGCTTGAGGTCGTCTTTGGATTCCAACTTGCCGAACTTGGTCGTGACCAGCCCAAGAACAACAAGCTTTCCTTTGGGCAGATAGCGAAGCGGACGGAAGTCTCCGCTGCGTTCATCGTCGTACTCGAGGAAGTAGGTGTCGACGTGCATCTCGGAAAGCAAGGCTTCGGCCACTGGTTCGTAATTGCCCGAGGCGGCATGAGTACTCTTGAAGTTACCGCGGCACAAGTGGATACCCAGTGTCATGCCTTCTGGGCGCTGCGCCACCACCCGATTGATGAAGTTGGCATAGCGATGCGGAAGCTCATTTGGATCATCACCTCGGTTCCTGGCGGCTTCGCGCATATTCTCGTCGCACAAATATGCCAGGTTGGTATCGTCCATCTGAACGTAGGTGCAGCCCGCAGCAGCAAGCGAACGCAACTCATCGCCATAGGCATCGGCAACGTCCTGATAGAAGTCAGGCTCGAGCTCGGGATAGTGCTCTTTGCTGATGCCTCCGCGACCACCCCGAAAATGCAGCATGGTCGGAGATGGAATGCATACCTTTGGGGTATGACCCGGCGTCACCTGCGATTTGAGATATTCGAAATCGGCCTTCTGAATATCCTTTACGTGGCGCACCTTGTCGACCACACGGATGGTAGGGGGAGCCAATTCCATGGTGCCATCCGGCTTCTGGAACGCAAACGGTTCGTCGCTTTGCACCCCACCAATCTGCTTCAGGAAATCCACATGAAAGAACGTGCGGCGGTATTCGCCGTCGGTAATGGTCTTTAACCCGACGTCTTCTTGAAACTTGACTATCTCGGTTATGGCTTTGTCTTCGACCTCGCGAAGCTGCTCTGCGCTGATCTGCCCTTTTGCGAACTGATCGCGGGCCTCGAGCAGATACTTGGGCCGCAAAAAACTACCGACCTGATCGGCGCGATAAATTTGGGGAGTGGTCTGCGTCATGGCGTCCTGTTTGGAAAAGGTTGATGGCAGGCGCACCCCTAACCGCGAGAGCGCCTCGAGTGTTTGCCAGCCCATTCTAAACTTCGAACTGCGTTTTGTCTTTGTCGTCTCGCAGACAAGGGTTTCGCCTGGCGACCCCTCTAACTGGATTGCAAACCCACACGATCTCTCAGACCCATGACATCCGCGTGCTTGGCGCAATGGGCACAGCAGAACATACGCCCATCTTGCTCGAGCCCATGACCGATAATGGGCACGTCACACTGCTCACAGTGAGGCGCAACCATTTTGATGGCGCACTCAAAACTATCAAATACATAGGTTTCGCCCTTGATCTTTAACTCGAAAGCCTTGTCGTAATCGTTGCCGCAAGCGTCACAAATCGGCATGGCACACCTCCTGAAAAGTTGATCCCACACCGCCCCGACAGTGCAGGGCAGCAACTGCACAGCCGTACACGGCAGGCGCGGCACTGCGCAGCAAGTGCCATTCCGAGCTAAATGGGCGATTGACTACAATGCCGCCATGGCAAGTAGAAAGAAGCCCGCAGTTCGACGCCGTCGCAGCAAACAACCTCAACGTAGCAGCCGCCTCAAACGATTCTTTAAAGCGCTCGTGGTTTCGGCCATCGCGTCGTTCAGTGCTGCGAGTTACGTCCTTCATCCGCAACTGCGTGATCAGGTTTCGATCGAGCCTCTGCTTGCGCAACTTGGGTTTCCCGCCGAGCCAGGCCTGGCCCCAGCAACACCCGTAGGCGGGACCCAGGCACAGACCCAGTTCAGGGAATGCAGGGGTCTGTTTCCAAATGAACGGCCACCAGTCGTGCCGGCCGGCCCTAGTTTTCGAGAACTGTGCTTTGATGCCTTCGCCATCTTGCACAATGGCCGTACGCGCACCCCGGCGTTTGTCGTTCAGCGTCTTAGCAGACGCCTTTTGCAACAGGCTCAACATATTGAACGCAGTGACCGCTTTTACCAAGAAGCCAGACTTCCAGCCTCGGAACGTGCAGAACTGAACGACTATCGCCGATCGGGTTACTCTCGTGGACACTTGGCCCCTGCCGCCGACATGCACACGGCGGAAGCCATGGCACAAAGCTTCAGTTTGGCGAATATGGTTCCCCAAGACCAGCGACATAACTCAGGTGCTTGGGCAAAAATCGAAAGCGACACTCGCAAATACATCTCACGGGCCCGCGGCGACGTGTATGTTTTTACGGGCCCTGTCTACGCCGGACAAATCGAAACCATTGGCGACAACAAGGTGGCGGTACCCACCCACCTGTTCAAGCTGGTGTACGACGCCACAACAAGAAGGTCATGGGTGCACTGGCAGGCCAATCACGCCAACGCAACCGTTGGGCCGCCCATCACTTACGAGGAATTTGTTCGCAGAACCGGCATGCGATTGCTGCCGTAAGTCAATTTAAATACCAAGCGCCGCGGGCCACCTGTAAGCACGCTCCCAGACGCAAAAAGGCCAATCCCGAAGGATTGGCCTTTTAAATTCTGGCTCCCCGAACAGGGCTCGAACCTGTGACCTGCGGATTAACAGTCCGTCGCTCTACCGACTGAGCTATCGGGGATCAAAGAAGAAAAACTATAGCATAAATTTGATCATGTGTGCAAGCTATCGGTCGAAAATGCCTTCGGTATTGCTGCTGTTTCCGAAAACTGCCGGACCTTCACAATGTATGGGCCGCTGGCATAATTTCTGTAACCTTTCGCCGGCACGAAATAATACTTGATGAGCCCGACTACTCCCTGCGTATCCTGTCGCTCAGTTTCGGGGCCGTGACAGAACAGGAACACTTCTAAGTGCACGGCGACCTGTCAGATGCAGAAGCGACGGCATTGGCTGCTCAGCACTGGGCAGTGGGTGCAACACTCGAAACGGCCCGACAGCTTCACGGCGTCGGATGCTCGGCACGCAACTATTCTTTACAAGCCGGCGTCGGGGGAATTATTCCCCACACGATTTCAAGTAGCGGGCTTTTGTCAGACGACCATCGCACGCTCTGGGTGCCTTTCCAGCGAGCCTGCTCGTGCAGGCTTAATAATGCCTCGGAAGGTCGCGTACCCCAAGTGGGGCTGTAGGCCACCAATGCTCCACAATCGAGCGCAGTGTCGGGCGACAGCCAGGGAGAGTCGGCATAACTGGCGCCGATAAATACTTCGGCAACGGGATCAAGATTGATGGCGATATTGCCGCCAAGCCAGGTGTCCGAGGCCACCAATGTCAATGGCTTTCCGGGAACATGAGCTTCCCATTCTTGCTGCATCAGCTGTGAGACTTCTGGTCCAGGAAAAGTCGATCGCGCCGTCCGCCCGGAATAGTGCGCCAATGGGCCGCGCGCAATTGCGTACCCTACGGCCATCAGAACATGGATCGCGATGACCAATATCGCTGTACGACGCAAGGTGGCGCGCGCCGACCCGCGTAGCCACCAGAATGCGAAATACCCGTACAGGATAAAGAAGGTGGTTCCCCACGACGCAGTCAGCCGCGAACCCAGCAGGGCCGACATCAGCACTGTCGCTACAAAAGGACCAAGCCCCACCCAGAACAAGAACGACCTGTCCCAATAGCCAAGTTCGGACGCATAAGTTTGGCCACGGTCCGCGACGGGTTCTCGACGCTGCCAGATATACAGGCCAAGCCATACCAGGATCATCGGGCTTAGGCGAGCAAGTTGATCTATCGTGAAATCCAATATGCCCTTCAGCACCTCGGCATAGGACTGCGTTTCGAGAGATCGGTCCAGATATGCAAAGGGTGCGAAGTGGTTGTCGACCAGCCAATACAGGTGCGGAGAGATCACCAGCAGGAACACGGCGGCGGCCTGAACAATGCCGCGCTGCACACGCTCGTCACGCCAGTGTCCTTGAACCAATATGAAGACCAGAAAAATGCCGAACTGGATGACGGCACTGTACTTCGTCATCATTGACAGGCCCGCCACCGCCCCCAGCCAAAGCCATGAGCTGCTTCGTCCGTAACGCAGGCCCCGGTAAAACAGCCAGGTGCACGCCGCAATCGACCAGAGCTGCGCTGTGTTGTGATTGAAGATCGTGCCGCGCAGCGAGAAATACAAGGTCGTGGACACCATCAAGGTCGCGATGAGGGCGCGGCGAGGCGTGGTGAATTCGCAGCCAAACCGCCAGACAAACCAGAGTCCCAGCGCCGATACCAGCTGCCCGGCGAAAAAGACCAACCAAATGGGTTTGCCAAAAATACTGGTCAGCGCATATAGCAACCACGAAGGCAAGGGCGGATGTTTGGTATAGCCAAACTCGAAGCTCGACGCCCATACCAGCTCTTCCATGCCGTCCAGGTCAGGCGCCTTGTGACTGATTGCGCAAAAGATGGTCCAGAGGGCCACCATCCCAACCAGAAAGGCCAGTATTGTGCCGTTCCAAGCCAGTGACGGGCTTCCATGCGCCCTGCCGGTATTGCTCTGCTGCATTTCTCCCACCCTTTTTTCGGTTCAGTGCATGATGTGATGAACACGCTTAGTTTGACGCAGCGTGATTGTAGCGCCGGTATACTAGGGCGCTTGCAGCTCTTGCGAGCTGTCTCACTCGTTCCACCGCGTCGGAGCCTTCATGAACGATAGCCATCTGCACTATCGAACTTTCATTATCTTGCTGGTCATCGTTACCCTGGCTTTCGGCAGACTTCTTCTGCCCTACTACGGCGCGGTCTTCTGGGGCGCAATCCTGGCAATCAGTTTTATGCCCCTTTACCGCCGATTGCTGGCGCTGTTGCCGGGCCGCCCCAATTCGTCGGCCTTTCTGACCGTATTGCTGGTGCTGGTACTGGTCATTCTGCCCCTAACCCTTTTGACAGGCTCGCTTTTGCAAGAGGGCTCCAACCTCTACAAAAGGATCGAAAGCGGCGAACTGAACCTTGGGGCCTATTTTGAACAGATTGTTGGGGCATTGCCGCCTTCTCTTCACAGCGCTTTAGAACAGTTCGGGCTGACAGACCTCTTCAGCGTGCAAGAAAAGCTTTCGGCCGGCGCGCTCCAGGGCAGCAAATTCCTCGCCTCGCAAGCCGTCAATATTGGGCAGAACACGGCACAGTTTCTAATCAGCCTGGGCATCATGCTGTATCTGTTGTTTTTCCTGCTGCGCGACGGGGCACCTTTGGCGCGGCGCATCACGACTGTCATCCCCCTTAGCGGCGAACACAAACAATTGCTGATGCACAAATTCGTCACCGTCGTGCGGGCGACTTTGAAAGGCAACATTGTCGTGGCGGCGACCCAGGGCGCCTTGGGCGGGCTGATCTTCTGGATTCTGGGTATCGAGGGTGCGCTGCTCTGGGGCGTGATCATGGCTTTGCTCTCGTTGCTGCCCGCCGTGGGAGCCGCCATTATCTGGTTACCGGTAGCCGCTTACTTTCTCGTCACGGGTGAAGTCTGGCTGGGCAGCATCCTGATACTTTACGGAATCCTGGTCATTGGCCTGGTCGATAATATTCTTCGCCCCCTGCTGGTCGGCAAAGACACAAAAATGCCGGACTACGTGGTTTTGATCTCAACGATTGGCGGCCTGACTGTCTTCGGCCTTAATGGTTTTGTTATCGGGCCGTTAATTGCAGCATTGTTCATTGCCGTGTGGGATCTGTTCCCCTCTGCTACCCAGGATTTTAACGACCCTCAAGATTACGGCGACAGCTGAACAAGCGGGTGAGTGGCAGACATATCGCATAAGGCACGGACGTGACGCACGTCGGCTTTATTTTTGTTGTAATAGCCGTTTGTCACTACTTGTTAATTTTCTATACGCCGTGAAACCAGATTCTGCTGTCGAGCCCACCAGTCGATATGCCTTAACTTCTCAACTCGACATTCTTGATGTACTGCGCACTCTTGCGCTTGAACATCGCCTTATACACATGCAGGTCGCCGGCGGTGCGACGTCGATTCTGACGACTCTGCTGCACATCGATCCCGCTGGCGAATCCTTGATCTTCGACGGCAGTTCGGACGAATCATGGTCCCAGCAAGTCGAGAAAGCCCGGAAGCTTTACTTTGAAGCGTCTCAAAACGGCGTTCACATTGCTTTCACATCGGGCCCCGCCACAACGTGTTCGTATGACGAGCGCCCGGCGCTTCGACTGCCATACCCCACCGAGCTCATCCGTGTGCAACGCCGGGATGCCTTCAGGGTCGCGACTCCCCAGCACAAGCCCGTGCTGTGCCGAGTACCGCTGGACGAGGGCGCTGTCGTCTTGCAGTTGGAGGACCTCAGTGGCACCGGTCTTGGCACCGTTGATTCCTCGCTCGAGTTTGACGGCACCGTCGGCAAGGTCTACCCGAAGTGCCTACTGGAACTGCCCGACGATGAACCGTTGAACGTCACTCTTCGGCTGGTACAGGTACGCGAATTCGAAAGGGCCAATAAGCAATTACGTCACCTGGGATTCGCCTTCGAGAACCTTCGCGGCGCGGCACTCGCCCGCATCCAACGCTACGTCAGCGCCCTCGAACGCGAAGCTCTTGCCCGTAGCCGCGGATTCGGCTGAACACCAGCTGCCACTTCCGGTCTGACAGGACAGCCGGCGGCCGGAATGTGTATAATTGCGGGCTTAGCCGATGTAGCTCAGTTGGTAGAGCAGCTCATTCGTAATGAGAAGGTCGAGGGTTCGACTCCTTTCATCGGCACCAAAATTCAAGCGGCTTTGCAGGGTTCTTGCAAAGCCGCTTTTTTTATACGGTTGCAAACTGCCCGATGCAGTTTTGCCGAATCATCTGCGCTGGCGCAAAGCCAGCCCCAGCAAAAGCGCCGACCAGCCTTGGAACAGCAGGTCGATGGCCAATACCAGGCCAAGCAACCAAGTGCTGTTGCCGGGCCACAGCACGGCAACCAGAATGCCGGTGGCAAGGGTAATAATTCCAGACAAAGCCAGCCACTGCCATCCGCGCTGGCCTCGGTTGTTGAACCATATCCACAGTCGCAGGGCTCCCACGGCGATCAGGGTAGCGCCTAACAGCAAAGTCAGTATCGCAGCACCCGTAATCGGATTGACCAGCGCGATGACACCTGCAGCGGCATATAACAGACCGCTGGCTGTCCAGAAGAGGAATCCCGCCAGCTGCTTGACGCGCCATGCGTGAATGAGTTGGCCGATACCCCCGATGAGCATCAGAACACCTATGAAAATGACGCTGACCAGAGTCGCGGCAAAAACGTGAACAAATCCGATGGCGCTCAGTACCAGCAACACAATGCCCAGGGCAACGAACCAGCCCCAACGGGCCCCCAATTCATCCAGGGCCTGCGTCAGCCTGTCGCTCATTAAATTCGGATTGATATTGTTTTCGGACATTTTGAGTCTCCGGGGTTGACCTTTAGGGGGCGCGCCATATTGCTGACGCCGGGCACCTTGACTGCATTAAATCACCAACACACTTTCCGTGTCTTGATGCAAATCATGTCAGTCCAGACACGCCTTGATGCGTTCTGCCATCGCTTTGAGTCCGTCCTCGTCAGCTCGTTCAGCAGCATGCATGCGCAGCACGCTACCGGCTGCGTGTGGAATGACATGAAAGTGAATATGAGGTACGGTCTGCCCCGCCGCAGCACCATTTAACTGTGCCACATGAATTCCCTCGACGCCCAGCGCCTTTTTCACGGCGATGGCAATGCGACGTGTAGTGCGAATGGTGGCCACCGCGCCATCTTCAGACAGGTCGATCAGAGTGACCGCGGGCTCCTTAGGGATGATGAGAACATGGCCGTCGGCTTGCGGCATGATATCCATGAATGCCAATGTCTTGTCGTCTTCAAAGACCTTGATGCAAGGCAGCTCGCTTCGCAAGATCTTGGCGAAAATATTATTGTTGTCGTAAACCATCTACATATTCTCCAAACATTAAAACCAGACTTGGCCAGACGCTCCGGCACATCTGCCGGCAATCATAAAGCATGAGCACGACATACGTGGCGTAACTACCAGAGTACGTCCTGTCGCTTTCCCGACGCCCCATCCCGCCCCGGGCTCGCCCCGCCTTGCGTGCCTGTGGGCAGGTCATTGTTCAGCCAGTCGATCCCGGTTTCCCCCTTCTCTTCGAGCCATCGATTGGCTTCAGAGAAGTGGCCGCAGCCCACGAAGGGTCTTGGCGGGCGTGTGGCCGACAAGGGCGACGGATGGTTTGACTGCAGCACCAACACCGGACCCGACGGCGGATAAGTGTGCAATAAGGATTGACGCGCCTGAGCATGCGCGCCCCATAACAACAGGACTTTCGGTCGCGGCTGAGACAACACCGACGACAAGATGGCGTCGGTCACAGTTGTCCAGCCACAGCGCGAATGTGAACCGGCCCTATGCGCTTCAACGGTAAGGGCTGTGTTCATGAGAAGAACGCCCTGCCTGGCCCATCGCAGCAGGCTATTTCGCTGAGCCTGATACTGCCCAGGATACTCACGAGCAAGCTCAGCAAACATATTGCGCAGGCTGGGCGGCGTGCGACAATCATCCGGGACCGAAAAGGCAAGGCCCTGAGCCTGTCCGGGGCCATGATATGGATCTTGCCCAATCAATACGACCTTGACGTCTTCGGGCGCGACTTCATCAAGCATGCGAAACGGACGTGCCGGAAAGATGGTTGCGCCGGCCTGAAGCCGCTTTTGCAAGAACTCATCGATTGTGTGAAGGGTGCGATTTACCGGCTCGGCTTCCAGCGCGCGACGCCAACCTGGAGCCAGCGCCCCGACATGTTCGATCAAGCTTCCCTGAAATAGATTATCGGCCATCGGGTCTGATCTTGCTTTGCTGCTGCACCCACTCCAACACACGGACAGACAACTTATCAAGGGCAAGGCCAAACGCTTGCACGACCTCGGTCACCTCCTTGCCCTGCACCGGCTGTTCGACAATGAAACGCTGTGATCCGACGATGCGCGACGAACTGACGTTCGACAGGTTCGCGTCATAGGCGATGCGCACCACAGGTACGCCATCACGGTAGACGACGTGGAACCATGTCAGGTCTCCGGACAGTTCGAGGTCGGCGCTGAGGGTACTGCTATCGGCCACGACTGTGCGAAACACTCCCGCTGAGCGAAAAGCCTCGATCAAGCGATCGCGAAAAAGCACCGGTGCGCGGTCGCTCCAACGGGCTCCTTTGTACGCGCTGATTCGGTCCGGATCGGGAATGACCAGAAGGCGCGTGCTGTCGACCGCACGATCGCCATAAGGTGTGTCGATTTGCAGAACCTCATCGGAACGCGGTTGCTGCACGCTTTGGCTGCCCAGAGCGGCGCTGGGCGATGGCAAGCGATAAAAGGTGAGCGTTTCGGACTCGGGCAAAACCGAACATGCCGATAAAGTAAAGAATAAAACCGATGATAGCCACGCCAAGGCGACTCGTCTGGACCGGTGGAAATGCGTCATGGTTCGAACTCCTCAATCTTTGTGCGTCCCAACAGGAAATTCGTCGGGCTGTCGTCCAGCTTGCGTACCACGTCCTGCAAACTCGCCAGAGTAGATCGCAGTTCTTGTAGCGCCGGCCCAAGTTGCCTTAAACCGTCTACACCAGAATGAAGGCCTGAGCGGTTTTCTTCGATCAACTGATTAAGGCTCTTGCCGGTGTCGTCAATCGAGGTCATGGCCGAGCGTATGCTTGCGAAAGTCTTGTCGCCCTGCTGCACGAGTACAGAATCGGCCCGCTTCATCAGCGTTGCTGCCTGCTCAAGGGCGACCTCGGCCTGACGGCTGGCCTGGGTCAGGGCGGGCACCAACTGCGAAAGATCTTGGGCCGGCTGTCCTAGTGCGGCAGTCAAGCGCTCGAGGTTCTCGAGTGATTGCCCAATACGCTGAGCATTTTCGGGCGACAGAATTTGCTGCGCGCTCATCACCAGCGAGGTGAGATTCGTCATGAGATTATCGCTGTTGGCCAGCAACTGTGTAATAGGCGACGGAGTGGCAACAATGACAGGGTCGCCTGATTCAGGTTCCGGCAAATCGGGGCTCTCGGGCGAGCCACCACTCAAGCCAATCACCGACGCGCCGGTGATCCCGGTCAGGACGAGACGAGCATGGGTGTCCTGCTTGATGGGAATGTCGTCTTGAACCTTGATACGCGCCCGAACTTCCGACGGATCTTGTGGGTTAAGGGACAAGTCCGTTACTTCGCCGACCTTGATACCGTTGTATTGCACCGCGCTGCCCACGGTGAGCCCCCTGACCGCTTCGTGAAAAATGACGACGTAATACCGCTCGCCCGCACGCTGCCCGGCCTTGCTCAGCCATAGGGAGAAAAGGACAGCCATTATGGCAACAAGGACAGTGAAGGCCCCTATCAATACGTGATGCGCCCTGGGTTCCATTAACTATTGCTCCGATTGAGTTGCGCCGCGCGATTAGCAGCACGACCTCTGGGACCATGAAAATACTCGCGTATCCATGCGTCGTCGATGGCGGCCACGCTTTCCAGAGTGTCGGCGGCCAACACCTTCTTCTGTGATAACACCGCAACCCTGTCACAGCTTGCGTACAACGTATCCAAATCGTGGGTGACCAGAAAGACAGTCAAGCCCAATGCGTCTCTCAAGGTCATGATGAGTTGATCGAACGCGCCTGCTCCAATCGGGTCTAGACCCGCGGTCGGCTCGTCCAGGAAAAGAATATCCGGATCCAAGGCCAGAGCACGCGCGAGCGCGGCTCGCTTGACCATGCCGCCAGACAAGGAACTCGGGTATAAGTCTGCGGCGGTGGAGGGCAGACCCACGAGACACACCTTGCTGCGAGCCAGCTCTTCGGCCTGTGCACGATTAAGTCCAGCTTGCTCCATGAGAGGTACCGCAACGTTTTCGATTACCGTCAAAGACGAGAACAACGCACCGCTTTGAAACATCACACCGAAGCGGCGCTCGATGTGTACCCGCCTTTCGGGTGGCAAAGCGAGCAGATCCTCTCCGAATATGTGAATACTGCCCGCAGCGGGAGGCTGCAGGCCAACGATGGATCGCAGCAGCACCGACTTGCCGGTACCCGACCCCCCCACCACACCCAGAATTTCTCTTTTATAAATATCGAGGTCAAGCTTGTCGTGCACGGTGTGCGTACCGAAGCGATTAACCAGACCCCGCACCTGGACGATAGGCGTTGGCACCGTGTTGTTTACCATCCCATCTCCATGTAAAACAGGGCGGCAAGCGCGTCAATAAGAATCACCACAAAAATGGACTGCACCACGGCAGAGGTTGTGTGCTCTCCAACCGACTGTGCACTACCCCGCACCTTGAATCCCTCCATGCACCCAATGACGGCAATCAGATAGGCAAAAATCGGAGCCTTGGCCATTCCCAGAAAAAAATGCTTCAGAGCGATGTCCCGTTGGAATATGGTCAGGAACATGCTCGGAGAGATGTCGAGCGAAACAGCACAAACAAGCATGCCGCCAAGTATGCCCGACACCATTCCGACGAACGTCAACGCCGGCAGGGCAATCAGCAGAGCAATTATTCGTGGCAGTACCAATAAGTCGACCGGGCTCAAGCCCATCATGCGTATGGCATCGATCTCTTCATTCGCCTTCATCGAGCCCAATTGTGCGGTGTAGGCGCTGGCCGTTCTCCCCGCAATCAGGATGGCGGTAAGCAATACGGCAAACTCACGCAGAAACGAGAAACCCACCAGGGTGACGGTATAGATGGTGGCGCCGAAATCGGCCAGTACCGTTGCCCCCAGAAAAGCAATGACCGCCCCGACCATGAACGTCAGCAACGCTACGATGGGAACCGCATTGAGGCCCGCCTGCTCGACTAGGGCCACGACAGAAGTCACACGCCAATGGCGCGGTTGAAAAAGGGTGCGCACAAACGCCGCAAGAGTCAGCCCGATGAATCCTAACAAGGCAATGATCAGCTTCCATGTGGTTTCCATGGACATGCCGATACGGCCAAGGAGCTCGCGCCAGGCCGGAGGTTTATCAGGCACCGCTGCTTGCTGTGGCTGAGCACCGGCCACTGCAAGAAGCAAGGCCGAACGTTCTGCTGGAAGACTTGGGTCTGCCTTGATCAACTCTTGAAGGCGTACAGGGCCGACAAGTCGGGCCAGCTGCGCGGCCCCCGCGGTGTCGATGGCCTCCAATCCGTCGAGATCCAGTTGGTCTACAGCGAGGGCTTGGGTAGGCAGGCCGCTCTTGGTGGCTGCAGACGCCCGCCGCAGCACAGTCGCCATCTCGCGCTCGATAACCTGGTAATTCTTCAGGACCCAATGGCCACGCACACGCATTCGCTGCGATGTTGCGCTGCGCTCAACGTCCAGGTATTGTGCGTCGCCTCGCATCTGCGACTCAGTCCAACCAGACTGTGAAGTCTTCGGGTGGTACGCGTGGCGTGCGGAAGGTATTGACTACCGCATCAGTATCGGCCCAGCCAAGCGCCATGCCGCATACGAGCATTTCGTTTTCTTTTGCACCGATATGAGGGAGGATGATGCTCGCAAACGAGTTCCACGCAGCCTGCGGGCAGGTATCAAGCCCGCGAGCCCTTGCCGCGACCATGATGTTTTGCATGAATGCCCCACAGTCCAGCAACGCCCCCTGCCCCATTACGGTGTTGACAGTAAAGAACAATCCCACTGGCGCATCGAAGAAGCGGAAATTGCGCTGATGTTGAGCATGCATGCGGTCTTTTTCACCCTTCGCAATACCCAGCAAACCGTAGAGCCCCCAGCCATTCTCGCGACGACGCTCAATGTAAGGGCTGACCCATTCGCGCGGATAGTAGGCGTATGCCTCTTGGTATTTCTTTGCCTCGTCGGGGTTTGCGTACACGGCATCATGAGCAGCACAGACTTTCTCGACTAGAGCCTCACGAGTGTCTCCCTGCACAACGTACGTTTTCCAAGGTTGAACGTTTGCACCCGATGGCGCGCGACTTGCTACTTCCAGGATCTCTCGAATCAGGTTGCGGGCCACAGGCCGATCGGAAAAAGCGCGGATCGACTGACGCGATCCGATCGCGGCGTCAACGAACTTGACGCAGTCGCTGACTGGAACGCGATCCAAAACAGGTGACGACATGTGTGACAACACTCCTGAATGCACATTGAAACTCGGCTAAGTGTAATGGCCTACGTTCAAAAGAACCAAGCGGGTTTGAGCGGAGATGGCATTTTGAAGCCGCGAGCGGTGGGTTTCATCTGGTTGCATTTAAAAACAAATGGCCCTATTATGGAATTTACGCATTTACTTATTCTTAGCCACACCTACCTGGGCAGGCGGGCAAGGCCCTAAACAGCATCCGCGGCCAATCTCAATATAATCATGACCAAGTCGGACGACCCATCTCTGTCGCCGGATCAGCCTCCTGTGCCAGACACATTTTCAACTGGCCTGCCACACAAGGTTGCAACCTCGTTGACAGAACGCCCACGTGCACCTCGCGATTCGGCTTTGCGCCGGAGGCGGCTGCAAACGGCGCATCAGCTTCAGACAATTGCCCATTTGCGCGAGCAAGTGGCCGAATTGCGCGCCGAGATCTCCAGTCTTGAATCCATTATTGGTGCCCAGGCCGACGCTATCGATGCGCTACTCCGCCAGAAGCAAGAGCCGGAAGACTGACCCGAAACGTACTGCCCTGACCCGGCAGGCTTTCCACGTCGATACGACCTCCATGGCGCAAGATTACTGCACGCACCAGAGCCAAGCCCAACCCGGTGCCCGCAGGGTTATCCGGTGCCTCGACATCAAATCGCCGGAACGGTTGAAATAAACCGGCAAGCTGATCCGCCGTCATACCGCGCCCTTTGTCCTCGATTTCGACCACCCATTCATTGCCGCGCCCGTGCAAGCGACACCAGATCCGGGAGTTCTCCGGACTGTATTGAATGGCATTGGTCACAAGATTGCCCAACGCCCTTCGCACCAGGTCTTCATCAGCCATGATAAAGGCGGGATACACGACTCCTTCGACAGACATCGTGATGCTGCGGCCATGGGCCATCGGCCAGTGCTCGTCACATACTGACTGAAGCAAGCCCGCCAGATCAATCTCGTTAAGGCTCAGTTCCATGGACTCGGCGCGCGCAAGCCGTACGAATCCGTCGACCAGGCGCAGAGTGCGACACGCGCTGCGGTCAATTCGATCCAGCAACTGAGATTGCTCCATAGGCGGCTTGCTATGTCGCTGCAGTTGGGTCAGCGCAAGGATGGCGTTCTGGGGAGCGCGCATGTCATGAGACAGGAACCTTAGTGCTTCTTCGCGCAAACCAATGGCCAGCCTTAGCATTCCCATGGCCTGATGCAAACGCACGAGCCTGTGAGGCAAGGAGTGGCGCCCGGTAATGTCATCCAGCGGCAGCGCCTGAAAATGCATCAAATTCTGTGCATACAGCGTATCCAGTTCTGCATCGACCTGTTTGAGCGCCGCCTCTTGAAGCCGCCAGCTCCAAAGCGGATACGCCAGCATGATTCCAATAAGCGATGCCGACGGCCCAATCCAGACGCGTACGTAGCGCATCAAAATCCAGTGGACAACGAATATCAGCACAACGAGGCCCAGCATCACAAACAGGGAACGACGTGGCGACAAGCGGCGCAGGGCCAGGCACACTATTAACACCGGGAAGGTACTGAGCAGGGCCACCGCCAGCACATGCGGCGTACGTATCCAATGCTGCTCAAGAGCATTATGCAAGCCGTTGGCCAGAACTTCGACGCCCGACATGGGTTCGCCGGCACTTGATAGCGGTACCGAAAGTGTGTCCCCCAAAGCCGACGCCCAGGCACCTACAAGCACAAATTTGTCGTCAAACTCTTCGCTTGGGACCGTTCCATCGAGCACCCGAGTGTAGGGGAACATCTTGAATGTGCCTGGCTCTCCGGCATAGGCCATGAGTCTCGGCTTGCCGTCGCCCGAGCGCAGCAATTCAGCTTGCGCATCGTGCCCAGCGGTGTCGAGCATGGCTACGACAAAATGGTCGACTTTGCCTCGTTCCGTCTCCCAGTATGGCCTCATGGCCCGGACAACGCTATCCGGACCAAGATGGGCGTTGATCACCCCCTGGCCGGATGCAGCCTGCGCCAACATGGGACGCGGACCGATCACGCGGCCGTCGTCAACGATAAGCGGCAGCACAACCCGGCCATGTTGCGATATGGCCTGAGCCAGATTCAATTCATCTTCTGGGTAAGCCGGGCTTGCATCGCGGAAGACCAAATCAAGTCCGACTGTCTTTGCCCCGTGCAGGCGTGCGAGCAATTCTGCATGGACGGCCCGCCGTAGCGGCCAGTGACCGAGCTCGTCTATGCTGTCATCATCCAGGACAACAATCACAATCTCGTCTGGAGGTGGTTCCGTCGCCAGCGCCATTGTCTGTCCATACAGGAGATGGTCCAGGCGATGCAGCGCAAAGTGGTGGCTGAAATAGCTTATAAAAAACGTGAACACCATGACGATCGACACGACCAGTAGCCACTCGACGCGTAAGCGCCGATCGAGTCCGTCTCCTTTGTACAACGCGCCTCTAACTCGCATTCGCCAAGGCTCGCCTCTTATGAATTAGTAATCAGCAACGAACACCATTCCTCCGCCCAGAGTCGATATTGCATTCCCCGAGCCGTCGATCAACACATACGCTCCTTCGAACGGTGCGCTGGCGTCAACGCCGCCAATTCCCAGGTCATCTATCGCACGCACAAAGACATAATGCGTTCCCGCACCCGCAGCCGAGAAGTGCGCCGGCGGAGACTCGATACGATGTTGCGATACCAGTTGCCCGCCGCCGGCGTCTCGCGCCACACTGACCAGATAGGCGCGAGCCCCAGCCACCGGCTCGAATTCTGCAGTCCATCCTCGTGACCCACGAGTAGGCTGATGGAGCGTCGGAGCTGGCAACAAGGAACGCACTCCGGAACTTTTTCCATCGCGACCGATGGCCACGCCCTGGCGCTCGCGCAGAAACAGTTCGCTTGCCGCAGCACCGTCCACGCCCGCCGCTCCGCTAATGACTTCGCTGCGTGAGCCGCCGTCCACATGTACACGCATACGAGTACCACGAACCCCCGTGACGCTGACGGGCGTACGCACCTCGAAGCGGCCCACGCCGGTATCTTGAGGAGCGACATGGGTTTCAACCGAACCGGTTTCCATTTCGAAGATCGAATCGGTCAGACCAGTACCTTGAAATTCGCGCAACCGTTTAATAACCAGAGTCGTTGAAGGGGGCACAGCAACAACGCTGTTGTCTGCGAGTTGAAGGGTAGCGAAGCCGCTCGCACCCGTGCGGATGCTTTGTCCTTCGGATACGTCGTCCGCCGCTGTCAACGCCCGGGCCTCAACTGACACTTCGCCCGTAACGTTCGTGACTCGCGCCGTGGAAGCTCGCACCGGAATCATCGAAAATGGAATACGCAATACCTTTGCGATCTGCAATCGATAGGGGTCGTCCACTCCATTAAGATTCTGGAGAGCGCTCCAGTTCGATGCCCGGAGTGTGTACCGCTGCGCAAGTGCGATCAGGGTGTCGCCCGCCATGACCCGGTACAGAAAATCGTCTCCTTTAGCCCCCGCTGGCTGTGCCTCTGCGTTTGGAACAAAGGCCAGACCGAACACAACACTTACAAGGCCAACAAAACGAAAAAAAGACATTGGGCAGCTCGTACTAAATATTTCTAATTATTAAAAAAGGAAATAGATATTACCGCAATACATAACTTGTGGTGGCTTTCCCTAAGTGGGCTCACCGATCGTCTCCAACCGGTACCCAAGCGCATACGAAGACGACAGCCTTACGCCATTTTCTGGACGAAGCTGCAGCTTCTGCCGGATATTCGAAAGGTGTGTGTCCAGCGTACGGGAGGTAGCCGGAATTTCTCGATTCCACACGGTTGCACTCAGGACATCCCGAGAAAAGAGTCGTCCAGGGTTACGAAAAAACAACAACGCTAGCTCAAATTCCTTTGGGGCAAGTTCGATCACATCGCCATGGAAATAGGCCACGCCATTTACCGCGTCCAACGTGTATGCGCCCAGTTGAACCTCGTTTTGCTCAACAGCGGCTTCTACCCCCCGCCTGCGTAACAAGGCATCAATCCGCGCTACGAATTCGCGAGGGCGAATTGGCTTGCACAGATAGTCGTCTGCTCCCGCCTGCAAACCGGCCACCAGGTCCTTTTCCAGTGTGCGGCTGGTCACAAACATCAGGGGCACTTCATATCCGACATGAGTCCGTATCCAACGAACGATCTCAATGCCGTTGATGTCGGGAATCTCCCAATCGATCAACATCAGATCGAACGGCAACTGCTTTCGCAGCACGTCAAGCAATGATTTGCCTAGGCCGAACGTCGTGCACTGGTGGCCCGCCTCAGCCAACAAGCAACGGATCAGTTCGGCCTGATCCGGGTCGTCTTCCAAAGATGCAATGTTCATTTATTCTTGAACTTATGAAAGGGAAATGTCTCCTTCGGGCGGACCCCGTCGGGCCAACTGTGTATGGTAACTGATACGGGCATGAGAATTGCATCCATTAACATATTCCCCGCGCATACTGGAGAAGCCATGCCTCAGAATGATTTCCGCCCGGTCCATGCCGCTCATGTTCCCGAGGTACCACCGGAACAACCTCCCATCACGCCCCCGCAGCGTCCTCCGGAATCCGATCCGCCTGACCCCGTTGAAATACCCCCCGACGACCCGAATGAAGTACCACCATTGGACGAGCCGGATCGGGGAGTCGATTTGCCACCGCGGGAGATTCCCCCTGGTGTACAGGAACCCCTCCAGCCGGGTACTCCACCCGAGCGTGTCTAGCGGCCTTCGGACTGCCCTACCTATCCATGCGCATCCGGGACTACCTGACGCTGACGCGCGACTCCGTCAAGGCTTGGCAGGAGGATTACGCTGCGAGCATGGGGGCAGCAATCGCGTTCTACACAGCGTTTTCCATCGCACCTTTGATGATCATTATCATCGCGATCGCGGGCTTCGTCTGGGGCGAGGACGCAGTTCGCGGCGAGGTTATTCGCCAACTTGGCAGCGTGGTGGGCAGTGAGGCCGCAGCGGGCATTCAGGCACTGATTCGAAACGCTGACCGGCCTCATCAGGGCATCACGGCAACTCTAATCAGCGTTGGCATTCTGATATGGGGAGCCACGCGTGTATTTGCAGAGCTTCAAACAGCGCTTGACCGAATCTGGGACGTCCCTCAGGTGGCCCGCCAAAAAGGGATCTGGAACACGATTCGTACACGCCTGCTCTCCTTTGGCCTGGTGTTGGGTCTGGCCTTTCTCTTGATTGTCTCTTTGGTGGTCAGCACAGGGCTGGCCGCGGTCGGTCAATGGGCCGGAGGACTCTTTCCAGGAATGGAAGCCATACTGCAGCTGGCTAACACTCTCATTACCTTCTGCATCACGACGTTCCTGTTCGCGATGATCTTCAAATTCATGCCACAGGCCACTATCGCCTGGCGTGACGTGTGGATTGGGGCCATCGTGACTGCAGTGCTCTTTGAACTCGGAAAGATTCTTATCGGCATGTATGTGGGCAAAAGCGCTTCGGTATCCACACTTGCCGCCGCCGGCTCGTTGATCGTGCTGCTTATCTGGGTGTACTACGCCGCACAGGTGTTCCTGTTGGGTGCGGAGTTCACGTGGATCTACGCGCGCAAGCATGGATCCCACCGGCAGCTTGCTAGCCCCAAGCATACCGCCCCGCCCGGCGAAGACGACGGAGTCTATAAAAATGATTCCGCAACGTAACAGCCCTGTCGAGTTCCGTCCCTGAGCGGTTCCTCACCCCTGCGTCGTAACCTGCCGTTGCGCCTCGACAAGACCCATCACAGCGAAAGCCTTGTACTGCGCGCCAGTTCCGGCACCATAGTAGGTGTGTTGAACGCAATTACAAGGAGTCTGCATGAAAACATGGATCACTACTGCTTGCTCAGCCGCTGTACTCGCCCTGGGCGTCGCTGCGCCGTCAATCGCACAGCAGACACAGGCGCCCGCGGCCACGCAGCAGGCACCAGTGAGCTATTCCGATTCCCAACTGGAAAAGTTCGTCGCGGCCTCCAAGAAAGTCGCCGTCATCTCTCAGGAATACACCCCCAAGCTCCAATCAACGACGGATGAGGCCGCGCGCCAAGAGGTTTATCGCGAAGCCGATGAAAAAATGGTGCAGGTGGTTCGAGATGAAGGCATGACCGTCGAGGAATTCAACGGCATCAATCAGGCTATCCAGCAAGATCCGGCGCTGATGGAACGGGTGCAAAATATCGCCAAATAAGGGCCGCGCCGCAACCGGCCTGTTAGGCGAAGGTGCAGATTCCCCCTCGTGGATCTGCACCCTTTTTTTAGCGAGATTAGAAAAGGAAGACCATTAGGGCTCGTTGAAGGAACTCCGGCAATTGCATCTGCCGCCCATTGGCATCGACCTGACCCTCGCGATACGCGATGCGAGTGAAAGCGGCGCCGTCATCAACAGTCGCCAGACCGGCAGTCTGTAAGCGGCTGGCGTATTCATCGTAAAGCAGGCCTACCAATTCGGCCGCCTCGGACTCGCCCGCTGAAAGCTGTTCTAGTGCCCGAGTCAGCATCGCCCTCTCGATTCGCATCTTGAGGTCGAGCGTGCGAATTGCCTGAGGCAACAGAATATCCAGGGGCAAGGGCATGTCAGCCTGGGGTGGCTGGGCCAAGTTCAACGCAAGCGAAAGACTGCTTTCTCCCTGGTCGTTGCGCCACACGATGGGATCCAGATCCAGCGCCGGGCTTCCGGCCAACAAGCCGACGAGCTTCTGTTGCAACAAGGCCGCGTCCTGCGGCGAAAGCTCCCAATCGTCATTGGGGCCATAACGTGCGTTCAGATCATCGAATACGTCGGCAAGCTCGTCCAGCGCGGGCATGCTGAAATCTTTGGCAGATACGCCCAGCGCTACGCTGCCAAGGTCAACCCCGCTCGAGAGCACATGGCCGAAGTCATAACGCACCTGGCCGCTACCCAGGTCTCCTTTCCTATCGCTGGAAACGATCATGCTCGCGTCCTGCAACACCAGTTCGCCGGCGTCCGCAAGCTCAAGCTTCAACGCGGCGGCATGAGTGTTGGCATTCAGCTGAATGTCGTTACCCGACGTTTTGGTTTCGTATTCGAAGCGTACGTCTTCGATAACCAGGCGATCGGTACCCGGTCCCATCGAGGTATCCAGCAAGCCCAGAGAACCGGTGACTGCACTATCCGAAAAATTATTGCTCAGCAGTGCACGTATGTTGGCACCTGAAAACTTCAGTACTTCTGTGTCGTCTGCGACCGACAAAGGCAAGAAGTTCCATTCCGTCTCGGCCTCTCCTCCAAATCGAACTTCGGTACGCCCGGTCGCCGGCGACTGTCCACCCAGGCTGTCGAACCACGACTGGGTCGCCGCAGAGGGCAACAGACGTGATTCGCTCCACGCCATCATTGGCGCAAACTTTCCCGAACGCAGGGCACCCAGAGGAAATGGACCGTGCTGCATATGGTCGCTCAACAGGTATTCTTCGCCCGGCTCGCCTTGTACACGCAGGGCATACACAACATCGGTCGAAAACACATGTCGTCGATATTCGGCAATGACCAAGGCGGCGGAGCCGTTTGAAGACTGCCCGAACATGGACCCTGACATGCGGAGGTTCGCTTCTGCTACAGCCCGTTCAATTGTGTGCTGTGCCTGTTTGCCCACATACCAGGAAGCACCCGTATATGCAGCACCAGCCGCCACGACAACGGCCAAAATACCCGTGGTTATTCTCATTGATTTTCCAAGTAAATACCGGCCCTCCCGGGCCGGCGACTACACTGCTCGCTTGCGCGAAAGTTCGCGCGGCAGTGGAAACGCGACGTTTTCTTCTACCCCCGGCAGCGTGCGAACCGACACTGCCCCCAATTGCTTGAGTCGCTCTATGACTTGCTCGACAAGTATGTCGGGCGCCGAAGCGCCGGCCGTAACGCCTACACGTTTGGTCTCTCGCAGCCAGACGGGATCAATCATGTCCGGGTCATCGACGAGGTATGCCTGAGCACCGCGGCGCTCCGCCACTTCGCGCAGACGGTTTGAGTTGGAACTGTTCACGCTGCCCACAACAAGCACCAAATCGCACTCCGGAGCCATGATCTTGACGGCGTCCTGTCGATTCTGGGTGGCGTAACAGATATCACTTTTCTTGGGCTCGACGATGCCGGGAAAGCGCGTACGCAGGGCTTCGGCCACTTGGGCAGCGTCATCCACCGACAATGTCGTCTGCGTGACAAAGGCCAGGTTGTCAGGTGACGCCACCTGCAGATTTGCGACATCTTCGGGCGTTTCCACCAGATACATACCATCTTTTGACTGCCCCAAGGTTCCTTCAACCTCCGGGTGACCGCGATGACCGATCATGATGATTTCACGCCCTTCGGCGCGCATCTTTGCCACCTCAACGTGAACCTTGGTAACGAGCGGGCACGTGGCGTCAAATACCCGCAGACCCATGCTCTCTGCTTCCGCCCGGACGTCTTTCGACACCCCGTGTGCCGAGAACACCACGATGGCTCCGGCGGGTGCCTCTTCAAGTTCGTCGATAAAGATCGCGCCCTTATTACGCAAGTCTTGCACAACGTATCGGTTATGTACGATTTCGTGACGCACATAAATGGGAGCGCCATGCAGCTCGAGGGCACGTTCGACAATATCAATGGCACGATCAACACCCGCGCAAAACCCGCGGGGCTGGGCCAGCACAATTTCGGGGCCCTGGCTGGTGGTCGTGGTTAGGGAATCGGACATGACTAAAGTACTCCAAGCAGTTCGACTTCGATTCGAAGATCTGCGCCTGCCAGCGGATGATTGAAATCGAACAGCGCCCATCCATCGCCACGCTGTTTGAATACCCCTGAATAACGCCCCCCATTCGGGGCGGAGAATTCCACGATGTCGCCAAGTTCAAATACATGACCTGGCTCGGTATGTGCGTCCAGCATCGACTGCGTCACGCGCTGTAGTAGCTCCGGATTGCGATCGCCATAGGCTTTGGCAGCAGAAAGTTCGATTGTGAAACGTGAACCCTCTTCACGACCAATCAGTGCCTCTTCCATGCCGGGTGCCCACTGACCGACTCCTAATTGCAAGGTAGCGGGACGCTGACTGAAGGTATCTGCAAACACCGAACCCGCTGCGGGCCCACTGGTGAGTTCGATGCGGTAGTGCAAGGTGAGGTAGGAATCCGGTTGGACAAAAGCGTTCACCGGAGGGGTTGAAGAGGTCAAAATCTGTCACCGTAGAAAAATCTCATATTTTTCTATTTTAGAGTGTTTATGCCATTTGATCCTTCTACCCCGCGCGCGGAGCGCCCCCGTGAGCGCCTTCTGGCGCATGGTGCTCAAGTGTTGACCACTCCCGAACTACTGGCCATCATCTTGCGAACTGGCCCTCGCGGCGCTGATGCCATCGCCCTGGGTCGCAAACTGATCATAGAATTCCAAGGGCTGCGAGGTCTGCTGTCAGCCGATGCAGACGCCCTTCTGAAGATACCGGGAATAGGCCCGGCCAAAACGTGCGAACTGCTTGCCGTCAACGAACTCAATCGTCGAGCGCTGGCCGAAGCACTACGCGCCGGAGAGGCGTTGGATCAGCCGCAACGCGTCAAGCGCTATTGCACGGCCATGCTGGGCCACCTGCGCATAGAGCACTGCATGGCACTTTACCTGGACAGTCAGTATCGCCTGATCACCACCGAAGAACTGGCGCGAGGCACGCTGTCGCAAGCTTCGATTTACCCTCGCGAGGTAGTCCGCGCCGGCCTGCGCCACCATGCCGCCGCACTTATCCTGGCTCATAATCACCCTTCAGGGGTGTCCGAACCCAGCCAGGCCGACCTGGCACTGACCCGTCACTTGAAACATGCGCTGGGCCTGGTGGACATACGCTTGCTGGACCACTTGATCGTTACCGCGCAGGGCGCAGTATCGCTGGCCGAACGGGGACAGCTTTAAGACCGAGGCGACTCGGCAACAGCAGATCAAATATCTGTTGAACCCAGAGTTAGCAACATGCTAATATTACGAGTTACTTTGGATACGTGGCTGGGCTAGAGCTTTTTAACGTAGACACGCGCCGTATGCACACGAACCCGTATATACACGAACCCGTATGCACACGAACGTATAACGGCGGTATACAAGCTACCCAGACTGGCGACCCCCAACAAGCTAAGGCACTTGCGCCTACAGGAACTTACCATGAAAGAAGGCATCCACCCCGAATACCGTGAAGTTGTTTTTCTGGACCAGCAAACCGGCAAAACCTTCATCTCTCGTTCGACCCTGAACAGCCGTGAAACCATCGATCTCGATGGCAAGACTTATCCGCTGTTCAAGTGCGAAGTCACCTCGGAGTCGCATCCCTTCTACACCGGCGCTCAGACTCGCATCGTTGAAACTGGTCGTGTCGAGAAGTTCCGCGCCCGCTTTGCCCGCACTGCCGGCACCGTCAAGAAAGCATCCTGATAGAGGCATTTCTTCGCGAGCGTGTCCGAGTCGCCATGGGCCGGATTCCGGCTGTTTTGGCGACCTAACGGCCATTCGGCATCGGCTTTCCGGCCGGATTTCAAAGGCAGCCCCAGGGCTGCCTTTTTACTTTAAGATGGCCCTGTTCCGTCATTTTTCCTTGTTGATCTGTGGCTTTGCATGACTCTCACTCTACGCCGGCGCGACTGACCGCAACGGCCACCACGAAGCTTCCTCGACTGCCCCTGCTTGCATTGGGGCTTGTATATATCCTATCGGGACTGTTCTTCCGCGACCCCTGGAAAACCGACGACGTGGCCGGCCTGGCCACTATGCTCACGGCGCTGCAAGACGGCTGGCACGCCTGGCTGCTGCCACAAATAGGCAATATGGCCTATGCCCAGAACGGTCCGCTCATCACCTGGGTCGGTGCCATTAGCATCTGGCTGTTCAGTCCGCTGTTCGAGTTTTTTACTTCGCCACTCGAGGCCAAGCTCCTCGCTTCGCGATTGCCTAATCTGCTTTGGTTCGGAATCATTACCGGGTCGGTCTGGTACGGCACCTATTTACTTGGACGTCGCCCTGAACCGCAACCACTTGCGCTTCCGTTTGGCGGAGAACCCACGGTGCGCGATTACGGGCGAATGATCGCCGATGCCGCATTGCTTTTGATATTGGCCACCGTCGGCATCATTTGGCGCTTACACGAAACCTCGGAAGTTCCTGCCCTGATTGCGTTTCAGGCATTGGCGTTCTACGCCGTTGCCCGCATGCTCGACCATCCGTTGTCGGGTGCAATCACCCTGGGTCTCGCCTTGGGCGCTGCCTTTCTGACCCGCGGCTGGATCGGCGCCCTGCCGATCATCCTGGCGATTCCATGCGTGTTTGTACCCCGTAGCGCCTTGTGGCCCGCCAAGCACTGGCTGATTATCAGCGTTGTACTGGCAACCTGCCTGGGATTGCTATGGTGGATACCAGCGCGCCAGTTCAGCACCTACTGGGTCCACAACTGGTGGTTGTGGAATATCACTTCGTTCGGTATGCCCCGTTACCAGGCAATACTCAGCATTTTGCGAGACCTACCCTGGTTCCTGTGGCCAACCTGGCCCTTCGCCTTGCTGGCGATCTGGCGTTGGCGCACCTGGCTGTTTGCACCGCACATCTGGATCCCCCTGATGTTCATGCTATGGCCATTCATTGTGATGCTTTTCTTGGCCGACGCCTTCGAACCCGAGTACAGCCTTATGGCTGTACCGGCCGCCGTACTTGCCGCCTTTTCGCTGCCAACCTTGCGCCGGGGCGTAGTCAACTCGCTCGACTGGTTTGCCGTGATGTGCTTTTCACTTGCCTGCGCAACGGTCTGGTTGGGTTGGATCGCCCTGCAAGCGGGTTGGCCCGAACAGATTTCCAACAATATCGCGCGCCAAACCCGTGGTTACGAGGCCTTCGTATCCGTGTCAGCTGTGGCGATTGCACTGTTGGGCACGCTGGCCTGGATTGCGATCGTGCGCTGGCGCCTTCTGGCCAAACCTGCCGCCCTGTGGCGCGGCACCGTCTTGTCTGCCTGCGGCATCGTGCTCACTTGGCTCTTGCTGGTCACGCTATGGTTGCCAGCCCTCGACTACGTTCGCAGTTACCGCGAGGTGTCCTCTCAGCTGACTCAGGCACTGCATACGCACCAGAAGCGTGGCGAATGTGTCAGAGGCCTAGCCCTTGGGACAGGACAACGCGCATCGTTTCTGGTGTTCAACGATTTACGTTTCAGCTATAGCGCAGAATGCACCCTCGTCCTGCAACAGACCTCGCCTGAAGCCATTCAAACCGGGCAGGCCGACTTCTCACCCGGCGCACAGGTGCTTTGGGAGGGCAAGCGTGGTGCTGACCGGCGCGAAGTATTTCGTTTATTGCGACTGAACATTCAATGACGTCAAGATCCGCCACGCAGACTTTTCTGACACAAGTCAGGGATACCCTGCGTCAAGCCTGGCCCGTACTGATCAGTGCGTGGGCCAGCATGGCGTTTGGCGTCATGGATACCGCCATGGCGGGCCACGCCAGCGCGGCGGATCTGCAGGCGATGTCACTTGCCGTCTCCATCTACATCACCATTTTCGTCGGCCTGATGGGGGTGATCCACGCCCTGATTCCCATCATCGGTCATCACTACGGGGCTCGGCGCCTGCTAGAAGTCGGTCGCGCCTGGGGCCAAGGGGTTTGGCTGTCGATCGGCCTGTCGTTGGTGGGTGCACTGGCGATGCTGTTCCCGGATGCGTGGCTCTCGTTTTCAGGAGACATCGAGCCGGAGGTGCGCAGTGGCGTCACCTGGTATTTGCGCGCCTTGATCCTGGCGTTGCCGGCGGCATTGGCGTTCCGGGCAATCTATGCATTGGGCACAGCGGTATCCAGGCCCAAAGTGGTCATGACCATCAACCTGGCCGCCATTGTCGTAAAAGGCGTCTTCAATTGGATCTTCATATTTGGGAAACTGGGGGCGCCCGCCCTGGGAGCCGCCGGTGCGGGACTATCCACTGCCATAACCAGTTGGTTCAGCCTTGCAGCGGGACTCTGGATCATGCGGCACGACCACTTCTTCAGGCAGTTCCAGCCTCGTCTGGACAGACCACGCTGGGTGGATCTGAAAGAGCTGCTGCGACTTGGTGTTCCGATGGGCGGCTCTTACCTAGTGGAAGTTGTCGCATTTACCTTCATGGCGTTGTTGATCGCGCGCGAGGGGATGTACGCAACAGGCGGGCACCAGATCACCGCCAACCTGGTCGCACTGTGCTACATGCTACCAATGTCGATCGGCATTGCATCGGCCTCGCTAACGGCGCAGGCGCTCGGTGCTCGCGACATGGCGCGGGCAAGGCAGACAGGTTTGGCCGGCCTGAGTATCGCCTTGGCAGGTGCTGTGCTGACAATTGCCCTGATCATGGGCTTTCGGCCAACCATTCTTGAGGCCTATACCGACAACCTGGAAGTGGCCGCGATGGCCGCGCTGCTCTTGCAGATTCTGCCGTACTTCCACTTGTGCGATGCCATGCAATGCGTCAATGCCTATTTATTGCGGGCATATAAGGTGGCAGTGATTCCATTGCTAATGCAGATCATCGCACTGCTTGGACTGGGTCTGGCCGGAGGCTGGTGGCTGGGCTTTGGTCCCGGTGCCGGCGGTCTGGCACCGGTCATTCAGGTGATCATGCCCGGAGCACCCTCCGGAGCCGCATCGATGTGGTTGATGGCGGCTATAGGGCTGGGGCTGTCGGCCTTGCTGCAGCACATCTGGTACTGGCACGTGGTCCGACAGCACACCCACGTTGCTTAACGATAGATATAGTCCCTACGCCACGGATAGGAAAGGTCGGCGGGGTTGTCGAGTTCGTCTCGGCGCCCCGTAACCGGCTTATGCTGCAACAATACCTGATGCAGTGAAATCCAGGCATGTTCAAAGCCCATGGCGCAGCCGGCCAGGTAAATGCGGTAGGCCCTTAGCGAACGCTCGGCGTTTTCTCCTTTGAGGGTCTTGCGGGCCTCATCCAGTTGGGCCTCGAGCGCATCGCTCCACGCCCACAAGGTCCGCGCATAATGCGGGCGCAGGTTCTCGACGTCAAGGTCTTCAAGCCCCGCGTCGGCAATCTGTGCCAGCTCATTGCTGATATGGGTCAGTTCGCCCCCGGGGAAGATGTATTTCTCGATGAACTGCCCCATGCCGGCGCCCACCTCGGCGTTATACACACCACCGGCAGTGATGCCATGGTTCATGATAAGACCGCCCGGCTTAAGCAGGCGGCGTAATTTCGAGAAGTAGTCAAACAGCTGGGCGCGACCGACGTGCTCGAACATGCCCACCGATGCAATCTTGTCGTATGGCCTGGATTCGTCAAGGTCACGGTAGTCAAGCAGATTCATGCGAACCCGACCCGATAGACCTTTCTCTTCGATCAGACGGTTGACATGCGCATGCTGGTTCTTCGAAAGAGTTATGCCCGTCGCATCAACGCCATAATTTTCGGCCGCCCACAGCAGCAAGCCGCCCCAGCCGGCGCCGATATCCAGAAAGCGCTCGCCTTCGCGAAGTCGCAGTTTGCGGCAGATGTGATCAAGCTTGGCTTCTTGAGCCTGAGCCAGAGTCATGTCGGGCTCACGGTAATAGGCGCAGGAGTAGACCCGGCGCGGATCCAGCCAAAGCTGATAGAACTCGTCCGATAAATCGTAGTGAAACTGAATTTGTTTTGCGTCGCGAGCTTTCGAGTGCCGCTTGACCGAAACCCAGTGGCGTTTCAAGCTGGTAATCCAGTTGCCTTTAGCAGTTTCGATTGGGGAAGCTTCCAGAATGGATGAGGCCAGAAGCATGAGGTCACGCATCGAACCTTCGAAATCGAACCGGCCCTCGACGTAGTCTTCGCCCAAGGTTCCAGCCTCGCCGGACGCCAGATGCCTCAGCGTCGCGACATCCTTGACCTTCAGGCGGATTCGCGCGTTGCTTGGACCTGCGGTATCCCCATTCGGCATCACGACCTGCACAGGCAGCGGCAGCGAAGCCAGTTTCTTTTCCACCAAAGACAATACAGCACTCACGTTCTCAACCCCCTATACGTATTCAGCTGACATTGATTTCCGGCCGGACAATGTTGACCCCTGTATTTTTATGAGTCATGGTGAATTCTGACGCAATCCCAGACTTCTACCCCCGGGCGGCACGCCCGTCAATTTATCACCAAATGCCGTGGAGGCACAGGCGGCCATGCACTTCCACACCTCAAAAACTCGCTTTGCTTGCTGAAGAGACCGTCGAATCGCTGTTAGACTACGAGCTTCGTCGTTATTTAGGGCCCTACTGGGGCCCACTGTCTCATGTCTTCCAGACGACTCACCCGCAGCGTGCCGGGCTGGTTGTGGCTGATGGGCGCCCTCACCGCATTAGGGCCATTGGCAATCGATATGTATCTGCCCTCGTTTCCTTCCATGGTGCAAGGACTCGGGGCCACACAAGGTCAGGTCGAACGAACACTTGCCAGCTATCTGATCGGCTTGGCGGCAGCTCAAATCATCTATGGCCCCTTGGCCGACCGCTTTGGCCGAAAGCTTCCCTTACTTGCCGGCCTGATCATCTTCACACTCGCTTCGGTTGGCTGCACCTTGACGGGCGACATCGAGCACCTGACCCTGTGGCGGATAGTTCAGGCTCTTGGCGGGGCAGCAGGTATGGTGATTCCTCGTGCGGTAGTGCGAGATAACCTCGAGACACGAGATGCGTCCAAGGCACTTTCACTATTGCTGCTGATCATGGGAGTGACGCCCATCCTCGGTCCGATACTGGGCGCGCAAGTACTGCTGTTTGCCGGGTGGCGAGGAATCTTCGTCATTATGACCGTCGTCGGGGCCGCTCTGACTTATTTCACCGCGCGCAACATGCGTGAGACCCTGGCTCCAGAAAAAGTAGTGCCGTTGCGGGCCGGCATCATGGCGCAAAATTATTGGGGACTTCTGCGAAGCCGTCAGTTCATCTTTTATGCCTTGGCTGGTGGCATGGGCAGTGCCGGGCTTTTCACGTTCATTTCGGGTGCTTCGCGCATTCTGATCAACGTTTACGACATCCCCCCAACCTACTTCGGTTTCGTATTCGGTCTTGGCGCGGCCTCACTAATTACCTCATCTCAGGTCAGCGCCCGCCTGCTGGATCGACACTCACCGGAGCGACTGCTGCAGCTGGCACAGGTATCTGCTGTCGTCGCAACCGTGGTTGCGTTGTGCTTGATTCTGATCGACGCGCTAACCTTGCCGCTTCTAATGTTATGTCTGATGGGATTTATGGGTAGCCAGGGTTTCGTTAATCCCAACGCTGCTGCCCTGGCCCTGTCTCGCCAGGGACACCGCCTGGGGGTCGCCTCTGCCCTGATGGGTACCGTTCAAATGATTTGCGGCGCCTCGGCGGGTATCGGAATCAGTCTGTGGCAATCTGACACGGCGATGCCGCTTGTGGGCATCCTCGCCGGATGTGCGTTGCTATCGTGGCTTTTCGGTGCGCTTGCGCGCCGCGCGGCTTGATAAGGCGTGGAGTTTCGTTATAGAATAGATGGTTTACTAGATTTCCTTTTAAAGAGCTACCTAGCAGCTTTAAGCCTTTGAGGCCTAGCAATTGGGGCAATTGGCCCCAGGAAATCTGACAGAAATCGAGAATTCATTAAGGGGTATGATCATGGCACGCGTATGCCAAGTTACCGGCAAAGGCCCTCGTACGGGCAACAATGTTTCGCACGCAAACAACAAGACCAAGCGTCGTTTTTTGCCTAACCTGCAATCGCGCCGGTTCTGGGTCGAAAGCGAAAACCGTTGGGTTCGCCTGCGTGTTTCGGCCAGCGCCATCCGCACTATCGACAAAAACGGCATCGAATCCGTTTTGGCCGATCTTCGCGCGCGCGGCCAGGCAGTTTAATTTACTGCCGTATCCGGTAAACCCATACTCAGGAGCACATCATGGCTAAAGGTATTCGCGAGAAGATCAAACTGGAATCCACAGCTGGTACAGGTCACTTCTACACGACCACCAAGAACAAGCGCAACATGCCCGAGAAAATGCTGATCAAGAAATTTGATCCCGTTGCTCGTAAGCACGTCGAATACAAAGAAACCAAACTTCGTTAATCGACACTGCGACGTACCCCGTAAATGCCCCGCCCAGAGCGGGGCATTTTGGTTTGAGGTGTCGTGGCAGATACGATGGCCTCTGCCCACACAGGGCCCCTGCCCGCCAAGCACCTTATAATGCAAAGTTTGCACCAAACACCACATCAAGAAACTGAACCCATGCAGGAACGCTACAACCCCGCCGAAGTCGAAGCTGCCGCCCGTAACGATTGGCTGGCGCGCGACGCCTATCGTGTCACCGAAGACGCCATCGGCGCCGACGGCAAACCCAAGCCCAAGTTCTACGCGTGCTCGATGTTGCCCTACCCCAGCGGCAAGCTCCATATGGGCCATGTGCGTAATTACACGATCAACGACATGATGACGCGTCAGCTTCGTATGCGTGGGTATAACGTGCTGATGCCGATGGGTTGGGATGCGTTTGGCATGCCTGCCGAAAACGCAGCCATCAAGTCCAAGGTTCCGCCGGCCAAGTGGACCTACGACAATATCGCCTACATGAAGAAACAGATGCAGGCGATGGGTCTGGCCATCGACTGGTCGCGCGAAATGTGCGCTTGCGATCCCGATTACTACAAGTGGAACCAGTGGCTCTTCCTTAAGATGCTCGAAAAAGGCATCGCGTACCGCAAGACTCAGGTCGTCAATTGGGATCCCGTTGACCAAACCGTTCTTGCCAACGAACAGGTCATTGACGGACGCGGCTGGCGCTCGGGCGCCCCAGTCGAAAAGCGTGAGATTCCGGGCTATTACCTGCGGATCACCGACTACGCCGAAGAACTTCTCGATCAGGTCAAGAACGGATTGTCGGGGTGGCCCGAGCGCGTACGACTGATGCAGGAAAACTGGATCGGCAAGAGCGAAGGTGTGCGCTTTGCCTTTACTCACGACATTCGCGACGACGGGGGACAGCTGATTCAAGACGGACGCATGTACGTGTTCACCACCAGGGCGGACACCATCATGGGAGTCACCTTCTGCGCTGTGGCTCCCGAACATCCTCTGGCAACGCATGCGGCTCGTAACAACCCCCAGCTTAGCAACTTCATCGAAGCCTGCAAGAAAGGCGGAACGACCGAAGCCGAGATGGCCACGCGCGAGAAAGAAGGCATGCCCACCGGCCTGACGGTGACTCATCCCCTTACAGGTGAGCAAGTCGAAATCTGGGTAGGCAACTACGTTCTCATGAGCTATGGCGACGGAGCTGTCATGGGCGTACCAGCGCACGACGAGCGCGATTTTGCCTTTGCCAAAAAATACAACCTGCCCATAAAAGATGTCATCTCGGTCGAAGGCAAGTCCTTCTCGACCGACGCCTGGCAAGACTGGTACGAGCAGAAACAGCACACTCGCACTATCAACTCGGGCAAGTACGATGGGCTCGACCATCAAGCAACCGTCGACGCCGTCGCGGCAGACCTGGCCGCCAAGGGCCTGGGTGAAAAGCAAACCACCTGGCGACTTCGCGACTGGGGTATCTCGCGACAGCGCTATTGGGGCACCCCGATTCCCATCATTCACTGCGAAGACTGTGGACCGGTCCCCGTTCCCGAAAAAGACTTGCCTGTTGTTTTACCCGACGATCTGATTCCCGACGGAAGCGGAAATCCTCTCAATAAACATGAGGCCTTCCTTTCGTGCTCCTGCCCCTCCTGCGGCAAGCCGGCAAGACGAGAGACCGATACGATGGACACCTTCGTGGATTCGTCGTGGTATTTCATGCGCTATACCTCGCCGGGCAATGATCAGGCGATGGTCGACAAACGCAACGATTACTGGATGCCGATGGACCAGTACATCGGCGGAATCGAGCATGCCGTCCTGCACTTGCTGTATGCCCGCTTCTGGACACGTGTGATGCGCGACCTGGGGCTAGTCAATTTTGACGAGCCGTTCACACGCCTGCTGTGCCAGGGCATGGTGCTCAACCATATTTATTCGCGCAAGAATGCTCAGGGCGGCATCGAGTATTTCTGGCCCGAAGAGGTTGAAAACATTTACGATGACAAAGGCAGCATAGTCGGAGCGCGTCTGCGCGCCGATGGGTCCGAAGTGCAATACGGTGGCATCGGCACGATGTCCAAGTCCAAGAACAACGGTGTCGATCCTCAATCCCTGATTGACTCGATGGGCGCCGATACGGCGCGCCTGTTCGTGATGTTCGCCAGCCCACCCGAGCAAACACTTGAGTGGTCGGATTCCGGAGTCGATGGTGCACACCGCTTCCTGCGTCGCTTGTGGGCGTTCAGCAAGTCGCAACTCGAGTTCATCTCCTCGGTCGATGCTTCAGAGCCGGACTGGACCGGTGCCGACCCCGCCACCAAGACATTGCGCCGCGAAATCTACAGCCAGCTCAAGCAGGCCGATTATGATTACGAGCGTATTCAATACAACACCGTGGTCTCGGCCTGCATGAAGATGCTGAACGCACTCGAGTCTGCCAAGCTGCCTGACACTCCCGTAGCACGCCAAGGCATGGCTGACGCGCTGGGCGTGCTGCTGCGGGTGCTCTACCCGGTGGTACCGCACATTACGTGGCAGTTATGGCGTGACCTGGGTTATGCCGATCGTCTGGGCGACATACTCGACGCACCTTGGCCCGACGTGGATCAAGCGGCACTGATTGCAGACGAAGTCGAACTGATGCTTCAGGTCAATGGCAAGTTGCGCGGTTCTCTTCTGGTGGCCCAGGGCACGCCCAAAGCCGAGATCGAACAGCAGGCAGCTGCCCACGAAGCTGTCGCCCGCTTCCTTGAGGGCCGGCCCGTCAAGCGCGTCATCGTGGTTCCCGGAAAACTCGTCAACGTCGTCGGATAACACATATATGTATCAGCCCGCGCATCGCCCCTTCACATTTTCGTCCCGCCTGGGGTTGCGCGGACTTGTCTGCGTATTGTTGCTGGCCATTTTGGCTGCCTGCGGCTTCCGCATGAAAGGTACGTCACCTTTGCCGTTTGACACGCTGTACACGAACATCGCCGAAAACTCTGCATTTGGTGCGGATCTGCGCAGACTTATCGTCGCGACTTCGCCCAACACACGCTTTGTCGAGGACGTATCCGAAGCGCAGGCCAGGCTTACTCAGCTTTCTTTGCAACGATCCATGCGCGAAATTGCCATCAGCCCCGAAGGCAACGTCGAAGAGTACGAACTGAATCTGGTCTTCGTGTTTCAGCTGACTGACGCGCAGGGACGCCAACTGCTGCCGCCCACCACGCTTCGCTCTACTCGCGAAGTACCGTATGACCCAGACGCCCTGCAGGCAAAACAGGGGGAAATCGGTTCCCTTTTCCAGGAAATGCAGCGCAGCCTTATCGATCGCATCGTACGTCGCCTGACTTCCCCTGAGGTGCACGAGGCGTACTTGCACCGCGAATCGCTGCCGCTCGAAACCGAAGCCGAAGCCGAAATCACGGACGTACCGGCTCCGCGCGATGAAATGATGCCTTCGCCCGACCTTACCCCGCTGCCAAGCCCGAGCATGGTTCCGACATACTAGTCTCTACACATAAGCAGGAAGCCGCATGACACGAGGGCTCGACGTCCAGGGTCTGATGCAACGGCTTGAGCAGCAACTGCAAGCCGGTAAAAGCCTGGACGGCCTGTACGTAATTTCGGGCGACGAACCGCTGCTGGTTACAGAGGCCCTCGATAGCCTTCGTGCCCTGGCAAGCCGGGCGGGGTATGCCGAGCGCACAAGCCTGGTAATGGACGCGCGCAGTGAATGGGCAGTCGTAACGGGCGCTACCCAGAACGTGTCCTTGTTTGGCGATCGCAGACTTATCGAGCTCAAGATCCCCGGAGGAAAGCCCGGCAAGACCGGCGGCGACACATTGACCAGTCTGGCGCAACAGTTTTCCGACGGCACACTTAGCGATACCATTCTTACCGTCAGCTTGCCGCGCCTGGACCGTGCTACACGCTCGAGCAAGTGGGCAACAGCGCTGCAGCAATCCGGTGTCTTCCTTGACGTTCCCAGCATTGGTCGCCCGCAGTTACCGACCTGGATCGGTCAGCGGTTGGCCAGGCAAGGGCAAAGGCTCGAACACGAAAGCCTTGAGTGGATGTCGGACAAAGTTGAAGGCAATTTGCTCGCCGCCCATCAGGAAATCCTCAAACTGGGGCTGCTTTATCCCGAAGGCCCCATCACGCCCGAGCAAGTACGCGAAGCTGTCTTGAATGTTGCCCGCTACGACGTTTTCAGTCTGCGTGATGCGATGCTGTCTGGCGACGCGGAACGTGCACTGCGCATTCTGGCGGGCCTTCGTGCCGAAGGCGAAGGCCTTCCGCTCGTGCTGTGGGCGGTGGGCGACGAAATACGACTGCTTGCCCGCTTGGCGGATATCCAGGCCGAAGGACGTGACGTATCGGGTGCCATGCGTGAACATCGGGTATTCGGCGCTCGCGAGCAGTTGCTGCGACAGGCGTTACGTCGCCTGCCTGCCAGACTCTGGCCGCTTGCCGTCCAGCATTCCCATGACGTCGATCGACTGATCAAGGGTCTGAAGGTGCCAGGACGACTGGACGACCCATGGGAAGAACTTGCCCGACTGGTCCTGAGGGTGAGTGCAGCGCGCACGGCCTGAAGGCTGCGGGCTGCTTGGCACAACTCCCTTTACAATAGAAGATTCCGTATTCCGCAAGGCAGGCCCGTACGCCACCCTGCCAGTATTTTTATAGAGTTGCAACATGAACAGTCTCGGTTCCGCAGATACCCAAGTCATCACCGAGTCCGCCCGCGATATGGCGCTGGAGCTAGGCCGGCGCGCGCGCGCTGCCTCACGCATCATCATGAGTGCTCCCGATTCGGCCAAGGCAGCCGCCTTGCGTGCCATGGCCACCCGTTTGCAATCCGACAAACAACAACTTCAAGAGGCCAATGCCAAAGACCTTGAGGCGGCACGGCGCAACCAGCTGCCGGCCGCCTTGGTTGACCGTCTGACCCTGTCGGACAAGGCGCTCGAAACCATGACAGCGGGCTTGCTGCAAATCGCCGCGATGCCCGACCCTGTGGGTGTGCAGTCGGCATCCGTGGTTCGACCCAACGGAATGCGAGTCGGCCAGATGCGGGTTCCTCTGGGCGTTATTGGAATCATCTACGAGTCGCGGCCCAACGTCACCATTGATGCAGCCGCCCTGTGCCTGAAGTCGGGCAATGCAACCATATTGCGCGGCGGGAGCGAAGCCTTCCATTCAAACCGGGCGCTAGGTGAAGTTATCCGTGCAGGTCTGGCCGATGCCGGCCTGCCACTGGATGCCGTGCAAGTTGTTGCTACAACTGACCGAGACCTCGTGGGCGAGCTGGTTACTCTCACCGACTATATCGACGTCATCATTCCCCGTGGCGGCAAAGGGTTGATCACTCGCTTGGCATCCGAGGCCAAGGTGCCGTTGCTGAAGCATCTCGACGGCAATTGCCACATCTACATCGATGCTGCAGCGGATCTGGACAAAGCGCACGATATCGCAGACAACGCCAAGACCTATCGATATGGAATCTGCGGCACGATGGAGACGCTTCTCGTACATCGCGATGTCGCCGGCGCATTCCTGCCTCGCATCGCTGCAACCTTGCGGGGCAAGGGCGTTGAGTTGCGTGGCTGCGAACAAACGCAAGCCTTGATCAGTGATGTCGTTCCCGCCACCGACACAGATTGGGAAACAGAATATCTGGAGCCCATTTTGGCGATCCGGGTGGTCGACTCGGTGGACCAGGCCATCGAACATATTACGAAGTACAGTTCGGGGCATACGGAATCGATCGTCACCGAGAACATCACCACGGCGACTCGTTTTCAACGCGAGGTCGATTCCAGCTCGGTATATGTCAACCTTCCCACCTGCTTCGCCGACGGATTCGAGTACGGTCTTGGTGCCGAGATAGGCATTTCAACAAACCGACTCCATGCGCGCGGCCCAGTGGGGCTCGAAGGTCTTACGACATACAAGTGGGTATTGACCGGAAACGGGCAGCTTCGCGGCTAAATCATGCTCTGGATCAAGGCATTTCATCTGCTGTTCGTTATTTCATGGTTTGCGGGGCTGTTCTATCTGCCCCGCATCTTTGTCAACCTGGCGCAAACCACCGAAGCCTCCGTACACAGTCACCTCGTCGGCATGGCCCGACGCTTGTATCGGTTCATGTCGATACTGGCGGTGCCTGCCGTTCTACTGGGCCTGTGGCTCTATCTGGGATATGGCCTCGGCAAAGGTCAGGGATGGATGCACGCCAAATTGTTCTGCGTTGTGCTTCTGATCGGGTATCACCACGGCAGTGGGCGGCTGTTAAAAAAGTTCGAAGAGGGTCGCAATACCCTGAGCCCGCGCTTCTACCGGTGGTTCAACGAACTGCCGGTATTGCTATTGCTCGCCGTTCTGGTTCTGGTCATCGTCCGACCCTTTTAAATTGTTAGCGGTATACCTCGGCCAGCGGCCGACAAGAAGCTCATGACAGACTCCACCAAGCCCGGCAAGACCCTTACTCTCAAGAAGAAGCCGCCGGCATCCGCCGCGAGCGACAGCGTCAAGCGCAAGCGTTCCGGCGCACGCGCCAGACATGTCGCACAAAGAGAAATCGACGCCCAGAAGCGCCCTGCTCCCCTTGTTCCCGCCCCAGACGTCCAGCCCCCGCCTCAGCGCAGCACGAAATCGGTACGCAAACCCGCACGCCTTGCGGAACGCTTTGCGGTATTTACGCCCTGTCCCCACGGACTTGAAGAAGCGCTTACCCTGGAACTTCAGGCGCTGGGCTTCGACGACGCTGTTGCCAGTCGCGCGGGGTCTCGGCTGACTACTGATTGGGCCGGCATTCAACGCCTGAACCTGTATTCACGTCTGGCCACTCGCGTGCTGGTGCAAGTGTCACAAGCACCCGTGCAACACGAAGACGATATTCTTGAACTTGCGCGACATACCGAATGGGAGCGCTGGTTCGGTGCAGAGCACACACTTCGCGTAGACACCTCCGCGATCCGAAGTCCCATGAAGAGCCTGCAGTACTGCAACCTGCGGGCCAAAGACGGAATCTGCGACCGGCTCCGACTTCGAGAAGGTAGTCGACCCGACATCGACACCGTGCGTCCCGACGCGCGCGTTCACCTTTTTCTTTCCGAAGACACCGCTACGCTTTACCTCGATACCAGTGGGGAATCCCTGTTCAAACGAGGGTGGAGATTGGACAAGGGCGAAGCTCCTATCCGCGAAAATCTCGCTGCGGGCTTGCTGGCCTTGTCCGACTGGGATCCCAGCCAACCCCTGTTCGACCCCTTCTGCGGTAGCGGCACCATCCTTATTGAAGCAGCGTGGATCGCGCTGGGAGTGCCCCCGGGAATTTGGCGGCCATTCGGATTTGAGCGTCTCCGTAATCACGACCCTAGACTGTGGCGCGACCTCAAGGAAGATGCCCGAAGCCGTATCGCGACTCAGTTGGACGCACCCCTGTATGGCATCGATATTAATCCGGCCGCCATCGACGCCGCTCGGCAGAACATCGATCGCGCACGACTCGCGCCCGAAACCATTCGTTTCGAAACTGGGGATGCACGAAGCTTCGCTCCCCCCGCCGCCAGTGGCTGGATCGTCACCAATCCACCATATGGCGAGCGTTTGGCAGATGACGATCCAGACCTGTGGGCGGACTGGGCGCAAACCCTGAAACGTCACTACAGCGGCTGGCAAGTGCATGTCATATCGAGCGATCTTGACCTGCCGCAACAGCTGCGTCTGAAACCCAAGCGGCGGCGGCCTCTGCACAACGGCCCACTGGAATGCCGTCTATTCAGTTTTGAAATGGTTGAATCCAGCTACAGACGTGCGGCCTCGCCACCAGCGTAAGACTAAAAAGCAACACCTTTGTCGCAGCGCAACAAAATTCTTGCTTTGGCCTAGGGAAAACCCTATAATAGGGTTAACCCTGAACGAAACGTTCATTTTCATGTAGAGAGGCCAATCATGATCCACCTGAACAGCGACATCCGTCTGACCGATGAACTCGAACGCCAACTGATGCAAGAGGCGATTGAAGAGCAAATGCGCTTCAAGCCCGGCAAGGCTCTGAAGAACCTGTTCGTGAAGTTGAATGGATCTTCCAAGAAGGCCGCTCCTGTCCAGCTGAAGCGCAACGCCGAATCGGCCGCTTAAGAGCCAGGTGTGACGTGGGCCGCAGCATTGCGGCCTAACGACCTAGATGCGCCGACATCCAGAAAGCCGCGAAAGCGGCTTTTTCGCTATATGCGGGATAATACGGTCCACTGCCTGCATCAGGCGCACTAATTGTTGGATCGACTCATTCGCATGCCGCACGCTCTCAAATTTCCTGATTCTGCCCTGACAGCCACCGTTCCCAGTCGCCTGCGCCGCTTCGCAAGCATGATGTATGAAGGCGTCCTGCTGTTTGCAGTGGTCTTTCTGGCTGGATATTTACTGGACACCCTGACGCAAAGCCGAAGCGGACTTACCTTGCGAGGGCTTCGTCAGGGCGTACTGTTTGTGGCAATCGGGATTTATTTCATTATGTGCTGGCGCTATGGGGGGCAGACGCTGCCCATGAAGACCTGGAATATGCGCCTGGTTGACCGCGACGGCCGGACTCCCCGTCTTGGTCGGCTCATGGCACGTTATGTGATGTTATGGCCTGTTCCCTTGCTCGTCGCGCTGGCAATTCAGGCTATCTCGCAGGCCACTGGGTACCGTTTCCTGGATATGCTGATCGTGTTTGCGCCGTTCAGCATCTTCATCTGGACCTGGTTCGATCCAGATGCCCAGTTTCTCCACGACCGATTGTTGGGCACAAGACTCATTCATACAGATGTCAAGCCGCGCAAGAAAGCCTAGACGGCCAAGACGGTATAAACCCTAAGGCCGACACTTTCTGAAACCCAGGGGATTGCGCAGAACCCGCTTGTCGTTCATGCTTGCAAGGTCGGACGTCCACGCCATCATCTGCCTAGCTGATTCCCACTAAAAATGAATGATCAATACGCGGAGCTTTACTCTTCTTACCAGTGGCTTGTTCCCTCTCAATTCAACATCGCGCAAGCGTGTCTCCATCGTTGGGCCGAAAACTCACATGAGGGTCGGCGCACCGCCATATACACCGAAGATGAACTAGGCAACGTCGATACCTGGTCATTTTCCCGGTTATCGGAAACCAGTAACCGGCTGGCGAATGGTTTGCTCAGAATGGGCGTGCAGCCGGGCGATCGGGTCGGCATCGCCATGGGTCAACGCCCCGAGACCGTCGCCAGCTTCATGGCAATTTTTGGCGTGGGCGCCGTGGCGGTACCCTTGCCCAGCTCACTCGAGGCGCGTGGAATCGAAGCCTGCATGCGACATGCCAAGGCACGTGTAGCCCTGGTAGATACCATCGCTGGGCCCGACCTTCTCCAGGCACATTTGAATTATCCCGAGCTGTCCCAGATCGTGGGGTTGGGGTTCCAGCATGACAACATCATTCCCTGGCGCACTTTGCTGGCCCGCCAACCCGAAACCTTCAGGCCCTTGCCAATCAGCAGTTCCCGGCCTGCTGTGCTGGTTTACGACTTCAAACAGAACACGCCACAAGGAATCGTGCTTTCGCACAGTGCTCTCATCGGAAGCCTGCCTGGCTTCGTGGCGTCACAGAACTGGTTCCCGGTCATGGCGGGGTCGTTCTGGAGTCCGGTCGATTGGATGACCGCGCCCGGTCTCTTGGCGGCGCTACTGCCCGCCTTGTATTTTGGACGCCCGGTGGTCGCCACACTCGGACGCTTCTCGGGCCTTCGCGCACTCGAAACGCTTCAGCGATACAAGGTTACCCACACGTACTTTTCGGCAAAGCAGCTGTCCCAACTCATCGACGAATCACAAGACGTTCCACCGCCCGAACAACTATCATTGCGTGCGCTGGCCATCGACGGTAACAGCGCCGAAAATCAAGCCCTGTACCATTGGTGCGAGCAATATCTGGGCATTGCACCCAATATCGTACTGGGGGTTCCCGAAGCCCAACTGGTCATGGGTAACAGCCAGCAGAAATGGCCTGCCATGGCCGGCAGCCTGGGTCGGCCGTTCCCGGGGCATCTTATCACCGTGCTCGACCCCAAGGGCCTGCCATGCCCGGCAGATGTCACCGGCGAACTGGCTATCAATCGTTACGATATAAATGGTCATCCAGACCCCGCGCTGTTTCAAGGCTACTGGAACGACCCAATTGCGACTGAAGAGCGCTTTACGGGCGACTGGTTGATGACCGGCGTGAGAGCGCAAGTCGATCGGCACGGAAACTTCTGGCTCGCCATATCAGACCCCGCTATACAATCCCCATAACAAGATTATTTTTGTGGGGTTTGTATGGCCATCTATGAGTTCAATGGGCTGGCTCCCATCATCGACGCCGATACCTTCATCTTCGAAAGCGCCGATGTCATCGGACACGTCGTGCTCGAGGCGGGTGTAAGCATCTGGTCGAACGTCAGCATCCGCGGCGACAACGCCGCCATAAAGATCGGTCGCAACAGCAACATTCAGGAAAGCAGTGTGCTGCATGTCGACACCGGAGTGCCGCTTACCATCGGGCAAAACGTGACGGTCGGGCACCAGGCCATGCTGCATGGCTGCACCATCGAAGACGGCGCCCTGATCGGCATGCAAGCCATTGTCCTGAACAACGCTCATATCGGACGCAATTGTCTGATCGGGGCCGGCGCCATCATTCCCGAAGGGCGGCAGATTCCTGACAACTCGCTGGTGGTGGGTGTAGGAAAGGTTGTGCGCGAGCTCACCGAAAACGAAATTCATTTTATGCACGAGAACACCCAAAGCTATGTGCTGCGGGCGCGCGAGTACCGACAAGGCCTAAAGAAGCTTTCGGGCTAAAATCCCTCCATGAGCGATTTACTTAAGAAATACCTGTTTCAGGACCATAGCGTTCGCGCGCAAGCCGTAAAGCTGGACGAGGCCTGGCGTACCGGCCTCATACATCAGAGCTATCCTCCCTGCGTGCAAAGGCTGCTGGGCGAACTTACTGCCGCAGCGGTGCTCCTGGCTTCCAATATCAAGTTCGATGGCTCTTTGGTGCTGCAGTTGCAGGGTGACGGCCCCATTTCGCTCATCGTAGTCGAGTGCACGTCCGATCTGACCATACGTGCGACTGCAAGTCTGCGTGAAGGGCTGGCCGTGCCTCGTGACGGCACGCTGCAAAGTCTACTCAATAGCCAGGGCCAGGGCCGCTTCATTGTGGTTCTCGACCCGCAGCGCAAGAATTCAGACATGCAACCCTATCAGGGGGTCGTTCCCCTCGAAGGTGAAAGCGTTGCGCAGGTGCTCGAACATTACATGCGCAATTCCGAACAACTCGAAACCCGCCTTTGGCTGAATGCCGACAGCGACCAGGCCGCAGGCCTGCTTCTGCAACGCATGCCTGGTCAGGGTGGTACGGAGTCCAGTGCCGCATCCGGTGACACGTGGGAGCGCGCTGTCGCGCTTGCCAGCACTATTGATGCCAATGAGCTCCTGCAACTGGATACCGACACCTTGATTCACCGTCTGTTCTGGGAAGAGAGCCTTCTGGCCTTTGACCCCCTGAACGTACGCTGGCATTGCCCATGCACTCGCGACCGCGTCGCCAACATGCTTCGCATGCTCGGCCGGGACGAAATCGAAGATATACTGTCGCAACGCGATCGCGTCGACGTGTCGTGCAACTTTTGTGGCAAGCCTTATCGCTTCGACGCCATTGATTGCGCGCAGCTGTTCACCAATCCTCAGGACGCCCCTCCGCCAGACGCAGGCACCATACATTAGCCCAAGGCCGAGGCCGCCGATTGCGCGAAAACGGCTCAGGCACTTTCCACAATAGTCCTTTGAAAACGAGGCAAGCATACTGATGCATGCCTACCGCCCACCGATCCGCTGACCACGCCGCGCAACGCGGTGTGAGCGCCCTCGAGTTCACCATTATCGCCGTACCCATACTGCTGGTAGCGCTGGCGGCAATCGAGGTCAGCAGATGGTTTCTGATCAAGCAGGCCTTGAGCCTGGCATTGCTTGAAGCCGGTCGAGCCGGTATCGTCGATCACGCCAGGCCCACGACCATCGAAAACGCATTCGAACAGGCTTTGCTGCCCATCTATGCAGCGCCTTCCCGCGCCGAAGCCTACAAACGGCTGCAGCAATCGTTGCAACAACGCAGGAGACGTTCCGGCGCGCCACCCTGGCAGATCTCCATTGTTTCGCCCTCTCCTGCCGCCTTCACCGACTTTGCATCCCGCAGTATTTCCGTAGATGACACTCAGGGGCTGGCACTCATCGACAATAATTATCAGGCCGAGCAACACCAGCGCTACGTGCAACAAGGCTGGCCATCCGGCCGGGGACCGGCGTCAGGCGGAACCATCTTCGATGCCAATAGCCTTGTGTTGCATCTTAGCTACATGCACGAGCCCCTGGTGCCGGGCATGCAATGGCTCATGCGTTTATTGGCTCCCTTCTCACAGGGACACGCTCAAATCGCCTACGCAAGCGGCTACATACCTCTACGGCAGACACTCCGACTAACCATGCAGTCCCATCCTGTCGCCTGGTCACAAAGCAACGATAACGTCGTCCCGAGCGCAGCCCTCTTTACGTCGTCCATACCCAGCATGGAGCCGCCCTGCAAAGGAATCTGGTGCCTCAGCCGCAACCCATTCCAACCAGGCACGCCATCAGGCAGCGACGATCTACCTGCTTATCCCGACGAATCTCTTCTGCGTCCAGTTCACCCACCTGTCCCACCCAGGCATCCGCCCCCTCAAGTCTCCGAAACCGCCGGGTCCGGCCCAAACGAAAACACGGTTCCTGTCGACCCGGAGGACGCCTGCGGAACCGTGTTGTGCTGCGTGTAAACAGGCGCGCAGCCTAAAACAGTTGTTCGCCAACCCCTAAAGGCGGCGCCCGGGAACATCATGCGGCTGCAACGCTAGCGATTACCTTTTGCTGGTTTGGCTTGCGGGGTGGAAATCACCGGCTGCCTCTCGTTGGGAGCCAGCAATTGAACAAAGATCTCACCTTCCTTGATCATGCCCATTTCACCACGCGCACGCTCTTCAATTGCCTGAGTCCCGGATTTCAAGTCTTGAACTTCGGCAGCGAGTGCATTGTTACGAGCTATCAGCGCCTCATTGGTTTCGCTCTGCGCAGCAATCTGCGCCTGCAGCTCGTGCACTCGCAACCATCCGCCCTTTCCCAACCACAACGGGTACTGGATGAATGCCGTCAACAAGACCAGAACAATCAGGAGCAGTCGCATGGTCGGTGGGGCCTGTTAAACCTGATTCGCCCGAACCGGGCGATTCGGGGTTTAGCGCAAGTTGTAAAAGGCGTCGCGGCCAGGATACGAGGCGACGTCGGCAAGCTCTTCTTCGATGCGAAGCAGTTGGTTGTACTTAGCCATGCGGTCCGAGCGGGACAGCGATCCCGTCTTGATTTGCATGGCGTTGGTGGCAACGGCAATATCCGCAATGGTCGAGTCTTCGGTTTCACCGGAACGGTGTGAAATGACAGCCGTATAGCCCGCACGCTTGGCCATTTCAATGGCGGCGAAGGTCTCGGTAAGCGTGCCGATCTGATTGATCTTGATCAGGATGGAGTTGGCAATACCCTGCTCGATGCCTTGCTTGAGAATGCGCGTATTGGTGACGAAAAGGTCGTCGCCCACCAACTGCACTTTCTTGCCCAGCTGATCGGAAAGGATCTTCCAGCCTTCCCAGTCATTTTCGGCCATACCGTCTTCGATAGTGATGATGGGGTATTTGTCGCACCAAGTGGCCAGGAGGTTGGAGAAATCTTGCGAAGTCAGGGAAACACCGCCCTCGCCTGCCAGGTGGTAGCGGCCGTCGCGGTAGAACTCGGTACTGGCGCAATCCAGCCCCAGCGCAATCTGAGAGCCTGCTTCGTAGCCGGCAGCAGAGATGGCCTCGAGAATCAGTTGGATGGCGGCTTCGTGGTTGGCAACGTTAGGTGCAAAACCGCCTTCGTCCCCCACCGCTGTCGACATGCCCTGATCATGAATAAGCTTCTTCAGGGCATGGAACACTTCGGCTCCCATGCGGAGCGACTCGCGGAAACTGGTCGCACCAATGGGAAGAATCATGAATTCCTGCATGTCGAGCGTGTTGTTGGCGTGTGCACCGCCGTTGATCACGTTCATCATGGGAACCGGCATCTGCATGGGGCCACTGCCGCCAAAATAACGGTACAGCGACAGACCCGAATCGTCTGCCGCGGCACGAGCAACAGCCATACTGGCGGCCAGCATGGCATTTGCACCCAGACGCTCTTTGTTTTCGGTGCCGTCCAGATCGATCAGGGTACGGTCGACAAAGGTCTGCTCCTGAGCATCCAGACCCATCAGTGCTTCGGAGATTTCGGTATTGAGGTTCTCGACAGCGCGCAGTACCCCCTTGCCCAGATAACGCGATTTGTCGCCGTCACGCAGTTCAATGGCTTCACGTGAACCCGTGGAAGCACCTGATGGAACAGCCGCGCGACCCATGGCGCCGGATTCCAGCAGAACGTCGCACTCGACGGTAGGGTTGCCGCGTGAATCAAGAATTTCGCGTCCGATGATGTCTACGATTGCACTCATGGTATTGATGTTCCTGCCTGATGATTGGAGCCGACGGCGGTGCTTTAATCGCCGGGTAACAACACCGCCGGACCGCCAGAAAAACTTCGATTGTACTGTGCAAAAGCAAGAGCCCGTATCGCTTGTTGCAGGCCCTTGCAGAAAATCACAGCCCCTGTTGGAGCACCCCGCTTTGCTTGACGATGCGATCAATGGACGCCAACGATTGCAGCAATGGCGCCATGCGATCCAAAGGTACTGCATTGGGACCATCCGACAATGCCTTGGAGGGATCGGGATGAGTCTCCATGAAAAGACCCGCAATGCCTGCGGCCACCGCGGCACGCGCCAGCACGGGTACAAACTCGCTTTGTCCGCCCGAGCTTGTTCCTTGTCCACCTGGCAGCTGTACCGAATGAGTCGCGTCGAAGACCACGGGGCATCCGGTTTCGCGCATGATGGCCAATGACCGCATGTCGGAGACGAGATTGTTATAGCCAAACGATGCCCCGCGCTCACACACGAGAATGTTGTTTCCGGTACCACCCGCTTCGATCGCGGCTTCACGCGCTTTCTTGACCACTTGAGTCATATCGTGCGGCGCGAGAAACTGACCCTTCTTGATATTGACTGGCTTCAGCGTCGCTGCGCAGGCGCGAATGAAATCGGTCTGCCGACACAGGAATGCAGGCGTTTGCAACACGTCAACGACGGCCGCGACTTCGGCTACCTGTTCTTCAGTATGGACGTCCGTAAGGACCGGCACGCCGAAATGTTCGCGCACCTCTGCAAGAATGGCCAAGCCTTCTTGCATTCCAGGGCCGCGAAAGGAGCTTCCCGAGCTGCGATTGGCCTTGTCGAACGAGCTCTTGTATATAAATGGAATGCCCAGTTCGCGGGTGATCTCTTGCAGCCGACCCGCCGTATCAAAAGCAAGCTGACGCGACTCTATGACGCAGGGGCCGGCTATTAGAAAAAACGGCTGATCCAGGCCGACTTGGAAACCACCCAGTTTCATGAAACGTTTTCCTTGGCGGCCTGCGCCTGACGCTGCAAGGCCGCGTTGATGAAGCTGCTGAACAGTGGGTGTCCGTCGCGAGGCGTGGACGTGAACTCAGGGTGAAACTGTACGCCCATGAACCAGGGATGCTGCGGCAACTCCATGATCTCAGGTAGCTGCTCGGTAGGCGTGCGCGCGCTGATCACCAAGCCGGCCTCTTCCAGGCGGGGCACATAGGCATTATTCACTTCGTAGCGGTGACGATGGCGTTCGTATACCTCGTTTCCGTAGATGGCGTGTGCGCGGGTATTGGGCTTCACAGGGCAACGCTGTGCACCTTTACGCATGGTGCCTCCGAGGTCGGACGCCGAGTCGCGACGTTCGATCTGACCTTCGCGATCCTGCCATTCGGTAATGAGCGCGACGACGGGATGCGGGGTGGCGGAATCAAACTCGGTACTATTGGCGCCTTCCAGCCCCGCGACGTTGCGCGCAAACTCGATGACGGCCAGTTGCATGCCCAGGCAAATTCCCAGATAGGGAACTCCGTTTTCACGGGCGTACCGAATCGCGGCTATCTTGCCTTCGGTTCCACGCTTTCCAAACCCGCCGGGGACCAATATGGCATCCAGGTGAGACAAGCAATCGGTACCTTCGGATTCAATACTTTCCGAATCGATGTATTCGATACATACATTCGAATTGGTGTGAATGCCTGCGTGCACCAGGGCTTCGGTCAAGGATTTATACGATTCGGTAAGGTCGACGTACTTGCCGACCATGCCGATATGAACCTCGTGCTTGGGATTCTGGAGCGCATGCACCATGTTGTCCCAGACGGTAAGATCGGCTGGCGGCGGCGAGATTGCCAGCGCATCACAAACAAGATTGTCCAAGCCCTGCTTATGAAGCATCGAGGGAATCTCGTAAATGGAGTCTGCGTCCCATACTGATATCACGGCATCCAGGGGCACATTCGAGAACAGAGAGATCTTGGCGCGCTCGTCGTCGGGCACGGGACGATCGGCGCGACAAAGCAGGGCGTTTGGATAAATGCCAATTTCACGCAGCTTCTGTACCGAGTGCTGAGTAGGCTTGGTCTTGAGCTCGCCGGCCGAAGCGATGAATGGCACCAGAGTCAGATGTACGAAGGCCGCATTGTTGCGCCCCAGGCGAAGGCTCATCTGACGGGCAGCCTCAAGAAACGGCAACGATTCGATATCGCCCACCGTACCGCCGATCTCGACAATAGCAATGTCGGTCTCACCGTTCCACGCTGCATTGGCGCCACGTGCAATGAATTCCTGGATTTCGTTTGTAATGTGCGGAATGACTTGAACGGTCTTTCCGAGGTAGTCGCCACGACGCTCTTTACGCAGGACGGATTCGTAGATTTGACCGGTAGTGAAGTTATTGAACTTCCGCATACGGGCGGAAATGAAGCGTTCGTAATGACCTAGGTCAAGGTCGGTTTCAGCGCCGTCTTCGGTGACGAAGACTTCACCATGCTGGAAGGGACTCATGGTGCCCGGATCGACGTTGATATACGGATCGAGCTTCAGCATGGTGACGCGTAGGCCACGCGATTCGAGGATGGCGGCCAGAGAAGCAGCAGCAATGCCCTTACCGAGGGAGGACACTACCCCACCCGTGACAAATACATATTTGGTCATCGTAATTGGCGCCCGGGGCGGCCGGGCAGGAGCGGGAAATTGAGATTATAGCCGACGCGGAAATGGGGAAATGGTGATGAAGGAATAAATATTTGATGGGGTGAACCCTCAAACCGCCTGACCGTCCGCTGCGGGCATTGCCGCCTGCACCGACGTTCTAAAGAACTTACAGCAGGCCGTCACGACCGGATTAGCCAAGAACATGAGTAGGCCTGGAACATCGAAGCATCACGTCCTCTACACGGCACCCAACCACACTGATGTCAAATCGGTTCCGTTCTGCGTATCAACCAATCAAGTCCATCACCGTCAACATGCGGTGACAATCTCTCGCGCACTTCACGGTGATAATCATTGAGCCAGCCCCGCTCACCGTCATCCAGCATATCCGTCAGCACACATCGCGTATCGATGGGGCATAGCGTTAGGGTCTCGAACTTCAGAAAAGAGCCAAACTCCGACTCCCCAGCCTTCCGGCAGGCAACCAGGTTTTCGATTCGGATACCCCACTTTCCAGGCCGATACAAGCCTGGCTCGTTCGACGTGATCATGCCCTCCTCCATTGCCATTGAGGGCCGAGTAGGAGTCCGGTACGAAATCGCTTGAGGACCTTCATGCACGTTCAGAAAATAGCCGACGCCATGTCCCGTGCCATGACCAAAATCGACCTTCTCTGCCCACATGGGCTGTCGCGCGATCGCGTCCAGAACCGGCGCAGCCACGCCCACCGGAAATACTGCGCGAGACAGCGCGATCATTCCCTTCAATACCAGCGTGTAATCGCGCTTCTCCTGCTCAGTTGTCGACCCGACCGGGACCACACGGGTGATATCCGTCGTTCCACCAAGATACTGCCCTCCTGAGTCGATCAGCAGCAGGCCATCACCTTCGATACGCGCGTGAGATTCCGGCGTCGCGTGGTAATGCGGCATCGCACCGTTTGAGCGGTAGGCGGCAATGGTCGAGAAGCTGGGCGACACAAAGTGTTCACGTCGAGCGCGAGCCTCGGTGATTCTCTCGTCTATGGTCAGTTCAGTAATTTGCTCATTGCCCACGGCAAACTCGAACCATGCAAAGAAATCGCACAGGGCTGCCCCGTCTTGTTCCATGGCAAGGCGAACATGCGCAAGTTCGGCGTCGGTCTTGCGTGATTTGAGCATGTGCGACGGGTTGGTGGCTTCGACCAACTCGGCCACTGCATGCCGTGTGATACCAACGGTCGTGCGCACGGGATCCACCAAAATACGCTGGTTTGAAGGCAAGCTTGCCAATACTTCGCAGGCCGCTTCATAGGGGAGCAACTCAATGCCGTCGGCCCGCAGGGATTCGCGCAGCTCGGCGCTGATTCGGGAATCGTCGACAAATAGTTTCGCCTCGCGCTCACCCAACAGCAGATGGGCAAGAAAGACGGGATTGTAAGAGACGTCTCCGCCACGCAGATTTAGCAGCCAGGCGATGTCGTCCAGGGTTGAGACCCAATGCCAGTCCGCTTTCTCGCGTGTCATTGCGTCGCGAACCGCAGCGAGGTTTTCGGCTCGACTCCGACATGCAAAGGGCGCGGGGTGCTCGTATAAAGGTGAACTCGGCAACGAAGGTCGATCGGGCCAAACCTGACCAGGCAGATCCACGTCGGTCACCAGCTGAATCCGACCGGACTGCAGTTCGAGCGTCCAGTCCTGATAGGTACGCAACCCAAGGGTTAGGCCATGAACGGCAACGCGCGCGCCCGAGGAAAGATGAGCTAAAAGCCAGCGCGGTATGGATGGAACGTCGTCAGCGCCCGCACGCATCAGCTCTATGCCCGAACCTGCCAGATCGTCGACTGCCTGCTCCCAATAACGGGAATCCGTCCACAGACCCGCAAATGAATGCGTGATCACCAAGGTGCCGGCCGAACCTTCGAAGCCACTCAACCAGGCTCGAGCTTGCCAATGGTCGGGCAAATACTCCGAAAGATGTGGATCCGAAGAAAGCACGACACAGGCATCGATGCCTTCCTTCGTCATCGCGTTTCGAAGCGTATTGACGCGGCCGAAATATACGGAGCTATCCATGAACTTACCTAGCTAAAAGAGACAGCGCCCGTATACGAAGACGGGCGCTGAATTGATTCGCGCGACTTTGCCGACGGTCGTCGTCAAAAAGACGAGGTTATAGCAGCTCTGATTCGCGACCGGATCAGGCGACTGCGGAAACGTCCAGTTTAGCCCTTGTCTTGGCCTGGATCTCTTCCACCGTAACGTCCGGAGCCACTTCGATCAATTTGAGGCCGTCGCCGGTAACCTCCATGACGCCCAAATCGGTAATGATCAGGTCAACCACGCCGACACCGGTCAGTGGCAGTGTGCACTCGGGCAGTAGCTTGAAGTCTTCGCTTCCGTCCTTCTTGCGCGCAACATGATCCATCAGGACCACTACCCTACCGACTCCCGCCACCAGATCCATGGCGCCTCCCATGCCTTTGATCATCTTGCCGGGAATCATCCAGTTGGCCAGATCGCCTTTTTCGGACACCTGCATGGCACCCAATATCGCCAGATTGATCTTGCCGCCGCGTATCATGGCGAACGAGTCCGCCGACGAGAAGAAAGACGAACCGGGCAAGGTGGTGACCGTCTGCTTGCCCGCGTTGATCAGATCCGCGTCGATTTCTTCTTCAGTGGGAAAGGGGCCGATTCCCAGCAATCCGTTTTCGGACTGCAGCCACACCTCAACGCCGGGCGGCACATGATTAGCCACCAAAGTGGGCATGCCAATACCCAGGTTGACGTAAAAGCCGTCTTGCAGTTCGCGCGCCGCGCGCGCGGCCATTTCATCTCGATTCCAGGCCATGTTTTGTGTCTCCTCAGGCGTTGCGCAGGGTGCGATGCTCAATGTGCTTGGCGGGATTCGCGTTCAATACGATGCGATGCACATAAATGCCAGGCAAGTGAATCGCGTCCGGATCCAGCTCGCCCGTCTCAACGATTTTTTCGACTTCGACGACGGTGATCTTTCCGGCCATTGCCACATTCGGATTGAAGTTGCGCGCCGTCTTGCGAAAAATCAGGTTACCGCTGCGGTCTGCAATGTACGCCTTGGCCAGAGACACGTCTGGCACCAACGATCGTTCCAGCACATATTGCTCACCGTCGAATTCTCGTACTTCTTTTCCTTCCGCCACCAGGGTCCCCACCCCTGTTCGCGTGAAGAAAGCAGGAATGCCAGCGCCACCAGCACGAAGCTTTTCTGCCAGCGTGCCCTGTGGAGTAAATTCCAGTTCGAGCTCACCGGCCAGGTACTGACGCTCAAACTCTTTGTTCTCGCCAACGTAAGAAGAAATCATCTTCTTGATTTGGCGTGTGGCCAACAACTGCCCCAAGCCCAGGCCGTCAACGCCTGCATTATTGCTGATGCACGTGAGGCCTTGAACGCCGGAATCGCGTAAGGCCTCGATCAGTGCCTCGGGAATTCCGCAAAGACCAAACCCGCCAACAGCAATGGTCTGGCCATCCGCAACAACTCCATCCAGTGCTTCTGCGGCACTTGCATAGACTTTATCCATCTCTCCATCCCAAAAAATTCGTTCGGCGTACAAAGAGCCTAACGGTTGAAAATCAATCTTTTTCTTTTGCTCTAAAGCATCGCGCATACGCGGACAACTGGTGTTCAGACCAGGGGCGCGGCTGCCCCGTGGCTGACTCGGTATTCACGGTGATGTTCTTGCCTCGCGCATACACGACGCCTGGATCGTCTTGACGTTCGATAATGAAGTCGTACTCCATGCTGGTGCGCCCGAATTTCACAAACACCAGTCTGACCACGGCAGTGCCCGGATACAGTAAAGGGCGAAGAAAATCACAGCTGGCATGAACCAGAACGGGGTCATACTCGCCCGGCACCGGCATTCCGGCTTGCAAATACAAAAGAGCGCGTGCTTCTTCTACGTAACGAAAGTAAAGCGTGTTATTGACGTGATGCAAGGCGTCCTGATCGCCCCAACGCAATGGAAGTTCGCATTCAAATATGTGTCCGGCCTGAGGCACAGCGGATACTTCGTCTTGCAACATATCGGGCAGAGTCCGGCGTCAAAAAATAATATTGGCTAAGTATATAACGCAAGCCCAGCGCCATTTACGGCCGTGGCCCCCACCCTATCGCGGTCTGCAATACAATCAGCTTCAAGCATTATTTATAAAATCCTTGTGACTATGTAGCGACCCGCGGGCGAAGCGGCTTCAAAGCTGCCACAAGACAGAAATCAATACGGAGATTCATACACATGGCCGAGCGCGAATCAATGGAATACGACGTCGTTATCGTCGGAGCAGGTCCCGCGGGGCTTGCCAGTGCCATCCGCCTCAAACAGCTCGCCGCACAGCGGCAAAGTGAAATCAGTGTTTGCGTGCTCGAAAAAGGATCCGAGGTCGGAGCACACATCCTCTCTGGTGCAGTCATGGACACCAAGGCGCTCGATGAACTTATTCCAGACTGGAAGGAGAAAGGCGCTCCCCTGAACGTACCGGTCACAGAAGACAAGTTCCTGTTCCTCACCGCCAAGGGAGCGAAAAGCACGCCAAACTGGCTGCTGCCCGAATGCTTTCAGAACCATGGAAATTACGTGGTCCGTTTGGGCGACGTCACTCGCTGGCTTGGCGAACAGGCCGAAGCCTTGGGTGTCGAGATTTTCCCGGGGTTTGCGGCCGCGGAAGTCCTTTATACCGAAGATGGTGCGGTGAAAGGTGTTGCGACAGGCGACATGGGCGTTGCGCGAGACGGATCACACACACCCAATTACCAGCCTGGCATGGAGCTGCACGCGCGCTACACGCTTTTTGCCGAGGGCTCGCGCGGGCAGCTGGGCCGGCAACTTATCGAACGCTTCAAGCTCGACGAAGGCCGTAACCCGCAAAGCTATGCGATTGGCATTAAAGAAATGTGGGAAGTCGACCCCGCGCAATCGCAACCGGGGCTGGTCATGCACACCTCGGGCTGGCCACTCGATTCCGACACATACGGTGGATCGTTCCTGTACCACCTTGACGGCAATCTGGTCGTGGTGGGCCTTGTGGTGGGCCTGGATTATGCCAATCCATGGCTTTCGCCTTTTGAAGAATTCCAGCGCTTCAAGACGCACCCTGCCATTCGCCCCACCTTCGAAGGCGGCAAGCGCATCGCCTATGGCGCTCGCTCGCTCACGGCGGGCGGCCTGCTCTCCTTGCCCAAGCTCATCTTCGCTGGCGGGGCCATGATCGGCTGCGAAGCGGGTTTCCTCAATGCTTCACGCATCAAAGGCAGCCACGCCGCGATCAAGAGCGGCTCCTTGGCGGCAGAAGCAGTTTTCGACGCCTTGACGGCAGGACGACAACACGATGAACTGCACGCCTTCCCCGAGGCCTTCGAGAAATCATGGCTGCATGCCGAGCTGAACAAGGCTCGGAACTTCAAGCAGTGGTTCAAAAAGGGACGCACCATCGGCACCTTGATGACCGGCATTGAGCAGTGGCTTCTCAAGGGCAAGATGCCCTGGACCTTGCGCCACAACAAGCCGGACCATGCCTGTTTGCAACCGGCCTCGGAATGTGCCCGCATCGAATACCCGAAACCGGACGGCAAGCTGACATTCGATCGCTTGAGCTCTGTGTTCATCTCGAACACCAACCACGACGAAAACGAACCCATCCACCTTACGTTGAAAGATCCGTCGGTGCCGGTGGAGGTCAACCTGGCTAAGTACGGCGGACCAGAGGCTCGCTACTGCCCGGCCGGGGTCTATGAGTTCATCAAGGATGACAGCGGCAAAGACCGTCTGCAGATCAATGCGCAAAACTGCGTGCACTGCAAGACCTGCGACATCAAAGATCCCACTCAGAATATCGTCTGGGTGGCCCCTCAAGGTGGAGAAGGGCCGGTCTATAACGGCATGTGATCATCCGGTCGGCCTGAACGCCACCCCAGAAAGCGGAATCACCATCCTCGCTTTTTGGGGTGTTTTTGCATCAGGCCTTTTTGTGGCTTTTGTCTGCCGACGCCCGCGGCGACCACGACACGATGATCAGGCCGACCATCATCAACAGCATGCCGACCTGTTCGATTGGCTCCGGCCGTTCGCCAAGCGCAATCCAGGCTCCGATCACAGCCACCACAGGCACACCAAGGCCGGCCATCCCTGCCACGGTAGGGTGAATTCGGCTCACCACCATCAGCCACAGCCCCCAAGCGGCGGCCGACGACATCACACCCAGATAAAGGATGCCCAACACCGCTCCACCATCCCAGACAATGGTGGGCTGAGGCATCACCCAGCCGAATGGAAGGGCCAGCAGGGTACCAAGCAGCAACTGCCACATAGTCAGGGAGAGCACATCCGGACGACTGCGCTGGAACATCATCTTGCTGAACAAGGTACCTAACGCCCACGACATTCCGCCCGCCAGCGCCAGCAAGGAAGGACCGATTCCGCCCAGGCCCTGCCAGGGTTGTATGACTGCGGTGAGTCCTAGGGCTGCTGGAACGAAGCCAATCCAATGTCGCCGAGTGGGTCGATCGCCCACCACTGCCCACGCAAAGAGCGCCACCCAAAAGGGCATGGTGTACGCCACCATCACAACCCTTCCCGTGCCTCCGGCCACAAGTGCCATTTGGACCAGACACTGGTACGCCGTTGTTTGGAACACGGCGATCCCAATCGTGAACCAGAAGGGAGGAAACTTGAGCGGACGACGCAGAACCAGAATAATGACCAGCAAGGTCACAAAGCCCACGGCATACCGCAAAGCGACAAGATCGAAGGGGCCGATTCGCTGTGCCAGCGCCTTCATCATGACCCACCCGCTTCCCCATATCAACACCGTGACCGCCATCCACATCAAGGCGGCACGATCAGACTGCGCTGTTTTCACCCCCACTCCCATAAGTTGGGCCGGGTAGCCATGCCACCCGGCCCTAATCGAATTTACTGACTCGCTGGTGTCCGCCGAAAAAGATAGTAAACAACCCTGTCGCAATGCGGCGGTACAACAGAAATGATTAAACCGACTGCGAAAGCTGATTCAGAATCGCGGGATTTTCGAGGGTCGATACATCCTGGGTGACTTCCTCGCCCTTGGCAACCACCCGCAGCAGACGACGCATGATTTTGCCGGAGCGTGTCTTAGGCAAGTTCTCACCAAACCGGATGTCGCGGGGCTTGGCAATGGGGCCGATCTCGCGCGCCACCCAATCGCGCAATTGCTTGGCAATTTCCACCGCCTCTTCGCCTTGGGGCAAGTCACGCTTGAGTACGACAAACGCCACCACGGCTTCGCCCGTAGTGTTGTCAGGCCGCCCGACCACGGCAGCTTCAGCCACCAGCGGGTGGGCCACGAGCGCCGACTCGACTTCCATGGTGCCAAGACGATGGCCCGAAACGTTCAGCACGTCGTCGACGCGGCCCATGATCCAGAAATAACCGTCCGTATCGCGCTGTGCGCTGTCGCCGGCAAGATAATAGCCCTTGAGCTCTGGCGGGAAGTAGCTGCTCTTGAACCGCTCCGGATCACCCCATACCGTGCGAATCATGCCAGGCCATGGCCGCTTGATCGCCAAAAACCCACCCTTTCCAGGCTCGACATCCTTGCCGGATTCGTCGACGACGCCGGCCACAATTCCCGGTAAAGGCAAGGTGCAGGAACCCGGCTTGAGCGGTGTGGCGCCCGGCAATGGCGTAATCATGTGCCCACCCGTTTCGGTCTGCCACCAGGTGTCGAGCACGGGACACCGTTCGCCCCCTACATTGGTGTAATACCACATCCAAGCCTCGGGATTGATGGGCTCTCCCACTGAACCGATGATGCGCAGACTGCTGAGATCATACTTGCGTGGGTGCACGTCGACGTTGGTTTCCGCCGCCTTGGTCAGGGAGCGAATGGCAGTGGGGGCCGTATAAAACACTGTGACCTTATGCCGCTGGATCATGTCCCAGAACCGACCTGCATCCGGGTATGTGGGTACACCCTCAAATACAATTTGAGTCAGCCCGGCTGCAAGAGGCCCATAGGTGATGTAGGTATGACCCGTGACCCAGCCCACGTCGGCGGTGCACCAGTACACATCACTGTCCTTGGCGTCGAATGTCCATTTGGTGGTCAGCAGGGCCCATAGCAGGAAACCGGCCGACGCATGCTGAACACCCTTGGGCTTGCCCGTAGAACCAGACGTATACAAAATAAAAAGTGGGTGCTCGGCATTGACAGGTACCGCTTCGCAGGTGGTGGGCTGCCCTTTGCACACATCATGCATCCACAGATCACGCCCTTCCGTCCATTCGATGGTGCCGCCAGTTCGACGATAGACAATCACGTGACGAATCGCCTCGCAGCCACCCATCCCGAAGGCCTCATCCACAGCCGGCTTGAGGGGGATGGTGCGGCCCCCGCGCATTTGCTCATCCGCAGTAATGACCAGAGTGGCGCCGACATCCACGATGCGATCGTTGAGGCTTCGAGCTGAGAACCCACCAAATACAACGGAATGCACAATGCCAAGACGTGCACAAGCCTGCATGGCAACCACTGCTTCGATGGACATGGGCAGATAGATGATCGCCCGTTCTCCAGCCTTGTAGCCCAGAGACTTGATGCCATTGGCAAATTCGCAAACGCGGGCGTGCAACTGGCGATAGGTTATCTTTGTGACCTTGCCGTCGTCCGACTCAAAGATAATGGCCGTTTTGTCGGCCGTAGGCGTATCCAGGTGTCTATCCAGGCAGTTAGCCGAGACGTTCAGCTCGCCATCCGAAAACCATTTATAGAACGGTGCTTCCGATTCGTCCAACACGGTAGAAAACGGCTTGTCCCAGACAAGATTCTCTCGCGCCAGGCGGCCCCAGAATTCGTCCGGCGATTTTTCGGCCTCTTCGCACAAGGCTCGATAGGCATCCATACCCGCTATGTTTGCTTGCTCTACGAGAGCCTCGAAGGGCTGGAAAACGCGCTTTTCGACGAGTACTGATTCGACCGCACTTGACATGACTGACTCCTATTTTTGGTTTGTCCCATAGACTTAATAACCGTCTACTCTGACTGGACGCTTACAGAGCTACAGTATCGCGCACACGCGCCCCGCGCGCAAAGTCGAGTCGGGTAAGCACGATCAGACCCGCCACAAAGAACAGCCCGGTGATCAGTAAAGCAAGTCGATGGTTTCCATCGGTAATCCAGGTGACAAGGCCATAGCTCAAGGGGCCGATAACCGCAGCGAGCTGGGTGGCAAAAGTCCAGAGCGAGTAGAACTCGGCCAGCCGATGCGTGGGCGCGAGACCTCCCACCATGGCGCGGCCGGCACTTTGACTCGTGCCCATGCACAGACCGGCCAAAGTGGCAGCAATCCAGAACACCCAGACCTGGACCGCCGAGTACGCCACCAGTACCATGGCGATCCAGCCAAACAGCGTAATGGTCAACGCCGTCTTGTGGCCTACCCTGTCTTGAAAGTGGCCGAAAGTCAGCGCACCTGCTGCAGCTGCGATATTGACCGTAAACACCAAGACCATGGTTTGAGCCATGGTGAAACCCATCGCCTGATTTGCGTATACCGCGGCCAGGGTCACGACGACCGAAATTCCCGCGTGATAAAACGCGCCACAAATCAGCAGAAGGCGAAAGTCTTTGAAATGCTGCCCTGTTTCGTACCACGCCTGGGCCAGGCGCTTTAGCCAACCCATGGCCGGCCGATTATTGGGAGCGCTGCGCTCACGCAGGAACAAAAATGACGGCACGGCCGCAACCGAAAATACGATCGCAGTCAGTAGCATGACATACGGTACATATTGCTCGGCCCCGGCACCGCGCGATGACGCCCACCCGACAAGCCCTAACGACAAACCCAGGGTGAGCATCCCACCGAAATATCCAAATCCCCACCCCCAGCCAGACACGCGACCAAGGGCATTAGGACGCGCCATTTCAGGCAAAAAAGCGGCAACCACTGACTCACCCACGCAATAACAATAATTGGACAGGGCCAACAGCACCAAGGCCAAGGCGATATCGCCCGGACCAACCAGAGCCAGAAAAGCGGTGGCCACGACGCACCCGACCGTGCTGCTGAACAAAAGCCGACGTTTACCCGCGCGGGCGTCGGCTCGGGCGCCCAATGTAGGCATGGTCAGCATGATGGTCAGGTACGACAGGGACAGGGCCATCGTAAAGGCTAGCGTGGCCCAACTGCGGCCTTCGGCCACGACGCCGACAAAATACGTGCTGAATACGGTGGTGATGACAACGGTGGTATAGCCAGAATTGGCAAAGTCATACATGGCCCATGCCCAGACCTCACGCGCACTGACGCCGGGCTTTAGTGCGCCGCGAAACAGGCCGTTCGGGGCCGAAGGGGCTACAGGGGGCTGAGACGGTTCAACTTGGGGATTCGGGGATACGCGAGTCATGCAGCAAACACCCCGCATACGGATGTTATGCCTGTACGGCTATGGATATGCGGAATTGTCTTCACCCTTACCCCCTTAGTATATCTTCGTTTCCTGGCCCTATCATGCAGCTTCGGACGCCATCATGCCACATTGAGCCCGGCTGTTTATACGAATTTGACAAGCATTGCTGTCAAGTAAACCGAGCAGCAAAATTGTAACTTCGCTTTACCTGCCTAGACCATTTCGTTAAACTCGGGGCAGTTTTTTTGGCCGGGCGCTTGATTCTCGCGCGTCTATGGTTATTTGAACCTTTCCCGATATACGGGGCAGGGCCAACTATCTACGACGTTAACGCGTATATTTCAGGAATTATCGTTACTCATGCCGCCTCAACTCACTCCATCGATTCCGAAGCTCACCCCTCGTAGTCTATGGCGCGCAGGCAAGGTCCTGTTAGTGAGCTCCACCCTGGCGCTTGTAGGCTGCGCCTCAAATACCAATTCCCAGCAATACGCCGACAACGATTCGCATCACCTCATTGTTCGCGACAGCTACCTCTCCCGAACCAAATCTGATCCCCTAGGTGCCTATCTGGCCAGCCCCGACTTCAACCGGGCACGTGGCGGCTACAGTTCCGAGCCACGCACACAAACCATGGTGGGCACGGCCTTAGGTCTGTTGGGCACCAAGTATAAATATGGCGGCGAATCTCCCAGCACAGGCTTCGACTGCAGCGGTCTCGTCAGTTACGCCGCCGAGAAATCCCTGGGCCTGAAGCTGCCTCGACGTTCTGCCGATATTGCGCGCCACGGAATCTCGATCAAAAAGTCCGAGCTGAAGCGCGGAGACCTCGTCTTCTTCAATACGCGGGGCGCCCGGTTTTCTCATGTAGGAATTTACCTGGGCAATCAGAAATTCGTCCATGCACCGCGTACGGGCGCTGTCGTTCGCATCGAAGACATGACGGCATCATACTGGCGCAAGCGCTATAACGGAGCCCGCCGTCTGATTGCCTCCGCATCAGGCGCGAAATAAATACCAGGCAGGCGGGCCGACCCAGTACGATGCAGCTGTCCTGAGTACGAAGCTGGCTGCTCGTGTAAGCTAGAAACCCTTCTTTCCACCCGATTGCGTGTCGGGGCGCGTCGGGCACGCTTCGCAATACCCGCTCTGAGTCAAGGCTCGCTTCATGCAGCAGACAGAACGTCGGCACACCAGTACCTTGACACCCGAACGCTGAGCGGCGGCCCGGAAGGTTTTCATTACATTGTGACCCAGAAAATCGGTCAACAAGATCAAGAGGTCGGTGCCTGAAGGGAGTTGCAAGGTCTTCTTTTGATGCGCAGGATCCCGACCGCTTATGTGATGCCTGATTGCGATGTTATGCCCTTTCAGCAATTCAGGAATATTGCCCAAGCGATCTGCTCCGACTACAACCGCACTAACTGTGTCCGTCATGGAGACTCTCCCAAGTTTTGATGTCTCCGTAACGATAATCATTCTTATCCTATCAGTCAATAAGAATCATTCTCAAATATAAAATCTAGCCGTTGACGACCTGACGTAAGGGTTCGGAGTCGACCGCCTCCTGAACCACGTCACGGCTGAGCTCGGGCGAGAGCATTTCGAGCAGCACATATACATAGTCGCGCAGAAACACACCCGACTTCACGGCTACCCTCGTGGTGTGCGTGCCGAAGAGGTGTCCGGCCGGAATGCCCACCATGCCCTTGTCCCGCCGGGGATCGAAGGCCATGCCGGCAATAATGCCCACACCCAGCCCAACATCCACATAGGTCTTGATGATGTCGGCATCGATGGCCTCCAGCACGATATCGGGGGTGATGCCGGCTGCTGCAAATACTTCATCAATAGTGCAGCGACCCGAGAACTGACGGTCATAGGTGATGATTGGATATTCGGCCAATTGCTGCAGCGAGATTGACTTTGCCTCGCTGGACGTCAGCTCGGCCAAAGGATGGTCGGGCCGGATAACGATGACATGGTCCCACGAATACACTGGCAAGGTCGCCAGCCCCGGAGTTCGTGAAAGGGATTCCGTTGCTATAGCGAGATCGGCCTGCTCATGAAGCACCATCTGTGCCAACGTTGGCGGATTACCTTCGGCCAGGGACACCCGAACCTTCGGGAAACGTTCGCGAAAAGCGGGTATCACCTTTGGCAGAATGTAACGCGCTTGGGCATGCGTGCAACCGATGACCACCCCACCCTCGTCGCGATGGGCAAATTCGTCGCTGACTTTCTTCAGGTTATCGACCTCACGCATGATGCGGTCGATCACCTGGGCGACGACTGCGCCAGGCTTGGTCAATCCCTTGATGCGCTTTCCGTGGCGCTCGAAGATCTTGATCCCGAGCTCGTCCTCGAATTCGATAATGGATTTCGAAACTCCGGGCTGCGAAGTGAATAGCGCTCGGGCCGCTTCCGTGAGATTGAAGTTGCGACGGATGGTTTCGCGAACGAATCGGAACTGTTGCAGGTTCATAATGAATAGGCCGGTTTAGATCTATCCATTATAAGTAATATAAAGTCTATTCCAAATTATTTTTGGATATATACATATGAGGCGTCACGGCGACATAAAGTCTGACGCACGTCCAGTTCGAAAAAAATGAATCACGTTCCGCCAAGATAGCTGCCAATCCGTGTATGTTTGCCGCAGTAACAGAAAGATCAGCCCGGGGCGTTGGGCTGCTGTTTGGGCGCTTTGATGCGTAATTTGCGCCACATCATAAATGCCATCAGTCCTGCAAACACCCCGTGCACCAACCACACGCCCAAACCAAAACTTAGCTGGCCGTTACCTATCCAACCTCTGGAAAGGTTGATGAGATTCATATACAACAGGCCCACAAGACCGGCGATAAGCAAGTCGCCGGAGCGCCCCAACCGCGGGTTGACGGAGCCCAGAGGAATTGCCAACAGGGCAAGGTTCAATGCCGCCAGTGGCAGCGCCAGGCGCCACATGATCTGCGAACGCGCGTTGTCATTGCCGTCCAGAAACAGTTGCTCGGTGGGTCTGGCTTTGATCTGGCGCTCGGCCACCTCCCGCATGGCCTGGGGAGACGTCGCATCCGAGCTGCTTTCCAGACGAAACCCGTAATGATCAAAATCAAATAAGCGGAACTCGGACGACCCGTTTCGCAGATCGTAACGGTGCCCCTCGTTCAAGACCAGAAATCGGTCACCGTTTTCTTCGGTTTGGATGCGTGCGCTTTCGGCCGCTACGACACTGAGCCATTCAGAGTCCAGAACACGCGCCACCACCCGCCCCAGCTCATCATCGGCAGACACCGGCGCTTCGGCAAAAAATACGCGAGCACCGTCTTGTGTCTCGATAAACTGCCCGACGGTCACCTTGGAAATGTCGGATCGCTGCTCATAACGTTGACGATACTCGGCTATCTGCCGATAGGCCCACGGGGAGGCAAACAAGGTCAGGAACGCGATAAGCAATGCCACCGGAACAGCGCATCGCAAAACCGGGCGAATCCAGTCTTTCAGCGACAAGCCGCTTGCAAACCAGACCACCATTTCGGATTCACGAAAATTTCGAGTGACGGTCGTCAGTACGGCAATGAACAAGGAGACAGATAATATGACCGGCAAGGCGGTAATGCTGGAAAACGTCGCCAGGCCCAAGACGACGTCTCCGCCGATGGCACCGTTGGCCGCCTCACCGAGCAAGCGAACCAGCAGCACGCTGAGCCACACCACCAGTAAGGTGGAAAACACCACCCCGGCATGGCTCAGAATTTCAGAGACTACGGAACGCTTGAATAGTGACATGAGACAATATGCTGGATAATCGAAATTTCACTTAACAGTATCTGCAAGACACCTTAGGGAAACTCGTATGGAATTTAGCACACAGACTTCGGCCTCTTTGCATCAGATCAAAACTGCGGCACTGGCGGTCGGCGTCTTTGCCGACGGTGTGCTCGGCAACGCTGCCGACATTATCGACAATGCAAGCGGTGGCGCCATCCGCGACGTACTCAAAACCGAATTCACGGCCAAGCCGAATACACATTTAGTGCTGCGCAATCTTCCTGGCGTAGCTGCTGCACGCGTCATTTTAGTCGGCTTGGGCAAACAAGAAAGCTATAACGCCAAAGTGCACGCCGGCGCCGAACAAACTTTCGCCAATTATTGTGCGCAGGCTCGTTTAACCGAAGGTGTCTCGACGCTCGCCTCGATCGAATGCCCCGACAGTACATTGCGAAGTCGCGCTCAGGCATGCGCGATAGCCGCCGGTCAGGCGGTGTATCGTTATGACGCCACATTTGGCAAGAAGGACAGCAAAGAACAGCCCAAGCTGAAAAAGATAACGGTAAGTGTCCCCCGTGCTCAAGCGGCTCAGGCGCAGCAGGGGCTGGCCGCCGGTCGCGCCATTGCCAAGGGCATGCAGCTTGCGCGCCGACTGGGCGATCTGCCAGGCAATGTGTGCACTCCCACCTATCTGGGCGACACGGCAAAGGAACTTGCGCGCGAGTTCAAGTCCCTGTCTGCTCGCGTACTCAATACAAAGCAGATCGAAGCCCTCAAAATGGGCTCCTTCCTGTCAGTAGCCAAAGGCTCCAATCAGCCCCCCGCGTTCATCGAGCTGAAGTACAACCCTGCCGGTGCCCGGGGCGCGAAAGCCGCAAAAGCACCTATTGTGCTGGTTGGCAAGGGCATCACCTTTGACGCGGGGGGCATCTCGTTGAAGCCCGCCGCCAACATGGATGAAATGAAGTACGACATGTGTGGTGCCGCCAGCGTGCTGGGTACCATGCGTGCCGTTGCCGAACTAGAACTCGATCAGCCCGTGGTCGCCCTGATACCCGCCTGCGAAAACTTGCCGAGCGGCTTGGCAAACAAGCCCGGCGATGTCGTTACCAGCATGTCAGGGCAAACGATTGAAATCCTCAACACCGATGCCGAGGGTCGTTTGGTGCTTTGCGACGCCCTGACCTACGCCGAACGCTTCAAGCCTGCAGCGGTCATTGACATCGCTACGCTTACGGGTGCGTGCGTGGTCGCACTGGGGCACGTCAATACCGGCCTGTTCTCCAAGGACGACGAACTGGCCGAGAGCCTGCTCAGGGCGGGTCGGACCGCCAACGATCCAGCCTGGCGCATGCCTCTGGACGACGCCTATCAAGAGCAGCTTCGCTCCAACTTTGCCGATATTGCCAATATTGGTGGGCCACCGGCTGGTTCGGTCACGGCCGCATGCTTCTTGTCCCGCTTTACCGAGAAGTATCGCTGGGCGCACCTCGACATCGCAGGCACTGCCTGGCGCTCGGGCAAAGACAAGGGGGCCTCAGGTAGACCCGTTCCCCTGCTGGTACAGTTCCTTCAGGATCAGGCCTGAAGCATGAGCTTTACCGGCGTTCCGCAAACATCGGATGAGTCAGGTCGAGGTCGACAATGACCGTGCGCGTCGATTTCGCATTCGGCGCGCCCGATCAATTGCGGATGGCCTGCGAAGTGGTGCGCAAACACTACGACAAAGGCCGCCGCCTGGTCATATATTGTTCTGACGCCGACCTGCTCGAACGCTTTGACATCCTGTTGTGGGGTTTTGAGGCCACTGCGTTCATACCCCACGTACGCGCCGACGACCCCCTTGCCGCGCAAACGCCCATTTGGCTGTCCGAAAAGGGTATTGGTCCCCCGCCGGTGTCATCTCCTGTATGGCTGATGAATCTTGACGTGCAGTGTCCACCGAATGGGGCCAAATACGAACGCATTCTCGAGATCGTGTCTCAGGACGAACCGTCGGTGATGGCTGCGCGCGAACGCTGGCGTCAATATAAAGCTCAGGGATATGATCTGCGTGCGCATGACGTGTCCCTTAGAACTTGATTATTCAGTAATTTGTAAGTTAATCTCTTTACATACCGCGGCGGCATCTACCCGCCGCTTTACTGATACACCCAACAAGGATTATTTATGAACGATCCACGACAAAACACTTTGTCCCGCCACGACTACGCCGGTCAGGGTGAAGTCGTACGCAATCGGGTCTTGCGCAATACATATTGGCTGCTGGCGCTGTCGCTGATTCCCACAGTGCTGGGTGCGTTCGTCGGTCTAAACACTGGGCTGAATTCTGTCATGGCGGCCAGCCCCGGGCTTAGCGTCGTCGTCTTTCTGGTGGGCGCTTTCGGCTTGATGTTCCTGGTTGAACGCAACAAGAACAGTTCTCTGGGTGTCGCCCTTCTGCTTGCCTTCACGTTCTTCATGGGCATCATGCTGTCACGACTGGTGGGGCATGTGCTGGGATTTTCGAATGGCTCCCAGTTGATCATGCTGGCGTTCGGAGGCACAGCCCTAGTGCTCGGCACCATGGCCAGTATCGCCTCCACCACCAAGCGGGATTTCTCACATTGGCAGAAATTCCTGTTTACGGGCGTGGTCATCCTGATTGTGGCCGCTGTTGCAAACATCTTCCTTCAGCTGCCGGCGCTGGTGCTAACCGTATCGGTACTGGCCATCGGAATATTCTCGGCCTTCTTGCTGGTCGATCTTCAGCGCGTCATTCGTGGTGGCGAGACGAACTACATTTCCGCGACACTTGCCATCTATCTCGATCTGTATAACATCTTCGCCAATTTGCTGATGTTGCTGGGCATCTTTGGCGGTGATCGAGACTGACACGTAAAACCAGTCCGCCAGGCCGCCGGCTGATTGATAACAGACCGGCGCCGTTTCAAGAATTTGCGACGCACTCTACTCTGAGGCGTCGCAAATTTTATTGAGCCTGAATAAGCGCTCTCGTTTGAGAAGATCGGGCAAAGGTTCAATGGGCCGGCCCGCTGCCACTCGCTCCTCCATCACCTGATCCAAGATCGTCTTGAGTTCTGCTCGATGATGCATCCAGCAGCGAACCAGCAGTTGATCCGGGTCCAGCAGGTCAATGCCCAGACGGTTCAGCTCGGACCGACGAAAATCCTTCATGTTGCGCGTCACGACGGCAACGGTTGCGCGAGCCTGTTTCGCCAGGACAGCTCGAGCCGCTGCGACGACATGCCAGTCCTTGGGATCGCTGTGGATCAGGCCGCCCTTGAAGCTGCTGATATCGCCTTGATCGGCCTGCGGATACGCTCTTTGAAGCGCATCCCACTCCGCCTGGATCAAGGCGGGATCCACCCCCCAAACTCGACCGACATTGCGACGCCACTCATCTCCGATCACTTCACTCCATGCCGGCTGAAAACAGGCTTGGTCGGCCAGCCGAAGCAGGATGCCGCGCAACACACTGGAAATCAGCACGCAGGTGTCCAGCACGACAATTTCGGGAATCGCCTTTACAACGGTGGTAGCAGGGGCAGTATTCAAAATTGCTGAAGAGCCATGAGTACTCGACGTGTCTGCAAAGGACGCGTCAATAATTCATCCAGACGCGCTCGTAAGGCGGCCCGCAATTCAGGCTCTACACCGGGATCTTCAAAATCGGGTTCGGCTTCATCCAGTCCATAGCCCGCCTCGTCAAGAAGGATCCATTCAAAACGACGCAAGGCGCCCGCTGCGCGAGATCCGGCGGCCAGTTGTTCGAGGGCAGCGTCATAGGCATCAAACAGAACAGGATGCGGATCTTCGCGTGGTAGCAGGCGAAGCAGCAATTCGTTCATGTACCACGCGGACATCAAGGCTTTCCCGCCCAGCGGACGGACTCCGCCACAATCTGCACGCACTAGAGTTTTTACCTCTCCGTTCCCGCTCCAGCTCAACATCAAGGGCTGGAAAGCTGACAGGACAGGCCTAAGCACTGAGTACGGACGCTTGGCACCCTTTGCCACCATGGCAACGTTACCGTGCTCGCGGGCAAATATCTGAATGATCAGAGACGTTTCTTTCCAGGCGGTTGAATGCAGCAGGTAAGCCGCTGCATCCTGAACGCGGTTGCCGCGTCGCCCATCGGTTCGGCCAGAAGGCGCACTACTCATATCCCAGTTCGCGCAGGCTTGCTTCGCGATCGGACCACCCTTTTCGCACCTTGATGTAGACCTCGAGATGCACAGGTTTTTCCAGCAGCGCCTGAATATCCTGGCGCGCCTCCGTGGCAATCCGCTTCATGTGAGTCCCCCCGGCACCGAGCAGTATGGGACGATGGGTTTCGCGTTCGATAAGGATACATGCAGCGATGCGCGCACCTTCTTCGGCTTCTTCCCATTGCTCGATGACAACCGTGCACCCGTATGGCAGCTCGTCGCCGACGAGACGGAAGATCTTTTCGCGCAACAGCTCTGCAGCAATGAATCTGACAGGCCGGTCAGTAAGCGACTCGGCATCAAACATGGGCTCGCCTTCGGGAAGACGGGACGCAATCTCGCCCAACAAGTTGTCGAGCTGAATTTCGCGCGCTGCACTGACTGGCACTACCGCGGAATACGGATGCTGCGCGACGATCTTGCTTACGAACGGGAACATCGCGTTCTTGTCTTTAAGCAGATCGACTTTGTTGACGACCAGAATGGTATGCCCCTGTTTGGGCAACAGGGGTAGCAGTTGCTCGTCGCCTGCCGTCCATTTTCCGGCTTCGACCACGTGTAGCACGACATCGACTTCAGACAAGGCCTGCGTGACGACCCGATTCATCATGCGGTTCATGGCACCGCCGTGACGGGTCTGGAACCCCGGCGTATCGACGAACACGAATTGCTCGTTTTCACGCGTAAGAATGCCGTGAATTCTATGACGTGTAGTCTGCGCCTTGCGCGATACGATGGAAATCTTGCTTCCGATGAGCGCGTTGGCCAGGGTCGATTTGCCGACATTGGGACGTCCGACGACAGCAATGAATCCGCAACGGAATGGCGTACTGCTCATTTGTTTTCCTGTGAAACGGCCACGGGCAAGGACAATTGGGCCGACTTACGGGCCCTTGTCTTACTCGCCGCCTTGCCCAGCCCCAGGGCCTGAACCGCAGCAATGGCCTGCGTCGCAGCTAGCTGCTCGGCAGCTCGCCGGCTTGAGCCTGCTGCCGAGACCTTGATATCGAGTGCCGGAATCGAACACTCGACATCGAACATCTGGTTATGCGCAGCCCCGTGCGTGGCGATAACGGTGTACGTGGGCAAGTCAAGTTTACGACCCTGCAGAAGTTCTTGCAGAAGCGTCTTGGGATCCTTGCCCAATGTTTTGGGATCGACACCCTGAATGATGGGTGTATAAAGCTTGACGATAGTGCGTTGCGCGGCTTCAAAGCCGGCATCTAGAAAAATGGCGCCAAACACGGCTTCCAGCGTGTCGGCCAAAATGGATGGCCGCCGAAAGCCGCCGCTTTTCAGCTCGCCTTCGCCCAAGCGAAGGTATTGCGACAATGAAAGCTTTTGTGCGATTTCGGCCAGAGATGACTGTTTGACCAGATTCGCGCGAAGCCTTGAAAGATCACCTTCGTCGACCTTGGAAAAACGCTTGTAAAGCATGGCGGCAATCACGAAATTGAGCACTGAATCACCCAGGAACTCGAGTCTTTCGTTGTGCCGGGCCCCATGACTACGATGCGTCAGGGCCTGTTCCAACAAGGACGGATCCTGGAACTGATAATCAAGAGCGGTCTCGAGAGTTGCCGTACTCGCCATTATTTGAATCCACCGATGCGACTGGGCTCGCTAAAGTTCATCCAGATGAGAAAGGCCCGTCCGACAATGTTTTCTTCGGGCACAAAACCCCAGTAACGGCTGTCCAGGCTGTTGTCCCGGTTATCTCCCATCATAAAGTAATGACCCTCGGGTACCTTGCAACGTATGCTGTTAAGCGCGTACTCGCAATTGCTTCGATAGGGATAATCGGTAATTGGCATGTAGTCTTGCGGCGCGTGCCGGTTGAGCAACAGGTAATGCTCTGTATCGCCGAGATCTTCAGTATAGCGCCCCACATAGACAGAACGATCGGGCTCAAAGTAGTCGCCCGCCCGGGTCTGCGGCACGAGTTCGCCATTTATGTAGAGTTGCTTGTCCTTGTAGACGATCTCATCGCCCGGCAAGCCGATCACCCTTTTGACGTAATCGACATCGGTATCCACAGGATATCGAAACACCAGGACATCGCCGCGGGCCGGCTCGCCAATGTCAATGATCTTCTTGTCGATGACCGGCAGACGGATTCCGTACTGAAACTTGTTGACCAGGATCAGGTCGCCATTTTGCAAGGTGGGGAGCATGGATCCGGATGGAATCCTAAAGGGCTCAACCACGAACGAGCGCAACACAAACACGAACAGGATCACCGGGAAGAAGCTGACGCAATACTCGATCCACCACGGCACACGATGCGCTTCGTCGTAGGCCTCTTGCCGCAGCTTGGCGGCTTCGACGGTTCCCACACCTGTAGGGTTGGCATCAAAGGTAGCCATTTGCGCTTGGGCGCGAAGCAGTCGGCGAGATCGCAGATAAAAGAAATCCAGCGCCCAAACTGCCCCTGTGACAACCAGCAGCACAAACAGAATCAGTGCGAAATCCCAGCTCATACCACGCCTTATCCTTCTATTATTTGTCTTCGACCTGCAAAATAGCCAGGAAAGCCTCTTGCGGGATCTCGACGTTGCCCACTTGCTTCATGCGCTTCTTGCCGGCCTTCTGCTTCTCGAGCAGCTTTTTCTTGCGCGAAATATCGCCGCCGTAGCATTTTGCCAGAACGTTCTTTCGCAGTGCCTTGACGCTTTCGCGAGCAATGATGTCGGCGCCAATGGCCGCCTGAATGGCGATGTCAAACATTTGGCGCGGGATGAGTCCGCGCATCTTGCTGACGACCTCCCTCCCCCGGTATCGCGCATTGCTGCGATGCACCATCATAGACAGGGCGTCGACGCGATCGCCATTGATAAGGACGTCGACCTTGACCACGTCGGAAGGCTGGTACTCCTTGAACTCATAATCCATGGAGGCGTAGCCACGAGACACGGACTTGAGACGGTCGAAGAAATCGAGCACGATTTCGGCCAAGGGCACCTCGTACACCAGATGCACCTGCCTGCCGTGGTAGCTCATATTCTTTTGCACGCCCCGTTTGTTCAGACAAAGCGTCATCACCGGACCGACGTACTCTTGAGGCATGAAGAGGGTAAGCGTTACCACGGGTTCGCGAATTTCTGCGATCTGGCCGATCTCGGGCATGCGCGAAGGGCTTTCGATCATCACGACCGAGCCGTCGCGCAACTCGACCTCGTACACCACCGACGGCGCGGTGGTAATGATATCCATGTCGAACTCGCGTTCCAGGCGCTCCTGCACGATTTCCATGTGCAATAGACCCAGAAACCCGCAGCGGAACCCGAAACCCAAGGCCTGAGAAACCTCGGGTTCGAACATCAGCGACGAGTCGTTCAGCTTGAGCTTTTCGAGGGAATCGCGCAATTGATCGTATTCGCTGCTCTCGACCGGGTACACACCGGCGAACACCTGTGGCTTAACCTCTTTGAAGCCTGGCAACGCTTTGTCGGCCGGCCTGTTTGCAAGTGTAAGAGTATCGCCGACCTTGGCATGTTCGAGTTCTTTGATACCGGTAATGACAAAACCCACTTCGCCAGCAGACAGCCTGGTGCGCGGCTGCGATTTTGGAGTGAATACCCCGAGCTGATCGCAGGGGTGCGTGGCACCGCTTGCCATCAACAGCACTTTGTCCTTTACGTTGAGTACGCCGTTGACAATGCGCACCAGCATGATTACGCCGACATAATTGTCAAACCAGGAATCAATGATAAGGGCCTGAAGCGGCTTATCAGGATCACCGACAGGTGGCGGCACCTTTGCAACAATGGCCTCAAGAATCTCGTCAACGCCCGTGCCTGTCTTGGCGCTGGCACGAATTGCTTCAGAGGCATCGATACCGATGACGTCTTCGATCTCTTCACTGGCTGCTTCGGGATCTGCCGAGGCCAAGTCCATCTTGTTGAGCACCGGCAGCACTTCGACGCCAAGTTCAATGGCCGTGTAGCAGTTGGCCACCGTTTGGGCCTCAACGCCTTGCGACGCATCCACCACCAGGAGCGCCCCTTCGCATGCCGACAATGACCGACTGACCTCATACGAAAAGTCGACGTGGCCAGGCGTGTCGATCAGGTTCAGAGCATATACCTGGCCGTCTTTCGCCTTGTAGCTGAGCGACGCGGTCTGCGCCTTGATGGTGATTCCCCGTTCTCGCTCGATATCCATGGAATCAAGCACCTGCATCGACATTTCGCGGTCGGCCAACCCGCCACAACGTTGAATCAGCCTGTCAGCTAATGTCGACTTGCCATGATCGATATGGGCAATGATGGAAAAATTGCGGATGTGATCCATAAACCTGCGAGAGCAAACCCCGAAAGCGGGGTGAGTGTGAAAAGGAAGCGCCGTCGCGGCGATACGTAAAAAAGAGGAGCGCATCGGGCGCCCCTCTTGCAGTCACCACATTTTAGCCGTTTTGGACGCGTTTATTGCAGCCCGGCAGTGCGATGCTCAAAAAGCAGGCACGCAGCTTACAACCACCTCGCTGCCCCTGCTCAAACTTTGAGCCGACCTACTGCTGCGACACGTCAATAATACGCTCCTGCGTCACCGGCGAACCCAGTGGGCCCGCCGGACACTCCAGACTTACTTGCCTGGTGTAACGGGTACCCACTGGGTTTGTCCATCGCGCCACACCAGGATGGCAGCGGCCTTGTCCTTGTCGAGGCCCTTAACCACTTTGGCAAACTGGGAAACGCTTGTGATGTCTTCGTTATTGACGGTAAGTATGATATCGCCCGGGACAATACCGGCCGCAGCGGCAGGGCCTTGCGATTGCGACACCTGCACTCCGCCCTTGACGTCCGCGCGATTGCGCAGAGCCTCTGGGACCTCGGAAACCACCAGGCCCAGCGAGTCAGCCGTAGCACCCTGCGGGCTTGGGGTCTGTACGCTTTCGGTCTCGGTAGCGGAAGGCATTTCACCCACCGTCACTTTCAAGCTCTGAGACTTGCCTTTGCGCCACACCTCGAGATTGGTGCGAGTGCCCGGCTTAGTTTCGCCGACAATACGAGGCAGATCTGTCCAATGCTTGATGTCTTTGCCGTCAAATTTGGTTATGACATCGCCTGAACGCACGCCCGCTCCAGCTGCCGGGCCGTCGGGGTCAACATTGCTCACCATGGCGCCGCGCGCATCGCCCAGGCCGATGGCTTTGGCAACGTCGGCCGCCACCTGCCCGATCTGCACGCCGATACGACCGCGAGTGACCTTACCATGCTCTTTGAGCTGTTGGACGACTCGCATGCCCTCGTCGATGGGAATGGCCAGGGAAATTCCCATGAACCCGCCGCTTTGCGAAATGATTTGGGAGTTGATGCCTACGACTTCACCGGCCAGGTTGATGAGCGGACCACCGGAATTGCCGGGGTTGACGGCGACATCCGTCTGGATGAACGGCAGGTAGTCACCCGTGTCACGATTGATGGCGCTAACAATGCCGGCGGTGACAGTGGAATCAAGGCCAAACGGCGAGCCGATGGCCAATACCCATTGACCCTTCTTGAGCGATTTCGAGTCACCGATTGGCAAAGGCTGCAGGCCCTTTGCGTCGATCTTGATGAGAGCAATATCGGTACGTGGATCGGTACCAATGATGTCGGCCGTGTACTCCTTGCCGTCGGTCATGGTCACGAAAATACCATTCGCCCCTTCGACCACGTGGTTGTTGGTCAGTATGTAGCCATCGGCAGAAATAATGAAACCCGATCCCACACCGCGCGGCACGATGCGCTCTTCTTGCTCGGCCGTGGGTGGCCCTTCGCGCCGTGGCGAGGGACGCATGCCAGGGGGTGCGAAATCGGGGCCGAAGAACCAGCGGAACATTTCATAGGGATCGTTACCACCTGGTCCGAAGGGTGAGCGGCGCACCGGTACGGCCTCGGTCGTTCGGATGTTGACAACCGAACCTTCGGATTTGGCAGCTACTTCGGTGAAGTCGGGCACCGACAATACTGGTACCTGGGTCTGGGCAATCGAAAGCGTTGATGCACAAGCCATCAGTACAACTGTGACGGCCATGAATATATATCGCTTGGCTTGGTACATCGACATGCATGCTGTACGCATCTTGTTGGACTCCTCGTACGTAAAATCTGGACTAATGCAACGCACCGGCGGGCGGCACATATTCAATGTGCTCGACCAACTGGTGCAGCGTGGCGACCGGCACCTCGCCGATCGCGGTCAGCCAGTGATCGCCTATACGTGCCCCGTAGATATTCATGGCACCGTTTCGAACGGGCCCCTTGGGCATGACGCGGGAATCCTGGCCGGGTTGAAACTGTTCAATAAACACGGATATGGCGGCAAGACCGTCTGTGAGCACCATCTGCATGACAGGCTTGCCGGATTTCATCGGGCGCGAAATCTGGGTACTGTGGTGGAAACCAGGTGGCAAGGCGACACGCCACCCCAATTCGGCCACGTCTACGGGCTGGGTAACCACTTCTACCTTGCGCCAACTACGTAAATCCCAGGACGTTTCGAGCTCGCGCGCCTGAACCGCCGCTCCTTGCTGGAGTGAGGTGAAGGCGATTTGATTGATCACTTCGCCCTCGCTGTCGATGGTTTGTGCCTTGATCAAGAGCTTGCTTTTAGGATCGACGCAAAACCGGTACCCATAGCGAAGTTCATCGCGGGGACGGATTTCGGCAGGTACACATTCGTGTCCGGCAACACGTTGACGGGAATCATGCAGCTGCAGCACATAATGGGCGTCGAGTTCGTGATCATCTCCGAGCAACACGCCGGGAAAGCGGTCCATACGATGCTTCTCGACCAGCACCAGCTCTTTGGCCGGCACCAGGCACTGCACCGTATCGTTATGACGAATGAACTCACGGGGCTCGCCATCGAGTATGACCAGTCGTTCGCGTTCGCCCGTGCCGTCGACGACATGGACAATGCGTGAAGACTGCATATTGGCGCCTTGCTGATAGGTGAATACGCCGGCGTAATCAGAATTGCGCGCCGCCTGCTGAGTCTGCTTCAGGAATGCGCTCACCTGATTGGAAGCAGGCTCGGCGCTGTGCACAGGCGCGGCAACGACGAGAGCCAGTAAAAAGCCCATGCCCCAGCTTTTAAAGACTTTGTCGGCCACCGCGCGTTTGCCACCGCAAGGCGAAATACCGTTTAGTGCCATCAACGCGACGCTCCGGTATCGAACGAGACCTGACGGATGGGATTGGCACCGGCGAACTGACGATGGGCTTCGATGTAATCGTTGACCTGCCCTTCGTCCGCGGCCGCCAGAACGGGCGCACTGTTGGGGGCGGACTCTGAAAAATAAGGAAGCGCCACCCATATGACGGATGCCACCGCCGCTGCGACGGCAATTCCCGAGAGGCCGATACGTGCCGCCGAAAGTCTGCCGCGGTGAGGAGCCAAAATAGGCGGTTCAGCATCGATGGCCTTGGACACTCGAGCATAAAAAAGATCCGAGGGCTTAATGGCCAGATCTTCGCTTCGCAATACATCACCAATCAGGTGATAGGTGTCCCATACCTGTCGGCCATAGGGCGAATCGAGGTCTTCCGTGCGAATTTCACCATCGCCGTCCATCCATTCGGAAACGGTGTGATCCCAGGAATCAGTTTGGGCATCAAGCTTGACACCTTGCATTTCGAATACTCCTTACCACCGACGTTCTGAGTCGGTGTCCAAAACAGGCCGCAATTGAGCCGCTATGGCTTCTCGTGCGCGAAAAATTCGCGACCGTACTGTGCCAATGGGACATTCCATGGTTTGTGCAATGTCCTCGTAGCTCATACCTTCGATTTCGCGCAGGATGATCGCGGTGCGCAGCTCTTCGGGCAACGCAGCGATGGCGGCATTGACCGTTTCGACGATCTGTCTGCTTGCCATCAGCGACTCCGGCGTGCTGATATCGGTTAGGTTGTCGATCTGACTAAAAGTTTCACCGTCCTGGGTCTCTGTTACATTTGGAACGCTTGGACGCCTAGCGCTGGCCGCCTGCCAATTGCGTGCCGTGTTGATGGCAATGCGATATAGCCAGGTATAAAACGCGCTTTCACCACGAAACTGGGGAAGCGCTCGATACGCTTTGATGAATGCTTCCTGGGCCACATCTTCGATGTCGCCTGGATCGCGGATCATGCGCGACAGCAGTCGCATGATCTTGCGCTGGTACTTGAGTACCAACAGATCGAAAGCCCTTTTATCGCCTCGCTGTACGCGTGCGACCAATTCGGCATCGACGTCGCGTTCGCTCATTGGGTCTCCGTACGCGGGCTAAGCGGCTTTATGCCTCGAGAAACAAGCTGTCGCATGAACCGCCATCCCGTTGATGATACCTCGGCTCTCCAGAGGGTCAAATACAGGGCTTTGCCGCTTGCAATCTTTTTGAATTTGAGCGTGGTCCAGACGGGACCGTGCCAGACATGCTCAAGACATACCGCATCTGCGCAACCGTTTAGCTCAACGTGCCACCGGGCATCCCATCCTTCGACATGAAGAAGTAATGGGGGACGTTTATTGGAGGGGAGGCGCAGGACGATCAGCAGCGCTGTCAGGAGGGCGAGCAGCGCCGCCCACCAGGTCGTGGCGATGTAGATACAGGCCAACGCCGCCAGGCTCAGGGAGACGGTGTAACCGTCTACCCATGCAGCCTGTCGAACAGGCCAACTGAACCGTGGCGTTGCCGGGGTAGTCAGATCTAGACCCGTTTGACGATCATGGAACCGTTCGTACCGCCAAATCCGAAGGAGTTGGACAAGGCGTACTCGATCTTGACGTCACGCGCCTGGTTGGCGCAATAGTCCAGATCGCATTCCGGATCCTGATTAAAGATATTGATAGTGGGCGGAGAAATTTGGTGATGCACCGCCAGCGTTGTGAATACAGCTTCGATGCCGCCCGCGGCACCCAATAAGTGGCCCGTCATGGATTTGGTGGAATTGACCACCAGATTACGCGCGTGATCGCCAAAGGCCAGCTTAAGCGCTTCGGTTTCGTTCTTGTCTCCCAGCGGAGTCGAGGTACCGTGTGCGTTGACGTAGCTGATATCCTGAGGGTTGACTTCGCCGTCGCGCATGGCATTGATCATGCCGCGGCAGGGGCCCTCGCGATCAGGCGACGTGATGTGATGGGCGTCGGAGCTCATCCCGTACCCGACGAATTCACCATAGATCTTGGCACCACGCTTACGGGCGTGCTCGTATTCTTCGAGAACCAAGACGCCGGCGCCCTCGCCCAGAACAAATCCGTCTCGATCGGCGTCCCACGGGCGCGATGCCGTCGTGGGGTCGTCGTTGCGTGTGGACAGGGCGCGCATGGCGGCAAACCCCCCAATACCCAACGGCGAAACTGTGGACTCGGCTCCGCCGGCCACCATGACATCGGCATCGCCATATTTGATGAGGCGTGCCGCATCACCAATGGAATGCAGACCCGTGGTGCAGGCAGAGACCACGGCATAGCTGGGCCCTTTGAGACCCAACATGATAGAGAGTTGTCCAGACACCAGATTAATCAGCGAAGCTGGAACGAAAAACGGCGAAATGCGACGCGGACCCCGGTCGAGATAATCGATCTGGGTTTCTTCGATACGCGGTAATCCACCGATACCTGAACCTACAATGACGCCCACACGGTCTGCATTGGTCTCGTTGATTTCGAGACCCGAATCTTTCCAGGCCTGCACGCCGGCGGCAACGCCGTAATGGATGAAGGTGTCCATCGTTTTGGCCTCTTTGGCGGCCATATACTGCGTTACATCGAAATCTTTGACTTCACCCGCGATTTGCGCGTTGAAAGCCGAGGGATCAAAACGCGTGATGCGTCCAATGCCCGAGCGCCCGTTAACGATATTGTCCCAAGCACTGTCGATACTGTTGCCCACTGGCGAGACAATACCCAGGCCGGTAATGACGACACGTCGTTTCACGGATGACTCCTAAAATTGAAAGAGCGGTTCGAGGCAAACATACCGACGGCACCAGACCATAAGATCGGACGCCACAGGCCTGTTTTCTAGGAACCGCCCTCTGGCCGCACACATGACGCCGCGGCCACAACTGATGATTGAATTACTGCTTGCTATGCGAGTTGATGTAGTCCATCGCTTGCTGAACCGTCGTGATCTTCTCGGCTTCCTCGTCGGGAATCTCGGTTTCGAATTCGTCTTCGAGTGCCATCACGAGCTCGACCATGTCGAGCGAATCGGCACCGAGGTCGTCAAGAAATGAAGATTCGTTCTTGATCTCGGCTTCGTTAACGCCAAGTTGTTCAGCGACGATCTTCTTGACGCGCTGTTCGATGCTTTCCATGCAGATCTCCAATTGGGAAAAAATCCCGCGAATTATAGCCAAACGTCACGGTTAATGGGCGCTGGCCATGACAAAAAAATGGCATTTCCTGTGGTTGTTCATTTTGCACCGTTCGGCGGACCACAATGGAAACACCTGTGAATTGAACAGATTTTACCCTGTTCGCCTGATTACATGTACATCCCGCCATTGACGTGGAGGGTGGTACCGGTGATGTAGCCCGCCTGTGGGCCAGCCAGAAAGGCGACCGCATGTGCGATATCGGCGGCGGATCCCAGACGCCCCAATGGAATCTGTCCCAGCAAGGCGGCGGTTTGGGTTTCGTTGAGCGCACGAGTCATATCGGTTTCGATGAAACCTGGCGACACACAGTTGACCGTAATATTGCGACTACCGAGTTCACGCGCCAATGCGCGGGTCATCCCGGCCACGCCTGCTTTGGCTGCAGCGTAGTTTGCCTGTCCGGGGTTACCGCTGGAACCTACAATCGACGTGATGTTGATGATGCGACCGGCACGCGCTTTCATCATGGTCTTGAGAACAGCGCGCGACAAGCGGAACACGGAGGTAAGGTTGGTATCGAGCACGGCCGACCAATCTTCATCCTTCATGCGCATGGCCAGTGTGTCGCGTGTAATGCCAGCGTTGTTTACCAGGATGTGCGGTCCGCCATCGGTAGCCAGTTCAGCAACCAGCGCCTCGCACGCGGGCACGTCGTTGACGTCAAGTACCACGCCCCGCCCATCGGATGACGCCAACATCTCGGAAATTGACTCGGCACCGGCCTGAGAGGTCGCAGTTCCGACAACTATTGCACCCCGCTCGGCCAGCTCGAGTGCGATCGCCTTGCCAATGCCTCGCGTCGCCCCTGTCACCAATGCCGTCTTGCCACTCAGTTCTTGTTGCACGTGCCTACCCCTTTAAAGTTTCCAAAGTTGTACGCAGCGACTCGGGGTCGCTGATCGAAAGCCCGATCAGATCGCGATCGATGCGTTTCACCAAACCGGTCAACACCTTGCCAGGCCCACACTCGACCACATGTGTGATCCCCTGAGCCTTCATGAACTGTATGGTTTCCACCCAGCGCACCGGATGCCAGGCCTGACGTACAAGCGCGTCCTTGATCGCAGCAGGATCGTCTGCGCACGCAACATCGACGTTATTGACCAGCGGGATGGAAGGCGTTCTCACCTGAATATCTGCCAGCGCCGCGCCCAGCTTTTCGGCTGCCGGCTTGAGCAGGCTGGAGTGAAATGGAGCAGAAACGGGCAACACCAACGCGCGCTTGGCACCGGCCTGCTTTGCCAGCTCACATGCGCGCTCGACGGCGCCCTTATGTCCAGCAATGACCACCTGAGCAGGCGCATTGAAATTGACGGCTTCAACGACCTCACCCTGCGCCGCCTGCGCGCACACTGCACGCACAGCATCATCGTCAAGGCCAAGAACGGCGGCCATGCCGCCCTGCCCGACCGGCACCGCCTGCTGCATGGCATCGGCACGAATGCGCACCAACCTGACCGCATCAGCCAGCTGGAGTGCGTCTGCGGCGGTAAGTGCCGAATACTCGCCCAAGCTGTGTCCGGCCACCAGATCGGGAACCATTCCGCCGGCCGCAAGCCAAGCGCGATACATGGCGACCGCCGACACGAGCATGGCAGGCTGAGTGTTGGTTGTGAGGTTAAGTTCGTCGGCTGGGCCGCTTGCGATGAGTGCGGAAAGATCCTGCCCCAGTGCGTTGCTGGCCTCGTTCAAAGCTTGAGCCACCTCGGCATCCTGGGCCCATGCGTCAAGCATGCCTACTGCCTGGGACCCTTGCCCAGGAAATACAAAAGCAATTTTCATGTTTTCTTCTAAGGCTGAGTTTACATTCTGGCCAGTACAGAGCCCCAGGTGAACCCGCCACCGACGCCCTGCATCAAGACCAGATCCCCCTCTTTGATCCGGCCGTCCCGGCGCGCAACATCCAGTGCAAGCGGCACGCTTGCCGCCGAGGTGTTCGCGTGCTTATCGAGTGTAACAACAACTTTTTCGGATGGGATACCCAACTTTCGGCCCAGGAAATTAAGTATCCGGACATTGGCCTGATGCGGCACCATCCAATCAATATCTTCGAGCGTTACGCCGGCCTGCTCACAGACTTCTTGCGCCGATTGAGACAAGGAATTGACGGCGAGCTTGAATACGGCCTGACCATCCATACGCAGGAAAGGATCGCCGACGACCTCTCCGCCCGCCACATTACCAGCGGCATAGAGGATGCCCTTATGACTGCCGTCGGCGTGCAGTTTGGTCGCAAGGACGCCGGGCTCGTCGGAAGCCTGCAGCACTACCGCACCTGCGCCATCGCCAAACAACACGCAAGTGCGTCGGTCAGACCAATCGAGAATCGACGAAAACACTTCGGCGCCAATGACGAGCGCGTTACGCACCTGGCCCGAACGAATGAAAGCGTCGGCGGTGCTCAGCGCGTACACGAAGCCGCTGCAAACCGCCTGTACGTCGAAGGCGGGACAGCCGCTGATGCCCAGATTGGCCTGCACCAGGCAGGCAGTGCTGGGAAAGATATAGTCAGGTGTCGATGTGGCGACAATGATCAATTCAACGTCACTGGCTGCAAGCCCTGCATCTTCAAGTGCGACGCGGGCGGCCTCAGTAGCCAGCTTGCTGGACGTGGTACCTGCATCAGCAATGTGACGTTGGCGGATGCCGGTACGCTCCACGATCCACTGATCGGACGTTTCAACATCACGTTTTGCCAGTTCGGCAGCCAGTTCGTCGTTGGAGACGGCGCGCGGTGGCAGGCACGAGCCCGACCCGGTAATCCTTGCATAAGACATATTCGATTCCATCAAGCGCCCGACTGTCCAGGGCCCGAGAGTTCATGGGATTGCTTCGCCGCCTGGTCGGCAGCAGCCTGAAGGCTTTGACGAAGATGGTCTATGGTTGCACTGGTGCCGGCCAGAAGCCCGTTATGCACGGCTTCGCGCGCGCGAATTAACGCATTGCTGAATGCATAAGCATCGGCGGAACCATGGCTTTTGATGACGATACCACGCAAGCCCAATAAGGCGGCGCCATTGTAACGACGGTTGTCCACCTTATCTCTGAAGCGGTTGAGCACAGGCTTGGCGATGAGTCCGGATGCCATGGAAAGCGCGTCGCGCTTGAACTCGGCGTGCATCATCTGACTGACCATGCGGGCCAGGCCCTCAATGGACTTGAGGACGACATTTCCGACAAAGCCGTCACAAACAATGACATCGACGGTCCCTTTGCAGATGTCGTCACCTTCGACGTTACCGTAGAAGTTCAGCCCACTGCCGCGCAACAACTCGGCCGCCTGCTTGACGACTTCATTGCCCTTGATGACTTCTTCACCGATATTCAGCAGGCCGACCGTGGGTCGATCCTTGCCGTATAACGCCGTCACCAGCGCCGTCCCCATGATGGCGAACTGAAGGAGATGCTCGGCGGTGCAATCGACGTTGGCGCCCAGGTCGAGCATGGTCGTCGCACCACCCTTCTGGTTCGGAATGGAAGTAGCAATGGCAGGACGGTCGATACCGTCGAGCGTCTTCAGAACATAGCGCGAGATCGCCATCAGCGCGCCGGTATTGCCTGCCGACACACAGGCATCAGCGTGGCCTTCTTTGACGGCCTGTACCGCCACTCGCATGGATGAATCTTTTTTGCGACGCAGTGCGACCTCGACCGTGTCGTCCATGGTGACAACCTCGGAGGCAGGAAGCAGCTCGTACCAGTCGTTACGAGTACAGCCCAGCGCTGAAAGCTGAGACTGAATAGCCGCCGTATCGCCTGTAAGAAGGAAACGGGTATCCGGGTGGCGCTGAGCAACCTGATACGCTGCGGCTACCGTTACCGGCAAACCGACGTCCCCCCCCATGCAGTCGATGGCGATACGAATCGGAGCTGTCGACATCAAGTACGCAAGCTAGCGAAAGATCGCAACGACCGAGGCGATTTATTCGTCGTTTTTGGTCTTGAGCACTTTGCGGCCGCGATAGAAGCCGTTGGGGCTGATGTGGTGACGCAGGTGAAGCTCGCCAGTCGTAGGCTCGATAGCCGTCGGGGGCGTGGTCAGGGAATCGTGCGAACGATGCATGCCGCGCTTGGACGAACTTTTCTTGTTTTGCTGAACTGCCATGATGACTCCTAAGCCGGGCCGCCACTACTGGCGCATTTCCCGAAAAATAAAATTAAATCAATTCCGTTCTTTCTTGAGCTTTTCCAGAACCGCGAACGGCGATGGGCGCCCTGCTTCGGCATCAGGCTGTTCGGCAGAATCCGAACTCCCCGGCGCAGAAGGACAAACATCGTGCTTGGGCACCGGCGGCAAGCTCAGAATGAGCTCATCTTCGATGAGTTCCAGCACGTCAAACTTCGGTGAGCCGACAATGCGCTCAATTTCTTCGTCGTCTTCGAGTTCGGACGGGCTGCGCACGACCTCGAGTCGATTTTCGACCAGAAGGGGTACAACAAAAGGCTGCAGGCAACGCTGACATTCCAGCGTGACCCGACCTTGGGCGCGAACTTCGATATACCGCCGATCTGCGCTGGCGCTTTCGCCATGCAGCGACCAGCTTATCTTGTCGCTCGTCTGCGGGGGCAACCCTTCGATCAGGCGTGAAAACTCGAGTAAATCTCGCGTTCCCGATATTTGCCCGCCATCGCGTCCAGAACCCGTTGCCGCGGTAAACGCAAATAAATCAAGGGTTTCTCGGCTAGCATCAGCCTTGGTGTCGCGGCCCATTTTTTAAGTCGCCCCTATAGCTTTCCTAAAAAGTGTAGCTTCCCCCGGCTTTCGCCCGCCTGCTTCCCCTGCTTGGGTGCTTCCGCTACTTTGGTGCCCCCTACTTTGGAGCTCCCGCTACTTTGGTAAGCCAAGCAATAGATAAACTGAAAGCTAAGAAAACATTAGATAATAACGCTTTCCGAATTGTCCCGTCAAACCAATCGCCACTCAAAAACCACACTATGCGCCTGATTCTAGCGTCCAGCTCCCGCTACCGCCATGAGATGCTTTCGCGGCTTGGCCTCCCCTTCGAAGCCATCTCGCCCAACATCGACGAAACGCCCTTGCCCGGAGAATCGCCGGCCGCTCTTTCCCTGCGCTTGTCGCGCGCCAAGGCCGAAGCGGTTTGTGCACTACACCCAGGGGCGATCGTCATCGGTTCGGATCAGGTCGCCACTATCGATGACCAACCTATCGGCAAGCCAGGCAACTTTCAACGCGCCCGCGAACAATTAAGGATGCTAAGCGGACGCACTGTTGAATTTCACAGTGCACTCTGCGTACACGATGGCGACCGATTTGAAATTGACGACGTGGTCACACACTGCGAGTTCAGCGACTTGACCGACGACCAGATCGACGCCTACCTTCACCGCGAAAAACCTTTCGATACCGCCGGTAGCGCCAAGGCTGAAGGTCTGGGAATTGCCCTGATGCGCGCCATGCACAGCAACGACCCGACGGCCATCATCGGCCTGCCTCTCATTGCCCTTTGCCGCATGTTACGCTCCTTCGGTATCGACCCCCTCACGCACACCATATGAAAACGCCCGGCACCTTGCACTTGATTCCTGTAGGCCTTGGCGACGCACCTGTATCGTCCTGGCTGCCTCCCGCCGTCCAAGAAGTGGCGGGCAGGCTAAGCACGTATATTGCAGAAAACGCCAAGACCGCTCGCGCCTTTCTGAAGCTCATTGGCACCACTCGTCCGTTGCAGGAAATCACCATTCATACCCTGGGGCCCAAGACCGATCCACAAGAGATCCGCAAATGGCTGATCGAAGCGTCCCGGGGCGCCGAAATTGGCCTGGTATCTGAAGCCGGGTGCCCCGCCGTAGCCGATCCGGGCGCCAAAGTGGCAGCGATGGCCCACTCAATGGGCATTCGGGTCCTGCCCTGGGTCGGGCCTTCATCGATACTACTGGCCTTGATGGCCAGCGGGCTGGATGGCCAGCGCTTTGCATTTCATGGCTACGCACCAGTTGACGCGACCGAGCGAGCGAAACGACTGAAACTCTGGGAATCGGAATCACGAAAGCACAGTCAGACTCAACTTCTGATCGAAACCCCTTATCGCAATGACGCCATGTTCAAGGCTCTACTGCAGTCACTTAATGGTCGTACGAGGTTGTGCGTGGCGCGAGCCCTGACAACGCAGGACGAATACGTACGAACGCATTCGATTGAGGAGTGGAAATCCAAGGCGCCGCCCGAACTCAACAAAATGCCGACTTTATTTTTGTTTCTGGCAAGCTGACCCAGACTGCAATGAAATCGAGTCAAACCAGATACTTGACGTGGCATCTTTTCCCCCAGTTTAGCCGTGCCTGGGCATGGACACAGCGCTTGACGATACTGAGCCTGGCGACCTTGCTCACTGCCTGCGCCACTCCCACGGCGACGCCGCCGAAACTTGAGATCGATCGCAGCATCCAGGCCCAGAGTCAGAACAGCCGCGTTGAGTACGTCGTACTACATTACACGTCGGCGTCGACCGAACGGTCTTTTGAGATTCTGTCGCGCCGCAATGTCAGCAGTCACTACCTGATTACTGACGAATCACCTCCCAAAATATATCAACTGGTAGACGAGTCCCGCCGGGCCTGGCACGCGGGGGTAAGCCAGTGGTATGGCAGCGCCGGCATCAATTCCGCCTCGATCGGCATCGAAATAGTGAACCCGGGAGGATCCGGTACAAGCTGGAGCCCTTACTCCGAGTCGCAGATTGATGCCCTGATACTTCTCCTGCAGGACATCGTCCAGCGGCATCAGGTAAAACGGCACAATATCGTCGGTCATAGCGACATCGCGCCGCAACGAAAAGTTGACCCTGGCCCGCTTTTTCCGTGGAAACGTCTGGCAGACGAAGGCCTGGCACGGTGGTTCGATGAAGCCAAGGCGGCGCAGCATCAGGCTGAGTTCAAGCGTAAAGGATTGCCCGACGTACGCTGGATTCAATCCACGCTTGAACGCGCCGGATACACGGTTCCGCAAAACGGCGAACTGGATAAGGCCACCCGAAATGTCATTCGCGCCTTCCAGATGCGATACCGACCCCGGCTCTACGATGGCCAACCCGATGCCGAAACGCTGGCGATCCTCAAGAGCCTGCCCTGAATCGAGCATGCCACCCTGCGACACGCAGCGTATGACGCAACGTAAAGTCAGCGCGATTTGCGCTCGACTCTGAAGCGCAGGCGCCACAATAGCAGCGCCGCAACCACGGCCACATAGACATACACTTCATTGAAATCATTCTTGCCTGCACGAACCAGCCAGAAATGCCAGACCGATAAGACGACGATGGCATAAATGGAGTAATGCAAGGTCTGCCACCGGGCCCCAAGGCGTCGCATCCAGCCCTGGGTAGATGTCACTGCCAGGACCACCATCGGAACCGTGGCCAATACTCCAACGGTGATGAAGGTTCGCTGGACGACGTCACTCCACATGGCCTGAGGGGACCCGCCCATTTCCCACCAGCTCCAGGCCAGAACATGCAGGACTGTGTAAAAAAAGGCGAATAATCCAAGCATACGGCGATAGCGTATCAACGCCGGCTGATTCAATACCCGGCGCAGCGGGCTCACGCACAAGGTCATACACAAGGCCACCAACGCCCACAGCCCCGAAGACCGAATGAGGAATTCCGGCGGATTGGCAGTCAGGTCATTGCTGAACCCCAGCCATATCCAGCGAAGCAACGGATACAAACCGGCAAGAAACAGGAGCGGCTTGAATCGACCAACTTGGCGCGCGCTTAACATTCAGTAATTACGCCTCAGGTCCAGGCCCTGATAAAGCGAGGCCACCTGCTCTTCATAGCCATTGAACATGAGCGTCTTTTCACGCGGAGCAAACAAGCCTGCACCGATGCGTCTTTCGGTGGCCTGACTCCAGCGAGGATGCGACACTTTCGGGTTCACATTGGCATAGAATCCGTACTCATGCGGCGCAACCCGCACCCAACTGGTCATGGGTTGCTCGCGGGTGAAGCGTATCCGCACAATGGATTTGCCCGATTTGAACCCGTACTTCCACGGAACCGCCACGCGCAGCGGTGCGCCATTGGCCGCCGGCAGTGGCTTTCCATACACGCCTAATACCAATAGTGTGAGCGGATGCATGGCTTCGTCGAGCCTGAGAGCCTCGACATACGGCCAGTCAAGGATGCCGCTACGAAGCCCCGGCATCGCTTCGGGCTGCATGATTGTGGTGAATTCCACAAATTTCGCGCTGGACGTGGGTTCCACTTTCTTGATCAGGCTGGCCAAGGGGTAGCCCAACCAGGGAATGACCATGGACCAGGCCTCGACACAGCGCAATCGATACACCCTTTCCTCTAACGGCGCCAGTCGAAGCAGGTCGTCCAAATCGAACTCCTGAGGCTTCGCGACCTCTCCTTCGACGGACACCCTCCACGGACGGGATTTGAAGGCCTGACTGTTGCGGGAAGGGTCATCCTTGCCCGTTCCGAACTCGTAATAATTATTGTAGGTAGAGACGTCCCCTTCTGCAGTCAGGGGTTCGTCCAGATCGTAGGCCGCGTTACGCGCCGGCCGCCACAAATCGCCTTCGGCACTTGAAACATTGTCGGGCGTTGTCGCCCGCGCCCCAGGCACGAAGCCAGAAAGGCCGAAGGAAGCGGCAGCTGTTCCCGCCATCTGCAGCCAACGTCGTCGCTCTTTCCAAACGGCTTCAGGGGTGATCTGTGAATCCGGAATCTTTGGAATCTGCATTTTGGCCATGATATTCTCCTGCGTTCGTGAGATGGCCGGCCAGGCAATCAGCGAAGCACCGCAACCCGATCGGACAGCCAGTCCTGCATCTGCTCAACGCTGTCGACAATTGCCAATGGCTCACCCGCACTTAATTCCTCAGCATCCTGAGCACCGTAGCTGACGGCAAGGCCGTCAACACCGGCGTTCCGAGCCATCTGCATGTCATGACAGGTGTCTCCCACCATGATGACCTCGTCGGGCTTCAGACACAGCTCGTCGAGAATCTCCAAGAGCATGGCTGGATGTGGCTTGCTGAAGGTTTCGTCGGCACAACGGGTTACGTCAAAATGCCCATGCATGCCACATTGCGCCAAGACTCGATTTAGCCCAGCCCGGCTCTTGCCGGTGGCGACTCCAAGCAGCGTGCCTTGACCACGCAATTCGCTTATCAGCTCGGGCATCCCGTCGAACAAGGGCAGCTGGCTGTCTTGGCTGAAATAATGGGTTCGATAATAATGTTGAAACTCTTCCAGCTGATCGGACGTCAAGGTGGGCACCACATGGTACAGCGCCGTCTCCAGTGACAGACCGATCACCCAACTGGCGGTGCGCGCATCGGGCACCGGAAGATTCATATCCACGCAGGCTCCTTGTATGGACGCCACAATCGCCTGAGTGGAATTCATCACGGTTCCATCCCAATCAAATATCACGGCACGATATTGCTTCATGACTGCTCCAGACAGGCCAATATGCCCCGACACGCGTCAGGCAGGTCGGCGTGCAGCCGTAACACGGCACCCGTCAGCGGATGCGGAATCTCCAGGCGATGAGCATGCAAAAACATTCGATTCAGACCCATGCGCGCAAAGTGAGCGCGCACTTCGTCTGACCCGTACTTGTCATCCCCGACAATGGGGAAACCCGTTGCCGCAAGGTGCACCCTTATCTGATGCGTCCTACCCGTGCGTAGTTCCGCATCCAGCAAAGAATATTCACCGTATCGCTTTTGCAGGGTAATAATGGTGTGCGCCGGCTTGCCTGCGGGGTCCACCCGCACTCGCCGCTCTCCCGAAGGCGTCAACCATTTGAGGAGCGGTGCCTTGAGGTGCTGCCGGTCGTTAACCCAGTCACCCCGCACCAGAGCCAGATAATGCTTTCGTCCTTTGCCTTCGCGCAACATGTCGTGCAGGGCAACCAGGGCGGATCTTTTCTTCGCAATCATCAGCAGGCCGGACGTTTCGCGATCAAGGCGATGCGCCAGTTCGAGCATGGTGTCTGGGCGAGCTGCCCGCAACTGTTCGATCACGCCAAACGACACCCCGCTTCCGCCATGTACGGCCACACCCGCTGGCTTGTTTACCACCAGCATCGAATCATCTTCGTAGACCACGGGAAACGCCGCCGGGGGAACCACCCGTGCCTCACCTGCCGAGGGCAAACGAATCGGGGGGACACGCAGTGAGTCGCCTTCCTGCAGCCGGTAATCGGCCGTCACCCGTCCTTTGTTGACGCGCACCTGTCCGCTGCGTATGGCCTTGTAAAGGTGGCTCTTGGGAACGCCCTTGCACACACGGATCAAAAAGTTGTCCAGACGTTGTCCGGCCTGATCTGTATCAATCTGAAACATGCGCACGGAGGGCGCCGGAGGCTCACTGGTTTTAATTTTGCGCATATATAGAAAAGCGGCATATAATCGGGTCAGCCTATAGAGGCTGAAACCACCCCTGACGTAGAGATGCAATGGATGCGTCTCCGTCGGTTGCAAGATCCCATTGTACTGCCTGTGATTTCAACCTCTGGGCCATAAGGTCGCCGGGGCGATGCCTGTTGCAACGATGGCGCGGCAAAAGCCAGCCAAAAGTTCCAGGCCCCGTCTGTCGCGTGCGGCGCTGTAGTCTTGCAAGCTTAGATCATCGTTTTATGCACCAGCCGCACAAAAACTGCCGTGCGTCTGCCGTTCTCCAGCAAATTTTTTTGTCAACCACTATTGTGACCCTGACCTTCCTGCTGACCGAACAGCGTGCCCGCTGGCACGCCGTGCCTGCCTAACGACACCGGCAGGCGCGGTTGAATTCGGACTAGCCCTGCCCCAGCCGCAAGATTTTGCGCTGCACACCGAGTGGCCCGCGGTCGTGCGCCGATTATCGGCGCGCCATGACTACGGAGAAAACACACTCATGAAACGCATGTTGTTCAATGCAACGCACCAAGAAGAACTACGCGTTGCCATTGTCGATGGTCAAAAACTCATCGACCTCGACATCGAAACCGCCGGACGCGAGCAGCGTAAAGGCAATATCTACAAGGGTGTCATCACCCGCATCGAACCCGGTCTCGAAGCCTGCTTCGTCAGCTATGGTGAAGAACGCCACGGCTTTCTCCCTTTCAAGGAAATCGCCCGCAGTTACTTCAAGGAAGGAGTCGACGTACGCACTGCGCGTATTCAAGATGCCCTGTCCGAAGGCCAGGAGCTCATCGTTCAGGTCGAAAAAGAAGAGCGTGGCAACAAGGGCGCTGCCCTGACCACCTTTATTTCCCTGGCGGGCCGCTACTTGGTCCTGATGCCGAACAACCCCCGAGGCGGTGGCGTATCGCGTCGCGTCGAGGGCGAAGACCGCCAGGAACTTCGCGAGGCAATGGAGCAGCTGGATACCCCGTCGGGCATGAGCATCATCGCTCGGACGGCCGGCATCGGTCGCAGCGTCGAAGAACTGCAGTGGGACCTTTCCTATCTGGTGCAGCTGTGGAACGCCATTGATGCAGCCGCGCGGGACAATGCCGCCCCCATCCTCATCTACCTGGAATCCAGTCTGGTAATCCGGGCCATTCGCGACTACTTCTCGCCCGAAATTGGCGAGATCTTGATCGACACCGACGAAATCGCCGAGCAGGCCACCGCGTTCATGAGCGTGGTCATGCCGGACAACGTCCAGCGCGTAAAAGTGTATCGCGACGATGTCCCCCTATTTTCCAGGTTCCAGATCGAACACCAGATCGAAACCGCCTATTCGCGCACGATTCAGCTGCCCTCAGGCGGCTCGGTCGTCATCGATCACACCGAGGCTCTGGTGGCGATCGATGTCAACTCGGCTCGCTCCACACGTGGCGCCGATATTGAAGAAACCGCGTTGCGCACCAACCTCGAAGCAGCGGACGAAGTGGCGCGCCAGCTACGATTGCGAGATCTGGGCGGGTTGATCGTCATCGACTTCATCGACATGGAAGACAGCAAGAACCAGCGCGCCGTCGAGCACCGCCTGCGCGATGCCTTGCGTTTCGACCGTGCACGGGTCCAGATGGGCAAGATTTCCCGTTTTGGCCTGATGGAACTGTCGCGTCAGCGTCTACGCCCCGCGCTGAACGAAGGTTCTCATGTCACATGTCCTCGTTGTACAGGTACTGGCGTTATTCGAGACGCCGAATCCAGCGCCCTGCACGTGCTCCGACTGCTTCAAGAAGAAGCCATGAAAGAGAACACGGCCGCCCTGCACGCACAAGTCCCCGTTGATGTGGCCACCTTCCTGCTAAACGAAAAACGCAGCGATATCACCAAGATAGAATCCCGTCTCAAGGTAAATCTGGTCCTGATCCCAAATAAGAATCTCGAGACACCTCACCACCACATCGAGCGGCTTCGTTACGACGATCCACGTCTCGAAGCGCACGAAAGCAGCTTTGAACTGGTGCAAAGCCCGCCTGAGGAATCCCTTAGCTGGTCCTCTCAAAAAAGCGAAGATGCCAAAGCCCGCCCCGAAGCTCTGGTCAAGGGCATTACTCCCGCCCAGCCTGCACCGGGTGCCTCTTCCGCGGTCCAGCCCGCCGTCGTCACCGCGCCCCCGCGACGTAGCTTATTTGCTCGCATCGTAGCCTGGCTGACCGGTAGCAATGCGGCCGATAAGGCGCAGGCCGAAACGGCTGCACAACCCGACGAGAAATCCTCACAGGCCGGTCGCCGAAAGGGCGCCCGTAGCGGCGACCGCCGCGAAAGGTCCCACGAAGATCGCTCGCGCACACGCCGTGGCGAACGACGAAACGACGGCAGCCGTGCCGAAGCCTCGCGTGCTTCAGACGCCGATGCCGATCAGCAACGTGGCCAACGCCGCGGAGCGGGTCGCAATAGTAAGGTCGATGCCGAGCAGGACGTCCAGACCACACCAGTGGCAGAAACGGCAGACAGCAGCGAAAGCACCTCGAGTCGAAACGGACGCGGACGCCGTGGCCGCGGTCGAAATCGCCGCGACGAGAATGTTGCCGAGAACGCAGACGCAGTGGCAACAACTGCTGTTGCCGCCGCTGCGCCTGTCGATGCAGTTAAGGCAAGCGCTCAGGAAGAGCCTAACGTTCAAGCGGACACAGCGGCTCCGGGGAGTGATGGCGAGCAAGTCGATCCCGAACGCAAACGCCGCCGTCGTCGTAGCCGCCGCGGTCGTCGCTCGGGTGACAGCCAGGTCGAAGCAGCAGAGAGCCAGACCAGCGAGAACGCTGAGGACTCAACTACCGAGACGGTTCCATCCGAATCAGCCGACACTCCGTATCAGTACGGTGCAGTCGTAGCAGCTACAGTTGATTCAGCCGCCACTGCGGAAGCCACCCCGGTCGCGTCGGATTCCCAGGCTACTCAGTCGGGCGCTGCCGAACCCGTATCTGAACAAGCTTCAAACCAGCCTGCGGCAGCCGACGATCGGCCAACTGTCGCGACAGAGCCTCCAGCGCCAACCCCTGATGCGTTCGTTGCAACCGCCGAAGACACAGGCGATGTCGACGACCCTCGCGCAACGCCTGTAGATGCTTCCGGTTCTATTCATTCCGAAGCAGAAACGGTCACGATCGCCGACGCACAAAGCGATTCGATGACCCCCGATGAAGTCGTGGAACCTGTCGAATCCACAACGACCACTTCGATAGCGGTTGCAGCAAGCAGCGCCGTCGTTCCGGTGACTGACGCGGCCAAACAGCCCGCCCAGGCGCTGACCGAAGAGCCAGCTGAATCTGACGCTGCTCCGCTTGAGAATAGTATTTCAGTGCGCAGCGCAAACGGCGTATCGGCGCCCTCGCCTGCTTCTCAAGCCAACGGCAGCGCAGCGTCGGGTTCAAAATCTCTCGAAGACGTGATTCGTTCCTCGGGTCTGCAATTTATCGAGACGCGCCCTGACGCACCCGCACCGGCTCCAGAACCGCTGCAAAGTCTTGGCAGACCCCGCAAGGCTGCGCCAATCGTTAGCGATGAGCCTCTCCAGCAGGTCGAAACGCGTCACTAAGCGGAAAGGCCGGCAATCGTGTGCGGGGCCAGATGTACAGCTACCGAGCGTTCACCAAACGCCGGTAGCGGTCCCGCCTGACCAACACGGTTAAAAAAATACCCCGAAATCGGAATCTTCCGCATATCGGGGTATTTTTTCGACTGTCACCGCAGCGCCAGGGGGAAGCCAGCGTCGCGCAATGCTACCGAGTGCTTATTCGGCTTTGGCGATACTGTCGATGGGCTGGCGCATCAACAGGGCCAGCAGATGAGCGATCTCGTTACGCATCTCGCGACGATCAACCACCATATCTATGGCTCCCTTGTCCAGCAGAAACTCCGCCCGCTGAAAACCTTCGGGAAGTTTCTCGCGCACGGTCTGTTCAATGACTCGAGGCCCCGCGAAACCGATCAGAGCCTTGGGCTCGGCAATCACCACGTCTCCCATGAAGGCGAAGCTGGCCGATACTCCGCCCATGGTCGGGTCAGTCAGGACACTGATGAAAGGCAATCCGGCATCGGCCAATCGGGTTAGCATCGCATTGGTCTTTGCCATCTGCATCAAAGAGAACAGGCTTTCCTGCATACGTGCGCCGCCGGAGGCAGCCACACAGATGAAGGGGCTGCGGTTCTTGATGGCTTCGCGAACGCCGCGGACAAACCGCTCACCCACCACCGACCCCATGGAACCGCCCATGAATTCGAACTCGAAGCACGACAAGACCACCGGTATGGCGCATATGCTGCCGCTCATGGTGACCATAGCTTCGGATTCGCCAGTTTGCTTTGTCGCTTCAGAGACCCGTTCGGGGTACTTGCGGGAATCCTTGAACTTCAACGGGTCGACAGGCCGCGTTCCCTGCCCGATTTCGACGCGGCCCTCGGGATCGAGCAATGCGTCGATACGGGCGCGTGCGCCAATGCGCATATGGTGGCTGCAGTTTGGACAGACGTTCAGTGTTGCCTGCAGGTCTTCTTTATAAAGAACCGTTTCGCAGCCGGGGCACTTTACCCACAAGCCTTCGGGTACGCGGCGTGTACCGCCATCGTTACGGTTAATCCGGGGCGGCAGAATTTTCTCGATCCAGCTCATTGAGTATCCCTAAAGATGTTTTCTTATCGCAACTAAGCGGAAACCTGGTCCAGCGCAGCGCGTATGCCCGCCAGCCAATCCGCCGCGGCGTCGATGACGCGCGCGTCGATGTCTGCTTGTTGCTTCAGTCCTTGCTCGGATGCCTGCCGAGCCGCGTCTTCCATCGTCTCAATCAACTTGCTGCCAATAATGATGGCATCGGAAAAACGTCCGAGGCGTTGCGCGCTATTGGCATCACGTATGCCGAACCCAACGCCAACCGGCAGATGAACATATTTGCGAATCAGTTCCAGGCGGCGCTCGACATCGGCAGTATCAAGCGTGCCGGCTCCGGTAATGCCCTTCAAGGACACATAATACACATAGCCGCGGGCGATCTGGCCGACTTTCTTGATGCGCTCTTCGGTAGAAGTAGGCGCTAGAAGAAAAATGGGCGCCAGGCCCGCGTCGTCGAGCATGGCGGCGAATTCGGCGGTTTCTTCAGGCGGATAATCAACCACCAGTACGCCATCCACGCCGGCACGCTCAGCAGTCTCAACAAATTTCTTCTGCCCCATCCGCTCGACAGGATTCGCGTACCCCATCAGCACGACGGGAGTTTCGTTATCTTGTCGACGGAACTCGGCAACCATCTCAAGCACCTGCGTCAGGCCCACACCTCGCTCGATCGCCCGCTGGCCGGCGCGCTGAATGACTGGGCCATCGGCCATTGGGTCAGAGAACGGGACACCCAACTCGATGATGTCAGCGCCTGCCTTGACCAAGGCATGCATCAAAGGCGGGGTCGCCTGCATTGAAGGCTCACCTGACGTAATGTAGGGAATCAGTGCCGCACGGCTGCCTGTCTTGGCGAACGCGGCGGCCAACCGATTGTTCGGGGAGTTCATGGCTTGTTGTTACCTTATTGTTCTACAGCGTGATACCACTGCGCTCTGCGACCGTATGCATGTCCTTGTCTCCCCGCCCTGACAGGTTGACCAGAATGATCTTGTCTTTGGGCAGGGTCGGCGCCAGGCGAACAGCATGCGCGATGGCGTGGGACGATTCCAGGGCCGGCATGATGCCCTCGGTACGGCAGCAGTCATGGAATGCCTGCAAGGCTTCATCGTCGGTAACGCCCACATATTGAGCACGTCCACTGTCCTTGAGCCAGGCATGTTCAGGTCCTACACCCGGGTAATCAAGCCCGGCCGAAACCGAGTGCGTCTCGATGACCTGTCCATTGTCGTCTTGAATGACGTAAGTGCGATTCCCATGCAGAACACCCACTGCACCGGCGCTGAGCGACGCCGCATGACGGCCTGTATCAAGGCCTTCGCCCGCGGCCTCGACTCCGATAAGCTGAACACTCTCGTGCTCGATGTACGGGTGAAAAATTCCCATGGCGTTGGATCCGCCCCCTACCGCCGCCACGACATAATCTGGCTGGCGGCCAGCGTTTAGCGGCATTTGTTCAATACACTCGTTGCCAATGACCGCCTGAAAATCCCGGACCATTGCTGGATAGGGATGCGGGCCGGCCACAGTGCCGATAATGTAGAAAGTGTTCTCGACGTTTGTCACCCAGTCACGCATAGCCTCGTTCAGAGCGTCCTTGAGTGTGCACGACCCCGAATCGACGGGCACCACTGTGGCGCCCAACAGCTTCATGCGGTAGACGTTGGAGGCCTGACGACGGGTGTCTTCGCTACCCATATACACAACGCACTCGAGCCCGTATCGGGCCGCGACCGTCGCGGTGGCAACACCGTGCTGCCCGGCCCCGGTCTCGGCGATGATGCGTGGCTTTCCCATTCGGCGCGCCAAAAGAATCTGGCCGATGCAGTTGTTGATCTTGTGCGCACCAGTGTGATTGAGATCTTCGCGCTTGAACCAGATTTGCGCGCCCCCAAGCTTTTCAGACCATCGCCTGGCATGATAGACGGGACTAGGACGACCCACGAAGTGCTTGAGTTCGTAGGCAAATTCGTTCTGAAAATCGGGATCGTTTCGGTATTTTTCGTACGCGTCCTTGAGCTCGTCCAGCGCGTGAACCAGCGTTTCCGAAACGAATGAACCGCCATATCGGCCGAAATGCCCTTGCTCGTCGGGCAGGTTATAAGATTTCAATGATGGGCTCTTCAGTTGCTGCGGTCGCCAAATGGTCGACCGGATCTGTAGGTAATCTCTGATTTTACCAGTGCACGGCGTAGTGCGCCCTGCCAAGTACTGTTATTGACGAACCGCCGACACACCCGGCAACTCGTTGAGTGCGGTCAGCGCCCTGCTGATCTGCTCACCATTCCGCACCTCTACCGTAAACACCATGTGTGCAAGGGAACGGCGACTGTGCGTATTGACGCCAATAACGTTCAGCCTGAGCCGACCGAAGACATCAGACAGGTCGCGCAGGAGATTGGCGCTTTGTTGGGCATGAATGCCAATATCCACCGGGTAGACACTCTCGCCCGTATCGCCCCAGTCCACATCGATGATTCGTTCCGGGTACTTGGCAGTCAGCCCTGCAAAGGACGGGCAGTCGCGTCGGTGGACCGACACCCCCCGGCCGCGGGTGACAAAGCCGGCGATCTCATCAGGAGGAGCGGGCCGGCAGCATCGGGCCAACTGCGTCAGCAGCGAATCGACGCCCATGACAAGAACCCCGCTTCGTCCCACCTCGGGTGCACGCGACTGGCCGGGAACAAAGACCTGCGCTTGTTCCGACGCGGTAACGTTCGCCGCCGGAGCCTTGAGGGCCTGATCAATTTGGCGTAAGCTGAATTCATCCTTCGCCACGGCGACATACAGATCATCGGCACGGGCGAAGCCCAGTTGCTGGGCCAACTGTTCGAGATTGATGGCGGTCTTGCCCAGACGCTGAAGTTCTTTTTCGACAAGCGTCTGCCCATTGGATATGCGTTCCTGCAACTCGATGGCGTTAAACCATGCCCTGACCTTGGCCCGCGACCGGGGGCTGGCTAGGTAACCCAGTTGGGGATTGAGCCAGTCACGGGAAGGACCACCGGACTTCGCAGCGATAATTTCGACCGTTTGACCAGTTTGAAGCCGTGTCAGCAAAGGCGCCATCTGGCCATCGATTCTCGCACCCCGGCATCGATGACCAAGATCCGTGTGCAGGTAGTAGGCAAAGTCCACTGGTGTCGATCCTGCAGGCAATTCGATCACCCGGGCTTGTGGTGTCAATACGTAGATTCGGTCTGATGCGGCGGGACGCGACTCAGCCGTGGAGGCAGCTTGCAGGTCTTCGGCCGTAGGTCCGTCCTGCGCATCGTTCTGATTACCCCACGATAGCAATTGACGCATCCATGCGATCTTGCGGTCATACTCGCCGCTTGCCCGCTGCGTTCCGCCCTGCGCTCCCGCTTCCTTGTAGCGCCAGTGGGCCGCCATACCGTACTCGGCAAACACGTGCATTTCCTGCGTGCGAATCTGAATCTCGAATGTTCGTCCCGCCTCGTCGGAAACGACCGTATGCAGGGACCGATAGCCATTGGGCTTGGGACGCGAGATGTAATCGTCGAATTCGTCCGAAATGGGGGTCCAACGCGCATGAACCAGAGCCAGGGCGGCGTAGCAATCCCGCTCATCCTCAACGATGACTCTCAGGGCCCGCAAGTCGTATAACTTGTCGAACGGCAAGTTCTTGATGCGCATCTTGTTCCAGATGCTATATATGTGTTTGGGCCGCCCCGTGACTGATGCCCGAATATTGGCATCTGCCAGCATGGCTCGAAGCTCTTCCACCACTTCAGCGATGAAGGTCTCGCGCTCGACACGACGTTCTTCGAGTTGTCGCGCGATACTCTTGTAGGTATCGGGCTCAAGAAACCGAAACGACAGATCCTCCATTTCCCACTTCAGTTGCCAGATACCGAGCCTGTTGGCCAGTGGCGCGTACAGCTCCATGGTCTCGCGGGCAAATTCAGCCGGACATGGCGTACGGGATTCAGCATACCAGCGAAGGGATTGCATTCGCGATGCCAGTCTTAACAGCACAATGCGAAGATCTGCGGCCATGGCCAGCAACATCTTGCGCTGCATTTCCTTCTGATCCTGCGCGTCTGCAGACTCATCGCGAGCTCGCCCGGCCAAGAGCCCAAGTCGAAGCAGAGAGCGAGTGCCCTGCACCAGCGAAGCAATTTCGGCCCCGAACACTTTGAGCATGGGGCTTTTTTGCTTACCGGATGCAGTCGAGTCGTCAGGCAACACCGCAAGTAAAGCACTGGCCCTGGTCGCGGCGTCGGTTTGCATGGCGGCCAGGATGCGCGCTACCGAGGCGCAGTGGGAATCCAGTGGTTCGCCGGTGCTGGCCTTCAAGCCGCTCAGGGGCTGCCTGACCCATTCCACCGCCTGCCTGAGCAACAAGACACCGTCGTCATCGAGGCCGGTCGAGACCCGCTCGAACCAGGCCGCATCAAATGGAGGCGTATCGGTAGGAGTATCGGGCGTACTGGACATAAGGCTTCAGTTTAATAGATGTAGGCGGCCGGATTACGCGCAGTCATCGCATACTTGCGATGCGCAAACCAGTAATCTTCAAGCGCGGCATCTATACTACCGTTTCTTGATTCCGCTCGCTATACGGTCCCATGAACAGCACATATCGAACGGTCCTTATCGTATGGCATTCTCGCACCGGGGCGGCCCGGCAAATGGCCGAAGCGGCTGCAGAAGGTGCTAACGAAATCGCAAAAACGCTCGATGCAACACAAAGATTCTCGTTGAGACTGCTGCGTGCTGACCAAGTGCAGGGCGACGATCTTCTGACTGCCGACGGCTTCATTTTCTGCGCACCTGAAAACCTGGCTGCGCTTAGCGGAGAAATGAAAGAATTTTTTGACCGCTGCTATTACCCCGTACTCGACCGCCTCAACGGCCGGCCCTACGCCCTGCTGATTGCGGCCGGCTCTGACGGACAGGGCGCTGTGCGGCAGACACAGCGCATATGCACCGGCTGGCGCCTTGAAGAGATTGCACCGCCATATATAGCGATCACGCACGCCCAGACGCCCGAGACCATCGCTGCGCCTAAACACATTGCAGCCGAAGACGCGGACCGATGTCGTGAAATCGGGGCCACTTTGGCAGCCTTACTCTTGTAACTGCACGCGGTATCGCGCGCGGACGATCAGTTTATATCGCAGGTACGAAACGATAAGCGCTGCCATCAGTGGCGACTGTGCCAATCGATGGCGGTAAGAAATGGCCCGGCACCAGCAGTGTATTTGTATTGGCAACCTGGCTCAACAATCGCTTCCGTGTCTGCCTTGCTGCCTCGGGATCGACACAGAACCGCGTCGAAACCTCCGGCCGAAGCAGTTGCAATGGATGATGCAATAGGTCGCCGCATACGACCGCGCGCTTGCCATCATCGTCCAGATGGATCAGGGCCGCTCCAGGTGTATGGCCGGGGGCAACTTCGATGTGCACGCCTGTCAACGGCGAGTGTCCGTCGTGAACGAGTTGAGCCTGGCCGGAATCAATAACAGGCAGGACACTATCTGCGAAGGATCCGTATAAGATGGGTTTGCTCGCTCGGTTGACCTGGTGCTGCTCGAGCCAATACGCGTATTCCTGCTCGGCGAACACGTATCGAGCATTGGGAAACGTGGGTACCCATTTTCCATTTTCTAGCTTGGTGTTCCATCCGACGTGGTCAGCATGCAAATGCGTACACATCACCAGGTCAACATCCTCGGGGCGAATACCTTGAAGGGCTAACTGCGCAATATAGTCGCCTTTTCGTTGATGCCAGCCCAGTCGATCTGGACGTTGCTTATCGTTCCCACAGCACGTATCAATGACCGCGATCTTGTCGCCTATGCGAGCGATGGTCGAATAGAAGCTCAAGCACACGCTCCCAGTTGACATGTCCACGTGGCGTTTGTCGATACGGTCGGCGACCTGTCGCAGGTCACTGAAATTCGCGTCAGGAAAGATATCGTGCAGACCAAATGCTTCGCAGTCGATATCCACGACCTGGCTGAGCCGAATTCTCCCGAGGGACAGATGAGTATGATTCGTTGAGTGTTGATTCATGCGAAAGCTGTTAACGGGATGACTATCGCCCCAGCAACCATAGTGATAATTGAGGAATGAAAGTAATCAGCATCAGTGCGACAACGCTGACGGCCACGTAAGGCATGAGTGCTCGGTACAAAGCAGGAAGATTTGCCTTGAACATACCTTGGGTGATGAAGATGCTCAGGCCAAATGGTGGAGTAAACATTCCGATGGACAGGTTCACCGTCACAATGATGCCGAAGTGAACAGGATCCACCCCGAGTGCCGTTGCTATGGGTAACAAAAGAGGCGTCATGACGAGTATCGCTGACGCGGTGTCCATGAAGCAGCCTACGATCAATAGAAGAACGTTGATCGCCACAAGCAATACCCAGGAGGGCATGGACAGATCAGTAAGCCACCCGGCTAAAGCCTGGGGCACGCCGTTGACAGTAAGCATCCACGCGAACACCCCGCTAGCGGCAACAATGATCAGGGTCTGAGCCGTGAGCAACATCGAGCTGACGGCAGAATCCAATAAGCTCCGAATCTTCATGTCGGGCTCGGCGAATAGCGCGACCAGGATGGCGTATGCGCATGCAACGCCTGCGGCTTCTGTGGGCGAGAAAATGCCCAGGTAAATTCCGCCCAGCACGACGACCGGCAGTCCCAGACCGATCCAGGTTCGCCTGGTGGCCTGCAGAAAATAACGAACACTGAAGACATCACCCGCCACCTGTCCGCGCGCCCGAAACATGATGTACAACGCCATGCATAACGCCAGCACGAGGCCAGGAATGATACCAGCGACAAAGAGATCTGCCGCCGACTCCTCCGCCGCAATACCGTAAAGAATCATGGCGATCGAAGGCGGGATAATCGAGGAAATGGTGGCGGATGAAGCGATCAGTGCCTGGGCATTTGAGGGCGTGAATCCTTCTTTCAGCATCCGGTCATACGAGATACGACCGATCGCGCCCACCGTCGCAACACTAGAGCCCGATATTGCACCAAAAAAGGTCGACGCCGCAACGGTAGTCACACCCGAGCGGCCCGGCAGTCGCCCCATACCCGCCGACGCCCAATCCATCAGCTTGGCGGCTTGAGTACCTCGGGCCATCAAGTCGCCGGCATACAGGAAAAACGGAATGGCGAGCAAGGCGGACTTGTCCAGATTGGCGAACAAATACTGGTGAAGCGCCGTCGCGGGCACCTCCATGATGAGCACGATGCCCAGAGCCGCGGCACCAAGCAACCCTACGAAAACCGGCAGTCCGATCAGCACCAGAAACACCGGGATCAACAACAATAGCCATTCCATTATTTACAGATCCTTAGGTGCCCATATGAGACGCAGAATATCTGCGCCGCCGCGTAGAAGTGCCAACAGACTCATAAACACGAAACCGAAAAAGATTGATCCGTGAGCCCAGCTCATCGGCATTCCCACAACCACACTACGGCGTCCGCTTCGCAATGCAGACTCGACGACTTCATATGAATGCAGGGCTACGTAGCCGCAGAACAAGCCGGTAATTATCAAAAGCAGAGCGCGCACCGCTTTGATGGCCCTTCTAGGCAGGAAATTTGACGCCAGATCAATACGAATGTGATCGTCACGTAACACCAACAATGCGCTCCCAAGGAACACCGCCCACATAAACCCGTAGGACAGTACTTCGTCGGCCCAATCGAGGGGCGCGCCAAAATAAGTGCGGCCTATGGCATTGACGATGTTGATCGCAATGGCGATAAACGCGAAAAGTGCGAGAATTGCGCTGACCACGCGTACAAACCATCGCTCTATCGTTGCACCCATCCTCATGTGGGCATCTCCAAAATGCGGCTATCAGCTGGTATGAAATTGCGGGCCCTGGGATAGGGCCCGTCGTTTTGCAAGGTTCAGTTAGCTGCAAGCCGCTCAAGCGTTTCGAATAGAGGCTTCATCGACTCATCTGCACCAATGTGCTTTCGACTCGCTTCCCGGTTCAACTCCATCAACTTATTCTGCTCATCTTCAGACAACGAATGGATTTCACCTCCCAGCTCCTTCCAGCGCGCGAGCATGGTGTCTCGAATGCCACCCACGACGGATTTCATCTCAAGCTCGACCTCGCGCCCGACGTCATTCAATACTTTCTGCAGGTCCTGCGGCAACCGGTCATAGAACCGTTGTGACACAAAGCCACCGATTGCGATGGGAGCATCGTTGGTAATGGTGAGGTACTTGGCCACCGACGGCACGCGGAATGCCGTCATGATAATAGGGGAGGTGCGAACCCCATCGATGGTGCCACGCTGCAGTGCGGGCACTACTTCGACGAACGGCATAGGGACACCCGTGCTGCCAAGGTCGGTCATCAACTGACGTTCCATGTCTGAGGCCAGCACCCGCAATTTGGTCCCCTTGATGTCATCCAAGGTATTGAAAGGCTTTTGGGTCGCAAAGCTGGTTACGTCGTACACCCACAACGAAACGCCGCGCACTCCGTTGTCATTGGCCACGTTAAGGAAGGCGTCGCGAAACTCGGGGTTCTGAAGCACGTCGTACGCATGGTTCAGATCCTGGAAAAGGCCCATGGCGTCGGCCACCTGGAAGCGCGGATCAAGACCTTTTAGGTATACCGCGGGGATGGCGACCATCTCGACCGTGCCCAGCTGCACCCCTTCAGCAAGCGCTGACTCGCCACCCAGTTGGGCGCCGGGAAACAATTTGACTTCGATGCGGTTGTTACTGGCTTTTTCAAGGCGCTCTTTGAACAGCTTGATATAAGCATGGAGTGGATCGTTCTGTGAAATGATGCCGACCTTCATCGTGTACTCGGCCGCAGCGGCGGGGACGCTCATCATCCCGGCGACCAAGCCGGCCAAGCACAACTTTCCAATACTCTTCAAAATACGAAATGAACTCACTGTCTACTCCAGATGGTGTGCCTACAGGTTAAAGCGTTGTTTCAGGACAGGCCAAAGAATATCTGCGCGTTTCCGACAAGCATCTTCTGGCGCTGCTCTTTAGTAAGCGAGGGCGCCGAATTAATGAGAGATCCGATGGGTTGCTCTCCGAGCGGATAGGGATAATCCGAACCCATCATCACCCTGTCGTCGCCCATGGTTTTAACGAGCAAATTCAATGCGTCGTGATCGAAGACTGCTGCATCGGTATACAAGCGGCTGGCATACTCAGACGGTGGACGCGGACAATCTTCGCGCACGATATCGCGATGCTTCCATGCGTTGTCGACCCTCCCCAACATATAAGCGAAGCTGCCGCCACCGTGAGCAAAGCAGATCTTGAGGTTTTCGGGGATGCGTTCGAGTGCTCCCGACAAAATTAGCGACAACATCCCGAGTTGGGTTTCTGCCGGCATGGCAACCAACCAAGGAAGCATCCATTTCTTCATGCGCCCTTCTCCACCCATCATGTCCCATGGATGTACGAAAACGGGGATGGATTCATTAGCGCAATGCGTCAGGAAGTCGACCATGTCGGGATGATCCAGGTCTTTATCACCCACGTGGTTGCCGATCTGAACACCAATACATCCCGCCGCCTGTGCGCGTGAAGCCTCAGCGCAGGCCAATTTGACATCCTGCAGTGGAACCTGAGACATAGCTTTAAGACGAGCAGGATGTTTGGCGCAAAACGCGACGGCTTCGTCATTCATCTGCCGCGCCCATTCCGCGGCTTTCACAGGATCCCATGAGTACCCAAACATGATCGGTGTGGCACAGGTAACCTGCAAATCGACGCCCTGAGCATCCATTTCCTTGATGCGGAAATCGGCGTCCCAAAGCGCCCGATATACAGGACGAAATGCTCGATCGCCGAGCATAATATGGCCCCGCTCACCGTCCTCGTCTACACGCAGCCACGCAGCACGCTCAGCGTCCATCTCGCGAGCGGTCGCCTGGCTGATCAGCGGAAAAAAATGGGAATGTATATCTATCATTTCGCGGTGAACCCTACAAATTTGGGAAAGCCTTGTTAAGCGTGGCGTGCCAGGACTTGAAATCGCGGCCAGGATGGACCTCGCCACATTCCGGGCAAACTCGTTCGGCATCGCTGGTGTTGTAGAACTGCTCGTACACCGGAGGCAAGTCAGTCACAATATCGGTGAGTTGCATTTCATAACGTCGCACCAAGGTTCCACAGCGCGCGCAGCTCCACTGCAGGGCGTCTGTATCGCCTAGAGCGCGAACTCGCTCGATGACCAAGCACAGGCTGTCGGCCTCGGGGCGCTGCGGCGAGTGCTTGACGTGGGGAGCCATTAAGAACACATCACCTTCTTTAAGATGGACACGCTCGTACTGACCACGGTCCCACATCAGCAAGTGAGCGTTCCCTTTGAACTGATAAAAAAACTCTTCGCTGGGATCGTCGTGAAAATCGCTACGCTCGTTTGGCCCGCCCACCACAGTGACCATGAAGTCGCTGTCTTTCCAGATTTGCTGGTTTCCCACAGGCGGTTTAAGCGAGTGTGCGTTATCGTCAAGCCAGCGCTTGAAGTTCAATGGGTAGCCATATTTGTATGGGCTCATTACCTATCCTCGCTTGCTACCGGTTTATAGGCTGTGGCGCGGATTTCGATCAAAAGATGCGGATGCGGCAACTGGTGAACGGCAACCGTCGTACGAGTCGGACCTTCGTAATCGAAGAACTCGCCCCAAACCTCATTGAACCCGCCGAAATCATTCATATTTACAAGAAAGACCTGCGCTTCAACCAAATCGGACAGGCTTGCGCCAGCATGCTGCAAAATGTCCGCGATGTTCTGTATTACCGCACGAGTCTGGGCACGAATATCAAGATTGGTGACACCCAACTCATCGACCTGTACCCCTTCGAATGTGTTGTCAGGGCGGCGTGAGCTGGTTCCTGATACAAAAATGAAATCCCCTGCGCGTTTAAAGTGGGGGAAACGGCCTCGTGGCTTGGCTTTTCCAGTGATGACAGCGCTTTTTTCATTCATTGCTTCGACCCTCAAGAAAACAATTGGCAGCATTGGCCCTTGTCAAAGGACCATCGTAGTGAATCGTAACGAGCCTGAATAATGAATTTACAGGCTCCTTCTATAACCGTCAGGAATACCTAGTTCGAGTGCGCGTCAGCCGCCACATCATGAAGGGCCATGATCAGGCGCTGGTTCGCAGGAGTGATGGCCCGTCCCTTCGCAACGGTATATCCCACGTTGCCGAAGGGGAATTGCTGACCCAAAGGCAGGACACTTAAAAGTCCGAGGTGCACAAACTTGCGTGCCATATTGAATGGCATCAGCGCGATCATGCGGGAGTCGACCAACAGGCCAATATTCGTCATGATCGACACCGACTCAATGATTCGAGTCGGCGTCGGCATGCCCAGCTCATGAAAAAAACGCACGGCCGCGTGGCGGGCTTCCGACTGCGAAACCGGCAATATCCAGTCCATGGTGGCAAGCTGCGACTTGTCTACTGCTCCGCTGGTGGCCAGCGGATGGCGTCTGCCTACCACGGCGCACAACGTTTCTGGATAAAGGTGCGTGTGCTCCAGCGTCGGGGCGGCTTCCCGGGCTGGAATAAGCCCTATGACGATATCGAGCTCGCCGGCAGCCAGCTCCGCAAACATCTTTTCATTAACCCCAACCCTCACCTCCACCACTACATCAGGAGCCAGCTCGCGAAGTCGGAGTAGTGCCCTGGGCAGCAGATCAGCCGCAGCCGTGAGCAAGGTTCCGGCAACCACTTTGCCCGAAATTCCAGCGTTCCAAGAATTGAGATCGTCCGCCAAGAGACGCAGCTCCGCGAGTAAGGCTTGCGAATGACCGTGCAGCATAAGACCAAAATCTGTGGGCTGCACTCCCCGCCGGCTACGTATCAGCAACGGTTGGCCAAAATGATCTTCCAGTTCCTGAATGGATTTACTGACCGCCGGCTGCGTCATATGCAATGCCCGCGCCGCGGCCAGCAATGAACCACACTCCAGGACGCAATCGAATATTGCAAGCTGTTGCAGCTTCATTCGCCGTGCGAGCGATTGTTTAGAGAATGTCAGGCTCGTCATACGATCAAGGACAGCCTCGTCCGAATGGATTACGGACTAGGCGGCAGCTGGAACACCTGTCGCAGATAGGCCAAGTACGCCGGGTCATCACACATCGTCTTTTCGGGTGCATCCGATACTTTCGCCACCGGCTGCCCGTTACAACGCACCATCTTCATGACGATTTGCAGGGCCTCGTGTCCGAGGTCGTTGGTCAGGTTGGTACCAATTCCAAACGAGACCTTGCAGCGGCCGGCAAAACGTCGAGCAAGTTCGATGGCCCGCGGGAAGGTAAGCGCGTCGGAAAACACCAGCGTCTTGGTACGGGGGTCGGTGCGGTTCGCAGCATAATGTGCCAGTAAGCGCTCACCCCACAGGAAGGGGTCCCCTGAATCGTGGCGAGCACCGTCGAACAGCTTGCAGAAGTACATGTCGAAGTCGCGAAGAAATGCGTCCATGCCATAGACGTCCGACAAGGCAATGCCCAGATCGCCGCGATATTCCTTGGCCCATACCTCGAGCGCAAACACCTGAGAGTCGCGCAAACGGGGTCCCAGCGCCTGACAAGCTTGCAGGTACTCGTGGCCCATGGTGCCTAATGGTGTCACGTTGTGCTTCATGGCCAATGCAACGTTGCTGGTGCCGGCAAAATGCTTGCCCATCTGCCGCTTCATGGTGGCCACGACTTCGTCATGCCACACCTTGGAGAACCGACGTCGCGTTCCGTACTCGGCGACACGAAAATCGGCCAGGTCGGGGTCGTCGATTACCAGTTGCATCTTGGATTGCAGACGCTGACGGCCCTCTTCCCAGCCCGGGTCCTTGCATTCGTTGCGAAAATATACCTCGTTGACAATGGCAAGTACCGGTATCTCGAAGAGAATCGTGTGCAGCCAGGGGCCCTTCACCCGAATGTCAATTTCACCGGGCTTCTCACCTAAAGAAAGCTGAATGCATTTCTCGGGCAGATGGAACAGTCCGAGGAAATCGACGAAGTCGCTCTTGATGAAGCGCAAGCTGCGTAAATAGTCGAGCTCTTTTTCGGTGAACTTGAGTTGGCACAAGGAATGTATCTCGGCCCGGATCTCGTCCAGATATGCGCTGAGATTTACATTTGGCGTGCGGCACTTGTAACGGTACTCGACTTGAGCCGCCGGAAAGTGATGCAGCACCACCTGCATCATGGTGAATTTGTACAGATCGGTGTCTAGTAAAGAGGTAATGATCATGAAAACGAGGATAAACCATGGCAGGCACCAAGCCTGCAAGCAGGCGAAAGACCTGACTCGGGGGCAGGTCAATCGGGAGGCCTATGTTTTTATTGGGTAAAATTGCTATCGCGTACTTTCGCCCCTATTGTAATGTTTAATGCCTTTACTTTTTTCGACGCAGCAAAGCCCAGCAAGCCAGGTCGCGAGGGTGTTGACCATTGCGATACTTTCTGGAGCTTGTTCCCATGACCCACGTCGTCACCGAAAACTGCATCAAGTGCAAATTTACTGACTGTGTCGATGTCTGCCCCGTAGACTGCTTCCGCGAGGGCCCCAATTTTCTGGTTATCGACCCCGACGAATGCATTGATTGCGCTGTTTGTGTGCCCGAATGCCCTGCCAACGCAATCTTTGCCGAAGAAGATGTACCAGCCGATCAAGTTGATTTCATCGCTCTGAACGCCGAACTATCTCCCGAGTTCGGCATGATCAACCGATCGAAAAAGCCACAACCCGATGCAGACGATTGGAACGGTGTTCCCGATAAACTCAAGTACCTTGAGCGCGAGTAGGCCGGGTTGATGTCAGATCTGAAGTACACGCGAGAAACCGTACTGGAAGTGCACAGTTGGGTACCGGGAAAGCTGCTGTCAATTGTGACCACTCGCAGCCCTCACTTCCACTTCGTAGCGGGGCAATTCGCTCGTTTGGGATTGCCGGCGGACGACGCCCCCGAAGCAGCGCCCACCATCTGGCGCGCCTACTCCATGGTCACCGCGCCCAAGCACCGTGAGCACATGGAGTTCTATTCCATTGTGGTTCCCGAGGGCGAATTCAGTCCGCGGCTTGCGGCACTGCGTGCGGGCGACCCCATCTATGTCGACAGGACCGCCTTCGGCTTCCTTACGCTGGAGCGCTTTGCGCCGGAAGGCAACATATCGAAAATTGACGGAGGCGACCTATGGCTCTTGGCCACCGGCACCGGCCTATCGGCGTACCTGTCCATTTTGCAAGATCCTGCCACTTGGACCGCGTTCGATAACATCGTTTTGGTACATGGTGTCAGACTGGTTGAAGAGCTGACCTACCGCGATCAAATCCTGGACTGGGTTGAACATGGACTACCCGAGCTTGGCAATGTTCCGAAGCAGGCCAAGCTTCGCTACCTCCCGATTCCGACCCGCGAATCATTTGGCGATATGCCTCAGGCTCGCCTCACGCAGCTGATCGAGAGCGGGAACCTTGAACAGCTCGCCGGCCTGGGGCTGGATCCAGACAGCTCAAAAGTGATGCTCTGCGGAAACCCCGACATGCTCACCGAAGCGCGCGCCCTGTTGAAGCCGCGAGGTTTCGCTGTGGGACGTCGGGGTAACCCGGGCAATCTCGCACTGGAAAACTACTGGTAGCAACGTAGTAATTTTACCCACATCATTGGCGCCTTGCCTCCTGCTTCGGGTCGGCGTGGCGTAGGCGTGTGTGCGCTCAATCCGCCCTTGGTAACAAGAATATTTATATATTTTTTTGTTAACCCCTATAATTTAATCATCAACCACTTTTGCCTTGGGATTCCATGCTTTACGACCTGCACGAGCTCCAGCGTTCGTTCCTGACCCCGCTATCGGCCTTTACCGATACGGGTTCGCAGATCTTTTCGCACCCCTACAGCCCCTTGGCATACACTCCATTTTCCCGACACATTGCGGCCGGATATGAGTTGATCCACAGGCTGGGAAAGGACTACGAGAAGCCGGAATGGGGCCTGGACTCTACCCAGGTCGATGGCAGGAACGTCACCGTGCGCGAACGAGTCGTGCTGCACAAGCCATTCTGCAATCTGGTGCATTTTCAACGGCGCGTGCCCGCGAACCGGCCATCTGACCCCAAAGTGCTTCTCGTGGCTCCGCTATCCGGACACCATGCCACCCTCTTGCGCGACACCGTCAGGGCGCTGTTGCCATCACACGAGGTGTATGTCACTGACTGGGTCGACGCTCGCATGGTGCCTTTGAAGGAAGGCGAGTTTCACCTGGACGACTACGTCTTATATGTACGCGATTTCCTGAACCATCTCGGAGCCGGCAGCCATGTCATTGCAGTTTGCCAGCCCACGGTACCAGTGCTGGCTGCGGTCTCGCTGATGGCGGCCGACGATGACCCCTGTACACCGGCAAGCATGGTGATGATGGGCGGGCCGATCGACCCGCGCGAGTCGCCGACCGAAGTGAATATGCTCGCCACGACCAAGCCGTATTCCTGGTTTGAAGACAACCTGATCCACCGGGTGCCGCCCCGCTACCCGGGTGCCGGTCGCGACGTGTATCCAGGGTTTCTGCAACATGCGGGTTTTGTCGCGATGAACCCTCAGCGACATGTCAGTTCGCACTATGATTTCTATCTTGATCTCATCAAGGGCGACAACGATACTGCCGAAGCGCACCGCCGCTTTTATGACGAATACAATGCCGTGCTGGACATGCCGGCCATGTTTTACCTGGACACCATTCGCATTGTGTTCCAGGACTACTTGCTTCCACGCGGCGCATGGGAAATTAATGGGCGTCGGGTCGATCCGACTGCCATCAAACAGACGGCGCTCATGACTATCGAAGGCGAACTCGACGATATCTCCGGGCTGGGCCAGACTCGCGCCGCGCACAAGCTGTGTTCAAGTATTCCAGCCGATCGCAAACAGCATTACACGGCGGCGGGAGCCGGTCACTACGGCATATTTTCGGGCCGTCGTTGGCGCGAAACAATTTGTCCTAAAATCAGTACTTTCATTCGCCAGCACCAGCAGGCCTGAATTCCATTTCCTCGCGGTACCGCTCGGGGCCCTTCGGCCATCTCTAGTCATGACCCCCTCTGCTCTTGTCGATAAGATCGATGCCATCTTGCCTCAGACTCAGTGCACGCAATGCGGCTATGAAGGATGCCGGCCCTATGCCGAGGCCATCGCGAATGACCATGAAGCCATTAACCGCTGTCCTCCCGGGGGTCAACCAGGCATCGCTGCTCTAGCCCGACTGCTATCTCGTCCCGAGCTTCCGCTCGACACCAGTTGCGGTCAGACGCAACCCTTGAGCCTCGCCTATATCGATGAATCTCATTGCATTGGATGCACGCTTTGCATCCAGGCGTGCCCGGTTGATGCCATTGTTGGCGCAAACAAGCTGATGCACACAGTGATTGCGGACCAGTGCACGGGATGCGGGCTGTGCGTTCCTCCTTGTCCGGTAGATTGCATTGAAATGCGCCCTGCCGGATTCGAATGGACCGAAGCGCGCGCTCAGCAGGCGCGTATTCATCACCTGGCGCGACAAAAACGCCTTCAAGCCATACACCAGGAGTCGTCATCCCTGGCGGCGCGCACCCTTGCCAACAAGGCCGGGCTCAGCCAGGCAGCCAAGCACGACACCAACACCAAGCAAAAGATAATTGCCGACGCTCTTGCCCGGGCAAGGGCTCGTCGGGCCGCTGTCTGACTCATGAATAAACAGAAACGCCAGGAAATCTTCGAACGCTTCCGCGCAGCAAACCCTTCTCCCACGACTGAGCTCGAGTATGAAACAACCTTCCAGTTATTGATCGCGGTGATACTTTCTGCTCAGGCCACAGATCGGTCAGTGAACCTCGCAACGGCCAAATTCTTCCCCGAACATGGCACGCCGCAAGGCATACTGGATTTGGGACTCGAGCGCCTGACAGAATATATAAAGACGATTGGGTTGTATAAAACAAAAGCGCAGAACGTCATCAAGACTTGTCAGATACTCCTCGACAAGCACGGTGGCGAAGTGCCGTGCGACCGCGAAGCACTCGAAGCCTTGCCGGGCGTAGGTCGAAAAACGGCCAATGTCGTACTCAATACTGCCTTTGGTCTCCCCACCGTCGCCGTGGACACCCATATTTTTCGGGTTTCGAACCGCAGCGGCATCGCTCCGGGAAAGACCGTTCTAGAGGTCGAACGTAAGCTGGAACGATCCATTCCTACGGAATTCCTGCTAGATGCCCACCATTGGCTAATCTTGCATGGCCGCTATATATGTGTCGCCCGCAACCCCAAATGCCCGCAATGCGGGATTGCCGATCTTTGCGAGTATAAGTACAAAACGCAAGCACGGTGATAGTGCAGACACGGGGTTTTCCATAGCCTATGAAAAACCCCCATAGTGTTTGCCAACATAAGATTTCATACTAGTAGCCAGTCAAGCTGAATCCAGGCGTGTACTCGGGGCCGTTATTGGTCTCTACGCATGCGCCAGTATCGAAACGTTCCGTGCGCCATGTAAAGCAATCAATAATATGAAAGAGCATCCTGCGGCAGCGACTTTCAACGTCCCCGCACTCGAAACCATCGGCCTGCATGCCTGGCATAACGATCAGCACGTTCTGCGGGGGGTCGATCTCAGGGTCGAAGTCGGAGAGGTAGTTGCGCTAATGGGACGCACCGGCTCAGGACACGACGCTCTTCTGCAAACAATCATGGGAAGAACCCAGCGCAAGGGATCGATACGAATACACGGCACCGAATCCATCCTCCACGGTGCCGACAAAGTTCACCAGCTCGGAGTGGGCTATTGCGGCGCAGGTCGAGGTATTCTCACTGGGCTTTCATGTGAAGAAAACCTGCTTCTGCCGTCAAGTGGCGAAGAGACCCTGGGCGGCGGAATGTCGCTTGCCGAAATTTACGAGCTGATCCCATCGTTGTACCCACGCCGTCACCTGCCCTGCACTCGCCTGTCGGGCGGTGAACAGCAAATGCTCGCTATCGCACGAATTCTGCGCACCGGAGCCAATTTACTGCTGCTCGACAATATTTCCGATGGTCTCGCACCTGTCATGGTTCATAGCCTGACAACTATGCTCGAGCAACTACGCGGCTTGGGATACACGGTGTTGCTAATCGAACAGAATCTCGAGTTTCCGGGCCCGTTGGCAGACCGCTTCTATGTCATGCAAAACGGCCTGGTCATTGACCAGGCCGCTTCGGATTCGCTCGCCGGCAAGTACGACACCTTCGGTGTCATGCTTGGGCATTAAGACGTCAATTCAGTCTCTTTGCCTTTGTTGCCCAGCCCCAGATAGCTTTCAATCACCCGTGGGTTGTGCGCCAGGTCTTGTGCGGGTCCTTCGAGCACGACCTCGCCGGTTTCCAGCACATAGCCATAGTCAGCCACCTGCAAGGCCGCGCGCGCGTTTTGCTCAACCAGCAAGATGGATACCCCCATGCTACGCAGCCGAGCGATAATCTGGAAGATCTCGCGCACAATACGTGGGGCCAGCCCCAGGCTGGGTTCGTCGAGCATTAGCAATTTGGGTTGTGCCATCAGAGCCCGCCCAACGGCCAACATTTGACGTTCGCCGCCGGACAGCGTGCCAGCATGCTGTTGGCGCCGCTCGCGCAAGCGCGGAAAGATATCAAAGACTTCGTCCAGCTTGTCCTTCCAGCCTGCCTGACGTGCTCGATACAGACGAAAGCCGCCCAGCAGCAGGTTGTCTTCGACGGTCATGCTGCCGAACAGCTCACGCAGTTCGGGCACCAGCGACATGCCACCACCGACACGGCGCTCGACGTTCCACCCACTGATCTGCTGGCCCTGATACAGCACCGAGCCGGTGCTGCTGCCGGCCGTTGGCAAGGAGCCCATGATGGAGTTGAGCATGGTGGACTTGCCCGCGCCGTTGCCACCGATGACGGTCACGATGCTGCCCGGTGCGACCGTGATATTGGCATTGAGCAATGCGTGGACCTTGCCGTACTGTGTGCTCAGGTTTTCGACCTGAAGCACTGGTTGTTGTGCGCCCGTGCTCATGCTGTACCTCCTGCAGTGGCTGGGGTTTCGGGTGTTTCGAATTCGATGTCGTCGTCGATGCCGCCCAGATACGCTTCCAGCACGACAGGATTTTGCTGAATCTCGGCCGGCGTGCCTTCGGCCAGCTTGGTGCCGAAATCCATCACTACAAGGTGATCGGTCAGGTTCATGACAAAGTCCATGTCATGCTCGACCAGCAAGATGCTCATGCCCTCTTTGCGCAGCTGGTCCAGGACGCCGGCCAGCTCTTGCTTTTCTTTGTAGCGCAGGCCCGCCGCCGGTTCGTCCAGCAACAAAAGCACCGGATCGGCCGCCAGGGCGCGAGCGATCTCCAGAATTCGCTGTTGACCGAGCGCCAGATTGCCCGCCTGCTCGTACAGGTAGTCGCCCAGGCCCACGCGCTGCAGCTGCTTGGCCGCCTCGTGCAGCAAGGCCGCTTCGGTGCGACGTTCGATACGCAGTGCCGCCGGCACCACGCCCACCTCGCCGCGCAAGTGAGCCCCTAGGGCGACGTTCTCAAGGACCGTCATGGTAGGAAGCAACTGCACGTGCTGAAAGGTGCGGCCCACGCCCAGCTTGGCAATTTCGCGCGAGGGCATCTTGTCCAACCGATGGCCCAGGAACGAGATCTTGCCGCTGGTGGCCGGCAACACGCCGGTGATCAGGTTGAAGGTGGTGCTTTTGCCCGCCCCGTTGGGGCCGATCAGACCCATGATCTCGCCGGCCTTGAGCGTGAAGCTGATGTCATTGACCGCCACCAGACCGCCGAACTCCTTGCGAGCCGCCTCGACCTCCAGCACGAGCTTGCCCGCTTGCGGACGCTGTCGCTGGGGCAGCGCGGGCGCTTCGGGCGGCGCCGAAGTCGTGCGCCGGCCTTTGGACTGACCGGTCAGGTCGGCCCACTTTGACGAAATGATGGGCCAGACACCGTCACGCGCATACTGCAGCACCAGAATCATCAGAATGCCGAACACCACCAGCTCGAAGTTGGCCGTGGTATCGATGATCTTGGGCAGCACGTTCTGGATTTGGTCCTTGAGCGTCAGGATAAGGCCCGACCCGACGATGGCTCCCCACACACTGGTTCCACCAACCACCGCCATGAACAGATACTCAATACCGTAGTTCAGACCAAAGGGGCTGGGGCTGACCGCGCGCTGCATGTGAGCGTACAACCATCCGGACAAGCAGGCCAGCAAGGCCGAATAGACAAAGATAATGACTTTGTACGAGGCCATGTTTACGCCGAAGGACTCGGCCATGCCACCGCCGCTACGCAGTGCACGAATGGCGCGCCCCGGGCGGGAATCTAGCAGGTTACGCGTGGCCCACATGGACAACAGCACCACCAGCCAGATCAGATAATAGATGTCGCGCCCGTCCCGCAGCGACAAGCCCAGAAAGTTGATGGGCTGAATGCCCGCAATGCCGTCGTACTGGCCCAGAAACTCCAGGTTCCCAAACAGGTAATACAGCGATAGACACCAGGCGATGGTGCCCAGCGGCAGGTAGTGCCCGGACAGCCGCAGGGTAATGGCACCCAGCACATAGGCCACCGCGAAGGTAATGACCAAGCCGGCCAGCAGCGCCAGCCACGGCGACCAGCCCGACGCGGTGGTCAGATACGCAGTGGTGTAGGCACCGATGCCCACAAACGCCGCCTGCCCGAACGAAGTCAGGCCGCCTACGCCGGTCAGCAGGATCAGGCCCAATACGACCAGCGCCGCCAGGCCGATGTAGTTGAGCTGGGTTATCCAGAATTCGGGCGTGCCGGACCAAGCCGGCAGCACGAGCATGACGATGAGAAACAGGATCAGAATGATGCGGTTCATGATTACTCCTCGTCGTCACCGTGAGTTGTGCCGAACGAGCGCCACAGTAATACAGGAATGATCAGGGTAAACACAATGACCTCTTTGTAGGCGCTGGCCCAGAATGACGAGAATGCCTCGAGAATACCGACGAACAGCGCCCCGATGGCGGCCAGCGGATAGCTGCCCAGGCCGCCAATGATGGCCGCCACGAAGCCCTTCAGGCCAATGAGAAAGCCCGTGTCGTAGTAAATGGTGGTAACGGGCGAGATCAGCATGCCGGACAAGGCGCCAATGGCGGCGGCCAGAGTGAAGGTGAGGCTACCCGACATATTGGTGCTGATGCCCACCAGGCGCGCGCCGCGCCGGTTAACCGCGGTGGCGCGCAGGGCGCGACCATACAGCGTACGGCCAAAGAAGATCCACAAGGCGATGATGAGCACGGCGCAGGTGGCCAGCACGAAGAAGGTCTGCGCCGACCAGGAAATGGCACCCATCTCGATGGAGCCTTCCATGAAGGGGGGCGTGCGCCAGCCTTCGGCACCGAAGAACACCAGGCCAAGGCCCAACATGGCAAAGTGCACGGCCACCGAAATGATCAGCAGCACCAGCACACTGGCTTCGGCCACGGGCTGGTACACCAGGCGATACACCATGGGCCCCAAGGGTATGACAAGGGCCAGGGCATACAGCACGTTCAACCACAGCGGCGTATCGGTGCCAACGATGTACGGGGCCACAAAATACAGAATGACCGGGACGGCCAAGGACCAGAAGGCTTTCTTGGGCAGGCTGCTCCATTCGCGGTGGCGCAAGGCGGCAATGAGATCGGCAATGAACACGACCACGCCGACAATCAGCAGCAGCGCCACCGTGCCGGGCACCTTGCCATTGACCAGAAAGGCCAGGGTAAGCGCCCCATAGGCGACAAACTCGCCCTGGGGAATGAAAATGACCCGCGTCACCAGGAAAACCAGCACCAGGGCCAGCCCCAGTAGTGCATAGACGGCACCGTTCAAGACGCCATCTTGCAGCAATATAAGTATTATCGTTGAATCCATCCCTGCCACACTAATGAAGTCGATTAGATAGCACAACTGTTAGCCTGAAATACATTTCAGGTTTGTGCTAACTTGGAATTATGGAGCCAAAAAATTGCAAAGTCTTTTAGGGGATTCCCTGCATATGGCGTCTTTTCTTGTTATTGCGGCCACCTTATACCACCAACGCTCTTCTGGCGGGAACCGACATTCGATTTCAAAGTCGATTAACATAGTAAAAGCTTTGATATGGTGTCCGGCATAAGGTGTGGTGATGCAAAAAGTACGTAAGTCCGACGCAGAATGGCGCGCTCAACTGACCCCTGAAGAATATTACGTCACGCGGCAAAAAGGGACGGAACGTCCTTTTTCGGGCCGCTATTGGAACACGACACAGAAAGGCATCTATCGGTGCGTGGGCTGCGGGACAGCTTTGTTCGCTTCCGACACCAAGTTCGACGCCGGTTGCGGATGGCCAAGCTACTTTGAAGCGCTCGACCCCGATCTGGTGCGCGAAGAACGAGACTTGTCTCACGGCATGGTGCGAACCGAGGTTCTGTGCAATGTGTGTGATGCCCACTTGGGCCACGTCTTTCCGGACGGCCCTCCTCCTACCGGCCTGCGATACTGCATCAATTCTTTGTCGCTCGACTTCGAGCCTGCCGAATGAAGAAATTTCTCTTTGACCTGTTCCCGCTTATCCTTTTTTTCGTAGCGTTCAGGTTTTACGATATCTATACGGCCACGGCAGTAGCAATGGCAGCCAGCGTCGGACAGATCCTTTGGATCAAGTTGCGCGGCAAAGCGATCGAGACAACCCACTGGATCAATCTGACGGTCATCATTGTGTTCGGCGGCGCTACCTTGCTGCTGCACAACGACGCGTTCATCAAATGGAAACCCACGGTGCTTTACTGGCTGTTTGCGGCGATTCTGATCGGCGGCCGGTGGATATTCAAGCGCAACATCATGCAAAAGATCATGGGCTCACAACTCAGCCTTGAACCTGCCATCTGGGACAGGCTCAATCTTAGCTGGGCGGGATTTTTTGTGGTGTCGGGTGCGCTCAATCTCTACGTGGCGTTCTCAGGACGCTTCACAGAAGCCCAATGGGTAAATTTCAAGGTATTTGGGCTGATGGCGCTGATGATCGTGTTTGTCATCGCGCAATCGCTTTGGCTGGGACGCCATATAAAGACTGACGAAGCTCAGGCATTGCCCGGCAAGAAGGAAAATCACTGATGTCGACGACTCAATCATCTGCAATCGAACGGGCGGCGCTATTGCAAGAGCGCCTACTGGCCCTTGAACCCACCTTGCTCGAAATCACGGACGAGTCCCATCTCCATGCGGGACACGCCGGTGCTCGCGATGGTGCGAGTCATTTCCGGGTGATTATCGCCACGCCGCAGTTCGCTGGACTGGGGCCTCTGGCGCGTCATCGTCTCGTGTATGATCGCGTGCAAGACCTCATTCCGCATCCCATCCACGCTCTGGCCATCGAAACCAGCAAAACTTAACCTGCAAATCCTGCAAGAAGGTACTCATGAAACGACTCACCCTGTTTGTCGCCAGCTGCGCGATCGCTCTCCCCGTCTACGCTCAAAACATTGCAACGGTCAATGGAAAGGCAATCACTCAAAATCAGTTGGACGAATTCGTTGCACTGTTGGTAGAGCAAGGCGCGCAAGATTCTCCTCAGCTGCGCGAGCGAGTAAAGCAAGAAATGATCGGACGTACGGTGGCGGTGCAAGCTGCAGAGAAGGCCGGAATCGAGAAGCAAGCCGCAGTAAAGCAGGAAATCGAGTTGGCGCGGCAGGGAATTCTGGTTCGCGCGCTGATGGCTGACCATCTCAAGAAGCATCCGGTGACTGATGCGGATATCGAGAAGGAATATAACGAGATCAAGAAATCTCAGGAGGGTCGCCAGGAATTCAAGGTTCGCCACATTCTTGTTCAGGACGAACAGGCGGCGAAGGACATTATTGCGGCGATCAAGAGCAAGAAGACAACGTTCGATGCGGCTGCCAAGAAGGATTCGATCGATCCGGGTAGCGGTGCCAACGGTGGCGACTTGGGCTGGGCGCCTAGCAGCAATTATGTGCCGGAGTTTGCGCAGGCCGTCGAAAAACTCAAGAAGGGCCAGATGACGGATGAGCCGGTGAAGAGTCAATTCGGCTGGCACGTAATCCAGGTGGACGATAGCCGCCCTGTTTCGATGCCGGCGCTCGAAGACGTGAAGCCGCAGATTGAAGAGATGCTGCGCCAGGAGAAGCTGGTGCAATTTCAGCAAGACATGATGAAGTCGGCTGACATCAAGTAGTCGTCTTTCTGTTTCGACTGAAGCCGGTATGCCGCTGCGAAGGCTGACTTGCAGTGGCTGGTTGGGATACCGGTTATTGGTCAGCAAGTAGTTGTTGAGATGGAAGGCCGGGGTGCTTTACAAAAGCCCCCGGCTTTTTATTGGGCGACGATAACCTGCCATGAACTCTGCTGACGCCGCGGCAGACGGCATACCTTGACGTGAAGCCCTGCAACGCACGGGATGATCGGGTATAGATGGCCGGAGCTGCTTGTTCTTAAGCGCCATCGGTATTGACCGGTCTGCGCCGGAACAGCACTCGCGCTCAAGCCGGGGCGGCTGGACCACCCACACTCGATTTCAACTTTCTTGATCGTGGCCCTGTAGTAGTTGCAGCAACGCGTCTTCGTCCAGGATGGTGATACCCAGTTCTTCGGCCTTGGACAGTTTGCTTCCTGCCTCTTCTCCGGCCACCACGTAGCTGGTCTTCTTTGATACAGATCCGCTGACTTTGCCGCCTGCCGCGAGGATGAGGCGAGTGGCGTCGTCCCTGGTGAGGGCGGGCAAGGTGCCGGTCAATACAAGGGTTTTACCACTCAGGACGAGCTTACCACCGGGAGCGGCCTCGACAGTGGGCCGGACACCGGCATCCAGCAAGGCTTGTACGACCTGACGATTATGTGCTTCGGCGAAGAACTGAAGAATCGAGCTCGCAACGGCAGGGCCGACATCCTTGACGGACAGCAAGGACTCTTCGTCGGCGTCCATCACTGCCTGGATGGAGCCGAAGTGCTGGGCGAGATCTCGAGCGGTCGTTTCACCGACGTGCCGGATGCCAAGTGCGAATAAAAGTCGCGCCAAAGATGGCTCTCGGGCCTTGTCTATGGCGGCAATCAGATTTTCTGCAGATTTACGGCCCATACGGTCGTAGAGCATGAGTTCTTCGACCCGCAAGGTGAAAAGATCAGCCAACGAGTGGATGCGCTCGCTGTCCACGAGCTGATCGACCAGTTTCTCTCCCAGGCCTTCGATATCGAGGGCTTTACGACCGGCGGCGTGAATAAGGGATTGCTTGCGTTGAGCGGCGCAGAACAGTCCTCCGGTACAGCGGGACACGGCTTCGCCTTCAAGTCGTTGCACGGCAGACCCACAGACGGGGCACTCGGCGGGCATGACGAACAGCGTGGCGTTGTCAGGCCGTAATTCGATGACGGGGCCGACAACCTCGGGAATGACGTCGCCGGCGCGACGAACGATCACAGTGTCGCCAATTCTGACGTCCTTGCGACGAATCTCGTCTTCGTTGTGAAGGGTGGCATTGGTGACGGTGACGCCTCCCACGAATACCGGCTTAAGTCGGGCAACGGGAGTTATCGCGCCGGTACGGCCAACCTGGACCTCGATATCCGTAAGCAAGGTGGTTTCTTCCTGAGCGGGAAACTTGTGTGCCACGGCAAAACGCGGCGCCCTGGCGACGTAGCCGAGGACTTCTTGCGCGTCGAGGGAATTGACTTTGTAGACGACGCCATCAATGTCGAAAGGCAGCCGGCTACGCCGCCCGCTCATGTTTTGGTGATAGGCAAGTAATTGCTCGGCTCCACGCACTACCTTGCGCTCATTGTTGACCGGTAGGCCAAGCTTTGCGAGCCAGTCGAGCATGGCGGCTTGTGTCGCCGGATGCTCTGCGTTGATTTCGCCCCAACCGTACGCGAAAAAACGCAAGGGACGACGCGCGGTGATTCGCGGGTCGAGTTGGCGAAGGCTGCCTGCGGCGGCGTTGCGCGGATTGACGAAAATTTTCTCTCCGCGTGCCTGTTGTGATTGATTCAAGGCGTCAAAATCGTTGCGATACATGAGGACTTCGCCGCGAACTTCAAGGACGCTGGGCGCATCGCCACGTAGCTTCAAGGGAATGGAGCGCAAGGTGCGAATATTGCTGGTGACGTCTTCACCGACCTGACCGTCGCCGCGCGTGGCGGCTCGAACAAATTTTCCGTCTTCGTATCGCAAGCTGATAGCCAGACCATCGAACTTGCATTCGGCCATGTATTCGACTTGGCTCCCCTCGCCCAACATACCGGCGGCGCGCAAGGTATCGGCCACACGTTTGTCGAAAGCCACGATGTCTTCGGGGTCGAAGGCATTTCCCAACGACAACATAGGTACGGCGTGCCGCACACTGTCGAAGGCGGCAAGTGGAGCGGCGCCAACACGTTGGGTGGGTGAATCAGGGGTGATGAGATCTGGATGCTGCTGCTCCAGCGCCTGTAGGCGCAGCATCAGCTCGTCGTACTTGGCGTCGGAAATTACCGGTGCATCCAGAACGTAATAACGATGGTTGTGCTCGGCTATTTCTTCGCGCAGCTGTTGAAGCTCTTGTTGAATACCCGCAGAGGAATTTCGATCCGCGCTCACGAAAACAGCCTGACAGTCCGTGGTTCGGCAGCCGGGAAACCCGACCGCTCAAGGTTCATGTAAAGATCGTGGAGCTTCTCGTCCACGGCGTGATCGGCGCCTTCGTTTACAGCCTGGCCCTGTTCGTCGACGAGGGTGGCGTCCAGGCGCGCGGCAAGGTCACGTCCGACACAGGCCATGCGACTGAATGCATGTTCGTCAGGCTGACTTCGAGGTACGTCCAGCATGAGATCGAGGCGGTCCACTCCGGCGGAACTGAAATCCGCCGCCGGCGTACCTGCATAAAGCAAGGTAAAGCGCGGCACACCCGATTCGGACATCCACGCAAGCTGATTGCCGAAACTCACAAAGCCCGCGTCCTTAACGACCTGGGTGACTTCGCCGACGGGTAGCGCCCGTCCGAGCTTGAGGACGAGAACGACCTGAGCGTCCAGACTCGCGCAAAGCTCATCAAGAGTGCGTGCACGCTGCAGTACCTGTTCTTGTTCAGGTCCTTCAACAGAGCCTTCAAATCGTTCGGCCAGCTCTTGCGCGGTGGTCCAGAGATGGGACCACTCGATATCGGTCAGTGCTCCACTGCGGTTGGCAAGCAGCACGGCCAGCTGTACGGAGAGGTAGCTGCTGTTCTCGCGAACGCGCACAGTATGCCCACCTTCATGCTCGACAAGCGCCCTGACGGGCTTCTCGCCGGCCATGCGTATGGGTCGCAGCGCGGTAAGCAAATCGGCTCCAGAAACCGGATGGGCAAAGACAACGTCTATGACAGCCTCGCACATGGGGTCTGCTTCCGTGAGTTCGTCAGGGTCGGTATCGGCCACCAGACCAATGCCTGGTTCGCGCCGCCCTCCGGCTACGCCCACGCCCCCCATCAACGGATCTTCCTCGGCTTCTGGAAAGTGTTCTTGCATGCGCTGCCTGACGCGCCTGTCCTGCCACCAATTGAAGCACACCAACACCAGAATCAAGATTACGCCAAGCGAAATCAAGCCTATCTGCAAGTCACTCATTGTCCGCCTCGTAGCGTCCGTAAACTGTTATGCAATCAAGAACCTCATGCCTCGGCCAATTGCAAGGCCGAGTCGATGTCAACTGCGACTATGCGGGAGACACCTTGTTCCTGCATGGTGACACCAACCAGCTGCCGTGCCATCTGCATGGCAATTTTATTGTGAGAAATGAACAAAAACTGAGTCTGGTCGCTCATGCTTGATACCAGCGCTGCGTAGCGCTCGGTATTCGCGTCGTCCAGAGGTGCATCAACCTCATCCAACAGACAGAACGGAGCGGGGTTGAGCTTGAACAGCGCAAATACCAGGGCGATTGCTGTAAGCGCTTTCTCTCCGCCTGAAAGCAGATGGATGGTGCTGTTGCGCTTGCCCGGCGGCTGGGCCATGACTTGTACTCCGGCATCAAGAATTTCTTCTCCGGTAATGACAAGTTTGGCTTCCCCTCCCCCAAATAGACGCGGGAAAAGCTCCCCGAAATGCGCGTTGACGGTATCAAACGTCTCTTGGAGCAGTTCGCGCGTTTCTTTGTCGATCTTTCGAATGGCGTCTTCGAGCGTGTTTATGGCGTCGCAAAGATCTCGATGCTGGGCATCGAGGAACTCACGCCGCTCACGCGCGGTGGTCAGCTCGTCCAGTGCGGCCAGGTTCACTGGGCCCAGCGCATCAACCTGACGAGAGATCCGTTGAACTTCCGACTGCAGCCAAGAGGTGCGACGCCATTCATCCGGGCGTTCCCCCAGCAATTTACGCAACGCATCGCGATCGACTTCGTGCGCATCCAGCTGCTCGGAATACTGTTCGACAGCCAGACGGGCCGCCTGTTCTTCGAGCTGCAACTGAGTGATGCGTTCGCGCTTGGGATCGAGAGACCGCTCGTTGGACAACCGCTCTTCGTCGGCCGCACGAAGTTCGGCCGCCAGATTATCGAGCTCGATACGGGCGAGATTCAGGGCCTCTTCGCAGCGGGCACGCTCTTCAAGGGCATCTTGAAGCCCAGCCTGAGCAGCAGAGGCGTCCAGTTCGAACAGTTCGCCTTGCAGGGTTTCAAGCTCATCGCGCGCGCGCGCAACTTGATCTTGTGCCAATTGCAGATTGCGCTGCAGATCATTGATACGGGCCTGGAGCGAACGCTGAGCGAACTCAGCTTCGTGCACGGCAAGCTCGCGGTCGCGCAAATGCTGACGAGCCCGCTCGGCTTCTTGCGCAAGATCTTCGCCTGACATTTCAACATCAGAGTATTTCATCTGATGCTTGGCCAGTTCTTGGTCCAGGGCTTCGAATTTAGCCTCGGACTCTTCGCGAGTAGCCTGAAGCTCTTCGACCTGGACATCGATTTCAGCCAGCTCTTCGCGAATTCGCGCCATGCGCTCGTCGGTCTGCCTGGCCTGCTGCTCGAGGCGGGAATGCTCCAACCGCAAATTGTGAACGCGCTGAGTGAGTTCGCCGACGCGCGTGCGGGCTGGGGCCATGGACTGAGACACTTGCTGCCACGCCGACTCGGCCTTGGCGACCTTATCCACGGCCTCTTCCGCCAGCATCTGGCACGCCTTGACTTCGCGCTGGAGATTCTCGATTTCGCGTTGTCGGGCGAGAAGTCCAGCCTGCTCGGTATCGGGCGCGTAGAAACGCACGCTATGCCGATCAACCATGTGTCCCGACTTAACCACAAATACGCCGCCCACAGGCAAAGAGACGCGTTTTGCCAGTGCGGTCTCAACGTCGTCGGCCAGGTAAACGTCGCGCAACCATTCGTTCAGCAAGGTGCGCAAGTCGGCATCGCTGATACGAAGCATGGACGCAAGCGAGGGCAGCTCGGCGACTGCAGCATCCGAAGGAGAGGCCGGCGGCATTTGAAAAAACGCCAGCCGAGCAGGTGGTGGATCGGCGGCAAAGGCGCGGGCATGTTCCAACTGCCGCACCTCGAGTGCTGCCATGCGTTCACGAAGCACTGCCTCGAGCGCGGCTTCCCAACCGGGTTCGATTTTCAACTTTTGCCACAGGCGACCCAGGGTGGTCAGTTCGTGTTGTTCGAGCCAGGGTTGCAAGGCGCCCTGCTTCTGGACGTCTTCTTGCAATCGGATCAAGGCCGACAACCTTGCCTCAAGCCGCGCAAGCTCTTGCGACTCCTCGCGCGCCTGCGCGTGAGCCCGTTCGCGCTGTGCATCGAGTTCGGGCAATTGGTCTTCGAGTTCCAGCAGACGGCCTTGCGCCTCTTCGAGTTGTTCTTCGAGCATGGCCAGCTCACCAGCCAAGCGCTCAAGATTGCCGACATCGGGGGTGTCCAGATCGCGCATCTCGAGTTGCAGTCGCTCCCGCCTTTGTTCAAGCAGGGAAAGCTGCCGATCGGCGTCGCGTTGTGCCTGTGCCACGAGCGCAAGGTTCTGCTCCACCCGCGCCAGGACAGCCCGTAACTCATCGCGTGAGGAACCCGCCGCCCGAACACGCGCTTCGATTTCCGGCAAAGCAGCTGCGGCATCTTCGGCGAGCACGCGGCATTCTTCGATACGCGCCACAGCAGCCTGCAGTTCTTCTTCACTGGCCGCGAGCTGTTCGGTGCAATGGGACTCCTGATCGGCCCATTCCTGTATTTGCTGCTGTAGCTGACCGCGCCTGGCTTGAACCCGATTTCGAGAATCGACAACGTGACGGATCTCAGCTTCGAGGCGACTGACCTGCGCCCCGGCTTCGAACAAGCGTCCCTGAGCGGCGTGAACGGCGTCGGAGGCTGCGTAGTGGGCTTGGCGTCGCGATTCGAGCACCGCCTCGCCTGCCCGCAGACTCGCAACAGCCGCTTCAAGATCGGTTTGGGCCTGTTCAATGGCAAGAAATTTAGCCTGTCGCTCTTCGCGCGCACTGCTTTCTTTTAATAGCCACAAGGCGTGCTGCTTTTGCTCGCCCTCTTCTTGAAGAGATCGATAGCTCTCGGCGACTTTGGCTTGCGATTCAAGCTTTTCGAGTTGACCGGTGAGTTCCTGCAGAATATCTTCGACCCGGGTAAGATTTTCGCGCGTGTCGCCCAACCGATTCTCGGTCTCGCGGCGTCGCTCCTTGTAGCGTGACACGCCAGCCGCCTCTTCGAGAAAAATCCGCAGCTCTTCGGGCTTGGCCTCGATGAGACGGTTGATCATGCCCTGGCCAATAATGGCATAGCCACGGCTGCCCAGACCGGTTCCCAGAAAGATATCGTTTATATCGCGCCGGCGCACCTGCTGGTTATTGATGAAATAACTGCTGGTGCCGTCCCGGGTCAATACGCGCCGCACCGCGATTTCGGAATACGTACTCCATTGCCCTGCTGCCCTGCCCTCAGAGTTGTCGAATACGAGCTCGACCGAGGCGCGCGCAGCAGGTTTTCGGTTACCCGAGCCATTAAAAATGACGTCTTGCATGGATTCACCACGCAGTTCGGAGGCCCTGCTTTCGCCCAGCACCCAGCGGACGGCGTCGATAATGTTGGATTTACCACATCCATTGGGCCCCACAACGCCAACCAGCTGACTGGGCGTGGGTATGACCGTCGGCTCGACGAACGACTTGAAGCCGGCAAGTTTTATTTGAGTAAGGCGCACAATGGATAGACAGAGATGGTAAGCGGCACAATGCGAAAACAAGGTAAACGCCAATGGCAACTGGCTTGTATGATACCGCACCCAGGTGGTGTCAGAACTGACATTTTGCCCGAATAAATACTGTCGTATCGACGCAGGCCCGGTTATGCCGATACGCGCTGGACGCTATACTCTCTAACTCTTTTCGCTATTTGTTTCGATATTTGCGGCATCAGTCGACATTCTTCACTTAACCGGGGCGACGTTTGAAGAAAGGGTTTTACCTCGTTATGGCGGCTCAGGCATTGTCCTCGCTCGCGGACAATGCACTTTTGATTGCAGCCATTGCGCTCATCGTCGACCTGCAAGGTCCCGACTGGATGGCGCCGATGATGAAATGGTGGTTCGCACTGGCTTATGTGGTGCTCGCCGCGTTCGTGGGCGCATTTGCAGACTCTTACCCCAAGGGTCGCGTCATGTTCATGACCAACACAGTGAAGATAGCGGGTTGCCTGCTGATGTTCGGCCACCAGATGCTGGGTCTGGACGTACAGGGCCAGCTTGTGCTGGTTTTCGCTGCCTACACGTTGGTTGGAATTGGGGCGGCGGCCTACTCGCCGGCAAAGTACGGCATCGTTACCGAGATGCTCCCTCCTGACCAGCTCGTGAAGGGCAATAGCTGGATCGAAGGCCTGACCGTTCTTTCGATTATCCTGGGCACCGTCCTTGGGGGTGTCTTGGTCAACCCGACAATATCCGAGAAGCTCTTGGGTCTTTCCTGGATGCCGGCCCAAGTCGCAACGCGCGCCGAAGCGGCCATATTGATTATCGGCATCGTGTACGGTCTGGCAGCGCTGTGCAATCTGCTGATTCCCGAGACAGGTGTCAGCTACCCCAAACAGCAGACCAACCCTTTCAAGCTCATCAGTGAATTCGCGGGATATGTGCGCATTCTCTGGACCGACAAGCTCGGGCAGATATCACTGGCTGTCACCACTCTTTTCTGGGGCGCAGGTGCCACGCTGCAATTCATTGTCATCGAATGGGGTGCCCAACACCTTGGCTACCGTCTTGACCAGGCCTCCATCTTGATGGGCGTGGCGGCCCTGGGCACGGTATTCGGCTCCGTTCTCGCCGGCAGGGTTCCGCTCAAAAAAGCGCTGTCGGTATTGCCTCTGGGCGTGGCCATGGGTATGGCCGTCCTTCTTATGCCATTGGTCAACAAAACCTGGGAGGTCTATGGGCTGCTGTTGCTCGTCGGTGGCCTGTCCGGATTCTTTGTGGTGCCCATGAATGCATTGCTGCAGCATCGAGGTCACGTCCTGCTTTCTGCGGGCCACTCGATCGCCGTGCAAAACTTCAACGAGCAATTGAACATTCTACTGATGCTCGCGGTGTATAGCCTGATGCTCTGGCTCAATATCCAGATAGGCGCGATTATTGTCTTCTTTGGCCTGCTCGTAGCGTCGTTGATGCTCCTGTTCATCAACTGGAATCGCCGCAACCACAAGGCCAATCCCGACCTGCACAAACAAATCGGGCAGCACGGACACGGCCAGGCCTTACGCTGAGTGCGATGTATCCAGCTCGCGAGCCAGGTTCAAGTCTCGCCAGCTGGCCCCCTTATGACGCGGTCGAGACAATAGCGAAGCCGGATGGTAAGTGACAACCACCGGAATCGCGCCTCCATTCGCCAACGCGAAACTGTGAACCTTGCCTCGTAGTGCTTCGAAACTGGGGGTTTGCTGAGTTTCTGTCGCCAGCAGGGTCTGTGCTGCCAGTCGGCCCAGGGCGAGAATACCGCGAGGCTGCAGCAAGGATATCTGGTTGTGCAGATGCGGCAGACATGAGGCGATTTCCTGTGCGATCGGCAAGCGGTTGCTGCGCGGACGGCATTTCACGAGATTCGTATAGAAGATCGCTTCGGATGGATCAATGCCCGCCGCGTGCAGCATTGCCTGCAACAGTTCGCCCGCCTTTCCTTGAAATGGCTGCCCCAATCTGTCGTCGCGTTCGCCGGGTGCTTCGCCCACAACCAGCCAATTTACGTTTTCGACAGCCCCAGAGCCGGCAACGGCACGCTGGCGCCCGGTGTGCAGTTCACAAGCCTCGCAAGCATGAATACGCGCCTCGAGAGAAGCCCAGTCTGTCGGCGCCTCGGTGACGGACGCTGCCGCCAGGGTGATCGGGCTCGGTTTGCTAACGGGCGCGGAGGCGGACGACACCGGTTTCCGCAATAAGCGTGATCCGCCCGACAGTTTGGGCGCCTGAGTCGCCTCGGGCTGGAGCACCTGTCTGGGCTTCTGGATGTCAAACCTGGCCAACTGAGGCTTGTCCAAGCCCAACTCGAGCAGCCACAAGCGTTGAGCAGTGCTGAGCCGGGGCGCACGAGGGCTTTGGTCAACCACGGCCGGCCTCGTCTGGAATCAGCTTTTTCTCCATGACCAAGGCATCTTCGCGAGCATTCCGCTCGGCGGGATAGTAATCTTTACGGACTCCTATCTGGGCAAAGCCGCGATTCCGATAGAACGACAAAGCTCGGGTATTGGAGGGTCTCACCTCCAGGATCAACGCGGGCAAGCCTCGCGCCGCCGCCTGACCTTCGCAATGGCGCAATAAATTGTGGCCCACGCCACTACGCTGGGCGCCAGGCTTTACGGCAATCAGCAGCAGATGGGCGACATCGGGCGCAAACATCATCAGGGCGAAGCCCTGGATGCGTCCGTCTTGACACGCCACCCATCCCCCGTAACCCGCCTGCAGGGCGTCGCGAAAATTCCCGGTAGTCCAGGGAAATGCCTGAACGCCGCTTTCGATTGCAGCCGCCTCTGCGATATCCGCCTCCGTCATGCTTCGTATCGTGAGATTTTGCCTGGCGCGCGGATTGCCACCCAAGCCCTGCTCGCGCTCTGCCACCGTGTAGGCCACCTTGTCTCGCACATATAACGGCGCTGCCTGATGGGGTGGTAATGTCCTCCCCGCCTCAAAGGCGTGCCAAGCGAGTCGCGCCACGGCTTCGGCCGAAGCACGCCAAGGCCCACCCCGATTTATGACCAGATTGCTTCCAAGCCGGTGGGCCGCTGCCGCGAGCGGCTCTTCTCCCAGCACCTGGGGATAGGCGTCGAGTGCATCGCCCAGCAGCTTGATGGCCGGAGCATTGCCATGGGTCCACTGGCGTGCCTGGTCAACGGCCCAAGGCATGAGATCGCCAATATCCAGCAAAACCGGCTCGTGAAGCGCATGCCAGCCCGAGGGGTGATCGGCCGCCTTGCCGTACACCGCGGCATACACTTCGGACATTCGAGCGTCCTGGGCCACGACGCGTAGGGGCTCTTCTCCGCTTTCGCGAAGCGCAGCCGCATGCAGGGACACCACAGGGATAACCGGCAAATTCAAGGCAAACGCGATACCTTGGGTCACACCGCATGCAACTCGCAAACCGGTAAAACCGCCTGGCCCCTGACCAAACGCAATGGCGCTCAGGTCGATGCGACGCACTCCGGCTTCGTCAAGCAGCTCGTCAACCATCGGAAGAAGGCGTTCGGCATGCTCTCCGGTCGCGTCGTGAGAAAGGGAACGCAGATTCAACTCGCTGCCGCTTGCTGACAGCAAGGCAACATCGCACACGCTGGACGAAGTTTCAAGCGCAAGAATATGGTGTCGGCTGGTGCTCATGCCCCTCCAGAAAGTACACGTTGCCCCAAATAGATGCCGACCATTTTAAGACCAATGGTGCTAAGCTATGCAGGTTGTATGAGATGGGTCTGATTCTACCAAACGCTTAATATGTAATTTCTTGCTACAAGCCCCTTTTCGGGTTCCTCCTGGCCTGTTACATTTTCGACCATGAATACACAAAACCAATCCCTCGTTCGAAAAATCCTCGTTGTCGACGACGATCCACGTCTTCGAGATCTGTTGCGGCGCTATCTCTCGGAACAAGGCTTCAATGTTTTCGTGGCCGAAGACGGCAAAGAGATGAGCAAGCTCTGGCAGCGCGAACACTTCGATCTGCTTGTGCTCGACCTCATGCTACCCGGCGAGGACGGCCTTTCCATTTGTCGTCGTCTGCGGGGCGGACACGACAACACTCCCATCATCATGCTAACGGCCAAGGCCGAAGAAATTGACCGCATCGTGGGCCTCGAAATGGGTGCCGACGATTACCTGTCCAAACCATTCAACCCCCGCGAGCTTTTAGCCAGGGTTAACGCCATCTTGCGGCGCCGGGGTACCGAAGAGCATCCGGGCGCACCCAGCCAAGAAAACGAGTCCATCGAATTCGGGCCTTACGTACTCAATCTTTCCACCCGCACCCTCACTCGCAATAACGAGCCGGTGCCCATCACTACCGGCGAATTCTCGGTGCTTAAGGTCTTCGCACGTCATCCCAAGATCCCGCTGTCCCGCGACAAGCTCATGGAGCTTGCCCGAGGCCGCGAATACGAAGCCTTTGACCGAAGCCTCGACGTTCAGATCTCGCGCCTGCGCAAGCTCATTGAGCCTAATCCCTCCAAGCCCGTGTTTATCCAGACGGTCTGGGGCTTGGGCTACGTGTTCGTCCCCGACGGCGGGCGGTAACGTCCCCCCGGCGGGGCGTTGTCGGTAGTTTTTCGCAGTTGCCTGCATGCCACGCCTTTCCAGACAGTTCAAAAAAGTCACGTCCAGGCTCCGCCTGGGCTTGTTCAGCCGCTCGTTCCTGCTGCTGGCAGCCCTTATGCTCGTCAGTCTGGGGGCATGGCTGCAAGTTTTCTTCAGCATGGAAGAAGGCCCCCGTGCCACGCAGATGGCGCAGCGGGCAGCCACGTCAGTCAGTATTACCCGATCGGCGCTGGTTTACGCTCCCACGCCCGTACGGCCCGCCCTGCTGCTCGACCTTGCCACCAAGGAAAGCCTGCGCATTCAGCCACGCGAAGAGACCGACCAACTGGAACCGCTTCCAGATTCCAACTATTGGAATCATGTCGCATCGGAAATCAAGAAAAGGCTCGGCGCCGGCACACAGGTGATGTGGTCGGTCAACCAGATTCCCGGCGTATGGGTCAGCTTCGAGATCAACCGGGATCAGTACTGGCTGGTGTTTGATCGTGAGCAACTCGGGCTTACCGCGGGGATAGAATGGTTCGGCTGGGGCGTAACCGCCCTCCTCCTGGCACTCATTGGCTCAGCTATTAGCGTGCGCTTCGTGAACCGACCGCTCGCTCAGCTGGCCAAGGTTGCTCAGCAGCTGGCCAGGGGCGAAACGCCGTCTCCCCTGCCAGAAAAGGGGCCACTCGAAATCCGCGAAATGAACATCGCTTTCAACCGAATGGCGCGCGATCTCCGGCAAGCGGAAGCCGATCGCGAAATCATGCTGGCCGGCATCTCGCATGACTTGCGCACTCCCCTGGCCCGAATGCGGCTCGAAATCGAGATGAGCTCGGTCAGCGACGAGACACGCCAGGCCATCGACGAAGATCTGGCCCAGATCGATCACAGTATTGGCCAGCTGATGGAATACGCGCGACCTGCCGGCGTGGTGCCCAGCAAGGGCATCAACATTTCCAACGTCCTGAACGACCTGTTCGACCGTGAACGCACTCACACCGAGTCTCTGGGCGGTCACCTTTCTGCATCTATCCAGCCCGACCTGTATGCCAAGATTGCCGCACATGATCTCAAGCGCGTGGTCAGCAATTTGATAGAGAACGCCCGCCGATACGGTCGTTCGCAGGCTGACGATCGCGCCTATATCCAGTTGCTGGCGCGTCAGGAAGGCAGCACAGTCGCCATCGAGGTCACCGACCAGGGCGCCGGGATCCCCGAAGCCGATATCGAGCGTCTGCTCAGGCCTTTCTCGCGGGGCGAGTCTGCGCGCACCGGCGTTTCGGGGGCCGGACTTGGTCTGTCCATCGTGGAGCGTCTGCTTGGGCAAGTGGGCGGCCAGCTCAAACTTCTGCGACGGCCGTCGGGCGGGCTCATTGCCCGAATCGAGCTGCCTCGCGCCAGAGGCTAAAATCCTTCAGGCATAATTTGCGTATTGCAAATGTGCACAGGAGACAAGATGAAAACCGTTGGCGACAAACTTGAGCCATTCAAGGTAACGGGCGTCAAGCCGGGCTTTAACTTGCCTGAGGAAAATGGCGTGTCCGCCTTTGAAGACATCACAGAGAGTTCGTTTCCGGGCAAATGGAAGGTCATTTACTTTTATCCCAAGGATTTCACCTACGTCTGCCCGACCGAAATCGTGGGCTTCAACCAGCTCGTCGAGCAGTTCGAACAGCACGACGCTGTCCTGATGGGTGGCTCAGTAGACAATGAATATGTGAAGCTCGCCTGGCGGCGTGCCGACCCCGAGCTCGATAAGCTTGCTCACTATCAGTTTGCCGACATCACGGGCTCGCTGATCGACCAACTCGGCATACGTCGAAAGTCCGAAGGGGTGGCATTGCGCGCGACTTTTATCGTCGACCCGGATAACTTCATCCAGCATGTGTCGGTCAACAACCTGAACGTCGGACGAAACCCCCAAGAGGTTCTGCGTGTCCTCGATGGTCTGCAGGCAGAAGGCCTTTGCGCCTGCAACCGGCAGATTGGTGGGGCCACCCTGCTATAAAGCGTGGTGACCCACCATGCAGCGCGATACGCCTAGCGGCGTGTCGCGTCGCGAAGACGTTCAAGCAGTTCTTCGGCCAGTTCGGGGTCCTCAAAGGGTGATGCAGGTTCTTCCCGGGTCGCGCTGACCGCGGCATCTGCATCGCCTGGGGGCGGAGCGGGATCATGAGGAAGCGGCTTGCCCTGGCACTCGATACGACGCTGCGCAGGCGGCTTGCCCAGCAGATAGTCTGCCACGGTCAGGTCGACGCAGCGCGTCTGGTACACAAAAACCCCGTGATTGCCTTCGTCCTTGACATACACCATGTGTGCGGCAGGAAGCTGCTCGAACGTTTCCATCGCGCCAGTCAATGGCGTAGGAACGTCGTACTGGCTTTGCACCATCATCAGCGGTGCGTCCTTGAGACTCTCCATTGAGGGCTTCGTAAGGCCCGTCCGGTAGTCCCAATACAGACAAGCCTGCCCGGCCACACCGTTATCAACCACTGGTGCCTGTCGTGCAAGTTCGAAGCCCTTGTCTATCCAGAATTCCTGGTTCTTGTTCTGTAGCGGTTCATCATTGCATTCCACCGCGCGATACACCGCGGCTTCGCTGTTCAGATACACCGGCTCGGGCGTGCTGTAGAACGTCTCCTGCCCGCGTATCTTAAGCTCCACGATCATCGCCTTCACCTTCTCGACGAATGCATCGTTGAAATCTGGATCTGAGATATACGGGGCAGCAGTCAGCTCCTGCTCGATATCATCGAGCGATTTCGTGCCGTACAGTCGTTCTATTTCGAGTGATGCCTTCAATGCACCAATGTAGTCCGCGATGCCTCCGCGATCGGCGCGGAATGGGGCCGATGAGCTCAACATCGCCTGATTGACCTCCCTGCGGACGCCCTCGAGGTTGCTGACGATGAGCTCGGCATTGTCACCCATATGGAAGATGTCATCGTGGCGTGCAATGTAAGGCACGATGTAATTCCGGAAGGCGTTAATGACGCCGTTTTCGTATGAGATACTTGCATCGTGCATCGACGCCTTGAAGTTCATGTTGCTGTCGAGCACCATGGGGCCGACTCGCTCAGGGAAGATGCCCGCATACCAAAAGCCCAACCAGGTTCCGTACGACGTGCCAAAGTAATGCAGCTTGTCGTCGCCCAACAGATGGCGCATGAGATCCATGTCCCGTGCCGTCGTGTCGGTATTGATGTAATCGACGATCGGATTCTTCTGACAGCTTGTGGCGCTATACCGGGCATTGTCTACAATGCGCTGAATGTTCTGGGCGAAGTCTCCCCAGCGGGTATCGTCGATGGGATAGACCAGTTCGTTTCCGTAGCACTCAATGGTCGTGCTGGCGCCCACCCCGCGTGGCGAGAACCCCACGAAGTTGTATGAGTCGCCAAGCTCTTTGTATTTACGGCCCAGGGTCGAGTCGCTACTGCCTAAAGATAGCAGGCGCGAGAAGACCAAGGAGTCTTCCAGGCCGTCGCCCCCCGGACCACCCGGATTAAAGAACAGGTTCGGTTTGCTTTCTGCGTCTTGGGGCGCCTTCACTCGCATCATGGACACCACGATCTCCTGTGCGTCCGGGGCGTCGTAATCTAGCGGCGCTCGAATATCAGCGCATTGCGCCCGGTCACCCAGCTCTTTCAGATAGGGAGTATCCGGGTTGTCATCACTGAAGTACTTGAGGCAGGAACCCCAGTTGATGGTCTGATTCTTATAGCTGGCCAAGGGGTCAGGAGGCACATCGCCGCCGGAACTGCCCCCGCCGCCGCAAGCGGCCAAGAACAGCGCCGCCGCGCAGGGCAACAAGCTGCGGGAGACGCGGTGTCTGGAACGCAAAAGCTTTGTCTTCAGCTTTCTCATAGCGCGACAGCCTCTTTAAGTTGGTTGAGAAGTTCATGGGCACGCGACGGATCCATAAATGGCGACACTGGTTTCACTGCCTGGGCAGACATGCTCACCGGCGCGTCGCTGGAGGGCGCAGACTCTTCAAGCGGCAATGGGTTGCCTTCGCATATCGTGTTGCGCTGTGCCGGTTGGCTTCCCAACAAATAATTCATCACCGTAAAATCGACACATTCGGTCTGGTGCACCATCACCCCATGGGTTCCCTCGCCCCAGATATACACCATGCTGGCTGCCGGCAATAGATCGAATGTCTTCAAGGCACCTTGGGCCGGCGTCGGTACGTCGTACTGTGTCTGCACCATAAGGATCCGAGCATCGCTTAGGTCGGTCATGGTCGGCTTCTGCACATCTTGATTTCGTTGCCAATACAGGCATGGCTGTGAAGCAAGCATGATATTGATGACGGGTGCTCCTCGAGCCAATTCGAAAGCCTTGTCGACCCAATTCTGAAGTGGATGATCCAGCATGGGTTCGTCATTACAGACCACCATCTGCCACACCGCCGATCCTCGTGACAAAGAGAACGGTTCACTGCGGGTCTTGTAGTCCGGGCTTTCATACTCACGCAGCCGGTTGATCAAACGGGTTGCCTGCTCTTTGTAGGCTAACTCGAACTGAACATCGCTTAGAGGCGGCTCGTTTTCGATCTCGGTCTGCACATCATCGAGGCTTTTACCCGCCTCGAGCAGATCATGCGCTTTCAATGCCGCCTTTATGGCACCAACATAGCTGGGAATGCCCGGGATCTCGACCCGAAAATTATTGCCGATCTCGAGCATGGCTTGGTTGACGTCTGCACGCAGGCTGTTCAAGTTCTGAGCGATCACCTCCCTATCGCTGCCCAGCTCGAAAACGCTGTCATGCCGGGCCATGTACGGAAGCATCAAGCCTGTGTACGCTTGTGTCTGCCCTTGCCTGTACGAAACCGAAGCATCGTGCAAGGTCTTGGTGAAGTTGAGGTTGCTGTCCAGCACCATCGGCCCGACCCTATCGGGGAACACACCGGCGTACCAGAGCCCCAACCAGGTTCCGTACGATGTACCGTGATAATGCAGCTTTTCGTCACCAAGCAGGTGACGCATGATATCCATGTCGCGCGCCGTGGCGTCGGTATGAATATGAGGAGTCAGTGGATTCTTGGCACAATTGCTGGCCGTGTACCGTGCCAGATCATCGATACGCCGCAGATTCTCGGCATCATCTCCGTACTTCGTCATATCGACTTCGTAGAGCAGCTCATTGCCACTGCATGACGCTACGGTACTGGCTCCCACGCCGCGCGGCGAGAATCCGACAAAGTTATAGGCTTCTGCGACCTGGCGGTACTTGCGGCCCAAAGCCGATTCTGGATTCCCTTCCGACAGCAGGCTATAGAAAAGTAGCGACATTCTTTGACCGTCGCCTCCGGGTCCGCCCGGATTGAAGAACAAGTTGGGTTTGGTGTCGGCAGAATCAGGTGCCTCTACCCGCAGCATCGAAACCGTTATCTTCAGTCCGTCGGGCTTGGAATAATCCAGGGGCACCTTGATGTCAGCACATTTGACCCGATCACCAAGCTTTGCGACCAGAGTCGCAGTATCACCCTCTTCACGAAGATATTGATTGCAACTGCGCCAGTCGACGGGTTGATTCTTATATTCTGCCAGTGGGTCGGGGGCGGTGTCGTTACCGCCACCGCCACCACCACAGGCTGTCAAAAGCAGCGCGACAGCACATGACAGCACTACGCGAGAGGTCTTCATTTGCTGTATCCCAAAATTAAGTACGTATTTGTAACTAATAAGTACAAAAATAACTTGGGATGATACAGCGATGTCGCCGTCTACGTAAGAGGGTTTTTATCAGAAGCAGTGAAAAAATCGAGCCGATCAATCGCCGTGTGGCGTGAGCAAAGCCACGACGGTGACCGCAATCCCTTCTTTGCGTCCGAGAAACCCCAAACCCTCGTTCGTCTTTGCCTTGATGTTGACCAACGACACCTCCAGCATGAGGTCTGACGCAATATTGGCTGCCATAGCAGCGGCGTGAGGGCCTATTTTCGGAGCCTGCGCATGTACCGTCGCGTCGATATTGACGGCCCGCCACCCAGCAGCTTGAACCTTGGCATAGGCGTCTCGCAGCAGGCGGCGACTGTCGGCGCCTTTATACGCGGGGTCAGTATCCGGAAAGTGCCTGCCAATGTCGCCGAGGCCTGCCGCACCCAATAAGGCGTCGGTAATGGCATGCAGAAGCACGTCGGCGTCTGAGTGCCCCGCCAGACCTTGTGTGTGGGGAATGTTGACTCCACCGATGATCAAGGGACGTCCGTCGACCAAAGCGTGAACATCAAATCCTTGACCCACCCGAAACGGAAAACTCATAGCCAACGTTCCATCAATTCAAAATCCTCGGGCCAGGTCACCTTGAAGTTCCGTATGGAACCGGGAATTAGTCTGGGCTTGATTCCAATGCCTTCCATGGCGGATGCTTCGTCGGTTACTGGTCGGCCAGATTGGTTTGCCTTCTCTAGTGCCTGCAATAACTTTTGAGCTCGAAACATTTGCGGCGTCTGGGCCGCCCACAACCCATCACGGTCTACCGTGCTTTGTACGGCACGTCCTTCTGCTGCTGTCGGTGCAGCGCCTGTCAATACACAGTCCACACGCTCAAGTTCGACGGCGCGCTTCAACGTATCTGCCACGGGAAGCGCAAGTAGACCACCTACTCCATATGCGAAACAGCTATCAATCAGCCGGGAAAGCGCCGCCGCCGGTAACCCCGGTCTGGCAGCGTCATGCACTAATACCCAATCTGAGGGGCTCGGATCCAGTTCGCGCAGCGCGGACATGACGGTTTGCGACCGGGTAGAACCGCCACAGGGGCGAACGCTTACTCGCGGCAAACCAACCAAAGACTCCTGGGCCGCGTCGTCACCCGGCGCTACCGCCACAAGAATTTGTTCGATACGTTCGTCGGCCAGCAAGGCGCGCACGGCATGACGCAACATGGGCTCGCCGCGCAGAAGACGGTACTGCTTGGGTTGCAATGCCTGCTCCGACCCAAGCGGCTGCGCACGCTGGCCCACTCCGGCAGCCGGAACGATGGCAATCAATTTATCTGGCATCCAAAGATTTTATAATGACTCTCAGAAATGGCCACAGACACTCACTCCCCCTCCTTGCTTTCCTCGACAACCACACTGCTCAAGGCACTCAGACCGGGCCAGCGACATGCCGCGCCGACGCCGCCCGGATCTGGCGACGCGTGGCTGCTTGCTGATCTGGCACGCCGAGCCGGCAAGCCTGTTGTCGTGCTATGCGCAGATCCCCTCACCGCACAACGCCTTGCTGAAGAAATAAGGCTATTTGCACCGCAACTGCGAATTCGGCAGTTGCCTGACTGGGAAACGCTGCCCTATGACAGTTTCTCGCCGCACCACGATCTTATCTCGGAGCGACTGCAGACGCTGAATGCGTTGCTGCAGGAAACCGTCGATATCCTGACAGTGCCGGTCACAACCGCGTTATACCGCCTGGCGCCCCCGGCGTTCCTGGCTGCGTACACATTTTCTTTCCGTCAGGGCGACCAACTGGACGAAGAAGCTCTGCGCCGCCAGCTTACCTTGGCGAACTATTCGCACGTTACCCAGGTGACAGCGCCCGGCGAGTTTTGCATTCGTGGAGGGCTGATCGACCTGTTTCCCATGGGTTCGGTCCTACCTTATCGCATTGACTTGTTCGACGACGAAATCGAGTCCATACGCAGTTTCGATGTCGACAGCCAACGCAGCCTTTACCCCGTCAAGGAAGCGCAGCTGCTGCCTGGGCGTGAGTTTCCAATGGATGAAGACGCACGCAACCGGTTTCGCGCGCGCTTCCGGGAGCACATTGAAGGCGATCCATCGCGGGCGGTGCCATATAAGGACATCGGCAACGGCATTGCGTTCGCGGGAGTGGAATATTACCTTCCGCTATTTTTCGATCAAACGGCGACACTGTTCGACTACCTGCCGGCCGACACGCTGACAGTCACCATCGGCGATGTGGACGACTCGATTCGACGTTTTGCTCAAGACACTCACAGCCGCTATCAATTTCTGAAAAGCGACCGCGAACGCCCTGTCCTGCCACCAGACATGCTTTTCCTGGATGCTGAGGGACTATTCCTTCATCTGAAGGCATTCCCACGGCTGGCTTTGACAACCGAGGGCGCGCATCCCGAATTCGCGCCAGTACCAGACGTCGCCGTGGCACGTCGCGCGGATAACCCCCTTGCCCGGCTACAGGCCACGCTGGACCATAGCGGCACGCGGATGGCCCTTTGCGCCGATTCGCCGGGACGCCGCGAGACCCTGGTCCAGATGTTGGCCGAATATGGCATCCAGCCTGATGCCGGCGCTGACACACTCCAGGAATTCCTGGAGCAGGACAACCATTTCAGTGTCGTCATTGCCCCGTTGGCGGGCGGTTTCCAGCTGCCTGAGCGTCGCCTGACTCTTTTGACCGAGAACGACCTCTACCCGAATCAGGCTCATGCATTGCGTCGACGCAAGCGCGCCCAGGAGCGGGCCAGTGACGTCGAAGCCATGGTTCGGGATCTGTCTGAGCTGCGTGAAGGCGACCCCGTCGTCCATGCGCAGCACGGCATTGGCCGGTATCAGGGGCTGGTCGATATGGACCTCGGCGACGGCAAGATGGAGTTCCTGCATCTTGAGTACGCCAACGGCAGCACACTGTATGTGCCCGTTTCGCAACTGCACGTCATTGCGCGTTATAGCGGTGCTGATCCCGAAACGGCACCCCTGCATCAGTTGGGCTCGGGCCAATGGGACAAGGCAAGGCGCAAGGCGGCACGACAAGTGCGTGATGCCGCGGCAGAGCTTTTGGCCTTGTACGCGCTTCGCGCGGCGCGTGAAGGTCACGCCTTCAAGCTCCCTCTCAATGACTATGAAGCTTTTTCCGAGGGCTTCGGTTTCGAGGAAACTCCTGATCAGGCGGCGGCAATCGAAGCTGTCATCGCAGACATGACCTCTGGCAAGCCCATGGACCGGCTCGTTTGCGGAGACGTCGGGTTTGGAAAGACGGAAGTGGCCTTGCGTGCGGCATTTCTCGCGGTGGCCAACAATAGACAGGTGGCATTGCTGTGCCCTACTACCCTTCTTGCGGAACAACATGCCCAGACATTTGCCGACCGCTTTGCAGACTGGCCGGTCAAAGTAGTGGAACTGTCGCGCTTCCGATCCAGCAAGGAGGTGAATGCCGCAATAGCGGGACTCAAGGATGGCACGGTGGACATCGTGATCGGCACCCACAAGATCCTGTCGAAGGACGTATCCTTCAAGCAGCTGGGGCTTGTGATTATTGACGAAGAACATCGCTTCGGTGTCCGTCAGAAAGAAGCGCTAAAGGCCCTACGCGCCGAAGTGGACGTGCTGACCCTCACGGCCACCCCCATCCCCCGCACGCTGGGCATGTCGCTGGAAGGGATACGCGACTTCTCGGTAATTGCCACCGCGCCCCAGAAGCGCCTGGCCATCAAAACCTTCGTACGACGCGAGGACAACGGCACGATACGTGAGGCCCTGCTGCGTGAGCTCAAGCGCGGTGGACAGGTCTACTTCCTGCATAACGAGGTTGAAACCATTCATAATCGTCGTGCCCGACTCGAAGAGCTTGTGCCCGAGGCCCGTATTGCCGTGGCCCATGGTCAAATGCCCGAGCGCGAGCTGGAAGAAGTCATGAAGGGCTTCTATCAACAACGCTATAACGTGCTGCTTTGCACGACCATCATTGAAACAGGCATTGACGTTCCCACCGCAAATACCATTGTCATCCACCGCGCAGACCGACTGGGGCTCGCCCAGCTGCACCAGCTTCGGGGCCGAGTCGGCCGATCGCACCACCAGGCATACGCCTACCTGCTGACTCCGGGAGAGGACGCCATAACCAGTAATGCCAAGAAGCGGCTCGAGGCCATTCAGGCCATGGAAGACCTCGGCGCGGGCTTTTACCTGGCCATGCACGATCTCGAAATTCGCGGAACCGGCGAAGTGCTGGGCGAGTCACAATCCGGCAACATCCATGAGATTGGTTTCTCGATGTACTCCGAGATGCTGAATACGGCGGTGCGAGCATTGAAAGCGGGAGAAGAACCGGACCTTGAAACGCCTTTTGCAACCAGCTGCGAAGTCAATCTCCATTCCTCGGCCCTGTTACCCCCGGATTATTGTCCCGATGTTCATGCGCGTCTCAGCCTTTACAAGAAGCTGTCACATGCACGTGACGAAGATGATCTGATCCTGATTCAGGAAGAATTGATCGACCGCTATGGCAAGCTGCCCCAGGCAGCGCAAACGCTGCTTGCCACGCACCGTCTGCGTATCCTTGCCGAGCCTCTTGGCGTGAGCAAGATCGACGCCGGTGAAAACCAGGCCATGATACAGTTCAACGCCAAGCCCAATGTCGATCCCATGCGCATCATTCAGCTGGTGCAAACTCGACGTGATATCAAACTCGCAGGACAGGACAGAATCAAGATAGACCTTGGTCCCACTGGACGAGTCAGCAAGGAAAAAGGCGCGTCGAAGGTATCTGGACACGAACAACAGGGAGCTGCCGGCCCCCAGGTTTCCGCCCGTATTGACGCGGTTCGTGCTGTCCTCAGGGCTCTTGCCTGACGCACATCAGACCCCGGTTCTGCGGGGCAATTCATCAACACACTGCTTTCCACTTCACCATGAGCCAACTCATTCTTCAGTCACCAAGCCTGCTCACAGAGAACGTCGAGCGTATAGCTGCCCTGGCATGCTCACAGGGAGTACGTAGCCTGGGCAATACAGCCGCGCACCTGATTGACGTCGATCCCAGCACAAGCACCGAAATTGCTCGCGAATGCGAACGGCTGCAGATGGATTACGCCTTTGTCAACGAGCTACGCCGCCTTGGCGATTGCAAGATTCTGGCGATGGACATGGACTCCACGCTCATCAACATCGAATGCATAGATGAAATAGCCGACATGGTGGGCAAAAAAGCCGAAGTGGCCGCCATTACCGAGGCTGCAATGCGCGGCGAAATCACCGATTTTTCCGAGAGTCTGCGTCGCCGGGTTGCCCTGCTTGAAGGCGTTGCCGCGAGCGACCTGGATCGAGTCTATGAAGAGCGCCTGCGTCTTAACCCGGGAGCCGAACGCCTCATTGAAAGTGCTCATGCGGCCGGCCTGCATACCTTGCTGGTGTCGGGCGGATTCACCTTGTTCACTCACCGCTTGCAAGAACGGTTGGGTCTGCATGAAACGCATGCCAACGTGCTCGAGATTGAAAATGGTGTCCTAACCGGAAAGGTAGTGGGCCCGATTGTGGATGCTCAAGGCAAGGCGGATCACCTGAGCGCGCTTGCCGCCAGACTAGGTGCGGGCCCGGACCAGATCATTGCCATGGGCGACGGAGCCAACGACCTGAAAATGCTTGCCCTGGCCGGTTATTCGGTTGCGTATCGGGCCAAGCCGGTTGTGCGCGAGCAAACGCGATTCGCCATCAACTTCAGCGGCCTGGATGCCGTGTTGAATTGGTTCAAGGCCTAGTTTCCAGGCGCTGACCTAACGCTTCTGCATATACAAATCGATGCGCTTGAGCAGTTCAAGTAACTGCTCGCGCTCTTCTGCGCTGATGCCCTCCAGTGCATTTTCAATAATCTGAAATCCAGCCGGCCATGCCTCCTGGTATTTGCGCTTGCCGGCGGGGGTCAGATACACGCGCATGTATCGACTGTCGTCCTTGTCCTGCTTGCGCCGCACCAATTTGCGCGCTTCCATCTGATCGATCACCCGACTGAGCGCTGGCTGGCGTATAACAATACTTCGGGCAATGTCTCCGATCTGTTGTCCGTCAATCTCGAATAGTACCTGCAGCACCCGGAAATGAGCATGAGTCAGATCGAGGTCGCGCAGCACCGAGTCACGGAGCTCCTGGTTCATCCGCGAAGTGATCGAATCCATGCGAAACGCCACGTTCTTCTGCAGGCTCCAGTTTTCGTCTGTGAGTACTGCTTGCGGGACGACCTTACGGCGTTTTGCTGACGTTGATTTCATATTTTCCGAATTGACTTTAAGCGACTCGCAAGATGCGTCGAAGAGGATGAAGCGGCACCTAAACTGTAGCATTTGGAGGTTTGCCGATGCTATTAAACATGATAATACATATGTATAGGGGATTACGCTAATCCCTTAATTTACGACGTGTTGCAGGGCCTTTAGAAATAAGGATTAGTTCGTTTTGGCTAGGTGTTTTCACTAATTATATGAATCTACATATGTATTGACGTATATCAAAACGACTCTTATGATTTTCCGCATAAGCCGACCATCAATGCCAAGGAGGATATTGTGGAACAGTCAACACAACCCACGTCAGCCGGGCGCTACTACCAGCCCCGACGCCTCGGACACGTCAATCTCTGGGTCGAAGATATCGACAAATCCGAACGCTTTTACAGTGAAATCTGCGGTCTGAAAGTCGAGTTCACCGAGCCCGATCTCATCGCCACTTTTCTTGGCACAGGCCATACCCCACACGACCTGGGAATGATGCAGACCACGAAAGGCATTCCCCGCTATGGCCGCAATGGTCTGTTGCAACTACCGGGTACCATCGGTCTTGAGCCCGGCTTGAACCACTTGGCGTGGGAACTCGAAAACGAAGCCGCCCTGGTCGAGGCATACCGCAAGCTCAAGGAAGACAGCATTGAAACCGACCTGACGGTTGACCATCAGGTTGCACACAGCGTGTACATGTTCGACCCGGACGGTAACTACAACGAATTCTATTGCGACACCGTCAAGGATTGGCGCAAGGTACTCAATGGCCCCATGGAGCTTCTCACCAGCTTCTGGGATCCCCTTCAAGCCGAAGGCTTCACCGAAGGCCGTTACGAACAGGACCCCGTACTCGAAATCGTCGAGTCTGCGCCGGTCCACCCATGGCGCCTGACTCATGCCACGCTGCTGACCCCCCGCATGGACGAGATGGTCGAGTTCTACACCACCATCGCCGGGCTGAAAGTAGTAGCCCGCGAGGAAGGCGTCGTGTATTTGAAGCCCAATCTGGACGCCTACGACTACAACCTGGTTCTGGTTCCCTCGGACAAGGCGGGCTACCACCATGCGTCGTTCCAGCTCAAGGATTCCGCGGCCTTGGAGCGCGCCAAGGCAGGTCTTGCCAAGGCAGGCATATCCATCGAACAGGAAACGCAGTTGTCCTGGAAAACCAGCATCTTCCTGCGTGACCCAGATAATCAACTCAGCGAATGGTATGTCGCGCTTCCGGGCAAGATGAATCTGTCCGAGCGTGGCGACCTGTCTTTGGCCATGGCCGTGTAGGAGCATTGAATGACGCAGAAACTGACAGCGATTGTTGCCGGCGGGGGTATCGGAGGACTCGCCACAGCGGCAGCATTAGCACAACGCGGATGGGACGTCACCGTCTACGAGCGTCAGGATGCCTTGCGCGCCGTGGGAGCAGGCATTTACATCTGGGAAAACGGCCTGCGAGTGCTGGAGGCCCTGGGTGCCTACGAAGAAGCGACATCCGGCGCATTCCGTGGCACCCACTTCGAGCAAAGGGATGCACAGGGAAACATCATCGAATCCGCCCCGATCGAAGCTGACAAGCGCCTTCTAACGGTACCGCGCAGCACATTGCTGGACGCATTGAAAAACGCCTGTCTGCGTGCCGGCGTACGTGTTGTGACGCATGCTGAAGTAATCGGCGCAACGTCGCGCGGCGAACTGCTTTTCCCCAACAATGAAGTCGTGCAGGCAGACCTTGCCGTCGGTGTGGATGGTATCTGGTCGAAGGTCCGCGCTTCACTCGGACTTGAACTCCTTCACGAGCAGACTCGCGAAGGCGCGTTGCGCACCATGATTCCGGCCGAGCCGGGCGACTTCGGCCCCGACGACGTAGGCAAATACATTGAATGCTGGAACGGGCTCCGCCGCTTTCTTATCACGCCGGTCAGCGAACATGAAACCTATCTGGCGTTGACGTGCCCGCACGACGACAAAGAAGCCCGCAGCATGCCGGTCAACAAAGAGCTGTGGGCAAAGGATTTCCCTCAGTGGAAACATCTTATCGACCGCATTGGCAGCGCCCCAGTCAATTGGGGTGTCTACAGCGTCACTCGATGCCACGCGTGGTCGGCCGGACGCACCGCCATCGTCGGTGATGCCGCGCACGCCCAAACGCCTAATCTGGGTCAAGGCGGTGGCATGGCCATGCAAAATGGTCTGTCCCTGGCCGTACATCTGGAAGGTGTGACCGACAAACGCGACATTCCCGCGGCTCTCGAGCGCTGGGAGGCGAGCGAGCGTGAGCTTACCGAGCATTGTCAGCGCTGGGCTTCGCTGTACGGCGAAGTGACCTATCTGCCCGACGAAATTCGTAACCGCGTCATGCGCGGGGCCATGAGCGACCCCTGGGTCGCAGCTCAGGTGTTCCGCGCTGCCAACCACGCCCCAACGGGCACCAAATAGCCGTACCACCCAGGGCCGACTTCGGCCCTCTCTAGACTTCAGGAGACTAGCATGAGACATCGAAACGGAGTTTTCCGGCTGGCCGTTGCGGCCTTGGCGCTGTGCGCCTCCAGTGTCGGCCTTGCCGCTGACCCGGTACGCATCGGGTTCGGCATATCGCGCACCGGTGATACGGCGCCCACCTCGGCAGGCCCCCTGGCCGCGTACGAACTTTGGCGCGACCAGGTCAACGCCCGCGGCGGCCTTGACGTCAAAGGTGAGAAGCGCCCTGTCGAGTTCGTGATTTATGACGATCAGTCCGACGTCAGCAAAGAAGCAGCCATTTACGAAAAACTGATCTCGGACGACAAGGTTGATTTGCTCCTTTCGCCTTGGGGTTCCCATAACCACTTCGCAATTGTGGGGGTACTGGAAAAGCACCAGTTCCCCATGGTGGGCAGTACCGCCTCGTCTCTGCAGATCCGCTCCCTGAAAGCGAAGAACATCTGGTTCCCGACGTCGTCGATGCCGGATGCACACGGCCGGGAAATGGCCAAGATGCTCAAGGATCTCGGCGTCAAGACTGTGGCCGTCAACACCGTTCAGTCGGGCTTCCCGATGGAAAACCGCCAAGAACTGCTGCCCGCACTGAAAGAAGCCGGCATCAAGGTCGTTCTGGACCGTCAATACGCTCTTGGCGCCAAGGACATGACCAGCACACTGGCTGAAATCAAGAAGTTGCAGCCGGATGCGGTCATCAACCTGTCGTACCCGCCCGATGCCATCCTTTACATGCGTGGCGCGCGCGAACAGAACATCACTGTCCCATTCCAGTTCCTTCTCGTGGGTCCCACGGCGGCGTTCTTCAGCAAGATGTTTGGCGCAAATCTGGACAATATTGTCACCATGGGTCACTGGTCTCCAGACAAAGAAGACTGGCCGAAGGCACGCGCTTTCTTTGATGCTTATAAAGAAAAGACCGGCGAAGCCCCTGACTATCTCGATGCCGTCCTGGCTTACATGTCGGCCGAAATCCTGGAGCAAGCCGTAGCCAAGGCAGGCCTGGACAAAGATGCATTGCGCGAAACCATTTCGACCGAAACATTCGACACGATCAATGGCCCGGTCCGCTTCGAGGGAGTTCAGAACGTGACCACGCCAACGATGTTCCTGCAATTCCAGGACGGCGCGGCTCAGATCATCCATCCCCCCGAGATGGCCACTTCGAAATTCCGTCCCAAGCAAAAGTGGGAACAATAAGCGTCACTCATAATGAACATTCTGTTCTCTCCTGAGCTTCTCATCGCAACCTTGGCATTGACATCGATCTATGCCTTGGTTGCGTTGGGGCTGAATCTGATTTACGGGGCGATGCGACTGCTTAACGTCGCACATGGCGAGATCATGATGCTGGGCGCGTACATTGCCTTCGGGCTCTTTACCGCCTGGCAGGTATCGCCCCTGGCTTCCATGTTTGGCGCCATGCTGGCTGCTGCGGCGCTGGGCTGGCTGTGTTACGAACTCCTTATCAAACGGTTGTCCCGCACCCCTGCCCTGGTCCAGCGGATCGAAGCGAATTCACTGCTGGTGTTCTTTGCTCTGTCGGTAATCTTGCAGAACCTGGGTGCCTTGGCTTTCTCGGCCAACGCGCGCAGTTACAGCTACATGGATTCCCTGGTGCAGATCGGTGCAGTCAGTGTAGGCCTCAATCGCTTGGTCATCATTGCCGTCAGCGTCGCGGCCACGGCGGCGGTCATGCTGTTCTTCCGCTTCGGGATTACCGGCCTGGCGATTCGAGCACTGATCCAACAACGTGACGCGGCTTCACTCGTGGGCATTCATGCAGACAAAGTCAATCGCGTGATCTTTTGCTTGGGCTTCGCCTTGGCCGCACTGGCCGGATCCCTGGTCAGCATGGTCGAAAGCATCACACCGTTTGCAGGATTTCCCTTCACGATCGCAGCGTTCTTCGTCATTATTCTCGGTGGCCTCGGCTCGATCGGGGGCAGCGTGATCGGAGCCTTGTTGCTGGCTTGCGTCGAAGTCTACGGCGGAGCACTGACCTCACCGGCGTATCGCTCTATTCTGCTTTACGGCGTATTTATTCTGGTGCTTTTCGTAAGACCCCAAGGTCTATTTGGCAGGAGAATGGCGTGAGCGAACCGCGTTTTTCAGGAATCACCAACTGGCTCGCTCTACTGGCCGCAGCGGTCGTCGCACCCCTGTTTTTTGACAGTTACGGCCAGAATGTACTCATGCAGCTGTACGGATGGATTGCGCTCACGGCCAGTTGGGTCGCCTTTTCGGGCATGACAGGCTATATATCGCTGGGCCACGCCGTATTTTATGGCATGGGGGGCTATATCATGGCCCTGCTATGGATGCAGGTTCCCATCATTGTCGTCCTGCCAGTAGCTGCCCTGGCAGCCGCAGCGTTTGCCGCGTTGGCCGGCCTGCCTGCCTTGCGCGTCCGAGGGCCTTACTTCGTCATCCTTACATTCGGGCTGGCCGAATTTTTCAAGTATGTTGTCGTGGCCATCGAGTCCGCGCTGGGCATAAATGGACGCCTTCTTCTGGGCGCGCCCGATGTCCTTTGGCTCAACTATGGCACGCTGGCCCTGGCCGTACTGGCCGTGCTTCTGGTCATGGCGCTGAAGCACTCACGCTTAGGTGTTGCGTTGTGGGCGGTACGCGAGGATGAAACTGCCGCGGGAACCCTTGGTGTTCCGACCACGCAGGTAAAACTGCTGGCATTCGTGTTGTCGGCCGTCATACCGGCCATGGTCGGAGCGTTGACCGTGCTGCGCTCCACGTATTTCGAGCCCATGCAGATGTTCAGCCCCATGACCTCCTTCACCATCGTCACCATGGCAATCATCGGCGGCAGCGATCGGCCGGCGGGCCCAGTATTGGGCGCGGCCTTCATCATGCTGCTGTCGGAATTGCTGTGGTCGCGGATGCCGGAGTTCTACATGGTCCTGCTGGGCGTATTGCTGCTCGGATTCGTTCTTTTTGCGCCGGACGGCATCGTCGGCAAGTGGCAGGCGCGGCGCCGCCAGCTTCAAGGAGGCCGCTAATGGACACTCTGCTCCAAGTTCAGAATGTCTCTCGTCGCTTCGGTGGAATCATTGCAGTTTCCGATGTCAGCTTCGAGATGCGGCGTGGCGAAATTCTGGGTCTGATGGGTGCCAACGGCGCCGGCAAGACCACTCTGTTCTCGATGATTGCGGGCAATGTGCCACCCAGTTCAGGCCAGATCCTGTTCGAAGGAAAGCGGGTACCCGCCACTCCGGACCAGACGAGCCGTATGGGCATTGCACGAACCTTTCAGATCGTCCGACCATTTCCGGGCATGACGGTACTCGAAAACTGCATGGTCGGCGCGTTATATGGGCGGGGTCGCCACCACGATATGAAAATGGCAAGGAGCCTTTGCGAGGACATACTCGAAGAAGTCGGCCTTATCAACCAAGCCAACAAAGCGGCTGCCGCCCTCACACTGGCCGGCCGGAAGCGACTCGAAATTGCACGCGCCCTGTCGACGCAGCCACGCCTGCTTCTGCTGGACGAAGTTCTAGCCGGACTCAACGCCAGCGAAGTTGACGAAGCTCTGGGCCTTATTGAGCAAGTTCGCCAACGGCATAGTCTCAGTCTCATCATCATCGAGCACGTCATGAAGGTTCTGATGCGCATGAGTCATCGCATCGTGGTACTGCACGAAGGAAAGAAGCTCACGGAAGGCACGCCTGCCCAGGTCGGGAGTGATCCTCGCGTCATCCAGGCATATCTCGGAGAACGTAATGCCCAAGTTGCTTGAAACACGCGATCTTTGCAGCGGATACGGCGACATACAGATCCTGAAAGATGTCAGTGTCGCCCTCGAAGAAGGTAAGGTAACCGCCTTTGTTGGCAGCAACGGAGCGGGTAAGACTACGCTGATGCGGACGCTGTCGGGCTTGCTGCCCGTTACCCAAGGTCAGATCATTTTGGCCGGAACGCCCATCGGAAAACTGAACCCGCCCCAACGGTTGGCAATGGGACTGTCCCTGGTACCCGAGGGTCGTCTCGTTTTTCCGGACTTCACCGTAGCCGATACTTTACGCATTGGTGCCTATGCACCCCATGCCCGCAACGACTGGCGAGAGCGCGCCGACAAGATGTACGAACTGTTCCCCCGTCTCAAACAGCGACGAACCAGTCACGCCGGATTCTTATCAGGCGGCGAGCAACAGATGCTGGCCATCGCGCGCAGTCTGATGTCTGCGCCCAGTCTGCTTCTGCTGGATGAGCCTACGCTGGGACTGGCACCCACCATGGTAGACGAGCTCTTTAATATCTTGGGTCAAATCAGCAAGACCGGGGTCACTATCGGTCTGGTCGAACAGAACATCCAGGCGGCATTAAGCCTTTCTGACTATGCCTATGTCCTAGAGGACGGACACGTCGCGCTTAGCGGTCCCAGCCACGAACTGCTGGACTCACCCGCCGTGCGTGCCACGTACCTGGGCGTTGAGGAAGCCGGCTGATTACTTGGCCACGACGCGGCGCCGACCATGATGTTGGCGCCGCAATAAATAACGCAGGACAAAACCGGGATATGCCAGCACCAGATATAAGCTGAGCGTGATGGCGTAAAACTCCCAACCCTGTTTGAAGGCATTGCCGATATTCGTCTCGAACGCCAGGCCGATGGTGCCGACCATCAGATACAACACCAGAACCTCGAGCAGGCGAGCAATGACAGGCTTGCCCACCGATACTGAACGGTACCTATAGCCCGGGTACGCCAACAGCAGTACCGCCAGGGCAAGGACGCCCACAACCTTGGCCAGGAAGACAAGAGCAGAGGCGGGGTCTGCACCGATATAGGCATCACCTATCCAATACAAGGCAAGGCCCCACCAGCCAAGCAGCAACGCAAAGAAGACCAACGATTCGAATACGCGCAGCAACGCCGGGCGACTCGGCTCGCCCGGCTGTGCCCAAGGCAGGGCAAGCAAGTGACGTTGCAACAGAAAGGGTAGGCTTGCCGTCGCAAAAGCAAGGAAGATAACCACCCAGACGGCAAGCGATTGAGGCATGTCGGGCTTAGAACCTTAGCGAAGTTTCGATCACCCGAACGCACAGGGCCATGAGCCCGCCGGGCAGCACACCCAACACGATAATGGTCAGACCGTTGATGGACATCAGGCCATTAGGGAGGACGCCCGCGGGGGCGGCCAGCGTATCGCCTTCGGGTTCATCGAAGTACGCCATCTTGACGATGCGCAAGTAATAGAACGCCCCAACAAGCGAGAACAATACTGCGATGACGGCAATCGATATATAGCCCGCGCCAATCAATGCCTGCAGAACCGCCAGCTTCGCGTAAAAGCCAACCATGGGCGGAATGCCGGTCAACGAGAACATCGAGACCAACAGCACACCGGCGAGCACCGGGCTACGCTGATTCAGACCCTTGAGATCTGAAATGCGCTCGCAATCAAACCCTTGACGACTTAGCAGCAGAATCAGGCCGAACGTCGACAGGGTCGTCAATACGTAGGTCAGAACATAAAACAGGGCCGACCCATATGCCTGACCGGTAGCCACTGCGTGGTCTTCCACCACACCGGACAACAAGCCCAAGAACACGAAGCCCATGTGCGAAATGGTGGAGTACGCCAGCATGCGCTTAAAGTTGGTCTGGACAATGGCGGTAAGATTTCCGATTGCCAGAGACAGCACGGCCATGATCAGCAACATTGGCTGCCAATCGAGCGCCAATCCGTGCAGAGCCTCGGTAAGCAAACGAAGCATGACTGCAAACGAGGCGATCTTGGGAGCAGCACCAAGAATCAAGGTAACCGACGTGGGCGCACCGTGATAGACATCAGGTACCCACATATGGAACGGCACGGCGCCCAGCTTGAAGGCCAGGCCGGCCACGATGAACACCACGCCGAATACCAGTGCCATCTGATTGGCATCGCCAGCCGCGATAGCCTGTGCAACCCGTGCCATATCCAGATGTCCGGTGGCACCATAAACCATCGACAGTCCGTAAAGCAATACGCCAGATGCAAGCGAACCCAGCACAAAGTACTTCATGGCCGACTCAATGGCGGGCACATGATCACGACGTAGCGCGATCAGCGCATACAGGGCGAACGACATCAACTCGACGCCTAGGTAGACGGTGAGCAGGTTGCCGGCCGAGATCATCACCATCTGGCCCAACAAGGCGAAAAGTGTCAGCGTGTAGAGCTCGCCACCGTTATCGAGCATGTTCCGGTCTTCGGCATAAGCGCGACCGTATATCAAGGTCACGGCTACAGCGATATAGGAGGCTATCTTCAGCAGGTGGGCCAACGGATCGACAACATACAAGCCATGGAAGGTAGAACCTTGCACGCCATTCGCCCACTGCCAGGCACTGACGGCGGCAACGACAACCAGGGTGCACAAGCTAAGCACAAAGGTCGAGTGGCGGTTGACGGCCTTGGAAAAAGCGTCGATCAGCAGAATTGCCGCGGTAAGGACCAGGAGCAGAATCTCGGGCAGGGCCAATGCGAAATGAAATTGATTTTGCATAGTGATCCAGGCCTACAGTTTGGAGATGGAGACGTGCTGCAATAGGGCCTGTACTGACACATGCATGACGTCCGTAAACGGTTTTGGGTGAATACCCATGTACAGAACCATGACCGCCATGATTCCCAGAATGAAGAACTCTCGAGCGCTAAGATCGGGCATGGCGCGCACCTGATCATTGGCGATTTCGCCAAATGCCACGCGCTTGAGCATCCACAAGGAATAGACGGCGGCCCAGATCAGCGCCGTAGCGGTAAGCAGACCGATCCAGAAGTTGTATTCGACGGCACCCATGATGACCGTAAACTCACCGACGAACCCGCTGGTAGCGGGTAACCCACTGTTTGCCAACGAAAACAGGACGAAGAAGGTCACAAAACGCGGCATCACGTTGACGACACCGCCATAATCGGCGATTCGCCGTGTGTGCATGCGGTCGTAAAGGACGCCAATACACAGGAACATGGCACCCGAGACGAAACCGTGCGAGATCATTTGCACGATGGCTCCCTCGAGGCCGGCCGTGTTGAACAGGAAAAAGCCCAGTGTGACAAAGCCCATGTGAGCCACGGACGAATACGCCACCAGTTTCTTCATGTCGTCCTGAACGATAGCGACCAATCCTATATAGATCACAGCAATCAGGGACAGCGCGATCATCAGGCCTGCCAGGCTGTGCGAAGCGTCAGGCGCAATCGGCAAGGAAAAGCGCAGGAAGCCATAGGCGCCGAGTTTGAGCATGATGGCCGCCAGTACCACCGAGCCTCCGGTAGGGGCTTCGACGTGAGCATCCGGCAACCACGTGTGCACAGGCCACATCGGAACCTTCACCGCAAAAGCAGCAAACAGCGCCAGGAATATCAGGATCTGTGTGGTCTCACCCAGGGGCAACTGATGCCACGCCTGGATATCGAACGAACCGTCGGCGGCATGCCACAAATAGATGAACGCAACCAAAGTCAGCAAGGAGCCAAGCAGCGTGTACAGGAAAAACTTGAAGGCTGCGTAGACGCGGTTGGGGCCTCCCCACACACCGATGATCAAATACATCGGAATGAGCGTGGCTTCAAAAAACACGTAGAACAGCATGCCATCCAGCGAGGCGAACACGCCAACCATCAAGCCCGACAAGATAAGGAACGCGCCCATGTATTGAGCCACGCGCTGTTTGATGACCTCCCAGCCGGCTAGTACCACTATGACAGTGATGAAGGCGGTCAAGAGCACAAACCAGAGCGATATCCCGTCGACACCCAAGTGGTAATTGATGGCAAAGGTTTCTATCCAGCTTGTCTTTTCAACAAACTGCATGTCGGCCGTCGCGTTGTTGAAGCCCGTGTACAGGGGCAGCGTGACCAAGAAACCCAGCACCGAACCAATGAGCGAAAGCCATCGGGTCAGGCCCGGCCGGTCGTCGCGTCCGACCAGCAGAACAATAAGGCCAGCGACGATCGGCACGAAGATCGATAGAGTCAGCCAGGGAAAAGTAGTAGACGCCATGTCGCTTGCCATCAATAAACCGTCAGCACGAAAAAGGTTAGGAACGCCATGATGCCGATGATCATGGCAAAGGCGTAGTGATAGATGAAACCTGACTGCAGGTGACGGCTGATCGCTGCGAGCCAACCGACCACGCGCGCGCTGCCGTTGACAATCACGCCGTCAATCAGGCCTCGATCGCCGCCTTGCCACAGTCCGCGACCCAGTGCCAGGGCCAGTCGAGACAATACCTGCTCATTGAACCAATCGGCGTAGTACTTGTTCTCGAGCACTTTGTATACGCTTGACAAGCTACGGCGAATAGCCGCCGGGACAGCAGGGTTCACCATGTAGCAGTACCAGGCCACTGCCAGGCCGCCTACCATGAGCCAGAATGGAAGCGTTACGAAGCCGTGCAGCGCATACGCCATCCAGCCATGCCAGTGCGACGCCATTTCGGCCATGGCCGGATGCTCGGGCAACACACTTATTACGCCATCAAAGAACCCACCAAAGAGCATGGGTTCAACCAGCCATGCGCCTACAACCACGGACGGAATGGCCAACAACACCAGAGGCAAGGTGACCACCCACGGCGACTCATGAGGAACGCCGCCATGATGATCATGGTCATCGGAGGGCTTTGCATGAGTATCGAAGCGCTCTTTACCGTGGAATACCAGGAAGTACACACGGAACGAATACAGGGACGTCACGAATACGCCAATAAGAACCGCGTAGTAGGCGAAGGTCGCGCCCCAGACATTGGCCGCTCCAGCCGCCTCGATAATGTGCTCTTTGGAGTAAAAGCCCGAGAAGAAAGGCGTTCCGACGAGTGCCAGTGTGCCAAGCAAAAAGGTGATCCAGGTAATGGGCATGTACTTGCGCAGTCCGCCCATATTGCGGATATCCTGGTCGTGATGCATGCCGATGATTACCGAACCGGCTGCAAGGAACAACAGGGCCTTGAAGAAGGCATGAGTCATCAGGTGGAAGACTGACGCAGAGTATGCCGAAGCACCCAAGGCGACCGTCATGTACCCCAACTGAGACAACGTCGAATAGGCCACGACACGCTTGATGTCGTTCTGGATGATGCCAAGAATGCCAAGGAACAGGGCACCGATGGCGCCAATGACAATAATGAACGCCAGCGCGGTCGACGACAGCTCGAAAACCGGCGAAAAACGGGCGACCATGAAGATTCCCGCCGTCACCATGGTTGCGGCGTGAATCAGGGCCGAGATAGGCGTAGGGCCTTCCATCGAATCGGGCAACCAGCTGTGTAGCGGTACCTGAGCCGATTTACCCATCGCGCCAATGAACAGCGAAATGCAGGCGACGGTCAGCAGTTGCCAATCGGTTCCGGGGAACGCGAGTCCGGCGAGCTGGTCGGTTTGCGCGAACACCTGGCCATAATGCATGCTGCCCGTGTAGGCAAAGAGCAAGCCGATGCCAAGAATGAAGCCGAAATCACCCACGCGGTTGATCACAAAGGCTTTCATATTGGCGAAGATTGCCGTGGGACGCTTGAACCAGAAACCGATGAGAAGGTAAGAAACCAGGCCCACGGCTTCCCAGCCAAAGAACAGCTGGAGCATGTTGTTAGACATCACCAGCATCAGCATCGAAAACGTGAACAGTGAAATGTACGAGAAAAAACGCTGATAGCCGGGGTCGTCTGCCATATAACCAATGGTGTAGATATGCACCATGAGTGACACAGACGTCACTACCACCATCATCATCGCGCTGAGCGAGTCGATCAGAAAGCCGATTTCGATCTGAATGTCGCCGATGGCATTCCAGATGTAGACCGTGCCATCGAAGGTTTGTCCGTTCAAGACCTGAAACAGAACGACCACCGACCCGACGAATGAAATCAACACACCCAAAATCGTGATCAGGTGTGATGCGCTGCGGCCCACGAAGCGACCCATGAAGCCTGTTCCGAACAGGCCCGTGATTAAGGCTCCGACCAGCGGTGCCAGCGCAATAACAAGGTAAAGACTGGTTGAACTCATAGTATCGGTAATCCCATCAACCCTTAAGCTGGTCAAGTTCTTCGACGTTGATCGTGTTCAGGTTGCGGTACAACAACACGAGAATAGCCAAGCCAATCGCCGCTTCCGCAGCCGCTACTGTCAGGATGAAGAAAACGAACACCTGACCTGACATGTCGCCAAACCATGTCGAGAACGAGACAAAGTTGAAGTTGGCGGCGAGCAGAATCAGCTCGATCGACATCAACAGAATGATGAGATTACGGCGGTTCAGGAAAAAGCCGAATACGCCGATGGCAAAGAGGATGCCACCCAGTATCAGGTAATGAGCCAGCGTTATTGTCATTTGATGTCCTTGCCGGTTGATTCGGTCTGCGACGGAATGCTGACCAGTCGCACACGGTCTTTGGCGCGCACTCGCACCTGTTTGGCGGGATCGGTCCGCTTCACGTCGCCTCGTTTACGCAGGGTCAGTGCAATGGCTGAAACCATGCCGACCAACAGAATGACGGCGCCCACCTGCACGGCGAATACATAATCGCTGTACATCAGGCTGCCCAGTGCATAGGTATTGTTGAAATCGGCACCGGTCTGGGCTTGCGGCCCATAACCGTTCCACAGGCTGTAAAGCACAAACGCGAGCTCAAGCACCATCACTAGGCCGATGACCGAACCCAGGGCCATATAGGCCTTGAAGCCTCGGCGCAGGCTTTCCATACGCACGTCAAGCATCATGACCACGAAGAGGAACAGCACCATGACGGCGCCCACATACACCAGCACCAGAAGCAGCCCAAGAAACTCGGCGCCGGCCATGACCCAAAGCATCGATGCATTGAAGAACGCCAGAATCAAATGCAGCACGCCCGTAATCGGGTTGGCAGCTGCTATGACCCGAATCGCTGCGTAAACCAGCACAAACGACAGAAGGTAGAACAGGACAGAATAGAAAGTCATGGGATTTGCCCCGATATCAGCGGTAAGGCGCGTCAGCTTCGCGCCGGCGAGCAATTTCAGCTTCGTAGCGGTCGCCGACCGCCAGGAGCATGTCCTTGGTGTAGTAGAGGTCGCCGCGTTTCTCGCCGTGATATTCGTGCATATGAGTTTCGACGATTGAATCTACCGGGCAGCTCTCTTCGCAAAAGCCACAGAAGATGCACTTGGTCAGGTCGATGTCGTAACGCGTCGTGCGGCGCGAGCCATCTTCGCGCTCGTGCGATTCGATTGTGATAGCCAGCGCCGGGCAGACTGCCTCACACAGCTTGCAGGCAATGCAACGCTCTTCCCCGTTCGGATAGCGACGCAGGGCGTGCAAACCCCTGAAACGAGGCGAAGCAGGTGTTTTCTCCTGCGGATAGCGCAACGTGACCTTACGTTTGAAGAAATACTTGCCGGTCAGGCGCATACCCTTGAGCATCTCGGACAGCATCAGGCTGCCGAAGAAATCTTTGATAGCTTCCATATCTAGCCCCAGTCAGTCTATTGCCAAATGTTCCATGGCGTCTGCATCCAGATCGCCACAACCACCAGCCAGACGCCGGTGACCGGAATGAAAACCTTCCAGCCCAGTCGCATGATCTGGTCGTAGCGATAACGCGGGAAGGTCGCACGGAACCAAATGAACAGTGAGACGACACAAAAAGTCTTGATGCCCAGCCACAGCCAACCCGGTATCCAGGTCAGTGGCGCGATGTCCAGCGGAGGCATCCAGCCTCCCAGGAACATGATCGACGCCACGGCAGACAACAGGATCATGTTGGCGTATTCGCCCAAGAAGAACAGCGCGAAAGCCGTTCCTGAATACTCAACCATGTGGCCGGCCACGATCTCGGATTCGCCCTCGACGACGTCGAAGGGGTGCCGGTTGGTTTCCGCTACGGCGGAAATCACGTAAATCACAAACAGCGGCAGCAGTGGTAGCCAGTTCCAGGAAAGGAAGGTCACACCGCGATCGGCAAACCAGCCCTTGCCCTGCCCTATCACGATCTCACTCATATTGAGCGAGCCGGAGACCAGCAGTACGGTCAGTAAGACGAAACCGATCGCCAGTTCGTAGGAGATCATTTGAGCCGATGCACGCATGGCTCCCAACAGCGCGTACTTGGAGTTGGAGGCCCAACCGGCGATGATCACGCCGTACACGCCCAGCGAGGTGATGGCCATGATGTACAGCAGGCCCGCATTGACATTGGACAACACCAGTTCAGGGCCAAATGGAACCACGGCCCAGGCCGCCAGCGCCGGCATCAAGGTGACCACCGGCGCCAAGATGAACAGCACCTTGTTGGACTTGGTGGGCAGGATGAGTTCTTTGGTCAGGAGTTTGAAGACGTCGGCAAACGGCTGGAGCAATCCACGGAACCCGACACGGGTCGGACCAAGACGCACATGCATCGCGCCAATCATCTTGCGTTCCCAGTAGGTCAGGTATGCCACGCACAGGATGATAGGTACAGCCACCACCAACACTTTTACCAGTGTCCACACTACATACCAGGCACTGGGACCGATCAGGCTGGTTCCCAAGGTTTCAAGTTGAATCAACCAGTCCATTTATGCACGCTCCACCGAAATTTCGCCAAACGAGGCCCCTAATGGCAGGGTCTCGGCAAACGCCGCAGAAATCCTGACTGCGCCATCCGCCACGACCGGGTCGAACTCGGCGGTAAGGGTGACTTCGCCCTGCTCCGAGCGCACGCGTACTGTATCGCCATCGCTCAAGCCAAGACCTTGCAAAGTCGCGGCATTCATACGCGCCGTGGGCAAGCGCGAGTCACGGGTTTCCTGCAAGGGCTGGGCGCGACGAACCAATGCGTCGCTACGGTAGATGGGCACATCGGACACACGTTGCAGGCTCGAGACGGCTGACCCAAGCCCGATCGAAGCGACGACATGATTGGACAGGCGTTCCTGGATGCCGTCCACCAGCACCGTGTCACGCACGGACTCGGAAGTTTCGTCGTCAAAACCGGAAAGCTCGAGCAAGTTGCCCATCACGCGCAACACCTTCCAGGCTGGCCGGCTGTCGCCGTATGGAGCGGCAGTACCTTTGAAGCTTTGCGCGCGCCCTTCGGCATTCACGAAGGTTCCCGAAGTTTCGGTAAATGGGGAAATGGGCAACATGACGTCGGCCCAGTCGGCAGCAGCTGAAAAATACGAAGTCAGAGCAACGGCGAACTGCGCATTTTTCAAGGATTCAATTGCCTTGGCACCGTTATCGGAATCCAGGGCAGGCTCGGCGTGCATAACGATATATCCCTTGAGTCCGCCCTGAAGCATTTGCTCGGCGGTCAGTCCACCTGCCTGAGGTACGGCTCCAGCCATGCAGCCGCCCACGGTGTTGCCACCCTGTGTCAAGAAGCCCAGCTTGGCACCCATGGCCTGCGCAAGCGCCTGGGCATTGGCGGCGATAAGGGATGCGTCTGGCGACGACACCGCCATATTGCCCAACATGACGGCGACCTTCTCGCCGCCGGCCAGGGCCGCGGCGATGGCTTCTGCCTCTTCGCCTGCCTGCACGGAAGCCAGCGCCTGCGGCACGGCTTGCTGACGCGCCTTTGCCCATGCGACCAGTACCTGGGCAATCGCATCAGGAATACCTGCCGGAGCCACAAGCTTCCGTGCCGCGACTGGGAACAACGGGTCATCAGCAGAGCTGTCAATGAAGGCGATTTGGGTACCCTGCTTGGCAGCCTGACGAAGGCGCTGAGCCAGCAGAGGATGATCCTTGCGCAGGAAGGAACCCACGACCAACACGCGGTCAAGCTCGGAAAACTCCTCAATGGACATACCCAGCCACGGCACCCCCGGCACGGCCTGCCCGAAACCAGGATCGTTGTAACGCAAGCGGAAATCGATGTTGTCGGAACCAAGGCTGCGAGTCAGGCGTGCCAGCAAGGCAAGCTCTTCGACCGTGGCCGTGTGCGCGCCGACCGCACCGAGTTGTTCTGCGCCATGGTCTTCGCAAACTTTGGCGATGCCACGGACCGCCGCCTGAAGTGCGTCGCTCCAGGACGCTTCATGCCACTGACCCGATGCATCGCGCACCATGGGATGAGCGAGGCGGTCCTCGGTGTATAGGCCTGTATATGAAAAGCGGTCGCGATCACTGATCCAGCACTCGTTTACCTCTTCGTTCTCGAAGGGCACGACGCGGAAAACACGGTGATCCTTGACTTGCACAACCAGGTTGGCACCCAGGCTGTCGTGCGGGCTGATCGAGCGGCGACGCGCCAGCTCCCAGGTGCGCGCCGCAAATCGGAACGGTTTGGATGTCAATGCACCGACGGGACAGATGTCGATCATGTTGCCGGACAGCTCGGATTCCACCGCGCGCCCGACAAACGATGTGATCTCGGAATGTTCACCCCGGTGCAACATGCCTAGTTCCATGATGCCGCCGATTTCCTGACCAAAACGCACACAGCGCGTGCAGTGGATGCAGCGCGGCATTTCTTCGGCGGAAATCAGTGGTCCCATGGACTTATGGAACACCACACGCTTCTCTTCTTTGTAGCGCGATGCCGACGCTCCGTATCCCACCGCAAGATCTTGCAGTTGACACTCACCGCCTTGGTCACAGACCGGGCAATCGAGCGGATGATTGATCAGCAGGAATTCCATGACGCTTTTCTGAGCGGCAACCGCTTTCTCAGAACACGTGTGCACGACCATGCCATTGGTGGCCGGTGTGGCGCATGCCGGCATGGGCTTGGGCGCCTTCTCGACCTCGACCAGACACATGCGGCAGTTCGCAGCGATGGAGAGCTTCTTGTGATAGCAGAAATGCGGCACGTAAAGACCCAGCTTGTGAGCGGCATGCATGACCATGCTGCCCTCGGGCACTTCAACCTTGTTGCCGTCTATGGTGATTTCAACCATTGCTTGTCCTGACCTACAGATATTTAGGCACCACGCAGCTCTTGTGCTCGATGTGGTGTGCGAACTCGTCGCGGAAATGCTTGATGAAGCTACGCACAGGCATGGCTGCGGCGTCGCCCAAGGCACAAATGGTGCGGCCCATGATGTTGGAAGCGACCGAGTCCAGCACCTCGAGGTCCTCGGGTCGGCCCTGGCCGTTCTCGATACGATGGATCATGCGATACAACCAGCCGGTACCCTCGCGGCACGGCGTGCATTGGCCGCAGCTTTCTTCGAAATAGAAATACGAAAGCCGCAACAACGACTTGACCATGCAGCGGGTCTCATCCATGACAATGACCGCGCCTGAACCAAGCATGGAGCCGGCCTTGGCGATGCTGTCGTAATCCAGCGTTGTCTGCATCATGATGTCGCCAGGCAAGACCGGGGCACTCGAACCACCTGGAATCACTGCCTTGAGCTTTCGACCTCCGCGCATGCCGCCGGCCAGCTCGAGCAGCTCGGCAAAGGGAGTGCCTAGCGGCACTTCGTAGTTTCCGGGCAGCTCTACATCGCCCGACACCGAAAAGAGCTTGGTGCCGCCATTATTCGGCAGACCGGTCTCGAGATACGCCTGTCCGCTATTGCGGAATATCCACGGCACCGCTGCGAATGTTTCGGTGTTGTTCACTGTGGTCGGCTTGCCATACAGACCAAAGCTGGCTGGAAACGGCGGTTTGAAACGCGGCTGGCCTTTCTTGCCTTCGAGCGATTCGAGCAGCGCGGTTTCTTCGCCGCAAATGTAGGCACCGTAACCATGAAACGCATGCAACTCGAAACTGAAGTCTGACCCCAGGATATTTTCCCCGAGGAAGCCGGCTTCGCGCGCCTCACGCAGAGCCTCTTCGAAGCGATCGTAGACCTCGAAGATTTCGCCATGAATGTAGTTATAGCCAACGCTGATGCCCATCGCATATGCCGCAATGGCCATGCCTTCGATCACGATATGCGGATTGAATCGCAAGATGTCGCGATCTTTGAATGTGCCTGGTTCACCCTCGTCCGAGTTGCAGACCAGGTACTTCTGGCCGGGCAAGTTGCGCGGCATGAAGCTCCATTTCAGGCCCGTAGGGAACCCCGCACCGCCACGACCCCGCAACGCCGAGGTCTTGACTTCGGCGATGACGTCTTCGGGCTTCATGCGCGTGGTCAGAATCTTGCGCAGACCCTCGTAGCCACCACGCTTGACGTAATCCTCGAGACGCCAGTTCTCGCCGTCAAGGTCTGCGACGATCTGAGGTTTGATATGGCGCCCATGGAAGATCATGCTGCGCGACAGATCGCCGTCGGGCGCGACTTCCAGGCCCTGCCCAAACTTCTTGAGCACGTTGAGTTCCGGAGCATTCATGCCGATTCTCCGATTCGATTGAGTTCTTCGAGCATGGCGTCGATCTTCTCGGGCTCCATGCGCACACACATGTGCTTATTGTTGAGCAACAGTACCGGCGAATCGCCGCAAGCACCCATGCACTCGCCTTCCTTGAGGGTAAACAAGCCATCTTCGGTAGTTTCATTGAAACCAATGCCCAACTTCTGACTGATGTAATCAGCAGTTTTGACGCCGTCACGCAGCGCGCACGGCAGGTTGGTACAGACCGTGATCTTGAAGCGGCCTACCGGCTGGGTATCGAACATGTTGTAAAACGTGGCCACTTCTTGCACGGCAATAGGTGGCACGTTCAAATAGCTCGCAATGTCTTCAATGATTTCTGTAGAAAGCCAGCCTTTTTCGTCCTGGGCAAAGGCAAGCGCCGCCATGATGGCCGATTGCTTCTGATCGTCCGGGAACTTATTCAGCTCCGCGTCGATTTTTCGGTAGGCTTGTTCGGAAAGCAGCATAATTTGAATCCGGTTTATACCTGGTGAGGCACCGCTCAGGTCCTGGTAACTCTAACGGTCGATCTCGCCGAACACGATGTCCAGCGTGCCAATAATGGTGACGGCATCGGCAATCATATGGCCACGCGACATTTCGTCGAGCGCAGCCAGATGCACGAAGCCGGGCGCACGAATCTTGAGGCGGTAAGGTTTGTTGGCACCGTCAGAGACAATATATGTGCCGAACTCGCCCTTGGGATGCTCGACCGCCGCGTACGCTTCGCCTCGGGGTACGTGCATGCCTTCGGTAAACAGCTTGAAATGGTGGATAAGATCTTCCATACCCAGCTTCATGCGTTCGCGTGAAGGTGGCGCCACCTTGTGGTTGTCGGTAATGACAGGCCCCGGATTGTTCCGGAGCCACTCGACACACTGTCGAATGATGCGGTTGCTTTCACGCATTTCGGCGACACGAACCAGATAGCGGTCGTAGCAGTCGCCATTGACGCCCACCGGAATGTCAAAGTCCAGTCGGTCGTAGACCTCGTAGGGCTCCATCTTGCGAAGGTCCCATTCGACGCCCGACCCACGGAGCATGGGGCCGGTAAAGCCCAAGGCCTTGGCACGTTCCGGATCGACGACACCTACGTCAACCAGGCGTTGCTTCCAGATGCGGTTGTCGGTCAACAAGGTTTCGTACTCGTCGACACAGGCAGGAAAGCGATTGGTGAAGTCTTCGATAAAGTCCAGCAAGGAACCCGAACGCGCTTCGTTCATCGCCCTAAGTTCTTTTTCACCGCGATACTTGCTGCTTTCGCCATACTGCGGCATGGAGTCAGGCAAATCACGATACACGCCGCCCGGACGGTAGTAAGCCGCGTGCATGCGGGCACCGGAGACCGCCTCGTAGCAGTCCATCAGGTCTTCACGCTCACGGAAAGCGTACAGAAACACTGCCATGGCACCCACATCGAGACCATGCGAACCTATCGACATCAGGTGATTGAGGATCCGCGTGATCTCGTCGAACATGACGCGAATGTACTGCGCACGCAGCGGCACTTCGATGCCCAGCAACTTCTCTATCGCCATGACATAGGCGTGCTCGTTGCACATCATCGAGACATAATCCAGACGATCCATATAAGGCAGCGCCTGAATGAAGGTCTTGTGCTCGGCAAGCTTTTCGGTGGCCCGGTGAAGCAGACCAATGTGCGGATCAGCGCGCTGGATGACTTCGCCATCCAACTCGAGCACCAGACGCAACACTCCGTGCGCAGCAGGATGCTGAGGCCCGAAGTTGAGGTTGTAGGTTTTTAATTCTGCCATGTTTAACGCTCTATTCCGTAACCTTCTTCGCGAACGATGCGAGGCGTGATCTCACGCGGCTCGATGGTCACCGGCTGGTAGATAACCCGCTTTTGTTCGGTGTCGTAGCGCATTTCCACGTGACCCGAAAGCGGGAAATCCTTGCGGAAAGGGTGGCCGATAAAGCCGTAATCAGTAAGGATGCGGCGCAGATCCGGATGCCCTTCGAAGACCACGCCAAACAGATCGAACGCTTCGCGCTCGAACCAGTTCACGCTCGGCCACACATCGACCAGCGAAGGCAGGACGGGAAAGTCGTCGTTCGCCACCCAGGTGCGCACACGCAAGCGCCAATTGTGGGTAATTGAGATCAGGTGCAGTACCACCGCATATCGACGCGGGAACTCGGACGTCGGCCATTCAAATGCCGGTTGGCCCCACATGGAATAGTCGACTGCGCACAGGTCGATGCAGGTCGCAAAATCAAGCGAAGGCTGATCGCGCAACGTAGTACAGGCATCCACCCATTGATCAGGACTGATCTCAAGCGTAAGTTCGTTCAGGGCTTCGGTCAGGGCGGCGTCCTCGCCGAACTGCGCCAGCAAATTGGTTTTCAGAGTTTCAAGCCGGGTCATAGCAAGCCATTAGCCGTTAAGGAAAATGATCGGGAGCCGGTCATGGCTAGCGCGCGATCGTGTTCGTAAGGCGGATCTTGTTCTGCATTTGCAGCAGACCGTAGACCAGAGCCTCGGCCGTCGGCGGACAGCCCGGCACATATACATCGACGGGGACGATCCTGTCGCACCCCCGAACAACGGAATAGGAATAGTGGTAATACCCGCCACCGTTGGCACATGACCCCATCGAAACCACCCAACGAGGTTCCGGCATTTGGTCGTAGACCTTACGCAGCGCGGGCGCCATCTTGTTGCACAAAGTGCCCGCCACAATCATCAGATCAGACTGGCGGGGACTAGGCCGAAAGATGATGCCGAACTGATCAAGGTCGTATCGGGCTGCACCCGCATGCATCATTTCCACCGCACAACAAGCCAGCCCAAAGGTCATGGGCCACAACGAACCTGTTTTGGCCCAGTTGAGGAACTTGTCCGCACTGGTGGTGATGAAACCTTCTTTGAGAATGCCGTCAATAGCCATGATTTTGCCTTAACGCTTGTACAGCGAAGGGCACAGCAAACCGGTAGAGCCGTGCCGAAAATTTGCGATGCGGACCCAGCCGCGATGATTGCCTGCGCGCTACTCCCAATCGAGCGCGCCTTTTTTCCACTCGTAGACGAAACCGACGGTGAGCACCGCCAGAAACACCATTACCGTCCAGAAGCCGACCAGCCCGACCGTGTCATTGGCGATGGCCCAGGGGAATAGAAAGGCGATCTCAAGATCGAAGAGAATGAACAAAATGGCGACGAGATAATAACGCACGTCGAATTTCATGCGCGAATCGTCAAAAGCCTCGAACCCACATTCGTAAACGGAAAGCTTTTCGTCGTCGGGACGATGCGGGCCAAGCACACGACCCACAGTCAAAAGCGCAAAACCTATCAGGGTAGCAACAATAATAAACAGCAAGACAGGGAAATACTGTTGCAGGTTCATGCCCAACATCCAATCACGATAAGTAAACTATAGGATTGTAGCATTTTGGGCGGGGTCGTTGCCCGGTACTACTGCCCTGCCGGGCTGTCATTGATGGGATGTGCTCTTGACCCGGACCCGTTGGCATCAAGCACTCTGGCGCTGCACGGCGCAAGCCTAGGAGGGGCCTTCAGTGCACTCAAAGAAGTGCGCTGGCTCAACTCTTCATGGCGGCGGTTTATATGGCTTCAAGGGCAAATAGCGCGCCCTTTCCCGTCCCTGCCTTTTACAAAAAACCCTCTTCTGCCAAAGCAGAAGAGGGTTTTATACAACAGTCATTTCTAAACTGCCGCTGAGGAAGCCACCTGCTGCCCATCGCAATGACGAGACGAGCCAACAGCAGCTTCCATCAACCAAGCACTTTAGAACTGGTGACGCACACCCACACCAACCAAGGTCGACTTCAGATCGTCCTGGAAGGCTACGTTCTTGGCATACGAACCCACTGCGTACACGTTGGTGCGCTTGGACAGAGGATAGGTGTAGCCCAGGCTGTAGATGTTTTGCTTCTCATCGTCACCCACGGTGCCGCGTGGATCAGCCATACCCCACGATGCCATGACCTGACCGGCACCAACGGGAGCGCTCAGACCGACAGTGTAGGAATTGACGCGCATACCGTCGTTGACCATCATGGCGCCAGTGGCGTCAAGGTCAGCGAACGTGATGCCCTGGAACCAGCCGTTGCGGGTCTGACCAAAGCCAGCGTGCAGCTTCACGACTTGGAAGTCATAGCTGGCACCAACGTTCCACGACTTGACCTTCACGCCGCCATCAGGATTGGGTGTACCGTCGGCAAAGGCGTCCGGCGATTCGAACTGGTCATAGGTAGCGGCAACGCCGATCGGGCCGTTGTCGTAACGCAGACCAGTGGTCCAGGCGTGAGTGTTGGGATCATCACCACCGCTTTGACGGAAGGTCTGAGGACCATTCGCGTTAAACGAATAGCCGATACCAAACTGGAAGCCGGAATAGCTGGGGGTCTGGTACATGACCATGTTGTCGTAGCGGAGGCTGGCTGCGGAGTTGAACGTTGCACCAGCAGCTGCCTGACCGAAGTCAACGCCAAATGGGCTGGCAACGCCTGCGAAGTACTTCGAGGCGATGTTGGTCTGACGACCCAGGTCAAGGCGACCCCATGCATCCGACTGAAGACCAACGGTAGCCTGACGACCGAACATGCGGTTGGAGTTACCCAACGACTGACCCGACACACCAGTACCCAGATCAAAGCCGCTTTCAAGTACGAAGACCGCCTGAAGGCCGTTGCCCAAGTCTTCAGTACCCTTCAAACCCCAGCGGTTGGCGGAGTTGATGCCGTTGATCATGCCCGTGCGTTTGCCGTTGTATTCAGCAGGCGCGCCGGTTTCATCGATGTATGTACCCTTCAGTTGCTGGTAGCCGATACCCCCGTCGACGATACCGTAGAGGGTGACCGACGTTTCTGCGTGTGCCGCACCGGCGGCAAAGCCGAAGCCGGTAGCAAGCGCTGCAGCGAGCAGAGTCTTTTTCATTTGAGAAATCTCCGTAGATTTGATTTGATCTGATTTGACTTAGCGACAGTGCAGATATGTTTCTGCTATTTATTTGTCCGCCGCCGGGGACATGTCGACCGTGGCTATAAAACTTGAAGCACGCCGTACACAAATCAAATGCTAAACCTGCCCGCTGAGCTTTTAAAAGCAAAACCACTCCGAGGAGTGGTTTTAAGTGCACGAAACGTAAGTTCGTGTTGCAGACAAAGGCCTTCATGTAACTGAAAGCCTCTGCCGCATCTGGGCGTAACTTACGGTCAGATTAGAACTGGTGACGCAAGCCAACCGTAAGCTGGGTTGCCTTCAGGTCGTCGTTGAAGTGCACGTGACGTGCGTACGAACCGAGAGCGTAAACGTTGGTGCGCTTGGACAGACCGTAGGTGTAGCCCAGGCTGTAAACCTGTTGCTTTTCGAGGTCCGAGCCCAGATGAACGCCACCGTTCTTAGGATCAGCCAAGGTCCATGCGGCCAAGACGGTACCGTTAGCACCCACGGGAGCGCTCAGGCCCAGGCCGTAGGAGTTAACCTTCATGCCTTCGTTCGAGCCCTTGGTCAGGCTGTTCAGGCCTTCGGCGGTAACATCGTAAGCGGTGAGACCAGCGTTGGCCTTGAACCAGCCGTTACGCGTCTGACCGAAAGCTGCGTGAACTTTGACGACTTCGAAATCATAGCTACCAGCCAGGTTCCAGGACTTGACCGTAACACCGTTATCAGGAGCAGGACGAGTCTCTGCGGTCTTGAACTGGTCGTATGACAGACCGACAGCCACGGGGCCGTTAGCGTAGCGAACAGCCGTGGTCCAGGCACGCTCATTGGGCTCTGCGCCGCCGCTGGTCCTGAACTGCTGGTTGCCCGAGGTATTGAACGAGTAACCAACGCCCAGCTGGAAGCCAGCAACATTAGGCGTCTGGTACATGATCATGTTGTCGTAGCGAACGCTGTTGATGGCACTGAAAGCCGATCCAACAGAAGCTTGACCCCAGTCAGGACCAAAGGGGCTGGCAACGTTAGCCAAGTATTTGCTGCTGACCGTGGTCTGGCGACCGAAGTCGAGCTGACCCCAGGAAGCCGACTTCAGACCGATCGTGGCTTGACGACCGAACAACTTGTCACCTGAGGAGGTACCGGTGCCAAGGTCAAAGCCATTTTCGAGGACAAACACAGCCTGCAGACCGTTACCCAGGTCCTCAGTGCCCTTCAGGCCCCAACGGCTGGCGGACTGAACGCCACTGGCCAAACCAGTGCTGCGGGCTTTGAACGATTCGCCCTGAGCGTCTGTACCTTTGAACTGTTGGTACTGGACGCCACCGTCAACAATACCGTACAGCGTGACCGAGGTTTCGGCTTGTGCAACACCGGCAAAGCCAGTGATCAGAGCAGCAACGAGCAGACTCTTTTTCATGTTGTGAATCTCCGTAGATTTGATAGCCGACGATGAAGTCTTGTTGCCTCACCGTCTTAGAAACTCCGCAAGCGGTAGTTAAAAGCTATTCCAACAAAAATCCCGATTGCTGGCTACGTACATCTTTGGAAATCTTTGCTGAAGTCTTGTTTCTGTCACATTAATACAACAGAAATGTTGTTTTTGAGCGTCAAACGGCTGTCCCGCAGGTCGGGTGGAGAGGATGCGGCGCTGCAAAAAACCCGCGACTCAACGCATCAAAAATGGAGGAAGGTGCTATCAGGTTAATGCCCACGAATCTTTATAAGCTATTGTTTTATAGATATATTTTTATTGCATAATCAGCGGACGTTAGCTTTCAACTTTGAACTGCAGCGCATCAGAATCTGCTTTCATTTCATAGACCTACGGGTTTGCACCCATACGCTTTGAGAGGTTACCGACACATACTTTTGTGTTTTTCGAATACACAATCGGCCGAGGCGCTGCGCATTTCGTACAACTTGGAAATCTGTCGTTGCAGCCCGAGCCTTGGGCTCCGGCCGCGAACGATATCGTTTGTTCTAAATCAGAACTGGTGACGCAGGCCAACTGCGAACTGAGTGGCCTTCAGATCATCAGCAAAATTGACGTGACGGGCGTACGAACCCAGCGCGTACAGATTGGTGCGCTTGGACAGCTTGTAGGTGTAACCCAGGCTATAAGTCTGCTGCTTCTCAAGATCCCTGCCTGCCCAACCTGCACGGGTACCCGCGTTTTTAGCATCGGCCAACACCCACGACGCCAGGATTTTACCGTTGGCACCGACCGGCGCGCTCAAGCCCAGTGTGTAGGAATTGACCTTGAAGCCTTCGTTAGCCCACGTATCGTTGCCATCACGAGGGGCATCAATTCCCGGCCCGTACGCGCGCAAGGCAGAGACCGTCTTGAACCATCCGTCTCGAGTCTGACCAAGTCCGGCATGCACTTTGACAACCTCGAAATCGAATGCACCAGCCAGATTCCAGGACTTAACCGATACGTCACTGACACCTGCGACCGCAGGCGTTTCTTCCGGCGACGTAAATTGGTCGTACGAAAGACCCAACTCCACCGGGCCGTTGGCATAGCGCAAAGCGGTTGTCCAGGCGCGTGTGTTGGGCTCATCACCGCCGCTGGTCTTGAACTCCTGGTGGCCGGAGGCATTGAACGAGTACCCAATACCGAACTGAAGCCCCGAGAAGCTCGGCGTCTGGTACAGGACCATGTTGTCGTAGCGAACACTATTGATGGCGCTGAACGCCGAACCCACCGACGCTTGCCCCCAATCGGCTCCGAATGGGCTGGCAATCCCTGACAGGTATTTGCTCGACACGGAGGTTTGACGACCAAAATCGAGCTGACCCCACGCCGAGGACTTGAGGCCGACAGTCGCTTGGCGATCGAACATGCGGCCACTTGAGCCCTGGGTACCACTGTTCAGGTTAAAGCCGTTCTCAAGCACAAATACTGCCGTCAACCCATCCCCCAGGTCCTCAGAACCTTTAAGTCCCCAGCGGTTGCCGCCCATAATGCCATTGGCCATGCCGGTATTTGTACCTTTGAAGCTTTCGCCGGTTGAGGGATCGGTCCCCTTGAACTGTTGATAACCAACACCTCCGTCAACACGGCCGTAGAGCATAACTGACGTCTCGGCAGTTGCAGCACCGGCGAAACCGGCAATCAGAGCAGCGCAAAGCAGACTCTTTTTCATTTGTTAATTCTCCGTAGATATGAGCAAAAGCCGGCGGGCTTTGTGTCGCCCCGCCTTCAACTTCGCGAATGGAAGTTGCAGGTATTCCAACAACAAAACCCCTGTTTCAATATGAAAATCGCCGAGAAATCGCGCCATTCCAGCAAATCATTGGCGCAGAACCGGCAAAACTGTTGTTTTTAGGTCGGTTTCTGCAACAAAAATGTCACATTGCGTAGCGAGCGAAACCCGGTGGAGTTCAGTGACGGAATGGGGCGGATTCGTCGCGCGCTGAAAATTTCTCTTTTATTAACCAGGGCTTATATTTCAGCTTTATTACTTGTAATACAGGGTCAAAGCCAGGCAACCGTCAGCCCGACCCCCATAGGCCACATTTCAGTAACCCCATCCGCTTTACGCTTAGCTCGTCATCGTGCAGAATCTTTTCCCCCGTTCATTAGGCCAAACTATTTTCAGACTCGCCCCCCGTACCCTGCCTTATTTGCCCACCCGGGCTAAAATCATCTATTGCTCAAAGATAGGAATCCATATGATCAAGGCAGTCATCATTGTCTTGTGGCTGGGGTCAATTACCTACATCTACTTCCGAGGCAAGGTCCGCCTCAGCTTTTTCCGCACCGTATTCAACCATACGTCGCTCCTGGCACCCGTAAACGCTTTCATGTACGTATTTTCAGCCGTACCTGCGCGGCCGTACATTTCGGAGACGGGTATCAAAGGGCTGGCTGCTTTGGATCAAAATTGGGAAGTCATTCGTCAAGAGGCTGCTGCGCTGGCCCAGGAAGAGCGTATTCGTGCCGCGGCCAACAATGACGACGCCGGCTTCAATTCCTTCTTCAAAACCGGCTGGAAGCGCTTTTATCTCAAGTGGTACAACGCCGAGCATCCTTCCGCCACTGAACTGTGCCCCAAAACAGTCGCGCTGCTGCGCGACATTCCGGAAGTCAAAGCTGCCTTGTTCGCGGTTCTGCCGCCAGGAGCCAAGCTGAATCCGCACCGGGATCCCTACGCGGGATCGCTACGCTACCACTTGGGTCTCGATACGCCCAATGATTCAGGCTGCTTCATTGAAGTTGATGGCGAGCGATATAGCTGGCGTGACGGTGAAAGTGTGGTGTTTGACGAAACCTATATTCACTGGGCCGAGAACACTACCGATCAGACACGTACGATACTGTTTTGTGACCTTGAAAGGCCCATGAAGTACCGCTGGGCTGCCAAATTCAATCGATGGTTTTCACGTGTGGTGATGACGGCTGCGGCCTCGCCCAACCAGGAAGGCGATCAGGTCGGGCTGGTCAGCCGCCTATTTCGGATTTCATGGCATGTCGGGCAGTATCGTCGTCGGCTCAAGCGGTGGAACAAGACCGTTTACCACATAGTGCGTGCTGCGCTGATTATCGGAGTTATCGCACTGATCATCTTTGTTTGAGGTTTACTCCTCGATCCAGCACCAAGGCGTTGCTTAACGCCTGGTTGCGAAACGACGACGGTGAAGTGCCCACTTGCGTATTGAACGCCGTTGAGAAGTTGGCGGCACTCGAAAACCCGACTGTAATGGCGATCTCGCGCACACTCAGCGTCGTATTCGTCAGCAGGAACTTGGCTTTGCGTATCCTCTCCTGACGAATGAACTCGACCGCCGAGATTCCAAGACAATGCTGGAATGCGAGTACCAATCTCCGCTCAGGCACAGACATGACCTCTGCCAGATCGGCCAATCGATGCACCTGGGCCAAACGTTCTGCAAGAAGCTTTTTGGCCCGGCCAATAAGCTCCCATTCTTCCCGAGGCGCCGGCGCATCGTTTTCGCCGATGGCGGCTCCCTGCTCGCGCAATAAAACGGCCATCCGAAGCTGAGCCTGAACCCGGTCGACTAATTGTCCGACAGTAAACGGCCTGATCAGGAAATCAAGCACCTCGCTCCGCTCCACGGTAACACCGTCACCCAGACGCTTTGCAGTTGCGAGTATCAGCAATGGAACGGTCTGGGTAGCAGGATTACCGCGCAGCAGTGTTTCGAGCTCTGCAATGTCGGGGCTGTTGGACCGCAATGAGACAAGAATAATGTCTGGCCGATCTGATAGCGCAACACCTACGGCGGAAAGATAGGTGTCGACATGACTGAACCTGAAACCGTTGCCCTGGAGCATTTCCTGAAGTACGTACTGCTCCTGCGCATCATCATCAACGATGAGCACATGCGTGGCTGCCAAGGCGTCGGAAAAAAGTGCGTTCACACAGGATGGCCATTTGTTTACACCACCCTATATTCGCGCGCGCGATGTAACAAGGTCCAACAGTTTCGCCCAGGCTTGACGATTGTTAACAAATCTATTCACGCGGACGTTGCAGGAACGCCAGAAGTTCCGTCAGTGCCATCGGCCGTGCCAAGGCGTAGCCTTGTCCGTATCGGACCCCGGCAGCTTTAAGAAGTTGTACCTGTGCCAGACGTTCGATCCCCTCGGCAACGAGTCGGGCATCAATGACAGATGCGATATTGACCATGTCTGGTATGAGGTTGGAGCGCAGGCCCGCATCTTCCAGGTCATGGATGAACGACTTATCAATTTTCAGGAGATCGGGTGACAAGGCTGTCACTGACTTGAGATTGGAATAACCAATGCCGAAATCGTCGACGGCAATCCAGAAGCCCTGATCTCGAAGTTGTTGCACCTCAGAGATCAAGTCGCTGGAGAGGCTGTGTTCTGTGATTTCAATACAGAGCTTGAGATCGGTTCGCGACGCCGCCTCCAACGCCCGCGTCAGATCGGGAATCAAGGCGTCGGGATCCACACTTTCCGGAAAGCAGTTGAGCGCCACAACGAAGCCCTCTTCCCAAGGCGGCAATGTCAGGCCCAGGTCGCGCACGGCCTTGGCTGCCACAGTCTTATCGAAGCGCGCGTGCAGACCGGTTGCCTGAATGGCCGGGATGATGGAGTCGGGTCCCCATAACTCATCACCCTCCTTGAGTCTGGCAAGTACCTCGCAGCCCACCGGGCGCATCGTATTGAGATCGAAGATAGGCTGATAGACAAGCTCCAGGTTTTCGTCCGTGCACAAATAAGCGATGCGAAAACGCAGGTCCGAAAGTCGGCTTAGTTGCGGGGCCAGAGCACCGGTCACCAAGGTACCCACGAGTAAGGACGCACCTATGAAAAAAGTGAAAAGTGCAGCGTTGTCCTGAAAGACCGTCAAAAACGAGCGTTGGGTCTGTAAGATCAAATCCTGCCCTGATGGCGCAGTAATGAGTTCGTAGCTCAACCCGTGCAGTGCGAATCCCTCGTTCTCTTGCTGCGCAGCGCGCCCGCGCCAATCGGTCACGATTTCTGCTTCGGGCACATTCAAAGGAATCAATCCATTAGACGTGTGCAGCCACACGACATCCGCGCTGGCAAAAATGTCGCCAGTGGCATAACGACTTAGCACAGCATTGAAGGGAGGCAGCTGAATGATGACAGCCAGAAACTTCGTGTCGGCCATTGCGAGGGGAACATTATTAAGCAGCTCGAATCCGGCCCGAGCCTTATAAACCCTATGTCCCGCCTTGTACGGCTGAGGCAATAGCCCTAAAGAAGTAGTACAGAGCAAGCGCCTTTCCTCGTCCAGCACCCCGATTTCCCGAATGTAGCGAGACATCAGCATGTGCGTGTTAAGGTGCATTAAGGCGTCGGCGCTGCAGTCCAGTGCATCGTGTTGGCGAAGATGCTCAAGGAGCTCAATACTTTCGGTTGTCGAAACCCGGAATATTTCAATCGCTTCTTGATGGCGCTTGGATACCTGGTTGTGGTCCATCCATATCGTGGCGACCGCAGAGGCGATCAGCAACACGACAACCGTCAATGCCCCCGCCCCGTAAATAAACAACTTAGGACTTGAAGCGATTTTTTTCAGCAGCCAATAAGCAAGTGTGTGCAATCGAAACGATCCTGCCTGGCCCAGGCGACAAAGATTAGGGAAGTGGAAGGCCCACCGATGATAACCGTATTACATTATGTATAAAAGTAGCTTTTTAAACGCTTATCCGGGGTGAGTTAATCACTCTTCACCACCCAGTCTTCCTTACACCATGACGCGCATAAACTGCGTACCCGTCCAAGAACTCAGCGGCCCCCACCTGGTTGCGGAGTATCGTGAACTGCCACGTGTGTTTGCGCTGGCCCAAAAGGCCGCAGGTCGGGCGACACAGCTTGTGCAGCCAGCGCACTACACCTTGGGCAAGGGCCACCTTCTTTTCTTCTATACGCGCCTCGGGTTCTTGGCTCGCCGTCATGCCGAACTGATCGCTGAGATGAAGCGACGCGGGTACAAACCCACCTTCGACGGCGTGCGTCGAGAGGATTTTCCTGGCGTTCCTGAAGCGTTCTGGTGCGACTGGGAGCCCGACCTGCGAGCCCTCGAATTGAATCGACAGCGCATCCAGGAGCGGCAGGGTTCCGGGAACTCATCACTTGTCGCAGGCGAGTAAATGAGAGCGGCTTTAGCCTTCCAAGTCCCATCCCCCTCCAATGGCTCGTATCAGCGCGACTGCCGCCAGCGCCCGGTCACCATCCAGCCGAACCGACGCGCGCTTCTGAACCAGAACTTCCCGATCAGCATCGATAACATCGAGGTAGCTGACAGACCCTTCGCGGTACTGTATCTGTGATAGCTGAGCAGCCCGCGCGGCCTGATCGACGGCCATGTCCTGCACCTGTGTTTGCTCGCCTAAAATGCGAACACTTGCGAGCCCGTCTTCAACCTCTCGAAACGCCTGAAGCACGGTTTGACGGAACGACGCGACTTCTTCTTCGTATCGAGCCCGGGCCCGCTCCACATCGGCCTCACGCCGCCCGCCGTCAAATATCGGTAAGGAAAGTATTGAGCCTACCAAAGGGCCAAGTAAGAAAGTACGGCTTGACCATTGAAGAAGGTTGCCCAGCTCCGAGGACTCGTACCCCATCGCTCCGGTGAGGGTCAGCCGGGGAAAGTACGCCGCACGCGCCGCGCCGATTCGCGCATTTGCCGCTGCCATGGCCCGCTCGGCCGCCGCTATATCCGGACGCCTCTCAAGCAAAGATGAAGGCAATCCCGCGGGGATGTTGACCGGTATGCGGCCTAGGGGATTGGTATCAAGCGAAAACTCCGAAGGGGGCTTGCCCAGAAGGGTCGCCAACGAATGCTCGGCAACCGAACGCTCCCTCTGTATACCCAGGGCTTCCGATTTTGCCGAAGCCAGTGCAGTGCGGCTACGCGCAACGTCCAGCTCTCCAATATCACCGGCCCGGTAGCGCTCTTCTACGAGATTCAGCGTCTTGCTCCGCAACTCCACGGTTTGGTCATACAGGGCAAGTTCGGCATCCAGGCGGCGAATCAGAAAATAGTTTTGCGCCACGTCGGCCTGTAAAGCCAGCTTTAGTGATTCAAACAAGGCCTGGCTTTGTTGGGCATCGGCGCTTGCGGCGTCGACTTGAGAGGCGACGCGCCCAAATAAATCAGCCTCATAAGAAGCTCCAAGTTGCGCTCGCCAGAGCGTTTCGGTGGATGTCGGCGCACCGTCTTCCAGACCCATGGCAACGGCTGAGCGGCGCTGTCGGCTGGGTCCGGCGCTTGCGTCCAAGGTCGGAAAGCGCTCTGACTGCGCCGACGCGCGTAGCGCCCTGGCCTGCTTGACCCGCGCGGCGGCCGCTTTCAAATCCTGATTGGCGCGCGCGGCTTCCTCTTGCAAAGAGTCCAGGGCCGGGTCTTCGAAAATCGCCCACCAACGTCCGCGCGACAAAGCATCCTTGGGTTGGGCCTCCTGCCACATCTTGGCATCTTCTGCACTGAGGCTGGCTTCCTTGAAGTGGTCAGGCACCAGCACGTCGGCGCGCCGATATTCGGGGCCTACCGCACAGCCGGCCAGCAACAGGGTCATCAACAGTGACGCCGAAAACGGATTAAGGAATTTGTACATGGTGTAGTCTCATTTTTCGCTAACGATCAGCGGGGTCGAGGCGCGGGAGGAGCTGGATCGTTCCCGGCCTTTGCTTAGAAGGCGCAGTCCCACGTAGAAGACAGGTGTGAGAAAGAGGCCGAACAAGGTCACTCCGAGCATTCCAAAAAAGACGGCAATACCCATGGCATGGCGCATTTCCGATCCCGCGCCACTGGAAAGAACGAGTGGCACCACACCCATGATGAATGCTATCGATGTCATCAGTATGGGCCGCAGACGCAGCCGGCTTGCCTCGATGGCCGCCTTGATTGTCTCGACGCCGCGCGCTTCAAGGTCGCGCGCAAACTCCACAATAAGAATTGCGTTCTTGCATGCCAATCCGACCAGCACCATCAGACCTATCTGCGTGAAGATATTGTTGTCACCCCGTGTCAACCAGACTCCGGTCAGGGCGGCCAGTATGCTCATGGGCACGATGAGAATCACCGCCAGCGGCAAAATGAGGCTTTCATACAGGGCAGCGAGTACCAGGAAAACAAGCAGCACGCTTATGGGAAACACCCATATTCCGGCGTTTCCCGCCAAGATCTGTTGATAGGTCAGGTCCGTCCATTCAGCTTTCACGCCTCGCGGCAATATCTCTTGCGCAATCCGTTCGGCGGCGGCCTGGGCCTGATCAGTGGAATATCCCGGCGCGGGTCCGCTATTGATATCGGCAGAGTTGTAGGCGTTATATCGCACCACCATTTCCGGTCCGAAACTCGGCGTGACTGTAGCCAGCGTAGACAGTGGAACCATTTGTCCGCTGCGGCTACGTGTCTTTAACTGAAGTATGTCTTCGGGCTGTGATCGATACGGTGCATCGGCCTGTGCACGCACCTGATAGACCCGACCGAATCGGTTGAAGTCATTCACATACAGCGAACCCAGATAGATCTGCATGGTGTCGAACACTTCGTTCACCGGTATCCCCAGTTGCTTGGCCTTTACGCGGTCCAGGTCGACATCAAGCTGCGGCACGTTGATCTGATAACTGGAAAACGCAGGACCCAGTTCGGGCGCTTCGGCAGCGCGGGCAAGAAACTGCTTTGTCACCGCATCCATCCGTTCGTAGCCAAGCGCACCGCGATCTTCCAATTGCAGCTTGAACCCGCCAACTGTTCCCAGGCCCAGAATGGGCGGCGGCGGAAACACGGCAATGTACGCGTCCTTTATCCCCGCATAGGCCTTCTCGAGCTCACTGGCAATACTGCCTGCCGAAAGTTCGTCGCCCTTGCGTTTGTCGAAGGCATCCAGCACGACAAAGACAATCCCGGCGCTGGAGCTATTGGTAAAGCCATTGATCGAAAGCCCTGGGAACGCAATGGTACTTTCCACTCCCGGCTGCTTCAGGGCAATATCCGACATTCTCTTGATCACGTCTTCGGTACGATCCAGCGAAGCACCACTTGGTAACTGAGTGAAGCTGATCAGGTACTGCTTGTCCTGGGCCGGAATGAATCCACCCGGCACGATGTAGGAGACGCCGGCAGTCAAGCCCAGCAACACCAGATACACGCCCATGGTGGCAGCTTTCCGATGAACCACCCTGGATACGCCGGATGCGTATTGATCCGACGCTCGATTGAAGAAGCGATTGAAAACGCGAAAAAATCCGCCCAGCCAACGATTCATGAACCGGGTAAGCCCATCCGGTTGTGCGCTGTGATCCTTGAGCAGCAGAGCTGCCAGCGCCGGCGATAGGGTCAGCGAGTTCACGGCCGAGATGACAGTTGAAATCGCAATTGTCACGGCGAACTGCTTGAAGAACTGCCCGCTGAGTCCGGTCATGAAAGCCAAGGGCACGAATACCGCAACTAAGGTCAGGGCAATTGCGATAATCGGCCCACTGACCTCCCGCATGGCCTGATGCGTGGCCTCACGCGGCGTTAGGCCCTCTGCAATATTCCGCTCAACGTTCTCGACCACCACGATGGCGTCGTCGACTACGATCCCTATTGCCAGCACCAAGCCGAATAATGAGAGCGCATTGATGGTATAGCCCAGGGCAAGCAATACCGAGAACGTACCGACGATGGAAACGGGTACGGCCAGTAGCGGAATGACGGAGGCCCGCCAAGTCTGAAGAAAGACTATGACCACCAGAACAACCAGGGCAACGGCCTCGAGCAGGGTCATGATGACCGCATGAATGCTCGAGCGGACGAACTGCGTCGGATCGTACATGATCCGGCTTTCCAAGGACGATGGGAAATCCTCCGAGAGCTCATCCATCGCGGCTCTGACGGCATCAGATACGGCAAGGGAGTTGGCTCCGGGAGACTCCATGATGCCTATGCCCACCGCCGGCTTGTTGTCCAGCAATGAGCGCAACCCATATTCCGACGCCCCCAGTTCGACGCGAGCCACGTCGCCCAATCGAGTCACGCCACCCTGCTCAGATGCCTTGAGGATGATATTGGCGAACTCCTCTTCAGTTTGAAGGCGTCCTTGAGCGTTGATGGACAGCTGCAACGGCACATCCCGCCCGATGGGACTAGCCCCGATAGTGCCTGCGGCCACCTGGATATTCTGCTCGCGTATGGCTGCCACCGCCTCGGCGGCGGTGAGGTTTCGCTGTGCCATCTTGCTGGGGTCGAGCCAGATGCGCATGGAATAATCGCCCGCTCCCCAGATCTGAACTTCTCCCACGCCATCAATGCGTGCCAGCCTGTCCTTGACATTAAGAACAGCGTAATTGCGCAAATACGTAGTGTCGTACCGCTGATCCGGCGAAATGAGGTGGACCACCATTGTCAGAGTCGGCGATGACTTCATCGTGTTGACACCCAGGCGTTGAACCTCTTCGGGCAGACGCGGCAGCGCCTGTGATACGCGATTCTGCACTAGCTGCTGTGCTTTGTCGGGGTCGGTACCCAGATGAAAGCTGACCGTAATTGCCAGATTACCGTCGCTATTCGCCTGTGACTGCATGTAGAGCATGTTCTCTACACCGTTAATCGACTCCTCGAGCGGAGCGGCGACGGTCTCGGCGAGCACCTTTGGGTTTGCGCCGGGGTACTGCGCACGGACAACCACCGACGGCGGCACAACCTCCGGATACTCCGAAATGGGCAGTTGGAAAACCGACACAACACCCGCCAGAAGAATCAATACTGACAATACGCCGGCAAAGATGGGGCGGTCGATAAAGAACTTTGAGATATTCATGGTAGTGACCGTCCTATGATGCGTTCTTTGCCGCAGAAGAGTTTGCGCCAGGGTCACGGCCCAGGTCGGCAAGCTTCGCCCCTTCTCGCAACTCCACTTCGCTGGCGACCACGGGGTCGCCAGGGCGTACGCGTTGCAAGCCGTTGACAACCACTCGCTCGCCGGGCTGCAATCCCGCTTCCACCACGCGCATGCCCTGTCTCAAGGCTCCCAAATGCACTTCACGGTAGGCTGTGCGAGCGTTTTCATCCACGACCAGCACATAGCGCTTGTCTTGATCGGTTCCAATTGCGGTTTCTTCGACCAGTACGGCCTTTCTCTCGGTGCCGCTTGAGAGCCTGACACGGGCGTACAAGCCGGGTATCAACATGCCGTCGCGGTTTTCAAAGACCGCGCGCACCCGGATCGTGCCGGATGCCGTGTCAAGGCGGTTGTCGACGGATGCCACCTTTCCGACCCGCGGGTAGCCCGACTCGCTGCTCAGACCCATGGATACGCTGGTGGGGGAACCCCCAGCCAATGTCGAGGGCAATACGAATGACAGAAAGCTCTGTTCGTCCACGTCGAATGACGCATAAACCTTATCGACCGACACCAGGGTGGTCAGTGGCCTCGAGGCCCCGCCCGAGACAACATAATTGCCCACCGTTACCTCTGCGCGAGATACCCGGCCGGAAACGGGTGCAACGATCTGCGTATGCTCCAAGTCAAGTTCAGCAGCCGCCACCGCCGCCTCAGCCGCCTGTTGTTGAGCTGACGCAACGCCCGCAGCATTACGCCTTTCCTCAAAATCCTTGCGAGCGATCGCGTTTTGACCCAGCAAACGCTTGGCGCGCCCTAGCTCGGTGGCGGTGTGACTCGCCCGGGCCTTCGCTGCGGACAACTCGGCACGTGCACGCGCCACAGCCGCCTGGTACGGACGCGGGTCAATCGTGAAGAGAACATCACCGGCTTGGACCAGAGAACCATCCTCGAAATGCACTTTCGTGATCGTTCCTGACACCTGCGGGCGAATGGCAACGTTCTCCACCGCTTCAAGACGGCCCGAATATTCGCGCTGATCATGGATTGCTTGCTCCCGTACCGGCGCCACATCAACAGCCGCCGCAGGAGCCTCCGCAGCAAATGACGCCTCTTCTGCACCGGAGGTCCGAACATAGGCCACGCCTGCCAGGGCTGCTGCAATTGTGATGGTGAGTGCCGTCAAGGCGAACTTGTGTGTAATGGATGACATGAGGAGCTCTTGGGAAGAAAAGTTGTCGGTGGCGGTGTCGAGCGCAATCAAGGCTGTTGGCATTTAATCCGTCGCCATGCATAACGAATGGGTGTATTATTGATTTTTTACCCGCGCAGTTAAATAGCACTTTTTCGGCAATACTATTCGAACTTAGCGAACAATCCGGAGACGCCTATGGACCGCTTCCAGGCAATGCAGATCTTCACTCGGGTCGTCGAGGCCGACAGTTTCTCTCTTGCCGCAGACAGTCTTGGCCTGCCCCGCTCTACGGTAAGCACCACCATTCAGAAGCTTGAGCAGAGTCTGAAGGTCCGCCTTTTGAACCGGACGACTCGTCGACTCAGCATGACGCCAGACGGCGCTTCGTATTACGAACGCTGCAAGCAGCTTTTGGCCGATCTCGAAGACCTCGAATCGTCATTTCGTGAGATACGCCAACATCCCAGCGGAAGACTACGCCTTGAAATGTCGCCTTCCATCGGCCGACTAATTCTTGTGCCGGCGCTTTGTGACTTTCACTCGCGTTACCCGGATATCGAATTGGCGATTGGAATGAGCGATCGACCCGTAGATATGGTTAGAGAAGCAGTGGACTGCGCCATTCGAATCGGAGAGCTCGCGGATTCCAGCCTGGTTGCACGACGTATTGGATCATTCGAAGCCATTACGTGCGCAGCGCCGGCGTATATCGAACAGTACGGCGAACCGAAAACCATCGAAGAACTTCAGGATCATCGCGCCGTCCACTATTTTTCCAGTCGGACCGGACGCATCATTGACTGGTCGTTCATGGTCGACGGTCAGCAGCTGGACGTGCAGCCCAATGGAATGGTTTCGGTAAATGATGCAGAAGCGTACGTGCGCTGCGGGGCAAAGGGATTCGGTCTGATTCAGGCGCCCCGCTACATGGTCGCCCCGTTGCTGGAATCGGGCGAGCTTGTCGAAATCCTTTCTGAGTGGACACCTGCGCCACTTCCAATTTCGGTGGTGTATTTGCACAACCGCCACCTGTCCCCGAAAGTTCGCGTGTTCGTCGATTGGGTTAGCGAGCTATTCCAGAAATGCCCACTCCTAAGCGGTTGCAAGCATCAGATCTACGATGCTGAATGCGAGTTCGCCAACAAAAAGGCGCCGCTGGTCAATGTACGTAAGTATCTCGAGGCCGACGAAACAGAAGAAGCCTTGTTTTGAACAGGCACAAAAAAGCCCGCTAGATGCGGGCTTTTTATTTGTAAAGCTTGGTGCCGACGGCGAGACTCGAACTCGCACAGCTCTCGCCACTACCCCCTCAAGATAGCGTGTCTACCAATTCCACCACGTCGGCAAATGCAAAGAACGAAATTTTAGCACGTTTTCTGATGTTGGTGCCAGCCCAATCAAAAAATCAGATTGGCGTAGCACCATTTTCAACTATAGCTAGGAATGAAGATAATGACATCCCGAAGCAAAACAACACCTTACTGCGCGGTTTCGGTTGACGCGCCAGAATCAGGCTGGGGGGCCGCGGTAGCGGGAGCCTGCTGCGGCACCTCGGCGGGAGCCGACGGCACAGCTGCTGCTCCAGGCACTTGCGGTACGTCACTGGTCGTCGCATCGCCCGGTACGACCGGCACGGCACTACCCGACGTGGCGGGGGCAGGTGCTTGATAGTCTTGCATCAAGCCACCATCAAGAATGGAGTCGCCCGTGCGGTGGGCCGTATAAGCCAAGCCGATTGTCGAAAGGAAAAACAAGATCGCGGCCCATTTTGTCAGTCGCGACAAAAAGTTGGCGGCACCCGTAGCACCGAATAAACTACCGGCGGATCCACTACCAAATGCCGAACCCATTTCCGAGCCTTTGCCCTGCTGCAGGAGAACGAGCACGATAATGCTTAGCGATGTGATGACCTGAATCGCCAGAAGGAGAGGTGACAACCAATTCATTTAAAAGACTCCGAAGCCTATGCGGCCGCAATGCGTAAAAATTCGTCTGCTACCAAAGATGCTCCGCCAACCAGGGCACCGTCAATGTCGGGCATGGCAAACAAGCTGGCGGCGTTATCTGCCTTGACACTGCCGCCATACAACACGCGGACGTGATGGGCATCCAGCGAGGTCAGGCTGGCACGAATGGCAGCGTGGACATCCTGGGCCTGTGCGGGCGTGGCGGTACGTCCAGTGCCGATTGCCCAGACCGGCTCGTAGGCCACCACAATGTTGGAAACGGCGTCCTTCCCGAGCGCAAGCACCGGGCCCAACTGACGCTGAATGACGGCGAGCGTTTGTCCTGCTTCTTGCTCTGTCAGGGTTTCACCAACACAGACCACCGGTGTAATTCCAGCGTCAAGGGCTGCGCGGGCTTTCGCGGCAACCATCTCGTCGGTTTCACCATGCATGGCACGACGCTCAGAATGCCCAACCAGTGCCCAGGAACACCCAAACTCCTTGAGCATCACAGCCGAAACCTCGCCCGTATAAGCCCCGGCCTTATGAGCGCTGACATCTTGAGCGCCCCACGTCACAACGCTGTTTTCGAGCCCCAATTTGACTTGCGAGAGATAGGGAAACGGAGCGCACACGGCGAGCGTGCAGTGATCAGCCAAAATGCCCGCGCCGGCATGCAAATCGGCCATGAGTTTGGCGTTGGCGTCCAGCCCGCCATTCATCTTCCAATTGCCCATGACAAGGCGCTTGCGATAAGAAGCTGTATTCATTGAGTTCCAAAACGGCTTGCGCCAAAAAAAAGCGCGCAACTGTCCAACACGACAAGCTTTCGATACACCCGCCCAAAAGGGCATAAAGCGTGCGTAAGGCAAATTACAATTATTGAGTTAACCGGGCATTGTAGCCCGATTACTCCCCACCAGCCAACCGCAGGGGCAATTGCAGGCACAATTCTCCCGCTGCCTCGTCCGTGATGTGAGCACGCGAGGCGACCGCAGCTGCAGATCACTCAACGGTAAGAATCAGTTTGCCGATTTGTTCACCGGCCTCCATCATGGCGTGGGCATCGCAGGCGCGCTCCAACGGGAAAGTCCTGTGTACGATGGGCTTGATGCGACCCGCCTCCAGCAAGGGCCACACATGGCGATGCAGGGACTGAGCAATGTCGGCCTTGAACTCGACCGAGCGCGGACGCAGCGTCGAACCGGTGATCGTCAGACGACGGCGCAAGACCTGGCTCACGTCAATCGTCGACTTGCTTCCACCCAAAACAGCGATGATGACGATTCGACCTTCGTCAGCCAGGCACTTGATATCCCGATTTATGTACTCACCGGCGACCATATCGAGAACGACGTTGACGCCCTTATTGCTGGTAGCACGGCGGATCTCCTCGACAAAATCCTGGCTGCGGTAGTTGAAGCATTCCGCCGCGCCCAGCTCCTCGACAGCACGCGCTCGCTCGTCGCTTCCTGCCGTCGCATACACAGTGTGACCCATAGCCGCCGCCAATTGAACGGCAGTTGTACCAATTCCACTGGCCCCGCCGTGTACGAGCAATGTCTCGCCTTGCGCAAGGCGCCCCCGATCGAACACGTTGCTCCAGACCGTGAAATACGTCTCAGGCAAACCTGCCGCCTCGATGTCACTCAACCCTTTGGGGATAGGGAGGCATTGTGCGGCGGGCGCGACGACATACTCAGCATAGCCCCCACCTGCCACCAAGGCACAAACACGGTCGCCGATAGAAAGCCCCCCTGCTGCCGCATCACCTGAAATGATCTCTCCGGCCACTTCCAGGCCTGGCAGGTCGGAGGCGCCCGGCGGAGGCGGGTAGGCGCCCGCGCGCTGAAGTGCGTCAGGCCGGTTGACCCCGGCGGCAGAAACCTTGATAAGCACTTCTCCCGCACCCGGCTCGGGCGTCGGGCGTTCAACGGGCACCAGCACCTCGGGTCCACCTGCCTTCGTTATTTCCACCGCTCTCATCTTGACTCCTAAAGCAATTGACATGACTGGGCGCGAACGTAAGTCAGCCACCCTTTTATTCCTGCGAGCCCCTTATTATCACCCACGACTTTCCACCAGAACCACAACCTGACTCATGACAAGCCGCCTTGCAATGCGGTACACTCCCTACCCTTACGGAAGCGTGCCAGAGTGGTTGAATGGACCGGTCTTGAAAACCGGCGACGGGGCAACCCGTCCGTGAGTTCGAATCTCACCGCTTCCGCCAGACACTCCCTACGTTTGGGGGCTTGCATGCACCCGAACGTCGCTCTGAAGATTCCCATCCACCAAGGTCAGAGTCCGATCACACTGTTCGGAAAGTCTTGGATCGTGGGTAACCAACAGCACCGCGCAGCCAAATTCGCGGTTGAACTTCCGGAACAATCCAAATACTTCGGCAGCGGATTTACTGTCGAGATTGCCCGTAGGCTCATCGGCCAACAATAGTGCAGGTCGTGCAATAAGTGCCCGCGCTACCGCGACCCGCTGTTGCTGGCCGCCTGAAAGCTGATCTGGCCGACGTTGCTCCAGACCCTTCAAACCGACCTGCTCCAGCAGCTCATACGCGCGTTCAACATACTTCTGCGCTGGGCGGCCGCTGCTGACCATCAGTGGCATCAATACGTTTTCCAGAGCGGAAAACGCCTGGATCAGATGATGAAATTGAAAGACGAAGCCAATCTCGCTGCCACGCAAAGCCGTGCGCTGAGCATCCGCCATCTCGTGAGTAGGCTTCCCCAATAAGTAGAGTTTGCCCGCTGTGGGCCTGTCGAGTAGACCAAGTACGTTCAGAAGCGTGCTCTTGCCTGAACCTGAGGCACCGACCAGCGCGGCAAAATCGCGGCGCTGCAAGTGAAAATCGATGCCATGCAAGACTTCGACCTCGATGGGCTTGCCGACGTTATAGCTTTTTCTCAAGCCCTCGAGCCGCAAGACTTCCTGTTCGGAATCGTGTTCAGACATGTCGTATCGCCTCGACAGGGTCCAGGCCGGAGGCTCGGCGCGCCGGCACCGCCGCGGAAAGTAGTCCGGTTAGCGTAGCAAGAGCGGCCGCAGCCACCAGCAATGAAGGAGGCAAGGGAATAAAAAACAGTCGCGGCCCGAAGGTATTGAAGGCCGAGACCAGTCCGAGTCCGGCCAGCCCACCAATCATCGAACCGATTAGCCCCAGCAAGGCACCCTGCAACAAGAACACTCGCAATACCTGGCGACGCCGCATGCCCATGGCCCGGAGAATGCCGATCTCCCTGGTACGTTGTACAACACTGACCGACAAGACACTGGCTATTCCCAAGGCCACACTTAAGGCAACAAACACGTTGATCATTCGGGATGCAATGCGCTGGGAGCTCAACGCATTCACCAACTGGGCATTGGTTTCGATCCAGCTTTCGGTCTTGAGCCCGGTCAGCCGTGCAATGCGCGAGGCAATCTGGTCCGCAGCAAAGATATCGTCGACTTTGAGGTCGATAGTCGTGGCGGCACCCGGCAAGTCAAGCAGCGATTGCGCACGCTTCATATTCAAGAAAACATATCGCGCATCGAGTTCACGAACGCCCAGTTCGAAGATGCCTGTGACGTTGACAATGCTTTCACGCCCTTGACCGCCATCGAGACGCAACTTCTGCCCCACACGCAAGCCTAAATCATGCGCCAATTGTTTCCCGATGACAGCATCGTCGGCGTCTACGCGGAATTGCCCGGCGATGATGTCTTCCTGGATAGGCACAATCTGTTGATACCGCTGTGCATCCACTCCCATCAAGGCCACCGATGCCAATGCATCGCCACGGCGGGCGAATGCCGGTCCGGTCACTAGGGGGGAGACAGCAACGACACGCGGAAACGCATCCAGTGAGTCGCGCACTTGCTGCCAATTGTTGATAGACCGCAGCCGCTGAGCTCGTTTGTCCTCGAGCACAAGCTGCGCACTGCCTGCTGGGGGTGGCACGATGATATTGACCTCTTCGGCGCGCTCAACCTTGATATGCGCCTGAGTACCAAGGGTGCGCTCCACAATATTCGCCTGCAATCCCGCGATAAGCGCACTTAAGAACACGATAACGGCCACGCCCACCGCTATGCCGATCAGAATAAGCAAGGTTTGCGCCTTCCCTTCACGTAAGAATCTGATCGCGATGGTCCAGTCGATCCACATGTGCGTCATTCCATCCGCATGGGAAGCTCGTTGCGAGTGGATGTATCGACTGCTTCGGTTGGAAGGCTCCCCAAGATGGGTCGAACTCGTTCCCCCGGATGAATCGAGCCGGCACGCCCATCGGCCAGCACGATATCTCCCTCCTGCAGGCCTTCAACGACCTCGCTACGGGTCAGACCGCGTAGCCCCAGCCGAACGGCACGTCGCTCGCTTCGTCCGCCCGCCACCAACCACACTTCGCCCTGGTCGCCATCCACCACGGCTAAAGCGTCATTAGGTATGACAAGGGCGCGTTCCCGCCTACCCGTTTCTACATTCACTGAAACCGTCATGTCCTGGCGCAGGAAGTCAGGGGGAACTTCAACCAGCAAACGTATGTCAACGGTACCCCGTTGGGGATCCACACTGGGAGCGATAAGTTGCACCGTCGCATTGAAGGGCCTCGAGGGATAGGCGTCTGCGATGCAGACCGCTCTCTGCCCCAGCGCCAACACTTCCAGATTTCGCTCGTCGAGCGGCACCAGCACTTCAATGTCGTCATCCCTGGCGATTTCAAATAGAACGCGGCTGGGCTGCACGAGGTCGCCCGGCTCGGCATTACGAGTCAGTACAGTGCCCGACACCTCCGACCGTATGATGGTCTTGTCCAACTGGGCCTGCGCACTGGCCACGCGCGCGCGGGCAACGGTTTCATTTGACTGACCACTTGCCAGGGCCTGCGCCATCAATCGCGCACGCTCCGCCGCGGCAAGAGCAGCGGCCTCCGCTTGGGTGGCGCGCTCCAGTTCTTCGCGAGCAATGGCCCGCTCCTTGAAGAGCTCCCTGCGGCGCCGTGCCTCGCGCTGCGCCTGATCCAGCGCAGCTTCAGCTTCCCGGAGGGCTGCATCGGCTTGTGGACGGGTTGACTGCTGCAGTTCGGCCAGGGCTGCCTCAGCCTCATTCACAGCTGCTTCGAGGTCGTCGGCCCGCAAGACCGCAAGAATCTCTCCAGGCTTGACTTTGTCTCCCTCGCGCACACGCCGCTCGAGCACGACGCCGGTGATGGTGCTACCCACCTGCGCCCGCGAAATGGCCGCCACTCGACCCGTGGCCACCACTGTTTGCACGAGGGGCTGTTCCTCCACTTGGTACGCCGGCAGTGCTGTACCGGACAACTTGGCAACGATAAACCACGCCAGGCCCACGAGCAGCAGAACGACAACGACAAGGCCAACGCGAAATTTCATAAGTGTCTCTTGGGAGATGCTAGCGGCTTCCGGACGCTCAAGCGATTCGACGAACTACCTTGCGGATTCTACACAAGCGGGCGCGGTGCAAGTTTATCGGGGAACGCAACTATGCGATAATGCCGGGCTACGCTTCATAAGCCGTATTTCCTTCATTGCCCGAGTGGTGGAATAGGTAGACACAAGGGACTTAAAATCCCTCGATCATTGCGATCGTACCGGTTCGATTCCGGTCTCGGGCACCAGTTCATGGGGTTACGGGCACATTACGTGCTCTACGTAGTGGCAACGCAGATCCGGGACACGCCATGTGGCGCCCGAGCGTTACGCCTCAGGAGACCACCATGAAATCCTCAATCACCATTTCGTTATGTGCCCTGGCGCTCGTCTGGACGACACCCGGCCTCGCCCAGGTAAGTCCGGCGCCGGAAGCCCGGGCCGCCGCGGCTACGTCGGAAAGCGCAGCCTCGACGGGCGTTACCGGAAACGACGGCAGCGCCGCCCAGTCCGATGGCGCGGATAGCCGATCGGACCGCACTTCCACCCCGGATGATCAGGAAAGAAAACCGACTGGAAGAGAGACTGGCGACAAAGATGACTTCAGTGGCAATGAAGGCACGGATCTTGAAAGCACGGGAACCGGCACGGGCCATGGAACTGCCGGTCAAGATGCGGACGCGTCACGGCAAACGCAAGACTCAGGCGGAGGCTCTGCAAACACTGATACCAAACAACTATAGGTAGCTTGCACGGTTACAACCCCGGCCTGCCTATTTGAACTCGGCGTAGGGTATCAATGGGCCTGGACCCAGTGGCAGGTCGCCCTGCCAGGGTTCGAAGGTGTAGCGCAGGTAAAGGATGAAATGGCTTGGCGAATAATCCTTGCTGCGGCGAATATCCAGGCCCGCACCCAACACCCAGTTGTCGGCGAGGCGTCGCTCGACAAACCCGGCCACCCGGTACCCGGTGCTGGAACTTCTGCTGCCGTCTTCCGAATTTGTACTTCGAGCAAAGGATCTCGAAACCGAGCCTTCTAGCAGGAATGACCAGTCAGACGTCCGTCGGGCGTAGCTGATCGGAACCGAAACCGACGTATACCGTTGCGGGCTGTAGTACCCGCCCTGCCCCAGAGAATAGTCGCCCAAGTCCTTCTGGTACCGCCAGTACATCAGGTTGACGCCGGCGGAGAGCACTTCGTTATTCTTGTTTATGAGTCGCCGATAGTAACCTCCCATGATGCGAGTTCGGTGATTGTCCTCTACATTCTTTCCCTTGAGTTGATGATGGCTGATATCGGCCCATACCCCATTGTCCTGCCCCTGGTCCCAGCTCAGGCTCAAGGCCGCGCCGTTCGCCATCACCCCTCCCCACACAGTGCCTGTCGCCGGATCCGTGGATCCAGCGAACGATAGCAATGAATTCGACATTGGGCGTCGCGACGCCGAAAGACGCCAGCCGAGCGAGGCGATCTCGCCAGAGTAGCTGATGCCTCCGGTCCAGTTGCCCACTTCGAACCCCATCGGAGTGGTGCCCAGGTCAAACGCCAAACGTTCGCCTTGCCATCCAACCGCCAGGCTGGTTCCACTGGCACGCTGCCTGAGACCTGCTGTGCAGGCCGGCAATGCCTGCCATCCGCTTGCCGTATTGGCAGCCTCAAACGAACAGCTTCCAAACTCGCCACGATATACGCCATCGCTATCCGTCTCAAGGGTACCGGCATCCATACGGACGTGGTCGGCCCGCAGAAAGCCCTTCCCTGCGAAGATGGGATAATCCAGCTGCAACATGGTGGTGTCGGCGTGAAGTCGCGATAAGCCGGGTGTTCCATCACGGCGCCACCAGCGATCATTGTGAAGCGTGAGCGTTGGATTCTGCTGTTCGTAGAGATCCTGCGCCTCGCGCCGAATCCCGCGCTCGAGCCAGCCGTCGCTTTCGGTCATGCGCATGGCGCGCGTAAACGCCGCTTGGTCGCGAGGAAATTCCAGCGATGAACGCCGCAAAAGATCCGCATCCGCCATGGCCTGAGCATATTGGGCGAGCGCGAACTCAGGATCCGAAGTTTTCGTCAGGCGTGCCAGATCTCGATGCAGCAGGGGTTCACGCTCGGATGCCGACACATTCTTTGACCGCTCGTAAAGAACATCACGTGCTTTCTGAGCGTCTCCCAAGGCCAACCATAGCTCAGCGACCCGTCTGTGGACGCCTGTGGGTTGCGCGTGCAGATCAAGATCATCTCGCGTCAGAGCCGCGTAAACACTGGCCGCTTTTCCCTGCGCCGCCCACACCTCCATCTGCCCCAGCCTGGCGTCCATATCACCGCCGTCCATGCGTAAGACGGCTCCGTAGTTGGCCAAAGCTTTCGGATAATCGCCGTCCTCTTGGGACCACCGGGCCACCTGAAGACGGGCATCGATGGAATCGGGCCTTTGCTCGAGAAGCGCCACCGCCGCCGCCCCTTGCCCTGACTCACGATAGGCTCGGGCCCGTCGAATCGTCTGTGCGTCAAGCAGGCGGATTTCGAGGTGGGTCATTCGTTCATCCCAGCCAGCGCGAGGTACTAACGCCAGGGTGTCCAAGGCCTCCTTGTTCTGCCCAACAGCAGCCAGAAGCAGGCCGTGTGCGTAATGGCTGCTCGGTGCACCGCGATGCCGATCCAGATGAGTGCTGAACGCGTGCAAGCCTTGGTCGCCCCGTCCCTGTTCACGCATGGCACGCGCCAGGCCATAACTGATCCATGGATCGTCTGGATCAAGCTGCTGTGCTTGCAGCAAGGCTGCCTCGACGTCCGCCCAGCGTTGCTGTTCCGTCGCCTGCTCCGCCCGAAGCTGAAGTGAACGTACAGTCAACCGAGTCTGCAAGGGGGCCAGGACCGGATAACGCTCCGTTGGGAGTTCCTTCATAAGGCTCAAAGCCTTCTCCAGGGGCAAGTGTTCAAGGAATCGCGACACCGCCCGCTGGACGGCGGCTTCTTGAGGAAACAGGCGCAATGCCTGCTTGTACTGACGCCACGCCGCTGCCTCCTGGCCTAGAGCACTGGCACTGTCCGCGAGCCCGATACGGGCAAACGGACTCTGCGGCTCAAGAGGCAAAGCCTGCGCGTAAAGTTCCCGCGCCCGCCCCCAGTTCCTGGTCTTCTCGGCTTGTGAAGCCTGCTCCAGCAGCAGCCAATACCGCGTTGACCCGATCAAGCTGACCCATCGATACGTACGATCAATCCGCGGTTCTTTCGCTTTGGCCTGCTCAAAATAATGAAGTGCCAGCGTGCGATCCCCGGCGCGCAAATAGGCGATCCCAAGCGCGCCTGCGAACTCTACATCGTCGGGATAAGCAGTGACGGCTGCCTGGAGTTGTTGAACCGCTTCAGCGCCCTTGCCGTTTTCGACCCACTGCACCCCTTGCCGTCCGCCCTGCCACACCGGGTCGTTCAGCTTTGCATCGAACCGTACCAGCTCCTCGCGACCCTGTACGCCCACCTCAAGATCACCATATGTATCGACAAAGTCACGCCACCGCTCGCGATTCGATGAATCAATGGGCAAGGAGACAAGGTACTCATATTCGCGCGTTGCCGCGGATGCACGATGCGATTTCAATTGAGACAGTCTGCGCAGATACACCAGCGCTTCATTGGGTCTGTCTGCCGTAAACAGCTGACTGACCACGGCACTCAGCACTGGAGCGTGGCTGGGATAAGCCTCGGCCAAAGACTGTAGTTGCGCAATGGCGTTATTCCTGTTCCCGGGCAGCCGAGCATATAGTTGCCAATATTCCAAGGCGATATCCGCCGTCGGGTACACACCCTGCAGCAATCCATCGTAAATACGGAGGGCGTCTTCGACGCGACCCACTGCCGATAGCAGTCGCCCCTGTGTAAACGTGCTCACGGAGTCTGGTTCGGCAAGCCGGATTAAAGTCCGGCCGGCGACAGCCTCAGGCGTCTGGGGCGCCAGACGCTCCAATCGATCAAGCAGGCGCTGTGCCTCAAGTTCTTGTCCCAAGCGGACGGCAATGCGTAATCGGGCCAGCATCGCTTGCGGATGATTTTCCTGGATGCGCTCGAGTCTGTTTGCCGCGTCGATGACGATGTCGTCGCGATACAGCGTTTCACCCAGGCGCATCTGCTTCATAAGCAAAGCCTGCCCTGACTGCCCGATCGACGAATCGCCATCGACCGTTGTCGCCCCCACCACAGGAACCAACATGGCTGTTGCAAGGACAAGCGAAACACTCGATACCTGTACAAGCGTTTTCATCGACACCTCCGCCAAGCCGGAAGCAGATATCCCTTCTCGTCGAACGCGAAGCGGTTTTCATCCCAACCCGTGCCGAACAGATAGAGGACACGGTTGTAGTAACCAGTCGGCATACGCATCAACGACGCAATGCGCGCACGCTGCCGCTGCCCGAAATCCGTGTGACGGAACAGGGGCAACATCGCGGCAGAGAATCCGATAGGTCCGGGTTCAGACGCCGTTCCATTCAGAATATCGATGCTTTCAGCGACCGCTCCGTCGATCTCAATATGCTTGGAAGCCTGGCTAAAATGCGATTTCAATCGTGCAGCGCTCAGTGCCGCGTCATGCAACATTCCGACCCACAAATAAACGCGTATGGCGTTGTAACTTCCAACTCGCCCCGCAGTAGAGGGCTCTATTTCGCCCCGATGCAGATCGACCCAGTCAGGTGCGAGACCAAGCGGGGCCGACTGCACAAGAAATTCCACCGAGCTTTCCAGCACGCGTCGCCATATTGAGTCGGGCATGGCAGCATGCGCTCTTGTCAGCAACTGCGGCGCAAGGTAACTGGGGTTTAGTCGTCCCCCGGTTTCCGACAGGAACCCCGCCTTGCCGGGAATAAGCAACGTACCGAACGAAGGGAAATTTTCGGTTTCTTCTTTGGCGATCCGTTGCAACATCAGGCTTCCCAAAGCGGCGTACGAATGCTCCTTCCATAAACGGCCTGCCTCCAACAAGGAATAGGCAATCCATAGATTCGCGTCCGACGCCGAGTTTTCGTCCAGCACCCTCCAGTTGCCTTTATCATCGCGGCCCCACAACCAGGCGGGAAGATGCGAGGTCAGATCCCCTTTTGCCAAGTTGCGTTCAGTCCAGCGCAGCAAACGATGGAACAGCACCTGATCGTTGTCGACGAGTGCAAAGAACATGGCATAGCTCTGCCCTTCTGACGTCGTAATCTCGCGGTCATCTGAATAGTCAACCACCCTGCCCTGGGAATGAATCAACTCCCGTTGAAAAACGTGCCAGTCCTTCCATTCGGAAAGCTCGCAACGCGCGCAAGAGGTGCCGGCCTGAACCAGCGCCATCGTCAGGCCCATCAGTGCGAGGCTGCGCCTAATCCACATGGCGCAGGCGCCGTCGCGCCACCCGGAAAAGGCCGATCCACAGCAAAACAGCGAGCGTCACGACACTTAGCAAGGAGCTCAGCAGTAGCGCCAAGGGCTGGTCCGACAAGGCAAACCAAACTTTCTGCCACCAAGGTAGGTGTCCAATGTAGTAATGGGGGCCCACCATCTCGGACGAGACGCCGGATTCCCGAATGATTACCACCGAGCCACGCATGACTTCGCGCTTGCCCGAGTCTGCCAATGCATCACGGAGCAGTTCAAGGTCTTCGTCCGTCGTTCCCAACAACGCCACGACGCTTCTTTGTGGATGATTTGCCGATTGCATTCCGACCACCGCCGCCATTGGTGCCACAGAATTCACCATGACGCGATTGGTCGCTTCGCGTTCGGGTCGCAGATCGGTCAGTTTAAAAACGGCGGGAGTGACTACGCCATCTACGTACCTGTGTTGTCGTGCGTGTTGCAGGGCGGATCGCGCATCCAACAGCAAGAGGCGTGAATCCGGACGCGTTTTTAGATTCTCAGGCGTCGAGCCAATCAGAAGTATGTCAGCGTCTTCATTCTGCACTGCATCCCAATCGTGGCTCACTCGGACGCCCAGGGCTGGGTAGCCAACTTGCGATCCAATGCCCGCCAAGGTTTCAAAGAGGGTTTGCGCCTGCGCAACGGTAGGGATTTGCGGTAGTACGACGATGGTCTCTGACAGATCTGCCATCCTGCTGAAAGGAAAGCCGCTTCCCGCGAAGCTACGAAGATTCGGCATTTCCAGATAATGATGAAAGCCCGAAAAATCCAGCGTCGATTGTTCATCAATGGCAGCTCGCACATCGCCGCTCATGAGTATCTGGCACGGTTGATCCTGCTCGGCCGCAGCAACTGCACCCGCAAACGAGAAGTCAAAGCGAAGCTGATTTTCGCCACCCAGCTTCAGCGCAGGCATGACAAGCCGGTCGCGGTCACCCACGTTCTCACTCCCTCGAACAGCCAGCCGCAATCGGGCCAGACTGGAATCGCTGTCTTGCGAGTGCAGCAAATAGCTGTTCACAAATCGCCCATTCAGACTCAGGCTGAGTCGGGACTCATCCGCCCGCCGAGGTGATGTATAGCGATATCGAATCGCCGTGGGTATACCACTGTTGCGCCACACGAAAAGATCAGGAGGCAGATTCAGCGACACAAGTATCGGCCTGGGTTGAAGGCCCGAAACACTAAGCTGCTCCGGATAATCAAGCAGCTCTGAGAGCGCGACGGGCCTGTCAACGGGGGCCCAGTTCGGAGCGTCGTAAGGCATGCGCGGTGCCAGTTGCTGCACCTCCTGCACCTGTACGCTCTGGCCACGGAAGATCGTATTACCGATGGCCAGGGCGGACGAAGCGGTGATCAGGTCTTTCGTATCGCGCCCAAGTATCAACAGCAGTTTCAAATAGGGATTGGAGGGATGACTGATCATGGCCACGGTTGGACCCTCGACGCGGGGATACCCTGCCAACACGCCAGGCCGGGCATGATTTGTCGCGAACACTACTGCGTGTGACATCGGAAGCGAGCCGTAATGCACGGGGAATTGCACCCGACGCCACTTCGATAAGCTGCCAAAATAAGACGAAAGAATCGCTCCGGCGCGCAACTGATCAGCAGAAGGCGCCGCCGGGAATACAAAGGGAACACTCTGCGCCGACATGTCTCTCGTATCAAAGAACGGTTCGGGAAAGAAAGCCAGATCGTTTACGGTCCGCAGGGTCTGCGTCACAATTCGAATGCTGGTGTCCCGACTGATATCCAGCCAGAGTGCGCTGTTGTGTTCATCTTCACAGACGCCCTTGTAGCGGCCCACGAATTCCAGACGTAGCCGGTTGAAGCGGGTCATTACACGCGCATCCAGCTTAACCGTCTTCGTCTGCCGTAAACCTTGCTCGCTCGGTTCCACCGGAATCACGCTCATCAGCTCTTCATTCAAGTACACGCGTAGGTGAGACAAGCGCGGCGATAAAACCGGAGAAGGGGTAAACACAAGGTTCAACTCCGCGCTTTCCACTACCTGATCACGTCGCAACGTGAATTCCAACGACTCGGCAGGGTTACGGCCCCACAACCTATGCATTTCTCCGTGTGCCATATTGGCCATATGCAGCACCATGCTCGTTCGGGGGGCATCCCGGTCCGCCGGAATTGTCACGGCCGGCACTAATAACGGATCAGCCACCGACAAATTTGAAATGGAGACGCCGAACAGAGTCATGCAAAGCGCCAGCAGATACTTACCGTAGGAATCAAGCATGGCTCACGCTCTTTTTTTGTAGACGGCTGGAGTATGGGGAACAAAAGACCACAGCCAGCTCAAGATGTGCTTCGGACCTTCAATGACACGTAGAAACAACGAAGGGAGAAATGTCAGCATTCGCCAATAGCCCGTCATGCCGACGCGCGCCACCCCCAGGCCACTTCTTATCGGACGATCAGTGCGGTACTGATGTTGGCGATTGAGCCAAACGTCGCTGCGGCCAAATGTGCATCGCAAGTACGCCATCTGTTGCCTCGGTGTGACCAGGTCCAGTCCGAGGCCCAGGTGCATGCCTGAGCAGGTGCTGACGTGGGCGGGAAAGTCAGATGGCTCTCGTTCGTGCCATAGCCGCAGCACCACCGGCTCGCGCGGCCGAAACTCCCGGTACGTATGCAGGTTCAGTCCAACACCACCACCGGAAAAATCAATAAGGGTCGCCGACAAGCGCAGACCATCCTGCGTGTGCACTTCGGCCTTCATCGACGTAGATACCCGATGGCTGCGACGTGGCTGGCGCGTTTCTGCTGCGACGGCAATCGCTCCGCCAAGCAATACCAGGTTGTACAAGGTCCACAGCGTCGTCAGGAGCACTGTGCCATTCTCGGCAGAAGGACCCGTCGCCAAACGCCAGACCCCGAAGCCCAAGCCGGCTATGTTCGCCGTCGCCAGCAATACATATGGCATGGCCATCTTCCAATCGAAATAAGGCTGCTCGATCCGTCCCCCTTTTGCTGTCACATTGAATGCACCTTTTGAAGGCCAGAACAGCGCCACGGTAGTCGGCCGTGCTATGTACCAGGACAGGACCGTTTCATAAATCTCCCCCCAAAACGTGTACCGATATGCGCCTTGCATGCGGGAGTTCGCCACGTTCGCATGCACCATATGGGGCAGTACAAACAGCACCACCATTAGTGCGGGTGCATAGATGATGTAGGCATGTGCCATCAGAAAGGCCAGCGGCGCCGTCAGGTAGATCAAACGCGGGATACCCGCCAGAAAGTGCAACATGGCGTTGAAGTAGCACAAGCGCTGGGCAAGCGTCAGACCGGGACCGAAAAGCGGATTATCGGTGCGAAAGATCTGTATCATGCCGCGCGCCCAGCGTATGCGCTGACCTATGTGAGCAGCCAAATTCTCTGTAGCCAGCCCTGCTGCCAGAGGGATGCGCAGGTACGCAGAGCGGTAGCCGCGCCGATGCAACCTCAAGGCCGTGTGTGCATCTTCAGTCACCGTTTCGACAGCAAAGCCACCAATGTCTTCCAATGCGCTGCGTCGAAGCACCGCGCACGAGCCACAAAAAAAAGCGGCATTCCATAAATCATTGCCGTCTTGTATCAGCCCATAAAACAGGGTGTTTTCATTAGGCTGCTTGTCAAAGTGACCGAGGTTGCGCTCAAACGGGTCGGGCGAGAAAAAGTGATGAGGTGTCTGCACTAGAGCCAGTTTTGGATCCACCAGAAACTCACCCGCCGTCATCTTCAAGAACGATTGCGCGGGGACATGGTCGCAATCAAACACGGCAATCAAGTCAGCGCTTGTATTTTGCAGCGAGTAATTAAGGTTACCCGCCTTAGCGTGCAGCCGGTCCGGACGAACGGTATAGTTCACGCCAGCCTGCACGGCAAACTCGCGGAACTGCTCTCGATTACCGTCATCCAGCAAATGGACTCGCAGTTTATCAGGGGGCCAGTCAAGGCCCGCTGCGGCATATACGGTGGGGCGGACCACGGACAGATCTTCGTTATACGTGGGAATGAACACGTCCACAGTCGGCCAGCTCTCTTTGGCTGCGGGCAATGGACGAAGTTCGCGTCGCAAGGGCCAGGCAGTCTGCATATAGCCCAAGACCAGGACCAGCCAGGAGTATGTTTCCGCCGCCAGAAGCGTAAGGCCGAAAGCGGTGTCCTGCGGCGTCGTCCAATGAAGGGTAGCGGTGTATCGCCACCAGATGTATCGACCGGACGCGATGAAAGAAAGCACGACGAGCATTAGAATTGCGAAGCGCCCCGGGACGCGTCTTATGATCAACGCAACGGCGAACAGGACCACAACAAAAACAGCGTGTCCCGCCGGCTCAAGAGGTTGGGTGACGACAAGTAAGAAACAGACCAGCACGAGCGCGAATACGAGAAACTGAATTGCCGGCGGCGGCAATTGGGGGCTCGCCCCCACACTCCTCATGCGTTGCTCAAGATTGCGAATAAGACTTCCCGATAGCCTGCGTAAGTCGCGGGCAGCAATAAGGCGCAATTCTCTCAGCTTCCTGCTTGCCCAGCGGTATGGCCGCGGCTGCGCCGCTTCATGTCGATCCATACGCAGTAAAGCCAGTGCGCCGATCACCCAGACTGCCTGCAGAAAATAACGTAGCGGATCACCCAGTTGGTACCGCTTGTCATCGAGATGAGAAAACCAAGGTTTGGCACGGTGCAACCATCGTTGCCACGCTTCGCTTTCCAGAGGAAGAAGCGCATACGCAATGGCGACCAATCCGACCACGGCAAACGCAACGATTCGACCCATTTGCCTCTTCCGACGCAAATGTTGATAGCGGCGCTGGGCACTCCCATACACATCGGGTGCAAGCAGCAGACGCAAACCAATGCCCATCCCATTCTCCCTATTGTGCGACGCTTCGACGGCCTTTCACCTTCACCGCGTGTTCGCCTTCTAGAAATCACATCTATTCATTGCCGGTACTGGATCCAATCACGCTCTCCCAAACGAACAAACGGAACGGCGTTGTATGTCATGAGCACCGTGCCGGAGTTCTCTGACACTGGAGGGGTCAAAGGCAGTTCGGAGGTCAGTTCGTTCCAGTCTATGGTTTCCTGGTCAAATACCGACTGCAGTACCAAACGGGAAAGAAGTTCGGACAAAGCCAAATAGCTCGTATCGCCGGCGATACGATGACCCGCAGGCGCGCTGGTTGCGGGATGGCCGATTATCTTCAATCCCACCGGAATATGCGTGATGCCCGGCGTAGGTATTTCGCGCATTCCGGCTATCTGCATGAGGTCGCCGCTCAACGCAGCGCCATGTTCTGGGACAAACACCACCACGGTCGGTTTGCCAAGGCTCTCGAGTCGTCTGACAAAATGGTGAAGATCATCAAGCAGGGCCTTGCCCCGCGCCGCATACGGTGCCGAACGCCCTCCGCCATCTGCAGTCGCTTCGCGGTTTCCGTCGTGCAAGGTAATGGAGTTGTACAGGACGGCGCGCCGAGCAGTGTCACTCTGTCGAATTTGCCGCCAGTAATCCAAGGTCTCGAAATCGCCCCAGATAGGTGATCCGTCGAATGCCGTCCAGCGTGGGGGCAACGCTTCGGGAACAACGGGTGCACCCAGGCTCGGATGCATCGTCAGGTCACCAAGAAAGTCCTGAAATTTTCCATTGTGATTGAGTACAGCCTGGGTCTGAAAGCCCAGTTTCCGCAAGTTTTCGAACAGATAGCAATGTTCAGGTGCGTCGTCGTACAGTGCAGAGTGCGATGACTGGCCACAGCTGGCCCTCAGCAAGCGCCTGATGGCAGGGCCGCTATATGCCGTTGCAGCATTGAAGTTGTCGAAGATGACATCCATGTTCTTGAACAGAGGGTGCTGGTCGAGTTGGACTGCTGAAAGATCAGACCACCCCAACGAGCAAATGCTCAGGACAATAATGTCGAAGTCCTTGGTCGGAGGGGCGTCGGCCCCCTCAGCCAAAGCGGACATCCTTGTGGCCTCGTTTTCATGAAAGGCAGCCAGGTCGGCGTTCAATGTTTCCGTAATTGATCTCTGAGCACGTGACGGAGCGTCGGCAGCAGGAGCGCCCGGGACTGCATCCTCCACAGCCGGTCCTCCTCCGTCGACGCGTATCGAGGGGTCATCCACTTGGTCGGCGGACCTCGCCTGTACGTCGATTCCGGTGGCATAGCCCGCCTGCATGTTCTGCAGCAGCTGCCTCCCGCCATACTCAAAGGGAACCGCACAGATCACCAGGGCGCTGACGCTGAGCACGGTCACTCGCAACCATTGAGAGAGAAACAAACAAGCCACAAATAGCAATATCGCGGCGCCAACCATGTCCCAGTTGATGAATCGAGAAAGGAGTTCAAGGATATATGGCGTCGAGAACTGCAGAACTTCCGGTCGTTCAAGAAGGCGGGAAACGGGCGGAAACCAGGAGTCGTAGTACAGGAGTGCGATTCCCGCGGGCACCGCAATGACATGGCGCAATCTGTGCAACCACAGCGGCGGCAGCGGCAAGAGCAGGATCGATGCAAAAACCAGGTTGTAATAAGGGTGAAAGTTCAGATAGCCGGCCCAAAGAAGAATGAGCTTGCCAATGAAATAAACGTTCCACAGCCCCAAACCACGCCAGTAGCGCACGCCCGTATCGGATTCGCTTGTCATATTTGTCTTCCAACAAGTCAGACGATAAGGCCTAAGGCAACCTCCCTTTGGTCACAAACCGAAGGTAAAGAATCTTTCAGATCTCTACAATTATCGGAATGGATGCATCACTCCAGCCTAAGCCGTTCCGCCCCTTGCCCATGGACGAATGAGTGATTATGGTGTGCGGTTGACCACTTTCATGCCAACCAGTTTCCAGACGAACCGCCGGCCGCCAGGCAAAAAAAATCCCCTCCGGGCATCCGAAAGGGAATTCTCTACTTCAAGGTTGATCAGGGCATTTCTACAGCATGCGCCCTGACCGCCTTTCAACGCGGGCTGATTAGGCCTCGGGCGCAGCTACCGGAGCCGAAGTCGGGCCACCTTGTGCCTCGATACCGCCGATTGCCTTCATGGACAAGCGCAAGCGACCCTTGTCGTCGGCTTCGATGACCTTGATTCGCACAACTTGACCAACCTTGAGAATGTCGTTGATATTGTTGATGCGATAGTTGGCAATCTCGGAGATATGCAGAAGACCGTCGCGGCCAGGCAGGACTTGAACAATGGCGCCGAAGTCAAGCAAACGCAGCACAGGACCTTCGTATTCAAGGCCTACCTCGACGTCAGCGGTGAGCTCCTTGATGCGGCGCTCGGCTTCGCGAGCCTTGTCCAGATCAGCACTGGCGATGGTGATCAGACCGTCGTCACCGATATCGATCTGAGTACCGGTTTCTTCGGTCAATGCGCGAATCGTGGCGCCGCCCTTGCCGATCACGTCACGGATCTTCTCGGGGTTGATCTTGACCGTGAGCATACGGGGCGCAAACTCGGACAGCTCGGAACGCGAACCTTCAAGTGCTGCGCGCATTTCGTTCAAAATGTGCAAGCGACCTTCGCGTGCCTGAGCCAACGCAACCTGCATGATCTCTTTGGTAATGCCCTGGATCTTGATGTCCATCTGCAACGCAGTAATGCCGTTTTGCGTACCGGCCACCTTGAAGTCCATATCACCTAGGTGATCTTCATCGCCGAGAATGTCGGTCAGAACGGCAAACTTGCCACCATCCTTGATGAGACCCATGGCGACGCCTGCAACGTGATCCTTGATAGGTACACCGGCGTCCATCATGGCCAGCGATGCACCGCACACCGACGCCATTGACGAAGAACCGTTCGATTCCGTGATTTCGGAAACCACCCGGATGGTGTACTGGAAGTCATGCGGGTCGGGCAGCAGCGCGACCAAAGCACGCTTGGCCAGACGGCCGTGACCAATTTCGCGACGCTTGGGCACACCAAAGCGGCCAGTCTCACCCGTTGCGAACGGAGGAAAGTTGTAATGAAGCATGAAACGATCCCGCGTTTCGCCCATGATCGAATCGATGATCTGCTCGTCTTGCTTGGTTCCCAAGGTTGCGACCACCAGAGCCTGAGTCTCGCCACGCGTGAACAGAGCGCTTCCGTGTGCGCGCGGCAATGCGCCCAGACGAATGCTGATGGGGCGCACCGTGCGTGTGTCACGTCCATCGATGCGTGGTTCGCCGCTGAGAATCTGGCTGCGAACGATCTGCGACTCGATATCGAACAAAATATTTTCGATTTCGACTTCGTCGGGAGCCGCTTCACCACGCGCCGCGGCGTGTTCAAGCATCTTGGCCTTGACGTCAGAATACACCTGACGCAGTTGCGCGGTGCGCTGCTGCTTTTGGCGAATGCTGTAGGCAGCTTGCAGGCCTTCTTGCGCAGCGGCCTTGACTGCTGTGATTAGTGCCTCGTTCTTGGGCGCAGGCTGCCAGTCCCACTCGGGCTTGCCGGCTTCGGCAACGAGTTCATGGATGGCATTGATGGCCACTTGCATTTGCTCGTGACCGAACACCACAGCGCCCAACATGATTTCCTCAGAGAGTTCGCTCGCTTCGGACTCAACCATCAGAACTGCTGCTTCGGTCCCAGCAACAACCAGGTTCAACTGCGATTCAGCAAGCTGACTAGACCTGGGGTTGAGGACGTATTCGCCATTGATATAGCCGACGCGGGCTGCACCAATCGGGCCGTTGAACGGGATTCCCGAGATAGCCAGCGCGGCCGACGCTCCGATCATGGCAGCGATATCAGGGTCGATCTCCGGATCGACCGATACGGTATGTACAATGACCTGAACGTCGTTATAGAAGCCCTCAGGGAACAAGGGACGCAATGGACGGTCGATCAGTCGCGAAGTGAGAGTTTCTTTCTCGGAGGGTCGCCCTTCGCGTTTGAAAAAACCTCCGGGGATACGTCCTGCCGCATAGGTTTTCTCGACATAGTCGACGGTAAGAGGAAAGAAGTCTTGCCCGGGTTTGGCCTGCTTGGCTGCCACAACGGTAGCCAAAACGACGGAGTCTCCAATCGAAGCCAGCACGGCGCCAGAAGCTTGGCGCGCGATTTCACCGGTTTCGAGAACCACCGTATGCTGACCATACTGAAACGTCTTGGTCACTTTATTAAACATTACGGAATTTCCTTACAATAAAAAAACCGTGCACACGGCGACGCATGTCGCGGTGTGCACGGTTGTACATAGTGGGGTACCTGCCCCAGGTATCACTTACGCAGACCGAGCTTTTCGATCAGAGCGCGATATGCGTCGGGGTTACGGCCTTTGAGATAATCGAGCAATTTGCGGCGACGGCTGACCATGCGCAGCAGTCCGCGGCGCGAATGATGGTCTTTCATGTGAGCTTTGAAGTGGTCGGTGAGCTCGTTGATGCGTGCGGTAAGCAGCGCAACCTGCACTTCGGGGGAGCCAGTGTCGCCTTGGGTGCGTTGAAACTGTGCGACGATATCGGATTTTTTGATGTCAGCAACGGACATTTTTTAGCCTCGTAAACATGCGTCAGGGCCGAGGTGCCCGGACGTGATGGATTAACAGTAAACAATTACATCGAAAGCGTCACACCATGCACTCAAGGCATGAGTTAATCTTACGACTTGAGCATTATAACGGATTTGGTGGCCACCATGATTTCCTTCCGCATTACCGGTCTCACGGTCCTGTTAAGCGCCGCCCTGCTGGGCGGCTGCGCCTCGATGACCAGTGTGGCACCGGGGACACCGCTGGCGCAGGTGGAGTCAAAGTTTGGTCGCCACAATTACTCCTGTCCCCTTCCCGACGGGGGCGAACGCGTCATCTGGAGCCGGCAACCCTTTGGTCAGTTCGCTTGGGGCGCGAATGTCGATGCCCAGGGCCGCGTCGGCGAAGTGACCCAATTGCTGACGGATCAAAACTTCGCAAAACTTGGCCAGGGAACCTGGTCCGACCAGCAAGTGCTCTGCGAGTTTGGCCCTCCCGCTGAAATCGATGCTGTGGGGCTCCCCTCCGTACGCCAGATTGTATGGAGCTACCGCTACCTTCAGAGCGGAGTCTGGAACTCGCTGATGTATGTGTATATGGGGCCGGACGGCAAACAGGTGACGCGTTTTCACCCCGGCCCCGACCCCCGCTTTGACCCTGACCGCTTCCTGCCCTTCCTGTAGGGCCCGCAGCACCCAGTTGCCGGGGAACCGCCACGCTACGGACGCGGTTCTTCGTCCTGACGCGAGCCAATGGTGTGCGATGTATCGGTACCCGGCACTGGGTCAGGCACGCCTTCGTGACGCATGCGGCTCAATTGTCGGGCACGTCGCCAACGCCAAAGCATGATTCCCCACCCCGAAAGACCGTAAATCACAAAAAGACCAAATAGCATCAGCGGAGGATCGCTGGACACGAACACAAACACCGCCACCAGAACCAGCATGACCCAGAACGGCACGCTATGGCCCAGCGCAAACGACTTGCCGCTATAAAAAGGCGTGTTGGTGACCATGGCGATACCGGCGTAAACCGTTACGACAAAGGCACACCAAGCGATGGTGCTCAAGCTCATTTGCAAGCGATTGTCGACCGCAATCCAAATGAATCCGGCCAACAGGGCGGCCGCCGCAGGACTAGGCAATCCCTGAAAGAACCGCTTGTCGACCACGGCTATATTGGTATTGAAACGGGCCAAACGCAGCGCGGCGCCTACGACATAGATAAATGCGGCCAGCCAGCCCCAACGACCAAGATCTTGCAGGACCCACTGATACATGACCAATGCCGGAGCTATTCCGAACGAGGTCATGTCGGACAGGGAGTCGTATTGTTCCCCGAAGGCTGATTGGGTATTGGTGAGGCGTGCCACCCGGCCATCCATGCCGTCGAAGATCATGGCCACAAAGATGGCAATGGCTGCAATTTCGAACCGTCCGTTGATGGCCTGGACGACCGCATAGAAGCCGGCGAAAAGGTTGGCAGTGGTAAAGACGTTAGGCAGCAGGTAGATGCTGCGTCGGCGCCTGCTTTCTTCCGAAAAGTGGGGCATGTGTCTTTCCTCGCACGGTTATATCAAGCGTCTGGGCCGGCTTCTGGTGCAGGGAGTTCGGCCAGCACGGTGCTGGTGGCGCTGACCTTGTCACCAATGGCGACACGCGGGCGCGACCCCTTGGGCAAGTACACATCCACGCGTGATCCAAAGCGAATGAAGCCATAGCGCTGCCCATGATAAAGGGTGTCGCCCGGTTTCGCATAGCAAAGAATCCGCTTGGCTACCAGGCCCGCAACCTGGACGGCCGTAACGATGTGGCCGTGCGTGGTGCGCAGAACCATCGCATTACGTTCGTTCTCGAGTGACGCCTTGTCTAGCGCGGCGTTGAAGAACTTTCCGCCGAAATAATCAATGGAAAGCACCTTGGCATCTACCGGCGATCGATTCGAATGGACGTTGAACACATTCATGAACACGCTGATTTTCAGGGCGTCGCGGTTTTCGTGATAGGGATCCTGGGTTTCTTGGACCACTACGATCCGACCGTCCGCAGGACTGAGTACATTGAGCTCACCATCGGGTGCCATACGGGAAGGATCCCGAAAGAACTGCAGCACAAACAAGGAAAGGACCCAGAACGGGATGCTTGCCCAACCGGACCAGATAGTGACGAGAATCGAGATGACAACGATGCCCGCCAGAAACGGCCAGCCTTCGCGTGCTATGAGAGGGTGTGGATAAGAAGGTTTATTCATTGTATTTAGAATAACTGAAAACGACGCTAAGCACTCCACCTTGAGCAAGCGACTTGCCCGTGACGACGGCTGCAGCCGCACCGCGACATGGTAAAAAAACACCCCGCACTAAACCGAAGCGAAGCCTCGGCGTGCAGGGTGCTTTTAATCCGACCTGAAGAACCAATCAGTTCTTGGACTGGTCCACCAGCTTGTTGGCGGCAATCCAGGGCATCATGGCGCGCAGCTGGCCGCCAACTTGCTCGATTTGCGATTCGGCGTTCAGACGGCGACGCGAAGTGATGCTGGGTGCGCCGGCGGCGTTTTCCAGAATGAAGTTCTTGGCATATTCACCAGTCTGAATGTCCTTGAGCACTTCGCGCATGGCTTTCTTGGTTTCATCGGTCACGATGCGGGGACCGGTCACGTACTCACCATACTCGGCGTTGTTCGAGATGGAGTAGTTCATGTTCGCGATGCCGCCTTCGTAAATAAGGTCGACAATGAGTTTGAGCTCATGCAGGCACTCAAAGTAGGCCATTTCCGGAGCATACCCTGCTTCGACCAGCGTTTCGAAACCAGCCTTGATCAGCTCGACGGTACCGCCGCACAAAACGGCCTGCTCACCGAAAAGATCGGTTTCGGTTTCTTCACGGAAGTTGGTTTCGATGATGCCGGCACGGCCGCCACCGTTTGCCATGGCGTACGACAGGGCCAGATCACGCGCCTTGCCGCTGACATCCTGATGAACGGCAACGAGGTGAGGCACGCCGCCGCCCTGGCGGTAGGTGCCACGAACCGTATGCCCAGGAGCCTTCGGCGCAACCATGATGACGTCGACGTCAGCGCGCGGTTTGACCTGACCATAGTGCACGTTGAAGCCGTGAGCAAAGGCCAGCGCGGCGCCGGGCTTGAGGTTGGCTTCGACGTGATTGCGATAGACCTCGGCAATGTTCTCGTCTGGCAAAAGAATCATGACGACGTCGGCCGATTTAACGGCGTCGGCAACTTCCTGTACCTTGAGACCAGCATTCTCAGCCTTGCTCCACGAAGCACCACCCTTGCGCAGGCCAACCGTGACGTTGACGCCCGACTCATGCAGGTTGAGCGCGTGCGCATGGCCCTGCGAACCGTAGCCGATGATGGCAACCGTCTTGCCCTTGATCAGGGACAGGTCGCAGTCTTTGTCGTAAAAAACTTTCATTGATAGTGCTCCAAACTAAGCGTATTTGTAGCGGGCCGGACTAGCCGGCCCTGATTGGATTGAGTAATTCTGAGGTTTGAATACGGGCCGAATACCGCTGCCGAACCCATGATTTTAATTACAATTTCAAAACGCGCTCGCCGCGACCAATACCGGACACGCCGGTACGCACGGTTTCAAGGATGGCGCTACGGTCAAGCGCACCCAAAAACGCCTCGATTTTTTCCTGGTCGCCTGTGAGTTCGATGGTGTAAGCCTTATCGGTCACGTCGATGATGCGGCCCCGGAAAATATCCGCCATGCGTTTGAGTTCATCGCGCTCCTTGCCCACTGCCCTGACCTTGACCATCATCAATTCACGCTCGATATGGGGTCCTTCGGACAGATCGACAACCTTGACCACGTCAATGAGACGGTTCAAGTGCTTGGTGATCTGCTCGATGACGTCCTCGGAACCCTCAGTGACGATAGTCATGCGGGACAAGGTGCTGTCTTCGGTCGGAGCAACTGTCAGCGTTTCAATATTGTAGGCGCGGGCCGAAAACAGACCCACCACCCGCGAGAGCGCGCCTGGCTCGTTCTCCAGAAGGATGGAAATCACATGTTTCATTGTTCTGTCCTTATCCTTATAGATCTTCGGCGCCAAGCAACATCTCAGTCAGACCACGGCCGGCTTTGACCATCGGCCAGACGTTCTCGGTCTGGTCGGTAATGAAGTCGAGAAATACCAGACGGTCTTTGTATTTTCCGAAAGCTTCACGCAGCGCGGGCTCGACATCGGCCGGGTTTTCGATACGCATCCCAACGTGGCCATAACTTTCGGCCAGGCGTACGAAATCGGGCAGTGCATCGACATAGGATTCAGAATAACGTGAGCCGTAATCGATCTGCTGCCACTGGCGAACCATACCCAGGTATCGGTTATTCAGGCACAGAATCTTGGGCGACAGGTGATACTGCTTGCAGGTTGACAGCTCCTGGATATTCATCTGAATCGAGCCCTCGCCCGTGATGACGGCAACGTCAGCGTCCGGATTGGCCATCTGCACACCCATGGCGTACGGCAGGCCCACTCCCATGGTGCCCAGGCCACCCGAGTTGATCCAGCGACGGGGCTGATTGAAACGGTAGTACTGAGCCGCCCACATCTGATGCTGGCCCACGTCGGAGGTCACAAAGGCATTGCCGCCGGTCACTTCACATAGCTTCTCGATGACATACTGTGGCTTGATCAGCGTGTCGGAGCCGGCGTAGTCGAGGCATTTTTTACCGCGCCAGGTCTCTACCTGCTGCCACCATTTGGCAAGGGCAGCCTTGTTGGGTTCGGTCTCGACCGCGGTTTGCATGTACAGCGCGTTGAGGTCTTGAAGCACATCCTTGACGTTACCCACAATGGGGACATCGACGCGCACGCGCTTGGAGATCGACGAAGGGTCAATATCGATGTGGATGATCTTGCGCTGATTCTGCGCGAAATGCTTTGGATTGCCGATGACTCGGTCATCGAAACGCGCACCGACGGCGACGAGCACGTCGCAGTTCTGCATGGCCATATTGGCCTCATAGGTGCCGTGCATGCCGGGCATGCCAACAAAGCGTGCATCGTCGGCAGGGAATCCGCCAAGACCCATCAAGGTGTTCGTACACGGTGCACCCACCAGGTCGACAAGCTGACGCAGTTCTTCGGCAGCGTCGGAAAGTATCACCCCACCGCCGGAATAGATCATTGGCCGCTCGGCCGCCAGAAGCATCTGAACAGCCTTCTTGATTTGGCCGTGATGTCCTTTCACAACGGGAGTGTACGAACGCATCGACACTTCGCCCTTCTTGGCGGTGAACTTGTATTTCGCGACCGTGATGTCCTTGGGGATATCAACCAGCACCGGGCCGGGACGGCCGGTTTGCGCGATGTAGAAGGCGCGACGCATGGTTTCAGCGAGATCCTTGATGTCGCGTACAAGGAAGTTGTGCTTGACGCATGGACGCGTGATGCCGACCGTGTCGCACTCCTGAAAAGCGTCCGAACCGATTGCGGTTGTGGGCACCTGGCCACTGAGGATGACCATGGGAATGGAATCCATATACGCAGTGGCAATGCCGGTAACGGCGTTGGTCAGGCCTGGTCCGCTGGTAACAAGCGCGACGCCGACCTTGTTCGATGAACGCGAGTACGCGTCGGCAGCGTGCACGGCCGCCTGCTCGTGTCGAACGAGAATATGCTTGAATGAATCTTGTTGGTAGATGGCATCGTAGATGTACAGCACTGCGCCGCCGGGGTAGCCAAATACATGCTCTACGCCCTGTTCGGCCAGGCATCGTACGACGATGTCCGCGCCATTGATTTCCATGTTGTAGTCCTTTCGTAACCGGTACGGACGCCTCGACTGGCAAAAGCCTGAGCTGCGCCGGCCACGACGTGATACTCCGAGGCTTTATGGTTCACGGAACCACTCCACCCAGATACCATGCCGCACCGAAGCCCACTCGACGAAACGCCGCACGAGCGCTCTGGTGAACGCAAGAGGTAGAAACGGATGCCACGGCAACACACGCTTGTGGCGCGGCCCTCGGCTAAGTGATACAGGCGCAAAAAACGGGCGGATGGCCCGAACGATAGTGCCCAATGACCGAGTTGAGGATATTGCGCCCGGCCAATACACAACTTTACTGCATTGCACAAGACATGGCAATCCAAAGCCTGGCTTTGCTCACAAATTGTCGCGCCCATCCGACGCAATCGCACCCGTCTGGCGCATGCTCGAAATTTACCGTGCAGTCCCGCGAACAATCCACTGACGTCAGGGTAAGATAGCAGGCATTGACCTTCTTTCAAGCCTCTTCAGTCCATGGGCCCCCGCGTCTCGCAACTGCAGCGTTTCTTCCACAGCCATTATTTCTTCGGCGGACTTCGACAAGCTATAGGGGTCCTGATGCCGGCTCTACTTGTCGGCGGCTTATGGAAAGCCTATGACATCGGCATGATCGCAGCGATCGGTGCGGCGTGCGTAGCCGTTATCGACCAGCCAGGCAGCCCGCGTCGCTACACCGTGAACACCATGCTGGGGGCGGTGCTGCTAGGCACTTTGACGGTTGCCGTGACCGGATTGGTGTCGACGGAACCTGTGGCCAAATGGCTCACTGTTCCTATCCTTGGTTTCGCATTTTCAATGCTGACTGTGTATGGCCAGCAAGGCGGCCTGATGGCCTTTGCCTGCTTGCTTATCATGACGCTGACCTTGCGGTCGCCGGTCGGAGGCGAGCAATTGCTGCTGCACGTACTGTATTCGCTGGCGGGCGGCCTGTTCTATTTCCTGTACAGCTCGGTCGTGCGCCGCGTGCTATGGCTACGTGAAGAGCAACAAGCACTTTCAGCGGCCCTCTTCGCTACTGCGGATTACGTCAAGGCCCGGTCCCGCTTTTATGATTCCCACGTTGATCTAGACACCAGCTACCGGCAGCTGATTCGCGCGCAGTCCGAGATGATCGACAAGCAACAAGCCGCGCGAAACACTGTGCTACGCGAGCTGCCCAGAGGCGGTCATCGCGGCGATCGCCATCGCATGAAAGCATTGAATCTTTTCATCGACATGGTGGCGCTGCTCGACACCTTGATTGCCACCCAGACGGATTACGCCACCCTGCACCGCGAAATTCCCGACAGTGATGTACTGGTTTTCGCGCGAGATACGCTGGTCAAACTGTCGGACAATATCGAACAAATTGCTTTGTGCACCGCCCGAAACCAGCGCGTGGTAGGTAGACACAGCGCAAAAGCCGAATTGCGTGCCATCGAATACGAGCTTGAGCAATATCGCGAAAGTGGCTTTGCCAAAACCAATCCCGAGGTCTATGCCTTGCTGGTGCAGGTGCTGCGACGCCTGCGCAACGGGTCTCGCATCGTCGAACGCATGGAGACGCATACTCAGGAAGACGCGAGTACGGAACTGGTTGACCAGCGCCTGGACCAAGCACTGGGTCGATTCGTTTCCCGAACGGAATTACGTTTCGGAATGATCACCTCGAATTTGCGCATGGACTCCCCTCATTTCAGGTACGCCCTGCGGGTCGCCATTGCCATCATCGTCACTCTGGTCACAGTGAACCTGTTGAACTTTGCCCTGGCTCGGCAAGACCTCTTCCCCGCGCTGGAACTTCATGGCTACTGGGTGATACTCACCGTCATTGTCATCATGAAGCCGGGCTTCGCCCTTACCAGACAGCGAAATGGCATGCGCCTGACGGGAACCTTCCTCGGCTGCGTCGCTGCGTTTGGCATCTTCACGCTCACTGATCGTCCTGAGCTTCTCCTCGCATTATTGGTAATGAGCAGTGTGCTGGGATATGGTCTGGTCCAGGTCAGCTTCATGGGTACTGCCATATTCAAGACCATCATGGTTCTTCTTGCATTTCACCTGCTCGAGCCGAGTTCCACCGTCATGATCGGTGAACGCCTGATTGACACCGTGATCGGTTGCATTATTGCCCTGCTGTGCAGCTATTTGCTGCCGTGGTGGGAACACAGCTACATGGGGTCCTTGGCCAAGGCCCTGCGCACGGCAAACTATCGCTACTTCCAGGCAGGCCTGCATTACGCCGATCTGGTACGTTCGCTTCGACGCAATCCCCGAGAGCGCAAGGGACAAGACTCGGAATTGCTGGAAGCCGATATGGCGTTCAGACTGGCGCGCAAAGCAGTCTATATCGCCTTCAGCAACTATGCTGCGGCGTTCTATCGAATGGCGGCTGAGCCTGCCAAACGACAAAAAAACGTGCCCGAACTCAACAATCTGCTGAATCAGAATCATGTGCTCACGTCACAGATCGGTGCGGCGGTACCGCTGCTCGCCGCCCTTCCAGCGGTTCCGCCAGGGATAAGGCAGGCCCTCGAAGCCGTGGACGCTCTCTTGCAGGACAAGAACGCCGAGTTGCCGACTTCGCTGGAAACCGACGGCGAACTGGCTACACTGGCCTACCCGTTGCGCCAGATGATGAACGCGGCCCAGCTGATACGGCAGGAGATGCTTGCTCTGGAGCCTCCGCGGCCGGCCGGAGCCAACGCCGAGACCACATCAAGTAGCCTGGGCCTGCGCACCGGAACGTGACCGACTCGGCCAAAAATACCAGGCCGCCGATACGATCTGCAAGGTCAACAAGAATATCCAGGCGGTCAGATGCGCTTGGGGTGGATAGACCCCCGGTGCCAGCGGCTCCCAATGTTCGACAATCCACCCAATTGCTACCTGCACTGCAAACGTCGACATGAACACTTGCATGTTGAACGTGGTGTTGACCCGACCCCATACCGAGGGCGGGTATCGTGACACGAAAATAGCGAAAACCAGCACGCAGCAAGCGCCGAAAATTCCGAAGCAGGACCACACGAATGCCCTGGGCAAAGGCAGATCAAGCACAATGATTATCTGAAACACCACAAACATCGTGATGCATACACCGCAGTAAATGGTCAGGCTCATACCAAGTCGCTCGACGCGTCGCGCCAACATGCCTGAAAGCAGGCTGCCGGCCACCGCCGCCAGTCCCACCGTGGACACCAGCCCATCGGTCAGCACCTCGCCGGCACGATTGACGTCAAGCAAGTAGGGCTTCATCCAAAGCGACTGCACCGCGTAGAACATGCCCGCGCTGACCGACGGGAATAAGGTGAGTTTCCAGAATGGCGCGCTGCATAGCAGTTGCCAGGTTCCCCTGAACTGCTCCCCCACACTGGGCCGATTTCGTTGTGCACCCTTGACGGAAGCGTCGACGGCCCCGAACAGGATCAAGGCAGCAGTAAGAATGGTAAACGCCGCCATGGCCATGCTGATGGTCCGCCACGTGGCCACATCCAGCAGCAAAGCCAGAGGCGTACCCACCAGAGCGCCGCCCAGCCCACCAAGGGCAATGAATGCGCCATTCAGGACGGGTACACGATGCGAAGGAAAATGCTGGGCCAAAGCTTGTAAACCTGCGCCCATGCTGACCCCGACGCCGGCACCGATAAGAAACCGACCCAGCATCAACCCTGGCAAGCCATCAGCGAAAGCGTAGGCGACTGAGCCCGCGGCCGAGGCCAACATCAAAGTAGCATTGACGCGCCTTGGCCCCCAAGTATCCAGTGCGGCACCTGCCGGAATCTGAACCAAGGCGAATCCAAGAAAATACAGGCTCGTCAACATGCCCAGATCGGCAGCCGACAGCCCCATTTCCTGAATTAAAAATGGTGCAAACCCGATATTCAGTCCTCGAAACACGTAGGAGACGAAATAACCGAGTGCAAAGAAACAAAAAACTCTTAATGCTGCGTTCATGTAAGCCACAAAGGAAAGCGGGCATCCGCCCGCTTGATCAATTTACGCAGCCAGCTGGCGACGGAACACCAATCGTGTTTCACCCGACTCGTCCGGCGTAAACACGTATCCCTCAGAATCGAATTTTTCCAACCCCTTGACGCTTGTGATCTTATGATCGATGACAAAGCGAGCCATCAGACCTCGGGCACGTTTGGCATGAAAGCTGATGATTTTGAACTGACCGTTTTTATAGTCCTGAAATACGCACTGAACGACATTGGCGTTCAGAACCTTGAGATCAACGGCCTTGAAATACTCTTCAGACGCCAGATTCAGCACCCAGGGTTTCTTTTGCGCTTCGAGCCGCGTATTTAAGTAGTCTGCGATCTGCGTGCCCCAGTAATCGTAGAGTGTCTTGCCACGGTCGGTGGCCAGTCGCGTTCCCATTTCGAGGCGGTAGGGCTGCATAAGATCGAGGGGCCGCAACACTCCGTACAAGCCGCTGAGAATGGCTACGTGCTCCTGCGCCCATTCCAGCTTCGCATCGGACAACGACGGGGCATCAAGGCCCTCATAGACATCACCATTGAAGGCGAGTACCGCCTGACGCGAGTTGGCCTGTGTGAATTTAGGCTTCCAGGCCGCGTACCGCTCCACGTTGAGCTCTGCAAGGGCTGCGCTGAGCTTCATCAAGGACGCGACCTCGCTCGCGGACTTTTTCTTGAGCACATCAATAAGCCCGGCGGCCTGCTTGACGAAAAGCGGCTGGGTATGCAGCGTCGTGCGAACCGGGGAGTCGTAGTCGAGCTTTTTAGCTGGAGACAGCAACAACAACATGGTTTCGTTTACCTTGTATAGAAGTCAAAAAATTCACCCCGGCCACCGCCTAGGGATTCATTGCTGAGACCTATCGAGCCGTCCAGCCCCCATCAATCGGCATGGAGGCACCGGTAATTTGCTCCGCCGCCTCTGAGGCCAAAAAGACTGCCATGCCGCCAATCTGCCGGGGAGTCACGAACTGCAGGGAAGGCTGCTTCTCAGCGAGGAGCCGACGAGCTGCCTCGTCCTGATTGATTTGCTGTTCGCGCGCGATGGCCTCAATTTGCTTTTCCACGAGTGGAGTCCGGACCCAGCCTGGGCAAATCGCATTGACAGTCACGCCGCTGCCTGCCGTTTCCAGCGCAGCAACCTTGGTCAGCCCCACTACCCCGTGCTTTGCAGCCACATATGCTGACTTTGCCGGAGAGGCGACCAAACCGTGGGCAGAGGCGATATTGATAATGCGTCCCCAACCCTGTTTCTTCATATGAGGAAGCGCAGCAGCAGTTCCATGAAACACAGCCGACAGATTCAAGGCAATGATGGCGTCCCAACGCTCAGTGGGAAAATCTTCGATCAGGTCTGTGTGCTGCACACCAGCGTTATTGACCAGAATATCGATTCCCCCCAGCAGTTCGACCGCAGTTCGGATAAATGCGCGCGTGGCGTCGGGCTTGCTGAGGTCGGCATTGACATAATGCGCCTTGACGGCAAACTCGAGTTCGATATTGACACGCTCTTTCTCGATTGCCGATGGGTCGCCAAACCCGTTTATCACCACGTCCGCACCATTAGAAGCCAGCTCCCGGGCGATGCCCAACCCTATCCCACTGGTCGACCCTGTTATCACCGCGCGTTTACCATCGAGCATGCGTATTCCTTGGTTACGTCGTTCAATTTGCTGTCGCCCGGCCACAAGTCCCGACGAGCCCGTAGTGTAAACGCACAAGCGCCGGGCTTGGTAGCCATCACCGGCTGAGCTAAGGGCTATTGCCTGTCAAGCCTGCCTACCCCGTCTTTTTCGTAAATCTCGATATCGAGACCGTGTATGGTTCCGTCCTGCTCGCCGAAAAAAGTGACGGAAGACCGTGAACCCGGGGATGCCATTTCGCCGCCGGGCTCAAACACAAAGACATTGCCGCTCCAATGTTCCAGAGGCAACTCGCGGCCTTGCGGCGACATGGACAATACAAGTTTATTGCCACGCTGACTTATCTCGACCCCACCGAGGTAATCGTTTGCGAATGTCCCTGTGTAGACCTTTAGCGGTAAAGCAGCCTCGGCTTGACCGGGAAAAGGTTGCCCAGCCAGATCTCCAATGGGCGTCATCATGGCATTAAATACTGGCACAAGGAAGTCAAGCCAGTCTCGATCTATTCGCCCATACTGCACGAGATCGATATATGTCAGGCACAGGGCCTCGGCCGCACCCACCGGAAGGGCATTGGTAAGAACGACAATCCCGGTGTCTACCTCGGGAAGCAGACTGAAGCTCGTAGCCGCCCCCATCGAAAAGGCACCCGAGTGCCCCAGCAACTTGTATCCCGCAGGCGTAGTCGAGATGTTGAAGCCGTATCCATAGTGACCGCCATGCTTATTGCTTTCACTTGGCGGCGACGTCATCACCTGTGGACTCAGTGCGGGAATCAAAGCCTCTCGGCCAATCAGAGGCCGCCCGTCCACGCTGCCCTCGTGAAGCACCATGTTCAGCCACTTTGCCATATCCAATACATTTGAGCTGACCCCGCCGGCCGGCGTCTGCGCATCGGGCTGCCGCTGCGCACCTGGCAAAAAGCCCGCTTCGCCCCGAATGTGGGGCGATGCTCGATTTGCCTGGGCGATGAAATCAGAATATCGCGAGCTTGTGGACGTCATACCCAGAGGGGCGTAAAGGACCTCGGCAGACAACGTTTCCCACTCGGTTCCCGCCGCAGAAGCCACCGCCAAAGCGGCGGCTGTAAGACCGAAATTGGTATAGGCGTACTGCGTTCGCAACGGCTTGCCTGGCAGATAACGCAAGCGGTCAAGGATTTGCCTCTGGCCGTATCCGAGATCCTCGAGGTCGTCACCGGCGTGATCCGGCAAACCTGACTGATGAGAATAGAGGTCGCCAATGGTCACTTGTGCAGTAGCCCGGGGGTCGTACAGAGCGAACCAGGGAAGATGACGAGTCACGGGCGTATCCCAGCTCACAATTCCCCTGTCAACCTGTGAGGCTACCACGGTGGCCCCAATGGGCTTTGACAGCGAAGCTAACTGAAAAACAGTGCGCGGATCTACCGGCTCTTTTTCGCCAATCTTTCGTACGCCAAACCCCTTCGCATATACGACGCGCCCTTGGTAAACGACTGCGACCGCCATGCCTGGTATGCGCGAGCGGGCGAATATGTCGGCAGCGACTGCATCAAGTTGGCTTACCGCTTGCGCGACGCGACCATAGGGAATCGTTGTGCTTGCGTATGCGGCATCGCTTCCAAGCGCTGCCACCGCAATCATTGACGATGCGAGCAAAGCCATACGAATAGATGAAAGCATGCGCGTTCCTGTTCTCGGCGTCCCAGACAGTCCACATCATAAACGCTGAATGCAAAAAACCCCGCAAAACGCGTAAAGCGAAATCGCGGGGTTTTTGCCTTTTCTTATGAAAAGAAATTTTGGCGGAGAGGGTGGGATTCGAACCCACGGTACGCTATAAACGTACGCCTGATTTCGAGTCAGGTACATTCGACCACTCTGCCACCTCTCCTGGTCTTGCGGTCAAGCCAGCTATTCTAGCATAGAAGTTGGGCGCCGAGGAACAATAAGCACCAGCAAAAAAGCAAGGACGGCAGCAACAATCATCCCCAAGTACACGTTTTGTGTTGCCGCATCAAAGGCGGACCGCAAATAGTCGATGCCTTGCGCGTCCAGGGTATCCGATTGCAGAGTACCCACCACCGTGCTGACATCTGGCACCGCATCGCGTACCACTGGCGGCGCCCCTTCCAGGCGAGCCACCATCACCGTATTAAATAGCGCGCCGGCCATCGCTGCCCCCAGACTCTGGCCCAGATAACGCGACCACATATTCGTACTCGTTGCTACACCTCGCCGGGCCCAAGGAACGATGGACTGAAGGCCAACGAGCAACGGAGTTGAGATCAGCCCGAATCCCGCACCCAGGATGATTTGATCCAACACGACAAGCCAGTACGAGGGACGCTCAGGAAGAAGCGTGAACCCGGCGATGGCAGCCAACATCAATCCGGCGCCTATCAATGCCGTGTCTCGAAAGCCAATGCGCAGGTAAAGTCGGTCTGAATAGGACGACGATGTGACCCATCCCACGCTCATACTTGCCAGAACCAACCCCGCGGCAATCGGCCCCAGCCCCAATACCGATTGTGCGAACACGGGCAAATACGCCCCCGGCGCCATCATGACCATGCCCATTCCAAGCATGGCGAGGTTGGAGCCCAGCATGACGCGATGGCTCCACACCCATCCAGGCATGATGGGCTCTGCTGCAAGCCGCTCTCTGACTATCGTCGCAACGATGAAGGCGGCGGCCACGCCAAAAGTCAGCACACTCGGACCAGACGTCCAGGGCCATGCACTACCGCCCTGCAACAATCCGAAAACACTCGCCGAACCGGCCAGCATCATGAGAACGGCGCCGGCGTAATCGATTGCGTGACGCTGTTTAGGCGGCTGCTCATGCAAAAATCTTATGATCAAGACCACCGCGGCCAGCCCAATCGGCAGATTGATCAGGAACACCCATCGCCATGTCGCGTACTCGGCAAACGCACCGCCCAGGGTTGGACCCAGTATGGCCGCTACGCCCCACACACTCGAAAGCCAGCCCTGTACCCTGCCCCTTTCGCGTACCGAGTACAGGTCCCCTGCAAGCGTATTGACACAAGCCATGATCGACCCCGCACCCAGTCCTTGAATGCCGCGAAAAACGATCAGCGGCACCATCTCCCAGGCAATGGCACACGCCGCGGATCCCAACAAGAATACGGAGGTTCCGCCGATCAGCACCGGCTTTCGGCCATACAGGTCGGCAAGCTTTCCGTAAATGGGGATGGTTACCGTTTGCCCGAGCAGATATATCGAAAACAGCCAGCTGAAATGCTCGAATCCACCCAGGTCACCCACGATTTGAGGCACTGCCGTGGCCACGATCGTGATATCCATGGCGGCAAGGGCCATCGTCAGCATCAGTGCCGCCAATATCCAGCCGCGCCGCGCAACAACGGGAGCATCCGGCGCAGCGTCGGGTGAGCGTGGGGGTGTATTTGCTGTCATAGAAGGGATCGTCTGTCGTCGGGCGGGAATGTATTGCCGATGTGTCGTCGTGGGCATGAAATTAACACATGCGGCGCCGCACACACAGTCCAATCCTGGCTTTCAAAGCACGGCATTATGCCTCGGGCCGCGACCTTGAAAGCCTCTGCAGATGAGCTTATAGCGACTAATCAAGTGTATTTGTGACACAAGGCGGCAAATTGGGGGAACGCCCATTCGTTCCCAAGTGGTCCGGCTATGGCCGAACGCCTCACCAACGGAGGTTGTCATGTGGATCGAATCATTCAATCTTGTGCTGGACACAAATCGCGACGGCGCAATCAGCCTTGTCGAGGCCTGGCAAATATTCGAGTGGCTTTACTTGCTGCCGGGCAACCTCGTCATCGAGCTATTGGGCGCCATACCCCCTGTCGCCGATTTATTACGCATACGCGCATCCCCTGATGTGGGCTACGGCAGCCTGAACGGGGTCATGGCCACCGCATTGTCACTCTTGATCTGGCTACTGCTGCTTATCGAAATGGCAAACCTGCGCGAGCGCTGGAAGTCACAGCAATTGCGCCGACACAAGTTGGTGCATTACTTCCGACATCCACATGGCAAGGCTTAACCAGCCAGGCGCTCCAGCCCACCCATATAGGGCCGCAGCGCTTCCGGCACGATGACGCTGCCGTCTTCTTGCTGGTAGTTTTCGAGCACTGCCACCAGAGCCCGCCCTACCGCGAGGCCCGAGCCGTTCAGCGTATGCAAATATTCTGGCTTACCCTTCTCGGGACGGAAACGTGCCTGCATGCGTCGCGCCTGAAAGGCTTCGCAATTCGAGACCGACGATATCTCGCGCCAGGTATTCTGCGCCGGAAGCCAGACTTCGAGGTCGTACGTCTTGGCAGCCCCAAACCCCATGTCACCTCCACAAAGCAAGACGACCCGATAGGGCAAGCCCAGTCGCTGAAGAACGGCTTCGGCATGCTTGACCATCTCTTCATGAGCACGGTAGGAATCATCGGGGTGCACAATTTGCACAAGCTCGACCTTGTCAAACTGATGTTGTCGTATGACTCCACGCGTGTCACGGCCGCCGCTTCCGGCTTCAGATCGAAAACACGGCGTATGGGCGGTCAGTCGAATGGGCAGGTCGGCTACGGGCACGATTGAGTCCCGCACTGAACCCGTCAGGGTAATTTCCGACGTGGAAATCAGATAGAGGTCTTCGCGCTCGATGACATTGCCCTGTTCATCCTTATGCTCTTCATCGTCTCCGCCTTTTGTCACCCAGAACATATCGTCCTTGAACTTGGGGAGTTGGCCCGTACCAAAAAGGGTCGAGCCATTGACGATGTATGGCGTATAGCATTCCTCGTAACCGTGCTCGGTAGTCTGCAGATCAACCATGAACTGAGCCAGTGCACGATGCAGGCGTGCGATTGGGCCACGCAGCATCATGAATCGCGCTCCCGAAAGCTTGCGTGCCGCATCAAAATCCAGACCCAGTGGCTCGCCCAGGCTTACGTGATCCTTGGGCTCGAAGCCCAATGGTGCAGGGTTGCCATCACTGCCAGCTTCGCCCGGGAGCCAACGCCTGACCTCAACATTGTCAGCCTCGGACTCACCTGCCGGGACACTTTCGTGCGGCAAATTGGGAATGGTAGCCAGCCAGGCGCTGAGTTCGCCCTGAATGCTAGCCAGATCCGCCTCGAGCTCTTTGAGGCGGGCTGGGATTGCCTGCGACTCCGCCATCGCTTCCGTGGCGTCCTCGCCTTTGGATTTCAATTGTCCAATCAGCTTTGAGACTGCATTGCGACGAGCTTGCAGTGTCTCGGTTTCGACCTGTACCGCCTTGCGACGCGACTCGAGTGCATTGAACCGCTCTACGTCGAAAGTGAGGCCACGACGCTTGAGCGCGCTCACCACAGAGGGAAGGTCTTTACGAAGCTGATTCGGATCTAGCATGTTGTTCAGAAATGAGGAAAACAGATAAACAGGGTGTGATTTTACCCTCAGGAAATTTTGTCAGTTCTTGCCGCCGACTTCGTCGTCAAGGCTTTTGAGAAAAGCCAGCTTGTCCGCGATCTTGGATTCCAGCCCTCGCGCAACTGGACGGTACCAGCCCGGCGCACGGATCCCGTCGGGAAAATAGTTCTCACCGGCCGCGTAACCGTGCGGCTCGTCATGCGCATATCGGTATTCACGGCCATGACCGAGCTCCTTCATGAGCTTGGTAGGTGCGTTTCGCAGATGCACCGGCACGTCCCGGCTTTTATCCTTCTTGATGAAGGCCCGAGCCTGGTTGTACGCCATATAGCCCGCATTGCTCTTGGCAGCGACGGCCAAATAGATCACGGCCTGCGCCAACGCAAGCTCGCCCTCCGGCGAGCCAAGTCGCTCGTAGGTATGGGCCGCATCGTTGGCTATCTGCAATGCCCGGGGGTCTGCCAGCCCAATGTCTTCCCATGCCATGCGAATAATGCGGCGAGCCAGATACCGCGGGTCTGCCCCGCCGTCCAGCATCCGACATAACCAATACAGCGAGGCATCGGGATCCGAGCCGCGAACTGACTTATGCAGCGCCGATATCTGGTCGTAGAAACTGTCTCCTCCCTTGTCGAAACGACGCGCGTTCAATGTGAGCGCATTCTCGAGGAAAGGTGCGTCGATATGACTGACGCCATCTGCGCGGGCGGCGGTTCCCGCCTGCTCCAACAAGTTCAGAAAGCGCCTGGCGTCCCCGTCGGCGTACCCAATTAAGGTATCGACCGCTGCACCATCAAATGTCAGACCTTCCAGCGCGATCTTGGCGGCCGAATCAAAAAGCTCGCGTAACTCCTCGTCACTGAGCGGTTGCAGTACATACACCTGTGCGCGCGAGAGCAAGGCCGAGTTCACCTCGAACGATGGGTTCTCGGTGGTGGCGCCGATGAAGGTCACCAGCCCTGACTCGGCATACGGTAACAAGGCGTCCTGCTGCGACTTGTTGAACCGATGTATCTCGTCAACGAATAAGATCGTTTGCTTGCCCAGCGCCAAGTTGTGCTGCGCCTGTTCCATGGCCGAGCGGATGTCCTTCACGCCGGAAAACACGGCCGATAAGGCGATGAACTCGCAATCGAAGGCCTTGGCGGTAAGTCGAGCCAGCGTGGTTTTACCGACCCCCGGAGGACCCCATAGAATCATCGAATGGGGTTTACCAGATTGAAAGGCCAACCTCAGGGGCTTGCCGGAGCCTAAAAGATGCCGTTGACCGATCACCTCGTCCAGGGTCTGTGGACGCAAGGTTTCGGCAAGGGGCGCTACTGGCTCTTGAGAAAAGAGATCGGCCATGCCGACTACTGCATCCTTACGACGTCCACGTCGTCGGGAGCCGTAAACTCGAACTGCGAGGCCGGCAGTTGTGGATTTGCCTGAATATTGGCCAGTTCGATACGCGTCGTCTGACCGAAGGCATCCAACAGCAACAACCGTGCGGGCAGTTCATTGCGAAAACCGATGTCCACATGTGTGAAGCCGGCGTCAGACCCGTGGGGCGTCGCCCGTAGCCACTGCAAACCATCGTCCTCGGGCAAGGCCGTTACATCGAAACTATCTTCGAGCGAGCCCGAGCCAAACAAAATGGCCGCCGGCGATGCTCCGATGGATTGATCCACCGAGCGCTCGGTAACTTGCGCCAAGTCCGGGTCGTACTGAAGCACATTATTTCCGTTAGAGACAATCAGCTGCTCGTATGGCTTCAGGACATGCCATCGAAACTTTCCCGGGCGCTGGAAAGAGAAACGACCGGTTTGCTCGGGGCGACTCTGAGCTTGTCCGCCGGTGGTCTGCTGGGTGAAATCGCCCGTCGCCGAATTAACGTTCGACACAAAGCTGCGCAACTGTGACGGCGCATCTGCGGCGAAGGCCGGAGCCAAGGCGAGAGAGGTCGCCAACGTCGCCAACCACTTCAGAAAATGCAGAGTCTTGGAACCCCGGATGCGAGCATCTGGCGCTACGCAGGCTTTGCTAAATACTCGGTTAATCAGCATTGGATGTATCTCCTGCGGGCACAAGAATGTCGCGGTTACCGTTAGCCTGCATGGCCGAGACCAGCCCGGCCTGCTCCATTTGCTCGAGTAAACGGGCGGCGCGGTTATAGCCTATGCGCAAGTGCCGTTGCACAGACGAGATGGACGCACGGCGATTCTTAAGGATTACCTCGACGGCTTGATCGTATAGCGGGTCGGCCTCTGCATCGGCAAAACCGGTGACGCTACTGACGCCGTCTCCGGTTTCACCCTCGACTGAGCCTTCCAGCAGCCCTTCGACGTAGTTCGGTTCACCCTGCTCCTTCAGATACTCCACCACCCGATGCACCTCATCATCATGCACAAATGCTCCGTGCACGCGAGTGGGCAGGCCGGTACCAGGCGGCATGTACAACATGTCGCCCTGGCCCAATAGCGCTTCGGCACCCATCTGATCAAGAATCGTTCGAGAATCGACTCGCGACGAAACCTGGAAGGCGATTCGAGTGGGAATGTTGGCCTTGATCAGCCCGGTAATCACATCGACGCTGGGTCGCTGCGTAGCCAGAATCAGGTGGATACCCGCTGCGCGCGCTTTCTGAGCCAACCGGGCGATTAGTTCTTCGATCTTCTTGCCCACCACCATCATCAGGTCGGCAAGCTCGTCAATCACCACCACAATATTGGGCAAGGTGTCGAGGGGCTCGGGGGCATCGGGTGTGAGCGAGAACGGGTTGGGGATGGGCTCTTCGCGCTTGATGGCTTCACGGACCTTGGTGTTGTAGCCCGCCAGATTACGCACCCCCAGCTTGCTCATGAGGCGATACCGCTTTTCCATCTCGGCAACACACCAGTTCAGGGCGTTGGCGGCATGGCGCATGTCGGTGACGACGGGCGCCAGCAAATGCGGAATGCCTTCGTAGATGCTCATCTCGAGCATCTTGGGATCGATAAGGATCAGCCGCACCTGACTGGAGTCGGCTTTATAAAGCAAGGAAAGGATCATGGCATTGATGCCGACGGACTTTCCGGAGCCTGTTGTACCTGCGACCAGCAAATGCGGCATTTTGGCCAAATCGGCCACCACGGGGTTGCCCGCAATATCCTTGCCCAGCGCCATGGTCAGCAAGGACGGCGCAGCATAGTAGGTTTGCGACCCGACGATTTCTGACAACTTGACCATTTGGCGGCGCGGGTTAGGCAGCTCGAGCCCCATCAGATTTTTGCCCGGAATGGTTTCAACCACGCGGATACTGACCAGACTGAGGGCTCGCGCCAGGTCCTTGGCCAAGTTGACGATCTGGCTGCCTTTTACGCCTGTAGCCGGCTCAATTTCGTACCGGGTGATCACGGGACCCGCCTGGGCGGAAACCACCACCACCTTCACCCCGAAGTCGGACAGCTTCTTCTCGATAAGGCGAGATGTGAACTCGATGGTTTCGGGGGAAACGGTTTCGACGTGTTCGGTGACCGGGTCGAGCAGACTGATGGCCGGGAGATCGCCACCGGAACCGGTGGGGGCTGGAGCGCTGAAGAGTGTTTTTTGCTTCTCTTTTTCGACCCTAACCGATTTCGGAACCGAGACGATGGCAGGCTCGATACGCACAGGCTGTTCGTGCACAAGCTGTTCTTGCTTGGCCACCACGCTCTCTTCCCGTTCAGCCTTTTTGGCGACACCCACTTTGCGGTCTTCTCGAGCCGCCTTGAGTTCGAGCAATCGTCGCAGAGTTCTTTCGATGGCACCGCCAATGCGCTCGGCCACGTGCAACCAGGAAAAACCAAAAAACAAACTGGCCCCAACTGCCGTGAACACTAGCAAGAGCAAGGCGCATCCCGTCGACCCAAAGACTGTCGACATGCCACCGGCCAGAAGTTTGCCCAGTTCTCCGCCGGCGCCACCGGGAAGGTGTGCCCCCAAATGCGCTTTTTGCAAGGCTGCAAGCCCCATGGTGCCAATAAGCAGTAAGACGAAACCCAATGCGACCTCCCATCGGACCCGAGGCAGGACCTCGGCTCGGGGTTCGGGCAACATGGCATTGGTAAGGCGGTAAAAGCCGACAAAAACCCGATGGGCGAGCAAAACGACCCATAGCCAGGCGGAGTAACCAAACAGGAACAACAGAAGGTCGGACACGTAGGCACCGAAAACGCCCCCGCCGTTGGCGATGGAGCTTGCCTGGACCGAGTGTGACCATGCGGGGTCGGCGGGCGACCAGGTAGCCAGCACCAGCCCCAACCAGGCAGCAAGTGCGGCGAAGAGTATCCAGCGAGCTTCGCGCGCTAACCCCGACAGACGAGTTTGCAGCGGCGAAGGACCGTTACGCACATTGCGCGAGGCACGGGAAGGAGCAGCAGGTATTCTAGCCATGGACTCATTATAATTGGATGGATGTCTTTTAACGGATTTTCTCAGATGACCACACCCAAACACGCCAAAGTACTCATTCTCGGCTCGGGGCCTGCCGGCTACACGGCTGCAGTTTATGCGGCGCGCGCCAACCTCGAACCTGCATTGATTACGGGCATCGAGCAAGGCGGTCAGCTAATGACCACCACCGACGTGGACAACTGGCCTGCCGATTCCCAGGGCGTTTTGGGTCCCGACCTCATGCAGCGCTTCCAGGCCCATGCCGAGCGCTTCGGAACCGAGCTGATCAACGATCAGATCGTGAGCGTCGACCTATCAAAGCGACCATTTACTCTGAACGGCGATACCGGCGCAGTTTATACGTGCGACGCACTCATTATCGCAACCGGTGCCTCCGCCCAATATCTGGGCTTGCCCTCCGAGCAGGAATACATGGGCCGCGGCGTATCGGCCTGCGCCACCTGCGACGGCTTTTTCTATAAAAAACAAGACGTTGTGGTGGTTGGAGGCGGCAATACCGCCGTCGAAGAAGCGCTTTACCTGTCCAACATTTGCGCCACCGTCACTCTGGTACATCGTCGTGACAAGTTCCGCGCCGAACCCATTCTCGTCGACAAGCTCATGGATAAAGTTGCCAACGGTAACATGAAGCTCAAATTGTTCTACGAGCTGGAAGAAGTTCTTGGCGACGCCTCAGGTGTTAACGGAGTTCGACTGCGCAACAACCAATCAGGCGAGAAGCTGGACATGGCGGTTACCGGAGTCTTCATCGCTATCGGCCATAAACCCAATACCGACATCTTCCAAGGCCAACTCGACATGAAGGATGGCTACATCGTCACGCGCAGCGGGCTGGATGGCCTTGCGACCATGACCTCCGTGCCCGGCGTATTTGCCGCCGGCGACGTCCAGGACCATGTCTATCGTCAGGCGATTACCAGCGCCGGCACAGGTTGCATGGCAGCGCTGGACGCCCAGCGCTGGTTGGAGAATGCAGACCACTAAAAAGCCGGGGTTGGCCGATCTGAAGCGGCTGCGTCAGGAGGCAGAAGCCAACCCCGGGCATTCACGCCCATTAGCCAAGCGCAGAGCACGAGTATCCGCGGAGGGCCGGCCGTCCGAGCTCCGCGGCGGCACTGCCCAACCTTCGCCATCCCAGGATCCGGTCGACCCTACACCGACTGTCGCGCCGGAAGACAGGGACTTATTCCGCAAAGCGGTAGCCAATGTGCAAAGGCTCGCGCCACCTACCCGTACTGTCCTGCCGCCGGCCCCAGTCGCACCTCCCTCTGTGCTCAAGCAGAAACGTCAGGCTGCTTCAGGCGAGGAGGCGACGGCCACCCTACACGTATCCGACTCGTTTGCTCCTGCACTCATGGCGAAGGACGGTACACACTTTCTGCAGTCGGGATGCGGTCCCGATCTACTCAAAAAGCTCCGGCTAGGAAAATGGCCTGTCGAAGCCACACTGGACTTGCATGGGGCGACACTTGAGCAGGCCCGCACTCGACTGGACGGATTCTTATCTTCCTGCCTTCTTCACGAAGTGCGTTGCGTGCGCGTAGTGCATGGAAAAGGCTACGGCTCAAAGGACAACTCACCCGTACTCAAGGAAACCGTCCGACGGTGGTTGTGCCAGCTAGCCGACATCCTGGCGTTCGTCGAGTGTACAGAGCGCGATGGGGGCGCTGGAGCTGTGATGGTGCTGCTGCGTGCAACGACAAGCCAGCCACCTCGATACCTTGCATAAGACGCCCCGGCTGCAACTGTCCTTTGCTTACACACGTGCAAATACAACAAGGCCGGCGATTGCTCGCCGGCCTTGTTGAGTTTCTATTTTTATTGGGTACCGCTTAAGTGCATTATTGTGTGCCGTTAACCCGGCGTGCCCATGCAGGGCTTTGTCTCCTCACCTGCATGAACAGCATTCTGCACCATTCTCTTACATTGCACACCTAGGGAATGCACCTATATTGGGCAGAAAATGCGTCAAATCGGCTCAAACTCGGGTTTACTGTCTGAAAGCAGCGCTCAACGCTCCGATTTGGAGCGCTGCAGCCCAAGTGTCCAACCACATCAGATTTGCTGAAAATTGTCGAAATGGCGCTCGGTATCGCTTTGCGTATAGGTAACCTCGGCCACCTTGGCGGCAGGGGGCCCCTGGTGTAGCCAAGACAGCATGTGGTCGACCTGCTCAGGTTCTCCCTGCACAAGTGCTTCGACAGACCCGTCGGGGGCATTCCGCACCCAGCCGGTGACACCCAGCAAATGCGCCTGCCTGACTGTGGCCGCACGAAAACCAACCCCCTGCACGCGGCCAGTGACGCGTACGTCAAGGGTTTCTATATTGTGATGTGGCCCTAAATATTTCATACCGGCAGTTTACCGAATTTCATTCCGACGTTAGCTTTGGGTACAAATGCCGTTTTATTGACCAAACGCAAAAAACCGGATGATCGGTGCCGCTATAGTGAAACTGCCTGGTCGGCAAGCGACGGTCAGGCAGCTCTTTCATATGCTCTGGTAGTACCCTTGACGGGCCGCAAGGCCCGTTTTTTTTGGCCGTGAGGGATTGCCTCGTGATTCGAGGGTCGGTAGCATTGCCCCATCTGCACGTATGATGCTGACCCCTTGGCAATTTTCGTGGAGCCTTGAATGATCAAAGATAGCAAACAGCGTTACGGTGGTATTTCGCGGTTGTTTCACTGGTTGATGACCGTTCTGCTGGCTTGGCAGCTGTTGAAGATTTTTGATCGCATCGATGACGGCGAACATTGGGTGGGCGAGACACTGGTTCCCTGGCATGTCTCAATCGGCTCTGTCTTGGCCGTTCTGATAATCCTTCGTCTGCTGTGGGCACTAAAGCAATGGGGCAATCGCCCTGAACAGGACCCCGCAACCGTACTTTTGGTGCGCGTGGGCCACGGCCTGTTGTACGCAGGCATGATCCTGATGCCCCTCACCGGCATATTGACCATGATTGGAAAAGGGTACGGCCTGGCACCATTCGGTGTACGTCTCGTCGCCAAAGGTGAGGAAATCCCTTGGATGGCCAGCGTGGGCAGCCTACACTCGCCTATAGCCTGGATCTTGCTGGTGTTGATACTTGGCCATGTCTGCATCGCTTTGTATCACGCGCTGGTTAAAAAAGATGGGATACTCCAGCGCATGCTGTAAATCGTTTGCGCCCTATCCCACTTCAACATGAAAAACCTCTCCAAGTACTTCATTCGCGGTCTCATCGCCATTTTGCCAGTGGCGCTGACGCTCTATCTGCTGTTCATATTTCTAGCGTGGAGCGAAAGGCTGGCCTTCGCGGTGCTGGGACCCATCATCGGCGACATTTACATTCCGGGAATGGGCTTGGCTGTCGCCGTCATTTTCATTATTGGCGTCGGCTACTCCCTGTCCTTGCGACGCGTTCGGGGCATGGTGTCCCTCTTTGAACTGCCATTCAACAATATCCCGGTCGTCAAAAGCATTTACTCTTCCGTAAAGAGCTTTGCGGACTATTTTTCACCCGGCGGGGGTTCCCAGGGTGGACAGCAAGTCGTACTGCTGCGTTTACCCGGGCAACCAGTGGAGCTTGTCGGTCTGGTTACACGACACGGGGTAGAAGACCTTCCCGACGGATTCACCAAGGGCGATCGCGTCGCCGTGTACCTGCCGATGGGATACATGATTGGCGGCTACACCGTATTTGTACCCGCCGAGTGGGTGCAACCCATCGAGATGTCCGTCGAAGAGGCCATGAGATCGTCTCTGATTGCATGGATGGCACGCGCGAGCAGTTCAAAGCCTGACCTCGACGCTCCCCCGCCTCCGGAGGACACTCTGCCCGATAACGAATCTCCTCCAGAGCCCGGTCCTGCAGCCCGCCCGTAACACCCACTTGCAAGCACGACACCCCCTCCTGCAATACTGGCACTACCATGGAGGCGGAACTAACTGCGACGCAAGGAGGTTGAAATGGGTGAATTCGCAAAGCGCACCGGCGCCAAATATCAGGATGGCTACATACGGTTCTCGTGGGGTCAGGGCGCGGACGCGCGACAATATGAAATTTCCGGCGATGCCCTGCTTCAGGCCTTTGACGCTCAGAACGGTGACCCCGATAAACTGCTGGATGCGTTCGAAAAAGGCCGCGAGCAGATTATTCGCGCAGCAGAAGAAGCGCGCAACACCCCAACCGACGGCATTATTGAGCTTGGGAGTGGCGATTTCGAGCCCAACAATGATCGAGGCGGTATCTCGCCGGGCGAGTCGCCAAACACGTAATGTTGGTGGAGTCGGGCAGACAGCACGGGCATAATTCGACCAATACTGTATTCCTGGACTCTTATGAAACCTATTATCGTGACCTACGGTGCCTTGGGGACAGCCATCATCCTGGAAGTGATCGGGACGACCATGCTGCAAAAATCCGAACAGTTCACACGCTGGGTTCCAACGTTGACGATGGCTGTGTGCTATCTGAGCGCCTTTTACTTCCTCTCCATCGTGCTTAAGTCCATGCCGGTAGGGCTGGCCTATGCCATATGGAGCGGACTCGGCATCGTGCTGATTTCCACCATCGGTTACGTGGTGTTTGATCAGAAGCTGGACCTTGCGGCAATAATTGGTCTGGGGCTGATCATTCTGGGAGCGGTGATCGTCAATGGCTTTTCAAAATCGATCGGCCATTGACGCATCCATCTCGCCTACTTCCTGATGAACACGTGATGCCACGAGTTCAACCAGCGAAAAAAAACCCGCGCGCCTGTTTCAGCGCGCGGGATTCGTAGATACATTCTACGGCAGGCCGTATTACATATTGTCGATCATGACCTGACCAAAGCCCGAGCACGACACTTGGGTCGCGCCTTCCATCAGGCGGGCGAAGTCATACGTGACCTTCTTGGAAAGAATGGACTTTTCCATGCTGCTGATGATGAGGTCAGCCGCTTCGGTCCAACCCATGTGACGCAGCATCATTTCGGCGGACAGAATCTCGGAACCCGGGTTAACGTAGTCCTTGCCGGCGTACTTGGGGGCGGTACCGTGAGTGGCTTCGAACATGGCGACGGAGTCGGACAAGTTCGCACCCGGGGCTATACCAATACCACCAACTTGTGCAGCCAGCGCGTCGGACACGTAGTCGCCGTTGAGGTTAAGCGTGGCGATGACGTCGTACTCGGCCGGACGAAGCAGAATCTGTTGCAGGAAGGCGTCGGCGATGGAATCCTTGACCGTGATCTCGCGACCGGTCTTTGGATTCTTGAACTTGCACCATGGGCCGCCGTCGATCAACTCAGCGCCGAATTCTTTCTGAGCCAGCTCGTAACCCCAGTCGCGGAAGCCACCTTCGGTGAACTTCATGATATTGCCCTTGTGAACCAGAGTGACAGACGACCGATCGTTGTCGATGGCGTACTGAATGGCCTTGCGTACCAGACGCTGGGTACCTTCACGCGACACGGGCTTGACACCGATACCAGAGGTTTCGGGGAAACGGATCTTATCGACGCCCATTTCATTTTGCAGGAAGTCGATCAGTTTCTTGGCGTTGGCGCTTTCGGCCTCGAACTCGATACCAGCGTAGATGTCTTCCGAGTTTTCACGGAAGATGACCATGTTGGTTTTTTCGGGCTCTTTGACGGGAGAAGGAACACCCTTGAAGTACTGGATAGGACGCAGGCAGACATACAGATCGAGCTGCTGGCGCAGTGCCACGTTGAGCGAACGGATTCCGCCACCTACGGGAGTCGTCAGGGGGCCCTTGATGGACACCACATATTCCTTGACAGCATCAAGCGTCTCGTCGGGCAGCCAAACGTCGGGACCATAGACCTTGGTCGATTTCTCGCCGGCGAAAACTTCCATCCAGTGGATCTTGCGCTTGCCGTTGTAGGCTTTCTGTACGGCAGCGTCGACGACCTTGAGCATGACCGGAGTGATGTCGGCACCCGTACCGTCGCCTTCGATGTACGGAATGACCGGCTCGTCGGGAACGTTAAGCGAAAAATCGGCGTTGACCGTGATTTTTTGGCCCGCTTCGGGGACCTTGATATGCTGATAAGACATGGACGCTCCAGTTTGCTGCTTAAAAGGAAGATTCAGTGAAACTGCAACATTATAAACCAAGTCTTATATAAGACTAAGACCCGGAAAATGGCTCGGCGTTAATTTTAACGACTAACGAAGTTTCTGCCGAATCAAAACGTGACAAGGTCCACAACGCGCACCGGTTACACTAACGGTTTGAAATTCAAGCTGTTCCGTACATGTTCAACCCTTCCCGCGAACAGGTTCGCCATTTTTTTACCGACGCCTGGCGCAAGCACCGGCAAGCCGGCATCCTGACCCCTCTGGAAAGCATGGCGGTCGACTGGATCTTGCAGCACCCCGAGTACCACGGCGTGCTCGAACACCCCGATGCCCTTAATGCCGACTTTCCGGTCGAAGCCGGGCAGACTAATCCGTTTCTGCACTTGTCCATGCATCTGGCAATCAGTGAACAGCTATCCATTGACCATCCCCCGGGCATCAAGGCCGCTTATAACCAGTTGCTTGCTACCCGGGACGCACACGAGGCAGTCCACGAGATTATGGAGTGCCTGGGCGAGGTTGTCTGGGAAGCGCAACGGCTGGGCACTCCGTTCAGCAACGACACCTATCTGGACCTCATCCGGCGCCGCAGCACGCGTATCTAGACACCAATAAAAAGCCCCCGAAATATCGGGGGCTGATGTGGCTTGAGCAAATAATTATTTGCTGACCGACAATGGCGACGGCAGAGACGCAAGCCAAGCCGAAATATTCACGATGTCTTCTTCGCTGAGCTGCTGCACCATCGCACCCATCACGGCGTTCTTGCGCACGTTGGACGAGGCCGGAGCACCCGCCTGGCCGCGCTTGTATGCTTTCAGCGCGTGCACAAGGTAATCGGCGTGCTGGCCGGCCAGAATCGGGTAAGAGGGCAATGTTGAAGTCTTGGCGTCAGCGCCGTGGCACGACGCACAGGTGTATTTTTGGAAAGCTTCCTGGCCTGCTGCAAGGTCGGCAGCATTCGCTGTAGCACCAAATGCTGCAATCAGAGAGGCCGCCAAGGCAAGTGTCAATTTTTTCATGTCGGCTCCTGATTTACTTGAGGCTGGAATAGTAAGCGGCCAGGTCGGCCATGTCTTTTTCGCTAAGCGTGCGCGCAATTGCTTCCATCGTAGGGAAGGTGCGCCCGCCATTGGCGTATTCCTTCAGTGCAGCCACAATGTACTCGGCGTTTTGACCGGCGATCATGGGCACATGATAGACCTCGGGAAAACTGGCTTTATATCCTTTGATGCCATGACAGCCGATACACATCGAAATTTTATCGACTGCCGCTCTTGCATCGCCCACGGGCGCGTCGGCGGCCAAGGCCGGAGTGGCGATTCCACAGAATGCCGTTACGGCCAGCGCAGAGATTGTGCGCTTGAAATTAATTCGCAACTTCATATTCGCTCTTTTTAGCAGTAGATAAAGGCCGGCCCTCAACCCCTCACGACCGACGAACCCGTAGGATTGTACGATAATTGAAGCCAAACCTGCCATGCATGAACACAATACCCTAGCGCACATGGCTTAAACGATCAAACGGACACGGAAACACCATGACATCAAACTCCCCCACCACGCAGCGCTTTGAAGGAACCGAACGATATGTCGCCACCGACGACCTTAAACTGGCGGTCAATGCCGCCCTGTCGCTCCAGAGGCCGTTGCTGGTCAAAGGTGAGCCCGGTACCGGCAAGACCATGCTGGCCGAAGAAGTGGCGGCGTCGTTAGGTCGTCCCCTGTTGCAATGGCATATCAAATCAACCACCAAGGCCAACCAGGGACTCTACGAGTACGATGCCGTATCCCGCCTACGTGACTCTCAGCTTGGAGACGAAAAGGTACGCGACATCAGCAACTACATCGTCAAGGGCGTACTATGGCGCGCGTTTGAGTCCCCCGAGCCGGTGGTGGTGTTGATCGATGAAATCGACAAGGCAGACATCGAGTTTCCGAACGACTTGCTGCGCGAGCTGGACCGGATGGAGTTTCATGTCTATGAAACCAGAGAGACCATTCAGGCCAGGCACCGCCCCTTGATCATCATCACTTCGAACAACGAAAAAGACCTGCCCGACGCCTTTTTGCGTCGCTGTTTCTTCCACTATATCAGCTTCCCCGACCCGGAAACCATGCGTGATATTGTGTCCGTTCATTTCCCCACCATTAAGCAGGACGTACTTTCTGCGGCGCTTGAAACATTCTTTGCACTGCGCGACGCACCCGGGCTGAAAAAGAAACCCTCCACCTCGGAATTCCTGGACTGGCTGCGCCTTCTGATGAATGAGGCCGTGCCCGCGAGCCAAATATCGAGTCCCGACGAGCTCCCTGTACTGGCGGGCGCTTTGCTGAAGAACGAACAGGACCTGACCTTGCTTCAGCGTCTGGCCGCCATCAGCCGGGCCAGCCGCCGATGAGCCGTTGGATGAAGACTGACCGAGCAACAGGAAGCGCGTGATGCTTACGGATTTTTTCTATCATCTACGGGCGCACAAGCTACCGGTTTCCGTGCAGGAGTATCTGACCCTGCTGGAAACACTCAGGGCGGGCGTGATGCCCCCCACGCTGGATGACTTCTATCATGTCGCCCGCATGACGCTGGTCAAGGACGAGACGCTGTTCGACCGTTTCGATCAGGCATTCGGCTCTTTTTACAAACAGCTCGAGGCCGCTCTGCCTGCAGACAAGGAAATTCCCCTGGATTGGTTCCTGAAGGAATTTCAGAAGCACCTCACGCCGGAAGAAAAAGCCGCCATCGAGAAGCATGGCTGGGACAAGCTCATGGAGCTCTTCAAGCAGCGCCTCGAAGAGCAGAAAGAGCGTCATGCCGGTGGCAACAAATGGATAGGCACCGGCGGCACATCCGCGTTCGGTCACGGAGGTTACCACCCGGAAGGCATACGGATAGGTGGGCCATCCGCCGGCAACCGCACGGCTGTCAAAGTATGGGAAAAGCGGGAATTCCGGGATTACGATGACCAACAGGAGCTGGGCACACGCAACTTCAAGATGGCCCTGCGACGCTTACGTCGCTTCGCTCGCGAGGGTGCCGAGCTCGAGCTCGATCTGGATGACACGATACGCAGTACCGCACGTAATGCCGGGTTTCTCGACCTGCAGATGGTTCCCGAACGTCACAACGCGGTCAAGGTGCTGATGCTGCTCGATGTCGGCGGAAGCATGGACGACCATATCCAGCGCGTTGAAGAGCTGTTCTCTGCGGCGCGCAGCGAGTTTCGCCATCTGGAAGTGTTCTATTTTCATAATTGCCCGTACGAATCACTATGGCGGGACAATCGCAGGCGCAGAGCCGAGCGTTTCGACACCTGGGATATCTTGCGCACGTATAACGAAGACTGGCGTCTGATCATCGTGGGTGATGCCACTATGAGCCCCTATGAGATTCTGCACCCTGGCGGCTCTGTGGAGCATCACAATCCTGAAACTGGTGCAACATGGCTGCAGCGCCTGCTCGACAACTGGCCGCACGCGGCGTGGCTGAATCCCGAACCAGAAGGCTATTGGCCATATCGCCAGTCGATCGCCATTATCAAGAACATCATGCATGATCGCATGTACAGTGTGACGGTCAGTGGCCTTGAGCAAGCCATGCGAGACCTGTCCAAATGAACTTGTCTGCAGACCCACACTCCAAGATAGCATTTGGCATTCGTGCCCGACCTACCTCTGAACGCATCCGCCACTTCTACATCGGAACACAAACAATATGAATATCTCCCGCTTCTTTCTGATCTGCGCATTGTTGGTAAGCGGCTTTATTCCCACCTCGTGGGCCCGAACTACCGAGACATTGCCCGCCGGGGTCACCCAGGGCCCGTCTGTGGAAGGCACCACTCAGTACACCTTGTCGAATGGTCTGCGAGTCCTGTTGACACCCGACCCATCCAAGCCCAACGTCACGGTGAACATGACGTACCTGGTCGGATCTCGCCACGAAAACTATGGCCAAACCGGCATGGCTCACCTGCTGGAGCACATGCTGTTTCGGGGCACGCCTTCCCTTCCTAACGCCCTGGCCGAGTTCTCGCGCCGCGGCCTGCGTGCCAACGGCACAACAAGTACAGACCGCACAAACTATTACGCCAGTTTCGCAGCCGACCCAGAAACCCTCGACTGGTACATACGCTGGCAGGCCGACGCCATGGTGAACGCCACCATATCCAAGGAAGACCTTGACGCTGAAATGACCGTCGTGCGCAACGAGATGGAAAGCGGCGAAAACAATCCTTTTCAGGTGTTGATGCAAAAAATGCAGGCGGCGGCATACCAGTGGCACAACTACGGCAAAACCATCATCGGGGCGCGCTCGGACGTCGAGCAGGTCGATATCGAGCAGTTGCGCAAGTTCTATAAGATGTACTATCAGCCCGATAACGCCGTGCTGATCATCTCGGGCCAGTTCAATCCCGCCAAGGTACTTGAAGTCATTGTTGACGCCTTCAAGGACATCCCCCGGCCCAAGCGTAGCCTTCCTCGTGAATACACCGTTGAGCCAGTACAGGACGGCGAACGCCTGGTCGTGCTGCGCCGTCAAGGCGGCAGCCCCTTCGTGGCCTCTATGTACCACATCCCCCCTGTAAGCGATCCCGAATTCACCTTGCTTGATCTGGCTGCGGATATGCTTGGCGACACGCCATCGGGGCGTCTGTACCGCGACATTGTCACTGAGAAACTCGGCGCAAGCGTCTTTGGCTTCGCACGGCCCATGGCCCAGCCGGGATACGCGCTTTTTGGCGTACAACTCGAACCCACCATGGATGCCAAGGCAGCACTCACCGCGCTCGAAAAATCTCTTGATTCCATACACGAGAAGCCTTTCACCGAAGAGCAGCTGCAACGCATCAAGAACAAGTGGATGACAGGATGGCAACAAATTTACGCCGATCCCGTCGCACTGACCGACGCGCTTTCCAACGCCGTGGGTGCGGGCGACTGGCGTCTGTTCTTCCTTCGCCGGGATCAGGTCGAAGACGCCACGCTCGATCAGGTGCAAAGCGCCACCCAAAAATACCTGGTTTCCAGTAACCGTACCAACGGCATGTATTTGCCTACCGAGCAGCCAGTTCGAGCGCCGCGTCCAGAGGCGGTTGACCTCGATAAACTGCTGCAGGAATACACAGGCAGGGACGCCCCCGCATCCGTTGAAGCCTTTGACCCCTCGCCCGCCGCTATTGATGCCGCCACGCTCCGCGAGCCGCTTGCCCTACCCAATGGCACCGTGCAATTGGCGTTGCTGCCCAAGGCAACACGCGGCGATCGCGTTCAAGCGACCTTGCTCATTCAGTTTGGCGATGCCGAACTTCTCAAAGGCAAGCGCTCTATAGCCAGCATTACTGCCGACATGCTGGCCCGTGGCACCGACGAGATGACACGACAAGAGATTGAAGATCGCTTTGACGCCCTGCAGGCCGAGGTAAGCTTTGACGGCAGTGCCGGTAACTTGGCAATACAGATGTCGACCATCGGAGAAAACCTGCCGGCGCTAATCGAGGCCGTGCTCGATGTCGTTCGTCACGCCAAATTCCCTGCCGACCAGTTAGCTGAGTATCAACGCCAGGTTTCTGCCTCGATCCAGGCCAGCATGGACGATCCTACCGCCCTGGCCTCGCTGGCAATTTCCCGGCACAGCAATGCCTGGCCACGCGACGACGTCCGCTACGTACCCACGTTTCAAGAAAGCCTCGAAGATGTTGCATCGGTAAGCCGGCCCGACTTGGTGCAGTTCCATGAGCAATTTTACGGAGCCGGCACCATACGCTTTTCGGCTGTCGGAGCCTTCGAGCCTGATACCGTGCGCAGCGCGCTTTCCAAAGGACTGGCTGGCTGGCGCAAGGCCCCAGCCTATACGCGCATCGATGACCCTTTCCATCCCGTGCCACCCGAAAGCTTCACCATCGACACCCCGGACAAGGCGAACGCCTTTTATCTGGCATTCCAGCCACTTAAAATCCAGGATACCGATCCACGCTTTCCAGCGCTGTATCTGGCCAACTACATGCTTGGAGCCTCTGAAACTTCACGGTTGTGGACTCGGGTCCGCGTTCAGGAAGGCCTCTCTTATAACGTCCGAAGCCAGTTCGACGCCTCGTCGTATGAGCCTTCAGGAAACTGGCAGTTCTATGCGATATTTGCACCTCAGAACAAAGACAGGCTCAAGGCGGCAATTACAGACGAGATCCAGAACGTGCTGAAAGAAGGATTCACGGAGCAAGAGGTCAAAGAAGGTGTCGACTCCCTGCTGAAGTTACGACGCCTGGCGCGCACCCGCGATGGCGTCCTGGCTTCGGCTTGGATAAACTACCTGCAACTGGATCGAAGCTTTGCGTGGTCAGAGCAGATCGACCAGGCACTTTCCAAGTTGACTGCCGAAGATGTCAACGAGGCCATGCGCTCAGTACTAAAGCCTGACGACTTCAGTGCCGCCATTGCGGGGGACTTCAAGAAAAACTAATGGAACGGACCGAACTCGATCCTGCCGCAGCGGCTGTCCTTCACAACGGCAAGGGCCAAGCTGATGCGCCGCTGCTTGAATTCATACAGCGCTTGCGCAAGTCGGGCAGGATCGTGCGCGGACTGGCACCAGGGCCACAGGTCGATCGCAGTGACTGCACAGCTCGCACGCTTCGCGACATCGAGGACGGCACGCTTTACCCTATCAGCCAAAACCTTGGCAAAGAATCTCAAGCATGCTGCCTGGATACCTCCGCCCTCATTCAGGCCGGCCAGGTGCTGCGCCGCGCGCTGCATGGCGGCGCCGATCTTATCATTGTCAATCGATTTGGAATTCTCGAGGCAGACGGAGAAGGTTTCAGCGCGGAAATGCTGGAACTCATGTCGCGAGGCCTACCCATGCTCACGGTGGTGTCGCCGCCTTATCTGCAGGCATGGCGTACATTCACCGGCGGCATGGCAACAGAGCTGCCACCCGACGCCGAAGCCATGTGGCGATGGTTTGAAGGATTGAACCGCAATTCTGACTCGACCCTTGACCGTGCATCCTCCGCACTGAAACTGCAGTAGGGGCCATGTTGGTGCAATCCCTTCGCCTGCGCATTGTGTGGCTACCCCTATGTGCGCTGCTGTTGGCTGCAGCCGCCATTGGGCTTGTTGCTGGACAGTATCCGGTGAGCCTCTCCGAAGTCATGGCGTCGTTGCTGCGCGGAGTCGGATTTGGGCCTCATCCAGAGCACGATGTCACCATGCTGGACGCAGTCGTATGGGACATACGGCTGCCCCGCGTGCTTGCGGCTGCACTTGTAGGTGCCTCGCTGGCGGTGGCCGGGGCCACTTACCAGGGCCTGTTTCGAAATCCTTTGGTCTCGCCGGATATCCTGGGCGTATCTGCGGGCGCAGGTCTGGGCGCCACGGCAGGGCTGTTCCTGGGCTTTTCGGTCGCGGCGGTGCAACTCGCCTCCTTCGTGGGCGGGCTTGCAGCCGTTGCATGCGTATATTTCATTTCCATGTCGATTCGGCGCCATGACACAACGTTGGTATTGGTGCTGGCAGGCGTGGCCGTGGGAACGTTCCTGGGGGCGGGCATATCGCTATTGAAGGTTCTGGCTGACCCTTATACACAGCTTCCTTCGATCACGTTCTGGCTGCTTGGCGGCTTAAGCACCATCACGCTGCGTGACACCGCCTTTATCTTTCCCTGTCTGATCGTCGGAATGTCGCCCCTGCTGCTCCTGCGATGGAAGGTCAATGTGCTGACCCTTAACGATGAAGAGGCACGGGCCCTTGGAATCAACACGACAAGCGCACGGGTGGTCTTTATTATCTCGGCCACTTTGCTAAGCTCGGCGGCTGTCGCCTTTACGGGCATCATAGCCTGGGTCGGACTGGTCATACCGCATGTAGCCCGCCTGCTGGTGGGCCCGGACTTTTCGCGCCTTCTTCCCGCGTCGGCGCTGGTCGGAGCTATCTTTCTCATCCTGACTGATACCCTGTCCCGCAGTGCAGTCAGCATCGAACTACCCTTGGGTGTACTTACCGCCTTGGTCGGTGCGCCTTTCTTTCTCTTGCTGCTTGCGCGCAGCGGCAGGCAATCCACATGAGCACCGCCATTCAGGCAACTGGACTGGTTGTCGGCCACCAAGGGCAGGCAATCAGCAAGCCTCTTGATTTTGCACTGGGTCCGCGTGAAGTACTGTGTGTGCTCGGCCCCAATGGCTGCGGCAAGTCCACCCTCTTCAAAACCCTGATGGGCTTGATGCCCGCAATACGTGGCGAACTGAACATCCTTGGTACCCCCATGCATCAATGGACGCGACGCACGTTCGCACGCCGCGTGGGCTATGTTCCACAGGCGCAAGAGGGAATGTTTCCGTTTACAGTTGAGGAGATGGTGTTGATGGGCAGAACCGCCCATATTGGACGGTTTTCTTCACCAGGCAAGTCCGACAAACGGGTTGCGGGTCGTTGCCTGGAGCAGCTCAATATTGCCCACTTACGTGAGAAGCCGTATACCCAGATCAGCGGGGGAGAACGACAGCTGACCCTTATCGCGCGAGCACTGGCCCAAGAGCCCGAGTTGCTTGTCATGGATGAACCAACCGCCAGCCTGGATTTCGGGAATCAGATCCGGGTACTGGACCACGTGCAACGCTTGGGACGTCAGGGTATTGCGATACTCATCAGTACTCACCAGCCCGACCACGCCCTGCAGATAGCGGATCGCGTCGCGCTGTTTCGCGATGGCACCATCGACCACTTGGGGCCGCCTTCCGAAACCATCACGCCCCAGCGCTTGGCCTGGTTATACGACTTGCAAGAACATCAACTGAAGAAGTTCTTTACGCGGTCGGTCCAGGATTCACTTTTTGGCGAATGCTTTTCGCCGCCCTGTGACAATGACGCCTCGAACTGACGCAGCAGCTTCTTCTGCTCTTCAGTAAGTCGAACCGGGGTCTCGACGGAAATATGGCAATACAGATCCCCCGGATAGCTTGATCGCACGCCCTTGACTCCTTTGCCACGCAACCTGAAGGTCTTTCCGGTTTGCGTGCCCTCGGGAATGGTGATTTCTCCCTTTCCGTTGAGGGTGGGAACCTCGATGTCGCCCCCCAAAGCCGCTTTGGTAAAGGGTATCGTCAACTCACAGTGCAGGTCGTCGCCATCGCGCTGGAATATACCGTGTGGCTTCAGGTGGATTTCGACATACAGGTCGCCAGGAGGCCCCCCGTTGACCCCGGGCTCGCCGTTGCCTGCCGAGCGAATACGCATGCCGTCATCAATGCCCGCTGGTATCTTGACCTGCAGCGTCTTGTTCTTGCGAATGCGGCCCACGCCGTCGCAGGCGTTACATGGATCGGTAATTTCCTTACCAGAGCCATGACACGTGGGACAGGTCTGCTGAACGCTGAAAAACCCCTGCTGCATGCGAACGGCTCCGCCGCCGCCACAGGTGCGACAAGTCTGAGGCTGCGTGCCCGGCTTTGCTCCCGAACCATGACACGTGTCGCAAGTCTCCCAACTGGGGACGCGGATTTCGGTATCAAAGCCCGCAGCGGCCTGCTCGAGGCTGATGTCAAGGGTGTACTTGAGATCGGCTCCCCGGTACACCTGAGGTCCACCTCCGCGGCGTCCGCCTCCGAAAATTTCCCCGAAAATGTCACCAAACGCGTCTGCGAAGCCTGCTCCACCCATACCGCCTGCAGCGTTGGGGTCGACACCCGCATGACCAAAGCGGTCGTAGGCTGCCCGCTTCTCCTGGTCTCCCAGAATCTCATAGGCTTCCTTGACCTCCTTGAAGCGTTCTTCAGCGTCGGCATTGCCGGGATTGCGGTCGGGATGATACTTCATCGCGAGCTTTCGATAGGCCTTCTTCAGCTCGTCGTCGGATGCGTTTTTTCCAACGCCCAGCACTTCGTAGTAATCGCGTTTTGACATAGGATCCGTGGCGTCTGCGACGCCTGTCATCGAATAACAACTATGCCCGGCCTTCGGTTTGGATCCACCGAGGAATCAGGGTTGCCCCATATTCTCATCGACAGATCGAACACCGAAGGACCGGGCCTTCAACCGCTAGAACAACGTGTTAGTCGCGCTTGACTTCTTTGAAGTCGGCATCGACCACATCCTCATCGGCTGGCTTGGCTTCGGCTGCGCCTTGCGCCTCTTGCTGAGCCTGCATATCGGCATACATCTTTTCGCCGAGCTTCTGCGAGGCCGTGGCAAGTGCTTCGACCTTGGCGTCGATCGCTGCCTTGTCGCCATCCTTGAGCGTCTCTTCGAGCTCCTTGAGGGCGGTTTCAATGGCTTCCTTCTCGGCAGCCTCGAGCTTGTCACCATGCTCTTCGAGCGACTTGCGCGTCGAATGCAGCAAGGCATCGGCCTGGTTGCGCGTTTGAGCCAGCTCCGCGATACGATGATCTTCTTCGGCGTTGGCTTCGGCATCCTTGACCATGCGCTCGATCTCTTCCTCGGTCAGACCGGAGTTGGCCTTGATGGTGATCTTGTTTTCTTTGCCGGTACCCTTGTCCTTCGCGGACACGTGCAGGATACCGTTGGCGTCGATGTCGAAGGTCACCTCGATTTGCGGCACACCGCGAGCTGCAGGTGGAATACCCTCGAGATTGAACTCACCCAGTGCCTTGTTGCCGGCAGCGATTTCGCGCTCGCCCTGGAAGACCTTGATGGTCACCGCGGGCTGGTTGTCGTCAGCCGTCGAGAACACCTGCGAGAATCGAGTGGGAATTGTGGTGTTCTTGTGGATCATCTTGGTCATGACACCGCCCAGGGTCTCTATACCCAGAGACAACGGAGTCACGTCAAGCAGCAGCACGTCCTTGCGATCGCCCGACAACACTGAACCTTGAATGGCGGCACCAGCAGCCACGGCTTCGTCAGGGTTCACGTCCTTGCGAGGCTCGCGACCAAAGAACTCTTTGACCTTTTCTTGCACCTTGGGCATGCGGGTCATACCGCCGACCAGGATGACATCGTCAATGTCGCCAACCTTGATCCCCGCATCCTTGATGGCAATGCGGCATGGTTCGATCGTGCGCTCGATCAGTTCTTCGACAAGCGCTTCTAGCTTGGCACGCGTCAACTTGAGGTTCAGATGCTTAGGACCGGAGGCATCCGCAGTGATGTAAGGCAGGTTGATCTCGGTCTGCTGCGCAGACGAGAGTTCAATCTTCGCCTTTTCAGCGGATTCCTTCAGACGTTGCAGAGCCAGGACGTCCTTCGAGAGGTCGACACCGCTTTCTTTCTTGAACTCATCGATGATGTAGTCGATAAGGCGCTGGTCAAAGTCCTCACCACCGAGGAAGGTATCACCATTGGTGGAGAGCACTTCGAACTGCTTTTCGCCGTCGACGTCTGCGATTTCGATGATGGATACGTCAAAAGTACCGCCGCCCAAGTCGTAAACGGCAATCTTGCGGTCGCCCTTTTCGGCTTTGTCCATACCAAACGCCAACGCCGCCGCAGTCGGCTCGTTGATGATGCGCTTGACATCAAGACCAGCAATACGACCAGCGTCCTTGGTAGCCTGGCGCTGACTGTCGTTGAAGTACGCAGGAACCGTAATCACGGCCTCGGTCACTTCTTCGCCAAGATAATCCTCGGCGGTTTTCTTCATTTTGCGTAGAACGTCGGCCGACACCTGTGGGGGCGCAAGCTTCTTGCCCTGAGCTTCGACCCAGGCGTCACCGTTTTCGGCCTTGATGATCTTGTAAGGCATCAGGTCGATATCTTTTTGGACAGCCTGCTCGTCGTACTTGCGTCCGATCAGACGCTTGACCGCATACAAGGTATTCGCGGGATTTGTAACGGCCTGACGCTTTGCGGCGGCGCCGACAAGGATTTCGCCGTCCTGCAAGTAAGCCACAATCGAAGGCGTAGTACGCGTGCCCTCGGCGTTTTCGATGATACGAACCTTGCCGCCGTCAAGTACGGCTACACAACTATTGGTTGTGCCAAGGTCGATGCCAATGATTTTGCTCATAATCGTTAACCCTGAAAATGGAATCTTGAAACTGTTTAGTGTGCCGTTTGGTTGATCGATCCCGGATACCCAATCAACCGAACGGCACCCTGGGAATGCTTCTAATATTGGGGTGCCTTGCGGTTTTTCAAGCTGCCTTGCCAGAAGACACTGTCACCAATGCAGGACGCAGTACACGCTCAGCAATGGTGTAGCCTTTCTGCAGAAGCTCCACCACACTGCCTTCATCAAATTCGGACGGCACCGTAGATATGGCCTGGTGTATGTTGGGGTCGAATTTCGTGCCGGGCTCAGGCGCCACTTCCTTGAGCAGGTTACGCTCGAACGCCGAAGTAAGCTGACGCAGGGTAACTTCGACCCCCTCTCGCCAGGATTCGGGCGTCTGGTCACTTGCAGCCAGAGCTGCCTCGAGGCTGTCACGAACCGGCACCAGGCTTTCGGCAAACGACTCTGTGCCGAACTTGCGTGCCTTGGCCACATCATCCTGGGCTCGACGCCGAATGTTCTCGACCTCGGCTCGGGCGCGCAGCAGTTCGTCATAGTACTGCGCCACCTGTGCCTGCGCCTGTTCAAGCTGAGCCACGAGATCTTCTTCAGGCTCAGGCTGGCCGGTGTTTTCCTCGGGCTGCCCCGGAGCATCAACGGATTGATTTTCTTCTTTGGGATCAACGGGTTGATTCGGTGCCGACATAAGGGATTCTCCAATTGCTATAGATGCGATCAAATGGAAATGGGGGCTGATACCCCCATTTCAAGTCCGCATCTGCAGATATCTGCAATTCGCCACAGATTCCCGCATGAAAAGAGAAAAATGACGACGCAAAGGGGTGCTGCGTGTTTCCAGAGGCGACCTGGAAGGCCGCTTTCGACTATAGCTGAGTGGCCGAAATGCGAGGATTCCAGCCCTGTAAATGACGCTCGATGATGGCCGCAAAGCCCCGCCCCCACTGCTCGTCGTCGTTCAGGCAGGGAATAAGCGAAAAACGTTCACCTCCGTCGGCCAGAAAGGCCTCGCGGCATTCGATGTCTATTTCTTCGAGAGTTTCGATGCAGTCAGCCAGAAAACCAGGACACATGACGTCGACGTGTTTGACTCCCTGTCGGGCCCACTGACGCAAAGTGGGTTCGGTATACGGCTCCAGCCACTGTTGCGCACCAAATCGGCTCTGAAACGCAACGTGTACGAAATCCGCACCACGATCCAGCCTGCGGGCAAGCAGAACGGCTGTTTCCATGCAGTCGCGCCGATAGGGGTCTCCTTTTTCAACGACAGAACGAGGCAGGCCGTGAAAGCTGAGCAGCAGTTTCTGGGGCACGCCATGCCGAGCCCAGTGGCGCTCGGCACTAGCGGCAAGCGCGTTGATATATTCCGGTTCGGTATGAAAGCGCTTGATGAACCGCAGTTCCGGTTGGTTGCGCAGACGCGCCGCATACGACCCCACCGCATCGACTGCCGTTGCGGTAGTCGATGCAGCATACTGGGGATACATGGGCACAACAAGAATCCGCTCACATCCCGCGCTGCGCAGGCGCTCAAGAGTGTCGGACAAGGCCGGCTTGCCGTACCGCATGCCCACCTCGACCCGTGCATCTATTCCACGCGCTTCGAGCTCACGTCCCACCGCTGCGGCCTGTTCCACGCTCCAAACCAATAGAGGTGAACCTCGCTCATGCCAGATTTGGGCATAGCGAGGTACAAGCTTGCGGGGCCTTAATGTGAGGATTACGGCCCTTAGAATGGGCTGCCACAGTATCGCCGGCAACTCTATCACCCGGGGGTCGGACAGAAACTCTGCCAGATAACGCCGTATGGCCGATGCCTCCGGCGCATCGGGTGTACCCAGATTAATCAGCAAGACACCGAGCGGCCCGTGCGGGCGAGGCTCAGGATGATCGACAAACGCTTGCTCGTCGACTGGCTCGGTGTGGAAGCGGGACGAAAATAAGGCCGGCATAGGAAGTCACGTTAAAGCTACCAATACGCCAGGCAGCCAGAAAAATAGACAAATACTGCTCAAGCCGACAGTGCAGTCAGTGTCAGCTTGAACGAAAACGGGATAGTACCCGACGCTGCACTACGAATGATTATGACTGAGCGCGTTCGACAAAAGTCGGGAAGTAATGTCGACGATCGGGATGACCCTTTCATACGCCATTCGTGTGGGACCGATAACACCCAAGGTGCCCACTATTTTTCCGTCGACCCCGTAAGGTGCAGTGATGACCGATACGTCTTCCATGGGCAGCAGCTGTGAATCGCCGCCAATATATATTTGCACGCCTTGCGCTCGGCTGGAAACGTCGAGCAGCTGGAGCAGATCGGTTTTTTTCTCGAACAAGGCAAACATTCGACGCAGGCGATCCATGTCGGAAGCCAGCTCGGAGACCTCGAGCAATTTGCTTTCGCCAGAAATAACCACGGCATCGTCGTTGTCGTCTTTGGCGGTTCCTGCTTCGACAGCCGCTTGCATAAGCCGGGAGATATCGGCTTGCAGGCTGGAAAGTTCGTCGGCGATGGCCACTCGGACCTCGTCGAACGACATGCCGGCGAAATGCTGATTGAAGAAGTTGCTGGCCTCGAGAAGCTCTTGCTCGAGATAATCGCGTTGTACGAAAAGAATGCGGTTTTGAACATCGCCATCTGGCGTGACGATAATCAGCAACACGCGTTTATCGGACAAGCGAATAAATTCAATCTGCCGGAAAACCTGGGCGCGCTTGGGCGCCAGCACCACGCCAGCAAACTGACTGAGATTGGACAACAAGGTAGCGGCGGCGCTGATGGCGCGACTGGGTTCGGCAGCCGGCAACATTTCGAGAATCTCGCTAGGCTGCAACACTTCAAACCGCTGCACCGCAAGCAACTTGTCGACAAACATGCGGTACCCGCGCGGCGTGGGCACACGTCCCGCAGACGTATGAGGACTATGAATCAGCCCAAGCTCTTCGAGGTCGGCCATCACGTTGCGAATAGTGGCCGGCGACAGGTCGAACATCTTCGACAATGTGCGCGAACCTACCGGCTGACCGTCGGCAATGTAACGTTCTATCAACGCTTTCAACAGCGCTTTGGCTCGATCATCCATTGACATCTCGTTTGCGCCTCGATGGCAAAGTATTTTCCACAGGCAGCGAAGGCTTCCAGGAACTTATAATCAGGTCTATCTTACCCAAAACCAACAACAGAAGGCTTCGCTCATGCATTTTAAAACCGTCGCGCTTATCGGCAGGTACCAGGACAGCGGCCTGGACGGACCGTTGCGCGAGCTGTGCAACACGCTGCGTGCGGCGGGCTGCCAGGTAATGATAGAAGCCGACACCGCCCAAAATACCGGCATCACCGATCTGCCCATTGCCGATTACCGCCAAATTGGAGAAACCGCCGACCTAGCCGTGGTCATGGGCGGCGACGGCACCATGCTCGGAGCGGGTCGCCTTCTGGCTCCGTATAAAGTTCCACTGATAGGCATCAACCACGGCCGCCTGGGGTTCATTACTGATATACCCCTTCAGGATGCCACTAGCGCCCTTGCCCGAGTCATCGAAGGCGATTTCGAAGTCGAAGATCGCATTCTGCTCGAAGGCCGGGTGGTCCGTGGAGACAAGGTCATGTTTTCAGGCCTTGCACTTAACGACGTCGTCATCAATCGCGCGGGACGCGGCGGCATGATCGAACTGCACATCGAACTCGACGGCTCCTTCATGTACAACCAGCGGGCCGACGGTCTCATCGTCTCCACGCCAACAGGCTCCACAGCTTATGCCCTGTCGGCCAACGGTCCCATCCTGCATCCGCAGCTCAATGCCATCGTTCTGGTGCCGGTAGCTCCGCAAACCCTATCCAATCGACCTATCGTCATACCTGACAGCGGTCTCCTAAGCATGACAATCACGGCACTGGGCCGCGTTGAATCTGGCGCAAGCGTGCATTTCGACATGCAAAGCTGGTCCGACTGCCAACCTGGTGACCGCATCGACGTGCGACGTGCCAACGACACTCTGCAGTTCGTCCATCCGGCGGGCTATAGTTTCTTTTCCACGCTGCGGCGCAAGCTGCATTGGAACCGCATGCCACTACTTACAGACGACACCGAGTAAACCATGCTGCGCAGCCTTCACATACGTGACTTCGTTATCGTCGACCAGGCGGAGATTCAATTTGAGTCCGGCTTTACGGTTTTCTCCGGCGAGACAGGGGCTGGCAAATCCATACTTATCGATGCCCTCTCTCTCGCATTAGGTGCGCGTGGTGACGCCGCCTCCATTCGACAAGGTGCCGAACGTACCGATATCAGTGCGGTATTCGACGTCCCCCCCGAGCTACGCCAGTCACTTGTCGATCTCGAGTTCGATCCCGACGACGCTCTGGTTTTACGCCGCGTCATCGACAGCCAGGGCCGCAGTCGCGCGTATGTCAACGGCACGCCGGCCACGCTGGCACAACTGAGAACCCTCAGCGAATCCCTGGTTGACATTCACGGCCAACATGCGCATCAAAGCCTGATTCGCCCCGCAAGTCAGCGAGACATGCTCGACGCCCAGGGCGGACACGAAACATTGGCCCGCGAAACGCTCATGGCTTGGCAGGCCTGGCAACAAGCCGAGAAAACGCTGCAAAAAGCTCGCGACAACCAAGAGGCCCTGCAAACCGAACGCGAGCGTCTCGAATGGCAGATAGGCGAGCTTAGCCGGCTCAATCCGCGCAGGGGCGAGTGGGAAGCTCTCAGTGCAAGCCAAAATCGGCTTGCACACGCTCAGGCACTGCTCGAAGGCGCCACACAGGCGTTGGCGGCACTCGATAACGACGAAGGCTCTGCGCAGCTTTATCTTGGTGCCGCACTTCATCAACTGCAGCCTTTGTTGCGCCACGACTCCAACCTACAGGGGATATGCGACGCACTTGAGTCCGCCCGCATCGCAGCGGCCGAGGCGGTCTCCGACCTCAACAGCTATCTCGACCGGCTCGAGCTGGATCCCGACACACTGGCGCAGGCCGAGCAACGTATGTCGGCGCTTTTCGAAGCGGCACGCCAATTCAAGGTCGAACCCGAGGCCTTGCCCCAGGTGCTTGAAGACCTTAACGCCCAACTGGCCCAGACCGACAGCGCGGGCGATCTCGAGGCCATGGCATTGCAAGTTCAGAAAGCGCAAGAGCACTACCATCTGCTGGCCGGACAGCTCAGCGTCGCACGAAAAAAGGCAGCCAAGAAACTCGCCAAGCAAGTGACCGAAGCAATGCAGACCCTCGCCATGCAGGGTGGTCGCTTCGACATTGCCCTTGAGCCGGCGGCGCCTTCAGGTCACGGAAACGAAACCGTCGAGTTTCTGGTGGCCGGCCATGCAGGGGTCACGCCCCGCCCACTGGCCAAGGTTGCCTCCGGAGGCGAACTGGCGCGGCTGTCGTTGGCGCTATCGGTAATAGCCAGCCAAGCCGCTCGCGTACCCACTCTCATATTCGATGAAGTGGATACCGGGGTAGGCGGCGCGGTGGCCGAAGTGGTGGGGCGGCTGCTGCGCGAACTTGGCACTCGACACCAAGTATTGTGCGTCACGCACCTGCCTCAAGTTGCGGCATGCGGTGACCACCATTACGAAGTCAGCAAGGCCCTCGAAAGAGGAACCACGCTTTCCAGCATTCAGTTGCTGAACACCGAAGGCCGTGTAGACGAAGTGGCCCGTATGCTCGGCGGTCTCAAAATCACAGACACCACTCGAAAGCACGCGCGCGAAATGCTCTCCCAATAAAAATCGCGCCCCAAAAGCAGTCTGGCGACTCTGCTTCTGGGGCGCGATTTCGTCACAGCCATCTGTAGCGTGCACGTGATGGCAACTCAAAACCTGACGTTGCTACGTGCCAGGCAAGGCTTACGCGATCTTGCCTTTGGTGGTGCAGTCAGGACAAATGCCGTACAGCAGCATGGTGTGGCTTTCTAGTGCGAAGCCATGGTCCTTGGCGATTTTGTGCTGACGTTTTTCGATGTCGGTGTCGGAAAACTCGACAACCTTGCCGCAGTTGGTACAAATGAGGTGATCATGATGATCACCGTCGTTAAGTTCGAAGACCGCCTTGCCACCGTCAAACTGGCTGCGAACCAGGATGCCGGCTTGTTCAAACTGTGTGAGAACGCGATACACGGTCGCCAGACCGATGTCCACGTCTTCGTTGATCAAGGCCCGATAAACATCTTCGGCGCTAAGGTGGCGCTCGTCGGCCTTGCGAAAAATATCGAGAATCTTGAGTCGTGGGAAGGTCGCCTTCAAGCCCATATTCTTCAATTCATTCTGGTCGTTCATAGATAAAATAGCTCTGGCAGAAAATCAATATTGACCAAGCATAAGCCTGGCTCGGACAGATGCTGTGACGCGTTTCTTGTTATACCTTTATGATAACGGTTTTACTCGAGTTCAATAACAGGGGCACTTCGTGCTGATGACTGCAAAACCATTGGCTTTAATTCTGCGCAACAGCGTAGCTGTATGCGTGTTGGCAGCAGCGTTATCTGCGTGCGGAGGCACGAAATGGGGTTTCCCGTATCGCGCTGACGTACAGCAGGGTAACTGGGTTACGGCCGAACAAGTGGCCAGACTCGAGCGCGGCATGTCGCGCGAGCAGGTGCGCTATGTACTGGGCACGCCTACATTGCAAGACATTTTCCATGCCGACCGCTGGGACTATCCCTACTATAACAAACCGGGGTATGGCGCAGCCGAAGCGCGGCATTTCACTGTCTGGTTCGAGAACGACCTACTGGTTCGCTGGGGCGGTGATGAACAACCCGACTACCAGCCCTTCCAGATTCCTGCCCAAGCAAGCGAATCGACCGCGACTGACACACAGCCGTCAGAGTCCTCAGAGCCTCGTCCGGCATCACTGCCGGACGACGAAGATCGCCTGACCTCGCCTGAAGAGGCCGAGAACGCCGCAGCAGCTCGCGAAACTCGAGCCATGCCTGTCGGCCTGGACACCCCTTCGGTTCTTCAGAGCAACTTGCCCACCGAGCCTGGCTCACAACCGTTACGCTAAGGATTTACACCATGCGCATAGCAATTGCAGGTGCCGATGGCCGCATGGGCCGCATGTTAATTGAAGCTGTTCTGGCTTCCGACGACTTGAACCTTACCGTCGCACTCGATCGCGCCGGATCCCCAAGCCTCGGGCAGGACGCGGGTGCCTTTCTTGGAAAGGAGACCGGCGTACTTATCACGGACAATCTCGAATCCCTCAAAGACGCCGATTGCCTTATCGATTTCACCCGTCCCGAAGGAACTCTCACCCACCTTCAGGTCTGTGTCGGCCTGGGCGTCAAATGCGTTATCGGCACCACGGGATTCGATGAAACAGGCAAACAGGCAATTCAAGCTGCTGCACAGAAAACTGCGATCGTCTTCGCTCCTAATATGAGCATCGGCGTCAATGCCACTTTCAAGCTGCTGGATGTCGCAGCCAAGTTGCTCAATAGCGGCTACGACGTCGAAGTTTTTGAGGCGCATCATCGTCACAAGGTGGATGCTCCATCGGGCACTGCGCTGGCAATGGGAGAGACTGTCGCCAATGCCTGGGGCCGCAAGCTCGACGACGTGGCCGATTGGGCTCGTCACGGACACACAGGCGCGCGCGAAACCGGTCGTATCGGCTTTTCGGTAGTACGCGGGGGCGACATCGTGGGCGACCACACCGTCTATTTTTGCGGCGAAGGTGAACGCATCGAAATCACGCATCGGGCCGGTAGCCGTGTCACCTACGCGCAAGGCAGCTTGCGTGCCGCTCGCTATCTTGCCCGCAAGGAGTTCGGTTTGTTCGATATGCAGGACGTCCTGTCCGCGTAAGGCCCTGCTGTCCCTGGACCGTCGCATACGTCAGTAGCGATCATGCGACGTTCACAGGCTCTTGTTCTAGACGCACACCAAAACGCTCGTACACATCTGACTTGATCGTCTCGGCCAATAGCTGGATGTCCTCCGCGGTGGCCCCCCCATGGTTGACCAAAACGAGGGCCTGCCGGTCGTGTACCCCCGCTGGCCCTAACCGACGCCCTTTCCACCCCGCGCGATCAATCAACCAGCCTGCAGCCAGTTTATAAGTGCCATCAGGCTGAGTGTAGGCGACCAGCTCGGGCTCACTGCTTTTGACGCGGCCATAAGTTGCCGCGTCGACAACGGGATTCTTGAAGAAACTGCCAGCGTTACCCAGCACTTTGGGGTCGGGCAGCTTGCTGCGCCGGATTGCGCACACAGCATCAAACACCTGCTGGGCAGAGGGAACTGCCTCCGTATCCGGCAGAGCTTGCCTGAGTGCCGGGTAACTCAGCACAGGACTCCACGAACGAGTTAGCCTCAACCTGAGAGCTAGAATGAGCCAGCTTCCCGGTTCCGAGTGCTTGAATAGACTATCGCGGTATGCGAACTTGCAGTCACCGGGACCCATTTCCACCTTGCGGCCGGTACGAAAGTTCCAGGCCACCAGGCTATGGAAACACTGATCCAGTTCCACACCATACGCGCCTATGTTCTGAACGGGAGCCGCGCCCACTGTACCGGGAATCAAGGCCAGATTCTCGATGCCATGCCACGATTGACTGACACAGTGGGAAACGAAGCTGTGCCAGTTTTCACCGGCCTGCACCTCAACGACGATCTCCTCGGCGTTTTCCTCAACCAATCGCATGCCACGCGTTTCCACCTTGACGACAAGGCCGGATACCTTGGCACCCAGCACGACATTGCTGCCGCCGCCAAGGACGAAGACGTTCTCATAGCTTTTAACCAGGGCGGACAGCTCATCGACCTGCTTCGAATCGTCAAAACGGACGAGTGCCTCTGCACGACTAGGAAGGCCCAAGGTGTTAAAGGCGGAAAGATTCTCGTTGATGACAGGAGGCAGCACAGTGGTGTTCGATTGGGGACGAAAAGAAGATGATAATCGACGCCACGACCGGGTGGATCGCACGAGGGTGCACCGGGTTCACCACCAGAGTTTATCGCCCAGCAACAAAAAAGAAGACTCGCCACTGAAACGGGACCTGTCACGCAACCGCAAAGCACAAAAATTCTTGGGTGATCTTGCTCACTCGACAAAAATCGTGCTATAGTTGCGTTCTTTGGTGGCACCCACCAAGAAAGGTCGCAAAAATCGTGTAGCAGTTTGCTTTTTGAGCAGTAGACATCCAAACAGCAATCAAACAGCTACTTTGCGATTTGCGGCAGAAAAAAAAGTAGGATATAATTTCTTGCTTACCAAATGCGGGAATAGCTCAGTTGGTAGAGCGCAACCTTGCCAAGGTTGAGGTCGCCGGTTCGAGACCGGTTTCCCGCTCCAAATTTTGAAGTGTAGCTTTTTATATAGGCTGCATACGCTAAAAAGGGCCCTTTTCAGGGCCCTTTTTTATTGCCTGCGATTTTTGGCCTCATGATCCTGCCGGGATCACTGACAATTATTCGTGTGTGCCCTCATGCGGCTTTCTGCACGCTCAGGATCTCGTTGAACTCAAGCACGTTACGGTCGGGATCACGAATAAAACAGACGTTTCTACGCCCATGACCCAGTTGAAGGGGGCCTTCGCTGATTTCAATGTTTTCACGCCTGAGCCAAGCAACGAGCTCGTCCATGCTTTCGATGACGAAAGCCGCATGGGTGTAACCAGGGCGCTTGACTGGCGCATCCAGCAGCACATTGCCCTCTTTAGCCGCCTCGCCATTGAATATCAGGTGAATCCTCAGGCCTGTCGGATGTATCAGCCCGCAGGCCTTGTCCTTTAGCGAGAATTCATCGGGGTCGCGCACAAAGCCCAGTTTGGAATAAAAAACCTCGGACTTGGCCAAGTCGGTAACGCGGATACCAACATGATCGAGGCGAAGAGTGTCAAAGCGCATAAAAGCTCCAGAGTAAATTTTCTTTAATGAACAACGGCCACCGCCAGGTGATGCTCACGCCGCAAGACCTGCATTCGCCGCCTGAAAAGGAACGAAACCAGGAAGCTGCTCAACCTGACCCAGCCACGCGCGGACACGCGGATATCCGGATAAATCGACATTACCTTCGGGCGCACGTGCGACATAGCTATATAGCGCAACGTCAGCCAGGCTGGGCAGCTCGGTGCCCGCGATCCATGTACGGTCTCCAAGGGTTTGCTCCATCACCGACAGAGTCGCATGCGAGCGCCCGATAACCTCCTCGGCGTTGAACGGTGCGTCAAACACCGTGATCAGCCGTGCAGCGCACGGGCCGAATGCAATTTTTCCGGCGGCCACCGAGAACCACCGTTGTATTTCCGCTTCGACAAGCGGATCGTCCGGCAACCAATGAGACGGTCCCAACTTTCGAGCCGCATACACCAGAATGGCAAGCGAGTCCGAAATGATGAGGCCGTTATCGTCCAGTACGGGGACCTCACCAAAAGCATTGAGGGCCAGGTAATCGGGCTGGCGATGGGCGCCGGCGGCCAGATCGATATTCACGATTTCGTGCTGGATGCCTGCCAGTGAAAGAAACAACTTGGCGCGATGGGCGTGACCTGACAAAGGAAAGTAATAGAGCTTCATGACGGTTGTCCTCCTGATTTCGACGAATTCATTATGTTCCTTGCCAACACCAGAGAGAATCCGTTCAAATGGCATTTCATTGTTGCGGATTTAGCCGGCAATCACGGGTGTGCGAGGCGAAAAATGGACAAGCTGCGAATGCTGAGGACCTTTATCACGGTGGCAGAACACGCCAGCTTCGCCGAAGCGGGACGGCGCTTGAACATGTCACCCACCACCGTTTCTCGGGCGGTTGCTGCGCTCGAGGCCGACCTGGGCGTGCAGTTGCTTTTACGCACGACACGTAGTGTTCGGCTTACCGATGAAGGCGTAGAGTTTCTGGCTCGATGCAAGTCAGGCATCGCCGATATTGACCTGGCTTACGACGCCGTACGCAGTGGTCAATCGACGCCAAGCGGCACGCTCACAATTACCGCTCCGGTGATGTTTGGCCGCCAACATGTTCTACCTGTGGTAGTAGAACTCCTGCAGCTATACCCCAGCCTTCAGATCAAGTTGCTACTGTTGGACCGCGTCGTGAATCTGGTTGAAGAAGGCCTGGATATGGCGGTACGCATCGCCAACCTCCCCGACAGCTCGCTGCACATGTTGCGACTGGGCGAAGTGCGCAGGGTATTCAGTGCTAGCCCCGAGTACATTGCGCGCAGGGGAAAGCCCAACTCGATGGCTGACCTCCACAACCATGACCTTATCTGGCTCTCCGACGAAAGCGGACCGAACAGCGGTTGGGGACTGGATGCGCATCGGCAATATGGCCACGGGGTAAGGATATCGGTCAACAATATGGATGCAGCTGTCTCAGCGGCAGTCGCCGGCCTGGGTGTGGTAAGAACACTTTCGTATCAAGTTGCGGGGGAAATTACTTCCGGAAGGCTCGAACGAGTTGTGACCGACGACGTGGCGCCGGCCCTTCCCATTTCCCTGCTATTTCACAGTGGGCGCAAAAATCACCCGAACGTTCGCGCATTCATCGAAATGGCCAAGCGCCACTTGCGCGGGGCGTCCTTATAGACTTAGCTCAGATCCTCGCGCCCACATTCCTATGTTGCTGCATGGCGCAGTCAGCAGTCACTGTTCGGGCATCACGAATAGTGTTGTAGGGCCAGCGCGGTTTATCGATGCAAGATACCCCGATACAGTTGGGGCTTCATATCCATAACCCTATTACGCTGGAGATTCCCCCATGCCTACACGCGACGTCGTTTATCCCCCCAAACGCCATGCCCTGTATGACCGCAACCGATACTCACCTGCCATCAGATCAAACGGATTTCTTTTTGTCTCGGGCCAGGTCGGCAGCCTTGAGGACGGGTCTGCTCAAACGGGTCTGAAAGAGCAGGTCCGCCAAGCCTTCAAAAATCTCAACGCCATACTTGAAGAAGCAGGCGGCAGCTTCGACGATGTCATCGACGTAACGATATTCATGGTGGATCCGGCGTCCACCTTTGAAGAAGTCTGGACTGTCGTACCTGAATTCTGGGGAGAGGCTCCTTACCCAACCCTAACTGCGGTAGGAGTCACATGGTTGTATGGCTACGACTTCGAAATCAAAGTCATTGCGAAAGTTCCGGAGTAGACATCTTGTATGATGGGCAGCGTTGCCGCAGCAGACGGCGGCTTGTTTCGAACGCCGCCCGGATTCATTATGGACACGACCGTAGTTATATTGACAGCCTTTGTTGCCTGGCTGATTTTGCGAACCCAATACCAACGCACGCGTATCGCCCTGCTTGGGCGCCATCTTTCGGCGCTGCAACTTGAGCGCCACATGGAAACGCTGACGCAGGGCTACACGCGCGCCATCCATGAGGAAACAGAGGCTCGACAGCTGCAGGTCTTCGAAACCTTCGCCCAGACGGAGCAGGCCGTTGCCGCACAGGGGCGGGCCCTTGCCGACTCCATGCAAAAAGAGAACTCGCAAGCAACCGCCATGGGTGCGCTGTCATTCACGGTCCCTTATATAGAGCGCATCGTTCCTTCGATGACACGGGACTTTCGCAAGCTGCTGCATATACACGCGGCAGGTTTGCGCCGCGTCGTGGACAACGAAGCGGGTCTGGACCCCAAAGCCCGGGCCTACCGCCTGTCAGCCGAGTTGTACCTTCTTCAGCACAGTTGCCATTGGTTCTGCAAGTCGCGCGGTGTTGCGGATGCCCGCCTAATGTTGCGCCACAAGATTGATCACCGAAAGGTGCTCGAATCTGTGTCGGAAGAAACTCGTGCTGCGTATCAGCGATGGCTGCAGAATGAGTCCGCAGCCGGCCCGGCCCATTAAGAAGTTTGCCCTTCAGTGCGTCTGAGGGCCAATGGTTGCGCCCTGCACGCCGACACGAACTGAGCGTCGTAACTCGCAAACAGCACGACCCTGTCCTGCGACCATCTTCTGAACACGTCGATCAGCACCGAGCAGGCGCGAGAATCCACGCCATTGGTAGGACCGTCAGCGATAACTACCTCCGGCTCCCCCAAAGCGGCCGCGGTCAGATAGACTTTCCTGCGAGTACCGGTGGACATCTGCTCGAAACGCTTTTCCAGGTGAGGCTCCAGTTCGAGTTGCACTGCCAAATCGAGAATCCCTTGATCGACAGTCACACCTTTTTCGGCGGCCACCTTTTCAAGTAACTCGCGGCCTGTCATGTGCGGGTACAACATGCAGTCCTCGGGGATATACGCAAGGCGGGCTTTCGCGGCTTCCGGTTGCGTGCGCATCGAATATCCCCCAATCCATACATCGCCCTGAGTCGGCGACAACTGCCCCGCCACGATCGAGAGGAACGTCGTCTTTCCGGTGCTTTCTTCTTCGCAGAGTGCAACGCAGCCGGGCCCGAATCTAAGGTTCAGGCCCTGAAAGAGCGGGTAATCGCCATACTGTTTGCCAAGACTTTCGATGCGCAACATGCGGCAAGTTTACCTAAACCTGAAAATCTACGGGAAAACCCCAGTGTAAATTCGTTGGTGTACGGAGTAAATTAGTTGGTATACAAACCAATTCTAGACATATACTTTTATTCAAGTTACTTTGCGGAGACCAGCCATGCAGTTCTACCTCAACGGCTATCGCTTCGGTGATCCCGAAATCCACGATCCCGCTCCAGGGTTCGAAAATCCTTCGGACGATCTGCCTGAAACCGTCGATGTCCTGATCGTCGGCTCGGGTCCGGCGGGTTTGATCCTATCAGCTCAACTATCCAGTTTTCCGGGTTTCACGACACGCATAATCGAACGACGCGACGGCCCCCTGCAGCTTGGCCACGCTGATGGCGTCGCCAGCCGCACTGTCGAGATGCTGGATGCCTTCGGCCTTGCCACGCGTCTGGTTCGCGAAGCCTGCTGGATTACGGAAACTGTGTTCTGGCGCCCGGACGAAAAGAATCGCACGCATATCAAACGCACGGGCCGGGTTGACGATGCAGCGACCGAGCTTTCTGAAATGCCGCACGTCATTGTGAACCAAGCCCGTCTACAACAGTATTTGCTGCAGTACATGGAAAATTCGCCGACCCGTCTCAAACCGGATTACGGACTGGAGGTCGTCAAGGTCGAAGTGGCCCATTCCGGTGACTACCCGGTTACGGTCACCATGCGTCCAACCGCAGGCGGGCCTGAACGCACCATACGTGCCAAATACGTCGTTGGTACCGATGGCGCGCGCAGCGTCGTTCGAACATCCATTGGTCGAGAACTACACGGCGACATCGCCAATCATGCCTGGGGTGTCATGGACATCCTTGCAGTCACCGACTTCCCGGACATTCGTATCAAGGCTGCCATTCAGTCGGCTGATGAAGGCAATATCCTTCTGATTCCCCGTGAAGGCGGTTACCTCGTCCGCCTGTATGTTGACCTTGGCGTGGTGGACCCTGCCCGACGCGATGAAATTCGCAGCACCACTGCCGACCAGTTGATCGACATCGCGCAGAAGGTGCTTCATCCGTACACGCTCGAAGTCAAGGACGTCGTATGGAGCTCGGTGTATGAAGTAGGCCAGCGCGTTGCCGACAAGTTCGACGACGTGCCCGCGGATCGGGTCGATACGCAATTGCCACGCGTCTTCATAGCCGGTGACGCCTGCCACACTCACAGCGCGAAGGCTGGCCAGGGAATGAATGTGTCGATGCAGGACACTTTCAACCTTGGCTGGAAACTCATCGCCGTGCTGCAAGGGCGCTCCCATCCTTCTTTGCTTCATACGTATTCAGCCGAGCGGCAGCCAGTTGCCAAGGAACTGATCGATTTCGACAAGGAATGGTCGGCAATCATGGGTTCGCCACCCAAAGACCCCTTGCACCCGGAGCGCGGTGGGGTCGATCCGGCCGAACTACAGGAATACTTTGTCCGGTCGGGACAATACACGGCGGGCCTGGCCACCCACTACCCTGCCGGCCCCTTGTTCGGCACTGATGAACATCAGGCACTTGCAAAAGGCTACACCATCGGCATGCGCTTTCATTCGGCACCCGTCCTACAAGTGGCCGATGCCAAGCCTGTTCATCTGGGACATGTACATCGCGCTGATGGCGCATGGCGGCTTTACGCATTCGCCGACGCGGATGCCAGCAAGCTGAAAGCTCTGATGAATTGGCTCTCCGACTCCGACGACTCTCCGGTCAAGCGCTTCACCCCGGCCGGGGCCGATCCGGACAGCATCATCGACGTACGAGCGATCTACCAGCAGCCGCACCACGAAATCGAGATCGACAAGCTTCCCTCCATGCTGTTGCCGCGCAAGGGTCAATTTGGGCTGATCGATTACGAGAAGGTTTTCAGCCCAGATCCCAGCAAGGACAATATTTTCGACTTGCGCAGTGTCGATCGCACACACGGCGCCATGGTTCTAGTGCGCCCCGATCAATACGTCGCGCATGTCTTGCCGCTGGATGCACACGACACCTTGGCGGCATTCTTCGCGCGCTTCATGCTTGAGCCCCGCGAGTGAGCAAGCTTGCGAAAATCCTGCCGCACACCGGATCATTGATCCGGCGTGCGCAGCAGCGGCATGCTGCTGAGTGGCTGCGCCTGGTACCCACCACGATTACCAGCGTCCAGTTTGCGGCGCTGGCATTTCTGGCCGAGACGCCGGGCGCAAGTCAACGCGAACTGGGCGACGCCCTTGAAATCGACAGGTCGACCGTGGCGGACCTGGCCGCTCGCCTCGAACGCCACGGACTGGTAGTGCGCGAACAGGACCAGGCTGATCGGCGTCGAAACGTTCTGCGGGTCACACCTGAAGGCCTGCGCGAGATGAAACGCCTGCGCCCCCATGTCGACCACGTCGAAGACGCACTGACCCGCAGCTTATCGCCGTCCGAGGTCGCCCAGTTACGCACCCTGCTTTTGCGGCTCCTCGAAGAATAGCTCCACGCAAGTGTTGGCTGGCTTCGTGGCCTACGTCCGCATGCGGGTATAATGCCAGCTCGCATTCCATGGGTTCCCTAACCCCATCCGACAAAAAGGCAGACGATGTCAATTCCTTCCAGCCCGCAATCGCGGGAATCGTTTTATCTTTCCCTCCTGGTCGCTTTCCACATATTGGTCATCATCGCCAGTAACTATCTGGTGCAGTTGCCCATCGACTTGTTCGGCTTTCATAGCACCTGGGGCGCATTCAGCTTCCCGTTTATTTTCCTTGCCACCGACCTGACGGTCCGACTCATCGGTAAGTCACAAGCCCGTCGTGTCATAGCGCGCGCCATGATCCCAGCACTGATAGCGTCATACGTGGTTTCGGTGCTTTTCCACGAAGGGCAATTCAACGGCTTCGGTTCATTGGGTGAATTCAACACCTTCGTGTTTCGTATTGCATTCGCAAGTTTCGCTGCCTACGCATTGGGGCAGCTGCTGGATGTCCAGGTGTTTGACCGCATGCGCCGCGGCTACGTCCAGTGGTGGGTGGCACCCGCCGCCGCATCGGTAGTGGGCCAGGCACTGGATACCGCAGCGTTCTTCAGCATCGCTTTCTGGCGTAGCAGCAACCCCTTCATGGCCGCCAACTGGGTAGAGATCGCGGTAGTGGACTACGTGATCAAGCTATTGGTCAGCCTGCTGCTGTTTGTGCCAATGTACGGCATTGCGTTGAACGCCATCATCAGGATGATGAAGCGAGGCACAGCCGTCGCAAACGCGGCATAAACCCGCGTCTAGTCGTCCTGAAGGCGTCCCGTCGCCTGAAGCTCTTGCCTCATGCGTTCAAGAATGCGGCAGAACACTTCTGCGGGAAGCGATGTGGTGGGCGATTCGACTTCGCCAGTGTCATGCACAAGCCTGAAGCCGGCCGTTGAAAGCAACACCTGAGCCAAACCTGCATTTTGAGCCACTCGTGCACGAATGGCACGTTCGATCAGGGCATGATGCTGAGTAGAGCCATACGTAAGGCGCTCGCCCTGCCAGTATGCCCCACTACGATCAGCCTCAGCACCAAGGCTCTTGGCGTCCCAACCATAGAGCACAAACGCCCGTTCACGACGGGGGTCTCCCTGCGGGAACTTGATTCCCTGAATAAAGCCTTCGATCGAGGCAAACAGGACCCCATCAAGGGTAAACGGCGAAAGTGGGAAATTCGATAGCGCAACTCCGCGCCAATCTTGCGAAGTACTTGAAATATTCAGTGTTTTTTCCATCGCCTGCATCCACCTTGTTCGAGTTACCCGGCACACGTCGTCCTTGATCACTATCAACCCTGCCGTTGTGTATAATAGCGGACTTAGCTTCTTGGGGCCCAAGGCTTGAGCGATAAGTTAGAAACTTGGTGCTTTGCTCTTCGAAGCTATAAAACACAGGCTTGAACGGGCTTCTTTGCAAAGCGATAAGCGATAGCGGAACGCAATATAAGGAATAAGTTCAGAGTGTGTTTGATCGGCAGTATCTTTGGGCGCAATGGCAGAGTGGTTATGCAGCGGATTGCAAATCCGTGTACCCCGGTTCGATTCCGAGTTGCGCCTCCATCATCTTGCAGCTTCTCGCAAAATTCCCCCTAGCTTTCTCCACCGCCCGGTCTCTTCATATACATTCGTCGTTGGCTCGACAGCACCATATACGCGCACGGAAACGCACAGACCCGTGGTTCCAAGCCTGCTGCGTCTGCTCATCGGTAGCCATCATGCAGCTGGTGTTTCCCCCGCTGCCGTTTGGCATTTTTTCTTCACAATAGTATCGGGCAAGGCTGAAAGAGAAATCAATCTTACCGGCGCGTATCTCTCTGCGTAGCATTAGTTTCCTTGGCCTCCCAAAAAGTCGGCCAGCTAATTTCAGGAGAGTTTCATGAAGCCTACTGCTCGCATACTTCGCAGCCGCCCAGCATATCTGGCGGCCATTCTGGGTGTCCTTCATTTCTCGGTGGCTGCCTCGTCCTCGTCAGCGATGGAACCCGCAGACAACGCAGCTTTAATAGCCGAATCGTTCGAAAAGTGGAAGAACGGCCAGGGCACTGTGTTTGATTTGCTTGCAGACGACGCACGCTGGACAGTCGCGGGCATCAGCCCTTTATCCGGAACTTATGAGTCAAAGTACGAATTGGTGGAAGAGGCCGTCAAGCCAATCCATTCGCGACTGCGCGAGCCAATCACGCCGGCAGTCAAACATATCGTGGCGCAAGGCAATCAAGTTGTTGTCATTTGGGACGGTACAGCCACGTCAATAGACGGCTCGACCTACAGCAACAGTTACGCGTGGCATCTCACCATCGTCGGCGGAAAAATCACCGAGGTCCTCGCATTTCTCGACACCTGGAATCTTAATGAATTAATGAAAGAGGATTTAACCGGACCTGGTGTCGCAGCGGATTGAAATCACGCTTCTTTAATAGTACAAAGTCCGCCAGTCAGCATTTGTGGTTATACGAGGATATGAACCATGAAAAGGCATACGGTGGATTTGTCGCAGTACCCCGACCTGGTCGTGATTTACTTGGGCATGCGGGTAAACGTGCTCCGAGGCGTCAAGACTCTGCTTGGCTTTGGCCCCAAGATCGCGACAGTAGATAAACAAAAGCCCGATGGCCTGTTGGCGCACGAGAACCTGCTTTATTCGGTTTTCCCGCTGCATATTGGCATGCGCCAATACTGGCGAGACTTTGAAAGCCTTGAGCAGTGGGCACGTTCCGAGCCCCATAGAATCTGGTGGAAAGAATTCCTTAAAGACTCCAAGGGCACGGGCTTCTGGCATGAAACCTATTTCAAACGTGGCGGCATGGAAGCCGTTTATGTCGACGTGCCCGACCGCTTCGGCTTACGTGCTTTCGCGCCAGAGCTTGAAGCCCGCGGTTCAATGTTCTCGGCACGACAACGTTCGGGACGCCACGACCGGCCCGGGCCCGCGCCGGTCGTGAACGAAAGTGAGTTCTACCGACAGCAAGAAGAATCATGAACATGTCGAATCATGTGATCTCGCGAAATGTATGCGGGATCATGGTCGCTACTGTATTACTGTGCACGGCAAGCCCGTTGTGGGCTGGACCGCTCAGCGCACAGATCACTGAGGCAAGAAACGACCGAGGCGTGGTGCGTTGCGGTCTGTTCAAGGAAGCTACCACGTGGCGAAACGAGGATCAGGCTTGGCGTACTGTCGACGCAAGCTTGCAAAGCGGGCAGGCGCAATGCGATTTTGGTACGGTCCCTCCAGGCGACTACGCGATTGCTGTTTTCCATGCCGAACATAATGAAGCAAAGGTTAGCTACGGATTCCTCGGCAAACCAAAGCAAGGAGTTGGGTTCTCCAACAACCCTTCGATTACGTTCGGCGCGCCGGATTTCGCCGAAGCGGTGTTCAGAGTCGACACACACGCCCTGGTGCTCCCTATTCACCTGACTTACTAAAGAAACTGCGGGACGTATTAGCGCTCCGGCGCCGATACGTCCCGCAATAACGGCATTCAAGATCGAATGCCTGCATGCGTCTTGATTACTGCTATTAAGGAGAACGACCTGTGATGAGGCGGATGAGGACCATCACAATGGCCACCACGATCAAGATATGAATGAAACCGCCCACGGTATACGACGTGACCAGTCCCAGAAGCCAGAGAATCAGTAGAATGACTGCAATCGTGTAAAGCATGGCATTTTCCTTTCTTTGCGTTGTTGAAAACCCGGACAGGAGCTTTGTGCTGCCTTCGCAAGTGGTAATTTTTACCCTCTCAGCGCTATTTTCCGAGCCAGGATGGCCCGGCCCCGCCCATTTTTCAGCCACTGCCTGTTATCCCACTTAAAAAAAGATAAAAGAGCAGGGTTGCTTCTTAATTTGCTGCTGCTTCCTCCTTGTTGCCTAAGAAAATCGCCCGATTCTTTGCAAGTTTCGTGCCTACGGTAACGCATTTTCTCTGACGCTCCTAGCCCAGCTGACGGCACGGTACTTGCTCTGGTCTGAGTGACCTTCTTCGGTCTGTCAAACAGGAGAATGCTATGACTATGAAGAAAAAGCTCGCCATCGTAGTTTGCAGTGTGCCTTTCGCGCTGGCGCCACTTGCCTATGCTCAAACGGGAGGCACGGTAGAAGGCACAACCTCGCCTCAATCCGGCAATCAAACTGATATGGGTGCAGACGGCGCATCGAACTCCGGCAGCACCAGCGGTAGCGGATCTTCCAGCAGTGGATCTTCCAGCACTGGATCGTCGAGCGGTGGAGCGTCCAGTAACGCGTCCTCCAATGGTGGCACGACAAACAGCAACGACACCACATCCAAGCAATCAAGCAGTGCGCCCGAATCGGGTGCCTCGGCAAGCGGTAGCAGTGCCTCATCGGCTGGATCGACCGGCGGCGATTCAACCACCTCCGGCGCACCAGCCAGCAGTGCAACCAGCAACCCCGGAGCTGGAAACGCATCGGGATCCACGACCCCCAGCGGATCCGACACGACGCCGGCCGCCAGCAGCTCTTCTGGTAGTTCGGCAACAACGGGGTCAAGCGCAAATGCGGACGCCGCCAGCGGTGAAAGCTTTGACGCAAAGCTGAAAGGAAAATCGGTTTACAACGAGAATGACGAAAAAGTGGGGGATGTCAAAGATCTGGTGATGTCTTCCGATGGCAAAGTCACTCACGTAATTTTGGGTGTAGGCGGCTTTGTCGGTGTCGGAGAGCATCCCGTCGCCATTCCTTTTGACGAAATCAACACTACCGGCGACAAGCTGACTCTGCGTGGGTATACCAAGGATAAGCTGAAGGAAATGCCAGCCTACGAATATCCGAAAGAAGAGCGCTCAGCCGCGCCTGCACCCGCCACTTCGGGTGCTTCGCCAATGGGTCCGCGTTAATGACTACTTAGCTTGATGAAGGGCAGGCTCTGCGGCCTGCCCGGTACCGACCTGAACGAGATGGCGTACAGACTTTCATAACAATGGCGCATTATGGAGCCAGACATGAACGATCCCACCAAGAAACCCGACGAAACCACCCCTTTCCCGACCAAAGACGACCATCCCGATTCTCCCAGCGTGAGTACTCCGCCAGAACCGACGAAGCGGTCGGAAGAAGAGCGTCTTGATGAGGGCCTTGAAGAAACTTTTCCGGCAAGTGATCCAATATCGATCAGCACGGATAAGGAAAAAAAGAAAGCAGGCTAATGCTTAGCCTGCTTCGGACCGCCCTAAGGGGCGTACATGATCGGCACGCGGCGGATTAATCCTTTTCGTCGCGTTTACTTTTGGACTGCTGGTTTGAATCGCGGCTGCCTTCATTCTTGGACCGATCAGCATCGGGAGCGACCCAATTCAGGGGTTCGATCACAAAAGGGGGTTTTTTCTGTGTCGGTTTTTTCGACATGTGTTGAACTCTCCTTGCATGCAGCGGCCAGACGCAACATGCGCCGGCAACACCCAACATCATACCATCTTATGTCAACTTTATCCAGTATTGGCAGATAACTTCACCGATATTGGCGTTATCATGACGCGTTCACTGGAATTAAAGAGCTTGATTAATGGATGACAGCGTTAAAGCTGCACTGGCTCGCTGGCCCGACGTGCCGGCCGTATACGGCTGGCTTTCTTTATCCGAGTCGGGGCAGTGGCGGTTGCATCCGGATGGCACCGGATGGGGAATCGCAGCCGACAGGTCGCCCTCTGAAGTGGCGCCGGGCGAACCCATCGAGAACGAGCAGATTCTCGGCTTCATCAATCGGAACTATGCAAGCGACGCGCAAGGCCGTTGGTTCTTTCAGAACGGCCCCCAACGCGTTTATGTACGTCTGGATGCCGCTCCTTATATCTTGCACCTGGACACCCCCTCCCAAACGTTTCACACCCATAACGGCTTACTCATAGCGCACATCCGAGAATGGTTGATCGACGAGGCTGGCCGCTTGTATGCCAGTACCGAGCATGGCCCGGGCATGATCGCAGGGAGGGATGCCGCACTGGTGTTCGAAGCCTTACATACTCCGGCCGGAGCGCCCTTGATGGAAAAGCTCGAACATGTCATTGCCGATAACGCGACCTTCGACATTCCTGCCTTGCTAAAGGATGATGAAATCGCTGACATGAAAGTTCAATTCCTGCTGCCCGGCATCACCTCCCACGACAACGCGGACGCTATCGCGGTGCACTTTTGCGCGTCTTCTGATCTGGGCCGACGCTTGGGTTTCTCTCGTTTGCCTGCCCCATGAACATCCGGCCTAAATAAATATAGAATAGGGCCATGACGACCCCCGCCCCTTCCTTCTACTTCCCTGCGCCGCGCACTCAAAAATTCTGCAGTCAATGCAGCGCTGCCATTACCTTGCGTGTGCCGCCAGACGACAATCGCATGCGCGCCGTCTGTGAAAATTGCGGGGCCATTCATTACCAGAACCCGCGCAATGTCGTGGGTGTGCTTGCAGTGTGGCAAGATAAAGTTCTGTTGTGTCGCCGCGCTATCGAACCGCGGCATGGTAAATGGACGCTCCCCGCAGGTTTCATGGAGCTTGGTGAAACGACGGCGCAAGGCGCAATGCGGGAAACTCAAGAAGAAGCGGGAGCCCAGATCGAGCTTGGCCCTTTGTACACAGTCATCGACGTACCGCACGCCGAGCAGGTTCATTTCTTCTACCTCGCCAAGGCCTTGTCTGCCGATCTTTTTCCAGGCCCTGAAAGTCTAGAAGCCCGGTATTTTCCGCTGGACGAAATCCCCTGGTCATCGCTTGCCTTTCGCACCGTGATCACGACACTGGAACATTACGTGGCCGACGTCGAGAAAGGAGATTTCCCAATGCATCATTACGATATTCCCCTGCCCGTACCCGACTAAGCATTCCCAACGTGAACCCACTGGTCTGGATCGACGAGCACACCCCTTTGCCTCATCCCAGCAGGGCGCTACCAGAAGGCCTGCTGGCCGTGGGCGGCGAACTGACAATTCAACGTCTTACCGAAGCCTACACGCACGGTATCTTTCCCTGGTTCAACGAGGGAGATCCTGTCTTGTGGTGGAGTCCCGATCCGCGCATGGTGCTGCCTTGCGCAGAGTTCCGCGCGTCGAACTCTTTGCGGAAGCGACTCCGTCAGCTCGCACGGGATGATGCGAACCCCTCGGCGACCTGGCAGATACACATCAATACCGCGTTTGCAGACGTGATACAGGCATGCGCCGAACCGCGAGGTAGCGTCGCGGGCACGTGGATTTCCCCACAAATCCGGGCTGCCTATCAAAAATGGCATCAGGCCGGATATGTGCACAGCATAGAAACATGGAAGGACGGCGAGCTGGTGGGCGGACTTTACGGCGTGTGTCTTGGCCGCATGTTCTTTGGCGAGTCGATGTTCGCCCGCGTGCCAGACGCGTCCAAGCTGGCCTTGGCCTACCTCGTGACCATGCTGCAAAACCACGGTATCTCCCATATAGACTGTCAGCAGCAAACGGCACATCTGGCCCGGCTAGGTGCACGCCCTATCGACCGCGAGACGTTCCTTGACATGGTTTCGGCGGCCCAGCAACACTCGACGCCGCATTGGCCATCCGGCAGACTTTTATCCGACGGGCGGCTTGCAGCCTTGCCACCCAAGACGCCATAATGGGGTAAGCCACCGCCAGTTGAGCGACGTCATGAGTTACCCCAACGAGCCAACGCTCAAGACCCTGCAGTTCTATTCGACCGCATCGTATCCCTGCAGCTATATCGATGGGCGCGAAGCTCGATCGCAGGTCGCTGCACCTACGCACCTGATCGATGCGTCAACATATTCTCAATTGGTAGTTCAGGGCTTTCGTCGCAGCGGTTTCTTCACCTACCGCCCCCACTGCGATACCTGCCGGGCATGTCTACCCATCCGCGTGGCCGTCGGAAGTTTTCAGCCCAACCGCACTCAACGAAAGATCTGGCGCAAGCATCAGAGTCTTCGCGCGCGCAATGCGCCGCTCGAGTTTCACCCCGAGCATTTCGAACTGTACCGACGTTATGTCTCCACCCGCCATGCGGGCGCGGGCATGGACGACGATGACCAATCGCAATACACACAGTTCTTATTGACGAGCCGGGTCGATACGACGCTTATCGAGTTTCGAGATCAAGACGATACGCTGCGGATGGTGTCGATCATTGATATCCTCGATACCGGCCTGTCTGCCGTCTATACTTTCTTTGATCCACAGGCGCCAGGAAGCCTCGGCACCTACGGCGTGCTTTGGCAGATCGATCGCTGCCGCGCCATGGGTCTACCATGGCTCTACCTCGGATACTGGATCCAGGAAAGCCGTAAAATGGCGTACAAAATACATTATCAGCCTTGCGAAATATTGCGCGGCAGTCACTGGACCCCTCTCTGAACCGATGTCCCTGCTTTTCAATTCCTATCCGCTGGCGCGCACGGCGCTCTTCTCCCTGGACGCCGAAACCGCTCACGAACTAACTCTCACCTCCCTTCAAAAAGCGTACGATTGCCGGCTCACACGCCAGCTTTTGGCCAGTCGTCCCAGCCTGCCGGTGCAATTGATGGGAATGTCGTTGCGAAACCCCGTGGGACTTGCTGCCGGACTCGATAAGAACGGTGCGCATATCGACGCGCTGGGCCAGTTGGGCTTTGGCTTCATTGAAGTAGGAACCGTTACGCCTCGCGCGCAAGCCGGCAATCCTAAACCTCGCATGTATCGCCTGCCCGAAGCCAACGCTTTGATCAACCGGCTGGGTTTCAATAACGACGGGCTCGAACGGTTCATTGCCAACGTCACGCGCAGTACCTGGCGCCAAGAAGGCGGCATTCTGGGACTGAACATCGGCAAGAATGCCGATACGCCCATTGAGAAAGCCGTCGACGACTACCTCATCGGTCTCGAGGGAGTTTATCCGCACGCCGATTACGTGACAGTGAACATATCATCGCCCAACACGCAGAACCTCCGGACTCTACAAGGTGGGGACGAGCTCGATGCACTGCTGCGTGCACTACGCGAGAAACGTGAGGCATTGTCGGATACGCATCAAAGACGAGTGCCGCTGGTCGTCAAGATCGCTCCCGATCTATCTACTGAACAAGTTGATCGTGTTGCCGATATCCTCACGCGCCACAACATTGATGGTGTCATCGCAACCAACACCACCATCACTCGTGATGCAGTGCAGGGCCATCCCCATGCCGGGCAAGCCGGAGGGCTTTCGGGTCCACCAGTGCATGCTTTGTCGTTGATCGTGATTGAAAGGCTCAGGCAGCGACTGGGTGACGCCTTGGCAATCATCGGCGTGGGCGGCATTCACGAGGGACGCCACGCACAAGAGAAGATCGCGGCTGGCGCAAACGCTGTGCAGCTTTACACCGGCTTAATCTATCGTGGGCCGGCCCTGGTCAAAGAGTGTGTGCGTGCCCTGCACACTTCCCGTAAGCCGGCGTAAGCGCCCCGCTCCGTCAAACAATCCACCAACGGACAAAGCCCCGGCAAACCGCGTAGGTATGCTGGGGCTTTGTTTGCCTGTCGCACTGATCAAGAGCAACGGCAGACCGGCAATGACCGGCCGATGGGTGTAGCCGTTTTACGCTGCGCGGCGTGAACGCGATGCGGGTTTGGATGCAGCTTCGGCTGCCGTGGAAGCGGCCTGAAACGTCGCATTTGCAGCGGCGGTCAAGTTCGACTCCGCCGTTTGCGTGGCTTGCTTGGCGGCTTTGCTTAGCGACTCGTAAGCGTTACTCACCGATGCAACCGTCGACTTCATCAAGGCAACGGCACTCTCGGAGCCGGTGGGTGCAGTCTTGGCAAACTGTTCGATCGCATCGCTGACTTGCGCCTGGGTCTGTTCGATCTGAGCTTCGGTCAAACGGCTCAGATCACCTTGCAAGGACGAAAATATGTCGTAGACATGCTTGCTGTATGCCAGCGTTTTTTCGGCGCTGGGCTGAACCAGTGAACTGGTGAACGCTGCGGCCTCTTGGGCGTCCTTGACTTCGGCGGCCTCTTGCGACTTCTGAGCGGCTTCGTCCAGAGTAGCCTTCATGACCTTCAGGTTCAGATCGACGAGCTTTTCGAAACCATTGAAAAACGCGCCTTGAACGGCGAGCAGATTGTCCAGCGTCACTTTTTGTGTGGCGAAAACGTTTTGTGGGATAGCGCTCATGATGAGTTCCTCGGAATTGGGGCGCTCGGTGGAAACCAAGCCATTAGCAACCTGTATGTTGCATTGCACAATTGTTATTGTACGAGTTTCCCATTTCGCGTCAAGCTTTTTTTGTTGCAATGCAACAAAAACGGACAGCAGGGTTGAGCGTCGTTTTCGGCCTATGATCGGGCGACAATGCCCTTGCGTTCAAAACCCAAGGCTTCGGATATTTTTCCCGCTGTATCCTGCAGCAGTCCAATCCATTCATCCCGTAATCGGTCGGCCGGAGCCGAAATGGATAATCCCGCCTGCAGTTTGCCCGTGTCGTCGTAAACTCCGGCAGCAATACATCGCACGCCGAGTTCGAGCTCTTCATTGTCTCGGGCATAGCCGTGACGCCGTATCAGTGCCAGATCTCGTTCAAGTTGGTCAGCCTTGGTCAAGCTGTTACGCGTAGTACCGGCAAGCCCGGTCCGCATGATGTATGCCTTGACCTGGCGCGGATCACTAACTGACAGGAACAGTTTTCCGGTAGAGGTCAGATGCAAGGGCGCGCGTCCGCCAATAGCCCTAACCACTTGCATGCCTGATCGTTCGCTCCATGCCCGTTCCACATACACGATCTCGTCACCCTGTTGCACCGACAGGTTAATGGTCTGGCCGGTGATGGCGTGCAGCTCGCGCATGTATTCCAGCGCTACCTCCCGCACGTTGAGCCGGCCTTTGACCAGCGAGCCGAGCTCGAGTAGCCGCATACCCAGCTGGTACATGCCGCTATCGACGCGTTCAACGTAGCGCCCGACAACCAGATCATTAAGAATGCGATGGGCTGTGGAGGCATGCAGGCCGGTGGCTGCGGCCAGGTTCTTCAGGGCGACTGGCTCGGTCTGCTTGGCCAGGACGTCGAGCAGCAGCATGGCTCGCTCGAGAACTTGGATAGTTATTTGTGAGCCGTCGGAGGCTGTCGGCTCGATAGCCGTAGAGGCAACGGTAGGCTGATTCATAAGAAGAGGCTTATGTCGCAATGCAACAATCCCATATTATGAAAAAAGCCCTGCCATCTGGCAAGTGTTTTTTCAAGACTGAATGTCAGGGACGCTTATCCGGTGGCGTGAGCTTGCCCCCAACCCGCTCTACTTCGGCCCGTAAGTAGGCCAATGCTTCGGCGGCCGCCACGGGCTCTCCCTTTACACCCAGGTCTATGTGCGGGTGACCCTTGTCTCCCATGCTGGGCAAGCTGAACGCTTTCACACCCGGCCACTTGCGCTCCAGCTCTTCCAGGGCCGGGGTAATTCGGGACTCGGGCAGATTAAACGCCAAGAAGGAGTGCTCGACCCTCGTCGTCCGATGATGTAAATGTCGGTAGCGTGTATCGAGGGTCCATTCCATCATTGGCCACGCGATAACCGGAAAGCCCGGCATGAATGTATGGTCGCGAATAAAGTACCCCGGAATTTTGTTGTAGGGATTGGGGACGATTTCGGCGCCTTGAGGAAACTCTCCCATCTGGAGGCGCTGTTGATTCTCGGGCGTGGACATATCGGCACTGCCGCTTCCGCGCTGGGCCATTTCGGCGCACCGTTCTGCGATCAGACGCTCGGCTTCCGGATGAAGTTCCAGAGGCACTCCGAGAGCCTGGGCTGTTGCCTGACGGGTCTGGTCATCCGGCGTAGCACCGATTCCGCCGCAACAGAACACCACATCCGAGCGGGCAAAACTGCGTTCCAGTGTCTCGGCGATGGAGTCGCGATCATCAGAAATAAATTCGGCACCGGCCAGATGCATCCCCCTCTGCGAGAGCAGTTCGATCAGCTTGGGCATGTGTTTGTCCTGGCGCCGGCCGGAAAGAATTTCGTCGCCGATAATAATCAATCGGACAAGCCGATCGGGTGTCGAGAGGCTTGATGTCATGATCACACCTGAGAGTCAGTTTGGCCGGCCGCATGCAGCGCCGTCTGTTGACGCAGTTGGCGCAAGGCTTCGAGGCTGAAATGCGCAAATACTAGCGCCGAAAAAACGGGCAGTACCAACCAGGCCGGCGGGAAAAGGTTAACCAGAGCCAGCACGAGTCCAATCAGCCAGTACTGGCGATTGTGCCGGCGCCATATGCGCTTACGCTCTTGCGCCGTAGCGTGTTCAATAATGGCATCGACCCGCATCATGCGCGTAAAGGCGAACGCCCACCAAAAGATGGGTAAGACTATGGGCAATGGCGGGATCAGCCACAATGGCATGGTCAGCAGCCAGCCCAGCGTAAACAGCACGCCCACCCATATAGCGTTCCATGTACTGTACGTGGTGGCAAATTGCCCCCGGCGCACCACTCCCAGATAGTCGCGCCTTTCAAGATGACGCAAAACAATGGGCATGACGAAAATCGCCGCAATGACCAGACCCAATATGCCTGAAAGTGGCAACAAGATAGCCGCCGCCAATAAGGGAACCAGGTAGAGCTTGAGTGAAAACATGCCTACGGCGAGCAGCCATTGGTCGACCTCGTTCAGGTAGTGCCAATCCAGCGCGTACGTATCCAGCCAGTGCGTGAGGGGTGTCCAGAAAGCCCACAGCAATACTACCGCTCCAAGCAGGGCAATAAAAAATGGCAATAGCAGAGTCATCAGCATCTTGGGGTGAAGCTGGGTGACTAAAGCCCGCTTGAACGCCACACCTACTGCTGCAAGTCCAGTCGCAGGCCCGACCGCAATGTCATAATCCCTCATGGGCAATGCTCTTCAAATGAATACCCAGCTATCATAAACTCAAACACCCATTGGTTTGTCTTATGCCGACGTACGACCCCCAAAGCGACCATGTTGCTCTACGAAAACGCCTCGAAGCCAATAACGATCTGTTGGTCGTATGTTATTGCGCGCAATGGTGTGATACCTGTGGTCAGTATCGACACGATTTTGCGGCGCTGGCCGAACGCCATCCGCAACATGTGTTTATTTGGGTAGATATCGAGGAGCAGCCCGAGCTGCTTGGAGATGAAGACGTCGAAAACTTCCCGACACTGCTTCTGCAAAGGGGAGAAAGCAATCTATTCTTCGGTACCCAGCTTCCGTATATCGGCCACCTGGAAAAACTTCTCGACAGATTGGATGACCTGGCAAGGAGCCAGTCAAGCGAGGGCCCGCCGCCATTACGGCCTTTACTGGAAGAGGCGTGACGACCTGCTTATTTAGTAACGCCGCGTCTAAGCGCGGCGAATGGAATCAGCGCCCACCACCCAACAAAACCCCCACCGACTTTTTAGCCGGAGCCGCCGATGCACTAGTGTGAGTGTCATCGACCGCCCTGCTCGAGGTGGATGAAGGCACGTACGGGCGATAGAAAAACTCGTCGACGGGTTTGCGAGGACTGCTTGCAGACGAAACGGAACGCGTACGGTCTCCAACTCGGCTACGCGTGCGGGCCGGCAAGTCCAATTGACCACGGGGAATCTTGGTCTTGATCAGCTTTTCGATATCGAGCAGGAAGCGCTCTTCATCGGGCGCATAGAAGGCAATGGCCTCACCCTTTGCGCCAGCACGGCCGGTACGTCCGATACGGTGTACGTAGTCCTCGGCATTGAACGGCAGATCGTAGTTGATGACACAGGGGACACCGGCGACATCAAGGCCTCGAGCCGCAACATCGGTGGCAACCAATACTTCGAGCTCACCCGCCTTGAAGGCTTCAAGCGCCTTCATGCGGTCGAGTTGGCTTTTATCGCCGTGAATGGATTCCGCCTTGACGCCGTCGCGCTCGAGCTGACGGGCTAGTCGGCTGGTGCCAATCTTGGTGTTCGAGAACACGATCACCTGATTGAAGCCACGCGACTTGACCAAATGCACGACGGCGGCCCGCTTGTCGTCTCCCGAAAGCGGATACGCGATCTGGCTGACCGTGTCTGCCGTTGCATTACGCGCAGCGACTTCGATCTCAACCTGATTGTTCAGGCTGGCGCGGGCCAGCTTGCGGATATCGCTGCTGAAAGTGGCCGAAAACAAAAGAGTTTGACGCTTGATAGGCAGAAGACGAACAATCCGTTCGAGATCTGGCAAAAACCCCATGTCAAGCATGCGGTCGGCTTCATCCAGCACCAATATGCCAACCTGACTCAAATTGACATTGCGCTGCTCGACATGATCCAGCAAGCGTCCGGGGGTGGCGATAAGCACTTCGCATCCGCGACGCAGAGCATCGCGCTGGGGACCAATATCCACACCGCCAAACACAACTGCTGACCGAAGTGGTGAGCCCTGACAATAATTGGCCACGTTATCTGCTACCTGATCGGCCAGCTCACGCGTAGGGGTAAGAATCAAGGCCCGCACCGGATGTCGCGCAGGAGAGGCGCTGGTGTTGGCAAAGGCCATCAAGCGATGCAGTATGGGAAGCGTAAATGCGGCTGTCTTGCCGGTACCGGTCTGAGCGGCGCCCATGACATCCCGACCATCCATGACAACAGGAATGGCCTGGCTCTGAATGGGTGTAGGAGTGGTGTATCCGGTAGCTGCAATGGCCTGCAATATGTTCGGATGCAAGCCGAAATCGGAAAATGTGGGTGTATCTGGAGTGATGGATTCTGTCATTGAAATGGTGAATGCCGGCTCGTGCGAATGCACGTCCGGCTTTGATAACCTTTGTATTTTAGCGTACAGCCGCCTTTCGCGTGCCGCGATACGCATATCCAAGCCATAAGTGTCGTGAATTGTCAACGCTCTGCGACACGAATCACCGGTCCCATGCCGCAAATTCGCCTCCGCCGCTTGGTACAATGATGCCTCTTTTCATGGAGAGCATTATGTCGATGTCCGATCGTGACGGCCTAATCTGGTATGACGGAAACCTGGTGCCCTGGCGCGAGGCCACCACGCACGTCCTGACCCATTCCCTGCATTATGGTCTGGCGGTCTTTGAAGGCGAGCGTGCCTACAACACCGAAATTGGTACTGCCGTGTTCCGCCTGCGCGAACACACCGACAGGCTGTTCAATTCGGCGCATATCTACCAGATGAATGTACCGTTCGATCGTGAAACCATCATGGAAGCCACGCTCGAAGTCGTGCGACGCAACGAACTCGAATCGTGCTACATCCGCCCGCTGCTGTTTTATGGCTCCGAGAAGATGGGCGTTTCGCCCAAGGGCGCAACCGTTCATGTGGCGATCGCTGCATGGCCTTGGGGTGCTTATTTAGGTGAAGAGGCCTTGGCTCAGGGCATTCGAGTAAAAATTTCCTCGTATGCACGCCAGCACGTCAACGTCACCATGCCGCGTGCCAAAGTTGCCAGTACATATGCCAATTCCATTCTGGCCAACACCGAAGCCATCGAACATGGTTACGATGAAGCCATCTTGCTCGACACTGATGGCTTCGTCGCCGAAGGGTCCGGTGAAAACATCTTTATCGTCAAGAACGGCGTTCTGTACGAACCTGAAATTGCCTCTGCGCTGACCGGCATCACCCGGGATTCCATTCACGCCATCGCAGCAGATTTAGGGCTGACCATTCAAACACGCCGCCTTACTCGGGACGACCTGTACATCGCCGACGAAGCCTTCTTTACGGGCACTGCCGCTGAGGTCACCCCGATTCGCGAGATCGACAACCGTCGTATCGGACAAGGCAATCGCGGCCCCGTCACCGAAAAGCTTCAGAAAGCCTTTTTTGATGTGGTTCACGGCCGCAACCCCAAATACATGCACTGGCTGACCAAGGTTTAAATGGTCTCTGCCATCGCGGCGAGCCCCATCGGAAAGGTAGATGGACTCGCCGCTGTCAACATATTGTCATCGCACTACACACTCAGGAAACGTCATGAGCGCAGAAACGCAGACCGCCTCCCGCCTGCAACCCATTCTCGTCACGCCTGACGAGTTGCCTGTCTATTGCCCGGGTCCCAAGGCACCACTCTGGTCCATGCACCCGCGCGTTTATATCGAACTCGAAAAATCGGGTACGGCCGCCTGCCCCTATTGCAGTGCAACCTACCAACTTCAAGATAAACCTTAATACCGGGCTGATCACGCTAAGCTTGTGGCCGCACAAATTGATTCTTCTCCCTGCCCCCAACCATTCTGGCTACCCGGAGGGCATTTACAGACGATTCACGGAGCGCTTGCGGCGCGCTACCACCGAATCGCCTTTGTACGCGACCGCGTCGACACGCCGGACGGCGACTTCATCGATTTTGACTGGGTAGGCCCGCACCTGTTCTCCAACAAGACCGCCGACAACATCAGCGTCGAGGCCGATCCTCGCCTGGCCGCGACCGCCGCGCGCCGGTGGATGCAAGAAAGTGATTGGGGCACGCTACCTTCCACTCCCGATACCTCCGCCTTGGTCCTGTTTCATGGTCTTGAAGGCAGCAGTTCCAGTCATTACGCTCAGGCCATAGCCCAATATTTCCGCGCCCGCGGATGGGTTGTGGTGGTGGCTCACCTGCGTGGATGTTCCGGCTTTGCGAACCGGATGGCTCGCGCCTATTATTCGGGCGATAGTGACGACCTCAAGTTCATGCTTGAAACTGTTCTGGCGCGGCTGCCAAATGCAAAGTGGCACGCTGCAGGTGTGTCGTTAGGGGGCAATGCCATGCTCAAGTGCTTTGGTGAGCACCCGGCCCTTTCCCAAAGACTTGAGGCAGCGGCCGCAATATCAGTGCCTCTGGACCTTGTTGCCTGCGGCACTGCTCTATCTGACAGCTTTCTGGGTCGCAGATTATATGGGCGGTATTTTTTGCGCACCATGAAAAGGAAGGTGCTCGAAAAGCTCAAGCGCTTTCCAGGAAGCATCGATATCCTGCGTTTTACGCAGGCGCGCACGCTGCGGGAATTCGACGACATCTATACGGCTCCCATGCATGGCTACAAGAATGCGCTGGATTACTGGACACGCGCGTCCAGCAAGCCGTGGCTGAAGGAGCTTGTCGTTCCGACCCTGGTGTTGAACGCCCGCAACGATCCCTTTGTGCCAGCACCCTCTTTGCCCGACTCCCAGGACTGTTCAGACAGCGTGCTGTTACATCAACCTGCGGAAGGCGGCCATATGGGTTTCGTTACAGGAAGTTTTCCGGGACATCTGAACTGGTTGCCACAGCGCATTGCGCGCTATTTTGAAACCCGTAAGTAACGGCGCCGGCCAGGTTGTGACGGCAACAGCTGGGACGCAACGCCGTTCCTACTGCCGGAAACGTTCGAGCAAAGCTCTGTCCGCCCTGACTTTTTCCTGTAGACGGCGAATCTCGACATCGAGCTGAGATTGAACATAAAAATCGGTCGACATGCTTCTGGCCTGTTGCAATTGCTCTACCGCGGTAGGCAAGGCACCCACCTTCTCGTAATAAACCGCCATATTCCGCCTCGCATCCACGCCCTGACCGAGGCGCTCATGACTTTGAGCCAGCAGTTGGTAAAGCCGAGGCTCATCCGGCCACTGCTTGATGCGCGCTTGCAAGAACGGAATGATCTGACTGTCCAGTTTTTTTGCTCTGAGCGCTTCGACCATTGCCAACGCCACGCCAAGGCTTTGCGGCCAGCGTTTCCAGGCAGCCTCGGCTTGAACAAGCGCATCATCCAGACGATTTTGCTTGACCGCCAGGGCAATGCTCAAGCCGGCGATTTCCGGCGAGTTGACGCCTCCTTCTCGCGCCGCATCCAGCGCGTTCTTTGTTGCAGCCAGGTCTCCCTGCCGCCAGGCAGAATACGCAAGGCCGTACCAAGCCGCAGAGCGCCGGACCCCTTGAAAACTTTCGGCTTCTCGACGCAAAGCGGATTCGGCACTACGCTGACCACTGCGTTCCTGCAAGACGCGCAGCTTCGCACGTACATACCAGTATGTGTCGCTATCTTGCCGTGAACGCGAAGGCACCTCGCGAATCCGGTTTTGAATGTCGGACATACGTTGAATGGAAAGCGGGTGAGTGCTGGCGTAAAGACCACCGCCGGTCCCTTCGTTAAGTCTAGAAGCGTTCATCAATTGGCCGAACATCTGGGCCATGCCGTTGGGGTCGTAGCCGCCGCGGCGAAGCATATCCAGACCTATTCGATCGGCTTCCTGCTCTGCCTGACGTGAAAACCCCAACTGGCGATCCACCGCTGCCGCCTGCCCGAACGCTGCAACGCCCATCGCCAGGTCTCCACTGCCGGCCAGGGCCGCCAGCAATGCCCCGGCAATGGACGCCATCATCAAATGACTGGACTGGGCCTGCTGAGTCATTCCACGCGCTACGTGACGTTGCAGTACGTGCCCGATTTCATGGGCGACAACAGAGGCAAGCTGCGATTCGTTGTCTGACGCCACCACCAGTCCACTATGGATCCCCACGTAGCCTCCGGGCAGTGCAAACGCATTGATCTGAGGGTCACGAACCGCAAAGACTTCTATATGCTGGGCGGGGTTGGAAGAGGCGCCCACCAGATGACGGCCCAGGCCTGCCAGATACTGGCTGACATCCGGATCATCGATATAGGTGGGATCGCGGCGCCCCTGCTCCATGATTGCGTCGCCAAGGGTGCGTTCCAGCATGGGCGACAACTCGGCTGACGAGGCGGAGCCCATACTGGGCAGCCCCGCCGGTTGCGCATACATATTGAATGCAAGCACCGAACCGACCGCCAGTGCGACGATCTTCGGTACCGCCCTGCGTCCGATTTGAGCTGGACAGACCATACGCCCCGTCATGCGCCAATGACAGCGGCCTGCCCGCTTTTCGTCAGTCGTTGCTTACGTCTGTCCGGCAAGCGGTTCTTGCCCGACAAGCGCATCAGCGTCGCCAGAGCAAACAACAAGCCGAACACCTCGATGAAGCCGGCAAGCACCCACATAGTCAGGCCACCTATCGCCTGATCCGTCACCGCCGACATGCCTGGTATGGCACGACCACACAGATCGAACACCGGGTACAGGTCGTACTCAGTGAAAGTAATGACCGCGCCGACGATCATCTGCGGCACCATGGTTATCACGGGAGAAAGGATGCGAGCGCCGGGCGACATGACAGCGGGCGGGCTGGGACGTCGGTCAAGAATCAGGTTCCAGTACATGAAGCCGCTTATCACTACCGACCAGTTCATGAAACGATACAGGCGCCAATCCAGCATCGAGTAGAACTGAATAGTGGGTATAAGCCAGATCACCACCAAAAATACAAACAGGAACGGCACCCAGTACTTATTGGTGAAGGCAGCCTTTACCCCGCGACCAGCCGTCGTTTTCTGGAAGTCGCGAAGCCAGATCCGTGCGCGCATCGGCAGCCCTGCGCGGATAACCTGCCCTGCGTACGCCCCCATGATCAGAAGCGGCCCCAAATGGTGAAGCACGAGATGCTGCAGCCGATGCGCAAAGAACAGGCGCTCGGCGTAGTAATCGATGCGCGTATGTAACGACAAATACAGCAGAACGAAGCCGCACCAGAACAGTACTTGCCTTGCGGCGCCCACGCGATGCACACGAGTGCCACGTATGAACAGGGCACCGGAAACAATGAAGGCAATGATTAGGGCTGGGGAAAATTCCCAGGGTATGAGCCAGCCGAGATCCATGAACGATCCAGATTGAAGCCACTGCGCAGCCACGCCCGAGTAGGCGCACGCCACCGCGGTTTAGCAGAAGCAACTATGGGGAAGCCAAATACCGGCGGCAAGGTACGCGCCTATACCGTGCCGCCCGTATAACCAGCCCTAGTTTAAAGCAATATGCCGATGATCGCCCCATTGAAGCCCACGTACCGAAGGGTTAGACCGCAATTGGCGGGCGCGGTCCATCAGTACGCTGCGAAGTTCGGGTGGGCAGTTGACTGTCACGCAGGCAGTAGCCAGATCGGAATGCTTTCCGTGGTCGATCTGCATACCCGTTACCGACAGCCCCGCAGCACCAAAATCAGAGTAGATCTGCTTACGCAAGCGGGCCAGATCCGACCGCGGGCACATGATGGTAAGACGCGAAAGCGATTTACGGGCCGGCATGGCGTTAGGACGCACACCAGCACGGCGCAGGAAGAGGTTGAATAGACGCATGTGGACCTCCCATAAATACGTGGCCGGGACGTATAGCCGCACGGCACACTAGCAGCCCGCAACTACAGCGGACCGCCTTGTTTACATTCGTATGTGGGAGACCTCGATGGCAAAAGGACTTTGCCATGTCTTGCCGCCCACGCCCTAGATTAGTGACTGATTCACCAGGGCGTGGACTGTGGCTAAAGGGGAATTTTCAAGCCTGGCTTCATTGCCGGGCTAACCGTGCCATAAATCTGCGCCTGGTTTCAGTCTGTGGCTGTGTCGTTGTGCCAAGTGCACAATCGACTATTGCCATCGCCTGAATCGGAATTCACCGCTTCTAGCTCCATAAAATTCGACAGACTATTATTCTAGCGTGCGCACGCCGTCCAAACAACCCCGCCGCACAATTGTTGGCTCGACGAAACAGGGAACGATCGCACGGGTATCGCCTCTTAAAGCACGTAGCCGTCAAGCCAGCCCAGAGCGCGATACACATGAATGACGATGAGTGCGATGCCAAACAACAACACAGAGCTACCCACGAGCGTAGAGAATATGGCAATGAGCACGGGCGCCCATCCGGTTCGGGTCGAACGTCCCGAATTAGCGTTGTATCGCGCATCAAACCACGCGTCCGTCTTTAGTGCGAACACCAACGACTCAATGAAACCCGCCGTGATCGGAATGATCAGCAGCAGAAATGGCGGGCTGTCCCACCACACTGGATAAAACTGAGCCAGGACAAGCAGCAGCACTGCCACAACGGTCACCAGCCAGGCAAAGCGTCGGCCCAGATACCACCAGTGCGCTCCAAACACTCCCAGCACCGCTGCCAGCAAGGCTACAATGATCTTGCTTCGGTGACCGGCCCGATTCCGCCCGTCTGCAAGAGCGGCGTGGTTTTGTTCCATATTGACCTCTATTCGTCTGGGGCGCACGCCCCGCAATCACCTTAACGGCCAGCATTGTAGTCAACGCCACCATCGCCATGGAAACTCCAGAATACGATGTCGTCATTTCCGGCGCGGGCCCTGTCGGGTCCGCACTAGCGCTATTGCTGGCGCGCTACGCTCGCACGCCCGAGCGGATCGCCCTGCTGCAGAAGCAAGGTACCGGCAACTCAAGCGCACCAACCGACCCGCGGACCCTGGCGATGAACCACGGTAGTCGAGCCCTGCTCGAACCACTAGGGGCCTGGCCGGCCCTATCCGCAGACATCACCACGGTTCATGTGTCACAGCACAGACGCCTGGGCCGAACCCTGATCAGCCATGAAGAACTCGACGTGCCGCGCCTGGGCAGCGTCGTGGCCTATTCCGGTTTGCAAGAAGCCTTGCAGCAGGCGCTTGAACAAAGCCGTATCTCAGTTCTTGCCGCCGGGGAACATAAGCCGGGCGACTCAGAACAGCACTGGTTGACTGCAGACGCACAAGTGGTGCGAGGTCGCCTGCGCGTGCGATCAGACGGGTCTCCGCCAACAGGGGTCAGGCGCGATTACGGCCAACACGCGGTCTTGGCCACTATCCAGGTCGAACGACCCCGTGCGGGCTGGGCGTTCGAGCGGTTCACCAGACAAGGGCCGCTCGCCGTGCTACCTCACCCGGCCGGAACTCCCCACTATGCATTGGTCTGGTGTTGCAGCCCCGATCGCGCCTCGCAGTTACAGCGTCTTGACGAAACGTCCTTCGCCCAAGCGCTGCAACAGGCCTTTGGCGATAGGCTGGGTCGAATCCATCTGTCCAGCGACAGGCACGTGTTTCCCCTTGCCCTGAATGCTGGTCCCTTACTGCTCGACTCGCGTACCGTAGCCGTGGGAAACGCCGCCCAAACACTACATCCGGTTGCCGGTCAAGGTTTGAATCTCGGGTTGCGCGATGCTGCGCAACTTGCATTCGACCTCCGGGACTGGCTGAACGATCCTGCCGGCGATCCGGCGCCGCTTCTTCAGAAGTTCGCCAGACACCGTCGTCCTGATCGTTTGCTCACGTCCGCCATTACTGATTTTCTTCCTCGTATCTTTGCCACCGGGGTTCCTCTGGTCGAACACGCATGCGGCCTGAGCCTGCTGGCAATGGACACATGCCGACCCTTACGCATGCCTTTGGCCCGACACCTTCTCGAAGGCCTCCGGACTTGATTGACCCACACGTCCATCAAAACCGGTAGGGTAAAATCGCCCCATGCGCATCGGTCCCTGGCACCTTCCCAACCCCGTCTTCGTAGCTCCCATGGCGGGAGTCACGGATCGCCCCTACCGCCAATTATGCAAGCGGCTGGGTGCGGGTTATGCCGTGTCCGAAATGGCTGCCAGCAACCCGCGCCTGTGGAACAGCGTCAAGTCATCGCGTCGACTGGATCATGAGGGCGAATCGGACCCCATAGCCGTGCAGATAGCCGGGTCTGATCCTGACATGATGGCCGAAGCCGCTGTGTTCAACATTAGAAAAGGCGCCCGCATCATCGACATCAACATGGGATGTCCGGTCAAGAAAGTCTGCAATGTGGCCTCCGGCTCGGCCTTATTGCGCAATGAGCCCCTGATCGCCGACATTCTAAAAAGCGTGGTCGAGGCGTGCCGTCCGTTCGAAGTGCCAGTGACCCTGAAGACACGGACCGGCTGGGATGCCTCCTCAAGAAACGCGCTGCGAATCGCCGCGCTCGCTCAAGACCTGGGTATCGCTGCGCTCACCTTGCACGGACGCACTCGCGCCGACATGTATAAAGGCAAAGCCGAATACGACACCATCCGCGACGTGAAGCAGGCGCTTGAGATCCCTGTGATTGCCAACGGGGACATCGATTCGCCTGAGAAAGCGCAATACGTATTACAGTATACGGGCGCCGACGCCGTGATGATCGGCCGAGCAGCACAAGGCCGTCCGTGGATTTTTCGCGAGATCGCCCATTTCCTGGAAACCGGAACCCATCTTCCTCCGCCCAGTTATGGCGAGCTTCGTGAATGCCTGCTCGAGCACCTCGAGCACCACTATAGGTTCTACGGCGAGTACACTGGAGTCCGTTCGGCACGCAAGCACATCGGATGGTATCTCGCCGATATGCCGAAAGCCGAATCTTTGATAACCTGCATCAACCAGGCAGAACAGACTGCTGATCAGATACGGGCGCTCGAACAATGGTTTGATAAACAGCCGTCCCACGAGCCGATCGGCATTGGGCCCACCGCGCTGGCGGCCTAAGCAGCGTCAAGAACATTCTTTAACTACTATGAGCGTCAATAATCCCTTAGAGCAATGCGTGCGCGAAAGCCTTGAGCGCTATTTCTCGGACCTGGGTGATTCAGAACCCCACGATATGCTGGCGATGGTCGTACGATGCGTCGAACGACCCGTGCTTGAAGTGGCTCTCGAGAAAGCCAATGGCAACCAGTCGCGCGCCGCCGAAATGCTGGGCATCACCCGCAGCACCTTACGAAAGAAGCTGCAACTGCACGATCTACAACCCTGATTTTTTCTCTCCTTTCTCATTTTTTCGCATGAAGATCCAGACCGCCCTGCTTTCGGTTTCAGATAAGACCGGCATTGTTGAATTCGCACAAGCCCTCGCCCAACGCGGCGTCCGGCTGCTTTCCACCGGAGGCACAGCCAAGCTGCTGGCGCAATCCGGCCTGGCGGTCACCGAAGTGGCACAACATACCGGCTCCCCCGAGATTCTGGATGGCCGGGTCAAGACACTGCACCCCAAGATCCATGGCGGTCTATTGGCGCGTCGCGACGACGCCGAGCATCTCAAGACCATCGACGAGCACGACATCGACCGTATCGACCTGCTGGTGGTGAACCTGTACCCGTTCCGTGAAACCATCGCCAAGCCAGATTGCAGCTTTGCGGACGCGGTCGAGAACATCGACATCGGCGGTCCGGCCATGCTTCGCGCCGCGGCCAAGAACCATGGTACCCCCGAAGGGGGCGTCACGGTTGTGATTGATCCTCTGGACTACCCACGAGTTCTGGCAGACATCGACGGACCTGCCGGCCAGCCTTCGTATGCCCTGCGACTCGAACTGGCTGCCAAAGTCTACGCGCATACCGCCGCGTACGATGGCGCAATAGCGGCCTACTTGAGCAGCCTCACCGAAGCGGAGCCAGCGCAGCAAGCCAGCCCCGCTCGTCAGGAATGGCCGCGTGTGCTCACCTTGCAGGTGCGCCAGGAGCAATCGCTGCGCTACGGAGAAAATCCTCATCAGTCGGCGGCCTTCTATGTAGATGAACCTCTTGGCGCGGGCTTGTTGGGCAGCATGCGTCAGCTACAAGGCAAAGAGCTCTCGTACAACAATATCGCCGACGCGGACGCTGCCTGGGAATGCGTGCGCGCCCTGCAAGAATGCGGCTGTGTCATTGTTAAGCACGCAAACCCTTGCGGTGTTGCGATAGCCGACACACCCGAGCAGGCGTACCAAAAGGCCTACAAAACCGACTCCACCTCGGCCTTTGGCGGCATCATAGCTTTCAACCGTCCGGTAGACGTCGCCACTGCACAGGCCATTACATCGCAACAATTTGTCGAAGTCCTGCTGGCTCCCGCCTACGACGCAGAAGCGCTCGAAGTATTTGCTGCGAAGAAGAATGTCCGAGTCCTTCAGATTCCGCCGGGCACGGCAAGCAACGCATTCGACGTCAAGCGCGTTGGAGGCGGCTGGCTCGTGCAAACCCCGGACGATCATCAGCTTACCCCTGCCGGTCTGAAGGTTGTCACCAAGAAAGCGCCATCCGACCAGCAAATGCAAGATCTTCTCTTTGCCTGGCACGTCGCCAAATATGTCAAATCGAACGCCATCGTATTTGCTTCGCAAGGCATGACAGTCGGCGTCGGGGCTGGACAAATGAGCCGGATCGACTCGGCGCGCATTGCGTCCATCAAAGCGCAGAACGCCGGCCTGACCCTCGCCGGATCAGCCGTGGCGTCCGACGCCTTCTTCCCCTTCCGGGACGGCCTGGACGTTGTCGCTGATGCCGGAGCGACATGTGTCATTCAGCCGGGCGGCAGTGTCCGCGACGACGAAGTGATCGCCGCTGCCGACGAGCGTGGCATCGCCATGGTTCTCACTGGCGTGCGGCATTTCCGCCATTAGGCCGCCGGCAGCCATGCGCATCCTTGGCATCGATCCCGGCCTGCGACGGACTGGATTCGGCGTCATCGATGTGCTGGGTTCGCAATTGAACTATGTGGCCAGCGGCACGATCATCGTCCCCAAGGACGAGCCGCTGGCACAGCGCCTTAAAGTAATACTGGATAACATCCGCGAAGTCATTCGCGACACAGCGCCCACCGTATCCGCGCTCGAGAAGGTATTCGTCAATACGAACCCCACTTCGACCCTGCTGCTGGGACAGGCCCGCGGTGCCGCCTTATGTGCCTTGGCCGACCACGGCCTCCTGGTGCACGAATATACGGCGCTGCAGATCAAGAAATCAGTTGTGGGCAACGGCCATGCAGCCAAGGAGCAAGTTCAGGCCATGGTCCAGCACCTGTTGCGGCTTAACGGTGTACCATCACCGGATTCTGCGGATGCGCTGGCCTGCGCGATTTGTCATGCTCACATCGGTCCCCTGGCAGACCGGCTGGCTCAGACTGCAGTGTTGCCTGGCGGGCGCGGACTGCGCCTGCGCGCAGGCAGGCTTACCTGACAAGCGTTCAACAGTTGGCCGCAGCCTAAGCGGCTGTGCGAGGATGTATCGATGATAGGACGTATCACCGGCACGTTGCTGGAAAAAACCCCTCCCACCGTATGTGTAGACGTTGGCGGCGTCGGTTATGAAATCGACGTGCCCATGAGCACGCTATATGACATGCCCGACACTGGGGCGCGGGTAACGCTTTATACCCATTTGGCCGTGCGGGAAGACGCGCACACGCTCTACGGTTTTCTGACTGCTCAGGAACGATCTGCCTTCCGTTCCCTGATCAAGGTTACCGGCATAGGAGCGCGAACGGCGCTGGCCGTGCTGTCCGGAATGTCGGTACAGGATCTCGCCAACGCCATCACTCGCCAGGAAACCGGCTTGCTCACCCGCGTTCCGGGCATCGGCAAAAAAACCGCCGAGCGCCTGCTGCTCGAATTGCGCGGCAAACTGGGCGCCGATCTTGACTCCGATGTGTCCCGTCCCACGTCGGGACGCGATGACATCCTGAACGCATTGCTGTCACTCGGTTATTCAAGCAGCGAATCACAAGCGGCCTTGAAATCCCTTCCCGAAGATGTGGATGTGGCAGAAGGCATCCGGCTTGCGTTGAAATCATTGTCGCGTTGATCGGTGCGTAGGGCGGGCAACCGACTTCAGGCCGTGCATGCTGGTGTACGATTGCCTTTGACATTGCTAAATTTTCTTTACGCTCATGGCCATTCATTCTGACTCGCTTTCCAGCGACGCCCCCCTAGAACGCATCGTCACGCCACGCAGCGCGTCGCCCAATGAAGAATCCATTGAGCGCGCCCTGCGGCCAAAGCTGCTGCAGGAATACGTGGGTCAGCAACGCGTCCGGGAGCAGCTCGAGATCTTTATCGCAGCATCGAAAAAACGGAATGAATCGCTGGATCATGTCCTGCTGTTCGGGCCGCCGGGCCTGGGCAAGACCACCCTGGCTCATATCGTGGCTCATGAAATGGGCGTGCAGTTACGGCAAACCTCGGGGCCCGTGCTTGAGCGCCCGGGAGATCTGGCGGCCTTGCTCACCAACCTTGAACGAAACGACGTTCTGTTCATCGACGAGATTCATCGGCTGTCACCCGTAGTGGAAGAAATACTCTACCCGGCCCTTGAGGATTTCCAGATTGACATCCTGATCGGCGAAGGCCCTGCCGCGCGCAGTGTCAAGCTCGACTTGCAGCCCTTTACTCTGGTGGGCGCCACCACTCGCGCCGGGATGCTTACAAATCCTCTGCGCGACCGCTTCGGCATAGTCTCTCGCCTGGAGTTCTACACCACAGACGAACTGTCGCGCATTGTCACCCGCAGCGCTCATTTGCTTAACGTAAGCATCACACCGGACGGGGCGCAGGAAATCGCCCGCCGTTCGCGCGGCACACCCCGGATCGCCAACCGTCTGCTTCGCCGGGTTCGTGATTACGCTGAGGTCAAGGCTGACGGGCGCATTGATTCCGCCACGGCAAGCGCTGCACTGGCGATGCTCGAGGTCGATCCACAAGGGCTGGATGTCATGGACAGGAAGTTGCTGGAAGCGATCGTACATAAGTTCGACGGCGGCCCGGTGGGCGTTGACAGCCTTGCCGCGGCTATAGGCGAAGAACGTGACACCATCGAGGACGTCATTGAGCCTTACCTGATTCAACACGGATATTTGCAACGTACGCCGCGCGGACGCATCGCCACGCAAACCACCTGGCGGCACCTGGGCTTGAAAGCACCCACCTTGAGCAAGGGCTCAGGCACTCCCGACCTCTTCGACTGAGCTTTAGTGGGCCAACAAAAAAACGGCCCGATTCGAGATCGGGCCGCGCGAACCATTGTTGACAGGCTACTGCGTCAGCTCATTTCGCATTCGGTCTGATACGGGTCGGTCAGATCTTCCACGATTTTTTCGACCGGAGCATAGTCGAGTTTGCCTTGTGCATTGGGCTCGACCTTGACCAAATACCAGTCCTGGATCGGATATTGGTTGGGTGCGAACTTGAATTTGCCCCGCACGCTTTCAAAGTCGGCCTTACGTAGCGCCTCGCGAAACGCATCGGGCTTACCTTTGAAGTCGCCGTTCACGGCCTTGAGCGCTGACGCAATCAAGCGAGCTGTGTCGTACGACGTGGCTGCGTACACCGTCGGACGCCTACCGTATTCCTGCTCAAAGGCTTTGACAAACTCGCGGCTGGCCTCGTTGTCTTGCTGGGCCGTCCACTGCGTACTCAGGTAAAAGCCTTCGCCTGCGTCACCGGTGGCGGCCAGCATGCGGTCGTCCATTGAATACAGCGTCGTGACCATCTTGATGTTCTTCTTGAGCCCCGAGTTGTGAAGCTGTTTGGCGAAGTTGATACCAGCGCCGCCCGGCATGAACTCAAAGATGGCGTCCGGCTCCAAAGACCGGATACGGGCCAGCTCAACCGAAAAATCAGACTGATCCAGCTTCGTGTAGATTTCGGCCAGCACTTCTCCTTTGTAAGATCGCTTGAACGCGGTGAGGGCGTCGCGGCCCGCCTGATAAGCCGGCGCGAGAATCACCACTTTCTTCACGTCCATATTATTGGCCGCCAACGCTGCTGCATCGCCAAAGGCATCGTTTTGCATGGCCACCGAGAAGAAGTTGGGGTGACATGCCTTGCCGGCAAAATTGGAAGGCCCTGCATTCAAGCTGACGTAAAAGCCGTCTTCTTTAAGTACTGCGGGCACTACGGCAATCAATACATTGGAGAAATTGACGCCGGAAAACAGTCGGACCCCATCTTGCAGCATCTTTTCAGCGGACTGCTTGCCTGTGGCAGGCTTTAGCCCGTCATCTTCGATGATCAGGCGCACCGGCACGCCGCCGAGCTTGCCCCCCTCTTGCTTGACCGCCAGGCTGAAGCCGTCACGTTCATCCTCGCCGATATAGCCGGCAGGGGTGGATAAAGTGGTGATGAAGCCAATATCGACTGTTTCTTGAGCATGTGCCAGCGTTGCCGCGCTGGCCAGAGCCAAGGCGGCTCCCAACTTTCTGAAGTGCTGCATAGATGTCTCCTGTTTTTATAAGACGGCATGCACACGGACTGGTTTTCAGAGGAAAACCACCGCTGTCTGCCGGGTTTACCCACGCTTCTACCAACCACGCCCACTTCTAAGCCAGTTTGATGTCTACTTTATTAAGGCGTGTATGCTCCAACAACTTCTATTGATGACTCTTTACCACTTCATCGCCGGCGCTCCGAATACAGACGCGACCGGACGACAACAATTCGCCCAGGGATTCTTGGCGACGCAATCTTTTTCTAGATCTTGAACTGCTGCAAGGCCCCGGGATGGAAAATTTCGTCGATTGCAAACTTGCGCGGCGACAGGCCCTGCTCATGATGATAGGTCAATAAGGCTTCTATGGTGCGAAGATTTTTTTCCACACCATACGGCCAAGGGTCGTCACCCATTACCGAGCGCGTGTATTCCGCCTCTTGTGTCTGCCATGGCAGGCTGGTGACCAAAGCAGTAGTGTCATCGAGTCCCGGCATGGCGAGCGCGCGGGCCTGCGCAAACGCTTTCATGGTGCTCGCTGCCAGCCACGGGTGTTTCTGCACAAGCGACTTTCGAATGCCCACCAGATGCATGATCGGGAAAATTCCCGTCTTTTTGTAGTACTCGGCCTCGACCGAACGCGAGTCGGGAAACAAGCGAGCTACGTTGGGGGCCTTATTTTGAAAGCAAGATGGCGCACGAGGCGCAAGAATGGCGTCGATCGCACCTTCCGCCAGCTGCTGTGACAACGGCATTTCGTGAGCTGACTCAATGTGCACGCCCGACGGCGGGCTAAGAGGCACTTTTTCGTGGCGCCCAAGTTGTTCCACGCCCCCGACAATCCAGCGTATATCTGAAGGCGGCACGCCGTACTCGTGTTGCAGTATCCCTCTGCCCCATACGGCCGCGGTCACTTGGTACTCGGGTACCCCCACGCGCTTTCCGCGCAGGTCGGCGGGATCGGAAATTCGATCACTGCGCACGTAGAAACCGGAGTGACGAAAGGCGCGCGATACAAAAGCCGGGATGGCGATGTACTGGCATTCTCCCCGGGCCGTCTGCATCAGGTAGGTCGAGAACGACAACTCGGCGACGTCGAATTCGTGCTGGGTGAAGACGCGAAAGAAAGTTTCTTCGGGCGTCAGCGAAACAGCCGTCACGTTGCACCCTTCTATGGTGGTCCTGCCGTCAAGCAGCGCAGCAGTTCGGTCATAACGGCCACAGACCAAGGACAAACCAATCATTGGCACTCTCTCAGGAATGGGTTGCGCCGCCATCCACCGTGATGGATTGACCGGTAATGAAGCTGGATGAGTCCGATGCCAGGAACAGCATGATCCCCACAAGATCTTCAGGCACCTGACCACGCGGTATGCATTGCATCGCCACGATCCGGGACTTGGATTCGGGCGTGACGGTCTCTCGTTGGATACCCGTGTCCACCGAGCCCGGCAACACTGCGTTGACGGTTACTCCCTTTGATCCCAGTTCTCGCGCCATGGAGCGGGTCATTCCTTCGAGTCCCGCCTTGGAGGCAATGTAGTGCAGATAATTTGGCCGGCCAAGTGTGACGGCTCCCGAGGCTACGTTGATGATGCGTCCGCCCCCCTTGTCACACATAATCGGAGCGAAGTGCTTTGCGCACAAAAACGGGCCTGTGAGGTTCACCTTGAGCACTCGCTCCCAGACATCCAGCTCGATTTCGTGAAATGGCTGCATCTTGAGCGTGGAAAACAGCGCGGCATTGTTGATCAGAATGTCGACCCCGCCCTGTGAGTCTCGAAGCGATTGGGCCAGTGCACTCACCTGCGCTTCGTCGGTAACATCGAGGGCGACACCGGCTACCCTCAAGCCTTGATCAGACAAGGTCTGGGCCATGGTCGTCACGACAGAAGCCTGAATGTCGGCCGCAACGACGTCGGCGCCCGCTCGTGCGAACGCTTCAACCAGGGTCTTGCCTATGCCCTGGCCTCCTCCGGTAATTAACACGGTCTTTCCATGCAGGGTATGGATATCCGATGGCATGTTCAGTTCCCCAGCGAAGCAAGGCGCGACCGAAGGTCTTCGGTATTCCACCACTTCTTGATTCCCAATTCATCGGCGACGAGGCCGGCGACAATATACCCAGCTCCCCCCGAAATGGCTCCACCCGGGTGCGTGGCGGAACCCGCCATGTACAGGCCTTGAATGGGAGTCCGGTAGCCGAAATGGCGATCCATGACCTGGTCCGCCGACAGGGCACCCATGAAGATGTCGCCATTGCGCATGTTGGGCAGGTGGTGCACGTATTCCTGTGAGGTGTACACATACTTTCCAAGTATGTTGTCGCGAGTCATGTTGGGGCAGTACTGCGCCCATCGATCGATCATCTTTTCTGAGAACTCGGCTTTGAATTCTTCAAAGCTTTGCCCGTCCAAGTCGGGACTGTGAGGCATGACGTGCCATGCATACGTGACATGTTTCCCCTTGGGCGCCAATGAAGGATCGAGTACGCTGAGCGGCCCGGACCCGAACTGAATGATTTCCGGCACCTTGTTCAACTTAACGTCCTCGTGCGCCGAATTGAGTTCATCCATAGTGTCGGCACCAATGCTCCACTTTTGCGTCAAACGGATATTGGGGTCGAAACTTTCCGCCACGAAGCGTGGCATCTCCTTGAGCGCCAGATGCAATCCAAACAAAGACCAAGTCGTGTACTTGAAGTCGTCCAGCTTGCGCTTCATATCTGCAGGAAGCTGATCTCGTCCGATGAAGTTCTCGAACGTCTGGTGCACGTCTACCGTTGACGCTACGAAGCTGGAAGCCTTTGCTTTCCGACCATCAGCACACTCGATGCCGGTTGCACGGCCATTCTCGACGACAATGCGCTCGATCTCGCACTGGTTCCAATATGTGCCGCCTGCCTCGATGTATCGCTCCATGAGTCCGCGCGCCAGATTGAAGCTCCCACCTTTACACAACTGATACCCGGTAGTGAGGTCGAATGCCCGGATGACCGAACCCATCGGCGAGGTCTTGTTCAGCGTGTCGGTCAGCCAGGTACCAAAAAGCGATACTTTGAAAAGAAATAGCAGGCGAACGTGTTCGTTCTCGAAAAGCTCCTCGACCACTTCGAGAGGCTGTCGATTGCAAATATCCAGAAACTCGCGACCCAAGGGATGACGACCCAACAGCTGAGCTCGCTCTTCAGCCGACAATGGTTCAGCGTATCGCTCTGGAAGAAACACATCAGTGGTGATTTTTTCGGCCTTTAAATTCCATTCGCGGAAGGTATCGGCATCTTTCTTGGAAAAGCGGGTGATATTGGCCACTGTCTCTTCCAGGTCGCGCCCGAACACCAAAGCCGAACCATCGCGGTGAGCCTGTCCGAATTCATAGCGCGGCGTAATGTACGGCACTTTCTCGCTGAGCTGCAGGTCGCGGTACCAAGGCGTGTGCTCGATGTGAAAATGATTAATGGAATGCAGGTTGTGATAGAAGCCCGGCAGGGTTACTTCTTCGGTACTGAGTCCCCCGCCGTAAGTCAGGCGTCGTTCGGTCAGCAAGGTCTTCAAACCGGCCTTCGCCATATAGGTTGCCAGTATCAGGCCGTGATGCCCTGCGCCAATAACAATCGCGTCAAACGTCATGTCTCCCCCTGTATCGGATGTCTTGTCGATCCCATCATAGAAACGGGATCAGGGAGCAGCAATGCAGTTTGACCTTAGGCAGCTATAGCCTATACCTATAGCTACTCGGGGAGGGTCCAACTCGTTTCGCCCGACTGAATCTGTGCCGCCATTACCCGCTTGATGATCCGGACAATTCCAAGTTCGGCCTTCGTCAGGTTGCGCCGTGACGAATAGATTAGACACATTTGCCTGGCAAGCTCCGGATCCGAGATTGGCCTGGCGGCAATTCGTCCAGCCTTCACCGCGTCCGAAACTGCTGAATACGGCAAGATCGAGACCCCCAGCCCCGCTTGCACCAATCCGCTTATTACGCTGACGGACTCCACCACATGGTGCCAGACCGGTTTCATGCCGATGCGCACGCCACAACTGGATAAGCGCTCGGATAGCTCGTGATTGACGGGCGGCAGCAATAACGGAAGATGGAAGAAGCTTTTGGCGTCGATCTCGTCTGCGCCCGCCAAGGGATGATTGGGAGCCGTGCAGAAGTAAAAGCGCTCCAGGGCCAGTATGTCACCCCTTACTCCCTCTGCGAACGTCGGACTGAACGACAGCGCCAGGTCGAGCTCCTCGCGCCTGATCCGGTCCATAAGTCGGCTACTCAATGCCTCGACGATCACAAAGCGGATCCGGGGGTAAGTCTTGGCCGCTTCGCCCAGGATGGGTGCGGCAAGGGGGTTCGCGGCGGATACGGTCAGTCCCAACCTTACAGTGCCAAACACCTCTTCAGACATGGAGCGCGTGATACGGGCCAAATCATCTGCTTCTGCCACCAGCGTGCGTGCCCGGTGAAGAAATTGTGTGCCCACAGACGTGGTCCGGGCGCCGCGCGAGGTCCGCTCGAGCAACTTGACGCCGAGCTCGTCTTCCAGCGATTTGATCTGAGCGCTGACAGATGGCTGGGCGATCATCAACCGTTGAGAGGCGGCGCTGAAGCTCCCGGTGTCAGCGATGGCAATGAAATATCTGAGTTGACGCAGTTCCATCGAGCCCTTCCAATTGGGGTGACGTCACTAAACCTGTAAACCCACGCTTCACAATCGCACGTGGAAAATCTAAAAAAGCTTAGCAAATTCTCGGTGAAAAAACCGCGCTAGGCGCCGCTTATGCAGCGCAGCAAATCCTCGCCATATGCCTCGCGCTTCCGGGCACCGACCCCACTTATCTGACCCAAATCGTCCAGCGTCTTGGGGCAATTCAGCGCAACCTCGCGCAGGGTCGCATCATGAAATATGACGTACGCAGGAACGCCATGATCCCGAGCCACCTCGGCGCGCCACGCGCGCAGCGCTTCGAAGCGAGCCTGTGCCTCAGGCGGAAGCACGACGTCCTGCTTGCTTCGACCGGAGCTGCTCTTGGAACGGGATGCACGTTTCTTTTCCGACTCACGGCGGAACATCAGCGTTTTTTCGCCTTTCAGCACCGATCTGCTATCGTCGGTCAGCGCCAAGGTGCCGAAACCCTCGTGATCCACGGACAGCAGGCTTTGCGCCAAGAGTTGCCGCAACACACCGCGCCAGGCCTGTTCCGACAGGTCGGCACCCACGCCAAATACCGAGAGACTCTGGTGATCGTATTGCTGAACGCGATCAGTCTCCTTGCCGCGCAAGATATCAATCAGGTGACCCGCTCCAAAGCGCTGTCCTCGCTCGCGCCAAAGACGATATACCGCTGACATGATTTTCTGAGCAGCGACAGTTCCGTCCCACGCTTCGGGCGGTTCAAGACAGGTATCGCAGTTACCACAGGGTTCGATCTGCTGATCAAAATACGCCAACAAACGTTGCCGACGGCAGGAGACGGTTTCACAAAGCCCAAGCATCGCGTCGAGTTGAGCACCAAGGCGCCGCCGAAACAAATCTTCGCCAGGTGAGTCGTCGATCATCCGGCGCTGCTGCACGACATCCTGCAATCCATAGGCCAGCCAAGCCGTCGCCGGCTGGCCATCGCGTCCAGCTCGCCCCGTTTCCTGATAGTAGCCCTCAACCGATTTCGGAAGGTCAATATGAGCAACAAACCGCACATCTGGCTTGTCGATACCCATGCCGAACGCAATTGTGGCGACCATGACGATTCCGTCTTCACGTAGAAAACGAGACTGGTTCTCGGCACGCACCGTTGCGCTTAGCCCTGCATGGTAGGGCAGGGCCTCTATTCCATTCTTGCAGAGGAACGCAGCTGTCTCTTCGACACGGACTCGGGACAGACAGTAAACAATGCCACAGTCGCCTGCGTGCTCGGTCTGAATGAAGTCAAGCAACTGACGACGGACCTCGTTCTTTTCGACGATGCGGTAACGAATGTTGGGACGATCAAAACTCGAAACGAAATGGCGCGCTTCAGTCAGTTGCAGGCGCTGTGCGATTTCCCGCCGGGTTTCGCTTGTCGCAGTGGCTGTCAACGCAATGCGCGGCACGGTTGGCCAGCGGTCTGCCAATATCGACAGTTGCAGGTACTCGGGCCGGAAATCGTGTCCCCACTGCGAGACGCAGTGTGCCTCGTCAATGGCGAACAAGGCTACCCGACCTTGCGACAACATCTCCAGACAACGATCCGTCAACAACCGTTCTGGTGCCACATAGAGAAGATCAAGCTCTCCCGCCAAGAATGCTTGCTCCACCTCGCGAGCTTCGCGCCAGTCCTGAGTGGAGTTCAAGAACGCCGCCTTCACACCCAGCTCGATCAGCGCGTCCACCTGATTCTGCATCAGTGCAATCAGAGGAGAAATCACGACACCCACGCCCGGACGCAGCAACGCCGGTATCTGGTAACACAGAGACTTACCGCCCCCAGTAGGCATTAGCACCAACGCGTCGCCACCGTCCTGAACATGTTCAATAATTGCCTGCTGATCACCCCGGAATGAGTCGTAGCCGAATACTTGCTGAAGAACGTCTAAGGAACCGGAAATAATAGAGGACATGCGATGGGAAGACGGGTTTCAGAACCTGAACGCAGATGGATTAAAGGAGTTGAGCGGATCGGCGCACACCATATGGATCAGGCATTTTAGCCCGTAGTACGTTGTTCTCTTTGATCGCTAACGAAGAGGCACCGAAAGCTGAAGGCCAAGACCATAATCACCACTGAGATGCTCGCGCCTGGCACTTACAGAAACGCGCAAATTCGGGCTGTACCAGAACTGCTGCCCCACTGCGAACTGCTGCTTGATGGGGGAGGCGCGCGACGTAATGTGCTCGTAACTACCGCTGACGGTGCCCCAGCGCCCAAGCTGAATACTGGTCGAAACAAGATTTCGCCGGCGACCCGAATCGGCCGAGAAACCCGAATAACTGCTTAGATCGGAAAACCCACCGCTACGTTGCTCGCGAAGCCATGACAGCTTGACGTCGTCGAGCATGCTCAAGTCATACCCTACACGATAACGCCAGCCTTGATGCAAATCATGAGTCGCTTTTGCCACACCAGCCCGCCATGCACCCCAAGACGTAGTGTACAAACCGCCAATTCCCGCAGTTACCATGTCTGGCGCCCATTGCACCTGGGTTTCGAGCGTCAAATCGGAATCCACACCGTAGCGGACTACGGCGTCGCTGGCCCCCGCACCATAGGTCAAGGCTCCCGATGAGGCGGCCGCATCGGTGTAGTTGAGCGCCCCTACCGCCAGACCGTACTCCCAGGAGTCCTCGGGTACAGCACTATCCGTCAGCGACCGGGTGAGCGCGATGCCGCCCAGGCGCGCGCCTCCTCCCCAAACAAACCCGCGAGGCGCGTAACTTCCTAACGTCAGGTCTGAACCATCTCCTGCCTTATAACGCCAGTTCTCTGCCCCAAGTACCCACGAATCTGATGAGGTAAGCGATGACACTTTCAACGGCGCATCGGCCCCGTCGTGACCTCCAATGCCATAGCCCCGATACGGTTTGAGATCATGACTGTAGGACCAGTCTATCTCTTGCTCCTGCCGGAAATCAGTGGCGGAGGGAAGATACGTGGACGCGCGCAAGCCCGAACCGGCTTCCAAACCTTGTTCGGGATCGGGCGACAATGGGGGCAAGGGCTCGGGCGCGGGGTCTTCGATGAGGTCAACCGGATAGACGCGGACCGGCGCCAGATCGCGAATATCCGCTGCCAGGACATTCGCAACCCAGCCTCCTACGACCACGCTGAACCCAATCGAGACAAGCTTTTTCTTACTACTGCACTTCACACGCGTACTCACCCTTTGTGGTCAGACCCATCCTGGGCAGCCGCCTCTGTCTATCGGCGACGGTGAGTCACCTCGGCCAGCACGTCGGTACTCGAATCCAGCGAGCGCTTCAACGCTGAGTACTTCTCGAGAAGTGCTGACTTGTATACGACACCCAGCAAGCGAGGCTGCTCGTCCCGACTGACGACAGGCAAGCGCTCGCCTTGAAACTGAACAAAAACATCCTGCGCCTCATCCAGACTCATGTCTGGATGCAGGGTCTTGATGAAGTCATAACGAACGACGTCTCCCGCCACTCGGGATTGCAGGTCGGTCTGTGCCATAAGCATGCTGGTCAGGTCCCGCTGTGCCACCACGCCCTGATAGACATTCTCTTGATCGACCACGTACAGGTACCTGACGGGATACTCCATGAACATTTGCAAGGCTTCCTTGACCGGGGTGTCGACAGACACTACCGTATCGGCCGGCCTGATCAGCTCGCCAAGACGCAGATGGCGCAGGCTTCGTCTGAGCAGCAAGTCCTGTTCTCGGGTCAGCGTAACATCGTACATGGCCACTTGTGCGACTGCTCTGGAAACAAAATATGCCAGAACACAAGCCACCATCAAGGGGAGCACCAGCTGATAGCTGACGGTCATTTCGAAAATCATGACAATAGCCATCAACGGCGCGCCGGTCGCGGCCCCCAAAAAGGCACCCATGCCCACCAGAATAAAAAGATATTGCGAAATATCGGCTTGAGGCCAAATAGCCAGCACGAGCTTTCCGAAGCACGCCCCGAACGCCGCACCCACCAGTAACGCCGGAGTGAACACGCCCCCCACCGCACCAGAACCCACGGTGAATGCGGTAGCGACCACCTTTAACAGCAGAATCGTAAGCAGGGCCTGCCATGTCCAAGGATTGTGAAGCATGGAGGTCACGACGCTGAAGCCGTTGCCGGCGACTTCAGGGTAAGAAATCAATAACAGCCCAACCAACAGGCCGCCGATGCCCAGGCGCACTGGCAAAGGCAGTTCGGTTCGTTGAAACATGGCCCGCGCCAGACCCAGGAACCGAAGGAACTGCGGCGCCAGAATCCCCGACATCAGTCCCAGGACCACAAACGGGACCATTTGGGCCGCCCCAATCTGCATCAACCCATCGATGGGGTAGACGACGTGATAATGGCCCACGGCCCGCATGGTCAGATTGGCAAAGGCGGCCGAAATCAACAAGGGGCCGACGCTCTGTATTGCCATCGCACCCAGGACAATCTCGGCTACAAACAAGGTGCCGGCCACCGGTGCTCCGTAGGCGGCGGAAACGCCTCCGGCGGCCCCACAAGCCACGAGCAACCGCAGCCGTGAGGTATCCATTCGAACTGTGCGGCCCACAATCGATGCCCCCATCGCCCCGAGGTGCACCATGGCACCCTCGCGACCGATTGATCCGCCTGAAACGACTGTAAATAAGGAAGATGCCGAGCGAAGCAGACCCTGACTGATGGACAGGCGACCGTTTCCGATGGCCACCGCCTCCATATAATCGGAACTCGTCCGTGAACCGCGCTTGTCGGCCCAATATAGAAGGCACCCTGCCACGACTCCCCCCGCGGCCGGCAGCAGCAAGCGCCCGAACCAAGGCAAACCCTCGACCGTCTGAACAATGGATCCGGTCTGCCCTCCTGCCAACGACAGCAGGTAATGCATGGCCCGGTAAAACCCCAAGGTAGCCAGCGCTGCCAACACTCCCGCCAAGGCCGCCCAAAAGAGCATGGCGGGCAGATCCGATAACCACTCGTGGCTTTTGAAGCGACTGAACGGCGAATCAACGGGGATGGGGCTCATGAGCGCTATCGAATCAGGTGGGGCAACAGCTGTTATTTCAATCAGTTTCGAAGGGTTGCCAGCAACTCAGCGAGTAGGCAAACTGGCGACACCATGGAAAAAACACTTACCAAAGTACTGGTGGTGGACGACGATCCGGCACTGCGACAGCTCCTGGCCGACTACCTCAACCGCCACGGCTATGATACCTTGCTTGCGCCCGACGGCTCCGACCTCGAAAGCCGGATCGAACGCTATTGTCCCGACCTCATCGTGCTGGACCGCATGATGCCCGATGGCGACGGCGCCGAAGCTTGCCGCCGTCTGCGTCAGCAAGGCGAAGACATCCCCGTCATCCTGCTGACCGGCCGCGACGAGACAGTCGACCGCGTCATCGGCCTCGAAGCCGGCGCCGATGATTACCTGGGCAAACCCTTTGACCCTCGCGAACTGCTGGCTCGCATCGAGGCGGTGTTGCGGCGTAAAAAAGGCGCATCGGCATTCATCAAGGGCAAGCCGGTAGAGTTTGGTCCCTTCGTCTTTGATCCAGCCACCCGACAGCTCTCCCGCGATCACGTGCCCATCAAGCTGACCGGCGGCGAGGTCAACCTGCTCGAAGCGCTCGTATCGAATCCCGGCAAGCCGCTATCGCGTGATCGACTTCTGGCTCTTGCTCGTGATGATGAAGAAGGCGAACGAAACGACCGTGCCATCGACATTGCCATCCTTCGACTGCGCCGAGCCATCGAAGAAGACCCCAAGCAGCCGCGCTGGATCCAGACCGTCTGGGGTGTGGGCTATCGCTTTTCACCTTGAACCGCATGCTGCATCGATTACTTCCCCGATCACTGCGTGCGCGCCTGATCCTTCTCACGTTGGGCACGATTTTGCTGGTGCAGGCGGGCACCATGGCGTCGGTGAGTTATTTTCGGAATCAGTTCACCGAAACCGTTACGATCGAAATAGTCTCAACGACCATTCGCACCCTGCGGGCAGCACTAGCCGAAATTCCAGCCGAAGCGCGAGCCGATTTTGTGCGCAACGCTTCACGCAACGAATGGCGCCTGTGGTCCCGCACTTTGCCGTCGGGTGCCCAGCTTGAGCGTCGACCCAGGCAATCCGACCCCGACACAACGCGTCACGATGATCTGCGGCGCGACCTGCGCAAGTTGGTGGATGCGTTAAACCTGCGCCTGGACGACGGTACCCGCGTGGCGTTATCACGGGGCCCCACACCTCGCATTTACGTGTCGCTGCAACCTGAGGACCATACGGATGCAGCCGCCATGGCGACCCGAGAGTGGTTGGTCATTCCGCTCGACAAGCTTTCACCCCCTGTGGCCACCCCGTTGATCGCAATCTGGCTCGCCGGGATGGGCATCATTTTGTTGATTTCCGCTGCGTTCTCCTGGCACATTACGCGCCCCCTGACAAATCTGGCCAAGGCGGCCGATCAGCTTGCAGCCGGTCAGCCCCAGCGTGTGGTGCCGGCCGGGCCCAGCGAAACCCGTGCGCTGGGCGAGCGCTTCAATGCCATGCTGGACGCATTGAATGAATCTGAAGCGGTGCGACGCACACTGCTGGCGGGCCTGCCGCACGATCTCAAAGGCCCTCTATCCCGAATGTGGTTACGCATTGAAATGATGGAGGAGGCCCATCTCAAGGAGGGCCTGCGCCACGACTTGCAAGACATGCAGCGCATGGTTGATCAGTTCATCGGTTTTGTCCGGGGCACCGACCCCACCAATTATCGGTTTACCGCGATGGATCTGGGTGATTGGCTGCAAGAACATGTCAGCACATGGGAAAGCGCAGCAAGCGACGTACGATTGCTCCACCCCATACCCCAGGGCCTTCGGGTACGCGCCGACGGACTGGCCCTAGGACGCCTGCTGGACAACCTGATTACCAATGCCATGAACTACGGAGCACCGCCTATCGAGATCGGTTTAAGTGCCAATGGGTCGCAGGCCTGCATCACCGTGCTTGACCACGGACCGGGCATTACGCAGGAGCGGCGAACCGAAGCTCTCCGACCATTCTCGCGTCTGGATGATGCCCGCACTCTTACCGGGTCAGTCGGTTTGGGACTGGCACTTTGCAACTCGATAGCCCGCGCCCATGGTGGCACACTGTCATTGGAAGATGCACCTTCGGGCGGCCTGATGGTGGTGGCCACTGTGCCATTGCTACAGAGCGAATCGTGAGTGCGATGCGTTTATCCGGCGTCCTAAAGGCAGTGGGTCATTAACGCGCCGACAGTATGAACTATCGGGAGTCTGCCTGCTTCAACGCGGGCGGCTCTGGCGGCCGGGACAGGCCAAACATACGCCAGTACACCCAAATGTTGAATATCAGCGCAACCGGCATGGCCACCACCGCTGCAGCGAGTATGAGGCGCAGGGAGTCTACCGACGCAGAACCATCCCAGATCGTGATGTCATCAAGCACAAGGTATGGGAAGAAGCTGTAAAAGAGCCCTCCCAATACAATCAGCACGGTGACCAGCGTTGCCGAAAAAGGCAGCAGAGTCATGCGATCGCTGTGTGTGACCATGCGCTGAAGGCTCAGCTCGATCGTCACGAAACACATCAGCAACACCAACCACAATAACGCCACCATCGTCCACTGCGGGCCATCACTCCACTTGAGAAAGACTCCCGTGTTGGCAAACGCCAGGACCACAGACACGGCGACAGCACCTGCCGCTGTCCAGCGTACAGCACGGCGCCCCCAGAATATTGCTTTCAATCGCAAGGCGCCCTGCTCGCGCATGATCAGCCAGGTGGCGCCCAATAAACAATAAGCTGCCAGACAACAGGCCGCCAGGAAAAGACTATATGCCAGATAACCGCCTCCGCTGCGGTAGGCAACTACCACACGCGCCAGAAGCAGTCCGTGAGACACGGCAGTCATGAGCGAGCCCAGGCCAAACGCAACGATCCATCGCTGTTGCATGCCGACAGGCGAGCGCAGTCGAAACTCGAAGGAAACGGTGCGTAAAAGCACGCCTAATGCCAACAGGCAGAGCGGTGCGTAGAGCTGCCCCATGACCGCACCCCAGGCGTTGGGAAAGGCGGCTATGAAAACGCCCAGGCCCAAGAAGAGCCAGAATTCGTTGGCGTCTCGCCAGGGGCCCAGCAATGCAAGCATGCGCGGTCGCATCTGCGCCGGCGCGAATAAAGTCAGGCAGCCCACGCCGATATCGAAACCGTCCAACACCACCGCCGCCACGATGATGCTGAACAAGAGGCCCATGAAGACCAACGGCATCCAGAAGGCAGGGTCTTCTGCGCTAAAACCCAGCAGTTCAACCAAGGTATCGACGATCATGCCCGGCCCCTACGACGCGCCACTGGCACGACCCCGTACTGCACCCCATGACGCAGCAAATGGAAAAAGCCCGCCATCAGCACGCCGTACACCACGAGATGAGCGGCCAACCCAAAGACTAAGTGCGTTTGTTTGACAGACGCGGCTACTTCCAGATATGTGACGGTCTGATTTACAACAAAAGGCGCGAGGCCGGCCAATATATGACAGACCAATGCAACCGTAGCCAGCCAGCCCAGCATGGTGAAACTCGAGAACAAATGCCGCCAGGCGGCAGGCATATCACCGTGCTCAATATATTTGCGACGCATGCACCACATGCCCCCACACGCAGCCATGACCATCAGAATGGCCACGAGCACCGACAGGCGGAAGGACCAGAACGTCAATGCAACCGGTGGATGCATGCCCGAAAATCGATCGAGCCCCAGGCGATTTCCTGCATTGTCGTGCCCCAGCCATCTGTCGCCGGCATTCGGCCACGACACCACGCCGCGAGTGCGCGACTCGCGCTCATCGGGCCAACCAATGAGAGGCAAATCGGCAGGTACGTTGCTTTGCCAGTACGCAGACGTTGCGGCGGCCTTGGCCGGCTGATGCTCTGTTATCAGTCGGCCATAGCCGGAGATGGCCACGGCAAAGACCAGAACTGACATCAAACCCAATATGATGCCAGTGCGGAAGGTGTGGCGGGCGCTGTCATCCGCCGGCAAACTTGCTGCCTTGCGCGCAGTGACCCCAAGCATCATGAACGCCACGGTCATGCCCGAGACCGAAAACGCCAACAGCAACAGCCACCCCACCGAGGGATTGAATACGACTTCGTACCAGCTGGTCACGTAATACTTGCCGTTTAAAAAACCGACGCCCGCGGGCGTCTGCATCCATCCGAAGAGTGCCAGTACCCAGAAAACGGCAAAGGTGGTGCCCAGGGCCACCATCATGACCACGACGGTATGCGCCAGATCCGACAAGCCGCGCTGAGCGAACAACATGGCGCCCATGAAGCATGACTTGACGACGAAAGTCGTGAGAATCGCTGCGGCCAGCAGCGGCCCCGACACGTCTCCAATTCGGTCCAGCAGACCGGGCCAGAGGCTTCCGAGCTGTATGAGCATAGGCACGCAGGCCGCCAGTTCGACGATGGCCGCCAACGCATACACGCGCACCCAAAACCTATAGGCGAGCGTCCACGCGTTGCCTTGAGTGAAATGGTTCGCAGACTTGAACAGAAGCAGTGCCCAGACCAGACCCAGCTCAAGCACCAGGAACAGCGAGAGGAACCCCAGGCTTACGAGGGACTGGACTTGAGAAAGCCAGACGGTCGTATTCATAATGTCCGCTAGTTTAGAGCCTGATTGCCGATTTTGTGTACCGGAACAGGCAAATAAATGCGAACATGGCAAAATGCTTACTTTGCTTGATTTTTCTGTCTCAACCTGACCAATGACCGCTGCACCGACTCCTTCTACTTCCAACTTCCTTCGCACGATCATAGAACGCGACCTCGCTGAGGGCCGCTACGCCGACAAGCTCTGGGCAGGACGTCCGGGGCCCGCCAGCGTGCAACAAGAAGGCAAAGTCGACACAGCACGTATCCGCACCCGTTTTCCGCCGGAGCCCAACGGCTATCTGCATATTGGCCATGCCAAGAGCATCTGTATCAATTTTGGCCTGGCGCTTGATTACCAGGGTGCCTGCCATCTGCGCTTCGACGACACCAACCCCGAAAAAGAAGAAGACGAATACGTCCGTGCAATTATCGAGGCGGTGGAATGGCTGGGTTTCGACTGGAAATACAACGACGAAGAGAACCTGTACTTTGCCAGTGATTACTTCGGTTTCATGTATGAGTTCGCTCGGGCGTTGATAAAGTCGGGCGATGCCTACGTCGACGAGCAGTCTCCCGAGCAAATGCGCGAAACCCGCGGCACCCTTACTGAGAAGGGTACCGATTCTCCATGGCGTAACCGTCCCGTCGAGGAGTCCCTGGCGCGGTTCGAGGAAATGAAAGCCGGTGAGCATCCGGACGGCAGCATGGCCCTGCGCGCCAAGATCGACATGGCGTCGCCGAATATGAATATGCGCGACCCGGTCATCTATCGGATCCGCCATGCCACTCACCATCGTACAGGTAACGAGTGGTGCATCTACCCCATGTATACGTGGGCCCACCCGGTCGAAGATGCCCTTGAGCGCATTACCCACAGCTTCTGCACCCTCGAGTTTGAAGACCAACGGCCTTTCTATGAATGGACACTCGAGAAGCTCGCTGATCTTGGACACTTGCAGCGTCCGCTACCGCAACAGATTGAATTTGCGCGGCTTAATCTCAGCTATGTGGTCACCAGCAAGCGGAAACTGCTCGAGTTGGTGCGTGGTGGGCACGTAGCCGGGTGGGACGACCCTCGCATGCCGACTCTGGCGGGCCTGCGTCGTCGCGGGTACACGCCGGCATCAATTCGTCTGTTCTGCGAACGCCTGGGTGTCTCTAAAGCAGACTCCCGTATCGATTACAGCGTGCTCGAACAAGCGCTGCGTGACGATCTCGACCCCAAGGCCGAGCGTCGCGTGGCAGTGCTCGACCCTCTTAAGCTTGTCATCACCAACTACCCCGAAGGTCAGAGTGAACTCTGCCACGCGCCGCGCAACCCGCACGACCCCGATGCCGGCCGCCGCGAGTTTCCATTCACCCGCGAATTGTGGATCGAGCGCGATGACTTCCGCGAAGATCCACCCAAGAAATATTTCCGCCTGTTCCCGGGCAATATGGTCAGACTGAAGTACGGCTACGTGGTTAAATGCACGGGATGCGTCAAGGATGCCGACGGTAATGTCATCGAGGTGCATGCCGAATACTTACCTGAGACAAAAAGTGGCACGCCCGGCGCAGATTCCGTCAAGGTCAAAGGCAATATCACCTGGGTAAGCGTCGAATATGCCGTAGCGGCCGAAGTCCGGCTCTACGACCGCCTGTTCACCGACTCTCATCCTGACAGCAGCGACAAGAACTATCTTGACGCTATCAATCCGGACTCCTTCCAGACCGTCCAGGCGTGGATTGAGCCCGGCATTCAGGCTGTGCCTGAAAACTATTGGCAATTCGAACGTCTCGGTTATTTTGTTGCCGATCGCCACGACTCCACTATCGAACGACCGGTATTCAACCGCAGCACCACTCTTCGCGATACCTGGGTTAAATAATGAGTAAGTCCGCCCCTACTCCCAACGACCGCACTACCGCATCCGCGAAAAGTTCGGGCAACGGCTCGGCCAAAGCGGCTGCAAAAGGCGCACCGGCTCTCGACTTCAAGAGTGCGGCCCTCTATGCACTGCGAGTCGTGCTTCATAGCGCCGATACCAACGAACTCATAGCAGCGCTTGATCAGCGCATGCGTGATGCGGGTTCTTTCTTCGAAAATGAACCCGTTGTCATCGATGCATCAGGCATCGACGGCGCCATAGATTGGCCGTCGCTGGTCAAGGCACTTCGCGACAATAGATTGCATCCCATCGGCGTCGTAGCCGAAGGAGCTGCTCTCGAAGCTGCGTGCGCCTGCGGCCTTGCCGAGGTCGACCTGTCCAGTCCTCCGGCCCGGCCGGCCAGCACGCCCGCACCCGAAGCCGAGGTCCCCGTGGTTTCTCCCGCCGCGCCCGCACCGGTAACGACTCCCGATACAGAGCAGGCTGCTCCGACGCCCACTGTCGCTCCGGCGGCTATGATCATCAATCGCCAGTTGCGCTCCGGTCAGCGAGTTTACGCCCGAGACACCGACCTGATCGTCATCGGCGTCGTGGGCCAAGGCGCCGAGGTCATTGCCGACGGCAACATTCATGTGTATGGCCCCCTGCGGGGCAAGGCAATGGCCGGAGCGCGCGGGGACACTTCTGCGCGCATTTTCACGACACAGCTCGACCCCGAACTGGTAGCGATCGCCGGTGTATACCGAGTGATCGAAACCAAGCTTGAAGAGGGACTGCATAACCAGGCAGCCATCGTGCAGCTCGAAGATGAAACCCTACGCATTACCGCACTGAACTCAAAAGCGGGATGACAAGTTTTGTTGCCAAGCCTTTATTCAATTAACGCCAAGTCACGGCAATCTGAAGCTATTTTGCTTTACGATTACGGGATTTATAACTAGAGGAACTCAACCATCATGACACGCATCGTTGTGGTGACATCCGGAAAAGGCGGTGTTGGTAAAACGACCACCAGCGCCAGTTTTTCGTCTGGTCTGGCCATGCGCGGCCACAAAACCGTCGTCATCGATTTTGACGTCGGTTTGCGTAATCTGGACCTGATCATGGGTTGCGAGCGTCGGGTCGTATACGATTTCGTCAACGTGATCCAGGGTGAGGCCACACTTAACCAGGCGCTTATCCGTGATAAGCAGCTCGAGAACCTCTACATCTTGCCGGCATCGCAAACACGTGACAAAGAGGCTTTGACCAAAGAAGGCGTTGAGAAAACCCTCAATGACCTCAAGGATATGGGCTTCGAATATATAGTGTGCGATTCGCCTGCCGGTATTGAAACGGGCGCGCTTATGGCCTCGTACTTTGCGGACGACGCGATTGTCGTCACCAACCCCGAAGTATCGTCGGTGCGCGACTCTGATCGCATTCTGGGTATCCTGTCGGCCAAGTCGCATCGGGCGGTCAGCAGCCAGGAGCCCATCAAAGAGTACCTGCTACTTACCCGCTATCATCCCAAACGCGTGGCTGACGGCGAAATGCTGTCGCTGCAAGACGTCGAGGACATACTGCGCATCAAACTGATTGGGGTCATTCCTGAATCCGAATCGGTACTTCAGGCTTCCAACCAAGGCATCCCGGCCATACATATCCGAGATAGCGATGTCTCCAGGGCTTATCAGGACGTGGTGGGCCGCTACCTAGGTGAAGACCTCCCCTTGCGCTTCGTCGACTACGAGAAACCAGGCCTTTTCAAGCGCCTTTTCGGAGGCAAGTAATATGTCTTTTCTGTCTTTCCTGCTCGGGCAAAAGAAAACTTCGGCCAGTGTTGCCAAAGACCGCCTGCAACTCATTCTGATCAATGAACGCGGAACCGGAAAGGGTCCCGATTACCTGCCCCAGCTGCAGAAAGAACTGGTTGAGGTGATTTCGCGTTACGTCAAAATCAATCCAGAGGACATCAAGGTAAACCTGGAACGCCAGAACTCCCTCGAAGTGCTTGAGGTCAAGATCGAAATGCCTCAGGCAGGCGCGGAAGCAACCAGCCCCTGACCCAGGCGCAACCGGGAATCACCAAATAAAAATGCCGCCTTGGCTTCCGGCCAAGGCGGCATTTTGCATGTGCGGTTTAAATCAGCGGTTTTTGCCGATCTGGTCACCGATGACGCCGCCGATGGCTGCGCCACCGACCGTGCCCAGCACCCCACCGTTGGAGATGACTGCGCCGGCCACACCGCCGACACCTGCTCCAGTAACAGCCCCCTTCTGGCGGCTGTTCATGCTATCCCAAGACGAACAGCCTGCACTGGCGACTGCTACCAGACCGATGGCCATCCACTTGGCAATTTGACGCGTATTCATGGTGAACTCCCGTGTTTTTTAACAGTGTTGGATAAACCTTAACCCGTATGTTCTGCCGTGGCTGGGCACAATTGTTAGCATGCGAAATAACTGTATCCCTGACACTTTGCGGGGTCTTGTCTACGAATCAGCAAAAATCGTGCCGTCTCAATGATCTATCACGCTGCGTGGCGGTCTGGGGGCAGCCCTGACCACGCACTCACCGGTAAAAATTAGCGTCGATTTGTGAAATGGACAGCAGCCAGTTTACAAATGGCTGACGTCCAAACAACACTACTTCAGCGGTTTGTAGCGCAAGCGTCGCGGCTTGGCGGCCTCTTCGCCCAAGCGCTGGCGCTTGTCGGCTTCGTACTCCTGATAGTTGCCGTCGAAGAAAACAACCTGGGAATCGCCCTCGAACGCCAAGATGTGAGTGGCGATTCGGTCGAGAAACCAGCGGTCGTGGCTGATGACCAGAACAGTACCGGCAAACTCCAGCAGTGCGTCTTCCAATGCACGCAGCGTCTCAACATCCAGGTCGTTTGAGGGTTCGTCGAGCAGAAGCACATTGCCACCCGAAATGAGTGTTTTCGCCAAATGGAAGCGTCCTCGCTCGCCACCGGACAAATTGCCCACCCGCTTGTTCTGGTCGCTACCCTTGAAGTTGAAGCGGCCAAGATACGCGCGGGACGACATCTCAAACTTGCCCACCGTGATCAGATCGGCGCCGTCGGACAGGGCCTCGAACACCGTCTTTTCGTCAGGCAACGCTTCGCGGGATTGATCTACGTACGCCAGTTGAACCGTCTGTCCGATCTTGACTTCGCCGGAATCGGGAGTGTCCTTGCCGGCGATCATGCGGAACAAGGTCGACTTACCGGCGCCGTTTGCGCCGATAATACCCACGATTGCGCCTGCCGGCACCCGGAAACTGAGATCGTCGATCAGCAAGCGGTCACCGAAGCCCTTCGAGACGTTGTTGAATTCGATGACCTCATTTCCCAGTCGCTCGGCCACAGGAATGAAGATTTCCTGCGTTTCGTTTCGCTTCTGGTAATCGTGTGAAGACAGTTCTTCGAAGCGGGAAAGTCGGGCCTTGGCCTTGGCCTGACGCCCCTTGGGATTCTGCCGGACCCATTCGAGTTCTTTCTTGATGGTTCGCTGACGTGCGGACTCTGCGGCCTCTTCCTGCTTGAGGCGTTGATCCTTTTGCTCGAGCCACGAAGTGTAGTTGCCCTTCCATGGGATGCCATGACCACGATCAAGTTCAAGAATCCAGTCGGCGGCGTTATCCAGAAAATAACGATCGTGAGTGACCGCGACGACGGTACCGGGAAATTTGCGCAAGAACTGTTCGAGCCATTCGACACTTTCTGCATCAAGGTGGTTAGTGGGCTCGTCGAGCAGGAGCATATCGGGCTTGGACAGCAACAGCCGACACAGCGCCACCCGACGCTTTTCACCACCTGAAAGCTTTCCGATCTTGGCATCCCAAGGCGGCAAACGCAGGGCATCCGCGGCAATATCCATCTGCAGCTCGATGTCGTCTGAACCACTCGACGCCGCGGCAGCGATGATGGCCTCGAGTTCAGCCTGTTCGGCCGCCAGGGCGTCAAAATCCGCATCCGGCTCGGCGTAGGCGGCGTACACCTCATCAAGGCGTTTGCGGGCGGAAAAGAGCTCGCCCAGGCCTTCTTCGACCGATTCGCGGACCGTATGCTCGGGATTAAGCACGGGTTCCTGCTCAAGGTAGCCGATCTTGAGACCGGGCATCGGAATCGCTTCACCTTCGATCTCGCGATCAACGCCGGCCATGATACGCAGCAAGGTGGACTTTCCTGCACCATTCAGACCCAGAACGCCAATTTTGGCGCCGGGGAAAAAGGACAAAGAAATGTCGCGCAAGATTTGGCGCTTGGGAGGCACGATCTTGCCGACCCGGTTCATTGTGTAGACGTATTGGGCCATGACTTCTATATAGTGGAGATACTTGGAAAAGAATGATTGTAGGCCGAGAGTCGAAATAAAACCGACTTGGACTAAAATGAGGCCTGTCATTCTGGTTTCATCATCATGTCCGCACTCGACCAAGACGCCCCCCTCGTTTTCACCTCCGAAGAACTCGATATGTTGGGCCGCACTGCCGACGCCCTAAGTGCCTATATGGGCAAACCGGTGCTGGCCGAAGTGGTAGACGCCGAAGAAACCGGCTTTGAGTGGGTGTTATTTGCCGTTCCGCTCGAAACCAACGAAGACGCACGCGATTTGGTCACGGTTCAGGTAGGCGGGCCAGGCTCTCGCATCATTGGTCACCAGGGCGGGCTAAAGATCGCGGACGGCGATATCTATCAGTGCAAGTATCTGTGGGCAATTCAGTTGTCCGACATTGAGGGCGTACGATTCATCAAGGTCGATGAAGAAGGCGAAGAGGTCGCCTGGAGTGACGATCTCAGCACCATGTTGCCCTTTGCTCTAAGCAACGAACCTGCTCCGCCCGATGATGATCAGCATGAAAGCGACGATGACGACGAAGACGATGATTCGAGCGTCGACACACCCCCATCACCACCTACCCTGCACTGAACTGGTATTTTCTGCGAGAGCGGTCGCACCGCCCAGCAAATATTAAAGACTCGCTTCGCAAGGCAGTTTTGATTAGTGCCTTTCCGCTCTGGCCTTGACTCCCACGGCCTGCGGGCGCGCCGCGCGTATGTCGCGCAAATACAGGGCCACGCCTGCCGGCCACATCAATGCGACCAGCAAACGACTCCATAAACCCCATAGATGACGGCCCTTCGGAAGCTCCTGACCATTACGTCTGACATGTAGCGCAAATCTTGTGTAGCGTGCTGCGGCAGCGAGAAATTCTTGAGGCCTGTAGCGGAACCACGGCAGACATCTAACCACCGTGTCGTGAGCCAACAACCACAATCCTTGGGCATGCGGTGCTCCCCCTGTTGAGCGGCTGCCGCTGGTAAGCGTGTCGCCGGTGCCGCTCGTACTTTCGTAATACACACGAAACACCTGATTCAGGAAACGAGTGCGGTAGCCCGCCCTGGACATGGCTCTCCACACCAGGCTTTCGGGAACAAAGCCTGGAATATCTTCTGGGAACGGAAAGCGTCGCAGCACATCGGTGCGCATGCAGCCAAATTTTTCGCCTTTGACATGATGCTTGAAAAACATGTCGATGGCAGTCGTATCGAAGACATCGGCGGGGAACATGTCGCCCACGATATGCCCGTCGGGCCGGGCACAAAGCCCGGTAATGGCCACGAAGGTCGAACGCTCTGCAGGATCCATGGCGTTCCATGCCTGTGCCATGACGTACAGGGCATTCATATCCAGACTATCGTCGCTGTCCAGCGCAACGATGAGCTCTCCCCGCGCCTCCCGCACCCCACGGTTGAACGCGGCCTTCTTGTGACCGTTGGGTTGCCACTCATATCGAATGGGAAAGCTCGCCTGTTGTTGCCAGGCCATGACCAGCTCGCGAGTGTTGTCGGTAGAACCATCGTCTACCACCAGCCATTCGAAATCCTGGAACGTCTGCTCCGCCAGAGATTCGTATACCCTAGCCAGTGTATGCGCTCGGTTATAAGTGGGAGTCAGAACCGTAAAAAGATGGCGCCGATAAGACATAATTATTTTCGTTATGCATCATCACTAGGTGTCGCATGCCCTTCCGCATGAATGGCCCCATCATAGGCCCAAAAAAAAACCATGAGTGCAAAACTCATGGTTTTTTTGCCTTTGCAACATGAAGACACAGATTAAGCGCGCTTCACCTTCTCGAGCATCTTGAAAACGCCCTTGGGCGAATTAACAAAAAGGCGCTTAAAGGCCTTGCCCAGGCAACGGCGCTCAAGCGTGTTGCGGCGCGTACGTTTGATTTCTGCCATTGACGGCTCCCGTAAAATAGACTTCTGGAAAAACCCCTTATTCTACCGTAAACGAGAAACCCGCTCAAAACGTCCGGCGTCAAGACAGCCTGGGTGCCAAAGGTCTACCATATCTCCATGAGTTCAAACATCCGCATCTTCGGCGCACGCCAGAACAACCTCAAGAATCTCGATGTCACTATCAATACGGGCGAACTGACCGTATTGACCGGAGTCTCCGGCTCGGGCAAGAGCTCCCTGGCCTTTGACACCCTTTATGCAGAAGGGCAACGGCGATATGTGGAAACCTTCTCGCCCTATGCGCGGCAATTTCTTGATCGCATGGACAAACCCCAGGTCGACCGCATCGAAGGCATCTTGCCCGCGATAGCCATTGATCAGGTCAACCCGGTGCGCAATTCACGCAGCACGGTCGGTACCATGTCTGAACTGAATGACCACCTGAAGCTGCTATTCGCGCGTCTGGGCCGTCTATATTGCCAGTGCTGTGCAAGGCGGGTGGAACGGGACAGCCCGGAATCCATCCATGCCCGATTAAAAGAGCTTTCTGCTTCCGACGATCCACGTCTGGTCATCACTTTCCCCGTGACCATTCCGGCAAACTTTACGGAAGACGAGGTCGTCGGATACCTGAACCAGCAGGGTTATACCCGTATCCATCACGAAGAGGTCGTAGCCGCACCGCCGCAGGCGGCTGCCAGGAAGCGCGGAAAGGCCGGTGCAAAGTCCGCCGGCACGGCCGGAAATCTTCGCGTCCTGCACGTCATCCAGGACCGGTTTCGCATGGGCAACGCCGAGGTCGAGCGTGTCATGGAAGCTCTGGATGCAGCGCTGCGTCAAGGCAATGGCCATCTGACAGTCTATGCCTCTCAGTCCTCCAAGGGGCCCGAAACGGCGTGGCGCTTCAGCAATCGTCTGCATTGCGCGCACTGCAATATTGAATATTCCCAGGCGCTGCCGAGCACCTTCTCCTTCAATTCTCCGCTTGGCGCATGCGAAGCCTGCCGTGGCTTCGGGCGGGTCATGGGCATCGACTATGGCCTGGTAGTTCCCGATGAAAAGAAGTCGCTGCGGCAAGGTGCGATAAAGCCCTGGCAAACCAAAAGCTATGGCGAATGCCAAACCGAGATGGAGCAGTATGCGCAGGGCGCCGGCGTTCGCCTGGATGTTCCCTGGCGCGACCTTTCGGACGCCGAGAAAGAATGGGTGGTAGGCGGGGACCCAGACTGGAAAGGTGGACCACGCGCATGGAAGACGCAGTGGTATGGTGCGCAACGCTTTTTCGACTGGCTGGAATCGCGTGCCTACAAGATGCACGTGCGAGTACTGCTATCGAAGTATCGCAACTACACGCCCTGTCCGGCCTGCGGCGGGTCGCGCTTGAAGGCGGATGCCACCTTGTGGCGACTTGGCGATACGCCCGTCGCTACCGACGAAGGCTATCCGCGATTCATGCCGGTACATGCGCAGTGGTCCCAAGAACAGTTGGACGCTCTACCAGGCTTGGGCATTCATGACCTCATGCGCTTGCCCATCGAGCGGGTGCGCGACTTTTTCGATACGCTTACCTTTGGCGAAAGAATGGACGCCGCCATCGACCTGCTGATGGACGAGGTCCGGTCCCGCCTGAAGTTCTTGTGTGATGTGGGCCTTGGGTATTTGTCGCTTGACCGGCAAAGCCGCACGCTGTCCGGCGGAGAGGTTCAACGTATCAACCTGACCACGGCATTGGGCACGTCTCTCGTCAACACCCTGTTCGTGCTGGACGAGCCGTCCATAGGACTGCACCCCCGGGACATCCATCGCATCGTTCAGGTCATGCACCGACTCCGAGACAATGGCAATACGCTTGTCGTTGTCGAACACGACCCACAAGTCATGGCAGCTGCGGATCGCGTAATGGATGTCGGCCCTGGCCCCGGAGAACGAGGCGGGCAAATTATTTACGACGGCACCCCCGCAGGCTTGCGCGAGAGCCACACCCTTACCGGAGACTATCTGGCCGGCAAGCTCGAGGTTGAAGCGCCTCGACCCATGCCAGTCGCCGACAACACGCCTCGCTTGTTGCTGGAAGGCGTCACCGCAAACAACCTGAAGGACATTTCAGTTTCGATCCCGTTGGGCCGCCTCGTCTGTCTGACCGGCGTGTCCGGATCGGGCAAATCCACGCTCGTACAAGACGTCCTGTACCCTGCACTGCTCAAGCAGCAGGGCAGGCCGGTCGAGGCGCCGGGTCCGCATCGGCACCTGCTCGGTGCAGAGCAGATCGCCGATGTTGTCATGGTCGACCAGACGCCTATCGGTAAGACCGCCCGCTCGAACCCGGCCAGTTTTGTCGGAGCGTTCGACGCCATTCGCAAGCTGTTCGCGCAGGCTCCTCTTGCAAAGGAACGGGCCTACACGGCGGGCACATTCAGCTTCAACACGGGCGACGGACGCTGCCCCACCTGCGGTGGAACCGGATTCGAGCACGTCGAGATGCAGTTCCTGTCCGACGTCTATCTGCGCTGCCCGGACTGCGATGGCAAGAGGTTCCGACCCGAGGTGCTCGAAGTCCGCATCGAGCATCTGGGTCGAAGTGCCTCGATAGACGAAGTATTGGAAATGACCGTCAGTGAAGCCCTGGACTTTTTCTCCGGGCTCCGAGATGTGCAGTATGGTCTGGCTCCCCTTGCCGATGTCGGTCTGGAATACGTGCGATTGGGACAACCTGTGCCCACACTTTCGGGCGGCGAAGCACAACGTCTGAAGCTCGCCGGTCATCTTGCTACGGCTGCTCGTGGGGGAATCTCCTCAGCCAAGGTGGCAAAAAAAGGCAGTCTGTTCCTATTCGACGAACCCACAACAGGGTTGCACTTCGACGACATCGCCCGGCTGATGCGGGCATTCCGCAAATTGCTTGCAGCCGGCCATTCTCTGCTGATCATCGAACACAATCTGGATGTTATCCGGGCAGCCGACTGGCTGATCGACCTGGGTCCTGATGGAGGTGATGCAGGCGGGCGGGTGGTCGGAGTGGGAACGCCCCGGCAGTTGATGCAGAACGAAAGTTCGCATACCGGCAAGGCTCTGCGTCGCTATGCGGAAGACGTGCTTGCTTCGGATGTGGGTGCCGAGTCCAGTATCGCGACTATGGTCGCCGAGGCCTCCCCGTCTTATTCAAACGAACGCGGCACTCCGCTGCAATCGGTACTTCGTCGAGGCAAGACAAACGAAGCCAATATAGACATCATCAACGCGCGCGAACACAACCTGAAAGGTATCGACGTTTCGATTCCCCGCGAGACATTCACCGTGGTGACTGGAGTATCGGGATCGGGCAAGTCGACGCTGGCGTTCGATATATTGTTCAATGAAGGCCAGCGTCGATATCTGGAATCGCTCAATGCCTACGCACGCGCGATAGTCCAGCCCGCCGGAAAACCCGACGTGGATGCGATATACGGAATTCCGCCCACCGTGGCCATCGAACAGCGCACCAGCCGGGGCGGGCGTAAATCCACGGTCGCCACCATGACCGAGATTCATCATTTCCTGCGTCTGCTGTACGTTAAGCTGGGCACCCAGATGTGCCCTGATTGCAACGTACCGGTCCAGCCTCAAACAGCAGAACAGATTGCGGCGCAACTTCTGCGCGATTACAAAGGCAGGCACATTGGCCTGTTGGCACCTCTGGTTACTGCCCGAAAGGGGTATTACACGGACCTGGCCAAATGGGCAGCCGGCAAGGGGCACACCCACCTGCGCGTAGACGGCGAGTTCATCCCCGTTGCGCCCTGGCCTCGCCTGGACCGCTACAAGGAACACACGATTGAACTGCCCATTGCCGATCTGGTCGTAGACGCGCGCGATGAATTGCAGCTACGTCAGGCCATACGTCAGGCGCTGGAGCATGGGCACGGCACATTGACTGTCCTGCCAAGCCTGACAGCGGACAGTGATGTATCCATCGAAGCAAGGCGTGCGGCAGGCCTGAACGGGTCCGCGCGCCAAACTCTCAGCTTTTCGGTGAAGCGAGCCTGCCCGTGCTGCGGCACGAGTTTTCCAGAACCCGACCCCCGACTCTTTTCGTACAACTCCAAACACGGGTGGTGTCCGGGATGCTTCGGTACCGGACTCCAACTTAAAGATTTTGACGCCGAGCAGACCGGTGAGGAAACAAGCTGGAACGATTCGTATGAAGGTCCAGCCAATACCTGCCCCTCCTGCGATGGGGAACGCCTCAATCGCGTGGCGCGCGCGTTCTTGTGGCGTAATCGCTCGATCGCGAAATTGGCGGCACTATCTGTGGCGGAAGCCCATACCTTCTTTCGTGCCCTGGTCGCGGCCGGCCGCGAAGAAGAAATCGCCCGCGACATACTCACCGAAATCCGCAGCCGTCTGGATTTCATGCAGGAAGTAGGGCTGGGCTATCTGGCCCTGGATCGCGCAGCACCCACACTGTCCGGCGGAGAGGCGCAGCGCATTCGTCTGGCGGCTCAGTTGGGTTCCAATTTACAAGGTGTGTGCTATGTGCTTGATGAGCCCACCATCGGCCTGCACCCGCGTGACAACCGAATCCTGCTCAATGCCTTGAGCCAGCTCGAAAAGAACGGCAACACGCTGGTAGTCGTCGAGCACGACGAAGACACGATCCGCCGCGCATCGCACGTGATCGACATTGGCCCCGGCGCGGGTGTGCGAGGCGGACGCATTGTTGCGCAAGGCACCGTCGACGCGATCATGGAATCCCCCGATTCCCTGACTGGAAAGTATCTCCGGCACCCCCTCGCCCACCCACTGCAAGCGCGGCGCCCTGTCGAGCACGATACGCCGATGCTGACGATTCGCGGGGCGCACCTGCACAATCTGCACAACGTCGACGTGCAGATACCCATTGGTCGCCTGAGCGTAGTCACTGGCGTCTCAGGTTCTGGGAAGTCGACACTGGCCCGCGATGTCATGCTGGACAACCTCGCCCCTGCGGTATCGAGTCGCGAGGCACCGGTGTGGAAAGGTTGCGTCGCCATCGAGGGCTGGGAAGCGATTGATCGCGTGCTCGAAGTCGACCAGACCCCAATTGGCAAGACACCTCGCTCATGCCCGGCCACCTACGTCGGCTTCTGGGACGACGTACGCAAACTGTTCGCCGAAACGCGCGATGCCCGTGTCCGTGGCTGGACCGCCGCCCGGTTCTCGTTCAACACCGGAGATGGCCGGTGCCCCGTGTGTGAGGGGCAAGGTCTTCGCACCATCGAAATGAGCTTCTTGCCGGATGTGAAAGTTCTATGTGATGCCTGCAACGGCCAGCGATTCAATCAGGATACGCTGAACGTTACCTGGGCGGACAAGAACGCCGGTGAAGTCCTGAGGCTCGAAGTCGATGACGCCATCGATTACTTTGCCGCTCACTCACGCATCCTTCGCCCCCTTCGTCTCATGCAGGATGTCGGCCTGGGCTACCTGACGCTCGGCCAGCCCTCCCCCACGCTGTCAGGTGGCGAAGCACAGCGCATAAAGCTGGTCACCGAGCTGACCAAGGCCCGATTGACGGACGGCGTGATCAAGACCGGACGTGCCTCGCGTATTCCCCATACGCTTTACGTACTGGATGAACCCACCGTGGGGCTATCGATGGCCGACGTCGAAAAACTGACTCATGTACTGCATCGCCTCGTTGAAGCGGGCAACACCGTTGTGGTCATTGAACATAATCTGGATGTGATTGCCGAGGCGGACTGGATTGTCGACATGGGACCGGAAGGCGGCACAGGCGGCGGCCGCCTGGTGGCCGCGGGCACGCCTGAACATATTATGGAACTGAAAGACCGGTCCCATACCGGAGCGGTTCTTGCAGATTTCATGCAGTCCGGCAACACGGTAGTGTCACAGGCTTGAACCACGCCGCTTATTGGGCGAAGCGGCCCTGCCCGATCCAGTGAATGGCTTCGGCAGCGGCCGCCATGCCCATGGTGGCCGTCACTGCCACGGCGGATCCATACCCCGCACATGACAAGCCTTGCAAGCCCGCGCCGCCCAGTTCTCGGGGTTGATGATCGGTCCATTCTTGCGGCAAGATTGCCGGCTGATCAAACCACAGTACTCGCACGCCCATGCGCGGTACGCGCTTTAGAGCCTTGCCGTTGGCGTCCGCCCCTTTTGGATACCCATGGTGACGCCTGAGGGTGTTGCGCAGCTTTGACAGCAAGGCGTCGTTGACGGCGACCGATAAGTCGCCCGCTCTCAAGGCCAGAACGTTTGTCTTGCCGCCAGCCCCACCACAGACGACAATTGGTAGCCTGCGACGTCGCGTCTCAAGAATCATCGCAATCTTGGCACTGGCCTGATCGGTGCAATCAATGATCAGATCGAGATCGGGCGCAAGGATCTCGCTGACATTGTCGGGCGTGACGAAGTCGTCTATCAGATGCAGCGCGCAATGAGGATTGATGCCCCTGACACGAGCCGCCATCGCATTGACCTTGGCTTGGCCCAGTGTCTCGGTGACCGCGTGCAACTGACGGTTGATGTTCGATTCGGCAACATGGTCCAGATCGATGAGCGTCAGCTGCCCTACTCCTGAACGTGCCAGAGCCTCGGCGCACCATGACCCAACACCACCTATTCCTACCACCGCGACTCGCGCACCCACCAGCTTATGCAGCACCTGGGGTCCGTACAGCCGCTCGAGCCCACCGAAACGACGCTCCAGATCCGCATCGTCGTTCAGAATGTTGTCGGTACCGCCGGGCGTTTCAGATATATCCATATGTCGCAAAAATACCGTCCAGGTCGGAAAGCTTTGGGTCGCAAGGTATAAAATTACAGTTTGTCGTCCAATCCCATTATTAGACCACGCGCCACCTGGCTGTCTCTATTGCTTGGCCCTGTTGTCGTCTCTTCCGCCGTGACCGCTTCCGACTCCCTTGAATCCCTGTTCGCCACATCCGGCGCCACGTTTCGCCTATTAACGGAGGAGCAACGCCAGGCATCGCTGGATGCTGCTCTGGCACACTGGAACGGCCGGGACGACTTATGGGTATATGGCTACGGGTCACTTATCTGGCGACCCGAGTTTGACTTTCTCGAAAGAAGGCCTTCTTTGCTGCGTGGCTATCATCGCGCATTGTGCCTGTGGTCGCGCGTCAACCGCGGTACGCCGGAGCGCCCAGGGCTGGTTTTCGGGCTTGACGTAGGCGGTTCCTGCCGCGGGATGTCGTTTCGCATTGCGGCCGAAGAAGTCCCTCACACTCTTACCGCTCTCTGGAAGCGAGAAATGCCCAGTGGAGCCTATTTGCCCAAGTGGCTGAACTGTGCGACGGATTCCGGCCCGGTTCAAGCACTCGCGTTCGTCATGGACCGCAGCAAGGATGCTTACGTTCGTGACCTCACGCATGAGCAACTCATTGAAATCGTGCGCCACGCGCATGGCTCCTATGGCTCTTGCACGGAATACGTGCTGGAAACCGCGCAGGCGCTTGAAGAAGCGGGCATATACGACAGAAAGCTGAAATCACTTGTGCGCGAATTGAGAGCACTGTCAGGCAGAACAGGTTGATGTACCGCGCGCCTGCCCACAAGCGGCCAAGCAGGTAGAATAGTCCTTTCGACGACAAAAACGTCACCTCCTGTCACCCGCCAATGTCCATCGCCGATATCCGTCAGGTTTATCAAAAAAGCGTGTTGCTCGAGAACTCGCTGGCCTCCGCTCCGCTGGAACAGTTCACCATCTGGTTCGACGAAGCGCTCAAGGCCAACGTGATTGAGCCCAATGCCATGACCCTGGCTACCGCAGATGCCGAGGGCAGACCTTCGGCGCGCATCGTCCTGCTCAAAGGAATTGATGACCGGGGGCTGGTGTTCTTCACCAATTACGAATCACGCAAAGGCCGCGAGCTCGCTGCTCGACCCTATGCGTGCCTGCTGTTCTTCTGGCCCCAGCTCGAGCGCCAGGTCCGGCTCGAAGGAAGGGTCGAGAAGGTAAGCGCAGACGAGTCCGATCAATATTTCGACACCAGGCCCCTGGGCTCACGCATAGGAGCCTGGGCTTCTCCCCAAAGCCAGCCCATTACACGCGAGGAACTCGAAAGGCGCACGCAGGAACTCGCTGAATCCATGGGTCAGTCTCCTTCGCGGCCCCCGCATTGGGGCGGCTATCGTCTCGTACCCGACAAGGTCGAGTTCTGGCAAGGGCGCCCTTCCCGCCTGCACGATCGCCTGGTGTTCGAGCAAAACCAACTTGGCCAGTGGCAAATAACGCGATTGGCGCCCTGATTCTGTATGTCCGCTACCCTTCCTGATTTCGACGACACGTACTTTCGCTCAGCACTTGGTAGATTCCCCTCGGGGGTGACTATCGTCATGACACAATCGCAGCACGACACTCAACCTGTCGGCCTGACGATCAGTTCATTCAGCTCGGTGTCTTTAGAACCGCCACTTGTATCGTGGACTCTCGCCAAAAGAGCAGCATCGCTCCCGCATTTCGAAAACTGCCAGCGCTACGTCATTCACATTCTGTCGGCCACCCAATTGCCGTTGGCCAGGAAATTTGCCAGTGGCCCGCAGACCGAGCGCTTCTCAGGTGTGGAGCTTTCGCTATCTCCCGGCGGTGGGCCCATGCTCGAACCGTCCGATTGCGCCGCCTGGTTCGAGTGTTACAACGTTTGCCGCCACGATGCCGGTGACCACATCTTGTTTATTGGGCAGGTCGAACGTTGTGGCCGCACGTTTCACCAGCCACTGGTGTACCATGCGGGCGACTTTGACCTGACCCCTTCGCATCAACCTTTGTCCGATCATTAACCGGCGTGCAGCCTGTCTGATAACGCCATACTTGCGTGACCATGAACGATTTCATCCTTACCTTGTCCTGCCCCGACCGCATAGGCATTGTCCATAGCGTGACAGGCTGGCTTTTGGGCCTGCACGGCAATATCGTCGACGCCCAGCAGTTCGGCGACATCGAAGAAGAACGCTTTTTCCTGCGCGTCCATTTCAAGCTGCCATTGCCGGCTACGGTGGAATCCTTGCAAGAAAGTTTCGCTTCGGTAGCAGAACGTTTCAGCATGGACGCACGCATTCATGATGCCAATCGCAAGGCTCGCCTGCTGATTCTGGTTAGTCGCCAGGGCCACTGCCTCAACGATCTGCTGTTTCGCACGCATAGCGGTCAATTGCCCGTGGAAATTGCTGCTGTCGCCTCGAATCACAACGATTTTTCAGCAATGGCGACCGCTTATGGCATACCGTTTCATCACCTGCCCGTCACGGCTGAAACCAAACGTCAGCAGGAGCAGCAGATACTTGATCTGGTCGATGAGCACGAAGTCGACCTGGTCGTTCTGGCTCGCTACATGCAGATTCTTTCACCTGAGTTGTGCGAAGCTCTTTCGGGGCGTGCAATAAATATTCACCATAGCTTTCTGCCCAGCTTCAAGGGCGCGCGTCCCTACCATCAGGCACATGCGCGTGGAGTGAAGATTATCGGCGCTACCGCACACTATGTGACTTCGGACCTGGACGAAGGTCCAATCATCGAGCAAGACGTCGAACGCGTCGACCACTCCATGAGCGCTCAGCAATTGACGCGGGTCGGGAGCGATGTCGAATCGCTGGTACTGGCGCGCGCTGTGCGTAATCACGTCGAGCATCGCATATTGCTCAACGGCAACCGTACCGTCGTATTCAAATAGACATATCAGAGTCGGCTTGCGCACGCAGCCAGGACTCGAAGCTCAATAGGGCTTCCGAAGGGTCGTCCTGAGCCGGATAACTGAAGTAATAGGCTTCTCGTACCGGCAGGACGCCTTCATCTGCCATGGTCAGCGCATCGGATGCGAGCGCTTGCCGGGCCAGGAACCCCGGCACCAGGGCGACTCCCATTCCTGCATGAGCGGCCGCCAGAAGCATGGTGAACAGTTCGTACCGAGGCCCCGCGCCCACTGAGGGCGGGCAGTCGCGCTTCTGTTCCCGATACCACTGACGCCACACGTCCGGGCGCGACATCATGTGTAAATGGGCGACACCGCCCATACCTTCCGGATGCGCTTCGATGGCAGCCTTCACACCCGGCGTGCACACCGGCACCAGTTCCTTCTCATCGAACAGCTTGAAGCCGATCGTGCCCGGCCACAGCTGTGATGCATGGTAGACCGCTGCGTCAAAGGGATGATCGTTGAACTGAAACGGCCGTGTGCGCACCGACAGGCTTACCGAGATATCCGGGTGATCCTGTTGAAAACCCCGCAAGCGTGGAACCAGCCAAGTGGTCGCCAGGGTGGGCAAGACCGCTACATGCAGGCTGCGGCCTAATCCGGCGCGCGAGATCAAGCCCGTTGTATCCTTTTCGAGCTGTTCCAGATGGTGACGAACCCGCGCCGCATATTCAGCTCCAGCGTCTGTCAATGCCACCCGACGCCGGATACGAGTGAACAACTGCACGCCCAGACGTTCCTCGAGGCTCGTCACCTGCCTGAAGACCGCGCTATGGGTCAGCGAGAGTTCTTCAGCCGCTCGCGAGAACGATCCCAGGCGAGCGGTAGCTTCGAAGGCCTGCAAAGCGCCAAGGTTTGGAATGCCGTGTCTCATGGTTCATAAATTGCACTATATTGTGCGTTTTTATCAATTGCGCTGTGCGGTTAAATCACATTATGATAGTTTAAACCTAAACATATTCCATACGGAGCAAACTATGTCCGCGTCCTTCAACTGGGAAGACCCCCTTTTACTCGACTCGCAGCTAACCGAAGACGAGCGCATGGTGCGTGAAGCCGCCCGCGCCTACGCTCAGGACAAGCTCGCACCCCGCGTGCTCGAAGCTTTCCGCAACGAAAAAACAGACGCTTCCATTTTCACCGAAATGGGTGAGCTCGGCCTGTTGGGCCCCACCATCCCCGAAGCCTACGGTGGCTCCGGTCTTAATTACGTATGCTACGGCCTGATCGCCCGTGAAGTCGAGCGCATCGACTCCGGATATCGCTCAATGATGAGCGTGCAGTCCTCGCTGGTCATGGTTCCCATCAACGAATTCGGAACCGAAGAGCAAAAGCAGAAATACCTGCCCAAACTGGCTACCGGCGAATGGATCGGCTGCTTTGGCCTGACCGAACCCAACCACGGTTCCGACCCTGGCAGCATGGAAACCCGCGCCGTCAAGATCGACGGTGGCTACAAGCTTACCGGCAACAAGATGTGGATCACCAACTCGCCTATCGCCGATGTATTCGTGGTGTGGGCTAAAGTCGTCGGCGGCGAAGACGATGGCAAAATCCGTGGCTTCATTCTTGAAAAAGGCCTCAAGGGTCTTAGCGCCCCCGCCATTCATGGCAAAGTCGGCCTGCGTGCGTCGATTACCGGCGAGATCGTCATGGACGAAGTCGAAGTACCTGCCGACGCCATGATGCCCGGTGTGACGGGCTTGCGTGGTCCCTTCACCTGCCTGAACTCGGCACGCTACGGCATTGCCTGGGGCGCCTTGGGGGCCGCCGAAGACTGCTGGCATACTGCCCGCCAGTACACGCTCGACCGCAAGCAATTTGGCCGCCCCCTGGCTGCCAACCAGCTTATCCAGAAGAAGCTGGCCGACATGCAAACCGAAATCACGCTTGGCCTTCAGGGTTGCCTGCGTCTGGGCCGCATGAAAGACGAAGGCACGGCCGCCGTTGAAATTACCTCGATCATGAAGCGAAATTCCTGCGGCAAGGCCCTGGACATCGCTCGCATGGCTCGCGACATGTTGGGTGGTAACGGTATTTCCGACGAGTTCGGCGTAGCGCGTCACCTGGTCAACCTCGAGGTCGTCAACACCTACGAAGGTACTCACGACGTCCATGCCTTGATTTTGGGTCGTGCACAAACCGGGATTCAGGCCTTCTGCTAAAACACACAAGGTGCGCAACTGCACCGGTTGATTTACCCGCAGAGCACCAGCATCACAATGCCCGCCTTTTCAAGGCGGGCTTTTTTTCGGGCATCACCCAATACCAATCGTGTTTAGGGTATTCCCCGTGTTCTCGAGCAAAGTCTGCTCCTGTATACTTGCATTACATACAAAAGTGTATGCAAAATAATACGGAGACAACCTATGCAGTCCTTTTCTTTCAAGCTTATTGCCGGCCTTGCCCTGGCAGTGGCAGGCCATAGCGTTTCAGCAGAAGTCAAAGTGGGTTATATCGGCTCGTTCTCGGGCCCGACGGCAATGCTCGGTCAGGAGCAATACGACGGCTTTATTCTGGGCATCGAAATGGCCAACGCTCAGCCTGGAAGCGTTCCGATCAAAGTTATTCGCGAGGACGACCAGTTTCGACCCGAGATCAGCATGCAGGCCTCGCGCAGACTGCTGGAGCAGGAAAAGGTGGACGCCATGGTGGCCCCCGGTTCAACCCAGTTGCTGCTGGCAAGCCTTCCCCGATTGAGTGAAAGCGGCAAAGTGGTTTTTTCCACCCTCTCCGGCCCTGCTGTACTGGCCGGTGAAAAATGCCAGCCCAATGTGTTTGTCACCGCCTACCCGTCCGACGCCCCGGCTGAAGCCATGGGCGAGTACGTCAAGAAACAGGGGTTTAACAACGTGTTTCTCATGACGTCCAATTATCAGGGCGGCAAGGACATGATTGCCGGTTTCAAGCGTCATTACACTGGCAACATCGCAGAAGAAATCTACACACAATTGGGCCAGACGGATTTTTCGGCCGAAATTACCCAGATTCAGCTTGCCAAACCTGACGCCGTGTTTGTGTTCTACCCTGGCGGCATGGGAATCAATTTCACCAAGCAGGCCGCGCAAGCCGGGTTGCTGCCTTCCTTGCCTGTATTCTCTGTATTTACCGTTGACCCGATCACGCTTCCGGCCATTGGCCCCAGTGCCAATGGCATTACGACCAGCGTGGTATGGGATGCCGAGCTGAACAATCCCGCCAGCAAGGCCTTCGTCAAGGCGTTCACCGAAAAATACAAGCGGGCTCCCAGCCACTGGGCTGCCGTCAGCTACGACACCGCCCAATTGCTGAGTACGGCGCTTCGCAGCATGGATGGTGACGTTTCAGATAATGCCAAATTTATCCAGGCGGTGAAAAAGGCCGGCTCGGAATTCGATTCAGTTCGTGGCTCATTCAGCTTCAACCACAACAATATGCCGATCCAGGACTACTACATATACCAGTACGTCGAAGATGGCGGTCAAATTGTGGCCAAGCCCATGGGCACAGCGTTGAAGGACCACAAGGACTCATACGCAGCGCAGTGCAAGATGGGTTGAGGCTGCGCCATTGACAAAAATGTCTGCTGTCTGACCTGCACCCCATAAGTTGGACATCAGTCCAACCTTTGGGGTGTTTTTTGACGCGCGGTTTTTTAGATATGCAGCATCATGGCCGGCCTGCATTTTTTAATTATGGATGCAGGCCGGCCAATGCCAAGATACCGCCGGGCTGATCAACAGCGCCTGGCAATAAAGAATGAGTCATGCAGCGCATCCATGACACGCCCGTCACGCGCGGCCGTTCCGATCAGATGCACTGGCAGGCCGGGTGCCAACGTAGCAAGTTCATCGGCAAGTTCGGTACATGGCGCATAGCCGCAAGCAACGACCACCGTCCGGGCCGCAAGCACTTCTTCACGCTCCTGATCATCTTGCACTGTCACGCCCTTACTGTCAATTGCGATGGCCCGGGTATTGGTTCTAACCTGGATGCCGTGATCGGAAAGCAGGTCCGGCATGCCCATTTCGTCCGTAAACACATACCCCTGTGAAAGGACTCTATCGGCAGAATCAATCAGGGTTACGTCGCCAGTGCCTGCAGCTTGCAACCATAATGCTGTATCGCATCCCGTCATGCCTGCTCCGATCACGACGACGGGGCCTTCGACCTGGGACCTGTCGGAGATTTCATGTGCCATGAGTACCCTGGCGTCCGAGACCGGCCCCTGGAAAGGTACCGGCTTTCGGCCGGTGGCGAGCATGACCCGCTCAAAACCCGCCGATACCAGCTCCTGGGCAGTGACCTGTCTTGACACCACCTGAACACCTTCCAAGCGATGGATCAAATGGGCCAGCAATGCGCGCAAGTCTTTCTTGAGGTCGTGACGGACGGCTGTGTTGAGCTGGCCGCCCAGCCTGCCCTGCTCGGAACAGCACGACGTGATGCCCACGCTCGGCCAGCACCCGAGCTGCGTTCATGCCGGCCGGTCCGCCCCCGACCACGGCAATCCGTTCGCTACGCTGTGCTTTCTCGATGGGATAACGATACTCCTCACCCATTGAAGGGTTGACCGTGCAGCCTGCGCTGCGGCCGACATTCAGCCCACGATGCAAACAACCGTCGTTGCAGCGAATACAGGGTGTGATGTCGTCCATGCGGCCCTGCTGCGTCTTGAGCGGCCAATCCGGGTCGGCCAGCAAAGGGCGGCCCAACGAAACAAAATCAGCACTGCCGGAAGCAACGATATCCGCAGCGACGTCAGGCGCCACGATGGAACCTGAGGCAATGACGGGAATCGAGACGGCGGCCTTGATCTGTTCCCACCCCCATCGGTGCAAGGCACGAGGCATGTACCAGGGGCTGACTTCGTACTGCATCAGTGCGTGGTGACCCCCCGAGCAATGAATGACGTCGACGCCCTCAGCTTCGAGGCGACGACAAAGCTCGACCGTCTCTTCGATAGTAATGCCGTCCTGTTCATAGTCGACCACGGAAAGCCGGACGCTCAGAGGGGTCTCACGCGGAATTTTGCTACGAATGTTCTGTACGATTCCGATAAGCAGCTTGATACGGTTTTCGAACGACCCGCCATATTCATCGCTACGTTTGTTGGTGAACGGCGACAGGAAATTTGTAATGAGGTAACCGTGACCTGCATGAACCTCGACCAGGTCGAAGCGTGCCTGCACAGCGCGCACTGCGGCATCTGCGAAGTCGACCATCACCTGATTGATTTCGGCGATGGTCATGGGCACAGGCTTTACGCCATATTGAGCCTCGACTTCGCTCCACGAAATATCGGAAGCGGCCTTGATGGGCGCCGTACCAAGAAATTTTTGCCGACCGCCGTGCGCGAGCTGCATGCCAACCTTGGCTCCCGCCGCATGCACCTCATCGACCAGCCATCCAAGCCCCGGCACATGCTCGCGATGCGTATTGCCCAGTTGGCAATGAATAGCCTTGGCCGCGTCATCATCAATATAGGTCTACTCGGTCATGATCAGGCCTGCGCCACCTTCGGCCAGCCGCTTGTAATGATTGACCGAACGCTGTGACACGGTGCCGTCCATATTGGAGAGTCCAGTGGACTGTGGCGATTTGATGATCCGGTTCTTGAGTTGCAAGCAGCCGATTTGCCCTGGCTGAAACAGTACGTCCGGTTGGGGCGTGGCGGCAGCGCCTGACTGCAATTTGACTGCTTGTTGTGTGTGGCCGGTATTCATGACGTTCATGTGTCTCCTCGTTATCTTATCGTGCAGCTACCAGGCGACACCTCGCGCGCCGGCCGGCATCCACACTATTTGTAAGGCTCGTAAATCAGGTTTCCGGTTCGCATCGGCGGGACATTGGTCGCTGTGCCATTCACCCATGAAAGCCGCGCGGCACGCGACGCTTCGCCCCCGTTGTTGAACTCGAGTTTTATGCCCAGGCCCTGAGCCGCGATGACCAGAGCGGCGGGACGGGAATCGGGATTTGCATCCAGCATCAGGCCCAACGCTGCGTCGATCAGGTGAAACTCAAGTATGTGCTTGGCAAGTTCTCCGTCGCGGGCCTTCGATGCCTTGAGCAGCAGCCGGTCAATCTCGCAGAACTCCTCCGGCGCGCGTGGCCGGCTGAAGTAAATGCGCTGATGGCGAATGATCTTCAGATAAATGGATTCGATCATCTCCCGGATGGCCGGGGGATAATACACAAGCACCGCCTCGTGAAAGCGATGATGCGCATTCTGAAATTCCTTGGTCCGCTCGGCCCCTTCCTGCATGCTGGCCAATGCACTGGACATCTGGGCCAGGTCAGCATCAGTCAGCTTGTGCGTGACGGCAGCAACCAGAGAAGGCTCGATCAATAACCTGACCGCGTACAGCTGCTCGGTTTCTTCGAAGGTTACGGGCGCGACTTCCATACCGCGATTCGTCGTAGCCACCACCAGGCCGGCTTGCTGCAAGCGATTCAACGCTTCCCGCAAGGGCGTCCGACTGACGTTCAGGTCATCGGCCAAATCCGTCTGCGACAGTTTGCGTCCCGGCATATACACGCCGTTGATAATCCTGTCCGCCAATACGCGATAGATCTCGTCTACCGAATGCCCTCTTTTTCCTGCCACTTTCAGTTGCTCCTGTAATCAGTCCCAAAGGCCGAACCAGAACTCGTGCTCGACAAACCTACGATAATAACGTCGAACTCCTTATACGCCCGGCATCTTTGCATCGGGCCTGGGACCACAGATGGGTACGGGCGGCGGACTCGCTTTGCCCGTACCCGACCGACTAAAGGTCGACGTTCAGCAAATTGCCACCACCGGCGGCGGCGCCGATGCCCCTGACGCCAAATCCGCTATCCGCCCACAAGCACTCGCCGGTGACCAGACGGGCGCCTTCGGAGGCCAGGTAGACGAACGCGCCACCGTAGTCTTCAGGCTCGGGAATAAAGCCCATGGGGATGACTTTTTCTGCACCTGGAAGCACGGCATCAATGGGCGTCTGGTTCATGCATTCCAGGCCTTCCATACGGGTACGCGCCACGCCGATTGCAACGCCGTTTACGCGGACATGCGGCGCGAACTCCCAGGCCAGTTGATGAACAATGCCCAGGTTGGCGTGCTTGGTAGAGACATACAGTACCCCGTCGTCCACCGCCCGATAACTGGCCAACGAGCACGAGAAAATCATGGAACCGCGAGATTTGAGCAATGCCGGCAGACTGGCGCGCGCACCCAGCAGGTAGCCCTTGACGTTGATCGCGTAGATTTCGTCGATTGCCGCTTCAAGCTGTTCCAGTGGAATATCCACCAGCTTGAGGTTGCCTGCCCCTACGCCGGCGTTGCCCACGAATACATCCAGGCCGCCAAACTTCTTGACCACCTCATCGACAGCGCGCTGGTTGTCGGCCAAGATTTCCACCGACCCCACCGTGCCGTGCACCGCTGAGCCAAACTCATCGCATAGCGCGGCGAGCGTGTCGGGGTTACGGTCCAGCACACCCACTTTCATCCCTTGCGCCACATACGCAGCCACGACGGCGCGTCCAATGCCGGCCGCTCCTCCTGTCACCAGGGCCACTTTCCCCTCAAGATTCCACATGTTGTTTCCTTAAGAAAAATTGTTAGTTGAACTCAGCGTCATGCGCTATGCCATCAAGGCACCACCATTGATTTCGACCACGGCGCCGGTCATGAAGGCGCCAAGGTCGGAAGCGATATACGGTACGATTCCGGCGATTTCCTGGGGCGTCCCCAACCGCCCCACCGGGATTGACGCTGCCAGGGAATCGTGAGTGACAGCGCCCTCGGTAGAAAGATAGTCGCGAAGGTGTTCGGTGGCGACCGTACCGGGATTGACAGCGTTGACTGTTACGCCATGCTGCGCCACCTCCAGCGCCAGCTGCCGTGTAAAGCCGACAAGCCCGGCCTTGGCCGCCACATATCCGACCGCGTTACCCAGGGCGGGCGCGGAAGCGGTAATGGAACCTATATTGATGATGCGGCCCCATTTACGCTCCAGCATGCCCGGCAGCACCGCCCGGCTGATCAGAAACGGTCCGGTCAGATTCACGTCCAGCTGTTGCCGCCATTCGTCGGATGAGGACTGCTGGGTGTCAACGGCCCGCAAAAAGCCCCCTGCATTGTTCACCAGAATGTCGATGCGAGGCACCTCGCGCACCAGCCTGTCAATATCCGCTTCGTCCGCAACATTCCCCACGAAACCGCGCAGATCTCCTTGATGCAAGACGGAAATTGACCGTATGCTCTGAGCAAGCTGCGCAGAATCCCGGCCTGTAATGACTACCGATGCACCACTTTCCAGCAGCGCTCCGGCAATCGCGGCACCGATGCCCTGTCTGGCACCCGTGACCACCGCCACCCGGCCTTCGAGACTGATACGCATTACTTGCCCCCCCCGGCCACCCCGACGCGACCCCCGGGCTTGGCCAGCCCCCGTATCGACAGGCCGCTATCAGCAGTGATAACCGAACCGGTCATCAGCCCCGACTGTTCCGCTGAAGCAAGAAGTGTAAATATGCTGGTATAGCCTTCGACGCTGGGAACCTCCTGTAAAGGCAGGACGAAACGGGTTCCTTCGAGCACCGAATCCGTATCTGCCTGCCCCAGCGCTCCCAGGCCTTTCATGCGCGTTGGCGCGACGCCGGGTGCAACCCCGTTAACACGCACATCTGGCGCCAGTTCATAAGCCAATTGGCGGATAAGCCCCAGGACGGCATGCTTGGACGAGGTATAAAGCGCTCCGCCGCCGGCAGCGTTAAAGCTCGCGAAGGAAGCTGTCAGAATCACGCAGCCTTTCGCGGCAATCAGATCATCCAGCGCGGCCCTGACCCCCAGCATCGGAGCGAGGACGTTTACGCCATACAACTCTGTAAACGCTTTGGCAATATCGGGCCCCGGAATATCGGCAAGCTCTTGTGCAGCATCAGTAACGCCAGCATTCCCGACAAATACGTCGACACGACCCCAGGTATCCCGAGCTGCCTTTACCGCGGCTACGTTTCCTTCCCATGTAGACACATCGGCCACGACAGGAATGAACGCCGTGCCCAGCTCGTGGCCCAACGCCTGCACAGCTTCAGACCGGTCGACTCCGACGACGTGCGCGCCCTCTTGAACATAGCGCCGCGCCACCGCAGCCCCGATGCCGGCACCCGCACCGGTCAAGATCACTACCTTACCTTCAAGTGTACCCATGTAATCCTCTGTTTGTTTCCAGGTTGAATTATTGAACTTTGTACTGAAAAGCCGTCGCGCTCAGATCTGAACCGGTGCGGCGGCATAGACTTCGTGTCGTGCGACATCCAGCACCGGCAGCTTTGCCCTGATCTGGGCAACCTTATCCAGGTCGAGTTCGACCACCCGCACCGCCCTGGACTCTTCACCCAGATCGGCCAGAACGACACCCCATGGGTCAACAACCATGGCATGGCCGTAAGTTTGAAAGCCCGATTTAATCGCGTCATCCGAAGTGATGGTGGCCGAGGCGACCACATACGCTTCGTTTTCGATCGCACGAGCCCTCACCAGAACCTCCCAATGGGCCTCGCCGGTTGTCTGTGTAAAGGCTGCCGGAATAAGGATGACTTCGGCACCCGCTTGCGCCAGCCGACGAAACATCTCGGGGAAACGGATATCGAAACAAATCGACAGGCCGACCTTCACGCCTTTGACATTGGCGATAACGAGCTGGTCACCCGCTGACTCGACATCAGAAGCTCGAAAGGAAGTTCCGTTGACGACCGCGTTAAAAAGATGAATTTTGTCGTAAGAGCCCTGAATGGTGCCGTCGTCGCGAATTACCAGGGCCGTGTTCTGCAGCAGGGGGCGTTCTGATTTTTGCTTGACCCCCCCCAGCACCACTGTGGCATGAGCAGACCTGGCAGCCTCCCTGAGCGCGGTGATTTCAGGACCATCAATGGTCACGGCGGCAGCGCGCATCTCTGCATTGGTACCGATGCACAATGCATTCTCGGGCACAACGATCAGCTCGGCGCCCTGAGCGGCGGCGGCCTGGACGGCCCAGAGCACGTCCTTCAGGTTAGCCTGAACGTCACGCGTAGGTTGCAACTGAAGCAACCCAACGCGCAATCGCCGGCCGGGAGTTTGCTCAGGCATTGACAGTCTCCAGCTTGTCCACGTTCATGTTGACCACCGTCCAGCCGCCGCCCGAGGCTTCCAGCGGTTCGTACGCATAGACTTCAGCCCGAATACCTGGACCCAAGGCACCCAGGACAATAAGCCAGTTCAGGAATTCGTACTGCCCGTGATCCAGCAACGGGTAGGGTTCCAGGTCGGCAAGATCGAGTCCGCGGCCGTTTCGCATCATCTGCAAAATGTAGTCGTCGAACGCCGTGTCGACAGAGCCGAACTTTCCCGGGTCAAGCCAGTGAGACAGGCCGCCGGTAGCCAGCAGGGCGATGCGCTTGTCCGAGCCTTCGATCGCCTGACGTAGCGCCTGCCCGAATGCGCGGGCACCATAGGGCGAGAACGTTCGCGCCGGCTGGGTAACGATGGGAACCACCGGCAAATCGGGGCGCGGAAGGACCTGGCGCAAAGGTACGATCAAGCCATGATCCAGGTTGACCACCGGCGCAGCCTCGACTTCGAGACGATTGTTTCGAGCACTGGCAACAATTTGCTGCGCAAACTCTGGTGCACCCTTGATATCGAGATCGATATCGGGACGCTTGAAAAACTCCATCGATCCGCGGTGTTCTGATCCCACTCCCACCACAAACGCCCCGGTTTCAAAGCTTTGGAAGTGGCAGTCAGTGGTAACCACAATAAGGTCGGGTTCAGCAGCTGCGAGCGAGTCACGCAGCTTTGCATAAGCCTGTTTCAGGCGCTCAACGGCTTCGGGCGGGTCGATCTCGGGGCGAGCCAGCAGATCGGGAACGTGTGAGCATCCCGCGGCAAACACCACGTTCGCAGGCACCTCGGGCCTGGCCGTCGAAGCACGGCCATCGAATACAAACTTGTCACTACTGCTGCTGTCAGACAGATCGTCCTGAAACCAGCGGCTTACAAGAATGGTGACTCCGTCGTTCACACCGGCAGAACGAAGAAGGTTGCGTTCGCCGCGCGCAATGACATCTGCCCAGTGCTCGTCCAGACCCAGCTCTGCGCCGACGGTGACGGGATCCGTCTTGAAGCGTGCCAACAAATCGGGAGTCTGCCCCAGCTTGAGAATGGCGGCCTCCAGTATTTTCTTATCCATAACAGTCTCGTCCTTGTATTCAGGCTACTTGTTCTTTAAGGCTTTGCAGTTCCCCGTCTACCACCACCGCACGACCGTCAACCTTGACGGTACAACCGCGCATGGGAATATCCAGGTGAGCCGGCGTCTCGCGCTTGGCAAAACGATTCGAACCCGTAGACCACATGAAGTTGCCTGCTACCGAACGCAACTCCTGGCCATAGAGGCTGCGAGGATCGTACACGTCCAGGGCGGTCCAGCTGGCATTGGGATGCATGCCCCACCCCGCATGAGACAAGGCATAGACGGCCGGGTCGTTCCAACGCTTGAAGTAATCAGTGAGCAGGAATGCCTCGACGCCGTCTCCGTCGATGCTGGTGATGAACCCATCCCGAATTGTCAGTTCGACGGGCGACTGTACAGTGCGTTGCCATGGAATGATGGCATCACCGGCTTGCAGCACGATGCGGCCCTGCGCGCTTCGGTCACGCGGGAAGCATGCGATGAAACCACTGGGCCAGTGATCCCAGCGCGCCGGCTCGTCCACATAGCCCCATTGCCGGGTAATGGGAAGATCCGGCCCTGAAATGTCGTACGTAAGATCCGTGCCGGCAGCACTGGTTACATGCATGACTTGGCCCTGATTCAGGATGTCGGCTGCGGCGTCGATATTTGCACGCAGTTCTTCGTCACCCATCAGGCGCTCAAGCACATCGGCCGGTTCTGCAACGAACAACATCCGCTTGCCCTTGCCGATGATGCTGGTGCGGACATTCGAGTGTATGAGACCGCCAACGGTAAGGTCGATAACCAGGTCGCACTCTCCGGCTGCAGACAAAAGCGCAGGGACTTCCCGTCCATCAGAGGTATAAGGAGGCAATGTAGGGCTGGACAGGCTCGAGGCGCCCAGCACCAGGACGCCTGCACCCATCGCTCGCGCCGCAGCGACTGCCGCGTCAACGTATTCGCTCTTGTGGCCGTATTCAAAAATTACAGCAACGGTTTGTTTGTCGTCGAGGCTGCACAGCTTGTATTGCTTGACGAAAAGTTCGGTCAGCGACGTGGTCATGTTGAATCTCCAGATGTTTGTTCAGTTGGCCGTTCAGACCGAGCGGACTGCGCCGCCATCGATCTGCAACGTGGCGCCGGTTACGAAGCCGGCAGCTGGCGACAATAGGTAGGCGGCAGCATTGGCCACCTCTTCAGGGCTACCCCACCGCCCAAGAGGAATGTCCTTGACGATCAGATCAATTTCTTGCTGTGGCGTAGTGCCGTTTGCCTGGGCCTTGGCTTTTACGATATCGGCCATGCGATCAGTACCCGTCGCGCCGGGTTGCAACTGATTCACGCGAACTCCGACCGGACCCAGCTCAAGCGCCATCTGCTTGCTCAAGGACGAAAGTGCCGAGCGCATCGACGCAGATAGCGCCCCGGATGGGGCGGGCTGCTTCACCCAGGTTGACGTCAGGAACAGGATGCTCCCGGATTTGTTCGCAGCCATATGCCGCGCGCCGGCCATGGCCAGTTGCACCGCCGGGCGTACCAAAAGATCGAACGCTCCTTCCCAATCAGACAGGTCTGTTTCCAGAAACGGCTTCAGGCGGGGTCCGGGGGTGTTCAGTACGAGCGCATCCAGTCGGCCAAAACGCTTGACCACCTCACCCACGAGACGGCCGCAAGCGTCGCGGTCTGAAAGATCCACACCTACCGGAACAATCCGGCCGCCACCGGCGAATTCTTCTTCCTGTGCGCCCTCAAGACTGCGTGAAGCCGCAGCGACGGTGGCGCCCTCTTCGGCCAGACGCTGCGCAACGGCACGTCCGATTCCTTTGCTCGCTGCCGTGACGAGTGCGAATTTTCCTGCTAACTGTAAATCCATGGATACAACCTCTTTACTGTAAATTGCGATTCGTTTGAACGCCGCGCAACGCCCCCGGGGTGGCGTTCGTGGCGACTTACCAGGCAATAAAGGTGTCCGTCCGGCGCATGAAAATGGGTCCATGCGGCACCCCAGTTTTCGCCCGCAACACCGCGGTGAATTTCACCGACAAACTCGACGCCCTTGGCTTCAAGCTCGCGGCGAGCTTCGTCGACATCGGCGACCAAAAAGCCGGTGACCGGATGAGAAAAGTGACTATGCTCGGTATCCGTCGGCTTGAAGACCTCAAATGCGTCGCCGTTTGGCAGTCCGAACACTACTGCATCCTGCTGCTCCATGTGGACATCCAGACCAAGCACATCGGCGACAAAATCCCGCATGCGCTTGTACTCGGATGTCCGTGATCCCAACCACACCAAACCAAGAATTTCCATTTGCTTTTACATTTAAGAGTTTCTGTATTGCTTTCAGGATCCGGCGTTGACCGTATCCGACTCGGCGAACGTCAAGGGAGGAAACTCGCCTTCAGGAGCGCTCATCATCTGGCCGTAGAAACGGAACAGGTTTCTTTGCACCCCTTCTTCGAAGCGGCTCTTGTAGACAATTCCAGGCCCAGGCCAGCTGCCGTCTTCGACACGGGTGGCAATGCCCACATCGGGAAGTCCCATCTGATAGTTGAGATCCATCTGCAGCTTTTCGCCGGCAACCGAACGCCCGGCACGAGCGATGGTGATCCAGGGTTCGGTGTCATCAATCTCGAACGTGCCCCCCATCGAGAACGTGGCCAAACCAGACGCGTATGTGCGCTGCTTAAGTTCGGGACTCATGTTCTTGTAGCCAAGGAACCAGTTCCATGCCTCTACCCTGCCCGGCCCTTTGGGCTGCCAGCAGCGTATGGTCAGCATTCCGGTGGCCGGATGCTTTGACGGATCGTCTGTCGTCGGCAGCATCAGGATGGAAAAGTTCGGGAACACGTTGCCGACGAACACGCGGGACATGCGTGCGGCGTCTAGCTGATGCTGCGAGATACGCGATGTGTCGAAGGTCTTGGACAGTTCTTCGGGGAAGCCGAAGAAGCGCGGACCGGGCTCTTCTTCGCTGGCCGCCATCGAGAACGAGATCGAGTGACCGGGCGAAGCCTGGATGTGATAGCCCTTCATGTTCTCGGCGAACGGAACAGGGAATGCACCGATCTCGATTGCAGAACGGTGAAGCGTTCCCAGGTGGTAGTCGTCGCCCGAGAAGTTATCAGCGCCCGATTTCCAGTCGGCATCGATCACGAAGCGCTGGGGAGGAGCAAGAACCTCGACGCCGTGTTCGTTAAGCCCGAATACAAGATCCAGGTACCAGGCCATATCGCCCAGATACTCTTTGAGCGGGGGTGTTTTTTCGTCGAGCGTGGCGAATATCAGACCCTGGTAGGTATCTACCTGAACTGCAGAAAGGAGCCCGTTCTTGTCCTTGTCCATATCGCCGTATGCACTGCGCCAAAGAGGCGCCCCGGTAAGGCGGCCCTTGATATCGTATGTCCAGCCGTGGTACGGGCAAACAAAGCCCTTTGTGTTTCCGGCGCTGGCACGGGCAACCTTCACGCCTCGGTGACGACAGGCATCAAACATGACATTGATGCCGCCTTCCTGATCGCGCGAAACGATGAAGTCGTCTTCACCAATCTTTCGAACGACGTAGTCTCCGGCGTTCGGGATCTCGGATTCATGAGCCATGAATACCCAGCAGCGACCAAAGATCTGGCGCAACTCACGTTCGTAAACCGAGGCATTGCCATACAGCCCGACCGGGACTTCGCCCTGGTCGATACCGTTGTTCAGCCGTTCGAGGAGCGTATCAACCTCGCTGGAGGCACAGGATTTGGATGTAGTGTTTGACATGTTGCACTCTCCTTCGTAGCGCTCAGAAAATGATGGCCAGGTTATGTGAAGCGATGGCTGTTGTATCGAGGTAGACCACACGTTTTGCCAACAGGAAACCATCGCCTGCTTCCTGCAGGACATCGTGGCGTTCGCCAGAAAAGATCTGTAGCGTGGTTTCGTCCTGACGAGAGCGATACAGGAGCAGATTGGAACGCACTTCGACGCGGCCGTCGCGAAGCTGACCGACCCGGATGTTGGTAATGAAGTGGCGGGTACGCGATTGTGGATCTTCGGCCCAGGAATAGCCGGTTTCCGCCTGGGCAAGCTTGCTGTTCAGCGAACCCCAGCTTTCAACCAGGTGATAAGCACCCGGAACAAACCCTTTGCCCTCGCCGCGCCCGACAGTCTGACGCAAGGGCACCTGGTATTCGATCTCTTTGCTGACCAGGTTGTTCAGCCAGTCGCGCTCTCGCTGATCGTCCAGCAATTCGGCTTCGACCATCAACCAATCAGTTACCTTCTGGCGAAGTGACGACTCTGCAAACGTGCCGATCGCGCTCATCGCTTTGCTCATGTCCTAAGACTCCTTTAGTATTTTTGCCAACCCCAATTAACTCAATTTTGCATACAAATTTGTGCACAAAATATTGGGGTTAATACCCATTTAGGGGAAACACTAAGAGCCCGAGAAGACGCGACGCTTCTGGCGAACACTGGAGTCGCTCAGTTGATGAATGATTTCGGCCACTTTACGAAACTCGTACAAGGACGCGCCACCCAGGAACTGGTCAATATGGGGCAAGACCGCCCGCATTCCGGCTGCAGTGGGTTCGAAGCCGGCACTGGATTTATGCGGATTGATCCAGACGACCCGATGCGCTACCCGCCGCAGTCGAGCCATCTGAGCGCCCAGGACTGCGGCTTCGCCACTTTCCCAGCCGTCCGAGGCAATGATGACGACTGCCTGGCGAACCATTCGATGCTGGCCCCATTCGTCGAGAAATTGCTTGATACTTTGGCCCAAACGCGTGCCACCCTGCCAATCGCGAATAGATTCAGCCACCTGGACCCGCGCCACGTCCGGCGACATGCGCTTGAGATTGTGTGTCAATCGCGTCAGGCGTGTACCCATGGCGAATACCTCGGCTGCTTCGGGCATTGATGTCACCAGGCCGTAGCCAAATAAAGTGAGTGCATCGCCATAGTCTCGCATCGAACCGCTTATGTCGAACAGCAAAACACAACGCCTGGGTTTGTGGCGAGCCGTCACGTAGTGGAAATCACCCACCTCCCCCAGCGAGCGCAGCCAGGCGCGCGCGGTGCGCGCAGCGTGCAGTTCGCCCCTGCGCGCCGCTTGATGACGGTGAGAACGGCGCAAAGGGGGTCGCACCCGCAAAGCGGCGATCATGGAAAGGACCATGTCACGCTGCCTCGCATCGAGGGTTGAAAAATCTGCGTGGCTCAAACGCTCAAACTCAGCCGCCTGGGCTATCAGACGGTCTTCGCTATGGGCTGCATCGTCTTCTGAATCCGCCGCAGCCAGCGACGTCCCTGGCTCTTCATTTTGTTCTGGATGTGGATTGGGGGTTTTGTCCTGAACCACGCCATCGAAGTAACGTGAGAAACAGTCGACGTAGACCAAGACATCTTTCTCGCTTCGACAAAGCCCAAAGCGACCTGCCCAATAAATTCCGTGACGTCCCGGGTCACCCAACTTCGCCAGGGCGCGAAAAAAGACCTCGATGTCTTCCGCGCGTACATGCTTGAACGTCGTACGCAGCTGATCCAGAAAGTTCAGGACATATGAGGCATGCATGGGCTAAGCCACCTATCGTGTTAGCGCGGGTAAATCGAGCGACGCATAATCGTCGCGTCTGACTTGCACCTGATCCTCATGATATTTCAGGATTGTTCCCAAGGTAGCATCGAGTGCATCTTTGTCGAGGCGTTCGCTTCCCAGGGCCTGTAGCGCAGCTCCCCAATCCAGCGTCTCTGCAATACCCGGCGCCTTGGCCAGCTCGAGGGCCCGCAATCGTTGAACGACCGACATGGCATCGTTGACCGCAGAAAAAACGGCTGCGGGCGCGGAAATCATTGCAGATTCACCCATACCCTTGATGCCGCCAGGAACCAGGGGAGAAGGTGTCTCAAGGTGTTCAATCTTGATGTCCGGCACATCCTGAGCGGTCGGCATCAGATAATCCATGAAGGTCGTGGTCAAGAGCTGACCATTTTCATCATGGACGATTTCTTCGAGAAGAGCCATGCCAATGGCCTGCGCCATACCGCCACGCATCTGGCCTTCTACGATCATGGGATTGATCATCTTTCCGCAGTCTTCCACAGCATAGAAGTCAACGACTCTTACACGACAGGTTTCGGGGTCGACCTCGACCACAGCGACGTGGCCCCCGTTGGCCAGGACAAGGTCGGAAGGATCGTAGTTGGCGGTTGCCTCAAGCGTCGCGTCAAACCCGGCCGGGTGAGTTTCCTCGGCAAAATAGGCCGCGCCGGCTACCTCTGCAAACGCCATTCCCTTGGCGGGTACGCCTGCCACATGTACCTTCCCGCCATCCAGCACGATGTCGTCCGGGGACGTTTCGAACAAATTGGCCGCCAGCTGCTTCATGCGTTCGCGAACAATGGATGCGGCCCTGCCAATTGAACCCGCCCCAACCACGGCACCCCGGCTGGCATATGTACCGAACCCATAGACTCCGGTCACTTCATTGAACACGCTGACGCCCAGACCCAGATACTTGCCTCTGGCCCGTGCTTCTTCTTGGCGTGCGCGGAAAGCGTCGTAACCCACCATTTTTTCGAGGGTATCGATAGTTTCCAGGAAGCTTCCCTCGCGCATGGTCATGCCCATGCGATTTGTGTAGGGAAACTCTTCCGGGCGCACCACGTTACGGCGACGAATCTCGAAAGGCGATATTCCCAGTTGGCGTGCCGCCTTGTCGATCAGTGTTTCGCGGGCAAGCTGGGGTGCACTGAAACCCACTCCGCGGTAGGCACCGATGGCTACCTTGTTCGTGGCGACGCTTACGCTTTCGTCACGGACCTTCGGGACCTTGTACACGCCCAGCACCACTGCGTTGCCCACATGCGCTTGACTCAAGAGCCTGCTCCACATTTGCTATGGGCGGCAGCTCCTCGTACTCGACCATGATCTCGGCAAGCGCATCTTCAGCGACATGAATGCTCGTCGCAACAACGACGGCTACCGCTTCTCCGACATAGCGAACCACTCCTTGAGCCAGTACCGGCTGGTTGGTCGCCTGGAATGCAGGGTCTGCGTGTCGTGTAGGGATGCCGATAGTCAAAGGAGCGGTATCGTCACCCGTCCAGATGAGTTCAACTCCCGGTATGGCGGCAGCCTGGCTGGTATCAATCGAAACGATACGCGCATGCGCAAACGGACTGCGCAAAATGGCCACGTGCCGCATATTGGGCAGTTGGATGTCGGCAATGTATTTGCCACGACCCGTCAGCAACTTCGCATCTTCTCGACGCAATACTGAAGTACCCGTAGCCTTGGGCACAAATTCGGCGACTTCGTGCTTTTTCATTACAGCTCCCCTTTCGCTGCAGCTTCAATAACGTCTGGATCAACTATGGCGTCAACAATGTTTTCGTATCCGGTGCATCGACACAGGTTTCCCGAGAGCACTTCCCGCAGCTCGTCGCGAGTCGGCTCAGGATTACGACGCAGGAAGGTCAGCGCCGTGTTCAGGAATCCGGCGGTACAGAAGCCGCATTGCAAAGCGTGATGCCGGTGGAATGAGTCTTGAAGCACTCCCAGCGAAGGCCCCTTGACCAGATCCTCTACCGTGCTGATCTCGCGACCGTCGGCCTGGACGGCCAGCATCAGGCAAGAGCGCATTGGCGTACCGTCGACGAGTATCGTGCACGATCCGCAGATACCCTGTTCGCAACCGACCTTCGTTCCGCTCAGGCCAAGCTCATCGCGCAGTGCATCGGCCAGATGCACGCGGGGTTCGACGCGAAACCTGCGGGTACGGCCATTGATGGTCGCACTGACTTCCATCGTGTCTTTTTGTTCGGTCCCGGCCATGTTTATTCTCCTTTTGATGCGCGCAAGATGGCACGTTTCATGGCGGCTCGCGCCTGATGCTTTCTCAAATCTTCGCTACCGTGAATGTCCGAACGGACTGAAAGGCCCTGCAGCGCCATGCCTGCGGCCTCGGTCACTTGCCGCAACCATCTGCCAAACAGCCGGGATTCCCGCTTATCACTGGCCTGAACTGCGGGGCAAAAAAAAGCGCCCGGAGGCGCTGAGTGTTACTGCAACGTTTTTTGTTGGTTATTACCGGTGACCAGCCGTCGGTCGGGCAAGCTGGCGCATCTATTGTTTGGACTGGCTTTCGCCCAGGTCAAACAGGCTGGTGACTTCCATTTCGAGCACCTGCTCGTCGCGCTGGTTATACAAACGCCACGTCCATCGCACGATACCCAGATCTTCACGCGAGGATGACACCCTGACGGAATCCACAGTGATTTCAAGCCGTAAGGCGTCGTTTGGTCGTACCGGAAGTATCCACCGGACCCGCTCAACGCCAGGCGAACCAAACGACTCGGAATCGAACAGCACTTTCTCGACCACCAGGCGCATGGCCAGGCCACAGGTTTGCCAGCCACTGGCAATCAGGCCGCCCCAGCGGCCTTCCTTGGCTCTTACCGGATCAGTGTGAAACCACTGGGGATCGTAAAGCTTTGCATAGTCGAGCATCTCCTGCTCTGTGATCACCACGGGACCGTGGTTGATGACCATGCCATTCCGAAACTCGTTAAATTTCATTTTTCAATCCAGAAAACTGGTCAATAAGTTTCGAAATGCAGCCTCCCTTGAGACTTGAGCTGCGCATGAACTTCCGACCAGTTGCGTCCTGCGCCCTCTACGACATCTTTGAGGGCTTCAAGTACGCCGGTTTCCATTCCCTTGAGACCGCAAACGAATATGCAAGTGTTGCTGTCGTCGATAAGTTCAAGGACATCATCACCCCGTTCGCGGATCAGGTCTTGCACGTACTTCTTGGGTTTGTCCGCCGCGCGGGACAACGCCAAATTGATATCGATAAAATCTTTAGGCAAGTTCATGAGCGGGCCAAAGTACGGCAATTCTCGCTCGGTCCGTGCGCCAAAAAAGAGCATTAGCTTACCATTAAAGGCACGGTCTTTGGTCAGGCGGCGGCAGCGTTCCGTCATGGCACGCATAGGAGCTGAACCCGTTCCCGTGCAGATCATGATCAGATTCGAATGCGGCAGATTTGGCATCAGGAACGTATTGCCGAACGGACCAATTACCTGAACCTTGTCGCCTTTTTTCAGATCACACAGATAATTTGACGCCACACCACGCACCGGGTTGCCGTCGTAATCGGTCGTAACCCGCTTTACCGTCAACGAAAGATTGTTGTACCCGGGTCGTTCGCCGTCGCGGGGGCTGGCAATTGAATACTGTCGAGCATGGTAGTTGCGGCCGTTTTCGTCGGTTCCCGGCGGGAACACCGCAATGGATTGGCCTTCAAGTACTGGAAACGGCAACTCGCCAAAATCCAGCACGATGTGATGGATGGCGTTGTCGGTTTCGGCATCGGTCAGACGATAATTGCCGGCAACCGTGGCAGTGGCCACGTTTTTATGCGTGTAGAGATTGACGTAAGGATGGGCCGCAGACCACGGGGGAATGCTGGCACCTGAACCTGTCGACGGTACGCCTTCAAGCTCGGACGTTACGTCGTCTGCCGCGACTGCGGGCGCAACGTTAGCCGCAGCGCCATTGGTGTCGGCGGGCGGCGCATCGACTGCGTCGGCGGGAAGCTCCTGTTCGTCCGGCAATTCTGACCAGCTGAACTGATCCTCGAGTGAATATGCTTCGGTTGCTAAAACACGCAGCCAGTTGTCGATGGCACCCGTAGGACAGGGCGGCACACAAGCCATACAGCTATTGCATATATCGACATCCACCACATAATTGTTGGAATCGTGGGTAATGGCATCGATCGGGCAGGTCTCTTCGCATGTGTTGCAACGGATACAGATCTCTGGATCGATCAAGTGCTGTTTGATAACGCGATTTTGGGTTTCGACTGTCATTCTAGGTCTCCGTATCGCCAGAGTCGCCACTGCAGGCAGGCCCGACCATTGGAAGGACCACCGGGTCCGGCCCATACTGCGCCGGACCCGGTGGACACCCTGTATCAACAGGGCAAAGCAATGTTAATTGAAGCGCACATATTCAAAGTTGATCGGCTGGCGGTTAATACCCATGACCGGAGGCGCAATCCAGTTGGCAAACTTGCCGGGCTCAACAACACGACCCATGAGCGAAGCCACGAACTCGCGGTCTTCAGCGGTGGGCAGCCAGTCTTTCTCGTGGTTCTTCCACTGCTCTTCGGTCAGCACCTGACCTTCGGGGGAGACGCGAATGCCGGCCAGCGTACCAATCTTGCGGTTGAACGCCTTATGGGGCACCGTAAGACGGAAGTTAATGCCCTGCTTTTCGAGAACCTTGTTCCAGCGACCCACACCGGCCACAGTGTCCTTGATGAAGTCGTCGCGCAGAACTTCGTTCAGCGCATTCAGCATTGGCACTTCAATTTCACGCAGCTCACCGTTGTGAACTTCGAGCACACGATAGGTGTCGTTCTTGAGCTGATGGTCGTCCGTGCGTTTGCCTTCTTCGTAGCGGCCTTTCAAGCCCGCGCTGTAGAAGATAGCAGCATTGGAGGATTGGTCGGCACCGAACAGGTCGATCGTAACGCTGTAATGGAAGTTGATGTAACGCTGAATGGTCGGAAGGTCGATCACGCCGGCCTTGCGGAGTGCTTCCGGATCTTCGGTCTTGAGCTCGTTCATGACCTGAGCTGTACGCTGCAGGACACGCGACACACCGGATTCACCCACGAACATGTGGTGAGCTTCTTCGGTCAGCATGAACTTGGTCGTACGTGCCAACGGATCGAAGCTCGACTCCGACAGCGCGCTGAGCTGGAACTTGCCGTCACGGTCGGTGAAGTAGGTGAACATGTAGAAGGCAAGCCAGTCAGGCGTTTTCTCGTTGAAGGCGCCCAGGATACGGGGGCTGTCCTCGCTGCCGGAGTTACGCTGCAACAGCGCATCCGCCTCTTCGCGACCATCACGGCCGAAGTAGCGATGCAGCAGGTAGACCATGGCCCACAGGTGACGACCTTCTTCGACGTTGACCTGGAACAGGTTGCGAAGGTCGTACAACGACGGAGCGGTAAGGCCAAGGTGACGCTGCTGCTCGACCGACGCGGGCTCGGTATCGCCCTGGGTCACGATAATACGGCGCAGGTTGGCGCGGTGCTCGCCGGGTGCTTCTTGCCAGACGTCTTCGCCCATGTGCTCGCCAAAATGAATCTTGCGCTGACCATCTTGAGGCGTCAGGAAAATTCCCCAACGATACTCGGGCATCTTGACGTAGTCGAAGTGGGCCCAGCCATCGGGTTGCACGCTAACAGCGGTACGCAGGTAGACGTCCATGTTCTGGGAGGCTTCAGGACCCATGTCCTGCCACCACTGCAAATAGTTGGGCTGCCAGTGTTCAAGCGCGCGTTGAAGCGTACGGTCGCTGGACAAGTTGACGTTGTTGGGAATCTTCTCGGAATAGTTGATACCAGACATGTCTTGCTCCTTAATAGCTCTGTTTATCGCGCGCTTATACGCGGTTCCAATCAAAGTTGGCTTTCTCGCCCTTGCCGTACAGACTGAGCGCGCCCTTCTCGCCCGAGGCGTTGGGACGGTAGAAAATCCAGTTCTGCCATGCGCTCAGGCGGCCAAAAATACGAGTTTCCATTGTCTCGCCAGGACCGAAGCGCAGGTTGGCTTCGAGGCCCGTCAGAGAGTCCGGCGACAACGCGCTGCGCTCTTCCAGAGCCAGACGAATTTCGTCGTCCCAATCCAGGCTATCCAGAGCGTAAGTGATCAGGCCAAGCTCTTCGGCTTCCTGCGGGGAAATACGCTTGCCGGTGGTGGCTTTCACGGCACTGATGGCCGGCTCTTCATCGTAGAAGCGACGCTGGATCCGATACTGATTGCTGACCATGGGATACACACCGAAGTTCAAAGCGTTCGCAGCGATCTCAGCGCCTTTTTCTGCGTCAGGGTCGTCCAGCATGTAGCTGCGGTCACAAGCCAGGGCCAGTTCAAGCAAGGTACCGGCGAAGCATGAACCCGGCTCGATCAGCGCGAACAGTGAGCGAGAGCTGACGTCGAGACGGGCCAGCGTGCGACGCAACATGCCGCGAGTTTCACGTACGAACCAGTGGTCGGCGAACTTTTCTAACGTAGCATCGGCTTCGAGTACCTTGGCAATATCGCCTTGCGTGCGGAACACCCAGGTTCCAATATCGAGTTCGTTAGTGCGCAGCTGAAGAATGGCGTCGTCGAGTTCGCGTGCCATTTGCAGCGGCCACCATGTTGCTCCAGCGGCTACGATGGCATCGATGTCGGCAGGAACGCTTTCGGGACCGCGCACCACCAGGTTGGCAATACGCTTCTGACGATCAATCTGAACGTCAACATACTTGTACGACAGGCTGTTTTCACCGTCGGTACGCTCGACAGGCGTCAATGCAATACCTTGTGCATCGGCGGGGCGGTCGCTTTTCGCGGCCAATTCGGCGGCACGCTGACGAACACCCTCTGCAAACTGGGCGGGCTTGATGACCTCATCAACCAAGCGCCAGTCCTTTGCCCGTTGACCACGCACGCCTTCAACCAGCGTGCAGAAGATATCGGCGCGGTCATGACGTACCTTGCGCTTGTCGGTCACGCGGGTCAGGCCGCCTGTACCAGGCAAGACGCCCAAGAGCGGCACTTCGGGAAGCGACACGGCTGAAGAACGATCGTCGACAAGCAGGATTTCGTCGCAAGCCAGCGCGAGCTCGTAACCACCCCCGGCACACGCGCCATTCAGAGCCGCCACGAACTTCAGGCCGCTATGACGGCTGGAGTCTTCGATTCCATTCCGCGTTTCGTTGGTGAACTTGCAAAAGTTGACCTTCCACGAATGGGAGGACAGCCCGAGCATGAAGATGTTGGCGCCCGAGCAGAAAATCCGGTCTTTTCCGCTGGTGACCACGACCGTACGGACTTCAGGATGTTCGAAACGGATGCGCTGAAGGGCATCGTGCAGTTCGATGTCCACACCCAGGTCGTAGGAATTGAGCTTGAGCTTGTAGCCGGGGCGCAGACCGCCATCTTCAGCTACGTCCATGGTAAGCGTAGCAATCTCGCCGTCGAAGTCCAGCTTCCAGTGCTTGTACTGGCTAGGATCGGTACGGAAGTCGACGCGGCTGGCGGCGGCTTGTTCGACCGCGGGGTTGGCGACTTGATTCATCGATATCTCCTGATTATTTGAAGCCCGAACAATAGTGCATATTCGAAATGTGGATGCATAATAATGCAATCGAAAACACCAGTCAATCAAAACATGCATAAAAATGCATCGGCGCTATGCTGCCTGCTTGGGCAGTCCTGCTACTTCTCGAATATGGTTACGCAAAATATTGAAGGACTCTTCCAGCGAGTGATTGCTGGTCGAGCAGATGAAGTCAGCCTTTGAATAGAAGGCTTCGCGACTGGCCAGGATACGCTTTAGATCGGCCATGGCCTCGTTATTGCCGGCCATGGGCCGAAAATCCCCTTGCGCCATGACCCGGGCCATGTGGTCCTCGGGAGTGGCCTTGACCCACACGCTGTAGCAGTGCGAAAGCATCAGGTTCATGGTGGAAGGCTCGGATACCAATCCTCCCGGCGTGGCCAACACCATGTCGGGGTACAGCTGAAGCGCTTCTTCGAGCGCGCGACGCTCGTAGCGCCGGTACGCCGTGGCACCATACAAGCTGTGAATCTCAAGAATTCCACAGCCTGCAACGCGTTCGATTTCAGAGCTTAACTCTATGAAAGGATAGCCGATATCGGCCGCCAACATGCGACCTAATGTGGACTTCCCCGCCCCACGCAAGCCGATCAGGGCTATTTGACGCAAGCGGTTCCGCGGGGGCATGGTCGGGCGGCCTTCGAACAGCTCTGACAAGGCCTGTCGGGCCAGTTGAAGATCGTTTTCACTACGCCCCTCCAGGAGTTCCCGAATGAGTAGCCATTCTGGCGAAGACGTCGTGAAATCGCCTACCAGCTCGGCAATCGCGCAATTAAATGCATTTGCAATGCTTTGAAGTACGAGAATGGAGACATTGCCCACTCCGTGTTCAAGATTCGCCAAGTGCCGCTCGGATACCGAGGCGGCCCGGGCGAGTTCCTTACGTGTCATTCCGCGCCGGGCGCGCAAGCGTCGTACACGTTCGCCAAGCGCCACCAGGAAGACGTCACGCACTGTCTCCGTTTCGGTCGTTTCGACCTTTTTATCTTGTGCTTTATTCTTCACCCAGAAAAACCCTTAGAAAGCCGTTGATATGCATTATAGTGCTTGACATCACAGAAGAAAAGGCATAATTTTCAGCCTGACAAGCACATCGGGCGTCGGCCTTTTCCAGGCATCACCTGCCGACTCGCCCGATCCAAGAAGGATGCATCAATGAGCAACATCGAGACATTTCAGGGGCTTATCCGGCAGGTAACAGATTTTATCGGCGCCAAGACGCTCGACAAATCCCTCCAGGATCAACTGAACCAACAGTTCCCCTACGAAGGCGAAATCTGTCAGCGCATTATCGAGACCTGCAGAAGCGCCGCTCACGAAGGCTGGATGTGCCAGTACGAAGCCGGTGGCGTGCGCTATGGTCGCGTCATCAAGCCAAATGCAGAACTGCAGGGCTATTCAGTAGACGTCGTCGAGATGGAAGATCTTGCCGGCCCTCATCATCGCCACCCCAATGGGGAGATTGATCTCATCATGCCGATTTCTGAAGACGCACTTTTTGACGGCCACCCCAAAGGCTGGCTGGTTTACGGCCCGGAGACGGCGCACAGCCCTACTGTCACACAGGGGCGCGCCATGGTTCTGTATCTGCTTCCCGAAGGCAAGATCGAATTCACCAGGCAATAAGCCGGGCCCGGCCGGCGCCTGACGCCCGCCGGCCTCCAGGGCCGCTCGCACCGGCCCGCTGCACCAAGCTTCGTCGCTACGGCTTCGTGCACCCATCCATCACTGAACTGGATACTTATGAAGAAACTCGCTAATTACGTTCTGGGCCGTTGGCAGGAAGGCACCGGCGAAGGCACGACGCTATACGACCCCGTGTTGGCTACGCCATTGGTCAAGGTCTGCGCGAAAGGCGTCGATATGGCAGCAGCCTACGAATACGCTCGCACACAAGCCGGACCTGCCTTGCGCCGTTACACCTACGCTGAACGCGCGGGCCTGCTGGCCCAAGTGGCGCAGGTTCTACAGGCCAACCGCGACAAGTATTACGATATATCGCTGCAGAACTCAGGCACGGTCAAGAATGACACTGCCGTCGACGTCGACGGCAGCATCTACACCCTGGGCTATTACTCCAAACTGGGGTCCAAACTTGTCGATGGCCGGGTGCATCTCGATGGTGAAAGCACGTCATTGGCGAAGGACAACGCCTTTGCCAGCCAACATATCGAAGTGCCCGTGCGTGGCGTTGCTCTGCTGATCAACGCATTCAACTTTCCGGCCTGGGGCCTCTGGGAGAAGGCCGCGCCCGCGCTCCTCTCCGGCGTCCCCATCGTGGTCAAGCCGGCCACCGCTACAGCCTGGCTGACGCACGAAATGGTCAGGGATGTCGTCGAGGCGGGCATCCTGCCCGAAGGCAGCATCAGCATTGTATGCGGGCGCCCAGAGGGTATGCTCGACGCCTTGAATGGTCTGGACCTGGTTTCGTTCACGGGCTCCGCCGAAACTGCCTCCACCCTGCGTCAGCACCCCCGCATCCAACACGACGGTGTACGGTTCAATGCCGAGACTGACAGCGTCAACTGTGCCCTGCTCGACCCCGCAGCTACTGGCAGCGATCTTCTGGTTCGCGAAGTGGTGCGCGAACTCACCATCAAGTCCGGTCAAAAATGCACCGCCATCCGACGCATTCTTGTGCCCGAATCCAGCTATGACACTGTCGCCAAGGCCATCGCCGAGAAACTGAAGGGCATCATCGTTGGTGACCCTCGCAATGATTCCGTCCGCATGGGCAGCCTTGTCAGTCAGACTCAAAAGAAGGCCGTGACAGAAGGCATTGAACTGCTGGCCGGACACTGTGACGTACTGTTCGATGGCCGCACGCAGAGCACCATGCAAGTCGAAGGAAGCGATCACGCCTGTGTCGCCCCCATGCTTTTTGGCACGCGCGATCCAGACGCTCTGGGCCTGGTACACGAGACCGAAGTATTCGGTCCCGTTGCCACTCTCATGCCCTACCGCGACGTCGAGCACGCCTACGAATTGGCTCGTCGGGGAATGGGCTCACTGGTGGCATCGGTATACGGGGAAGACAACGACTTTCTCGCACAGGCTGCGGTATGCCTAGCCGAAAGCCATGGGCGCGTACATGTCATCAATAGCGCCGTGGCCAAGGTTCAGACCGGACACGGCAATGCCATGCCTCAGTCAAACCACGGTGGACCGGGCCGCGCCGGCGGCGGCCAAGAGCTGGGTGGCCTCCGTGCGTTGGCCTTCTACCATCGACTGGCTGCTGTTCAGGCAGCGCCGGAAGTACTTGAGCGCCTCTCTGCTCAGTAACAGACCTTAATCCACACGTTCAAAGAAGAATCTGAATATGTACCCCGGGGCCTGCCGGCCCCGACAGCAAGACCTGGAGACAACCATGCACGCCTGCCCCGCAGAACTCAACTTCGCCCAACACATTGCCGAGCTTAACGCCAGTCGTGCCGGCAAGACGGCCTATATCGACAGCCGGGGCGAGCTGTCGTACGGGGAGTTGGCCGAGCGGGCGGCCAGGTTCGCCGGCTTACTGAAGGAACTGGATATCCGTCGCGAAGAACGCATCCTGCTTTCCATGCATGACATCAACGAATGGCCAGTCGTATTCTTGGGCGCATTGCACGCCGGTGTGGTACCCGTAGCGGTCAACACCTTGCTCACGGCCGCTGACTATGCCTATATGATGGAGCACAGCCGCTGTCAGGCCATCTTCGTCTCGCCACAACTGCTGCCGGTCATGGAAGAAGCCCTGAGCAGTGCGCAGCACGAAGTCAGGCACGTCGTCGTCGCCCGCCCTGAAACCCAGCTTGCTGCTGGTTACATAGACCTCGAGAGCCGGCTGCAAAAAGCTGCCGCGGTACCCGCCATCAAAACAAAAGCCGACGAGATCGCCTTCTGGCTTTATTCGTCCGGCTCGACGGGCCAACCAAAAGGCGTCGTGCACAGCCACGCCAATCTTTGGTACACGGCAGAGCTCTATGGCAAGCCCATTCTCGGAGTCCGTGAAGACGACATCGTCTTCTCGGCCGCCAAATTGTTCTTCGCCTACGGCTTAGGCAACGGCCTCACCTTTCCGCTATCGGTTGGCGCCACAGTCGTACTGATGGACGAGCGGCCTACTCCCGCCGCCGTGTACAAACGCCTGGTGGAGAACAAGCCAACGGTGTTCTGTGGTGTCCCCACGCTGTACGCCAGCATGTTGGCTTACGAGAACATCCCGGCAAAACAAGACGTTGCCATACGCGTATGCGCGTCGGCCGGCGAAGCACTGCCCAGTGAATTGGGCTCACGGTTCACCCAGCACTTCGGATGTCAGATTCTCGACGGCATCGGCTCGACCGAAATGCTTCATATCTTCCTGTCGAATCGGGAAGACGACCTGCGTTATGGCACCACTGGAAAACCAGTACCGGGCTACGAGGTTGAACTGCGCGACGATGAAGGGCATCCTGTGCCGCGCGGCACCATTGGCGACCTGTATATCAGGGGCCCCAGCTCAGCCTTGATGTACTGGAACAATCGCCAAAAAACCTGCTCCACCTTCTTGGGCGAATGGACAAAGAGCGGCGACAAGTACGTGTGTGATGAAGACGGCTATTACACCTATTCAGGTCGTAGTGACGACATGATCAAGGTCAGCGGCCAATACGTGTCGCCGATTGAAGTTGAAAACGTATTGATTCAACATACGGCTGTTCTCGAGGCAGCCGTCATTGGCGCCTCGGACGGCCAGGGCCTGATCAAGACCACAGCGTTCGTCGTGCTGCGCTCGGGCACCACATCGTCTGAGGACATTCGTCAGGAGTTGCAAGCCTTCGTCAAGGAACATCTTGCGCCCTTCAAGTACCCGCGCACCATTCACTTTGTCGACGAATTGCCGAAAACAGCAACTGGCAAGATCCAGCGCTTCCGTTTGCGCGAGCAGGAGAATCGCTGACATGAGCAATAGGGTTCCCACTCAGGAAGCCGACCTCGTCGCCATCGAGGCGTTGGGTCGCGCGATACAAATCGAATACACCCTGATTTCGCCCGAAAAACAGGACGCAGCCCTAATCGTCTTCTTGCACGAAGGACTGGGGTCGGCATCAATGTGGAAAGACTGGCCGGCTCAACTGTGCGAAGCCGCCGGCTGTCGTGGCCTGGTCTTCTCGCGTTACGGATATGGTTCGAGCACTGCCCGCCCGCACGACGAGAAATGGCCCATTGACTATATGCAGGATCAGGCTCGCGAGGCCCTGCCCGCCTTGCTCGAGGCACTGGGCATGCAAGACGAAAAACCAATTCTGCTGGGCCACAGCGACGGCGGCTCGATTGCACTGCTATACGCGGCCATGTATCCGGATGCTGTTCGGGCCATTATCGTCGCCGCACCACATATATTTGTCGAGGACATTTCTGTCGAGAATATCGAGCGAGCCCGAGAGGCTTACTTGAATACGGACCTGCCCGAACGTTTGGCCCGATACCACGCTGATCCAGACTCTGCATTTTGGGGGTGGAACGATGTTTGGCTCAACCCCGAGTTTCGTCACTGGAACATCGAAGCGTATCTGGACAAGATCACGTGCCCGATTCTGGCCATCCAAGGCGTTGACGATGAGTACGGCACACTCGAACAAATTCAAGGGATTAAACGGATTGCAACACATGCAAAGCTCTGTATCATCGAGCAGTGCCGCCATTCCCCCCACAAAGACCAACCTGAAACAGTCATCAATGAGGCCGTGAAATTCATTCACGACCTTGTCTGAAACGCGCCCATTTGCGCACCACCGCAGTCACTTTTTCATAATAAACAGGAGTAGGCAATGAAAAAAGTACTTACCCGCACCGCCTTGGCGACAGTGCTGGCGTTCAGCGCAGGCACTGCCTTCGCAACCGTCAAGGTCGGCTTCATGCTGCCGTATAGCGGCACATATGCGAAGCTGGGCGAAGCCATCGAAAACGGCTTCAAACTGTACGTTCAGGAGCAAGGCGGCAAACTCGCAGGGCAAGAAGTCCAGTACTTCAAAGTTGACGACGAATCCAACCCGTCAAAAGGCCCCGAAAACGCCAACCGCCTGATCAAGCGCGATCAAGTCGACGTCCTGGTCGGCACTGTGCATTCGGGCGTTGCCATGGCGTTGGCCAAGGCCGCAAACGATTCCGACACTACCCTGATCATTCCCAACGCCGGTGCAGACGCCATTACCGGTCCGCTGTGCAGCAAGAACGTTTTCCGTTCCTCGTTCTCCAATTGGCAACCTGGCTACGCCATGGGCGCGGTCGCTGCCGAGCAGGGCCACAAGACAGCAGTCACCATTTCCTGGAACTACGCGGCCGGCAAAGAGTCCACCGACGGATTCAAGGAGTCGTTTGAAAAGGCCGGTGGCAAGGTTGTCAAGCATCTGACGCTGCCCTTCCCCAACGTCGAATTCCAGCCCCTGCTGACCGAAATTGCATCGATCAAACCTGACGCCGTCTACACGTTCTTCGCGGGTGGTGGTGCAGTCAAGTTCACCCAAGACTATGCAGCTGCCGGCCTGAAAGACTCCATCCCACTGCTGGCTGCGGGCTTCCTCACCGACGGAACACTTGAAGCACAGGGCGCTTCCGCTCAAGGTCTGCTCACGACCCTGCACTACGCAGACGGCCTTGATACTGCTCGCGACAATGCCTTCCGTGAGAATTACAAAAAGAACTTTCCGCAGCTGCCGCCTGATGTCTATGCTGTTCAAGGCTACGACGCTGCCCAGATGCTCGACGCCGGTCTGAAGGCCGTCGACGGCGACGTCAGCAAGAAGGACGCCATGCGCGAAGCCATTCGCAATGCCAAGATCGACAGCCCACGTGGCGAGTTCACGCTGTCGAAGGCCGGCAACCCGGTGCAGGACATGTATCTGCGCAAGGTCGAAGGTGACGCCAATAAAGTTGAAAAGGTCGCCGTCGAAAAACTGGCTGACCCAGCCCGCGGCTGCAAGCTGTAATCCGCGTGCATCCGGCATGCGCAATGTTGCGCGTGCCGGATGTTCCGTCGACTCAAAGGAATTCTCGTGGACCCGGCCATCTTCCTGATCCAGTGTCTTAACGCCGTGCAATACGGCCTGTTGCTATTTCTGGTCGCCAGCGGCCTGACCCTTATTTTCGGCATCATGGGCATCATCAATCTGGCCCATGGCAGCTTCTACATGATCGGGGCATACATGGCCTTTGCCCTGCAGCCGCTTGTGGCTCAATACCTCGGCAGCGGCTTCATCGTCACCGTGCTGGTATGTGTGCTTCTGGCCACCCTGCTCGGCTACTTCCTCGAATGGGCTTTTTACAGTTATCTCTACACCCGCGAACACCTTCAACAAGTGCTCATGACGTATGGGCTGATTCTGGTGTTCGAAGAACTTCGCAGCATTCTCGTTGGCAACGACGTGCACGGCGTGCCTGTTCCGTCGTGGCTCGCCAGTTCAGTCCAGCTTGGCGATGTCATGACTTATCCGGTGTATCGCCTGTTCATTTCGGCGATGTGCATTCTGGTGGCTTTGCTGATGGTTTGGGTCCTGACACGCACCCGCCTGGGCATGATGATTCGTGCCGGCGCGAGCAACCGCGAGATGATCAATTCCCTGGGCATCGACATCAATCGTTTGTTCCGCATCGTATTTGCGATCGGTGTGGCTCTGGCCGCCTTTGCTGGGGCTATTGCCGCTCCCGTGTCCTCGGTGTATCCGGGAATGGGTAATGCAGTCATCATCATTTGCTTCGTCGTGGTAGTCATTGGCGGCATCGGTTCCATCAAAGGAGCCTTTCTGGCTGCCATGCTGGTGGGCTTTGTCGATACTTTCGGGCAAGTCTTCTTCCCGGCAGCTGCCGGCGTCATGGTGTACCTGCTGATGGCCGCCATTCTATTGTTCAAGCCCGAAGGGCTCTTCAAACATTAACCAAGGCTGATCCACGCATGCGTTTCGTTTTTCGTGCCATATTGTTCCTGGTGCTGCTGGCGGTGGTATTGTCCTTGCCCTCGTTCGCGTCCACCTATTACCTGAGCCTGATCATCAAGATCATGATCTACGCTCTGTTCGCGCTAAGCCTGCAGTTGCTGGTTGGCTGTACCGGCCTTGTCAGCCTGGGGCATTCGGCCTTTTTCGGCATAGCGGCATATTTCGTGACATTGCTGTCGCCCGAGTCCGGCGCCGGAAACATGCTCTGGCTCCTGCCCGGCGCCGTACTGGCCGCCATGGTCTACGCAGCCGTTACCGGAGCCTTAGCGCTACGTACCAAAGGCGTTTATTTCATCATGGTCACGCTGGCCTTCGCCCAGATGGCCTACTACGTGTTCCATGACACCGCCCTCGGAGGCGGCACCGATGGCATCTATCTGTATTTCCGTCCCGAAATTCGTGTGGGCGACTGGGTCATGCTCAATATCGACGACCAGTTCGTGTTCTACGTCTTCACCTTGGCCTGCATGCTGCTGACCTGGTTGTTTCTGGCGCTTCTGATGCGCTCGCGCTTCGGCGCTGCCCTCACCGGCATCCGGGTCAACGAGCAACGCATGCGTGCCGCGGGGTTCTCCACGTTCAAGTATAAGCTCACCGCCTACATCATTGGCTGCGGTCTGGCCGGCGTTGCGGGCTTCCTGTACGCGGTCAAGGACGGTTACGTCAACCCCGAACTTCTCGCTTGGGAACAATCCGGCCTGGTTCTGCTGATGGTTATTCTGGGCGGCATGGGCCGCCTATGGGGAGCCGTGCTAGGGGCCATCGCACTGACTCTGCTGCAAGAGCTGTTTCAATCGCACGCACTGTTCGGCGACTTCGCCAGCCGCTGGCACCTGACCTTCGGCCTTGCCATCATCGCCCTGGTAGCCGTCCTGCCACAGGGCCTGGCAGGACTTCCCGAACAACTACGAAACCGCCGCCGCGCCAAGTCCATCACGCCGGCTTCGGCTCAGTAAAGGCAGCACCATGACGCAAACCTTATTATCGGCCAAGAACATCACTCGCCGCTTCGGTGGCCTGACGGCTATCGACAATGTGTCGCTTGAGCTCAAGCGCGGTGCCGTCCACGCAGTCATTGGTACCAACGGCGCGGGCAAATCCACCCTGGTCAGTGTGCTTTCGGGCGAACTTGCGCCCAACGAAGGCACTATTTTCATGAATCAGGAAAACATCACCAACTGGCCCCAGCCGCGCCGCGCACGTGCAGGCATGGGTCGCAGCTACCAGCGCACCACTATTTTTCCGTCACTGACCGTACACGAAAACTGCCGTCTCACTGCTCAGGCAAACCACCAACACTTCTGGAGCTGGTTACCGTCTCACCGTTGCAAAGAAAGCAATGAAGCAGCTGACCGCGCTTTGGAGCTTGCAGGTTTATCTGCGTTCAGCAATCAGGTTGCGGGCCTGCTTTCGCACGGCGGCAAGCGTCAGCTTGAAATCGCCATGAGCCTGGCCACCCATCCGACGGTGCTTTTGCTGGATGAGCCTCTCGCCGGCATGGGCTCCGAAGAAACAGACCGAATGCTTAATCTTCTGGACTCTCTCAAGGCCGACCACGCCATCCTCTTGGTCGAACACGACATGGATGCAGTATTCCGAATTTCCAACGAGATCACGGTAATGGTCAATGGCTCGGTCATTGCACACGGCGACCCAGCCAGCATCAAGGCCGACCCGCAGGTGCAAACCGCCTATCTCGGAGAAGAAGAATGAGCACCTTGATCGAGGCCACCGGCTTGCACACCTACTACGGGGCCAGCCATATCCTGCAGGGCGTCGACATCCGCATCGACGCTGGCGAGTCGATTGGTTTGCTGGGCCGCAACGGCATGGGCAAGACAACCCTCATTCGTACCGTGATGGGACACCTGCCCGCTGCGCGAGGCAAGATCGTCATCCGTGGCAAGGACAACACCCGCGCTCAACCCCACCAGGTAGCTCGTCAAGGAGTCGCCTATGTACCCGAAGGGCGCGGCATCTTCCCTAACCTTGATGTTCGCGAGAACCTGCTGGTGGCTGCCAGACCCGGTTTCAATGGCCGTAACGACTGGACTTACGAGCGGGTACTCCAGACCTTTCCTCGACTTTCCGAGCGCTTGGGACATGGTGGCCAGCAGTTGTCGGGCGGTGAGCAGCAAATGCTGGCCATCGGTCGCGCCCTGATGACCAACCCCGATGTCCTGATTCTCGACGAGGCCACCGAAGGTCTGGCTCCGCTCATCATCGCCGAGATCTGGCGCATTATTGAAGCCATTCGCGAGACAGGGGTGGCCACACTGATTGTCGATCGCAACTACCGCAAGGTGCTGGCCCACACCGATCGCTGCGTGGTCCTGGAAAAAGGTCGCGTCGTCGAGCAGCGCGACAGTGCAACCTTGGCCAGCCAGAACGATCTTCTTACCAAGTATCTGGGCGTCTAAGAACCGAGTGCGGGCGTCAGAAGACGCCCGCCGCGCAGGGCAGGTCCATGCATGCGCATAGACGCTTAACCCCGGCCTCTGTAGAGTCTCTTATTCACTAAAAGCGGCAGCAGCACGGCCAAGCCGGTCATTGACCGCACGCCAAGCCGCTTCGCTTGGTGGCCGCTCAAATACCAGTCGCCGGTATCCGCCCCTATCCAGGTGTCGAAGCAAGGCGTAAAGCTTACGCGCATACGCCCGAGGTTCCTTGGGAATCGGCACCCATTCCACGCCTGGCAGGACTGAGACCTCAAAACTATCGAACACCACGCACGCTATCGGCAACTGATCGTGAGGCAAGTTTTCAACCCAGTTCAGTAGATCTGCTCGCGAAAACACATATAAAGGAGTACGGGGCGCGTAATGGGCCTTGAGAGACCCCGACACTCGTGGTGCTTCTGTACGCGGTTCCGAGGCGTGCCGGCCTGTTGCCTGCCGCTCCGAAGGAAGAAGGTCATCTACTTCAAGGCCCAACACTTGCGCAATGTCATGGGCGGTAATATGGCCCGGGCGCAGTATGACCGGTCCAATGCCCTGCTCCAGTCGAGACAGATCAACGATGGTCGATTCAATGCCTACCTCGGAGGCGCCCCCCTCCAGCACAAGCAGTTCGTCGTCGACAAGTTCGGCAAATTCAGCGCGTACATGGTCCGCCTGTGTGGGTGAGACCTGACCAAATTTGTTGGCCGACGGCGCTGCCACGCCGGCGTTTCCGCCCTTCAATCGAGTAAAGGCCTTAAGCAAGTCCTGTGCAACGGGATGAGCCGGGCACCGCAAGCCGATCGTGTCCTGCCCTCCAGCTACCGCCGCAGGAACGCGTTCTGCCCTGGGCAATATCAAGGTGAGCGGCCCGGGCCAATACGCATCGATCAGACGTTGCGCCTCCGCGGGAACATGTGTGGCCCAGTAATCAAGGCTGGCACCTTCGGCTATATGAACGATTACGGGATGATTGGACGGCCGTCCCTTAGCGGCATAAATTCGGGCAATGGCCGACTCGTTTTCTGCATCGGCACCCAGACCATATACCGTCTCGGTGGGAAACGCGACAAGACGACCTTCAGCGAGGCGTTGAGCCGCCTGCTGTATCAGTTCGTCCATCGTATTCCCAATGCGTCCGCCACTTGGCGGGCGCGACCCTGAGCCTCGGAAATGGTCGGGCCCAATACCGTCACGTGCCCCATTTTTCGGCCTTTTCTGGCGTCAGACTTGCCATATAGGTGCAACTTTGCACCGGGCACCTGGAGGACGCGCGACCAATCGGGCTCTCGCAGTTCGTCTTGCCCGTTGAACCACACATCACCCAGTATGTTGACCATGACGCTCGGACATAAGCAGGAAGGATCGCCCAGCGGCTGACCCGCCATGACGCGAGCCTGCTGCTCGAACTGGCTGCTGATGCAGGCATCAATGCTGTAGTGACCGCTGTTATGCGGACGCGGCGCCATTTCGTTGGCTACCAGGCTGCCGTCATCCAGCACAAAAAATTCGACGCACAACACACCCACATAATTCAACGCATGCGCAATCTCTTTGGCCAGCTCCTGAGCCCTGGCTTCGTGGCGTGCGGTGCCACCCGCCAAGGAATCCACTGACGATATCGCGAGAATACCGTCACGATGCTCGTTCGTGGAAGGGTGGTACGCCACCGCATTTCCACTGACGTCCCGAGCCACGACGACCGACACTTCGGACACCAATGGCACGAACGCTTCGAGCACGCAGGGCACGCCACCCATTGATTTCCAGGCCGAATGTGCGTCGTCTACGCTGTTCACGCGGACCTGCCCCTTGCCGTCATAGCCCATGCGGGACGACTTCAGGATACCGGGGAACAAGCGATGATCCAGCTGGGATAAGTCTTCATCGTTGCGAATTGCAGCATGAGCAGCGACCGGCACGCCCGCTTCGGCCAGGAATGTCTTTTCGCTGATGCGGTCCTGAGCGATGGCGACGCAACGGGGATCGGGAGACACACGCACATACTGCTGAAGCCGTGCCAGGCTTTGCGCAGGCACGTTCTCAAATTCGGTGGTCACTGCCGCGCACAGGTCTGCCAAGCGGTCAAGGGCCTGCGCATCGTCATAGGCCGCCTGTATATGCAGATCAGCCACTACGCCTGCCGGGCATTGCGCAGCCGGTTCCAACACGGCCACCTTATAGCCCATGCTCTGCGCCGCATGACAAAACATGCGCCCCAGCTGGCCGCCGCCCAACATGCCAAGCCAGTTACCGGGTGCGATGACAAACGTTTCGCGAGTTTCTTTCATGTGATGGTGCCCTGCGCCTGTCAGAGCAAAACAAAATAAAATCGATCAGCCGACTGTACCGTCAGAGCTAGTGGGTAGCGCCATCGCACGCGCCGCCTCGGTCTGGCGCGCACGAAACGCTTCAAGCTTCTGGCGCAGTGCGGTTTCGGTAACTGCCATGCACGCGATAGCATGCAAGGCAGCATTGGCGGCACCGGCCTCGCCGATTGCGAAGGTTGCCACCGGCACACCCTTGGGCATCTGCACAATAGAAAGCAGAGAATCCTCACCGCGCAGATAGCGTGAAGGCACCGGCACACCGTATACGGGAACAGACGTAAATGCAGCCATCATTCCGGGCAGATGGGCCGCACCACCTGCGCCGGCGATAATTCCTCGCAAACCACGGGCTCCTGCCTCTTCGCCGTAGCGGGCCAGGTCGGCGGGCATACGGTGTGCAGAGACGACGCGCTTTTCGTGCGCCACCCCGAATTCCTCGAGAATGGCCACCGCGTGCTTCATGATGTCCCAATCACTGGAGGAACCCATGATGACGCCGATCAACGGAGACTCATCGGAAGGACTGCCGGCGGAAGTGTTCATAAGGAATACAGGCAAAAGTGCCCGCCAAGCGGGCAATATGTGACGTGATCAGGAGACAAGGCGGGTCACCGCCTCACGATATTTAGCCGCTGTCCTTTCAATGACGTCGGCCGGCAGACGTGGTGCGGGTGCAGTCTTGTCCCAAGGCTGAGTTTCAAGCCAGTCGCGCACAAACTGCTTGTCAAAAGAAGGCGGGCTGCTTCCTTCGCTGTATTGATCGGCGGGCCAGAAGCGCGAGGAGTCGGGCGTGAGGACTTCGTCCATCAAATGCAGCGTCCCCGAGGAATCGAGCCCAAACTCGAATTTGGTGTCGGCAATGATAATGCCTTTTTCAGCGGCATACGCAGACGCTTCTGCGTAAAGCCGGAGCGTAACGTTACGGATGCGCTCGGCCATATCTTGCCCAACCTCGGCCACAACATGCGCAAAATCCACGTTCTCGTCGTGCGATCCCACTTCGGCCTTGGCGGCCGGAGTGAAAATGGGCTCGGGCAGCTTGCTGGCCTGGCGCAGACCGGCGGGCAGATTGATACCGCACACGGCACCTGAGGCTTGGTAGTCTTTCCAGCCCGAGCCAATCAGGTAACCGCGGGCTACCGCCTCGACCATGACCGGCTGGAGCCGCTTGACCACCATCGCACGACCCACCACCTGATCGCGCTCCTGAGCGGTGACCACGTCTTCGGGCGCAATACCCGTGGAATGGTTGGGAACCACATGAGCCAGTTTCTTCAGCCAGAACTCAGTGAGTTCGGTGAGAACCTGCCCCTTGCCGGGAATAGGATCGTCAAGAATGACGTCAAAGGCCGAGATGCGGTCGGAGGCGACGATGAGAAGCTTGTCGTCGCCCACGGCATACATATCGCGCACCTTGCCGCGCGCCAACAGCGGCAGCGACTTGATCTGCGACTGATGCAAGGCGCTCATTTACTGCACCACCTGTGCCAGTTCACCCGCTGCATAGCGACGCGCCATTTCGTCGAGGGGAACGGGCTTAATCTTGCTGGCATTGCCTGCCGTACCAAATTGCTGGTAGCGCTGCAGACAAATCTGCTTGGCAGCAAGACGTGCCGGCTTGAGGTATTCACGCGGGTCGAACTTGGATGGGTTCTCGGCCATGAAACGACGGATAGCACCGGTCATCGCCAAACGGATGTCGGTGTCGATATTGATCTTGCGCACGCCGAACTTGATGGCTTCCTGGATTTCTTCGACAGGTACACCGTACGTTTCTTTCATGTCGCCGCCAAACTGACGAATTTCGGCCAGAAGGTCTTGCGGCACACTGGAGCTGCCGTGCATGACCAAGTGGGTGTTGGGCAGGCGAGCGTGGATTTCCTTGATGCGCGAGATCGACAGGATGTCGCCGGTAGGCTTGCGCGAGAACTTGTACGCGCCATGACTGGTGCCGATAGCAATCGCCAAGGCGTCGAGTTGAGTCTGACGCACGAAATCTGCCGCTTGCTCGGGGTCGGTCAGCAATTGGTCCACAGTCATTGTGCCTTCTGCACCGTGCCCGTCTTCCTTGTCGCCCATCATGGTTTCAAGCGAACCCAGGCAACCGAGTTCGCCTTCGACGGTAATGCCCAATTTGTGAGCCATTTGCACCACTTGCTTGGTGACGTCGACGTTGTATTCGTATTCGGCGATGGTTTTGCCGTCTTCTTTGAGCGAACCGTCCATCATGACGCTGGTGAAACCCAGGTCAATAGCGCCTTTGCACACCGACGGCGATTGGCCGTGGTCTTGGTGCATGACGACCGGAAGATGCGGATAACTTTCGACGGCAGCCTGAATGAGATGCTTCAGGAAACCTTCGCCGGCATACTTGCGGGCGCCGGCCGAGGCCTGCATGATGACCGGGCTGTCAGTTTCGTGTGCGGCCTCCATGATGGCCTGGACCTGCTCCAGGTTGTTGACGTTGAATGCCGGAATGCCATAACCGTTCTCGGCGGCATGATCAAGCAACTGGCGCATGGAAACTAGGGCCATGACAAGACCTCCAAATCAAAGAATAAAGGGGATGACTGCAATTTTACCCGAACGGGGCATGTCGCATTCCTATGCGAATGCCCTAGAAAGCTTTCAAATCCGTGCCTTTTGGCCTGGGAACAAATCAACGGGCCAACGAGGTCGATATGCATTCGATCAGGATCGTGCCGGGCGCACTGCCGACTTCGGACGGAAGGCCTTGACGACGTGCTCGTGCGTCTCGATATATGGTCCGCCAATCAAGTCGATGCAATACGGTACCGCTGCAAAAATGCCAGGCACTATCTGACTTCCATCGCTGTCCTTCAGGCCTTCAAGGGTTTCCTTGATGGCCTTGGGCTGACCGGGAAGATTGATGATCAAGGCAGCGTGGTCATCGGTTTCGCGAATAACCGCAACTTGCCGTGACAGAATCGCTGTGGGCACAAAACGCAGGCTGATCTGACGCATCTGTTCGCCGAACCCCGGCATGGGCTTGGTGGCCACATCCATGGTGGCTTCGGGCGTCACATCGCGCCGGGCGGGGCCGGTGCCCCCCGTGGTCAGCACCAGGTCACAGCCTAACTCGTCCACAAGCTCTTTCAGGGTGTGCGCAATGGTCTCACGCTCGTCTGCGATCAGGCGGGTCGCGTACTGGCATGTTCCTACCAAGGCTTCTTCCAGCCAGGACTGCAGAGAAGGTATACCTTGATCCTCATAGGTACCCCGGGAGGCGCGATCAGATACCGACACCAGGCCAACCAACAGCTCATCGGGATTGCGGCGAATCAGCCGTGCAGTCGTAGACATGTAAGTTCTCCTACTGAAGCGTCGCTTACTTTGCTGCGCGTTGCTGAAGGATATCGACCGCGGGGAGGGTCTTGCCTTCAAGGAACTCCAGGAAAGCACCACCGCCCGTCGAGATATAACCCACTTTGTCTGCGATACCGTACTTGGCGATGGCGGCCAACGTGTCGCCGCCGCCGGCAATCGAGAAAGCTTCCGACTCGGCAATGGCATTGGCAATGGCTTCGGTGCCGCCCGAGAAGGCGTCGAACTCGAACACGCCGACCGGTCCGTTCCAGACAATGGTTCCTGCCTTACGCAATTTGGCTGCCAACAGAGCTGCGGTCTCGGGGCCGATATCCAGGATCAGGTCATCTTCAGCCACTTCACCTGCGGGCTTCACCACGGCCTGTGCATCGGCTGCGAACGATTTGGCACACACCACATCGACAGGAATAGGCACGTCGGCACCCCGTTCCTTCATGAGTTCTATGACCTCACGAGCCTGAGGCACCTGCTCGGGCTCGGCAAGCGATTTCCCGATTGCCAGCCCTTGGGCAAGCATGAAGGTGTTGGCAATGCCACCGCCGACGATAAGCTGGTCTACCTTGTCTGCCAACGAACGCAGAATGGACAACTTGGTGGACACTTTGGAACCGGCAACGATCGCGACCATGGGTCGCTTGGGGTTGCTGAGCGCACGCCCCAAAGCGTCGAGTTCGGCTTCGAGCAAAGGACCTGCACAAGCGATGGGGGCAAACTTGGCAATACCGTGAGTGGTGGCTTCGGCACGGTGTGCTGTGCCAAATGCGTCGTTCACGTATACATCGCACAGTTTGGCCATCTTGCGCGAAAGTGCTTCGTCGTTCTTCTTTTCACCGACGTTACAACGGCAGTTCTCGAGCAATACCACCTGGCCAGGGTCGACCTGAACACCGTCTACCCAGTTTTGCACCAACTCAACCTGCTGCCCCATGAGGGAAGTCAGACGAGCGGCGACCGGAGCCAACGTGTCGGCGGCCCCCACCGTGCCTTCGGTGGGACGTCCAAGGTGCGACGTCACCATTACCGCAGCGCCGGCATCCAGCGCCATGCGTATGGCCGGGATCGAAGCACGGATACGCGTGTCTTCTGAGATTTCTCCCGAGTCATTGAACGGAACGTTAAGGTCGGAACGAATAAGGACGCGCTTGCCGGAAAGTGCGTCAGTCTTGGCCAGGGCCGATAAAGTATTGATCGCAGACATGGTTTTTATGAGTGTAAATATCAAAGGGCGGGATCACACCCGCCCTTGTTGCACTGTAGCGCCCGATTACTTGGCCGTCATCAGGGCGACGGTCGTGTCGAGCATGCGATTGGAGAAGCCCCACTCGTTGTCGTACCACGAACCCACCTTGACAAGGTTGCCGGAAACCTTGGTCAAGCCTTCGTCCACCGTGCTCGACGCCGTCGAGTGGTTGAAGTCGACCGAAACCAGCGGCTCGTCGGTGTAGTCGAGAATACCCTTGAGTGGGCCTTCGGCTGCAGCGGCCTTGAGGATGCTGTTGACTTCCTCGACTGTTGTTTCACGGGCCGCAACAAACGAAAGATCAACCAAGGAAACGTTGATGGTTGGCACGCGAATGGCGTAGCCGTCCAGCTTGCCGTTGAGCTCGGGCAACACCAGGCCGACTGCCGAGGCGGCACCGGTCTTGGTGGGGATCATGCTGGATGTGGCCGAGCGGGCACGACGCAGGTCGCTGTGATAGACATCAGTCAGCACCTGGTCGTTGGTGTAGGCGTGAATGGTGGTCATCAGACCGGTTACCACGCCAAGCTTCTGGTGCAACGGTTGTACCAGCGGAGCCAGACAGTTGGTCGTGCACGAAGCATTCGAGATAACAGTATCGCTGGCCTTGAGGACGTCGTGGTTGACACCGTAAACAATGGTGGCGTCGACATCCTTGCCGCCGGGTGCCGAAATGATGACCTTCTTGGCACCGCCTTGAATGTGGGCGCTGGCCTTCTCTTTGCTGGTGAAGAAGCCCGTGCATTCAAGCACGACGTCTACCTTGAGCTCGCCCCATGGCAACTCGGCTGGATTGCGATTGGCCAGCACGCGAATGCGGTCGCCATTGACAATCATGTAGTCGCCGTCAACCTCGACGGTGCCAGGGAAACGTCCGTGAGCCGTATCGTAGCGGGTCAGATGGGCATTCGTTTTGGGATCGCCCAAGTCGTTGATGGCCACGATTTCAATATCGTGCTTCTTGCCGTCTTCGTAGTGAGCACGCAAAATATTGCGGCCAATACGTCCATATCCGTTGATCGCGACGCGAATCGCCATGGTTACTCTCCTGTTTTACAAAATTTGCTCGACGGCTGCCGCGACGCGCTCAACGGTCAGACCGAAATGTTTGAACAAGACTCCAGCCGGTGCGGATTCACCATAGGTATCCAGCCCAACGACCGCGCCTTCCAAGCCTACATACTTGTACCAGCCCGCCGTCACGCCCGCCTCGACGGCAACGCGCGGTAAACCCTTGGGAAGCACCGACTCACGCCATTGAGCGTCTTGTTGGTCAAACAACTCGGTGCAGGGCATGGAAACCACACGAACGGGAATTCCACGTGCCGCCAATTGCTCTTGTGCACCCAGCGCCAGGGATACTTCGGATCCTGTCGCAATAATGACTGCTTTGGCATTATCCGCGTCACGCAGCACATAGCCGCCCCGAGCTATCGCCTGGATGGTGTCGGCATCGCGTTCGACAAAGGGGAGGTTCTGGCGCGACAACAACAGAGCGCTTGGTCCGCCATCGCGAACCGACATGCCCAGGCTAGCCGGACGCTGCAGGGCTTGCTGCCATGCCACAGCGGTTTCGGTGGTGTCGCAAGGACGCCATACATGCAGGTTGGGGATCAGTCGGAGGCTGCTCGCATGCTCGACGGATTGATGGGTGGGACCATCTTCACCCAGGCCAATGGAGTCATGCGTAAATACATGTACGACACGCTGCTTCATGAGCGCGGCCATGCGTACTGCATTACGCGAGTAATCCGAGAAGGTCAGGAAGGTGCCACCGAAAGGCAGGTATCCGCCGTGCAGGGCAACGCCGTTCATCACGGCAGCCATGCCAAATTCGCGTACGCCGTAGTTGATGTGACGGCCAAACTGCAGGCCTTCGGTGGTAGCGCGCAACGGTGCAACGCCCTTCCAATCGGTAAAGTTCGAGCCGGTCAGGTCGGCAGAGCCACCCAGCATCTCGGGCAAAATCTCCGCAAACGCAGTAATGGCAAACTGAGAGGCCTTGCGGCTGGCAACAGTCTCGGCCTTTTCGGCGGTGGCTTGCACAAACTCGCGTGCCTTCTGCTCGAAATCAGCGGGAAGATCGCCCTTCATACGTCGCGTCAGTTCGGCCGCTTCAGAAGGATAGGCCTTACTGTAGGCGTCGAACGCGGTTTGCCATTCTTTCTGCCAGAGCTCGCCCTTGATGCGACCGTTCCAGCGCTGATAAACGTGGTCGGGAACAACAAATGGCTCATGTGGCCAGTTGAGGGCTTCGCGCGTGGCAACGATTTCGTCGGCCCCTAGCGGTGCGCCGTGAACCTTTTCGCTACCGGCCATGGTGGGGGAACCCTTGCCGATAATGGTGCGACAGCAGATCAACGTGGGGCCTTCGCCGGCCTCCGCCCAGGCTTTGGCCTGAACAATGGCCTGGTCAACGTCAGCTACGTTATGTCCATCGACATTGCGTACCACGTTCCAGCCATAGCTTTCGAAACGCCCGGGGGTGTCGTCACCGAACCAGTGCTCGACCTTGCCGTCAATCGAAATGCCGTTGTCGTCGTAAAAGACGATCAGCTTGGACAACTTCAGCGTGCCGGCCAAGGAGCAGGCTTCGTGCGAGATGCCTTCCATCAGGCAGCCGTCACCCACGAATGCGTAGGTGTAATGGTCGACAACCTTATGACCGTCGCGATTGAATTCCTTGGCGAGCAGGGCTTCGGCCAGCGCCATGCCCACAGCATTCGCCAGCCCCTGCCCGAGCGGACCGGTGGTGGTCTCGACGCCGGCGGTAATTCCCACCTCGGGGTGCCCCGGCGTGCGCGAATGCAACTGACGGAAATTTCGCAGCTCTTCAAGAGGAAGGTCATATCCGGTCAGGTGGAGCAGCGCATAGATCAACATCGAGCCGTGACCATTCGAGAGCACGAAGCGATCGCGATCGAACCAGGCCGGATCAGCGGGATTGTGGCGCAAGTGACGCGTCCAAAGCGCTTCGGCGATGTCGGCCATGCCCATGGGCGCGCCCGGATGACCGGAATTGGCTTGTTGGACAGCATCCATCGACAGCGCACGGATGGCATTGGCCAAAGTGGAATCTTGGGCGGGAGATGGGCTCATGTGGGGTAATCTCGAGGTATTCTCTAGCTGACTTGCAACCACGCGCGGTCGCGGTCCGGCAAAAGCATCACAAAGCCATCAATTTTACCACCCCCGCCCGAGCGAGGATTTCCGCGGCGCCAAGCCGCCTATTTGTGGCGCGACATTCCGGGGCACGTGTGTACAGAAGCCTTACACTTACGCCTCACATACGTAAAGGTAAGTGCGCTGACTGGATTGTCAGCGTCAGCTTGAATTTGAACCCATGGCCGCTCCCCGATTCTTCTGCCCTGTTCCTGTTCACGAACATCAAATCCTGGCTCTACCTTCGGAGCTGGCGCATTACGCTCTACGTGTGCTGCGCCTCAAGGATGGCGCTCCCATCATTCTTTTTGACGGCAGCGGTGGCCAGTTCGATGCCGTCCTTCAGGTCGAGGGCAAGGCAGCCAATGCGATAGTGGGTGCGCACCACCCCGTCGAGGCAGAACTGAAGGGCGAAATCACGCTGATTCAGGGCCTGCCCTCGGGCGACAAAATGGACTGGATTATAGAAAAGGCCGTCGAACTGGGCGCGAAGCGGCTGATTCCCGTCACCGCGCAACGCAGCGTCGTGCAGCTTTCTCCCGAGCGGCGGGCTAAACGGCTTGCCCACTGGCAACGTATTGCTCAGTCAGCAAGTGAACAGTGCGGTCGCAACCGCGTGTTGGAACTTTCCGAGCCTGTGTCGCTGGAAGCCTGCCTACGCGGCAACCCCCATCTAGGGACCGTGTTGCTTTGCCATCCTGAAGCCGATCAGAACCTTTTCCAGGCGCTGGGAGGCGATTCGCGCATTGCTTTGCTGATTGGCCCGGAAGGAGGCTGGTCCCCTGAAGAACAAAAAACGGCCCTGCATCATGGAGCAAGGCCGTTGCGCTTTGGCGACCGCGTGTTGAGAACAGAGACTGCAGGTTTGGCACTGATAGCCGCTATCAGTGCCTTGCAGGGCTGGGTATAAGCACCCAGCCGGGACTCTATTCTTCTCGCACCCCGGAGTACGGCGTGGGCGACACACCCGGTTCCGGGTCGGGATGCTTGCCGGCGTGCACGACAGCGTACGAAAAACTGCGGTCGTTATTCTTGGCAAACTCGACTACATCGTCACAGACGGCCATGATTGCCTTGGCATCGTCAGCCAATGCCGGATCGCCAGAGTGCAGGTTGTCAAACCACAGAAAGAGCCCGATCTTCTGATCAAGAACCGTATCACAGAGACAGTCGTACAGCGCATCGAGATTGCCACCAAAGAACTCTGGAAAATCGACTGCCTTGACGACGGCTCGAAGCACCGCAGAACGGCTGCGTGCGCGATCACATTCCACCACGAAGGCCCCCAGGCCCAAGGCCTGAGCCCGCTGGACGGCGTCCTCCTTGGATAGGGCCAAGGAATCAATCTGGCCGCCCTTCTGAAGTTTCTTTTGCCACGCTTGCGCTTGGGTCATAACGGCGACTCCTTGAAAAACGCTTTGACTTCTTCGATACGCTCCATGCTGTCAGCTCTTCCCAGGCGAATAAGCTCGCGAATATATCCCGGCTCGAACAGCAAGTAGGATACCAGCGCGCCACCTGTTGTGGCCCCGGAACCTGACGATACACCGAGTACCCGAAAAAGTGTACGTACTGCACGTGGCATTTGATGCAAAAATTCCATGGCTATTTTGTCCAGCCTTTGGCTGGGGGTGATGGTCAGTGCACTGACTGACCGTAAAGGTAAGGTTTGAGCCGACTCCGGCGGAACCAGCTGCAACAGCTCGTTAATGCGCTCCAAACGTTCGACATCCATCGAGAGACCGTCAAGAAAAATGCTCGATAATACCTGTCCTCCGACCTGCGCAAGGGGTGGATATTGGGAGTCGACGCGGCGATCTTCAGCCTGCGTATCGTCTCGATGACCTGTGCCAATAACCAACACTCGCTTGGCACCCAGATGAATGGCCGGACTCAAGGGCGCCAGCTGTCGCATGGATCCGTCCCCACACCATTCTGTTTTCCCGTTGACCAGAATGGCTTGGGCCGGGAAGACGAAAGGTATTGCGCTCGAGGCCATGAGGTGTTCGACACCCAGTCGTCCTGGTACGGCGCGTCGCAGGCTGCGTGTCCAGGGCTCAATCTCATGGCGCGCGTTATAGAACGTCAGGTGTTCGCCACTGACAAAAGCCGCAGCAGTAATGGCGACCGCCAGCAAATTGCCTTGGTCAAGATTGTCGTTGAGACGATCAAAGTCAAGGGTCTCGTGCAGCAGCTCAGCCAAAGGACTATTGTCCAGCAACGAGCTGGGGCGCCTGCCGCGCAGATTTGGCCACAGCCACCCCAGGGCCAACATGCTCAACCAGCGCCAGCCGGTACTTAGCAGCGACAGCGCGTCGCTGCGGTAAATGCTTTCGGTTCGGAGGGACTCCCATAGCAGGACGAGCCGGTCGACAGCCAAATGGCAATCGTTGGCGCGGCAGGCCAGAGCCGCCGCATTGATGGCTCCGGCCGAGGTACCGCTGAGAATCGGAAAGGGATTGCGAAACGTCGGTGAACGATCCGGATCGATGATTTCCAGTATGCCCGACAAGACTCCAACCTGGTAGGCGGCGCGTGCGCCGCCCCCCATCAAGACGAGTCCTACCGGAGCACGACCGGATCCACCATGCATCGCATCACGTCGTGCGCGGCTGGTTAGCATCCAGCACGGTAAGCGCCGCCATATTGACGATGCGGCGTACCGTAGAACTGGATGTCAGGATGTGTACGGGTGCATTGGCGCCCAACAGGAACGGACCCACCGCAACGTTTCCACCGGCGGCTGTCTTGAGCAGGTTGTAGGCAATATTGCCCGCATCCACATTGGGGCAGATGAGCAGATTTGCCGACCCCTTCAGCGTACTGGAAGGAAGGATGCGCAAGCGTAGGGCCTCGTCCAGGGCGCAATCGCCGTGCATCTCGCCGTCGATCTCAAGGCTTGGGTCGCGCTGTTGCACCAACGCAAGGGCGTCGCGCATTTTGGTGCCGGAAACCGAACTGCCGGTGCCGAAGTTGGAGCGCGACAGCAAGGCGACCTTGGGCTCCATGTTGAGTCGACGCATTTCGGCCGCAGCCGCAAGCGTGATTTCGGCGATTTGTTCGGTAGTGGGATTGTCGTTGACATGGGTATCTGCCAACGCAATCGTGCGCTCCGCCAATAGCAGAATGTTCATTGCAGCGTAGGTATTGGCGCCGGGTGCCTTGCCGATAACCTCGTCAATAAAGCGCAGGTGATCCGCGTAAGATCCAACCGTGCCGCAGACCATCCCGTCCGCATCGCCCAGATGAATCATCATGGCGCCGATCAGGGTCAGGCGGCGACGCATCTCGACACGTGCCATTTCTTTGGTAATGCCATGGCGGCAACGCATTTCCCAGTATGTAGTCCAGTACTGATGGAAGCGTTCGTCGTACTCCGGGTTGGTGACCTCAACGTCGACGCCCAGCTTCAGGCGCAAACCGAATTTTTTGATACGGGCCTCGAGAACCGCAGGCCGACCAATCAATATCGGCTTCGCCAGCTTCTCGTCGACGACGATCTGCACCGCGCGCAACACACGCTCTTCTTCTCCCTCGCTGAAGACAATGCGGGCCTTGCCACCGTCTCGTACCATACTCTTGGCGGTCGAGAACAAGGGGCGCATGAAGGAGCCCGAGCGATACATGAACTGCTGCAATTCATCGGCGTAAGTATCAAAATCGGCGATGGGACGCGTCGCGACGCCGTCTTCCATGGCCGCACGCGCCACTGCCGGCGCGATTCGCATGATAAGGCGCGTGTCAAAAGGCTTGGGAATCAGGTAATCGCGCCCGAACGAGACGTTGTACGTGCCATAGGCGGCAGCCACCGCGTCGTTCTGTTCTTCTTGAGCGAGCTTGGAAATGGCTTCGACAGCGGCTTTTTCCATGCCACGCGTGATGGTGGTGGCGCCGACATCGAGCGCTCCCCGGAAAATATAGGGAAAGCAGAGAACGTTGTTGACCTGGTTGGGGTAATCGGAACGACCCGTCGCCATCACGACGTCGTCACGTACCGCGTGGGCGACCTCGGGAAGGATTTCGGGTTCGGGGTTGGCCAGCGCCAGAATAACCGGCCTTGCAGCCATCTGCGCGACCATCTCGGGCTTGAGCACTCCTCCGGCCGACAGACCAAGAAACACATCTGCACCCGGGATGATCTCGGCCAGAGTACGGGCCTCGGTCTCCTGGGCGAAGCGTTCCTTGGCCGGATCCATCAATTTGGTGCGGCCCTTGTACACGACGCCTTCTATATCGGACACCCAGATATTTTTCAGCGGCAGACCCAGGTCGACCAACAGATCGAGACACGCCAGAGCCGCCGCACCGGCGCCGGACACCACCAGCTTGACCTCGTTGATGTCTTTTTCGACGACCTGCAATGCACTGCTAAAAGCCGCAGCAACGCAGATGGCGGTACCGTGCTGATCATCGTGAAACACCGGAATCTTCATGCGCTCGCGCAATTTACGCTCGACGATGAAGCATTCAGGAGCCTTTATGTCTTCAAGGTTGATGCCACCAAATGTGGGCTCAAGCCCCGCGATGATCTCAACAAGCTTGTCCGGATCTGACTCGTTGATCTCAATATCGAATACGTCAATTCCGGCAAACTTCTGGAACAGGACAGCCTTACCTTCCATCACCGGCTTGGAAGCCAGCGGACCAATGTTGCCAAGCCCCAGGACGGCAGTACCGTTGGTGATGACGCCTACCAGATTGCCACGCCCGGTGTAACGATAGGCGTTGAACGGGTCGATCACGATTTCTTCGCATGCGGCTGCCACGCCAGGCGAATAGGCCAGTGCCAGATCCCGCTGATTGGAGAGCTGCTTGGTGGGCGTGACCGAGACTTTACCCGGACGGCCTTGCTCGTGATACTCGAGCGCCGCTTTGCGAAAGTTTTCTTCCATGATGATCGACTCAGACAAGACGAGATAATTTAGAGACGCCCATTCTATCCCTTAGTTCGCCATTGGTCATACGTTACGGGTGAGCCCGCAGGCTCACCATGCTTTCGGGCGCCTGGTTTTACCAATGCAAAAGCCTAAAGGTCTTGGCCCGGATGGGGAAAGACGCGTTTGGGGTCGAACAGACTCTTGACACTCTGATCCAGCGTAGACGCTTGTTTCCATCGCGCCATCACATCGGTGGCAGAGACGGCGGAGCCTTCTTGCTCCACCGTAAATCCTGCCGGCGGACGGCTGGAATACGCATTTGCCCAGTCTACTGACGGCAACGGAGGTCTGGCCTCGAAGACCAGCCACTGAATCCACCCAAGGTCGCCTCCATGTCCAAACATCAGGTGCGACAAATTGACTTCGTCGCCACCGCGCGGCGCCATGGCATCCAGCCGATAGCGCGCGGGCCACTTGTCGAGACTCGCGAAACCCGCCGCAGGCTCGCTGGACATCAAGGCAAACAATTTTGGCACCAAGGTCTGCAGAGTAAGCGTACTTAAAGGCATGCGATTGCGCGCGCCGAATGGACCGAGCACGCCCGACGTTCCATCAGACATCAGTACAGAGGCGTGCAACAAGCCCGTGCAGTGGGACTCTCCAGGTGGCCATGCGCAAAGGCTGCGGTCGGCGATCCACGCCGCTATCGTGAGGTAGCCGGGCTGATCGGCAAATTGTGCCAACCCGGCATCCACCAGATCGGACACCAGGGTTCCAGGCTGTACGAACCACCGGTGGGGATCGTCGGGCAAAGGCTGACAACCCGCCAGCGCGCCCCCGAGCTCGACCCACAATACGGATTGCCCCATCAGGCTGTCTGCCTGGCCAACGCCGCTAAGTGCCAGCACCACCCCCAGTTCACGGCATAAGTCCAGAGCAAACTGGACGTCTCCCCCGCCGGCTGGCGTCAGGCGGCCACTACCATTGCCGTCGTACTCGCCAAAATCCAGAAAATCGCCCTGCACGCCTCGGCGCATTCGCGAAGAAAATCGCTCCCAAGGGGTCCGAGCCGCACGACGACCAGTCAAAAATGCCCGTCTGGATGAGGATTCCATCGTAACTTCTGATGCCTAATAGGGGGTAGGAAACTGAAAAGAAGTATACCGAAGCCCAAGTCCTGTTCAGGGCGACGCAAGGGGCGCCATGGTGGGCAGTGCGGACTACAATCGAGGTTTTCTCGTCGAGCCATGATATGTCCCGTCTTGCCAAACGCACCGACCAGGTGATGCCATTTTACGCGGTAGAAGTTTTCAAACAGGCCAGTGTCTTGAACGCTCAGGGCCGGGACATCATCAGCCTGGGAATCGGCGAACCCGACTTCACCGCACCTGCGCAGGTCGTTGAAACGCTGAACCGGGCGGCTTCAGCGGGGCTTAGTGGTTACACCGCTCCGGCAGGCCTGCCTGCGCTCCGCGAAGCCATTGCGCATTATTACGGTGAGCATTTTGGCGCGCCGGTGGATCCGGGTCGGGTGGTGGTGACATCCGGTGCGTCCGGCGCCCTGCTTCTGGCCGCTATGGCCCTGATCAACCCCGGTGACGAAGTGCTGCTGGCCGACCCGGCATACCCCGCCAACCAAAACTTCATCATGGGCGCGGGCGGAATTCCCAAGCTGATACCCTCTTCGGCCGAACAGCGCTTTCAGTTATCGGCCCAGGATGTTCGACAGCACTGGGGTTCGGCCACGCGCGGAGTTGTCATTGCATCGCCAAGCAACCCCACCGGAACGACAATCAAGCACAAAGAGCTGCAGGAGCTGATTTCAGAGGTCAGGCTGCGACACGGCTTCATCATCATGGACGAGATTTACCTGGGCCTGTACTACGGCGATACGCCGCGCAGCGCGCTTGCACTCGACGACGACATCGTCATCATCAACAGCTTTTCGAAATACTTTCACATGACGGGCTGGCGCCTGGGGTGGCTGATTGCACCTGCGCCGATGATCCCCGCCATAGAGAAGCTCGCCGCCAGCCTGGCAATCTGCGCCCCTTCTTTGGCTCAACATGCCGCCGTCACCTGTTTTGAGCCCGAGGTAATGCGAATCTACGAGCAGAGACGACTCTCGTTCAAGCAACGGCGCGACTACCTCTTGCCCGAACTCAATCGCATTGGTCTGAACGTGCCCGTGGTGCCAGACGGGGCGTTCTACGTGTATGCCGACATCACGAAATTCAGTCGCGACAGCGATAATTTTGTTCACCGGCTGTTACATGAAGCGGGCGTGGCGACAGTGCCTGGACGCGACTTCGGACCCGCTCACGCCGCACATTCCATTCGGCTTTCGTACGCTACCGGCCTTGATCGCTTGGGCGAAGCCGTGCACCGAATGGAAACGTTTCTGAATCGAGAAACGCAATCCTGAACCGCACGAGCTGCGTCCACCAGCAGCAAGCTCAGTGCCGCGGAGGTATGCCCGAGGCCAGCGACAGGCGACGCCTTTCCGCGAGCACTTTGGCACCATATCCTCCATCGCTGGGCCCGGTCGCACCCACGTAGCACGCAAGCCCACCGGCCACAGATCCACGCCGTGTTATGCAGTCATGGAGAATCTGGCTGCCGACACGGATATTGGCGATAGGATTCAGCGCGGCATCCGCCCCCCCTTCAAATGACTCGAACTTGTCTTTATGTACCCGTGTCATCACCTGCATGAGACCCTGGGCACCGACATGACTTTCGGCAAACGGGTTGTACCGCGACTCGATTGCAATCACAGCCAGGATAAGCAAAGGATCAAGGTCTTTTTCTCGCGCCACCGCATACACGGTGTGGATCAATACCCCGGCCACATCGTGCGCAATTCGATATTTGCGCGCAATATAGCTGCGTAAGGCCTGACTTTGCACTTTGGTGACTCCAGGCAGCGAAAACGCGTCGAACGCACCCAGGGCCTCAACAAACGATTGCGGTGCGGCAGCGCTCCCGGTTGCACCCGAAGACAAGATGGGGTCTCCGCCCGATAACCGTTCGGCTAAGAAATAGCCGGGGTCGCCGTACCCTGCACTGCCCGGCTTGAGGCTGACCAGTAGCGCTGCGTGGATCTGTTGAGACTGATCCCGCAGGGACGGAACGACAAAGCTGAGCGCTACGGTGACCAATACGGCAATGCCCAAATACACTGCGGCGGCGTGGGTCACTTCTGCGGCACGCCGTAATAGCGCGCGCACAGACCGGTCCACAAGGCTATAGGTTCTTGACATTGTCATGAGCTGTAGGCCGCCTCCGTCGGGAAGGCAAAGTCCCATCCTCCAAGCAATAAAATGGCGAACTCGATGTTAACCTTAGACGTCCGTCAAAACCAATCAGCGAGAGTGACTTGAAATACCGCGACCTGCGAGACTTCATCGCCCAGTTGGAAAGCGCAGGCCAATTGAAGCGCATCGCCCATCCCGTTTCGACCGTGCTCGAAATGACCGAAATCAGCGATCGCGTCCTACGCGCCGAGGGGCCGGCGCTTCTATTTGAAAATCCTGTGCACGGTGGGCAGATGTCGCCCATGCCGGTGCTGGCCAATCTTTTCGGCACGCCACAGCGTGTCGCTCAAGGCATGGGCGCCGACGACGTCGCCTCGCTTCGCGATATCGGCGAGTTGCTGGCATCGTTACGTGAACCCGAAGCTCCACGAGGCCTGCGCGACGCTTTCGCCAAAGTTTCAATGTTGAAATCGGCGTTGTGGGACATGGCACCCAAGCGCATTCGAAACCCGGTCTGCCAAGAAGTCGTGCTCGAAAAGGACGATGTCGACCTGAACAACATCCCCCTGCAGACCTGTTGGCCTGAAGACGCCGCCCCTCTTCTAACATGGGGGCTGGTTATTACACGCGGCCCTAACGCCCGGCGCCAAAACTTGGGGATATACCGCCAGCAGATCATTGGCCGTAACAAGCTCATCATGCGCTGGCTATCACATCGCGGCGGCGCACTCGACTTCCGAGACCATGCACTCGCTCATCCCGGCACGCCCTTTCCTATTGCAGTGACCCTGGGAGCGGACCCGGCTACGACCCTGGGGGCGGTGACGCCTGTGCCGGACAGCCTGTCCGAGTACCAGTTCGCCGGCTTGTTACGAGGCTCACGTACCGAAGTGGCCGATGCCCTGGGCAGCAATCTGACCGTTCCGGCTTTTGCCGAAATTGTGCTCGAAGGCCACATATTGCCCGCCGACCATCCGGACGCACTTGCTCCCCAAGTCCCGGCTGGCGTGCGTCCACCTCGCACCAATGGCTATGAAATGGCGCTGGAAGGCCCGTATGGGGATCACACCGGGTATTACAACGAACAGGATTGGTTCCCTGTGTTTACGGTCGAGCGCATCACCATGCGCCGCAATCCCATTTACCACAGCACATATACGGGCAAGCCGCCCGATGAACCGGCCGTACTTGGGGTTGCCTTGAATGAGGTCTTCGTGCCGCTCTTGCGCCGCCAACTGCCTGAAATCGTGGACTTTTACCTCCCTCCCGAGGGCTGTAGCTATCGCCTGGCAGTGATTTCGATTCGGAAACAGTACGCAGGCCATGCTAAACGCGTGATGTTTGGTCTGTGGAGTATTTTGCGGCAGTTCATGTACACCAAGTTCATCATCGTTGTAGACGACGATGTCAATATCCGCGACTGGAAAGAAGTGGTGTGGGCCATGACAACGCGCATGGACCCCGCGCGCGACACCCTCTTGGTCGAAAACACGCCTATCGACTACCTCGACTTTGCCTCCCCGGTATCCGGACTGGGCGGGAAAATGGGTATGGACGCCACGAACAAATGGCCTGGCGAAACTGACCGCGAATGGGGCCGACCCATCCGCATGGACGACGCGGTCAAGAGCCGCGTAGACGCCATGTGGAGCGAATTGGGCTTATGACCGGCGGTCACTCATGTTGCGAGCGACTTGCCAACTAAGCAGCAGGCCCGCGCCAAGGCGCAATAAGCGTCGCCGCTTGCGTACACCGGAAAGCAGGGCTGATGCCGTCGAAACAATAAACGGATAACGTCGCATCAGGCTGAGACCCTGGAACAGCCAGTCGGTGGGACGCTTGCGGCTTACGGAACCCGGCAGGAAGGATCGGAGCAAAGCTGACGGCTTGAGGTCTTGGCCCAAATGGCGAATGCTGGTTCCGAGGGTTTGACGCTCGAGAGCAGCGCGCGCCCGCAACAACTCGATTCGAACTTCACGCAATTTGGCTGCCGACGGTTTATTAGCCATGTAGCCCCTCCGAATCTTCAACGGCGTCGGGTTCGCGCAGACGATCTGCAAGCGCGATATCTCGCTTGAGTTCGTCGAGCGTTGCCGCGAATGGCGCAGGAGAATTCACCACTCCTCGCCAAACCGCTATGAAGAGGCCGGCGCCGATGACGGCGTATATAAGTGCCAGCACGCCCATCGCCAGATAGCGTTCGTCGGTCGGCCAGAAATAGAGCGTTACGGCCACCGAAAATACGAGCAGGGCCAGGGTGGCAAACACCAAGGCTCCGAAGGCCATGCACAACACCCGCACTAGGCGGGATTTTTCTAGGGTGGCCTCAAGTGTGAATAGCTCGAGACGGGTGCGGGCCATCGACAATACGGTGGTTACGATGTCACCGACAGAGTGTCTTAACGCCATAACTCCCCTTGGTTTGTATCTGGATGATCGGGGCCTTTGAGGCCCCGATCGGGCCAGGGTTGTTTTTGGACTTTCTAGCGACGACTGATCAGCATGCCAACCAGCAGTCCGGTAAGGCCCGCGATACCGGCAGCCTGCCAGGGATTGTCGTGAACGTAGTCATCCGCGGCACGCGCTGCCTGCCGACCTTTGGCCAGCACGGCGTCTTGTGCGTCATACAGGGCCAGACGGCTACGGCGCAAGGATTCCATGGCTTTTTCGCGCAACTCGGCAGCCTTATCACCGGTCGCATCTGCCGCTTCACGCAAGAGCTTTTCGGCATCGTCCAAGCTTTCTTTTACGCTGTCAATGAACTGGTCTTCTTTAGCTTTAACGTCGTTTTTTGCCATGATCAGGCTCCTTTTGGATGGGTGATTTACCGCTGCTTGCCACTGTGATGGTAGTGGAACAAACATACAAGCTTTTTGACGTGCGTCATATCATTTAAGTTCAGTCACCTCTACAGTGGAGGACACTCCTTGCTGGCGACTCTCCTGCCGCACAACCATATTCAGGTCTGGGCAGAACCAATCTGTTACCGTCGAGCGAATCTCGGGAATCGGCATTACAAGACCACTGAACGACGCCTGCGTGGATTCAATGACTCGTGAATATTCGACGGGCCAACACGACTGTTGCCCTGCCGCCGTGTCAATCTCGGTTTTCTTACCAACAGTTTTCGTGCCCGTGTGGACGACCACCGGTTTGGAGTCCACACCTTTGTGGTCGACATTGATCTGAAATTTGCGTGCAGGAAAGGTTTGCCCTGCCCGGGTAATGGGTTCGCCGTAGGAAAATAGGCCGATCATTCGCAAATCGAACTTTCCTTCGACGGGTTCGCGGGCGCCGTTCTCGGTCTCGCGCTCAAAATGGGCGTCGCCGTTGCGCAAGGTCATCCAGTAATCCAGATTTGACTTTCCAGGGGGCAAACCTGCAAGTCCGAATGTCGCCACCCCGGTAATGCGAACCTGACATTCGTCCGCAGAGGCCTTGCGAACTTCGGAAAACGCCAAGTTTGCGCCCAAACGCAATGCCCCGGTGCCATCCAGGCGCAACTTGCCCTGGTCGTGCATGAATGGGGCATCACAAAGACTGGCCGACGCCAGGCCGGTCAAGCCGAACAACATTAAAGGCAAGATTAGAACTGCTCGTGCCAGATGCATTCCATCACCCTGTTCAAACTACGACACTTGCATCCTACCTTCTTTGCCCGTCCTGTGTAACAAATGGGTGGGAAAAAGATTATCAATATCTTACAGGGCGGGTGACCTGCTCAGCCAGTGATCCAATCAGTGGGTGAGCGACTGACGCATCTCACACGAGGGTCAGACGTCTTTTTGCTTGGTACCGAAAATTCGATCGCCGGCGTCGCCCAAGCCGGGAATAATGTAGCCGTTCGCATTCAGGTGGCTATCGATGGAAGCCGTGAAAATTTGTACGTCAGGATGCGCAGCCTCGACAGCGCTGATGCCTTCCGGTGCCGCCACCAACACCAAAGCACGAATATTGAGGCAGCCTGCTTTCTTGAGCATGTCGATGGTGGCAACCATGGACCCGCCTGTCGCCAGCATGGGATCGACTATAAGTGCCAGGCGCTGATCAAGCGATCCCACGAGTCGTTCAAGATAGGCATGAGCCTGCAGGGTCTCTTCGTCGCGCGCAATTCCTACAGCGCTGACCTTGGCTCCGGGAATCAAGGTCAGCACACCTTCTAACATGCCGATGCCTGCTCGCAAGATAGGCACCACAGTTACTTTCTTGCCAGCAAGCTTCTCAACTTCGATCTGTCCACACCAACCCTGCACCACGCTCGGCTCCAACGGCAAGTCCTTGGTGGCTTCGTAGGTGAGCAAGGCAGCGATTTCCTGAGACATTTCGCGAAAATTCTTGGTGCTCAGGTCGGCTTTACGCATCAGCCCCAGCTTGTGGCGTATCAGAGGATGGCGAATTTCGTGTATGGACATGACGGTTATCAACTAGAAAAATTATGTTCCGGTGTCGCGTTTATTTATCAACGCGAGGCGAGCCAGCGAATAAGGGCATCGTCAAATGGACGAATTGCGGTCGCGCGTTCGCCGTTGGCAAGACTGACGACAATATAACGCTTGCCGCTTGCCCCCAAGACATAGCCGGCCAAAGCGCGGGCATCTCGAAGAGTACCCGTCTTGAGATGGGCCATGCCGCGCGCCTCGTCCTGGCGTAGACGCCGTCGCATCGTACCATCGACCCCGGCAATGGCCAGAGAGGACACGAATTCAGGCATGAGCGGCGAACGCCAGGCCGCATCCAGCATGCCGGCAAGTCCCCCCGCCGTCAGGCGTTCGGATCTGGACAAGCCGGACCCGTTCTCGATCCGCCAACCTCGAGTGTCAACACCTTGCTCGGCGAGTACCGCCAAGGCTGCCTGTGCACCACTCGCTGGCGAGGCGGGTCGACCCACTTTTTCAGCTGCGAGTGTAAGTAAAAGAACACGGGCCATGACGTTGTTGCTTTGCTTATTGATCAGGCGAATGGTATCGGCGAGCGTCTCGGAATCGGCCCAGGCAATCAGCTCACCGTTTGCGGGGGCATTGCCGGACCGGATTCCCTTGGCCAAGGTGCCGCCCAGTTCTCGCCACAGGTGCCGGAACAACGCTTCAAAATGGTCCGGCTGAGGCCGCAATAGCCGATAAATACTGAATTCGCCGCAGGACCCCGCCGCCGTGCCAGCAATTTCGATCAGCGTCTCAGCCCCCACCTGACGGGCCTGCGCCGAAACTGACGGCGAACCTGGACACACGGCATCGCTGTACGCGAGCTCACCGACAACACGTACGCCGGGCAATGGCGGGTCTACGATCGGAATCCATTTTCGCCCCACAGTGTCGGGCATGAAAATAAGCCGCGCCGCGCCAAGACCCACCATCATGGCGTCTGGGCTGGCGTTGTAAGGGCGGTCTCCCGATGCGTCGAATTCATTCGGATCGATGGCAACTTGGCCGAAGACAGATCTGTCGACCACCACTTCCGTAAGGTTCTTGATGCCTCGCAGACGCAGTTCGCGCAACAAGAACCAAAATTCCTCCTGGGTCATGAAGGGGTCGCCAGAAGCTTTTATATATAGAGGACCGCGCAAACTGCCTTGCTGATCCACCTGAGCTCCACGCCCCGCCAGCAGTTCAGTACGCCAGCGGTACTCGGGCCCCAACCCCGACAAGGCAGCCCAGGTCGTCACCATTTTCATGACGGAAGCCGGATTGCGCGGCAGGTCGGGATTAATTTCGATCAGACGCGGACCGCCAATTTCCTGCACGACCAGGGAAACGTCGCTATGCTGCAACCGCGTTGCGTTCCAGACCTGCTGCAGTTCAGGAGGCAGACTCTGTGCGTGGGCACCGGCGGCCACGAAAAAAACGCTGCACGCCAGCAGCAGTCGGGAGACTCCAGACTTAATTTGCAACAAACCAAGAGAAAACACAGACACCCTCTTTCGATTTCAGCCGGACGAAAAGACTCCAGCATACCGAAACAGCGGGGCAGACGGCTAGGGTTCCAGCGGGAAAAACGTGGCAAGGCTTAAAATGCCCTGTTGAACACCGAAAAACTCCAAACTGCCGCGTGAACCCTCCACTTCATCTGTCTCAATTCGACTACCACCTTCCCCCGGACCTGATCGCCCAAACTCCTGCCGCCACACGACGCGGCAGCCGACTGCTGCATCTGGACGCGGGATCCGCACTGCATGATCGCCTTTTCACCGACTTGCCAACCCTGCTCCGCCCCAATGATCTACTCGTGCTCAACAATACCCAAGTGATCAAGGCCAGGCTGCGCGGTCAAAAAGAAAGTGGCGGCAAAGTTGAAATACTCATCGAACGTATCACAGGTGCCACAACGGCACTGGCCCACGTAAAGGCGAGCAAATCTCCCAAAACAGGCGCGGTATTGCACCTGGCAGATGGATCATTTTCCGCAACGGTCAGAGGCAGACAGGAAGAGCTGTTCGAACTGGAATTTCCCGAGCGTGTGCTGGATCTGCTCGAACGCTATGGCGCCACCCCACTGCCGCCTTATATCACGCACGACGCGCAGGAACAGGACGAAGAGCGATATCAAACCATCTATGCCCAATCACCCGGGGCCGTCGCGGCACCCACTGCAGGCCTTCATTTTGATCAAGCCATGCTGGATACGCTCAATCTGCAGGGCGTCAAGCATACGTTCGTCACGTTGCATGTAGGCGCAGGTACCTTCCAGCCTGTCCGCGTAGAAGATCTCTCGCAACATCAAATGCATGCAGAACGCTATGTGGTTTCGCGTAGCGTACTGCACGACATCGAAGCCACGCGCCGTAATGGCGGGCGGGTCATTGCCGTTGGCACGACCAGCGTGCGTGCCCTGGAATCGGTGGCGGGCAATACCGATGTCTCGGCCGACCCTCTCGAAGGAGATACGCGCCTGTTCATCACACCTGGCTATACCTTTCATAATGTCGACGCATTAATCACCAATTTCCATCTGCCGAAGTCGACGCTCTTGATGCTGGTATCGGCCCTCGCCGGCATGGATCCCATTCAGCGGGCGTATGCACATGCGGTACAGTCCCGGTATCGTTTTTTCAGTTATGGCGATGCCATGTTCATTGAGTCCCCCAAACCATGACCGGTCTGACATTTGAGCTCCTTGCCACCGAGGGCGCTGCGCGCCGAGGTCGGCTTACGTTGAATCACGGCGTGGTGGAGACACCCATTTTCATGCCTGTGGGCACCTACGGCAGCGTCAAGGCCATGTTGCCGCACGAGCTGGAAGAGATCGGCGCCCAGATCGTCCTGGGCAACACCTTTCATTTGTGGTTGCGTCCCGGCACCGATGTGCTCGACAAACATGGTGGCCTGCATGGCTTCATGCAATGGAAAAAGCCGATACTCACCGATTCTGGCGGATTTCAGGTGTTCAGTCTGGACGAGCTGCGAAAGATCACCGAAGAAGGCGTGAAGTTTGCCTCTCCCATCGATGGCGCCCGCCTGTTCCTGACGCCGGAAGAGTCCATGCGAATTCAACGGTCGCTCAATTCGGACATTGTCATGGTGTTCGACGAGTGCACACCTTATTCCATCGACGGCCGGCCGGCGACGGTCGAAGAGGCGGCCCGTTCGATGCGCATGTCGTTGCGATGGGCCCGCCGCTCGCGTGAAGCCTTTGATTCGCTGCAGAATCCCAACGCCCTTTTCGGCATCGTCCAGGGCGGCATGTTCGAGGAGCTACGCGACGAATCATTGGCCGGGCTGCTGGATATCGGCTTTCACGGCTATGCCATTGGTGGCTTGTCGGTGGGAGAACCCAAGGAAGACATGCACCGGGTGCTGGCTCACGTTGCGCCCCGCCTGCCCACCGACGCGCCGCGCTATCTGATGGGGGTAGGTACGCCAGAGGACCTCGTAGAAGGAGTCAGCCGCGGCGTGGACATGTTCGATTGCGTGATGCCCACTCGTAATGCCCGTAACGGATGGCTGTTTACTCGATTCGGTGACATCAAGATACGAAACGCGCGCTATCGCGAAGACACGCGACCATTGGATCCCTCGTGCTCGTGTCACACTTGCGCGAACTTTTCGCGCTCGTACCTACATCATCTGCAACGGGCAAATGAAATTACCGGTGCACGCCTCAATACCCTCCACAATCTGCACTTCTACCTGACGATCATGGCAGAGATGCGCGAGGCTATTGCAAGCGGCGGCTTCGAGACCTGGCGAAAACAATTCGCGGAAAATAGGGCTCGGGGCATCGATTGACACCGGATATCGCTACAATAGAAGATTCGGTTTTTTTGAACCTTCCTTACAACTACTCATAGTAAAGACCAGGAGCCAGACATGCAGGCAGTCGATCTACTCAACCTCATTACCGCACAGGCCGCGGGCGATGCCACAAGCGGACTGATGGGCATGCTGCCTATCATCCTGATGTTCGTCATTTTGTATTTCCTGATGATTCGCCCTCAGATGAAGCGGCAGAAAGAACATCGCAACCTGGTTTCAGCGCTTGCCAAGGGTGACGAGGTCATCACCTCTGGCGGCATGTTGGGCAAAGTCACAAAAGTCAGCGACAACTACATCACTGTTGAAGTAGCCGAACTCGCCGACAAGCCGGTCGAGGTCGTCCTGCAGCGCAATTCGGTGTCAAACGTCCTGCCAAAGGGCACGATCAAGTCGCTGTAAAGCCATCGCTCAGGGCGCCCCGCCCTGTTGCCCAATCACGGTCACTGGAACCGTGTAGGGCGCCCTTCGTTTCTCTTGTTGACCGACGATGAACCGCTATCCCCTCTGGAAATACCTCACCGTGCTGGCGGCCCTGATCATTGGGCTGCTTTACACACTCCCCAACCTTTTCGGCGAGTCGCCGGCGGTTCAGATCGCAGGGGCCAAAACCGCGGTCAAGATCGACAACTCCGTTCTGGTTCGGGCGCAGCAGGTGCTGGCAGACCGCGGCATCGAATCCACTGGCGCCTACTTCGAACAAAATGGGCCGGTGGGGGCAGTGCGAATCCGGTTTGCCACGCCCGACATTCAGCTACAAGCCAAGGACGCCCTCGAAAAGGCATTCAATCCCGATCCCGAAGATCCCGACTACACCATCGCACTGAATCTATTGTCGGCTTCGCCCAACTGGCTTACCGCCATTGGCGCGCGCCCCATGTACCTGGGTCTGGATCTGCGCGGAGGTGTGCACTTCTTGCTTGAAGTCGATATGCAGGGCGCATTGACCGGACGCTACGACTCGCTGGCCAATGACGTACGCAGCACCTTGCGCGACGCCCGTATCCCCGTCGCAGGCGTTGAACGCAGTGACCATTCTGTGGTGGCTCGTTTCGACAATCAACAGGCCCGCGATGACGCCATTTCAGAGCTTCGTCGCACCATGCCCGACATGGTGTTCACCGGCGGCACATCCGGAAACAGCTTCATACTCAGTGGGGTGCTTACCGAAACAGCTGTCTCACAGGTTCAAAACCATGCGCTGCGCCAGAACATCGTCACTCTCCACAACCGAATCAACGAGTTAGGCGTCGCTGAGCCTGTTATCCAGCAACAGGGCGGCGACCGTATCATCGTTCAGCTGCCTGGCGTACAAGACGTCGCCAAGGCGAAAGAAATTCTGGGCCGCACCGCCACGCTGGAGATTCGCATGGTGGATGATTCTCCCTCGGCGCAGGCAGCACTTTCCAGCGGAAACGTTCCGTTCGGGCTGGAGCGCTACACCGATGCCGACGGACGTCCCCTCCTCTTGCGCCGACAAGTGGTATTAACCGGCGAAAACCTGCAAGACGCACAGCCGGGTCGCGATCAGCAAACGCAACAACCATCGGTGAACCTCACGCTAGACGCCAAGGGGGCTCGCATTTTTCGCGACGTCACCCGCGACAACATCGGCAAACGCATGGCCATCTTGCTGTTTGAGAACAACAAGGGCCAGGTGGTAACGGCTCCGGTGATCCGCAGCGAAATCCCGGGCGGTCAGGTGCAGATCAGCGGCAGCATGAATGCGCAAGAAGCTGCTGATATCGCACTGTTGCTGCGCGCAGGTTCGCTGGCTGCGCCCATGAGCATTATCGAAGAGCGCACTATTGGACCAAGCCTGGGTGCCGACAACATCAAGATGGGCTTCAACTCGACACTGTACGGGTTCCTGGCCATCGCACTCTTCATCATCGTCTATTACCACCTGTTCGGCGTGTTCTCGACTGTGGGTCTGGCCTTCAACGTACTGCTTCTGCTAGCCGTATTGTCGATGCTACAGGCCACGCTGACCCTGCCCGGTATCGCAGCTATCGCACTGACACTGGGTATGGCCATCGACGCTAACGTGCTGATCAACGAACGAATACGCGAAGAGCTCCGGGCGGGACTTCCGCCACAACAGGCGATTTATCACGGCTTTGAACGTGCGTGGGGAACCATTCTTGACTCCAACCTCACGACACTAATCGTGGGTATCGCGCTGCTCGCTTTCGGCACGGGCCCCATACGGGGATTCGCCGTCGTACATTGCATCGGCATTCTCACATCGATGTTCTCGTCAGTGGTGGGTGTACGTGCCCTGGCAAACCTCTGGTACGGTCGTCGACGCAAGCTCCAAAGCATTTCCATCGGTCAGATCTGGAAACCCAACGACTAAGTCTATAAGCCGGTGCGTGCTGCGCGCCGGCCCGCGATTAACACAGGTAAGAAAGCACCATGGAATTTTTCCGAATTCGACGCACCATCCCGTTCATGCGCCACGCGCTGGTGCTGAACCTGATCAGCCTGATCACCTTTGCCCTGGCTGTCTTTTTCATTGCCACGCGCGGCTTCCATCTTTCCATCGAGTTCACCGGCGGCACCGTCATGGAGGTGCACTACTCCCAGGGTGCCCAGATCGACAAGGTGCGCGAAGCCGTCTCGTCCTTGGGTTATAGCGATTTCCAGGTGCAGAACTTTGGAACTTCGCAAGATGTGATGATCCGCCTGCCGATTCGCGGGGACCTCGGCTCGGCCGCGCAAAGTGAAACGGTTCTTGAGGCGCTCAAGGCACAATCCCCCGATGTCGAACTGCGCCGCGTGGAATTTGTTGGTCCACAGGTGGGGCAGGAACTCGTCACCAACGGGCTGCTGGCGCTTTTGTTCGTCGTTGTCGGCATCATGATCTACCTGGGCCTGCGATTCGAATGGAAGTTCGCTGTGGCCGGCGTCGTGGCCAACTTGCACGACGTGGTCATTATTCTTGGCTTTTTCGCCTTCTTCCAGTGGGAATTCTCGCTGGCGGTGCTGGCGGGAGTTCTAGCGGTGCTCGGATACTCGGTCAACGAATCAGTCGTTATCATGGACCGAATCCGTGAGAACTTCCGCAAGCAGCGCACCTCTACCGTTCAAGAGGTCATCAACAGTTCTATTACTCAGACGATATCCCGAACAATCATCACCCACGGGTCTACCCAGATGATGGTGTTATCGATGTTCTTCTTTGGTGGTCCCACGCTGCACAACTTCTCGCTGGCACTGACCATCGGTATCTGGTTCGGTATTTATTCGTCGGTATTTGTGGCTGCCGCCATCGCCATGTGGCTGGGCGTCAAACGCGAGGACCTCGTCAAGCCGGTCAAGAAAGAAGAAGATCCCGCTGCCGAGATCCTATAAGTCAGAACGTCTCCCGCTAGGCAACAGAAAAGCCTCTTCAAATGAAGAGGCTTTTTTGTTGCGCCGCCATATAGCTAAAAAGCATATCCAAATTTCCTTATATTCGTTCGGTATCTTAAGGCGCCCTTATAGAATGATTGGAAATAAAGAGCTGCATGTAATTCCGGTTTCCTGCAGCGCGTTTTCACTTTTTTTCCAAGCATTCTAATGAGCCGACTCACTATTCAGACTATCGAAACTGCCGCCGATGAAGCCAAAGAGCGTCTTACCAACGCCAAGAAGGCAAACGGCTTCTTGCCCAACCTCCTGGGCGTGCTGGCAAACGCGCCTACCGCCCTAGAAACCTACCAGACTGTTGGCGCCATCAACGCTCGCACATCGCTTACGCCCGAAGAGCGTGAGGTTGTTCAGATTACTGCCGCTCGCCGTAACGAATGCGGCTTCTGTGTAGCCGGCCACACCGCTTTGGCCCGCAAAAAGCTCGCGATGCCCGAAGACATTATCGAGGGTCTGCGTGAGACGCGCGCGCTGAGCGACCCCAAGCTCAATGCACTGGCAGTGTTCACGCTGGCCGTCATGAATAACCGCGGCCAGGTCAGCGACGACGAGCTGAAGGCCTTCTTCGATGCCGGCTACACACAGCAAGCGGCTCTGGAAGTGGTTCTGGGCGTCAGCCTGGCCACGCTGTGCAACTACGCCAACAACCTGGCCAAGACTCCGATCAACCCTGAATTACAGCCTTTCGCCTAAGTTTTTCCGAGGAATAGCAGTGTCCCAAGCTAAAGCGGCCTTTCTGGCGCCCATCGTTCAACTGGTAGAGACCGAACTTGCTCCTCAGGTGCAGGCCATCGATCAGGACGGCAAGTACCCGGCCGAGTTCATGCACAAGTTGGGCGCTTTAGGGGGCTTCAGCGCCGCGCTCCCGGCAGAGTACGGCAGCAATCTCGGGCTGGCTTCGCAAATCGACGTCACCTCGGCCGTCGCAGAGCAATGCGGTTCAACAGCGTTTCTGGTCTGGTGCCAGTCCAGCTGCGCTTGGTATCTGTACAACTCGGAGAATGCAGCAGTGCGCGAGCGCTATCTGCAGGATGTAGCCCGCGGCCGCCTGCTGGCCGGCACCGGCATGTCCAATACAGTAAAGCACCTTGCCGGCATCGAAAAAATTCAGCTACGCGCCCGTCGCGAGGGGGACTCATACGTTGTCAATGGCTCGCTTCCCTGGGTATCGAACGTCGGTGATGGTCATCTGGCCATTGTTGCCGCGGCTGTCGAGGACGAAGGCTACATCATGTTCGCCGTACCCAGCTCGTCACCAGGCTTTCAGTATCGACCCTGCCTCGAGTTTTCCGGGCTGGAAGGTACGCAAACCTTGACGCTGCGTTTCCAGAACGTCGTGATTCCTGCAGAAGACGTCGTGGCCCACCCGGATCAATTCAAGGCTTACATAAGCCGCATCAAGCCCGGTTTTGTTCTGGGTCAGATTGGAATGGGCATCGGCATTGTTCGCGCATGCGCGGCCATTGCTCGCGACAGCAACACCAGCGTCGGCCACGTCAACGTGTTTCTCGACGTCCAGGAACCCGATCTCACTGCCGAACTGGCAGACATCGAGGCTCAGGTGGCTGAGCTTGCACCGATTGCTCAGGCCGGTGCTACCGATATGTTGCCCATCCTCAAGACGCGGGCAGCAATCAGCGAGCTCACGCTCAAAGCCGCCAATTCGGCGGTATTGCACGCCGGAGCCAAGGGCTACCTCATGATTCATCCGGCCCAACGCCGCCTTCGCGAAGCCGTGTTTGTGGCCATCGTCACTCCGGCGCTCAAGCATCTTCGTAAAGAAATCCATGCCCTCGAAAGCCGAGGCGTGGAAACGGCCGCTGCCTGAGTCCCTTCGATTACAAATACACACGCAACCATGGCTATTTCGATCCATCAGGCCCCGACAGTACTTGAAGCGCAGTCCATCGAACTGCAATACCGTCGCAATAATGGTCAGCCCAATACCGTGCTGCGCAATTTCTCGCTTAAAGTGGCTCAAGGCGAGATCGTCGCGTTGCTGGGCCCGAGCGGTGTCGGAAAATCGTCGCTGCTACGCGTGCTGGCCGGCCTTCAACAAGCCCAGAAAGGCACGGTCCATGTGCATGGCGAACTCTTGCAGGGCGCACATCCACGTCTGAGTTTCGTTTTCCAGGACGCGAGCCTGCTGCCTTGGCTCAACCTCGAAGAGAACGTTGGTTTTGGTCTTGACTTCAAGCACCAGCCGCAGATTACCAAGGCTGAGAAGAAAGCCCGTGTAGCCGCTGCCATTGCCGATGTCGACCTCAGCGACGCCACCGAACGCTATCCATCCGAGCTCTCGGGTGGTATGGCGCAGCGCACGGCCCTGGCCCGCAGCCTGGCACGTCAGCCCGAAATCCTGTTGCTCGATGAGCCTTTCAGTGCATTGGACGAGATCACGCGGGGCGACATGCAGACATTGTTGCTGCGCATTACTCAAAAATATCAAACGGCTGCAGTCCTTGTCACTCACGACATCGACGAAGCCTTGACAGTCGCCGACCGCATCGTGCTCATCGGCGGGAAACCGGGAGAGCTGATCGGTCAATGGCAAATTCCCGGAGCTCATCCGCGGGACACCGTCAGCGCCGACATCACTGCCATCCGGCTGCACATTATGCAATTGCTGCGTGACTCTCGTGGCGCAGCAGAACCGCAAAAGCTCGCAGCTTAGATCAACAATCCAGAACCCAGTCAGGAAACGCATCGTGACTTATCCCGTCGACACCACTCTTGCCCGCCGCCGTCAATTCCTCAAGCTGTCAGGCATGTTTACAGCCGCCGGCGCCCTGCCCCTTTTGCAAATGCAGAACGTAGCGCGCGCCGCGGAGCCAAACGCCCCTCTTCGCATCGGTTATCTGCCCATCACCGATTCGACGCCTTTGCTGGTCGCCCATCACAACAACCTGTTCCAGGAACAAGGTATCGAGGTGGAAAAGCCGCGCATGTTCCGCAGCTGGGCTCAAATCGTCGAGGCTTTCCTGGCCGGACAGGTCAATGCCGTTCACTTGCTCTCACCCATGACGGTCTGGGCTCGCTACGGCAGCAAGTCGCCCGCCAAGGTCGTGGCCTGGAACCATATGTCCGGCTCGGGACTGACTGTCCAGCACGAGGTAAATAGTCTCGAAGACCTGGGCGGCACGACCGTGGCCATCCCATTTTGGTATTCGCTGCATAACGTCGTCCTGCAACATCTGCTGCGTAGCAAAGGCCTCGAGTCCATCAGCGATGGCGAGCCCAGCAAGAAGCAGGTCAAGCTGGTTGTCATGGCCCCCTCGGACATGGTTCCGGCCTTGGCCAACAAGCAGATTTCAGGCTACATCGTTGCCGAACCGTTCAACGCCTCTGCCGAAGTGCTCAAGATCGGCAAGATCCTGCGCTTCACGGGCGACGTATGGAAGGATCACGCATGCTGCGTGGTCTTGATGCACGAGCAAGACTTGCAGGAACGCCCGGAATGGACCCAGAAAGTCGTGAACGCCCTGGTTCAGGCCCAAGCCTGGATTCAGGACAACCGCGAGGAAACGGCCCGCATCCTCTCCAAGGACAACCCTCAGCGTTATACCCCCCACTCGTACGAGGCGCTGGCTCAGGTTCTGCAGCCCGAGTTGCTCAATACGCAGCTGTACGAATCCAGCGGCGCAATCGTCAACACCGATTGGAAAGAAAAGCGCATCGACTTCCAACCGTATCCTTTCCCCAGCTACACCGAGGAACTGATCGTCAAACTGAAGGAAACTCTGGTGCTGGGCCGAAACGAATTCCTGAGCGAACTCGACCCATCATTCGTTGCCAAGGACCTGGTCGACGACCGTTTCGTTCGCAAGGCCATCGAACAGATCGGCGGCCCTTCGAAGTTCGGACTCACATCTTTCGAGCGTCAAGAGACCATCACCATATGAGTTCGACGGCGCGGTCACCGCGCCGTCCATTAGCACCCTGACATGATTCAAAGCTTGAAATCCCGCAACGCCGCAGCCTGGACCTACGGCATCGTTGGCTTGGTGGCCCTGGTGGCATTGTGGTGGCTGGGTGTGTACCTGCTGCAGGGTGGGATCCCCCTGGCCTCATCACTTCGCCCGGGCCCCGCCTTTTCCAGTCTGTTCGACCTGCTCAGCCAGAACCATCTGACTTCGCACGCCCTGGTCAGCCTGAAACGTGTAGGCGTAGGCCTGACACTGGCATTAATGTTGGGTGTACCAATCGGCCTTGCCATTGGCTCGTCGCGCCTGCTCGAAAAAAGCACTAGCAGCGCGTTCCAGTTCTTGCGGATGATCTCGCCACTTTCCTGGATGCCAATTGCTGTGATGGTGTTTGGCATTGGCGATGCGCCGATTTACTTTCTGCTTACCTTCGCCGCCGTATGGCCGATTATTCTGAATACGGCCGCGGGGGTGAAGCAACTGAATCCAAAGTGGCTGTTGTTGGCCAAAAGTCTTAGCGCGACGCGAGCCGAGATCTTGTTCCGGGTTGTTATACCGGGGATCCTGGGACATATCTTAACGGGCGTCCGACTGGCCATCGGGATCATCTGGATCATGCTGGTGCCGTGCGAAATGCTGGGTGTCAGCTCGGGGCTTGGATACTTCATTCTTGATACGCGGGACCGTCTGGCGTATTCCGAGCTGATGGCGGTTATCGTACTGATTGGCGCGCTGGGCTTCTTGCTGGATATCCTCGCGCAGAAGCTTTATCAGTACTGGACTCATAGTACGTCTGGCGATTGATGATTCGGTGGTCCGACTCGTATCTCAGGGTTCAGGCTGGTATCCCCCAAGGCGCGGATTGCGTTCGACCTGTGGGCGGGCCTGCGCCCTCAGAAAACTCAGCGAAAACAAAAAACAAAAAAGGGCGTCGGATCATTCCGACACCCTTCAAGCCGAACTGCCAAAAAACGACCGAGTCTTACTTTCCGGCAACGTGTGACACGTAGCTTGCCACCGCGTTGATCTCGTCTTCGTTCAGCGATTGCGAGAAATTGGGCATTACGCCCAGACCCTCGTACATTGCTTTTTTCACAGCTGCAAAGTCAGGCTTTATCTCGTCAAGGTCAGGTCCGATGGTTCCGGCAGAACCAGCGTCCGCCAGCGTATGGCAGACCGCACAGGCAGGCGCCGCCTTGCTGATGAAAAGCTCCTTGCCTTGTTCCAGCACCGCCGCGTCGGGCGCTCCGGAGGCATGTGCGGAAACGACGGCGCCTGCCATGGAGGCCGCGGCCAGAAGAACAAACAACTGCTTGCGCATTAAACCACCTTTACCTTGACCATGTGATCGCGCCAACTGTTGTTGATGTAGCCGCGATTGTTTTCGACCCGGTTCTCAGGCTGGGTCTGACCGTCATCATTCGTGACGCGGGAAGCAAGTTCGTACTCGCCGGGCTTGAGATCCGCGACCAGCACAAACGAGCGCCAGGCATACTTGCCAAGATCGGGACCAATGAACTCGGCCTCCTGCCAGTCTTTACCGCCGTTGATTGAGACTTCGATCTTTTCAGGCTCACTCATGCCACCCATGGCCACACCGCTGATGGCGACCTTCCCGGCCTTGACCGGGTGTTCTGGATCGGAGGGAATGTTAATCCACGACTTCGGGGGCATTTCCCAGACAGATTCGTGCTCGGGCGAGCCTTTAACGCCGATCGGCGACATTCGATAGCTGTTTTGCTGGATGTTGGCCGGCGACTGCTCTTCCGTGAAGGCCAAGCGCTTGATGTACTTGACGTTATTGACACCGGTATAGCCGGGAATAATCATTCGCAAGGGGCCACCATGTGCCAGGGGAAGCGGTACTCCGTTGATTTCCCATGCGAGCAAAGCGTCCTCGATGGCTTCCAGGGGCACCGAACGCTCGACCATGATTGAGTTGGGGTCCAGGCCTGCAGGGATCTCTTCACCGCCCGTTCCGGTCATGTACTTCATGCCGTCGACCATCCCACCAGTTGCTTTCAGGACTTCTTTGACGGGAACGCCGGTGAACACGACGCAGCCGGCAGCGCCCACCGTCCATTGCGTGCCACTGGGGTCATGCGGGAAATACGCGCGACCGTTACCGGAGCATTGCAGCACCATCGCCACCGATTCCATACCCAGGTTCTTGAGTTCGGCGACGGTGAACGTACGGGGGTTCTTAACCCCCTCGATCTTGACCTGCCAGGCATCGGGATCTTTGACGATGTCGCTGGATGGCGGTGCCACGTTGTTTCGGATAAACAGGCGGTCGAGGGGAGTGATGCCACTGGAGCCAAACGCCGTACGACGCGTCTCGATGGTGTTTGCACTGTGAACGATCAGGCTGTCAGCGTCTTTCCATTTCGCGTATTCCGGCAAAGGTTTGGCATCGGAAACCGGCCCCGGATTGGACTGGGATTTGGGTTCGGTGGAGTCCGCCAAGGCCGGTGCGCCAAGGCCTGCCCAGGCGACAGCTCCGCCCGCCGTCGCGAGCAGCCTGCGACGGGTTTTGTTGGTTGTGTGTTCCATGTGATTCTCCTTGATGTAAGCGACAGGCCGACGTGTCGACTCATCCAACTAAGTACACGCCGGGACGCCCTTGCGGCACCCTTATATACCGAGGTATATAGCCTATGGCTATTCGCTTATGCCATATCAATATATCACTTCTATTAATACCGGCGTGCCCGATCAGAGAAACTACGCCGGAACGCGCTAAGTCCGGATTCGCTGTTCGCAGTACAATACTGGGTTTCATCTGCCCCCGGGATCGACACCCGCCACGGCCAACGACTATGCAAGAAACCACGATCAAGCGTCCCGGCGCCCCTGCCGACGACGCACTCCAGACACGCCCAGCCTCGGGGCCCCGCCGCAAACTCTTCATCAAGACCTTTGGTTGCCAGATGAATGAGTACGATTCCGACAAAATGGTGGACGTACTCCGCAGCGATCAAGGGCTGGAGCTTACGCAAAACCCCGAAGATGCAGACGTCATCCTGTTCAACACCTGTTCAGTGCGCGAAAAGGCTCAAGAGAAGGTCTTCTCGGACCTGGGTCGAGTACAGCACCTGAAGCAAAGTAACCCCAACCTCATCATCGGGGTAGGCGGTTGCGTGGCAAGTCAGGAAGGCGAGGCCATCGTGCAGCGTGCGCCCTACGTGGACGTAGTGTTCGGCCCTCAAACTCTCCACCGCCTGCCCGCGCTCATCTCGCAACGCAAGCAATCGGGCCGCTCGCAGGTAGACATCAGTTTCCCCGAGATCGAAAAGTTCGACGCCTTGCCTCCTGCAAGTATTAACGGGCCGAGCGCATTCGTGTCGATCATGGAGGGCTGCAGCAAGTATTGCAGCTTCTGCGTGGTTCCCTATACCCGAGGCGAAGAAGTGTCGCGTCCCTTTGACGACGTGCTCGTTGAGGTTGCCGACCTGGCCGACCAGGGAATCAAGGAAGTCACGCTACTGGGCCAGAACGTGAATGCGTACCGCGGTCCCATGGGCGACAGTTCCGAGATCGCTGACTTTGCCATGCTGCTGGAATACATTCATGAGATTCCGGGCATTGAACGAATTCGCTATACCACCTCGCACCCCAAGGAAATGACCTCGCGATTGATCGAGGCACATGGCAAGTTGGAGAAGCTGGTGCCATTTTTACATTTGCCGGTGCAGGCAGGTAGTGACCGCATCCTCGCCGCCATGAAACGCGGCTACACGGCGCTTGAATTCAAGTCCATTGTGCGTCGTTTGCGGGCGGCACGCCCCGGAATGACGCTGTCTTCAGATTTCATCGTGGGTTTTCCCGGCGAAACCGAAGACGATTTCGAAAAAACGCTCGACCTCATTCGCCATGTCGGCTTCGACCAGTCGTTCTCCTTCATTTATTCGCGCAGGCCGGGCACGCCCGCTGCTGATCTCGAAGACAACACCAGCAAAGAGCAGAAGCTGGCTCGACTCTATCGTTTGCAAGCTCTCATCAATGAGCATGCAGCGGCAATAAGTCAGTCGATGGTCGGCGGAATTGAACGGGTGTTGGCCGAAAAACCATCCAAGAAGGATCCGAACGAGCTGATGGGCCGTACCGAAAACAACCGCATCGTTAACTTCGCCGCCCCTGCCAATGTTATTGGGCAAATGGTGGACGTTCGCATCACTTCCACCAACACCAACACCCTCAAGGGTGAATGGGTGCAAACGGCGGCGCAAAGCCTATGAGCAATTCCTCACGCCGCAAACCGGTGGCGGTCGTCCTGGAAGGTGATAACACCCACCTGGCCAATCTTTGTGGTCCGCTGGATGAGAACCTTCGACAAATTGCGGACGGCTGGAACGTACGACTGAATCGTCGGGGCAACCGCATAACCATAGATGGCGAGCAAGCCAGCGCGGCAGCCGACGCCGTACGGCTGTTCCATCGTCGGTCAGTCCACAAGCCACTGTCCATCGATGACATCCAGCTGGGAATGGTCGAGCTTGGAGCCGGCCGCAGTCGCGACGAAGGTGAGCCTTCGGCCGCTCCCGAGCTGCCTGAGCTCCCGCCGGTCGATGACCACAGCGGCGATATTTCCCTGCGTACCCGACGCAGCGACCTGCGCCCCCGCACGCCACGCCAGCGCGATTACCTCAATAACATTCTCAAGCATGACATCACATTTGGTGTCGGGCCGGCGGGTACCGGCAAGACCTGGCTTGCCGTGGCTTGCGCCATCGACGCCCTGGAACGAGAGTCAGTACAGCGACTCGTACTGACGCGTCCGGCGGTTGAAGCAGGAGAACGTCTTGGCTTTCTTCCGGGCGATCTGGCCCAGAAGGTCGACCCATATCTGCGTCCGCTATACGACGCGCTCTACGATTTGATGGGTTTCGAACGCGTTCAGCGTCTGTTCGAAAAGCAGACCATCGAAATCGCGCCCTTGGCCTACATGCGGGGTCGAACGCTCAACCATGCGTTCGTGATTCTTGATGAGGCTCAGAACACCACGCCGGAACAAATGAAGATGTTCCTGACCCGAATCGGCTTTGGCAGCAAGGCCGTGGTCAACGGCGATCCTTCTCAGGTTGACCTGCCTCGCGGCCAACCGAGCGGCCTGACCCACGCACTCGATGTGCTAAGTGATGTGCAAGGCATTGCCACGACGCGGTTTACGTCGCGCGATGTTGTTCGCCATCCTTTGGTGGCCCGTATCGTCGACGCCTACGAAAAAGCAGGCACCGGTGACTCCTGAGTTTTCCCTGGCCATTCAGTATGGCGCGGCGGCACCCGACCTTCCCCGCTGGCGCCTGCGGCGCTGGGCGAAGCGCGCCGTAGAACACGCCGCACGCGCGCGGCCCGAGCTCCGATCCGTTACGCTGACACTACGCCTTGTCGATCTGGAGGAAGGCCGCGAGCTGAACCTGGCATATCGTGAGCGCGATTACGCAACCAATGTCCTGACTTTCGAATACGGCCTGGACCCCTCCGGCAACTTGGCAGGCGACATTGTGCTGTGCGTGCCCGTGCTCGAACGCGAGGCAGAAGAGCAAGGCAAGGCTTTGCTTGACCACGCGGCCCACCTTACTGTGCATGGCGTTCTTCACGCCCTGGGGCATGATCATATCGATGCTGATGACGCTCGCGATATGGAAGAACTCGAGACAGAAATCTTGGCGTCAATGGGTATTGGTGACCCGTACGCCTGAACGGCCCAACGCCTTATGGCGGATTGGCGCGATTCAATCCACCACGTAACTTCGCGAATATCCCCCTGTTCCGTCCCGAAAACAAATGTATTTTCGGTTATGCTAAATGCTTCGTAACTAGTCCAGCGGACAATGTCTGAACCCAACTCTACCGACCCCGAACCTCGATCTAGCAAGGTACCTTCAAAATCCTTGCTCGCCAAGATCGTATCTCTCATCCGGCCCGAACCCGAAGATCAAGAAGACATCAAGGCTGTTCTGGAGGCCGCTCACGACAGGCAAGTTCTAGACGGCGATGCGTTCACCATGATTTCTGGTGCGCTCAATGTCGCCAATCAGACCGCTGCCGACATCATGGTCCCGCGTTCGAAGATAGACATGCTCGACATAACGAAGCCACTGTCCGAACTGCTACCTATCATTATCGAAACAGGCCACTCACGGTTTCCGGTATATGAAGACGATCGAGATAATATTGTCGGCATCTTGCTGGCCAAGGATCTGCTTCTTACCATCACCAATCCTTCGATTGACTTGCGCCCCCTTGTGCGGCCGGCCGTATTCATTCCTGAAACCAAGCGTCTGAACGTATTGCTGCATGACTTTCGCAGCAGTCGCAACCATTTGGCCATCGTGATCAACGAACATGGTGGCACGGCCGGCCTGGTCACTATGGAAGACGTGCTTGAGCAGATTGTTGGTGACATCGAAGATGAATACGACGAGGACGCAGAAAAGACCATTTTCCAGACCGGCAGCAACAGCTGGCGGGCCATGGGTGCAACCGAGATCGAAATTTTCAATCGCGCCTTCAACACCAATATTCCTGATGATGACTACGACACGCTCGGAGGATGGTTCACTGCCGAGCTGGGTCGCATTCCAAAACGCGGCGACACCCTCGACTTCGAGGGCTTGAACATGACCGTCGTCGGCGCCGACAACAAACGCGTCCTATGGCTGCACATTCAACACGACGCCCAAAGCCCTCTGGCCTTGAATGACGCAGCAAGTTAAAGCTGACAAAGCCCGTCGAATTCAGCAATGGCGGTACGGCGTGAGCTTGGTGTTGCTGGGCGCCGCACACGCTCAGGCCTTCGCGCCAGATCCTCTTCCCGGTATCGTACTGCCCTATGTGCAGCTGCTATGTCTGATCTTTCTGGCCCGGTATGTCTGGAACGCCCCGAGCGTCAAAAGCGCAGCGGTCACCGGCTTCCTGTTTGGTTTGGGCTCGTTTGCTGCCGGCCTGTACTGGGTCTACATCAGCATGCATCGCTACGGCGGCATGGCCCCTCCTTTGGCCGGGGCCGCCACCCTGCTTCTTGCCGCAGCCGAGGCGCTTTTCTATTGCATCGCGGCCGCTCTTATCAAGTGGCTAACACTGCGGCGCCTTGCGCAAGAAGACGGAATCGCGAAACACCTGCTTGCTGTCGCTGCCTGGGCGTCTTGCTGGACACTTATCGAGTGGCTGCGTGGCACCCTGTTTACCGGGTTCCCATGGCTGGCCGTCGGCTATGGCCATGTCGAGGGTCCGCTTTCGGGCTGGGCACCCCTGATTGGAATGTATGGCATCACCTGGGTCGCAGCATTCATCTGTGCGGCGGTAGGCCTGTTGATGCTGCGCCAGCGTACCGGCTTTGAAGCACCGGCTGCCGCCACGGTGGCGGCTGGCTTGGTCCTCGCCGCAGCGGGCTGGCTACTGAGCGGATTTTCGTGGGGACAGCCCGAGGGGCCTTCTGTGCTGGTGCGACTGGTGCAAGGCAACGTACCCCAGTCCGAGAAATTTGACCCTGCGCGCATTCACGACGGGGTAGAGACATACATGGAACTGGCCGCCCTCCCACCCCGCGAATCGGGTATGGACCCGGCTGTCATTGTCTTACCTGAAACGATAATGCCGCTGTTCCAGAATCGCTATCAACCAGCGGTATGGGAGGAGTGGCAGGCCATCGCGCGCCAACGCGATGCGGCCCTGATCATGGGTGCGCCGCTACACACGTCCACTTCGCAGGGCGATCGCTACACCAACAGTGTGATCGGCTTCGATGCGGCCACGCCGATCGAACAGTTGCTGTCGGGGCAAACTAACATGCGTTACGACAAGCATCACCTTGTGCCTTTTGGCGAATTCATACCGCCGGGCTTTCGCTGGTTCGTCAACGCCATGCATATACCCTTGGGCGACTTCGATCGCGGTGCAAACCGACAGCAAGCTTTCGTTCTGGCGGGTCAGCGATTCGCTCCCAATATCTGCTACGAAGACGTGTTTGGCGAAGAGATCGTGCAGGCAGTTCGGCCAAGTACGCAGTTCGGACCCGGCGCAAGCATTCTTGTCAACGTCAGCAATCTGGGTTGGTTCGGCGAGTCGTGGGCGTTGCGGCAACACCTGCAGATCTCGCGCATGCGCGCAATGGAAGCTGCGCGCCCAATGCTGCGCGCCACCAATACCGGCATGACCGCAGCCATCGCACCCGACGGCCGAGTTCGCGCCATGCTGGACGCTCACGTAAAAGGCGTGCTCGATGTCGAAGTACAAGGCATGGGCGGACTGACGCCCTACGTTCGGTTCGGAAACTGGCCCATACTGATCTGGAGTCTACTTCTGATCGGCGCCCTTCTGGTCCTGCGCCGCCGTCCCTGAATGTCGTCTGCCAGTCACGGGACGGCGCTGATCGCTTACACCTAATACTCGTTTGAAGGGTCGAACAACTTTGCAAACGAGGCGGGGGGAAGCGGTGCCGAATACAGGAAGCCCTGAGCGAAATCACAACCGGCCTCGCCCAAGGCGTAACGCTGGCCCGGCGTTGTGACGCCCTCCGCGATAACCGACAGGCCGAGTTTGCGCGCCACCAGAATAATGGCTTCGCAAAGATGCAGTTCTCGCACGCTACGCTCGATATTGCGCACGAAGGACATATCGATCTTTAAACAGTTGATGCGATAGCGCAGCAAATAGGGTAAGGACGAATAGCCGGTCCCGAAGTCATCCAGGGCTAACCGAATACCCGAATCCGCCAAGGCGGTGAGCTTGTCTGCGACCTGAGGGCTGACGTCCATAAGCAGCCTTTCGGTGAACTCCACCATCAGCGCCTCGGGGGGAAGCCCGTGCTGCCGAAGTAAAGCAACCAGGTCGGACGGACTGACGCCCGAGCTCGTAAATTGCCCATACGACATATTCACCGACATCTGAAAATCAGGAATGATCTTTCGCCACTGCGCGGCCTGTCTGGCTGCCTCTTCAAACACCCACTTGCCGATGTCAATGATCAAACCAGTTTCTTCGGCTTCATGCATGAAGTGAACAGGGCTTAGCAGGCCGTTGCTGGGGTGCTTCCAACGAAGCAACGCTTCGGCCTTTTCCACCCGACCGGTATTCAAGTTGAATATGGGCTGATAGGTAAGAAGCAGCTCATTGTTTTCCAGTGCGCCCGCCAGATCGCGCACCAACTGGCGACGCTCGCCGGCCTGTTTGCGCATGACAGGCGTAAACACGCTATAGCAGTTTCTGCCCAGGCTCTTGGCGTGATACATCGCCAGGTCCGCCTGGTGAATCAGCTCTTCTGGTGTCTTGCCATCGCGCGGATAAAACGCGACGCCCACGCTGACCGATATCAAGCCCCGGTCATCACCCAACAAATAGGGCTCGGCAATGGCGCGGACGACTTTTTCACAGAGACTCCGAACTTCTTCTTCGTCGCTCATCGCATCCGCCACGATGCAAAATTCGTCCCCACCCAGGCGCACAACCAGGTCTGAACGGCGCACACACCCCAGCAAGCGACCCGCCACCTGTCTTAGCAGCTCGTCGCCCTGCGCGTGCCCCAGTGTGTCGTTGATGTCCTTGAATAGGTCAAGGTCGAGATAAAGCAAGGCAAAGGCTGCGCCGGTGTGCTCGGCATACACCATCTTGGCATCAAGCCCCTCTTGCAGCATTAGCCGATTGGGCAAACCCGTCAGAAGGTCGAAGTGGGCGTGATGCCAGATGCGATCATCATGTTTCTTTTGTTCGGTGATGTCCGAGAACATCCCCACCCGGCAACGGACAGTGCCATCGTCGTTAAAGGTTGTGGTGATCGTGAGTTTTTCGACGTATTCGTTGCCGTCCTTACGCCGGTTCCAGATTTCGCCTTCCCAGCTGCCCGTCTCTTGGATGGACCGCCACATCGTCTGGAAGAACTCTTTGTCGTGCCGGCCTGAACTGAGTAGATTCATCCGCTGGCCGACCACGTCATCAAGGGTGTAGCCAGTAATATCGGAGAATGCGGGGTTGACGGTAATGATGACGCCATTGGCGTCCGTAACGACCATGGCGTGCCGGCTGTGCTCGTAGACCAAGCCGGTCAGTTCCGCCATGTTGTCGTCTTGCTTGCGCGCCGTCACGTCTACCATCGCGCCGGCGACTAGCAGCTTGTCGCCGATCTGAACTCGCGAACCAAAAATTTCGACGTCGATATACGAACCGTCCTTTCGTCGAGCTTTACGTTCGTAGTGAATGCTGCTTCGGTCGCCAGTGAGCGTTTGACGCAGCGTTTCCGCTACTCGTTGCCGTTCGTCGTGCGCCACAATGTCGTACAGTGAGAGGCCGATCAACTCGTCCCGCGTATACCCCAGCAATTGGGCCAAGCGCATGTTCACATAGCGAAAGCGATCGTCTTCTATTAGATACAAACCCACGGCCACGTGATCGGCCAAACCTTCATATAAATTGGGGGCCCCAGCAACGGGGCGGTCGAGGGAAAGCTGATTGCTTTGCCGTGAATTGACCATACGTGAACGATCTCGTCGAAGCTAGTGCCGTTATTTATTACGTGAAGTGCGTAAGGCGCGTCAACGTCGCCTTGTCGCCTGCCGCAACAGATAAACATTCTATTGTACGCCCCACGGCAGATATTCCGTTACAAAATCGCGGCCGTTTCTTTAAAAACCGTTCAGCGAACGGTTTTGTGGTCAGCAGGCTACGGTAGCGGTTGGCGAAGACAACGTTTTGAAATTTTTGGGGCGAACTTACCTTTTTTCGGTCACCGACTTGCGCAAACAAAAAATATGGTGCATAATTTTGCTTCTTTGCTAGGGCACCGCAAACAACGGGGGTATAGCTCAGCTGGGAGAGCGCTTGCATGGCATGCAAGAGGTCAGCGGTTCGATCCCGCTTACCTCCACCAGTCCTAACAAAGTCTGCTAAAATTAGTAGTTTGTAGTCCTTGAGTCCCCTTCGTCTAGAGGCCTAGGACACCACCCTTTCACGGTGGGTACAGGGGTTCGAATCCCCTAGGGGACGCCAGTCTTTCTGGCAAATAGTAAACCGCTGCGGAGCGGTAGTTCAGTTGGTTAGAATACCGGCCTGTCACGCCGGGGGTCGCGGGTTCGAGTCCCGTCCGCTCCGCCAAAGAATTCAAAAGAAAGCATCTACTTCGGTAGGTGCTTTTTTTCGTTCCGACTTTCATTCTGGACTCGAATTTTTTATTCCAAAGTTTGGATGACCCGACTTTCAGACTGGCTGGAAAGCTGCGCCAGACCTGGCTTTCCGAGTTGAGCCAAGTTAGCGAATACCGGTCCAAGGTGCCGGTATTCATATCCCCTCCTCTACTGATTTACGCGCCCACGTCGTGCGAATTGAGCGTCGAGCTTAAGGCCGTGGCGACTCCCTCCCGAGAGCCAGTACCGCCGGAATACTCTCATTCTGAACTGTCCACGTTTTCTGGGGTGCTTAATGCAAAAATGAGGCAGCAAGCGTCACACAAAATTGACATACATTAACAGTTGAATTATTTATATAAACTTTTTCTTGGACTATCGTTGGATATGCCTGCTTAGTTGTTACCAGGCTTTGGATGTGACTAGGGGACATCCATAGAAGACGCGCAGCACTTTTGGCCAGCATCTTTCCCGCTTTGCAGGCCAAAAGTGTGAGGTTGCCAAGCCGGTAAGTCGATCAATGCGACGAACATTTCCGTCGATGCCGACAGTGAATGGAAAATAATCGGGTCCTCGGATGCGCGCCTCGTAACAAATACCGGCCTAGCTAGCTTCAGCCACTCTCCCGGCGGCTTCCTCACCCTGACGACAAGGGATTATGTGGGATCGGGCGGCACGCTCGCAATCAACACGGTTTTGGGGTCCGACGACGCCGCCTCCGACCTTCTGGTGATCGACGGTGGCGCAGCAACTGGCACGACTGGTATCGTTGCGGCTAACGCGGGGGGCGATGGCGCCCAGACGTACAAAGACGGTATTCGCATCGTTGACGCCATCAATGGTGCCACTACCAGTCCAGATGCCTTCCGTCTGGATAGACGCGTGGCCGCAGGCGCATATGAATATCTCCTGTTCCGCGGAGGTATGGACGACGGCGAAGACTGGTTTCTCCGGTCCCACCTGATCAAACAGCCCACGGTCGAAGTTCCGACCTACCGGCCGGAGGCAGCTCTTTACAGCCCGGTACCAGATATCGCTCGCAGTCTGGGCCTGGCCTTCATTGGAACGCTGCACGAACGTGTCGGCGAGCAGATGAATATCAGGTCGCAGCCCGACCAGGGCGGTCGTTTCAACGGTGCGTGGGCGCGACTGATCGCCGAGGGAGGAAGCAAAAGCTGGTCTGGACCGCTAAACGTACATGCGCATGACATACGACTCGCCGGTATCCAAGGCGGGCTGGATATATACCGCGCTGAGCACAACGATGGCCATCGCGACCATGCCGGCGTCTATGCCGCCTATGCCAGCCATCGCTCGAAGATCAGCGGCTTTGCACTGGGCGAGGACCATCTTGGTGTAGGCAAGCAGACGGTTAAGGGGCCGGCTGTGGGAACCTATTGGACCCACTATTGGCCCGAGGGAACTTACCTTGACGCCGTACTCCAGTGGAATTGGTTCGATGTCGACGCGACATCCGACTACAACACGCAGTTGAGCACCAGCGGGCACGGCTTCGCGGCGTCGCTGGAGGCTGGCCATCCAATCGCCATCGCAGAAAGATGGCAGATCGAGCCTCAAGTACAGCTCATCTATCAAACCATGTCGGTCAAAGATAGTTCGGATGCTTTTTCCTCGGTGGCTTGGAAAATGGATGATGCGGTGACCGGACGCTTAGGTGCTCGACTACAGTACTCGTTCATGGACAAAAAAACGCTCTGGCAGCCCTATGCCAAGGCGAATCTGTGGCATCAATTTAGCGGGTCGGATAGGGTTACGCTGGGGCTTTCACCGTCCCTCGACAGTGGGTTCGGGCAGACCTCACTTGAAGTCGGGGGCGGCATCACTGCTCGCGTTTCGGAAACCACGAGCCTCTACGCAAATGTGGATTATCGCTGGTCCATCGGTGGCAATCGGGGTCTTTCCAACCTCCAGGGCATAGTGGGAATCAGGTTCAACTGGTAAGGATTCGACCAGAGATTTGTAAATGCCTACGCGCCTGACACGGTGGCCAGTTCTCGAACTGGACCCGAGCCAGGCCACGATTGGCTTTATGCCTACGCACGAGATTTTGGAACGCCTCGGGTTAGTCGGAAACATCACTGCGAGCTTTCGTACTGACCCAGTGAAAACCCGCTCGGGTGATCATTGGCGAGGACAGGTGCTTTTTCTTCGTGCGTAGCGCTTCAGCCGTTTTTAAGCGACACCCAGCATCGAATCCAGCAAGCTTTCGTCCTCGGCCAGCACCTCGCTTGCCGCGCTGTGACAGATACTCCCGCGTTCCAGCACAATCGCGTGTGAAGTCATCTTGAGCGCAACAATGGGATGCTGCTCGACAACGATTGCCGTCACGGAACCTTCGCCTATCATCTTCTGTACGGCGATCTCCACTTCTTCTGCAACGAGCGGGGCCAATCCTTCCAAAGGTTCATCCAGAAGCAATAGTTCTGGGTTGGTCATCAACGCCCGCCCAATCGCGAGCATCTGTTGTTCACCGCCGGATAACTGATCACCATAGTGGAGGCGGCGCTCTTTTAAGCGCGGAAACAGCTTCCACACGGTTTCGTGACTCCAATGCCCCGGACGAGCAACGACGGACAGGTTTTCTTCCACCGTAAGAGAGCGAAACACGCCCCGCTGTTGTGGCACCCAACCCATGCCGAGCTTTGCGCGTTGAACAGAATCCACGCCCGCCAGGGACTTTCCGCGCCACTGGATATCTCCTTGAAACTGGCGGGTGGCGCCGAGCAGCGTTCTTAGCAGCGTAGTCTTGCCAACCCCGTTCCTGCCCAGCACGGCCAAGCTGGCGCCCTGCTCCACAGCCAAGGAAATATCCTCAATGATGACGGCATCTCCGTAGCCGGCAGTCACACCATGCAAGGACAGGATCTCACTCATGCTTATGCCCCAAATAGCTCTGGCGCACACGCTCGTCGGCAGCGATCTCGGTGGGCGTGCCCTGTGCCAGCAAAGCGCCTTCGGCCAACACGGAAATACGGGTGGCAAACTGAAAGACGAGCTTCATATCATGCTCGATAAGAAGAATGGAAAGATCGCGTGGCAGTTCGGCCAATGTTTGGAACAGGCGCCGACTCTCGGCAAGAGGAACGCCTGCAGCCGGTTCATCAAGCAGCAGGACTTTGGGCCGGCACGCCAACGCCAGCGCAATCTCTAACAGACGTTGATGCCCGTAAGCCATAAACCTTGTCTCGTCATAAATGTGATCAACAAGACCCACGGTACGCAGCAGTTCGGCAGCCTCATCCACCGCTTCGGCGTGCATGGCAGACGCACGCATGAAGGAAAGGCCTGCGCCCCTTGCCTGGCACACCGCCAAGGCGACGGAATCCAAAGGTGTCATCTCGCCGAACAAGGCGCTGATCTGAAATGTGCGCACAAGCCCACGTCGGACTCGCTGAAATGGCGCCAGCTTATTGATGCGTTCGCCATAAAGAAGAATATCGCCCGACTGTGGTTGCAATACGCCGGCGAGTAAATTGATCAGCGTACTTTTGCCGGCGCCGTTCGAACCGATGAGCGCGTGGCGTTCGCCCGCTCGCAAATGAAAATCGACGTCGCACGTCACTTTCAAAGCACCAAAGCTAAGGCATAGCTTGCGCGTTTCGAGAACCACCGGCGAGTCGTTGACTACTGCATTCATGCTCGACCTCGCCGCATGCGTCGACCAATGCGTTGTGCGAGTCGTCGGGCCAAGGCAACCACACCACCGCGTACGAACAAAACGACAAGAATCAGGACCAGGCCAAGCCAGAACTGCCAGTACACAGGATTCACGCTGACCAAAGCGTCTTGCGCCACCAAAAACCCGGTGGCCCCGACCAGGCCTCCGTACAGCTGGCCCAGGCCGCCGATGATGAGCATGGTGGCCACATCGGCACTTCGCTGAAAGGACAGCACATCAATGGCCACGAACTGATTGGTTTGCGCCAGCAATGCGCCGGCTACCCCGGCCATGGCTGCGGAAAGCACATAGATGCGTGACAGGGCGCGAGTGTTGTCGATGCCGATTGCATCGGTTCGCACCGGGTTTTGCCGTAGCGCATGCAGGGCCAGGCCGAATGGCTGACGCACCAAGTGCCTGGCCAGCAAAAAACCCAGAAACAGACATACGGCGGAATACACGTAGGCCGTCCGACCCCACATGTCGAATTCAAAGACGCCGAAAATCGGAGATATGACAATATCGAGCAAACCATCCAGGCCGCCGGTGATACTGGCGGCCTTGTTCGCGACCTCGTAGAAAAGCATGCCCAGGCCCAACGTAATCATGAGCCGGCTCAGGTCGTTTCCACGGCATACCAGACGCGCAGTAAGCGCTGCGACAAAGGCGGCGGCAGCACCGGCAAGCAGCAGTCCGGAAAGTGGTTCGGTCCAGCCCTGCTGGCCAAGCTTGCCGGCGGTATAGGCGCCGATACCAAAGAATGCGGCATGACCAAGGGTGACGATGCCCGCATAACCCATGACCAGATCCAGCGATAGCGCAAACAATGCGGCAATAAGCACTTGGGTACCTAACACCAGGTAACCCGGGAAAACGAACCAGGCCGCCGGCACAAGCAGCCAAAAAACAATTTCGGCCCAATGCCAGTGGCGCTGTTGGCGGAGGTAATCGAGACCGCCGTTCATGAGTGCCTACGCCGCGCGCTGCTTAAGCCGGTGGGTCGGAAGGTGAGTACGACTATCATCAATAAGTAAATGATAAAAGCGCCCATCGCTGGCACATAAAAGGCACCTGCAATCATGGCAATGCCCACCAACATGGATGACAGGAACGTGCCGGTAATGGAACCCGGGCCGCCCAGCACCACGACGAGCAAGGCAAGCACTAGGTACTTGAGCCCAAAACTGGGGTCAAGCCCCATCGCCTGGACACTGAGGGCGCCGCCCAAGGCGGCCAGTGCCGAGCCCACGGCAAACGCCCCCATGAAGACGCGATCAACGGGAATCCCCAAGTTTCGGGCGACATCTTGATCATCAACGGAAGCACGCACCATTGCGCCAAAGCGCGTTCGCACCATCCCCAGGTGCAGTAAGGTCAGGACAGCCAGGCCAACAAGCAACAGGAACAGGCGATAACGGGAGAAACCGAACGGCCCCACGGTGAGTCGACCTTCAAGAAACTGGGGGATCATTACCGCCTGCAGGCCGGGCCCCCAGACATAAGTAACCCCCGCGGCGATCATGAAGAGCGCACCAACAGTCAACAGCACTTGCGCCAGGGGGGGTGCTCCATAAACGAACCGAAACAGCCCACGTTCAAGGACAACACCGAAGACGCTGGTCAGGACCACTGCCAGCAGCAAGGCCGGAAAGAACGACCATCCCAGCATGGACATGCCACTGATCAGCGCGTAGCCTCCCAGCATGGCGATGGCCATATGGGCCAGATTGACGAAACCCATCAGACCCAGGGTGATGGATAAGCCCACCGACATCAGGAACAACAAGGCCCCGTACGCGAAGCCATCCAGCAGCACCGCTATGCCATTGATCAGCATTCAGGCTTGACTCCCAACCATTCGGCCATATAACGCCCCATCGGTTCTGCTGGGCCACCGAGCGCTCCGATCATGGTCATGTGATTGAGCCCCGGCGCCTCGAGGTAGTCGATATCGGCATACCCGAGCATGGATTGCGCATACGCGCGCGACTGTGCAATAAACGCGTCGGGCTCGTCGGCCCCAACTGACACGACCATGGGAGCGCGCAGCTTGGGTGGCGAATGACACAGGGGACTCAATCGAAATGCTTGCTCGTCATCCAGACGCATCCATTCATTTGCCGGGGTATCCAGTAGCGGTCGAAGGTCATATAAGCCACTAAGCAAAAGGCAGCCTATTATTCGTTTCTTGGTCTGTACGGGCATGTCATGGGCCAAAGCGTTCGCGACAAGATGCGCGCCCGCACTGTTTCCGGTAAGAACGATAGGCCCTTGAATCAGCTCGAAAGGAGGAGTGCCGTCGGCGATACTGCGCAAGGCACCGCCTATATGACGAGCGATTTCCGGCAAGGGCATATCGGGCGCGACCGGGTACCCCAGATTGATCCACTGCACCCCGGCATCGATCCATGCCGGAGCAAGAAACGCCCGGTTGGGTCGTCCCTTGCCCTTCCAGTAGCCTCCGTGAATGAAGACAATACTGCCGCGTACAGGCGCTTGTTCGGGAGTAAATACGTCGGCCACAGCCAATGGATCATTCCCGTACGACACCGTCGTCAGGGACGACCCCAATTTGGCGCGTGCCTCTTCGCTTCGGCGCTGAAATTCTGCCAATACCCCGGACGCGTTCGGCGTACGCGAATCGATGTCGTAATCCTCAAATCCATTGGCCATGGCGGAGGTATCCAAGGCGGCCCAGGCCGGCGCATCCAGGGCTCGTTTCATTGCACGGTACTCACGTTGGGGATAGTTTCAAACTCCACATTCGCCAGTCGATCGTCCACTTTTTCGACGCGGCGAATGTAGATGTTCTGGACGATGTCGCGGTTCTCGTCAATGGAGATAGGCCCGCGAGGACTTTCGGATTTAAAGGTCTTAAGCGTTTCTATCGCCTTATCGGGGTCGATCTTGCCGCCGAGCTTTTCAATGGTGTCGTAAATGGCGGCCATGCCGTCCCAGGCACCAGTACCGTACCAGTTGGGCTGTTCGGCCTTTCCATAGGCGTCTTGCCACGCCTTCACGTACTTGCGGTTAACGTCCGAATCGTGAGCGGCCGAGTAATGCATGCTGGTAATCAGACCCAAGGCATCATCGCCCAGGCTATCGAGCACGATTTCATCGGTAAGTTCTCCGGTGGATAGAAGCTTGACCTCCTTATCCATTCCACGGCCGCGAAACGCCTTGAGGAATTGCAGGCCCTGATCGCCGGAAGGACTCATGAAGAAGATGGCATCGGGCTTCTCGGCGGCTACGCGTTGCAGGTACGGTGCATATTCCACCCCGCCCAAAGGCGTGTGCACAGACCCCACCACCTTGCCTCCGCCGGCCTCAAAAGCTTGGGTGAAATACTTTTCGACATCAATGCCGGGCGCGTAATCGGGCACGATGGCGTAGACAGTCTTGATGCCTTGATCGAGTGCCCATTTGGCGAGCGGCACAGCCAATTGCTGCTGGCTTAGTGATACGCGGACAATATAGGGAGAGCGCGTCGGAACAAAAACCGTGGCCGTGGCGTTCATGATAACCATGGGGGTTTTGGTTTTGGTTGCAACCGGCGCCACCGCCAGCGCATTGGGAGTCAAACCGAAACCGGCCAGAAACTGAACATTCTCGCGAGTGACCAGCTCTTGCGCCGCGCGCCGCGATACTTCTGGATTCAAGCCCGTGGTGTCGCGATACAGCACCTCAACGCGAGTTGAACCCACCTTATCGCCGTGCTCTTTCATGAAGAGCTCTATCGCCCGGCGGGACTGCTGTCCATAGGCGGCGAAGGAACCAGAAAACTCACCAATGACGCCGATGCGAACTACGTCTTCGGCGGCAGCCGGCGTTGCCACTGCCGACATGAAGAGACCGGCAACGATTGCCGTTAAGGCTGCGCCAAATCGCCGGCGCATTCCTGACTCAATATTTTGGTACGACTTCATTTGACGCCTCCTTGGGCTAGCGCAACACCTCATCAAGCAACTCATCCGACGTAAGTACGTCGCCAAAACTCTGAAATACGGTGGTGAAACCCGCTTGGTGATCTTCGGCATAGCGGGCCGCGTTGGCGTCCGTTACCATCGCCACTCGATAATCCAGCATCATCGCGTCGCGCGCGGACGTTTCACAACAGAAATTGGTTACGACCCCGCCAATGGCGACGTTCTCGATGCCTTCTTTTGCAAGCTGCTCATGCAGACTGCATGCAGTGGGAAAAAACGCACTGAACCTATCTTTGCTGGCTTGTATGTCCTCGGGTTGAACATCCAACTCAGGATGAAGCTTGTGGCCTGGGTTGCCCGGGGTGAGCCCGTCGCGGTGACGCGCGCCGTTATCGGCGGAAAAGAAATAGTCGTGATACAGCGGCCACAGGCTTTGGCCGTCGCGTCCTGCTGTCATGCTGACCCAAGCCACGAGACCACCTCTTTCTCGAAACGCCGCGGCCAGGCGATTGATGACCGGGATGATCTGTAGCGCGGCGGGCAGACCGTCAACGTAGAAGCATTGCATGTCGATGATGACCAACGCACTTTTTGACGGTTCGAAGCGATCGAAAATACGCATGCGACCACGCTTTTGCATGACCCGCTCGATAACGTGGGAAGGCATGGCGACAGACAACTGTTGGCTCATGATGCGTCCGTAAAGTTGATCGTAGCTGGCGTTAACTCGGCCGGCATGATGTAGCTTGCCTGACAGTCTAGGGTGGAAATATTCGATTGAATAGACGAAAATCGGCGTAAGAGCCATCTAAAAAACTTATATGCACGGACCTATCGGCAGCGAGCAAACTGATACTCCAACCATTTCCACACGTCACCTGCGTGCGTTTCATGCAGTGTGCCGATACGGCAGCGTATCTCAGGCCAGCGCTGTGCTTTGCCGTGCTCAGTCCGCCGTCACCCGTGCCGTGCTGCAACTCGAAAGCGAGCTGAACGTTCCCTTGTTCGAGCGTTCCGTGCACGGCATGTTGCCCACACGCTATGGCCAGGTGCTGCTTCATCGCGTAGAACGGGCCTTCGCCTATATGGATACCGCCTATCGCGACGTGGCAGTACTTGCCAATGGCACGCGTCGGAGCGGTCTGTATCTGCTGCAAATGAATCCCCGCCGCCTGAAAGCCCTTGTCGAGCTTTCCCGACGGCGCCATATGGGAGCCGCTGCTAGTGCTCTGGGCATTTCGCAACCCGCGATAAGCCTTATGCTTCGCGACATCGAGCGCGATATCGGCACCATGCTTTTCGAGCGTGGCGCTCGAGGCCTCTATCCGACTCAGGCCGGCGAAACCGTTATCTGGCAACTGAAACTTGCACTCAACGAGATACGCATCGCGGCCGACGAGGTGGCCGATATGCAGGGTTTGAAAAAAGGCGAGATCAGGGTGGGCGTGCTTTCCCTGGGACGAACGTATATGCTGCCCATGGCTATCACGCGCCTGCTGGCCAAACATCCCGAACTCAGAATATCGACGATGGAAGGGTCCTTCGACGTGCAGGTGGCCGCCTTGCGCGCCGGCGAAATTGATTTCGTGCTGGGCGCATTGCGCTCGCAGGAACATTGCAAAGGTCTGCTTCGAGAGTCCCTTATGGACGACAGCATGGCTATCCTTTGTCGCGAGGGCCATCCCCTCGCCGCGCGAAATGATCTTTCGCTGTCTGATACCCTTGAGTACGCCTGGGCTCTGCCCCACGCGGGCACACCTACTCGTAACATGTTCGAGATATTGTTCTCACGGCGTAGGCTCCCACTTCCCAGGGTTGCCGTGGAAACCACCGATCTGTCGATTATCCGCGAGGTCATGCTCGAGAGCGACATGCTCACACTCGTGTCGTCACACCAATATCGACGTGAGCTTTCTGCAGCGATGTTGATCAAGCTTGATCTGCATCTGCCCGAAACCGCGCGTCAGGTGGGCTTGCTTCGACGTACCGACGACCGCCCGTCGCCTGGAGCTCAACTTCTGCTCGCCGAAGTCCGTGCCATCACCTCTATACCCGAACTGCCCCCACTTAGTCCCGAGCCCGTCACATGACCACATCCAACTCCACTGTACAGTTTCGAATGCGCATTTACCGAGAGGGTGCCATTGCTATCGGGCCCGGAAGGGTCGCGCTCCTGGAAGCGATTGAAGAGGCAGGTTCCATCTCCGCCGCCGCCAGAAAACTGAAAATGTCGTATCGGCGCGCATGGCTTCTGGTCAATGATACGAACAATGCACTAAAAGAGCCTGCAGTCAGCTCTTCGGAGGGAGGAGTTGCGGGCGGTGGCAGCCGGCTGACGCCCACCGGCCGCGCTCTGGTTGAACACTACCGAAACATCGAGGCCGCCGCCGCACGCGCTGCACAAGCCGACATCGACGCACTCACGGCCCTCATCGCGAAAGAACCCGCCGAGTCCGACTGACCCGTCTGGCGGATATCACCCGACGGCCTTTGAAAACTATGGTTTTACAACCGCCACTTTGGCCAACAATCGCATCAACGTTTGGCGCTCGCGATTACTTAACTGCGCGGCAACAATCTCTTCGAATCGACGCGAGAGTTCCGTAAGCCGCCGCAGTTCATCCATGCCCTTAGAAGTGACCGCCAGCGCGTAACTGCGCCGGTCGTCGGGAATACTTTGCCGCTCGACATACCCCAAGGCCTGAAGCGCATCAATAACCTTGACCACGCTGGCACGATTGACGCGCAAGGCATCCGCCAGCGCTGACTGATTGATGCCGGGATGATTTCCGATAATGCATAGCGCCGTCATCCGACCGGGAGAAAGCGCATTCGGCCCGAAAAACTCAAACAGTACCTCGTAACAACGTACTTGGGCCTTCTTGATTTCGTAGGCCAGAGAGTCCTGAAGCAGGTCGATGTCACCCGCGCCCGGCTGGCGACCTCCGGAAGTATCCGGCCTGTCGGGCGGTGTCGGTTGTTGGGCGATGCGTGGCACTCTGGGAGTATTCATTGTCGACGCCATACAGGGTTAGCCCCGATGGATACCATAAATCCTAAATAATAAGATCCCTTATAACTGTTAACCTGCTTAACAATATATTAGTATCGGCCCTGATGGACAGCGGCGTTTAACCGCATCGCACCACCCGTTTCACGTTTCAAGGACACACATGACCGGCGTTAACCAGGTTGTCGCCATCGACATCCATACCCATGCTACCGTTTCCACCCGCAATGCCCCCGACGAAGTCGCCATCGCCTTCGACACGGCCATGGCAGCATATTTCAAAGAAAAAATGCCTCGCCCCACCATTGCTGAAACGGCGGATTATTATCGCGAGCGCAACATGATGGCGGTAATTTTTACCGTCGATACCGAACGCGCAAACGGCCAGGTACGGATTTCAAATGAAGAGGTGGCAGAAGAAGCCGCCAAGCATCAGGACGTGCTGATCCCCTTCGCCAGCATCGACCCTCTCCGTGGCAAGATGGGAGCTCGAGAGGCTCGCCGTCTTATCGAAGAATACGGCGTACGCGGGTTCAAGTTTCACCCTTCGCAGCAAGAGTTCTACCCCAACGAACGCCGTGCATTCGATCTATACGAGGTCATTGCCGAGGCGGGCCTACCTGCGATATTCCACAGCGGACAAACAGGGGTGGGCGCGCGCATGCGGGGAGGCGGTGGGGTGCGCCTGAAATATTCCGACCCCATGTTTCTGGATGACGTGGCTGTAGACTTTCCGGACATGCCCATCATCATCGCTCACCCGTCTTTCCCGTGGCAGGAAAACGCGTTGGCTGTGGCAACGCACAAGCCTAATGTGTATATCGACCTGTCGGGCTGGTCACCAAAGTACTTCCCGCAAATACTCATCCAATATGCCAATACCATCCTAAAAGACAAGATGCTGTTCGGATCGGATTTTCCAGTGATCACCCCCGACCGCTGGTTGGAAGACTTCGAGAAAATCGGTATCCGCGACGAGGTCAAGCCACTGATTCTGCGCGAGAATGCCATACGACTGTTGGGGCTTGACGAAGACCCTGTGTACGGCCGCTACACACGTTTGCAGCCGCCGACCAACGACGGCTGTTGCTGACCGATCAACTGAACGTTGCTTTGAATTCTTCGGGAATGGGCGCCCCTTTCAGGCGCCCTTCGTCGACGAATTTCGCCCAGGCACGTAATTCGTAGCCAGTGGCCACCAGCCTCTCACCACACTTGACCGTATAGCCTACCTTGAACCGGCGCTCGGCCCATTCGACAATATCGGCTTCGATAGTGATGACGTCGTCGTAACTTACCGGTGAACGGAACACGCTGCCCACGTCAACCAAAGGAGTACACGCGTTGAAACGCTCGCGAATCTTGCGCTGGCTCAAATCACGACTGCGGCACAACCCCTGATAAGTACTGTCATACCAATAAAAGAAGTTGGGGTAAAAGACGATGCCGGCGTCATCGCAATCTCCCCACTCCACAGTAAGGCTACGTTCAAACAGGCTCATTCTGGCCAAGCTCCGAGTTGCAAAAGCCTTGATAATAGCCTGTTATGACATGAAACACTGCTGATGGTTGATGTCCCCGGGCATCTTCAGAGGCGCGTCGATTCTTTCAGGACGACGTCGTCGCCACCATCGGCAACAAGGCTAAATTGAGTCATGGGGAGTCCGACGACAGAGCCTCGTAGGCGGCAGCCAATTCCGGATCGATCCTGCGCATGTCCTCCTGCGTGACGCGACCGGTACGGGTCATGTAGCTGTACGCGAGCTCTATCGGTTTCATGGCCGGAACCATTTCGTCCATGCGTTCGTACCATTTGATGCTGGCATTGGCGGCCTCCCATATTTTTCGCATCGGGGGCAGACGCAGTTCGCGAAATCTGTCGCGTGCGGCAGCCACGTCTTCACGTTTTTCACGGAACGCCTTGAACAGCGCGACGGCGTCTTCCATCGCCAGGCGTGTGCCCGATCCGATGGAAAAATGCGCCGTACGCAAGGCATCTCCCATCAACACCACATTGTCGAAGCCCCAGTTCTCATTCCAAATGACCGGAAAGTTCCGCCAGTAGGAGTGATTGCTAATAATGGGATGACCTTCAAGCTCTGCCGCGAATACACGCTCGCAATAGGCAATGGTGTCTTCGGGACTCATGGAAGCGAATCCAACACGCTGCCATGTGTCCTCTTCAACTTCGACCAAGAAAGTGCTCATGTCGGGTCGATAGCGATAGTGGTGCGCGCAAAACACCCCTGCGTGCGTTTCTCGAAAGGTAAGGGTCAAACTGTTGAATGCCTTGGTCGTGCCATACCAGATGAACTTGTTGGGCCGGATATCGGTAGAGGTGCCGAACCTGTCTTCGTTCTCCGACCGTATCCACGACGAAACGCCATTGGCGCCCACAATCAAATCGGCTTCACCAATATCCTGAAAACTTGATACTTCGGTCTCAAACTGGATTTCTACTCCGAGCTTCTCGACGTATGTGTACAAGAGCGTAAGCAGTTCCAAACGCCCAATCGACGCAAAGCCGTTGCCTGCAATCGGAACGCGCGTGTCGTTATGGGCCACCGTTATTTCAGGCCAGTTTTCAAGATGGGGGGTCAGGTAGTGATAGAGCACCTCGTCATCCGCGCGCAAGAACTCCAGTGCCCTGTCGGAAAATACCACTCCGAATCCCCAGGTCGCATCTCTTGGGTTGCGCTCAAATATAACGATGTCGTGCGAAGGATCGTGCCGCTTCATCAGCGCGGCGAAATAAAGTCCAGCGGGCCCGGCTCCGACGATCCTGATTTTCATGAATAAATCTCCTGTTGGGCGCGCGCCTGATCATCAACTGATTGCACTGCGACGCGCCAGCGATACTCGAGATGTAATGGTAGTGCAAGAGCACGCTCCACCTGCCGCTGCCCCTGTTTGATAGCCTGGCGTAATCGCTCTCGCATGCCGCTCAGGAGTACGGGAAGCTGACACATGAAGCTGTATCGATGGCGACGGTCTGGGTAATTGCGGTGGAATAGAGTTGCTGGCGCAATATCAAGAGCAGCTAGCCATCAAGTAACATGCAGAAACATCTTCGCCGCCATCATGAGTCTCACGTGTTTTACCCATCTAGCAGCTCATATTAATGGCAGAAGAAAGAAAAAGACGACTCTTATGGCATAAATGTGAGCATTTACCACCGACTTGACCATTGCTGAAACCGTGCTTGAGTCATACTATTGACCATACCAATTCGGCGGTAGGGTTGGCTCGCCGGTCGAGCGGTCCACACCTTCCGCGGCAACAGACAAATTTAAATTCCAGGTCAAATGTCCTCCATCACCACTCTTGAAGTACGCCGCAAGAAGGCGTCGATCCGTTGGACGATCGATGAAATCGTGGCCTTATATGAGCTGCCCTTTCTCGATCTGCTGTACCGGGCTCAGACCGTACACAGAGAACATCACACCCCCAATGAAGTACAGCTGTCCAGCTTGCTTTCCATAAAAACCGGGGGGTGTCCTGAAGATTGCTCGTACTGTCCCCAGTCGTCTCGCTACGAAACCGAGGTCGAGCAAGAAAAGCTGATGGCACTCGAAGAAGTGCTTGAAGCAGCGCGCCAGGCCAAAGCGGGTGGCGCTCAGCGATTTTGCATGGGAGCAGCATGGCGGTCTCCCACTGCGCGCCAGATCGAAGACGTGGCCGAAATGGTCGCGGCGGTGAAGGCGATGGGGCTCGAAACCTGCGTCACTCTGGGCATGCTCAAGGAAGGACAGGCCGAACAACTCCGCGCCGCCGGGCTCGATTATTACAACCACAACCTCGATACCTCACCTGAGTTCTACGGGCAGATCATTTCCACCCGCACTTATCAAGACCGCCTGGATACGCTGGAACGTGTACGAAACGCCGGCATCAACGTCTGCTGCGGGGGCATCGTGGGTCTTGGCGAATCACGACGCGAACGTGCGGGCCTTGTCCATCAGCTTGCAAACATGGACCCGTATCCTGATTCGGTGCCGGTCAATAATCTGGTCAAGGTTGAAGGAACTCCACTTTTTGAGAACGAAGACCTTGACCCCTTCGAATTTATTCGTACGGTAGCGGTGGCTCGTATCACTATGCCCAAGGCAGTCGTGCGACTTTCAGCTGGGCGCGAGGCGATGAGCGAAACCATGCAGGCATTGTGCTTTGCTGCGGGTGCGAACTCCATCTTCTACGGCGATAAATTGCTGACCACCGGAAACCCGCAATACATGCAGGACCGCGCCTTATTTGAACGCCTCGGTCTACACGAAGCCGGCCATGCGCAAGAGTCAGGCACTGTGCAGCAGAAAGCTGCATCGCGCAGCACGCAAAATGTCGATACTTCGGCGCATCGGGCAGTGAGCCAGGTGTGATTGCAACCGGTACCTAGCATTAAGCAGCCGCATATCAAATGCTGAGTCTTGCTGCGTGTGTCGCCAGCAGCGTGGCGGTATCAGTTCTACTCAAGGTCGCGCGAGAACGGTCCATTCAGGTTGAACAGGCAATCGCCGTCAACTATCCCGTCGCCGCCCTGCTTTGCTTCGCGCTGCTTCGGCCTGAAACCTCCCAGGCTCTACAACCCGGAACAGCGTGGTGGATACTCATCACCCTGGGTTTATTGCTGCCGGGGGTCTTTCTTACGATGGCCGGTGCCGTGAGACACGCCGGAATTGTCGTAAGCGATGCTGCGCAGCGGTTGTCGCTGTTAATTCCGCTGGCCGCCGCGTTCTGGATGTTCGGCGAATCGTACAGCGGCACCAAGTTGGCTGGTATGGGCGTCGCGCTTGCAGCGCTTCTCTGCTTGATCTGGCCAACGGCGGGCCCTAAATATGGGGCACCCTCGCCCCATAGCGGAGCTACCGCCCGGACCCTTCCATTGCTGCTTTGCGTATGGCTGGGTTACGGGACGATAGATATCCTCTTCAAACAGATGGCTCGCAGCTCGCTGGATTTTTCCAGCAGCCTTTTTACGGCTTTCGTGCTGGCTGGCATCGCGTCCTTTACCTTCCTGCTCGCACGACGCACATCTTGGCGTCGGCGCAGCATGGTGGCAGGAGCCGTGCTCGGCATGCTCAACTTCAGCAACATCTACTTTTATCTCCTGGCTCACCAACAGTATCCGGACAACCCAACGCTGGTATTTGCCGCTGTCAACATCGGCGTAATCGGTCTAGGTACCTGGGTCGGTGCACGGCTGTTCAAAGAGAAGCTCGGCCCGCCGAAGATAGTGGGGCTTTTTTTGGCAGTGGCTGCAATCGGTCTGTTATTACCGCGCTAAGCGAAGTCGCAGCCACGAGTAAATATACTTTTTACCCCTCGGCCGGCACTTCGTCAGGCAGCGGCTCGGCAGAGATATCGCTTTCGACATCTACCCGTGGGTCAAGGGCTGCAACGACTGGCGTGGCTTGCACTTCTGCCATGGGTACGAACTGCGTCGGCGCATCTGCGCTCAGATGATCGCCCTTGACCTGCTGTGGTCGCACATACAGCACCAGCACAGCTGCACATGCAGAAACAAATATGAAGAAGGTTTCTACGCCGATATCGCGCATCAGTGCCCCCGCAGCCAATGGCCCCACGCAGGCGCCAAGGCCATAAGCCATCAACACAATGGCGCTAAGGCCCACGCGTCGCTCAGGTTCGATATTGTCATTGGCAAACGCGACGCCTATTGGATACAGCGTGAATTGCAGTATGCCGAATGCACACGACACCATCAGCAATGCCCAATAGGGCAATTGCGCCCACCCCCATGCCGGAACGGCAATAAGTAGTAGAAGGAGCGAGTTCAAACGAATCAGTCCGGCGCGATTGACCCGATCTGCCAGCCAGCCAAGCGGTCCTTGCGCCAGCAAGCCTGCCGCCACTGCAGCCGCAACGAAAATCGCCGCTTGATCGTTGTCTAGCCCTTGCTTGACGGCAAACACTGGCCCTAAGCCATAGAAGGCGCCCGTCAACAATCCACTGATGAAGACCGTGGCCAGCGACATCGGCACGAGCGACAGGTAATAGCGTGGTTTGATGGGCACGGGCACTTGCATTGCGGGGTGCAAGCGACGCGTGAGCGCCACCGGCACCAGGCAAAGTACGGAACAGATCGCAGCGAAGACGATAGGCTTGTAGTCGAGTTCTGGGAACATCGCCAGTGCCAGCTGGCCCAGAACGGTACCCAGCCCCGAAAATACCATGTACAGGGCAAAGATACTGCCGCGCATTTCGTTCTCGGCCTGTTCATTCAGCCAACTTTCGACCACCATCAGCTGAGCCACCATTGCCAGGCCAACCAGGAACCGCAATCCCAACCAGATCCACAGATTGTCGACCAAAGCCATTGTGAGCAGCGCCACTGTCACGATAGCAGCGCCTGCCGAATATGCGCGTATGTGGCCAAACTGGATGATCAACTTATGGCCAACGCGGGCCCCCGCCACCAGGCCAAAATAGTAGGCGGCGATCTGTGCCCCCACCCAGAATTCGGATACTGAAGCAGCCGTCAACCACAGACTCAGGAAGGTGTTGAACAGGCCGGTACCCAGCAACATCACCAGAGTTGCCAGGTACAAAGAAAAAAAGGACGCAACGTTCTTCAGCATAAATAGCACTGCCGCCCGGTTCACGCCGGACGGCAGGTCGATATCCGATAAGTGGCTGCCGCGTCATCGCCAACGACACGCCGTCTGACGCACACACAATTAATACAATCTCGGAGTACTGGCTTCGAGGCAGGCATCTACCATGCCCGGCTGTGGCAGCCGATGCTGCACGGACAGACATCGGCTTGAAGAAGAGCGATCAGAAATTTCGAGACTGTTGAAATTCAGAACGGGCGATCAACACTGATCAGAGCTGCTTGAGCAATGTCTGGGCATCACTGACCCCCAGGCCGGGACCGCTTTCAAGGTTCAGTTTTTCGACCACGCCATCGCGAAGCAAGGCCGAGTATCGTTGGGAACGAACGCCCAGGCCTTTGTCGGTTAGATCCAGTTCCAAACCCAGTGACTTGGTCCATGTCGCGCTTCCGTCACCCAACATGCGCACCCGGTTGTTCACACCAAGGCTCTTGCCCCACGCCCCCATTACAAAGGGGTCGTTGACTGCGACACACCAGATCTCGTCGACGCCTTTTGCCTTGAGATCATCGGCGGCCTCGAGATATCCCGGTAGATGCTTCTCGGAGCATGTCGGGGTAAATGCACCAGGTACCGCAAACAATGCGACGGTTTTTCCCTTGGCCTGCTCAGAAACCTTGAAGGGGTTCGGGCCAAGACTGCAAGCATCGGATTCCACCTGCACATACTCGGCAAGTGTTCCGTCCGGGATCGGGTTTCCTTCTTTGATCGTCATGGTGTTCTCCTGGTGAGTAAGCAAAAGCCGGAGCGCATCCGGCAAGCACAATCTTGTTTGTAGCACGAACCCGGGCATGGATAGCGGGAAACCCCGAGCCCGAATCGGACTAGCGCAATAGCTGAGGGACACGTTTTCACACGATATGAAACCTTCGAATACAGCGCTTTCACGGTTTGGTAATGTCGCCCCTGCAAAATACATGCCATCGCGCTTACCAGCGCAAGCAACAGGAGTAGAGCCAAGCATGATATTACCTAGAATGACTGCCGCCCTGCTGTCTATGAGTTTCTTTGGCAGTGCTTATGCCAACGCCGATCTATATGCCGGCACTTCGTTGGATCAATGGGTCGTAATCTGTGGCGCAGCCAATGGCGCCGCAGCGTTATATCAAGCATCGCGGCATGATCTGAACCAGCATCAACTTACCGCCCGCGCCCACCTTACTCGATTCGCCGCCGAAAACGGTCGGCTGCTCATGGAGTTCGAACCATTGTTCGCGCGGGGCCAAACCGAAGGCATGCGTCTCGTGGCAGCACAGGACAAATTATTTACGCCGCGCAAAGAGGCGCTGCTCGAAGGCTTCCACAACGACAGACAAATACAGTATCAAGATATCAAGAGAGTCTTGGACACCTGATCCCGGCTCGCTGCAGCGCACGCATCATCGTGTCATGGCTTACCGATGGGATGGCGTATAGTATAAGAACCATCTGTTCTCTTACTTATTATTCGAAATGAGCCATACTCCGTCGGCTGAGCCAACGCTCAGCCATCTCGACGAAAGCGGACAGATCCGCATGGTCGACGTCAGCAGCAAAGCATCCACTCAGCGCAGTGCCACGGCGGAATGTCGTGTTCGCCTAAGCGCTGACGCATATCGTTTGCTAACCGCCCGCGAAAACAGCAAGGGAGAAGTCCTGAACACGGCCCGCGTAGCAGGCGTCCTTGCCGCAAAGCGTTGCGCCGAGCTGATTCCGCTTTGCCACAGCCTGCCGCTAAGCTTCGTGGGAGTCGAGTTCCTTCCTGAAGACGACAATCACGCGGTCACGGTGCGGGCCACATGCCGCACCGATTACAAGACCGGAGTCGAAATGGAAGCCATGACGGCTTGCAGCGTGGCCGCACTGACGATTTACGATATGTGCAAGGCCGCCGATAAGGGCATCGTTATCGAGAACGTTCGGCTCAAACATAAATCCGGAGGTAAAAGCGGTGAGTGGCACAGCGATTAATGTTCTGTACTTCGCTCAGATCGCCGAGCTGACACAGACACGTCAGGAATCGTGGGACATCGAAGGACCAATCAGTGGCGTCGACTGGCTGAGCCGGCTCGAGGAACGCTACCCGCAACTCGCACCGACAAAGCGACTGAAACTCGCCGTGAACCAGTTTCACGCCAGGCCCGACGTCGTCATCAAGCCCGGTGATGAAGTTGCGGTGTTCGAGCCAGTAACCGGAGGCTGACGATGGTTGTGGTGCAATCTCAAGATTTCGACTCCGCAGCGCTGGTGGCACAGTTGCGGGAACACACGGCCGGCAAGGCGGGTGCTTTGGTCACATTCACCGGGTACGTGCGCGACTATGCGCCCGACAAAGCCACAAAAAGCCTTTACCTGGAGCACTATCCAGGCATGTGCGAACGCGAACTGGGTGAAATTCGGGATACCGCGCTGGCCCGCTGGGATGTCGAAGAGATCCTTGTCGTACACCGTCACGGCGAGCTCAAGCTCAAGGATCAGATCGTTTTTGTGGCGGTTGCAAGTGCTCATCGTGGTCAGGCGTTTCTTGCTTGCGAGTATGTTATCGATGCCCTGAAAACGCGCGCTCCGTTCTGGAAGCGCGAAACTCTTTCAGATGGAGTACGTTTCTGGGTGCAGCAAGACGACGCAGACGCCCAGAAAACCGAACAATGGAACCAATAACGACGAGACAACAATGAGTAAAGCTGATCCTAACGCTCCACGACTGGCGTTAAATTGCGCCGTGCTCACTATTTCGGATTCTCGCACTGCTCAAACAGATACCTCGGGAGATTACCTGGCAGAAAGCATCGCGGCGGCCGGTCATCACTGTGTTCGACGGGGGATATCATCCGGCAACAAATACGAGTTGCGCAGGGTTATCAGCGACTGGATCGCCGACCCCGACATTCAGGTGATCATCACGAACGGCGGCACCGGCTTCACACACCAAAAGGCCACAGGCGAGGCGATTACTCCATTGCTCGACACCACTCTGGCGGGATTCGGCGAGCTCTTCCGACACCTCTCTTACCTTGAGATCGGGTCGTCTTCCCTGCAGTCCGATGCGTTTGGCGGCGTCGCCAACAACACACTTATATTTTGTGTACCCGGGTCGACCAACGCCTGCAAGACAGCCTGGGAACGCATCATCAAAAAGCAACTGGACAGCACGCATCGCCCCTGCAACTTCGCCACTCACTACGCAAGTCTTTCCGATACGCTTACTCTTTAAACAATATGCTTGATTTTGACGTTGCCCAGGCCCAGCTGATTCAGGCTGGAACCCCCCTCCAGCTCATCGAAGAAGTCGCGCTTCACCAAGCGCGCGGCCGCATTCTCGCTCGCAGCTTGAACGCTCACCTGGACATGCCGCCTGCCGATAACAGCGCGATGGACGGCTACGCCATCCGGTTCGCCGACTACGAAACCGGGCGCGGGCTCCCTGTGCAGCAGCGCTGCTTTGCCGGCGAACAGCCACAACCCCTGCACGCAGGCCACTCCATACGCCTGTTCACCGGCAGTGTCATTCCCGAAGGCGCTGACACCGTTGTCATGCAGGAAGACTGCAGCGAAGCCGACAACGTGTTGTTCATCAACGAAAAGCCTTCTATCGGCCAGAACATACGCCGGCGTGGTGAAGACATTCACAAAGACAGTGTATTGCTCGCCGCCGGCGATCGTATCGGCGCAGCCCAGATCGCTCTTCTGGCCAGCCAGGGATACGATCGAGTGCCCGTATTTGCACGGCTAAAGGTCGGAGTGCTCACTACCGGCGACGAACTGATCGAACCCGGCAAGCCCTTGCAGGCGGCTCAAATCTACAACTCCAACGGGCCGATGCTGGCCGCCTTGGTAGAAGGATTGGAAGCAGACGCTGTTCATGTTTTGCATGCCCCCGATACGCTTGAGGCGACCGAGAACGCATTGGCCCAGCTTATTGCTGATTGCGATCTCGTACTAAGCGTAGGAGGCGTGTCCGTCGGCGATAAAGACCTCGTCAAACCCGCCATCGAGAAGGCAGGCGGAAAACTCGATATGTGGCGTGTCAAAATGAAACCAGGCAAGCCGGTCGCTCTGGCACACGCTCAAGGCAAACCTATCGTATGCCTGCCAGGCAATCCGGTCTCGGCTTTTGCGGTGTTTGCCCTACTCGTCGCACCGCTGGTGCGCAAGATGCAGGGCCGTGGACAATGGCTGCCCCCCGTGGAATACGCGCGGCTGGACGCACAGGCTCCATACAACGACACCCGTGACGAATTCATACGCGTGCGCGCCGATCGTGGCCAGGACGGAGAAACTCGCCTGAGTGTATTCGACCGACAAGGATCAGGAGTCGTCAGTTCCCTACCGTGGTCAGATGGCCTGGCCCGCATTCCAGCCGGGCAGAAATTCGGCCCAGGCGACATGGTGCCTTACTACAGTTGGGCTCACTGGCTGGTTTGAGTTCTTGCCATTACTGCCTGCCAGTCGGCAGGTGTGTTGATATTGCCAAATAGCGCGCCGTCCGTTCCGAAGTCCACGGGCACGGCGCCATGGCGCTCATGCCAGTGAAGAACCTTCCTTCCGCCACTCTGCAAATACTCTCGCAGGTCTGGTGCAAGGTCTCGATGCACCAGCATGCAAAGAGGATGAGGCCGGCCAACGGCGCAGGCATAAGCCGACTTCGCTCCCCGCGAAACTTCGCCGATCAGGCGCGTAGCAAAATCTGAGGGAAACGTGTGTACATCAACCGGCGAAACCAGCAGCCATGGGCGATCGGCTATCGCCAATACACTGGCCACACCCGAAAGCGGACCGGCATCTGCACCGAAGTCAGGGGCATCGGGCACGCACTGGCCGTAGCGCCCGTAAATGTTTGAATGCCGGTTGGCGCTGATGTAGAGTTTGCTCACCCAAGGCCGAAGGACTTGCGCCACGTGGCAAACCAGGGGCGCCCCATCATGTTCAAGCAAGCCCTTATCTACGTTGGCGCCTTGGTCGCGCATGCGGCGGGACTGCCCTCCGGCCAGAATCAAACCATTGATTTGCTCGCGCGCGATCATGGGCTAATGCTGTTAGAGCGGCATCACCCGCCGATATAACTCATCTCGACCTTGTCGCGTCGGGACAGCTGGCTTTGGTCGGTATGTTTGCCGCGGATCTCGGAATAGTGGTCATCGCGGCCATGCCAGATTGCAGCCAGTCGGTCGCGTATACGGTCGTCGTCGGCGCCACTGCGTAACAAGGAACGCAGGTCGTAGCCGGTATCAGCAAACAGGCACAAAAAAATCCGACCTTCGGGTGACAGCCGCGCCCGAGTACAGTCACCACAGAAGGGCCGCGATACGCTGGTGATGAGCCCTATCTCGCCACCCCCATCTTTGTATCGCCAACGCGAAGCGACTTCTCCGCGATACTGTGCGCCAATGGGTTCCAGCGGATACTCGGCGTTGATGACATCGAGGATCTGCTGACCGGTGAGGACCTCGGCGAGGTTCCACCCATTGGTAGAGCCTACGTCCATGTACTCAATAAACCGAAGGATATGTCCGCTATTACGGAAATGACGCACCATGGGAAGTATTTGCCCATCGTTGAGCCCCTTGCGCACCACCATATTGACCTTGACGGGCGAAAGCCCCACTCGGGCCGCCTCTTCGATGCCTTCCAGAACAGTCGCGACACTGACTTTACTGTCGCTCATGCGCTCGAACATGGCGTCATCAAGAGCATCGAGGCTGACTGTAACCCGCTGCAGGCCAGCCTCTTTAAGCACCTTTGCTTTTTTTGCGAGTAGAGTGCCGTTGGTGGTAAGAGTCAGTTGAACAGCCTCGCCCGAAGGAGTGCGCAGCGGGGCCAGCATTTCGACAAGGTTTTCAAGATGTTTGCGTAGCAAGGGTTCGCCACCGGTGAGGCGGATTTTTCGAACTCCCAGCCCTACGGCTATCCCGGCAACTCGTGCGATCTCCTCGAAGCTAAGCAAGGAAGCATGTGGCATGAATTCGTAGTCGGCGCCAAAGACTTCGCGCGGCATGCAGTAAGTGCAGCGGAAATTGCACCGGTCGGTGACCGAGATGCGCAGATCATGCATTGGGCGACGGCGCAAATCGAGCAAAGGCCCTCCATCAAACGGGGCATCGGTGCCGGATTGACTGGAGGGGCCCGAAGGCTCTTGATTCAGGTAGATGACTTTACTCACGTTGTCCATGGTAATCGTTTTACTCAGACGCGGGTAGTGCTGCGCTCGGACATTGAACCGAACGCCTGTTGAAGGCTAAGCACCTTGCCAAGATCCGAGGCATCGTAGCCCACCAACTGACCAACATAATCGGAATAGGCCCGGCTGCTTAACAGTGCAAGCAGCTGCTGCATGAGGGGGCTATTGAGGCTATCGCGTTGAACTGCAAAAAAGTACCGTTCCTTGGCCAGTGGAATGAAATCCAGGCCGCAGCGCCACGCCGCGGTTTCAACACCGATTCCGACATCCGCCATGCCACTGGCAATGTGGGCGGCAATAGCCATATGCGTGAATTCGCTGCTGTCGTAGCCGTGGATGCGGCGGGGATCGATATCGAGGCGTTCGAGCATCAAGCCCACTAACAGTCGGGTACTTGAGCCCACTTGGCGATTAACGAAGCGCACTCCCGGTTTGACCAAGTCGGCGATGGAACGAATGTCCTTGGGGTTTCCAGGCTGGACAAACATGCCGGTTTGCCGTTGCGCGAGGAAAATCAGACAGTGTTTATCCGCATCGAGCCAATCGCTGTAATGGCGCACGATGGCCTGTTCGAACTCGCCTGCCGGCACCTGGAATCCGGCAAGATCGCATTCGTCCTGGTTCAAGGCAGCCAGCGCTTCGAGCGCTGTGCGATAGCGCAGCTCGATTGGCGAGAGTCCATGATCGCCGGCCATTTGCATCAGGCCTTCAACGGCGAACCCGTGACTGGCATGCAGACGCAATCGAGGCTGGTTTTCCGGATAGAGGCTTTCAAGTTCCTCCTGAAGCTCGGATGCCATGCTTTCCAGCATGGGACTCAGTCGAGCATCCATGCGGCGGTTCGCCCAGAGCAAATGTCGCGCAAAATCGGTGAGTTTGCTGCCCTGGCGGCGACTGGTTTCGAGCAAGGGCATGCCGAACTCCTTTTCCGCGTTGCGTAGCAAGCCCCAGGCGTGACGGTATGAAATCTGACACGAACGGCAGGCGCCTGCAATGTGGCCCACAGAATCAATCGCAGCCAAAAGGCGCAAGATTTCACCCAATGGGAATACGGCACCGTTTGGCTTTTCGAGTACCCATTCCGAGTTGAGACGGGCTTGGAACTTATATGTCATTCTTTGCCTATTGAAAGCCGAGTATATACCTAGTAGATTAGTACCCGGATCCGTCTTTATTATGCATTCCTACTCATAATAAAACAGCTAAACCCATTTTGCTAATGCGCACGGCCCAACGCCGCCTGATTCGCATAGCATCGCTCCGCATCACCGAGGAATTTCATGAACACGCTGCCGCACAAGGCCCCGCCCTCCCCCGAGGCGGTGCTGCAAGTCACCCAGCAGGCCCTGCAACGCTACGAAGGTCAAAAAGGAAGCCTCCTGCCCATCCTGCACCATGTGCAAGATGCGTTGGGGTACATTCCCGAATCTGCCGTGCCGGTCATCGCCGGAGGCGTGCAGATGTCGCGTGCCGAAGTGCATGGCGTCATCAGCTTTTACCCCCATTTTCGCCAAGCAGCCGGCGCCGATGTGCGCCTCGAGGTGTGTCGTGCTGAGTCCTGTCAGGCCATGGGTGGCGAACAGCTGGCCGCCCACGCCCAACAGAAGCTGGGCTGCGAATTTCACGGCACCAGTGCCGATGGCAAAGTTTCACTAGAGCCCGTCTACTGTCTTGGACTCTGTGCGCAGTCACCCGCGGTAATGATAAACGGCAGGCCACACGCCCGCGTCACCCCCGACAAGCTCGACCGGCTTCTTGATGAAGGAGCACGGCCATGAGCGAAATCATCAAGCTCTTCGTTCCGCGAGACTCGGCTGCCCTGGCTGTCGGTGCAAACGAGGTGGCAAAGGCCATCCAAATCGAAGCGTCCGCACGCGGTAATTCCGTCCAGATCGTTCGCAACGGTTCGCGCGGCCTTCTGTGGCTGGAGCCCATGGTCGAAGTTCAAACACCTCAGGGCCGGGTCGCCTACGGGCCCGTACAGCCTGAAGACGTTCCCGGCTTGTTCGACGCAGATTGGTTGCAGGGTGGAGCCCACGCGCTGAAGCACGGACTCACCGAAGAAATTCCCTACCTCAAGAACCAGCAGCGCCTTACGTTTGCGCGAGTGGGCATTACCGACCCCCTCAGCCTCAGTGACTATCAGGCACACGGCGGCCTGGCCGGCCTCAAACGGGCGGCTTCCATGACACCCGAAGAAATCGTCAACGAGGTCACAGAATCAGGATTGCGCGGTCGAGGGGGCGCTGCCTTTCCTACGGGAATCAAATGGAGGACCGTACTGGCCACGCCCGCCGATCAAAAATATATCGCCTGCAACGCCGATGAAGGCGATTCGGGAACGTTCTCTGATCGCATGATCATGGAAGGTGACCCCTACACCTTGATCGAGGGAATGACCATCGCCGGCTTGGCCGTGGGCGCCACGTACGGCTACATCTACGTTCGATCCGAATACCCCGACGCCATCGCAACGCTTAATGCGGCCATTGAAAACGCTCGAGCCGCCGGCTGGTTGGGCCACGATATCGCGGGAACCGGCCGCGCGTTCGACCTCGAAGTGCGAGTCGGTGCAGGCGCATATATTTGCGGTGAAGAAACCTCGATGCTCGAAAGCCTCGAAGGCAAACGCGGGCAGGTGCGCTTCAAGCCACCACTGCCCGCCATCGAAGGGCTGTTCGGCAAGCCTACTGTTATCAACAACGTGATCTCACTTGCGACAGTGCCCATTATTCTGGCCAGGGGCGCCGCCTATTATCGCGACTACGGCATGGGCCGTTCCAAAGGCACCCTTCCCTTTCAGCTTGCCGGCAACATCAAGCAGGGCGGCCTGGTCGAGCGTGCATTCGGCCTGACTCTTCGCGAGTTGCTGTACGACTATGGCGGCGGCAGCGCATCGGGCCGTCCGTTGCGCGCCGTGCAGGTGGGCGGACCCCTGGGCGCCTACCTGCCCGAATCTCAATGGGACACCCCCATCGATTACGAGGCCTACGTGGGCATTTCAGCCATGGTCGGCCACGGGGGCATTGTGGCCTTTGACGACACGGTAGACATGTCTAAAATGGCTAAATACGCGATGGAATTCTGTGCCGTTGAATCCTGTGGCAAATGCACGCCCTGCCGAATCGGCTCCGTTCGCGGCACCGAAGTCATCCAGAAAATACAGGCGGGCGACCAACGCGAGCAAAACGTGCATCTGCTGCGCGACCTCTGCGACACCATGCTGGGTGGCTCGCTATGCGCCCTGGGCGGCATGACCCCATATCCGGTCTTATCCGCGCTCGAACATTTCCCCGAAGACTTTGGCTTGGCCCGGTCTTCGCAACCGGCCGCCAGCGGCGTCTGACATCCGGAGTCCAACATGCTAGAAACCATCGTCCAACGCGAACGCGACCTCGGCACCCCGGCCTCGCTCAGTATCGACACCGTCTCGCTAACTATCGACGGCGTGGAATGCGTCGTGCCCGAAGGCACATCAGTCATGCGAGCCGCCGCACTTGCCGGTATCAATATTCCCAAACTATGCGCCACCGACAGCCTTGAAGCCTTTGGCTCCTGCCGGCTTTGCCTGGTCGAAATCGAGGGTCGGCGTGGGTATCCCGCCTCATGTACCACGCCGGTTGAGGCAGGCATGGTGATCCGCACCGAAACACCCAAGCTCCATGACCTGCGTCGCAATGTCATGGAGCTATACATTTCCGATCACCCTCTCGATTGTCTGACTTGCCCCGCCAATGGTGATTGCGAACTTCAGGATATGGCGGGCGTGGTCGGGCTTCGTAACGTGCGCTACGGGTTTGATGGCGAGAACCATCTTGCCGACACCACCGACACCTCCAATCCGTATTTCGATTACGACCCCAGCAAATGCATTGTTTGCAGCCGCTGTGTGCGCGCCTGCGACGAAGTGCAAGGTACTTTCGCACTCACCATCGACGGTCGCGGTTTCGCATCGCGCGTAGCAGCTGGTCAAAACGACCCATTCCTCGAAAGCGACTGCGTCTCGTGCGGCGCGTGCGTGCAAGCCTGTCCCACCTCGACTCTCATCGAAAAGACAGTGGTCCAGATGGGTCAACCCGAACATTCCGTCATTACCACCTGTGCATACTGTGGCGTGGGCTGCTCGTTCAAGGCCGAAATGAAAGGCGACCAAGTTGTTCGCATGGTGCCCTGGAAGGACGGCAAGGCCAATCGCGGTCACTCCTGCGTGAAGGGTCGTTTTGCCTGGGGCTATGCCACGCACCAGGACCGCATCACCAAGCCGATGATTCGTAGCAGCATCAACGAGCCCTGGCGTGAAGTCAGCTGGGATGAAGCGATTCAATATGCTGCGTCCGAGTTCAAGCGAATCCAGGCCAAGTACGGCCGCGACTCCGTCGGCGGCCTTACCTCCTCCCGCTGCACCAACGAAGAAACCTACCTGGTACAAAAACTCGTACGAGCCGCATTCGGAACGAACAACGTCGACACTTGTGCACGCGTCTGCCATTCACCAACCGGCTACGGACTCAAGACGACCCTCGGCGAATCGGCCGGCACACAAACGTTCGACTCCGTCATGTTCACCGACGTAGTCATCGTCATGGGTGCGAATCCAAGCGCCGCACACCCGGTGTTTGCCTCGCGACTCAAGCGCCGACTGCGCGAAGGCGCCAAGCTTATCGTCATCGACCCACGCAGTATCGAACTGGTCGATTCGCCGCACATTAAGGCCGACTATCACCTGCCCGTGCGCCCCGGCACAAACACTGCCCTGCTCACAGCAATGGCGCACGTCATCGCCACCGAAAGCCTGATCGACGAAACCTTTGTCAACGAGCGCTGCGAGCTCCCTGCCTTTCAGCAATGGCGCGACTTCGTCTCGCAGCCCGAAAACTCACCAGAGGCCACCGAAGAAATCACTGGTGTTCCAGCCGCCGACGTTCGCGCGGCCGCACGCCTTTTCGCGACCGGTGGCAATGGCTCCATTTACTATGGTCTTGGTGTCACAGAACACAGCCAGGGCTCGACCACCGTCATGGCCATTGCCAACCTGGCAATGGCTACCGGCAACCTTGGGCGCGAAGGGGTCGGCGTCAACCCATTGCGCGGCCAGAACAACGTGCAGGGTTCGTGCGACATGGGCTCGTTCCCGCACGAACTGCCCGGGTATCGCCACGTCAGCGACGACGCCGTCCGCGCAGAGTTCGAACGCGACTGGGGGGTTACCATTCAGCCGGAACCCGGCCTGCGTATCCCCAACATGTTTGATGCGGCGCTCAGCGGGTCGTTCAAGGGCTTATATTGCCAGGGCGAAGACATTGCTCAATCCGATCCCAATACGCAACATGTGGCGGCGGCGCTTTCCGCGATGGAATGCGTCATCGTTCAAGATATCTTCTTGAATGAAACTGCCAAATACGCACATGTTTTCTTGCCCGGCTCCAGTTTCCTCGAAAAGGACGGCACCTTTACCAACGCCGAGCGCCGCATTTCTCGCGTCCGCAAGGTGATGGAACCGTTAAGCGGCCTTTCTGACTGGGAAGTGACCTGCGCCTTGTCGAACGCCATGGGTTATCCCATGAACTATGAACATCCCAGCCAGATCATGGACGAGATCGCCCGGCTCACCCCGACCTTCCGTGGTGTATCGTTCGACAAGATCGAAGAGCTCGGTGGAAGCGTACAGTGGCCCTGTAACGACGACGCACCCGAGGGCACACCCATCATGCACGTGGATGAGTTCGTCCGCGGTCAGGGCCGCTTCATGATCACCAAGTACGTGCCAAGCGACGAACGCAGCACGCGCCGTTTCCCCTTGCTGCTCACTACAGGCAGGGTGCTGTCGCAATATAACGTCGGAGCGCAAACGCGGCGTACTCCCAATGTCTTGTGGCACAACGAGGACGTACTCGAGATCCACCCGCAAGACGCCGAAGACAGAGGCATTTCTTCAGGAGACTGGGTGGCAGTTCAGAGTCGCGTGGGCGAAACAGTGCTTCGTGCGGAAGTCACCGAACGTGTGCAGCCGGGGGTCGTCTACACGACCTTCCACTTCCCCGAATCCGGAGCCAACGTGGTCACGACCGATAGCTCTGACTGGGCCACCAACTGCCCGGAATACAAGGTTACGGCAGTTCAGGCGCGACGCGTTACGCAACCTTCCGATTGGCAAGCGAGCTGGTCGCGCTTCAGCGATGTTCAGCAAAAGCTGCTGCACGATCGCCTGCGCGAAGGAGAGACTGCGCCGGCAGCTTCCTCTGAACCGGTAGTCCAGGACGTACCGGTAGAACAGTCCTAGCCATGGCGACGCCCCCGGCCAATTCGAAGCCGCATCCGGTCCCTGCTGATGACCAGCAGGGGCTGGCCCTACATACCGTGTATCGCCAGCGTCCCACCAGCTCGTACACACCACAACAAGACCAGCTGGCTCGCGAAGTTCCCATCGCGCTCGAATACAACGGCATTTCGCACGCAACGGTACTGGCAACACCGTGCGACCTGGAAGATTTCGCCTTCGGCTTTTCGTACACCGAAGGCGTCATACGTTCCGCGCGCGATATCTACGATGTCGAACTGGCCGAGCGCGACAAAGGCATTGTGATTCAATTGACCATTGCCGGCGCCTGCTTGAATCAACTGAAGCTGCGTCGGCGCAGTCTTGCGGGGCGCACGGGATGTGGACTTTGCGGGCTGGAAAGCCTGGATGAAGTTCAGCGTACGCTGCCCCCCTTAGTCGAACGTCCGGCCTTTCTGAGCGCCAAGGCTGTTGCTGCTGCCACGAGCGCGCTGCGTGAACTCCAGCCCCTGCATTTGCAGACCGGCGCCACCCATGCCGCCGGTTGGGCAGATTTACAGGGTCGGATCCAGGCGGTTCGAGAGGATGTGGGGCGTCATAACGCCTTGGACAAGCTCATCGGTCATCTGATGCGTCAGAACGTCGACACATCCGAAGGCTTTGCCGTGATATCAAGCCGCGCCAGTTTCGAAATGGTGCAGAAGGCGGCCGCGGCCGGGATATCAGCCGTGGTGGCTGTCTCGGCGCCCACCACCTACGCAGTTCAAATGGCGGACGAACTCAACGTGTTGCTGGCGGGCTTCGCACGCGATACTGGCTTTACCGTGTACGCACACCCTGAGTTCCTGATTCCCTACGTTTCCTGAGGCATCACCTTGAAAAACATCGACCACCTTATCCAGATGGCCAATCGTATTGGCGATTTCTTCGAAGCCATGCCTAATCGTCAAGAAGGCCTGGATGGCATCGCCGATCATATAAAGAAATTTTGGGAGCCGCGCATGCGCACGGCCCTGCTGGAATTCCTGACAGAGAACCCGGACGGTGCCACCGACGAAGCACAGCTAAGCGATATCGTGAGAGAAGCCGTCAATGCCCATCGCGACCTTCTCACTCCCAAGACGGTGCATCACAATTAAAAAAAGCGGCCGATGGGCCGCCTTTTTAGCGTAACAGCGGTACCTGCTATTCGATCGGGTCCTTCACCCGATATACGAGAACGGCAGTACGGGCCAAGCCCAGCACCTTGACGGTGACGCTGCCCAACAGCAAGCGCGACAAACCAGTGCGCCCATGGCTGCCGATGAAGATCAGATCGCAGTTGTGATCGGTAGCGGCCTGCACGATGCCGTCGGCCACGTTGAAACTGGATACAGTTTGGGCTGTGGCTGTCACACCTGCGGTGGAAGCACGATCGAGGACTGCCTGAAGATACTTTTGTGCCTGCTCGGCCGCTGTCTTTTCGTAGTCTTCGTCAGTAATGGCGTATGCGGCCGCCATGCCGTCGAAGCCCACCGTTGCCGCGAACGGCTGGGTAACGTACAAGGCAACCACTTCGGCACCGATCTGGCGCGCGAGACAGACACCTTTATTGGCGGCCTGCGCCGCGAGAGGCGAACCATCGGTTGGAATAAGTATCTTTTTGAACATTGCGGTTCCCGTGGATTTATGAATATGTCTATCCTAGCGATAACACGACAAAAAAAATACAGGTGAAAACGCGGATGTTTGCGTCTGATCAATCACCCGTCGTTTTCTGAGTTCACCGCCCCCGGCTACTTGTTGAGTTGCTTGGCGGCCTGATATAGATGGGTACACCGGGTACCGCTGCGGCAATATGCCAGCACCGGAGCCGGCAGAGTTTCAAGCAACTGGCTGAAGCGCTCTACGTCCTGTTGCGTCATTGCGCCGCTGACGACCGGTTGATACTCGACCTGCAGGCCGGCTTCGCGAGCCGCTGCCATCACATCCGCTGAAGCAGGCTGATCTGCTCCGCCTTCATAGTCCGGACGATTGATAATGACGCTTTTGTATCCGGCATCGGCGACCGCACGCATGTCTTCGGGAGCAAGCTGCGGCGCAACGGAAAAGTCAGGACTGAGGGGGTTGACGGGGATTGCCACTATGTTTCTCCAAGTTCTGCTGCATCCAGCATCAAGTGTATTTTATATTCGTGCAGCCGGTGTTCGGTCTCGGGCTCGGAAAGCACCGAGAATTCAGCATGGCGTTGAGCGCCCATGGGGTCGGCCGGATCGACGAACGCCGCCGGATGGCACATGAGCAGGTCCTGATCGCTCAGATGATGTAGCCAGGCAGCCAGCAGGGCGCGGTAGGCTGCTACCCCGCCCTGAAAATCATAAACGCCGGCAAACCTTGTATTGTGGCGGAATCCTTCTCGCTCAGCACGCCGCATCAATGTCGACGAGCCAAGTCGCTGGATGATGGCTGCCTTAAGCTGATACCTGGCTGCCTGTCCGCTTAGCTTGGTGCTACGCGTATTACGAAGCCAGGGCAGCCCGCCAGGTTCATAGCGCTGTTTTAAAATGCCAAGCAAAGCATCCCGGATAACAGGCAACTGGTGTATATGCTGATGTCCGTCGACAAAGTCTGGCGCTCGGCCAAATACTGCCTCGAACCGATCCAGCTGCCGCCGGATCTGTTCATCCACGATGCCATGATCAAGCCGTCGCAGGTAGGCATTACGAATCAGCGCCGGCAGGGGCAGGTACAATTCCTGCGCTTTCGCCGATATCGATGGCGCGCTTTCCGGCAACAAGGTTTCCGTGAAATTCAGGTGCAGGCCCAATTGAATTCCTGTTTGAACCAAAGCCGACGCGTTATCAGACAACGTGGGGCCCTCGGTCAGGCAGCTTGCAGCGCTGAGCCTGCCTTGCGCCGCCAAGCGTATGATGCCCGTGTCGATGGCATTGCTCATGCCAAAGTCATCGGCGCAAAAGATCACACGTTTTGTATTACCGTCCACGTTCACATACCCTTTTTTCGGAATTCGGTGCTTATGCTGAAGCTGTTCAAGCAGTTAGGTTGGTTTGTCGCAACTGGCTGCGCCGCGGCCCTGACACACTGGCTGGTTGCTGTGCTTAGCGTAAGCCACCTGGGCATGGCTCCGTTGCTTGCCAACGTGGCAGGCTGGCTGGTCGCATTTATTGTGTCGTTCCTTGGTCATTACCATTTCACGTTCAGGCAACAACGCGGCCCATGGGCGCGTGCCGCGCAGCGCTTCTTTCTGGTGTCGGCCTTGGGTTTTTGCATCAATGAACTGGCCTATGCGTATCTATTGCATGTCACGACGATCCGGTACGACGTCCTGCTTGCGATGATATTGATAGGCTTGGCAATTCTTACCTTTATTCTAGGCCGCTTCTGGGCGTTTCGCCGCGCCGTTTGAAGCGGCGCTCGCGGTACCAGTCGCCTAATCGGTCACGTCCATCGCAATTCGAGTCCGCGCACCGCACAGCTGCGAGCGCGTTTGCTCATCAACACGCCAGGCATGCAGCCCTCCCCCTGACACCAGCGGCTCGACAGATCGCAACTCGGGGTGGCCGTCCAATGCCGATCCATCCCCAATCAACCAATAGCTACCACCCGACGTCATGCACAGGCGGCCCAAGAGAGCATCGTGCACCACAAGCAGACGTCCGGCCAGTGAGGGCTCAAATGGAGCGGCATCGTACAGCTCTTTTCGCCAATTGTCGGTCTTGGCGATGTCAGCTGCGTTCCAGTCTGCGACCACCCATGCAGGATGGGAGGTTCGAAGGTAAAAATTCAGGTCGTAATGAATGCGATTGAGCATGACCACCTGGTCACCTTCCTGAATGAGACTGTTCAATTGTAGTGCCAGGTCCTTACTGGACGGCCGATTGGCCAGGGTCAGTGCCACAACTGCACCCAGACAAATTGCAGCGGAGACCATGGTGCAGATACTCAGGGCCCTGCTCGCCCTTTGAATGCCCTCACCATCGAGGCGCCGAGCGAAAATGTCGGCGATAAAGTACGCGAGCGGCGGCACACACGGCAAGACATAGCCGGCCAGCTTCGAATTCGGAATGGAAAAGAACACTAGTATCAGGACGAACCAAACGGCCATTAAGCTGCGCAGAGCCAGGTCTTTCTCGCCGGCCCAATATTGCCGTTGAAACAGGCGCCACAGTTGCAAGGACCATGGCAAGGTCAGCACCAATAAAACAGGCAGATAGAACCAGAACGGGCGTGCGTTGTTGAACCCGCCCTCAATATAGCGGTGGAAATGCTGGTACAGAATGTAGTAATCGAAAAACCCTTCGTATCGCACCTGCATCGCCACCATCCAGGGCAGCGCAACCACAAACAGCAACGCAAAACCAGGCAGCCATAGCAGCGACACCAGCGAGCGCATTCGTCCGCGCGCCAGCAGCCACACACCTATCACTCCAGCCGGAAGAACAATTCCAATTAGCCCTTTTGCCAGAAAGCCCAGGGCTAAGGCTACGTATGCCATGGCCAGAACGCCCTTGTATGCTTGGGCGGACTCACGACGAAGAGCCGCCGAGGCGGCCAGAACAATCGTGGCGGTAATGATTCCCGCCACCAACATATCGAGATTGGCGTAGTGAGAAGCGCCAAAGACGAAAGGCTGCACGGCAAGTATCAACGCTGCGATGACCGCGTGCAGGCGCGAAGCATGGGCCTTCAAGAACCAGAATACAGCAGCCACCATTACCGTGGCCCCCAGCACCGACGCCAACCTGGCGGCCCATTCATTGGGGCCAAACGCCCAAAGTGACGACGCGGTCAGCCAATAGAACAGCGGCGGCTTGTGAAAGAAAGGCAAACCATTCAAGAGCGGCACGCCCCACTCCTCCTGACTGAGCATGTTCCAGGCTACGCCCACATAGCGGCCCTCATCGGGCAGCAATAGCGGCCACGACCATGTCGAAGCGGCAAACCAGAAAAATGCAAGAATGGTGACAAGCCAGGTGGAGTGGACGCGGAGAAGCGTAGTCGTCAAGGTCTTTGGCGGCTGCATGGTTACGGTTAGTGTGGAATGACTACAGAGGTGTCGGCGGCGCGCCCGCGGCGCAGGTTGAGGCCGCACGCGTGCGCGGCGAGGATTTTGGGCAGCAACCGCCGCGCTTTATCATTGATTGATGACGCGGCCGGCGCTTTGACGGCGCCGCTCGGCCGCGAAGAACTCTGGCTGGGTAAGCGAGATTCGTTGCCCCAGACCCTGGCCTTTTTGATTGCGTACCAAATACAGCGGGCGGTTCTTGACTTCGCCGAATATGCGCGCGATGTACTCGCCCAGCACGCCGATGGAGATCAGGTTGATACCCGCAAAAAACAGGACGACGGTAATGAGCGAGGCCCAACCCTGAACCGGATCGCCAAATAAAAAGTATTTGACGATGATGAACAGGCCATAGGCGAAGGAAAGCAGCGACAAGGCAATGCCGCACATACTCAACAAACGTAACGGCCAAGTGGTAAACGCTGTGAGACCATCGAGGGCAAAATGAAACAGCTTGAAGGGTTTGAAGCTGGTCGCCCCATATAGGCGCTGAGGTGGCGTGTAGGCGAATGGCTCGGTCTTGAAGCCCACCCAGGCAAACAGGCCTTTCATAAAGCGGTTTCGCTCGGGCAATAGCAACAAAGCGTCGACCACCTTACGGTCCATCAAACGGAAATCACCGGCGTTCTCGGGTACCGTGATACCTCCGGATGTTCGCATCAAACGATAAAAGAACTTCGTACCCAGACGCTTGAAAACCGATTCGTCTTCGCGTGTTGCCCGTACCGCATACACCATGTCGATGCCTTGGCGCCAGCGCTCGAGCATCGGCGCGATGAGTGCTGGTGGGTGTTGCAGGTCGGCGTCGAGCGTAATCACCACTTGCCCGCGAGCGGCCTCGAGCCCTGCGCTAAGCGCCGCTTCTTTGCCAAAGTTTCGGGATAACTGCACATACACCACTTGTGGGTGTTGACGTGACAGTGCATCGAGGACCTCGGGCGTACCGTCGGTACTGCCGTCGTCAACGACGATAATCTCAAAGGCAGGGGCAAGCGAGGAAACGGCGGCGATCAGGCTGGGAATCAAAACTCCCAGGTTCTGGGCCTCGTTAAGGCAAGGCACCACGCAACTGATGGTAGAAGGTTGGGCGAGTGTCTTGTCTGGCATCGGCGCGGCGTAGCTAAATGTTACTACGCGGAGGAAAGTTAATTGCTAAATCAACAATATATGTAGAAATGTAAAGCAGCGCTTCCCGCGACGCAACGAAAAACGCTTTTAATTAGGGTTAGTCTGTAGACGTACCACCACAAAACGTAACCAAGACCAATCGCATGCCTTTTTCTCGATAAGAACCTTGACCACTCAACCCAGCTTCTATAAGATACATATTGAATATATCTTTAAGGCTATCGGGCGATTGCTCGTTAAGGCTGCGTGGACGCCCCTGCCTTGTTTTCTTATCGCTTTACCGGAGGCCCGAATGGTCACTCGCGACGAACTCTGCACCGAAGAAGAAGTCTCCGCGCTCGTATACAACTTTTACGATCGAGTCAGAACCGATACGGTTCTTGGGCCCATTTTCGATGCTCATATCGACGACTGGGATCATCACCTCAAGAAAATGGTGAGTTTCTGGTCGTCATTGCTTCGCGGTACGGCCACCTATCAAGGCGCGCCCATGCCCAAGCACATCGCGCTTTCGAATCTAAGTGCCGAACTGTTTCAACGCTGGCTTGCCCTGTTTCACGACACCACGCAAACCTTGCCAAACCGCCAGTTTGCCGAACGGGCCGAACAATTCGCTCATCGCATCGCCCGCAGCCTGTGGTACGGCTACCAGCTTCACAATCAGCCCGACCAGCCCGTAACCGAGGTCTTCCATGGCTAAGGTCAGAGCCATCCCGGTGGCGCTGCACGAACCTGGCGAACCAGCCAGGCAAGGCCCCGAGTGGCAGGCGTTTCTTGAGCTCGGTTTTCGGCCACTGTACATCGCCGGTTGCAGCTGGGCTGTGCTTTCCATCCTGATCTGGATATTCACACCGCAGTGGCTTTCTGGTCCGCTGGGCGGTGTGGCATGGCACGCTCACGAAATGCTTTGGGGCTTCGTCGCCACAATCGCGGTCGGCTTTCTTTTGACAGCCAGTGCAACCTGGACTGGCTCCAATCCCTTGAAGGGAATCCCCCTGGCTATCGCCTGTGTGTTCTGGCTGGTTGCGCGTGCCGGCTATCTGGCGGGGAGTGAACCCGCCTTTTACTTCGCTGCAGTTGCCGAGTCGCTATTGTTTCTTCTAAGCGCCCTGGTGTTGTTCAAAGTCATGATCAAGGGCAGGAGCCGGCGCAACTACGGCGTTCCATTCCTGGTGCTCGGACTGGGGTTGGCCAATTGCCTCTATCTGCGTAGCGCCTTGACGGGGAATCACCTGGTTCTGATGCAACACTTCGAACTGGGTTTGATCTGCATGGCTGTCATTGCCTTGCTCGTCGCCAGACGCGTCGTACCCTTCTTCGCGATGCGCGCGATTCCGGGCTTGTCTATCCCCATGCTTACTCGCAGCGGGCAAGTTCAACTGGTATTGGGTGTAGTTGCGATCGCTCTGGGCCTGGCCGGACTGGCTGGCGCCATGGCCGCAGCCCTGGCAATCACCGGCCTTATCAGCGTGTACCAAATTTTTCGCTGGAGACCGCAAGCCGTCGTGCATAAACCCATTCTGTGGATCTTGTACCTGGGGTATGCGGCCATGGGGGTCGGCTTGCTGTTTGCGGCTGCTCACATGGCCGGAATCGGGTCGGGCGTATTGCAGCGTTCAGCTGTCTACGTGCACCTTATCGGCATGGCAGGCTTTTCGATATTGATCATCGGCATGGTCACGCGCACCGCACTGGGACACCTGGGGCGCCCATTGCAATTGGACCGCAGCATGGTCATTAGCTACTGGCTGGTCATTTTTGCTGTAGTCTTGCGGCTGGCCGCTCTCGCGCCCACCGCTGCAGTGCAGCCTCTGCTTCATGCGTCCGCCGCAGCGTGGTCGCTGGCCTTTATGCTGTACTTGTGGCGTTTCATCCCCATGCTAATTCGGCCTCGACTATGAGACTCACCCAGCACAGCGATTACGCCATGCGCCTGCTCATGTATGTGGGCCAATACCCCGATCGCCTTTGCACGATCTCCGAGGTAGCGCGTGCTTACGATATTTCGGAACCGCATTTGATGAAGGTGACGCATCGGCTGAGTCAGAACGGCTGGGTCGAAACCATCCGAGGAAAGAATGGCGGCATGCGTTTGGCCAAGTCGCCCAAAGACATCAGGTTGGGCGACGTATTGCGCGACACCGAAACCGATCTGGCGCTGGTCGAATGCCTTGGACCCAACAACCGGTGCTCCCTTTCCGCGGGTTGCGGCCTGACCGGCATCGTGCACGGAGCCTTGCAGGCATTTCTTGGACACTTCGACCAATACACCCTGGCCGACATCCTGCCTTCAGCGCCCCCGGTCAAAGAAGAGCCGAAAGTCGTCAACTGGACCAAATAAGCGGCCAGACGTATGGCTGGCGGCCGGCCCCCCAGGGCCGGACTCTTCAGGAAAGATCAGGTGATCAGGTCGCAGCGAACCGTGATCGGGTGGGCGCGCAAGTCGGCCATCACCGCGTCGTCGACCTTGCCTTCAACATCTGTAATCACGTAGCCGATCTGGCCCAGGGTTTGCAGTTGCTGACTGGCAATGTTCAGACCGTGTTCGGCCATCAGGCTGCTGAGCGTACCCATGGCACCCGGCAAATTGCGGTGTACGTGCAAGATACGCGCGGCGCCGGCTGGCTCGACATATGGAATTTCGGGGAAGTTGACCGCACCCTTTGTCGTACCGCTTTTTACGAAGCGCACCAGTTTCTCGGCGACTTCCTTGCCGATGTTTTCTTGCGATTCCTGTGTACTGCCGCCGATATGCGGTGTAAGAATGACATTGCGCATGCCAATGAGCGGGCTATCGAGCGGTTCGTCTACACTTTTGGGTTCGGTAGGGAACACATCGATCGCCGCACCCGAAAGATGACCCGCCTGAAGCGCTTCACGCAGGGCGTCGATATCGACCACTGTGCCGCGCGAGGCGTTGATCAGTATCGCGCTCTTGCGCATGGCTGCGAGCGCCTCGGCATCAATAATATTGCGCGTGCTTCGCCCACCTGGCACATGAAGCGTCACGACATCGGATTGAGCCAGCAACTGCTTGAGCGTGGTGCACGCACGGGCATTGCCAAGCGGCAGCTTGGCCTCAATATCATGGAACAGCACGCGCATGCCCACGGCTTCCGCCAACGTGCCTACCTGAGAACCGATATTGCCGTAGCCTATGATACCCAGTGTCTTGCCACGCGCCTCGTAGGCGCCCTCGGCGGTCTTATCCCAAAACCCGTGATGCACACGGTCGTTCTTTTCGGGGATACGACGCAGAAGCAAAATAGCCTGGCCCAGCACCATCTCGGCTACCGAGCGCGTGTTTGAGAAAGGGGCGTTGAACACGGGAACCCCGCGCATCATCGCCGCGTCAAGATCGACCTGGTTGGTGCCAATGCAGAAGCACCCTATGGCACGCAGCTCGGGCAAGTCAGCAAGCAATGCAGCATCGAGGTGGGTTCGCGAACGGATGCCGACGAGTTGCGCGTCGCGCAGTTCGTCGCGCAGCATCTCAGGCGGTAAAGCCGACTTGTGAACCGTGATGTCGCTGAAGCCCGCAGCCTCAAAAACTTCACGGGCGCTTGCATGGATATTCTCAAACAGAACAATACGAGTCATATGCCTTCCAAAGCTAACGGCCAAAAGCATATTGTGACGCATCGCGGCGGATTCGTCGTCTACAGCCCTTCGGCGACAAGGGATAAATGTTGCTATGATAAGGCGACAACGCGTTTGCTTTTGGTAAGACTGCCATGATCACCACCGACGAATTAAGCTGGACCGACGCCTTCCTGGTCGGCTTTCCCCCCATGGACGACACACACCGCGAGTTCGTCGACATCGTGGGTGCCATGTTGCAGGCCGAAGACGACGCCCTGCTCGACCACCTCAAAGCCCTGATCACCCATAGCGAACACCACTTTTCTCAAGAAGAAGCGTGGATGCAAAAGACGGCGTTTCCGGCAACCGAATGTCATACCAACGAGCACGCCTCCGTATTGGGGTCGATGCGTGAAGTTGCCACTTATCTCGAAGAAGGCGGCACCCCCAGCGAAGCTCGCCGCCTTGCCGTCGAGCTCTCGCGCTGGTTTCCTGGCCACACCGATTACCTTGATGCGTCTTTAGCGCAATGGGTAACCAAGAAGCAACTGGGCGGTGTCCCAATCGTCGTACGCCGGGGAGTCGCCAACCACGACGAATCCGCCGACTAAAAACCATAGCCGACGCTTCGCCTGTCGATGTTGCGTTCACGTCACACGGTGCTATTGAGGCAAGTCAAATAACAAAACCTCTGCACCGGCCGCGTCAGACAACACAAGCTGTGCCGCTCCGCCAATATGCGCAGCATCACCCGCTGCCAGCGCTTGGCCATTGACCTTTACCTCGCCGCGCGCCACGTGAACATAGCCGATACGGCCGGGCAATACATCGAAGTTCAGTTCTGCATCGCCTTCATCCAGGATGGTGGCGAACAATGACGCGTCCTGGTTGATGCGCACTGACCCCTCCCTCCCATCGGCAGAGGCAATGAGTCGCAGACGACCCCGCTTGGCCTCAGGCTCGAAGTACTTTTGCTCATAACTGGGCTCGATTCCGTCCTGTGACGGCAGGATCCAAATTTGCAGAAAGTGAACGCTGTTTGAGTCGGACGGGTTGAACTCACTATGCCTGACCCCGCTACCCGCGCTCATCCGCTGAACATCCCCGTACGTGATGACGGAACCAGTGCCCATGCTGTCTTTGTGCTCCAGCTGGCCGTCCAGCACGTACGAGATGATTTCCATATCGCGGTGGCCGTGCGTTCCAAAGCCTTTGCCTGGCTGCACCCGGTCTTCGTTGATGACCCGCAGCGGCCCAACTCCCATGTGGCGCGGATCGTAGTACTCACCAAACGAAAACGTATGGCGCGAACTCAACCAGCCATGCTCAGCAACACCGCGCTCGTTACTGCGTCGAATAGTCAACATGACAATCTCCAGAAGTTCAATACTTGTATTGTATTGGCTCAAATCATTGTTAAATAGACCACAATTCAGTTAATATATTTTCAAAAATGGAACAGATGCCATGTCCTTGACTGCGAATGACCTGATACTTTTCGCGCACGTGATGGACGCCGGAAGCTTCTCCCGCGCAGCAGATCGCATTGGTCTGCCTAAATCCACGCTCTCGCGTCGCATTACCCAGTTGGAGAACCAACTTGGTGAACGCCTGCTTACGCGAAGCACGCGCAAACTGACCATTACGGATTTTGGCGAACGCATCCTCGAGCACGCGCGCCGACTGGTTGAAGAAACCGAAGCCGCGCAATCGCTGGCCCTTCATCGCCAGGTTGTGCCTCAGGGCACATTGCGTATTTCCATGCCACCTGAATATCGCGAGCTTTCGGTGGTGACTCTGATTCGCCGTTTTCACCAGGCTTATCCGCAGGTAAAGCTCGAGCTGGACCTTTCCGCACGGCGCGTCGACCTGATCGCCGAACGCTTTGATCTGGCCGTACGTATTGCCGGGCGACTGCCTGACGATGGTACCCTTATTGCACGACAAGTGGCCGTGCTACGCAATGGTTTATTCGCCAGTCCCGGGTATCTGGCCGAACATGGCGTGCCAAATAAGCCGGCTGACCTTCTTCAGCATACCGGACTGGTCATCATTCCCAGTAGCGGCGAAGTCGAGCCGTGGCGCTTGTCCCGCGACGGTGAACGTTGGGAAGGTCTGCCGGATAATGTCATTTCTTCGAACGCACTGGGATTGCAACAAGCCTTGGCCATAGAAGGCATGGGCATTGTGGGCTTATCCGAAAGGTTTGCTCGCAAGAACGTGGAAAAAGGCATGTTGGTTCCGGTGCTGCCCGAATGGACTTTACCCACGGTCACGGCGTGGTGCGTAATGCCCGGTCGCCGGCTGCTGCCCGAACGAACGCGGGCCTTCGTTGAATTGTTCAAGCAGATCCTGGACGAAGACTGTCCGGTGGCGGCATGACGGAATAATGCTCCGTCAGGGGTCTTGGCATCTTCCCAATTTGCGGGACGAACTTCACCCGAGAGGGTGGCGAACTCAGTCGTCATCCAGGTGAAGCTTATGAACGATACGATGCGCCAGCGGTGCCAGAATCAGGCCAAGTGTTGCGACAAACATCAGGCTGACCACAATGCTGTACAGCGTGAAAAATATCTTGCCCCCCACCGTTGCGGGCAAGATATAAGGCCCGAGGCCAGACACTATCATCGCCGTATTAAGCAATGCGTCGTGCCAATGCACAGGCTCCAGCCACAAGTGCGCGGCCAAGCCAACAGCCAGGGTAAGCACAATCAGCAATACTGCGCATACCAAATGATTGATCAGGCGCTTGTAGAACTGCGCCGTCGGCAATAGCGGCTCGCGCTTGGACTCGTACATCGACAACCCTTTCGACGATATGGCTGCAAACGGGCGCAAGTATAGGAATGCCCCTGCACAAGGTCAACACAACATGTTAAAAGCCCGCTTCATGAACTTGCGGCAGTTTGCGTGCGGGGCACTGCCTGATCTTGGCACATGAGCCTGGAGCCACGGAATTCAAGTATGATTTCTTAGGCAGCGGGGACGACCCCGTTCACATATTCCCACACGGGACGGCCCGGCTCAATTTCACAGGAGAGCCGTATGGCTTGGATTGCATTACTCGTTGCCGGCGTATTGGAAGTTGTATGGGCCTTCTACATGAAGCAGTCCCACGGGTTCACAAGGCTCTGGCCCTCCATAGTCACCTTGGTGGCAATGATCGCCAGTTTCGGGCTGCTGGCCTTTTCGATGCGCAGCCTGCCCCTCGGAACCGCCTACACAATCTGGACCGGTATAGGTGCAATCGGCGCCTTTCTGGTTGGACTTATCGTATTGGGCGAACCAGCGCACCTTATGCGTCTTGTCGCTGCGGGACTCATTGTCTCCGGCCTGATCTTGATGAAGATCGCCTCTTAAACGGACTCCCTCTTCATGTCACACCCGCAAAACCTGTTTGACCCCTCCTTGCCTTATGCAACGCAACGTCCCATCGTGTGCGCCGCCAATGTGGTGGCGACCTCGCAGCCTCTCGCCGCCCAGGCTGGTTTGAGCATGCTGCATGCCGGCGGCAACGCAGTCGATGCTGCACTTGCTGCGGCCATCGCCTTGACGGTTGTCGAACCCACAGGCACAGGCGTCGGCAGCGATGCGTTTGCCATCGTATGGGACGGCGCTGCATTACACGGATTGAACTCCTCCGGATACAGCCCTGCCGCCTGGAACCGCGATGTTTTCGCCGGCATAAATCAGATGCCTGCCCGAGGCTGGGCCAGTGTGACCGTGCCCGGAGCCGTCGCGGCATGGCAGGAACTCAGCCAGCGCATGGGTCGCCTGCCCTTCGAGCGTCTGTTTGAACCCGCCATCAAATATGCTCGGGACGGCTTTGCAGTCAGTCCGATTATCAGCCGCCTCTGGGCAACCATTGCACCAAAGTATCAGGATCAACCCGGTTACCGGGACTACTTCATGCCTCAAGGCCGCACCCCCGCCGCCGGCGAGTGGTTCCGCAATCCGGACCTGGCCAATTCATTGCGGCAGATTGCTGCCAGTAACGGTGAGGCCTTCTATCGCGGTCAACTCGCCGATGCTCTAATAAAGCATAGTGCAAGCAATGGAGGCTTGATGACGCACGAAGATCTGGCTCAGTTCAAGCCGGATTGGTGCGGCACCATTCACCACCCATTCGCAGGCGCTGACATTCACGAAATTCCGCCCAATACCCAAGGCCTGGCGGCGTTGCTAGCGCTTGGCATACTCGAACACTTCGATCTTGCCAGACATGGCCCGGACAGTCTCCAGACGACCCACCTGAGCATCGAGGCCATGAAGCTTGCATTCGCCGACCTCCATGCGTATGTCAGCGATCCTGTCAGTATGGCTGTGCCCGCCAAGAGTATGCTCGACTCCGCTTACCTGAAGTCTCGCGCAGAACTCATCAACCCGGAACGAGCCGGAGACTTTGGTCCCGGCGCGCCGTCGCATGGTGGAACCGTGTATGTTGCAGCAGCCGATGAAAGCGGCATGATGGTCTCCTTCATTCAGTCAAACTACGAAGGCTTTGGCTCGGGGGTGGTGGTACCAGGCACCGGCATCAGTCTTCAGAACCGTGGCATGGGCTTCAGTCTGCAAGCCGGCCATCCAAACGAAGTAGGCCCTCGCAAGCGCCCTTTCCACACGATAATTCCTGGTTTTGCCATGCATAACAGGCAGCCACTGATGGCATTTGGTGTCATGGGTGGACCAATGCAGGCGCAGGGCCATGTTCAGATGATGCTGCGCATACAACTGTTCGACCAGAACCCTCAGGCTGCGTGCGACGCTCCACGCTGGCAGGTCACGCGAGGACGACGGGTGATGGTCGAATCGAGCATGTCTCCCGAAGTAATCGAAGGGCTTTCCGCCATGGGGCATGACATCACGACAGATCGAGGCGAAGCGGCGTTCTCTTTTGGCGGCGCACAAGTCATCCGGCGCACAGAAAATGGTTACGTTGCTGGTTCCGATCCAAGAAAAGACGGCTTCGCCATCGGGTTCTGAGGTAGCCCGCAAGCTTTGCGCAACTTCCTGGATCACCTTGCTGCCTGATGCCGAACGACCACCCGGACCGATACGGCCCAAGTTGATACGGATCAAGGCGCAATACAGACCTACAGCGCATACTGGAAGTGCAGCTCCCGTTCAGAACACATACTTCCGAGGAATGCTATGCGACTACTTATCATCCTGTGGGCCTTTGCAGCATCGCTCGCCTTTGCCGGGCCCTCGCTCGCCGCCGAGGCGAAAACGCAGGGTACGGTCACCTACCGCCCCGACATCACCTTTACCCTCCGAACAAGCATTGCCGACGGAAGACTTGTCTACATTGGCGACGCGGGACCCATCAAGGGAGAAATCAATCCCGACCTGCAGGTGCCGGAAAACGCCGTCGTGCAGATCAACGTCATCAACGGTGACGGCGCCATTCACGACATCGCGGTTCCGGAATTCAACGTAAAGTCCGATCAGTTCATGGGGCCGGGCTCTTCGACTTCTGTGGTGTTTCGTGCCAATAGAAACGGTGTTTTCGAGTACCTTTGCACGCTTCCCGGCCACAAGGCGGCGGGGATGTTCGGCAAGTTGATCGTAGGCGAGCCATCTGAATCGGCGGAAAGCACTGCACTCGATATCGTTCAAGACCCGACCGCTGTGGGCACGCCAGTAGGAAAGCGCGGGCCTGAGCACATTACGGTCGACCTGGTTACCACCGAAGTCGTTGGTCAGTTGGCCAACGGAACCACCTACAAGTACTGGACATTCAATGACAAGGTTCCTGGCCCCTTCATTCGAGTTCGTGAGGGCGACACCGTAACGATCAACATGGAAAACGCCGCCGAATCGGCCCATATTCATTCGATCGACCTGCATGCGGTGACAGGCCCAGGCGGTGGTGCGGCGGTTACCCAGGCAGCACCTGGCCAGACCAAAAGCTTCACCTTCAAGGCACTCAAACCCGGCTTATACGTTTACCACTGCGCAACGCCGATGGTGGCACAACACATCACCAACGGGATGTACGGCATGATTCTCGTGGAACCCGAAGGAGGATTGCCTCCCGTCGATCGAGAGTTCTACATCATGCAGGGTGAGCTATACACGGCCGGGAAACACGGCACCATGGGTCATCAGGAGTTCTCGCTTGAAAAACTACTGGACGAAAAGCCCGAACACCTGATGTTCAACGGGGCCATGGGCGCCTTGACCGATCGCTACAAGCTCCAAGCCAATGTCGGCGAAACCGTGCGAATTTTCTTTGGCGTGGGCGGCCCCAACCTGATCTCAAGCTTCCATGTCATTGGCGAGATCTTCGACCGCGTCTACGATCAGGCTTCGTTGACCAGCCCGCCGTTGACAAATGTACAGACCACTTTGGTTGCTCCAGGTGGTGCCACCGTAGTCGAGTTCAAGCTCGACGTACCGGGCAACTACACGCTGGTCGACCACGCTCTGTCACGTGCTGAAAAAGGCCTAGCCGGCACGTTGGTGGTAAGCGGCGACGAAGACCACAGCATCTTCCATTCAACAGAACCTATCGACCATACCGCCGGGCATTAAGCAATACCCCGCTTGGGGGGGCTGGGCGGCGCCACGGCGCCGCCATTTCACTTATGGACGTCTATTACGCCGAGCGCCTGCTTCAGGTCGATTCGGATTCTCGGCGCAGCAGCTCTTGCTTGCGATCCACACCCCAGCGATAGCCCGCCAATCCTCCATCGCGTCGCACTACGCGGTGACAAGGTATGGCGACGGCAAGAAGATTGGCTGCACAGGCCCCGGCAACCGCCCGAACAGCTCCTGGGAAACCAATGCGTTCCGCCAGTTCGGTATAGCTGAGTTTCGCACCGGGTGGAATCTCGCAAAGAGCCTGCCATACACGTTGTTGAAACGCGGTGCCCCGGACATCAAGAGGCAAATTGAGCCCAAGCGCGGGTTGCTCGATGAACCCGACCACCTGTGCCACCAGTTGTTCGAACGCCGGGTCTGCGCCAACCAGCTCGGCATGCGGAAATTTATCGTCCAAATTACGCGCAAGCGCATCTGGATCATCGCCCAGTAATATGGCGCAGATGCCGCGCTGACTTTGTGCCACCAATATCGCGCCCAGCGAACATTGACCCACTGCAAAGCGAATGACCGCGCCCTTTCCCCCGGCCCTGTATTGTTTGGCGCGCATGCCAAGCAGCTTGTCGGAGCCCTCATAAAAGCGACTGGTGGAATTGAAGCCGGCTCCGTAAATGGCGTCTGTAACCGTGCTCTGGGTTGTAATCAGCTGATGCAAGCGTTGAGCGCGGTGGGCATTGGCATAAGCTTTGGGAGTCAGGCCGGTTTCAGCCTTGAAAATGCGGTGAAGATAGTGGGGGCTGACACCCTCGTGCGATGCCAGTTCTTCCAAAGTTGGCGGGCATTCAGAACGTTCAATCAAGCGACAGATTCGCTCGACCCTGGTAGCGCGTTCGAGCGCACCGGCAGAACGGGCAGCGCCTGCACTGTGCTTCGACGCTGCGGAGACTACGGTAGACATGGCCCATGCTCCGAATGGTTAGCTTGATGACAGCTTAAGCCAAAATAGCGCCACAAAAACTCCGTTTTTTGCACGGTATTGCATGAAGCGACGCTAAAAGAGTGACAGCTGTCTTATTACCGGTAACGGTCGCGAAAAATGCGTGGTATCCAAGACATGACGTGTTTGATTAAGTCCGGCCTTTGCGCAGGCTCGCCTGAATCGCTGCTCGATCAACTGCGCATAAACGCCTGTGCCCTTCATACGCGTACGAAAGTCAGAGTCGTAAACTTTTCCCCCGCGCATCTGCGTGATCAGGTTCATCACGTGGGCTGCCTTCAAGGAATGGTGCTGGGCAAGCCATTCTTGAAACAATTCGGCGACTTCAAGCGGTAACCTTAAGAGCACGTAGGCGGCATCGCTGGCACCCGCATCTTTTGCGCTGAACAGCACCTTTTCGATTTCGTGATCAGTAAGTGCGGGGATTATCGGAGCGACGATGACCCCTGTGGGTACACCCGCCGCGCTGAGTTTGCGCAGGGCTTCGATACGTGCCCTGGGAGAACTGGCGCGTGGTTCGAGCGTTCGGGCAATGTCGACGTCTAAAAAACCAACTGACATCATCACCCTGATCAGGTTTTTCTTTGCCAATCGCTGTAACACCGGTATGTCGCGAGTGACGGTGGCCGACTTGGTCGTGATTGCTACGGGATGACTGAACTCTTCGAACACATCGAGCAGATCCGCAGTGATGCGGAGCCTACGCTCGATTGGCTGATAAGGGTCGGTGTTGGTTCCCAAAGCGATGACCCGCGGCACGTACGAGGGCTTGGAAAGTTCGGCGCGCAGTACCTCGGCCGCATTCGTCTTGGAATAAAGGATGGTTTCGAAGTCGAGGCCCGGAGAATGGTTCAAGTAGGCATGACTGGGTCGAGCATAACAATAGATGCAGCCATGCTCACACCCCCGGTACGGATTGACGGACTGGTCGAACGAAATATCTGGCGAACTATTGCGCGTGATAATGGTTTTGGCGGTTTCGGGATGCACCGTGGTCCGGCGAGGAAGCGGCTCAGAAAGCTGGGCCTGGACCTCGGTCCAATCGTCGATGACCGCAGTTCGTTCGTATTGTTCGAAACGAGGCGTGCGATTGGAGATGCTGCCTCTTCCCTTGAATGGAGTACGCTGCATGGCCGAAAATACTGTATAAAAACACAGTATAACCTAACGCGGATGCGCAGCGTAAACGAAACTGCAAACACGCTGCGAAGGGAAGGCTTGGTTACTTTGCCTGGCAAAGCCTATAATTTTTCGATCAATTTTTCGTTTGTCGACGATGCATAACAATCAAAATATTTCTCAGACCGAAAAGGCTGTACTGGGACTGCGGGGACTTATTGTGCACGGCCAATTGCGGCCAGGCGAACGTGTGCTCGAACAGATATTGGTCGAACGTTTTGGAGTGTCTCGCACCCCAGCACGCGCAGCGATTCAGCAGATTTGCGAAGAAGGCTATATTTCGTACGTACCAAAGCGCGGGTATGTCGTCTCGAGCTTTACGGAAGAGGATGTATTCGACGCTATTGCCATACGGGGAACGATTGAAGGCATGGCGGCGCGCGTGGCCGCAGAGAAAGGCGTGCCGCCCAAAGTTATGGCAGCAATGCGCGACTGTCTGCATAGGATCGACGAAGTTCTTACTATCGCGGATATCAACGTCCGACAAAGCGAGTATGCAGTTTTGAATGACCAGATGCACGACCTCATCTGCGTGGCGGCCCAAAGTGCCATGATCACACGAGCGTTAAAGCGCTTGTCGGTAATTCCGTTCTCATTAAATAACTCATTTACCGACGTACCTCCCTCTGCTGAAAATCGCGTTGCCGAAATACTGGTGGAAGCACAGGCTCAGCATCATGGCATCATCGATGCTATCGAACGACGCGAAGGCGCCCGTGCAGAGGCGCTGACAAAAGAACACTCCCGTTCTACCTGGAAGTACACGGATCTAATGTTGCATTTGCCCGAGGAAGTCGAACTTCCCGGTGTACTCGGCACGGCTATCCGCAGCCAACCTGCTTGATACTCGCTCCCAGTTGACGCTACCCATTGCTGCCGTCATTTGCTGCAGCTCCTCCTCTTGCGCCTAAGGTTGTACGCACGTAGATATAGCGTATACGTAAAGTAGGTAAAATCCCCAATTTCTCGCAATTTTCTTGCATTTTTAGCACTGAATGTATACGCTTGCGAAAATTACGTATACATAAACGCTCGTATAGACATTTCTGACGATGCGTCAGCATGGAGAGGGACAACATGTTCATCACAAACGCCTGGTACATGGCAGCGTGGGCCAGCGAAGTTACAACGGGAGTGTTGGCGCGAACTCTTTGCAACCGCCCCGTCGTCCTCTTCAGAGACGTGCCCACAGGTAAAGTCGCCGCATTAGACGACCGATGCTGCCATCGCGCCGCTCCGCTTCGGTTTGGCACTGTCGTACCTGAGGGTTTGGAATGCGGTTACCACGGCATGGTTTTCAATTCCGAGGGGAATTGTGTCCGAATTCCCGGCCAAAAGACGCTGCCAGCGAAAGCCAAGGTGAAGGCGTACCCTGTAGTCGAGCAAGACGAAATAGTTTGGATCTGGATGGGCGACCCCGAGCTAGCCGACACCAGCAAGATCGTTTCATACCCCTACCATAACGATCATTCACAATGGCCCCACAAACATCAGATGTATCGCGTCAAGGCAAATTACATGCTTTTGGTAGACAACCTGATGGATCTCACCCATCTGGCCTTTGTCCACAAGAACACAATCGGGGGGAATCCAAAGGCGCACGTTGAAGCCAAGATGACTGTCACGCGCCGAGATGACGGCCTGCACTTCATCAGGTGGCTCCTTGACTCGGCACCACCCCCAACCTACAAGAACGCAGTGAACCTGGCTGAACGTATCGACCGCTGGATGGAATTTCAATACATCGCGCCAGGTACCGTTATACAGTGGACCGGGGGAATCGATAGCGGAAAGGGAGCCGTTGAAAACCGGAATCAGCCCGGATTTTCTTTGAGAATCTTTCACGGGCTGACTCCAGAAACGGATACCACCTGTTTTTATTTTTGGTCCGCCGCCAACGGATACAGGCAGGACGACCCTCAGGCCACAGAGGATTTATTTCGCGAAATCGACGCAGCGTTCAACGAAGACAAGTCAATTGTTGAAGCTCAGCAAGAGAACCTGTCCAGAACGGGTGAGGAGGGGCTCGTCGACATCGTATCCGACGCCGCGCGGATCCACATGCGTCGTATCGTCAAGGGTTTGGTGGAGAATGAATCACGCTCCACTACAGAAACGTAGCAGTATCTTTCCCAATAACGCCATTTAAGCGGAGCCCTTATGAAAATCGTACTGCTTCATCTCCTTCGCACGTTAACTCTGGTTGTAGCGTTCGGAATCAGTAGCTCTTTACGCGCCGAAGTAAAGATCGGCTTCATCGGTACATTCTCAGGCCCGGCCGCATCGCTGGGACAAGACCAATACGATGGCTTTATGCTTGCCATCGAACAGCAAAGCGGCAAATTGGGCAATGTGCCCGTTACCGTTATCAAAGAGGACGATCAACTTAAACCCGACGTCGGCATTCAAGTTGTTCGCAAACTGATAGACCGCGACCACGTGGACCTCATCACCGGGGTGACCTTCTCCAACATCATGATGGCCATCGCCAAGCCACTGGCGGACGCGGATATGCTTTTTATTGGATCGAATGCCGGACCGTCGCAACTGGCTGGAGAACAATGCAATCGAAACTTTTTCTTCACCTCATGGCAAAACGATAATTTGGCGGAAGTCATGGGCCAATACGCCACCGATAATGGTTTCAAGAATGTGTATTTGATGGCGCCAAACTATCAGTCGGGTAAAGATCAACTCAATGGCTTCAAGCGATATTTCAAAGGAAACATCGTTGACGAGGTGTATACGCAACTCAATCAACTCGATTATTCTGCAGAAATTGCAATGCTTCAGTCCGAACAGCCCGACGCGGTCTACGTCTTCTATCCGGGGGGCATGGGCATCAACTTCGTGAAGCAACTCCACCAGTCCGGCGTACTGAACAAGACGGTATTGCTTAGTAGCTCGATTGATGGAACGTCGTTGCCGGCATTAGGTGAAACCGCTCTGGGCGTCTACGCGAGTTCCGCCTGGGGACCCGACCTCGACAATAGCGCGAACCAAAACTTCGTCACTGCCTTCGAAGCCAAGCACAAACGAATTCCATCTCTATACGCCGCTCAAGCGTATGACGCAGCGCGACTGATCGACAGCGCACTGCGTAAGACCAATGGCAACATCTCCGACAAGCAGGCACTTCGGGATGCAATCCGAGCTGCGAATTTCGACTCTGTAAAAGGCAGCATCCGCTTTAACACCAATGGTTTTCCCATTCAGAATATGCGCGTTTTCCAGGTAGCCAAGGACTCACAGGGTCGAGTCAGCCTGACGTCCGTCGCGACACCTCTGAAAGACCTGAGTGACTCATACGCTCCGCATTGCAAATCGTGAGCGGGTCGCAATACTTCCTTCACTACGAGCCAGAAAATCCCGGTTCAAGCGCCCTCCTGGAACCAAAGCGCAACGCTCATTGGAAAGAGATCGTGCGAAATAGGCATCGCCCCCACGCAGCGCCGCTTCCAGCAAGGTCAGATCGATAATGTCCCGCTGAGCATGGCTGCCGCCGAATCCGTTCACGATTCTGCGTGCAGCGCTCAGGCACTGAATCGCAGTTTTGAAATCACCATCCCAAAATGCTACGAACCCCTCGGACAACGGCAGGCCATAGCGTCGGGCCCACTCTTCGGGCTCTCCGTCACCGTTAGCAGCTCGCCGCAGGCACCCAATGATCTCTTCAACCCGCTGTCTGCGGCCGGCTCCCAGATTTGCCATGACCGCATGCCAGTCATTAAATGGGTACGAACAGCCATCAACATGCGGCTCCCATCTGTTCGCCACCGATACCCATCGATCGGACAGATCCACTCCAACCAAATGAAGTCGCCAAAGCAAGGCGGAAGCGTCGACAAGGTCAAGAGCCACCGCGCTGCCGTTCTTGGCGATGTGTTCATCGTAGATCTGTAACGCCTTGACGTGGTCGCCGATCTCGATGCAGTACACGGCGTAATGCCACCAATTATGTCCCTGGAAAAAATTATCGTCGCAAGACCAGTTTGACGCGTTCTGCTGCATCCACTGCACTCCTTTTTCGGCGTGCCCCTGCATTTTATAAACATGTGCCACAGCATGATGGGCCCAGCAATCCATGGGCTGTAGCTCGACGGCCTGACGCCTGGTTTCTTCTGCCTTGGTATATTCTCCGACCTCTTCAAGGCCGAACGCATACATACCAAGCACCAAGGGATAAGCCGGGATGTCGGACGACCACTGAGGCAACACGCGAGCCGGACGATCACGCAACTCGCGCGAGCCGGCGCGGTAAAAATCTATTAAATGCCCAGCTTGGAGAGCAAGAATATCCAGAGGATAGCGGCTGCTATGCAGGGCCAAGACGTCCGCTGCGGCAGTCCACCGCCCTAGTAAAAGCTGCTCCAGGGCCCTGACATGAGATGCTTCGCGCTCCGTCAGCTTCATGGTTCGCAGGCCTTGAACGATAGGAACTGCCGCAGCTGTCAAAGCAGGCTCAGTGGCTAGCGTGAGCAAATGCGCTTTAAGAATATGCGCCATCGGAAACTCTGGCGCTTCCGCTATCGCCGCATCGGCCCCGGAAACAGGATCGCCACGATAAATGTTGAATGCATTGACGGCATTGTTGTAATGATTAGCTGCTTGCGCGGTCGCGCCTGCCAACGTGTAGCCTTGAAGATCTTTGTACATGGCGGCCTCCTCAGAAACGCCCCATTTATTTGACCGCTGGCGGCGTCGCGAAGGTTTGAATGTTTATCAGTGTTTCTTCGAGATACTTTCAGATACCGAAGACATCGTAGAAGGACCTCAGCGGGCCAAAATTTCTTGTTCGCGCACCAGGAACTGACTCTAGTATGTTGACCCGCGCGACGTCACAGGATGCCCTACGAGCGACCCCTCACAAATTACGTGATGGATAATCGCGTGTAATGCCATCGCTCTACCGCGAAACACAGAAACCTCGGGACATTTTGTCATGATCACTTTAAAGCCCATCGTTTGCCCGGAAATGCCCGAGCCACTGCATGCCTCGTGGAGCAACGTCTTACAAGTGGGCCGCGAGGTACACGTCTCCGGTGTACACGCCCATCCACAAACAAAGAATCAAACCCTGGACGCATACGAGCAGACAAATATCATTTTCGACCGCCTGCAGCTGTTGCTCGCCGCGGCTGGAGGTGGCTTGCACAATATTTACAAGCTGGTGATCTACATCAAGGCGCTCGAATTCAAAGACGGCGTAAATCAAGCACGATCAGAACGCCTGGGCCCCATTTATCCCTGCTCAACCCTGGTCGTAGTCTCGGCCTTTGCGTTTCCCGAAGTCGACGTCGAAATTGATGCTTGGTCAAACCTGGATGTGAATTTGATGAACCAAAAGACCTAAGCATCTGAGTTAATCAATGCGTGCCGGATTTGTACCGCAACGAGAGCATGGAAAGAAACGTGACAGTCGAACGTAAGGAACAAAGTTCGAGGGGATTGGTGGGCGGTACTGGGTTCGAACCAGTGACCCCTGCCGTGTGAAGGCAGTGCTCTACCACTGAGCTAACCGCCCCAATGTCGCAAAGCTCGCAGTAACTTATAGCTTTGGAATATGGGAAGCCCGCAAGTTTAGCACGATATCTACCGCTTCTGTGCCAGAGCGGGCTTCAGTTTTACCTTTACTACGTGTCAGCCATGTTAAGCGGGCCACAGCCTTGCCTTCACAAATAGCTTTGCGCCCCCAAGCCGAAACTGGTCATTGAGATGGCACCCATCGTGCAACCTCGGGTCAACACTTCCAGCTGTGAGTCTTCGGCGGCTGCCACCCCGGCAACGTAAATGAGGGGAATGAGGTGGTCGGGGGACGGAACGGCATTGGCGTAGTCGGGATGTCTGAGCACGTTAACGAAATCACCCGGCGCGGTCGTCATTTGCTGTACAACGGCTTCGTCGAATCGCTCTGCCCAATCGTAGCCCTGTCCTGCTGCCTGGCGCTGCATGGCACGCAGGTTATGCACCACATTCCCGCTACCAAGTATCATCACGCCTTCGTCGCGCAGCGGAGCAAGCTTCGCTGCCAGCTCCAGGTGGTAGTCGAGTGTTTCTTGCGCATGAATCGAAAGCTGAACCACTGGAATATCTGCGTTGGGATACATGTGAGCGAGCACCGACCACGCGCCGTGATCGAGCCCCCACTGCTCATGATCCAGGCTTACCGAGATCGGCTTTGCCAGTTCGGAAACTTGCTGCGCGAGCGCCGGATCACCCTTGGCGGGGTAGTCGAAATCAAACAGCTCTTTCGGAAACCCATAGAAATCGTGGATGGTTCGGGGCGCCGCCATGGCCGTTACGGCGGATTCGCCCAAGCACCAATGCGCCGAGACAACCAGCAGTGCCCTGGGTCGGGGCAATTTCTGCCCAAGCTGCCGCCAGGCCTCGGTGTACTCATTATGGTGAAGTGTGTTCATCGGCGTGCCGTGGCCGATAAATAAAGATGGCATCTTGCTCATGAAAGGATCCTCAATACTTCTGTCGTCATAGTACACAGAATGGACGCGGGCTACCTCGGCATCCCCGGTACACTATCGCTACAACAACAGAAAAAATTCCAACAGGATGTCCCATGTCTGCAACGCGCAACCCTAGCACTAAGCGGAGTGCCTCTTCCGAAGTAGCAGCCTCCAAACCCCGTGGAATTCAGTCCATCCTTATCGGGTTTCACATTCTGGACCACTTGGCCGAAGCACCCACCCCCCTTGGGCTCAAACAACTTGCCGATCTGACAAAAATGCCGGCCAGCAAGTTGCGTTTTTATCTCGTCAGCTTCCTTGAGCTGGGCTTGGTAGTTCAAGAGGCTCCAAGCGGGCGTTACAGTCTGGGTCCTTCGGCCTTGCGGCTGGGTCTGGCAGCATTGGAGAAATTCGACATCATCACCTTGGCCCGCACAGAAATGCGAGCGCTTGCCGAACAACTGGGGTTTTCGGTGTTTCTGGCTGTCTGGGGTACGCACGGGCCAACCATCATCGACCGGGTCGACGGTCGCAACCGCACAGTGCTTGAAATTCGGGTGGGCACTGCCCTGCCGTTGCAAACCTCGGCCATGGGACGCGCTTATGGCGCCTTCCTTCCCAAAGCGGTCGTCAGCCCGCTTCTGCGCAGCGAACGACGTCAAGGCTTGGTGGTGGATAACTTTCCCATGCAAGGGACGCCCCAAGCCGACGAAATTCTGGCCACAAGGCTTTCAGTCGCTTCGGAAACTCTGCTGGCGGGGTTCACGGCAATCGCGTCGCCAGTGCTCGACCGCGCCGGCTCCCCGGCGGCCATGCTGTCAGTGGTGGGACCCGTCGGTCCGCTCAAGGACAATCGCGACGAAGCCCCTGCCAATTCGCTGCTTGAACTCACAACGCGGCTGAGTCAGCAACTGGGCTGGAAACAGGGTAAGTAAAGTTTCTGATGTACGCGTAGCTACACTTCGTCCAGCACCGCGAAGGAATGCTCAGGGACCAGTTTGGGAGGTGCGACCACATGAGTGGGATTTTCTGCTTCTTCGGCCAGGCGCTGCTCGAGTAGGCGGCGCGCCTGGATTGGCGCTTGATCCAGCTTGATAGCCACCTGGGGAATCTGAACCTGACGTTCTTCCATGCGCTTCTGCTGGAGCTCAAGAATGACCTTGTCCTCGTCGAAGGTAGCCGCGATCGCCTTTTGGATGGAGTCGGTCATATCGACATCGTCGATACGATAATTGCGCACGAAGGCCCAAAAATAATGAGTACTGGTCTCGGTTTCCGGGGTGAGCAGGTGCAGCACGTGGCCGATCAAGGCTCCGGATCGTTCTTCTTCGATCGGATGAAAGCCCACAATGGTCAAGTTGATGGAAGGCACCAGATTGATCGCCGATTGCCACCGGTTGATGACACATTTGCGGCCCAAAGACATGGCGAAGAATGGCGGCGCATCGATGTTGGGCATCTCGCGATGAGCTCGCGTCAAGCAGTTAGCCTCGACGGTGACTTCGGCAGGGAAATTGGCGATGGACTCTTCTTCGTCGTTGCCGATGGTTTTTCCGTGCACGTAGGTCTCGTGGCTGAGGTCAAGCAGGTTGTCATTCAACAGGCGAAAATTCGCGTCGAAATGGTGGTAGCCACGGGACGATGCCCACGATGGGCTGCTGTTCCAGTGAACATCCGGGATCAGGTCGGGATCAGCCAGAGCGGCGTCGCCCATCCAGATCCACGCCAATCCATGGCGCATCTGCAGGGGATAAGTCTTTACACGCACGGCTGCAGGAATATTGACCTGGCCCGGGATGTGCGTGCATTCACCCTGCGCAGAAAAGCACATGCCATGGTATCCGCAGCGAATTTCATCGCCTACCCGCTTACCCTCTGAAAGAGGCACCAGACGATGCGGACAAGCGTCGTCCATGGCCGTCACTTCACCGTTCGACGTGCGAAACATCAAAACGGGCGAATTCAACAGTCGCCTGGAAATAAAGGGCTGTTCGAACTCTGATTCGAACGCGGCAACGTACCAAACATTACGTACAAACACGGCAGTCTCCTTGCTGCGTCGTCCCCGTCAGGATAGACGCACTATGAACAACACTATTGCATTCGGACAACTATATGTCTTCGGATAAGGCGGTACAAATTAGGGAAACCACGGAATTTTTTGCCAGAAAGTTTGATGCTATTGTGCCCATACAACCATATTCAATAATTATCCAAGGAGATAAATGTGTCCAAGCGTTGGTTTGCACTCTGTCTGGCGCCTGTTCTGCTAAGCGCTAGCGCCTTAGCAACGGCAGCCGAAATAAAGATTGGCTACGTCAATACTTTTACTGGGCCCAGCGCCGTTCTGGGCAAGCACTACAAGGATGGATTTGAACTCGCGCTGGACGAGTTGGGCCGCAAAATGGCTGGACTGGACGTCGTGGTCGAGTACGGAGACGATCAGCTCAAACCGGAAATCGCAAAAACAGTCGTGGAACGCCTGGTTAACCGTGACAAGGTCGATATTGTTGCGGGCTTCAATTTTTCGAACGTACTGCTGGCCTCATTGAAGCCAGTTACCGATGCGGGAAAGATCCTGGTCAGTTCTAACCCCGGGCCTTCCATCATCGCCGGCGAGAACTGCAACCCTAATTACTTTAACGTGGGGCAGCAAAACGACGGCGCCAGCGAAGCGCTGGGCCGCTACCTTAAAGAACAGAACATTGAAAGTGTCTACGCGCTGGCCCCGAACTATCAGGCCGGCAGGGACATGATCGCGGGACTCAAACGAGGCTTTGGAAAAGACTTGATGGACGAAGTCTACACCCAGCTCTCACAAGCGGATTTCCAGCCGGAACTCAGCCAGATCCGTGCCGCCAAGCCGGGAGCAGTATTTGTATTCATGCCGGGGGCCAACGGCATCAACTTCGTCAAGCAGTGGGCGCAAGCGGGTCTGAACGAGGAAATCCCACTCTATTCCGTCTATTCGATCGACCACAGCACCTTGCAGGCGATTGGCCCTTCCGCTGTGGGAACCCTGGGCGTATCGCAGTATGTCGAAGACTTGCCGTTTGAGGCCAATCAGAAATTCGTCAAGGACTTCGTCGAGCGCTATGGATATTACCCTTCGGAATACGCTGCAAGTGCTTACGACACCGCCATGGTGATCAATAGCGCCGTGACCACCACTAACGGAAAGGTCGACGACGTGGACGCCTTGCGCGCCGCGCTCGAGACAGCGAAATTTGATTCAGTGCGTGGACCGGACTTCAAGTTTGGAGCCAACCATATGCCGGTTCAGAATTACTACCTGCGCGAAACCATCAAGCGCGACGATGGCAACCTGGGTTTCAAGACTCGCGAAAAGGTCGCCTCGTCCTATGTGGACCCGTACGTGGGTAGCTGCAAGAACATCAAGCACTAAATTTCCAAGACTCAGGTAGCGCCGTGGGCTTCTTCAGCCTCGGCGCTTTACCGGGAACTGCTGCTTTACGATCTTGGTCCACTCTTTGACCAAGGTTTGATAGTAGTCGTCGTCGTGCTGCCAGGTTCGATTGACGGCCATGCCTCGACACATATTGAGGCTGATGTTCAAGATTGTCTTTGTCTGCTTGGGGGTATACCCGGCCTTCTTGAAAACTTCAAACCACAGGGCGTTCGTGGTCTGTCGGTAATGCATCATCACGGGTGTAATACGCGCCTGAAGCTCCGGGTCGGTTCGCGCCAAAACAATAATTTCCAAAGCGACCAGGAAGGGCCAATCAAAGTACACACTAAGGCTGTCAGCGATGAATCCCTCGACCGGGTTGTTTACTGCCTCGGGAGATTTCGCATTCCATTGCCCCCGGATAATGCATTCGTCGTAGATGGCTGTGGTAGCCGCCACCACCAGCTCTGCCTTGCTCGCGTAATGATGCATTAACGCACCGTTGGACAAACCGGCAGTCTTGGCGACCTCTTTAGTGGTCAAGCCGTTGTAGCCGCGGCGGATCATGACGTCGATGGTGGCCTGCAACAGGCGCTCTTTGGCCTCACGGGTCCGATCTTCCTGCGTGCGACGCGGCGCCCGAGGGGTTGACTTCGCCGACGCGGCAGTAGCCTCGTTTGCGGAGGAGTCTGATTGGAATTGCGTAAGCACATCGTTGTCGTTCATGGAGTCATCAGCTTTCGCTGTCAGTTATCACTTTCTTTTTGGAACAACGGGCGGCGACCGCGGCACTTCAATTATATAGACCCCGCTCGTGGTTTCCCCTATTTTGACAGAAAGAAACAAACCAATCGCTCTGTTTGTGATAAATTTACAAAAAAACAAAACCTCTTTAATTTCTAGGAGACGCATATGGCATTCGTCAAAAACGCCTGGTACGTCGTCTGTCGCAAGGACGATATCAAGGAAGGTGAACTCTTCAAGCGTACTTTGCTCAATGAGCCGGTGGTCTTTTATCGGAAAAAGGACGGCGAGTTGACCGCCCTGCAAGATCGCTGCCCTCATCGTTTCATTCCCTTGAGCATGGGCAAGCTGGTCGATGACAAAGTCGAGTGCGCCTACCATGGGCTGCAGTTCGACTGCACCGGCAAATGCACGCTTAACCCGCATGGCGATGGAAAGATCCCCGCTGCTGCGAAGGTACGGAGCTACCCCGTAGCCGAAAAGCACACGCTCGTCTGGATCTGGATGGGCGAACAGCCGGCAGATCCAAGCAAAATACCTGATTACAGCGTCATCGATGAAGATTCCATTTATCAAGTAAGTGGTGGCTACCTGCTGATGGAAGCCAACTACGAGTTGATGGGCGAGAACCTGCTCGACCTGAGCCACATCGCATACCTGCACGAAGGCTACCTGGGGCATCCCGACCAGGCTCGCGGCACTCAGGAAATCGTCGAGCACGGTGACGGCCTGACTTGCAAGCGCTGGATGCCCGACGTGCCAGTACCCGGCATCTTTGACCTGATCTACCGCCAGGACGGTCAGCGCGTGGACATGTGGACCAACATGCGCTGGTTTCCGCCCAGCTGCTTCCTGCTGGATACCGGTGCGCACGAAGTCGGCGGGCAGCGCGAAGATCACGGCTGGTACTACGGGATTCATATCCTGACCCCGGAAACAGCCAACACCACACACTATCACTTCATCGCTGCCATGCCCCCCGGCACCAGTCTCACTCCCGAGGAAGACGAGAAGTTCCGCACCATGCGCCGCTATGCCTTCGAAGGTCAGGACAAGCCGATTATCGACGCACAGCAAGCCGCAATCGGCGACGCCAACTTCTGGGACCTGAAGCCTGTGCTGCTCAGCGTTGACGCTGCCCCCGTGCGCATGCGCCGCACTCTGGAGCGCCTGATCAAAGAAGAACAGGCTGCTGCGTCGACGAATCAGGCCGCCGGTACTAAAGAACTTGAATCCGCAGTGTAGTTTCAATCCAAGCCCAGTTCACAGAGCATAGAGGAGACATCAATTGAAAAGCGTTCTACAGCTGGCGGTCGCTGCCGCCCTCACGTTTGGCGGCACGGTTGCAAGTGCTGCCCAAGAGCCCATAAAAATAGGTTTTATCGGGGCGCTTTCGGGCCCCACAGCCGCAGTCGGTCAAGACCAGTTGGATGGCTTCAATCTGTTTCTTGAGCTGAACGAGAACAAACTTGGCGGCGTGCCGGTAGAGCTTATTCGTGAAGACAGCCAGATGAAGCCGGACGTCGCGAAGCAGGTTGCACGCCGACTCGTCGAACGTGACAAGGTGGACGTCATTACCGGGATCTCGTTCTCGAACGTGATGCTGGCGATTCACAAGTACGTTACGGACAACGAGGTGTTCCTGGTGGGTACCAACGCCGGACCCTCGCAGATCGCGGGCGAACAATGTTCGCCGTATCAGTTCATTACCTCGTGGCAAGGAGACCAGGCGGCAGAAGCTGTCGGTCAGTACGCACAGGAAAAAGGCTACGAGAACATCGTAGTTCTGGCGCCCAACTATCAGGCGGGTAAAGATATCGTCAGCGGATTTAAACGCTATTACAAGAAGCCGCTGGCGGACGAGATCTACACGCAGTTGACTCAGCTCGACTTCTCAGCCGAACTGTCTCAGGTAGCCGCCGCTAAACCCGACGCCGTGTTCGCGTTCTTTCCCGGCGGTTTGGGCGTAGCGTTCGCCAAGCAGTACGTACAGGCCGGCATGATGCAGTCGACGCCGCTGCTTTCCACCTTTGTGACCGATGCACTTTCGCTTCCCGCTATCGGAGATGCGGCCTTGGGCATCATCAGCGGCGGGTTCTGGGCGCCCGACTTCGACAACGCAAGCAGCAAAGAGTTTGTCGAACAGTTCGAGAAAAAATATGGTCGTATTCCTTCGAACTACGCTGCACAAAGCTATGACGCAGCGCTGCTGCTGGATTCGGCAGTCAAGAAAGTAAACGGAAACGTGGCCGACAAGGAAGCGTTCAGGGCGGCCTTGAAAGCAGCCGATTTCCAGTCGGTGCGGGGAGACTTCAAGTTTGGCAATAACGGCTTCCCGATTCAGGGCATGCACGTCATGCAAGTCGTCAAGGACGATAAGGGCCGGTTGAACCTTAAGACCATCGCGACCCCCTTCAAGAGTTACCAGGACGCCTACCACTCATCCTGCCCTATCCAGGACTGAAATCGGTTCTTCTTAAGAACCCATTCCGTTGAACGAAGGCGCACGGCTACCAGCCGTGCGCTTTTTTTTGCGCTCCCATTCTGTAAGTCGCGGGGCCCCTTCGCCGCCCTTGGCCAGGGACAGGTTTCCACACATTAATGATCGGTTCCGAACTATTACTGGCTGAGTGTAGTTTAGACGTGTATTCGAACTATTATGTCGCTATTCCGGAAACTATTGCCATGAAAATTCCTCTAAAGTAAACTAGGTTCCTAACGAAATTTCACCGTTGATAATGCCGCGGTCTTGCGGCACCAAGCGACAAATCGCCTGATCAGGCAAATAAAAAGGTATGGAGACAATCAATGAAAGCATTTTCGTTCTCTCGGGTTGCGGCCACGCTTGCCCTTGCCAGCTCCTGTTTCGCTGCCCAAGCGCAGGAACCGATCAAGATCGGCTTTGTTGGAGAACTTTCAGGACCGCAAGCGCCCTTAGGACAAGACCAATACGACGCCTTGATGCTGTATATCGAACAGCAGGGCGGAAAAATGGGCGGCGTTCCTGTCGAGGTAATCCGCGAAGATAGCCAGCTGAAGCCGGATATCGCAGTACAGGCAGCCCAGAAACTCATCGAGAACAACAAGGTCAGCTTCCTCACCGGAATGACGTTTGCACCTACTGCCGCAGCCGTCGCCAAGGTGGCAACCGACAACAAGGTCTTCGCCATCGGTTCCAACGGTTCGGTCAACGACATGGCAGGCAAAGGGTGCTCGCCCTACGTGTTCATCATGTCATTTCAGCCAGAGCCCGTCGTGGGAGTACTAGGCGAATACGCGGACCAGAAAGGCTACAAACGCGTCAGCATGCTCGGACCCAACTACGTCACTGGCAAGAACTTCCTGGATATCTTCAAACGCAATTTCAAAGGAACCATTGCCGACGAACTGTACACACCCATGGCCCAACAGGATTTCTCGGCCGAGCTTCTGCAGGTTGCATCGTCCAAGCCTGACGCCGTGTTTGTGTTCTATCCGGGTGGCCTGGGCATAAATTTCGTTCGTCAATACCAGCAGTCGGGTCTGGGCAAAGAGGTTCCGTTGCTTGCACAAGGCGCGCTCGATGGTACCAATTTGCCCGCCCTTCAAGATTCGGCCCTGGGTTTCATCACGGCTGCCTCCTGGGCCCCCGACTCGGATAATCCGCAGAATAAGGCGTTCGTAAAAGCGTTCGAGGAGAAATACGGCCGGATACCCACAATGTTCGCCGCCTACAGCTACGACGCCGCTCAACTTATTGATTCGGCCATCACCAAAGTGAAAGGCAACCTTGAAGATAAAGATGCCGTTCGCGCAGCCCTGAAAGCGGCAGACTTCCCGTCAGTGCGCGGCTCGTTCCGTTTCAACAACAATCATTTCCCAATTCAGGATTACCACATTCTGCAGATTGCGAAAGACGACAAGGGTCGGGCTTACCGCTCCATCCTCACTACACCGTTCAAGGACCGCGAAGACCCCTTCGCGAAGCAATGTCCAATGGCTTAAGGAGACAGCAAGATGGTTACAGCAGTTGAGAACATCACGGAAGAAGATATAAAACGCTACGAAACCGACGGCGCGATCTGCCTGCGCGGCCTCTTCGACGAGTATTGGGTCGAACGCATGCGCCAGGCCGTTGGGAAGTATTTGAACCGCTCCAACAAATTTACTGTGGACTGGGTCCTGTGGCCTACCGATCCCGAAATGCGAGACTTCGCCTTCGAGTCGCCGGCAGCCTCAATCGCGCAGCGACTGATGCGTAGCAATAGCATTCGCTTGTACTTTGATCAGATTTTCGTGAAGGAACCAGGCACGGAAACCCCGACCGCGTGGCATCATGACCAGCCGTTCTGGCCAATCAGGGGAAGACAAGTATGTTCGATATGGCTCGCCCTTGATCCGGTCACTCGCGAATCGAGCGGACTCGAATACATCAAAGGCTCACACCTATGGGAAGAAGAGTATAAGCCGGCGGCTTTCAGCGGCTCAAACGGCAACCCCTTCAAAGACGCGCAGCATGGCGTACCGGTACCAGACTTTGACTCTATGCGCGACAAGTACGAGTTTCTCAGTTGGGATCTCAACCCCGGAGACTGCCTGATCCATCAAGGAATGGCAGTGCATGGAGCCAGTGGCAATCGCACTCGCACGCAAATTCGACGCGCGTTGTCCACCCGGTGGATTGGTGATGACATCGTCTACTATCCTCGCCCTGGCCTGGACGGCAAGATGTACGACGACAGACTTCAGGATGGCGACCCCCTGACCACGGACAAATTCCCCGAAGTCATCAAGGCAGGGTAAACAAGCAGGCGCTGAAAATCAGCGCTTGTTCGTGTCTGAATGTCTGGCGGACCGGATAGCCTTGGACCCGAGCCAAGTATCGCTATCCGAGTCCGTATCAATGACAGACGCGTCGCCTTGTGATAATGCCGACGCCCTCATGTTGCTGTCATTTTCAAGAGTCTGTCGCAACTGACGAAGAAGAAGCTTAAGAAGGGTTTCTTCGGTCTTGGACATATTGCTGATCATCAGCTCGCGCAGTTCCTTGAGTATTTGTGTAAGCAGTGGCTGCAGCGAACGTGCGTGATCGGTCAGGTATACGCGGACCTTGCGCTTGTCTTCAGCGTCACGCTCACGGTAAACCAGATTCTCGAGTTCCATCGCGCGCAGCATCTCGACCGTGGACGACCCCTTGATTCCCAGTCGCTCGCTGAGCTCTCTTTGTGTAATGCCATCTTGCTGGAACAGAGTGCGCAAGCAGTACCAGTGACCCCCACGAATATCGTGCTGCGCAATACGCAGGTACAACGCACGTTTGACGGCGCGCCCCGTGTCCGCGATGAGAAAGCCCATGCTGTCGTCCAGCTCAGAATCGAAAGTAGAAGGTTCAGTGTGTGCGGACATAAATTTAGATTGGTACCTAATAAAAAAACACGGAAGGTACGTAAGGTTTGACCTTTTATTGCATCGAACTCGTTCGGGTCCTTCGTAAAAAGACGGCCCATAACAGGTGCGAATCGAATCGCTTTATTGTAGTTGTTTATCTGTCTTTGCACCAGAGAAAGCGCCTGTAAGCAAAATAATGCCACTTTCAAAAAAGAGATTGACAGATATTCCCGGCTTGCAAATAATACTAGGTACCTAATAAAAATTCGTCAAGTAATCGTACGAATATATGGAGAGAGACATGATCCCCCGACTGCAAAAACTCGCCGCGACCTTGTTGCTGGCATCCTGCTCCATCTGCACCGCTGCCGTCGCCGCGGATGAAAAACCTATCAAAATCGGCTTTGTCGCCGAACTTTCCGGCCCTCAGGCCGCGTTAGGACAAGATCAATACGACGCCCTCATGCTCCTGATCGAGCAGAACGGAGGAAAGCTTGGTGGTTTCCCAGTGGAAGTGCTACGTGAAGACAGTCAGTTAAAGCCAGAGATTGCCGTCCAAGTAACCCAAAAACTCATCGAGCGCGAAAACGTCGACCTCATCACGGGCCTGACATTCACTCCTACGGCCGTGGCGGCCAGCAAGGTAGCCATTGCCAATGAAGTCTTCGTGGTCGCTTCCAACGGATCGAGCAACGCCATGGCGGGGGCAGAATGCTCTCCCTTCGTATTCGTCGTGTCCTGGCAGCCCGTGCCTCACGTCGCCGTACTGTCGAAGTACGCCGAACAACAAGGCTATAAGCGGGTCAGCCTGATGGGGCCGAACTACGCCACCGGCAAGAACTTCTTGTCCATCTTCAAGGACAACTACTCCGGAACCATCGTCGACGAAATCTACACCCCGATGTCTCAGCAGGACTTCTCTGCCGAGCTGCTGCAGCTGTCCGCCTCGAAGCCGGATGCGGTATTCGTGTTCTATCCCGGCGGACTCGGAATCAACTTTGTTCGTCAATATCGCCAATCGGGACTGGGAGACAACATACCGCTCATGGCGCTCGGCGCCTTGGACGGAACGAACCTTCCCGCGTTGGGCGATGCGGCCCTGGGCTTCATCACCGGCAGCACCTGGGCATACGACATGGACAACGACAGCAATCGCACGTTTGTGGAAGGCTTCGAAAAGAAATACGGTCGCATTCCCACCATGATGGCTGCACAAGGCTATGACGCTGCGCTTCTGATTGACTCGGCAATCGCCAAGGTCAACGGCAAGCTCGACGATAAAGAAGCCTTCCGCGCCGCGCTCAAGGAAGCGGATTTCAAGACAGTGCGAGGCAAGTTCCGATTCGGCAACAACCAGTTCCCCATCCAGGACTTTCACATCCTCGAGATCAAGCGAGACGCCAAGGGCCGGGTCAACCAGTCACTCATCAGCACGCCCATGGTTGACGCCGTAGATCCGTTCGCCTCGCAGTGCAGCATGTCCTGATGCATCGGAGCCTACATGTCGTTCCCTTTAGTTGCGTTACAGCTGTTGAACGGACTGCAGCTGGGTATCTTGCTTTTCTTGATGTCTGCGGGTCTGACGCTGGTGCTGGGCATCATGAGCTTCGTCAACTTGATGCATGGCTCGCTCTTCATGCTCGGCGCCTACTTTTCGGCTGCCACATTGAACAGCACAGGCTCGTTTCTATGGGCCGTGGTGGTCGGCGTGGCCGGCACCCTGGTGGTGGGATTGATTCTCGAGCGGATCATCTTCCGCAAGCTATATAAGCGAGATCACCTATATCAGGTGCTGGCCACGGTCGGCCTGATTCTGTTCTTCAATGAAGTAGTCAGAATGATCTGGGGATCGGGCGCGATGTCCACGTCCATCCCCGAATTCCTGCAGGGCACCGTCCAGCTGTTCGGATTGCGTTATCCCGTGTACCGCTTCGCGATCATCGTTACGGGCCTCTGTGTCGGACTGCTCCTCTACATCCTGATTCACCGAACTCGCATCGGCATTCTGATACGGGCCGGGGCATCGAATGCAACGATGATTGCGTCGCTTGGCATCAACATCCGTCGGTTGAATGCGGGAGTGGTGGGATTGGGTGCTGCCCTGGCCGGATTGGCCGGCTTGATGGCGGCCCCGTTTACCTCAGTGCAGGCGGGCATGGGCGAACCCATTCTGATCATGACTTTGGTCGTCATTGTCACGGGTGGAATTGGATCGGTACGCGGAGCGTTCTACGGCGCCATCATAGTTGGGCTGGTCGACACCGTTGGGCGCGTGTTCTTACCCGTGTTGCTTCGCGGGTTCATGGAGCCTTTGCAAGCGCAGACTCTAAGTGCAGCCATTGCCTCGGTGCTGATCTACCTGGTCATGGCCGCCGTCCTTGCCCTCAAACCCGAAGGCTTGTTTCCTGTGAAGCACGGATAACATGAATAACCAAATGAATCTTCGCGTCTGGGTAGGCGCAGCGCTGCTGCTCTCCTTTGCCGTACTGCCCGTCGTCGCCCACCTGATTGGCGAAAGTTACTTCATCACTTACGCCACTAGAATCCTTATCATGGCGCTTGCCGCTGCAGGCCTCAACATCGCGCTGGGCTATGGAGGCATGATCAGTCTTGGCCATGCCCTGTATCTAGGACTTGGCGCCTACGCTGTGGGCATTTGTGCCCATCATGGCATCGGCAGCGGTTGGATCCAGCTGCTGATCGCACTGGGCGTGGGCGGTGCCTTGGCTTGCGTGCTGGGGTTGATCTGCCTGCGCACGAAAGGCATGGCGTTCATCATGATCACCCTGGCTTTCGCACAGATGTTCTATTTTTTGGTCGTCACACTGGACGACTATGGCGGCGATGACGGCTTACCTATTGCAGCTCGAAGCGTCTTCGGCGGCCTCAATATCGAGAACAGCACCGTCTTCTACTACCTGTCGTTTGCGATTCTGGTCGCTACCCTGCTGTTCACCGCACGCATGGTCAAGGCCCGCTTCGGCCGCGTGATACGAGGCTGTCACTCCAACCATCAGCGCATGCGAACCCTGGGGTACGACACCATGCGCTATCGGCTGGCCGCCTATGTCATCTCTGCACTCATCTGCGTGATCGCCGGCTTCCTTCTCGCCAATCTGGTGAGATTCGCGTCGCCCTCTTACTTGATGTGGATTGTCTCGGGCGAGTTGATGGTTATGGTCATTCTGGGCGGCATGGGAACAGTTATGGGACCGGTCGTTGGCGCTGTGGTCGTTTTGCTCATCGAAGGCATCTTTGCCAACTCCAGCTTTGGCCTCCCAAGCGAAATGGCAACCTTCATCAATGATCACTGGATGGCCGTGTTGGGAATCGTCGTCGTGCTGGGAACCATGCTGGTCGAGAAAGGAATATACGGATCCTTGCCGGAGCGGAGAAACAAAGCATGAGTGCACTGCTTCAGATATCAGATCTATACAAGAGCTTCCGCGGCATTGTTGCGACCGACCGCGCGACCCTATCTGTCGACAAGGGAGAACTGCATGCTTTGATCGGGCCCAACGGTGCTGGCAAAAGCACGCTGGTGAATCAAATATCCGGAGAGATCGCGCCGGATGCAGGCTCGATTGTGTTCGACGGCATGGACATCACGCGATGGAAGGCCCCCAAACGGGCGCAGGCGGGCCTGGTGCGCTCATACCAAATCACTTCCGTGTTCAATGACATGACGGCGCTTGAGAACGTTGTAATGGCAGTGCAAGCGCGCAACAGAAGTCATTTCGGCTCGTGGAAAGACACGATGAAAGATCCCAGTCTGACTACCCCGGCGCTTGAGGCGCTGGAGCTCGTCGACTTGGCTGATCAAGCCGACGTACCGGCCGGCGAGATGGCTCACGGTGGACGCAGGCAGCTCGAGCTGGCCATGGCGGTCGCCCTGCAGCCAAAGCTCATGTTGCTGGACGAACCTTTGGCCGGCATGAGCCAGTCAGAATCCGAGTCCATGACTCGTTTGCTTGGACGCCTCAAGAAGGAAGTCACGATCTTGCTTATTGAACACGACATGCAAGCCGTTTTTGCGCTCGCGGACAGAGTCACGGTCCTCGTCGCCGGGCGCCCGATCGCCACGGGCCTTCCCGACGAGATAAGAAACAGCCAGCTAGTAAAGGACGCTTATCTGGGAGAACCGGAGGAGCTATTGTGAACAGCAGTTCAGCACCATTATTGAAAGTAGAGGGCATTGCCGCCGGGTATGGCAAGAGCCAGGCGTTGTGGGATGTTTCGCTGACCATCCATCCAGGCGAAGTCATCACATTGATTGGGCGTAACGGTATGGGTAAGACCACAACCATACGGTCAATCATGGGACAGCTCCCCCTGCGGGGGGGAAGCATCGACTTCCAGGGCCTTACCATCTCCGACCTGCCGGATTTCCGCATCGCTCAGTGCGGTATCGGGCTCGTACCCGAGGGCCGCGGCATTTTCCCGAATCTCAGCGTCCGCGAGAACCTGATCTGTGCCCACTCGAATCGCCACGGAATCCGCGATCCGTGGGATCTCGAACGGGTGTACGCCATGTTTCCCCGCCTTAAGGAGCGCGAACGCAATAGCGGCGCGAACCTTTCAGGGGGTGAACAGCAAATGCTTGCCATCGGTCGAGCACTGATGACCAATCCACTGCTTCTTGTTCTGGATGAAGCGACTGAAGGTCTGGCGCCTTTGGTTCGCCGCGAAATCTGGCGGTGCCTTGAGTCGTTGCGAGAGCAAGGGCAGGCCATGCTCGTCATTGACAAGAACCTTGGACCGCTTTCCCGACTCGCTGATAGACATTACGTAATGGAAAAAGGACGCGTGGTATGGGAAGGCGATTCCACCGCTTTACGAGAACAGGCATCGCAAGTCCAACAGTACATCGGTGTGTGATTGCCAACAGCCGCCAATTGATCAAGGAGGGGCATTGAATGAAAGTAACGTATGACGATATCGTAGGTGTAGTAGGCATTGTGCCGACGCCGGCAACCGCCGACGCCAGCCACTGGAGCGCGACGCAGACCATCAATCTTTCTGAGACCGAAAAAATGGTGAGGCTGGTGACAGCCGCAGGTGTCGATGTTCTGATGACGAATGGGACGTTCGGCGAAGGTGCCTCACTGCTTGAGGATGAACATCTCGATTTCGTTCGCTGTGTGGTAGAAACCAATGCGCGCTCCCGGCCCGTGTTTGCAGGCATCACCACGCTCAATACCCGCGAGACCATCCGCCGCGCACGAAACCTGCTGGACATCGGTGCCGACGGGCTGTTTGTGGGCCGACCCATGTGGCTGGCTCTGGACGACGCCGGCATCGTTCGGTACTACCAAGATCTTGCCGAAGCTCTGCCCGGTGTGCCGCTGATTGTCTACGACAACCCACTCGCCTTCAAAGGGAAAATTTCTCCCGAAGCCTACGAGGCTTTGGCAAACATTCCCGAAGTGATTGCCTCCAAGCACGTGGGCGGCCCCACCCTTCCGAATGATCTGGCAGCGGTCGGCGACCGCATGCGCATCCTCCCATTGGCCACCGAATGGTGCCCTGTGGCCGAGCAGTATCCAGACCTCGCGAAGGCGTGCTGGTCAGGCGGTATCGCCTGCGCGCCGTCGCCCATCGTGGCGGCTTCACGTGCCATTCTTGCGCGGGATTGGGAAAAAGCACGCAAGATCACCGAACAGCTGATCTGGGCAGAAGCGCCCATGTTCCCCGGCGGCGAACTCACCCGCTTCATGGACTACAGCATCCAGATCGGTCATCTCAGATTCGAGGCTGCGGGCCTGATCAACCCGGGACCACCCCGCCCACCTTACACTCAGCTGCCCGATGCCTACATGAAAGGCGCACAGGAATGCGGACGGCGCTGGGCTTCGCTTGAGCGCGAATACGGCGCGGCCGCTTAAGTCCCAAGGGTGAAGGCAAAAAAGTCCGAGCGAGTCTCGGACTTTTTTCTTTGAAGAAAAAAAGCCCAGAAGCCGCGGGGCCTCTGGGCTTGTCCGTTCTACAGCCTGTGCTCAGGGACGAGGATGGCCGTACATCACTTCGCGGTACAGCTCGTAGAATCCTCGGATTGCCGACTCGGAAACCATCTCGCCGGCTTGCGGTGACTCGGATGAGCTTCCACCCAATTCCACGACGCAATTCAGGTCGGGGTTGGCCAACATGCCCGATGCGGAAAGTTCAAAGACCTCGTTGTCGTCAACAGAAATATATCCGGCCGCACCGGTCAGATTTCCAAGGCGTGCGCGACGAAGCGTCATTTCCTCGTCATCGTCCTCGTAACCAAAGAAAGTCCAGGACAGCTCGAATTCATTAGGTCCTAGGGGAATGACATTGCGACATTGCAGCAGATTCTGCTGTTGCTGCACCGTCAGGCACGGGAACATCGTCAGGTTCTGTATGGTGATGTCGTCCGGGAACTCCTTGACCGGGGTAACGGGACGCATGTCGTTGAGCTCGTAATTCGACTTGTACGAGCGCATCTCGTCGTGAGACTGCAGCTGATCGCGTGGCGTAGCAATGGACTCCACGACGTTATGCGCATGAGTCCTGTCGTCGTTGAAGAGATTGCCTTTTTGGTCCATGCGGTAAAGGCCGAAACTGATCAAAAACACGTGCAGTAACGTCGCATGATAGGAATCTTTGAGGTTTTCTGGATACAGCTTCCAGTTACCCCGCAGGCGTTGCCGCTGATATCCCAGCACCTTCAGCTTTCGGCCATCAAAAACGCGCGTGAACTTCTCGTACACCTTTTCAGTCAGGTAATCCTCCATGGGCAAGGCGTTATGGTCGAAGGTGGCAAACACGGCGCCGTTTACCACCTCGACACGCAAGGCCTTCAGAGAATTGGACTCCATGTCAAAGTCGGCCGGGTAGCCGCCGATGCCCTTTGCACCCTTGCGGAACGGCACGCCCATCAGTTTGCCTTTCAGATCGTAGGTCCACTGATGGTATGGGCACATCAGCACGCGGTTGGAGCCGAACTTGTCCAGACAGATTTCGGCGGCGCGATGTGCGCAGCTGTTCAATAGGACATTGATCTGATTGTCCTTGTCGCGCACCATGATCACCGGGCGCTCGCCAACCATCGCCCTTTTATAGTCGCCAGGATTGGGAACTTCGCAGTCCAACCCGATAAATGACCAGAACGGTCCGTAGAATATTTTCTCGAGCTCAAGCTGGTAGTTATCTTCGTCCGAATATACCCAGTTAGGAATGCGCGTGCAGTCCTCGGTAGGCCATTCCAGCGTTTTCTTTTGAAATTCAATAGCGACAGACGCCATGTCTCTCTCCTGTTGTTCTGTCTGTTGACTATCAGATTGGGTGAACGATCGAACCAGGTACAAGCTCGTTATCGAAAACCGCATCGCGCGCTGCGAAGAGCCACTCGGACTGGCTTGTATCAATCTGGTCGAAGCTGCGGCCAACCAGCTGTACGCGCGGGTTGCCGTCGGTTTGAGTGAAGTACACAACGAACTGGCTGCGGGTATGCAGCAGGTTTTCGTCCTGCTTGACGATGCTCACATTGGTGACTAAGTGCGTGACGTATCGAGGTGCATAGACCAATGTGTTGCGGATGGCAGTGACACGATCAATGAGTGCGCCACGGCTTTCTGCCAGAATGACGCACATCGGAAGATTCCGATCGTAGTTCACTCGTGAAATCAGTCTGTACCGGCATTCTTCGGTATATAACTCAGGCCATTTTTCCAGCTCGTTATCGCAAATCACCTGCGCATGCGTTGCGTAAAGACGTTCGGCCTTAAGAATGTTATCGCTCATTCGTATTCCTAAAGAAGAAAACTTTGCCGGGCGTTAGGCCAGGCTGACGTGTATGTTTTTGTTTTGTGTGTACGACAGCAGCTCGGAGAGCCCTTCTTCGCGTCCAATGCCCGATTTCTTGTATCCGCCAAATTCGGCACCAATGAAATGCGAACCGACTTTATTGATCCAGACGAAGCCGGATTCGACCTTGGCGGCCAGCCGGTGCGCCCGGACAAGATTGCTTGACCAGATAGAGGCGGTAAGCCCATATTCGAGCGCGTTCACCTGCTCCAGCAGGGCGTCTTCGTCGTCCCAGGGAATCACTGCCAGCACGGGCCCGAACGCCTCTTCGCGGAACAGTCGCATGTCGGGCGTGACGTCGGCAAACACAGTCGGCTCGATGAACCAGCCGTTTTCCAGCGCCGGATCATTTGGCCTGCCTCCGCCACAAACCAGTCGTGCTCCCTCGTTTCGCGCCGAGTCGATCAAGTCCATGACCTTGTTGAACTGACTCTCGGAAATCAGGCAGCCCATGGTGGTTTCCGGGTCGGTAGGAATGCCGCAGCGGTGCGCCTTGGTAATCAGGCCCGGCAGCGCTTCAAGGAAGCTGTCATAAACACTACGGTGCACGAAGCATCTTGAAGTGGACCCGCAGGACTGGCCGGCCCAGGTGAAATTCATTCCACCAATGGCGCCCTTCGTGGCCTTGTCGATATCGGCGTCGGGGCAAATGATAAGGGGGTTCTTGCCACCCAGCTCCAAGGTGACCGGGATGATTTTTTCTGCACTCGACTTGAGCACGGCCACACCGGTCTGGGTGGAGCCGATCAGCGTCACACGCCGCACCAGTGGATGCTTGACAAGTGCTTCACCACATTCACGATCACCACTGACGATATTGAGCACGCCTGCCGGGAAGATGTCCTGTGCGAGCTCGGCCAAACGGTAGGCCGACAGCGGGGCCTGGACGGGGGGCTTCATGATCACGGAGTTGCCTGCCGCGATCACCGGCGCGAGCTTGCTGGCCAGGAACATGAGCGGATGGTTGTACGCGACGATGCGTACCACCACGCCAAACGGCTCGCGCACGCTGTAATTGACAACATCCTCGCCCATGGGAAGGGTCTCGCCCTTGAGCTCATAGACCAAGCCGGCGTAGTAGTCCAGTTGAGCCGCTGCGCTCAACACGTCGCGCTTCATTTCACGGATGGGATTTCCGCAATTCACTGAATCCAGCCAGGCCAGTTCATCGGCATTTTCACGAAGCCGGCTTGCAAGCGCACGAAGTGCCGTGGCACGCTCGATTGGCAAGGTGCGGCGCCATGATTTGAAAGCTTCGTGCGCAGCCTGAACCGCCTGATCGACGTCGTCGGTGTTGGCTTGCGCCACCGGGCCAAGGTCTTCTTGGGTCGCCGGGTTAAGCGTTGTTGCATAACCTCCCAGCGGCTTGTGCCATTGACCGCCGTAAAAAAGATCCCGTTTCGCGGGCAAGGAAAACTGTGTAGGTGCAGCCATAGAAGTCTCGTCAGTCCTGGAATTGTTCTTTCAGCAAGCCGAGTCGCTTGTACACCTCGCGGTCCGTTACCATGAAGATCGAAGTGTCGGGGTCGTCGGTGTAGTGACTGGCCCAGAGGTTCTGGGGCACAGTGAAAATATCGTGCGCCTTCCAATCGATGCGCTTGCCGCCGATGACGCTGTAGCCGGAGCCTCCGACGACGCAGCACACCGTGTTCGCGGTAGTTTGGTACAAGCGCGTTGCGGTTCCTGCCACCGGGGCCATCAGATAGCAATCGAGCGTGCTCATGGCGCTGCCACCATCGACCGGATTCACATAGCGCACCTTCTTGCCACCGTCTGAACCGATCGGCGCATTCTGCAATGCCTTCCATGCTTCGGCACGTGGATATCTGAATACCGGCGAGTAGTTGCGGTGATGGCCGTCTACGCCGGGCAGGATATTGGCGGTAGAAAATGCAATGTCTTCGTATTGGGGAGTCTGATCGCGAACCGGACCGGGCTGAAAGTCGTCTGTACCCAAGAACAAGTGCAGATACACGTCCAGCACATCCATCCAGATGGTCGGACCTTCGCCGGCGTGATAGTGTTCATGCCAGCACCAGCCAGGGGTCAGAACCAGATCGCCAGGTTCCATCGGACAGTCCTTGCCGTCGACAATCGTGGCGGCACCCATGCCTTCCATCACGAATCGAAGCGCATTCATGGAGTGGCGGTGCGGGCGCGCGCGCTCCCCGGGCAGAAGAGTTTGCAAGGTGGCGCAGACCGTTCCGCAAGTGAATTCGTCTTCTGGATGCTTTGAAAAGGGGCTGACCAGAGAAAGCACGCGACGCTCAACCGCTTTGGGCGACTGAATCTCGGCAGTGCGCTGCAAGATCGGCTTGGTAACCGACCAGGGCCAGCTGTGCGGCTGCTCGCGTTCAACCTCCAGCTTATGAGCGGTGGGACTTTCCCATAAGGGCACCATTCGGTTGGCTTCCCACGCCGCTCGAAGTTCGGGCGGGACCATGTCCTGCTTTGACACAGTTGAAGTGTCTGTCATTTTGTCGTCCTCCAGTAAGGGGCTGGCAGTTTTAATGTTTTGTATTGGGGTGTTTGCGACGAGTGTGCGGTGTTTGCTCAGACCTTGAAATCCTCCAGACACGAGGCTGGGAAGAGTTCCTCGACCTGTACTCGCCGGTGCGACAAGCCTTGTTCGTAGTGCCAGCGCAACTGCGTATCAAGCGTGTGATAGTTGGCCGGCACGCCGTAGGACCAAAAGTCCTTGCCAAATAGGCTCTGGGTCTGTTTGAAATAGGCAGGCAGGAAAGGCAAGGAAATCTTCAGCGCAGCTGTTTGGCCCAGATCCGCCAAGGCGATCTCCTTTGCCTTGGTAAAGGCACGGAACAGGCTTACTGCCGCCCATGGATGCCGCTCGAGAATGTCGTTGCGAATTCCCAGCATATGCATCACAGGAAATATTCCGGTTTTCTTGTACCATTCGGCTTCGTCGGAAGCATGATCCGGAAAGAGGCGCTGGATCGAACCGGTGCCTTCGATGTCGGCGTCGAAACGGCTGGGTGCCCTGGGAGTAATGAGCGCATCGACTTCGCCGGCGTCCCACAGTTCCATGATCGACCGATCTGAGATCTTCTCGATGTTCACGTCGGAAGGAGGTGTCCATGCCACCTTTTCGATACGGCCTGCTTGCTCAAGACCTGCCTGAACCCACTGCACATCGCGGGCGTGCACGCCGTACTCGTCAGCCAGAATGCCCCGCGCGACCATCGCGGCAGTTACCTGATACTCGGAAATCGCAACCCGGCGTCCAATGAGATCGGAGGGCTTCTCGATGCCACTGCCGCGACGCACATAGATGCATGAATGGCGAAAGCTTCGAGACGGATACACGGGTATGGGGGTGTACGGACAGACGTCGCGCGAGAAGGTCATAAGCGTCGTGGAAAAGGACAGTTCGCTGACGTCGAACTCCAGATGCCTGAATGCCCGAAAAAACACATCTTCTGGGGGCAGGCTCAGAAAGTTGAGTTTGATGCCGTCGGGCTTGACCCTGCCGTCGATCAACGGACGGACGCGATCGTAATCCCAGCACGCTACTGTAAGTTCTAGTTCATTCATGGCTTTGAGTGGTTGTTGTCGTTGGAATGGAGTGAGTCATGACCAACTTCTTGAGCATCCGCATGAAGGCCTTTCGCTCTTCAGGCTCCAGGGGCTCCAGAAGCCGATGCTGTGTCGCCTCGGCCAAAGGCTCCATGCCCACTATGAGCTCACGACCCGCATCGGTGATGTACACGCGGTTGATTCGCTTGTCTCGTGGACAGGGCTTGCGGCATACCAGCTTCAATTCTTCGAGACGCTGCAGAACGCGCATGACCGTAGTGCGGTCGATATCCGACGCCTGCGCCAGCGAAATCTGATCGATGCCGGGTCTGTCTGCAATTACCTGCAGCGTGCCGAACTGAACGGTGGTCAGGACGTACGGCTGAATACCTTCGTTGAAAATGCGAAGCGATATCTGCTGCAGCCGACGTATCAGCGAGCCTGCCTTTGACAGCGGGTCGTACACAGATGTCTCCTCTTATATTAATAGGTACCTAACAATTAATATAGAAGATCGTCAGCATAGTGTCAATTGCTCGTAAACCCTTTATCCATGCATATTCACCCGGTTTTCCCCCTATCAAGACGAGCCATTCCCACAATTTTTAAGGATAGAACCCTAATAAATTATGGGGATTTTGACGAGCGCAGGCTGCACGGGGCGCACTTCGCACGCATCAGTGACGTGACGGTAAAGGAGCCCGAAACTTTTATATTTGGAAGAGATTTGGGGCGAAAACGGATTACGCGCCGCGCAACGCGGCAAGGCCGCCTGCCAATGTAACGACGCCCCCGGAGCAAAACCTGAAGGGTCTAACCCAAGACGGTGTCTTCGACCAGGCTCGCGCGCCAGACACAGGGTTCGCCCGCTGCCTTATCCAGGCCGTCCAGATACGCTTCATGTGCCGCAAGCTCGTCTGGGCTTGCAGGCAGCACCTTCAACACGGACGCGTCGAACTGCTGCAGCGTCATTCCGCTGCTGCCATGATTGTCGCGCGCACCAAAATCCATGATCAGCGCGTCTTGGCCGCGCGTCATGGCAAGCCAGACTTCGGCGAGCAGCTCGGAATCGAGCAATGCGCCGTGCAAGGTTCGATGCGCATTGGATATGCCGTAACGCTCACACAAAGCGTCGAGGGAGTTGCGTTTGCCCGGGTGCAACTCCCGCGCGTGAAGCAAGGAGTCGGTGACCTTGCCGCAGATTGTGTCAAACGTTGGGCGGCCCACATTGGCAAGTTCGGCGTTCAGGAACTTCAAGTCGAACGCCGCATTGTGAATGATTACCTCTGCACCTTGCACAAAGTCACAAATATGATGGGCGACTTCTGCAAAGCGCGGGTGCTGTGCAAGAAACTCGGTGGTCAGCCCGTGCACTGCCAGCGCCTCCGGATCGCTGTCGCGACCCGGGTTCAGGTACAGATGCAGGTGGTTGCCGGTAATGCTTCGATTAACGATCTCAACGCAGCCCACTTCAACGATGCGATGGCCCAGTGCCGGATCCAGGCCTGTGGTTTCAGTATCGAGAATAATTTGGCGCATGAGTGAGATTAATCCGTATGAGCGGGGGTTGCAGGCCTCGCCGGCCAAACCGGAGCCAAGACTTTCAAAAAGCTAGGGCCGCCTTTTTCTGCGGCCCGGTGTGATTGTAGATCACGACGCCTAACGCCGCACCTTGCCGGCGATCAAAGTATAGGCGACAGGCACCACGTACAGTGTCAGCACCGTACCCAAGCACAGACCTCCAACCAACACCCATCCAATCTGCTGTCGAGATTCGGCCCCGGCACCTGTAGCGTAGGCCAGCGGCAATACACCCAGTACCATGGCGCCCGTGGTCATGAGAATCGGGCGCAGGCGCAACACACTTGCGCGAAGCACCGCTTCCATTTTCTCGAGTCCTTCGGCGCGAAGCTGAGTCGCAAATTCAACAATAAGAATCCCATGCTTGGTAATCAGGCCCACCAGCGTGATCAGACCAATCTGGCTGTAGATCGATAGTGAGCCCCCGGACAGCATGAGGGCAAGAAGAGCTCCTGTCATGGACAACGGAACGGAAAGCATAATGATGAGCGGGTTTCGCCAGCTTTCAAACTGAGCAGCCAGCACCAGGTAGATGAACACGAGCGCCATCACAAACACCAAGTAGATATTGCCCGAAGAATCGCGGAATTCGCGCGACTGACCATCCAGATCGGTCTGAACCGTATCGGGCAACATCTCGACGGCAACCTGTTGCATGTGTTCCAACACTTCTCCCAGTGCGTAACCAGGCGCCACAGCGGCCTGAATCTTGACGGCGCGCAAGCGGTTGAAGTGGTTAAGCGACTGGGGCGAGACGCTTTCGTTCACGTCCAGGAAATTGGAAAGCTGAACCATCCCGCCGTCACCGGTGCGAACGTAGATATCTGAAATATCCTTGGGATCGGCACGGTCTTCTTTCTTGACCTGTACGATGACGTCGTACTGCTCGCCGCCGTCCCGGAAACGCGTGACCTGGCGGCCACCCAGCATCGATTCGAGCGTACGACCCACCGTTCCCACGTCGACCCCGACATCGGCGAGCTTGTCGCGATTGACCTGAACCTGCAGCTCCGGCGTATTCAGGCGCAGATCAGACTCGAGGTTCTGCAAGCCGGGGTAATCCTCCAGTCGAGCCATGAAGGCATCCGTCATGCGCGCCAGCTCGGGATACGAGGCCTGACTGAGAATGACAAATTCAACCGGTTTGGATGTGGCGCGCTGCCCTAACGACGCCGGGTTGCTGGGGAAAGCTCGCACGCCCGGCAAGGCATTGAACTGAGGCCGTAATTCAGCCGCTATTTGTTGTTGGGTTTTCTCACGCGCATCCCAATGCTTAAGACGCAAGATCGCAAAGCCGTCGACCACTGTGGGAAACCCGATGACGGTCTGGTTGCCCGAGGCTTCCGGGATCTTGGCGTACATCGCTTCGATACGGCGCATGCTTTCCAAGGTGTAGTCCACAGTCGCGCCATCCGGTGCGGTGACGATACCGTAGATCACGCCACGATCCTCAACCGGTGCCAATTCGCTTTTGACGGTCTTGAACAACACGACACTTCCCAAGGCCACGACCAGTCCGAGCACAAGCACGATGCCCCGATGTCGGAGCGCCAGCTTGAGACTGTTTTCGTAACGGACCGTCAGACCGACGAGAAGATTTTCAATGAAGGAGTAAACACGCCCATGGCTCTTTTGATGGCGCAGGACCGTCGCACACATCATGGGCGTCAGGGTCAGAGCCACAAACCCTGATACCAGCACCGCGCCGGCCAGCGTCAGGGCAAACTCAATGAACAGGCGGCCCGTGCGCCCGGTCGCAAACGCCAGCGGCGCGTACACGGTTACCAGGGTCAGCGTCATCGCAACAATGGCAAAGCCAATTTCCTTTGAGCCGATGAATGCCGCCTCGAGACGACTCTTGCCTTCCTCGATATGACGATAAACGTTCTCGAGCACCACAATCGCATCATCCACCACCAGGCCGATCGCCAACACCATGGAAAGCAAGGTCAGGGTATTGATCGAGAACCCCATGAAATACATGATGCCGAACGCGCCGATAAGGGACACAGGAATCGTGACGATGGGGATCAAACTGGCGCGTACGCTACGCAAAAAAAAGAAAATCACCAATATCACCAGGACGATGGCCTCGCCGATGGTGTGATACACGGACTTGATCGACTCTTGAATGAAGACCGAGCTGTCGTATGCAATGTCCAGGCTCATGCCCTGCGGCAAGCCTTCATTGATCAGCGCCACTTCCTTTACCATCGCCTTCGAAAGGTCGAGCGGGTTGGCCGTAGACTGCTTTGTAATGCCAATCAACAAGCCGTCATTGCCATTGAATCGAGCCAGAATGCGCTCATCGGCCGGCCCAATCTGTACGTCAGCGACGTCTGCCATGCGGACTGAATACCCCTGCACGTTCGCAACGATGACATCTCGAAACTGCTCTACGGTCTGCAGGTCAGTGGTCGACACCACCGAGAACTCGCGCATCTGAGACTCGATCCGGCCCGCCGGAATCATGACGTTTTGCGATCTCAGGGCGTTTTCAACGTCCTGAACCGTCAACTGATAGGCGGCCAGCTTGGCGCGATCCACATAGATGCGCATGGAAGGTAAGCGTTCACCGTATATCCGGACTTCAGCAGCGCCCGGCAACACGGAAAGCCTCGTCTTCACGTATCGCGTGATGTAGTCCGAGGCTTCCATCGTGTTCATGTTGCCGGCGTTGACCGCCAGAAAGATCACCGGGTTCGAGTCGGCCTCGACCTTGTTGATGATGGGTTCATCAATCTCATCGGGCAGGAAGCGCCGCGCGCGGGCCACCTTATCGCGCACATCCGCTGCGGCGGCATCCGGATCGCGATCCATACTGAATTTGATATTGATGAAGCTGGTTTCAGAACGACTGCGTGATGTCATGACATCGACGCCTTCCATCCCGGCCAACTGGTCTTCAAGCGGCTTGGTGACCTGAGATTCGATCACTTCAGGCGACGCCCCTTTGTAATCGGTTCGAACCGAGACCACAGGCTCGTCGATGGCCGGATACTCGCGAACCGTCAACCGCTGGTACGAGATCAAGCCTATGAGAACAATGACCAGCGACAGGACGGTGGCAAATACGGGACGTTTGATGCAGACTTCAGAAAGGACCATGGTGCGCTCAGGACTCCGAAGGACCCGCTGTCCGATCCACGACTACCGCAGCGCCGTCGGATATTTTTTGCAGGCCCGCCACAACAACCTCGTCACCTTCGTTCAAGCCCGAAGCAATCTCGACACGGCCCGAGCGGCGCTGTCCGATTCGCACAGACACGCGCTCGACTTTGTCGCCGACCACCCGGTAGACGAAACGATCTTCACCCGAAGGCACCAATGCGGTTTCGGGCACCGTCAGGACCTTGTCATCGGCAAAGCGCAATTCGACTCGTGCAAACAAACCGGGACGCAACAGATCGTCGGCATTAGCAACGTTGGCGCGCAATAACAAGGAGCGCCCCCCCACGTCGACCGCCGGGCTGACTGCTCCGACCACCCCTTCGCGAACCAGGCCAGGAATGGCGTCGAAGCTCAGCAAGAGCTTGAGACCGGGCTGCACGAGCGGCAGATAGTGTTCTGGGATGCGGAAATCGACCTGCAGTGGATCGACCGATTCAATGGGTACCAAGGCATCGCCCGGACCCACGTAATCGCCGACGGACACATTGCGCAGCCCGATCAAGCCATCAAACGGCGCAACAATGGTGGTCTTTTGCAAGTGAGCTTTTGCCAGGGCAACGGCGGCGCGTTGAACCTGCAGCTGGCTTGCCGCTTCGTCACGCGCCTGCTTGCTGATAAAGCCCTGGCGGGTGAGCTCACCCGCACGTCTGTCTTGACTGATTGCCAATGCCAAGTTGGCTTCAGCCTGCTGCAATTGTGCTTTGGCGACACTGTCATCAAGACGCAAGACCACCTGGCCCTGCTTAACCTTGCCGCCTTCTTCGATATTGATTTCGGTGATGCGACCCGTAATTTCCGATCGAAGGACCACGGAATCGCGGGATCGCAAAGTTCCGACAGCCGTAACGCTGCGGGGCATGGAATCGAGCTGGACGGTTGCCACTTCGACGCGCACGCCTGCGGGCGGCCGTCCGGACGGAGCCGGTGACGTCGCAGCTGCGCTATTGATGGCAGGGGCCGCCTGCTTCTTGGCCCACCAACCTGCTCCTGCAATTCCAATCGCCACCCCCACGCCCAGTGCGACGATCCAACCCAGTGTATTTGCTCTCATGAAAATGACAATCTGTATCTTACCGTCGCAGATAGTAGCGCAGCCTGACCAATTCGCGGGAGAAAAATCCGTAACAGCGACGACCTAATTCACATTTATATTGGCTGCCAGGCTGCGAGCCTGCTCAACGCCCATGTTTGCCAGGCGGTCAGCCGCCTCGTTGCCGGGATCCCCGGCGTGTCCCCTCACCCACCTCCATGTGACCTTGTGCCGTCCGACAAGTTCGTCAAGCTCTTGCCAAAGGTCTGCATTCTTAACGGGTTTCTTGTCGGCGGTGCGCCAGTTACGGCGCTTCCAGTTGACGAGCCATTCGCTCATCCCCTTTTGCACATATTGTGAGTCGGTGTGCACGATGACCTCGCAAGGACGTTTCAGGGCCTCGAGCGCCTTGATCACCGCCATGAGCTCCATCCGATTATTGGTTGTGTCGGGCGCTCCCCCATACAGCTCTTTTTGATGCCGGCCCTGGCGAAGCAATGCGCCCCAACCTCCCCAGCCCGGATTGCCCTTGCACGCACCGTCCGTCCATATTTCTACTATATTGCTACTCATATCGCTTTGATCAGTTGTGCTTGCGGTTCTCTTCGCGGCTGAATGGCGAGCCCGCGACGACGGCTGCGCGGCGCATCCGTCTCTTTTTGTCTTTCCAGACGGGTTCGATCAACCGCACACCCGCTACCCGTTTTATTGCCGACACGACATACACTGCGCCGCAGACCGGCCACCAGCGGTCGCCCGCTGACTCCATAAATGACCAGCGCGCCAGCCACTTGGCGCTGTCGCACGGAGGAACATAACAGCCAAAATGCCCCCGATCAGCTTCGAGGGTCAGCAACTTGAACCAATCCTTGAGTCGGCCGAGTGAAACCTGCATGTGCGCGGGAATCGGAATGATCGGATCCAAACCGGGCACGCGATCGTGCGCCCCCCAAAGACTCCAGGGATTGAAGCCCGATATCACCACCCTCCCCTCGGGCACCAGTACTCTTTCGGCCTCGCGCAATACTTGGTGAGGACTATTGGAACACTCCAGGACATGGGGTAATATCAGCAAGTCGATGCTCTGGCTTTCCAGAGGCAGGTGTTCGGGTTCGGCATACAGCGCTACCGACTGACAGCCGGGCTGGGCATCGTCCCAACACGAATGCGTTCGATCCTTGTTCGGAATTCGATTGGCTTGCAGTAGATCCCATTGGGGCTGGCCGATCTGCATGGCATGGTAGCCGAACACATTGGCCACCATGCCATCGATTTTTTTCTGTTCCCAGTTTTGCACGTATTGGCCGACCGGCGTGGTCAGCCACTGCGCAAGCTCGATGGCCAGGGGCGGGCCCAAAGAAACAGACACATGAGCTCCTTGCGTTAAGGTGGAATCAACATGGCACACACTACCAGCAAGCTGACACCGGTACCGGCTTTCAGCGATAACTACATTTGGGTACTTAGCAGCAACGGTCGCGCGCTGGTCGTTGACCCAGGCCAGTCCGAGCCGGTCGAGGCATTCCTCAAAGAATACCAGTTAACTCTGGACGCCATTCTACTCACACACCACCACCCCGACCATGTGGGCGGGGTCGAGGTTCTCAAGAATTTGACCGGCGCCACCGTCTACGGTCCCTTGGGCGAAACCTTGCCGGTGTGCGACGTACGCCTCAAGGAAGAAGACGAAATCTTTATCGACGGCGTGGGCATCCGCCTGTCCGTACTCGACGTTCCCGGCCATACCGCCGGTCATATCGCCTATTTCGGCTATATGGATAATGAAACTCCCTTGGTGTTTTGCGGTGATACACTATTTGCCGCAGGATGCGGGCGTCTGTTCGAAGGCACTCCGGGCCAGATGTGGAACTCACTAAGCAAGCTCAAAGAATTGCCACTCGAGACTCTGGTGTGTTGTGCCCACGAATACACCTTGTCGAACCTGCGCTGGGCCCTCGCGGTCGAGCCGGATAATTCTGCATTACAACAACGCTGGAAAACCGCTTCGAAGCTTCGCGAACAAGGTTTGCCCACCGTACCGTCGACCATGGGCGAAGAGCTCGAAACCAACCCCTTTCTGCGCCCATTGCAAAAAGAGGTTGCCACAGCAGCTCGTACGCACGCCAATGCATCACTGGGTTCGGCCGTAGAGGTGTTCGCCTGTTTACGCGAGTGGAAGAACAACTTTAAATAAGCCCATGAACTGCCTGCGAATCATCATTCTGCTATTTGTAGCCGTACTGGCCGGTTGCGCAAGCACTTCCAATCACACCCCCGTCAAGACTTCCTATCACGCTGCCGACACGTCGCGCACCGTGGACCTGACCCACCCTCCTCGCGACATGTGGGACCGCATCCGACGTGGCTTCGCGATTCCCAATCTGCACTCTGAACTGGTTGAGGAATGGACCGCGTATTACGCTTCGCATCCCCAATCGGTTTACCGAATGAGCGAGCGCGCGGGCAAATATCTGTATTACATAGTCGAGCAGCTCGAAGAGCGCGGCCTTCCAAGTGAACTGGCCCTTCTGCCGTTCGTGGAAAGCGCCTACAACCCTACCGCCTACTCAAGAGCAAAGGCGTCAGGACTTTGGCAATTCATCCCCAGCACCGGCTTGCATTACAACCTTAAGCAGGACACCTGGCGCGATTTACGACGAGATCCCGTTGCGTCAACCAATGCGGCACTTGAATACCTAACCTACCTGTACGACTTTCAGGGTGACTGGTACCTGGCTCTGGCTTCGTATAACTGGGGTGAGGGCGCCGTCAAGCGGGCGATTGAACGCAATGCGGGTCAGGGCCTGCGCACCGACTACATCTCGCTGGCCATGCCCGACGAAACGCGCAACTACGTGCCCAAGCTTCAAGCCATCAAGAACATCATTGCGAATCCCGATCGCTACGGCATCACCCTGCCCGATATTCAAAATGAGCCGTACTTCACTACCGTGATAGAGCCCCCTTCACTGGATCTGGCCACGGCAGCTCAACTGGCCGAGATGCCACTTGAAGAGTTCAAGGCACTCAACGCATCGTTCAACCGACCGATAATTCTGGCTGAACATAAACCGACCTTGCTGCTTCCTACCGACAAGGTCGACATCTTCAATGCCAACCTCGAAGCACAAAGACACAAGCTCAATAGCTGGACGACCTATCAGGCGAAAAAAGGCGAATCGTACGCCGACATCGCCAAGAAATTCGGTCTGTCGCTGCACCAGCTGCGCGCGCTCAACGGAATCAGCGGCAAGAGTACACGTGCAGTAGCTCAGACTTTGGTCGTGCCCGATGATCCGGGGCGAGGAGGCATACAACTGGCCTCGCTCGAAATTCCCTCCAACACTCCCCTTCCTTCACGTGGTACGACTCAATCCCGAGGCAAGCGTGATGTGGTGGTTGTGCGCGGCTCGGGCCCCAACGTTCGTACACACACGGTGCGCAAGGGCGACACCTTGTTTGCTCTGGCTCGTCGGTACAACACTTCGGTCGATGCACTGCGCAAACTCAATAACCTGACGAACAACACCTTGACTCAGGGCAAGCGTATCCGCATCCCCGGCACCGGTGTGCGCGGCTGATATTTATTCAAATACAACAAGGTCAATCATATGGGTTTCTTACAAGACAAACGCATCCTGGTCACGGGTGTGCTGTCCAACCGCTCTATTGCCTACGGCATTGCCCAGGCTTGCCGCCAGCAAGGCGCCGAGCTGGCTTTCACTTATGTTGGTGATCGCTTCAAAGAGCGTGTCGAAGGATATGCATCCGAATTGGGCAGCACGATCGTCATTCCCTGCGATGTCGCCGAAGACGCATCGATCGATGCCGCCATTGAGCAACTGGGTAACGAATGGGATGGCCTCGACGGCCTGGTGCATTCGATCGGGTTCGCGCCACGGGAAGCAATTGCGGGTGATTTTCTGGAAGGGCTGTCGCGCGAAGGATTCCGCGTGGCGCACGATATCTCGGCGTACAGCTTTCCGGCATTGGCCAAAGCCGCCCTGCCTTTGCTCAAAGATAGAAACAGTTCGGTATTGACCCTGACGTATCTCGGAGCCGAGAAGGTGGTACCCAACTACAACACCATGGGCCTTGCGAAAGCCTCGCTCGAAGCCTCTGTACGTTATCTGGCGGCGTCATTGGGCCCGCTGGGCATTCGCGCCAACGGTATTTCGGCCGGCCCCATCAAAACCCTTGCCGCAAGTGGCATCAAGGATTTCGGTTCCATCCTGAAGTTTGTCGAAGCGCACGCACCGCTGCGTCGCAACGTCACGATTGAAGACGTCGGCAATGTGGCCGCCTTCCTGATGTCCGACTTGGCAGCAGGTGTAACGGGCGAAATCACCCACGTTGACGCGGGCTTCTCTACCGTCATCCCCGGCATGGAATAAGCACAAAGCGGGCATCAACTCGATGCCCGCTTTACTCCAGACAGACGCGTTCCTACGCTTTAGGCGTTGAATGGCTTGCCGCGAGCGCTCACGGAAAGGGCTCTCCGGGCGAGTCTGGAGTCCACGCGGGATACTTCGTCATGACCCGCGCAAACAATTCAGAATCCTTCCATTTGCTTAGCCAGTCTTGCAAGGCGGGCCAGGGCGTAGAGGCAAACCACTCCGTTTCGACATGGGCAAACTGACGCACGAAAGGAGCGATGGCCATATCAGCCAAGGCGCGGTGCGACCCGAATAACCAGGGGCTGTTGTTTAGCCGGGCCTCGAGCGAGGCCAGCCACTCTGCACCCACATCACGATTGGACACAGAAAACGCGACCGGATCCGAAGCGGCCGCGTTCTGATTTTCTTCAGGCTTATCCAAAAAACGTCCCGGATATTTATATCGGTCGAGCCGGGGTTTGAATTGCTCGTCGCACTCTTGAATCAAGGTCAACATTGCGGACAAGTCACCCTTCACCGGTGCCAGCCAGTTTTCGGGATCGTTGCGTCGAAGTGCCCACAGCATAATGTCCAGGCTTTGCTCCAGCACGGTGGAATCTGGCAGCACCAAAACGGGGACGGTGGCCTTTGGAGACGCCTGGATAAGCTCCTGCGGCTTATTCCTGAGGACGACTTCGCGCAGTTCGCATCGCTGGCCACTTACTGCCAGAGCCAGTCGGGCACGCATGGCATACGGACAACGGCGAAAAGAATAGAGTTTCGGGAGTTCAAGCAGATCAGACATGGTTATTCAAACAGGCTCGATACCGATCGCAAGCGCTGCTCGGCCTGAGCACCAATGGATTCCACAACTTCGGCCGCGGAATGCACAGAATCAATCATGTCGACGGCCTCGCCTGCCCAGACCATGGCCACATCGTAGTCGGCGCTCTGGGCGGCCTTCCAGAATGCGGGCTGTTCACTGCCCAGATTGGCAGCGAGTTCTTCCTCGCGCCCTTCCCACCGCTGCATGAAAGAGTTGCGAAGTGCGCGGCCGGTGTAACCGTCTGGCCAATGATAGCCTCTGACAATATCGAAGACCCGCGTCCGGCTGGTGTCATCACCGTGACCTTCGACAATCCTTTGTTTGGCTTGATCGGGTCCCAGCGCCTCACGGGTGGCATAGAAGCGAGTGCCCATCAATACACCCTGGGCACCCATGACCAGTGCCGCCGCCATGCCACGGCCGTCGGCGATGCCGCCGGCGGCCACTATCGGAACATCGGGCACAGCATCGATGACGGCAGGCAATAAAGCCATGGTCCCCCGCGCCCCGCCATGGCCTCCGCCCTCGGCCCCCTGAGCAACGATGACGTCGGCACCGGCGTCGCGTGCCAGACGGGCGCCAGCCAAATCCTGAACCTGACAGATCAGGCGGCAACCCCTTGCCTTGATTCTTTCAGCGTACTTTCCGGGGTCGCCAAACGACAGCATCATCACCGAGGGTTGCGCGTCAAGCACCTGGTCAAGGGCTGCATCCGTCAGGTTCCAGGTGATGAAACCCGCGCCCCACGGGCGCGTCGCTAACTCCTTGACCAGCGCCAGCTCTGTCCGGAGCCAGGCCGGATCGCCATAGCCCCCACCTACCAGGCCCAGACCACCCGCATTGGAGACCGAAGCGGCCAGACGCCCCCCCGCCACCCCGCCCATGGGGCCAAGCACAATGGGGTATTGCAGATCGAACAGCTGGGCGAATGGCGTTCTGATCACGGCGGGCTCCTTGGAAAAGAAAGTCTGGAGGCTGGGCTCAGGCCCGCGCCTTAGCTGTCTGCAGTCGACTTCGCCCGCGGCGGCTTCGGGGGTGGCGTCGCACCAATATGTCGAGAGCGACGCTTGCGCGCCAACTCTACTTGTTTTTGTCGCTCACGGAACCGCTGCATCTGCTCTTCGGTATGTGTACCGTGGCAGTGTGGACAACTGATGCCTTCTTCGTATTTTGGCGAGGCCTTGTCTTCCGCGGAAAGCGGCAGGCGACAGGCGCGACAAAGTTCGTAATCGCCGGGCGCAAGTCCGTGCCCGACTGACACCCTTTCGTCGAAGACAAAACACTGTCCGTCCCACCGGCTTTCGGCCTCGGGCACGGTCTCGAGATACTTGAGGATGCCGCCTTCCAGATGATAGACCTCGTCGTACCCGCGGGCGCGCATATATGCAGTGGACTTTTCGCAGCGTATGCCCCCTGTACAGAACATGGCCACGCGCGGTTTCTTCTGCGGGTCCAGCAAGCCGCCTTCGCGCGCTTGCTCGTCTACCCATTCCGGAAACTCTGTAAAGCTGCGCGTATGCGGATTGACTGCGCGTTCGAACGACCCAATGGCTACTTCGTAGTCGTTGCGCACATCGATCACCACGACATCCGGATCGGCGATGAGAGAGTTCCATTTTTCGGGCGGTACATACGTACCGGCCATGGTCTGCGGCTGAATATAAGGTACGCCCATGGTCACGATTTCTCGCTTGAGCTTTACCTTGAGCCTGTAGAAAGGTTGCTTGTCCGCCCACGATTCCTTGTGTTCGAGGTCGGCGAAACGAGGATCGTCGTACAGATGCTGCAGCACCGCACGCACGCCGGATTCCGGGCCGGCAATCGTGCCATTGATTCCCTCTTCCGCCAAAAGCAAGGTGCCACAGATATCGTGCTTTTCACAAAAGTCGTAGAGTGGTTCGCGCAATTCGCGATAGTCGGGAAGCGGCACGAATTTGTAGAGTGCCGCAACAAGGAACTGGGCCATGAGATGAAGAAGATCAATTGGGAAAGTGTCATTTTACCCCTGGCCCCTGTTGTAAGCCCCAGGACGAGCACGTAAGATAGCCGTTCGAAGTTCAAGCGCCAGCCACTGCTGCAGCTGCAGAACGGCAAACTGCCAGAAGCAGCTCAATCGGGTCCGCCTATGCACATCATCATCCCCGACGATTACCAGGACTGTGTGCGCTATCTCAGTTGTTTCGAGAAACTGCTTGGCCACAGTGTGCAGGTTTTCAATGACTCTACGAAGGACGTCGCGCAACTGGCCTCGCGGCTCGCCTTGGCTGAGGCCCTGGTACTGACGCGCGAGCGCACGATAATATCGGCTTCTTTGCTTCAACAGCTTCCGCGCCTAAAGCTCGTCAGCCAGACCGGCCGTGCGGGCTCTCACATCGATATCGACGCCTGCACACGATACGGAGTCGTAGTCACCGAAACCCAAAGCACAGGCACGTCAACCGCCGAGCTCACCTGGGCGTTGATCCTCGCGAGCCGACGACATATCGTCGACGAACGGAATCGATTGCGAGACGGCTTGTGGCAAGGGCATCTCGGACAACAACTGAGCGGTTCACGACTGGGCATCTGGGGCTATGGTCGTATAGGCAGGCAAGTCGCCGCCTATGGCAAAGCCTTTGGCATGAACGTTTGGGTGTGGGGAAGTCCTTCATCGCGTTCGCAGGCGGTCGCGGATGGTTTCGACGCGGCTCTGAGTCGCGAGACCTTTTTCGAACAGAGCGATGTGCTTAGCCTGCATCTGCGATTGGCGCCAAGTACCCGGGGACTCGTCACGCGCAGCGATCTGGAACGCATGAAGCCTACCGCGCTTCTTGTAAATACAAGTCGGGCGGAACTGGTGGAGCCCCACGCGCTGGAACATGCGGTACGCCATGGGCGCCCCGGTTTTGCTGCCATTGACGTCTTCGAGAGTGAGCCCGTCCTGGGTGCGCGAGATCCGCTTTTGCACTTGCCTAATGTGCTGTGCACCCCCCATATCGGCTTTGTCGAGCGCAACAACTATGAATCCATGTACGGCCAGGCTTTCGACAACATCCTTTTCTATATACAGGGTCGACGCGACCACCTGCTCAACCCAGAAGCGGCAGAACGTAAACGCTTGCAGCCCGACCGAAGCATTGAGCGCCAGCGGCAATGGTGATAGACTGCTATTTACCAATTGATAAATAAAACGAATCGTTCGCACATTGCCGCGGAGGTAGCACCATGGCCATCAAACGCCTCGACCACTTTTCGGTTCGAACGCTCGACCTCGATGCATCGCTCAGGTTCTACACCGACATCATGGGCTTCACACCAGGATTCAGGCCTCCGTTCAATTTTCCCGGACACTGGTTGTACAACACCGAGCCCTACCCGGAATCCAATGGCGTTGTACATCTGATAGGCATCGATCCCAATGATCCGGAGGGTTTAAAGGATTATCTGGGCGACCGTGATCTCGAATCCATTCGGGGCGGCGGCGCCGTCGATCACATGGCGTTTCTTGCAACCGACGTGAACAACATGCGGGAGCGCCTGAAGAAACATGGCCTTCCTTGGCGCGAACGCGAAGTGCCTTCCCTGGGACTTCTTCAAGTTTTCGTGGAAGATCCGAGCGGCGTCACCATTGAGCTCAATTATCCCGCGTCCGAGAGTCCTGCACAGGATCCAACCCATACGTAAGGGCAGACTCGTGGCGCATTCAGATCAAAGCAGGCGAAAAGCCATCGTGATTGGCGGATCCATGGGCGGCCTGTTTGCCGGCAACCTGCTTCGTCGCGCCGGTTGGAACGTCGACCTGTACGAGAGAGTTCCGGGGCCGCTTTCAGACCGGGGGGCCGGCATCGTCACTCACGATGAACTTCTGCGCGCGCTTGAACTGGCCGGTGCCCGTGTGGATGAGAACCTTGGCGTCAGAATCTTTGAGCGCGTTACTATCGATCGCCAGGGCGGTACAGTGGCCAGCCTGCCCTACGACCAGATTCTTACAGCCTGGAGCCGCCTGCTGCACGTTCTTGAAGAGGCCTTCCCTGCTGACCGATATCATCGCGGCAAAGTTCTCAAACACCTCGAACAGAAGGCTGGCTCAGTCATTGCACACTTCGAGGACGGAACGTGTGACACCGGCGACATCCTGGTTGGCGCCGATGGGATTCGATCGACAACGCGTTCTCAAATCGCGCCGGACCAGCATCCGGTGTATGCGGGCTACGTCGCTTGGCGCGGTCTGGTCGACGAAGATCAGCTAAGCCTTGCGGCCCGCGATAAGCTCATGGAAAGCTTTGCATTTTGCTTGCCGCCTGATGAGCAGATGCTTACCTACCCTGTGGCAGGTAAGCAGAACGCCATCGCCATAGGCTCGCGACGTCTCAACTTCGTGTGGTACCGTCCGGCAGCGTTCGACACGGAATTGAAGCGCTTGCAAACTGATGCGGCGGGTCACTGGCATTCCGAGGGCATCCCGCCGGGAGCAATACGAAACGAGGTTCTGGACGAGCTGCGGTCCTTGGCCACTGCAACGCTTGCACCGGTGTTTGCCGAAGTCGTGCACAAGACGCCTCAGCTGTTCTTCCAACCTATTTTCGATCTTGAAGTCGACAGCATGGTTAGTGGACGAGTGGCGCTATTGGGGGACGCAGCATTCGTCGCTCGCCCGCACTCGGGCATGGGCGTGACCAAGGCCGCCTACGATGCCCTCGAACTTGTGCGCGCGCTCGACTCCCACCCCGACCCGGACCAGGCGCTGAACGTGTATCAGAGTTCACGGAGCAAGTTTGGGAAGACCATCGTCAGGCAAGCGCGAAACATGGGCGCATGCATCCATGTTGGTACCAGCTCCGACCACCAGCGACAGATGGCCCAGCGATATCGCGACCCCGAAACGCTCATGCGTGAGACCGCCGTGTCACTGCAATACCTCGATCTCGATTCAATTGCCTGAGACCGGTTCCAGGGGAAAGCCGGCGTTGAGCGCCTCGCGCAAGTACGCCACCAATAACTGCGACGCCCGCGGCACGTGGGGTGTGTAAGGCCTGATTGCGTATAGCGAATCACCAAAGACGCCTACCGGCCGCCAACTGGGCAGGACCTGTACCAGATCGCCACGCGCCAAAGCTTGCTGAGCCGAAAAATCCGGAAGCACGGTGATACCCAGCCCTTCCTGAGCAGCCTGACGCAGACCTTCGCTATTGTTTACTGCGAATGGTCCACTCACTGGGACCACACAGCTCTGACGGCCGGTCTGTCGCTTGCCGACCGGTTCGAACGTCCACACCGTAGTATTTTGCCGGCGCGGGTAATGTAAACACGCATGCCCAGCCAGTGCAACGGGATCCTCAGGCGATCCATTTTTTTCAAGATAAGCCGGGCTGGCCACGAGTACAGACCGTACACCGCACAAGGCCCAGGCCACATAGTTTTGCGGTGGGGTCGAGGTATGTCGAATCGCCAGATCGAAACCCTCCCCCGCGACCGAACTAAGCTGGTCAGATAGATCCAGCTCGATTCGTATACGGGGGTTGAGCTTCAGAAATTCAGCCAAACGGGGTACGAGTTGTTGCCGAGCCAGTGCGACAGGCGCACTCAAACGCAAGGTACCTTGCGGCGTGATTGCCTGTTCACGCACCGCCTCAAAGCTGTCCGCGATGTGATCGAAGGCGCCGCGAGTGCTTTCGGCCAGTTGCTGCCCCGCTTCGGTCAGGCGGACGCTACGCGTCGTGCGGCGTACAAGGGGCACGCCAGCGGCTTCTTCGAGTTCTGCAATTCGCTGACTCATCGCTGCCTTGCTCACATTCAGGAATGCAGCCGCCCGCGTGAAGCTGCCCTGTTCAGCTAACACGGCCAGCCAGTGCACGTGTGACCAGAGCGCGGTGATTTTTTTGTCGGTCATGCACTGGATTATTCAATATTTTGAACAATGAATCCAGAGTTCTGGACTATCTGGAAGACGTTTACGAACGTAGACTGACCTGCATACTTCAACGACAACACTCTTCACTCATGCAAGCCTATACAGATACCGCCGACGTGGGCCACTTCATCAACGGACAGCCAACTCCCGGCTCTGCGCAGCGGCGTAAAGACGTTTTCAATCCGGCGCTTGGCCACGTGGCGCGGCAGGTCGTCTTGGCTGACCAGAACGATGTCAACCACGCGGTCGAATCGGCAAAACGGGCGTTTCCCGAATGGGCCGATACCTCTCCTCTGCGCCGTGCACGCATCATGTTCAGGTTCCTCAACCTCATGAACGAGCATCGCGACGCCATCGCAGCTATCATCACCGCCGAGCACGGCAAGGTCTTTAGCGACGCACAGGGCGAAGTTTCGCGCGCCATTGACGTCATCGAGTTCGCCTGCGGCATCCCCCAACTCCTTAAGGGCGATTTCACTGACCAGGTAGCCACAGGCATGGACAATTGGACTGTGCGCCAGCCGCTGGGTGTGGTGGCCGGCATCACCCCGTTCAATTTCCCTTGCATGGTTCCATGCTGGATGTTTCCGGTGGCCATTGCAGCGGGCAATTGCTTCGTACTGAAGCCAAGCGAGCGCGACCCTTCCGCATCTCTGTACATGGCCAAGCTGTTTCGCGAGGCCGGTCTGCCGGACGGAGTTCTGAATGTCGTTCAGGGCGACAAAGTGGCCGTAGACGCACTACTGTCCCATCCCGAGGTGAAGGCAGTCAGTTTTGTCGGCTCTACTCCCATTGCTCAGTACATATACGAACAGGCCGCACACTTTGGCAAACGTGTTCAGGCCCTGGGCGGCGCCAAGAATCATCTTGTGGTCATGCCGGATGCCGATCTGGATCAAGCCGTCGACGCCTTGATCGGAGCCGCGTACGGCTCCGCCGGCGAGCGGTGCATGGCTATCTCTGTGGCGGTGCTGGTTGGCAGTGTGGCCGATCAAGTCGTCCCGATGCTCGCTGAACGAACCAAAAAACTGCAAATTCTCAATGGCATGGATCCCAAGGCCGAAATGGGACCCGTTGTCACCCGTGAAGCCCTCGAGCGGATCGAAAACTATATACAGGTAGGCGTAGACGAAGGCGCCAGCCTTGTCGTTGACGGACGCGGATTCGCGGTAAGCGGCCACGAAAGTGGTTTCTTCACCGGCGGCACCTTATTCGACCATGTGACGCCCAACATGCGCATCTATAAAGAAGAAATCTTCGGCCCGGTCTTATCCTGCGTACGTGTCGCCGATTTCGGCGCAGCGGTAGATCTGATCAACGGTCACGATTTCGGAAACGGAGTGTCCTGCTACACCCGCGACGGTCATGTCGCCCGGGAATTCGGGCGCCGAATTCAATGTGGCATGGTCGGCATCAACGTCCCGATTCCTGTTCCAATGGCCTGGCATAGCTTTGGAGGTTGGCAGAAATCCATGTTTGGCGACATGCACATCTACGGCGAAGAAGGTGTGCGTTTTTACACAAAACAAAAGAGCATCATGCAGCGCTGGCCTGAAAGCACCGGGAAAGGGGCCGAGTTTGCCATGCCTGCGCCCAAATGATCCCTAATAATTAATCGATAACTAAAACAAGCCGGAGTGCCCCACGCGATAAAAAAATAGTATTGGATGACGCCGAACCTACTACCTATATTATCGGCTGATCAACAAGGAGACAGGAGACAGCCCCATGGTCCATCGCTACGACGAGAAGAAATTCACGATCGATCTGGTTCACGAAACAGCCAAACGCTGCTGCAACTGGGGCAAGTGGGGGCCGGACGACGAGATCGGTACGCTCAATTACATCACTCCCGAAGACGTCACCGCCGCGGCCCGCCTGGTACGCAAGGGCAGCGTTTTCTCACTGGCCCTGGACTTCGACCGAGAGGGTCCTCAGAAAGGCTTATGGGGTAATCGCTACAACCCCATCCATACCATGCTGGCCACGGGCACAGATGCCGTTGCGGGCAACCAGGACGCCGGTGGCCTGCGTTACGCCGACGACGCGGTTTCCATGCCCCTGCAGTGCGGTACACAATGGGATGGCCTGGGCCATATCTTTTATGGCGAAAAGATGTGGAATGGCTACGATGCCCGACTCGTCGACAGCGACGGAGCTCACAAAAATGGCATCGAAAAAGTCAAGGCCAAGATGGTTGGGCGCGGAGTCTTGCTCGATGTCGCAAGACACATCGGCGTAGAGTCACTTGAAGACGGGCAGGCGATCTCCAGCGCAGACCTCGACGCTACCGCGCGGGCACAGGGCGTCGAGATACGCCGGGGCGACTTCGTCATCGTGCGCACGGGCCATATGGAGCGCTGCAAGACCCAAGGCGACTGGGGTGGCTACGCCGGAGGCGAAGCACCCGGGCTGGCCTTTGAAACCGCCAACTGGATCTACGACAAGAAAATCGCGGCCATCTGCACCGATACCTGGGGCTGCGAGGTGCGTCCGAACGAGACTGACGATTGCACCCAACCCTGGCACTGGGTCGTGATCCCCATGATCGGCATCAGCATGGGCGAGATTTTCTATCTGAAGGATCTTGCCGACGACTGTGCCGCAGACGGTGTGTACGAGTTCTTGTTCACTGCTCCCCCTCTGCCTATTACTCGCGCGGTGGGTTCCCCGCTTAACCCCATCGCCATCAAGTAGAGAGGTCGATCGTGGCACGCATCCTGAAAAACACCATCAGCGCCCAGACCAGTGCCGAGCTCGATGCGCAGGTACGCCAGACCGTCGAAACCATTCTTGCGGATATCGGCGCCAGAGGCGATCAAGCCGTTCGCGCATATTCAGAAAAATTCGACAAATGGTCACCCCCCGCCTTCAAGCTCGAACAAGCTCAAATCAACCAAATTGTTGAATCGGTTGATCCGGCCACGCTTGACGACATTCGATTCGCCCAGGCGCAGATCCGCAACTTCGCCCAGGTACAACGGGCCTCCATGCAGGACGTCCAGATCGAAACACTACCGGGTGTCACGCTAGGGCATAAACACATTCCTGTCAGTTCCGTCGGATGCTATGTCCCAGGGGGCAAGTACCCCATGGTGGCATCGGCCCATATGAGCATCGTGACTGCCAAGGTAGCCGGTGTGCCACGCGTCATCGCCTGCGTGCCTCCCACCGACGGAAACGCGCATCCTGAAACCGTTGCCGCGATGGCTATGGCCGGGGCCGACGAAATCTACATACTCGGTGGAGTGCAAGCCGTCGCAGCCATGGCGCTGGGCACCGAAACCATCCCGCCCGTCGACATGTTGGTAGGACCGGGTAATGCCTATGTTGCTGAAGCCAAACGCCAGCTGTTCGGCCGCGTGGGTATCGATCTATTCGCCGGCCCGACCGAAATTCTGGTCATCGCCGACGAAAGCGCCGAAGTCGGCATGGTGGTCGCCGACCTGTTGGGCCAGGCCGAGCACGGATACACCTCGCCAGCGGCCCTGATCACCACTTCGGAAACGCTGGCTGAAGCAGTGCCCGCCGAAATAGAACGCCAATTGGCCGTATTGCCAACGGCCGACGTCGCTGGCAAGGCGTGGGCCGATTACGGCCAGATCATCCTTGTTGAAAACGAGGCAGAAGCCGTCGTCGAGGCCGATAAGCTCGCCTACGAGCATGTCGAAGTACTCACACGAAACCCACGCTACTTTCTGGAAAACATGCGTCAATACGGCGCCCTTTTCCTGGGACCCGAAACCAATGTGGCCTATGGCGACAAGGTTATAGGCACCAATCACACCCTTCCCACTAAAGGGGCCGCCCGCTACACTGGGGGCCTGTGGGTGGGCAAATTCCTGAAAACCTGTACTTGGCAGGAATGCACCCCCGAAGCCAGCGTAATGATTGGCGAATACTGTTCTCGGCTTTGCGCCATAGAACGGTTCTGGGGTCATAAAGAGCAAGCGGATTACCGCCTGCGCAAGTATGGAAAGACGGCAGACCTGACTCCATGACCTCCGCACACGCCTTCGATCTGCACGGAACAACGGCACTCGTCACGGGTGCTGGCCGGGGGCTGGGCGCCTCCATCGCTCGGGGGCTGGCGGCGGCCGGAGCCTACACCTATGCGCTAAGTCGCAGCCATGCCGAGTTAACTGCACTGACAGAATCAATTGCTTCAGCAGGAGGCCAGGCACAGGCCGTCATATGCGACATTACCGATCCGCAAGCAGTACATGATGTCATCGATGCCGTCGAACACCTGGACGTCGTCGTGAACAACGCAGGCACCAATATTCCGGCTGACTTTGTCGACGTCACGCCCGACCAGCTCGATCAGATGTTGCTGCTGAACGTGCGCGCCCTGTTTCTGACGGCACAATCAGCCACGCGCAAGATGATGAGCAATGGCGGCAAAGGCGGAAGCATCATCAATATTTCGTCGCAAATGGGCCATGTGGGCGCCGCACGGCGCACCGCATACTGCATGACCAAGCACGCGGTTGAAGGTCTGACCAAATCCATGGCCGTGGAGCTGGCTCCACACAATATCCGCGTCAACACGGTCGCTCCGACTTTCGTGCTTACTCCCATGACCGAGGCATTTTTTAAAGAGGCCGACTTTCGCGATTGGGTGATGCAGCGCTTGCCTTTGGGCCGGTTGTTGCCCGCCGATGATGTTGCGGCGGCCGTCTGCTACCTGGCGTCTCCGGCTGCGGCAATGATTACAGGCACAAGCCTCAAACTGGATGGAGGATGGACAGCGCAATGACCGACCCCGCCCCGCTTCCTGAAGAAGCCGCTTCCGTTGTGACGCGCGCGCGCCGCCAGCCGCGTGACCAGCGCCGGGCGCAAATCCTGCGTGAAAGCATTGCATTCTTCTCAGAACACGGGTTCTCCGGATCGACCCACGACCTGGCGCGTCAGATTGGCGTCACGCAACCTCTCCTTTTTCGCTATTTTGATTCCAAGGAAGATCTGTTCGAAGCCATTTTCCAGGCGGTTTTCACAAATCAGTGGCGCGATGAATGGCCCGCCTTGATTTGCGACAGGGGCATACCGCTGCGTGAACGACTCGCGCGGTTTTACCGTTCTTACTTGTCGGTGATCTTCAATCGCGACTGGATGCGTTTGTATATCCATGCCGGTCTGGCCGATGTCCCCATCAATCGACGATTCTTCGAGCTGATCGAAACTCGCATACTGCTGCCCCTGTGCGCCGAGCTGCGCGCCGAATTCCACATGGTGCCGCCCGAGGTCAAGCCCATCACCAATGACGAACTCGATTATGTCTGGATGTTCCACGGCGGCATTTTCTACCACGGGATCAGACGTTGTGCGTTCGGCACATCGGCCGACCACGAGATAAACCCCGAAATGCTGGAAGTATCCATAGACACGTTCGTAGCCGCCGCGCCGCATGCCTTGGCACGGCTTCTTCGACTACCCGAGCAATCGCCCACCCCATAACAACAACAACGAAGTCTGCAGCACCATGTAGTTCAAAACCAAAGGAGACAACATGAAGACAACTAAATTGTGGACTTTCGTCTTGTGCCTGGCTTCGGCATTCGGCATGTCCAGCTCATTGGCCCAGTCTGATCCCATTCGAATCGGCTTGCCGGTTCCTCTGACTGGTCCGTACGGTGCCGAAGCCAAGGACCAGGTAAGAAACGCCGAACTGGCGGTCAAGGAATTCAACGAGGCGGGGGGGCTTGACGGCCGTCTTGCCGAACTGTTGGTACGGGACGATAAGTTGAATCCCGGCGAAGCGGCTAATCGGGCCCTAGATCTTATCGACAAGGACAAGGTCAACTTCATCGTGGGTGGACTGTCCGCGTCGACACAGCTTTCGACCAACAACGTCACAAAACAACGCAAGGTCATTTACATCTCCATCAGCCAATCGGATGCCATCAATGAAGCTGCCGACATGTCACGCTACACCTTTCATGAGGCACTCAACCCGCACATGACCACCCAGGCCGTCGGGCGGCATGTATTCAAGAAGGGAATGCGAATCGCCTTCCTGACCTCCGACTATGCCTACGGGCATGAAATGGCACGGGGCTTTACCCGCGTCGCCGAAGAGGTAGGCGCCGAGATTGTCGGTGAAATTCGCCACCCCCTTGGCACTTCGGACTACTCGGTGTTCTTGCCCCGGTTAGCGGCCATGCGACCGGACGTTCTCGTTTTCAACAATTTCGGACGCGATAACCATGTCTCGATTCAGCAGGCGGGCCAGTTCGGTCTTAAAGACAAGATGCAGTTCGTCACACCCGTTCTTTTGTACACGGCACGCCAGGCCGCCGGAGCCGAGGCATACGAGGGAGTCCTGGGCGCGTCATCATATTACTGGGAGCTTCAAAGCCAATTCGACACGGCGAAGAACCTGAACGAAATGTACAAGAAGCAGTACGACGGCTACCCCTCTGATTACGGAGCGCTGGCGTACGGTGCCGTGAAGTCTCTGCTGATGGCGGTCAAGGAGGCCGGCACGACCGACACCGAGAAGGTTGTGGATGCACTCGAGTCGCTCAAGTATGACACCTATAAAGGGCCGGAGTACTACCGTAAATGCGACCACCAAGCCGTTCAATCCGTACTGATCATCGAATCCAAGAAGGCACCCGCCGACAACCCGGACGACATCTTCAAAATTGTGGACGTCGTTGCGCCAACCGAAGACATCTTGCGCAGCTGCGAAGAGCTTGGATTCAAGTAGCAATACAGCCGTGCTTTCGCGGCGGGGCGAAAGCACGGCTTCATGACAGGATAACGGAGACACCATGGATGCATTCATGCTCCAGCTGCTTGGCCTGCAGCTATTTACCGGACTGGCTCTTGGCGCAATTTATGTCCTGATGGCGGTCGGGCTATCGCTTATTTTCGGGATGTTGACGGTCGTCAACTTTGCACACGGCGCCTTTTTCATGGTTGGCGCATATGTCGGCTATTTTCTGTATCAGTATTTCCCCAACTTCTGGGTATGCCTGATTGCAGTCCCCTTGCTAACGGGCGTGGTGGGCATAGTGGTCGAACGTTATCTGGTGCGTCCACTTTACGGTCGCGGCATCGACTACCCGCTGTTGCTTACCTTTGGCCTGGGTTACGTCATGGTCGAAGTCATACGCATCATCTTTGGCAAACAAGGTCTGCCAGTAGGAACCCCTGACGCTTTGCAAGGCGCCGTCAACCTGTTCGTTGGCCCATTCCCCTTGTACCGCTTGTTTGTGATTGCGGTCACTGTACTGGTCTTGCTTGCGTTGTGGCTGTTTATAGAACGCACATCGTTCGGATTGATTATCCGTGCCGGCGCCAGAGACCCGATGATCGTTCGAGTCCTGGGCGTGGATATCTCGCGCATCTGGCTTATTGTGTTTGCGATTGGAACCGGAATTGCGGGCCTTGCGGGTTACCTTTCGGCGCCGCTTCAAGGCATCGCCCCCGAAATGGGCACCAACGTACTGATCGTTGCCTTCGTCGTGACTGTTGTCGGAGGAATGGGGTCGCTGACCGGGGCGATCGTGGCCGGCCTTCTGGTGGGCATCGTGGAAAGCATGGCGGCATTCTTTTATCCGGAGGCGGCCAAGGTTTCGATGTTCATCATCATGGCCCTTGTGCTTTTGATCCGACCGATGGGCCTGTTTGGCCGCGCCGGCTTAATGAGCTGAACCCATGAATACTCACACTCGCACCATGACAATCGACCAAACCAAAGCGCCTTCGATGTTGGAAACCATTCGACGACATCGGGTGCTGGCCACCGTACTGTTCCTGGCCGCTTTGCCCTGGCTCACCCCCAACTATTCGGTGGCCGCGCACATCCTCATATTCGGCCTGTACGCCTTGGGCTATAACCTCATTTTTGGCTACATGGGCATGCTTTCTTTCGGGCACTCGGCATTTTTGGGGGTAGGCGCCTACGCGGCAGGCATTCTCATCGCTCAACATTCCGTTACGTGGTGGTTGGCCGTACCCGCCGCCATCGTTATCTCGGCCTTGGCGGCACTGGCCATCGGGGCGCTCGCCATCCGCACCCGAGGCATTTATTTTGCGATGGTGACACTCGCCCTGTCGCAGTGCGTGTATTTCATCATTTACCAGATGCCCGCCTCGGGGGGCGAGAACGGACTGCGCGGCGTCAACGTGCCGGAGATCAACCTGTTTGGCCTGACCATCGATGTCCTGAATCCCATCAACAAGTACTACTTCTTCTTTTGCTTTGTCGCAGTCGCGCTGTGGATCATCTCGCGCATACTGGCATCGCCATTTGGTCATGCGATCCGTGCCATTCGCGAAAATGAGACTCGCACCCGCGCCTGTGGCTTCAACGTTGAAAACACCAAACTCATTACCTTTGTGTTGTCGGGGGCGTTTTGTGGGCTCGCAGGGGCTCTGTACGGCATCAACCTTTCCAGCGTGGCCATCGAGACGCTTCACTACGAAACCTCTGGCCTTGTCGTCATGATCTGCCTTCTGGGTGGTATGGGCACGTTCTTTGGCCCCATCGTGGGTGCGTTGCTTTTCCTTCTGGTTCAAGATGTGTTCTCGATATGGACCGAGCACTGGCAGTTATATGTTGGCGCCATCTTCATTTTCTTCGTCTTGTTCTTCCCGAAGGGTGTCTGGGGAACCGTTCTGGAGAAGCTCCATGTCGACTGACATCATCATCGAAACGCACAACGTCACGCGACGCTTTGGGGCGTTTACGGCCCTGAAGGACGTGTCGATTCAATTTGAACGCGGCAAGCTCACGTCCATCATCGGACCGAATGGAGCCGGGAAAAGCACGTATTTCAATGTGCTCTCCGGAGCGTTTCCGCCTTCCGAAGGAAAGGTGATGTTCGAAGGCAAGGATCTCTCGGGCCTGAAACCCCATCAGTTTTCGCATGCCGGCATTTCCAAGTCCTTTCAGATCACCAACATCTTTCCCAACTTCACCACCTTGCAAAATGTCGAGATCGCGCTGCAAGCGCAGGTGTCCCGCTACAACTTGTGGCGCCATCAAAGCAGCCTGCAGCTCGAGGGCAAGGCAATGGATCTATTGCGTACTGTCGGAATGGAGACACACGCGCGGCGCTTGGCACGCGAGTTGGCGCACGGCCAGCAACGTGCACTGGAAATCGCCATTGCACTGGCCTCGGATCCCAAGCTTCTTCTTATGGATGAGCCCACAGCCGGCATGAGCCCAGAAGAAACTCGCGCAATGATGGACCTGATCGTGCAGGTGGCATCCACGCGCACTGTCATTCTGGTAGAACACAAAATGAAAATGATCATGGGTATCAGTGACCGAGTCATCGTCCTGCACCACGGAGAATTTCTCGCCTCGGGTACGCCTGACGAGATCCGACGCAACGAAGAGGTCAAACGCGTTTATCTTGGCCAACACTAGGGGCAAGGCAATGTTATCGATCGAAAACCTCAATGCCTGGTACGCGTCGAGTCACATCCTTCAGGATGTCGAGCTTCAGGTGAATACGGGTGAAGTCGTGGCCCTGCTTGGCCGTAACGGGGCGGGCAAGACCACCACTCTGAAAAGCATCATGGGGCTTCTGGACCGCACAACCGGTCGAATCATCTTTAAGGGTCAAGACCTTATCGACGAACCGGCGCACGCCCGCTTTGCCAAAGGACTGGCCTATGTGCCAGAAGAACGGCGGATTGTGCAGGGGCTGACCGTACTTGAAAACATCCGCTTGGGAATCGTCGCCTCGCCTCTCAAATCTCGCGAAAACGAAATCATTGAACAGATTGCCCAAACGTTTCCACGACTCAAGGAAAGACTGAATCAAAACGCAGTGACCATGTCTGGAGGCGAGCAACAAATGCTGGCCATTGCACGAGCCATCGCCGCCGAGCCGGACATGATTCTGCTGGATGAGCCTTCTGAGGGCATCATGCCGATTTTGGTCGACGAGATGTTCGAACTTTTTTCTCAGTTGAAAAAAGACGGAAAGACCCTATTGCTGGTCGAGCAGAATGTCGAGCTTGCGCTGGAAATCGCTGATCGTGTGTACATTCTTGACCAGGGAGAAGTGGTTTATTCCAGCAGCGCCCGCGCTCTGCTGGACGACCCCGAAATGCAGGAAAGGTACTGCGCGGTATAAGGTGCCGCGCACTTAGCGCGTGTAGCACCTTACACCACACCCAGCGCCTGTAATACTTTTTCAGGGGTTATGGGCTGAGACGTTACCCGTACCCCGAACGGCAATAACGCATCATTGATAGCGTTCATGACTGCTCCCGGAGGCCCCGCAGTACCGGCTTCTCCCGCCCCCTTCGCGCCCAGGTCTGAGGTTTTCGTTGGGGTCTCGACATGGGCCACATGAATGTCAGGCATTTCAAACGCCATGGGCACCAGGTAGTCGGCCATCGAACCGTTGCGTAACAAGCCGTTTTCGTCGTACAGACATTCTTCGAGCATGACGCCACCGATACCTTGCACAATGGCGCCTCGAATTTGTTCATCGACCAGCTTTGGATTGATGACGCGGCCACAATCCTCGACGCACCAGTGATCCAACAGCTTCACGAAGCCAGTCTCGACATCGACCTCGACATAAGACGCCTGCACACCGTTGGTAAAGGTGAACGGAAAGCCGCGCTGCGCGGCATGTCGGGTCACCATGAGCTCCGGACGCGCATTGTTGGGCAGGATGTCGGGCCGGAAATAAGCCTGCCGCGCGACCTCGGCCAGTGGCATTATGTGCTCGCGAGTGTTCATGTCGACCAGATAGCCCTCGGCAACATCGAGCTCTGACGCTGGCCGCTTGACGACAAAGGCTGCAAATTCCCGGATATTTGTGCGCAAGGCGCGACCGGCCTGCAAAACGGCTTCCCCACCAATGCCGGCGCCCCGAGACGCCCAGGTTCCTCCGCCATACGGGGTGGCTTCGGTGTCACCCGTCACGACCTTGATCTGCTCGATGTTCACCCCAATGGCATCGGCGGCAATCTGAGCGAATATTGTCTCGGTACCTTGCCCTTGCTCACCTACCCCCACGTGGCACGTGACGACTCCAGTCGGTTCCAAACGCACCGAGGCGCCATCCAGCGCCGATATGCGTGCCCCGCCCACCCCATAGAACGCGGCGCTGGGGTTGGTGAGCTCGACAAGCACAGCGAAGCCGATTCCACGATAGATGTTCTTCTTGCGCAGCTCGGCTTGTTCACGCCGCAAGGCCTGATAGTTCATGAGCTCTGCGATCTTTGCCAACGACTTTTCATGCGAAAGTCCCTCGATCTTTATGCCAGACGCACCCACGCACGGATAGGAATCGTCGCGCATGACATTCTTCAGGCGCATCTCGAGCGGATCGATGCCGAGGCGATGCGCGGCGTATTCCACAATGCCTTCTGTGGCTCCGCAGGCAATTGGGTGACCCACGCCGCGATATTGGCTGGTCGGCGACTTGTTCTGAAACACCACGTCGAGTCGAGCTCGATAATACTTATGTTTGTATGGCCCCCCCGCAATGCTCAACACTTGGTTTCCTTCGATCGCGCTGGTGCGGGGGTAAACGGAATAAGGGCCTATACCGGTAAGGTCGTCAAACTCGAACGCCACGATTTCTCCGCCCGACTTTACCCCGACACGTGCCTTGACCACGTGCTCGCGAGCATGGATATCGCTGGTGAATGATTCCAGCCGGTCTGCAACGAACTTGACTGGTCGCTTGAGCAGAATAGATAAGGCGACCGTAGCGAAGTCATCCGGGTAGGAGTGCACCTTGAGTCCAAATGCCCCACCTACGTCTCGACATATCACCCGGACTGAATTTTCGGGCAAATCAAAATGACGCGCGTAGAGATCCTGCATCATGTGCGGTGCCTGATGCGATTGATACACCGTGAGTTTGTTCTCGGAAGGCTGGTAATCCGCCAGGACGGATCGCGGTTCCATCGTGACGCCTGTCACCCTGCCGAACCGATATGTCTCTTCGACAACCAGGTCGGCTTCTTCCATGGCCTGATCGACGCCCCCGGTGTCGATGGTCTTGGTGAAACACAGGTTGTCGCCAAGTTCGGGATGTATGACTGGCGTTTCCGGGGCCAGCGCTGTTTCCATATTGTCGACGACCGGCAGCTCTTCCCATTCGACGTCGACAAGGGGGATGGCGTCTTCTGCCTGATGCCGTGTCTGTGCCACTACGGCCAGCACTGGCTCACCCTGCCAGCACGCGCGATCCAGAGCCAGCGGATACTCAGGCGGTGATCTCATTCCTTCGAGGTGAGCCAGGGTCGCTACCCAAGGGGTACATATGCTGGCGATTTCGGGGCCTGCCACGATCGCCACCACGCCGGGCATGGCTTTGGCGCGCGAAGTATCGACAATCTTGAAGCGAGCATGCGCATAGGGGCTACGCAGATAGACGACATGAACCAGGCGTGGCAACGTAATATCGTCCACGAAACATCCCCGCCCTTCAAGGTGGCGGCGCATGTTGGGACGATTGACAGATGCACCCACGTATTGGTGTTTGTCGTCCTTGACGACCTTGGGCGGTTCTTCCTTGACGATGGTGTTCATGTCGAATCCCCTATCAGGCCTGAGCAGCGGCAGGCTTGCGATGCAATTCCAGAACTTCACAAACAGCGTCGACGATGGCGTGATAGCCCGTGCATCGACAATAGTTGCCCGAGATATATTCCCGCACCTGCTCACGGGTAGCATCCGGCTTTTCACGCAGCAGAGCCGCGGCGGTCAAAAGCATGCCGGGCGTACAAAATCCGCATTGCGCCGCATTGTTGTCGTGGAACGCGCGTTGCAGTTCGCGGAGCTCTCCAGTGTCACTGATGCCGTCGATGGTGTCGACATCGTGCCCGTCGGCTTGCACGGCCAGGTAGAGGCATCCCCGAATAATCTCGCCGTCCAGACGGACAGTGCACGCGCCACATACGCCATGTTCGCAGCTGACGCGTGCAGTCTTAAGTTCGAGTTCGTCGCGCAGGAAGTCAACCAGATGCATGCGGGGTTCAACGAAATAGCTGCCTTCAACCCCGTTGATACGAACGCGGATTTGGATGGGCGTGGTCATTTTGCTTTCTCCTTGCTTGCCTTAGTTGCGCTCGGTCAGCTTGCGCAAGGCTCTGCCCAGCAGTACTCCGGCCAGATGCATCTTGGTTGGGGCGCTGTTGTAAACGTCGGCGGAGGGCTGAAGACCTGTGTCAAGCAGCTGCTTTGCGTGCCGAATCAATTCGTCGTCGAGCGTGTTGCCATGAATGCAATGTTCAACATCCAGCGCCCTGACCGGGGTGCTGTCCATGCCCAGAAACACGATGCGAGGGTCGTGAAGCACGGCGTTGTGTACCTGGGCAGCCATGGCAACACCAACGATCGCATAGTCGCCATGGCGACGCGCGAGCTCCAGGAAAACCTGTCGGCGCCCGTTCGCCAACGGTATTTCGCAGCCAAGCAGCAATTCATTTTCGGAAAGCTGTGTGGTGTACAGGTCCAGAAAGAATTCCGATGCCGGCACGGTTCGTGATCCAGCGGGCCCGGCGATGTGCATGACGGCGTCCAGAGCCAGCACACAGGCGGGCCATTCGGCAGCCGGATCGGCGAATGCCAGCGATCCGCCGAACGTACCCTGATTGCGAATAGCGCGATGCGCCACATGAGGTGCAGCTTGTGCCAGTAAAGGCGCATGCTGCGCCACCACAGGCGAATCTTCGACCTGACTATGGCGGGTCATGGCACCGATCCACAGGCAATCTGCCCGCAACTCTATGCCGCGAAGCGCGTCGATCTCGTTGATGTCGATGAGCATGCCCGGTTCTGACAAACGCATGTTCAACGTGGCCATGAGCGTCTGGCCACCGGCCAGAATTCGCGCATCGTCGCCATGTTCATTCAACAGCGTCAACACTTCGTCGACAGAATGCGGTCGTACATAACTGAAAGAGGGGGCTTTCATTGCGGCTCCTGCTTGCGTCGAGGACGCTGGAAGATGCAGATGCAACTACCCAATCAGACTACTCAGGGCAGCCAGCGACCAACCAGCAAAGTAAAGAAAACGCCAAGGCAAAACCAAAAAGCGCGATACAGCTCGGGGCGCCACCCGTTATAACGACTTACATCAGCAGAGTGTTTTTCTGCGGATGTGCGAGAGAAGGCGGGGACCGCAATCGGCGGGGCGGCTTCGCTCTGCGCGGGTTTCGAGTTCAGGGGTGGCGGAGAGCTAACGGGACTGGGCTGCATGGCCTCATCTGCTTCAGCGTTTGGGGAAGCCTTGGCCCACTGAGCGTCTTCAGACACCACCGACTGGAATGCACTGAAGAATCCGTCGGACATCTTGCGGGCAGAGGACTCGATCAGGCGCCCACCAATTTGCCCCAGCTTGCCGCCGACAGAGGCCTTGGCAGCGTAATCGAGCAGGGTCTGGGCAGCGCCCTGCTCTGCCAGCGAAATCTTTGCGCCCCCTTTGGCGAAACCTGCAGCGCCGGTGCCTTCAAAGACCAATGAACACGTTTCCGGGGCATGAATATCTTCGAGGCTGAGCGTACCGGCGAACCTGGACCGTACAGGCCCCATCTTGACCATCATGCGCACTTGAAGCTGACTGTCGGAAACGCGGGTGATCTCTTCGCAGCCCGGAATGCACCGCACCAGAACTTCGGGATCGTTAAGCGCGTTCCACACCGTCTGGCGATTGGCGCTGATCAATTGCTGACCAAGTAGCTCCATGCTTGTCTCACTTTATGCGGGGTGCACCGGACTGGATTGCTCACGGCTACCGTTTATGTTTGTGTTATTGTTGACCACATGGTAAACAATGTCAACAAACAAAATAAAGATTTTTGCGCGCACGCTATTATTCAGCCTTTACCTTTACCTGCACCCATGACAACTGACCGCAAGTCCACCACTTCTACGGCCAAGTCTGCGAAAAAGCCCATCGGCACGCGCCGGCGCCTGAGCGCGCAGGAACGGGAGCAGCAAATCCTGGACAGCGCCATCGCTTTCTTTTCGAAGCGGGGGCTCGAAGGCCAGACTCGTGACTTGGCCCGCGAAATCGGTATTACCCACCCGCTTCTGTATCACTACTTTCCAACCAAGAAAGCATTGATAGAACGCGTTTACCAAGAGGTTTATCTGGGCCGCTGGAAGCCACAATGGGAACAATGGCTTGATAACGACAGCCTGGCGCTGGAGCAAAAACTGAATCTTTTCTATCAGGACTATGCGTCGACCGTCCTGACCCCCGAATGGGTACGTATCCTGATTTTCTCAGGCCTTAGCGACGGCTATATTCCGGACAAATATCTGGAAATGCTCAAGACCAAGCTATTTCCGCGCATAGTGCGCGAAACGCGCCGGCACTTGGGTCTGGACGACAGTGCCCCCATCACCGAACGCGAACTTCAGCTGGTGTGGGGGCTGCATGGCGGGATCTTTTATTTGGGGGTTCAGCAGTGGGTATACCAGCTGCCCACGCCCAAAGACTTGGGCCCCATCATCGCCGACCGGGTCGTGGCGTACATCGCGGGCGCGCGCGCCTTGTTTCAGACAGCCGATGCTTCTTTGAGCACGGATGCGAACGCCTTGGCGACACGATCGACGTTCTGATCATTAAGCCCTGCTATGCAGATACGGCCCGACTCGATGATGTAAACGCCGTGTGCCTGTATGAGCCTGTCCATGTGCGCGGCTAAAGCGGGGGCGTAACTGAACATGCCGCTTTGAGCCAGCAGAAAGCTCCAGTCGTAATCCGGGTGATGCTGCACCAGACCATCGTACAAGCGTCCGCGCATGGCATGAATGCGTTCACGCATCTCCGTGACTTCGGATTCCCACATGGCTCGCAGAACGGGATCGAGCAATACGGTCTCGACCAGATGACCACCGTGAGCGGGCGGAGTGGAATAGTTGCGACGCACGGCCTGTTGCATCTGGCCTAGTGCGCGAGAGGCTTCGTCGGCGTTTGCACACACCATGCTGAGTCCTCCGCATCGCTCACCGTACAGAGAAAAGATCTTGGAATACGAGTTGGCCACCAGGAAGGCAACGTCGGCCGCAGCCAATGCGCGCACCAGATAAGCGTCGCGCTCAAACCCTTCGCCGAGCCCTTGATAGGCCATGTCCAGAAAAGCGATAAGACGGCGCTCGACCACGATGCCTACGATCTCGTCCCACTGCTCGGTACTGAGTTCGGCGCCGGTCGGGTTGTGGCAACAGGGATGCAACAACACAATGGTCTGCGCCGGCAGCTTGCGCAGCGACTCGGCCATGGCGACAAAATCCAGACGCTGCGTGACGGGATCAAAGTACGGATAGGTATCGACCTGAAAGCCCGAACCCTCGAAAATAGCGCGATGGTTGTCCCACGTGGGGGAGCTGATGCGAACGGTGGCGTCGGGAAAGAATCGCCGCAAGACATCGGCGCCCACCTTCAGCGCACCCGATCCGCCGAGAGTCTGAATCGTGGCGACTCGTCCATCGCGAACGGCGTCGGAGTCGGTGCCGAACACCACGCCCTGAGTCGCCCGGCAATATGGAGGGCTACCGCTCATGGGCAAGTAGACACACGGGTCGGTCGAGGCATTTACCACCTCGGCGGCTTTCTGCACCGACGGAAGTCGGGGAATGCGCCCCTGATCATCGTAATACAAGCCGATGCTCAGATTCACCTTGTCGGGGCGAGGGTCATCACGGTAAGCAAGCTGCAACGAAAGAATGGGATCGCCTGCGTAGGCCGAAAGAATACTGAACAAGGTTCTTCCTTGAGCCGGCCCCGAAGCATGCCAATACGCTACAGGACGCCGACAGTGCGTTAAAGACAAACGTCATATTCTAACCTTGCCGCCCTGTTATGCTTGGCGACTTCCCCAATAATTTTCGTTGTCATGGATTCCCTTACGCAAGCTGCGCTGGGTGCCGGTATCTGCGGCGCCATGTTGGGCCGATATCACGGACGCAAAGCGGTTGTTGCCGGAGCCCTTTTGGGCACGCTACCGGATCTGGATGTGGTCATCCAGTACGCCGACCCCGTCTCGGCCATGATCCATCACCGCGGATTTTCTCATTCCCTGCTAGTGCTTACAGCGCTTTCTTTGGTTTTGACGATGCTGATGCGCCGATGGCGCCCATCGCCTCAATACGGAGCGCAGCGCTTGTTCTGGACCATCTGGCTTGTGCTCATTACGCATCCGCTGCTTGATGCCTTTACGGCTTACGGGACCCAGCTGATGTGGCCGATGCGCCCCACCCCCACGGCTTGGTCCTCTCTATTCATCATTGACCCGTTCTTTACCACGCCGCTGACCTTGGCGGTTCTGATTGCGCTGATCGCAGGACCCGGCCCGCGAACCCTACGTGCCATGCGTTGGACGCTGGGGTGGTGCTGCATTTATATCGCAGCGTCCATCGTCTTCAAGTCCATCGTTGAGTCGCGGGTTCGGGAAGCGCTTGAGGGGGATGGTGTTCATGTACAAGCCATGTTCTCGACTCCGCAACCATTCAACATTCTGCTCTGGAGGGTGGTCGCACGCGGCCCCGACGACCACTACTATGAGTCCACGACCAGCGTGTTGGACAATCACCCTCCGCACTGGTTGCAGCAACCTCTTAATAACCACCTGCTGGCTTCGATACCACCCTCCTATCAGCTTGACGGGCTGCGATGGTTTTCGGGTGATTGGCTGCGCTACGACGATATACAAGGTCATCTGGTCGTGTCTGATTTGCGCATGGGTCTGGGCGCAGGGTTTTACTCGTTCCGATTCCTGTTCGGCCGGCGAGCTTCCTCCTCCGACAACTGGACTCTTGAGCCGCCGGAGTTTTGGCCGGGAGAACGTGGCCTCTCTGAACTCAAGGCCGTGCTCAATCGAGTATGGTCCGCAACGCCGGCGTTGCCTCAGGCAGACTGGGCGCAACGCATGACCCAGCTCCCCGCTTCAATCGCCTCCGACCAGTAAACCAACTATCTGCACGATTCTGATAGTGCATGCACAAATCCGATAGCCGCAACAGTGCCCTGGGCTTTACCTTCTACACATAAGAACCCATAACTGGCGCCGCTGGGCGCACGATCGGAGACTGGTAATGCACACCCATCCATTCCTGCAAAAAGATCAATTCCTACTGGGCACCTTTGCCAGCAACTGCTCGGGCGGCATGACCGTGTCGAAGTTGCCGGGACGCTGGCCCGCAGACTGGGAAAGTAATCTGAAGCTGGGCAAACTACTGGACGACGCCGGCATTGATTTCATGCTGCCTATTGCCCGCTGGATCGGCTACGGCGGCGAAACGGACTTCCATGGCTACGTGTTGGAAACGATTACCTGGGCCACTGCGCTTTTGGCTCACACCAAGCAGATCACCGTTTTCGGCACCGTCCACACCACGGCCAATCATCCTGTGATCGTGGCCAAGCAGTTGGCAACCATTGCACAGATGAGCGGTAATCGCGTCGGCTTGAACGTAGTGGCCGGCTGGAATAAGCCTGAATACGAAGCGCTTGGGCTGACCCTGCCCGATGACCACGAAACACGCTACGGATACGCGCAGGAATGGTTCGACATCATTCAGAAGCTGTGGACTCACGACGGCCCGTTCGATTGGGAAGGAAAGTATTTCCAGTTGAAGCGAACTTACGGCTACCCTCAACCCACGAGCCTGCCACCGATTTTCAACGCGGCCGGCTCCGGTCTGGGCCGCGAGTTCGCGTCGCGCAACGCCAACTTCCTGTTCACTCCTGCCATCGACTTGGAGCGCTCAAAGCAGGAAGTGGCCGATCTGAAAAAGCAAGCCACCGACATTGGTCGTAACGTAGGTGTGCTGACCTTCTCCCATGTCATTTGTCGCCCCACACAAGCCGAAGCCGAAGAGGGCTGGCAGAGCCTGCAGGACAATGCTGACTGGGCGGCGGTCGATAATTTGATCCGCCTGCAATTCGCCCACGCACAGTCATTCCCTCACGACCTGCTGGCGCTTATACGTGAAAGATTCGCCGCCGGCCACGGGGGCTTTCCGTTAGTGGGAACACCTGAACAAGTCGCCGAAGGAATTATTCAACTGCATGAAACGGGCTTCAGCGGCACCACGTTGTCGTTCTTTCATTACGCGGATGAATTCCCGTATTTTCGCGACAACGTACTCCCCATTCTTGAAAAGCGCGGCATTCGCAAGAAGCTGTCATGAATATGAATGACGCCTTGAATCTGGCCTTTCGGCAGGCCATGCGCCAGATGGCTGGTGGCGTGTGCGTCATCACTGCCAACGACGGCGAAAACCGTACTGGACTGACGGCCACCTCGGTGGTGTCAGTCTCGATGAATCCGCCCGAGCTGCTTATTTCGGTCAATCGCTCGTCCTCGTCGTGGCCAGTTTTGGAGAAAGCCGGAAGCTTTGGCGTTAATGTATTGAGCCGCGCTCAACAGAACGTTGCGGAAAACTTCTCAGGCCGAACCGGCCTGAAAGGTCCTGACCGTTACATTGACGATGATTGGCTGCAGACAGCTCAAGGGGTGTGGCTGTCCCGCAATGCCCTGGCGGCATTCGCCTGCCAGACAGAGAAAGTCATTTTCCACCGCGAGCACGCCTTGATAGTCGGCGCGGTCACCTTCATAGACCTTGGCGCACAATCCGCCCCGCTCGCGTACTGGCAAGGAAGCTATGGCACCTTTGCAGCCAGCGCCGAGACTTGACACCCAGGAAAACCCCCGCAGTCGACGGAAAGGTTTGGCGATACACTAAATACTTTCCTTCCCAAAAAAGCGTCGCTGCACGCACTTTGAGCATGCTTCGCCCACGCTAAGGCAATGCCTATGCCTACGGCCTCCTCCTCTCATTCGCGCGGCCCGATGTTCAACCGCTTCTCCCGCTTCGCCTCTCGCGACGCCGACGAGGTGCGTTACGAGGTCAGCCAGATATTCTGCGATCACGACCTGCGAGTAGTCGGGAAAAGACAGTCGTTGAACACCGAACTACGTTTCCGTCGCGGCAAGAAAGCCAGCTACGGGCGCATGCTGTACGGTGCCACGGTCGACATCGAACCAGGCAAGCTGAACGATTTCTATCTGATCCAACTGCCGATTTCGGGCCAGGAAAGCATACATTGCGGCTCGCAGTCGGTACAGTCCGACCCCTATATGGGGACTATTATCAGCCCGGCACTCGAATTTCGCATGCGGCACGAACGCAGCGCCGAGAAGCTCTTTATTCGCGTCGAGCGTGCTGCCCTCGAACAGCTCTACGCGCAGTACCATGGTCGTAGCCCGCGTGGCGCATTGAATTTCCAGCCGGCCATCCCCTTTAATGTGGCGGCCACGCAGTCGCTGAAGCGCTTATTCGAGTGGCAGCTTAACGAGGCATCCGAGGGTACCCTGTTCGACCAGCCGCTTATAGCAGCTCAGTTTGAAGAGACGCTCATGCTCGCACTGCTCAGCACCCTGCCACACAATCAGGCGCCACACTCGTCTCGCGAACTGTCCGTGGCACCAGGCTTTGTCAGAAGGGCCGAGGCCTTTATCGAACATAATGCGCAGCTGCCTTTGACTGCAGGCGATATCGCCGACCACGTCGGCATCAGTATTCGCAGCCTCTTCGCCGGTTACCGCAAGTACCGCGACACGTCGCCCATGCAGCACCTCAAAGAGGTGCGGCTAAACGGGGCAAAAGCACAACTCTCCCAACCGGCACCCGACACTACCGTGACGCAGGTCGCTTTGGCTTGGGGGTTTGGACATCTAGGCCAGTTCGCCGCAGCGTACGAACAGCGCTTTGGTGAACTGCCGTCGACAACTCTGCGCCGCTACAAAGCTTGAGAGTCAGCGGCGATATTTCATGAGCCGTCCGCGGTACCCGCGACGGCCACTGAGTTTGCAATTCTCGTCCACCAGGCGCTCGTCCTTGAACAACTTGAATCCATGGGCTGCCATATATCGATTAAAAGCCGGTCGATAGCCTCGGTTCTGGTCGACAATCCAGACTTCGGCCTCGGGCTTGGCATGCTGACTGATAAAAGCCGACAAGGCCGCCGGCATGTCACGTTCGTATAACAGGTCACTGCCAATGATCAAATCGTATCGACCAGTAAGAACCGGGCGGCCGACCTCTTCTTCGGTCAATGGCTTTTCCAAACCCCACTGTCCGTGACGGTACGTGAGAGATGAGCACAGCGAATTGAGTCGCAGGTTTTCTCGCAGGAATTTCTCGGCAAGGGGATGACAATCGCTGGCAGTAACACGCGCCCCTCGACGGTGACCCACCAGACTGGCCAAACCCAGTCCACAACCGACTTCAAGCACTTTTTCGTCGGGGCAAACTCGCCGCTTTGCGAAGCGCGCTGCCAAATGTATTGCCGAAGGCCAAAGCAAGCCGAATAACGGCCATACCGCCGGACCAATTCCCAGACGCAAGGCTTCATGGTCAGGGTCGTAATATTGTTGCCGATCACGTAAGGATTCGATTAGTAACTTTTCATCACTATTTATTTCAATTTCTTCTTTTTTAGTGAGAAATCCAGGGCTCGCGCCGCCGGTCAACATGAAGTTATGCTCCTTCAAAATTTAGGAATCATGAGTATGGCTCATATAACCCCAGAAGGCCAATCACTGAAAGTGTTACTGTCACTCACGGTTTCACATTAAATGCGACACTAGCGCCAGATCGGGCGATATACTCGCGCGCCAAAACACAAAAATAAGTTGCCAGAGCTTTCTTCAATGCTGTCCAGTAGCTACGACGCCGTTCTGGTCGTCTCTTCATTCATTGTTGCCATCCTCGCGTCTTACACCGCGGTCAGCATGGCCACCCAAATCAGCAGGACCCGCGGCAAGGCCATGATCTTGTGGCTCGCCGGAGGCGGCTTCGCAATGGGACTTGGCATCTGGTCCATGCACTTCATCGGCATGTTGGCCTTCAGCTTACCCATCGAGCTTGGTTACGATCCGTGGCTCACGTTCCTCTCACTGCTTGTCGCGATCGCTTCTTCGTCGTTCGCACTATGGCTCGCATGTCGCCGAAGGCTGACAGTGCGCAGACTATGCTTTGGTGCCCTCGTCATGGGGGTGGGCGTGGCCGGCATGCATTATCTGGGCATGGAAGCCATGATGATGCTGCCCCGGATTGTTTACGATCCGCTGTGGTTTGGCCTTTCGGTGGTCATTGCCATCACCGCCTCCGGCGCTGCCCTATGGATCACCGCGTTCTTAAGTCGTGATCCCACTCATCGCACCGCCTTGAAGGTAATCGCCGCCATTGCAATGGGTTGCGCCATTGTCGGCATGCATTACAGCGGCATGGAAGCCGCGCGATTTCCGATAGGAAGCATCTGCGGCGCGGCCAATGTCGGCGTTGACACGCAATGGCTGTCCGTCATTGTCGCCATGGTGACCCTCGCAGTATTGGCCATTGCCCTGATTGTTTCCATTCTCGACAGCCGCCACGTCTCGGAAACCGGGCAGCTCAATCAATCGCTGCACCAGGCCAACAAGGCGCTGGAGCATATGGCGCTGCATGACACACTGACGCGCCTGCCCAATCGAGCCCTGCTCGCTGATCGAATCGAGCAAACCATAGAGACCGCCCAACGCAACTCGAGCCGATTCACAGTGCTGTTCATGGATCTTGATGGCTTCAAGGCCGTCAATGACGCATACGGGCACGTGGTAGGTGACCTGCTGCTAGTCGAATGCGCCCAACGTATTCGGGCTGCCGTTCACCCCGAAGACACGGTGGCAAGGTTTGGCGGCGATGAATTTGTCGTGTTGAGTCAGCTGGGCGATGCCGAAGACATCGCCACGCTCGCCAGCCAAATTGTGGAAATCGTGTCGCAGCCGTACTCAGTGCGTGATTACGAACTTCGACTCTCGACCAGCATTGGCATCGCCATCTATCCTGAAGATGGGCAGGATTCGCATTCCTTGCTCGTCAACGCCGATGCGGCCATGTATTACCGCAAGGACATGGGGCGCAACGGCTATTCTTTCTTCGACCCTTCGATGAACGCCAATGCCGAGGAACATCTTCGGCTGGTTCAGGAACTGCGTCTGGCAATCGAGCGCAACGAATTGGTACTGCACTACCAGCCGAAATTCGACGACCCGGCGGGCCCCGTGATAGGTGCCGAAGCCTTGGTTCGCTGGCAACACCCTCAGCGCGGGCTTATCATGCCCGACCAGTTTGTACCCACTGCCGAAAAAACCGGTCAGATCATTGACATCGATAACTGGGCACTCAATGAAGCCTGCCGCCAGCTCAAGGTCTGGCACAACCAGGGCCAGGAATGGACGGTGTCGGTAAACCTGTCACCATTACAATTCGCGCACACAGACCTCATTGATACGGTCCGACAGACACTGGCGCGCCACGATTTGCCGCCGCAAAGCTTGATCCTGGAGATCACGGAATCCACCGCCATGCGCAACGTGGATGAAAGCATGGCGATTCTCAAACAGTTGGACGAGCTGGGCGTAAAGATTTCCATCGACGATTTTGGTACAGGCTATTCCAGCCTCTTGTATCTGAAACGGCTGCCGGCCAGTGAACTGAAAATAGACCAAGGATTTATCAGCGAGCTGATACACGACTCAGAAGATGCCGCCATCGTCTCGGCCATCATTGCCCTGGGCAAGGCACTCAATTTACGGATCGTCGCGGAAGGCGTCGAGACTCGTGCTCAACAGGAGTTTCTCAGCGAACTTGGATGCGATTCGCAACAAGGCTATTTGCTGGGGCGCCCCGTACCCGGTGACGCCTTTGCAGGTATGCATCAACCTGCTTCCTAACCCCCACTCCGGAAACACCGAATCTTGGACGCAAAGACAGTCTTCACAATCATTTCTGTGACGATCCTCACCAACGGTACCGCGTTGGCAATTGCCTACCGAGGCTTATCTACGCCTTTACGACCCGCTGCTCGACTCTGGCAGTGGGGTACCTTGCTGATCGCAGCAGGGTGCGCGCTATTCGCGTGGGGCGACTTCCTGCCTCGCCCATTGATGCTTACTTTGGCAAACGGCACCATGGTCTTCGGCCTGACCGCCTATTGCCTGGCCCTACGCGAAGTACACGGCCTGAAACTCTACCCTCGTCTATACGCACCGGCAATCGGCGTGACGCTGGGTATCTTCTGGTTTTCGGCCATCGTTCCCGACTTCAAGGTCAGGGTCATCATCGCCTCGATCGCATGGCTGATACTGGCCATTGTCGCGCTTCATGCGCTCACCCGACGCCCCTCCGCCAGTCTATCCTCCAGTCGAAATCTGCTGATCGGCCTGCTGGTTCTACTGGCCGTCTGTGTCACCATCCGGCTCGCGATTTACCTTTCACCCGAAATCCCGTCGGATTTCATGATCGAGAAAGAGGCCAGCGGATGGAACCTGATCTGCAACATCATGCTGGCGATGTTGCCGATCGTCGGGACAACGGGATTCCTCATGTTGTGCTCAGACGTCTTACGCGGAAAACTTGAACACGCCGCTGCCACCGATTACCTGACCAGCCTTCCCAACCGGCGCTCAGTCACGCAACGCGGCGTACAGATGTTTGATGAAGCCGTTCAATCACAGGGAAGTTTTGCTGTAGCGGTGGTCGACATTGATATCTTCAAATCGCTCAATGATCGCTATGGACATGAAGCGGGCGATCGCGCCCTGGTCCATGTCGCCAACCGGCTGCGCGCCGAAACCCGGGCGAACGACATGGTGGCCCGGTCAGGAGGAGAGGAATTCACAGTCCTGTTCAGTGACATGGATTCTGCACGCGCTCGCGCCGCTGCTGAACGCATGCGCGTCTCCATCGAACAGGGGAATTTCTGCTGGGCGGAGCAACTTGTGCCCATTACCGTCTCTACCGGCGTTGCCACACGCCGGCACGACGACAAATGCTTTGAGGATATTTTGAGGCGCGCCGACCAGGCCCTGTATAGGGCCAAGTCAGCCGGCCGGAATCGCATCGAAGTGGCCTGACGCCGGCTAAAGATCGCTTAGCCGGCCTTACCAGACGGTTCGCAGCAGGCGAAGCGCTCGAAAGACATGCGGCACAACAGCCGCTGCATCCAATTTGCCTCCGGGCTGCGATCTACACTCGCGAACGCAATCAGTCCCAGCAACAGCAGCGCACCAAAAGAAAGGACGACGGCTGCTGCCACCAAGACTGGGATCAATGTTTCAATCATGCCAGTCTCCCTAGGGTAAACCCTAATACTATCAGAAGAAGCGAGAAATAAAAAGCCGCGCCAACCGAACTGCAACGAATTGGATCGGCAGCCAAGCTTGAGATGCAGTTCGGTAAGGCGCAGAAAAGTACGCGATCGCCTACACCGGTCAGACGACCGGCCAGACCTTAACCATTTAACGGAATGCGCTTCACACGAGAGCTTGCTGACTTGTCTTTCGGCAGCACGACTTCGAGCACTCCGTTCTTCAGTGAGGCAGTGATTTTGTCCTCTTCGACTTCGTGGCCCAACTGGATGCGGCGCTCAAAGCGGCCGTAATAACGCTCCGAGAACTGCTTCTTGGAATCTTCGGTGTGCGAGTTGGTCTCGCCCCGTATCGTCAGGACGTTGTCCTCGAGGAGGACTTCAACGTCTTTCTCTTCCATACCGGGCAGATCGGCCGAGACGCGAACTGCATCGGTATCGTCGCTTACTTCCAGCCGCGGCCAGGAGCCGTTCAGGGCACGGGCGCCGAAATCAGCAGGGAAAGTCATGTCAAAACCTCTGAACATGTCGTCGAACAGCCGATTCATTTCGCGCTGCAACGACACGACAGGGTGAAGTGCATCTTCCGAGGAGGGGGTCAGGTTCCGGCGACCCCAGGGGATCAGGTTTCGAACACTCATCTTTAACCTCCTGTAAACAAGTGGTTGAGACGCGGGCTCGGTTTTAGTTGCCGAACATCGCGTCCGACAGTACTGAAACTTTGATACCTAAATAGGGATGAGCGGTGAAATTTCAAGAGGGGACGATGCGATATCGCCCCCCTTTTGAGACTATTTTTTCTTGAGCAGCTCGGCGCCCGCCGTCATGTCGACCGGAATCGAAGCCAGCTCGACGCTGGTATGCTCGGACTGATCCTTCAATGCTGAAAGGTCGAACTGTACATAGTTGAGGCTGTCGTAGGTTCGGACGCTGAACCGAAGGCGGCGCAGGTCAGACAGCGCTGTCCAAGAGGTGTACTCAGACGAATACAGAGGATGCCCCGTGACTCCCGGAGCCGTGATATTTTCAATGCCGTCCTCAAGCCGATTATCTATCGTGATGCCGCGAGGACGATCAAAGTTGTTCATGACGTGCGCAAGCGTCTTCACCGCACGGTCGGGGGTTTCGGCCTTCTCGGCAAACTGTGAGTAATACACGGCCCGTACAAACCGGCCCACCGATGTATTCGATGCCGGCAAGCCCGCCGTGGCAATGCCCGAATCGGGCTGGTGGAATTTCACGCCACTCAGTTCGAGTTGGGATTGGTCCTTATTGCTGAGGAACGTATAGTTGTTGAGATTTGTCATGTGCCAGGAGAACTCCGGGCCGTTGGTCATGACACCCAGGGGATTGTCCAGCACCTGCATTGCCCCGTCGGCAAATTCGATGACTAACGAGGATCCGCTAGCATCGTGAAGGGTGTAGTGAAAGGGAGTCTTCAACAGATCGAGGGGCAATAACGCGGTTACCAAAACAGGCTGACGCTTCAACGCTGCCTTCACCTCCTTGACATCCTTGAACTGAGCCAGCGTCCAGGCGCCCAGGTCGATAGCGGCGAGCACTTTCTGCGTATTGGCCACCATGTCTTTGGGCCCCTGTGTGTTCGCGAAGGCCAGCAAGCTGAAGCTGAGGCCCTGGTCGTTCAGGCCTTCAACCACCTTCAGCTGCTTTGTAAGTGGATCCGGCACAGTAAGCGACACAAAGGCGTACTTAGCCTGATAAGAAAGTTCGGGGTGTTTATCGGCTTCGGAATCGAACTTCCAACCCTTGGGGAAAAAAGAGGCCTGGTATGGGAGCTCCATGGGAAGCTCCATTGTCCTGCCGGAGTATGGCGCACCTGACGCATCGGTGTACAAAAGTGAAGTGCATGCCTGAGCGATGGAAGTTTGCGCCAACGCAACGGCCAGCGAGCATGCAATGGCAGCGCGTCGCAAATTCGACTTGTTTTTCAATTTATACTCCCGTCATCTATTTCGATTTGTCGCATCATACGTGAAGTTGCGATTGTCCCATTGTTTAGGAATTTTGCGTGGAAAGCATCCATATAGCTCTGACCATGTTGGCAGCGGTGCTGGTCAGCGGAATTTTTGTACGCATCATTCCCGTTCCGGTTCCCCTTCCCCTGGTTCAGATCGCACTAGGCATGCTCATCGCCGGGGTTTTCGAGCAGGGTGTCGCGCTCAGTCCGGATGTTTTCTTCCTGTTGTTCCTGCCGCCGCTCCTGTTCCTGGACGGATGGCGAATTCCCAAAGATGACTTGCGTCGGGACTGGGCCGGCGTCACTCTCCTGGCGTTTGGACTGGTACTGATCACCGTCATCGGCGTCGGTTATGTCATGCATTGGATGGTCCCGGCAATGCCGTTGCCGGTTGCCTTTGCCCTGGCCGCCATCATCTCGCCTACTGATGCGGTCGCTGTCGGAGGAATCGCACGCAAACTCGGGATTCCCAATCGGATAATGGGACTGATAGAAGGTGAGGCGCTGTTTAATGATGCCAGCGGACTCGTCGCATTCCGGGTTGCCGTGGTGGCTGCCACCACCGGAACGTTTGCCTTGTCGTCCGCCGCCGGGTCATTTGTCTGGGTATCCGTGGTGGGACTCGTATCGGGTGCGCTGGTGGCCTACGGCGTAACGCTGTTGAGCAACTACTTCATGGAACGATTTGGCGAAGAACCCGGTCCAGCCGTGCTCTTGAGTTTGCTGATTCCGTTTGCTGCCTACTTCATCGCCGAAACGCTGAACGCGTCGGGCATATTGGCGGCGGTCGCCGCCGGCCTTGTCAAGAGCCGCAGCGAACTATCGGGTCGAATAAGCGCCACAACCCGTGTGCGCCGCCGTGCGATCTGGGACATGATCCAGTTCTCCCTTAATGGCATTATCTTTGTGTTGCTGGGCGAACAGTTACCGCGTATTTTTGAGGGCGCCAGAACCGCCGTCGAGCAGAGCGGGCACGAGAATCCGCTGTGGCTGCTGGTCTATGCCGTGGTCATTTGCTTGGTACTGGCCGCCCTGCGATTCGGATGGGTCTATGCCTGTTTTGCGGCGTTGCGCCGCTTGCGTCTGCAAGCCGGAAGCGATCACTCCACGCGGGCCATACTGATCCTGAGTGTAGGAGGTGTACGCGGCGCAGTGACCCTGGCCGGCGTCATGACCCTGCCTCTTCTGCTCGATTCTGGCGAACCTTTTCCAGCACGAGACCTGGCGATTTTCCTGGCCTCGAGCGTCATCATCATTTCCCTGGTGGTAGCCAGTATCTGCCTGCCCTTGCTGGTGCGCGGCATGCCTGCTGCCACGGCGCCCTATAAGGCGCAACGTCACATCGCTCAGAACGCCGCTCATGCGGCTGTTCGCGAATCGCTGGAAAGAGAAGTAAAGACCCTGGAGCGGGCTTCGAATATCGAAGCAGACCGCATACGCCAGGATTCTGTCCCACGGATCTTGTCAGCGCTGGAAGACGCGCTGCAAATCTCAGCCTCGTCGGACAGTGACATACAAATGCATAACGAACGTCTTGCAGAAATAAAGATGCATCGGGCCGCACTGGAAGCTGCCCGAAACGCGATTTCCAAACTGGCTCGTCAGCGCACGATTTCTGACGCGCTAGCTCGCGAGATGATTCAGCGTCTCGACGCAGACGAGCTACGTCTGTAGCTATTGGCAACCCCCGAAAGCCAGCAGCATTATTCCGGGGGAGTGCGTGCAGTCGTTCTGTATCAATTAAAGGAAACCAGCCATGCTGTTCAAGCGCTTACTTGTAGATTCGACACCCTTTATGGCCTGTGCTGTGGTGGCGCTGTGTAGCTCCGCGATGTTCAGCCATGTAGCGCAGGCACAGTCAGCTTCGGGCTTGCGTGTCACCGAGATTTCCGACAGCAGTCACCCCTTCAGCACATGGCATTGCGCGCGTCAGGCTGTAAAGCTGCGCATGATCGGGCAGCTCATGGAGATCAAGGTCGGAGACGACAGCAAGATTTTGCATCAGGCCGTCTCGGCCTCAGGTGCCCGCTACGTGGCCCCAAACGACCCCGGCACGGAGTTCTGGAGTAAAGGCGGCCAGGCCAACCTCACGTGGTCGGGAACTGAGCTTCCCGTTTGTGTGGAAGCCGGCGCACTCATGGTACCCATGCGCGCCAGCGGCAATGAGCCTTTCTGGGCAATCGAATACGGGCGCTGGAGCGTTACTTTGACCGAGCCGGGCCGGCCCCCAAAAAATTTCGACGTAAAGGGCCAAAGCCGGCTGGGTGACGGATGGCAGGTACACGCAACCTCTGGCTCGACGAACCTGTACCTGGATGTCGTGCCCAAGGTGTGCGAAGACAATATGACTGGGCTACCCTACCCCTATACAGTAACGCTGAAGGTAAACGAACAGGCCATGCATGGCTGTGGGGGAAATCCCGAGCGTCTGCTGCAGGGGGTCCGGTGGCAGTTGAAGGCAATCGACGGTAAGAATGTCGCGTCCCAGGCCTCGCTTGAGTTCCTTGCCGATAATCGACTGGCCGGCTCCAACGGCTGCAACCGGGTAATGGGCAGCTATAAGCTAAGTGGCGAAGGACTGAGCTTTTCTCAGCTGGCCAGTACCCGGATGGCCTGCGAACCTGCCGTCATGTCGCAAGCTGACATCACCGATCAGTACCTATCGGGTGCCCGCGGCTTTGCCTTTGACACCGAAGGTGCACTTGTGCTCAAGACCGATAAGGGCGAATTGCTGTTTCACGCCACCGACAGCGCAAGGAAAAGCACACCCTGAACTCAGCTCAGTTGATCCACGACTCGCGCTCAGATGTCATCTTGCCCATCACAAATGCAAGGTTAGCGGCAGCCGATAACGACGCGGCATAGGCATCCGACCTGGCTTCGCGGGCATCGAGCAGGCTGGTAGCGGTTTCCGTTACAACAGTTATCGTCCCCACCCCATGCTGATAGGCCTCCAGTGCGGCATCATGGGCAACCGTAGCCACCTCTACCAGTTCGCCAGCCGCATGGTAGCTTTCCAATGCGGAATGCAGGGTCGACTCGGCCAGGACTATCTCCCGCACGATATCGCGCTGCACCTCTTCAAACGTCTTCCGGGCGTTGTCAACGTGGATCTCAGCGTCTTTCAACCGTGCGGCGCGCATACCCGCGTCGTACAGCGGCAAAGTCACACCCACCAGAACGGCCGACGTGGATGAACGATGCTGGATGCCGGGTAAATGCCCCACTTCAAAGCGATTTCTATTACCCCCAGCGATTGCTGCAAGATAAACCTTGGGAAGGAAATCGGCTTCCGCTGCCGTGACCCCCGCCTTGGCCGCGGCCAGTGCCGCGTAGCTCGCCTGCAGGTCGGGCCGCCTGGCCAGCGCCCCTTGAACAGCTTCTTGAGTCAAAGTCGTAGTTGTGCGCGGCAACTCTCGCTCCTTCAGCCCACCAATCCGAATTCGACTTGTGGGCGGCAAACCAGCTGCGGCCAGCAGACCCTGATAAGTATTGCGTTCGACCCCCTGCGCATTCACCCTGCGCAATTCGGCCTGAGCCACTTGCTGCCGTGCCAGAGCAAGCTCTACTGTCGTCGCCACGCCGGCCTGCAAGCGCTGTTGCACAGCTTCCACAACGCGACGGCTGTTGGCAAGAGCCTGTTCGGCAATCTTCAGTTTTGAATGGGCCGCCGCATATGCGTAAAAAGCATGTGTGACGTCATGAATGATGCGCTGATGAGCGCCGTTATAAAGCACGTTGGCGGCATAAGATGCGTGTTCAGCGGCTTCTGTCAACGCCCGCCTTTGCCCGAAATCGAATAGCAGCCACTCCAGGGCCAAGAAAGGTGCAGCGCCACTTAAATTCGTTTCTATGTCAGAAAGCCGTCCATCGAATGTAAGCGGAGAAGGCGTGCTGGTACGCTGCCATCCGCCGATGACATTAGCTGTAAGTCGGGGAAGGAACGTGGCTTCGGCCACTCCCACAGCCAAGGCCGCCTGCCGCGCCCGATTCCAGGCCATGCGGGTCGAGGGATGTTCGCGCTGAGCAATATCGATCAGCTGCGGCAAGGAATAGACAGTGTCCAGATCAAGTTCCGGACCCCGCTGCATATCTGCAATTCGGGGGGCGGCGCTGACTCCGAATCCTTCAAGTCTCGCGGCGTCGGCCTCACTGCCCGCCATATTTGAAAGCGGGCCGACCTGTGCAGGCCGCCATGGCTCAAGAGCCGTGGACGGCGCCCGGTCCAGGGCATCGATTGCGCAGCCGGCAGTTGCCAGGCACGCCACTACGACACTGAGCATGCGCGCGAACGCGGCAATAGCTCGGTAACGGCTGTGCGGTGAGTGAACAGGGGTATTCATGGGACGCTACGCTCTACGGTACGCAAAAGACCAGCAAGCTCACTGACGGCCCGATCGTACTCAGGTGATTGTCTGGTTGCCTTCAAGGCGGCCAGGCGACAGATGTGAGAAGCCTTGCTGATAACTTCACGCAACATGGCGACGTCGCTATCAGCCGGGTGAAGCTTTCGCGGCTCGAACAAGACCAATTGCAGAGCTTCCCGTGCATTGTGTAGCTCGGCCATAACAGCGGAGATGTCTTCGGTGGAAGGGTCATCACGACGGTCTGGGGTGGCAATAGCAACTAAGCGCTGAAGCGTTTGGCGCAACCGAGGGGCCAGTGAAGAAACAATGCCTACCGGCCATAACTTCGTGAACAGGAAGAACATCACAAAATTTCCCAGCAAAACACCGGCGATGCGGTCGCCCGCAACGGCCATCCTCACGTCCGGTCCGTATCCCTGCAGAACTGTCAACAGAAATGCGAGGCCGATCTGAACGCCCGCGTATGAAATACGCTCGCTGCCGGCGGTGACCCAGCCAGCGACAAGAATCCCCATGAACACCAGCACCATTAACGCGCCAATCGAGGTGATGTGTGGAATTACGAACAGGATGGCCGCAATCCCCATAGCCGCGCCAATCAGACAGCCGACTATCCGCAAGAACAGTTTGTGCACCGTTTCAGCGGTTGTGCCCAACGCCGCCACATAACATGTGACCATGGCCGTATGAATGTCCTGCCAGCCAATCGCTGTGTAGACCAGATAGCAGATCACGGCAGCGGCGGTGGTCCTCAGTGCAAAATGCAGGTAAGCGGGGTTGCTCCGTGCGTCGTCAAAGAAGAAGCCCTTCTTTTCTGCACGGTGTTTTTGCTGCGCTGCCACCTCCGGCGTCAGTTGAGCCAGTGCGCTGCGAACATCGCCGAGGCCGTCCGGCTCTTCACTGTAGGCGTTTACTGGCGCGAGGGGGTGTCCGGAGCGTATAGCCAGGGCCGCCGCCTCACATTGCTCAGCAAGTCGCTGGCGCGACGGGTTGGACTCCCCTGGGGGAAGGCTTGCCGCTGCGAGCAAGAGACGGTAGGTGCCACTGATAGCTTGGGTCAGCATGCGAATTTGCGAAGCCGGGGCCAGATGCAGCAGCCTTGACAAAGCGGCTTGCTTGCTAAGCGCTTCGTTACCCAGGTGAAGCAGCGGTTCAAGTGTAAGCGGCGGCGCAGCACCGTCGATCACGCGAGCCGCAGCTCGCAATCTCTTCTCGAGGCTTCCGCGCAACAGCCCCAGGGATGAGCGACCGAAGTACAGATTGAAAAGAATCACCAAACCCATGGGAGTCGCTGCCATGAGCCAGGCATAGAGCAACCCACGCGTCGCCACTTCACCAAAGGGCACATCGCCAACCAGGGTCATGATGAAAGCGATGACCAATGCAATGATGTTTCCTACCGGACCAAGCTGACTTGCCGCGCCAATATACAAAAACAAGACCGATGCGCCCACAAGCAGCGCCATCTGCATGAGTGGCGAGTCGATCGACCACTGCAACAGGACGAACATCGCCACAACTACCACACTGACAAGTATCGTGATGGCGACCGCCATGAGCGAGCTTTCCATGCTGTCCGGCTTCATGATGAACAGAATCAGGTAGCAGCCGATTGCGGCCATGGGGATTCCGTACGTCATGAACACTGCAGCGGCAATCATGCATTGCGCCGCCACCCGCCAGGCCATACCGAAACGTCCCTCGAAAGGTAGTAGCTCCTCTCGTGCAGCGCGAAGCAAAGGGGACAGCATGCCGTTAGCAGTTGCTGCCACGATCGATGACCACATCCGCCGAGGCACCCACCCGCAACAGGTTCTCGTGCCCGGGATCAAGGGCAATGCGTACAGGGAAACGCTGTGCGACACGAACCCAGTTCAGCGACTTCTGGACATAAGGAAGGCTGCGCGGCAGGCTGACCATGTCTGCCGACACGATCCCCCAGCCGACATTCTCGACTCGTCCCTTGATCACTGTATTCGGACTTCCCAACAAATACACCGAAGCACAGGCCCCCAGTTCGATATTGGCCAGCTGCGTTTCGCGGAAAAACGCGGTGGCATGCCAACTATTAGTATTTATCAAGGTAAAAAGCGACTGATCCGGCGCCGCATACTCACCCACAGACACCCCGAGACCAACCACCAAACCGTCCTGAGGCGCATACACTTCGGTATCGGCCAAAGACCTGCGGGCAATTGCCAAAGCGGTTCGGCTCACCTGCACCATAGCCTGCTCCGCCTCTATTGCACCCACCAATTGCTCGGCGGCCTGCGCTTGAGACAGTGCCTGGTTCAGACTGACCTGAGCGTCTCGCTCAAGGGTGACGGCATCATCGAGCTGCTGCTTCGTGACATACCCCTTGCCGGCAAGAGGCTCAAGTCGTTGACGAGTTCGTTTGGCCAGCTCGAAGTTGTGGCGAGCACGCTCTATCTGCTCGTCGGCGATGGCCACATTTGCTGTTTCGGCCTGGATTGACCTGCGCCTGGTCTCCAGGCCAGCTTCGGCCATTTTAAGTTCGGCCTCGGCCTGCTCCACTCTCAGCTGATAGACAATAGGATCCAGGCGAAACAACAGATCGCCCTTCTTGACACGGCTACCCTCTCGAACATAAAAGTTCACGACCCTGCCGGGGACCGGTGTGCTGATATGGACGATGTCGGCCTGTATGACGGCGTCCTCGGACAAAGGATGAGAAAGCGTGCGCTGATACGTATACCACCCGAGGCCAACGGTGAACAGCAAGATGAGACCCGCTGCCATCCACCCCCATTTTTTTTTGTTTGCGCGATGTGTAGCTGTCTGCATGGTCATTCAATAAAAAAAGGCGAGGCCCACGATCATCGCAACCAGAACGGCAATACAGGTGTAGACCAGCGAGCGCAAGGGGAGAATGTCGTCCAGAGAAATCCTGACAAAAATCACGCGCACGAGAATCGCGCCTGCTATGCCGGCAACCACACATAGAAGCCATGCCGGAAAATATGAGCCGGCCACGTAGAAGGAAGGTGCACGAGCGGATCCACATCCTGCCAAGACAGTAGCCATCACCGCCAAAAATAAAAAAGCGAAACGCTGCTGCATGGCTTAGGCACCGAGCAAGTTCTTGATGATTCGGCCGTCTTTCATGATCAGCAGCATTGAGGTTTCGGGCCTGCCGATCAGGGATATGTCTTCGAGCGGATTGCCGTCGAGCACAAGAATATCCGCATAGGCACCCGCTTCGATCCTTCCTAGTTTTGCTGGGTAAGGATTACGTTTGCCCGAAAGCGCGGCCAAGTCTGCATTGCCACTCGTCAGCATTCGCAAGACCTCGGCGTTCTCGTACCAACGTGCGAATTTGGCCAGTTGTCTGCCCTGGCTGGCGGTCCCCTGCGGGTTGAAAAGAATGTCGGTGCCAAGCGCCATCTTCACCTTGTACTTACGTCCCCACTCCACTGCCCTGACCGTGCCCTCGGCGATCTGCTTTTGTTGCTCTCGCTGTTCGGCCGTGGCGTACGTGTTGGCATCGTCGTCCGCCAGAAAAGGTTGAATGCTCCACCAGACGCCCGCGTCGGCCATGCGACGAACCGTTTCTTCGTCCGTCAGCTGCCCATGTTCTATTGATTTGACACCACTGTCGAGCGCACGTTGTATACCTTCTGACGTGTATGTATGGACACACACGTACGTTCCCCAATCGGCCGCTGCCGAAACGGCAGCCCTCATTTCGGCAGGCGAATATTGAAGCGCGTCAATCGGGTCGTAGACCGACGCAACTCCCCCACCGCCCATGATCTTGATCTGACTGGCTCCCAGCATGAGCTGCTCGCGCACGCGACGCAAGACCTCAAAATCGCCGTCGGCTATGACCGCAACGCCGGCTCTTTCCGCCAGGCTAAGGTCGGCTTGTGCGCTGCGAGGAACTTCGGTGCGCATGCGGAAGTCACCGTGCCCGGATGTTTGCGAGATCATGGCACCTGAAGGGTAGATGCGCGGCCCCGCCAGGCGTCCCTCATCAATAGCGCGCTTTAGCGCAAACGAAGGGCCACCGACATCTCTGACCGTCGTGAACCCGCGCAGCACGGTACGTTCGGCTTCCTGGGCCGCCACCAGATGAATGTAGGGAATGTCGGCAGTCATGGCAGTAGCCTGCGAAATACCTGCCAGAATGGAATGCCAATGGGCGTCGATCATGCCGGGCATCAATGTACGGCCGCCACAATCAATGACATCGGCTTCGGCGACCGTATCAGCGGCACCAATGATGTCTTTGATGAGACCGTCTTGCACCAGAACATCCCGGCCATCTACCAGCGAGCTGCTGACCCCATCAAATATTCGGGCGTTTTTTAGCCGTATCGGCCTACCGGCAGCTTGGGCGAACGCCATGCCACTGAGGCCGGCAGCAGGGGCGACGAGACTTGCTGCGATTCCCTTTAAAACTGATCGTCGCGACATTCCCTTCTCGATCCGTGCAAACAGCCTTTGACTAACCGGGTTGCAGCAGGCGCAAGGCAAGAACTGTCCCGTGCGCCGGGATCCAATTCGGTTTTCAAACACTGCGAAGGTACTCCTGAATGTGTGAATGCCAGCTGCCGATAACTGGCAGCGCGGCCTCGTTTAACATCGGCTGCCGTTACGCGGACGGGCAGACGCCCAATCCACATGTATCATTTTGTCACGCAACCGCGGGCAGGGCCAGACCTACTGGGCGTCCGACTTTGTATACCGCCACTTCTTAAGAGACTTGTCGTAGACGAAATACATGGGCGTGGACGATCCGAGTGCCTTATTCTCGATCAGGCAGCGATATTCCTCCCCGCTCTTACGGCAGTCGCTCACGGCCACCTCATTTTCCAAGGCACGTTGAAGTTCCGCGCCCCCTTGTGCAGTCGTGTAATAGTCAGACAGTGCCTGTTTTACCTGCTGTTCGCTCGGCGCATCGCTCGAACAGCCTGCCATGGCCAGAACGAGCAGCGCCAATACGCCTTTTTTTGACATGCTGAAGTCCCTTTAGTCAGAGATGAATAGAAAGTCTGTCGAATCGTATTCCGGATTGAGTGTCGGATCGTACTAGTTATCGCATACTAAATCGATTCCCCCACGCGCACTCACGATATATTCCTGTAGCACCGACAAAGTTACAACAAGGGAATTGTTATGTGGCTAATCGCCCACTTTCTGATAATTATTGGTCTCTCCGCCCGTGTTTTACTGCGGCCAAGGCGCGATCCGGCGTCGCGCATTGCATGGATCCTTTTCATCGCCACGCTGCCCTATCTTGGAGCCTTGGCGTATTTGATGTTGGGTGAAGTCCGGCTATCGCGACAAGCAATCACTCGCGGCACCGCCAATACCTCCCTGCCCTCCAGCATTCCCCCCCACAAGCACAAGGCCAGCCTGTCCCCAAATGATGTGCCGGGCTTTTCCATAGGCAAATCCATAAGTGGATTCGACCCGGTCGGCGGGAACTCGGGCAACCTGCTTGATGACTCAAACGCAACCATCGATGCCCTGGTGAAGGACATTGATGCGGCCACCCAACATGTTCATCTGCTTTTCTACATCTGGCTCGCCGACAAAAACGGCGGGAAGGTGGCCGAAGCGGTGGCGCGAGCGGCTATGCGAGGTGTGGCTTGCCGAGTGATTGTTGACGACCTGGGTTCGCGGGACTTCATACGCAGCGAGCACTGGGCCACTATGAACCGCGCCGGCGTACACCTGGCGCGGGCTCAATCCATCGACAACATCCTTGTGCGTATTCTGAAGGGGCGCGTCGACATTCGGAATCACCGCAAGGTTGTCGTGATTGATAATCGTATTACCTATTGCGGCAGTCAGAATTGTGCGGATCCGGAATTTGCCGTGAAACCGAAGTACGCGCCCTGGGTCGATGCGGTTGTTCGGTTCGAGGGGCCCATAGCATTCCAGAACCAGCGCCTGTTCATTGGTGATTGGGAACTCGGCACGGGGGAAAACTTACGCGAGCTGTTGCAACAGCCCGAGGTGCCGACATCAGATGGCTTCTTGGCCCAAGTGGTCGCCACTGGACCCGAGAACCATTATTCAGCGATGCCCGAGCTATTTGTCACCCTGATTTTTAGCGCCCGACGCGAACTGGTGATTACTACGCCCTATTATGTTCCCGATGCCACCATGCAGGCTGCGCTTTGCGCGAGTGCCAGAAGGGGTATCGCAACGACACTCATTCTGCCGGCCAGAAATGACAGTTGGTTCGTGGGGGCTGCCAGTCGCAGCTGTTACGCCGAGCTGTTGGATGCCGGAGTCTGCATTTACGAATATAGGGGTGGATTACTGCACGCCAAGACACTGACGATTGACGGGGAAACCACACTGATTGGCTCGGCAAACATGGACAGGCGCAGTTTCGAGCTCAACTTCGAAAACAACATCCTTTTTCAGAATGTGGATTTGACTCAGGCCATTCGCCAGAGACAACAGACCTACATAACTCAGTCCAACCAAATATTTGCCGCTGATGTCGCGGCGTGGAGTCCGCTTTACCGGCTGCGGAATAACACCATGGCGATGCTTAGCCCCTTGCTGTGACAGAGCGTTTGAGAAAAGGCAGCTAGGCAGCTGAAGGTGCATGGGTGTTGGGCAACACCATCTCCACCGTCAATCCCCGCCCCTCGGGTGAGTACGCTCGCAGGCTTCCGCCGTGTGCCTGGGCGATGCACTGGGTAAAGTAGTATCCCAGCCCGGTTCCTTTTTTTCCAAGAGATGTTTTAGCCCGGAAATATGGAGTGCCCAACTGAACCAACGCCTCTTCGTCTAGGCCCGGCCCATAATCGACGATGCGAATTCGTAGCCCGGCGTCATCGCAAGCAGCGTGTACCTCGACGCTTGTTTCAGCGGGCGAATAGCGCAGCGCGTTGGAAATTAGGTTACGCACTGCCGCACTTAGAAGGGTCTCGTCGGCATAAATGGAAAGATCATCCGGAACCACTCGCAGATTCACGCGGTTCGCGTCGGCTTCGCTCAGTTGATCGACTACGTTCTCCAACGTGGCTCTCAGACTGCATGATTTCCGTGAAGGAACGACGCCGCGGTGTTCCAGCATCTCCACCAGCAAGAAGTTATCCACGAAATTCGATAGCGTTGCAGTATTGGCGCGAATACGAAGTAGTCGCTCGACCTCGGATGGCATCAAGTTAGGCGCCTTCATCTGTATCATCTGAACAGCCCGGTCTATGGCCACAAGGGGATTACGAAACTCGTGCGACAACATGGCCACGAATCGCCGTTGCTCCTCTGCACGTTGTGTGGCTACCGCGACCTCATGCTCCGCAGCAGCCTTGTCCCGTTGGACCTGTCGCAACCTCAGTGCCATCCCGTAGCTCATTACCAGCACGTGTATCAACGAAGTGACCTGATAAAAATTGGACGTGACTTCGTTCTGGATGAGCAAGCCTTGATTGTTGGCAGTATTGACCAAGGTGCCCAGGGCTGGAATGACAAAGGCGATGAAATACACCATGAGCTCTGGTTGCCTGGTTCGCTTCCAAAAGAGCAGCACCAAGATCATTCCGATGAAAAAGTTCACACAGTTCAGGACGTTCGCGAGTTCCACAATAGCAAGAAGCCATGGCGCCACTAGCGAAGGAATCAAGATAAAAGGCAGAAGTGCGAGGTTGAACCAAATGGTGAACCAGTACAGCCAATGAACCCTGCGATAGTTATCCTTGAGATTCAGCAGGTAATCCCACATCAATACGATGGACATCCCCCCACCGAGCCAGCCCAGGCGTGGCAACACATCGGTGAACCAAGCCCCGTTCGCGCCCATAAATACGGGGATGTAGCCATTGGTACCTAGGTGGAAGAGAAAAAGAGATGCTACATAACCCGAATACGCAGCGATTGGAACGTCGCGCAAGCGCGCGCCCATGATCGCGTAAAGGATTACCGAAATAAGCAAAATGCCAAAGTAAAGGCCACGAAAGAAATTATCCGTAGTTTGATTGGCGCTGAATGCTGCGGGCTGCCAGATTTCAGCCTGAACATTGATGGCATTATTGGTTCTGACACGGAAATAAATCTGTGCGCCTTCAAAGGCTTCAATGGGTAAAGCAAACAGGCGGGTCTTTAATGGCCGGTTCTCGTAGGGCCGGTAGTAGCCCATCTCATACTGCTTGAAGGTACCGTCGGCTTGTTCGGCCCAGACGTCCACATACTCGAGTTCGGGAGTTCCGATAGCGAAAATCCAGCGCGGCGGCACATCGGCCTCGGGGCTTACCTGGGTGCGAAACCAGTGTGCACCGTCGTCGTAGCCCAAGCTTCGGAAATCCGGCAGGCGATGGAAATCCTGCGTACGAACTGTCGCGAACGTAAATGCCTGTTCCGGGTCATGAAAGTACTCGAGCCAACCGGACAGCGAAACCCGCGAAGTCTGGGCTTGCAGAGGAACGCCGCCGACGGCTACTGGAGTCAGCACCATCAGGGCCAACGTCAGCACAAGCAGCCGAAAAGTGGCCCAATGCCTCACTTTGAAAGCCTGCAACGACCACTGAATGTGTAGCCCTTGCCATAGCTCGGCCGCAGTGGAAGCTCAACCTCGCATGTCGCCAACACTTTGCGTCGGAGGCGGCTGGTTGTGTTGTCGAGATTACGCAAGTTGGAAAGCGTGTCCCGCTTATCCAAGCGACGAAGCAAGTCGGCACGCGTAACCGCATTGCCCGGGCATTCAAAAAGCATTGCCAGGACCACCACTTCGGCGTGAGTGAGTTGCAGGGTTCGCCCGTTGGACGCCTGAAGGGTCCAATCGCGTAGCGATAAGTGCCACGAGCCCTGCGCGTCAGTATCGTTGTCGTCGGTGGTGTCCCGCACTTCTCGATCCAATCGACGCCGTATGCTGTGGCACGCCGCTTCGATCACCTCCAGAGAACTGCGCTTGGAAAGATACATGTCCGCACCCGCTTCAAAACCAAGCACATGGTTTTGGCTGGAGTCCAGCGCCGTCAACATGACGATTTCTGGAGGCCTGGGAACGCCGGGATGTGCCCGGATGCGTTTGGCGACATCGAAGCCACTCATGCCTGGTAAGGCGACATCCAGCAGCAACAAATGAAACGGAGTGGATGGCCACTCCGTGAGAAATCCTTCCCCGCTTTGGAACCCCGTTACGTCGAACCCGCGCAGGCTCAGGAACTCAACGAGATCGTTAAGCAATTCTGGGCCGTCCTCGACCACAGCCACGCGTAAAGGGAAGTTCGACATATGGAAACTATCAGTAATGCTCGGAAGAATACTTTATGAGCCAGAACTTAAGAGATTTTGCCAGAATTTGACAGAAATTCATGACTCTACGAGCCAGTTTGCGCTTCTATAATTTTTTCGACGTTTAAAGGCAGTAACAGTGCGACACACTCTTGACGACTAAACGTCACGGGCACTTTCTAAGACGACACACTTCAAGGATGACTACATGCCTTTCTCCCATCAAGAGTCGGCGCAACGGCCTCGTTCCCGCACAGTAATTTACGGGTTGGGAATTGTTTGCAGCGGACTGATATTGTCTGGTTGCCTGTCGGACAGCTCTTCCGACAGCGTGACCACCTCGATGCCCCCGCTGCAAAGTCCGCACACGACGCAGACAGTGGTGTGCAAAGACTATGACGGCAACGATGTATCGGTCCTGGCCAAGACTATCACCGTCCATAACAACACGGCCAATACTATTTACCCTGTGTTGGCGACAAGCAAGAATGCCGTAAATGAATGGCTGCAGGGCTGCTTCCGCACCACCGACCCCTACCCCACCGAGTACGTCTACAAGCTATACATCAATGAGGGGCAAGGCCTGCCCCCCAAGTCCTCCGTCACGATCACCTTGCCGCTATACAGCAAGCTGTCCGACAACCGTTACATCACCTGGTGGAACGGCGGACGCGTGGTTCTGGCAGACCGGGATGAACGACTGCGAAGCAAGGACGATTCTGCGCTGGACACCCCAAACGAAATCACCTGTAAAGGCGACAACACCACGTGCGAGCTGGCGACGTATGCCAGCGATGTGCAGTTTCCGGAAAACATCTACGCACAGCTTTCGGAATATACGTTTGGTGATTCAATTGTCCCGGACGGGCAGACGCTACGACTGTTGAAGCCAGAAAACGTGGGATACAACATCTCGTATGTGGATCACGTCTATATGCCGGTTGCGATTGGACCTAAAAATAACCCCTATATCGGCTACAGTGGGTCGACGCAGCCGCTGGTCGACTTTCGGAACACCCTGACTTCGTTCCTGGGCGAGCATTCTGTAGGCGACGGTTGGCCGGTCTATAACCTGAACGAGCTGAAGCTGCCCGGTGGCTACAACATTTTCGCCCAACGTTCGGGCACCCTTCCCCCTGACGACAATGTTCCGGTTAAACCCGCGGAGGGCTATCCACCCGTCCTGACAGTTCTGGACTGCATAAACGGCCAGTGTTCGGAAGGGCAAAAGAAGTCGCTGCACTTTGGCCAAGCCGTTCAACGCATGCAAAACCTGTGGGGGTCTTGCGTAGACTGGAACGGGGAAGACATCAGCCAATACGTCACGGAAACCGTCACGTGCTCCCCCGAGCTTCAGGACAATCTTGAAGCCGTCAAAGCGTTCTTCAAACAAAACCATGTCAACTACCTGGCCATGTACGACGCAGGCCAATGCCAGGGCACCAAGCCGCTGAAGCCCACCTTCAACTACTGGGAAGCCATGCTTCACATCTATGGGTGGGTACCGTTCAACGAGGGCTGCGGGGCGGGAGCAAATCCACTTTCGGAAACAGAAATTCCCGATTGGAACCACGCAAAGATACAATCCATGTACATCCACGAGTTGCAATACAACCACCTGCAGCCGGACGTTCAGACCAATCCAAAACTTCTGTTCAACCCATATGTTCAGCTGATTCATGATGACCTAAAGATGAATGCCTATGCATTCTCTGTGGACGATGCGGTCGGCTTTATGAGTGAGCTGGGCGATGGGCTGATCTTCACCGTGGGTGGGTCCAACGGCCTTGAGAACGAACAGCAGTTCAACTATGCGGACGGCTTCTCTCTTGCGCTTGGTGTGCCGGCCTCGATGCTGCACCGGGTGAATACTCCGCTTATCAAGAGGTATGGAGTGTGCGTACTGAACAAGAACCCCAATGATCTGAAATGTGAAAATGACAAGCAGGACGTCAACATGCCTGCCAACAGTCAGATCGCTGGGTTCAGGGTCGGCACCGTCGCCAAATATCCCATCAAGGTACGTTTCACCGACCTGAATGACAACGTGTACTCACTAATCGTCAATGAGAAATTTGCTCAGTGCACAGAAGATATGGACCCATCGCAATGCCCTGCCAACCGATCCGGCATCGTTGACAAGGCATCGTGCACAGTCCTGCAAAGCGACGGCGAAGAGCATCCGAAAGCCAAAGACTGGTGCCTGAACGCAAATCCCAACCAGCAACGAGAAAAGCAGCTGACGAAGAACTACTTGAGCTTTCCGCAGCCCGTTGACTTCATGTAGTGCGTAAACCTTTGGCGGCGTTCGGCTTGGGATGGAGAGTCACGCGAGCCAAGGGGACAATCCAAAAGTTGCAAATAGGGGTCACCGCAGACCCTGAATAAACAAAAAAGAAGCCCCGTAGAGTTTCTACGGGGCTTCTTTATTCTGGATTTGCCAGATACGAATTCTTGGCGGACAGAGGGGGATTCGAACCCCCGATACGCTATTCACGTATACACGCTTTCCAGGCGTGCGCCTTCAACCACTCGGCCACCTGTCCTGATCGATCGCAATACGGCTGCAGGATCGTGCCTTGGCGTAACTGCCAAAGCGAAGTCCGCCATTCTAACAGAAATAGGTTAACCCTGCCCGATCAAACCTTTGTTGCCAACGAGACCATTCGCTCGACATAGCGAGCAATCGTATCGACCTCGAGATTCACCGAGGTGCCGGCGCGCAGATGTTTAAGCGTTGTGACCTGCACGGTATGAGGGATCAAATTGATCCGAATGCGGCAGCCCCGCTCATGATCGTCTACCTGATTCACGGTCAGACTGACACCATTGACTGTAATGGACCCTTTGTACGCCAAATACTTGGCCAGATGACTGGGTACATCAATGCGCAAATCCCAGGACTCTCCGACAGGCTCAAACGATGCGACAGTACCCAGTCCATCGATATGGCCCGAGACCAAATGGCCGTCAAGGGAATCCCCCATGCGCAAAGAATGTTCCAGATTGACTTCGCCGGCTGAATCGAGGCCGGCGGTAAGGCTCAGACTTTCGCGCGAAACGTCTACGCAGAATTTGTCTTCAGCCCGCTCGACGACCGTCATGCAGGCGCCTTGGATGGCAATGGAATCTCCCAGCTTGGTGGTGGACCGGAGAAAACCGGGCGCGTCGATGGTGAGCCTCACGCCGGCGTCTTGCCCGCCGTCAGCCAGAGGCTTGACGTCGGTGATCTTGCCGACCGCGGCGACTATGCCAGTGAACATGAAAACTACTTCCTTTCTAAAAGCTTTACAGTTGGTCGAATACGGACTTTTCAGAAACCGCCGCCAGCAACTCACGCCACGCCTGAGGGCGTCGCGCCAGTAAACGAATGTCGGCGCCCACACCCACTGCATCGTGAAACTCGAACCGAAGGCCCTGCTCAAGGCTCTTCAGAACAGGAAGCTCCGCAATGGGGCGCCCGGTTCCCAACAAGGTGGGTGCCAGATACGCAAGCAATTGATCTACACATCCGGCCTGCAATAAGGCGCCGCTAAGCACAGATCCCGCTTCGACATGCACTTCGTTGATATCGTGCTCGCCCAGCCACCGCATGACGGACGGAAGATGCACGCGATCATTATCAAGCGGCATCCGAATCACTTGCACATTGCGATCAGCCAATCGCCGCGCCTTGACGGGGTCTTCGCTGGCGGTAAACACCCAAACCGGAGAGCCATCGAACAAACGTGCCTTCTCTGGAATTTGCAGGCCAGTGTCGATGACGGCTCGTACAGGCTGACGCGGCGTCGACACTTCGCGAACATTCAACATGGGATCGTCGGCCAGGACGGTGCCGGCCCCGGTCAGGACCACGCAACTGCGTGCGCGCCAGTGATGACCGTCCGCACGTGCGGCGGGCCCTGTGATCCATTGCGACTCGCCGTTGCTCAAGGCCGTTCGGCCATCCAGCGAGGCGGCGGTCTTCAGCCACACCCAGGGCGTGCCCCGGGTCATGCGAGCGACGAAACCTGGATTGATTTCAAGCGCCTCGTCGGCGCAGATGGGACCGCTCACCTCGATCCCCGCCGCCTTCAATTTTGCGATGCCGCGACCGGACACGAGGGGATTGGGGTCGGCCATCGCGATGACGACTCGTCGGGGCCGCGCTTCAACAAGGGCATCCACGCAAGGTGGCGTACGGCCATAATGGCTGCATGGCTCGAGAGTGACATAGATGGTGGTATCTTGAACCGAAACGCCACGCTCTGCCGCCTGTCGCAGGGCCATGACCTCGGCGTGCGCACCCCCTGCCTTCTGCGTAACACCCGAGGCCAATAGTTGGCCACCGCGCACGATGAGGCACGCCACGCGAGGGTTAGGTGTGGTCAGGTAGAGTGATTCGCGACTCAGCTCGATGGCCTGCCGCATCCATTCGACGTCCGAATCAAAAACACCATCTGCAGGCACCTGCGAACTGTCATTCATGGCAAATGGCGTCAGACATCGCCCTTGACCCGCTTGGGCGGAACCTTGATCTCGTCGATCGCACGAATGAACTCACCGATATTCTCGAAACTCTTGTATACCGACGCAAAGCGCACATAAGCCACATGATCGAGCCGCTTGAGTTCATCCATGACCAGTTCGCCCAGGCTGCCGGAACTGATCTCGCGTTTGCCGCTGGTAAGCAGTCGTTCTTCGATACGGGCCACGGCAGCATCGACCTCTTCTGTGCCGACCGGTCGTTTGCGCAAGGCCAAGTTGAGGCTACCGCGCAGCTTCGCAGGATCGTACTCCACGCGAGTGCCATTTCTCTTTACCACGGCAGGCATCATCAGCTCAACGCGCTCGTAGGTGGTAAAACGCCGGTCACAGGCAGTACAACGCCGGCGCCGGCGAATCGTGTCACCCTCTTCGGAAACCCGCGAGTCGATAACCTGGGTGTCGAAACTGCTACAGAAAGGACATTTCATGGCAGCCTGTGCCCGGGCGTCGCCCGGGCGATGGGGTGTTAGCCGTAAACCGGCAGACGTGACGTGAGTTCGTTGACTCGAGCTCGCACGTCGGCGATGGCGGTTTCGCTATCGGGGTTATCCAGGACGTCAGCAATCAGATGAGCGGTAAGCTCGGCCTCGCCTTCCTTGAAACCACGCGTGGTCATGGCAGGGGTACCCAGACGAATACCGCTGGTGACGAAAGGCTTCTCGGGGTCGTTGGGGATTGCGTTCTTGTTGACCGTGATATGAGCCTTGCCGAGGGCTTCTTCGGCCGCCTTGCCCGTGATTCCCTTGGGACGCAGGTCGACCAGCATGACGTGGCTCTCGGTACGACCCGATACGATCCGCAGCCCGCGCTCGACCAATGTGCGCGCAAGCACATCGGCGTTCTTCAGCACCTGAGCGGCGTATGTCTTGAACTCCGGCTGCAGGGCCTCTTGGAATGCCACCGCTTTCGCGGCAATGACGTGCATCAGGGGGCCGCCTTGGATACCAGGGAAAATCGCCGAATTGATGATTTTTTCATGCTCGGCCTTCATCATGATGACGCCGCCACGCGGCCCGCGCAGCGATTTATGCGTAGTGCTGGTGACGAAATCGGCGTGAGGAACAGGATTGGGATACACCCCGCCGGCGACAAGCCCGGCATAATGGGCGATGTCGACCATGAAGAGCGCGCCGTTGTCGTGCGCGATACGAGCCATGCGTTCAAAATCAATGCGCAGCGAATATGCCGACGCCCCACCTACCAGCAGCTTGGGCTTGTGCTGTTTGGTAAGGGCTTCGAGCGCGTCGTAATCGATTTCCTCGTTGGCATCCAGGCCGTACGACAAAAAGTTATACAGCTTGCCGGAAGCATTGACGGGCGAGCCATGTGTAAGGTGTCCACCTTCGGCCAGACTCATGCCCAATACCGTGTCACCTGGCTTGAGAACCGCCATATACACGCCTTGGTTGGCCTGCGAGCCGGAATTCGGCTGCACGTTGGCAGCTTCGGCGCCAAACAGTTGCTTGAGGCGATCGATTGCCAGCTGCTCGACAACATCGACATGTTCGCAGCCGCCGTAATAGCGCTTACCGGGGTAACCCTCGGCATACTTGTTGGTAAGCTGCGTGCCCTGAGCCTGCATCACCGCAGGGCTAGTGTAGTTCTCAGAGGCAATCAATTCGATGTGTTGCTCTTGACGGACGTTTTCCTTCTGGATCGCCGCCCACAGATCGGGGTCGACTTGGTCAAGAGTGCGAGAGCGGTCAAACATGAGGCTTCCTAGAATGGTATGGCTGAGAGGCTGCTGCCGAAGAAGAACGCCATTTTAGCGCGAATGCTAGACGTACCCATCCAATCACGCCGTTTGAACGCAAGAAATGGGGTTTTTGGCGCCCTACAACCCGCGGGCGCCAAGCCGGCTCAATCCAGTATGAGCCAGGCTCATATAGAAGCTAAGAAGTCAATCAGCACTGGGCAGCAGGCGCGGGTTGAGGGTGTAGAGTCCCGTCATGCTGCACTGAGCCAGAACATGCCCCTTGATGGCTGCGAGAACATCCTGGCCGGTGAACGAGCCGTCGACGGGCACGTTGGCGATATCGAGGGCATATAGCGTAAAGATGTAGCGATGGACGATGGAGTCATTCCAGGGCGGGCACGGACCGTCGTAGCCGAAATACTCGCCATTCATATCGCGGTCGTTGGCAAACCAGCCGGTGTAATCATTGATGCCCTGGCGAGTATTGTTCGGAGCCAGAGGGCCGCCTTTTCCGCGAGGCGTGATTCCGCTGGAATATGAGCCTTCCGCAATTTCGCGAACATCTGGCGCGATGTCGACCAGCACCCAATGGAAGAAATCAACACGCGGCAGATCGGCCGGCACTTCCCGCCCTTCCTGGTTGACATCGTCGGGCTTGCTTGGAACGTCGGGGTCGTGGCAGATCAGGGCAAATGACTGCACACCCTCGGGAACATCCGACCAGCTGAAGTGGGGATTGGCGTTGCCCGCCAAAGCCACATGCGCCGGTCCGTCAACCTTGCCAAAGGCATTTCGCTCTGACATGAACAGTTGATCGACGAATGAAGTGCTTGTGAGCTTCATGGGGACTCCTTACTTGACTGACAACTATCCGTTAAGTGTAACGCGGGCAAATTTTCGCTTGCCCACTTGTATGACGTAGGTACCGGCGGGTAACTGCAACGACTTGTCTTCGATGCGGGTGCCATCGACCCGGACTCCTCCCTGCTCTACGTTTCGCTGCGCTTCGGCGCCCGATGCGGCGAGTCCGGCCTCGCGTAGAACTTTGAGTATGCCCAGCGGCGCGGTTCCGATCTGCACTTCGGGCATGTCCTCGGGTATGGCACCGTCTCGGAAACGAGCTTCGAACGTAGCCAGGGCCTGCTCTGCTGCTTGCCTCGAATGAAAACGCTCGACTATTTCCTGAGCCAGCATCACCTTCATGTCGCGCGGGTTTGCGCCCTCGGCAACCTGCGCTTCGAGACGTGCAATTTCTTCGAGAGAACGGAATGACAGAAGCTCGAAATAACGCCACATCAAGGTATCGGAAATCGACATGAGCTTGCCGAACATGGAATCGGGAGATTCGGTGATACCAATATAGTTGCCCTTGGATTTGGACATCTTGTCGACACCGTCCGTCCCTTCAAGTAGCGGCATGGTCAAGATGCACTGAGGCTCCTGGCCGTATTCTTTTTGCAGCTCGCGACCCACCAGCAAGTTGAATTTCTGATCGGTTCCGCCCAATTCAAGGTCAGCTTTTAGAGCCACCGAATCGTAGCCCTGCATCAGCGGGTACAAGAACTCGTGCACCGAAATCGGAATGCCACCCTTGAACCGACGGGTGAAATCTTCGCGCTCCATCATGCGTGCCACGGTGTAGCGTGAGGCCAGCTGGATCATGCCTCGCGCACCAAGCTTGTCGCACCATTCCGAGTTGTAGCGAATTTCGGTCCGCTCCGGGTCGAGCACCAGGCTGGCCTGAGCGTAATAGGTTTTTGCGTTTTCCTGAATCTGCTCGGGCGTCAGCGGAGGACGCGTGGCGTTGCGGCCGCTGGGGTCGCCGATCATGGAGGTGAAGTCACCAATAAGGAATATGACAGTATGACCAAGATCCTGAAGCTGGCGCATTTTATTGAGCACTACCGTATGCCCCAGGTGAATATCAGGAGCAGTGGGGTCAAGGCCTAATTTGATGCGCAATGGCTGGCCGCTTTGATGGCTGCGCGCCAGCTTCTGCGCGAACTCCGATTCGACCAATAATTCGTCACATCCCCTGGTGACAATTCGAAGGTCGGCTTCAACTTGGGGTGTAATGGGCAGGGGCGAGGACGACATATGAATCAGGATGAAAAAATTCAAAAAAAACTCGAAAAAATCAAGCGAATGCGCTAGCATAGCGCGTTAAGTGCAGGCCCCGTCGTAGCTTTAGCGCAACACGGGGCAATATCTTAACCGCCCAGCGCAACACAATACCACGACCAGGCCCTAGCTTTATGTCCATTAAAGGGAACTCTGCCAATCCCTCAATGGCCGGCAAAAACCTTGCCCGCCGCTCCACCCATCACCACTACATCAGCGGAGGCCTTGCCACCATCGCATTGGGCCTCTTTGTAGCCGCCGCTGCACTGGCTGTCGTAAAGCCCTCCAGTCACATCGACCCTCCGGCACTCACACAAACCAGCACCAGCCTGGCCCTGCCCACACCGTTTCCAGAAGCCCCCCTCAAATACAGTTCACCATTCATTGATGAAACCCGCATTAAACCGGGCGACACTGTCTCGGCATTGTTGCAGCGCCTCGATGTGGATGAAGAAGGCCTGCTGTCGTTTCTGACGCACGATCAGTCGGCACGGTCCATCTACAAGTTGTATCCGGGCCGGGTAGTACAAGCGGCGCTCAATGAAGAAGGTCAGCTTGTGTGGCTCCGCTATTACCATACACCTGCAGCCACACAAGACGGTGTCTCGACATCGCGCTGGCTTGAGGTGCGACCTGACGGCAAGGGCGGCTTCCAGGCATCTGAAGAGGCTGAACAGGCGCAGACCCATGTACGGGTTGCCGAAGGTGAGATCACGTCGTCGCTATTTGGGGCCACCGATGCCGCCGGCATTCCGGATTCCATCACCTTGCAAATGGCCGATATCCTGGGAAGCAAGATCGACTTCATGCGTGATCTACGCGAAGGCGACCGCTTCCGCATTATTTACGAAACACATCACGCGCAAGGCCGCGATGTGAGCTCCGGCCGCATTCTTGCCCTGCAGTTTGTTAACGGCAACAAAACGCACGATGCCGTGTGGTTCAAGCCCAGCGACGGCAGTGGCGGCTACTACGACTTTGATGGTAAGAGCTTGCGCGGGGCCTTCCTTCGCTCAGCTCTGAAGTTCTCGCGTGTCAGTTCAACGTTCGGAGGGCGCCGGCATCCCATTCACGGCACATACCGCAACCACAATGGTGTGGACTACGCCGCGCCCACCGGCACACCCATACATGCTACAGCCGACGGCACTGTCGCCTTTATCGGCACGCAGCGCGGCTATGGCAACACCATCATTCTGCAACATCACGGCAAGTACTCCACCTTGTACGCCCACCAAAGCCGCTTTGCCAAGGGCCTTAAAAAGGGCAGTAAGGTCGAGCAAGGGCAACTGATCGGCTACGTAGGTTCCACGGGCTGGGCCACTGGCCCCCATTTGCACTACGAGTTTCGTATCGGCAACCGCCACGTCGACCCATTGGCAGTCGATCTGCCCGTCGCACGCAGCCTTGAAGGCAAGGATCGCCAGGCATTCCAGGCCGTAGCGTCCGAACACAAGCAGCAGATCGCGATGCTTGCGGCGCTTCAAGAAGGTCATATACAGTTGGCCAGCCGCTAAGCAGCGGCCGGCGGCCTGAATGACTTCGTTCACTCCAAGCCCACTTTATATTGGGCTCATGTCCGGCACCAGCACCGACGGCGTAGACGCGGTGTTGGCTGCCTTCCCCCCCTCTGCTTCGCCAAGCCTGATTGCTCAAACGTCCATTCCGATGCCGCCCGAACTTCGCTCGGAGTTTCTTGCGCTCAACAGCACAGGAGACAACGAGCTGACACGGGCCGCACGCGCGGGGAACGAGCTGGCGCACCTGTATGCGCAGGGGTGCAGGCAACTACTGAGTGACGCCGGGGTAACCGCGGCTCAAGTTCGCGCAATCGGAGCTCATGGTCAGACCGTCCGTCATGATCCAGAGGGCGGCTATACGATACAAATCAATTCTCCCGCGCTGCTAGCCGAACTTACGGGTATTGATGTCGTGGCGGATTTTCGATCCCGCGACGTAGCTGCCGGCGGACAGGGCGCGCCGTTGGTCCCCGCCTTTCACCAGGCGGTGTTCTCCACCGCCTATCCCCGCGCAATACTCAATCTCGGGGGTATTGCGAATGTCACCATCCTGGGACCGGGACGCGAGCCCCGCGGCTTCGATACTGGCCCTGCAAACGTCCTGCTGGATCTTTGGTGCCACGAAAAGACCGGCGCCCTCTTCGATGTAGACGGCGCATGGGCCGCATCGGGCCGATCCGATCCAGCCCTGCTCAGAGTCCTTCTCGAAGAAGAGCCGTGGTTCGCCATGTCGCCCCCCAAATCAACGGGTCGAGATCTTTTCAATCGAAACTGGCTGATGGAGCGTTTGGCCCGCTTCCATGAAGCCGCGCTCACCGAGGCGGATATTCAAGCAACCTTGCAAAGCCTCACCGCAACCAGTGTGCAGCAAGCTCTGGCTCAGTACGCGCCTGACATTGAGGAAGTGCTGGTCTGCGGCGGCGGAGCACTGAATAGTGGTCTCGTCAAAGAGTTGGGGCGACGACTCGGCTTGCCCGTTCGCACAACCAGTGACGCGAACGTGCCAGTCCAAAGCGTTGAAGCTTTTGCCTTTGCGTGGCTGGCGTGGGCACATATTGAACGCGTGAGGGCAGGCCTGCCCAGCGTTACGGGTGCGCGCCACTCCACAGTATTGGGTGCCTGTTACCTGGCGTAATCCGCCCCGGTCCGCCAAATTAAATTCGCCCCTTGAAGGGGCGAATTTGTGAGTGCAATGCCTGATGGCGAATTAAGCGGTAAAGGACGATCCGCAGCCGCAAGTTGAGGTGGCGTTGGGATTACGTATGACGAACTGCGCGCCTTCGAGATCATCCTTGTAGTCGATTTCAGCACCAAAAAGGTACTGGAAGCTCATGGGATCGATCAAGAGCTGAACGCCTTCCTTGTCGATAGTGGTGTCGTCTTCGTTGATGGTTTCATCGAACGTGAAGCCATATTGAAAGCCCGAACAACCACCACCTTGAACGAAAACACGCAATTTCAGGTCGGGGTTGCCCTCTTCGAGAAGTAACTCTTTAACCTTGGAGGCGGCAGCGTCGGTGAAAACGAGCGCCGGCGGGGGTGCTTGCAGATCGACGGATTCGGTAAGCGTGGACATGGATGGTACTCCTGCAACCATAAGGCGCAATAAAGATGAGTCTGATGACTCTATTGTAAGGGCTAATCGGCCGGAGGCAAGCTGACGGTGCGCGACACCCGCATTGTCTTGCCCTCGAGCACGTTCAGTGTGACGGTCAGCGGCTCGAAATTCTCGGGTAAGGCCAGCAAGCCCTCGCTTCGCTGAAACTGTTCAAACTGCAGCGCCAAAGGTCCTTGATTCGAGGGCTCGCCATCGGAACTGGAGAGTTCTTCGGGGGCACTATTGTTGCGTTCAGAGGTGGCCGGTTGAAGAGTCAGCTCGATCGATTCGCCACCCAGCTTTCCTTTGGCGACAAACTGCAACTGACCGGTAAACGCCTCCTGGCCGGGTGCATTTCGCATCAGCAGCACCTTATAGGACAAAGTGGGGCCCTTTGCCTGAATATCAAGAGCTCGTATGCTGATGGAACCGCTCGGTCCGGGTGGCAACAGCCGATCAAAAAAGGCAAGTTGGTCTCGCGCGCGGCCCAATTCTTCTTGAGTTGCCTGCAAGGTCGCCTCCAGGCTTTTCCGCGTACTTTGTTCTACCAGTAATTGCCCTTCGACTGCATCCAGATTGGATTTCAACACCTGATAGTCGTACTGATTCTGCGAGGTGACCACATCGAACTGAGTCTTTAGTTGCTGAAGCTTGCGCGCCGCCGATTCTTCGCCAAGGGTGCTCGCCAGCCAATAACCGGCGACCCCGCCCAGCACTAGCGCTAGCGGCAGCCAAAACCAAAGCCAGCCGCCATGATGGCGGCTGGGGGTGATATCTGGTCTGGTGTGGGATTCAGTCATCTACAAACAGACCACACTGGCGCCGCAAAGTTCAAACGTCGTAATCAGCGGCGTGATGGCGACGCCTGGCACCTTACGGCAGCACCGCTATGGCGTCCAGGCCCGCATCTTCTGGCAAGCCGAACATGAGGTTCATGTTTTGTACCGCCTGACCGGAAGCGCCCTTTACCAGGTTGTCTTGCACCACCAGCACCACCAGTTGATCCCCGTTGTCTGGCCGGTGAACCGCAATGCGAAGATGGTTAGATGCGCGCACCGAACGCGTCTCTGGCAAACTGCCCGCAGGCATCACATCCACAAAGGCTTCGTTGGCGTAACGCTTTTCGAACAAGGCCTGAAAATCGGTACTCATGGCCTCAGGAAGAATTCGAGCGTACAGCGTCGAGAACATGCCCCGTATCATCGGCACCAGGTGAGGGACGAACGTGAGACCAACCCGCCTTCCTGCAATGCGGTTCAATTGCTCGGAGATCTCCGGGTGATGGCGATGGCCGGCCACGCCATAGGCCTTGAAGTTGTCGCCTGCCTCGGAGTACAGGGTGCCTACCGACGCAGTGCGACCCGCACCCGATACGCCCGATTTGGAATCTGCAATGATGCGCTCCACATCTATCAGATTTCGGCCACCCTCAAGCAGGGGGAGCAAACCCAAAATGACGGTGGTCGGATAGCAGCCCGGGTTACCGATCACCTTGGCCTTGGCAATCTGCTCGCGATTCAGTTCGACCAAGCCGTACACCGACTCGGCCAGAATGTCGGGGCAGGAATGCGGCATCTTGTACCACTTCTCGAAGATCGTAGTGTCTTGCAGGCGGAAATCGGCAGCCAAGTCAATGATCCGAACCCCTTTGTCGGTCAACTCTTTGGCCTGACTCATGGCCACGCCGTGGGGTGTGGCAAAGAACACCACGTCGCATTCATCAAGCTTGGCGGTGTCTGGTGTTTGAAACTTGAGGTCTACCCTGCCACGCAAACTGGGATACATATCCGCAACGGGTAATCCATCTTCCTTGCGTGATGTAATCGCCTGAAGCTGGACATTGGGATGCTGAGCAAGCAAGCGCAACAGCTCGACGCCCGTGTAGCCCGTGCCACCAACTATTCCTACCTTGATCTGTTTGCCTGCTGCCATGACCGTTCCAAAAAACCGTTGCCTAAACCTAAATTATGCTACAAGCGCGCCGACGCCGCGGGAAAGGGGACAAATCCAGCACATACCTGTGTTGCAGATAACCGATACTTCAAGAGTGCACCAATGACAAAGGCCTCGGCAGAAGCCGAGGCCTTTGTAAGCACAACCGTGAGCAAGACACTTGAAGGTGTCGTTCCCGGTCGTAAGCAATTAACGCTTGCTGAACTGCTTGCGACGACGCGCCTTGTGGAAACCGACTTTCTTACGCTCAACTTCACGCGCATCGCGGGTAACCAGACCCGCCTGCTTGAGCGAAGGCTTGAGCGTTTCATCGTAGTCGATCAGAGCGCGAGTGATGCCGTGACGCACTGCGCCGGCCTGACCGCTTTCGCCACCGCCATGCACATTTACATGGAAGTCGAACGACTCGAGATGGCCGGTGAGCACCAAAGGCTGACGCACAATCATGCGGCCGGTTTCACGGGCGAAATACTCGTCGACAGGCTTGCCGTTGACGATGATATTGCCCGAACCTTTTTTCAAGAAGACACGAGCGACCGAAGTTTTGCGGCGGCCGGTGCCATAGTTCCAATTACCGATCATGACCTATCCTTAGATTTCCAGAGGTTGGGGCTGCTGAGCGGAGTGCGGATGCTCGGCGCCGGCATAAACCTTGAGCTTCTTGGCCATGGCGTAACCCAGCGGACCCTTGGGCAGCATGCCCTTGACCGCTTTTTGCAGGGCGCGTCCGGGAAAACGCTGTTGCATTTTCTCGAAGTTGGTCTCGGTGATACCGCCGGGATAGCCCGAGTGGCGGTAGTAGCGCTTGTCTTGCGCCTTGTTTCCGGTTACGACGATATCCGCTGCGTTGATGACGACGATGTAATCGCCAGTGTCAACGTGAGGCGTGAATTCCGGCTTGTGTTTTCCGCGCAAACGGCGTGCGACTTCGCTGGCCACACGACCCAGGACTTTGCCCTTGGCGTCAATCACGTACCAGTCACGCTTGACTTCATGCGGCTTGGCCACAAAGGTCTTCATGATGGTTCCTAATGATTAAAATGGGGTGCGGCAATAAAGGCCGGACCACCCGGCGCATGCCTGCTTCTGTGCAAAATTTCGCTACGTGTATCACGCGACCCTTGCACAAAACCCCTAAATTGACTTGTTTTAGCTGTAAAACCCCGCCAAAGCGTTGTGTCTCGCCCGTGCGGGTAATGCGCTTTCAAGCTAAAGCAAGCCAAGCATAATAGCATGATTATGCTTTGAATTCAAAATACTAGCGTCTACCGCCGTTCCTATTGCCCGGCAATGGACATTTGCTCTATCAAAACGGACCCGGTTGTTTTGGAACCTCGGGTAATGGTGTCAGCACCAACAGCGACAATTTGCCGCCACATGTCGGCCAGGTTTCCGGCAATGGTGACCTCTTGCACGGCATGTTGAATCTCGCCGTTTTGCACCCAGTACCCAAATGCCCCGCGAGAATAGTCGCCGGTTACGTAGTTGACCCCTTGACCGATAAGCTCCGTGACCAAAAAGCCGGTGCCCATCTTTTTAAGCATGGCAGGCAGGTCGTCTCCGGCTTGAGTACGGCTGGAGGAAAGGCGCAGATTATGCGATCCGCCTGCATTACCGGTGGTCTTCATACCCAGCTTGCGTGCGGTGTAAGACGAAAGGAAGTAACCCTGAAGCACGCCGGCCGACACCACACTGCGGGCCTGGGTACGCACGCCTTCGTCGTCAAACGACGAGCTTCCCATGGCTTCGGGAATGAACGGGTTTTCGGTGACATTCAGGTGATCGGCCATAACGGGCTTGCCCAGGGAGTCGAGCAGGAAGCTGGCTTTTCGATACAGAGCGCCGCCGCTTGCCGCCTGAACCAAGGAACCAAGCAGCCCGACGGCCAAAGGCGCTTCGAACAGAACGGGAAAGCGCCCGGTCTTGATGCGTCGGGCCGAGAGACGCGCCAGGGAACGCTGTGCAGCATAGCGCCCGATCTCGGCAGGGTCAGCCAGGCGTCGAGGGTCGCGCTGCGAGCTGTACCAGTAGTCGCGCTGCATGTTGTTCCCTGACCCGGCTATGGGTGCAATTGAGATGGTATGCCGTGAAAACGGAAATCCACCCAGAAAGCCACGAGTATTGCCAAGCAAGAAGTGGCCTTCAAAGGTGCCCACCGACGCCCCATCGGTGTTGGTGACAAGCGGGCTTACCTGTCGCGCCGCCTCTTCAACTTGCAAGGCAATGGCTGCGGCTGCTTCGGTATCGATGTCCCAGGGGTGATGAAGCTGCAGGTCGATGACATCGGTGGCCAGCATGTCGGCGTCAGGCAGACCGGCTGAGGGGTCAGCGGCCGTATAACGCGCAATATGCCAGGCTGCATCCACCGTTTCCTTCAAGGCTTCGTCAGAAAAATCGGACGTGGAAGCCGAGCCGCGTTGATTGCCCGCAAAGACGGTGACATCCAGCGACCGGTCACGGGTTTGCTCGACGGTTTCAATGTCGTGATTACGTACGGCAACCGACAGCCCCTGGCTTTCGGAAAGCTCGGCGGCGGCGTCGGAAGCGCCTAGACTTCTGGCGTAATCCAGAGCTTTCTGAACCAGCTCCTGAAAGCGTTGCCTGTTTTGTTCGATGGGAAGACGGGAATTAGGTTGATCGCTCATTGCAGCTCGAGTAGACGTTAGACAGTTATCATATCGCTAAACAGGATTATTTTTTGTCGCTATGACCGTCGAAACCACCCCTCAGGACGATGACTTCCCCGATGACCGACCCAGCAAGACGCAGATAAAGCGTCAGATGCACGCGTTGGTCGATTTGGGTAAGGATCTTATCGAGCTGTCCGACTCCCAGTTACGGCAGTTACCCCTGCCAGACGCCCTGTACGACGCCATCAAACTGGCGCAACGCACGAGTAGTCGCGAGGCGCTTCGTCGTCAGACGCATTATGTTGGCAAGCTCATGCGAAACGTGGACGCCGAAGCGATCAGAACTCAGCTCGATATCTGGAAGAACGGTTCTCGCGCCGAAACCGCAGCTCTGCATCGCATTGAAGCACTTAGGGACAGGCTTCTCGAAGATGACGAGTCCCTGACTGAATTGCTGCGCGATCATCCGTCTGCAGATATTCAGCATCTTCGTACGCTGATTCGAGAAGGCCGAAAAGAAGCGAAACGCAATGCTTCGCTTCTACCCGGCCAGGAACCTCAGCGCAAACATTATCGCGCCCTGTTTCAGGCCCTCAAATCCTTGGAGAACGACGTCTGAAGTCTTCCTGCTCAGCCTCGCATCCTCAGCTTTCTTGATGACCTCAATCGAATGAAACCCGATTTACTGGACGCCATTGAAATCGATACCGCTCCCAACCCGACTCATGCAGTCATCTGGCTACACGGCCTGGGCGCCGATGGCAATGATTTTGTCCCCATTGTTCCGGAACTGAAGTTGGATAACGCTCCGGCCATTCGCTTCGTGTTCCCGCATGCACCAGTCCAACCCGTCACCATCAATGGTGGAATGGCGATGCGCTCGTGGTATGACATCCGTAATGCGGACCTGGCCCAGCGAGAGGATGCAGATGGAATCCGGCAATCGCAAGAAGCCGTGCGCGCTCTGATCCGCCGCGAGAACGAACGCGGAGTCGAAACAAAAAACATTGTTTTGGCAGGGTTCTCACAAGGTTGCGCCATCACTTTGCAGACCGGCTTGCGACACCCGGACCAACTGGCCGGCCTCGTCGCACTGTCAGGCTATCTGCCACTGCCGAACTCGCTCGAAGCTGAACGGTCGGCCGCCAATCAAGCCACTCCCGTTTTTATGGCACATGGTCAGCAAGACCCCGTCGTGCCCTTGCAACGCGCACAAGAATCCAGTCAGCTGCTGAAGCAACTTGGCTACGACGTAACCTGGAAGACTTACCACATGCCTCACTCGGTATGCCTCGAAGAAATTCAAGACATTGCCGCCTTTCTCAAGCAGGTGCTAAAGCCTTAAACGCTAAGGCGCTATCGCGTCAGTTCAATTCCAGCCAGACGCGACGAGTGGTGGGGTCGTCTGGAACACTGTCGTTGCGGAAGCCCAACCGCTCCATAAGTCGCAACATGGCGCGGTTAGTAGTCAGCACGTAGCCGTCGATGTACGAGAAGCCCTGGAACTGGGCCGCTTCAATCAGCCCCTGCATCAGCACGCTTCCCAGGCGCCGGCGCTGCCAGTCATCACTGACTACCAGAGCGTACTCAGCACCACGTCCATCTGGGTGACGCAGGTAATGGGCAAAACCTATGATTTGTTCCCGCATCAGGCCCCGATGTTCGGTATTGGGAACTTGCACTGTTGCGACAAGCGCCAGCTCGCGGTCGTAGTCAATGCGCGAATACCTGGCCAGCATGCTTGGCGTCAGTTCACGCAGCATTGACACAAAACGCATATATCGGGCCTCGGCCGACAAGCCGCGAATGAATTCCTGCAGTGCTTCCGCATCTTCGGGGCGGATCGGCCGCATCGTCCATTCCCGGCCATCATCAAACTGCATATGCTGCACAAGCCGTCTTGGGTAGGGATGAATCGCCATGTGGCGATATCCCGAAGACTCCGGCAGCACCAGCACCGTTGAAGATATCAAGGTGACCTGCACCGCGTGAGCCGTGACGTAGCTATCACTTGCCACCAGCGGATCGAGAATGAGTGTGTCGATCTCTGGTAATTCGCTGAGCAGATCCGAGATGCGCTCGAGGCTTTCACGTAAATTGTCGAACGCAGCTGGGGTCATGTAACGCGACAGCACCCGGTTCCAGACCAGACTTCGCTCGATCAGCTGTCGTGCCAGAAAGCTGTTTAGCGGCGGCAATTCCACTGACATGTCATGAGCCGACAGGCCGCCTGTACCACCGGTACCGAACTTGATGTAGGGCCCAATACGCGCGTCGCGTTTAGCGCGAACCGCCATCAAGGGCTCGGCGGCGGTCCAGGTGTCAACCTCCGGTCCGCCGCCGTCGGATCGATGCAAGGGAATATGAAAGCACTCGAAAAGCTCCCAACACTCTGCGGGGCTCAGCTCATTGCGTCGCTCGGCCTGAGCATGCCGGACCAACGCCCTCGCCCGCTCAAGCATGGGCTCTCGACGCAACGGTTCAGGCGGCAGCGTCTGCTGCGATAGCAACTGGTTGTAGTGATAGGACGCCAGCACACCGAACGCATTGGCTGCCGCTTCGGGCGTCCGAAAAGAAGGCATTCCCACTTCGTCCAGTAGATGGCGTAATGGACGTACTGTGTCTTCACCCATAAAACATGTGATAACCGGCTTTTTAACCGACGATGCGCTGGCAATCAGCTGCTGAGCGACTTTCGTCATGTCCGCGAGGGGATCCGGGGCAAGCAAAACCAGCACACCGTCAACGACCGAATCGCCCGCCAGTATCTCGATGACACTGCGTATGGTGTCGGGCGTAATGGGTCGGGATGTGGTGATCGGGTTGAGGATCTGCGCGCCTGGCTCGAGTACCTCTTGCAGCTCCTTGATGGTCGATTTGCCAAAGTCGGCACGCAGCACTGGCTGCCCGGGACCGATGACCGTCATGGCCAGATGGGCGGCGCTATCACCATTGGAAAATACCGCTATCCTGCGTCCGCGGGGCCAGTTCGAATGACGAAGAATCTTGATGGCCGAGAACAACTGCACAAAATACGGTACGCGCACGGCACCGGCCCGACGCAGCAAGGCGTTGAAAACCGCTGCCCCCGAATCGGCATCGCGTTCGCGTTCTCCGACCTTGAGCACGACGACAGGCTTGACACTGGCAGCCGAGCGCAGTGCACTGGCCAATGTCCTGGCTGTGAAGGTGTCTTCCAGATACAGCGCGATGCTCTCGGTGTCGCGATCATTGGCCAAATAATCCAGGACTTGCGCCACCTCAAGACCCGCCTCGTCGCCCAGGGACACCACCTTCGAAAACCCCAGCCGAGCGTCCACAGCCCAGTCCAGTACCGCCGAAACCAGCGAGGAAGACTGCGCCACAAATGCAACTTTGCCCGCGTCGGCCAGCCGTGGCATATGACTGAAATTGAGTCCTAGTCGCGGATTCTGCACGCCCAGCGACCGTGGCCCCAGCAAGGAGCAGTCATTGATTCGCGCCCAGCTGCGGCAATACACCATGTCTTCCAGGGCATTGTCCGGCGCGGTATCAGACGACAACAATATCAAGGAACGCGGCCTATGCGCACTGATGCCTTCCAGAGCCTGCGGCAGCTGGCTGGATCGCACGCAGAGCAAGGCGAGATCAACGCGGGCGCCGGGTTCAACTCCCTCCAGCTGCTTTGGGATGGCAGGCAGATTATCGTCAAGCATCTCGACGACTGTTGCCGAGCGTGCGAGCGTCGGAGGCAGGCTGGAGGTTATCGGCAATGGACGATGAGTCACCACAAGCAGCGAGCGTGGTTCAAACAGCGCAGCAAGATGGTGACGCAACATAAGATACCGTTCCCGGGCAACGAAACACCAGTACTCTAAAATACGTGTGGCAAGGCAGCCGAAACCCTTCGTGCGCCATTGCCGTCTACAACACAAAGCCTAAATCAGAATCTATGTCATCGTCCATACCCTCTGTCGTCCGCACCCGCTTCGCTCCCTCGCCCACCGGATACCTGCATCTGGGCGGCGCGCGAACCGCGCTGTTTTCCTGGGCCTTCGCGCGCCATCATGACGGCGTCTTTGTCCTGCGCATCGAAGACACGGACCTGGAACGCTCCACCCCCGAAGCTGTTCAGGCAATTTTGGACGGTATGCAATGGTTAGGGTTGGAACCTGACGAAGGGCCCTTCTATCAGATGCAGCGCATGGATCGTTACCGAGAGGTCATCGATCAGATGCTGAAAGAAGGCACCGCCTACCTTTGCTACAGCAGCCCCGAAGAAGTAGAAGCCATGCGCGAGTCTGCGCGCGCCCAGGGGCGCAAGCCCCGTTACGACGGAACCTGGCGCCCCGAAGCGGGCAAAACGCTTCCCCCCGTGCCCGTTGATCGCAAGCCCGTGGTACGTTTTCGCAGCCCTCTCGATGGAGTCACAAGTTGGGATGACGTCGTCAAGGGCCCCATTAGCTTCGATAACTCCGAGCTCGACGACCTCGTCATCGCGCGCCCGGATGGCACCCCCACCTACAACTTCTGTGTAGTGGTCGACGACCTGGACATGAAAATTACCCATGTACTGCGTGGAGATGACCACATCAACAATACACCGCGCCAGATCAATATTCTTCGGGCGCTTGGAGCTGAGCCTCCACGCTACGGCCACCTGCCCATGATTCTGGGGCCCGACGGCGAGAAGCTTTCCAAGCGACATGGCGCTGTCAGTGTCATGGAGTACGACAAGCAAGGCTACTTGCCGGAAGCAATGGTGAACTATCTTGCCCGGCTAGGATGGAGCCACGGCGACGACGAATTGTTCAGCCGCCAACAGCTGATCGAATGGTTCGATACGCGCAATCTCAGCAAGTCAGCTGCACAGTGGGATCCGAAGAAACTCAACTGGGTCAACGCTCATTACATTAAGCACAGCTCTGACTCCGACTTGGCTGCACGAGTGATACCTCGTATTCGTGAACTGGGCGGCGACCCACAGGCAGCCGATCTGCCGTCGGTCATGGCCCTGCTCAAGGACCGCGCGGAAACGCTTAATCAACTGGCCGAAGGGGCGATGCTGTTTTGCGCGCCCCCGGTAGAGGTCGATGCCGAGCTGGCCGCGCAGCACCTGACGCCCGAATCCTTATCTGTGCTCGCAGATTTCGCCGAACACGCACGCGCGCTTTCCGCGTGGGACACCCCAAGTCTGGCGGCTTTAATACAAGACACGCTTGGCCGCCACGGCATCAAGATGCCCAAACTGGGTATTCCGCTGCGACTTGCCACGACCGGACGAAAGCAGACGCCTGCCATTGACGCCGTCCTTGCCTTGCTGGGACGCGAAACGGTTCTGGAACGCCTGGACGCCGTGCAACAACGCTAGAACACGGGCAGCCGGTAGTCGTCGGGCATGCGCTTGAAGCTTAGCGGGCTCTCGGGCCCCTGCAAGACCCACTGTCCGTTGCGCGACTGAGTTTCGTATTCGTTGGTATAAATTGGGTCGGCTGGATCAACGGCCACAGCGTTGGAGTGCGTGGTCCGCAAAATCAGCGTGTTGCCCTTGCGCTGCCAGCAGCCAGTTTCATTCAAAGTTTGCGGGGGTTTGCCGGCACGCTTCAACTGCTCGGCATAGGCCATGGTGCCATCTTGGTGCAGGGTCATGAGTACGTGAAGCTCGCCTGCCACGCCCTTGCGCTTATTGATGCCCAGCCAATTACCCACCCACTCGTCGCCGGCGTTGGCCGGACGGCATACTTGTTCTTCGGTTGACGGCGGTGGGGCGGACACGGTTGTGCATCCGGCAGCCACTATGGCTACCATCATCATGGCCGCCCAGTGGCGTCGAACGCCGGCGCGCGCTGCCTGTACCTGATGTATAGCGCTGATCATGCAGTCTCCTGATTGCTATCTGAATGCGGCGACGTGGAAGGCTTTCCCGCTGCGCACATAACCACAAGCGTCGTACGGCTACGTGTGAGGATAAGCCGGTGCCGTCCTACAATTGGTCCCAGTGCACATTCTATAGACGGGAACCTCGCCATGGATTATTTCCTTCTGCTTCTGTTTCATATTTTTGCGGCGATCCTGTTTGTGGGCACGGTGTTCTTTGAAGTATTGATGCTTGAGGGCATACGAAAGCATGTGCCGCGAGACGCAATGCGAACAATTGAATCAGCGATAGCCCAGCGCGCCCGCCGTATCATGCCTTTCGCAATTCTGACCTTGTATGCGGCGGGCGTCGGCATGGCGTGGCGTTATCGAACCGTTTTGGCTCGGCCTTTTGACAGTACGCTGGGCATGTTGCTTAGCCTGAAGATCCTACTTGCCCTTAGTGTGCTGGGCCACTTCATATACGCGGTTCGCCTGGGCGCTGCGGGCCGGCTCAAGTCGAAACAGTCGCGCAGCATTCATCTAAGCGTATTCGCTCACGTGGTGGTGATTGTTTTCCTGGCCAAGGCCATGTTCTATCTGAACTGAAACTTCCGCGAATCGCGACCTTGCAACAGCGGTTGAACCTCCGCCGTACCAGACGACACAAATTTTTTTTTCGTCGACTGCGGCAACGCACAAAACCCGGAAGTCAAAGCGCCACGCGCCTCAGCGAAGAACCGTCGCTTTTTGGCGCGTGGATATGCATATCTGTAGAAAAAATCAAGCGCAGAATCGACTTGCCTAGGTCGCTTCCTATCACTACAATTAGTAGCTGAAACAACAAAAACCACAATATATAGTGGTTTCACCACAAAAAAGAGCGGTCAGCCCCTAAGCCCGCCGTTTACTCAACACCAACCAAAATATTCCCCGCCCTCCGCCGGCGGGTCACTGTATCCCAGGAGCCTTCATGCAGACCGATACCATCGCTGAGTCCCGGCCAGTCGCTGTTCCTCCGTCTTCGCCAGCCGCTAGCGGCAACACCGAAGCCGGCAGCCAATGGCACAACTTCAACATCATCCGCCGCAATGGCGCCGTGGTAGGCTTCGAACCCAGCAAGATTGCCATTGCCATGACGAAGGCCTTTTTGGCCGTCAATGGCGGACAAGGCGCCGCATCGGCCCGGATTCGCGAACTCGTCGATCAACTCACATCGCAAGTCGTCAACGCACTGGTACGTAACCGTCCAGGCGGTGGCACCTTTCATATTGAAGATATCCAGGACCAAGTCGAACTCGCTCTGATGCGTTCGGGTGAGCACGATGTTGCTCGCGCCTACGTGCTCTATCGCGAAAAACGTTCCCAAGAGCGCGCACGTGCCGGCCAGCAAGAAGCCCCTGCCCAGCAAAGCACATTAAACGTCAACGACAATGGCGTGATGCGTCCGCTTGACCTGTCCAAGCTGCGCATTACTATCGAAGAAGCAAGCCAGGGCGTCTCCATCGAAATCGACGTCGACGGCATTCTCAAGGAAACCGTCAAGAACCTGTACGACGGTATCCCTGTCGACGAAGTCTATAAATCGGCCATTCTTTCCGCTCGCGCCATGGTCGAGTCCGACCCTGCCTACAGTCAGGTTACAGCTGGCCTGTTGCTTCACACTATCCGCAAAGAGGTATTGGGCAAAGAGGTCGCTCAGTCCGAAATGACAGAAGGCTATGCCGAATACTTTCCTCGTTTCGTAAAGCTGGGCATTGAAAACAGCCTGCTTGACGGCAAGCTTGGCCAGTTCGATCTGCCCCGTCTTGGCCGTGCCCTTAAAGCCGAGCGCGATCTTCAGTTCAACTATCTTGGCCTACAGACGCTTTACGATCGCTATTTCCTGCATGTGCGCGGTCGTCGCATCGAACTGCCCCAGGTGTTCTTCATGCGAGTCGCCATGGGCCTGGCGCTTAATGAAATCGACCGCGAAGCACGCGCCATCGAGTTCTACGAAATCCTGTCATCTTTCGATTTCATGAGCTCGACTCCCACCTTGTTCAACTCGGGAACCGTGCACTCGCAACTGTCGTCGTGCTATCTGACTACTGTTTCCGACGACCTCGAAGGAATCTACGACGCCATCAAAGAAAACGCCCTGCTGGCCAAGTACGCCGGTGGCCTGGGCAACGACTGGACCCCGGTGCGCGCCCTGCGCAGCCATATCAAGGGCACCAATGGCGAAAGCCAGGGCGTTGTCCCCTTCCTCAAGGTGGTCAACGACACCGCCGTCGCCGTCAATCAGGGTGGCAAGCGCAAGGGAGCCGTCTGCGCCTACCTTGAAACCTGGCACCTCGACATCGAGGAGTTCCTCGAGCTGCGCAAGAACACCGGTGACGAACGCCGTCGCACTCACGACATGAACACGGCCAACTGGATCCCCGACCTGTTCATGAAGCGCGTAATGGAAAACGGCGACTGGACTTTGTTCTCGCCATCCGACGTACCCGATCTGCACGACAAGTACGGCATCGAATTCGAAAAAGCCTACACCGCGTACGAAGCCAAGACTATCAATGGCGAAATCACGCTGTTCAAGACCATCCCGGCTGTATCGCTATGGCGCAAGATGCTGTCCATGCTGTTCGAAACCGGCCACCCCTGGCTGACGTTCAAGGATCCTTGCAACATCCGCTCGCCCCAACAGCACGTCGGCGTCGTACACAGCTCCAACCTGTGCACCGAGATCACGCTTAACACCAGTGACACCGAAATCGCCGTTTGCAACCTCGGGTCGGTCAACCTTGCTGCCCATCTCAAGCAGGACGAAAGCGGCCAGTATGTTCTCGATCACGAGAAACTTCAGCGCACCGTCGATACGGCCATGCGCATGCTCGACAACGTCATCGACATCAACTATTACGCTGTGGCAAAGGCTCGCAACTCCAACGTGCGCCACCGCCCCGTGGGCATGGGCGTCATGGGCTTCCAGGATTGCCTGCACATGATGCGTGTGCCGTTCGCATCCGAGGCAGCCATCGATTTCTCCGACCGTTCGATGGAAGCCGTCTGCTATTACGCATACTGGGCATCCAGCAAGCTCGCCGTCGAGCGCGGTTCGTATGCCACGTTCAAGGGCTCGCTGTGGGATCGCGGCATTCTGCCCCAGGACACCATCGCCATGTTGCGCGAGCAGCGCGGCGGCTATGTCGAGGTCGACGAAAGCAGTACCCTCGATTGGGACTCTCTGCGCCAGCACATCCAGCAACACGGTATGCGCAACTCGAACTGCATCGCGATTGCTCCCACGGCCACCATCTCGAACATCATCGGCGTCTCGCCTTGCATCGAGCCAACCTATCGCAATCTGTACGTGAAATCCAACCTGTCGGGCGAGTTCACTGTGGTTAACGATTACCTGGTTCGCGACCTCAAGGAACGCGGTTTGTGGGACGAAGTCATGGTTGCCGACCTCAAGTATTTCGACGGCAGTCTGGCACGCATCGACCGTATTCCGAATGACCTGCGTGAACTCTATGCAACGGCATTCGAAGTTGATCCCAAATGGGTGGTCGAGTGCGCGGCACGTCGTCAGAAATGGATAGACCAGGCGCAATCGCTCAACATCTTCATGGCGGGCGTCTCTGGCAAGAAACTCGATGAGACCTATAAGCTGGCCTGGCAGCGTGGCCTGAAGACCACTTACTACCTGCGTTCCAGCGGCGCGACCAACGCCGAGAAATCCACCGGGCGCGGCGGCGAACTCAACGCCGTCTCAAGCGGCAGTCCGAGCGGCGTTTCTGCAGCTCCAGCCGCCCCCCTGCCCGAAGCCGAGATCGTAGGTGCCGTGTGCACCATGCGTCCCGGCGATGAAGGCTTCGAAGAATGCGAAGCCTGCCAGTAATTCAAAGAGGTAAAGAACTATGTTGAATTGGGACGATACCCCGCAAACCGCTGGGGCACCTGCCGCCGCACCCTCGCAGTCAAATTTACGCCCAACGCATCACGTCGACGACACCGCCCTGCCGTCCCCCGCTGCCCAGGCAGCGGGCCAGCCGGCTGCGACTCAAAGCGGCATCGCAAGCGGTGACGGCCAACGCGTGCGTGCTGCCGACAAACGCATCATCAATGGTGCCACCGACGTCAATCAGTTGGTGCCATTCAAGTACAAATGGGCTTGGGAAAAATACCTCGCGACTTGCGCCAACCACTGGATGCCGCAAGAGATCAATATGTCGCGCGACATCGCTCTCTGGAAGAACCCCAATGGGCTGACCGAAGACGAGCGTCGCATCGTCAAACGCAATCTCGGTTTCTTCGTGACGGCAGACTCGCTGGCTGCAAACAACATTGTGTTGGGCACGTATCGGCACATCACTGCACCCGAATGCCGTCAGTTCCTTTTGCGTCAGGCATTCGAAGAAGCCATTCACACGCATGCGTACCAGTACATCGTTGAAAGCCTCGACCTCGACGAATCCGAAATCTTCAACGCGTATCACGAGGTTCCTTCCATACGCGCCAAAGACGAATTCCTGATTCCTTTCATTGATGCCATTGCCGATCCGAACTTCCAGACCGGCACGCCCGAAGCCGATCAAACACTGCTTAAATCTCTCATCGTTTTTGCATGTTTGATGGAAGGCCTTTTCTTTTATGTTGGTTTTACGCAAATACTTGCGTTGGGTCGTCAAAACAAAATGACAGGCGCTGCCGAGCAGTACATGTACATCCTTCGTGATGAATCCATGCACTGCAATTTCGGCATCGATCTCATCAACACGATCAAACTCGAGAACCCTCATCTGTGGACTCCCGAGTTTCGTGAAGAGATCAAAGGTCTGTTCAAGAAGGCCGTAGACCTTGAATATGCTTACGCTGAAGACACCATGCCTCGCGGCGTGCTTGGTCTGAACGCTGCCATGTTCAAATCGTATCTGCGATTTATCGCCAATCGTCGTTGCCAACAAATCGGTATCGAACCGCTATTTGCGCAAGAAGAAAATCCCTTCCCGTGGATGGCGGAAATGATCGATCTCAAGAAAGAACGCAACTTTTTTGAGACACGTGTCATCGAATATCAAACCGGAGGCGCACTTAGCTGGGAATAATGCTTGGAGACGACAACTCCTTACGTTAGACTCTAGGCGTGCAAGATGCTATGCATCTTGCGCGCTTGCGCCATTTGAGATGGGTCGCACCCTTTCGTGGGGGCCATATCAAATGGGTGAACGTATCTCTACGATTCATTCTCAAGGAGCTTGATCATGGCAACAGCCAAGAAGGCCGCGAAGAAAGCGGCTGCGAAGAAAGCAACAGCAAAAAAAGCAGCACCGGCCAAGAAAGTAGTCGCCAAGAAAGCAGCACCCGCCAAGAAGGCCGCAGTTAAAAAAGTAGCGGCCAAAAAAGCCCCCGCTAAGAAAGCGGTAGCCAAGAAAGCAGCAGCTAAGAAAGTGGCAACTAAAAAAGTAGCGGCTAAAAAAGCCGCGAGCAAGAAAACTGCAGCAAAGAAAGTAGCGAGTAAAAAAGTCGCCGCTAAAAAAGTAGCTGCAAAGAAAGTTGCAAGCAAGAAAACTGCAGCCAAGAAGGCTCCTGCCAAAAAGGCAGCCGCCAAAAAAACCGTCGCCAAGAAAGCCACCGCTAAGAAGGCAGTAGCCAAGAAGGCTCCCGCCAAGAAAGCGGCAGCCAAAAAAGCAGCGGCTAAGAAGGCAGCTGCCAAGAAGGCTCCTGCCAAAAAAAGCGGAGCCATGGCAAACGCTAAGGCCAAGAAAGCAGCAACTAAAGCCACGCCTGCCAGCAAGACGATAAATCCTGCGGCATCCTGGCCCTTCCCCACCGGCGGCCGTCCTTAATACGGTCTCCGATCGAAGCAAGCCTTACTAACTGCCCGGCATGCCGGGCAGTTTTTTTATAGCCAGTCCCAACAGCAGTCATGCGACAATAGGGCATTGCTAACCCTTTACATCATGAACCCATGATCAGCGGCATTCTCGGCTTCGTCTTCGATATCGTCTTCTTATTGTTTGGCATTGCGCTCATTCTGCGAGCGTGGGCGTACGCGATCCGCCTGCATCCCTTCAACCCCTACTCGCAAGCCGTCATCCGTCTGACCGATTGGCTGGTGCAACCCATGCGCAAGTTGGTAGCGCCCCGCGGCAAGCTCGATCTGACTAGCCTCATCGCCTGTTGGTTAACCGCGTTCATCTACCTGCTGGCCACCTGGATAGTGCTGACCGGTCAGCTTCCCATGGTTCAGTCACTGCTGCCGGCATTGCTGGCCGCCTTGCTAACGGTGCTCAAGTGGACGTTGAACCTGATTGTGTGGCTAACTCTTATTCAGGCCGTTTTGTCATGGGTCAATCCCATGGCGCCCATCATGCCCATATTACATACGCTCACGGCGCCCTTGCTCGACCCGATTCGCCGCATCATGCCCAACCTGGGCGGACTTGACCTGTCTCCGTTGGTGCTACTTGTGCTGGCTCAAATCGCCATGATGGTCGTGCAACGATTTGCCTTCGCGACACTGGCGGTCTAGCCGGCGCGATTCCAGGAGCCAAAAAAATGCCCCAACCGACTTAGTCGTGTTGGGGCATTTTTTATGAAGCGCGCTGCAGCAGTATACGAACGCGCCTTACTGCGTAGCTTACATGGGCACAACGCGAGTTGGACCGCCACCACTGATCATGCGAACTCGCTGGCCCGAGGTGATGGCAACATCAGCCTCTTGCGCCACGACGCGAGTTTCGCCATTATCCAACTGAACAGTAATCTCGAGACCCTGCTTCTTGTTGACCTGGTTCTCGACTGTGTTGCCAAGCAAGCCGCCCAAAATAGCGCCGCCTACGGTTGCAATCGCGCGTCCGGATCCGCCACCGACAGCGTTGCCGGCAACGCCGCCCAGCGCACCGCCAGCCACCATGCCGGCGCCACTTGAGCGATCATCCTGAATGGTTACGGAGCGCACCGACACCACGGTACCAGTGCGAACAATCTGTTCTTGCTGCGCTTGTCCGTATGTATACACCGAGCTGGACGCTGAACGATTTGCGCAGCCGGCCACCACGGCCAGTGAGGCGGCGACAATCGTCACTGCCAACAGCCGATAACCAGGTCGAACTCGATTAGAACGGATTGCGATTGAAGAACTCATGGAAAACTCCTAGTGGCACGTAATCTTGATTCAGGAAAGATCGACGCCGTAATGTTGTTTCAGCATGGCGCCGATTTCAGCGCGTGCAGGTTGATGGTTTTGAGGCCCTTTGGAAGAGATTTTAATGGCGCCCATGACATTCGCCAAGCGACAGGCATCAATGAGTGACCAATCGTTAACCAGCCCATAAAGCAGACCTGCCCGGTGCGCATCGCCGCATCCTGTCGGGTCCACGATGGATTCGACCTTGATCGGATCGATGTGTTCGGTAGCGCCATCCGCATACAGGGTTGCGCCTTCTGCCCCCCGGGTGACGACGGCGGCACGCAGGCCCTGGGCGATATCCTCGATACTGCGCCCCATGCGCTGCTCGATGACGCTGGCTTCATAGTCATTGGCGGTAAGCACATCAGCCATTTCCAGCATGCGCTTCAGATCCTCGCCGTCAAACAAGGGCATCGCCTGGCCCAAGTCGAAGATGAAAGGCGTGCCCTGCGCCTTGAGTCTTTCGGCGTTGGCGAACATGCCTTCTTTTGAATCCGGCGCCACGATGGCCCACGCGGCCTCGGTGCCGCTCAGGTCATTCTCGAACGAACGAGCCATGGCACCGGGGTGAAATGAAGCGATCTGGTTGCTGTCCAGGTCGGTAGTGATAAAACACTGCGGCGTGAACATGTCGGGCAATACTCGAACGAGCGAAGTATCGATGCCCAGGCGCTTCATGTAGTCAAGGTAATCGCTGGCGTCGGCGCCCACCGTACCCACCGGTGCAACCTCGGCGCCAAGCAAACGCAGGTTGTAGGCGATGTTTCCGGCGCAGCCGCCATACTCTTTTCGCATGGACGGCACAAAGAAGGATACGCTTAGCGACTGGATGCTGTCGGGCAGGATATGGTCTTTGAAATGTCCCTCGAATACCGTAATGGTGTCAAAGGCGACAGAGCCGCACACAAGAATTTTATTGGTCATTACCATCCTTACGGAAAGAATTTATCAAGCTGATAACCATTGATCTGCACGCCCTTCACCTCAATAGGTACCGTTATCCGGACCTCACTTTTTCCCGGGAAAGGGCCATCTCGAGATAGCTCAGGCAAATAATCGGCAGGAGACAAGGATCGTCGCACGGCGACCGTACCCGAGAAATCCACGAGCTCAACAGATAGCGTAGGCCACTGCTGCGGTTTTTCGTAATTGTTTCGTAGCACTACATTAAGCATCAGCCGACTGGTACCTTTATCGGCATTCTCGGTGTCCCTCACTGCCTGCAGCGAAGAGTCCATGATGGCGATCATGGCGATCCTGCGCGGGTAATCGACGGTGCACCCGACAAAGTCACAGTAGCGCTCAAGGGCCGGCCGCATGCCGGGAAACTCATTAGCCAGTTGGACCCTGTAGATATAGGCAACCTGCAGCAATGCAGCGAGCAGACCCAGCACCACCAGCAGGCTCAAGAAGATACCGCCTATGCCAATTCCACTGCGCTCGTCATCGTGTATGAATTCGGGCCCTGCTTCGCGCCCCGCGCGCGGCTCCACGTACAGACCGGACTCACCCTGAACATTATCGTCGTCGTGGTAAACGCCCCGATCACTTAAGGTATGCCGTCGGCTTTCGGAAAAATCGGAATCGATTCCGGAGACTATGGGCTCAGGTGCGTGGTTGTTCGGAAGGTGATGGTCGCGGACGGTAAATTCCGTCGCATCGGCAGCCCCGCTGCGCACGCGGATCACTGCCGGCTCGGGATGTTCTGCGGGGTCTAGCCGGCCACTCGACACGACAAACTTCGGCTCGGCATGCGATGCTGCAGGAGCTGATACCGAGAATCCGGTCTCTTGAGATACTGCCGACCCTTGCCCGGAAGCGGGTGGGGATGACGCCGACGCTGCGGGAGCGGCAGGCACTACCGCTTCGTATGCATCGAAGATATGGGCGCAGTTAATGCAGCGGATATAACCTTTGCGAAGCTGCAATTGCTGCAAGCTGACCGGAAACTCGGTAAGGCACTGAGGGCAGCGGGTGGTTAAATCCATAGCACTTTTATAGAGGCATTCTTCAGGCGCGCTGCCCGCTCAAACACACCCATCCTTCGCGAGAGCGCCACACGCTCATTTTTAGCCAGGGGGCATAGGCATCCGCCACTTCGTCAGCCTGCCGTTCGAGCACACCGGAAAGAACGAGGCGTCCGCCGGGCGCGACACGATTGGCCAACATAGGTGCCAGTACCTTCAGGGGGTTGGACAGAATATTTGCCACCACGACTTGGTACTGCCCGTCGGGCAATGCGTCAGGCAATATCGCACGAACATCGCAATGATTGACCTGGGCATTGTACTCGGTGGCCCTGACCGCTTGCTCGTCGATGTCCACACCATCCGTCGAACCGGCGCCGAGCAACTTGGCGGCAATGGCCAAAATTCCCGATCCACAACCGTAATCGAGAACCGTCTGACCGTGCTCAAGATTAGTCTCGAGCCATTCCAGGCAAAGATGGGTGGTGGGATGACTGCCTGTTCCGAATGCAAGACCTGGGTCAAGCTCGATGCGGATCGCCTCGGAAGAATCCGAGTCGACAGCGACCGCTACATCAGGATTATCTCGGTGCCAGCTGGGTACGATCCAGAGCCGGTCTCCAACGTGAATGGGCCCGAACTGCGCCTGGGTCAGCTTGACCCAATCTGCATCCGGCACCTCGCGCGTGGTCCATGCACTCGCAATAAAATCGAGTCCACTCTGGGAGCCTGCCTGCTCAAGGACCTGCTCGGGATCAGCGCCATCCGGAAGCAAAGCCACGACCCGATTTCGCCTCCAGGCGCGCACTTCGGGTTCGGAGCCGGGCTCGCCGAACAAGGGTTGCTCCGCCTCGGTGTCGCTGTCGGCATCTTCAACAGACACAGACAGAGCTCCAGCCTCCAATAGTGCATCTGACAACGCTTCGGCCTGGGCTTCCCGGCAGTGCAGGACAAGTTCACGCATGTATCTACCCTGTATTAAAGCCACACCATGAATGCTCACGGCGTGGCATCTGCCTTAATCGCTTTTACGAACGCTGAGACAGCTTGTGTTCGAGGTAATGGATGCTGGTGCCTCCCTCGACAAAGCGCGCGTCGTGCATGAGCTCACTGTGCAAGGGAACGTTGGTCTGAATACCTTCGACCACCATTTCCGACAGTGCAATGCTCATTCGGGCGATAGCCTGATTACGCGTGTCGCCGTACGTGATGAGCTTGGCAATCATGGAATCGTAATTCGGCGGAACGGTGTAGCCACTGAAAACGTGGGAATCCATGCGCACGCCTGGACCGCCTGGCGTGTGCCAATTGGTGATCTTGCCGGGGCTGGGGATGAACTTGAACGGATCCTCGGCATTGATGCGGCATTCGATTGCGTGTCCGCGAAACTGCACATCGCGTTGACGCAACGTGAACTTTTCTCCGGCGGCGATAAGTATCTGCTGCACCACCAAGTCGATCCCCGTAATCATTTCGGTGACGGTGTGCTCGACCTGAATTCGGGTGTTCATCTCGATAAAGAAGAACTCGCCGTTTTCATAAAGGAACTCAAACGTTCCTGCGCCCCGGTAACCCATCTTGCGGCATGCTTCGGCGCAACGCTCGCCGATTCGCTCAATAAGTCGGCGGGCAATACCCGGTGCCGGAGCTTCTTCGATGACTTTCTGGTGCCGGCGCTGCATGGAGCAATCACGCTCACCCAACCATACCGCGTTACGACCGCCGTCAGCCAAAACCTGAATCTCGATATGGCGAGGGTTCTCGAGGAACTTCTCCATATAGACTTCCGGATTGCCAAATGCAGCCCCGGCTTCGGTCTTGGTCATGTTCACCGCGTTCAACAACGCGGCCTCGGTATACACCACGCGCATGCCACGCCCGCCGCCACCACCAGCGGCCTTGACGATAATCGGATAACCAATGTCGCGAGCCAGGCGCTGGATTTCAGCAGGATCGTCCGGCAAGGCGCCCGGCGAGCCTGGAACAACCGGAACGCCTGCTTCGATCATTGCCAGCTTGGCACTGACCTTATCGCCCATCATGCGGATGGTTTCGGGTCGAGGACCAATAAAGACAAAACCGCTTTTTTCAACGCGCTCAGCGAAGTCCGCGTTTTCGGCAAGGAAGCCGTAACCGGGGTGGATGGCTTCGGCATCGGTGACTTCAGCCGCCGAAATCAGGGCGGGCATATTGAGATAGCTGTCGCGCGCGGCTGCGGGCCCGATACACACGGCTTCGTCAGCCAGTCGCACATACTTTGCATTGCGGTCGGCTTCGGAGTAGACGACCACCGTCTTGATACCCAGTTCGCGGCAAGCTCGCTGAATACGCAGGGCGATTTCGCCCCGGTTCGCGATGAGGATTTTTTCAAACATGGATGGATCAGCCGATGACAAACAGGGGTTGGCCGTATTCGACAGGTTCGCCGTTCTCGACCAGGATTTCCTTGATGACGCCGGACTTGTCAGCTTCGATTTCGTTAAGTAGTTTCATGGCCTCGATAATGCAGAGAGGCTCGCCCTCTTTAACCGACTGTCCCACCTCGACAAACGGCGATGCGCCGGGGTTGGGAGCGCGGTAGAAGGTTCCGACCATCGGTGCTTTGACCACATGGCCCTGAGGAGCCGCGGGAGCAGCCGGGGCGGCCGGAGCAGGTGCAGCGGCAGGAGCGGGCGCTGCAGCGGCCGGGTCGGCGGCATACACCACATGCTGAGCGGGCGGCACAGCCTTGACAATGCGAACCTTGCCTTCGCCTTCGGTGATTTCGAGTTCGGCAATACCCGATTCAGCAACGAGGTCAATCAGGGTCTTGAGTTTTCTGAGGTCCATACAGACTTTTCCATATCAGTTCGCCAAAGCCGGCTTGGGCAGCAGCGAACGAAAATTGTTAAAAATAAAATCGTTGAGCGGCACTTACGCGGCCAAAGCGTGTTGCAATGCGGCCTCGTAGCCAAACGCGCCCAGTCCAGCCACTACTCCCACCGCCAGGTCTGACAAATAGGAATGATGACGAAAGGGCTCTCGCTTATATACATTAGACAGGTGCACTTCAATGAATGGGATTGCTACCCCGGCCAAAGCGTCGCGCACCGCCACGCTGGTGTGCGTGTAGGCCGCAGCGTTAATGATGATGAAATCAGTGCCATCGCCGGCGGCGGCCTGGATGCGGTCGACCAGCCCGCCTTCGTGGTTACTTTGGTACGTCGAGCACTGGGCACCGCTTTGGCTTGCCAGCTGCTTTAGACGGGCATCGATTTCGGCCAATGTCTGGCGACCGTAAACCTGCGGCTCGCGGGTGCCGAGCAAATTCAAGTTGGGGCCGTGCACGACAAGAATGTTTCGGGCCATGTTGGATGTGTTCAAGGGTTAGACCGTCTTTTTACGCGAAAAGGGGGTGTTTGTCCATGAAAACCATTGTTTTTCGCGCGTTCTACGACAACAGGCCTTGAACAATATCTTCCAGATCATCTGGCTTTACCTGGCCCAGAATGGTTTCCGAAACCCGACCTTTGGCGTCATAGACAACCGTAAACGGCAGACCTCCTGCACGGTTACCCATGTCGCGCATCCGCTGGATACCGGCATGGCCGATCAGCAGAAGCGGGTAAGTGACCTGCACTTTTTCGTTGAATTTGCGCACATTGACTGCTGTGTCCACAGCCAAGCCCAAGAAGTTCACTCCTGGGTACTTTTGATGCAGCACTTCAAGATCGGGCATCTCCTTGACGCAGGGGGGACACCAAGTGGCCCAAAAGTTCACCACAACTGGTTTGCCCAACCACTGTTTAAGCGGTTGCTCTACGCCGTCGACGTCGGGCAGGCTTTCGCCGAAGAGCGAGTCGGCCGCGAGCGATGGCAATGGAAGCGCCAATGCCAAGCCGGCGCCCACGAGCGAGCGGGTGCGCAGGAGAAAAGTGCGCCGGTTCATGGCGCTCCCCGAGAATGAGATTTCTTAGTCATGAGGGTCGATTTTACCATCGCACCTGAACGGGCCCTGAAAGACAAATCGAGTTGCGGGTGCGTGAGAATCACTACAATACCGCCTGGAGGATCACCATGCATCTACATATATTAGGCATCTGCGGCACTTTCATGGGTGGCCTGGCCTTGATTGCCCGTGCAGCCGGCCATAAGGTCACTGGTTGCGACGCAGGCGTCTATCCCCCCATGAGCACCCAGCTTGAAGAACAAGGCATCGAGCTCATCGAAGGTTTCTCGGCCGATCAGACCAGTCTGAATCCCGACCTGTATGTCGTAGGAAACGTGGTAAGCCGTGGGAATCCCTTGATGGAGGCGATACTTGACCAGGGTCTGCCTTATACATCGGGCCCCCAGTGGCTGGGGGAGGCTGTACTGCGGGGCCAACACGTCTTGGCCGTGGCGGGCACCCATGGAAAAACCAGCACCAGCTCAATGCTCGCGTGGATACTGCGTGAGGCGGGTTTGAAACCGAACTTCCTGATTGGGGGTATCGCACCCGGCCTGGAAGTCTCGGCCCATTACGACCCAAGCAGTTCGTTGTTTGTCATAGAAGCCGACGAATACGACACGGCATTTTTCGATAAGCGTTCGAAATTTGTGCACTATCGACCGCGAACAGCAATCCTCAACAACCTGGAATACGATCACGCCGATATCTTCTCCGACCTGGCCGCCATCCAGACGCAGTTCCATCACTTGTTGCGCACGATCCCCGCTTCGGGATCCGTCATTCGCCCGGTACATGACCCGGCCCTCGACGGAGTGTTGAGTCGCGGTTGCTGGACACCCGTGCAGACCTTTGGTCCCGGCGGACGCTGGAGCGCGCGGGAACTCGCCGGTCACCCTACTCATTTCGAGGTTCAGTTAGAAGGAAAACCGACCGGAACCGTGACTTGGACGCTGACCGGCGCGCACAATCAGCTCAACGCCCTGGCTGCCCTGGCAGCTGCGGAACAGGCCGGTGTACCCCCCGAAACCGGAATCGCAGCACTTTCTCGCTTCCAAGGCATCAAGCGGCGCATGGAACTGCGCGGAACCGTAGATCAGATTTCGGTGTACGACGACTTTGCACATCATCCAACCGCAATTGCCACCACTTTGGACGGTTTACGCCGGCAAGTGGGGACGGCGCGGATTCTGGCAGTACTCGAACCACGCTCCAACACCATGAAGCTCGGTGCCATGGCAGAACGATTACCAGGATCACTTGCGGCGGCCGATCTGGTCTTCTGCTATGGCGAAACCAAAGGCAAACACGCCTTGGGCTGGGACCCGAAGAAAGTGCTGGCACCGCTCGGGGCACGAGCTTTCGCGCATTCCGACCTGGACGAGCTGGTCAAGGACATTGTTGCGCACGCGCGATCGGGCGACCACATTTTGGTCATGAGTAACGGCGGCTTCGGTGGAGTCCATCAAAAGCTACTTGATCATCTTGCCGTATCGCGCACACAGAATCGTGCAGCTTCTGAAGGCGGTCGGGCATGATCTTATATCTGCACGGATTTCGCTCGGCGCCCGCCTCGACCAAGGCGAGCATGCTCGCCTCTGCGCTAAAGGAAAGCGGCTTGTCTGATCAGTGGCATTGCCCCCAGTTGCCGGCAAGCCCCACCCAGGCAATGGCGCTGGCGAAAAGTCTGATAGATCAGCATGCCGGCCCGCAGCCGGCAAAAGGCCTGACCGTCGTCGGGTCGTCCCTTGGCGGCTATTATGCAACCTGCCTTGCCGAAAGGTACCAGTGTCGTGCTGTCGTGCTTAATCCCGTCGTGCATGCCGCGCGCGACCTGGCGAGTCAGGTCGGCGAACACAAGCAGTACCATAGCGACGAGCCGTTCATTTTTTTGCCAGAGCATGTCGACGAACTGGCGGCGATGGCGGTCGACCCGCCAAGTGATCCCAAGCGCTACTTTTTATTGGCCTGTACGGGCGACGAAGTCCTGGATTGGCAGGAAATGGCTAAGTGGTACGCCGGTAGCCACGGTCGGATAGTTCAGGGCAGTGACCACGGCATCTCTGATTTTGAACAATGGATGCCTGAAGTACTAAGCTTCATCTTGGAACCCGAAAAACACTAGTACGATTCGCCAGACCAGGCCGGGCGCCTCTTTTCAGGCGGTTAAACCGCTCGTTTCCGTGACGCCTTCCAATTATTTACCCGGTGGCCCCAGTCACCTATCCATCTATATATGTACGTCCTCTACGAAGACAGCGGAAATTTCAAAGCCGAACGAATCTTTTCTGAAAGCGATTCCACGCTTCAGGTTGAAGCGGCATCGGGCAAACGAAGCAAGATAAAAAAAGCGAATGTTCTGTTCTCGTTTGATCAGCCCGAGCCTGCGGCCCTGCTTGAACAGGCGAACTCGCTGGCCGAGACACTTGAGATCGACTTTTTGTGGGAATGTGCCCCCCAGGAAGAGTTCGATGCCGAGGAGTTCGCCCAGGAATATTTCGGCCATACTCCCAGCGCTGTCGAAAAAGCAGCGCTGATCTTTGCGCTGAATAGCGCCCCCGCGTATTTTCACAGGCGTGGCAAGGGGCGCTACCGCCCTGCTCCTCCCGACATATTGCACGCGGCCCTGGCCGCCATCGAAAAGAAACGGCTCCAGGCCGAGCAACAGCAGCAGTGGACCGATCAGATGGTCGCCGGCGTGCTGCCAGAGCCCGTCGCCGAAGTGGCAATGACCTTCCTGGCTCGTCCGGACAAGAACTCGCTCGAATGGAAAGCGTTCGATGCCGCATGTACCAGGACTGGCGCCAGCCCCGAAGAGCTGCTGCTTCGACTGCGAGCCTGGCCAAACCCTCTGGTGTTGCACCGACATCGCTTCTTGACACAGCATTTTCCGAGAGGGACAGGGTTTCCCGATATTGAGCCTCCGTCTGAAGACTGGGACTTTCCCCTTGCCGAGGTAGAGGCTTATTCCGTAGACGATGCCTCAACCATCGAGGTCGACGACGCCCTGTCGGTTCAGACTATCTCCGACGACCTAGTTCGCGTGGGCGTACACATAGCGGCTCCCGCCCTGGCGATAACGCGCGGGACCCTGCTCGACGAAATTGCGCGATCACGCATGTCGACCGTGTACACGCCGGGCGAAAAAATTCCCATGCTGCCCGACGCGCTTATTCAACGCTTTTCGTTGAATGCAGACAAGCCGCGGCCAGCCTTGTCTCTGTACGTCACGGCCAACCTCACAACGGGCGAGATTCTTGAAACCCAAACCCGCGTAGAAATGCTGCACGTGCGTGAGAATCTGCGCATCCACAATCTGGACGAATGGGTGACGGAAGAGGCATTAAGTAATCCGGATGCCGAGCTTCCTTATGGGCATTGGCTGCGTCCCTTATGGCGCCTCGCCAAAGTGCTGAGCGCTCGCCGAGACGAAGTGCGAGGGAAGAGCGAGAACAATTCACGGGTGGAATACTCGTTTCATCTGGACGGTCCACCGGACGACCCTGCAAGCACTATTCGCATTGTGCCCCGGCGACGCGATGCACCCCTTGACCGCCTGGTAGCCGAATTCATGATTCTGGCCAACAACCAGTGGGGCGGTCTGCTGGCTCAGCACGGCGTTCCGGGAATCTACCGGTCGCAACAGGCCGGCCGCGTGCGCATGTCCACCCAAGCCCTGCCCCATGAGGCCATTGGAGTCCCTCAGTATATTTGGTCAACCTCGCCCCTACGTCGCTACGTTGACCTGATAAACCAAGGTCAAATTCTTGCCGCTGCCCAGCATGGGGTATCTGCGCGCCTGGTTGCTCCTTTCAAACCCAAGGAAGCGGATCTTTTCGCCATTATTGGAGCCTTCGATTCCCAGTACTCGGCCTGGGGCGACTTCCAATCCACCATCGAACGATACTGGTGCTTGCGCTGGCTGCAGCAACATGAGGTCAAGCAGGTCCGGGGCCAGGTTTTACGCGACGATCTTGTCAGGCTGGACTGCCTGCCACTTGTCACCCGGGTTCCCGGTCTGCCCGAGTTTGAACGCGGCCAGCTGGTCGATCTGGAAATTATCGAGTGCGATGAACTGGCCGTCGAATTACACTGCCGCTATCTGGGAGCAGTCGAACCCTGACGAGTCATGAACCCGCACTCCGGCCCCTTGCTAATATGGACGCTGATCTCACGGCCCCACGGCCGTGGCGGCTACCTGCCGCTGGCGCTTTTGATATCCATATGCGCTCACGCTGCAATGCTGGCTCTAAAGTTTCAGACCCCGCCCCCCGTCAAGACACCACCTGCCAGTCATCTGGAAGTCACCTTGGTAAATGCGCGTACGGACGCAGCGCCCGCCGAGGCTCAGGTGATCGCGCAACACCAGATCAATGCAGGAGGTGACGGCGGCCAATCCGTTGCAGCCTCCCCCCTGCCACGCACGGCGGCCGACTCACCCGACCAGATGGTGCTCGAAGCCTTGCGCAAACGGCAGGCCCAGCTGGAACTCGAGCAAGAGCGCCTCTATGCGCAACTGGAAGCATTGCAAATCGTGCCGGACGCGCGCAATCGACCCGATCTGTTGCAACAGTCGGCCGACGCCGGAGACGATGACAGGGTGCAGGAAAGCTTGGTGCTCAACGCCCGAATCAGTGCCATCAAGGCCGAGATAGAGCGGTACAACGCTCGCCCCCGGCAACAGTTCGTCGGGCCGGCGGCGCAGGAAGCCGACTACGCGCAATATGTCGAAGCATGGCGGGAACGCATCGAACTGGTGGGGACTGAACACTACCCCGCCGAGGCGCGAGGCAAGGTTTATGGCAAACTTCGCCTGACGGTATACATCAAGAGCAATGGCGATTTGCTTCGCCTGGAAATAGATCAGCCGTCCGAGTATGCCGTGCTAAACCTGGCCGCACAGCGCATCGTTCAACTAGCCGCACCATTTGCGCCCTTGCCTGAGTCGGTTGCCCGTCATACCGATGTACTTGCCATCACGCGCACATGGCATTTCACCAACAATCGATTAACCACAGAGAGTCCATGATCAATACGGCCCCCCTCCGGCAATTCGCCGTGGTCGGCAACCCCGTCAAACATAGCCGCTCGCCTGCCATCCATGAGCAGTTTGGTCGTCAGACCGGAGTCTCCCTGCAATACACCCTGCTCGAAAGTCCGCTTGACGCGTTCACTACAACCGTCACGAACTTCTTTGACGCGGGAGGATGGGGTCTGAACGTTACGGTGCCGTTCAAAGAAGAAGCCTTTGCGCTATGCGGCGACGGGTTGTCGGACCGAGCCAGGCTTGCCGGGGCCGTCAATACACTCTGGATGCAAAATGGCGCCTTACGCGGATGCAATACCGACGGAGTCGGATTGCTCGCGGACATTGCGCGGCTCGGTGTCCCTGTGCAGGGCAAGCGAGTCTTACTGGTCGGAGCCGGTGGTGCCGCCAAAGGGGTACTGTTTCCCTTGCTCGAAGCCGGCTGCCAGGTCTTGCGAATCGTCAACCGCAGTGCCCACCGCGCACATGACCTGAGCGCGCATACCGCCGCACAGTTGCCACAGCATGCCTCCAGATTGTCTGGCGGCGGCCTGGATCAAGCCCAGGGTGAATGGGATATTGTGATCAACGCCACCTCAAGCAGCCTTTCCGGCGAAGCGCCCTCACTAGTCGGGGCCACATACGCCAAAGGTGCCCTGGCTTACGACATGATGTACGGCCCCAGACCCACACCGTTCATGAGCCAGGCGCTTGATGCAGGGGCGGAATTTGTTTCCGACGGCCTTGGAATGCTGGTGGAGCAAGCCGCCGAAGCCTTCCTGATATGGAATGGCGTACGCCCCGAAACCGCCCCTGTGCTGTCCACGTTGCGCGCGGCTATGCAGGAGCGTTGAGCCGATGACGCAAAGGCGAGTCTCCAAAACCAAGGTGGCATTGACCGCCGTGCTACTGGCGGTGTTCGCCTTTCTTCTCTACCAATTCGGCCTATTTGTGATGGTGATCTGGCTCTGCTTTCATGATCCCAGCAGCAGCGCTTTCATGAAAGCAACCCGTGCCGAGCTACGCCGCGAGAACCCAGAGGCGGTCATCCACTACAAGTGGGTGCCTTACGATCGCATCAGCAACAACCTCAAGCGGGCAGTCGTCGCGTCGGAAGATGCCAACTTCTTCACGCACACAGGTGTGGAATGGGAAGCCATCAAGAAGGCTTGGCAGTACAACCGACGGCAGGCGGACGAAGGTAGTAATCGCGTGCGTGGCGGCTCGACGATTACGCAGCAGCTGGCCAAAAACCTGTTCCTGTCGGGGTCTCGGTCGTACTGGCGCAAGGGCCAGGAACTTGTGCTGGCCTACATGATCGAGTCGGTAATGAGCAAAGAGCGTATTCTTGAGCTTTACCTCAACCTGGCACAGTGGGGTGTGAACGTTTTTGGTGCCGAAGCCGCTGCAGCGCATTACTACCGTACCACTGCAGCACAATTGGGTGCCTCGCAATCTGCCCGACTTGCAGCAATGTTGCCCAACCCTGCTTACTACGACAAGCGCGGTGTCACTTCATATCTTCGCTCCCGGGCTTCAACCATACAAGCGCGCATGCGGCTGGTTCAAGTTCCCTGATCCTGTTTTCAACGACCGAGCGCCAACCCTTTGCGTAGCCCTTTGAATAAAACCGGCAAGCCTGCACTTTCATTTGTTAAGCTTTCGGTTTAGCCGTTTCAGGTATATCCCTTCCACTGCCGCCCATGCGTACCGCCCGTCGATATCTTGCCCGCGAAATCTATCGCTCCTGCGCCGTCGTCTTGCTGGCTCTGGTAGGTCTCTTTACATTTTTCGCCCTGATCGAAGAACTGGACAACGTTGGGTCCAAGTTCACCTTGCTCAACCTGTTCTATCTGCAGGCCCTGCAGCTGCCGGCTCGTCTATACGAGCTTTTGCCCATCGGGTTACTTATTGGTGCCATCCTGGCTCTGGCAAGCCTGGCCCAACGCAATGAACTGGTCATCTTGCGTGTGTCGGGCGTAAGCGGAATCAAACTCCTGGCCATGCTTTGGATCATCACCGTACCTTGGATGATTGGGGCGTTCGTGCTTTCCGAAGTCGTCACTCCAGCCGTGGAGATCAAGCACAGTGAAGCCAACCTCTCATTGCTTGGCCGGGCCGGTGGCGGGCGACTCAACAGCGGCTACTGGTTCAAGGAAGAAGGCAGCCTTGGGGGCGACCGCATCATCAATATTTCTGAGCTGAAGGCCAACGGCGGGGTCAGCGGAGTTACGGTGTATGAATTCCGCCCCAATCAAGAGCTGGCGCGCCTTTCCCAGGCGGACGACGGCTACTTTGACGATGGCAAGCTGGTCCTCACCGATGTCAGCGAAATCCTCATCGAAGACAACGCCCTCATGGCCCTGGCCGATGCCCAAGCCCCGTCTACCCCGCTGACTCGCTCCGAGCAAGTCGAAACCCGAGAGCTGAGCACGACACTTACTTCGGAACGCTTGATCGCACGCATACTTACGCCCGAGCGAATGTCGATCTCGGTGCTTCTGGACTACATTGACTATCTGGAAAACAATCATTTGCAGACCGAAAGGCAGATCGTCGCCCTTTGGCGCAAGATCGCTTACCCGTTTACCTTGCTCGTGATGATCACCATCGCTGCACCGGTGGCCTTCATGCAGACAAGGCGTGGAGGTGTCGGAGGCAAGGTATTCATCGGTATCTTGCTGGGAGTTGGCTTTTTCATGATCAACCAGCTGGCGCTGAACGTAGGGATGCTCGGCCGCTGGCAACCCTGGGTCACTGCCCTCGTCCCGAACCTCGCTGCGCTTTTTGTGGCTTTCGGAAGTCTGGTTCTAATGGAAAACCAGCACAATATGCGTCGTCTGTTCATCAGTCGCTGGCCATGGAGCAAGGCAGCCGCATGACCGATCGAGACATCTGGGTCGTTGGCGACCTTCAGGGCTGTTGCAGTTCGTTGAACGCCCTGCTCGAGCACCCCGACATCCAAGCATCAAGCAACCCGTACTTCTGGTTTGCCGGCGATCTCATCAATCGGGGGCCCGACTCCCTGGGTACACTGCGCAGAGTCATGGCCTTGGGCGACGACGCAGTCTGTGTGCTTGGCAACCACGACCTCCACCTGCTTGGCATCGTGGCCGGCCTTCGCAAACCAGGTAAATCCGACACTTACGACGATATCCTGGCTGCCCCGGATGCCGATGCGCTGCTGCACTGGCTGCGCCATCGCCCCTTGGCGCACTATGCGTACCAACATCTGATGGTGCATGCCGGTGTCCTTCCTCAATGGAATGTGGCCGATACACTGACGCTGGCACACGAAGTCGAGGAAGCGTTGCGCGCACCGGATTGGACCGACCGACTCAAACATATGTACGGTAACGAGCCGGCACAATGGCGGGCCAACCTAAACGATGAAGAGCGCCAGCGAATTGTCATCAATGCCTTGACGCGACTACGCATGTGCGACGCTTCGGGTCGCATGGACTTCAAGCACAAGCTTGCGCCCACCGTAGCTGACTGGGAACAGTCCGGGCTCTTGCCATGGTACGACGCACCGGGAAGACGCACCCGCGATGAAACAACCATCGTGTTCGGCCACTGGTCAACCTTGGGCCTGCTGCTGCGTCCGGACGTCATCTGTGTGGATACGGGGTGTGTATGGGGCCGGCAACTTACCGCCGTGCGCTTGCAGGATAGAAAGGTTGTGAAGGTTGAGTGCACCGATCTGAAGTCGGCCCTTTAGCCTCGACGTCAAACTTTAAGCAGACCGACTGATCCTCGTCTGCGACGCGGCGGGTTCCTCTGTGCCGTCCGATACACGTACCGCATCGCGGATGAGTTCCTCTGTGTACCGAGCCACCTTGTTACGGCCCCATTCCTGACATTGACCCGGGCTGATTTCCGGTAAAAACACCACCTCGACCTGAACCCCGCTGGCGCGCAGCAAGGTCCATAAATTTGCGACCAACGTCTCTTCACCCACGAAAGCCGCAAAATCACTGCGCTCTCCCCGATACATGAATCGCAGGGCTACCGGTTGTATAGCCACCTGTGCCCGGATGGCGGGGTCGAACAGGCTGGCGTGAAACGGCAGTACATCGAAACCCGTGGATGTGGTGCCCTCGGCAAACAATCCGATCACTTCGCCCCGCGCAAAGCGTCGCTGCATTTCTTCACTGACTTCCCGCACGGCGTGCCGTTGCCCGCGGTGCAGAAACACGGTCCCCACCTTGGCAACCAGCCATCCCACTACAGGCCAACGGCGAATTTCACTTTTGGCGACAAAGAAAACGCTGCGCACCCCAGCCAGAATGAAAATGTCGATCCACGAAACATGATTCGACACCCATAGCCCCGAACTGTGCATGGGGGGCCGGCCCACCACTGAGACCTTCACACCGCATAACCACACAAGCGCCCGGGACCAAGCATTATTCATGCGTCCTCGACGGGCGGGAGAAACAACCGGATAGATGGTAGCGACCGATAGAAGGCTGGAGATGAGCCACACCAGAATAAAGGGTAGCCTGAGCAAGACACGCAAGAAACTCAAATTGGACTCTCTGTTACGACACGGAAGGCAAGGTTCGGTTTCACAGGGCGTAATGATATTACCTTTCGCTCATCTTGCCTTTTGTCGATAACCCTCGGCCCGGGACGCCGACGCGGAGACCGGGGCAACCGTTATGCGATCAGCCCGGCAAGGCGTCAAAGTACCGTTGCAGGATAATGGCCGCCGCCATCGCATCATCGTCGTCGTTATTACCCAATGCGATTTGGGCTTCGAGACTGGAGCCGCGCTCGTCGACGAGCTCGGTAGTCACGCCGAACCGCCCGTGCAACTGATTGGCGAATCGGCGACACCGCAGAGAATGGTACTGTTCGCCGCCGTCTGTCAGCAGCGGTAAACCCACCACCACCCGATCGGGTTGCCATTCCTGAAGCAAGGCTTCAATGGCTTCGAATCGCTGTTTTCGGGTAATGGGGGTGAGTATGCGCAAGGGGCGGGCTTGCCGAGTAAGCGTGTTCCCTAAAGCCACCCCGATCTTCTTCAAACCGTAGTCGAAGGCCAATACGGTTTCTTCAGGCATGGCCTGCGTCACCGGTCAACATCGACAAGGTGATGCCCAAGGCGCCCAATGCTGCTTCGTACCTGTCTTCGGGTGGCACACCAAATAGGATGTCTTTGGAAGCTTCGACGTTGAGCCAGGCATTCTGCGCCAATTCGCTTTCGAGCTGACCAGCCCCCCAACCCGCGTATCCCAATGTAATAAGCATGAATTCAGGGCCGCGGCCTTCGGCCACCTCTTGCAGCACATCGCGCGACGTTGTCAGCGCCAATTCGCCGAGATTAATGCTGGAACTATACGCGCCGACCGGCGTGTGCAATACGAAACCGCGGTCGGTCTGCACCGGGCCGCCAAAAAATACCGGCGTATCCTGCACGGGCCCGATCTCGAGGGAAAGATCGAGATCAATTCGCTGCAGCAGATTTCCAACGGTAAGGTCCGTAGGACGATTCACCACCAGGCCCAAGGCACCCTGACTGGTATGCTCGCATACAAAGATAACCGTATTGGCTAAATGACCGCCCACCATGCCGGGCATGGCTAGCAGAAACTGTCCGGAGAGGTCGACGCTGGGAATCGAACCTGAATCTTTGCTGGTTGTCATGACGTCCCTCCTGTCTGCGGCAACCGCCGTTTAATCTAGCTTACACCTCGACGAGCTCGAAGTCTTCTTTACGAGCACCACATTCTGGGCAGACCCAATTGGGGGGGACGTCCTCCCACCGAGTGCCCGGTGCGATACCCTCTTCGGGCACACCGGCCTCTTCATCGTAAATCCAACCACAAATCAAGCACATCCAGGTACGCATATCCGTTACTCTCAGAAAAATGATGAAGCACCAAATGAGCCTTTGGGTTAACGCAGTCATGGTGCTTCTATTAGAATGGGGACAATATTACTAAACGCAATGGCACTGCTTCTTGATTCAAGCCAAGGTTTGCGAATAATCTTCTCAATTTCCCCCTTAATCCCCTCTTTTTTGAATCCGTGCAACACCCTGTCCCCCCCCTGGTTCTCTTTTGCGGCCCGTTCGATCCCAGTGGCTCGAGCAATCTTCCTGCGGATGCAGTTACCTGCGCACGTCTGGGGGGCCATGCACTAAGTGTGGTTACAGCGGTGCATGTTCAAGACACCGCCAGCATCGAAGACGTCTGCATCATGGCGCCTGAGTTCATTGACGATCAGGCCCGCTGCCTTCTCGAAGACATGAACGTCAAGGCCATCAAGGCCGGCCCCTTGTACACCACTGATGCTGTGCGCGTGCTGGCTCAAATCGTCGCTGACTACAACCAATTACCCCTCGTGTTGCAGTTGGGTGCGCCACTTGGTTCAGACAGCTTTGAAGACACTGACCCGGACAACGTACTGGCAGCCATCTTCGAACTTCTTTTGCCGCAGGCCGATCTGGTCGTAGTCGAGCATCAATTGCTGACACACTGGCAATCAGATGGCATCCTGCCGCCGTCGGAAAACAACTCGCCTGCCACCGTCTTGTTGCAGTATGGTGCGCAGTGGGTTTTGACGACCGGCGCGCAGATCCGGCCCGGTCAACATGCACACATTCTGTACGGCCCCGAACAAACCATGTTCAGCTGGCTGTGGCAGCCGCCCACCACTCGCCTTAGCGACACCGACGGCCCGCTGTCTTGTGCGACCGCGCTTGAGCTCGCGCGCGGTCTGATCATGCCGCACGCAGTGGAAGCCGCCCAGAAGAAAGCAGCGCCGCTTACCGCGTCGACCTTCCAGCCCGGAATGGGTTACCGGATTATCGACCGATCCTTTCCTGAGCATGACCATGACTGACACTCGCCCCACCCGCTTTCCTCGCGGTGTTTACGGCATCACCCCCGAGTGGTCTGACACGGACCGACTTCTGCAGGCGGTTGAACAAGCCGCCGACGGCGGCATGAAAGTGCTCCAATGGCGACGCAAGACCGGCGACGAAAAACAACGATGGGCACAAGCCGCAGCCTTGCGTGAACACTGTCGAAAGCTGGGCGTGTTATTTATCGTCAACGACAGTATCGAGGCCGCCCTTCGCCTGGATGCCGACGGCGCCCACCTTGGCCGTGACGATGGCCCACTTGACACAGCAAGGCAGGCACTGGGTTCCGGCCGCATCCTGGGCACTTCGTGCTACAACCTGCCCGAACTGGCTGCCCGAGCCCTGAAGGACGATGTCGATTACGTTGCCTTCGGAGCCGTGTACCCCTCCGCCGTCAAACCCGACGCGGTGCGTGCCACCCTCGAACACATTCAGGAAGGCCGTCGCCTTATTGCCCTGCATGAATCCGACCAACCTAGTCGAGTGGCGGTCGTCGCCATTGGCGGCATCTCCGCCGACAACGCCGCTCCACTCGTCCAGGCCGGTGCCGACAGCCTTGCGATGATAAGCGGACTTTTTGAAGTCGCCAACATCAAGGACACAGCTCAGCGCTGCACAGACCTATTCGCGAACCACCAAGCCTGAGCCGCAAACGCTGGGCATTTTGCCGGTTGAATCCGGTAGGGGTCCCAACGAGCGGCCCGCCCATCTAGCGGTCGCGCTTGGTATGCTTATGGCCTTAAGTTAGCCAGACATCTTCGCGCAGGTTTCAGACTTCTGCGAATGCATTCTATTTTTTCGGATTCTCACCATGTCCCGTAACGCCTCCTTATTCGAACGCGCCTGCCAAACCATACCTGGCGGCGTCAACTCCCCCGTACGCGCCTTTCGTTCTGTTGGAGGTACGCCCCGCTTCATCAAACGCGCACAGGGCCCTTACGTGTGGGACGCCGATGATACGCGTTACATCGACTACGTTGGCTCATGGGGCCCGGCTATCCTTGGTCACGCTCACCCCGAAATCGTACGTGTCGTTCAGGAAGCCGCAGTGGGCGGACTCTCGTTCGGAGCACCCACCGAAGGCGAAATCGAAATCGCCGAGGCCTTGGCTGCGCGTGTTCCCTCCATCGAAAAAGTTCGCCTTGTCAGCTCGGGCACCGAAGCCACCATGTCCGCCATCCGTCTGGCCCGGGGCTTCACCGGCCGGCCCAAAATCATCAAATTCGAAGGCTGCTACCATGGCCACGCCGACAGCCTCCTCGTCAAGGCCGGTTCCGGCATGCTTACCTTCGGCAATCCAACGTCGGCCGGTGTTCCCACCGAATTCATCCAGCACACCCTTGTACTGGATTTCAACCGCCTTAATGCCGTTGAAGCGGCCTTTAACGAATTCGGCGAGCAAATCGCATGCATCATCGTTGAACCAATCGCTGGCAACATGAACCTCGTCAAACCCGTCCCGGGCTTTCTCGAGGGTCTGCGCGAACTCTGCACCAAGCACGGCGCACTGCTGATTTTTGACGAGGTCATGACAGGCTTTCGCGCCGGCCCTCAAGGCGTTCAGGGTATAACCGGCGTTACCCCCGATATCACCACCCTGGCCAAGGTCATCGGCGGAGGCATGCCCGTGGGCGCCTTCGGAGGCCGTGCCGACATCATGGACCACATCGCTCCGCTGGGCGCTGTGTATCAGGCCGGAACTCTCTCCGGCAACCCCGTCGCCGTCGCTGCGGGGCTGGCCACATTGCGTTTGCTGGCCGAAGATGGCTTCTACGACAAACTCGCCGCCCAAACCGCGAAGCTGGCTCAGGGTCTATCCGAACGCGCAGCAGCAGCCAACGTCCCGTTCTGTGCGGACCATGTCGGCGGGATGTTCGGCATCTACTTCCGCGAATCCATCCCCACGACCTTTGAAGAAGTGTCGGCTTCCAACATCGATCAATTTAAGAAGTTCTTCCACGGCATGCTGTCGCAAGGCATCTACTTCGCCCCCTCGGCCTTCGAGGCCGGATTCGTCTCCTCCACTCACGATGACGCCGTCATCCAAGCCACCCTGGACGCCGCCGAATCCGTTTTCAAGACGCTCTGACCGAGCAGGTCGGCGCGACTAACGTCGGGACGCCGGCCCGACGAATACAAATAAATCGGGCGCCGACCTTCGCATGCTGACACCAAAAGTCTGGACGGGTCCTGCACTGTAAAAATGGACGTCCAGCGTGCGCCGGTTGCTGAACCCCAAGCTCTCACAAGCTCGAGCAAAACACACCGTACAGCCGCCCTCGAAACCCAGCGAGGCCTTTCATTCGAACACCACCAACCCACAAGTAAAAAAATGCCCGCAAAGAGAAACCTCTTAGCGGGCACCTTCAACCCCTCATTCCCAAGAGGCAGCACCAAACTGGCTATTGAGCCGCAGGCGGAACCACCGCTGTCACCTCAATCTCGACCTTGGCGCGGTCCTCGACCAAGTCGGCCACCTCAACAGCTGTCATCGCCGGGAAGTTGCGTCCGATGATCTCCCGATAATGCTGGCCAATTTCGCGTAGCGAAGCCACATACTCCTTCTTGTCCACCACATACCACGTCATCCGCGTGATGTGCTCGGGACCGGCACCGCCTTCCTTCAGAATGGCCACAATGTTGCGCAGCGTCTGCCCGACCTGCTCGGCCAGATCGTCAGTTTCAAACTGCTGCTGAGCATTCCAGGCAACTTGACCACCTACGAAGATGATGCGGCTGCCAACCGTCAGCTCGCTCATGATGCCGTTTGAATAGCCTCGCGGCGGAGCCCAATCGGATGGTTGCAGGATCTTCATATATTCCTCTCTGAAAAAGAAAACCTATTGCTGGCGCAATACAAAACGCTGAAGTTTGCCCGTTTCAGTGCGTGGCAAAGCCGACACAAACTCAATAGCGCGTGGATACTTATAGGGAGCAATCTGTGACTTCACGTGGTCCTGCAAGGCCTTGACCAACGACTCGTTGCCTTCGAAGCCTGGCTTGAGCACCACGAAAGCCTTCACAATGTTGCCGCGTTGTTCGTCCGGTACACCGATGACACCGCATTCGGCCACCGCCTCGTGGCTGAGCAGTGCATCTTCCACCTCGGGTCCAGCAATGTTGTAGCCGGCAGAGATGATCATGTCGTCGTTACGCGCCTGATAGAAAAAGTAGCCGTCATCGTCTTGAATGAACGTGTCACCCGGCAGGTTCCACCCCTGCTGAACAAACACACGCTGACGCTCGTCCGCAAGATAACGGCATCCGGTCGGCCCCTTCACTACCAGACGCCCCACCGTTCCGTTTGGCACAGGCTTGAGGTCTTCATCGACCACCTGGGCCACATATCCGGGAACGACCGTGCCAATCGCACCACGACGCACGTCTTCTGGAGCGCTGGCAACAAACACGTGGATCATCTCGGTACCACCGATGCCATCGATCATCTCGATGCCGGTGGCCTTTTTCCAAAGTTGGCGCGTAGCGTCGGGCAACGCCTCACCCGCCGAAACCGTTTTCTTGAGCGACGACAGGTCGTATTTCGATACCAGTTCGGCCATCTGGCGGTAGAACGTAGGCGCCGTGAACGTCATTGTCACGCCAAAGTCTTGAACCGTCTGCAGAAGAAGATCGGGCGTAAGCTTTTCGGTGAGCACAGTAGACCCGCCCACCCGCAGTGGGAAGCACAGAAGACCACCCAAGCCAAACGTAAAGGCCAGTGGGGGAGTGCCGCAAACGACTTCGTCAGGCATCATGCGCAGCACGTGCTTCGAGAACGTATCGCACATAGCCAGCACGTCGCGATGGAAGTGCATACATCCCTTCGGCTTGCCTGTGGTGCCGCTAGTAAATGCAATAAGGCAAACGTCATCGACCGCAGTATCGCAAGGCGTGAATTCCGCCGATTTGCCCTTGGCTAACGTATCGAGCGAGCCAGGGCCCTCGTCGTGAAAGTATCGAACCTCGGTAAGCTCCGGACAGTAGGAAGCATGAGCCGAGTTACGACAATTTTCCAGCTCTTCGGATAGGCGCTTATCGCAAAGCGCCGCCGTGATCTTTGCCTTTTCGATAATCGGCTTCAGTTCAGCGGCACGAAGCAAGGGCATGGTTGGAACCACTACCAATCCTGCCTTGACTGCCGCCAACCATGACGCCGCCATCATGACGTTATTCGGGCCACGCAACAGCACGCGGTTACCCGGCACCAGTTTCATGTCTTCGATGAGGACGTTGGCAATGCGGTTGGTCAGCTCGGCCAGCTCGCGATAGCTCATCGTCCGCTTCTCGCCATTGTCATCGGGCCAACGCAAGGCGATGCGGTCTCCGTTGCCTTTTGCGATGTGTGCATCAACAAGCTCAACGGCGCAGTTCAATCGCGCTGGGTACGCTACGTCGGGGTTTCCTTCGAGCAGGAATTCCGGCCACTCGGATTCGGGTGGCAGGTTATCTCGTGCGAAGGTATCTAGATGAGCAGAGCGTTCCATAAGTGTGTCTCCAGGTTAATCGGCGGGAGCGTCATGCGTCCTTGAGGAGCTCCCGGGCTATGATGAGGCGCTGCACTTCGGTGGCGCCTTCATAGATGCGCAAAGCGCGGATTTCTCGATAAAGTTTTTCCACCGGCATACCGGACATCACGCCGGCGCCCCCAAACATTTGCAGGGCCCGGTCAATGACACGCTGCGCAGATTCCGTTGCCGCCATTTTTGCCATGGCTGCCTCGCGGGTGGTTCGGACGCCTTTTACATCGCGCATCCAGGCAGCCCGATAGGTAAGCAAGGCAGCGGCATCGATTTCTGTCGCCATGTCACCCAGCGCGGCTTGTGTCAGTTGTAAGTCGGCCAATGTCTGGCCGAACATGCGTCGGGACTTTGCACGTCCAAGCCCTTCTTGCAAAGCCCGACGCGCGAAGCCCAGGGCGGCTGCTGCCACCGACGCCCGGAATATATCCAGAGTCATCATGGCAATTTTGAAGCCCTGCCCCCCCTCACCCAAACGCTGCGTCACAGGTACGCGGCAGTTGTTGAAGCGCAGACGCGCCAACGGATGCGGAGCAATGACATCGATGCGCTCGGCGATCTCCAGTCCCGGAGTGTCGGCATCCACCACGAAGGCGGAAATTCCGCGTGCGCCGGGAGCTTCGCCGGTGCGAACAAAAAGGGTGTAGAAGTCGGCAATGCCACCATTCGAGATCCAGGTCTTTTCGCCGTTGATCACGTAATGGTCGCCGTCAAGCACCGCTTCACAAGACATGGCGGCGACATCTGAGCCCGCATCGGGCTCAGAGAGAGCAAACGCCGCAATGGCTTCTCCGGACGCTACTTTCGGCAGGTAGCGTTGACGCAGCGCATCGCTTCCTGCAATGGAAATTGCACCGCTACCCAGACCTTGCATGGCAAACGCAAAGTCGGCCAGACCATCGTGACGCGCCAGCGTCTCACGCATGATGCACACGGCGCGTGAATCAATCTGGGGCCAGCGGCCGCCCCATGAGCCGTCGGGCCCCTGAGGCACTGCCACGCGCAACCACCCGGCCTGTCCGAGAACCTTGACCAGATGCCGGCAGGCGCTGTCGGTATCAGAATGATCCACGTCGGCCAACGCCTGTTGACACCAGCGATCGAGCTCATGCGCCATCTCTGAATGGCGCTCGTCAAAGAAAGGCCAGTCTAACCAGGTGGTGTCGTTCATCAATTACCCTCGAAAACAGGTTTCTGCTTGGCGACAAAAGCCTCATATGCGCGGCGGAAGTCGGCGGTCTGCATGCAGATGGCCTGCGCTTGCGCCTCGGCCTCAATGGCTTCGTCAACGCCCAGGCTCCATTCCTGGTGCATGGCTTTCTTGGTAATGCTATGTGCAAAGGTGGGACCCGATGCTATGCGGGAGGCCAGTGTCTGGGCGGCACCGAGCAACTCCTCGGAAGGATGCAGAGCGTTGAAGAAACCCCATGCAAGACCTTCATCGGCCGACATGGCACGCCCTGTATAGAACAGTTCGGAAGCACGGCCTTGACCGATGATGCGTGGCAGAATCGCGCACGCACCCATGTCCGAACCGGCCAGACCCACCCGGGCAAACAGGAAAGCAGTGCGGGTTTCGGGGCTACCCAATCTCAGGTCGGATGCCATGGCCAGGATCGCACCAGCGCCCGCGCAGACGCCGTCGACAGCGGCCACTATAGGCTGCGGACAGTTGCGCATGGCTTTGACCAAGTCGCCGGTCATACGAGTGAACTCAAGCAATTCGGGCATGCTCATTTTGGTGAGTGGGCCGATGATTTCGTGAACATCGCCACCGGAGCAGAAGTTGCCGCCGGCACCGGTAATGACCACCGTCTTGATGTCGCTGGCGTAATTCAGGCTGCGAAATAAATCGCGCAACTCGGCATAAGAGTCGAAGGTGAGCGGGTTCTTGCGCTCGGGGCGATTCAGGGTGATGGTGGCCACTTTGCCGTCGTCAGAAACCGACCACAAGAAATGTTTGGCCTGATAGCCCGCCAGGGGACCGGTATGGTGCGCCATGGTGTGCTCTGTATTTTCCATTGCTTGAAGCTCCTAGTAAGGTGGGCGGGATGCTCTAACCCTATCCCACCATGATCTCGCCCCCATCAACGGGGATGGATTGACCATTGATGGCTGACGCCCCGTCCTGGCAAAGCCAGGCCACGGCATCGGCCACCTGCTCGGGCTGCACGAGGCGGCCCTGGGGATTGCCTTCGGCCAGTTTGGCCGTGGCTTCGTCGGCAGTCATGCCGGTTTTATTCATTATGTTTTCGATGGCCTCGCGTACCAGATCAGTCTCGGTATAACCTGGGCAGACGGCATTGACCGTGATGCCCTTGCGCGCAACTTCAAGCGCAAGGGATCGAGTCAGGCCGATCACGCCATGTTTCGCAGCGCAATACGCAGAGACGTAGGCGTAACCAGCCAGGCCCGCGGTACTGGCCACATTGACGACACGGCCCCATTTGGCTGACACCATGTCAGGCAGCGCGGTCTGGATACAGTGGAAGGTACCGGTAAGGTTGATGGCCACCATATGATTCCAGGCATCTTCTTCCAGCTTGTCGAACCGTTCGCTGACTGCCTGGCCCGCATTGTTGACCAATATGCTGATCAACCCGAAGCGCTGACGCGCCTGGTCGAATGCCGCCAGTACGTCGGAGCGTTGCGAAACGTCGCCAGTTACGTAGGCAAGCTGATCGCCACCACCAAGCTCGTCGCAGGCCTTTTGCAGTGACGATTCACTGCGCCCCATCAGAGTGACGCGGCAACCCTGCTCGAGAAGGCGACGCGCGATGGCCAGGCCAATTCCGCGCGAGGCCCCAGTTACCAGGGCGTGCCGCTGTGTGGCCGGCAGGGTCATGCTCCCACCTGCTCTGCGTAGGCCGCCGCACGCTCGAAGTTTGTTTCGAGTTGCCGTTTGGCGGGGAAGTACTGCTTGGGCCACGTGATATCGGTGTAACCGATCTTGGCCGCTTCGCGCAGCGTCCATGCGGAGTCTGCCAGATGCGGGCGGGCCAATGCACATAGGTCCGCGCGCCCCGAGGCAATGATGCTGTTGACGTGGTCGGCTTCGAAGATGGCACCCACAGCGATCGTGGGAATGCCGGCTTCGTTGCGGATCCGGTCGGAGAACGGGGTCTGGTACATACGGCCATACACCGGTTGCTCGGCCTTGCTGACCTGCCCCGACGAACAGTCGATCATATCGACGCCGGCTGCCTTGAAAATGCGGGCGATCTCGACCGCGTCGTCGTCCGTGATGCCGCCATCGACCCAGTCATGAGCCGAAATACGAACGGACATGGGCAGATTCTGAGGCCAGACTGCACGAACTGCCTTGAACACTTCGAGGGGGAAGCGCAAGCGGTTTTCGAGCGACCCGCCGTACTCGTCGTCGCGCTTGTTGGTAAGAGGCGAAATGAAACTGGACAATAGGTAGCCGTGGGCACAATGGAGTTCGAGCCAGTCAAAGCCGGCAGCCGCAGCACGACGAGCCGACTCGACGTGCTGGTCGCGAACCTGATCCATTTGCTCGCGGGTCATCGCCTGAGGTACTTGTGAGACGCCTTCGATGTACGGGATGGCAGATGCCGAAACCAAGGGCCAGTTGCCCGTTTCAAGCGGCATGTCGGTGCCTTCCCAGCTGACCTTGGTCGAGCCCTTGCGACCGGCATGGCCGATCTGCATGCCGATTTTTGCCTGCGTATTCTCGTGAACGAAGTCGACAATACGCTTGAAAGCAGCTTCTTGCTCGTCGTTCCACAGGCCTGGGCATCCCGGGGTGATGCGCGCTTCGGGTGACACGCAGGTCATTTCGACCATGACCAGACCGGCACCACCCATTGCGCGCGACCCCAGGTGCACCAGGTGAAAGTCGCCCGGCACGCCATCGACGCAAGAGTACATGGCCATCGGAGACACTACGATGCGGTTCGCGAGCCTGGTATCGCGAACCTGGAACGGCGTAAGCATCGGAGGAACCGGACGGTCGGAAAGCGAACTGGCTCCTGCCTTTTCGGCGAACCAGCGCTCGTAGCCTTCCAACCATTTCGGATCGCGAAGTCGCAAATTCTCGTGCGAGATACGCTGGGAGCGAGTCAGCAACGAATAGCTGAACTGCTCGGGCTCGAACCTGGCATAACGAGCGACGCTCTCAAACCACTCGGTGGAATTTCGTGCGGCGTTCTGAATCTTGAGTACTTCGACGCTACGGACCTCTTGGTAATGATCCAGGCCCGCCTTGAGGTCGTTATTCTGGGCGACGATTGAACGGTTGAGTTCGATGGCATCTTCAAGGGCCAGCTTGGTACCGGAACCGATTGAAAAGTGCGCAGTGTGTGCGGCGTCGCCCATCAAGACGACAGGAACCGAGCGCCCATCCGGCAGCGTCTGGTAATGCACCCAGGTATCACAGATGACACGCGGGAAGCGGATCCAGATGGCCGAACCGCGAAGATGTTTGGCGTTGCTGATCAAAGGCTTGCCGTCGAGCCACGGAGCGAACAGTTTTTCGCAATAGGCGATGCCCTCTTCCTGGCTCATGGTGTCAAGGCCGGCTGCCTGCCAGGTTTCATCAAGGGTTTCGACGATGAATGTCGACATGCCGTCTTCGAACTGATAGGCGTGAGCCTGGAACCAGCCGTGCTCAGTGTCGACAAAGGCAAACGTGAAGGCGTCGAACTGCTTCTCGGTGCCCAGCCAGACGAAGCGGCACTGTCGTGTGTCGATATCCGGTTTGTAGGTGTCTTGGTAACGGGTACGGACGCGGCTGTTAAGGCCGTCCGATGCAATGACGAGGTCGGCCTGATATTTTTGAGCGATTTCCTGATCGTCGGTGACTTCGGTTTCAAATACCAGATTTACCCCGACTTCTTCGCACCGAGCCTGCAAGATATTAAGCAGTTTCTTCCGACCAATGCCGATAAAGCCATGCCCACCACTGCGAATGCTTTTTCCGCGGTAATTGATCTCGATGTCGTCCCAGTGATTGAACGCCTCGCTGATCTGCTCGGCCGAGACGGGGTCGGCTTCACGCAGGTTGCCCAGCGTGGCGTCCGAGAACACGACACCCCAGCCAAATGTGTCGTATGGCCTGTTTCGCTCGATAACCGTGATTTCGTGACGCGGATCACTGAGCTTCATTAACAAGCCGAAATACAAGCCTGCGGGACCCCCGCCAATACATACTATCTTCATGCTAGCTCCGTGTGTTGCCTGAAAGAAGCGACAGGCCTCATACCGGCCCACGCCACAAATCCAATTACTTTAGGCTTAAACTATATAGCTAAAAAATTTCATGCGCAATAGGTTTTTTCTCCAGCCGATTAAAGACTGTTTTTTCAGATATTTACAGTTATCATGTTAGTTGAAGATTAAAATAAACCACTGAGTCAATTGCTTCGCTGTATACACATGAACGACATCACAACCGCGCAGGCCGCAATTGAAGAAACCCCTGATCTCGAAACGCTCACCGGCCCCGAAGATCACGACGATCTTCGCCTTTGGCTGCGACTGCTTACTTGCTGCAACCTGATCGAAGGCGATATTCGAGGCCGCTTACGCACCGAGTACGAAACGACCCTGCCCCGCTTTGACCTGATGGCGCAACTGCAGCGCGCTCCGGAAGGCATGAAGATGAGCGAGCTCTCCCGGCACATGATGGTCACCAACGGCAACATCACCGGCATTACCGACCAGCTCGAAAAAGAGGGATTGGTTCAACGCAATAAGGTCCTTACCGACCGGCGCAGCTCATTGATCAAGCTGACCCCAAAGGGCAAGCGCGCCTTCAAGCGTATGGCTGATTCACACGAGCAATGGATTCAGGATCTGTTCGCCGGACTGTCCGAGAAAAGCAGGAAAAATCTGTTTGAGGCGCTCGGCGAACTCAAACTGGTCGCTCAGACTCGGCTGACTCCCAGAAACTGAACTTTCCTGCCTTATCGCCAAAGATATCCGGGCATTCCGGGCCAGACTTTTTCCGCGCCTATCAAAGCGAGCGAGTGAAGGCGCTCACGCGGCCCAGTTCCTCCAGCATAAATGCCCCCCGCCAGGCAACGACTGGGCATTTATGCGCCCGGCTGGCGCTGCTTCTAGTAAACTGGTGCACTGAATCAAGTTGCGTCAGCTCGCGCTGATTTTCCCTCTTCCCAGTCTTCTTTCAATCTGCTCCATGGCCGTCAACCTGCACATCCCTACCGAGTCTGAAATTCACCCCGTCCAGGGCGTCGAGATCGGCATAGCCGAGGCCGGAATTCGAAAAAAACAACACAAGGACCTGACGGTTTTCCGTCTTGCCGAAGGCAGTGCAGTCGCCGGCGTTTTCACCCGCAATCGCTTTCGAGCCGCTCCCGTACAGGTCTGCGAGTCGCATCTGGCCAAAGCGACAGGAATTCGTGCGCTGGTCATCAACACGGGCAACGCAAACGCAGGAACCGGGCAGAAAGGCCTTGAGGCCACGCTCGAAACCTGCAACGCAACCGCGTCGCTGCTGGGCATTCAGGCAGATCAAGTTCTGCCCTTTTCTACCGGGGTCATCCTGGAACCATTGCCGGTCGACAGACTCATCGCCGCATTGCCCGCCGCCGTCGACAATCTGCAATCCGACAACTGGCTGCAGGCCGCCCACAGCATCATGACCACCGACACCCTGCCCAAGGTCAGCTCGCAGCGCATCAAGCTCGGTGAGCATCAGGTATCGATCACTGGAATCAGCAAGGGCGCAGGAATGATTCGCCCAAACATGGCGACCATGCTTGGTTTCCTGGCCACCGACGCTGCTATTCCAAGCGAGCTGCTCGCCGACATGACGCGCGACATTGCAGACCGGTCGTTCAATCGCATTACGGTAGACGGCGATACCTCGACCAACGATTCATTCATCATTATTGCCACCGGCCGCAGCGAGTTCTCGGTCGATTCACCTTCGTCGCCGCATTACCAGGCGTTGTACGACGCCTTGGCGGCAGCTGCGCTCGAACTAGCCCAAAAGATTGTGCGTGACGCCGAAGGTGCCACCAAATTCATCACCATACAGGTCGACGGGGCAAGCAGCTCAGAAGAGGCTCTGCAGGTCGCCTATGCCGTTGCACACTCGCCACTGGTAAAAACAGCTTTCTATGCCTCTGACCCAAACCTGGGACGAATCCTGGCGGCGATCGGCTACGCCGGCATCAACGACCTCGACGTCTCTGGGGTCAACCTATGGCTTGGAGACGTCTTGGTGGCCGGACAAGGCCAACGTCACCCTGAATACCGCGAAGAGGATGGCCAACGAGTAATGCAAGGGGCCGAAATCTCCATGCGCATCGCGCTGGGCCGCGGCCAAGCCAGCGAAACCGTATATACCTGTGATTTCTCGCACGATTACGTCAGTATCAATGCCGACTATCGCTCGTAAAACTGGGCTATGTGTTTGACTTGATAGACAAAACCAAGTTAACATAGCAGGCTTGGCATATTGGCCAAGAAATTTTTATTGAGGTTAACCCATGTACGCGGTCATAAAAACCGGTGGTAAGCAGTACCGAGTTACCACTGGCCAAAAACTTAAGGTAGAACAGATACCGGCAGACATTGGGCAAGAAATCACCCTCGATCAGGTATTGTCCGTTGGCGAAGGCGAGCAGCTTCAGATTGGCGCTCCTTTGGTCTCTGGTGCCCTGGTTAAGGCAACTGTTCTTGCGCAAGGCCGGCACGACAAGGTCAAGATCTTCAAGATGCGCCGTCGCAAGCACTATCAAAAGCGCCAGGGCCATCGTCAGAACTACACCGAGCTTCGCATCGACGCCATCACGGCGTAATCGAACCCGGTATTGCATAGCAGGAGCTAAACATGGCACAGAAAAAAGGCGGCGGCTCAACGCGTAACGGTCGCGACTCACAGGCTAAGCGACTCGGTGTAAAGGTTTACGGCGGTCAAAGCATCAACGCCGGTTCCATCATCGTGCGCCAGCGCGGCACCCAGTTCCACGCCGGCCCCAACGTCGGTATGGGCAAAGACCACACCTTGTTCTCGTTGGTCAACGGCAAGGTCAAGTTCAGCATCACCGGCGCGCTCAACAAGCGCACCGTTTCGGTCGAAGCAGCCGAATAAGCTTTTCGCAGCGCGACAAGCTCAAAGCCCTGCCCGGAGGCAGGGCTTTTTTGTTCTAGAATAGATTGACTCGGGATTGTTCTTCGCTGTAAGGCGGGCTGCTTCAAGACCGGCATCACAAACTTGCGCCGCTAGCTGCGGCACTTGTGCTTTTATCAGGTTAGGCAACCATGAAATTCGTAGACGAGGCAACGATCGAAGTCATCGCCGGTAAGGGCGGCAATGGCTGCGCCAGCTTCCGCCGCGAAAAATTCATCCCCAAGGGCGGCCCGGACGGCGGAGACGGCGGCCGCGGCGGCAGCATCTATGCTGTGGCCGACCGCAACATCAATACCTTGATCGATTTCCGCTACGCCCGACTTCATCGCGCAAAGAACGGCGAGAATGGTCGTGGTTCAGACCAATATGGCGCCGCCGCCCCTGACATCGTTTTACGTGTGCCCGTGGGCACAATCATCAGCGATGCCGACACCGGCGAACAGCTGTATGACCTTAGCCGCCACCAAGAGAAAGTGACTCTGGCTGCAGGCGGCGAAGGCGGCCTGGGCAACCTGCATTTCAAATCCAGCACCAACCGTGCACCCCGCCAGTTCACACCTGGCAAGCCTGGTGAACAACGTCGCCTTCGCCTCGAGCTCAAGGTGTTGGCCGATGTAGGATTGCTGGGCTTGCCCAATGCAGGTAAATCCACGCTCATCAGCAAGATTTCCAACGCCCGGCCCAAGATTGCCGATTACCCGTTCACTACGCTTCATCCGAACCTGGGCGTGGTACGCACCTCGGCGGCACGCAGTTTTGTCGTCGCTGACATTCCGGGACTCATCGAAGGCGCGGCCGACGGTGCCGGCCTCGGACACCAGTTTTTGCGCCACTTATCGCGGACTCGCGTCCTGCTGCATCTGGTCGATGTCTCCTCGCCAGATCCTGACTACGACCCCGTACCCCAAGCAGTTGCCGATGCGCGCGCCATCGTGGAAGAGCTCCGTCTATACGACGCCGACCTCTATGCCAAGCCCCGTTGGCTCGTACTGAACAAGCTCGACATGGTCACCAATCCGAAAGACGTCACCCGCCGTTTGTGTGATGAACTCGACTGGGAAGGACCTGTGTTTGGTATTTCCGCACTTTCGGGTGAAGGCACTCAAGACCTTGTCTGGAAACTGCAGGACTGGCTCGACGAGCAAAAGAAGCGCGAACAAGAAGCAGAAGACATCGCGGCCGGCTTGCCCATCGATAGCGACCCACGTTTCGACCCGGCACGCGGCACGCCGCCCATCGGCTGACACTTGTTTCACAAGCATAGTTAAAATAGCCGATTTGCCGCGGCACCCGCCGCTCGTCCAACTTAAGTGGGTTCTGCCCGATGTCCCCCGCCATAACAAGCCAGCCGGTCGTACCGCAATCCAAACGTCTCGTCGTCAAGGTGGGTTCCTCACTTGTCACGAACGAAGGTCGGGGACTTGACCAGGCAGCCGTCACCGAATGGGCATCCCAGATTGCCGCCCTGCATGCCCAAGGCAAGCAGGTTGTGCTTGTTTCAAGCGGCGCCATTGCCGAAGGCATGGCCAGGTTGGGCTGGGCGCGCCGCCCGCATACCATGCACGAACTGCAGGCCGCAGCAGCGGTAGGCCAGATGGGCCTCGTGCAGGCGTACGAAGTCGCATTTGCGCGGCACGGCTTGCGTACCGCGCAGATTCTTCTTACTCACGAAGACCTCTCGGATCGCAAGCGCTACCTTAACGCCCGCAGCACCCTGTACACACTGCTTGACCTCGGGGTCGTGCCCATCGTCAATGAAAATGACACCGTAGTCACGGACGAGATCCGTCTTGGCGACAACGACACACTTGGCGCCTTGGTAACCAACCTCATCGAGGCCGAGACGCTCGTTATTCTTACGGACCAACCTGGTCTCTACAGCGCAGATCCTCGCAAGGACCCGACCGCCACCCTGATCACCACCGCGCAGGCCGGCGATCCGGCGCTTGAATCCATGGCCGGCGGTGCCGGAAGCGGCATTGGTACCGGTGGCATGCTGACCAAGGTCCTAGCGGCCCGCCGCGCCGCCAACAGTGGCGGCAATACCATCATCGCCTCGGGACGCGAACCCAATGTCCTGCTACGCCTTGCCAACGGCGAACGCATCGGCACCGAACTACGTGCTCTTCTGCCTGTACGCTCCGCTCGACAACGCTGGCTCGTCAATCAGCTTCGACTGCGGGGTCGTGTCATGCTGGATGACGGTGCCGTCAAGGCACTTACCCAGGGACACAAAAGCCTCCTGCCCATCGGTGTAATCGGCGTCGAAGGCGACTTCGAACGCGGCGATGTCGTCGCCTGCGTCGATCAAAATGGCGTGGAGTACGGACGCGGCCTGATCAACTACTCGTCAAACGACGCTCGGCGCATCATGCGGCAACCCAGCAGCAAAATCGCTGATATCCTGGGCAGCATGTCGGACACCGAGCTCATCCACCGCGACAACATGGTCTTCAACCGTCGCTCAGTCAAACGCGATACTTGATCCGCGCGCCTCAGGCCACGCGGCGAAAGAAACCGCTGCCACAAGCTCCCCACCGATAGGCGTGGCCAAATGTCCGGACCACGCTAAGGAGCCCGAAGGGGCCCTCAGACGGTAATCTCCGCAGCAAACATATATCCCCGACTGTGGATCGACTGTATCGGCAGCTCCTCCCCAGACTTTGCCACCTTCCGTCGTAACCGGCTTACCAGCACGCCCAGAATTGTACGATCATCCGACACCTTGCGGCCGATCGCGCGAAGCAGCTGCTCGTGCGACGCGGCCTTATCCGACTGGCGGGCCAAACCCATTACGAACTGACGCTCGGACGAGGTCAATCGGACGGACACACCGCCAGGGGATTCCAAAGCCCATCCCTGATCCTTGAGAACCCAGGCCTCGCCCGTGGCACGCGCTTTGAAAACTGGATCCTTTGCATGACTCGACCGCGCATCACTGGACATACTTCGTTCAAGCCGACGCTTCAACCCGTGCAGCGTCAATGCCAGCACATCCGGTGAGCAATCTCGGGGACACCAGCCATCGACCCCAAGCTGAAGCGTTGAAGCCAGTGTAGCGTCATCGCACCCGTCAACATAGGCCAACACGCCCACTTGAGGCGCTGCCGTCAGAATGCTGACCGCCGACCGGTTCGATGGCGCGGTCGCCGCCAGCACCGCCAAAATCGGTTCCGCCGTGCTATGCGCAAGGTTCAGCTCTGTTCGTAACGCGTGTCGCAGCGAGACCGTATCCGGGCAGTGACAAACCCGGTAGCCGTAGCTTGTCAGCACCCGCGAATATTCCGGCAAGTTCGTACCCCCCTCCGGACTATAAAAGAGAACAGCAGGGCCCATAGCTCATACCCTCTCGGCAACTTCGCCCGATAATTGTTACTTAAGTTTACATTAGATTATTTCAAACGTAATAGGCATTATTCCCAACGTGATCGAATAACCAGATTCAATCACATATGTGAATACGTTTGCTGACCGACTTCGATTTGCCAGAACCCTGCGCAATTTCACACAGGCCGAATTGGCCCAGGCATGTGGAATTTCTCAGGGCGCTATTGCCAATTACGAAAGCAACGCACGCCTCTTCCCGAAGTCTATCTTCCGTTTGGCCTCGGCCTTGAAAGTCAGTGCGCATTGGCTGGCTGAGGGGGTCGGTCCGATGGAGTACGAGGCGCCGAGCTTGGCCGGCTCCCGACTCGGTGTCGCCGACGGTATACCTCAGGCTCCCGTTTCCGACTGGCCCTTTCGCGACATTTCACCTGAAATATTCTGGTCCCTTTCAGATGCCGATCGATCCCTGATTGAGAACACCCTCGCAAGCTTGATCGCCTCGCTGCTTCAAAAGACCGAATAGTACAGACGTAAAAAAGCCGGCCCCAGTTCACGAAGGCCGGCCTCGCCGCAACGTTGGAAGATGGATTCTTACTGTACGGCGTACAGGAAGAGTTCAACACGTCGGTTCATTGCGCGCCCTTCTGGCGTATTGTTGTCCGCGACCGGGTTGCTGGGGCCACGACCTTCGACCATCAACTTGCTTGGCGCTACACCCTTGCTGGCAATATAGTTGGTAACTGCCTGAGCCCGATTAACGGAAAGGGTCTGGTTAACCGATGCTGGTCCGGTGCTGTCGGTATATCCGATTGCCTTGGCCCGTAGTTCGGGATGCTGAACCAGGGCGCGCGCTACGCTGTCCAGAACAGGCAAGAGCTCGGGTTTCAACGCATATTTACCCGTATCGAACGACACATGGCTCGGAATATTGACCTTCAGAGTGCCGTCGGGCATCTCGATCACATCAATCCCAAGACTGCTCGCCCCCGATTGCTGCACATCCTTTTTAACTCCCGACCAGTTGTAGCCGGCGATTCCGCCTGCCACTGCCCCGATGCCCGCACCGATTAATGCTGCCTTGCTACTATCGCCAATCAGCGCCCCCAACCCCGCACCAACTGCAGCTCCGGCTCCGGCGCCCGTGGCAGTTCTTCCGCCAGTGCTCATGCCGCCCATCGTGTCATCTATCGTTGCACAACCGGCCATTAAAGCCGCCGCAAACACACATGCCGCCGCGCGGTTTACTCGCATAGATACGTTCATTTTTAATTCTCCTTGTCACACCATTGACAATACGCTTCCTGCCCGTCCTATGCTAGCAAGCCTGTCAGCACACAAATGTAACGCTTTGATTCGCTGCAAGAATGCCCAAATCCCCAAAATTAGCGCTGGGCGCTGCTGAAACGAGGAAATGCCAGTTACGTTCTGGCAGTTTCTTGACAATCAATTAGAAACTATCTTCTGCCCAGAATTACCCAGTACGCTCCAGCGCCCGGCTGTACCGGGACATCGCATAACAAAACACAAAATAGATGGCGGCGATAAACAGATAGGCTTCGCTACTGAACCCCTGCCACTGCGGGTCGGCGATGGCGGCTTTCGTTGCCTGGGTAAGGTCGAAGATACCGATGATCATGACCAGCGACGTATCCTTAAACAAGGAAATGAATATGCCAACCAGAGGACCAACGACCACCGTCAAGGCCTGCGGAAGAATCACGCTTCCCATCGCCTGCCAGTAGCTTAGTCCGAGAGATGCCGCACCCTCGTACTGTCCTTTGGGAATAGCTTGCAACCCCCCTCGAACCGTTTCGGCCACGTAGGCCGCAGCAAACAGCACAATGGCAATCTGGGCGCGGAGCAACTTGTCGATCGTGACGCCCTCGGGCAGAAACAGCGGTAGCATCACCGACGACATGAACAGCAAGCTGATCAGCGGCACCCCTCGTATCAGCTCGATGTACACGACGCACAGTGCTTTGACTGCAGGAAGCTCCGAGCGCCGCCCCAAAGCCAGCAGTATCCCCAAGGGAAACGCCCCAGCCACACCAAAAGTCGCAAGCATTAGCGTCAGGGGGAGGCCTCCCCACAGGCGATTCTCAACAGGCGCCAAGCCAAATACACCGCCCCACATCAGCACACCCGCGCACACCAGAGCGACGACCCAAACCGCGGCCAACCATATGTGCCAGAATCGCCGGACACACGTGCATACGACCAGCAGTATCAGAATCAGGCTGGCGACCATGGGACGCCATTGCTCATCGAAGGGGTAAATGCCAAACAGAATCAGACGATGCTTGTGCGCAATGAACGCCCAACATGCCCCGACGGTTTCACGACACTCGGCGGCGTTGGCGGCGCGAAATGTAGCGTCCGCAAAAAGCCAATCAAATGCGGCCGGAACCGTCATAAGCAGCAGCCAGACAATCAGCGCCGTCAAGACGACGTTTAGCGGCGTGGCGAACAAGCTCGAAAAGAGTCGCTTCGGCAAAGGCGTTCGGCTGGGCATGAGCGCCCGGGATTCGGGATTCGTTACCATTTCAACGCTCAACCAACGCGACGTGCCGGTTATACCAGTTCATCAGGACCGAGATGGAAAGGCTGACCGTGAGATATGCCGCCATGATGATCATCACCCCTTCGATCGCCTGGCCAGTCTGATTCAGGGTGGTGTTCGCAATTGAGACAATGTCCGGATATCCGATGGCCACCGCAAGCGAACTGTTCTTGGTGAGGTTGAGATACTGGCTGGTCATGGGAGGAACGATCACCCGCAGGGCCTGCGGCATGACGATCAGGCGCAACACCTGGCCGGAGTTGAGGCCAAGCGCACGCCCAGCCTCCCATTGTCCCCGACCGACCGCCTGTATGCCCGATCGCACCACCTCGGCAACGAAGGCCGAGGTATACAGCACCAAGCCGATCAAAAGCGCCGCAAATTCGGGGCTAACGGTGACACCCCCGCGAAAATTGAAGCCCTGCAACGTGGGCACCTGCCACTCCAGCGAGCCCGCCGTTACGAGGAATACTGCAACTGGAATGCACGCACACCCCAGCACGACAATCCGCTGCGATAAGAGAGGCGCAAGCCCGACTTTTCGGCGCCTGCCAGTCCACATCCGGTAAGCAGTCCACAGAAACAGCGAGGCGAGAAACGCCCACAAGAGCTGTCCGACGCCTTCTCCCTGGATCCAAGGGACCGAGAGACCGCGATTTGAAAGATACACACCGGGTACGAGGTTGAGCGCCTGTCTTGGTCCGGGCATGCTCTCGGTGATCAGCGCATACCAAAACAACAGATGCAGCAGCAAGGGGACATTGCGCATGAGCTCGATGTACGACCGCGCAACGCCAGACACCAGCCAGTTGGCCGAGAGACGAGCGACGCCCAGCAAGGTCCCCAAGAGCGTGGCAGCAATTATGCCCACCGCAGATACACGCAGCGTATTCAGGGCTCCCACCCACAATGCACGGGCGTAGGTGTCGTTTGGCGAATAAGCAATGACGGACTCACCAATTGCAAAGCCCGCCTCATCGTGCAAGAAGCCAAAGCCGGTTGTGATATTGCGGGCCTGCAGGTTGGCCATGGTGTTTGAAACCAAATACCAGACCACCAGGCCTACGGCCAGCACCAGCAGCGCCTGGTACGCCAAGGGTTTCCAATGGCGAACCCTGAACTGGGATGAAACAGCACGGCGGAATGCAATATGGGGGCGTTGGATGTTCATGGCAACGTTTGCTGGCGTGTCGTCAACACTAAAGAGGACGGTCGCAACGGCCCATCCGATACAATTCTCAGGCAAGATATCATATTCAACTCTGCATTCGCCCCGCGTCCATCCACGCTACGCCTTTGTAGACCACCAAGCATCGTCAAGGCCTGTAAGCCCATGATCGAATTTCAGCACGTATTCAAGTCATACGGTCGCACCAGAAATATACTGTCGGACATCAATTTTCGTGTTGATCCCGGAGAATTCGTCTTCATTTCAGGGCCCTCCGGGGCGGGTAAGTCCACGCTGCTCAAGCTCATCGGCGGGCTCGAGCCTGCCAGCCGCGGCTCCATATCGGTCAATAACCAACGCATAGACAAAATGCCAGCGCGCGCGCGACCATATCTGCGCAGGGCTGTTGGCATCATTCTGCAAGATACCCACTTGCTGTACGATCGAAATGCCATCGAAAATGTCTTGCTCCCGCTGAAGGTCCTGGGGCTGGAAAGTCGTCTGGCCGCAACGCGGGCGCGCGCCGCCATAGAAAAAGTGGGTTTGTCCGGCAAAGAAGACATGAATCCCATCGAGTTGTCGGGGGGTGAACAACAACGGCTGGCGATCGCGCGTGCCATCGTGAACCGACCAGCCATACTTATCGTCGACGAACCCACAGCCAATCTGGACCAGGAAACCGCGCGACGGATCATGGATGTTTTCCGAGACTTCAATCGAGTGGGGGTCACAACCCTGATCGCCTCGCACGACCGCCAGCTGATGGCGTCGTACGCAACCCGCACCTTCCTGATAGATCACGGCAGGTTCACGAACAAACAAGGAGCGGCAGTATGAGGCGCTGGCTTCGACAACACCGTTACGCCCTGGCCGTTGCAATACGTCGCTTGCTGGCGCAGCCCTTCTCATCGCTAGCCAACCTGCTTGTCATCGCGCTGACATTGACACTGCCCATTCTTGCGGCGGCCATCCTGATCACTGCGCAACCCGTAGCCACACAGCTTTCGGTCTCGCCCGAGATGACCCTTTTCATTTCACCATCGGCCGAGACGCAAGCCGGTAAAGAAATATCGCAACGACTAAAAGCGGAATTCAGCGACGATATTGAGGCCGTAAGACTGGTGCCCCGCGAGCAGGCATTGGCCATGTTCAACAAGAATCCAAATTGGTCTCAGGCCCTGGCCGCATTGCCCACAAACCCGCTACCCGACGCGGTTGTGGTCACCTTGCGTGAACACCCCGATCTGGCCTCGCACGCCGACGGCCTGGCAAGTCAGTGGCGGCAATGGGACCAGGTTGACCTGGTGCAGCACGACAGTGCCTGGGTCCAGCGGCTCGAAGCCATCCTGCGCTTCGCCAGAATCGGTTTGTTCCTGCTGGCTGCAGGCGTCGCGCTGGTGGTCCTGGCCACGGTCTTCAACACCGTGCGCATGCAAGCACTTACGCAACGCGAAGAGATCGGGGTAGCTCGTTTAGTGGGCGCCACCGAGGCATTTGTTCGGCGTCCGTTCTTATATCTGGGAGCCCTCACCGGTTTGACCGCGGGGTTAGCCGCCATTGCATTTGCATGGTTCGCAATGATGCCTTTGAACACCGCGCTGGGCCGCCTGGCTCAAAGTTACGGCACATCATTGACCTTGCGCCTGCCCGACTCTGTCGACCTCGCGCTTGCGGTCGTGGTGGTGGCTATTCTGGGCGCCTTGTCGGCGCGCCTTTCCGTGACGCGAAACACTCGCTTCTGATGTCCTCCGTACCCGTTCGATCAAACGTGACACCTGATTTTGCTGCTGCCGTGACAAGGTGGCAGATACAGCACGGCAGGCATGGCTTGCCATGGCAGAACACGTCCGACCCATACCGAATATGGCTGTCCGAAATCATGCTTCAGCAAACGCAAGTATCGACGGTCATGGGCTATTACGAGCGATTCCTTGAACGCTTTCCAACGGTAATGGCGCTGGCTGACGCTGCGCAAGAAGACGTCATGCCTTACTGGGCGGGGTTAGGCTATTATGCCCGCGCCAGGAACCTGCATCGCTGTGCCCAAGTCATTCAGGGCACCTGGCATGGTGAGTTTCCCAAGTGTGCGGAAGACATCGTCACCTTGCCGGGAATCGGCCGCTCTACGGCGGCTGCAATAGCTGCCTTTGCCTATGGCCAGCGCAGCCCCATCATGGACGGCAATGTCAAGCGAGTCTTCACTCGATACTTTGGCGTTGAAGGCGATCCAAGCAAGCGGGCCGTCGAGCAGGTGCTGTGGCAAACCGCCGAGAAAGTGCTTGAAGCTGCGCCGGCCGAACTTAATATGAAGGCCTACACTCAAGGGCTGATGGATTTGGGCTCGACGATCTGCACGCGCGGCCGGCCTGACTGTGAATCCTGTCCATTGGCATCAGGGTGCTGGGCCCGCCTGCACGGGCGCCAGCTTGACCTGCCTACTCCAAAGGTACGCAAAAAGCCCGATCAACGACGCTGCTCAATGCTGATCCTGGAAAGCGAAGGCTCGGTGTTGCTGCATCAACGGCCGTCCTCGGGCATCTGGGGCGGGCTGCTAAGCCTGCCACAGTTCGAAAGCCATCAGCATTTGGAGCAGACCTGCGCACACTGGGGATTGTCGTTGAACTCCAGTCAGAAGATGGCGAACCTTACGCATGTATTCAGTCACTTCACCTTGCACATTGAACCTTGGTGGGTGGTGCACGATGGCGCAAAGCTTATGGAACCAGCGCCAGACCACGTCTGGTTATCTGTTGCCAAACTTCGTGATGCCGCCGTACCGGCACCGGTGCGCAAGCTTCTTGACGGCTTTTATCGGAATGACCTGCTCGTTAGCGACGCACAGGCCGATAGGTGCTGATATTCATCAGCAACCCACACGCAATCCCCAAGGTCAACAGCGCCGTCCCGCCATAGCTCATGAATGGTAGAGGAACGCCCACAACGGGCAGAATGCCCATGACCATCCCCATGTTTACGAACACGTAGACAAAGAACATCATGGCCATCGAGCCCGCAAGCAGGCGACCAAACTGAGTGTGGGCACGCACGGCAATTGCCAGGCCGCGCAATATCAGCAAGCCATACAACACAAGAAGCATGATCCCGCCGTAGAGTCCAAACTCTTCAGCATAGACGGCAAAAATAAAGTCGGTGGTGCGCTCGGGTATGAAGTTCAAATGCGACTGCGTGCCCTGCATATATCCTTTGCCATAGATCCCACCCGAGCCAATGGCTATCATGGACTGTATCGTATGAAATCCCTTGCCAAGCGGATCGGAACCGGGATTGAGCAAAGTGCAGACGCGATGCTTTTGGTAATCATGCAATACCACCCAGTCGACGCCCGGCTGACATATCTGGTCTTCGAGGTAAACAATCGTGCCCAGTGACACGACAAGCACCACGAAAATGGGGGCAAGGAGCTTGAACGACAGGCCACCAAAATAAATGACGCAGAAACCAGTGGCAAACACGAGAAGCGCCGTGCCCAAATCGGGCTGCAACACAATCAGCGCAAAGGGGATGGCCAAAAGCACCGAGGCGACTAAAAAATCGACAATGCCGAACTTGCCCTGATGACGATGAAAATACCAGGCCAGCATCATCGGCACGGCAATTTTCATCATCTCGGACGGTTGTATGCGAATAAACCCGAGATCCAGCCACCGGGTCGCTCCCTTGCTGGTTTCACCAAAAAACTCAACGCCAAGCAAAAGCAGCACACCCGAGGTATAGATCCACGGCGCGAACTGCATCAAACGAGGCAAGGGGACAACCGCTACAACCCACAATGCAATAAAGGCCAGCAGGAAGTGGCGCGACTGATCAGCAAAACGCCAGTCCGTACCGCCCACTGCCGAATGCATGATGGTCAGCCCAAGCAGGGTCATGAGTATAAGAATGGCCAGCAAGGGCCAATCCAGGCTGCGTAACGCCCTGAGAACGCCGAGAATCAGCAGCTTCATGCCGGATCCTCCGGGGAGGTCTGTGACTCAGTCGCCTCTTGTGGCTGTGCGTCGGGAACCGCCTCTTTGCGTGCTGCCATTCGTTCCGGATCAAGCCAATAATCGAATATCGTCCGGGCGATTGGTGCAGCCACCGTGGCCCCCCATCCACCGTTCTCAACAATCAGAGCCAGCGCAATGCGCGGATTCTCCACCGGGGCATACGCCATAAACAAGGCGTGGTCCCGTAAGCGCTCATCGATTTCAGCCGCGTTGTATTTCGCACCACGCAGGCTATACACCTGAGCCGTACCGGTTTTTCCGGCCGCCACGTAATTCGCTCCGGCAAAGGCACGTCGGGCTGTACCCGACTTCAGCACGTCGATCATGGCGTCGCGAACGACTTTCAAGTTTTCGGGCTTCAGATCAATCACGTGCGTCGGCTCGATCGACTTGTTCTGGATTTCGCCCGTCTCCGGATTACGAATCTTGCTGACAAGGTGCGGTTCCACATATGTCCCGCCATCGGCCAACACGGCCGTGGCTTGTGCCAACTGAAGCAGCGTAAAGGCGTTATACCCTTGCCCCACCGCCACTGAAACTGTTTCGCCCGCGTACCATCGCTGCTGCTCCGGCTTCCGGTAGTTCTGGCGCTTCCATTCGGTGGATGGCAAGACACCACGCCTCTCACCGTCCAGATCGATCCCGGTAAGCTGACCAAATCCAAACTGCTTGCTGAAGTCGTGCAGGGCGTTGACACCCATTTCCGGACCGAGAGAATAGAAATACGTGTCGGAGGACACGACAATTGCCCGATGCATGTCGGTAGGTCCATACACGGCTCCGGCCGCGTTACGGAAACGCTGCCCTCCCAATTCGAAATAACCCGGATCAGGTACCCGCAAGGTGGGCGAGCGTATACCCATCTCCAGCGCGGCTAGCGCGACAAACGGCTTGTAAGTGGAGCCTATTGGATAAGTACTGTAAAGGGGCCGGTTGATCAAGGGATAGTCGGGGGACTCATTCAGTTCGCGCCAACTTTCGACGTCGATACCGTCAACGAACAAATTGGGATCAAACGACGGCGCCGATACAAAAGCCAGAACCTCACCCGTCCCGGGCTCGATGGCCACCAGCGCACCTCGCCGGCCTTCGAATTGTGCTTCGGCTACCTTTTGCAGGCCAATATCCAGCGAAAGCATCAGATCTGACCCAGGCACCGGATCGGTACGCGCAAGCGTTCGTACGGGCCGACCCGAGGCCGTCACCTCAACCTCTTCGACGCCGGTCTTGCCATGCAGGACCCGCTCCCAAGTCTTCTCAATGCCTTTCTTTCCGATGCTGTTGGTACCGCGATAGTTGCCCAGCTCCCCATCCTGTTCGAGCTGGGTCATATCGTTTTCTGAAATACGCCCCACGTAACCAATCACGTGAGCTGCGGTTTCCCCTTGGGGATATTCGCGGACCCAACGCGCCCTCAACTCAACACCCGGAAACTTGTACGCGTGCGCAGCGAACCACGAGGCTTCGAGGTCGCTGAGGTTGTTGCGCAATATCACGCTGGAGTATCTTCCCGATTGGCTCAATGCCTGTTCGAACCGTCGTCGCTGAAACGGACTGATGTTGACGATGGTATTGAGCTCTTCGAGCAGGGCGTTCATATCTTTGACGTTAGCCGGTACGACCTCCAAGGTGTAGTCGCGATAGTTGCGAGCCAGCACGACACCATTACGATCTAGGATCTCGCCTCGACGGGGAGGAATAGGTTCGACTGCGATACGGTTCTGGTCTGCGCGCGCGGCGAAACCCTCGTAGCGTTCCACCTGCAGATACCAGAGTCGGCCGGCAAGGCCGAGGAAACACGCCAATGCAAAAACACCGGCTACCCACGCACGCAGCAAGATGCGGCGCTTCTGATGCAAGGTGGTGCGTTTATATTCGAACATGGCCGCCCGCTACGCCGCGCCGGCGTCTATCTCTTCCTGGCGACGCTGGGGAAGGTGAAGCAGAATGTCGGCCAGGGGCCAAAGAGCTACAGTGAACACTGCCGACCAGAGCCACACCCAGCCCGCCCATTCACCGGCAATCCACGCATGCAAAAGGCTGGTTACCGCCTGGGCAGCCACCACGATCGGCAGAATGTGTACTGCCTGTGCCAACGCGCTGAACCGCTGCAGGCGTCTGGCCAACACAATAACCCCATAGGCTGCCAGTACATATGTCAGCGCCTGTTCGCCTAAGAGGCCCGCGTCATGTACATCCATCAGCAGTCCGAAAAAGAATGCGGTCGTCATGCCGATTCGAGTCGGCTCGTTGACGCACCAGAACAGGATGACCAAAAGCAGTAAATCTGGAGTGGGCTGCCACAAGCGCCAGGGCAGCAACGAAATGAGCCATACCAACAGGATCGTGGCCCAGATGAAGAGCAGTCCCGATGGCCTACGGAAAGGTGTTGAGTCGATAGGCTCGAGCGCGCTGAGCGGTTTGCGTCGAACGGGAGGCCCGGATCGGCTTGTGTGATGCTTATCCATCGGACTCTTCCTTTACTGCGTCGGGCAACGACGGATCAACCCTCAGAACCAGAAAATGACGGTAGCGCTCGGGATGAGACAGCGGGGTCGCCACGGCCATCGAAAACCCAGATGCATTGTCGCGCTGAATCTCGTCTACCTGTGCGACCGACAGCCCTGCTGGGAACAACCCGCCCACACCGCTCGTGACCAGCACGTCACCGGGCTTGATATCTGTGTCGTTGGTCAGATAACGCACCTCAAGCTTGCCGCCGGGGTGACCGCCGAATGCGATCAGCCGAAGACCATTTCGCAGCACTTGAACCGGAATCGACACCTTGTCGTCTGTCAGCAGCGCAGCTTCGGATGTAAACGGTGTCACTCGAACGATCTGCCCTACTACCCCGCCTTCATCAATAACAGGCATGCCGGGCATGATGCCGCTATTTCTTCCCTTGTCGAAAACCAGATGCCTGGTAAAAGCATTGGGCGGCTCATACAGGACCTCGACCGCAACCGACGGCTGTACGACCATATCCGCCACACCCAATAATCGGCGCAACTGCTGATTTTCGGCCGACAGCTGAGCCGCGTGCGTGGCAATCTGAGCCAGCTCAATGCGCTGGCGTTGCAGAGCTTCTTTTTCAGTGCGGGCGGTTGATGCCGCATCCGTCCAATCGCCGACGGTTGCAATAAGATCGCGCGGCATCATGACCGCGCGCTGAAAAGGATACAAGGCGACAGAGACCGCCTCGCGAGCGGGATCCAGTACCCGCCATCGCGCATCGACAATTAACAACGCCAGAGACAGGATCACGAAAACAAGCAGCCGGAACTCCGCGGTCGGCCCACGCTTGAATAGCCTGATCGTCCCTTGCTCTTGCATTGTATGTTGTGTCCGCCCGAAAAATGCCCGGCGGCCTGGGCGTAGTAAAACTGAAAATGACTGCAGAACCCGGGGTCAGAACCCGCCGTTCGCGTCAATCATAAATGAAAACCGTGCCCAGTCTTTCGAGATGCTCGAGAGCTTCTCCGCAACCGCGCACGACACACGTCAGAGGATCTTCGGCCACTACGACCGGAAGACCGGTTTCTTCTTGAAGCAGTCGGTCGAGGTCGGCGAGCAGCGCTCCGCCACCGGTCAGGGCAATGCCCTTGTCGGTAATATCGGCCCCCAACTCGGGCGGCGTCTGCTCGAGTGCCGTCTTGACGGCCGAAACGATCTGATTAAGAGGATCGGTGAGTGATTCGAGGATCTCGTTGGATGATACTGTGAAGCTCCGAGGCACGCCCTCGGACAGGTTGCGACCCTTGACCTCGATTTCACGGATCTCAGCCCCTGGAAAGGCCGACCCGATTTCTTTCTTGATGAGCTCGGCGGTAGGTTCACCAATGAGCATGCCATAGTTGCGACGAATGTAATTGATGATGGCTTCGTCGAACTTATCGCCGCCGACGCGGACCGAACCTTTGTAAACCATGCCGCCCAGCGAAATCACCGCGACTTCGGTGGTACCACCGCCGATATCCACCACCATGGAACCGCTGGCGTCGGAGACTGCCAGGCCTGCACCGATGGCCGCAGCCATGGGTTCTTCGATAAGGAAGACCTGGCTGGCGCCGGCGCCCAAGGCGGATTCGCGAATGGCTCGCCGTTCGACTTGGGTCGAGCCGCAAGGGACACAAACAATGATCCGCGGGCTGGGCGCAAACATGCTGCGCGGATGCACCATTCGGATAAACTGCTTGAGCATCTGTTCGGTAACCGTGAAGTCGGCGATGACGCCGTCTTTCATGGGCCGGATTGCTTCGATATTGCCGGGAACCCGACCCAACATCTGCTTGGCCTCGCGTCCAACCGCCTGGATGATTTTTTTTCCGCTGGCGCCGCCGTCGTGCCGTATGGCCACTACAGACGGCTCATCAAGCACGATACCTTTGCCTCGGACATAAATAAGCGTGTTGGCGGTACCTAAATCGATCGCCATATCGCTGGAGAAATAACTACGCAGAAATCCGAACATGTGCTGAAGGTGTCTGAAGAATTGGAATACGAAAGAAAAGGCGGCGGCCAAGCCACTGGCGGCTAAGCTTTTAATGATAACTTATAATTTGACTGATTTAATACTCATTTACCGCTCCTTAACGTAAAAAAGAGCGACCTCCGACACGACCACTTCATGTCCATTACCGATCAAGACGTCAAACGGATCGCTGATCTGGCGCGCATTGCCCTCTCGCCTGAACAGTCCGAACGTACCCGCACCGAGCTTAACGGAATCCTCGACCTCATCGAACAGCTTCAGGCTGTCGACACACATGGCGTCGAGCCCATGGCTCACCCCCTGTCGGCCCATCAGGACATCAGCCTGCGTCTGCGAGACGATGTCGCCACGCCGGGCGCCGAGGCGCAGCGTGACGCACTCATGGCCAATGCGCCCGCAGCCTCCGAAGGGCTGTTCCTCGTGCCGACGGTCATCGAATAACTCAAGTCCACCATGCCTTTACACTCCGAATTCGATTCCATCGAAGCCCTGCGGTCTGCACTTTCGCAGCGCAAGATAAGCGCCCTGGAAATCGCCGACAGCGCCCTCCAGGCCGTCGAAGCGCGTTCCGATCTCAATGCGTTCCTGCATGTCGACGCGGAGCTTAGCCGTGCTCAGGCACGTGCGGCGGACGCCCTGCTGGCCAACGGTACCGCCGGTCCGCTGACCGGTATTCCAATCGCTCATAAAGACGTATTCGTAACGCGCGGATGGCGGACCACGGCCGCCAGCAGAATGCTGGAAAACTACACCAGCCCGTTTGACGCTACGGTCGTCTCATTGCTCGCACAAGCCGGCGCCGTTTCCCTGGGCAAGCTCAACTGCGACGAGTTCGCCATGGGGTCAGGCAACGAAAACTCGGCCTTTGGACCTACACGCAATCCCTGGGACACCGACGCCGTACCTGGTGGATCGTCGGGCGGTTCGGCGGCCGCGGTTGCGGCCGGCTTGGTCATGGCCTCTACAGGCACCGATACCGGCGGGTCTGTGCGTCAGCCAGCCGCACTGTGCGGAGTCAGTGGCATCAAGCCCACCTACGGTACGGTGTCGCGTTATGGCATGGTGGCTTATGGATCCAGTCTGGACCAGGCAGGGCCTTTGGCGCGGCATGCCCGCGACCTGCTCGAACTGTTAGACCCGATCAGTGCCTTTGACGAGCGCGACGCTACGAGCCTGGCCGACTGCGATGGCATCCCCAACAAACCCGGCCGGGTACGCGCGGCATTCCAGACTGCAGTCAACGCGCAGCAAGAGTCGGGCGACAAGCCCCTGGCAGGCCTACGTATTGGTGTACCGACTGAGTTCTTCAATGAAGGCCTGAGCACCGACATTGCGGAAGCAGTCGAAGCCGCGCTGCAAACGTTTGAATCGCTGGGAGCGAACCGGGTTGAGATCTCGCTGCCGCGCACAAAGCTCTCGATTCCTGCCTATTACGTCATTGCGCCCGCCGAGGCGTCAAGCAACCTTTCACGTTACGACGGCGTGAGATATGGCCACCGCGCCGATTCCTACACCGACCTGGCTGACATGACCAGCCGCTCGCGTACCGAAGGATTCGGATCGGAAGTCATTCGTCGGATACTGGTTGGCACATACGTGCTCTGCCACGGCTATTATGACGCCTACTACCTGCAGGCGCAGCGCGTGCGACGCATGATCGCCAACGATTTTCAGCAAGCCTTTGCCGAAAAGTGCGATGTGATCATGGGGCCCGTTACACCCGCTGTGGCAAAACGCATTAGTGAAAATCGCGATGACCCCACAGCCGACTGGCTCGCCGATGTCTACACCCTGGGAGTCAGCCTGGCGGGCCTGCCAGCCATGTCTGTTCCCTGCGGCTTCAGCAAAACGCCCAAGCCACTGCCCATCGGGCTTCAGATCATCGGCAACTACTTCGACGAAGGTCGCTTGCTGGCCATCGCCGACCGCTTCCAGCAGGTAACCGACTGGCATCAACGTAAACCGGAACAGCAATAATGGAATGGGAAATCGTCATCGGGCTCGAGACACACACTCAGCTCGCCACTGAGTCGAAAATTTTCTCGAACAGTAGCACCCGCTTTGGCGCAGCGCCCAACACGCAGGCCAACGAGGTCGATATGGCCTTGCCCGGCAGTTTGCCCGTGCTTAATCGCGGCGCAGTCGAACATGCCATCCGTTTCGGACTGGCGGTAGGTGCACAGATTGCCCCTCGGTCGATCTTTGCGCGTAAAAACTACTTCTATCCCGATTTGCCCAAGAACTACCAGATCAGCCAGTTCGAACTGCCTGTGGTTCAGGGTGGTTCGCTGCGTTTCTTTGTCGGCGACCTCGAGCACACGGTCAATCTGACGCGTGCCCACCTCGAAGAAGATGCGGGCAAGTCCTTGCACGAAAACTTCACAGGGCCGCATGGCGAGTCCTCAACCGGCATCGACCTGAATCGCGCCGGCACACCGCTGCTCGAGATCGTATCCGAACCCGAAATGCGTTCAGCCGCCGAAGCCGTTGCCTATGCCCGTGCGCTGCACTCCCTGGTCGTCTGGTTAGGAATCTGCGATGGAAACATGCAGGAAGGCTCTTTCCGCTGCGACGCCAACGTATCAGTCCGTCCCAAGGGCCAGGCCGAATTTGGCACTCGCTGCGAAATCAAGAACCTCAACTCCTTCCGCTTTCTTGAGCGTGCCATTCAGTTCGAGGCACGCCGCCAGATTGAACTGATCGAAGACGGCGGTACCGTTCGTCAAGAAACGCGTCTATACGACGCGGACCGCGACGAAACGCGCAGCATGCGCACAAAAGAGGATTCGGACGACTACCGTTATTTCCCTGATCCCGACCTTCCCCCGCTCTGCATCACGTCAGACTGGGTACAACGGGTCAAGGACGACATGCCCGAACTGCCGGCGGCCAAGCGTCAGCGATTCGAGACTGAGATGGGCGTTACGGCCTATGATGCCGCCCAACTGACGATGGACCGCGCGTACGCCGACTATTTCGAGGAAGCGGCGCGCCACGTGCCTGAGGGACAGGCCAAGCTCGCCGCAAACTGGATACTCGGTGAGCTATCCGCAGCGCTCAATCGCGACGAGATCGAAATTGCGGACAGCCGCGTTGCTCCCAAAGCACTTGCCGCCCTCATTGCCCGTATTGTCGACGGCACCATCTCGAACAAAATTGCCCGGGACGTGTTCGCCGCAATGTGGGAAGGCGAGCACAACGGGGACCCCGACGCCATTATCGAAGCGCGCGGACTGAAGCAAATCAGCGATACCGGGGCCATCGGCGCCATGATTGACGAAGTACTGGCGGCGAATCCCGCCATTGTCGAGCAGTACCGGGCCGGTAAGGATAAAGCCTTCAACTCGCTGGTCGGGCAGGTGATGAAGGCTGCCAGGGGGAAAGCCAACCCCCAGCAGGTCAATCAGCTACTTAAGGAAAAACTCGACGGATAAGTTCAGACGTCTTGACTGACGCCGTACTTATCGCGGTATTGAGCCACGGCATCGCGATGCTCGCCAAACTGAGCATCGCCTTCCATCAGCGCCATGATGTCGCTTAGCGACGCAATGCTGACAACCGGAATGCCATACGACCTGGCGACATCCTGCACCGCAGAATGACTCGAGAGCGCGTCGTCGCTGCCGGCGCGCTCCATGCGGTCCAACGCAATAAGGACAGCGGCAGGCTGAGCGCCCGCTTGGCGAATAATTTGAACGGATTCGCGCACTGACGTGCCTGCAGTGATCACGTCGTCAATAATGACCACCCGGCCCTGCAAGGGAGCTCCCACCAGTACTCCACCCTCGCCGTGGTCCTTGGCTTCCTTGCGGTTGAACGCGAATGGGATATGACGGTCGGCGGTGGCAGGATGAGCGGCAAGAGCGACGGCTGTTGCCGTGGCCAATGGAATGCCTTTATAGGCGGGACCGAACAGCATGTCGAACTCGATGCCGGACCTGATAAGCGCCTCGGCATAAAAGCTGGCCAGACGGCCGACCGATGCCCCGGAGTTGAATAGCCCGGCGTTAAAGAAGTACGGACTGATACGCCCAGACTTAACCTTGAACTGACCAAAGCGCAATACGCCTTGCTCTAAGGAAAATCGAACGAAGTCGGTACGGGAGGTGGTTTCGGCCATGGCTCAACAATCAAAACTTGAAAAGCCATATTATCGAACATATTCGGCTTGCCTTGTGTTCAGGAGTTGCCTCCAGCCAAAATCCGCGGCGAATTAACTGAGTTCAAGCCATATCCAGAAGGCGACCATACATCCGCGTCGCGGCAAAGCCAACCGGCGTGTGGTGCGTCGAAGGCCCCATCATGGCAGATAGCCTTTCCATAAGCTCGGGACGGTTTCGAGCTTGCATGACAGTGCTCTCAAAATCGCGCATCTCGGACCCGAAGTCGTCTTCGGTCGCCGCCATCGTTGGAATCGTGGTGTCATTCGAGTCTCGGCCTATCCAGCGCTGAGCCAGCTTCTTATCGATTCGAACCGGCTCCACGCCGGGACGGCGGCTCAGGCGTCCATCGTTCCACTCGCCGGCGATCCAATCATGGATGACCTGACGCTCGTAGCCACTAAACACGCCAAACATGTCCGAACCTTCGTCTTCGAGCAAACGCCAGAACTTGCTTTGCTTGGGGTCCTCATTTCGCTTTATCCAGCCTTGGCGCTCCAGCGCTGCCAGGAATCCGGCAATGGACTCGGGATTCGACAGCCACTCATTGACGGTTTTGCCGCCAAATTTGCAGTAATCAGAATGCATGTGCCGACCATGCTCTGCCTTATCCGCCAGGACGCGAACAATTTCCTTGTCGATATCAAATGACTTGATCACGGAAACCGTGCTTTCACCCAGATCGTTCAACCGGTATCCGCGTCGCACGCGCTTGTAGTAGAGGTCTGCGTCCATTCCCATTGGGCGCAGAGCGTTGACCGACTCGAGCGCCTTTCGAGCATGTCCACTGCCGGAGTTATCAACGGTGACGTGCACTTGAAAGTAATACGGATCAAGCCCCAATTCCTTCATTTCGTAGGTCGTGATCAGCAAGTGCAATGGCAACTGCTCGTAGCCCAGGTTGAACCCAACAACTTCTGGCATGAACTGGGCGGCATGCCGCGCCAGGCATAGCTGAATCGCTCCTTGAACATAATGTCCGTCGGTCAGAGGCATCAGATGCTCACAACCATTGACGGCCAAGAGCCTGCGATACATCGACACGTGGTTATCTGCGGGCCGGCCTTCCCCGAGCTCTTCCAAATAGATGCGGATCAAGGCGCGGAAGCGATCATCGCGCCACTGAGTCAGGAGCCCGTACAGCCAAGCACCGTCCACGAACTTGGTCGGCGCCACTCCCTGCAAAAAGTACAAGACATGCGCGCGGTTGGAAAAGAATCGTCTGGGGGCGCCCAGCTTCCGTTGCTTGAGATAATCAAGGTATTGCCGCCCGACGTGGTCGTGACGTGACTTCATCCACGCTTCAAGTGCTCCAGGGTCTGCAGGAAGATCACAATCCAGGGCATCCGCCTGATTGATGCATCCTTCCAGATATTGCTGGGACGCCTCAAGCATTTCTGCGCGCGGCGCATCTTCGTATATAGCCCCGTATATCTCTTGCGCCAGTGGCGCCGGTGCTGTCGTGGTCTGGGTGCGATAAATAGGCAATGCTGACATCGTTTTTACTCCGGGTGCCCTTAGTAGGCCGTGTTCCCTCAAAGCAATCGCCATGCCCATCACAACGTGGCCTCGAAAGCAGGAGCGTGATATGTTTTGCCAACGTAAATGGAACTAAGTGCTATGCGACCAAATCAACAAGACCTCCTCTCGACGCAGGACCACGCGCTTATCCGCCTCGCCGACGCGCTCCGTAGCCAAGGTTATCAATTTGTTACTTCCACGCCGGCCACACATTCCCGAGTCAACGCCAGACCTCAAAACGCGTGGGCTTCTGACTTGAGCGGTGTGTTCGGTTGGAGCAGACCGTTTCGCGAAAGCTTGCTGCCGTCTGAAATCCTCCGTCTGATGCACGAGGCAGAAATAATTGCACCCGTGACTGGTGGATTCACAAGTACACTGCGTTTGTCGTCGTTGGGCGACCTGCTGCTCTGGCATGCTGCCTTCCCTACCACTGACGCGGATGCCGTTTTTTTCGGGCCGGATACTTACAGATTCGCCCAGGCGATTGATTCGTATCTGAAACTGCGAAGAGCTCCAGTTCAACGCGCCATGGATATTGGCAGTGGGACTGGAGCCGGTGCACTGCGAATAGCACTCGCGAATCCCCATGCAAAGGTCTGGGCCGGCGACATCAATGCCCAGGCTCTCCGTCTGGTACGAATCAATGCACATATTGCGAAGATCGAGAATGTTCACCCCAGCCATAGCAATATGCTTGACGGGGTCCACGACGACTTCGATCTGATCGTGGCTAACCCACCCTACCTGAACGACTCGCTCAAACGCTCTTACCGGCACGGGGGCGGAAGTCATGGCCAGGAGTTGGCGGTGGCCATGCTAGAGGCCTCCGTGCCACGCTTAAGGAACAAAGGCACCCTGCTGCTATACACCGGTTCAACCATCGTTGACGGGCTGGACACATTTCGAAGCAGCGCCGAACCTATTCTTCACTCCTTGCCCCCCACTTGGCATACCAGCTATCGAGAGTTGGACCCCGACGTCTTCGGTGAGGAGTTGGATAACCCAGCCTACGAAGACGCAGACCGCATTGCGGCCGTCGTCCTGCAAGTCACGGCAGCTTGACCGGTTTCTGCTAAAGTCTTGGCGACTGTTCCGCTGGCGCGCACAGTTACCCGCCCCAAGAATTCTTAGAATGAACTATATGAGTCGCTACCGGATTGCGCTGTCGATCCTCATCCTGAGCCTTTTGTTAACCGGATGCGTAGCGCCGCCAGCCTTGTCGTCGGGAGAAGGCCCCTCCACTGAGGACATGACGTTTGACCAACTGGCACAAACCGATTTCAACCGCACGGTCACGGTGGCCATGCGGGACAATCTGGACAGCTTGACCCGACTCATGGAGAAACTTTACCGACGCAATCCCCGTGAATGGAGAAAATCCGGTGCTGCGACGCTGGAGGCAGCCATCGCAGAAGGGAACACCGCAATACAAAACGGCCGCACGCCGAAGGATCTGCATGGTCTGCGCGACATCCAGATACTATCGGTGGCTTTGGATCCTCAGTACCAGGGGGACAGGGTCTCGGCCTTTATACTGGGTCTGGCCGACATGGTCATTCAGTCGCACGGGGGCAAAACCCGCTTCTACGTCTCGGATGTTCTGGACGCACGCCACGTCTACAACGCCGCGCGTAACGTCGAAATTGCCGCGTGGCTGCTGTCCAGCCGTAGAAACAGCGACGGCACCCCGCTGCTGCTCGCAAACGAAATGACGCCAGACGTCACGAACTTAAGCTTTGAACGCGAATTCGGCCAAATGGTGGGCCGGCTGGACCTCGTGGCGAACCTTCTTGATGAAAATGTCCGGCGGGTCGGAATCAATTACATGCAAGGACTCTTGTTCTTCAATTTCCTGCCCGTGCGCTGACCGACCTACCTGAATTCAAATTCTTACAGTTTCCAGTCGTAGTCGATGGTCAGTGGCGCATGGTCGCTGAACCACTGCTCTTTATAGATATAGGCTTCTTGGGCCGTAGCGGCAATTTCAGGCGTGGCAATCTGGTAGTCGATACGCCAGCCGACATTCTTGGCGCGGGCCTGCCCGCGATTGCTCCACCAAGTGTAAGCGTCACCGGTTGCATCGGGGTATAGACGACGATACACATCGACCCAGCCCAACTCGTCAAAGACACGTGTCAACCAGGCGCGCTCTTCGGGCAAGAAGCCGCTGTTCTTAAGGTTGCCTTTCCAGTTCTTCAGGTCGATCTCTTTGTGTGCGATGTTCCAATCACCGCACAGCAGAACCTGACATCCGCGCCGGGAAAGATCGTGCAAATGGCCGAAAAAATGTTCCATGAATGCAAACTTGGCTGTCTGCCGGTGCTCGCCGCTGGATCCGGATGGCAAATAGACTGAAATCACTGCTAGCTTTTCATAGACCAGCTCGATATAGCGACCTTCCGCGTCGATCTCGGGAACGCCCAACCCAATGACGACATCTTTGGGCTCATGGCGAGCGTAAATCCCAACCCCACTGTATCCTTTCTTTTCCGCGTAATGAAAGTAGCCCTTGGTACCGTGCAGTGCCAGCATTTCAGGGGTCATATTGGATTCTTGAGCCTTGAGTTCCTGCAAACAGATGAAATCGGCATTTTGTGCTTCTGCCCATGGCAGGAAACCTTTACTGGTCGCAGACCTGATCCCGTTTAAATTCGCGGAAATAACACGCAACATCACAATCCCTGCATAAGAAACAAATTAAGGGGGCGCTATGCCGTGACTTGTTCTGTCGTTTTGTCCAGGTTGCGGATTTCGCAACGTTTCCACCACAGCAGCAGCAGGCCCGGAAAGGCTATAAGCACGGTCAAAACAAAAAAAGTGGGCCATCCCAGGTTTTCGACCAACGGCGGCGTAAGCGGCCCAGCCAAATAGGTTCGCCCAACGGCTGACAGGGCCGACAACAGGGCAAACTGAGTGGCGGAGAAGCGCTGATTGCACAAGGCCATCAACAACGCCACAAACGCGGCGGTTCCCAGACCGCCGCAGATGTTTTCAATCCCCACCACCAGAGCCATTGAATATAAATGAGGTGGAGTCACAGCCAAGATCCAATAGCCAAAATTAGACACGGCCTGCAAGATACCGAACCACATCAACGAGCGGTAAAGTCCCATACGCGACATCAATGCGCCCCCTGCCAGGGCACCGACTATGGTAGCAGCCAGACCGAAGATCTTATTGACCATGCCTACCTCTTCAGTGCTGAAACCGGCGCCACGCAGCAAGAAGGTTGTAGACAGGGCCCCGGCGAAAGCATCGCCCAACTTGTACAGCACGATCAACAGCAAGATCATGATGGCGCCGCGGCGGTCAAAGAACTCGGCCAACGGTTGAACCACCGCCTGGCCCAAGGTGCGGGGTGGAGCCGCCACCACTTCCGGCTCAGGAGCGACGAGCGTTGCGACTGCACAGACCAGCATGAAGGCGCCCATCAACATATAGGTATGTTCCCAGCCCAGCCACGTACCCGCAAGCACCAGCGCCAATCCGCCCGAGACAATCATGGCGAGTCGATAGCCGAGAACCTTTAGCGCAGCTCCGGCTGCCCTCTCATGGTCTCGCAGCACATCGGTACTGTACGCATCGAAGGCAATGTCCTGGGTCGCTGACAGAAACGCGACCAGGACCGCAAGCATGGCGAGCCAGCCCAGGTTCTGCGACGGGGAAAGCAAGCCCATGCATGCAATGGAAAGGGCCAGCAACACCTGACAGATGAACATCCAGCTACGTCGCCGCCCCAGAAAGGGTGGGGCGTAACGGTCTACCAGTGGAGCCCAAAGGAACTTCAAGGTGTAGGCTGTACCAACCAGAGTAAGGAAACCAATGTTTTGCAGGGACACTCCGGCAACGGTGGCCCAGGCCTGCAAGGTACCGCTCGTGAGGGCCAGCGGCAACCCGCTGGCAAAGCCGAGCACCAGCAAAGGCGCAACGCGCGGACTGGTATAGACGTTGGTCAATGAAGCGATTGTCGCCCCCGTTTGTGTTTTATGGTTTTCCCTGTTGCGATGTCGCCATGGGCGATTCGAAACGATATACAGCCAGCGTACTGCGCCAGCCCGCCAAGAACTTTACCTCTTTTCCACGATTGAACGTAGCCAGGTGGGTGATTCGCAAGTCGAGCTTGCGGGCGAGCAACTCGAAATCCTTTAGAGTGCACAAATGTATGTTGGGCGTGTCGTACCACTGGTATGGCATTTCTCTGGTGACCGGCATACGACCCCGCAAGATGGAGAAGCCATGTGGCCAATAGCCGAAATTGGGAAAGGACACGATTCCGAATCGTGCCACCCGCGCCATCTCCTTCAAGATGTGCTCGGTGTGATGCATGGATTGCAGGGTTTGCGACAACACCACGGAGTCAAACTGTTGGTCGTCAAACAGCGCCAGGCCTTCTTCAAGGTTCTGCTGGATTACCCGCACGCCTTTCCGCACGGCGCTGATCACTCGGGCGTCATTGAACTCGACCCCTGCTCCGTCCACGTTCTTATGATCGCGCAGGTAGGCGAGCAAGGTCCCATCTCCGCATCCAAGGTCAAGGACGCGGCTGCCGTTTTCAATCCAGTCCGCAATACGCGCCAGATCCGGCCGTAAGGCGTGCTTGACCGTTTCGCGTACAGCAGACGCCACTTTTCTGGTCGCAACTTGAGAATGAGTCATGCCAGCACCCCTGTTACCGACTTACGCTGGGGAAGACCCAACTCGGCGGCGATGCGGTCGTAATAGCCTTGAACCACGGCGTGGTAGCGGGGGTCGTCAAGCAAGAAGGCATCGTGCCCATGAGGAGCATCGATTTCCGCATAAGTGACCGGAGTCTTGTTCTTGAGCAGCGCCTGCACGATTTCGCGCGAGCGCGATGGCGGAAAACGCCAGTCCGTGCTGAATGAAACCAGCAGAAACTCTGCCTTGGCGACACTCAGGGCTTTAGCCAGATCCCCCCCGTGCGTTCGTGAAGGATCAAAGTAATCCAGCGCGCGAGTTATCAGTAAATAGGTATTGGCGTCGAAATACGTCGAGAACTTGTCTCCCTGGTAACGCAGGTACGACTCGACTTCAAACTCGACGTCGTAACCGTAATGATATTCGCCGTTGGCCGCCGGAGCACGCTGCGTACGGCCAAATTTGGCCGCCATGTCGTCGTCAGAAAGATAGGTTATGTGACCGATCATTCGCGCCACCGCCAGGCCCTTTCGCGGAACAGTTCCATGGTCGTAATAATTCCCGCCATGGAAGTCGGGGTCGGAAATAATGGCGCGCCGGGCGACCTCGTTGAAGCCGATATTCTGGGCGGATAGTCGAGGCGTACTTGCAATGACAATGCAGTGTGCGATTCGATCGGGGCAGGTAATGGCCCACCCCAACGCCTGCATCCCGCCCAGCGACCCTCCCATGACGGCAGCAAATTTTCTTATGCCAAAGTAGTCGGCCAGACGAGCTTGCGCCAGAACCCAATCCTTCACCGTCAACATGGGAAACGAGGCACCCCAGGGCTTACCGGTCTCGGGATTGATGCTGGCAGGCCCAGTCGAGCCGAAACACGATCCGATATTGTTTACGCCAATAACGAAGAAGCGGTCGGTATCGACAGCCTTTCCGGGACCGACCATGTTGTCCCACCAGCCTACGTCCTTGGGGTCGTCCGCCTTCATGCCTGCCACATGATGAGAAGCATTGAGCGCATGGCAGATCAGTACCGCGTTGCTGCGCTCGGCGTTCAGAGTGCCATACGTTTCGACCGCGAGTTCGTAGCGAGGAAGGACTTTTCCACTACTAAGTTCAAGCGGCTCGTCGAACGTGATGAACTGGGGAGACACGAGACCCACTGAACCCTCAGGGACGGACACTTGCTGTGAAGCAGAGGTTGCGGCGGATGGGTCTGTGGTTGCAGAAGATGTGTTTAGCGGGGCCATATGGACCTCTTTAGCTGGATTTATCAGGCGCCCGCAAGCGGATCAGGCAAATCGGCGCCACAAACATGAATTGGTCCTATTCTATCACCACGGTTGGCGCGCTTTTGTCCGTCGAACATTTACCCATGTGCTTAAAGTTGATACAGTCGGAGGTAAAACAACCAATAACTAACGGTCGGCCGCGCAGGTCGCCATCAGGAGGAAACGGCATGAAGCCGCTGACAGGGCGCGAGCTCGATTGTCTGCATTGGGCCTCAATGGGCAAAACCAGTTGGGAAATCGGCGTCATCCTGGGTATTACCGAACGCACCATCAATTTTCACATTCAGAATGCCTGTCGAAAGCTGCAATCGCGCGGCCGCCAAGCCGCCATTTCGGCAGCCTATCGCCATGGCCTGCTGCCCAAATTAGCTGTCCCTCATCGCCCCTTGGCAACCGAAGCAAGAAATTCGTCGGCGGCAGCGTTCGGAAACTCGAGGTCAGGGCCCATCACAACGCCTTCTACCAGACCCTCTTTGGATACCCAGACTCGGGCTTGAACGCGAGTTGCGCCGGTGGCGATTTCGAAATGCTCGCCGAACTGCGGCAGTTGCCCAGGCAACTTGCTGCCCAGATTCTGGTAGAGCGATGCCATCACGCTACGACCGAGCTCCTGTTGCAAGGCCTCGTCCTTTAGCATTGAGTCGGGCCATGGTGCGCTGCCCACGGCAAAGATACTCTGATCGACCGTTGCTGTTGTCAGGGTAAATTGCAAGGCTTGATCACCGAATGGGAGCTCTCGTGTTTCAACTCGCGGCTTTGCCGGGAACAAAACCCTTCCCACTTGATCGCTGACAGCCACCTCGCGCCAGTTGTACTCGGGTGAACACCCGGTTATAAGCACCGCTGCCATTATTGCCGCACAGATCCGCCACATGCCCATTCCAATTCCCAAAATTCCGGCCATCCTCACCTGCGGTGACACAGACAACTTGTACTTATCCCGCCAAAATGGCCGACAATAGCTTCATCGGGCATTGTAAGTGCTCGGGTAAAATCATCCCATCATTCGTATAAAGCTATAAATTTACTAAATGACAGACAACCATCCACGCCACAGCCTGCTGCGGCCTCACGTTCCGATGCTGGCCGGCATATTGCGCGGCATCGAAAAAGAAGGTCTGCGCGTGGACGCGGACGGCGCTCTCGCCCTCTCGCCCCACCCTCCGGATCTGGGCAGCGCGCTTACCAATCCGCACATCACCACTGATTATTCCGAAGCGCTGCTCGAACTGATCACGGATACCCACGATTCAGTTCCAAGCCTACTTGGCGAACTTAGCGATATTCACAAATTTGTGGCCGGCCGCATTGACAACGAGCTTCTGTGGAACCAGTCCATGCCGGGTCATTTGCCCCCAGAGCCTCAGATTCCCATTGCGTGGTACGGCACATCCAATAGCGGCATGCTCAAGCATGTCTACCGTAGGGGGCTGGCCGTACGCTACGGAAAGACCATGCAATGCATAGCGGGGGTTCATTACAATTTTTCCTTGCCCGAAGAACTCTGGAACATTCTGGGTACAGAAGGGAATAACGAGGTCGAACGCCGTTCCAAGGGTTATCTTGCGCTAATCCGCAACTTCACGAGGTACTCGTGGCTGCTCATGTATTTGTTTGGCGCCTCGCCGGCCGTCTCACGCAGCTTCCTGGGTGACTCGCCCCACGACTTGCAGCTGCTTGACCCCGACACCTTGTACCTGCCATATGCCACCAGCCTGCGCATGAGCGACCTGGGGTACAACAACCAGGACAAAGCTCAATCCGAATTGCAGTTGTGCTACAACGACCTCGAAACGTTTCTGCAGCGCATATACGATGCAGTCACCACACCATGGCCGGCCTATCAGGCCATTGGTACGCATCGCGATGGCGAGTGGATACAGCTCAACACCAACGTCCTGCAGATCGAAAACGAATACTATTCCAGCATTCGTCCCAAGCGTACCGTCGAACGTGGAGAGCGTCCTTCCAGCGCGCTGGCTGCACGCGGAGTACAGTACATCGAGGTCCGCTGTCTTGATATCGACCCTTACGCTCCGCTGGGCATCAGCGCCGAAACCAGTCGATTCATCGACACTTTCCTGTTGTTCTGCGCGGTCGAAGACAGTCCCTTCTTTCCACAAAATGGCTTCTGTCGCGACAGCCACGATAACTTCAGCCTGGTCGCCAAAGAGGGGCGTAGACCCGGCCTGCTGCTGACTCATCGTGGCCAGCAGCTGAGTGTCAGCGACTGGGGAACACAGCTGCTCGAGCGCATGCGTGAGTATGCAAGCTTGCTGGATGCCCACGAAGGTGGCGATTCACATCAGCAGGCGTTGAACCTTCAGATACAGAAGGTGCAGAACCCCGAACTCACCCCTTCGGCTACGCTACTGCGCGACCTGCGCGAGCAAGGGCTAAGCCTTCACGAATTCACCTTGCGCCAAAGCCGTCACCACCGTGACGCCCTGCTGGCAACACCACTTCACCATGACGTCGAAGAGGCCCTGTCTCGTGCCGCGGCAGAATCGCTTGTTGCGCAGTCCGAACTCGAAAACGGCGATACAGAAAGCTTCGACGACTACGTCGCCCGCTATCATGCGGGGCTGCTTCGCCCGGCGGCTGCAGCCTGAATCCTGCAGCCGACCGGCTGCACATTGAGGAGACGATATGGAACGTGCGCGTTGGGGATCAAACTTGGGTTTCATTCTTGCCGCTACGGGCTCGGCGGTGGGATTGGGGGCCATCTGGAAGTTCCCCTACGTCACGGCGCACCAAGGCAGTGGTGCCTTTCTGCTTCTGTTTGCGGTACTTACCCTCACCATTGGCCTAGCATTATTGCGGGTCGAAATGAGCATAGGCCGGGCCGGCGATGCCGGAGCATTTGGGGCCTATCGTCGTCTGGGCGGCACCGCGTGGGGTCTGGTCGGATTATTGGGCGTGCTCGCCAGTGCGACCATACTCTCATACTACAGCGTGGTGGGCGGCTGGACAGTGGCCTATATCTGGAAGTCCGTTACCCATGCTCTCACCCGAGACCCCGATGTTCTGCAAGCTAATTTCGCGGCTCTGGCCCAGCACCCATGGGAACCGCTGCTCTATCACGCTTTATTCATGCTTGCGACGATTGGTGGCGTCATTGGTGGCGTACGCGGCGGCATCGAGGCACTGTCTAAGGTACTGATGCCCTGCCTGTTTTTTCTGATGTGCGTCCTGATTGTGCGCGGCCTGATGGTACCCGGCGCTTGGGCCGGTGTTTCGGCCTTTCTGATTCCGGATTTTGCCGGCCTGACCATGCAATCGGTACTGGACGCTTTGGGTCTGTCCTTTTTCACGTTATCACTGGCTTTGGGCATCATGCCCACATACGGCTCCTACCTGCCCGCTTCGACCAACATCAGTCGCGCTGCATTGACGGTGGCTCTTCTTACCTTGCTCAGCTGCGTCCTGGGAGGCTTGCTGGTGTTGCCGCCTGCCTATGCCTTGGGGATAGATCAGGGCGCCGGGCCCGGCCTGACGTTTGTCACCATGCCCATGGTGTTTTCATACATGCCGTGGGGAAATTTCTTTGGCGCGATTTTTTTCGCACTGCTTTTTATTGCTGCGCTGACTTCCTCCATTTCCATGCTTGAAGTAGTCGTGGCGTTCCTGATGGAGCACGCAGGGCTGAGCCGGCGCACTGCCTGTACCGCTGCCGGCGTTTCGCTGTTTTTTCTGGGTGTCCTGGCTTCCCTCAGTATGGGTGCCATGCCGGCCCTTCAATGGGGCGACCGCAACGTGTTCGAATGGCTGGACTACGTGGCGACGAACATCATGCTGCCTGTTGGGGGCCTGTTTACAGCCTTATTCGCAGGCTGGGTAATCTGGCGCGAGCTTCAGAATCAATGGCATGGTAAACAATTACTAAACTTGGCCACGCTATGGCGCCGCATCCTCATTGGTGTCCTCAGCCCTGTCGCCATCGGCTTTATCCTCTGGAATGGTCTACGGGGCTGACCAGCAGATTCGGGGACACTACGTGCTAAGATTCCTGCACTTGCACCGCATGTCAGGCAGTAGCTAACTGCCTGATCCCGCCCATGGCTCGCTCCACACTACGGCATCCTGTCAGTTGGCTGGTGTTACTGGCCTTTCTATTCTCGACGCTGGCCCCATCCCTGGCGATGGGCCTTGGCGGGGCCGAGACATCCCGCACGGTGTGGGCACAGCTATGCAGTGCAGAGGGTCCGGCACAAATCGCCATTCATATAGATGACGATCCCGACCCGGGGCAGCAAGCCACCGACGCCAAGCAAGGTCACTGCCTGCTGTGCTTTCAGCCTTCCACCTCACCTGAAGGCATTTCATTTGCTCCAACTGCGCACATGGTTACTGCCATGCGTGTGCGGGTTGCCGCTGTCGCCCCTCCCCAATCGGTTCCGACCTGGAGTCCCGGGCTCGCTCGCGCGCCCCCTGTCAATTCCTGAACACACCATAGTCCCGCATTGATGTCTACGCCTGCTCACCGACACCTTTGAGTCGATAAGCCGCGAGATCCCGGTCTCGCTCCGCCGCATCAATGACACAAAAATTACCCGATACGTATCCAATCCAGGCCAAGGGGTCTGTTCGCCTATTGCGATAACACAAAGGCGCAGACGTCCATTCGGCCCCAGACACTCCGCCTGGAACGGTACGGTTCATTCAGGAAATTGCGCGTGAAAACACTCTCCAGAAGGGCGCGGAACATCTCCGGCGTGTCCTTTTATGACCATGGCTTGGCTCTGACGCCTGCCATCTTGATTGCCACTACATTTGTCTGCCCCGCTGCGGCACTCGCCCAAGAGCGTACTCCCGAACCTTCGACTTCCACCAGCGCCACGGCCCTGAGCCCCATTTTGGTCTCAGGGAATGGCTCCGCGTCGTTAGGGGCGCCCACCCAGACCGGCTCGAATCTGAACCTGAGTGTCCGAGAAACACCGGCAAGCATAGTCATAATCGACAGAAGACAGATTGACGATCGGGGTGACACAACAATCAGCGACGCCGTCGTTCGGACGGGCACGGTGAGTTCCATGGGCCACCCCGGGAACGGGGGGGCTTCATTTTCCACTCGGGGATTTACTGACAGCACCTCGGTCATGCGTCTTTATGACGGCCTGCGTCAATATGGCGGCATAGGCGTGACGTTTCCGTTCGACACCTGGTCAGTGGAAAGGATCGAAATACTGCGTGGGCCAGCCTCAGTCATCTACGGTGATGGGGCGATTGGAGGAGTTGTAAATATCGTTCCTCGCAAACCCCGCCAGGGCCCAATCGAGAACGAAGTGCAAGCCACTGTCGGAACAGACAACACCCTGCGCCTGGGTCTGGATAGCAGTGGCAGCCTGAGCGACACTGTGTCTTACCGTATGGACCTTGGCGGCAACCGCTCAGATAACTGGGTCGATCGTGGCGATTCTAAGGACGCCACGTTTTCAGGCGCACTGCAATGGGATGCCACTGAAAGCCTTAGTCTCAGGCTGAGTCATGCATATGGCTATCAGAAGCCCATGCCGTATTTCGGCACGCCCCTGATCGAGGGCCAGCAACTGGAGTCGCTGCGTCGCACGAACTTTAACGTTCAGGATGCGGCCATTCGCTATCGTGACCATTGGACCGAACTCGATGCCCTCTGGACACCCAGCGATTCCGCCACTGTGCAGTTAAAGCTATACAACATTCGCAGTAATCGGCATTGGCACAATGCCGAACGGTACGTGTACAGCACGGTGTCCGGCATGATTGATCGCTCGGACAACACGGAGATCGATCACGACCAAAGACAGATCGGCGTAACCGCCAACGTGGTGCTGGACGGACACATTGGTAGGTTGCCGAACACATTCTCGGCAGGATTCGATGTCAACCGAAGCCGATTTCAGCACAGCAATAATACCTATACGGGTTCCTCGGGTCCCGTGGATCCCTATGACTTTTCACCCGGCGATTTTCATAGCGATGAACCCACAATTCCACGATATCGCAATGAGGCCAAACAATATGCCGTGTTCCTGGAAAACCGTCTTAAGTTAACTCCGCGATGGGCAGTCATCGCCGGCTTGCGGTATGACCACGCCCAAGTCAGCCGCGACGACCTGGTGCTTGACCAGCGCGCGTTTGAACGCAGTTACTCCGACATTGGTTACCGTATTGGTACGGTATTCGATCTGACGGCCAATACGTCGGTTTACGCACAATACTCCCGTGCTTCAGATCCGGTTAGCGGCCTGTTGATGCTCAGCCCGGCCAACAGTCAGTTCGAAATGGCCGAAGGACATCAATACGAGGTGGGTCTCAAGCAAAGCTTCATGCAGAACACCGGCGAATGGACTCTGGCCGCCTACCACATCAAGAAGACCAACCTTCTCAGCCACTCTCCCACGGATCCTTCCCAACGTGTACAGGTTGGGGGGCAGTCCTCGCGCGGCCTGGAAGCTTCGATCAACCTTGAGTTCGCGGGCAACTGGTCCATACAGGCTGCGGGCACGGTCCTACGAGCGCGTTATGACGATTTTGACGAACCCAGTGGCTCGGCAACGGTTTCGCGCAAAGGAAATGTGCCGCCGAATGTCGCCCAGAAAATGGCCAATGTCTGGCTTAGCTGGAACTTCCAGCCCGGCTGGACGGCCATGGGCGGCGTGCAGTATGTGGGCAAGCGATACGCAGACGCCGCGAACACATTGGAGCTTCCCTCGTACACCAGCGCGGATGTTGCGCTGAGGTGGAAGGTCACCAAACAGACCACGATCTCGGCCCATGGTTATAACGTGTTTGATCGCCCCTACTTCACCACGGCGTACTACACGACCACCCAGTGGCTGTATGGCCCGGGCCGCCGATTCGAACTGACCTTGAACCATCGCTTCTGAGTCACAGGCATGAGCATGGCGACCAGAGCCCGTCGATGGGTCTATCTCATTCACCGCTGGACCGGCATCGCGGGCTGCGTACTGATGTTTCTATGGTTCGTCAGTGGCATCGTCATGCTGTGGGTGGGCTATCCAAAGCTTACCCCTTGGGAGCGGTTGGCTGCACTTCCCGAGCTGAGCAGCCAGTGCTGCAAAACCTTGCCGCTCGAAGTGTTCGGCAAGGGAACTGGCTCGGGCGAACTCGTCCTGACTTCGATATCGGGGCTTCCACGCTTCGTACTTCATAGCCGTGGTCGATTCCAAGTAATAGAAGCTCAGACTGCAAAGCCACTGACATCTCTTATTGGGCACCAGGCGGCCCGAGCTGCCGCCGAGCAATTCGTTGCCATGACGCAAAAGGCAAGCTTCCCCGAGTCGGGAACCCCCGACACTGTCTCGCCCGCTTCCTCTCGATACGAAGGACTGGTTCACGAGGACAGATGGACACATTCACGAGGACTGGATCCACACCGTCCCCTGCACAAAGTCACGGTGTCCGGTGCCGACCCGCTCACGCTCTACGTTTCTTCACATACAGGGCAAGTGGTAATGGACGCGTCACGGTCTCAGCAGCGATGGAACTATGTGGGAGCATGGCTGCACTGGCTTTATATGTTCCGTAGTACTTCTGTCGATCCCGCCTGGTCATGGACGGTGATCATTCTGTCCTTTTCAGCGACGCTCTCGGCGATGAGCGGTCTGTGCGTCGGACTGTGGAGGTGGCGCTTCGGCAAACGATATAAATCCGGGTCTCGGTCTCCTTATCGAGAGCCCTGGATGAAATGGCATCATGTTGCGGGCTTGCTGTTTGGTACCTTCGTCTTTACCTGGATATTCAGCGGCCTGATGTCAATGAACCCTGGGGGCATTTTCTCTGCGAGTGTCAGGGCTGACAATACTGCGTACCGCGGCAATGCCTCCGTTGAACTCGGACTGCTCGCTGACCCCTCCGCTATCATTACCTCGCTCACTAATACGGGCTTCCACCCTGTCGAGCTACAGTGGTTGAGAGTGGGGGATCTTCCTTATGTTCTGGCCTACGACCGAACTGCTACCACACGTTTGGTCACCTTCAACCAGGGCAAGCTCCGCGCACTGAACGCTTGGGACGAGGCAGAAATTATTTCGGCGGCCCGTCGCCTGCTCGATGCGCCCACAATCAAAGAAAAAGTCATTTACAGCTATGAGGCACATTACTACCAGCGACATCCCGAAGCCATGAACGGGGGCCGGGTCCACGGCCTGCCCGCACTGCGTCTGGATTTCCTCGACCCCGACCGCACGAGAATCTACATTGATCTAAATACGGGTCTGGTCGCTTCGAGCCTGTCGTATCGGCAACGCGTTGGCAGATGGTTGTTCTACTTCTTGCACAGCTGGGATACGCCCGCGCTTCTAGAGCCGAAGTCGTTGCGTGACGCCATATTGTGTGTATTGAGCCTGGGCGGCATCCTGGTATCGGCGGCGGGAATCGTGATCGGGTGGCGGAGACTGCGGCGCACCGCGCGTGTCAGACATACCTAGCGTCACAGCATCCGAATTAAAGCTGTCGATTGACTATGCTCGGAAGCTCTTGGCGAGATACATCGCTTAGCGCCATTCGTCCCGATACACGAACTTGGGCATCTGCCAGTTGTAACGCAGGGCCAGGATACGCATGGTCAAACCCAAGATCATGGCAACCAGCATGGACGTATTCATCGGAAGGCCCTGGGACTGAGCCACCATGAAGACTCCGCCCGTCAGCACCGACACACTGGCATAAAGCTCTTTACGAAGCAGCAGCGGTATATCGTTGCAAAGGACGTCTCGCAGCACACCGCCCGCACAGCCGGTAATCATTCCGCTAATCAACACGATGGTGATCGGAAGCTCCATCTCTTGTGCGATTCGACAACCAATGACTGTAAAAACCACTAGCCCCAGAGCGTCAAGCAATAAGAAGAGGCTATGCAGACGCCGCATGACCGGCGCGATCAACGCGGTGAGTATCGCTGCACCGGCAGTAATCCACAGATATTCGGGATGAGCGACCCAGGTCAAGGGGTAGTGTCCCAGCAACACGTCGCGCACCGATCCGCCCCCCAGCGCGGTCACACAGGCAATGATGCATACGCCCACCCAATCCATATCCCGTCTGCCGGCAGCTAACGCGGCAGTCATGGCCTCGGCGCTGATGGCAATGATGTAAAGGGTCAGCAATACCATGGCGGCGTGCGATCCAGGATGATGTAATAGCGCCGCCCCGCCGTACGCAGGTTCTTATCGTACTTGCTTGGAACGGCAGGAGGGGAAAAGGCGGATGTTGGCGCGTCCGACAGGAATCGAACCTGTATCAAGAGCTTCGGAGACTCTCATTCTATCCATTGAACTACGGACGCGCGAAAAGAAGCATTGTAGCCTGATTTAAAAGCAGCCTGCACTAGACGATGACACCCGGTATAATCGTACGGTTTGTGGACGACGCCCTTGCGCTGCAATGTCGTCGGGCAGCATTTTGCCACACAGCACTATTTAGACACCCATCCGGCAAGCATTCGTCCAGGTGGGGCCTCGAACCATAAAGAGCTTTGAAGACAGGGCTTATAAAAGGGCTTTGTTCCTTTGTTAGGAAACGCAGGACTCGATCATGAACAATACAGAAGACCACGTCGAAGCAACCATCGAGGGGCACGAAGGCCTCATCAAAACGCCCAAGCAACTCATCGTCACCGTTATCCTTGCGTTCATTGTTCCAGTCATCATCATATTTTTGCTGATCCGACTGGTGCTCAGCACTGTTTCTCCTGCGGCCGGTTCCGATGCCCAAAGCCCTGAAGCCATTGCCCAGCGCATCAAGCCGGTTGCAGGTTTCGCACTGGTCGATGCCAACGCGCCCAAAACCCTCAAAACTGGCCAACAAGTTTACGAATCTACCTGTAGCGCCTGTCATACCGCTGGCGTAGCCGGTGCTCCCAAGTTGGGCGACAAGGCTGCTTGGGCGCCGCTGATCCAGGAAGGCTACGAGAAGATGCTCGACATTGCCTTGCATGGCAAGGGTGCGATGCCGGCCAAGGGCGGCAACCCCACACTCGACGATCTCGAAGTTGAGCGCGCCATGGTGTACATGGCCAACCAGTCGGGCGGTTCCTTCGACGAGCCTGCTGCCCCGGCAGAAGGCGAAGAAGCCAGCGCCGACAAGGCTCAAGCGTCGGCACAAGCACCGCAGCAAGCAGCACCAACCGAAGCCAAACCCGCTGCTGCGGCACCAGCCCAGGCTGCGCAATCCGAAACTCAACAGGCTGCAGCCCCCGCCCAAGAATCCAGCGCACCGGCGCAGCAAGCCGAAGCTGCTGAAACGGCCAGCGTGGACCCAGCCGGCGAAAAGCTTTACAAATCCGTTTGCTTTGCCTGCCACGACGCCGGCGTAGCTAACGCCCCCAAGCTGGGCGACAAGGCAGCGTGGGAGCCGCTCATCGCCACCGGCATGGACACCATGGTCGAAATCGCCATCCACGGCAAGGGCGCCATGCCTCCACGTGGCGGCTCGCAAGCATCCGACGCCGAGATCCGCGCCGCCGTACAGTACATGGCGCAACAAGCTCAGTAAGCTGCATCAAGCCCATATGGCTTGACACATGCTCCATGAAAAATGCCCGTTCTTGCGAACGGGCATTTTGTTTGAGCCGTAGAAGCTATCTAGCCTGCCACGCACTGGGGCTCAGCCGTCAGAGGCAAGCCCAGTTGTACGCGTCGCTGCAGCCACAGGCTGGCGCGATAGCGCGAATCACCCGTTACGCGGTACATATTGCGCAGAATATCCAGGACCAGCGCTGACCCCAAAGAGTCACCCATGCTCAGCGGGCCCCCTCTTGGATAGCCAAGACCCAGCGACACCGCCAGATCTATGTCTTCAGGTGAGGCAATGGTTTGCTGAGCAATGTCAGCAGCAACGTTCACGATGCTGGCCACCATGCGCTGGCCGACGAAACCCGCCGAATCGTCGATGACCGAGACCGGAGTGTTGTCCGAAGCAAACAGCGCGTGCGCAGCATCGCGCCATTGCGGCAGCGTTGCCGGGGAGCACATGAGGACACGACGCTTACCTTGCTCCAGTCCGAAGAAGGTATCAAGCGCAACGGTACGCTCACCGTCAAGCTGATACTCTGCCACAACGCTGGAAGTGTCCTCGCCAAACGGGGTGACGACGATCAGGGCATCAGCCGGAGGAGATTCCGTAGAGATTACGCCAATACCGAGATTCTTGAGCAGGGCCGCAGCGCGCTTGTGACCAACGGGATGATACGGCGCCAACCAGACCTTGAGCCCCTCGGGCATTGCGGGAACTGCCGGCGCTTCCGGCAGCTGCTTGGCACCATCCACATAACGATAGAAACCTTCGCCTGTCTTGCGGCCGAGCAGCCCCCCGGCAAACCGGACCGCAGTAATTGGCGACGGACGGAAGCGGGGCTCGTCGTAAAACTGCTGGTAGATCGATTCCATGACCGGGTGCGATACGTCCAGCGCGGTGAGGTCCAGCAATTCGAACGGCCCCATTCGGAAACCCGCTTGCTCGCGCATGATCGCGTCGACCTGGTAGAAGGGAGCCACGGCCTCCTGTGCAAGTCGCAAACCCTCGATGTTCATCCCGCGACCGGCGTGATTGACAATGAATCCCGGCATGTCCTTGGCTCGCACGGGCGTATGCCCCATGGTGCGAGACAGTTCCATCAAGGCATCGCCCACCGCCCTTTCCGTACGTAGCCCGTCAATGACCTCCACCACCTTCATCAGCGGCACGGGATTAAAAAAGTGGTAACCCGCTACGCGACCCGGCTTGTTGCAAGCGGCAGCGATCGCGGTAATGGATAAGGACGAGGTGTTCGACGCGAGGATGCAGTCCTCGGCCACAATGCCCTCAAGCTTTTGAAAAAGATCCCGCTTTACGTCAAGCCGCTCGATAACCGCTTCGACGACTAGTTGTGCCGCAGTCATGTTAGCCAGATCGGTGCAGGCCACGACACGCTCCAGCGAAGCCTGTGCATCGCCGGCCGCCATTTTGCCCTTGCCGACCAACTTCTGCCAGATACCGTCGAGACTTTCGCGTGCGGCCACAACGGCCTGCTCATTCAGGTCGTACAGCAATACCTGCAGACCGGCCTGGGCGGCAATTTGTGCAATGCCTCGACCCATGGCGCCTGCGCCGACAATTCCTATCGTGTCTATCTTTTTCATGTCATCCCACTCCGTACAGCCTGATTGAAAGCAAAACCCTAATCATAAATCGGATTGGTGGTTCGCCCCGGCTCGACCGGTTGGCTGATTGTGTAGACTAAAACCAACAGCCAGGCTAACTAAGGGTATACACGTATTTAGCTCTTGTATAAGACTAGGGTTTACCCTATAATAGATCCAACGCTTCAAAAGAGCTAATTTGGATTACCTGGAGGCTTACTATGACCAAATACAACATCACCCTGACCGATTCCCTCGAGCGCGAACTCATCAATGGCGAAATCGACAACTACTACAACGACCCGAATCTACTAAGCTGGCTAGGCGTTCTGGTAAAGAAAGTTCACACCAAACTGGTTTCCTTTGTCGCTGGCGTCTCCAATGATATGGACGACGCGCGCAAGGATGGCCACAACGTCACGGCTGCCTAAGACTTCCTCCTAGTAGTACCGCTCGGGCGGCAATTATCCTTGCCTCCCTACGAGCATCCAAGCCGGGTTCCGCGCACAACGCGAGCCCGGCTTTTTATTATGTGTACGCTCAGTTTTCATCCGCGCTCGCCTGACATCAAACATCAATCCATAAAATCCATAACGATCTGCCCTGATTGACACTGCCGGGCCCAACCACTAAAGTTTGCGGCAGTCAGTCGGGAGAGCGCGTTCTTGTAACGCCGCCGAAGGTGCAATCCCGAAAACTCTCAGGCACAAGGACCGGCTGACCGCTGCCCATTTATTCATTTCGCGGGCACGACACTCTGGAGAGCAGCTTCCTCGCAGAAGCTCACCGAAGGGGCTGGGCCGCTCGGCTCGAATCTCTCAGGTACCAAGGACAGAGCGGGAGGACGAAGCCATTGCTTCGCCGATTACCGTTTTCGAGTCCAGGGTCATGACACGTTCTCCCACACTTCGAAAAACCCCGCTAGCCGAACACCATGTAAAGCTGGGCGCTCGTATGGTCGACTTCGGCGGTTGGTACATGCCTCTGCATTACGGCTCGCAGATCGACGAACATCACGCGGTACGCCAGAGCGTTGGTATGTTCGACGTATCGCACATGGGTGTTATCGATGTGCATGGAAAGGATGCGCGCGCGTTCCTTCGATCCGTCCTGGCAAACAATGTCGACAAGCTTCAGGAGCCAGGCAAAGCCCTCTATAGCTGCATGCTGAACCCCCGGGGGGGAGTTTTGGACGATCTTCTTGTCTACTACTTTGACGATCGTCGCTACCGCTTGGTAGTCAACGCTGCCACGGCTCTTCAGGACCTCAACTGGCTCGAGCAGCAGAGGGAGCTTCAGAACGACTCGGTTGTTCTCACGCTTCGTCGCGCTGGTGACGCCAGCGCAGAGGAGTTAGCCCTCGGCATCGTCGCCGTCCAGGGCCCGCAAGCCCGCGAAAAGTGTCAACAGGCGCTACCGCGAGCACATTCACTCTTCCAAGACTTGCAGCACTTTACTGCCGTAGATCACTCCGACACGCGTTTCGGTGAAATGATGGTTTCGCGAACCGGCTACACAGGCGAGGATGGCTACGAACTGATCCTGCCCGCGCGCACACTTTCAAAGTTGTGGGATGTGTTTCTTGGCGTCGGAGTGCGGCCGGCGGGTCTGGGGGCCCGCGACACGCTCCGACTCGAGGCCGGAATGAACTTGTACGGCCAGGACATGGACGATAAGACCTCGCCCCTGGACTCCGGGCTCGGCTGGACAATAGACCTTGAGGCATCGCGCAACTTCATTGGAAAGGCCGCGCTGCGCGAACAGGGACAGCGAGCCTGGTTGGGCGGCCTCGTTGCCATCGATCGGTCAGGCATGTTTCGGCCGGGACAGCATGTCGAGACCCCTGATGGAAACGGGACGGTCACCAGTGGCTCCTTCAGTCCGACGGCCAAACAGAGCATCGCACTTGCCCGACTGCCACAAGCGACTCAGGCAGGGCAGGAAGTACAGGTAATCATAAGGGGCAAGCCCGTTCGAGCGCGAGTCGTACGACCCCCATTCGTACGTAACGGCAAGATCCTGATTTCAAATCCATGAGGAGCATGATGAGCATCCCCTTCCGCGAAAGACACATCGGCCCAGACCGCTGCGAGCAGCAGCATATGTTGAAAGAGCTGGGTTACAGCAGCCTTGATGCACTGATAAATGATGTGGTTCCCGCGGATATCAGGCTCACAACGCCGTTGAACCTTGGTGAATTCACTCAGCCCCTATCTGAATCTGCAGCCCTTGCAAAACTTCGGACGCGCGCAAAAAAGAACAAAGTCTTCCGTAACTTTATTGGTCAGGGCTATTACGGCACGCTGACACCGACAGTCATTTTGCGAAATCTGTTTGAGAATCCTGCCTGGTACACCGCTTACACCCCTTATCAACCCGAGATCTCCCAGGGACGCCTCGAAGCACTGGTCAACTTCCAGCAGATGGTCACCGACCTTACCGGCATGGACATCGCCAATGCCTCAATGTTGGACGAGGCGACTGCCGCAGCGGAGGCCATGGCCCTTATGATGCGAGTCAATCGAAACCCGAGAGCCAACTCAATTTATGTAGCTGACGACGTCCTGCCTCAAACACTGGAAGTCGTACAGACCCGAGCTCAGGCCTTGAACATTCAGGTAAAGGTCGGACCGGCGTCCGAGGCTGCGAACGCGGACGCCTTCGGCATCTTGCTGCAATATCCCGGGGTCAACGGGGACGTCCGCGATTACGTTGAATTGACGAAGGCGGTACACGAGCGAGGCGGCCTGGTTTCGGTTGCCGCCGACCTGCTGGCATTGGCTTTACTCAAACCTCCAGGCGAATGGGGCGCCGATGTCGTGGTTGGTAATACACAGCGCTTCGGAGTTCCACTGGGTTATGGCGGCCCGCACGCGGCTTACATGGCAGTACGAGACGAGTTCAAGCGTTCACTTCCCGGCCGCTTAGTTGGGGTTACCGTCGACTCCCAGGGGCAACCTGCGTACCGGCTGGCCCTTCAAACTCGCGAACAACATATCAGGCGCGAAAAAGCCACATCGAACATATGCACGGCGCAGGCGCTCCTGGCCATCATGGCATCGATGTACGCTGTTTACCACGGGCCCGGGGGCATCAGAAAAATTGCACAGAGCATTCACGATCTGACGGTCACCCTGGCCAGCGGCCTGACCGCGATGGGATGGGAACGAGTCAATGACACGTATTTCGACACGCTTACCGTGCTCACCGGGCCAGCCACCGGGCGCCTGATCGAAGCCGCCCACGCGCGAGGCATGAATCTTCGTCGAGTCGACGATTCGCACATCGGAATATCGCTCGACGAAACCAGCGAACCCTCTGACGTACAAGAACTGTTGGGTATCTTCGCGCAAGGCGGTGAGTGTCCTGACTACTCGGATCCGCGCCAACGCGTTCAAACGCATGGTTTCCCCGGTAGTTTGGCAAGACAGACGCCTTATCTGACTCATCCCGTTTTCAACACGCACCATAGCGAGCACGAGATGCTGCGGTATTTGCGTCGTCTTGCCGATAAAGACCTGGCTCTAGATCGCGGGATGATCCCACTGGGTTCATGCACGATGAAGCTGAACGCTACCAGCGAGATCATTCCGATCAGCTGGCCCGAGTTCGCAAACATCCACCCCTTGGCTCCTCCTGATCAGACCAAGGGTTACCGCGAAATGATCCAAGAGCTAGAGGCCATGCTTTGTTCCATTACGGGCTACGCCGCCGTCAGTCTGCAGCCCAACGCGGGGTCACAAGGCGAATATGCAGGCCTGCAAATAATTCGCGCCTACCACGCGTCGCGGGGGCAAGCGCATCGTGATGTCTGTCTTATTCCATCGTCGGCGCACGGCACGAATCCGGCGTCGGCCCAGATGGTGGACCTGAAAGTCGTCGTCGTAAAGTGCGACGCTCAGGGCAACATTGACTTGGACGATCTGCGCATCAAGTCCGCGTCTTATCGCGACACCCTGGCCGCCATCATGATTACCTACCCTTCGACACATGGGGTGTTCGAGGAAACCGTGCGCAACGTCTGCGAGATCGTCCACCAGCACGGGGGCCAGGTGTATGTCGATGGTGCGAACATGAACGCCATGGTGGGCCTTGCGGCGCCTGGCCTGTTTGGCGGAGATGTGTCCCATCTGAACCTCCATAAAACGTTCTGCATTCCGCACGGCGGCGGCGGCCCAGGGGTGGGCCCAGTAGCGGTGGCCAAGCATCTGGCGGCATTTCTTCCGAATCATCGCTCTCAGGGCTATGAGCCACATTCGAGCGGCATCGGCGCGATCAGTTCGGCAGCTTTTGGCTCGGCGGGTATTCTTCCCATATCCTGGATGTATATCGCCATGATGGGCTCACAAGGGCTCACCGATGCGTCACGTCACGCCGTCTTGGCCGCCAATTATCTGGCGGCGCGTTTACGCCCGTACTATCCGGTGCTGTATGCCGGCACGAAAGGTCTCGTCGCACACGAATGCATCCTGGATATCCGACCACTGCAAAAGGTCACCGGCATCAGCAACGAAGACATTGCCAAACGTCTGATGGATTACGGATTCCACGCGCCCACCATGAGCTTTCCCGTGCCTGGCACGTTGATGATAGAACCAACTGAAAGCGAAGCTTTAAGCGAACTTGATCGTTTCGCTGATGCGATGATTTCCATCCGACAAGAATTCGCCAAAATCGAGGCCGGCGAATTCGACGTCGATGACAACCCCTTGCGCAATGCACCGCATACAGCGGAAATGGTCAGCGCTGACGAATGGAATCACAGTTATCTGCGCTCTGAGGCTGCCTTCCCTTTGCCGAGCCTTCACGCAAACAAGTATTGGCCGCCAGTGGGCAGAGTCGATAACAGCTACGGCGATCGCAATCTTTTTTGTTCGTGCATACCCATCGACGACTACGCCCAAATCGAGGCGCAAGCCTGACCAGGGTCTATCCATCGTTATTGCACAGTCCAGATCTGCGCCCCACGTGCAGGTCAACCTTCTGTCTTGTTGAGCAGATCCTTTAGCATGCTCAGTCGCTGCTTGGGAGACATCGCCTGAGACGCCGCATCTTCTTGTGGCGTCTGGGCAGAAAGCCCCATTTCGGCAATAAAGCGAGAGGGCTCGCAGATGACATCTTCGCGCGTCCGACGTCGCTTCTTGCACCACGTAAGGTGCAGTGAGCGTTGAGCCCGCGTAATACCCACGTACATCAGACGGCGCTCTTCCTGAATCCGAGTAACCAGCGATTCGGCGGCTTTGGCAGGATCGCCGTCTTCCTCATCCCGGCCCATATGAGGCAGCAACCCTTCTTCAACCCCAATAAGATACACATGAGGATACTCAAGCCCCTTTGAAGCGTGCAGTGTGGAAAGCTTTACCGCATCGGGGTCTTCTTCTTCGCCGCGTTCAAGCATGGTTACCAGCGCCACATGTTGCACCAACTCGAAAAGGTCCAGCTCGTCCTCGGTGGCCTTGCGCTTGAGCCACTCCACAAGCTCGAGCACATTCTGCCATCGCGTCTGAGCGGCGCGATCATCGAGCGTGTCGTATAAATGGCGTTCGTACTGAATGGCTGCCAGCATTTCGTCAAGAAGCGGGCCGGCAGGTTCGGCCACATGGCTTGCTTGTCGTCCGTTTCGTCGGCCCGCACGCTCCTGAATGTTCTGGATGAAGCGTGCAAACGTCTGCAAGGCTTCGAGCTGGCGTGCCGCCAAGCGCTGTGTCGCGCCAATGTCGAAGACCGCGGCAAAAAGGGACAAGCCGCTTTCGGAAGCAAACTCGCCTAGAGTCTTCAACGTGCCCTGCCCTATTCCTCGCCGCGGAGTCGTAACTGCCCGGATAAAGGCAGGATCGTCGTCGTCATTGGCGATCAAGCGTAAATATGCCAGCACGTCTCGGATCTCGGCCTTGTCAAAAAAGCTTTGCCCGCCCGACACCGAGTAAGGGATATGAAGATTCCGTAGCGCTTGTTCAACAACACGCGCCTGCTGATTGCTTCGATACAGGATTGCAAAGTCGCGCCATTGCGCTCGTCGCTCAAATCGCTCTGCCGAAATACGTACTGCGACCGATTCCGCCTCCATGAGATCAGTTTCCATGGCGGTGACCTGTATAGGCTCGCCGACGCCAAGGTTAGACCATAGCTTCTTGTCGAACAAATTGGGGTTGTGCCCGATCACCCGGTTGGCTGCCGACAGGATGCGTTCAACGGATCGATAGTTTTGCTCGAGCTTGATGATCTTGAGCGCCGGATAGTCGGTGGTCAGCTTTGCCAGGTTCTCAACCGTCGCGCCCCGCCATGCATAGATCGCCTGGTCATCGTCACCAACTGCCGTGAACATCGCCCGTTGCCCGGTCAGCAGCTTCACCAGGCGATACTGACATTCGTTGGTATCTTGATATTCATCAACCAGCAGGTACTGTACGCGTGCCTGCCAACGTTCTCGAATCTCTTGATGCGTCTGCATCAGGACAGTGGGCAGCCGAACCAGATCATCGAAGTCGACCGCTTGGTAGGCGGCAAGCGTGGCTTCGTAGCTGCGATACACCCGCGCGGCATCGGCCTCATTAGGCGTAACGGCCGCACGTTCGGCGGCATCTGGGTCCATCAGCGCGTTCTTCCATAGCGAGATGGTTTGCTGCACGGCTCGTAATCTGGCCTTATCGGTAGTTGCCAGCAGTTCCTGGATGATGCCTAGCGAATCTGTGGAATCAAGAATCGAAAATTCGGATTTCAGCCCGGCATGGCGCGCTTCCTCGCGAAGGAATCGCACGCCCAATGAATGGAAGGTGCTGATTGTCAGGCCTTTCATCAGACGCGAATCGACCAGGGCCTTTACCCGTTCGCTCATTTCGCGGGCGGCCTTGTTGGTAAAGGTAAGCGCCACCAGGTTTCGCGCCTGATAACCGCATTCTCTCAACAAGTAGGCAATTTTTTGTGTGATGACGCGAGTCTTGCCGCTACCTGCGCCTGCCAGGACCAGGCAGGGACCATCCAGATACAAGACGGCCCCGCGTTGGGGCGGGTTCAAATCGGGTGCCAGCGTATGGCCCACTGGCAAGTTCGTATGTTGAGACATCAGATTTCCAACGGATCAACTTCAAGCTGCCAACGAACTCGACTATCGACTGCCACGTCGGGCAGGGCTTGCATCCAAACGGAAAGAAATGCCTGCAAGGCCGGCCGACTACTGCTTTCTACCAACAACTGTGCACGCTCGATATTGGCGACTCGAACTACCCGCAGGGGTACAGGATCGTACAAAGTGATCAACCCGGCCGCCGGGAATTGATCTGGGTGCTGTTCAGCAACGTCGCGGGCCGCGCACAGAAAATCCATGGCCAGCCGGAGCTCGCGAGCCTCGGCAGTAAGCAGCGCCTGATGGGCGAATGGGGGCAACCCCACCGCGCGTCGCTCGGTCAGGGCGTACTCGGCAAAGCCTTTGTAATCGTGGCGCATGAGCGCCTGATAAACAGGCTGTTCGGGGTAGTCGGTCTGGATGACCACCTCGGCCCCTTTGATGTGGCGCCCTGCCCGGCCGGCCACCTGCATCAACTGGGCAAACAATCGTTCAGGAGCGCGAAAATCCTGTGAGAAAAGCATCGAGTCGGCGTTGAGTACGCCAACCAAGCCGAGGTTTGAAAAGTCATGACCCTTGGCGACCATTTGCGTACCCACCAGAATGTCGACCTCACCCGCATGCACCTTGGCAAAAAGCGCTTCGGCGCTGCCCTTTAGCCGCGTACTGTCCGCATCGATACGCGCAATGCGGGCATCCGGAAACAACTCAGCAAGATGTTCTTCGACACGCTGTGTACCGCGCCCCATTGGACGCAAATCCTGATCGCCACAGTCAGGGCACGCGCGCGGCACCTGACTTCTGTACCCGCAATGGTGACAGCTCAGGACATTGCGCCCGCCTCGAGCCCGATGCAATACGGTATACGCGGTACAACGCGTGCATTGGCTGACCCATCCACATGACGCGCATGAAAGCACCGGTGCATAACCGCGCCGATTGAGAAAGACAAGGCACTGCTGCTTTTCCGCCAGGCGCTCCTGCATGGCTGTCATCAGATGAGGCGATAAACCCTGCTCCAAGACGAGGCGCCGGGTATCTACGAGCCGAACCGCAGGCAGCTCGGCGTCGCGCGCCCGATGTGCAAGCGACAATAGTAGGTATCGCCCGCTTTGCGCATGATGCCAGGACTCCAGAGACGGTGTCGCTGAGCCTAGCACCACCGGAATGCCCAGATCGTGAGCACGCCATACCGCCAGATCGCGCGCCGAATAGCGCAAACCGTCCTGCTGCTTATAGGAAGCGTCGTGCTCTTCGTCGACAATGATCAGTCCGAGATCGGGGAGCGGTGTGAAAATGGCCAAACGGGTGCCAAGCAGGATTCGGGCTTCGCCCCGCTGAACCCGTAGCCAGGCACGCAATCGTTCGCCGTCAGCCAAGCCACTATGCATCACTGCCAGAATATCGGCGCCGGCGATTTCGCTCAGACGTGCCCTCAGGGATCGCTCGAGCTGAGGCGTGAGATTTATCTCCGGCACCATGAACAACACCTGGCGACCTCGCCGCAAAGCGTGCTGCGCCGCACGAAGATAAACCTCGGTTTTGCCGCTGCCGGTAATGCCGTGCAGTAGCACTGCCTTGAAGCCTTGTATCTCGCAAATTGCACGTACCGCTTTATCCTGGTCGGCATTCAGTTGCGGTGCCGCCACCGGCGTGACCTCGCTGGCCGTTGATGAACGTTTTCGTGCATCGCTACGCTGTATCGGTCCGCCGGCAGACCGCTTGCCTTGGTAGGCGCTGACCTTGCGCAGACTTGTAGGAAGACATGGCAACATGACTTCACCAAGTGGCCGCTGATAATACTGAGCCGCAAAACCAGCGAGCCGCATCCAGTCCTCGGGCATCGGTGGAAGATCGCTCAAGATTTGTTCAACTGGCTTGATCAGATGCTTATCGATGGCCGGCTGGTCTGTGAGCTCTACCACAACACCGACCATCCTACGTCGCCCGAACGGGACGATGACCCGTGTTCCCGTCTCGACAATCTGGTCGCTACGGTAGTCGAACAACCCAGGGAGCGGCACGTCGAGCGCGACGCGCAACCAGTAGGTTGGCGCGTCAGCCTCCTGCGGGCTTTGCTCGGGGCCGGGCGTAATTGACGACGTCGTGGTCATTTAGACTTAAAGTAATTTCTTATGTGTATGGCGCAAAGCCAAGGGAACACCGGTGCTTGCCAAACTTTCGGGTTGACGCCTGTGGATAACTTTGGGGAGAACCGTAGTGACAACCTGGGATAAGTCAATGCGGTTTTCCTGGCAAAACACCTCCGCTACCATAAAAGTCGTTTATATTCTTTTAAAATCAAAAGGTTATGAACCAATCTTAAGGTATAACTTTTGGGGCGCTTGATTGTTGCACAGCGATGTAACTTGTGCACAACTTGTCAAAAGGCCCGCCGCTACGGGCCTTGACGAATTGTTCAGCGCAATAACTCAGTGTTTACCGCGGCTGTAGGTGTGGACCTCGTCTACGAGGGCCGCCACCGCTTCGGGAGGAGTGAACTGAGAAATGCCGTGCCCCAGATTGAATACGTGCCCGCCCTCACCAACCGGTCCGAAGTCGTCGATGACCCGGCGCGCCTCAAGGCGAATGGCTGCCTCGCCACCGAACAAGGCCATGGGATCGATATTGCCCTGCAGGGCGACCTTGTCTTCGACCCGGCGACGTGCCTGAGCAAGGTTTACAGTCCAGTCGAGGCCGACTGCATCACAGCCACATGCGGCAATGTCTTCTATCCATTGCCCGCCCCCTTTGGTAAACACAATGACAGGTACCCGGCGACCTTCGCGTTCGCGGGTCAAACCTTGAACGACTTGCTGAATGTAGGCCAGCGAGAATTCCTGGTACAGGCTGTCGGCCAGTACGCCACCCCAGCTGTCGAAGATCATGACGGCCTGCGCACCGGCCTGAATCTGGGCGTTGAGATACAGGGCCGTAGCCTGGGCATTGACATTGAGCATGCGATGAACCAGGTCGGGCCGCGAGTAAAGCATGCTCTTGATGAGACGATAGTCGCTGGACCCTTGCCCTTCGACCATATAGCAGCCGATGGTCCAGGGACTGCCGGCGAAACCGATAAGGGGCACTTTGCCATCGAGCTCGTTACGGATGAGCGACACCGCGTCGAAAACGTATTGAAGCTGAGACATATCCGGAACCGCAAGTTTGCGGACGTCGTCTTCGCTACGCACAGGACGCGAGAATCGGGGGCCTTCGCCGGCGACGAAGTCAAGGCCAAGTCCCATGGCATCGGGTACAGTCAGGATGTCTGAGAACAGGATAGCCGCATCCAGGTCGAAGCGCGCCAGCGGCTGCAAGGTGACTTCGCAAGCGTATTCGGGGTTTTGGGCAAGACCCATGAACGATCCTGCTAGCGCCCTCGTCTGGTTATATTCAGGCAAGTAGCGCCCCGCCTGGCGCATGAGCCAAAGAGGAGTGTAAGGCACAGGCTCGCGCATAAGCGCACGCAGGAAAACATCGTTCTTTAGTGTGGAAGACGACACGGCTATCCTTGAAAAAATACGCGGGTCATTTTACCCGTCGGAAATGTGTTTAGGTGGCGACTCGGACCGGTAGGGAGCGGCGTCGATGTCGTACTTGCGCATTAGGGCCCAGAACGCACGTCGGTGTTTCTGGGCGGCCCGGGCTGCCATGGCGATGTTGCCCGAGTGTCGTCCCAATGCAGCCTTGATGTAGGCAGTTTCGAACCTTTCGATGATCTTGCCCTTGGCAGCTCGGAAAGATTCGCGGGAAGTGGCGCTGCGCGACGCAGTCGCCGCAGCATAGGCATCGAGTTCGATGCCGGTACGCTCAAGTATAGTCGAGCACAGTTCGGCCTCGTCGGGTCGGGCCGCCTGACCGGACCCGTTGTAAACACCGCCTTGCTCGCCAACCCGGCTAGACGCCGGACTGACTGGCACTGCCCAGGACAATGCAGGCGCGCGGCGTTCAAGTAGGCGTTCGATTCGTACACGCAGCTCTTCGGGGCATAAGGGTGCGCGAACGAAATCACTTAGCCCTAGCTGGTAGAGGTCGTTCAAGGCCGCTGCCTTCAGTTGATCGATAAGGGCAAATACCGGCGTGGTGAGCCTGCCGTTCGCTGCCGAGAGACTGGTACGGGCCCAAGCGAGATTCTGTGCACTGACAGGCACAAGACAGACATCAAAGCGACGCAAGATCATGGAGCCGTTGCCCAGCTGATCGGGCGCTTCGGGTTGCGACACATCAATGCTAGGAATGGGTGAATGAAAATACAATCGGCCGGCAAAGTGACGACCGGCCCAGGGACGTGTCCAGCTTTCGGTGCACGCGGTACCAATCAAAGCGCAATCGAGTCGCTCTCGCATGTTGTCCTCCGTGAATGAAAAGCGTTGACCGACAGGAATGGCCAAGCTTAGTCACCCCGAAAGTACGCAACAATTGGCGTTTGCATCGACTCGGGAAATACCTATTTTGATCAGGACATCGCGGATACAGGCGCTAGCGAGACATGTCAGTATTTGATCAACGAGCAAAGAGTCACTGCGCACTTACCGAGCCCACCAACTTGGTGAACACCGGGGGAAGGTTGGTGAAGCTCTCGAAAATCAACTTGCGCAGCCAACTGTTCCCCGAATCGTGATGATATCGCTCGTGCCAGTATTGGCGTACCTCGTACGTCGGCGATGGAAACGGCAGGCCCAGGATCTTGATGCGATCACCAAGCGCCAGGGTTCGAGCCAGACGCGATGGAACCATGGCCACCAGGTCGGTCGATACCAAAATTTGCTCGAGCCCAAGATACGAAGAAACTCTTGCCGCGATCTTGCGTTGTACTCCCCGCTCCTCTAGAACTTTGTCAAGCATCGAATGCCCGGTAGCGGGTGCAACCAGAGCAAGATGCTCTTCGTCCAGAAACTGCTGCTTGGATAAGGTATCCCCAATACGTGGGTGGCCATGCCGAACAATACAGGAATAATTTTCGGCAAACAGTCGCTGTTGAAAAAAGCCGTTATGCAATTCAAATGTGTAGCCGATAGCCAGGTCGAGCTGCCCGCTTTCAAGCAAACCTGCAGTGGTGCCGTCAAGATCGAGGGAATCGATATGAAGACCCGGGCCAAGTGTCTTAAATTGCCCAAGGATTTCGGGCAGCATCACCATTTGTGCGATATGACTCAGGCCCAGGCGGAACCGGCGTGTCGAAGTTGCCGGGTCGAACGCACGACGGGCGCTTTCTTCTGGGCTGAGCAATTTGATGGCCCGGTCGATATCGCCAATGAGGCTTTCGAGAAACGGCGTGGCCATGAGCCCGCTCGATGTTCGGACAAGCAAAGGGTCGCCAAAATGCTGACGCAAATGACCCAGCCTAATACTAATGGCCGGTTGACTTAGACCCACTTGGGGTACCGCTGCTGTAATGCTTCGGGCAGACCGGATTTCTTTCAGTAGCAAGAGGTCGTAGAGATCCAGCTTTGCAGTTGCTGCCATCCTGGCCACCATTTAAGTTCGCAATGCCAATTATTTGGAATAGGGTATTGCCGCACATTCTTCGTCAACAGACAATCGTACTTAACTAGAAGAATGGAGACAACATGCGGCTCTGCAGATTTGATAACGACCGACTGGGCATCGTAGAAGGTGAACATGTTCTAGATGTTACAGCGGCACTTGACGTCATTCCCCCCAGTAACTACCCACTGCCTACGTACGACTTGCTGATTGCCAATCTGGGCAAAGTATGCGATCGCGCCAAGCAGTTGGCAGCAAACGCCCAGCGAAAAGACATCAGCCAGGTAAAGCTGTTGAGTCCGATAGCGAACCCCGGCAAGCTTGTCGCCGCTCCAGTCAATTACCTGAAGCATCTCGAAGAAGCCCGAGCTGATTCCGGCATTCACCATAACAGCCAGATCATTGAAATTCAACGTATCGGCCTGTTTCTGAAGGCCACCAGTTCCTTGATTGGTCCGGGCGAGCCCGTGACTCTTCGTCATCTCGACCGCCGTAACGACCACGAGATCGAGCTGGCAATCATCATTGGTAAATCTGGCACCCGCATCAAAAAAGACCAAGCCTGGGACTACATCGCCGCCTACACAATAGGCCTCGATATGACCGTGCGCGGACCCGAAGAGCGAAGCCTTCGCAAGTCCGTCGACTCTTTCAGTGTATTGGGCCCCTGGCTGGTTACTGCAGACGAGATGGGTGATGCCACCAGCCTTGATTTTGAACTGACCGTTAACGGTGAGACCCGCCAAAAGGCCAACACGCGCGATCTGGTCCTCGGCATTCCGGAACTGATTGAATACGCTTCGAATTTCTACAGTCTGCATCCCGGCGACGTGATTTTTACCGGCACACCAGAGGGCGTAGGGCCTGTCCAGGCGGGCGATGTCATCACAGCCGAGTTCGAAAAAATAGGCCGAATGGAAGTTTCAGTCACCTCAGCCTGAGCCATAACGGGAGCCCCGCATGGACACAGCCGTTGCAGCAAACACCGCCGTTCGAAAGCAGTTTTACGAAAAAATCAGCACTGACCAGATGACACCGCTGTGGGAAGTCCTGCACAGCTTGGTCACGCCGGTTCCAAAAACCCCGTGCCTGCCGCATGTGTGGAAATGGGACACGGCATATAAATGGTTGCTTGAAGCCGGCACCTTGATCTCGGCGCAAGAAGCCGAGCGACGCGTGCTGGTGCTCGAAAACCCAGGTTTACGTGGGCAAACGCGCATCACGCACAGTCTTTATGCAGGGCTTCAATTGATCTTGCCCGGCGAGATCGCGCCCGCTCATCGTCATTCGCAGTCGGCGCTTCGCTTCATCCTGCATGGCTCCGGGGCCTACACGGCCGTCAACGGCGAAAAGGTGTTCATGAACGTGGGCGATTTCGTCATCACTCCGTCGTGGACCTTTCACGATCATGGAAATCCCAGCGACCAGCCCATGGTGTGGCTTGATGGGCTTGATGTCCCGATCGTCGAGCTGCTCGATGCGCAGTTCATGGAAAAAGGCGAAGAAGTAAGCCAAGAAACGCATATAGAGGTAAATGCGAATTTGGCTGAGTTCGGAAACTCCATGAAGCCTGTCGAATACCGCCCGCGTTCCAAGACCTCCCCACTGTTCTGGTATCCCTACGCGCGTACTCGCGAGGCACTCGAAACCATGAAGCAGCACAGCGATATGCACGAATGCTGGGGTTTCAAGCTTCAATATACCAACCCTGTTACCGGCGACTGGGCCATTCCAACCATTGGCACCTTCATGCAGTTGATGCCCAAGTCGTTCAAAGGCAAACCCTATCGCTCGACGGACTCAACGGTTTATGTGGTCGTCGAAGGTAGTGGCAGGTGTGTCGTAGGCGACTCCGTCCTCGAATTCGGCCCCAAAGACGTATTGGTTTGCCCATCATGGATGCCCCACAAGTTCGAAATCAGCGACCAAAGCGACGCGGTGGTGTTCAGCTACTCAGATCGACCTGTTCAGCAGGCGTTCGACCTCTGGCGTGAGCAGGTCGGCTAATACCACCTGAACCGGCCGTACTTTCATTGTGTGGCGGACTACAACGCCACAGGGACGTGATCGCCCGTAATCACATTTCCCGCCTGGAGACATCTATGGATACACAGGAATCTTTACCTTTCATCATTGCCGGAGGAGGCATCGGAGGGCTGTGTGCCGCCCTGGCGCTCACACGCAAGGGCTTCACCGTCAAGGTACTGGAGCGCGCACCCGAAGTGGGAGAAATCGGTTATGGCATTCAGATCGCCCCCAATGGACACGCCATACTCGATCGCCTGGGCGTTATGGATCGCCTGGAACCGCAGGTGTTTTATCCCGACGCGCTCGTGCTGGTCGACGCCGTCGACGCCAAGGAAATCGCACGTATCGACCTTGGCGCCCGCTTCCAGGAGAGGTACAAATATCGCTACTTCGTCGTGCACCGGCGCGACCTGCACGCGGCGCTCATTGAGGCATGTCGCGAACAGAGCGGGTTCGGCTTTGAAGAAGGTGAAGTCGACTCTTACGAGAATCATCCAGACGGCGTCACAGTAACGTGCACCAACGGCAAGACAGTTGAAGGCCGCGGCATGATTGGCGTTGAGGGGCTGCGTTCCAAGACCCGCGCCCGTATCGTACAAGACGGAGGGCCACGTAACACGGGCCATGTGGTGTATCGTGGCCTGGTGCCCGTTGAAGACATTGTCAACCAGCGCTATGTGAACTCGATGGTGATGTACGCAGGTCCGGGCTGTCACCTAGTGCAGTACCGCTTGCGCGGTGGTACTGTCATGAATAACGTCGCCACGTTCGAAAGTCCTGCCTTCAAACAGTGGAAGCACGACTATGGCGGTGTCGACGAGCTCAAGAACGCGTATGCCGAATGTGCCTCAGAAGTACAAGATCTGCTCAAGTATTTTTCACTCGACAAAAACTGGTTGCTGCACGATCTACTACCTGCCAGCAACTGGACCGACGGCAATGTCACCCTGCTGGGCGACGCCGCACACGCGACACTTCAGTACCTGGCCCAGGGAGCCATCATGGCTATGGAGGACGCCGTGGTGCTGGCTGAGGCCCTTGAACGTCAGCCACGCAATGTCAATGCGGCCTTTCTCGACTATCAAAGCCGCCGCCTGAACCGCACTGCCCGCGTGGTGACCACCGCTCGCCTTTTCGGCGCCATCATGCACGCCAGAGGCGGCGAACGACTATTGAGAAACGAGATGGCCCAAAAACGCGATCCCAATGTTCCATGGGAACTCGATTGGCTCTACCGGGGTCTGGAACTGGAAGAGAAAGTATTCTGAATCCGGCGCCCGCTGACGAGTAGTTATTGCACTGCCCCTGTTTCACCGAGGTACACCTAGATGTAGCAGTATTCAATCCAACAAAAAAATATCGGAGACAAACGCCATGAATAAAAGGCAATTTTTACGCACCTCGCTGTGCGCAATTTCCCTTATGGCCGCAGGACTTCATGTGCCTGCCATTCACGCGGCCGAACAACCTTTCAAAGTGGGCTTGGTTGTTCCCATGACCGGGGCCTTCGCCTCAACAGGACGTCAGCTTTACTCCGCCGTACAGGCTTATATGAAGGATCACGGCGACGTCGTTGCCGGCCGCAAGATTCAAGTCATCCTGAAAGACGATGGTGGAGTTGCTGCCAACTCCCGAAAACTGGCTCAAGAGCTGATCGTCAATGACGGCGTGGATGTCATCGCCGGCTTCGGTCTGACTCCCATCACCCTGGCAGTAGCGCCCGTTGCCACGCAATCCGAAACTCCCATGGTGCTGATGGCCGCCCAGACTCAGGCCAACACTGAAGCCTCTCCGTTCATGGTGCGTTCAAGCGGCACCATTACGCAGGTCACGTCGGGTATTGCCCAATGGGCCGTCGACAACGACATCAAAACCGCCGTCACGCTGGTACCTGACTATGCACCGGGGTATGAATCCGAAGAGGCATTCAAGAAATACTTCCTGGAAGCGGGCGGCAAGATACTCGAAGAAATACGCGTGCCCATGCGCAACCCCGACTTTGCCCCGTTCTTGCAGCGCGTCCTTGATGTCAAACCTGACGCCCTTTTCGTGATGTTGCCCTCCGGTCCCGGGGCGGCCCTACTGAAGCAATATGGTCAGCGTGGGCTGGCTGACGCAGGAATCCGCCTGATCGGTCATGGCGCCATTACGGACGATGACAACCTGAACCAGGCCGGCGATGCCGCGCTGGGGGTCATTACTTCCGACTACTATGCCACCGCGCACGACTCCGAAAAGAATCGCAAGTTCATCGAAACCTACAAGAGCATCGACAACACGAGTCGCCCCAATTTCTTTGGTGTTGCGGGCTACGACGGTATGCACCTGATCTACGCTGCGCTTCAAGCGACGGATGGCAAGGGCAAAGGCATGGCTCTGGTCGACGCCATGAAGAACCTCTCGTTTGAGAGCCCGCGCGGTCCGGTCACGGTAGATCCCGAGACGCGAGATTTCATCCAGAACATCTACATGCGAAAAGTAGAAAAGGTCGGCGATGAATATCAGAACGTCGAGTTTGATGTCATCGAGCGCGTCAATGCCAAGGGCGAAGTCAAGTAATGCTGACCATATTATTTGACGGCGTCGCCTATGGGATGCTGCTGTTCATCTTGGCGATAGGTCTGTCCGTCACGCTGGGGTTGATGAACTTCATCAACCTCGCCCACGGCGCCTTCGCCATGGCCGGCGGGTATGTCACCGTGCTGCTCATGCAGCACGTGGGCGTGCCCTTTTTGCTGTGCGTTCCCATTGCCTTTGTTGTAACGGCGTTGCTGGGTGCTGTTCTTGAGCGCACCCTGTATCGCCCGATGTACACGAAATCCGCACTCGACCAGGTGTTGTTCTCGATCGGTCTTGCGTTCATGGCCATGACAATCGTGGACTACACAATAGGGTCTAGCGAACAAATCATCCAGTTGCCACAATGGCTACGTGGCCGCAGCCAGATCCACCTCGGAGACCAGGTACTGAGCATGGGCCATTACCGCCTGCTGATCATAGCGGTGTGTATTGCGCTGACCGTGCTACTGCAGTTCATCCTCACTCGCACTCGCTTTGGCAGCCGCCTGCGTGCAGCCGTCGACGATCAGCGTGTCGCGGATGGTCTCGGCATCAACGTCAACGTCATCTTCTTCTCGACATTTGCTGTGGGCTCCGGACTGGCGGGAGTCGGCGGGGCAATGGGGGCCGAAGTGCTGGGCCTGGATCCGACCTTCCCGTTCAAGTTCATGATTTATTTCTTGATTGTTGTCGCGCTGGGTGGAACCTCATCGCTGACTGGTCCGCTGCTCGCCGCCTTGATTCTTGGCATCGCTGACGTCGCCGGCAAGTACTACATGCCCAAACTCGGCTCCTTCATCGTCTACACCGTCATGATCGTGATCCTGCTGTGGAGACCAGACGGACTATTCGTGAAAAGAGGTGCCAAATGACCTCAGTCGTTCACAACGCGCTTCTGCAACGAGCCCGCATAAAGCCCTGGGAGCCCGTCATCTGGCTTGCCCCCTTCGCCTTCGTGGCGCTGTTTCCCAACATGGCATTCCTTGTCAACCAGATGGCGATCATGGCGCTCTTTGCCATCTCGCTTGATCTCGTCCTTGGCTATGCCGGGATCATGTCTCTGGGGCACGCCGCCTTCTTCGGGCTGGGCGCATTCGCCGCCGGACTCTTCGCCAAGTTTGTCATGGCCGAACCCCTCGTCGGACTCGTTTTCGCCATGGGCGTCGGAGCCGTTTCCGCGTATATCTGCAGCTACACAGTGCTTCGTGGCAGTGCCCTCACAGTCGTCATGGTCACCCTTGGCGTATCGTTGATACTGCTCGAGCTGGGCAATTACATGACCTGGCTTACCGGCGGCGCCGACGGTCTGCAAGGTATTGATATGGCGCCGGTCCTGGGGCTGTTTCCGTTTACCTTCGACGGAGTAACCGCCGCGTACTACTCGCTCGTGGTCTTGGCCGTTCTTCTGGTGGTCTACCGCCGAATCGTCAATTCGCCATTCGGTACGAGCCTGCGTCTGATCCGGGACAATCGGCTGCGCGCTGCCTCCATCGGAATCAACACCGACAGTCGGGTCAAGCTGGCCTACACCCTGGCGGGTGCCATCGCCGCGGCAGCTGGAGCCGTTCAGACTCACAGCATGAACTTCAGTTCACTGGACGCCTTCGCATTTGAACGGTCGGCCGACGTGCTGTTGATGGTGGTTATCGGTGGCACGGCGTGGATCTACGGCGGTGTTATCGGCGCTGTGGTATTCACAGGTCTTCATCATGTGCTGTCCGATCTCACGCCCCAATTCTGGACATTCTGGGTAGGTTTGTTCCTGGTCGTATTAATGCGGGTCGGTCGTGACCGTCTGGTGCGCCCCTGGACCTGGTTCAAAGGAGGGTCTCATGGCTGAAGAACTGTACGCCTTGTCGGCCACGAACCTGACCAAGAAATTCGGTGGCCTGATAGCCACCAACAACGTATCGCTGAATCTCGTCAAAGGTGCACGGCATGCCTTGATCGGCCCTAACGGCGCGGGCAAGACGACTTTCGTTAATTTATTGACGGGAGTCCTACGACCATCCAGTGGCACCATCCACCTTGAAGGCCAGGACATCACCTCGCTTCCGGTGCATAAACGCTCCGCTCGGGGCTTGGTCCGAACCTTCCAGATCAACCAGCTGTTTGAAAGCTTGACACCGCTAGAAACTCTGACAGCGGTCATCGGAGAGCGTCGCGGCCTCGGAAGAAAGCTGTGGAGTATTTTGGGTGCCGATCGCAGCATTGCCGACCGTAGCCACGCTTTGCTCGAACAGTTCCACCTGCTGGATGTCATGAACCAGCCCACCAGCCAGCTGCCATACGGCAAGCGACGCCAGCTGGAAATCGCTATCGCGCTGGCTTGCGAACCCCGCGTCCTTCTGCTGGACGAGCCGGTAGCCGGAGTACCTGCTAACGAGCGCAGCGAACTGCTGGCCATTATCGATGCGCTGCCCAAGGACATGACCATCCTGCTGATCGAACACGACATGGACCTGGTCTTCAGTTTTGCAACGCGAATGACAGTTCTGGTAAACGGAGCCTTACTGATGGAAGCCGATCCACTCACGGTTTCCAATGACCCACGCGTCAAGGAGGTATACCTCGGACACGGACATCAAGGTATCGACCCATTGCTCGAAGAGGTCTGCTATGGCTGACTTATTGCGCATCGAAAGCCTATGTGCCGGCTACGCAGATTCTGTCGTGCTGAATGACGTCTCCTTATCCCTGGCGCAAGGTGAAACTTTGGCATTGCTCGGTCGTAACGGCACCGGCAAGACAACATTGCTCAATACCGTGGTCGGTGTCACGCGTCGGCATCAGGGGACGATACAGCTATCGGGCCAGGCGCTGGAGCAGCTTGCTCCCCACGTACGTGCTCAGGCCGGCATCGGCTGGGTTCCGCAAGAACGGAACATCTTCAAGTCACTGACAGTTCACGAAAATCTCACTGCGGTCGCGCGCCCGGGAGCATGGACACCCAACAAGGTATATGAAACCTTTCCGAGGCTCGCCGAGCGCAAGGGGAATATGGGCACGCAGCTTTCCGGGGGCGAGCAGCAAATGCTGGCCATTGGGCGCGCTCTGGTGCTGAATCCGCGCTTGTTGCTGCTTGATGAACCCACCGAGGGACTCGCGCCCATTCTCGTCGAAGAAGTGTTGAAGGGCATCGTCAACGTGACACGCAACGAAGGTTTGAGCGTCATTATCGTAGAACAACATCCCCAACTTATTCTGGCGATATCGCACAGTGCGGTCATCCTCGATCGCGGCACCATCGTTCATCAGGGGCCTGCCGCACAACTGCGCGAGGACCAGACGCTATTGAACCGCTGGCTGGGTGTAAGCAGCTAGACGTACAAATACAGGAGACAAGTCATGTTCATCAAAAACACCTGGTATGTGGCCGGATTCGAAAAGGAGTTCGGAAGCTCATTCATATCCCGGCGCATACTCGACATCCCACTGGTGCTGTATCGCACGTCTGAGGGCCGCTACGTGGCAATGGACGACTGCTGCCCCCACCGCCTGCTCCCTCTTTCGAAGGGCAAGCGCGTCGGTGATGAGATGCAGTGCGGCTATCACGGCATGTGCTTTTCTGCCGATGGCGAATGCACACATGTTCCCGGGCAGACAAACATCCCTTCTGCCGCGCGCGTAGCTACCTATCCTATCGAGGCACGGCACGGCTTTGTATGGATCTGGATGGGCGAAGCAGATCTTGCCGACCCCGCACTGATCCCTGATGTGCACTGGCACAACAGCCCCGAATGGAAATCCTCGCAAGGCTATCACCACATCGAAGCAAACTACACTTTACTCAACGACAACTTATTGGACTTGAGTCACGAAACCTACGTACACAGTCGAACCATCGGCAACGACGAAGAAGAATCGATTGCCGCCTACACGGCCAAAACGACCGTGGAGCACGACTGCCTGGTGCGAGCTCACCGTGAAATGCCCAACATCGAAGCGCCGCCCTTCTTCGCGCTGGTAATTGGACGCCCCTGTCGGATCAATCGCTGGCAGTCAGCCATTCACCTAGTGCCGTCCATCAACCTGACGGTCGTCGGTGTACATCCGGTAGAAGAACAGCGTGCCGATGCCCGCATCGGCCACGTGCTGCATCTGCTGACCCCGGAATCCCCCGGAAGCACCCACTATTTCTGGGCCTTTGTCCGAAACTATCGACTCGACGACGAAGAGCTGACCGAAGGCATCCGTAAGGCTTCGGCAGCCACGTTCGACGAGGACAAAGAAGTGCTGGAATGCCAGCAGAAGCAGATGGAGCGCCTGAACAGCAAGGTTCCGCAGGTGGCAATCAAGTTGGACGAAGCACCTATCCGTGCGCGCCGATTGCTTGAGCAGCGACTCGAACAAGAAGCGGGTAACCCGCGTCATGTCGTCGCACCGCCCGCCCTAGTTCCCGAGCACTCCTTTGCGGTCCTGGAAGAGGTTTAGCCAACTCAGACAGGCCGCCGCTGCGTAAAGCGATATCTGCACTCATTTTGTGGACTCTTTAATATGAATTTAGACAGGCAGACCCTCGAACAGCTGGCACCGACCGGTGTCCTGCGAGCGGCACTCAACCTGGGAAATCCCCTGCTGGTACAGAAGGATGCTAGGACGGGCGAGCTTGGCGGTGTCACTGTCGACATGGCTCACGATATCGCGAACATCCTGGGCGTCGAGGTCGAATTCCTGGAGTTTGATACTGCTGGCAAGGTGTCGCAGTTGGCCATGCAAGATGTCTGGGACGTGGCGTTTCTTGCCATCGACCCAAAGAGGGCGGTCGACATTGTCTACTCTGAACCATATGTGCATATCGAGGGAACGTATCTGGTCGGTGAGTCTTCGCCAATAAAAACCCTCGACGATGTCGACAGGGCCGGAATACGTGTAGCCGTGGGTGATGGAACCGCCTACGACCTGTTTTTAACTCGCTATCTCAAGCAGGCAGAACTCGTGCGTTTCGAAACCTCTGAAGCGTCGCTGAGCGAGTTCTCGGCTCAGGGTATCGAGGTAGCGGCGGGTATCAGGCAGCCGCTCGAGCACTTCGCGCAGGCTAACCCCGGCTTTCGCGTACTGGATGGGTACTTCACGCTGATCAAGCAGGCGGTCGGCTGCCCGCGCGAAAGGCCCAAGGCAGCGGAATTTTTACGCGGCTATGTCGAAAACGCAAAGCGGACCGGCATGATCGCTGCGGGCTTTAAGCGCAGCGGACAACCTCCCCTGTTCATTCCCATGCCGTGAGCCGGAGATCTGGCGGCAGACTCCCCGGCATCAACCGCTGAAGCAGACAACGCAGACAACACTCAGGAGCCTGGAATGGCAGTAACACGCAGCGACAGCCCCGTCACCGGCAATGCCAAGCTGGACGATGGTGCGCTCATTCACTATCAGCATTACCAGCGCGGGTCTTCAGACAAATGCCTGCTCCTGGTGCACTCACTCGCCCAGGACCATCATTTCTGGCGGTTGGTCGCGCCGGCCCTCGCCGAAAAGGCGTCAGTTGTCGCTATTGATCTACGTGGCCACGGTCAGTCCAGTAAGTCCGCAGGTCCTTACAGTATTGCCCTCTTCGCACATGACCTGAAGCAAGTCGTAGGTCAACTTGGCTATTCCAAGGTGGTGGTGGCGGGAGCATCGCTCGGTGGCTGCGTCGCCTTGCAGTTTGCGCTGGATTACCCAGAACAAACCGTCGCGCTCGGGCTGATTGACACCACTTCCTGGTACGGGGACACGGCGCCAGAAGACTGGCAAAAACGGGCCAAAAAGGCCAGAACGGACGGCCTGAACGCGATGGTGCAGTTTCAGGCCACGCGGTGGTTCAGTGAATCGTTCCGCTCCGAACATCCAGACGAGGTCGCACAGTGTGTTTCGACGTTCCTGTCCAATGATCTGGAGGCGTACGCAGCAACTTGTCTGGCGCTGGGCGGCTTCAACGCCAGTTCTCGTCTGCAGCAGATCAAGGTGCCCACCGCGATTGTCGTGGGCGCTGACGACTATGCCACTCCCGTTGCCATGGCCGAATACATGCATGAATCCATCTCGGGGTCCACGCTGACCGTCATTCCCGACGCCTGTCACCTGACCCCTGTCGAGGCACCCACCGTGATCATTGACGCATTGAGCAAACTGATCGCCAAGGCGGGATAACACTGCGCGCACGCCTCACCATAATAATCTCGAGGAGACTTGGAGTGATTCCATTTGAATACCTGATGCCGGCGACGCTGGAAGAAGCGATCAGTCGCCTGGATCCAGAAGATCCGAATATTCGTCCTGTGGGCGGAGGCACGGCTGTCATGCTGATGATGAAAGCCGGCGTGCTTCGACCCACACGCCTGGTCAGCCTGCAGCGTATTGAAGATCGCCATCGCCAGATCGAGGTCGATGAACAAGGCGCCCTGCACATAGGTGGCTTGGCGACGCTTTCGTCGCTTGAACATTCTCCGGTAATCAAAAAGGGCTGGCCCGTACTGACACGAACCTTCCGATCGCTGTCCAATGTACGCGTTCGTAATGTCGCCACCCTGGGAGGCAATCTAGCGCACGCCGATCCACATATGGATATGCCGCCGGTACTTTCTGCACTCGGTGCGCGAGTGGTGGCCACAGGCCCAGCCGGAAGCCGCGAAATACCCGTCGAAGATTTATGTGTGGGCTATTACGAGACCGTACTTGCGCGTAACGAGCTCATCTCCAAAATCATCGTACCCCCGATGAACGATGCGCAGGCAGTGTATTTCAAGGTAACGACACGTGCCGCCCACGATTGGCCCGCATTGGGCCTGGCAGTTTCCCTGACTCGCAGTGGCGAAGCCATTCAGTCAGCCAGCATAGTCATTGGCGCGGCGACTGATCGCCCTACCCGCCTACAGCAGGCCGAAGCTATGCTCGCAGGCCAGATACCGACCGACCAGCGACTCGAGCAGGCAGGCCTGGCCGCCTCGGCCGTCCTGGACATTGTCGGCGACCAGCACGGATCGGCCGACTACAAGAAACATCTGCTGGGCGTCTACCTGGGCCGCGCGGTGCGCGCGGCAATGAATACGACCAACGAGGCTAGCCATGAAGCTCACTGATCTGAATACCGAAACCGCAGAGTGGAAGCATCTTAGAAAATCCCGCCCTCGCGTGGAATCGCCTTCCAAGGTCACTGGCCGCGCCGACTACATTCATAACCTCGTTCTGCCTGGCATGCTTCATGCGAAGATCGCTCGCAGTACTGTTGCGCACGGCCGAATCGTTTCAATCAATACCGAAGCCGCCCGGGCTCTAAAGGGTGTGCATTCCGTCATAACCGCCGACGACGTGCTGCGCGTCATTCCCGAGCCGTACTACGGCCCCGCCTTTCATGACCAGCCCATTCTTGCGATTGGTAAGGTGCATTACGTCGGCGAGCCTGTGGCCGTCGTGTTGGCAAGTGACCCCTATGTTGCCGAAGAAGCCGTTCATCTCATCGACATACAGTATGAGGAATTGCCTGCGGTTTTCAACGAGGTCGAGGCGGCGACTAGCGACATCTATGTACACGACGAACTCAAGCCTGCCGGCACCTTTCCCGACCTCAAGCATTTGGCGGGAAGAAAGAACACCAACGTGGCACTTGATTTTCACGTTCGCCGTGGTGACGTCAGCCAGGCTTTCGCGCAAGCAGACCACGTATTTGAGCACACGTTTCGCACGCAGCAGGTCATGCATACGCCATTGGAACCCATGGTGTCTCTCGCGGAACTCAAGGATGGAGGGCTGACCATCCATACGGCGTCGCAAAGCCCCTCATTTGTTCGTCTTGAGATCGCGCGTCTGCTTAGCTGGCCAGAGAGTAAGGTTCGTGTCCGGACAGCACTGCTTGGTGGAGGTTTCGGTGCGAAGCTATATATCAAGCTCGAAGCGTTGGCCGCTGCCTTGACCCTATTGAGCCGCCACCCCGTTCGTGTAGCGCTAAGCATGGAAGAGCAGTTCTACACCATCACCAAGCATGCCACCACCTTCCGCATCAAATCGGCCGTTACCAAAGAAGGTCGCATCATCGGTCGCGAGTGCGAGGTCTGGTGGAACGGAGGTGCCTTTGCAGATATCGGCCCACGAGTCACTCAAAAGTCCGGCTTCACGGCCGCCGGTCCCTACGATATCGAACATGTGTCGATCGACTCGTACCAGGTCTATACCAATCTGCCTCCTGCCGGCGCATTTCGCGGGTTCGGCATTACCCAAATGGTGTGGGCATACGAAAGCCAGGCTGACATCATCGCTCGCGAGCTTGGAATGGACCCTGTCGAGTTCCGCCGTATCAATCTGCTGCAGAACGGCCGCCCGCACGCCACGGGCACCATCATGGAAGACGCCGAACTCATTAAGACACTTGATTGCCTCGCCGAGAGAATGGAATGGAGCAAACCATTTGATCGAGGCACAGGCAAGTTACGACGTGGTCGGGGTGTAGGGATTGGCTTTAAGGCACTGGTCGCGCCCACCACATCCATGGCACTGGTAAACCTGACTGCCGATGGAAGCTGTTTTGTCCATTCCAGCACGGTCGACATGGGGCAGGCCTCCGATACACTGCTGGCCATGATTGCGGCCGAAGTACTCGACCTCGACCCCGATGTGGTACGTGTAGTGCATCCGGATACAGACGTCACGCCCTACGACATGGCAACGCTCGGATCGCGGTCCACCTTCCACATGGGCCATGCGGTTAGACTGGCTGCCGAAGACGCGCTTCAGAAGATGCGCGAACTCGCCGTCGATCTGGGAATGGATCCGGAAGCAAAATTGGACCCCGCCCAATTGCTGGTAAAGCGCTACGGCATGCAGGCAGGAAACATCATCGGCGTGGGCAGCTTCATACCCGAATACATTTCGCCCGACAAGCAAACGGGGCAGTCGCCCAACATTACGCCCAACTGGATGATCGGCGCTGCCGGCGTCGAAGTCGAGGTCGACACCGAAACCGGGCACTTCCGTGTGGTACGGCTGGAGAACGTGGGCGAGGTCGGCACCGCGTTAAATCCCAAGATTGTCGAAACCCAACTTTCGGGCGCGGCCATCATGCAGCTCGGGGCTGCTCTATACGAAGAAATGGATTTCGACGAACAAGGGCAACTCCGCAACGCGTCCTTCGCCGAATACAAGATACCGGGTATTCAGGACTTGCCCAGCCGCATCCACACCGAGATAGTGGATGCCTATCAACATAATGGGCCCTTCGGAGCGAAGGGGGTTGGCGAGACGGGCTGCTATGGCGTGGCATCGGCCATCGCCGCAGCCATCGAAGATGCCGTGGGAGTGCGTCTAACGAGTCTGCCCATGAAATACGAGACGCTATGTCGCGCCCTGCACGCTGACGCGTTCCACACTGACAAGGAGGCATCATGAGCAGTACTTCGGTCGAAATTCACTTCGTGCTCAATGGGCAGGAAGTCCACGCACACGTTGAGCCGCATTACACTGTCCTCGACGTTCTTCGGAACTCCTTCTCCCTGTACGGTGCTCGTGAGAGCTGTAGTCAGGGACTGTGTGGCTGCTGCACGGTCATTGTTGACGACATGTGTGTCAGCGGCTGCCTCTATCTGGCCGTCGCCCTTGACGGACGTTCGGTACAGACGGTCGAAAGCCTTGATGCTTCGGGCGAACTGCATCCTGTTCAGCAAGCGTTTATCGATGCCGGCGCGTTCCAATGCGGATTCTGCACTTCGGGTTTCATTCTGATGAGCAAGCAATTGCTTGAATCCAATCCCAATCCGTCTGAGGCCGAGATAAAGAACCACCTGGCGGGCAACCTCTGCCGGTGCGCCGCATACCCCGAAATCGTACAAGCCGTGCGACTGGCGGCCGAACGCATGAACCCTTCGGCTCACGAGGTATAAAACATGGAACTTACCGGCCAGCAGACGCTGTCTTTGCCTATCGAGCGAGTATGGGATGCGTTGAACGACCCCGCCATCTTGCAGCAGTGCATCCCCGGATGCGATACGTTCACGCAGGTAGACGACAATCAGTACGACATCGCCATGACTGCCACCGTTGGTCCGATCAAGGCCCGATTCCAGGGCAAGCTTGACCTGACCGACATACAGCCGCCTCACTCATATCAACTCAAGTTCCATGGGTCGGGTGGCGCTGCAGGTGCAGGCAAAGGCACAGCCCAGGTGCAGCTATCCGAAACGCCCGAGGGCACGCTGTTGCGCTATACCGTCCAGGCTGCCGTTACAGGAAAGCTTGCACAAGTGGGGTCGCGCCTCATTGACGGTGTTGCCAAGCGAATGGCGGATCAATTTTTCGAGCGCTTCAAGTCCGTTCTGGAGCCTGAAATCAAGGAGGATATCCAGGCACCCAACTCTGCAACCGAGGCCGGTTCCGCCCCCCCCGCTACCCACTCAACCCCTGGCCCCAGAAGCAGCCGACAATGGGCCATCACAGCAGCCATAGTGATAGTAGTCGCGCTGGGCCTGTACGCTGCACTGGGCTAACAAGCGCAAAATAAAACACCCCAAAAGGCCGAGGGCTTTTGGGGTGTTCGGGCTTGGTTTGCCGACACGGTAGTCAAAACAGCTGCACTACCGTACCAATCGGATCAACGTCGCATTTTGCTGAGTTTGCGTGCTGCAGCCACCTGAGCTGCCAGCATGGCAAGTTCGGCCTCGACTACAGCGATGTCGGCCTTGTCCTTGGCATTACGCAAAGCCTCTTCCGCTCGCTCGCGCGCCTGGATGGCTTTGGCTTCGTCAAGGTCTTCGGCGCGGATAGCGGTGTCGGACAACACGGTGACACCGCCAGGCTGCACTTCGAGAATGCCGCCGGCAACGAATACACTGATTTCTTCGCCACTGTCGGCGAGGACGATCTTGACGGTACCCGGCCGTATGCGTGAGATCAGCGGCGTGTGGCCGGGCATGATGCCCAGCTCGCCCGACTCGCCAGGCAGCACCACGAACTTCGCCTCTCCGGTGAAGATCGATTCTTCTGCGCTGACGACGTCAACATGCAGGTTGGCCATAACTAATCCCTATTAGAGTGACTTCGCTTTCTCGATGGCTTCGTCGATCGAGCCGACCATATAGAAGGCCTGCTCGGGCAGTGCGTCGCACTCGCCGTCAACGATCATCTTGAATCCGCGCAGCGTTTCGGCCAGCGGCACGTATTTACCAGGCGAACCGGTAAACACTTCGGCGACGTGGAAGGGCTGCGACAGGAAGCGCTGGATTTTACGTGCACGAGCCACGGCCAGCTTGTCTTCCGGCGACAGCTCGTCCATACCCAGAATCGCGATAATGTCACGCAGTTCCTTGTAGCGCTGGAGCGTTTGCTGCACGCCACGGGCAATACTGTAGTGCTCTTCGCCCACAATTTGCGGATCGAGCTGACGGCTGGTGGAGTCGAGCGGATCGACGGCGGGGTAGATACCCAACGCAGCGATGTCACGCGAAAGCACCACGGTCGAGTCCAAGTGCTGGAAAGTCGTGGCAGGCGAGGGGTCGGTCAAGTCGTCGGCGGGAACGTAGACGGCTTGAATCGACGTAATCGAACCAGTCTTGGTCGACGTAATACGCTCTTGCAGCTTGCCCATTTCTTCGGCCAGCGTCGGCTGATAGCCCACGGCGGAAGGCATACGGCCAAGCAGAGCCGATACTTCGGTACCGGCCAGCGTGTAGCGATAGATGTTGTCAACGAAGAACAGAATGTCGCGGCCTTCGTCGCGGAACTTTTCGGCCATGGTCAGGCCGGACAGTGCCACGCGCAGACGGTTGCCGGGAGGCTCGTTCATCTGACCGAACACCATGGCCACTTTCGATTCAGGCAGGTTGTCCAGCTGGATGACGCCGGCTTCAGCCATTTCATGGTAGAAGTCGTTACCTTCACGAGTACGCTCACCGACACCAGCAAACACGGACAGACCGCTGTGCGCCTTGGCGATGTTGTTGATGAGCTCAAGCATGTTCACGGTTTTACCAACACCGGCACCCCCGAAGAGGCCGACCTTACCGCCCTTGGCGAAGGGGCAGACCAAGTCAATAACCTTGATCCCGGTTTCGAGCAGTTCGACCGAAGGGGACAGCTCTTCGAACTTGGGGGCATCTTGGTGAATGGCGCGCACTTCGTCGCTTTGAATCGGGCCACGCTCATCGATGGGGCGACCCAGAACGTCCATAATGCGTCCCAGCGTGCCAGTACCAACAGGCACCGAAATAGGCGCGCCGGTGTTGGTAACGGCCATGCCACGACGCAGACCGTCGGACGAACCCATGGCAATGGTGCGAACCACGCCGTCGCCGAGCTGTTGCTGAACTTCGAAAGTAATGCCGGCTTCGGCGTACTTCGAGCTATCGTCGACGAGTTTTAGCGCGTCGTAAATGTTGGGAATGTTGTCGCGGGGGAACTGAATATCCACCACGGCGCCGATGCACTGAACGATGGTACCGTTGCTCATGTTTAGTCCTTGCTAAATATCTTTGACGGGATGCCTTTCTGTCTAGGACTAGACAGCGGCAGCGCCCCCGACGATTTCTGAAATTTCTTTCGTAATGGCAGCCTGACGGGTCTTGTTATAGACCAGCTCAAGATCGCCGATGATCTTCTTGGCGTTATCCGACGCAGCCTTCATGGCAACCATACGAGCGGATTGCTCGGAAGCCATGTTTTCTGCCACAGCCTGATACACGAGTCCTTCGACGTACCGGAGCAGAAGGTCGTCGATGACAGATTTTGCATCTGGCTCGTAGATGTAATCCCAGCCGTACTGCGATTTCACCCGATCCTGTTCGCCTTGCTGTGCCGCTTGTGCCGACTGGAAGGGGTCATTCAGACCGCTGGGCAAAGGCAACAGCCGGATGAAACTGGGCTCCTGCTTCATGGTGTTCACGAAGCGGTTGGTCGCCAGATACACAGCGTCGATCTTGCCATCGGCAAAATCGTCGAGCTGGACCTTGATTGCGCCAATGAGACGCTCGAGGTTAGGCGTGTCACCCAACTGCACTTCTTGCGACACCAGGTTGACGCCCAGGCGGGTGAGAAAGTTCAGCCCTTTGTTGCCCAATGCAGTCGCTTGAACCTTGATGCCTTTCTCATCGAACTCTTTGAGACGAGAGAGTGCAAGACGGGTGATGTTGGTGTTTAGACCGCCGCACAAACCCTTATCGGTGGTAACCAGCACGATACCGACTGCTTTGACATCCTTGCGTTCAACCATGTACGCGTGATGGTAGTCGGGATGCGCCTGCATGAGGTGAGCGGCGATTTCACGCACCTTGGTGGCATAGGGACGGCCGGCGCGCATTCTATCCTGCGCCTTGCGCATTTTAGATGCCGCCACCATCTCCATGGCTTTGGTGATCTTCCGCGTGTTTTGCACGCTTTTGATCTTGGTTCGAATTTCCTTGATTCCGGCCATCGTACTTCCTGTCAGGGCGTTGCCGCGGGAGGTTTCTTCAGCCGTCCCGCTCTACGTATGGGCCGCCGAAGCGGCCCTCGCCAATCACAACTTAAAAAGCACCGTGCTTTTTGAAATCTTCAATGGCTGCAGCCAGCTCGGCCTCATCTTCCTTGGACAGTTCCTTCTTGTCCTCGATGCGCTGAACCAGAGCTTCGTGCTTGGATTTCAGGGCGTCGCGCAGGGCCTTCTCGAAGGGTTGAATCTGTTCGACTTCGAGGTCGTCGAGGTAGCCCTTGGTCACGCTGAACAGGGAAACAGCAAGTTCCCAAACCTGGAAAGGCTGGTACTGGGGCTGCTTCAGGAGTTCAACGACGCGCTTGCCGCGCTCGAGCTGGCGACGTGTCGCGTCGTCGAGGTCGGAAGCGAACTGCGCGAACGCGGCCAGTTCACGGTACTGAGCCAAGTCGGTACGAATACCGCCGGACAACTTCTTGATGACTTTGGTCTGAGCAGCACCACCCACACGCGATACCGAAATACCAGCGTTAATGGCGGGACGCACACCGGCGTTGAACAGGTCGGACTCAAGGAAGATCTGGCCGTCAGTAATCGAAATCACGTTGGTCGGAACGAACGCGGAAACGTCGCCGGCCTGGGTTTCGATGATGGGCAGAGCAGTGAGGGAACCCGTCTTGCCTTTGACCGCACCCTTGGTGAACTGCTCGACGTACTCGGCGTTGACTCGTGCAGCGCGCTCGAGCAGACGGGAGTGCAGGTAGAAAACGTCACCGGGATAAGCTTCGCGTCCGGGAGGACGACGCAGCAGCAGCGAAACCTGACGATAGGCCCAAGCTTGCTTGGTAAGGTCGTCGTACACGATCAGGGCGTCTTCGCCACGATCGCGGAAGTACTCGCCCATGGTGCAGCCGGAGTAAGCCGACAGATACTGCATGGCGGCGGAGTCGGACGCTGCAGCGGCAACGACAATGGTGTATTCCATTGCGCCGTGCTCTTCGAGCTTGCGGACCACGTTGTTGATAGTGGAAGCCTTCTGACCGATTGCCACGTAAACGCAAGTAACGTTCTTGCCTTTCTGACTGATAATGGTGTCAACTGCAACGGCGGTCTTACCGGTTTGGCGGTCACCAATGATCAGCTCACGCTGACCGCGACCGATCGGCACCATCGAATCGATGGCTTTCGTACCGGTTTGCAGCGGCTGGTCGACGGATTGACGGGCGATAACACCAGGAGCAACCTTTTCGATAACGTCGGTTTCTTTGGCGTTGATGGGACCCTTGCCGTCGATGGGCACACCCAGGGCGTCGACCACACGGCCACGCAGCTCGGGGCCGACGGGAACTTCAAGAATACGACCTGTGGTCTTGACGATATCGCCTTCGGATACGCCGGTGTAATCACCCAGAATCACGGCGCCGACCGAATCACGCTCGAGGTTGAGCGCCAGGCCAAAGACATTGTTGGGGAATTCGAGCATTTCACCCTGCATCACATCGGACAAACCGTGGATGCGGGTAATGCCGTCGGTCACGGATACGACCGTGCCTTGTGTACGTACGTCGGTAGACGCGCCCAAGCCTTCGATGCGGCTTTTGAGCAGCTCGCTGATCTCTGACGGGTTAAGTTGCATGTTCAGACTCCTGGAATCCTGTTGACCGGCTCGCTTTAGGCGGCCAGCGTATCGCGCATGCGGACCAACTGGGCCCGCACAGAAGTATCGAGTACTTGGTCACCGACCACGACACGCACGCCACCGATGAGATCGGGGTCGACCGTGACGGCCGGCTTGAGTTTGAGGCCAAATTTCTTTTCGAGAGCAGCGATGAGGTCTTGCACCTGAGCCTCAGTCATCTCGTACGCGCTTGTGATCTGCGCCAGTGCAGTGCCTTCGAGTTTGTTCTTGAGCAGATCGAATTGCTCGGCGATCTCGGGCAGGACCAGCATTCGGTCGTTGTCCACCAGCAACTCGATGAAGTTGCGAGCTTTTTCCGAGACGGGAGATTTGACCAAGCCGATAAACAGCTCGACGCGCTTGTCGTCTGTCAGGCGCGGGTCAGCCAACGCTTCCCGTACATCTTCGAGCTTTGCCAGCGCGGCGAACTCGTTGAGCAGCCCCGACCAGGATTCCAGATTGCCACCGTCCTGCTGGGCCGCCTGGAATAGCGCTTCGGCATAGGGTCTTGCGATAGTCGATAGTTCAGCCATTGCCTGCCCTGATGATTACAATTGCGTCTTGAGCTGATCAAGCAGCTCGGCGTGTGCCTTCGTGTCAACCTCACGCTTGAGGATCTGCTCAGCACCTTTGACCGCCAGAACCGCTACCTCGGCACGCAGGCCGTCACGAGCGCGCTGAACTTCTTGGGCGGCGTCTTGCTTGGCTTGCGCCAGGATACGAGCCTTTTCAGCCTCGGCCTCGCGACGAGCTTCGTCAATAATGCCAGCAGCTTGCTTTTCGGCTTCGAGCATGCGAGCATGATTCTCAGCCTTCGCCGACGCTTCGATCACATTGATGCGCGCTTGCGCCTGGGCCAGGTCTGCCTTGCCTTTTTCGGCGGCGGCGAGGCCATCGGCGATCTTCTGACGGCGATCGTCCATTGCTTTCGTAAGTGGCGGCCATACGAATTTCATCGTAAACCAAGCCAATACGAAAAACACGATCATCTGAAAAAAGAGAGTCGCGTTTAAGTTCACGGTCGTTTCCCTTTAATACCACTTGTGCCACACAGCCTGGCTGCCTGACACTATGTCCAAGCCGCCGGCAACGCTTCGAATTGAAGTCGCCGCCAACGGCTGCTTACCCGCGCGCGGGCTTGGTGCTTACCCGACGAAGGGGTTTGCGAAGGCGAACAGCATGGCGATACCAACACCGATCAGGAAGGCAGCGTCAATCAGACCAGCCAACAGGAACATCTTGGTTTGCAGGGCGTTCATCAGTTCGGGCTGACGAGCCGAGGCTTCAAGGTACTTGCCACCCATCAGGGCGATACCGATACTGGCGCCGAAAGCACCCAATCCAACAATAAGACCGCAAGCCAGAGCAACGAGAGCAACGTTGGTCATAACAACTCCTTGGTTAAAAACCTGGTAATCAAAAAGTCAAAAAAGAAAAACCTCTTTGCAAGAACACCTTGCGCCCCGGCCGAGACGAATGCCACCCCGGACCGGAATTCGATCAATGGTCTTCGTGAGCCAGCCCTACGTAAACGAGGGACAGCATCATGAAAATATAGGCCTGAAGCAGAACGATGAGGATGTGGAAGATGGCCCACACCGACCCCGCCAGAACATGACCAATACCCAAGCCAATGCTTGCACCATTAAATCCGGCCCATGCACCACCCAAGAGGGCGATAAGCATGAATAGCAATTCGCCGGCAAACATGTTGCCGAACAACCGCATTCCCAGCGACACCGTTTTTGCGGCGTACTCCATCAGGTTCAACAGTAGATTGAAGGGAACCAGTAGCCAGCCGACGACACCGTGGGCATGGAAAGGCGCAGTGAAGAGGCCCTTGACGAAGCCGCCGCCGCCTTTGATCTTGATGCCATACCAGATGGTCAGAAGCAGTACGCCCAGTGACATGCCCATGGGCACGTTCAGGTCTGCCGTCGGAAGAATGCGGTGATAGTAGAGAACATCGTGGTGCTCTGTAGCCAGACCCAGCTGGATGAAGATCCAACCCAACAGGTCAACAGGTACCAGGTCAAGGGTGTTCATGAGAACAACCCACAAAAATACGGTAAGTGCCAGCGGAGCGACAAAACGACGCGTGGACTCGCTGGGGATGATGGACTTGGCTTCGTCGGCCACCATGCCGACAAGCATTTCAACGCCCATCTGGAAACGGCCAGGTACACCGGTGGTGGCCTTTCGGGCGGCGCGCCACAGAACAAAAACCACAATCAGCCCCATCAGAAGGGACCAGAAGAGCGAGTCGTAGTTGATGACGCCAAAGTCGGCGATGGCAGACTGCTTTTCACCCAGATTGTTCAAATGAACCAAGTGATGCTGAATATATTCAGACTGAGGCGACGAAGCATTGCTAGCAGCCATTTGAACCTACCCTGTTAACTTTTGACCATGACGCGCTGCCTGCTACAGCACCGCGCCCGTAATTTTTATGCCCATCGTGCTATGGCAGCCGGCGAAACGCCAACAGCAGCACATAACCTTTTAATACACACACCAGCCCAAACAACAACGCGGGCCAAACCAGCCAGCTGTTGGCGTAATACACGGCAAGTGCCAGCAACAGCACCGCGGACCCCAGCTTGATAAGTTCGCCCAAAAAAAAGGTGAACGGGCTGGCTTGCCTGGAACCCCACAACCCCATGAGCAAACGCATAGCGAAAAGCGCATTGGGAATAAAGTAGGCTCCGGCGCCTATCAGTGCTGATGCTCCAGCCTCGGCCCCGGCGACAAGCCAGGAAATGAGACCTGCTGCCAAGCCCAGTATCGCCTGAGCAGCCAAGGCCCGAAGCAAACCTCGCCCTGCCTTGTACCGCAATAGCTCGCGGTCGGCGTCGCTAAGTACGATGGGAGCGTCCGGATCGGCCTGGCCGTTATTGGACTTAACTGAATTTCCATCGATACCGCGCATGTTGCCCCGACTTGCCATGATTTTTGCCCTTCGGCGCTCCTTAGGGTTCCAAAAGCCAGCTTCTGAAATTTTTATGTGTTTCGCATAAGAATTTCTGCAGAAAGCTCGCCTCCGGGCTCTTCCGGTTGTGCCGGTGTTTAATCCGGTTTTACTACCTTCGCCCCGCATTCAATCGTGAATATCAAGGCCGCCGGAACTCGCAAAAAACATCGCTCAGCGTGTTGCGTCAAACTCGTAGAGTATAACTTTATTTTTTAGCAGTAAGCAAATTGTCAGGCGGGTAGACAATCCATGTGCGGTGCAGCGGATTGCTTCGGTGACCCAGGGGAGCAGGCCGGTGATGCTGGGGCAAAAAAATGCCCCAGTGTGTGCTGTGAACAACATCACCACCGCAATTTTTGTTGAATTCCAACCTGATGCTTACTGATGCTTGAAGTCAGGCTCGCGCTTTTCGATGAAGGCGGCCATGCCCTCCTTTTGATCGTTCGTGGAAAACAAGGCGTGAAAGTTGCGGCGCTCGGCGAGCATGCCTTCGCTCAATGGCATCTCGTACGCACGATTGATACATTCCTTGGCCATCATGACCGAGATCTGGGACTTCGAAGCGATCACCTTTGCCGCCTCAAGCGCCTCATCAAGTAAACGCTCGGCCGGCACTATGCGTGCCACCAACCCCGCTCGTTCGGCCTCTTCCGCATTGATCATGCGCCCGGTCAATACCATATCCATGGCTTTGGCCTTGCCAATGGCTCGAGGTAGTCGCTGAGTGCCGCCAAAGCCGGGAATGATGCCCAGGTTGATTTCTGGCTGACCGAAGCGGGCGTTGTCGGCGGCGATGATGAAGTCACAAGTCATGGCCAGTTCGCACCCTCCGCCCAGTGCATAACCCGAGACAGCTGCAATGATCGGCTTGCGAATGCGGCGCAGCGACTCCCAGTTGTGCCCTAAATAGTCTTGCTTATAGACGTCGGCGTAAGACCAGTCCTTCATGGCGGCGATGTCGGCACCCGCGGCAAACGCCTTCTCACTGCCGGTGATGACAATGGCGCCAATCTCGTCGTCGCCGTCGAAGGCGCGAAGGGCTTCGGCCAGTTCGTCCACCACCTGATTATTCAACGCATTCAACACCTTGGGACGGTTTAGCGTAAGCAATCCAACCCGGCCTCGGGTCTCGATCTTTACCAACGGTTCGGTCATGCCCTTTTCCTCTCGCACAGTAATATATGGGAATGAAAACAGAACCCATACTTTACAGCCTAACGCCCTACGATCCTGCGGGGCACCGTTTTCGTATCGAGATGCGCATACCCCGGCCCAATCACGAGGGCCAGCAACTCACACTCCCGGCATGGATTCCAGGCAGCTACCTGATACGTGACTTTTCGCGCCAGATCGAGACGATCGTCGCCCGCTGTGCAGGAAAACCGGTTACCGTGACAAAGACCGGCAACCATAGCTGGCAATGCGCGCCCTGCAAGGGTGCCCTGCATATCGAGTACACGGTCTACGCGTGGGACCTTTCGGTTCGTGGTGCGCACTTTGACGAAACTCATGCATTTTTCAATGGCACTAGCGTGTTTCTGTGCCCCACCGGCCTTGAAGCCTCGCCTTGCCTGCTGCATTTACAGCCGCCCGCACACGCTCGCAACTGGAAGGTCTACACCAGCCTGCCTTTGGCGTCCGGACGGTCTGCAGCCGCCCGTCGCCACGGGTTCGGCCTGTACGAAGCGCCCGACTACGACGCCCTTATCGACCACCCTGTCGAGATGGGTACGCCCCAGGTGGCACGCTTTACTGCTTGCGGAGCCGAGCACGAACTGGTTTTTACCGGAGTGGTGCCTAACCTTGACCTCAAACGCATCACGGCCGACGTCAAGAAAATTTGCGAGGCGCAAATTGCGCTGTTCGAGCCGTCCACCTTGCGTGCACCGTTCCTGGATTCTGCCGATCGCTACGTATTCATGACCATGGTTGTGGGTGATGGGTACGGCGGGCTCGAACACCGGGCGTCGACAGCACTGATGGCCTCGCGCCGTGACCTGCCCACGATCGGACGCGCCGATACAGGCGAGGCGTACGAGAACTTCCTGGGCTTGGTCAGCCATGAATACTTCCACACCTGGAATGTAAAGCGCATCAAGCCCGCGGCGTTCGCCCCGTACGACCTCACCCGCGAGAATCACACCCGCCTGCTTTGGGTATTCGAAGGCTTCACCTCGTACTACGACGACTTGATGTTGCTTCGTTCGGGTGTCATCGACCAGAAAAACTACCTTAGCCGGCTGGCCAAGACGATTTCCGCAGTCCACCGGGGACCAGGCCGATTCAAGCAGTCGACCGCTGACAGCTCGTTCGATGCCTGGACGCGCTTTTACAAACAGGATGAGAACTCTCCCAACGCGCTGGTCAGCTACTACGCCAAAGGCTCACTGATCGCCGCCGGCCTCGACATGCTGATCCGCCGAGAGAGCAAGGGCCAGAAATCGCTGGATGATGTCATGCGCCTGATGTGGACGCGATACGGCCGCGATTTTTATCCGAGCGGCGGTACAGGAGTCGCGGAAGACGCCCTGCCCGGACTGGTACTGGAAGCCACGGGCGTGGATGCCGCGCCGTTCATTGCGCGGCATGCAGAAGGCATTGAAGACGTGCCGCTGGAGTCACTCTTGGCATCGCAGGGTATCTCGCTTTCCTGGAAGCCGGCCTCGGATGCCCCTACGCTGGATATCCGCACGCGAGTTGTTCAAAACGAAGTGCATCTGGCCACGGTCTATGAGGGTGGAGCCGGTCACGAGGCCGGCCTGTCAGCCGGCGATATTCTCGTCGCGGTTGATGGCTTGCGTGTCACGCGCGACTCAACGCTCGAGAGCCTGTTGGCGTCTTACCAGCCCGGCCAGACCGTCACCCTCCATGTCTTCCGCCGCGATGAGTTGCGCAAGTTCGATGCATTGCTTCGACCTGCGGGGCCCACGGAGTGCGTGCTGTCTGTCGAATGACTGCCTGCGCCGAGAGCTCGGACTCTGGTCGAGTATGACTTTCGGGAATGTTGAGGCGTTCAACCATCTGACCGCAGCTGGTACAAGCCTGAACTTTGCAGGCTTGTGTATCCGATGCGCTCAGGGGGCGGAGTCTAGCTCCGCCTCGATGCGCGCTTGGATCGCCTTGGCTGCCGTAACGCCGTCGGCCATGGCGGTAACCACACAGGGATGAAAGCGCTGAGCGACTTCTCCTACAGCATAGACGCCATTGCAACTGGTCTGGGCAGATGAAATATCGGTTTGAATATAGCCACGTTCAGATCGTTTCAGCGCCAGATTTTCAGCGAAGTTCACACACGGCTCCCACCCATAGAAAACCATGATCAGATCGTAGGCACGACCGTTAACACGACGAGCCCAGGGGTCGACTTCATAATCGCCCAGCACCACATGCTCAGCAGGCATTCTCTTCACGAACTGGCGTTGCGCTCGAATGCTGCGAGCAAAGATGGTGACCTCTAGGGCCCCGTGGTCAATAGCGTACAAGGCGTTCTCGAAACCGTTGTCGCCGCCGCCTAGCACCGCCACCTTGAGTCCTTTGAAATCCTGGGCCACCACATGGTCACCCGGTCCGATCAGCACTCCAGGATAGGGCTGTTCTCGGCTACCGGTAGACCTAATGCCGGCATCAAGACCGCGTGCACGCGTGCCCGTTGCAAGCACAACGTACCTGCCACGCAACACCCGGCCATCCGCCGTCTTCACCAAAAAGCCATCCGAATTTTCTTGCACTGACTGCACCGGCGTGGACAGCATCACCGGTACCTGCGCCCGCTCAAGGCTCACCAAAAAATTCTGTGCCACCTGCGGACCGGTATGGCCGGGCAAGGACACATTCCAATCGTCAGCAAAGGGATGCACGAGGCATAAGCCTCCAACTTGTTCACCTGCCTCCACCAGTAGAGGCGAAAACCCCAGACGCGCCAGCCATAGTGCGCAGGATGCCCCGGCAGCGCCGGCCCCAATAATAATGGCGTCGTACCTGGATTCGTCGTGCATGAATCTTTCGAACTATCTGAAATACTTGTGATCTGATGGCGGCGTTGCCGGTGAATGGTGAGGCCAATGATATATCATCCAACATTGCCCCCCTTTCTTGTTAGGCCCACACCGCGCACTATGTCCACTCGACGCATATTTTTTTCGCAACTCGCCCTGGACGCCCGCATCGGAATCCTGGAGCACGAGCTTCGTGCCACCCAGCCCTTGCACATCGATGCCGAACTCGATGTCGAGGTTACGGAACCGGTCAACGACCAGAATATTCACTCGGTTCTGGACTACCGCCTGTTGCGCGAGGCGATCGTCAAGGAATGCACCCAGGCGCACGTCAACTTGCTCGAGACGCTGATAGAACGTGTCGTGGAACGACTCCTCCGCGAGTTTGCCGAGGTACAACGGGTTAAAATCCGCATCAGCAAGCCCAGCGCATTTTCTGATTGCGCCGCCGTGGGCATCGAGCTGGACCGCCGCCGCCCCTGACTCCGCGGTGGCCTTCGGCGCTTTAATTTTCGCGCGTTAGCCGGCCGCACAAGCCTGCCTGGCCGCTTTTCAAGTGTTAACAGGCACCAAGCCATGCACACCACCATTTCTACCACGCCCGTCTTATCTGAACTCGACGGGGAGAACAACCTGACTGATGTAAACGACATTCTGAGTGATAGGCGTTCCGAGAAGGCGCCCGCTCGCTCGGTCGCACGGGATAAGCGTCAACGCACCCACGACAACAAGTTGGTCAAGCGTCTGATGCGCGAGACCGGTCGCGCCATCGCCGACTTCAACATGATTGAAGAAGGCGACAAGGTGATGGTGTGCCTGTCGGGCGGCAAGGATTCCTATAGCCTGTTGGATATTTTGCTGACCCACCAGGCACGGGCGCCCTTCAAGTTCGACATTGTCGCCGTCAACCTCGACCAGAAACAACCCGGCTTTCCGGATCATGTCTTGCCCGAATATTTGAAATCGCTTGGCGTTCCGTTTCATATCGAGACCCAGGATACGTACTCGGTTGTGACTCGAGTGATTCCCGAGGGCAAGACCATGTGCTCGCTTTGTTCGCGCATGCGTCGGGCGATTCTATATCGGGTGGCTTCAGAGCTGGGCTGCACCAAGGTGGCGTTGGGACACCACCGCGACGACATCCTTGCCACCTTCTTTCTGAATTTGTTCTACGGCGGGCGAATGAAGGCCATGCCGCCCAAGTTGATGTCGGACGACGGTAAACATATCGTGATTCGGCCTCTGGCGTATGTTCCCGAGAAAGACCTTATCGCCTACGCCAAGCTGAAGCAGTTTCCGATCATTCCCTGCAATCTCTGTGGGTCGCAAGAGAACCTCAAACGACAGGAGATGAACCGCATGATTGCCGAGTGGGACAAAAAGATGCCCTCGCGATCGTGGAATGTGTTCGGTGCGCTCAACCGCGTGGTGCCGTCACACCTGATGGACAATCGACTATTCGATTTTGCGGGCCTGAAAGCCACGGGCGTTGCCGATGAAAACGGCGACCTGGCTTTTGATTCCGAAGACTTCGATGCGCTGGCTAGCGAGTTCATGCCAGAGGATGACAGTGGTGAGCTTGGTCAGGCCACCAGTAAGGGACAAGCGGCGACCCGCCCTATCGTGTTCATGACTGACCTACGAGCCGGGTCGGATACCTAGACCACGAAATCCGTAGGAGCACTGCAGCCGGCTCAGGCCGGCTGGTCCATGCCTTCCCAGCGCGGGCCGTCAATGCGAATATCAAATAGGTCGAGCACTCGCACAAGGGTGTGATCGACCATCTCTTCGATTGATTTGGGGTGGTGGTAAAACGCCGGCAAGGGTGGAAACACAATGCCGCCCATTTCTGTGACGGCTGTCATGTTGCGCAGGTGCGCCAGATTGAATGGCGTTTCGCGCACCAGCATGACCAAGCGGCGGCGTTCTTTCAACGTTACATCAGCGGCGCGCGTAATAAGATTGTCGGACAAACCATGAGCGACCGCCGACAACGTACGCATTGAGCACGGCACCACCACCATCCCTGTCGTGGCAAAGCCGCCGCTGGCAAGGGCGGAACCCACATCACGAAAGCTGTACACATGGTCAGCCAAGGCGTGAACTTCTTGGCGCGACAGACCAAGCTCGTACTTGATGTTGAGCACACCCGGGGGCGACACGACCAAGTGCGTCTCGACATCGCCTACGCTGCGCACCGCTTTTAGCAGGCGCGTGGCATAGATGGCGCCCGTAGCACCGGTAACGCCCACCACCAGGCGGCGTTTGGCGCTCATGCGGACGCTCCGCGATATTTACTCATTGCCGACAGCGCCGGCCTCTTTGAGCACTTCGGCAAGTTCGCCGCTTTCGTGCATTTCAGCAATGATGTCAGAACCGCCCAGAAACTCGCCGTTGACGTACAGTTGGGGAATGGTTGGCCAGTTGGCGTATTCCTTGATGCCCTGGCGAACCTCCTCGTCTTCGAGCACGTTGACAGTAACCAGCTTGGTGACGCCCGACGCTTTCAGGATCTGAATGGCGCGCCCAGAAAAGCCACATTGCGGAAATTGTGCCGTACCTTTCATGAAGAGGACGACTGGGTGGCTGGTGACCGTCTCGCGAATGAAATCTTGTACTTCGCTCATGATGTTCTATCTCTCCTGGAAATTACCTTCATTATAGGTTGCCGCCGGAAATCCGCTCGATACCCGCAAGGTCTGTATGGCTATTGACCTGCTGGAACCCAGCCTTGGATAAAAGTCCTCGAACTGCCTTCGCCTGGTCGTACCCGTGCTCCATCCACAAGGTGCCCCCCGGCGTGAGCCAGTGGGGAGAGCTTGCGGCGATGAGGGCAAGTGCCTCGAGCCCGTTTGCTTCATCCGATAGCGCTGCGCGGGGCTCGAACCGCAGATCACCTTGCTGCAGATGGGGATCGTCCTTAGGGATGTATGGCGGATTGGTAACGATCAAATCAAAAGGTGCTTGACCACTCAAGGGATCAAACCAGCTTCCTTGTACAAATGACACCCGGGCAGAGAGCGCATCCGCATTACGGCGGGCCACCTTCAGGGCGTCACCGCTGATATCGGTTGCGACGACTACTGCATCGGGGCGGGCCAGTGCAATCGAGATGGCAATGGCGCCGCTGCCCGTACCCAGGTCTAGAACACGAGGCGGGTCGCTTGCGCATGCGGCGAGCACTGCAATGGCAGTTTCCACCAAAAGTTCGGTTTCGGGCCTGGGGATCAGCACGCCCGGCTCTACCTGAAACGTGTGGCCCATGAATTCGCGGCCGCCGACCAGGTACGCCATGGGTTCGCCCGCCAGTCGTCGATGGACAAGCCGGTGAAACTCTTGCACGCCGGCTTCATCCAGCGTGTCGGTATCGTGCGCAATCAGCCAAGCCCGCGGCACCTCGAGCGCATGTTGAAGCAACATCTGCGCCTCAAGTCGCGGCAGTAAGCTGTCTCGCAACAGGTCCCGTACGCATCTTCCGGGCTTGCTGGGCGTACTCATGCTACGCGTTTATGACTCGCCCATCGCGGCCAGCTGCTCGGCCTGGTGCTCAGTGCGCAATGCGCCAATCAACTCTTCAAGTTCGCCTTCCATAATGGACTGCAGTTTGTACAAGGTGAGGTTGATACGATGATCGGTGACCCGGCCCTGCGGATAATTGTAGGTACGGATACGCTCAGAGCGGTCGCCCGAACCGACCAGGCTTTTCCGCTGAGCGGCTTCCTTGCTCTGCTGCTCTTGCTGCTGCATGTCCTTGAGACGTGCGGCCAGCACCTGCATTGCCTTGTCTTTGTTGCGATGCTGTGACCGGTCGTCCTGGCACTCCACCACCAGACCGGTAGGCAGGTGAGTGATTCGAACTGCCGAATCCGTCTTGTTGACGTGCTGACCACCTGCCCCACTGGCCCGGAACGTATCGATCCGCAAGTCAGAGGGGTTTATATTGATTTCGGTTTGGGCATCAGCTTCCGGCAAAACCGCCACCGTGCAGGCCGACGTATGAATGCGGCCTTGGGTCTCGGTTTCAGGCACACGCTGAACGCGATGCGCACCCGATTCAAACTTCAACAAACCGTAAACCGAGTCGCCGTCTATCCGGGCGATGACCTCTTTATAGCCACCGATTTCAGAAGCACTTTCTGACATCAGTTCGACTTTCCAGCCCTGGCTTTCTGCGTATCGGCTGTACATGCGCAGCAGGTCGCCGGCAAACAATGCGCTTTCGTCACCGCCGGTTCCGGCGCGAATCTCAAGAAACACGTTGCGGTCGTCATCGGGGTCGCGTGGCAACAGCAATATTTGCAGCTCGGCCTCAAGCGCCTCGATGCGATCCTTCGCCAGCTCGAACTCCTCTTCCCCCATCTCCTTCATCTCGGGATCCGACATCATTTCCCTGGCGGCCTGCAGGTCGCCTTCGACCCGGACATACTCATTGAAGGCTTGCACGACCGGATCCAGCTCGGAGCGCTCACGCGAGAGCTTGCGGAACTTGTCCATATCGCTCGCGATCTCTGGTTCGGCGAGCATGGCATCGATTTCAATCAACCGGTGGGCAAGCTGCTCCAACCGGCTGCGCATGGAACTTTTCATAAATGGGGGAACGGGAAGAATTTTGAAGAAGGAAAGCGCAGACGGAGCTGGGCAGCGGCGCTAACGACGGCGTTCGGTGCGGGGAAGCAGACGCGGTAGAAGATTGAGAAGCTGCTCACGCTCGACCTCTTCGCTGCGATTGAGAGCAGACAACGGGCCGTGCATGTATTTCTGTGTCAGTCCGTGGGCCAACTGCTCGAGTACGGCCTCGGGGGCTTCACCCTTGGCCAGCAGCCGCCGGGCTTTCTCAAGCTCGGCCTGTCGCACCTGGTCTGCAGCCTGATGAATCTCGACGATGGCGGGGACAACCTGACGGTTTTGCAGCCAGTGCATAAAGTTCTGCACACGCGTTTCAATAATCGCTTCGGCCTGCACCACCGCCGCGCGGCGGGCATCCGTGCCACTTTGCACCATGCGGCCCAGATCGTCGACGGTATATAGATAGACGTCAGCCAGACGGCCAACTTCGGTTTCGATATCGCGGGGCACGGCCAGGTCAATCATGACCATGGGCTTGTGACGACGCGAACGCGTAGCCCGTTCCACCATCCCCAGACCGAGGATGGGTAAGGAGCTTGCCGTACAGGACACAATGACATCGAAGTCGGCAATGCGATCGGGAAGCTCGGTGAGCTTCATCGTCTTTGCAGTAAACCTCGATGCAAGAATGTCGGCACGTTCGAGCGTACGATTGGCCACCACCATGTGCCGCGGTTTAAGCGCAGCAAAGTGCGTGGCACACAGCTCGATCATTTCGCCGGCGCCAACGAACAGCACATTGGTTTGCGACATATCGCCAAACACCCGCTCGGCCAAGCGAACAGCGGCAGCCGCCATGGACACCGAATGTGCCCCAATTGCCGTTTGCGACCGCACCTCTTTGGCTACCGAGAACGTTCGCTGGAACAATTGATGCAGCAATGTACCCAACGCGCCGGCTTCATTGGCGGCGCGAACGGCTTCTTTCATCTGGCCGAGGATCTGAGGCTCGCCCAACACCATGGAATCGAGTCCGCTGGCCACACGGAAGGCGTGGCGAACGGCGTCGTTCTGGTGATAGCGATAGAGATGCGGCTGCAGACTGCCCGACTCGACTCGATTGAAATCGGCCAGCCAGGCGGGAATCTTGTCAGAAACGTGGGGCTCGGCCGCACAGTAGATTTCTGTGCGATTACACGTAGAAAGTATGGCTGCCTCACGCACCGACGATCCGAACGCCGATCGTAGCCCTTCGAGCGCTGGTCGCATGACGTCCAGCGGCATGGACACGCGCTCGCGCACCGACAACGGCGCCGAGACATGATTCAAGCCGAAGGTAAGAACGTCTACAGACATGAGATAAGAGCGAAAGCGACGAAAAGTGGCCGGCACATAGAGAGCCCAATTGACCACGATTATACCCGCTATGACAGAATTAAGGGTAAACCCTTGGTCGTGTTAATTTGGGCGGCTACGCGGTCGATAGGTGAAAGCATTTGAATAGGTGCCAGCAAGGAGTCAAAAAATCGTGTATTATTTCGCCTTTGTCGGCCTGGTAGCTCAGTTGGTAGAGCAGCGGATTGAAAATCCGCGTGTCGGTGGTTCGATTCCGCCCCAGGCCACCACTCCGCTGTTCCAGCACGCTTCAAAACATCCCAAAACGCAGAAAAATCAATATCTTAGGCGACACACATCGCCCGGGACGTCTCACTGCGCGTCGCTACATCCCGTATTTGTCTGTACCCCCGTCTGTACCCCACAATGGTTTCTTGAAAAACAGCCTTTGGGGGTACAAGTCGTGGGTTTACTAAGCGAAACTCAAATCAAAGCGGCCAAGCCTGGCCCGAAAGAATACATGCTCAACGACGGGGACAATCTGTACCTGCGTGTGCGAACCACGGGTAAAGCTTGGATTTACCGCTATATGAAGGATAGCAAACCCATAAAACTCGGAATGGGGCCATATCCGGAAGTCACGCTCGCACAAGCTCGGACCAAGGCCTATGAAGCTAACAGTCAGCGAGCCAATGGCTTAGACCCGAAGGAAGTCCGCGAACACCTGGCAGAACAGACACGTATCGCTCGCCTGCATACCTTCGAGCTACTAGCCCGCGCCTGGCACACCAGTGCCAAGAAAGACCGAGAATGGTCGGAGGATTATGCCCAGAAGGTCATACGGCACCTGGAGATCCACATTTTCCCGTGGGTCGGACATAAACCGATCGAGATGATTCTTCCCACGGAAATAGTCCGATGCCTGCACCGTCCAAAAGATCGCGGTAACTTGGAAACTGCCCAACGTGTCCGTGAGGCCGTTCAGCATGTCTACCAGTACGCAGTGGATGTCGGCGCCCTGGAGCCAAGCAAAAATTTCGTCAACAAGAACACTGGCGGCCTGCCGCCGCCACGCAGTCGGCATTTCGCTGCGATTACCGAACCGGCTCAGCTTGGGCAACTGCTCCGCGATATTCGCAGCTACCACGGCCAGTTCATCACGCGGTGTGCATTGCGGCTTGCGCCCATAATGTTTCAGCGGCCAGGACAGATCCGGCTCGCTGACTGGGAGGATATCAGCCTTGAAGTTGAGCTATGGCGCTGCCCGCCCGAGAAAATGAAGATGCGCGAGTGGCAAAAACGCGATAGCCGCACGCCGGCACACATCGTCCCGCTACCACGCCAGGCCTTGGAAATTCTGCGGGAGCTGTATCCATTGACTGGCCCCACCGGCCCCGTATTCCGCAGCATGTCACGACGCTCGGAGAAAAGCCGCTACATCAGCGACAACACAATTAACGCGGCGCTACGCACTATGGGCTATGACACCAAGGAAGAAATAACCGGTCACGGCTTTCGCGCCACAGCACGCACGATGATCCGCGAACATCTGGGCTGGGAGCCAGACGTCATCGAACGCCATCTGGCGCACACTTCAGACGAAGAGCTCGGCAGCAGTTATGACCGCGCGGCCTTTATTGCCCAGCGCAAAACGATGGTGCAGCAATGGGCCGACTTTCTGGATGAACTGGAAGTTGGGCAGATGCCAATGCCCGAGGACAACATACTGCAATTCATCCGTCACCGGCCACGGCCTACGCTACGAGTCGCGACATAACAGGACTTAGGGCGTTGCTATCTGGTGGCAATGCTCACATGACCACTGTCTGTATTTCCCAAGGAACCTGCCCATGCATGAACCCCTTTCTGAAATCATCCGCATCCGAGTGACTCCCTCTCATGCCGCTCGTCTGGGCGAGTCGGCAGCCCTCTCCGGACTGTCTCTATCTGACTATATTAGGCGGCGACTGTCCGCCGACGACACGCTGCAGGAAGAACTGACGCTATTGCGTCAGATTGTGGCTGACCTGGGCCATCTGAGCGATACCCGTCTGGCCACAATCGAAACCGCCCATCTGCTGCGCGCCATGGCCAAGCCTGAACACATTGCCATCGCGCAACAAACACTGCAGCATCAACGCTGATGCTTACTGGACGTAGTCAAACTATCCCTGAAATGGTATATTAACGTGAAGCCTGCCCCTATAAAACCGCTTTTTTGGCTTGGTAGCAGCAAGAAAGACCTGTGGGCGTTACCTGTGCCAGTACGGAAATTCTTTGGCCATGTTCTTGATACCGCCCAACGAGGTGAACAGCACGAAGCAGTAAAGGTGCTGAGTGGCTTCGGCAGCGCAGGTGTACTGGAGATCATCGAAGACGACTCCGGCAGCACATACCGAACCGTCTACACCGTGCGTTTCTCTGAGGCCGTCTTTGTGCTGCATGTCTTTCAAAAGAAGAGCAAGCGCGGTATTGAAACGCCCAAGCCAGATATGGACATCATTCGCCAGCGCCTCAAAGCCGCCGCCATCGTTGCTCAGGAGTTGAAAAAAATGACTAAACGCATTGTTGCAGGAGTTGAAATCGAGGCCAGCTCGAGCAATGTATTCGCAGACCTCGGCCTACCCGATGCCGAGAAGCTACAGATCAAATCAGGGCTGACTACCGAAATCGCCAAAGCCATTCGGGAGCGTGGACTTACCCAAGTCGAAGCGGCACAGCGCATGGGTCTGACACAACCCAAAGTATCAAGTCTGCTGCGCGGTGAGTTCTCAAACCTATCCGAGCGCAAGCTGATGGACTGCCTGAACCGCCTGGGCTATGACATAGAAATTCGCCTGCGTAAAACACCGGAGACAGTCGGCCATCTGATGCTGACCCATGCCTAAGACTATAGCCGTACAGGCTGCGGGCCATGACCAAGCCTGAACAGATCGGCCTCGCTCAACAGAATCTCCAGCGTCAACGCTGATTCGTCCTCGGCCTGTTCCAAGGCCACCTGTCGTACCCATTCCCGGAGACATCTTCATGCACACCCTTCCCGCCTTGCGGGCTGGGGCGCTGGCGCTCGCCTGCGTCCTGGCTCCTGCCACTCATGCTGCCGACACCGCTGACCTGCTCACGGGCATCCCCCGCTTGGCCTGCGAAGCAACGCTCTGCCTGTCTTCCAGCTTGCGTCCTGGCCAGTGCAGTCCCTCCCTGGACCACTACTTCGACATCAGAAAATACAACAAGCATGGCCTGGACTGGTCGGCAACCGTCTCAGCGAGACGTTCCTTTCTCTCTCAGTGCCCGGCGTCCGGCGGCACTGGCATGTCAGAGCGTATTGATGCCATTTCACGCGGCGCTGGCAAATGTGATGCCGAATTATTGAACCAAACCTATGCGGCTACGGCGTACAAATGGCGCAAGCGTGAATACGGCGGTGATAGCGGGCAGACCGTCTACGAGGTTCATCCGCTACCCACAGTCACACTCGACCAGTTACCCGCCTATTGTGTCGTTTACAACGATCACGCCTGGACGTATGAGCTGTCTGTACGTTACGTCGGCAGGCCAACCATGGGCGGGCACTGGGTCAAAGCCGAAAAGTACGAGGCAGCGCAAGCCAAATGGAATGCCGACCATAGCGGGTTATGGGCGAAAGGCTGGAACTTTTCCCTGACGGATCCCAGGCACCGACGCGGACGCTGAAGGAGCCAGGCATGATCGCAGAAATAGCAGCCTTGGCCCTCACCTGCGCGCCCAACATCCACCCAGTCACCTTGCATGCACTGATTCGTCATGAATCCCGAGTCCAGCCATATGCCATCGGCGTCAACCGCAAGGGCCAGCATCTAAAACAGCAACCCCAAACATTGACCGAAGCGACCGCAGCCGCTGATCTCCTCATTGACCAGGGTATCGATTTCGATGCCGGGCTGGGACAGATCAATGTTCGCAACTGGGCGTGGTTGAATCTGGATAGCAAGACCGTCTTTGATCCCTGCCGCAATCTGGCAGCCGCCCAGACAGTACTGGCAGAGTGCTATGCCAGAGCCTTGCCTCGACAGACGGATCCGCAGCATGCATTGCGCGCCGCGCTGTCCTGCTACAACACCGGCAATTTCAAGCGCGGCTTCGCCAATGGCTATGTCGGCAAAGTGTTAGCCCAGGCCAAGATAAAGGTTCCGGCCTTGGCTCCCCTGGACGATGAAACGACCAAGTCCGCAAAAAATGCCACACCGGCAGAGTCGGCGCAAAAACCTGATCAAGAACCACCAGCTCAACCCGAAGGGGCACCGGACGGTTTCAGCGCCAACCCGGCGACCGACGGCTTTTCGCAAACGCGTGACGGCGAACCAGAAAGCAGCCCTAACTCCGACGCCTGACGCACCCCCGGCCGACTTGGCCGCGCTCATTCCTTTTCTTTCCAACCACCACCCCTGTGCCTCTTCGCGCCTAGGGGCAGGAGTCTTTGCATGTCTCTACTGAAACTCTTCAAGAACCCTACGCACTTCCTGCGGATCATCAACTCATTGACTACAGCCGCACTGCTGTTCGGCATCCATCAGGCTGCATTTGCACAATCCATCGGCGGACTTTCCCGAGCGCAAACAACATTACAAACCCTCCGAGACAATCTGGATGTCATCCTGCCCATTGCAGCCATCATCATCGGCGTCATCATTTTTGTACTGTATTCGGCAGAGGTCATGCGCAAAGACGATGCCATCCGTTGGGGCATTGGCGTGCTGCTGGCCGGATCAGTGGCCGAGCTGGTTGTGTTGCTTTGGAAGTAAGCCATGGCAACCAACACCTATCCGGTCTTCAGAGGACTGGGCCGCAAGGCCACATTCATGGGCGTTCCCACCAAGCTGTTACTTGGCGCCTTTACTTGCGTAGCCGTCATCGCCATGACGGCAGGCCTGGCCTGGTGGGGCCTGCTCTTCGTCGTCATACCAACGCTTGCCATTCTCACCCGCGATGACGATAAAGCCCTGGATGTGCTGTGGCTCGAACTGAAAACGCGACGGCGCAATCGCAATCAACGCTTCTGGCAGGGCTCAAGTTACGCCGTGCAAGGCTACCACCGGCGTCGGCCCTGGCGCGCGCTCATCAAGTAAAGGATATTTCCATGACTGCTGATACCGCCCTGGCCGTGGACGAACGGCGCGTCTCGCGCTACCTGCCCTATTCCCACCATGTCACAGACCAGATCATTGCCTGCGACAACCATGAGTACCTGGCTGTCATCAAAGTAACAGGACGCGCGCCGGACGCCTATCCACAAGACGAGTTGAAAGATTGGATCGAAGCGCTGCATAACGTACTACGCGGCTTGCCCATGGGGTCGCTGGGCCTGTACTCGCATATCGTGCGCCGCCGCGTCACGGAATACCCCGACAGCACCTTTAACCAGCCCTTTGCTTCCCGGTTCGATGCCGCCTACCGTGCAACGTTCGATACCTCGGGCCTGATGATCAACGATCTATACCTGACGGTGCTTATTCATCCGGTACAGGATCCAATACTGGGCACATTCGCCAGCCTGGAAAAAGCCGACGCACAACGCATTGCACGCTGGCAAGCCGAATCCATCGAACGCCTGAACGGCATCATACGCGCCTTGAGCGCTGGACTTTACCGCTACGATGCGCAAACCCTGGGCATCGTAGATCGCAAAGGCTTTGCCTTCAGCGAAGCCGCCGAGTTCCTGGGATTTCTGCTTTCCGGTACACACCGGCCCGTACCAATCAGTCGGGAACGCTTGCGAAACACCCTGCCCTATGCCAGACCGATCTTTGGCCGACATGGAGAATTGGGCGAACTGCGTAGCGTCGCCAGCTCCCGCATCTTCGGCATGATGGAGCTGCGCGACTACCCGGAAGCGACGAAAGCCGGACACCTGGATCGGCTGCTGGGCCTGCCACACGAATTCGTGCTCACCCAATCGTGGGGCAGCCATACTGGGGCTGCAGCCAAGAAGCTGGTCAAGAAACATCACAAGCTGCTGGTCGACTCCGGCGACGATTCGATCAGCCAAGTTACCCAACTGACTGAGGCCATGGACGACCTGACCTCAGCTCGCCTGGGCCTGGGCGACCATCACGCTACGATGCTGATTTATGGCGACACGGCTGAAGGGGTGCGCCACGCACTGGCCCAGACCGCTACGGCGCTGGCCGACGAGGCGGTCGGCTTCCGGCCGCTGGATCGAGCTCTGGAAGCCGGGTTCTGGGCGCAACTGCCCGGTAACTGGCACTGGCGGCCACGCCCGGTGCCCATCACATCGCTCAACTTCCTGTGCTTTTCCAGCCTGCATAACCAACTGACCGGCAAACCGGTCGGCAACCCCTGGGGGCCAGCGGTCACGCTGCTTAAAACCCAGACAGGTAGCCCGTTCTTCTTCAACTTCCATGCCTCTACCGAGGACTTGGACGAAACCGGAAAACGTCGCCCAGGCAACACCATGATTATTGGGATGACCGGCACGGGTAAGACAGTATTACAGGGAATGCTGCTCACCCAGGCGCAGAAATTTGGTGCAACGTGTGTTGTCTGGGACAAGGATCAGGGCATGCAGGTGCTCATCATGGCGCTCGGTGGCCGCTACTTCAATATCCGCCTTGGTGAAGCAACAGGCTGGAATCCGTTCCAGATGGAGCCCACCAAAGGAAACGTCGCCTTCATGGTGCGCCTGGTCGTATTCCTGGCCGAGCGCCGGGGCGAAGCAGTCACCACACGACAGCAGGCCGATATCACCCAGGCCGTGCAACAACTGACCACATTGATCGACCGGGAGGCCCGCACGCTATCGACCTTGAATACCTTGCTGCCCAACCCGTACAGCGACGATGAAACCACGAGCACCATCCATGCTCGCTTGGCACCGTGGTGCCAGGGCGGTGAATACGGCTGGGTGTTCGATAACCCTGCCGATGAACTGAGTCTAGCCACCGACACGGGTAAACCCGCCATCTTCGGATTTGATCTGACCGAACTGCTTGATGATGACGCGGTACGGGGCGCAGCCACGATGTATCTGAAGCACCGCATTGATGCCCTGCACGATGGCCGGCGCATCATCAACCTGTACGACGAATGCCAGCACCCATTAAAGGACAGACATTTTCAGGAAGACATGCAAGATGCCAGCCGTACCATCCGCAAGAAAAACGGCGTGCTGGCCTTCGCTACCCAGGAGCCGGGCGCCATCACGGAAAACCCAGTCGGCCCCTCACTGGTTCAACAGACGGCAACCCTGATACTGCTACCCAACCCCAGAGCCAAAGCCCGCGACTACATCGAGGGCTTTGGCCTGTCGCCTACTGAATTCGAACTGTTGAAGTCTTTGGGCGAGGCCAGCCGCAAGTTCCTTGTCAAGCAAGGTTCAAGCGTCACGGTCGCGCAACTGGACTTGTCCGGCTGCGAAGACGAACTGCTGGTGTTTTCCGGCAGTTCCGACATGGCTGCGATAGCCGAACAGGCAGTGGCCCAGGCCGGGCAGGATCCAGTCGCTTGGTTGCCTGTGTACCTGGACCTCGTCAAACAAAGCCGCCAGACAACCGCGATCTCATAAGAAGGTAGCCTATGAAACAAGACACTCATGACCGGGAAAAGCAGCTAGCAGCGCTTGAACATAACCAGCGCCAGGCACAGGCTCGCAACGTTCTCCAGACAACGAAAGATCAGGACTTCTATGCCCGTCTGGGGCTTTCCGGCCCGGAAGCCGAAGCGAACACCCCAAGTGACGCTTTTGTCGTTTCCATCCACTGCGAACGCTGGACACTTTCAGATCTGGAAGCAGGTGGAGTCAGTACCCACGACATCGAACTCGACCGCGTCACCTTCAATGCCGATGACTTGGTGCGCCATAGCCGGGATTACGGAATTTCCGAACCATCGAGCACCGATCCCAGCATGACCCCGAACATCTGGTTCCGTTCCACGTATCCGCGCGAAGATCGTGCTTACTTTGAGCAAGGTGTAGAAAAATATTACAGCCTACACATCCACGAAGTGAACGGCCACCCACCTGGCTCCGCCGAGTATCAACGGGTGGCTGACTTGGTCGGCGTCCGCTTTGATCAAGCCGTACTAAGGCAGGAGCAGGAGCTCGAACAAGACGGGCCAGACCTATGCTCATGAATCCATTCAGCCTCCAACATATCCCTGCTCCGAATGACGACATGGGCGTACTTTGTCGGTACATCCTGAAACATAAACAAGCGCCCGACTGGCTTACAAAGGCTGGGCACGTCTGCAGCGTGACCGATGCCTGGGCGGCAGTCAAACGCAGCCCGGCCCACCCCAACAACCGTTCACCATAGGAAACCCAATGAATCGACGACATTTCATCACTACTGTTAGCGCCGCTGCGCTGCTGACCATCGTAGCCGGATGCAAGACTGAACCAGATGGTGAAAAGTTTCTTGGTTATTGGAAGTCGGATAGCAAGTATGACCCTGATGCCATCCACATCACCCGAAACGGCGATAGCTTCCTCTTCACGCTCGTCACCAAGGACCCTTTTGGTGGCGGCTACCAACTCCACAAGCTACCCGGCAAGCTGGATGATTCAGACAACATTCTGGCTGTAGGTGATAAACGCGTTGCCTACGATGAAAGCGCTGACCTCATTGTGTCGGGCCAGATGAAAGCGCATCGCACGACCGAAGCCGATTACCAAGCCATTGCGAAGCAGGCCAGTACCGAACCCTGACCTTCGCGCCTGAAGGCGCATTCTCCGGAGTATTTCCCATGACACGCTGCAAGTCATTTGCGGCGGGCATCGTCCTGTCCGCCGTTTTCTTAAACCCTGTTCAAGCTAGCGGCATCCCTACGGTCGATGCTGCCACCATTGCGCAGTTACAGGAGCAATTGCTCACTGCCAGAGACCAACTGAAGAATCTGACCGAACAGCTGGCCACCGCCAAAAGCCAACTCGCCGCATTCACACAATCCAGTGGTTTCGGAAATGTAGTCGGCAGTCCTGACATGCGTGACCAGTTGCGTTCAGCTCTGCCTTCGAATGCCCAAGGGCTACTTGATCGCTCAAACGGCTCAAGCCTGGATGGCGACGTTGGCCGCGTTACCGACTCGGTCATGGCTCCGGTAAATTTTGAAGCGGATCGTGCAGAACTTTCAAAGAAGGCGTTGAACATCGAAGCGACCGCCAAGGCCATGAGTCAACGAGCCTACGACTCCATGACCCAACGTCTGGCCAATGTGGATGCACTGCAAGACAAAATCAATCAGACGACTAACCCCAAAGAGATATCCGAGCTACAGGCTCGAATCCAGATTGAGCAGGCCAATATCTTGGCCGAGCAAACTCGCATTCAGCTAGCCTCCCAACAACTGGAGGCAGAGCGTCACCTGCTACAAGCCAGAGCAGAACGGGTATATGGTGGCTGGTTTGGGGATAACGATACTGCTGGCGTAAAGGCCGGCTCCAACGAGTAAGGCCGTACCATGTCTGGCTCCACTCCTTCCGTAACCCCGCCTTCAGCCCCTAGCGACATTGCCCAATGGGTGATGTCCCAAACCGAAAATACATTGAGCGATGCGGTTAACGGCCCAATGCAAGCGCTATTTGAAGCCCTAATGCCGGTCATCACGGTAGGGCTTACGATTCAATTTGTGGTCTACGCGTTTGCACTGATGCAGGGCCAGAGCAGCATGACCGTCACAGAGTTCTTTCGCAAGGCCATTCTTGTAGCCATTGTCGCAATGATTTTTGGTACGGGAGGCTTGTACCAGAACGATATCGCCGAAACCATGATTGCGCTGCCCGACGATATTACGCAGATCGCCCTGAGTACCGGCAGCGTGGCCCAAGAGGTGGACAAGCTGCAGAACGAAACCGGCAAGGCATCAAACGCCATGATGGGCAAGGGCCAAGACGCCTGGTTCAACTTTCTACCATCTACCAAGGAAGTCTTGGTCAGTCTTCTTGCCACGATGGTACGTGTCAATGCTGCCGTGGTAGGCAGCATCATCATGGTGATAGTTGTGGTCTGCAAGGTCGGCATGGCGCTCGTCGTCGCCACGGGTCCCATTTTCATTGCAGCCACTCTGTTTGAACCCACCAAACCACTCTTCAACAGCTGGGTCTCTCAAGCATTGAATTTTATATTTCTGGCGCTATTGGCCGGCCTGATTTTCGGACTATTGCTGCAGATGAATATCCAGCTCATCCGAATGATTGCCGATCAAATCAATGGCGGAGCCAAGGATATTATCGGACTCTTCGGTGCCCAGCTGCTTGTCGGCATCGCCAGCCTTGTCGTCATGGTCATGATCCCAGGCCTCGCCGCCGGCCTCTCCAACGGCTTCGGCGCTCAGCTCGGTGTGGGTACCGCGGCCAAAGGGGCGTTCTCAATGCTACGACTGCGCAGCATGCTGCGCCCGCGCGCCAAATAGGCAATCTGCTTGTCGGCCCACGCCGGGCCAATCAACCGACTTTCAATCCCGATCCTTCTGCCAGTCCGGCAGGACAGGAACCATTCCATGAAAAACCTCTTTGCCGCCCTCGCGCTGGCCGGGCTGCTGGCTGGCTGCGCCTTTCATGCGCCCCAGCCGCCGCAACCGGCCGATACGCCACGCGTGCCGGTCAATGCCACGCCGCCTCTTTTCAAAGGAGTTTGACTAGTGTCCGCATCTCTCAAATCCGAAGACGTTGCCGCCTACCTGGAGCAGTCGCGCGGCCTGGAACGCGATCACCTCGGCGAGCTCGTCAGTAGCCGTAAACGCGCCTGGCAAGTAGCTATCGGTGCTGGCCTGATCGCTCTGGCCTCCATCGCCGCCGTAGCGGGCCTCGCCCCTTTGAAGCAGCCGCCCGAAATGTATGTGGTCCGCGTTGATAGCGCCACCGGCTCCATCGAACATGTCAGCAGCCTGGGCCAACCGCTCGAAGACTACGGCCAGCGCATCGCCAAGTACTTTCTGAACACTTACGTGCTGAACTGCGAGGGCTACAGTTGGCAGACGATACAGGAGCAATTCGACACTTGCGCCCTGCTGTCCTCTGGACCCATCCAGACGCAGTACGGCACACGATTCGAAGGGCAGGACGCCGTCACGACACGCCTCGGTACCCAGGGCACAGTCGATGTGCAGGTTCATTCGATCACATTGGGCGCCAATCAGGCCGCCATCGTGCGCTTTACCAAGACAGAACGGGAAATCACCACGGGCAACATCACCAAGGCTCAGCACCTGATTGCCACCATGGCTTACCAATACACCGACGTGCCGCTCACCGAAGAGGTCGCCCGCCTAAACCCGCTGGGCTTTCAGGTCATGCGCTATGACCTGGCTGCCGATCTGTCGCGCTGACACCGACAACGATCTGAAGGAATTCTTATGTTTAAACATTTCCCCAGTCGGCAGGCGCTGGCGTTTTTTCTTGGTCTGGCCATACCCGCCAGCGCCCTGGCGTTGGAGACCCCTCGTTCTTCGCGGCTCGACCACCGCGTACGCTATGTCAATTACAACGACGCCAATGTCATCCAGCTCAACGCCGTGATCGGCGTGGCCACCCATATCGTGCTGGAGCCCGGTGAGCGCTATGTCTACCACGTCTTTGGCGACAGCCAAGCCTATGCATTTACCTACAAGGACAATCATCTGTTCTTCAAGCCCACGGCAGAGGACGCCAACACCAACCTCATCGTCGTCACTGACCGACGCGATTACAGCTTCAGGCTCTCGTACAGCGACAACCGCAATTCAGCCGCCTTGTACAAACTCGTGATCCGCTACCCAGAGGTTGAAGCCAGGCAACGAACTCAGGCCGCACAAAAGGCTGCGATTGAACGATCCTTACAAGCCGTTAGTACTAACATGAACTGGCAGGCCTACACCCGCAGCGGCGATGCGGCCATCGCGCCAGTACACGTCTGGGATGATGGCCGTCAGACCTGGCTGCAGTTTGCGCCGCAAGCCGACATCCCGACCGTGTACCGCGTCACGCCAGACGGCCAGGAAGTCATCACCAATCACCACATGGCAGATGAACGCACCATGGTGCTTCATCGCACGTCTGCCTTATGGCATCTGCGCCTGGGCGACCAAGTGCTGGCGATTCACAACGGCGCCTACGGCACCACACCCGTACCAGCACATACCGGGACGGCATCACCAGCAGTCAGACGCAGCATCAAAGGCACTGCGAGCCCGCAATCGCCCGCTGCGGCACCTGTGCCCACCATCCGCATACGCGAAGCCACGCAAGAAAGGAATTCCCCATGACGGAAAAGGAACAAGACCAGGCACAGGTACGAGCCTCACAAGAGGGGAATCCTAAAGACGCTAACCTGGAAAGGGAAACGCTGAACCTGGAGGCAACCGGGCGCAGCGCCCCGCGCGGTGCCCGCGCATTTCTGTGGCTCACCATCCTGATCGCTGTGGCAGTGGCTGTCGGTGTGCTCATGAAGGTCTGGAGCCGCGAGTCAGCAGCAAAAGCCGATAACGGCCTGGAAGCCGATCAAAGCGGCATCACCAATCGCCTCAAAGCCCCCAAGGTAGAGCGCCCCACGCCACCTCCAGCACTGCCGCCTCCGACGCCCGAGCCAACGGTGGTGCCCAGCTACAACGTCTCGCCACCCATGCCCGCAGCCCCGCCTCCTGTCGACGAACTTACCCAGCGTCGGCTGGCCAGTCCGCTACAGGCCGGTGGTGCAGACGCAAGCGGCACAACCCCAAGCCAGTCAAATGGCCCCCAAGGCCCTTATAGCGATGCTGGCCCTCTGGCCGACAAGCTGCGACCGCTGGAGCTGGCCCCATCAGTGGCCGGGCAGCTGGGTGACCGCAACTTCCTGCTAACACAAGGCACCATGATCGACTGCACCCTGCAGACGAAACTCGTCAGCACCCAACCCGGGCTTTTGACGTGTCTGGCCACACACGATGTCATGAGCGCCAACGGCAAGGTCAAGCTCATTGATGCCGGCACCAAGTTCACGGGCTATCAGTCCGGAGGCATACAGCAGGGCCAGGCCCGCGCCTTTGTGACCTGGAACCGACTGGAAACGCCTACCGGCGTCATCGTGAACCTGAGTTCCCCCGGCACAGGCCCGCTGGGCGAAGCGGGATTAGACGGGCATATCGACAACCATTTCTGGGAACGCTTCGGCAATGCCATTCTGCTTTCTCTGGTTGGCGACTTCGGCAACTGGGCCTCCAATCAGGGGCAGTCCGGCAGCAACAACATCCGCTTTGACAACACCGCCGAAGGCGGCCAGGAAGCGGTCGCAAAGATATTGGAAAAGTCCCTGGACATTCCTCCCACTCTTTACAAGAACCAGGGCGAGCGTATCGGCATCATGGTCGCCCGCGATCTGGATTTCAGCCACGTCTATGAGCTTGAACCCGTCCCCTGAACCGATTCCCTTTGATCGATCAATTGCCGTTCGCACCTTTCTGCGGCCTTTGTCCAAACATCAAGAAGACCCCAGCGTCACTGAAATCGCCATCGTGCGGGCCGGTGAGCTTTACACCCGCACACGCGGTGCCTGGCAACTTCACGAATGCCCCCAGCTTTCCTACCTGCACCTGGAAGCCCTGGCCACCGCGCTGGCAGCGTACAACCACATGGCACGCAGCCCCATTCAATCTGTTGTCCTGCCGGACGGTGAGCGCGGCCAGATCGTGCTGCCTCCGGCCTGCATTGACGGCACGCTGGCCATCAATATCCGCAAACACGCCCTAGTGGCCCTTTCACTGGAAGAGCTGCAGGCGCAAGGCGCTTTTGAGGTCACCCACGACGCCGCCGCCCAATACACGTCGGACGGCCTTTCGAGGACCGATCAAGAACTGATGGCCCTAAAGGATGGCGGTGACATTACTGGATTCCTGCTCGCAGCCATTCAGGCCCGCAAGAATCTGGTCGTCTCCGGCGCAACAGGTTCCGGCAAAACCACCTTTGCAAGATCGCTAATCGACCGGGTGCCCGTCGATGAGCGCCTGGTCACCATTGAGGATGTTCATGAGCTTATTCTGCCTCGACACAGAAACCGTGTTCATCTGATGTATGGCGGCACACGCGGTCGCGTGTCAGCCACCGAAAGCCTGGCCGCCTGCATGCGCTTGTCGCCAGACCGGATATTCCTTGCAGAACTGCGCGGCCCTGAAACCTGGGATTACTTGGCGGCGTTAAATACCGGCCATCCAGGATCAGTCACCACCACGCACGCCAATGGGGCCGCCGATACCTTTGACCGCCTGGCGATGCTGATCAAGCAATCGCCCACGGGCGGCAACCTCGATCTGCCGACCATACAGGCATTTCTGCGCCAGACCGTAGACATCGTGCTGCATTTCGAGCGATTTCGGCTGAAAGAACTCTGGTTTGAACCCAGGCGACAAGTCAACGGCTGAACCGCAGCCAACAACGCCCTGACGGGCATCCATTTCCATCACTGCGGCCGGGCATCGCTTTACTCGCTCGCATCTACCCCTGAACCCGTGTGAGGCGCTGCACACGATCCAGGCAGGCCTTTTATGGGCTCGCCTGGAGCTTTATCCATGACCTCATCCACCCGTGTGCCTTTTCACAAGGACAACAATCTGCTGCGCCTGTCAGCAGCCATGCAACGCGCTCAGCAAAAAGCCACTCAAGCCCTGGCCGCCGCCGCAGAAAGACAGGCCTCAACCCCAACGCCATTCATGCTACCGGGCATCAATGAAACGGCGCGCGCCATCCCCAACTACATCGCCCGAAGCGCCATCTTTGCGCCGGTTCGTCGCGGATGGCGCGCCATGCACGATGACACCGTGTTTCTGGAAGGCAGCAACATCCTGCTCAAAGGTTCTGGCAAGCAGTTGAGCGAAGACCACGCCGACATCTGGATGCACGCCATGTATCTGCAGACCACGGCTTTGCTGGGCGAAGCGCCTGTCATCAACCGAGCGGATTTCCTACGCGGCATGGGCAGGCCCACAGGGGGTAGCGCCTATGAATGGCTGCATGAAGGCATGAAAGACTTGGCTCGCTTCACATTGTGCATTGAGGCCCGCAGAAAGGATGGCTCAGTCAAATACAGCTACGGCAAACATCCGTCAACACGAGTCCTTGCCATGCTGGGCGGCTTCGATTACCACGAACCTACCGGCAGCTATACCTTGTACGCCGATCCTCGTTGGGCGCAAATCTTCGGTAACCGAGAGTATGCCTTGGTGGACTGGGCCAAGCGCCTGCAAATGCGCCATGACCTATCCAAAAGCCTGCAGCGCCTGATCGGCACATCTGCCGACATCCAGCAAAAATACAGCCTGGACATTCTCAAACAGCGCGCTCAATACACTGGTCGCATGCGTGATTTTCGGACGAGTTTGGAGCGCAGCCTGACGGAATTGGAAGAACTGGAGGTCATTACAAAGCCACGCATAGAAACCGCCACCCGGGGCCACGAGCAAGCCGTCTGGATACGTCTGGATCGCTAGATTTCCAATCGTCATAACATCGCGCCCGACTTACAGAAGCATCCGATTACAGGGTCTTTTACAGGTTGTGGATAAGTGGTTCTTACCGTCGTCATAGCATCGCACCGACGTCGTCATAAGATCGCGGCTTCTCGTCACAGCATCGCGCTTTATCGTCATAGCATCGCAAATCATTTCTGGAAACCCGCGTAAACAGGTCCTTTCCAGCCATCGATATGCCTTCTACCTTATTTCTACCTTACTTCTACCAACCAGGCCTGTGAATAAGTCGGCCTGCCCGATATGCACCGCCCTGCCTGCACGGCTCAGACCGTCTTAAATCATCACGCTGGGCAGCCGCACAGCGGCTGCATCGGTCAGCAACGGACCACACCCGCCCTTTTGGGCACTTCCCTCTTTCATCCCCATCACTGCCCTTCAAGCCACAGGGCAAAGGAGACTTCATGCACACAAACATCGACACCCGCATGCTCGACATCGTTCAGCAAGCCGCTCACTACGGCATTGGCACTATGAGCCTGGGCGAAGCCCTGACGGCTGCCCTTGCGCTGGATCGCAGCGACTGGCTCCGTGAGCGAGGCTACAGCATCGCTGAAGCCTTGGATCGCATCGGTCCGGACTGGGCGGCCCGCCTCTGCGAGGTGGCCAGGCAATTTCATACTGAAGCGACTCAGGCTTCGCGGCGGTTCTCCTTCGAGATCATCCCCCACCACTCCGAGATCGGCGGCTACACCCTGCGCCTGCTCGATGACGGTCAGGAAGTCGGCGGCGGACAGTTCTCCGCACAAGGCAAGTCGGTTCGGTTCGCTGACGAACAATCTGCCTATGACGAAGCGTTTGCTGCAGGCTGCACCTGGCTGGCAGGCAAACAGGCCAAGGTCTTTCTCGAGCTGTCGCACTGAGCGACACCGTGTTCACCCCAATTCCTGGAAAACCATGAATGAATCTCCATCCGTAACGCGCTACCGAACCACACTTGCGGCCCTGGATCCTCGCATCAGCATCGCTGCGCAGTTGCGCGCCCTGTTTCCCTTGATCGAAACTGAGCTGGCTACCGGCGTCCCACATGCTGCCGTGCTGGATGATCTGGCCGCCGCAGGCCTGACTGTACAACGCAGCACCTACGCCATCACGCTGTACCGCTGGCGCAAAGCCCAGCGACCAGCAGCCAGGCCTCCAGTCTCTGCAGTGAAACCACCCTCACATCCTCCGGCACTTGATGCTATCCAGGGCCGACCGCGCGACATTCAGACACCCGGCGATTTGCGCAAGATTCGCGACATGCAGATAGACCTGGAGGCTTTGCGCCGTGAGGGCTTGGCCAATCGTACTCAACCTGCTGACAGCAACCCCACCAAAAGGAATGAACCATGAAAGTCGCCGTCCTGAACTACACCGGCTCCGTTGGCAAGACAGTTGCCGCCTCTCACCTTCTGGCGCCACGTATGAACAGCGCACAGATTTTTGCAGTGGAATCCACCAACGAAACGGGCGCTGACCTGGGTCTGAATGTCGATCAGCTACGCGGAGAACACTTTGGCCGACTGTTCCGGGAACTACTCACCCGCGACGATGCGATTGTCGATGTGGGCGCCAGCAACATCGAGGATTTTCTGACGCACATGATGCGCTACGAAGGCGCGCACGAGGAAATGAATTACTTCGTACTGCCTGTCATCAATACCGGCAAGGCCCAGCGCGAGACCATCAAAACCGTGGCAGCCCTGGCTGAACTAGGCGTCGATCCAGAGCGGGTGCGGATCCTTTTCAATCGTGTCGATACCAGCGTGCAGGATGAATTTCCCTCGATCCTGGCCTATGCCGCCAAAACAGGCGAAGTGCAGGCCAACCCCCGGGCCGCCATTTACGAAAACGAAGTCTTCGAGTTGCTCGCAGACCAACGCACCACGATTGCCGACGTACTGGCTGACCAGACGGACTACCGCGCCCTGCTTCGCGCTGCCGACCCTGAAGACCATGTTCGCATTTCGCAGTTGAGCAACCGACACGCCCTGCGTGCGCTGGCCAAGCCAGTGGATCGGCAAATGAACGCAGCTTTCACCGCGCTGTTTTCCTGAGCTGGCCACTATGGAATCACACTCGAATTCCAGTGGCGCGCGTACCAAGTTGGATTTGCTGTACCACGAGGTATTGGGTGAAGTCGCAGGCCTCGTGGACCGACTGGAAAGCGCCACACAAAGTCTGGATGCGGTCCAGAAGCAGATGCAGTCCATGGGCGAAGCGCAGCAAGTCTTGCCTCAGCAACTTGGCCGCCATCTCACCGCCACGATGGAAGCGGCAGCCAAACCCATCAATCAGCAGGCCCAGCACGCCATCCAGACCATGCTGGATGACACCGACAGCCGGCTGAATCAGTTGTCCCGGGATGCCGCCCAATACGCCAGCATCGCCCACCGATCTGCACGTCGCATGGCACTCATTGCCTTGGTCGTCGGCGGCGCAGCCGGCATTTTAGGGGGCTTACTGGCTGGCCTGGCTCTGGGCCAGATTTTGATTTCTTGAGGATCGGCACTTATGTCCACCCTAATCTCGCCCATTACCCGGCGGCGCATCGCCGCCTTCTCTTTGGCCCTCCTCCCTACTGGTGCCTGGATGGCCGCTGCCACCTGGGGCAGCCACATGCACTGGCGAGACTGGAATGCCCGAACCTTCCGGCATTTCGTCGTTTTGACGCCTCAATATCCCTTGCTCTACGGAGCGCTTGGCGTCGGCCTGGCCCTGTCGCTCATGCTCATCCTGATTATCGGGCGCACCGCCAAAACTGAAGGATTTGAGGGAGCTGCCTACAAGCGCTTTGTGCGTGGCACCCGAACCACCTCGGCAAAAAGCCTAGCACGCCAGTGCGCAGAGCGCGGCAAACAGCAGATCGACGTGGGCGGCATCCCTATGCCGACCGCCAACGAGAACCTGCATTTGCTCATCAGCGGCGCTACAGGTTCCGGTAAATCGGTGTTGTTGCGCAACATGGCCACTTCTGTGCTGAATCGCTCAAGGCGCAGCATGAACAACCGCTTGCCCGGCCGAACGCCAGAGCGCAACGATCGGATGATCGTAATCGACCCCAATGGCGACCTACTCAGCAAGCTTTGGCAGCCTAATGACGTGATCCTCAACCCCTACGATGCCCGCAGTCAGGGTTGGTCGTTCTTCAATGAAGTTCGCGCCGACTACGACTGGAAGCGGCTGGCCCATTCCATGGTTCCCATGAGCCAGGATAAGAACGCCGAAGAATGGAACGACTTCGGTCGCCTGCTGTTACGCGAGACGGCCAAGAAACTCCACCAGCTGCAGGGCGACGGGGCAAGTGTCATGGATCTGTTCCGGCTATGTACCATCGAAGACCCCAAGGTCTTGAAGCAATTCTTGGAAGGCACGCTGGCCGAATCCCTTTTTGTTGGCTCCAGCGAAGCCAGCAAAGCCCTGTCTTCCGCCCGCTTCGTGCTATCGAACAAGCTGTCCGAGCACACCGGCATGAAGCCTGGGCGGTTCTCCATTCGAGACTGGTTGGCTAAGCCTGACGGTGGAAACCTATACATCAACTGGCGCGAAGACATGATGAGTTCCATGAAGCCGCTGGTGTCGTCATGGGCTGACGTGTTCATTACGTCCATCTTATCCATGCCTGAAGGCACCCACCGACGCTGGTGGTTGTTCATTGATGAGCTGGCTAGCCTGGAAGCCCTGCCGTCACTGGAAGCGGGCCTGACCAAGGGTCGGAAAAATGGCCTGCGCATCGTGGCGGGTTTGCAGAGTACGTCGCAGTTGGAACATATCTACGGGCGCACCATGTCCACCACTATCCGGGCGAGCTTTCGCAACCTGGCTGTGCTGGGCGGCTCCCGTACCGACCCGCAAACGGCAAAGGATATGAGTGAAAGCCTCGGAAAACACGAGGTCGAACGGCCTAAGTACAGCATCAGTCGCAGTGTGGATCATCGGAATACGTCGGACAACATGGATCGGACGACAGAAGACGTGGTGACCGCTGCACAGATACAGGCACTACCGTCGCTGGGCGGGTATGTTGCCTTGGCAGGGGATTTTCCGATTGCGAGGGTGAGCTTGCCGTTCAGGGAGTTTGGGGCGACTGCGATGGCGTTTCAAGAGTCGGGAAGAGTGCTGAATGCTGCTACTTCCACAACGACACCATCTAATGGTTAGACTAATCGATCACGATTAGTTGCCCCGCCACTCATCCACATAATCTGTGGATAAACTTGTGTAAACCCTTCCTCCTTACCTTCAAGAGCTAGCACTGGTAAGGGTTAGTGCCCTGCTGGCCAATTTCTCGCCACCACCCTTGCCTGGAGCTCACATGATCTCGCACAGCCAGATCTATCGCGCCCGCGCGTCCCTTGCAACCCACTACTACGCCGATCAAGCCGATGATTACTACAGCCGTGACGGCAACGCCGCCACGTGGCAAGGCGAAGGTGCTCGACGTCTGGGGGCCATCGGTGAAATCGACCCTCAACGCTTCAAAGCCATGCTGCAGGGCGATTTTGGCCGTGGCGTCGCAGCCGGCCGGTCAATCCGCAAAGATGCGAAAGCTCGCGCCGCCCTCGATTTGACCTTCGGCGCACCTAAAAGCATCACCCTGCAGGCCTTGATCGGTGGCGACGAACGCCTGATTCACGCCAACGATAAAGCGGTCGCCTCGGCTCTCGCCTATGTCGAGAAGCACCTAACCATGGGTCGCCACAAGCAAAACGGCAAGTCAAGGGTAGAGCACACAGGCAATCTCATTATTGCCAAGTTCCGCCACGAAACCGCACGCCCCACCGAAGGCGCTGCCCCCGATCCTCATCTGCACATCCACGCCCTACTGATGAATTTGACTCAGCGGGCCGACGGCAGTTGGGTGGCGTTGTCCAATGAAGAAATCTTCAAACTGCTGCGCGTGACAGACTCTATCTACCAGGCGGAACTGGAACGCAATGTCCGTGCGCTGGGGTACGCCGTTCGCCATGAAAAAAGCCATATCGAACTAGGCCACATCAGCCGCGAGCAAATCGAGTTTTTCAGTAAACGCAGTGCCGGCATCACGGCTGAACTGTCTGCACGCGGCACCTGTCGGGAAGAAGCCCCTCACGCCCTGCGCCAAGGCATCACTTTGGCCCACCGCAAAGAGAAGGCTCAGGAACTCAGCCGCACGGAACTGCATCGGCAATGGCGTGCTGCCGCTGCAGGGATCGGGATGCAGTTTGACTACGCATGGCAACAAGCGGATATCCAGCCGACAAAGGAATTGGAGCATCGATCCGACCTAGTGGCGCAGGCCTCACTGAACTGGGCGATCCAACATCTATCTGAAAGGGAATCTGTCATGCCTCTGGCGGATTTACTGCAAAACGCCGTTCGCCATGCCGGTGGCCATACGGATATCACAGCCATTCAGACAGCGATCCAGAGCCATGTAGATTCCGGCACCCTGATCCGTGAAGCACCGCACTACCGCAGCACCCAGGACATGCAGGCCTCTCCCATGACACGCGAAGGTTGGGCGGCAGAAGTCATACGCCTGCGCGGCTTGCCCCAGGACACCGCTCTGCAACTGGTTGACCAGGCCATTGCCGAAGGACGTCTGTTGATGGAAAGTCCACGCTATGCAACGCGGAAGTCCTTCGAGGCCGAGTCCAGAATACTCGCCGTCGAACAAGCCGGCCGCGGTGCCTGGCACGCCACCATTTCCGATGTCAGCGCCGAAAGCAATTTGGACACGCGCTTGACGCCGGGACAGCGCGAGGCCGTCATGTTGATCGCAACCGACTCCGATCAGATCACCGGTATCCAAGGTCTGGCGGGCACTGGCAAATCCTTCGCTCTGCAAAACACTCAAATGATCCTACAGCACCATGGACACATCATGGCAGCCCTGGCTCCTTACGGGAACATGGTTCGCAATCTGCGCGCAGATGGCATACCGGCCAACACGATTGCATCGGTACTTTCTGCGTCTGACAAACGCCCCTTCATCGACACCCTAGGGTCAAAAACCATCGTAGTGATCGATGAGGCCGGGGTCGTGCCCGTGCGCCAGATGGACAAGCTGCTGGCACTCATTCAACCAACAGGCGCTAAAGTAGTCTTGCTGGGCGACACCGCCCAGACCAAGGCCATCGAGGCAGGCCGCGCGTTTGCCATGCTTCAGGAAAGCGGCATGAAAACCGTATTGATGGCGGACATCCAGCGACAACGCTCTGAACGGCTACGCCTAGCAGTGCAGCTGGCCGCCGAAGGCCAAGCCAGCCGATCCCTACCGCTCCTAGATCAGGTGCTTAGCATCCCGGATCAATTCACTACTGACGAGCATGGCCACAAAAGCCGCGACAGTTCCCCACGATATGAAGGCATTGCCCAAGCCTATACGCGGCTTTCAGCGACAGACCAAGCGGGCACCATCGTGGTGACTGGAACCAACGCGTCTCGCGTAGCCATCAATGAACGGGTCCATGCCCTGCTCGGCCTGGAAGGAAAAGGGTACCAATGCCAACTGCTGACTCGCCATGACACCACTCGTGCAGAACGCAGCGTAGCGCGGTATTACACCGTGGGAGACATCGTGGTTCCAGAAAGGGACTATCAGTGCGGGCTGAAACGCGGCGAGATGTATCGCGTAACCGGCAGTACACGCCATGACCGCCTTACCGTCGAATCGATCCAGCCCGACCAGTCGCCTACTCAAGCCATGGAAATCATCCCGAAAACCATGTCCAAGTTATCGGTCTACCACCTGAGCCGAGCAGAACTATCTGTGGGCGACCATGTCCGCATTACTCGCAACGATGCCCATAATGACTTGGTCAACGGCCAACTGGCGAAGGTCGCGGCGATTGATGCAAGCAGCGTCACCATCGAAACCAACGGTCGCCACGTGCAGCTGCCTACAGATCGACCGCTAAACATGGACTATGCCTACACTACCACTGCGCATAGCGCCCAAGGGCTGACCTGCGACCGGGTGCTTTACAACGCCGAAAGCTTCAGCCGCACGACCGCCCAGGACACCTACTATGTCAGCATCTCGCGCGAACGGCACGAGGTTGTTGTATTTACTGACGATGCCAAGAAGCTGCCTGAAAGGGTGGATCGACTGACGTACAAAGGGCTGGCGCATGACCTGCAGCCGATGGTATCCAAGCATCTGGGACACGGTCAGAACGAACTGGGGCCGCTTCCGCAGCGTGTGGAATCCGAGCTGGAACTAGGATGACTCTCGTATTGGTAGTCGTATTGCAGCAACCCTGTATGTCCATTGCTGCCTGTTTGCAGTCATCGCGCAGTTTCCACGCTGTCTGCACGCAGCCAAAGCACAGATGGAAAGCAGCTCGCATGTAGTCATCGTGTTGAGGGCGCAGAGCGGCCACACCGTCTACACATCACAAGGCCACGATTGTGGCCAGGTGTCTTTCCATTAAATCAATCTCTTGCACAGCTTTGTTGCTCTGTATGTCCTACACCAAGGCAGACGTCCGTTTGGTCGCAAGCCGTTGAAAAGCAAGCCATTTCCTTACCCCGCACGGGGTGCGTCTTGTGTGGCACTTTTAAGGCCACAAATGAGCGAAAGCGAATTTGGGGTTTTGAAAGTGCTAGCCAGGTCGAAGAGCTGGCAACGTCACGTACCTGGGACCCATCGAAGATGGGATAGCAGCCAGGCTGCAGTGGTGCTATGAGCCTGATACTCCACGATACGCGTTGCACGAAACACACAGTCGAAAAGCGGAACAACCATGCAGCCCATTACATAGGCCGAAGCTGTCGGCTTTTAAACGACATGCAGGGGTAAATCAGAGCGGTGCCGTGATGAGACGTCGTTCTGATTTACCCCTCCGAGGGCCGGGCTACAGCGAGGAAAGAACCTCGGAGCCCCACGCGCCGACTAGACACGCATCTTGCTTGCGCGGTCCCGACTGGCCGGAAATACCCCGGCCAGCCCGGTAAGGATTTATTCGACCCGAATCCGCAGTATGTCGGGCAACCAACCGCGACCAGCCAATGCTTGCTGCGCCGCCTGCACGGCCTCACCCTTCTTCATCTTGGCGAGCGGCGCGGCGGCTGCTTCGTCCGCACCCTCGTTCACAACCTCAATGATGCGATCTTTTGATACGTGCGCTAGGTAGCTCTCTGCAGTAGGCTCCCACCAGCGGGCCGGGTCAATACCATCAATGGCCGCAAGCGCATCGAGTGGCGTTGCTGACGTGCTCTCCTGGTGCTGCACGCCTTGAACACTAACAGCTACCAGATAGGCCAGAAGATCGAGCAATGTAGCGGTTTCCTGGCCAAGCGCCCATTGCAGCAGGTTGCCCGCCTCGCCGCTCTCATCTTTGGGCATCAGATCGAGCCAGTGCTGTCGCACCCGGACCAACTCCTGGCCCGCTTTGCTTTCGGCAAAATCTGGTGCATATTGCTCAAGGGCTTCTTGCTGGGCTGACACTCCTATGCCGAAACTCCCGCATTCGTAGTAACCGCTGATCAGCGTTTTGCGGGCAAGCTGCGCGACCAGCACGGCCAGTGCGGTAGCGGGCTTTGTGGCCAGTTCAGCCGCGACGATACCAACTTTATTTGCTGTCAACTGGCGCACTAGGCGTTCTGAATGCACGGGCCGCGTGTTAGCTTGCGGTAGCGATACGCGTGCGCTCGCTTCGCCGTCTTCACCCTTCGCCGCGCGGGCGGCGTCCTGGCGATCTTCTGGTCGAATCAAACCACGCCAGACTTTCGTGCGTCCTTCCGATCCTATAGTCACAAGTGCCCCGGCAACCGCCAGTATGCTCGTGGGCCACTGCTGCACCGCATCCTGAATATCTTCAATCTGCGCCTCAAGATCATCGAACGCCTGTTCTAGCTCTAACCATTGTGTACCGTCGTCATCCACCACAGCATCCATCTTTTCCTCGATAGTGTCGCGCTGTGCACCCAGCTCGCTGATACTTTTTTTCTCCGCCTTGGTTAATGGCCGGCTCTCGGGGTACGTGCGACCATAGTTGCGCAGTTGCTCATTGTCAGCATCAAGTGCAACCGAGACCCAACCCCAACCTTCAGCCCCGATTGCTTCGGCCTCGACGTCCAGCTTGGCCAGCGCCAACTGTTCGATTAGTGTCCGATCCTGGATATAGACACTGCGGCCATCCTCCTCGTCGGCAAAAAGATCCCGGAAGCTGCGGCCACCGGCGGCATGGTAGGCATCCAGCCCGACGTAGCGAGTAATACCACTATTGGCGGTCAACTCGTCTACGGTCAGACGATTGCGGATAACGTGTGGATGGGCGCGTTCCCACTCGGACAGCCCCGCCCATACGTCGCGCTGGCGCTCCCTGTCGTCCGACACCGCGAAGGCCATCAGCGCATCCAGCGGCATTTCTCCGGCGCGATATGCAGCGATAAGCTCCGGGGCAACGCTTGCCAGCCGCATCCGACGCTTGACAACATGCGTGCTGACGCCGAATCGTGCGGCCACGTCTTCGATAGTCTTACCCTGCTCGATCAACGCGGCGAACGCCTCGAACTCATCGGCCGGGTGCATCGCTTCACGTTGGACGTTTTCGGTAATGGATGCCTCTAAAGCGCTATCGCCCGCGACTAACAGGGCGGGAACCTGTTGATCTTCGGGCCACCGGCCATCAGCGATCAACAGTTGAATGGCTTGCAGGCGGCGGCCCCCGGCGACGACTTCATACGCCCCGCGCTTCTTGGCCTTGGTGACGACAATGTTTTGCAATAGCCCCTGCGCGGCAATGGAATCGGCCAGGTCTGGCAATGGTTGCTGTCCGGGCGTTTTGCGCGCCTGGTAGCGTACGGAAACGGTGAGTTTGGCTGGGTGCAAATCGATTATGGTATTCGTCATGATGATTGCTCCTATCTATCGGATCACGGGATTAATGCAGTAATGTCGAGGCGCGCGCTTGGATGAAGGACCCATCCAGCAAGCGGGCGAGAATGCCCAGTTCGCGCACCGTCATTGGGGGCAAGCACCAGGACTGGCCCTGTTCTTGGCATCGGCGCACCTCATGGGCAAGTTTGGTAAGATCATGATTCATCGCTATCGCTCCTTTTCATGTGGTCGGTAGTGGTGTTGGCCCCGAAGCGGTTGCAGCCGTTTTGGGGCATTTGTTCATTGGTCGGCCTGCTCGTCCAGAATCCGCATGACCGCTTTAGCCTGCCAAGCGGCGGCGTTATTCAACTGGCGAACCCAAGCGCCACGGGTCGGACTCCATCGGAATCCATGGCGCTTAAGCATGTCGCGAGTGGCTTTCGTCGGTTTTCCCTCGAAAATGAACATGGCTCGGTTTTCTTCTACGTCTTCGACATACTCATATCCCGCACCCTGCACGCTAACCGTCTCACGTTCCTGATTGGCCTGTAATTGTTTGATCCGCTGCTGGATACGGCGAATGTTTGCGTTGTTATTAGTCAAGGCATAAGACGGGAAGCCGACACGCCCGGCAAAGTCCGGTGTAAGCAATTCCTGGGCACTATCTTTCGTATATCCAAGCGTAAGCAAAGCGTTATGTTGGCCCTCCGGGTTGTCCTTGTATTTACGGATCACCTGATTACTTTTCTTCATGCGCTCTTGGTTCGCTGTCAGTTGCTCCACTTGATGCATAAGCTTCTTTATGGCGTCCGGGTCATCGCTCGATATGCCGGCATCGCCTACGGCTGCTGCCTTCTGTGCATAGTGGTCTGCCCTTTTTTCCAAATCAAAGGCTTTGCCGTATGTGTTATGAATCCTCTGCCTGTAGTTACGATCTCGCCCTTCGCTGTGGTGACCAACCAAAATTGGCTGACCGAAGGGAATCGCTTCACCCATCTGTCGCGCCCTGTCGTATGTTGTTTTGGCCTGCGCCTTGGTCTGCATCGCCTTGGCCTGCAATCTAGCTTTACGTTCTGCCTGCTTTTCTTCGTAATGGTTCATGTCGTTTCCCTTCAAAAATGCGCAGTGGCGCGGTAGTGGTTGCTGACCGGGCCTGAAGATTCTTGAGCCCGTTTGTAGGTTTTCGTTGCCGGGTTGTGAGCTGGGCCTATCGCGCTCTGCCGCCAGTCCTGTGAGTTCCATCGCCCTTGCCGTGCTGGGTCATGCAGTGACTAGCGGAAAGGGGAAGCTTTGTAAAAGTCGCATCGCGGCTTTTATGAACACCGCTTGAAGTGCCGGAACGGAGTGATACAGTCGGCGTTTTGGGGCGATGGAACCCTCAGGACCAGGCTTGCGGTGCCACAGAGCACAACCCGGCAACAGCCCGCGCGGCGAGCGCCACCATCACCAAACTGGTGATCTAACTTAAATGGGTTACGGCCTTGTCATTGGCTTGCTCAGGCAAGCCGCCATTTCCCCGTCCTGGCACACCAGAGCGGGGCTTATGTTGAAAAGGAAGAAAGCGAATGACCACTTGTGCGAGAGCACAAGTCCAATCCGCAGCCACGCAGGGCGGCGCATAGAAGCTCAGGCGGGCTGCAACCCGCCCGGATCAGTCTTTTACAGTTGACCTCTTTCGGCTAACGAGTTGGTTCCCTGCGCTGTCACAATGATGTGATCCAGCAAACGAACATCAATCAGCGCCAAGGCATGTTTTAGATGCCGCGTCAAAGCAAGATCGGCTTCGCTAGCTTCGGGTACGCCGCTAGGATGGTTGTGCGACATGATGATTGCAGCCGCATCAAGGCGTAGCGCGGTTTTTACGATTTCACGGGGGTATACGCTGGCCTGTGTCAACGTTCCATGGCTCATTTCCATATAACGGATCACCTTAAACTGACTGTTCAGATACAGAACAGCAGCGACTTCGTGCCCCATTCCCGACAGTTTCGACTGAAAATACCGTTTGACCGTGTCCGGGTTTCCCATTGCGGCCCGATCACTAATCAGGCTTTCGGCAGCGACCCGCGCGGCGGCCAATACGTGCGAATCGGTCGCGGCATGATACCGGCCCGATGTGCTGCGCACGTAAAGCGTCTGCCCTGCGTTCATGTTGTCATAGCCCAACGCTGCATTGTGATTAACGTGTTCCATTGTCCTATCCTTCAAAAGCCGGTTTGTTTTCCTGCTGACCGGGGCCGAAGATTCCGAGCCTGGTCGTAGGTTTTCGGCGTTCGCAGTAATACGGTTCCTGCGGGGTTGCCGCCGTTGCCGTGAGTTCGTCGCCTTGCCGTGCTGAACTGCTGGCCGGGGCTGATGAACAGGACCGTGGAATATATGGAGGGGACCCGCCTAGCGGGGAGGACGCCGTTTATGCCGCGAAAGCCAGGGCAGCGGAAACGGATGGCGGTACAGTCGGCGTTTTGGGCGGCGCACTCATGGCGACGGGAATGACGGCCCGATATGCACTAATTGCGAATGCTGGCCCGCGCGGCGAGCGCAATCATCGCCCAATGGGCGATCTAATCGAAATTGGTTTTAATGGCTAGGTCCGTTAGCACGAACGCGAAAGCTTTGGTCCCATAGCCGTTTGCGAGACCTATGCCAACCCGGTACAATGTCGAGCGTGTTGAATAGACTTATCCTCATCGTGATGCTTGCTCTTGTTCCGCTCCAGGCGTCCTGGGCGGTTGTGAGCATGTATTGTGGGCCAGAACAGGTGGGCTGCATTGACCCCTGTTATCCCACCAATCCGGAGCAACAAGTCTATTCAACCGATGTGGCGAAGCAATCAGCCCCAACATCCGGCATGCTGGATCACTATGAGCATTCATGCCATGCTTCTCCTGCGTTCCTCATTTCGTCTTCACACGAAACTACTTTCCTGCACATTTCCAATTTGGCTCCCCGGTTTCCAGAGGCAACGCTAAGTTTGGGTATGCTCGCAGAGCGGCCCGATCGGCCCCAGTGGCTTTCTCTTGCCTAAGCTGGCACGCCGCTAACTCAACTCATTTGCTTGATTGATCCCGCGTTCGGGGCGTGAAAGCGCACGCAGTTCACTGTGCGCGCACTCTTCCAGCCATCTCAAAATCGCCTAGCGTCGAACATACCGGACTACCGGTGCCTTGGCGCTTGGTATCCACCGATGCTGTCCAACAATTAACGCAATTGCGAGCTGAGGCCGATAGTGCTTGAAGCCATCAATCTTGAGTGCACGCGCGGAAAGCGCCGCCTATTTCATGGCCTGAGTTTTGAGCTCGAGGCCGGCGCGAGCCTGTTCGTGCAAGGCCAGAACGGAAGCGGAAAAACAAGCCTGCTGCGTATATTGGCTGGCCTCACGCCGCCCTGTGCAGGAGCCATCCGCTGGAAGGGTAATTCCCTCCAAAAACAGAAAGATGAATGGGGAAGTGACCTCTTTTATTACGGACACCTCCTAGGTATTAAAGACGACCTGACAGCAACGGAGAATTTGGTTTATGCAACTGCGCTGGCGAACGAGCCTATTAGCCATACAGCAGTGCTGGAGGCCTTGCATCAGAGTGGCTTGCAAGGTAGAGAACATCTGCCGGTGCGAGCACTGTCGCAAGGTCAGAAGCGCCGCGTAAGTCTGGCGAGACTGCTGTTACATCGGCGACCTCTTTGGATACTCGATGAGCCTTTGACAGCACTGGACAGCAAAGCTACCCAATGGGTACTCCGAATGATTTCGGATCACCTCAGAGAAGGCGGCATCGCGGTTTACACCAGCCATCTGGACATGCCCTTGTCCGGAGCCACGCGTACCTTACGGATAGGCCTATGACCGACACATTGGGACTGGCTGCGCTTTCTGCAGTGATACGTCGGGACGTGCGTCTTGCCATGCGCCGTAAGTCCGATGCGTTAGCGCCGCTCTTTTTCTTCGCCATCGTAGTGAGCTTGATTCCGCTAGGCATCGGGCCAGAGCGCGACACGCTGCGCGAGATCGCCCCTGGGGTTCTTTGGGTCGCGGCGTTATTAGCAAGCATGCTTTCACTTAATCGCCTGTTCGAACAGGACTATGCCGATGGCACGCTAGAACAACTCGTACTCGCGGCGGCTCCCCTTGGCCTTCTAGTGGCCGGTAAAGTGACTGCACACTGGCTGCTCTCTGGACTACCCCTGGTGCTGCTTGCGCCGCTATTGGCTCTGCAGTTCGATCTGCCGTCCACGTCGTTACTCACTTTGGCGGCGTCTCTGGCGATCGGTACCCCGGTGCTCAGTCTAATCGGTGCGATTGGAGCAAGTCTGACTGTCGGCTTGCGAGGCGGCGGCGTCCTCGTGGCGCTATTAGTGTTGCCGCTTTATGTGCCCGTGCTTATCTTCGGCGCGGGCGCGGTGAGCTCGGTTAGCGCTGGCTTGGGCGGGGAGTCGCATCTCTCATTATTGGCAGCGGGCCTGGTGCTCGCCGGTTTTTTTGCGCCGTGGGCCACTACCGTGGCACTGCGGATCGCGTTGGAATAGGCAGAAATGATCAACTGGTTTAAGTACTCAACGCCAAGGACGTTTTATCCTCTCGCGGGAAGTATGGTTCCGTGGTTCACGGTGGGCGCCGTGTTGACGGCAATCGCTGGGCTTTATGTCGGGTTCTTCTTGGCTCCTACCGATGCCCAACAAGGCGAAGGCTATCGAATAATTTTTGTGCATGTGCCGGTTTCGTGGATGTCCATGTTCATCTACCTGATCATGGCATTCTGGGCCGCCGTGGGTCTCGCGCTCAACAGTCGGCTCTCGGCCATGATGGCCAGCGCTCTGGCGCCAACTGGCGCCTTATTCACTTTCTTGTCGCTTTGGACTGGCGCCCTATGGGGTAAGCCGATGTGGGGGACGTGGTGGGTATGGGATGCCCGATTGACCTCTGAACTGATTTTGCTGTTTCTATACATCGCATTCATGGCGCTGCAGTCGTCTACTGATGATCCTCGGCGCGCCGATAAAGCAGGCGCCGTGCTTGCGCTTGTCGGTGTCGTGAATATTCCCATTATTTATTTTTCGGTTCAATGGTGGAACACCCTGCACCAAGGTGCATCGGTATCACTGACCCGAGCTCCTTCCATGGCCACGATCATGCTGGTCGGAATGCTGCTCATGGCTTTGGCTGCCTGGATGTACACAGTGGCTGTCGCCCTGATGCGCGTGCGCTGCATCATTTTGGAGCGTGAAGGGCATGCCGAATGGGTTGGGCAACTGAACGAGGTGAAACGATGACCTGGAATAGTGTCGCTGAGTTTTTCGCAATGGGCGGCTATGCGCAATACGTATGGGGTTCGGTCGGCGTCAGTGCTATCGCGCTGGCTGTGGAATTGTTCCTGCTTCGACAACGCCGACAAGGCGCTTTGTTGCAATCAAAACATGAATTAACTTTAGAAAGGAAAGGCCTCAATGAAAGCTCGACATAAGAGGATGGCACTCATTGGCGGTGGCTTGGCCGCGCTAGGGATCGCCAGTGCATTGGTGCTTAACGCTTTCCAAGACAATCTGGTGTTTTTCTTTACGCCCACACAAGTCAGTGCTGGAGAGGCGCCCGAGAATCGCACCTTTCGCATTGGTGGCATGGTCCAAACCGCCAGCGTGCAACGCGATGGCCTGACGGTCCGGTTTGTTGTTACAGACTCGGCCAAGACCATACCAGTTCGCTATACCGGGATACTGCCTGACCTGTTTAGCGAAGGTAAGGGTGTGGTGGCCCAAGGCAAGCTGGAGAGCAGTGGTTGGTTTCGTGCCGACGAAGTTCTGGCCAAGCACGATGAAAACTATATGCCACCCGAAGCCCAACATGCCTTGGATCAGGCAGCGATGAGCACCGAATCTGCGAGGCCGGAACAAAAATGATCGCTGAATTTGGCCACTTTTCTCTTATCCTGACGCTGCTCGTCGCGCTTGCTCAAGGCGCTTTGACCCTGCCGGGCGCGGCACGCGGTAACGCAGCATGGATCGCTTTAGCGCGACCCGCCGCAGGTACCCAGTTCTTCTTGACCGTTATTGCTTTCTTAAGTCTGACGTGGGCCTTTATCACCAAGGACTTTTCGGTTGCTTATGTTGCGCAAAACGCCAATTCGCAATTACCCCTGGTTTACCGTATCGCCGCGGTGTGGGGTGGACATGAAGGGTCGCTTCTGCTATGGCTGCTCATGCAAACGGGTTGGGCATATGCCGTCAGTATGTTTTCTCGACAATTGCCCGACGCAATGGTGGCGCGTGTGCTCGGCGTTCTGGGTTTGGTTACAGCCGGCTTCCTGCTCTTTGTCTTGCTCACATCAAACCCTTTTGAGCGTCTTTCGCCCGCTCCGATGGAAGGACTCGATTTGAATCCATTGCTGCAGGACGTCGGGCTGATTTTTCACCCTCCGCTGCTGTACATGGGCTATGTCGGGTTTTCGGTGGTATTTGCCTTCGCAATTGCTGCCCTTCTTGCCGGCCAGTTGGATGCGACCTGGGCGCGGTGGTCCAGGCCTTGGGCTACGGCTGCGTGGCTCTTCCTTACCCTTGGCATAGCGTTGGGTAGCTGGTGGGCCTATTACGAGCTGGGGTGGGGTGGCTGGTGGTTTTGGGATCCGGTGGAAAACTCGTCGTTTGTTCCCTGGCTGGTGGGCACCGCCCTCATTCACTCATTGGCCGTCACCGAAAAGCGCAACAGCTTCAAAAGCTGGACGGTGCTGCTTGCCATTAGTACCTTCTCGCTCTCATTGCTCGGTGCATTTCTCGTTCGCTCGGGCGTGCTGACCTCCGTACATGCCTTTGCCACGGATCCACGTAGAGGCGTATTCATCTTGCTGCTGTTTACGGTGGTAGTGGGAACCTCGTTATTCCTGTATGCGCTGCGAGCGCCTAAAATCGGATTAGGCGGTCGGTTCGATCTCATCTCCCGCGAATCCCTATTGCTTACCAATAACGTCTTGATGGCGGTAGCCGCCGGATCCGTGATCCTGGGCACCTTGTATCCATTATTTATCGATGCGCTGGGGTTGGGCAAGCTGTCTGTGGGGCCCCCCTACTTTAACGCCGTCTTTGTGCCACTTATGGTGCCTGCCTTGTTGCTCATGGCCGTGGGTCCGGTTGCTAACTGGAAGTCGGCCAAACTGCCGGCCATGATGAAACGATTGTATGTGCCAGCAATGTTGGCTGTTGCCACTGGTATTGGCGTGCCGTTTGTCCTAGGAGGCTGGTCGTTAATGGTAGCTTTAGGCGTAGCGCTGGCTACGTGGATCGCTACTGCCGTAATCCTGGGTATCTATGAGCGCATGCGGGCCACCCGTAGCGGTTTACTCGCACAGCCACGCAGTTGGCTTGGTATGCATGTGGCCCATCTCGGAATTGCCGTGTTCGTTGTCGGCGTCACGCTTGTGATGGGCTACGAGACCGAACAAGACGTAAGCATGGCGTCCGGACAAACCGTGAGCGCGGGTGGTTACGAGTTGAAATTCCTCGGCGTCCGAAAAGCTCGGGGGCCGAACTATGTCGCCGAAGTGGGCGACATCGAGATGTCGCGCGAAGGGAAGGTTCTACGCTTGCTCCATCCGGAGAAGCGAACCTATGCATCCTCCGCTATGCCGATGACCGAAGCGGCGATCGATGCCAATGGACTTCGCCATGTGTACGTGGCGTTGGGCGAACCGCTTGCCAACGACGCTTGGAGTATTCGCGTCTATTACAAGCCTTTCGTCGACTGGATCTGGGCGGGCTGCATCTTGATGGCGCTGGGCGGATTGCTGGCTATTAGCGATCGGCGCTACCGCCTGAAGCGAAAGCAGCATAGCGCCTCTACGGCATTGAAAGGAGCGACATCGTGAATCGTTTCTTTTGGCCCTTGGCCGGCTTTATCGTGTTGGTGGGTTTTCTTGCGATAGGGCTTACATTAAAACCGAGCGAACTGCCGTCACCATTGATCAGTAAGCCAGCACCAAGCTTTTCCCTGCCTCACTTAGCGGCGCCCGAAAGGACCTTTACGCCTGAAGCGATGAATGGCCAGGTGTGGTTATTAAACGTATGGGCATCATGGTGCGTTGCATGCCTTGATGAACATCCTGTCATCACGGAACTGGCTAAATCGGGCATCGTGCCCATCGTAGGGCTCAATTACAAGGATGTGCGAAACGAAGCCCTCGCGTGGCTGGCACGGAACGGCGATGCTTATACGCTGTCAGTTTCCGATACGCAGGGACGCGTGGGCATCGACTACGGCGTCTATGGCGTGCCTGAAACATTTGTGATCGATAGGCAAGGCGTTATTCGCTACAAACACATAGGGCCAGTGACGCAAAGTGCTGTGCGCGACACACTCTTGCCGCTGATAAGGGAGTTGCAGCAATGAAATATTGGCGGCTTGCGGTGTTTTGCCTACTCAGTGCAATGCCCTCCTTGGCGACGAGCGCCGATCTTGAGAAACGTATGCTCGGTATCGCAGCCGAATTGCGCTGTCTGGTATGTCAGAACGAATCCATTGCTGCATCACGGGCCGATCTGGCGGTAGATTTACGTCAGCAAATCCGCGAGCAGATCCAGGCCGGTCAGACTGACGACGAGATTCGAACCTATATGGTCGAACGGTACGGTGATTTCGTGCTCTATCGCCCGCCGCTCAAAGCCACCACTCTGCTGCTTTGGTTCGGACCGATGCTGCTCTTTTTCTTTGGCCTCACGATACTAATGGTGTCGCTACGACGACGCAGGGCTCGAATCGTCACCTCGTCGTTGAGCGCTGAAGAGCGCCAACAAGCAGACGCGCTATTGGACCAATCTGCCGACACTGGGAAACCCCGATGAATCTGATCTTTATTGTACTTGCCGCGCTGATGGTTTCAGCAGTCGTGCTGCGCCTTGGGCTCGTGCTATGGCGGGGGCCGCGCACAGACGGGCATCTAGAGCACCACGTTGTTAATGCGTCCGTACTGCGTGACCAATTAGCTGAACTGGACCGTGACCGCAGAAACGGCACCTTATCCGAGCAAGACCACGAAGAAACGGTTCAAGACTTACAACGCCGGGCTCTCGAGGAGGCAAAGCCGCCCACAACGATCGTGAGCCGCCGGCCAAGCAGCAAGTATGCAGCGCTAGGCCTAGCCATCGTACTGCCCCTCGCATCCACGTTGATTTACCTTCGTTTGGGAACTCCTGCGGCAATCAGCCCAGTGCCAATACAAAGCATCCCAAACGTCACGCAGGCGGATGTGCGAGCCATGGTGGATTCGCTCGCCGCCCGCCTGGCGCTCAACCCCGATGATCCTGCAGGCTGGCTGATGTTGGCGCGTTCGTATCGCTATTTTGACAGGTATGAGGACGCCGCTAATGCTTTTGCGAAAGCGGGTAGCGCGATCGAATCAGACCCACTTGCTTTGACTGAATATGCCGAAGCACTTGCACGAAGCAGCCCGAATGGGTTCGCAGGCGAGCCTACCGCGCTACTTGGGCGCGCGCTCGCTCTTAACCCTAAAGAACCCTTTGCATTGACCCTGGCAGGGGCTGCAGCGCTGGAACGCCGTGACTACGATGGGGCCATCGCTTATTGGCAACAGTTGCACGAACTGCTTCCCCCCGACTCAGACGCCGCGCGCGCTGTCAACGACAGTATTGAGCGCGCCCGCGGGCAACGGGATCAAAACACAACTTCCGATAAGGTAGGGGTTGAGCAGCCATCATGAAGAGCTCCTTTAAGATATTCGCCTGGTCCGCGCTAGCCCTTATCGGCGTCATTACCATCGCGACCGCCTTGTATTTTTATCAGCGTGGCAATGCGTCGAAGAATCCCCTCGCAGGCATAGTCAATGTTGCAGTCGATATTGGGGACCAACGCTTTATGCGCTGGCATACGCCGCGCGACCTGCCCGCCATCACCTTTCAGGACGAAGCGGGCAAGGAGATGAGCCTGACGGCCTTCCGTGGAAAGGTCGTGCTGCTTAATATTTGGGCTACCTGGTGCCCACCTTGCCGAGAAGAAATGCCCTCGCTCGATCGGCTGAATGATAAACGGGGCGGCGAGAACTTTGAAGTGGTGGCCTTGTCGATTGATCGTGACACCGCATTGGTCAAGCCGTTCTATGAAGAGTTCGGGATACAGGCTTTGCGCGGCTACTTCGATCCGTCGACACAGATTCCAAATGCGCTTCGCGCCCCAGGCGTTCCAACGACTCTGCTCATTGATCAAGAGGGTCGTGAAATTGGTCGCGCAATGGGGCCTGCCGCTTGGGATAGTGCCCAAGTAGAAGCCTTGATCGATGCCGCATTGGCACGCTCGCCGGGTAAAGGCTCATGACAATGGGAACCTTCAATGCTAAGAAACGAACGTTTGAGGCTATGCGATGCTTGAGCTGACCACCATTGGATTGCTGACAGCGTTTGTTGCCGGCATCGCATCGTTCTTGTCGCCGTGTGTTTTACCGCTCGTACCAGGCTATCTCTCTTTTGTTGCCGGTGGCGCGATTGCGCCAATGGCATCCCCAGTGGAGGTGCGCCTTAGGCGATGGAGGACCCTTGGCTTAAGCGCATGCTTTGTCCTGGGATTTTCGCTGGTGTTTCTAATTCTAGGCGCCAGCATTACGGCAATCGGACGCCTGTTCTTAAGCTATCGCTACGAGCTCAATATTGCGGCTGGCGTCATCATTGCGCTTGCGGGTCTCATGATTATGGGCGTCGTTCGTACGCCGCTATGGGCTCAACGCTACTATCGCTTCGAGTCCAGCGTGAAGGGTGGTAACCCTTGGTCGGCAACATTGCTTGGCGTGGCCTTTGGTTTTGGTTGGACGCCATGCATTGGACCGGTGCTTGGCAGCATCCTTGTGCTGAGCGCCACCTCCGAGAGTGTTGGGCATGGAACAGTGCTATTAGGAGTTTATGCACTAGGACTAGGCGTACCGTTTCTTCTTTCCGCATTCTTCATGACGCCTTTTATGCACCGTCTGAGCGCTTTGCGCCGGACGGGTCGTTACCTGCAGCTCGTAACCGGTGCGATCCTCGTCTTGATGGGTATCGCCGTAGCGAGCGGGCAATTAGTGCGTTTTGCGATTTGGTTGCTAAGGACCTTCCCCGCCCTTGGCAGTATAGGCTAATGGAGTCAGGCCATGTGATCCAAGCCGATGCCGGCGCTATATGGTCGCGAGCGCCATGGCGCTCGCCTCGTCCATTATGAGGTCGGCCTATTTTTTTGGAGTCGTCCATTGAGGACTGAAGTTTTATGACTATCGCAACGCATCTTTCTGAACCACGTTGGTATCGCCTCTTTGCTGCATGGATTATTGCACTTGTCGCAACGCTGGGGGCCTTATTTCTCAGTGAAATCATGGGCCTGGACCCTTGCGAGCTTTGTTGGTATCAGCGCATTTTCATGTTTCCGCTCGTTTTCGTTCTAGCAGTTGGCCTGGCCACTTCGGACACACAAGTCTTCAAGTATGCATTGCCGCTCGTTGCCGCTGGATGGCTTGTCGCCGCGTACCACAACCTTCTGTATGTCGGTGTTATTCCGGAAGCGCTTCAGCCCTGTGGCGCAGGCCCTTCCTGTGCGAAAGCCGATCTGAACCTGTTTGGTTTTATTTCGATTCCCCTTCTGTCGTTAGTCGCATTCACCACGCTCGCTGTTCTTCTTATAGTTAAAAAAGGTCCTCAAAAGTGAAAAAACGAACTCTTCTTGTCTTTACCAGCATTGTCGCGGTCATGGCTTTTGCCGTGAGCGCTTTCGTATATGAACAGAGCCAGCTTCGCAAGAATAAGACGGCAGACACCCCAGTGAGCGAGCTCGTTCGAATGCATTCGCCTGTTTTCGGCGCGGCGAGCGCCAAGGTCACGATTGTCGAGTTTTTTGATCCATCCTGCGAAACGTGTCGAGCATTCTATCCCGGCGTCAAAGAGCTCGTTAACGCTCATGATGGAAAAGTCAAACTCGTCATTCGCTATGCCCCTTTTCACGAGGGCTCCGAAGACATGATTAAGATTCTTGAGGCGTCCAGAATGCAAGATAAGTATTGGCCGACTTTGGAAACGGTCCTACGCATGCAGCCCCAATGGGCCTCGCATGACAATCCACAGCCAGATCTAATTTGGGACTATCTCAAAGAAAACGGTTTGGACATTGAAAAGGCACGTAAAGACGCAAATAAGGAAACCGTTGCGGCGGTTATTGAACAAGACAAGACAGATCTTCGCGCCTTGAATATAAAGCAAACGCCCACCTTTTTCGTCAATGGCCAGCCTTTGCCCAAATTTGGCTATGAGCAGCTTAAGGCGCTAGTTGAGCAAGAGGTCAAGGCGGCCTATCCCTAAGGCCAAACTTTCCATTCAACACACTCGAATGAAACTACGCTCGCGCTGTGAACCGATTTTCGAATTCGCGCTTAAGAGCGTGGTCCGCTTACCGTCGATGCTTCAGAGCGACGCGCATCGCGTGCTTGCCCGAGAATTTCCCAACCACCCTTGAACGCAATAGCGACGACCACCAGCCCTATTAACAGGTCGGGAAGAGATGACTGAAACAGTATCACTGCCACACCCGAAGCAGCAATCCCCAAATTGACATACATGTCATTCGTCGTGAAGATCCATGATGCCCGCAGATGCACATCTTCATTCTGATAAGACCGCAGCAGACGCAGGCAGAACAGATTGGTCGCCGCATTCGCCAGCGCCACGATAATCATCGCCAGACCAATCGGCTCGCCGGCGGCGAAGAATCGTCGCAACACCTCAATCAACAACCCCACGGCAAGCAAGATCAAAAACGTACCCGACAATCGCGCGACACGGGCTTTAGCGATCACGGTATGTCCAACCGCATAGATACTTAGGCCATACACGATGCCGTCGGCGAAATTGTCTAATGCGGCTCCCATCAAACTAGTGGAGTCCGCCAGGGCGCCGACTACGCCAACGACAATGGCTTGCGCCAAATTAATGAAAAGCACCTTGATCAGCGTGCGCCGTTGGGCGACGTCGCTCGGGTCCAAATCAGAGTTGTCCTCGCTACTTTCGCGTTCGTTGGACATATCAAGGTCATCCCTACATTGCTGACTGCGAGCCACCATTAGATGCTGCGCGCATACGAGAGAAAGCACTTCTCCCGTCTTCCAAGGCTAGAGGTGGGACATCAAGCAAGGGGCATGCCTATGCCGTCCGCTCTTCGCCCGAGAGTCTCCCCCCACAATCCGACCTCAGGCGTACACCTCCTTTACGAGGGCGCCTCCTTGGCAGCTGCTTCGCTTAAACGAAATGCGAAGCGGCCCATGATCCGGGCATCTCAACTGTCGGGCCAGCGCTGGATTTATCGCCAGGATAGGCACTACCTCGAGAGAGCGTTGGCAGGCTTAACTTCGCACAGCGCCTTCGCTGTTTCCCCTGATTGAAACTCAAAATCGGCTTCGACTTCGGTACCAACAGTAAGCGCTTGAGTAGGCTTTTCAAGCATCGCATGATAGCTGCCCGGCTTAAATTGCAGTTCGCCACCAGCAGGGATCGAAACAGCGTCAGCCACGGCCATCCTGATTTTCCCGTCCTGATCGATCGTTTGATGTAAGGACACCTGGTCGAAAGCGGCAATAGACATGGAGGCGAGCTTTGCTTCGCTATTGCCAGCGTTCTTTATCACAAAGTAGCCCGCAGAAGGAGTCGGCCTTGGCAACGAGCGAATCCAGCAATCCGAAACCGTCAATGTTGTAGACAGTTCGGCGCCACCATCGGCGTCTTTGCTGACGTGTTGTGCGGTTTGCGCATGAGCTGCTACGGCTACGTGTGTATCGTGTGGGCCTGCAGCATAGACAATGGAACCCGTACACAGGACAATAGCGCCAACAATCACTCTTTTCATATGGTTACCTCTGAAAAACGAAAACTTTCATAAACGCTCGGATGTCATTCCTGTCCGGGCGGGATCAATATGAACCAAAACATCAGCTTCATGTTTGTTCACAGCACGCTTGCCGGTTGCATGCGCGGCTGATGGTGCTTTGTCGCCGCCGCTCCCTTGAAACGCAGCAGACGTAACGCATTAAGCGTGACAATTGCCGTCGCGCCCGTATCGGCCATGACGGCAACCCACAAACCGGTGACGCCCAGCACAGTGGTAATCAAGAATACGGCCTTCAAACCGAGCGCAAAAATCACGTTCTGATGAATGTTTGCCATCGTTGCACGTGAAAGCGCGACTAGGTGGGCTACATCCGTAACGCGGCTTTTAAGCAGAGCCGCGTCGGCCGTTTCGATTGCCACATCGGTGCCACCGCCCATCGCGATGCCCACATCGGCCGTTGCCAGCGCCGGCGCATCGTTGATGCCATCACCCACCATGGCCACCTTGGCGCTGCGCTTCATTTCATCGATCAGGCGCAGCTTATCCTGGGGCAGAAGTTCAGCTTCCCATTCCATGCCCAAGTGGCCGGCGATGGCTTGGGCGGTGAGGCGGTTATCGCCCGTGAGCATGACTGAGCGCACGCCCATCGCTTTGAGTTCGGCTACACCCTCTTGTGCGTCCTGCCTTGGCTCGTCGCGTAGCGCCACCAGCCCAAGCGCTTCACGGGTCTGTTCGTCCAGCAAAACGGAAACGGTTTTTCCGTCATGTTGCAGCGCTTCGATGCGTGCGCGTTGTCCTTGTGTAAGGGCCGCTGCTTGGGCAGCGTAAATCGGCGAGCCAATGGCCAATTTGCGGCCAGCTACGCTTGCATGTACGGCTTTACCCGCGGTGGCGTATGCATGCGAGGCAGCGGGGATAAGGCTGTTAGCGGCCTCGGCATGGCTCACAATGGCTTTCGCTAGCGGGTGATTCGAGCCGGATTCTACGCTTGCGGCGAGCGCCAAAATCTCGTCCTCGCGCCCTGATGTGAAGGCAACCACGTCAGTGACGCGCGGCTTGCCTTCGGTCAGGGTGCCTGTCTTGTCAAACGCGATCGTACTTACCCGACCAATGGTTTCCAAGGCATTGCCGCCCTTGATGAGTAGCCCGCGGCGCGTCCCGACAGCCAAGCCCGAAGCGATAGCCGCCGGCGTAGACAGCACGAGTGCGCAGGGGCAGGCAATAAGCAACAGCGCCAGGCCACGATAAAGCCAGGTTCCCCAGTCCCCGCCCATTGCCAGTGGTGGAACGACCACAATCAGCGCGGCAATAGCCATCACGGCCGGCGTGTAGTAACGACTGAACCGCTCAATGAAACGGGCGGTGGGTGCCTTAGAGGCCTGTGCCTGTTCAACCAGATGGATAATGCGCGAAATCGTGTTGTCGGCGGCAGCCTTTTCCACGCGAATCTGGAGCACCCCATCGACGTTGATCGAGCCCCCAAATACATTGTCGCCTGCCGCCTTCGCAAGAGGTATGGACTCGCCTGTGATGGGCGACTCGTCAAGGCTGGACGCGCCTTGGATAATCACGCCATCGGCGGACACCCGGTCCCCGGGGCGCACGAGCACATGGTCGTTCACGTCCAACGAGGCTGCAGGGACCTCGCGTTGCCCCCCTTGTGGATCGATTAAAACCGCCGTTTTCGGAACCAGTGACGCCAAGGCCTTAATGCCGGCACGGGCGCGACCGGCTGCCACGCTCTCCAGCAACTCACCGACCGAGAACAAGAATACGACAGCCGCCGCTTCTTCGGCTTCACCGATGAAGAGGGCGCCAAGCGCGGCCACGGACATGAGTGTCTCGATCGAAAAGGGCGAGCCAGACTTGGCCAGCGCAAGCGCTTTGCGTGCAAAGGGAAAGACGCCGACAACCACGGCTGCACCAAACACCCAGGTCCCGTAATTCGGGAAAAACAGCGCGATAGCGTAGGCGGTGGCCATCAGAATGCCAAGGCCCACGACCTGCTTGCCCTTTCTAGTTTGCCACCAACGCAGCTGGGGTGCGGCGGCTTGATCGTCCGTGCCGATGCCTGGCGTAGCGCTTTGGTCGGTACTGGCAGATACGCCAAAGCCCAAGCTCTTAATGGTTTTTTTGATGTCACCAAGCTGGGTGGGCGATTCGGGCGCCAGCGTCAGTTCGAGCCTCTCTGTGGCGAAGTTCAGCCGGATATCAGAAACGCCGGGCATGCGTGCCAGCGCCGTTTCAATCTTGCCGACGCAACTTGCGCAGTCCATGCCCTGTACCTGCATGGAGAGGCCCGGAGGCATTTCTTGTGCGGGGATGGGAGCCACGCTTTTGGCGATCGGAGCATCGCTGCCACGCGGTGGGTAACCCGCCTGACACAAGGCCGATTCAAGCTGTGCCCTTGTCGCTGACGAGGTGACTTGGACGTTGCGCGTTGGCGGCTCGGTGATGACTTCAGCGCTCGGGTCGACTGACTGAATGGCTTTGACGACATTGCCGGCGCAACCGCCGCATGTCATATCTTCAATATGAAACCGCATAAGAATTTCTCCTTTGAATGCAGGTATTAGAAAGCCTCTAGTGGCTTCAGAGTCAAGCGCTTTGATTTCACCCCGCAACAGGTCAGATCTTGATTTCTTGACTGCTAAAGTCTATAGTAACTTTAGTGTTTCAAACAAAGGAGACCATCATGCCAATTAGAATCGGCGAGCTTGCCAAACGTACGGAGTCAACGGTGGAAACCATTCGGTATTACGAAAAGGAGGGTCTGCTGCCGGAGCCTTCTCGCAGCGATGGCAATTATCGTCTGTATGACGAGCAGCATATTGAACGCCTGCAATTTATCCGGCACTGCCGTACGCTCGACATGGCGTTGGACGAAGTACGAACCTTGCTTCAGTACCGTGATACGCCTACGGAGGATTGCGCCGACGTGAATGACTTGCTTGATGAGCATATCCGCGCGGTGGAAGTGCGCGTCGACGAGTTAATGCAATTAAAAGAGCATCTGGTGTTATTGCGCCAAAAATGTGCGATCACTGCGCCTACCAATTCATGCGGGATTTTGCGCGCCCTTTCCGATCAATCTTGCCACGTTTAGAGGTGCAGGTCGATGATACAACTCGCAATTGGAATCGACTTTCAGTAACACAATAGTCAGGATGCCGCATTTCATCGTAGTGGCATTCGGACCGCTCGGTAAAAACAACCCGTAACCAAATTGCCGTCGAGCTTTCCCACACCCAGCACACTCAACGGCATGCCAGGCGTAGCTTAGTTCTGCCGTTGCGAAGTAACTTCCTTCTGTGGGGGTAATCTGCATTGGGCATGCGCTCACGCCAGTTCGGCTGCCCTTGCAGGGATTCATCATGGCACGCCGCGCAATTGTTTGCATAAATCACCCTACCCTGCATCACAAGGGTCTGATCTGCAGGATCGATGAATGCCTGACCAGATGGCCGCAGCGTGCTGTAGAGAATGACGGCGACACCTACTATGGCAACGCCGATCAGCCCAAAGGTTCACTTTTTCTGCGACATGTGTTTACTCAACTGGCCTTTATCTTGTCGGCCATCTTGGCCTCCAGTTATTGTTCCTCGCGTTCCCGCGCGGCGGCACGCCGATGGCTCAACTCGTACAGTATGGGTAGCACCAGCAAGGTCAGCAGAGTCGACGATATGATGCCGCCTATAACCACTGTGGCCAATGGCCGCTGTACTTCAGCGCCAGTCCCGGTATTCAGAGCCATAGGCACAAAGCCTAAAGAGGCCACTAAAGCGGTCATCAATACGGGCCTCAGCCGAGTCATCGCGCCTTCAAGAATGGCCGCGTTTAGCGATAACCCGCCCTCCCGCAAGCTTCGGATGAAGGACAGCATCACCAAGCCGTTCAGCACCGCCACCCCGGACAGGGCGATGAAGCCCACCGCTGCTGAAATAGACAACGGAATACCTCGCAGCCAAAGCGCCACGATGCCGCCGGTCAATGCAAAAGGAATGCCGGTAAATACCAGCAAGCCGTCCTTGATGTTGTTGAACATCATGAAAAGTAGGATGAACACAAGCAACAAGGCCACCGGCACCACGATTTGCAGCCGTGATGTGGCCGATTGAAGCTGCTCGAACGTTCCGCCCCATTCCACCCAGTACCCAGCGGGCACCTGCACCTCACCCTGCATTCGTTCTTGCGCCTGAGCGACGAATGAGCCTATGTCGCGGCCCAGCACGTTAGACGTAACGACCACCCGACGCTTACCGTTCTCACGACTGAACTGATTCGGGCCGACGGTCGTCTCCAACGTGGCGATCGAGCCTAGCGGAATCTGGTTGACCACCTCGCCATCACGGCCTGGCAGCGCAATAGGCAGTTGTTTGATGGCGTCTATGTCGCCCCGTAGTGTTTCGGGCAGCCGCACTACGATCGAAAAGCGCCGGTCTCCTTGAAACAGCGTTCCCGCGTCGCGCCCGCCGACGGCTACCGCCACGGCATCCTGGACCTCCTGCATCGATAGACCAAAACGTGCCGCCTGAGCGCGGTCAATAGCAATGGTGAGTACCGGCAGCCCCGTCGTCTGCTCAACGTTGACAGCCGATGCGCCGGGCACTTGCCCCAGTACCTGCGCGATTTGCGCAGCCGTTGAGTTCAGCACCTCCATGTCGTCACCAAAGACCTTGATTGCTATGTCTGATCGCACACCCGAAATCAGCTCGTTGAATCGCAGCTCAATCGGTTGGGAGAATTCGTAGTTGCTGCCGGGCAGTTGCGCCGCAGACTCTTGCACTTGACGTATCAGCTCGTCTCGGGACAAATTTGGATCGGGCCATTGGTCCTTCGGTTTAAGCATGACGTAAGCATCCGAGATATTGGGCGGCATTGCATCGGAAGCCACTTCAGCGGTGCCAGTACGGGCGAAAATGCGCTCAATTTGCGGAAACTCCTTGATCAACTTGCGTTCCAGCTGCTGCTGCATCTCTACGGACTGGGTCAGACTGGTGGCTGGCACCCTCAACGCTTGAATGGCGAAGTCGCCCTCGTTCAAGCTTGGAATAAATTCGCTTCCCATGCGTGCACCGATGAGGCCTGAGAGGATGATGGCAACAATTGCAACGGTCAGGACGACCGCTTTGTTGGCCAAGGCGGTATCCAGAGCGGGACGATAGGCCCTTTTTGCGGCACGAATGAAGATACTTTCTTTTTCTGTAACGCGCTTACCGATGAACAGTGCAACGGCAGCCGGCACGAACGTGACCGAAAGAATCATCGCTCCCAGTAGCGCCGTCACCACGGTAAAGGCCATCGGGGTGAACATCTTGCCTTCAACGCCCGTCAGGGCGAAGACGGGTAGATAGACAATCATGATGATGAGTTGTCCGAATATCAATGGACGGCGTACCTCTTTCGAAGCAGCAAATACCTCATGGAGTCGTTCCGAAAGCGTCAAAGATCGTCCGTGGTGAGCTTGTGCATGCGTCAGGCGCCTTATGCAGTTCTCCACAATCACCACGGCCCCATCGATGATGATGCCGAAATCAAGCGCGCCCAAGCTCATCAGGTTCGCGCTGACCTTGCCTGTCACCATGCCCGTAAAAGTAAATAACATCGCCAACGGAATGACCAAGGCTGTCAACACAGCCGCGCGGATGTTTCCTAGAAACAGGAAAAGCACCACGATGACAAGAATCGCGCCTTCAAGCAGGTTTTTCTGTACTGTGGCAATCGCTTTGTCTACAAGCACGGTGCGGTCGTAGACCGTTATTGCTTTGATGCCCTTGGGCAAACTGCGGTTCACTTCCTGCATTTTTTTGTCGACTGCATGTGAAACCGCTCGACTATTTTCACCCATCAGCATGAATGCCGTACCCAGCACGACTTCGCGACCGTTTTCGGTAGCCGCGCCGGTGCGCAGCTCTTTGCCTACACCCACCGTGGCGACATCCTGGATGCGAATCGGGGAGCCGTCCACGTTGGCGATGAAAATCTGGCCGATTTGCTCCACGGACTGCACCTGGCCGGGCACCCGAACGAGCGATTGTTCGCCACGCCGCTCGATATAGCCGGCCCCAAAATTGCTGTTATTCCGATCGACGGCGTCCAGCAGGTTTTGCAAGGTAAACCCGTAAGAACGCAGCTTGACCGGGTCGGGCGCGATCAAGTATTCCTTGGCGTATCCGCCAATGGTGTTGATTTCGGTGACGCCTGGCACATTACGCAACTGAGGCTTAATGATCCAGTCCTGGATTTCGCGCAAGTCTGTTGGCGTATAAGGCGTGCCGTCTGGTTTCAGCGCCCCTTCATCCGCCTCTACAGTCCAGAAATAGATTTCGCCTAACCCCGACGAAATAGGTCCGAGCGTCGGTGCAATGCCATCGGGAAGCTGGTCCTTGACTCCCTGCAACCGTTCGCTCACCAACTGGCGCGCGAAATAGATGTCCGTACCTTCCTCGAAGATTACGGTGATCTGAGACAGCCCATAGCGAGACAGAGAACGGGTCTGCTCCAACTTCGGGATTCCCGCCATGACCGTTTCAAGGGGATAGGTGATGCGCTGCTCCACTTCTAGCGGCGAATACCCGGGTGCGGGCGTATTGATCTGTACTTGTACGTTGGTGATATCGGGCACAGCGTCGATGGGGAGGCGCTGGTAGTTATAGATACCCAGGGCGGCCATTCCAAGTACGGCCAGGATAATCAGCCAGCGTTGCTCGATTGAAAAGCGGATGATGCGTTCAAACACGGCGTCTCCCCTGCTCAGTGGCTGTGCGAGGCGCTAGCCTTGCCCAACTCGGATTTGATGACAAAGCTGTTTTTCACGGCGTAGGGCGTCCCCGCTTCCAACCCTTCGACAATTTCCACCGCGTTGGCATCGCGGCGGCCGGTCGTCACAGCTTGTGCAACAAACTCGTTATCGTGGCGCACAAATACCACTGACTCTTCCTCCAGGGTGTGGATCGCCTCAGGCTCTATCGCGACAGGCACTTGTGCCTCACCTGAGAGCACTTGGACATTTACGAACAAGCCGGGCCTCCACGCCCCATTGGGATTGGGCAAACTGATCCGAGCCGTAGCAGCTCGGCTTTGCTGGCCCAACAGCGACCCGACATACGAAACGGTGCCTTGAGCCTGTGAGTCAAAGGCGGTAGCCTGTACGATTGCTTTGCTGCCAACACGCACGGCGCCCAGTGCTTCAGCCGGCACAATCATGTCAGCCCATACCGTCGACAAATCTGAAATCTTGAAGATCGGTGCATCAGCACTGACCGTCTCCCCAAGGGCGATGTCTTTTTCTACGATCATTCCACCGAAAGGTGCTCGCACTTCGAGGCGGTTGAAGCTTCCAGGTTCACCGGCATCAGTCCCCAGCGCCTGGAGCTGCTCAAGGGCGTCGTCCACAACAATCTGCGCTTCTTGCAGTTGCTGGCGAGCTTGCAGATAGTCCTGCTGGGCCGATATCTTCTCCTTCCATAACAGCCGTTCGCGCTCATAGGTGGTTCGCGCCAGCGTCAGGCGCTTTTGCGCGGCGCTCAACGTGCTGCGTCGCTCGGACAGCTCCGGGCTGGCTATCTCGGCCAGTACATCGCCTTCTTTGACCTCTTGCCCGAGGTTGGCTTTAACCGCCTGTATGACGCCGGCAAGGCGCGGAACGAGCTGCGCAGTGCGATCGGCGTTAAAGACGATTTCGCCCGGCAACTGGATGGTGCTTTGAATGGACGCCGGCCCAGCAGTCGCCAAGGTGATTCCGGCCGCCTCAATCTGTCCCTGCGTAAAGGTCACCTCGCGCCCATGCTGTTCTTCATCGGCATGCGTCTCGCCGCCCTCATCCGCATGTTCAGTTTCCTTGCTGTCGTGCTGCTTTTCTGTGTCTTCCGACGCATGCGCATGTTCCTCATGCTCGGACCCGCCCTCCTGCGTGTTGGTCCCGGCCAACAACAAGGTACTAAGTAAAACGCCAATGAGGACAATCAGGGCAATTAAGAAGGTCTGCCGACTGCGGTTGCCCAAACCTGGCTTATTTTGTGTGCTTTTCATAGTCAATCTGATCCCAGAATACGGTCTATTTGCGCGAGGGCTTGATATGCATCCGATAGTGCTGAAAGGTGGCGAACGCGCGCTTGAAACAACGTTCGCTGCGCATCCAACACTTCGGTAAACCCGAACTTGCCAGCTTCAAAACCTTTCTTGGCGCGTTCAAACGCCGTTTCGGCCTTAGGCAAAATGTCGGATGCAAGCCTGGCCGAGGTACTTTTGGCCATGTCGAACTGGCTGGCGCTTTGTTGTAACTGCGTCTGCAAACGAATCTTTAAAGCCCGGTAATCGTCTCGGCTCTTGTATGCCAGCATCGATGCTTCATAGACGTTGCCTTGATTTCGGTCGAAAAAGGGCAAGGGAATCGATACGCCCACCATCATCTGATTTCGATCTAGTTCGTTATTACGAATGACGCCGGCGCTTACCGTCAGATCCGGATATCGCTTGCTGCGTTCCACGTTGATCTGAGCTCGAGCTCGGTCCTGCTCAAGCCGTGCGGCCTGCATATAAGGAGAACGCTCCAATGCAGCGGCCAAGTCGTCTAACCCGGGGCGTGCCGGCAGGACAGCGATCTCCCCTTCCGCGTGAGTAAATTGCGGTGACGGATTGCCCCACAATGCCGAAAGGCTGCGCCTGGCCAGTTCCAAGGAGCTGGCCGCCCGAGACTTCTCCAACTCGGCGTTTGCCAGTTCTACCTGCGCTCGATCAGCCTCAAGCGGCGGAACTTTTCCCGCCTCCACGCGCCGATCTGCGATGCGGTATGCATCGCCAGCGATCTGAACCATTTTAGTTGACAGCGCTACTTGCTCTTGCGCGATCAAGACATCGAAAAATGCGGCCACCGTTTGTGATCGCACATCGGCTCGAGCCTGCAGCAGCTCCTGGCTCGCAATATCGCGGGTAAGCTCGGCCGAGGCAATGCGCGCATCGCGCTTGCCCCCAAGCTCGATAGGTAGACTGAGTTTGGTCGTTGTCGTACGCGAGGCCTTGCGGGATGTGTCCTCTACTTCGATGTCCAGTATCGGGTTTGGCCTGACGCCGGCCTGCAAGACGACGCCTTGCGACGAATCGGCCGCGTAACGGGCCGACGAAAGGGTGTAATTGGCATCCAGGGCCAGTGTCAAAGCCTGATTGAGTGTCAGCGACGTGGCTGGCTCAGTGGGCGGGGCAGTGGGCGCGGCGGAATATGAAGGCAGCGGCTGGGCCGAGGCGGCGCTCCAAAGGATCGCGGCGGCCGCAAATAGAACTAATGCACTGCGCATGGAATTGCTCCAAGATAGTCTTTAGAGATACTTGACTCTTGAGCAGCGCCGGGGGGTGCGGTCATAGTCGCCCAGGGGCGAACGCGACGGGAGCGATTCTGTTAAATCAGACGAAAGTGGTACCCGTCCTGCCGTTCCCAGCTACTGCAAGGATAGACGTCACGACGCGGTGAGTGCTGCGTCGCGCCGTTTCAGGCTGACGCGTTCCATTTAGGCCGCTCTGGCCGTTCGATGAAGATCTGTAACGCAAGCCGCGACTCTTGGACTCGAGGGGCTGCGTCAGATGAGAAGGAGATGCCTTGATGAGGGCCGGTTTCGACAATACCGAGAGCATGCAAACCACAAAAACGGTCTTCGTGATGAGCACTCGGTGTGGTGGAACTGTCTTGGTCGCCATCCTTTGCTTGAACCATTTGAGCTTCGGAGCAAGTAGGAGAACAGCTATCATGCTCTTGTGTCGCGTACACACTGACCACTCCCCAGGAAGCCTGGAGGGGCAGAAGCACCAGCAGAAAGATGAATATAAACTTTTTCATTCAAGCTGGATTATATCAAATTTAGCTGGTAATTCTCATGGCCGTAGGCCCATCCCGCATTCTGACGCTGATGCTGATGCTGATGCCCTCAGGCTATAGGTGGTTGAGAGTTTATTTAACTAAATACAAATCGATGCCAGTGTCGTTTAGCTGCCCGTCGTTTCGATTTCCTGCTCCATGGCGCGCTCGGCCAAGCGGGCGACCTCGGCGGCCACACCTTTGCGCTCACTGTAGCGGTCTGTCAAGTAATCGCTGCGATCCCGGACCAGCAAGGTGAATTTGACAAGTTCTTCCATCACGTCGACGACACGGTCGTAGTAGGCCGAAGGTTTCATCCGTCCGTCCTCGTCGAACTCCTGGTAGGCCTTCGCCACCGATGACTGGTTAGGGATGGTCACCATGCGCATCCAACGGCCAAGTACGCGCAGCGCGTTGACCGCGTTAAAGGATTGGGAGCCGCCGCTGACCTGCATGACAGCGAGGGTACGGCCTTGCGTCGGTCGCATGCTTCCCACCTCCAGAGGCAGCCAATCGATTTGGCTCTTGAACACCCCTGTTAAGGTGCCATGTCGTTCGGGGCTACACCACACCTGCCCTTCGGACCAATTCGATAGTTCCCGCAACTCAATGACTTTAGGATGATCGGCAGGAACGCTATCGGGCAGCGGAAGACCCTGTGGATTAAAAATTCTTGTTTCTGCGCCCAAGCGCGTCAGGATGCGCGCCGCTTCTTCGGTAAGGAGGCGGCTGTATGAGCGCTCACGTAGCGAACCGTACAGTAGAAGAATACGAGGCGGATGCGTTGCCCCAACCGACAAGGAAAGTTTGTCATGAGTGGGTGTGTCCAATAGGGTCTCGTCGACTATTGGCAAGGTCAAATCGGCGGGTGAAGAATAGCTGGTCATCGATGGTCTCAAACTAACAGAAAAAAAACGGCTGAGCGGCGTTGGAAGGTGGAGTATCGCTAACGCACGCGTTGACCGCGCTCATCGATAACAACATCCCCGTCTTCTTTGGTAAAGGGTCCCTGCTGGGTTTGCGGAAGAATATCGAGAACCATCTCCGAAGGCCGGCACAGGCGTACCCCTAATGGTGTAACAACGAAAGGTCGGTTCATCAAAATGGGATGCTCTTGCATCGCCTCGAGCAACTGGGCATCCGTAAGTGCCGTGTTATCCAGGCCCAGTTCCATAAATGGAGTGCCTTTTTCACGTATCGCCTGGCGCACCGTTAACCCGGCACGTTGAATTAGATCGGCGAGCGCCTCACGGGATGGCGGCGTTTTCAAGTATTCAATTACGGTGGGCTCTATACCGGCATTGCGGATCAAGCCCAGCGTGTTGCGTGAGGTGCCGCAGTCAGGATTGTGGTAGATCGTAATATCGCTCATAGTGGTTCCATCATTTTAATGTTTCGAGTATTATTGATCAATGGAAACGAAAAGTATAGTCCGCGCACTGGCCGCCATCGCCCACGAGTCCCGCCTGGAAGCCTATCGCTACTTGGTGCAAGCCGGCCCAGCCGGCCTGCCGGCCGGGCAGCTGTCAGAATTGGTAGGGATTGCGCCCTCCTCGCTTTCTTTCCACCTAAAAGAACTGGTGAACGCGGGGCTGTTGTCGTCGCGACAAGAAGGACGTTTTGTATTTTATTCAGCCGAATACGACGCCATGAATTCTCTTCTGACCTATCTCACCGAAAACTGCTGTGGCGGAAACCCGTGCTCGCCCGTAAGTCTCGAGGCCTGTGCTGTGACCCAGAAAACCCGCGCTTGACCGCTCTCATGTACTGGCCATTGGGCCAGTAACACACAATTGAGGAATTTTTGCACCATGTCGGATAAAGTCTATAACACCCTGTTTCTTTGTACAGGAAATTCGGCGCGCAGCATCATGGCCGAAGTGCTACTCAATTCTTTCGGCCATGATCGTTTTGCGCCGGAAGCCGCCCCGGCCCGCACGTGAATCCGATTGCTCTCGAAATTCTTCAAGCAACGCGTCTGTCGGTCGATGGCTTGCGCAGCAAAAGCTGGGATGAGTTCGCCCGTCCAGGAGCCCCGCAAATGGACTTTGTGATCACCCTCTGCGATAGCGCAGCGGGTGAAGAATGTCCATTGTGGCCTGGCCAACCGATTACGGCGCACTGGGGCTTTGAAGATCCATCGGCCAGTACGGGAACCGCTGAAGAACAGCGAGGGAAGTTTGATAAGGTTTTTCGCCAGATCGCAACCCGCATCAAGATTTTCAATAGCCTGCCATTAGCCACGCTGGACAAAGCGGCAATCAAACGCGAGCTCGACACACTGGGCGATCGAGCAACACAAGCGAGCACCACAGCTTCTTAACCAATATGCGTTCGGACCGGTTCGCCGCGAGCCCTCTTGCAGGTCCGAAGCTCTGCCCACGAACTTCCCTCCCATCCCTTGTGTACCGAATATATGAACGTCCTTTTCTTATGCACGGGCAATTCGTGCCGCTCTATCCTGGCTGAAGCCACTTTCAATCACCTTGCTCCTACCGGTTGGAGCGCCATGAGCGCCGGCAGCCATCCTACCGGCCATGTGCATCCCCGGTCGTTGACGCTGCTCGCGCGCGAAGGCATTTCAACAGACAGCTTTTTCAGCAAATCCTGGGATAACCTACCGCATACCCCGGATATCGTCGTCACGGTTTGCGCGAGCGCCGCTGGCGAAACGTGCCCCGCATACTTGGGCCGGGTTACCCGAACTCATTGGGGTGTTGAGGATCCGGCTCACGCCACCGGTACAGACAACGAAATTGACGCGGCGTTCGATGCTGCATACCGCATTTTGCGAACGCGCATTGAAGCATTCTTGGCGTTGCCGCTCGCTGATTTGAAGAATGACCCGACCCGTCTGAAGACTGAACTGGATCGCATTGGCGATCTTTTTCCTTGATGCATCGTTGCGAGCGTTTGCGAACCGACGCTTTTGCCCTCAATGCCCTGCCTAGGGCGCCTTCCCTTTTGTCGTAAAGAGATTTCACGTGCTTGCTGCGTTATTGATTTTTATTGTCACCATCGTCCTAGTCATTTGGCAGCCGCGCGGCTTGAACATTGGCTGGAGCGCTATGATCGGCGCAGCCCTTGCACTGGCTTTCGGCGTAGTGAGCTTCAGCGACATACCCGTGGTCTGGCAGATCGTCTGGAACGCTACCGCTACGTTCGTGGCTATTATTATTATCAGCCTGCTCTTGGATGAAGCGGGCTTTTTTGAATGGACAGCACTGCATGTCGCCAGGTGGGGCGGTGGGCATGGCCGGCGATTATTCGCACTGATCGTGTTACTGGGGGCTGCGGTATCTGCGTTCTTCGCCAATGACGGTGCCGCCTTGATTTTGACACCCATCGTCATGGCCATGCTGTTGGCGTTAGGGTTCAGCCCTGCAGCCACACTGGCTTTTGTCATGGCGGCAGGCTTTATTGCCGACACGGCCAGTCTGCCACTCATCGTGTCCAACCTGGTCAATATTGTTTCCGCTGATTTTTTCGATATTGGTTTTGCACGATATGCCGCGGTCATGGTGCCCGTCAACTTTGTTTCCGTTGCAGCCACCTTGCTGGTTCTGTTTTTGTATTTTCACCGCAGTATTCCGGCTCGCTACGACGATAGCCAACTCAAAGAACCGAAAACGGCGATTCGCGATCTGGCGACGTTTCGCGCCGGCTGGGTCGTACTAGGATTGTTGTTGATCAGTTTTTTTACCCTTGAAGGATTTGGCGTGCCGGTCAGTGCTATCGCCGCTTTGGGTGCAATCACGCTGCTTATCGTCGCGGGACGCGGGCACAAAATCAGCACACGCAAAGTCGTGCGCGAAGCGCCTTGGCCTATCGTAATATTCTCTCTGGGCATGTATTTGGTGGTCTATGGGCTGCGCAATGCGGGGCTCACAGAAATGATCGCTGATCTGCTCAACTATCTGGCCAGCCACGGTTTATGGGCTGCCACCCTGGGTACCGGTGTGCTCACCGCCCTGCTCTCGTCCATTATGAATAACATGCCTACCGTTCTGGTCGGGGCGCTTTCGATTGACGCCAGTCAGGCAACGGGCGTGGTCAAAGAAGCCATGATCTATGCCAATGTCATTGGCAGCGACCTGGGCCCAAAGATCACGCCTATCGGAAGCTTGGCTACGCTCCTGTGGCTGCACGTCCTGGCACGCAAGGGGATGACCATTACCTGGGGATATTACTTCCGAGTAGGTATCGTGCTCACTTTGCCCGTATTGCTTATTACCCTCGCGGCGCTCACGCTACGATTAGGCGTTACATGACAAAAATGTAATGCGCCAAGCCCCGAATTAACGTCTGACCACGTGTTGGTATGTGGCATGATGGAATTTGACCGCAATTTCCCTAGGCGCTAAAAGCATCTGGCCGTACACGGGCTGAACTTGCGCTCACACTCTTGGAAGGTTTTTATCGCCATGGCGCAGAACAAGTCTGAACACCCTCACAACCACAACGTGACGCAGCCCGCCTCCAGCTTGCAACTCACCGATCCTGTGTGCGGTATGCCAGTAACGAAAGACTCCGTAAATCAGGTTCAGCATGAGGGCAAGCGTTTCTATTTTTGTAGTACCAAGTGTTCGGAAACATTCAAGCGTGATCCCGAAAAATTCACCAGTCAGAAAAACAAGAACGAAGCGGCTTTCGAGCAGGCAGCTCCTGGCACAATTTATACCTGTCCAATGCACCCCGAGATTCGACAGCACCATCCGGGAAGCTGCCCAAAGTGCGGCATGGCGCTTGAGCCGCTCATGCCCAGCCTGGAGGACGATAATCCTGAGCTGAAAGACTTCTCTCGGCGATTCTGGTGGACGCTGCCCCTTACGGTCATTGTCACCGTGCTGGCCATGTTCGGTCCGCAGCTTGGCTGGTTCAACATGAGCGCGCAAACGTGGATCGAACTCGCGTTGTCAATACCCGTGGTGCTATGGGCTGGGCAGCCCTTCTTCGTGCGCGGCTGGCAATCCGTTGTCAACCGCAGTCCCAACATGTGGACGCTCATCGGTCTTGGTACAGGCGCCGCGTTTGTCTACAGCGTCGTGGCGACAATCGTACCGGACGTTTTTCCCGAAACGTTCATGTCCATGGGGCGTGTGGCTGTTTACTTTGAAGCCGCGGTGGTGATCATTTCCTTGACCCTGTTTGGCCAGATCCTGGAGCTGCGGGCGCGTTCGCAGACGTCAGCTGCCATCAAATCACTGCTGGGACTCGCACCCAAAACAGCCCGCCGGATCAACGCGGATGGATCAGAAGAAGATGTACCCCTGACGCACGTGCATGAAGGCGATCGCTTGCGCGTGCGTCCCGGGGAGAAGGTCCCCGTTGATGGCGTCGTCGAAGATGGTGCGAGTTCGCTGGATGAATCCATGCTCACAGGCGAACCGCTGCCAGTAAGCAAGCGCCCTGGTGACAAAGTGATCGGCGCGACGATGAACACATCCGGCTCGCTAATAATTAGAGCTGAAAAGGTCGGCTCAGCGACCGTGCTTTCGCAGATCGTGCAGCTCGTCGCGCAAGCGCAGCGCTCCCGCGCACCGATGCAACGCATGGCAGATCAGGTGGCAGGTTATTTTGTGATGGCAGTCGTGGCCATCGCCATCATCACGTTTTTTGTTTGGGGTACTTTTGGGCCGCAACCGAGCTGGGTATATGGCTTGATTAACGCCGTAGCTGTACTGATCATCGCCTGCCCATGTGCCCTGGGCTTGGCCACGCCCATGTCCATTATGGTGGCAACCGGCCGTGGCGCCACCCAGGGCGTGCTGTTTCGCGATGCAGCAGCCATCGAGAACCTACGTAAAGTCGATGTCCTTATCGTCGATAAGACCGGCACCTTGACGGAAGGCCGCCCTGCGTTCGAGCAGGCCATTCCGGCAGGCGACACAGAGGCTGCCGAAGTGCTGCGTCTGGCGGCTAGCCTTGATCAGGGCAGTGAACATCCGCTGGCCGATGCCATTGTCAAGGCAGCGCGGGAGCGGGGTTTAAGCCTAAGCGCTGTAAACGACTTCGAATCAGGTAGCGGTATCGGGGTACGTGGTCAGGTCGAGGGCAAACACCTTGCTTTGGGCAATACTGCCTTGATGGATCAAGAAAACGTTGACGTCTCGATCATGACCGGTAGCGCTGAATCGTTGCGCGCCAAGGGAGCGAGCGTCATGTATTTAGCAACAGACGGTCAATTAACAGGCTTGCTGGCCGTCTCTGACCCCATCAAGAAAAGTACGCCCGAAGCCGTAAAGGATCTCAAGGCGGCTGGAATCCGGGTCATCATGGCAACAGGCGACGGCGTTTCAACGGCTAAAGCTGTGGCACAGCAATTAGGAATTGAGGAGGTTCACGGTGAAGTGAAGCCGGCCGACAAGCTGGATTTGGTCAGTAAACTTCAAGCAGAAGGCCGAGTTGTTGCGATGGCCGGCGACGGCATTAATGACGCACCTGCTCTAGCCAAAGCCGATGTCGGCATCGCGATGGGTACCGGAACCGACGTGGCGATGAACAGCGCGCAAGTCACGCTGGTCAAGGGAGACTTGCGCGGCATCTCGATTGCGCGCCACCTCTCGGACAAAACAGTCGCCAACATGAAGCAGAATCTGGGCTTCGCATTCGTTTACAACGCTCTTGGGGTGCCCTTGGCCGCTGGGGTCTTGTACCCGTTTGTCGGGCTGTTGCTTTCACCCATGTTCGCGGCATTGGCGATGAGTCTGAGTTCAGCATCGGTCGTTTTCAATGCCCTTAGGCTTCGAAAGTCTACCTGAAGTGCAACGCGTCGTGTGAGTCGGTGGCACTTGACCCTAGCAAAGTAGCCAAAGCTGACGTGTTTGGAGAAATAGCAAATCTTTACGTAAAACAGGAGATCAGCCATGCGCCAATACCTTCGGTTTGCCGCCATGATCGCTACTTCAACGATCGTGATGTTCGGCCTTATGTATCTAAATACGTATGAGCTGGCCGACGTCTTTTTCAGTGAAACGCGCGTGTATATGGCATTCATGATGGGCGCCGCGATGGCAATCATCATGTTGGCCTTCACGCTCCATATGCACCGAAGTCGTCGCATGAACAGTGCGATTTTTGTCGCCAGCGCGATAGTATTTGCGCTTGCTCTCTGGCTTGTGCGAAGTCAGTCAACCATTGAGGATGTTTCCTGGATGAAGGCGATGATTCCGCATCACTCCATCGCGATCTTGACCAGCGAACGGGCGACCCTCTCTGATCCTCGGGTTCGTGAACTGGCCGGTCAAATCATCGAGTCACAGCGCAGGGAAGTCGAAGAAATGAAAGCGCTTATCAAGGATCTCGAGAAATAAATCCGCATCTGAGCCGCAAGTGAGCCTGAACGAAGTCACAGGAAAGATTCTAAGCAACAATACTCATTGACTGCCTGGGTAACTGCACAGGATTGAATGCTGGAAACTCTGCATCAGCTGACGATGCGCTGACCCAGGTCTCCAGCGTCGTGCTGGCCTCAAGCGCTCTGGCAATCGCATTGGCGACTGTGATCACCCACTGCTCATCAATGCAAAGCGAAGTACGCAGGGTGCCGAAGGTAAATGGTTTGCTCAAGCGATCGCTCCATCGTTTCCAAGGACGATGCGGGAGGCGGTCTTCGGTTAGCGCCGGCATTTGGTAGCCGACGCCCCATGAACGGCTCGCAGCGCATCCAAAGCCATCGAAATAGCTTTCTTGACAGCTCTTTGGTTCGAACTCAGATCTCGTTATTGAGGCGAGGATGGCACTTCAAGTTTATCGGCATACTTAATCATGATGTCACCCATGGCACGCATCATCTCGCCATGCATCTGCATCATCACTTTGCTATTGGCGCCGCTGGCGACACCCATCATAGGGCAACTGCCCATCATCCCCCTCATGCCGCCGCCCATCATGCCGTGATCTTTCATCCTACCTGGCTTCATCTGGCCCATCTGGCTCGCGTCACCATTATGCATCATGCCTGGTTCAGCTTTCATGCCCGTGGATGTGCCATCGCCGCTGGGAGTCGCTGCTACTCCTGCACCGCTTACGCCCAACAAGAGCGCCGTAACGGGCGCAATAAATAGTGCTTTCATATTCATTTTGATCTCCTAAATTCAGAAAATTGACTTTTTACGAACCGGCTTGAACTTGTGGCGCAAGAGAGATGTAGGTGTGGAGGTGTAGTGTCTTCCAGCGTCAGAGCAGCAAATGCGTACCAATCGTGGCGTACCCGGCTATATCGTTGCTCGTCTGTAGATTTTAGTCCTTAGAAAATGGTTTACCGTTAAAGTCCACCGTAACCAGATTGCCGTCCAGTTGCCCCATGCCCGGCGCATTCAACGGCATGCCAGGCGCCGACACGCCCTTCACCGACGAGTCAGCAAGTAATTTGTTGACAGCATTGGCCGGTACGTGCCCCTCTATGATTTGTCCAGTGGCTTCTACCACGCCTGTATGACATGAACCAAGCTGCGATGGCACGCCGAGTCTTTGCTTGACCGAAGCCATATCGGTCGTCTTGATCGCCGTAACATCAAAGCCGGACTCCCGCATATGCTCGACCCATCCGGTGCAGCAGCCGCAATTGGGGTCCTGATATACGGTAATGGCCGTGCCGGCAGCCTGTGCAAAGGATGACGCGACAGATAAGGCAGCCGCTGTTAGCCATAGTTTCATGAAACCTGCTCCAGCAAAAATGTAGATCTTGAATGATTCATAGTATAGATAAAGACCACAACCAAGCAGCTTAGTTCTGCTGTTGCAAAGTAACTTCCTTCTGTGCCTCTAGAACTTTAGGGGGCCAAGTGCTCTTGATATAAGTCAGTACCGCAATGATCTCTTGGTCGCTGAGGATGTCGCGATACGCGGGCATGTCGCTTACATAGCCTGGAGGTGCTGTCTTCCCAGGGACCAGACCGTTTTTCACCATATCGACCAACATCGCATCGGGATGGTGCCAGGTATGGCCGCTCTTGTCATGCGGCGGTGCAGGCAGCCTGCCATTGGACATGCGTTCACGCCAGTTCGGCTGGCCTTGCAGGGCCTGGCCATGGCAGGCTGCGCAATTGTTCGCATAGATCGCCTTGCCCTGCATCACAAGGGATTGGTCCGCAGGGTCGATGAATGCCGGGCCAGATGGCTGAATCGTGCTGTAAAGGACGGCGGCGGCGCCGATTATGACGACGCCAACCACTCCAAAGACCAATTTTCTCCGTGTCATTTGAATGCGCTAGATCAGCTGACTTTTACCTTGCCGACCATTCCAGCTTCCATGTGGCCCGGAATCAGGCAAGCGAAATCGACAGTGCCCGCCTGGTCGAACTGCCACACCAAGCCGCCGATCTTACCCGGGCCCAATGTAATCATATTCGGTTCCGAATGCTGCATCCCCGGCATCTTCTGCATCTCGGCCGCATGGGCCTTCAAATCGGCCATTGAGCCGATCACCATTTCATGAGGGATTTTCCCCGTATTCTTGATAAAGAAACGAACTGTCTCGCCAGCGCGGACCTGGATGTCACCAGGCGTAAACCGCATGGTGTCGTCCATTGTCAGTTCAATCGTGCGCGTAACTTTAGCCGGATCGCCCGGCTGACCAGTTGGCGAAGGTGCATTCGACATGGTAGACATATCGTGACCGGGCATGCCATGCGCCGGTGCGCCATGCCCCCCGCCATGGTTGCCGGCAGCCAATGCGAGGGTCGGCAGTACGCTCAAAGCCAGAATAGAAAGGGTCTTTTTCATATCAATACTCTCTTGAGATTTGTTTTAGCAGGCGGCCTTTTCAAGCCGCCTATGCGAAAAGGTGAAAGGCGACTTCAGAAGCGAAAGCTCAAACCGGCCACAAAGCGAGTTTCCTGCCTGGAGTCGCCCGCTGCCCGTGCGTAATCCGCCGTTTTTCCAAACTTGCTGGACCATTCGACGCCCACGTACGGGACGAACTGACGCGTGACTTCGTACTTGAGGCGCAAGCCCGCCGTGCCGTCTGTCAAGCCGCTGCCAATGCCCCAGCGTTCATCGTCCTTGCCATAGAAATTCACCTCGACGCTTGGTTGGAGGTACAGCTTCTGAGTCAGCAGGATGTCGTACTCGGCCTTCAGCGCCAAAGCGGTGCGGCCGCTCGAGCCAACATAGGCGGTGGCATCGACTTCAAACCAGTAAGGCGCTAACCCTTTAAAGCCAAATGCCAACCATTCCCGGTTCGGCACGCCTTGGCCATGATCGAAACGAAAACCCAGTTCCGTATCCCAAAACGTAGAAACTGCATGGCGCCACAGAAGTTGTGTCTCAGACTCTTGCAGCTTACCGCCCGCCACTTCGCCTTCGGCCTTGATCACGGCGCGGTTGTAAGTGCTGCCGTACCAGGCCTCGCCTTCATAGGCCACCCATTCCTCGCCGCGCGCCCTGACGTATTCCAACCGGTCAAAATTGACGGAGCCGAAGTTGTGCATGTCGGACATGACTAGCGCATCTGACGGCGGCAACGCATATTTTCCGGCATTGCGGACGTAGCCATCGGAGTACGCGTCCGGATCACGGGCATCCGGCGGCGGCGATCCGCCTTGCATTTGCATATCGCCGTGATCCATTTCGCCACTGCCATGATCCATCGCGCTCATGTCGTGAGCAGAGGCCGGCGCATTAGAACTCGACTGGCCGTGCATCATCCCCGGCATGGCGGAAGCATCTTCGCTCGTCTCAGCCTGCGTCATAGGCATCTTCATGGCTTCATGGCTTTGTGCTGGGACTTTCCCCGCACCATGGTCCATACCGGACATGCCCATCGAACCGTGATCCATACCTGGCATACCCATTGAGCCATGATCCATATCGGACATGTTCACGGAGCCGTGATTCATGCCGGGAGCTGTCGCCGGTGCACTGGCCTTTGGCGGCTCAGAGGTGTGGCCGGCATGGCCCGCATGCGTCTGCGCATAGGCAAGCACGGGCATCACTCCCACTGTAGCGATGGTCGTCGAAAGAAACTTCTTCTTCAATTGATTGTTCATGACCAGGATGCCTAACGTGTCGTTCATTGTCTTCATGCCACCACCACTTCGCGAAACATCCCTGCATCCATATGCAACATCAGATGGCAATGCCACGCCCAGCGTCCGAGCGCATCGGCGGTCACAAGAAAGCTGATACGCTGAGCAGGCTGCACGGGTATCGTGTGGCGTCGCGCCTGAAATTGGCCGTCTGGCGTTTCCAGCTCACTCCACATCCCGTGCAGATGCATGGGGTGCGTCATCATGGTGTCGTTGTGCAAGATGACTCTGACCCGTTCGCCATAACGGAAATGAACCGGGGTTGATTTTCCGAACTCGACGCCGTCGAACGACCAGGTATAGCGCTCCATATTGCCGGTCAAATGGAGCTCGATTTCACGCTCTGCGCCGCGCGGGTCCATTGGCCCGCCCACGGTGTGCAAATCGGACAGCGTTAGCACGCGCCGGCCGTTATTACGCAGCCCAATGCCGGGATCGTCCAGGTTGGTGCGCGGCATATCGACCCGCATATCGATGCTGGGCCCATACTCGGTCCTGGCATGGCGCACCTGAGGGCTGGCGCCGGCCGCAGACATCGCGCCGTGGTCCATGCCTGACATGCCTGCGTGATTCATACCTTGCATGCTGCCGTGATTCATCCCAGCCATATTTCCGTGGCCCATTCCGGTCATGCCTCCATGGCTCATGCCACCGGACGATTGGCTGGCTGCGCCATGATTCATTCCTGCCATGCCCCCGCCCATAGCGCCCATCATGTCCGCCATGGTCAACCATTCCACGGGGTCAAGCGCCGGTACTGGCGCTTCGAGACCAGCATGTGTGGCTAGCGTACCGCGCGCATATCCCGTGCGGTCCATTGCTTGCGCATAAACGGTGTAAGCGTCGTCCTTCGGTTGTACCAATACATCGTAGGTTTCCCCGGGCCCGAATCGGAACTCGTCCACCGTAACGGGCTCCACATTGACCCCGTCGGCTTGAACGACGGTCAACTGAAGGCCCGGGATGCGTACATCGTAGAAAGTATTAGCCGCGCCGTTGATAAAGCGCAGCCGCACCCGCTCTCCAGGTCGAAATAGCCCCGTCCAGTTGCCCGCTGGCGTCGTACCATTCATCAGGTAGGTCAGCACGTTCGCGGACAGATCGGCCAAATCCGTGGGGCTCATGCGCATCTCGTTCCACATCTTGCGCTTGTCGATAGCCGCTTTCAGGCCCATCTGGGAAGCATCCTGAAAGAAATCGACGGCCGTGGGCTGGTTGTAGTTGTAGTAGTCGCCCTGCATCTTGAGCTTGGCCAGGACCCGCATCGGATCCTCGTCGGTCCAGTCAGAGAGTTGGACGACGTACTCGCGATCGGCCCGTATGGGGTCAGCTTGCGCCGGGTCGATAATGATCGCCCCATAGACCCCGGTGGCCTCCTGCATGCCCGAGTGCGAGTGATACCAATACGTGCCGCTTTGCTGCACTTTGAACCGATACGTGAACGTTTCGCCGGGCAGGATCCCCGTAAAGCTAATTCCGGGCACTCCGTCCATCTGAAACGGCAGGATGATGCCGTGCCAATGGATTGACGTGGTTTCGTTCAGGCGGTTCTTGACGCGAATGGTGACGGTATCGCCTTCGCGCCAACGCAACGTGGGCGCCGGTAGCGAGCCATTGACCGTCGTCGCCATACGAGGCTTACCAGTGAAATTCACAGGTGATTCACCGATCTCCAGGTTGAACTCGGTCCCAGTCAGTACAGCGGCTGAACCAGTACTCGTTCCGCCCGATTGCATTCCAGCGGCACGGGCAAATGGCGACAGGCCCAGCAACACGCCTCCGGCCACAAGGCCTTGCACAAAACGGCGGCGAGGTATGGCCGGGAAGGGAACGGCTAACGTAGTTGAGCGTTTCACGCGGGGAGAATCCTGTAGTAAGTCGTTATTAGAAACGGCGTCTGCCAGTTCAATTGAAGCGACAGGGCGTCATTCCTTAACTTTAATCAAGTAGAGCTGTCGCACTAATGACGGCTCCATTACTTTTTTGTAATCCATGAACCGGATCGCACCCCGGGGCCATTAGAGAGGTATTGCGGAATCCAATGAACGCAAAAATTTCTTCGGCGCCTGAAACCCGATGACTTGGTAATCGATCTCCATACCCTGTCTGTCGAAAAAGACGATGCCTGGGGGGCCGAACAACTCAAAACGTTTGAGCAGTGCCTGATGGTCTGCGTTGTTTGCCGTCACATCGGCCTTAAGCAGCACAACGTCTTTGAGACGCTTTCTTACCTGAGCGTCTGTAAACGTGAAACGCTCCATTTCCTTGCATGAGATGCACCAATCTGCCCAGAAATCGAGCATGACGTAGCGGCCTTCGGCCGCTTGGACTTCGGACTCGAGGTCAGCAAGGCTCGTAACTTTTTTAAACTGCAGCTCGGGCGAGCCGATATTCTGCGCGGCTGCAGCACCTGGACCTCTTAAACCGTCCAGGGGCTGCAGGACATCGCGGCCGCCTGAGAGCATGCCGATGAGCAACGCAAGGCCCGAAACGAGTGCAATGACCCCAACCCCTTTGCCCAAACGCACAAAGCCAGGCGAGCCGTCAGGCAGGGGATCCAATGCCCTCAGGTACATCGCGGAAATAATGAGCAAGACCGCCCATAAGCTCATATGGACGACAGCAGGTATGACCGGGGAAATCAGGTAGATGGCCACAGCCAGCATCGTGACGCCAAAAAAGTGCTGCACGAACTTCATCCACGGACCAGCTTTTGGCAACAGTGCGCCCGCTGTGGTGCCAAAAATCAGAAGCGGGACTCCCATCCCTATGGCGAGCGAGAAAAGCGCCAAGCCACCCAGCACAACATCTTCTGTCTGCCCAATGTAAAGCAGTGCCCCAGCCAGCGGTGCCGCAACGCATGGCCCGACAATGACGGCGGACAACACACCCATAACCGATACGCTCAAGACCCTTCCGCCGGCAGACCGGTTTGCGGCGCCCGCTAGGCGGGTCTGAATGGAAGCGGGTATCTGCAGCTGATAAAAGCCGAACATGGAAAGCGCAAGCAGCACGAAGACGGCGGCAAAACTGCCCAGCACCCACGGGTTTTGCAGGTAGGCCGAGAGCATTGTGCCCGCTAATCCTGCGGCCACACCGGCGAGCGCATAGGTAATGGCCATGGCCATCACATAAACCAAAGAAAGGCCAAACGCATGACGACGGCTTATCGAGCGCCCTTGCCCAATAATCATTCCCGACAGAATTGGAATCATGGGAAGCATGCAGGGCGTAAACGCCAGAACCAAGCCAAAACCAAAGAAGGCGGCAACGAGCGCCCACGCATTGTCTTGGGCGAACAGATCTCGAACGAGGTTCGTCTCCGACACCGGGGCCTCGGCTACCCTCTGGACGCCGCTGCTACGCGCTTGCGCTGGCATGGGGCTCTCATCGCCAGAACCGGAACTTGCACCAGCTGCCGCGACAAGTGGTACGGACAGCGTCTTCTTTATCGGTGGATAGCAGACACCGGTAGGATCGTTACAGCCTTGATAGGACGCTTGCAGAATCAGCGTCTCGGAAAGGGATCCAGACAGGCGATTCAACGTAATTGGGACCTGGACGGCCCCGTAGTACACCTGGACCTGACCGAAGGTGGGATCATCCTTGACCTTACCTTCAGGCAGCACGACGTTCTTGATCGCTGCGCCGGACGACTCCTGAAGATCAAACGCGATCCTGTCCCGATAAAGATAATAGCCCTCTGCTGCAGTGAGCATCGCGACCAGCGTATCGGCGTCGCGGGCCCTCACCGAGACTTTGAACGCTTCGTCTGGCGGCAAGAGCTCTTGGTTAGCACCCTCATCACCAAACCAATCACGCAAAGAATCGAAGAGGCCCTGAGTCGAGGAGGCAGAGTCTGAGGCCGTAATACTCGTGGAGCTGGCCGGTGTTGCAAAGAATTCCGCTGGACTAATACCAGGTAGCCACGCCAGTGACAGTACGAGCAGGGCTGTCATCAAACGGATCGATTTCACTTCAACTACTCATCATCCAAAACATCATAATGCCCATGAAAACGAAGGCGAAAATGGTGACCAAGCTAATTGCCGCTAGTACTAGGAGGACTATTCGCGTGAGTCTGGTCCCCATGGTCCGCTCAAGCATCAAGGCGCTTTACTACGGTTCAGCGGACGCGGGTGCCCGCCGGCATTAGTCCCTTCCGGTAGTGGTGCTTGAGTGGGTCTACCGTTCTTTGAACCGTTATCGCTGTGACACGACTGCATGCCTTTCATCATGAAAAACATCATCAGCGGACAGATCAAAAAGAATAAGAATGGGCTCACCGCAGCAATCCACTCCCGCGCGTCAGGCAAGGCCGCGTACGCCACTGCAATCAGCACGGCCAGTCCGAGGCCGCCTTTCAACATCGCTTTCATATCGCATTTCATTGTGGGCTCTCCTTGTACTTGCGTCGCTGGAGCTCAATCTAGCGACGAGCCCACTGTAACGGTCCGTCGCTGTCAGAAAGATGGCGTGGGCATTACATCTTTGTCATCTTTGGAGAAGAGCTCAGGGAAGCAATAATTTTGTTGCTATATGTACAAAGCACTCGCATTGCTTTAATTGCGCCGCCCCGCGCGGGGCAAAGCATTTTCTATTTACAACGGGCCGCAAAAACCACGGTATCTGTTGACATTGCCACTATGGGAATGTTTAACCTACAGTTATTCGGTTTGATGAGTAACGAAGAGAGGAAAAAATGATTCAGTTTGAAGTAAACGATATGACCTGTGGACACTGCGTGGGGGCTGTCACTGCGGCTGTCAAAGACGTCGCTCCCGAGGCTACCATTTCGATTGACTTGGCCGAACACGCCGTACGCGTGGAAGGGGCTCGTGATGCAGGCGTAGTAGAACAAGCTATTCGCGAGGCGGGTTACAGTCCGTCGCGTAAAGTTTAAAAAGGCCAAAGGGCAGTGATGCGCCCTAGCCTCAATCTTTGGTTTGCCCGCACCACTCATGAGGGCACGGGTTCTGCTTGGTAGGCCGCTCAGGCCATCTGCGCCATCCGCCTGCACTCTTCAGCACATCTGCGGCAAGCCTCGGCGCAGCGCTGGCAGTGATCCATTTGGTGTTTGGCGCATTCGTCTCCGCAAGCTTGGCAGACATCCGCGCACAGACGGCAAAGCGCTTGGGCGAATTCACTTCCCCTAGCCATATAACTGGCCGCCATGCGGCAAATTTGTGCGCAATCCATGTCCAGCTTTATGCAGCGCGCCATGCATTTAACGTCCTGTTCTCCCAGGCATGAAACGGCGCAGTGGTCGCACTCCGTAGCGCAGGCATAACAAGCGTCTATGCATGATTGAAACTTTTCATGAGGCATATCGATCTCCAACGAGGTTGAGGTGTGATCATCATGTGGCCACCGTCATGCGGTGCCACTTCCCTCATGCAGCAACTTGGATGCCGTACGGGCAGTAATTTGCCTATAAATGCTGGCATTTCCGTTCAAACTCAGCTCGGTGCGTGATGGCTTCTGCCGTGTCATTACAATTTTGTAATCCTCACGTCATGTTGCCGTCAGCGCCATCGCACTAAAGTCCTACTATGGACGGCAGCACGCTCTTCTTTTGTCGTGATAGCCGATGGACCTATAGGATCGAACCCATGAAATTGCTGTTGGTCGAAGACGAGACCAAAACCGGTGATTATGTACGCCAAGGACTAGTGGAGTCCGGCTTCGTTGTGGACCTCGTGCGCACTGGCTTAGACGGGCATCATTTGGCCCTGACTGGTTCTTACGATTTGATTATCTTGGACGTCATGCTGCCCGATGTGGACGGTTGGCGTATCGTCCAGGCGCTACGTGATGCGAAATCGTCAACGCCGGTACTTTTTCTGACTGCCCGGGATAGCGTGGAAGATCGGGTCAAAGGGCTAGAGCTGGGCGCAGACGATTACTTAGTAAAACCGTTCGCTTTTTCAGAGCTCCTAGCGCGCGTTCGTACGTTATTAAGGCGAGGCGCCACTTCTACTTTCCAGGATCAGTTACAGATCGCCGATCTCGTTCTCGATATTCCGCGCCGCCGAGCTCAGCGCCAAAACGTGCGTATTAATCTTACGAACAAAGAGTTTGCCTTGTTGGAGCTCTTGGTACGCCGGCAAGGCGAAGTGCTGCCTCGCTCGTTGATCGCTTCCCAGGTTTGGGACATGAACTTTGACAGCGACACCAATGTCATTGATGTCGCGATCCGACGCCTACGCGCCAAAATCGATGACGATTTTGATCCTAAGCTTATCCACACGGTACGCGGCATGGGTTACATGCTCGACGTGACGCTCCCGGCATAGTTGATGAAAAGACGGCCGGCATCCCTAGCTGTACGGCTTACCGTTTCTATTGGGGCGGTCATAACAGTCGTCCTACTCACATTCGGCTGGATCGTAGAGCGGTCAATCAACAACCACTTTATCCAGCAAGATGTTGATGAACTGAATGCCGTCGTTCAGGCCTTAAAGCACACGCTAGCCACGCTGCCGCCTGATATAGCACCTGCTGAATTGAATCAGCGGTTTGCCAATGCCGTGTCCGGCCACCATAACGCTCAATATCGTATCTCCTCGGACTCCGGTGCCCTGATCTATGCTACGCCGGGATCAAATTTGGACAGGTTTGCTCAAATCGCTCAGCCTGTAGAGAAAATCACTATCGACACGGTTGGCATATGGCAAGACCACGGCGAGACATTTCGAGGAGCTGTACTACGCAGCGGGAGCGACAGTTTCCCTGCACCGCGCACCTTAACCATCGCAGTCGCCACGGGCATCAATTTCCATCTGCATTACCTGGACAGCTTTCGGGACTACCTTCGAATCATCACGGTTGCGGCCTGTCTCATTGCGATTTTGGCCACGTGGCTCGCGGTGCATCAAGGCCATGCACCGATACGGCGCATCAGCCGCGAAATCCGAAAAATCAGGTCTGATCAGCTGCATATACGACTCGAACCACAAGCCGTGCCTACTGAACTGGTCGAGCTCGCAATGTCTTTCAACGGAATGCTTGAGCGGCTTGAGGATGTCTTCCGCCGTCTCTCCGATTTTTCAGGCGACATTGCGCATGAGCTCCGAACCCCTATCACGAATCTGAAAACCCAAACTGAAGTCGCACTTTCTCAGTCCCGCAGCGTCGAACAGTACCGGGAGATTCTGTACTCGAACTTAGAAGAGTACGAGCGCATGGCCAAAATGGTCAGCGATATGCTGTTTCTCGCTAAGGCCGACAACAATTTACTTAAGCCTGAGCTCGTTGAGATTGACCTCGAAGCCGAGATCAAGGTGCTATTTGATTACTTTAGTGCCTGGGCCGAAGAACGCGAAGTGCAATTGCACGCTGTAGGCGGCGCAGTGCTCGTCCGTGGGGACAGGCTCATGATACGCCGAGCGCTAAGTAACCTACTGTCGAACGCCATTCGCTACACGCCGCGTGGACGCAGCGTTACGGCATCGCTCAATCTCGACGCCGACAAGGCAAGCGTCTGTATCGCGAACCCAGGGCCGATCATAACTCCGGAGCACCTCACCCATATTTTCGAACGGTTCTACAGGCCGGATTCATCGCGCCATCACAGTAGTGAAGGCTCGGGGCTCGGCTTAGCTATCGTGAAAACAATTGTGGAGGCCCATGGAGGTCGAGTCAGCGCCAGCTCGACGGCCGACGCAACCCGATTCGAAGTAGTGTTTCCAGCGGCGCAACATTCGGTACGCTAGCAGCACTCCTAAGCCCCTATGGCTCGTATCGCATCGTGCCGAAGGCGAGTCTATCCCCGCTCCAGAACGGCGGTCGAAATCAGAAAGCTGATACTCAACATTTCCATCTGCGTTCAGCTGATTGGCCACAAGCTCGGCACGGCGCGCTGCATGCTGACGACTGGTAGTGCGGTCTCCCGTAACGAAAGGCCGTTGTCTTTACAATCTTTGCCTCTCATGCTGTGCCGTTAGCTGTCACAATGACCCAAGGCGGAGTCAGCCATATGATTAATCGCGCAATTTTATTAGTTATGTATTTTACCAGAAGTCATATATTGATTCACCCTCATGTCATAATGTATCAAACTACTGGAAAAACTACCTGACCCTCCACATCATGAGCATCGGCGAGCGCCTACGTATCGCACGTACGAAACGAGGCCTAACCCAAGAAGCGTTGGCCGGCCTGGTTCAGGCTCCCCTGACCCAGGGTGCCATCGCACATATAGAAAGCGGCCGAAGCGAGTCCTCACGCCACATAGTATGGATCGCTGCAGCCCTTCGAGTCCGCGCCGAGTGGCTCGTTACCGGACAAGGGGAAATGTTCGAGGATGAGTGGCCATGGCCCGGAATATCTCGGGACTCCGTATCAAAGCTGCCAACGCTGGTCTTGGAAGACATTGGCGATTACATCGAGATGAAACTCGCCAAGCATAGCAGGGACAGCGGCGACGGCAAAACAGAATTGGGCAGCTAGACAGCTGCTGAAACGAGTTGCCGTATCCCCCCATCGCTTCTAGACGGTCGCTGAAAAGCTACACAAAGCCTGCGCACTGCCTTCAACCTACAACGGGTCAGAGCGATTCGATTTGATTCATTCCGAATCACATGAAGCGTCCTCCCTACAAATTTATATGACCCATATGACTCATTAATATTAGTTTTGTATTGACTCTTCTAAATAGATACGTAATGATTACACCAAGCCTGCTCTTTAACAACGCAACACCGATGAATACCGCGCCCTGCCCCACGACGGGCGGTGCGAGTGCGCGGCTACCCGAGTCGTCAGCATCCTGCGGGGCGACAGGCACCTGGGTAGGAGCAAAACAGGTGAAAAATCATCACTCCCCCGGGCCGGTAGAGACTGGCGCAGACTGGGGGAACTGGTGACGATCCGTACCCACGGACGCCGGCACTGCCACCAAAGGCAGGCCACCCTCGACGGATGGCGCGTAATCCGTTGATGACAGCGGCAAAGACCGCAGTTCTCAGCATCCCGCCGAACCGCGACAGCGGGCCAGCGGCGGGCTCCGCCGAGAATGATCGAAGCACGCGGCCCCCATCGCGGCATCTTGGAGGGTCGTCCACGAAGGCGCCAGTCGCGCCTGCTTTGGAAAGCATCTTGAACCCCATTCTCCCAGGGTGCTTCCCAAGGTCTAACGGAGGAAGAAATGAAGGAACAGCAGGTCCAGTCACAAATTTTTGGCCACCCGTCAACCAGATACCATACCCAGCAACCGCCCGATCAAGCGCTTCTTTACCGGATTCACACAGCCGAAGCCAAGCTTGGGGTATCCCGATCAACTATCTATCGGCTGGTCAACGAAGGCGAGCTGGTACTGATCAAGATAGGCAAACGGTCCAGCGGCATCACAGCAGCCAGCCTGCACGCACTCATCGAGCGCAACAAGGCACTTGTCAGTTAAGCCATCGCGCCATTTATTTTGTGGAGGCCGTCCGAAAAACGCCTACAAATTTCGGACGAACTTGCTTTTTGTCCGAAAAAAAGCTACAAATATCGGACAGAGGTGCCACCATGAACGATCTCAAGACTCAGATCATGGCCCACATCGATGCAGCAGCGCCTGACCAGGTATGGGTGCCAGCCGACTTTTCCCAACTTGGCGGCAGAGATGCCGTAGACAAGGCGCTTCAACGCCTAGTCACGGCGGCTCAATTGCGCCGTATCGACCGTGGGCTGTACGACCGACCCCGAGTAAACGGCTTGACCAAACAGGCAACACCCCCAGATTACCGCGCCGTCGTGGATGCCATCGCACGGCGCGACCAACTGCGTCTGCTTGTCGATGGGATGACCGCCGCCAACGACCTGGGCCTGACGGATGCCGTACCGGCGAACGTCATCATCCACACCGATGCACGCCGACGCACCATTCAACTCGACAATCTGACTATCACGTTCAAGCTCACGGCACCAAGCCGCCTGTATTGGGCCGGCCGGCCCGCCATGCGTGTCGTCCAGGCACTGTACTGGCTCAAGGACTCCCTGCCCGCAGACAAGCCTCGCATCGTCAAGCGGCTGTCCAAGCTGCTGGACAACTCAGAGCAAGGCGCAGCCATATGCCAAGACTTGCTGGCAGGCTTCAACGCGTTGCCAGCATGGATGCAGGCCATCGTGCGCGAACTGCCCGGCTGTGCTGTACCAGCCGTCGAAGCTTCTACGGCGCTGCCCGGCACCACCGACCGCCGGGTGCACACCGACACTTTTGCATGAATCCGAATTTCAATACCATCATCCAGGCCGCCGACGATGAGCGGCGCGGCCTGTTCCTGACGGCTGCTGCTCGCTTAGGCACGGCGGTCCAGAATGTCGAAAAGGACTTCTGGGTATGCTGGACTCTGGACGCCCTGTTCAACGGCCTGCCGTCAGACGGCCCTCGCCTGCTGTTCAAAGGCGGCACATCATTGTCCAAAGCATACGGCTTGATTTCCAGGTTCTCTGAGGACATCGACATCACCGTATTCCGCGAAGACATCGGCGAACCCGCTGAGGCTGCGGAGTTGGATGCCCTGAGCGGCAAGCAACGGCGCATCCGTCTGAATCGCATCCGCACTGCCTGCCAGCACTATATTGCTGATGATATGACAACGCGGCTCCATGCAATCGCGGCGAGGGCCATATCTACCGACCGCTTCCGCGTGGAACTGGATCCGGACGACCCCGACCAGCAGACTTTGCTGTTCTGGTATCCCACCGTGACGGCCACCCCCGGCGACTACATTCGTTCCGCCGTGAAGATCGAGGCTGGGGCAAAATCGGCCTTGGATCCGCATGAAGCGGTCGTAGTGTCTCCCTATGTTGCCGACGATCTACCCGATCTGGGCATGGCAGTGCACAATGTGACGACCGTCAAGCCCGAACGCACCTTCTGGGACAAGATCATCATTTTGCATGGCCTGCGCCAATGGCATGACCGCAGAGGACTATTGCGCCAAGGCGGCCAACGTGTGTCCCGGCACTATTACGATGTACACCGACTCCTTCAGCGTCCCGACGCCGACGCATGGATGGCAGATCGCCACCTGGCACAGGACTGCGCGCAACACGCCCGGCTGTTCTTCGGCGGCGCGGACCTGCGACTGGACATGGCAGCACATGGCTCCTTTACCCTCGCGCCGTCGGACGCCATGCACGAGGCACTAACCCGAGACTACGAAGCGATGAGCGGCATGATCTTCGGACCGCTTCCTGCTATAGGCGACGTGCTTCAAGTCGTCGCTGACCTGGAACAACGCTTGAATTCGAACCTCCCGTGAGCGGACTGCGAGAGAGTGACATAAACTGCACTTCACACAGGTACTGCTGACCAACGAGCATATTGGAATCGAACCACGGGCCACTTTCGTTGTTTTTTCGCACCTGTACCCCAGCTTGTACCCCGACCTTCCCGCCCAAGTCGGGAAAGCGCACAGACAGTGGCTTGTCCCGTGTCTATTCGATTCCGCCCCAGGCCACCAGAATTTATAGGCCCTTGATTCTTAACAGATTGTGCCGTTAAGCATAAAACCGCCATTCGGAAGACTTATTCTTTAAATACCCGATCGGCAATGCTTAGATGGATCAGGGGTAGACTACGACTTTGCATGAAATTGCTGGAAGCCAGTCATTGACTGGCTTTTTTTTCGTCTGTGCACCCACATCACATTGACTTGCCCGAAACACGGTGTCAAGTCGCGCGCACAGAGTTCAATGCCACGTAGATAGGCCAAAGAGCCTGGTGCACGGATTTACTCCGAGAATAGCGCTGTGAAGTGCGATCTCCAGGGACTCAGGGCCGGTAGCGAAGTCACGCTGCATTGCTACGCGCCTGAGAGGTGTTGCGAAGCCTCGGACTGATCGACTTCAGCCATACGCAGAAATATGAGAACTGTTGGGACGCGAACTCGAGCGGCGTGAGTACAAAATTTCCAGCACCCTGACCTGCATCTTCGTCAGAAGGTACGAATCAGCACGCTCGTACGGATTACGCAGGTCATCCAGCGGGTGCCGATGCTCATCGACTGTGGCTCGCCGCGGCACGATGTCGGCGTAGCCCTGAAGGATATTGTTCAAGTCCTCGCCCTCCAACCGCTCCAGCATGACGCTATAGCGGTACAGATGGTCGAAGTCTTTCAGTAAGCCGAAGCGATAAGGTTGGCCTTGATAGGGGTCGGCCTCGGCCGCGTGCGAATGCATCATCCTCCAGCTTGGAGATCGGCTGGCCCACCATGTCATGTCACGTCAATCGTTGCTGATCCAGCAGCATGCCACGGCTGCCCCATAAATTATCCAATGAATCTCGTCATCTCCCTCGTTGTTCCGCATCGACGCCGACTGGTACATGCGTCTGTGAGACCACCCCGGGGATATCTTTAGTGGGGCGGTCAAACTGGTCTTTAAGTGCGTCCACACCCCACTGCGGTCGGGCCAACGGCACCCACTCTTTGCGCTGTTCGCGTGTGTCCTGCGAGCTCAAGCCCATGTCCTGGTCGCGCTTCTTCACCATCTCGGGAATCGCCTCTCCTTCGCGGCTGAACGACCACGAAAGCATGGCGGGCCCAATAGGAAGCTGATCGGCTTCCATGCCGTGATGGCCGGTATTCCACACATGCCAGGTCTTGCCATAACTGTTTAGCTTCGACTTCATAAGAGATTGCTCAGCTACGTCTGGAATGCCGGGGGCGCGGAGCTGCCCGGACAGTATCTCGCCGTTATGCGGATGCCAGTACTTGCGTTCTTCCTCTGGAAGTGAGGCGAACAACTTTTCAGAGATGATGTACTCGATACCGTTCAGATTGGCATCTGCAGTATTGCCGTCAAAGAGTACGCACTGGGCAAAATCTTCATTGACTTGATTACAGAAGTGGTTGGCAGTCATCTGGTGCTCGGGGTGGTCCTTCATCGGATGAAACCCGACCAGATAGATGTCAAATTTTCCTACGGGTGCGTTGCCTTGCAATACCTTTGCGCCAACTTCGAGCGCCCGTGTCTTTGCAGTCTTGTCTGCGCCTTTTGGATGGACGGCGGGCTCTTCGGTATCTTGTGCGCGCACGCTTTGCGCGTGGCCTCCTAAAGCTACAAGAGTCATAGCCAGCGCCGCACCGATTTTGCACCCGAAGCCGGTGCCCCGTTTAAACGTCATTCAACACCTCCATCACTTGAGGCTCGCGCCGCCTAGTCTTGCAGGCGGGCCGCGGTGGCCTGTTTTGTTGGGTCCGTCGTCGGGACCGAAGTCAGCACGCTCCGTGCCACGCCATCCATGGCGCACCACTTGCTTCACGTTGTTGTCGACGTTGCCAGAAAGCACGGCAGTGACGGTGTATAGCGGCTTGCCTGACAACCCGAAGCTGGCCACCGATTGGGATCGCCGCTGCGGGTTCGAGAATGCCAGGGAGGCGAGGGCAACAAGGAGAACGGAAGGGCGTTGGCTGCCCTGCTCGCAGAAAGCGTCGATCTGAAATTTCTGAACAGTCAGTACGTGCCCTTGATGTCGCCCGCGACGCCCTTTAGACCTATTGATCTGGCTCGAGACTACTAAGCCGGCAATCGTTAAAATGAGCAGCAGCCACGTGACGTCCTGATTTAACACAGTTCCCGGCAGGCCATGTGCCTGATTTCAATGTTTGCGCTAGGTGACATCGCTCGTGTACGGGTGCACCTGGGCAGTTCCTGCTGGGTCATTCCAGGCGTGCGACGAGCGACATACGAACATTTCAAGCATTGCGTCGCGATGCTTAGTACTGGGTAACATTTCAAGTTTGATGGCGCGCGGATTTTGCAGGCGCATAATGCAATGCGACTGTCAAGGTTCGCCTGACAGCTATTTACTCATAAGGAGTATCTCCGTGGCGATCACTTTGGCAGACTACCTCGCAGCGTCGCTCGCGAACGCAGGCGTAAAACGTATTTGGGGAGTCACTGGCGACAGTCTGAACGGCCTTAACGACAGCTTGCGCCGCCTAGGCCGGATCGAATGGATGCATGTCAGACACGAGGAAACTGCGGCGTTCGCCGCCGGTGCCGAAGCCGCCGTCACGGGTGAGCTGGCTGTCTGCGCTGGGAGTTGCGGTCCCGGCAATCTGCACCTCATCAACGGGCTATTTGATTGCAAGCGGAATCATGTTCCGGTTCTGGCTATTGCGTCGCATATCCCTTCGACCGAGATCGGGCTGGGTTATTTCCAGGAAACTCACCCACAAGAGCTGTTTCGCGAATGCGCAGATTTTATTGAGCTGGTTACCAGTGCCAAGCAGTTCCCGGGCGTGTTGAATCGTGCCCTGAACACAGCAGTGGGCAAGCGTGGGGTGGCGGTGCTGGTCCTCCCGGGCGATGTCTCCCTTTCCGAGTGCGACCTGTCGCCGACGAAACATTTCCCGCTGCCGGTCGCACCTCGTATCGTGCCTCAAGAGGCTGAACTGCAGCGGCTGGCCGGGCTGCTTAACAGTGATAAGCCGCTTACGATTCTGGCGGGTAGTGGTTGCGCCGGTGAACACGATGCTGTCGTCAGTCTTGCTGCACGTCTGAAAGCCCCGATCGTTCATGCGTTGCGAGGCAAAGAACATGTGGAGTGGGATAACCCCTATGACGTCGGGATGACTGGGCTGATCGGCTTTTCCTCCGGTTATCACGCAATGGCCAATGCCCAGATCCTGTTGATGCTCGGCACAGATTTCCCCTATCGCAATTTTTATCCCGAAAACGCGGAGGTCATCCAGATTGATCACGACCCGGCCGTCCTGGGTAAGCGTGTGGCACTGACGATGGGCGTGACTGGCGACGTGGGCGACACGATTGAGGCGCTGTTGCCTCTGCTTCATGAGCGCCAGGACAGCTCTTTTCTCGAGGCGGCACGCGATCATTACTTGAAAGCTCGCAAGGAGCTGGACGAGCTAGCCACACCAGCTGCAAAAGGCCGCCCTATCCACCCACAATACCTTGCCCATCGGGTGAGCGAATTAGCGGCACAAGACGCGATTTTCACGGCGGACGTGGGTACGCCCACCGTCTGGGCCGCGCGCTACCTGGCTATGAATGGCAAACGCCGCCTGTTGGGTTCTTTCAACCACGGCTCGATGGCCAACGCCATGTTGCAAGCAATCGGTGCGCAGGCCGCGCAACCTGGCCGACAAGTCGTGTCATTGTCCGGGGACGGTGGCTTCAGCATGATGATGGGAGACTTCATCAGCTTGTCTCAATTGAACCTGCCTGTGAAAATCGTTGTCTTCAACAATGGCACGTTGGGATTCGTGGCGATGGAAATGAAAGCGGCAGGCTTCATCGACACCAATACTAATTTGCACAATCCCAACTTTGCGGCGATGGCTGAGGCCATGGGAATCAAGGGAATCCGCGTTGAAGACTCTGATGACGTGGACACTGCACTGAAAGAGGCGTTCGCTCACACGGGTCCGGTATTGGTAGATGTTGTCACCGCGAAGCAGGAACTCGTCATGCCGCCCGAAATCAAGGCGCAGCAAGCCAAGGGCTTCAGCCTGTATATGTTGAAGGCAATCTTCAACGGCCGTGGCGACGAGGTCGTCGAGATGGTGAAAACAAACTTTCTGAAACGATAAGCCTGCAAAGAGGAGCTGCCTTTAGAGCTCCTCTTCAACATCCTACCGTGACCTGCTTCCGCCTATCGCATCGGCAGTAGCAAACCCTAGGTTCAAGAAATTACGCGGGTTTTTCCGATTGCTTGGCAAGCCGCAAAGTGCGCTCCAACAGGGTTTCATAGATTGGTCGGCCACCCAGAGCCTCTGCCACAATGCTGGAGGTAACCGCTGTCAGCAATACGGGCAGGGCTAGGGCATACGTTCCGGTCAGCTCCGCCACCAGCACCATTCCAACCAACGGTGCGCGAACCGTGCTGGCAAATAGGCCGGCCATTCCAGCTACAGCAAAAGCCACGATGGTTCCAGGGGGCAATGGCAGCACCATCTCCAATAAACCTCCAAAAAATACGCTGGATGTAGCGGCCAGCGCAAGTATCGGTGCAAAGATTCCGGCGGGTGCACCGCATGCATAGCTGCCTGCCGTACCGAAAAAGCGTACCAGCACAACAAGACCGAGTAGTCCGATAGGTAAAGGGTTTTCCGTAATCGCGACTGCCAGCGTTTCGCCTCCGCCGGTCGCCTCCGGAAAAATAATCAGCATCGGGCCAATGACTATGCCCAGCAGCGCGGGCACCAGATACGGCGACAGCCGCAGCCCGATGCGCTGAGAGATATTCAACCCAGCAATAATGGTTAGATTAAATACATGTCCCAATACACCTTGGATAGCGCCTAGCAACAGAAAGGCAGGCAAGAAGGCGAGAGGCATGGCGGTAGCTGACAATGCCATGAAAGGAGTGGTACCCGAAATTGCCGCAGTAGCAATCGCGCTGAAACCACAGGCAATAAAGACCGCACTATACGTGCGCACGTTGTGCGGGAAAGAGTTTCGAGCTTCTTCAAGGATAAAAATAATGGAAGCGATCGGTGCGTTGAAAGCGGCGGTAAGTCCCGCTGCGCCGCCAGCGCCCAATAGCGCACGAGCTCGCTGCGTATCCAAAGAGAACCGCTCATTAATAGCTTTGGCGATCGATGCTCCCATATGGATGGTCGGTCCTTCACGGCCACCGATTAAACCTGCGCCGAGAGCAAGCGTGCCGCCAATAAATTTAACAGGCAGCACCCGCTTCCAGCGGACTTCGCGCAGACCTGCCATCGCGCCTTCAATTTCTTGGACACCCGAGCCACTAGCTTCTGGTGCGAGCCTGCGCACCAAACCAACTGCACCGCAAAACATGCTAGCGGAAAACAGTGACATGACGATATACAGTTGCGGCCCTTCCAGGCTTAGCAGATCAGGCAGACGACGCGACCAGCTCAAAGCACTGTCTACCAGTTGGTGAAAGCTTGCTCCCAGAATGCCGGTTAACACTCCGACGAGGGCAGCCATCAAATAATAGGCGAATTTAGAGTATTGGCTACACTCTGCAGCGTTCTTCTTGGGCATATTTTTATTTGATTGATCCCTGCAGCAGCCCGGGCCAAACAGCGTAGTCAGCACCGTAAAACCAGCACACGGCGTTTGCGACTGTTGCAGGCAAAAGCCAGGTCGGCGATGGCACATCATACTGCAAGTAGGCCCACTCAGCGCACCCCATTTATGACCCAATATGCCTCGGCTATGACGGATAAGCACGAGCGGTTTCTGGTCGGCCTGATAAGGACGGAACCCGACTGGTCCTTGCTCCTTCGCAAAGACTATGTCGTACTCATGTGGCCGCTTGCACATGGCGCGCACGTCCACTGAGCCACTTCGGCCATCTACCCTCCCCCAAACAGCGGGTTACCGCTATGTTGATGGAGTTGCGTCTACCGTCAATAATAAAAGGACGACAACGAGAAATTAATTGGAGAGCAGACAATGTCCGATCCGGGCCGCTGGCTCCTCGTGGATTCCTTCATCAAGGTCGTCGACGCAGGCAGTTTCACGATCGCGGCAGAACGTCTGGGCATATCTAGATCTCATTTAAGCAAACGCATTTCTCAGCTGGAGCAAAGCCTTGGAATCCAATTGCTGGTGCGTACCACAAGGCATCTGCGTACCACCCAGGAAGGTGCTGCCCTCTACGCACGGTGCTCGCCGCTGTTCCACGAACTAGAAGAGGCGGTTGAGTCTACAGTTGCAGACAAAACCCACTTGAAGGGCACACTTCGAGTTGTTTGCCCGGACATCATTGGCGAAGTGTATGTCGCCCGCGCGGCCGTGGAAGTGGGACGAATCTACCCAGAGCTTCAAGTCGACGTCGTCGTGACCATGGAAGATATCGATCTGGTCGCAGACAACTTCGATCTTGCAGTGCGATTTGGCGAGCTAAATGACTCTTCACTCCGGGCAAGGCAAGTCTTCGAGCTACCTCACTTGGTGTGCGCGTCCCCGTCGTACCTGGCTCAAAATGGCATTCCCCAAAAAATTGATGATCTGGTCGCTCACAACTGCCTGCGGGCGGGCTTCGAACCCTGTGTCACCTGGCACTTTTCAGTGAAAGGCCAGGACGTGTCACTATTGCCCAAGGGCACATGGACGAGCAACAGCGGCTCGGCATTGATGAACGCAGCGCTGGACGGTGTCGGGCTGTGCCGATTGCCCGAAATCTATTTGCGTCCGCATATTAAATCCGGGCGCCTCGTACCCGTACTGGAGGAGTTTTGTTCTGCTCCATTGCCAGTCTGGATGGTTTACCCAAATTCCCGCTTCACTCCGCCGAAAGTGCGCATGTTTATCGATTACTTTGCCAACAATATCGAGCGCCTGATTCTGGAACGCAGTCAGTGAACAAGCAAGCATTGTTGGCTTAGAGCCAACAATGTTATGGGCAAAACGCGATATATCCCTTCGGTTCGCGTTGATAGACTCCTTGACAACCATTAGATAAAAGGAGGCAAATCAAATGCTTATCTTCAACACGTGGTACGTTGCCGCCGAGCCGCATGAGCTAGCCGATGGTCCGCTGGCACGCACAATTCTCAGTACGCCCGTTGTCTTATTCCGTACAGAATCCGGACACGTAGCAGCCCTGGAAGACCGCTGCCCTCATCGTTTTGTGCCGCTCTCGCTGGGCAAAGTTGTTGGCGAAAATATTCAGTGCGGATATCACGGCGCCCAGTTCGATAAGAACGGGACCTTTCAGCTGGTGCCGGGTCAAAGTTCGGTTCCCAATTCCTGTGTCACCCGCTTCCCCACAATCCAAAAGCACGGCTACATCTGGATTTGGATGGGCGAGCCGGAATTGGCGAAAGACCCTTCCAGCATTCCAGACTTTCTTTATCGAGGCGATCATCCGGACTGGGACGGGGGCTATGGGCATTTCGAATCCATCCAGGCTGCTTACGGCTTGATCAACGACAACCTGTTTGACATCACACACGCTGAGTATGTGCATCCCGGCTCGTTCGGTGGTGAAGAAATGCGCTTCTATCGCCGGCTTCAGGAGGGCAATGATTTCGTCGACCAAAAGACCACCTTCAAAATCGCCGACCGAGGCATTGTCTTCCGGCTACGTTCACTGAACATGGAGGCCGGCGGCCCTTTCTATCGCTGGATGGTCTCGACCCACCTCGGTGTCGAACACTATACCGGTCATGTCGACCTGGATATGCAAGTCGATTGGGGCGCGCCCTCATTCACGTCATTTCTGCTCAATGCCAGGCCATCAGGCAAATCTATGGAAGAAGGCGCGCAAGTATGCAATATGCACGCAGTCACGCCCGAGACAGACAGGAGCTCGCACTATTTTTTCCGCTCGGTAAAAAATTACGGCGGCGAAGAGTTGGTCGCGCCGTTTATGGATGGCGTCAGGGCCATCTTTGACCAGGACAGGCCAATTCTGGAGGCGCAGCAGCGAAACATAGGAGAAAAAGAAGACTTAAATCAAGAATCCGTCGCCTTTGCCGGAGATATGCTTTATCGCCGCGCACGCGTAATAAACCAGAAGCTTGCCGATCTCGAGCGCGAGCAAAGCCTACAAGCAGAAACGGAGGTCTGATTATGTACATGGTTGCTTTTTGCTACCCAAACGGCGAGGCGCGAAAGTTTGACTACGAACACCTAATTAACACGCATTTACCGCTGGGGGTCGGTCTCACAGAAAAACACCTCAATATCAAACCTCTAAAGATTGTTGCCTACTGCCCCGTCCACGGGGGCGACAACACGGAGGCCTCGTCGCCCTATGCCGCCATTACCAATGTGTACTTCGAAAAGAAAGCAGATGCCGAGAAATTCTTGGGTCTATTCGAAGTAGAAGAGGCCGCGCGACGCCTGTCAGAGGACTTCCCCAACTACACTGCCGGCCACCCAACGGTGCTCTTCGCGAAAGTGTCTGAAGTCACCGATATGGATGGCTTGATCTCGATCTTCAAAAACCACATGTAGTGCTCGACCTCGCCAACGCGCGGGGTCCCCAGCGTACCGACGCCTGCCCTCTTGGCGGCTGGCGCCCTTCCCGAAGAGCATCCAATGCGTTGTGACTGCCCGTTCTGGTGCTACGATCTTCCACTTTCAGCCATGCTGACACGCCATAAATAGGTCGCGTGCTTTAAAGTAGCGGTCCGCCCCAACAGGGCCGCGCAATATCTCCACACAGATGCACCAAACGGCCAAGATACGCTGATGAACCTGACACTGCTCATTTTTCTGCTGGTTTATGTCGCCATGGGATTCGGGAAACTTCCCGGCTTTAAAGTAGACCGCACGGGCGCTGCCGTGGTTGGAGCTTTGGCGATGATGGCCGTGGGCAGCATTGCTCCTCAGGCAGCGTGGTATGCCATCGACTATAAAACGGTCGGCTTGCTTTTCGGCTTGATGGTAATTTCGGGCGCCTTCGTAGTATCTGGGTTTTATGCTTGGACAGCCCAGAAGGTAGCAACGCTGCACGCCAGTCCCACCACATTGCTGGCGGTCTTTATCGGGGTCAGCGGCGTGCTTTCCTCTATTCTGACCAACGATGTAGTGGTAGTAGCCATGACTCCATTGTTGGTGTCCATTACCTTGGCCCGAGGCCTGAATCCGATTCCATTTCTGCTGGGCTTTTGCTTCGCAGCCAATGCGGGGTCAGTGGGTACGCTTATTGGTAGCCCGCAGAACATGATTGCGGCGCAGGCCCTGGACGTCTCGTTCATGGAGCTACTCAAGATCGCCGGGCTTCCCGCCCTGCTGTCCTTGCCCATCGTCTGGAGCGTCATCGCGTTTTTATACAGAGGCAAATGGCTGATAGACCAGAGCAAAGCAGCTTTGCCTTCGCAAAGCGCGTCGGTCAGTCTCGACAAGACTGAAACGATCAAGGCCTCACTTGTTCTGCTCGCTACGGTTGTAATTTTTATCCTGGATATCTGGCCGCAGGAAATCGTCGCGCTGACGGCTGCAGGCATTTTGCTCATCAATCGAACGATTGCCTCGAACGACGTCTTGAAAGAGGTCGATGGCAACTTATTACTTCTGATCATGGGACTGTTCATCGTCAACGCGGCGATGGCGTCAACCGGGCTGCCACAGTCTTTACTGAACGACCTGAAACACATGGGCGTCGATTTGAACGAACCGCTGGCTTTGTATTTCACAAGTGCCGCTCTTAGCAACATCGTTGGAAACAATCCAACCGTGATGTTGCTGGTTCCCTACCTGCAAGCGGGCGCAAACTCCGACGCGCTTTGCGCTGCCCTGGCCTTGGGCACCGGCTTCTCCAGCAACATGGTTATTTTTGGCAGCTTGGCTGGAATCGTAGTGGTGGAACAGTCAAAAGCCTGCGGTGTGACGATTTCGTTCATGGACTTTGCCAAAGCGGGCTTACCTGTCGCCCTGGTGTGCATCGCGCTCGCTGCATTCTGGATCTATTGGATTTAGGCGTAAAACTGGGTGCCAGATAAGGCATCTCAACTTTGTGGTTGCAAATCGTCTAGATCAAAAAAATAACGACGCAGCGACCCGGCTGAGGATAAAATTGCCCGCGGCGCCTGCGCCAACCGCAGCGTCACCGCCAGCTAACGGCGAAGGCATCATCCTCACAAAAAGTCCAGATCCATTTTTAAAAGCAAGAACCCTCCGCCGGATTAGGCTGAGCTGCGCTGTTCTTCGCCCCAGGTGATTTGCAGCCGTTCCTCCACAGGAAAGTAACCATATGTTTGGAATTTCACTAAAAAAAACCCTGTTCCGCTCGTGCCTTGTCGCGGCGGCCTTGTTAGGGGGATGCAGCGGCGTCAGCGACAATGAATCGACACTTGAAATTTCGTTGAATACCTCGCCAACGCCTACAGATGACATCCATCAGGCAGTTGTGCTGGCAGAGCAAGGCATCAGCAGGTTCCAAGTTGAGCTGCTGGATGCCCAGGGAAAGTCGCTGGACTTTCAGAAGATCGACGTTGCTTCTGGTACCAAGACGGTCAGCGCCAACTTTTCCAATAAGCAGCCCGGTTCGTACCAGGTCCGCAGCTCCGCATTCACTTCTGACGATGCAATCTTGGGAACCACTCTTCAATCCATTCAACTTCAATCGGGACTCAACCAGCTTCGCATTGATGACCTCGGTTTAAGCAACCTTTACTACGCAGTGCATACCAACTTGCCTCAAACGCAAAGCGCTGCCGATCTGGAAAAGTTCTTGTCGTTCGATCAACCGGGAATTTCGCTACAGGCATACTGCTTTTTTGGCTACCTGGTGGATGGCAGCAACAAGGAAATGGCGTATTTCAGCCTGATTCAACGATTGGAAGAGCAGGTCGATCTTCCCGATAGTGCGGGATTCAAATTGCCGCTCATCATGTCAGGAACTGGCATCAGCACCCCCGAGTTAAATGGCTTTCGTACCGGCGGCACATTGGGTGCGGCCATGCTGGGCAACGAAATTTCGCTTACGCAACCCTGGGATCTCAGCATCATGTCTCAGAACGAAGCCGGAGCCGCTACGCAAAAAAATGAAACCAGAGCACAACTCGTCTCGGGCACCTTCGGGCAAAAAGGCGCACGCTACAAACTTCTGTCGCACGGCACGGACAATTTAGGCAAGTTGTTGACGACCGAAATACTGGTCGAAGACACCATGGGGTTTGTAAGCGAAGGTTTTGGCGTCAACTCGTTCTTGCCCAACTGGCTATTGCCCGAACAGGAAGAGTCAATTCGCAAGGAATACGGCGGCTCGGTTCAGAAATATCTGGCCGCCACGCAGAACCCTCTTACGGGGCAAGGCTCTTACTACTACTCGGCTCCCTTCCTGAAGGTCATCAACTTCACCGTCAGCTATGATCATAACGGCGCCGTTGTTTCGCAGGGTACCGATGGTCTGTTATGGATGGATGTGGTGTATCAAACCTTCGATAACGATGCGACCGAAATCATCAAGGACGCAACCTGGTCGTTCTTCATCATGCAGTTTCCCGAGCAACAAAAAGCCATCATGACCACCCTGGTTGGAACCGAGGTCAGCGACTACAAGGTGAGCTCGTTATTCAGCACAGGTGCTCAACAAAACTTGAACGGCGTCCTTGAGCCCGATCACCGCTGGAACCTGCAAGACATCGAACTGAAACCTATCGCGGGCAGCGAATGGAAAAGCCCGAATTCGGGTGAAACTTACTATACGAAGTACAAAATTACGCTGTCTGGAGAACGTTCAGCCGATTTGACCGTCACTATGGCGTGGAACGACCAGGAAGTCATGGCCGGCACCCGTTATGTGTATGAAGGCTTGGGGAAAGTCACCGGAACGCTGGATGGAGAAGTGGTGAACGGCTCGGCTTGGCTTGAGATGCAGCCGATTGGGACACTCCAGTAGCCACTCACGTTTTCAGGCACGGTATAGTCGACAACCATGAAGACAGTAATTCAACGCGTCTCTTCGGCCAGTGTCACGGTTGACGGCAAGGTCCACGGCCGCATCGATCAAGGATTGTTGGTGTTGATCTGCGCTCAGCCGCAAGACAGCGAGGCCGAAGCAGACCGACTGCTGACCAAGCTGCTGAAGCTGCGCATCTTCAGCGATGATGCAGGCAAGATGAACCGTAGCGTGCAAGACGTGAAAGGTGGTTTGCTGATTGTCAGCCAGTTTACGTTGGCCGCTGACGTCTGGGGTGGAAACCGCCCCGGATTCAGCGGGGCGGCAGAGCCCAAACATGCCGAGAAACTGTACGACTATTTCATCGCGTCGGCTCGCAACTCACACCCCATTGTAGAAACAGGTGTCTTCGGGGCAGACATGAAGATCAGCCTAATCAACGACGGCCCAGTCACCATCCCGATCGAGATTTAACTCATTTATGCCAGATGAGCCGCCTGATCACGCAAGAAAGGCGTTCCATCGAAGACGACACTCACCAGATTTCCATCAAGCGGCCCTGTGCCGGGCGCACTATGAGGCATCTCTGGGGCCGACACGTCTTTGACACACTGGCTTGCCACCTTCGTGCGACGTTCGCCGGCACAAACTCCCGTGTAAAATCGAATCCCAATTTTTTCGAGCCCGCACAAATGAGCAAGAAGCGCAGGTTTAGTGCGCAAACCGCTTCCCTGTCGACACGTGTCCATGGGGCTGCAAATGATGACATTCACACCAACCCCTGCCTTAGCTGCGGGGCATGCTGTGCACACTTTCGGGTTTCATTTTACTGTGGCGAAATTGCAGGCGAAGACGGCAACGGCGTGCCGCCGGAGCTGGTAAGTCAGGTGGGACCGCTACGTGCCTGCATGAAAGGCACGGAAGCCGGGGGTCAACGCTGTATTGCCCTTCGCGGCGAGATCGGGAAGGAAGGAATTCACTGCTCCATTTACCTTCAGCGTCCTTCACCCTGTCGTGATTTTCCGGCCTGGGAAATCGATGGCACACCGAACCCGGACTGCCAGAAAGTGCGGGCCAAGTTTGGCCTGCCGGCGCTCCCACATATTGGACAGGACGACGACATTGATCCCGGGAATACGCCGAGCCATCAGGACAGCGAAGCGGCCTGACCAGCAAGACCGAGGCACGCGCTGCGTTGTGTAATGGACAACGCGACACAGAGGGCGGTGGAACAGACCGCCTTCTGCATTACTCTTCGCTGGTTCGTGTCGCAATAAGTGTGGCGATGCGCCGGTTCACAATCTCTATGACCTCGAAGCGTAAATCCTCTACCTGAATGACGGCGCCAATATCGGGCAAGGAGCCGTGTCGGTCCAGAAGCAGTCCCGCGATTGATGTGAAGCCATCGCCTTCAGGTTCCAAACCTTTGGTACCCAACTCTTGAGCCAGATACCGAAGCTCGCATGCGCCGTCCACTCGCCATTGATCGGGCCCGATCGCTTGAATGGCAGGCAGTTCGTCTTCATCCGGGAACTCGCCGGCGATCACTTCCAGAATATCGATGGGCGTCAGTAAGCCCTGAATCACGCCATACTCGTCGGTAACCATCACGAGCTGTCCGCGCGAACTTTTCAGCGTATCGATTGCGCTTAACACCCCCATTGTCTCGTAGACGAAAATGGGCGTCCGAAGGCAGGACAGCTTTTCGTTTGGTTTTCGACCGTCCATCAGTTCGGCGAGCAGGTCTTTTGCCCGCGCGACGCCTACGACATCATCAAGGTCGCCCCGGCATACTGGAAAGAAGCTGTGCGGCGTCTTGCGCAAATAAGCCAGTATGTCTGATGAATCCTCTTCGAGATTCACCCATGAAATCTCGCTTCGGGGAGTCATGATCGAACGGATGGACCGTTCGCCAAGTGTGAGCACGCCACTTACCATGCTGCGTTCTTCCTCTCCGAATGCCGCTTCGAGGGTGGATGCGTCGTGTGCATCGTCCCCCTCATCCGGGCTCGTGTCGGACTTACCCCCCAGCAGCCTCAAGACGGCATCTGCTGTGCGATCTCGAAGCGGGAGACGTGCTTCATTTTTTAGAAGACTCCTGCGAGCCACCTGATTAAAGAACTCGATGAGAATCGAGAAGCCGATCGCTGCGTACAGGTAGCCTTTAGGAATCTTGAAGCCTAAACCTTCGGCCGTAAGGCTCAAGCCAATCATCAGAAGAAAGCTCAAACACAACACGACAACCGTCGGGTGCGCGTTGACGAAACGTGTCAGTGGCTTGGACGCCCAAAGCATCAACGCCATGGAAATCACCACCGCCGTCATCATGACCGGAAGTTGCTCAACCATGCCTATGGCCGTGATCACAGCATCAAGCGAGAAGACAGCATCCAGCACGACGATCTGTGCAACGACAACACCAAAGCCCGCATACGCCTTCGACTTTGCGTGCTGATGCGTCTTGCCCTCCAGTCTTTCATGCAGTTCGGTCGTCGCCTTCACCAGCAGGAACAGCCCGCCAAGCAACAGGATCAGATCGCGACCCGAGAAACTGAACGATGCGACTGAAAACAGCGGCGTCGTCAATGTGACGAGCCACGACACGATGGAAAGCAGGCCAAGCCGCATAATCAAGGCCAAGGACAAGCCGATCAGCCTGGCCTTGTCGCGTTGATGAGGCGGAAGCTTATCTGCAAGAATTGCAATGAAAATTAAGTTATCGATGCCCAGCACGATTTCCAGCACGATCAGGGTCAGCAGACCAATCCATATGCTGGAGTCAAAAAGCCATTCCATAATTTAGACCTGAAACAGGTGAACAAACGCGGCGTTCCGGTACTCCCAGGTACATTAAAACCTGGCCGGTTAACACGCACAGTTAAACGGATACCGTTGGTTCAGATCGGCGGCGGCTTGAAGAGCGGGTGATAAATCGCAGGAAACGACGGCCCAAGCGCCGTCTGCCAAGTTCCACGAGCCACACTGTAGTAGGCAGGCAAAATCGAACTGGTAATGGAGTCGCCAAGATCCGCGTGCGATGCATGTTGTGAAGCCGACGAAGACGCACTACCCGAAGAAGATTCCACCGGAGAAGCCGAGGGCTGCCGCCCCTTGCTTGCACACGAAAAAACCCACTCCGCTTCGATACAGAGTGAGTTTGACCCGGTAGGTAGACGCAAATCCGCCACGTACTCGGCGTTGACTTGAATAGAAAAGAGAAGAATGAGTAAAGTGACGACTATGCGTCGCATGCAGGTATGGGACAGTTGCGGTCAGGAAAGTATATCCAAATTCAACTACCGTGACAGCACGCGCCGCGCAAGCAGTACGCCGGCCAGCGCTACGACACCCAAACCGAGACCCGCCTCGAGAACCCGATGTGAACGTATCTGCGTATAAGGACTGATCGGAATGCCGGCCCGTTTGCCTTCAAGATAGACCTGCCCGTCGTCCCCGGCCTCAAACAAATTGTCTTTCTGAAGTGGAGGCTTGTCGCTACTTTGGGCACGCGGCAACGCCCAGGCGATGACCCTATCGAACAAGGACGGTGCCACTGCCCAGCCTAATTCGGACATTTTCCCAGTTTCCCCCACCGTCAAATTTCGAACGGAGCGTTGTGCAGCCGCCAGTATTGCGGTGGCTACGATTTCCACATCATAGAGGGGTGGCATGACCTTGCCACGATGTCCCATATGACTGCGCCCATGATCGGAAATTGGCGTTGCGATGCCTGAGGGCTTCAAAACTGTGACCTTTATGGGCAGGCTCTCGTGAATCAACTCCATTCGCAGCGCCTCGGAATACGCCTTCACCGCGGCTTTGCTGGCTGAATAGGCGCCCAGAATCGGCACGGGCATTTCGGCATTGATGGAAGCAACATTGATTATCGTGCCACCGTCAGGACGGCTCCGCAGGTGCTGGACGGCGGCCTCGCTACCATGGACCACGCCCCAATAATTGGTATCGAACAATCTGCGGTGCTCATCTTCCGGCAGATCATCCAAACGGGAGAAAATCACCACCCCGGCGTTATTGACCCAGGTATCAAAGCCTCCAAAGTGCTCTATGGCTCGGGCGGATATGGCGTCCACCTGATCCTTCCGACCGACATCCGCGACGACGTAGATGGCTTGGCCGCCCTGTTCTACGATTTCGTCACACACTTTCTTCAGCACTTCTTCGTTACGGGATGCGAGTACCAACTTCACGCCGCGCTTTGCGGCACGCCGTGCGGTTGCCAGCCCAATTCCGGAGCTGGCACCGGTGATGACCATAACTTGTTCATTCAGTGGCTTGTACTTATGTTTCATGTGTTCTTACCTCGCTGAGAGTTTTCGGACCGCAGGAGGCGACCCCGCAACCGTAGGGCCAGCAAGTTCAGTGCCGCTCGAATAGAGGGCAAGATGGTATTGGGGGTCTTTGGTGGTTTGCTTTACCTTGAGCTGAGGTCTTGATTTGTTCACCTGGCGGGGTGGCGTTTAGGTTGCCTTTTGGGGTTCTAAAGGCGCCCCTGCGCTGTGGGGGAGACCTTGGTCAGTCAGCGCCGGTCGGCCTCCGGCCCACCTGTCCGCTTCGTCCGCGCCTTCGCGCTCCCTTCAGCGGCACCTGGCTCTCCCGACGATGTCTGCCCAAGGCCCCCCCCACATCACAGGGGCTCGGTTTCGTGTGCGACGCCCGCGCGCAGGCGCAATTAAGAGTCAATTGCGCAAGCCGCGCGAGTTACGTCTGAAGCGCCAAAGCGGTGGGTTGAAGAAATTACAGCGCTTCTTCCATCACCAGCTTCCGCAACCACTGCTTGATCATTGCCTCGTGCTCTTCTTCTGTCGCAAGAGCCTTCTGAAAAGGAGCAATCAAATCGTCGTGACCGCTCTGTTCCACAAGTTCGATCAGCAGTTCCCAACAGGCATAATCCGTCATTTCCGCGGTCAGTAAAGCCTGAAGCCCCTGCGCCAGGGTGGTACGAGGGTCTGTCAATACTTGAATCAAGCCCATCGCAGCCACCGCACTGACATCCGCGCAGGGAGTCTGGGCAGTAGGGTCTCCACCCAGGTCGGCGAGCGCTTGCGACACCATCTTGAAGTGCTGAAACTCTTCTTCGCAGATATGCTCAAGATCAGCAAGCAACGCAGCGCGATCGGGATGTTCGGTTACCTTCACCTTTGACATCATGGCCTGATAGAGCCGAACTCCGCTGCGCTCATAGGCTGCCCGCTCACCCAGCTTATCGAACAGGACCTCGGGGCTATCGCCCTTGAGCTTCCCCACCACAGTTTCAACGACACCCTTCCCCGTCGCGGGAATAGGGACAGATCCCACCCGAAGCGCCTCTACGACATAGGTTCCACGGAGAAATGCGATATCTTCCTCACTGCCCGCCTCGGGGTGCGCCGGCATCTGCTGCGCATATTCCACCTGTTTACCGCCCTGTATGGGAGACATCTGCATTCCGGTCTGATTCAGACCAACTTTGGTTTCGTTTTCCATTTCAGCTCCTCTTGTCCAGGACATTGGTGCGGCGGTTCAGCTCGGTGGCCGGGGACCACTGATAACCGGCAGACACGGTGTTGGTGGGCGAGACATCCGCGTTGAGGATGGCTCGTTGCTGCAGGGACAATTCGCTCTCTTGATCCTGCGGCACAAACTCGGTTCCGTTGGTGCGTAGCGGCACCTCAACCTCGAGCACTTGGCGGACAAAATCCCGTTGCGAGGTGAATGGCAATGGATCCGGTACTACTGTGCCCAACACCTCTTGAGGGTCGCGCCGTTCGAATTTCTTGAAGAGCTCTGAAACCTCGTTCAGATGTCCCAGCTCATAATCCAGGAATCGCTCCCAGATTGCCTTCAGCCGTGGGTTCGTCTCAGACTCGACACAGCTGTGATAGGTGTAGACCTCGGTGGCCTCGTGAATCAGTATCTTCTCCAGCCAGGACTCATCCGGATCCTGCAGAGAGCCGTATTGCGTTACGTGCTGCTCTTCAATGGAGGCAATTTCTGCGTACAGTAACCGCGCCACCGGATCGGCAAAGAGCGGCCCAATGTTCATGTAGTAATCGTGGGTCTGGTACTCGGCTGCCGTGATCAGCGTGGCATGCATTTTGGTCAGAAGATGCGCGTCGATCCGCTCGTAGGCGGAGCAAGCATTTTCTGTTCCACACGGACGCGCAGAGCGCTGAGCCTCCGTACACGTCGGTGACTTTTGCTCACTGGGAAAACTTTCTACGAGTCGGGGCTCAAAGCGGCACCTTTCGCCTCTTGCGTAGAGTTGGCGCGACATCGAGCCTGCACCGCAGGCGTTCATGACTCGCGGTTGACGCTTGCGGTGAACAACAACTCCGCCAAATGACTGACAGCCAGATGTTCTACAAAAAATACCTGATGCTCGTGGCGTACTCAGGCGCCACGCTGTGACTACGGTTCGATCCTCGTGCCCAACACCTTAAGAAACTGAGCCATCCAGGCGGGATGCGCCGGCCATGCAGGTGCCGTCACCAGATTGCCGTCGGTGTGTGCCGCATCGACAGGGATATCTGCAAAGGTACCGCCTGCCAGGCGAACCTCTGGCGCACAAGCCGGGTATGCTGAACAGGTCCGCCCCTTGAGGATGCCCGCGGCCGCCAAGATCTGGGCACCGTGACAAACTGCAGCAATCGGTTTTTTCTGGTCGTCGAAATGACGCACGATTTGAAGCACCCTTTCGTTAAGACGCAAATATTCAGGCGCGCGACCTCCGGGGATCACCAATGCGTCATAGGCCGCGGGATCGACCGTATCGAAATCAGCATTAAGCGTAAAGCGATGGCCAGGCTTCTCGCTATATGTTTGATCGCCCTCGAAATCGTGAATGGCCGTCGCAACTGAGTCGCCCGCCTTTTTATCCGGACACACCGCGTGCACCGTATGTCCGATTGTCAGTAGTACCTGATAAGGAACCATGGTCTCGTAATCTTCGGCGTAATCACCTACCAACATCAACAGCTTCTTGGCCATTTTGTTTCTCCTTGGTGAAGTGGCGCGATGCCTGCGCTGGGAAAAGACTGCCAATGCATTATCGAACCGACCAAGGGAAGATGACAATGATATATTGGGCTAGTCTTCGCACGCCTCTCAGGAGCCAGTCACTTTTAGGTACGCCAGGTATCAGCATTGTTCAAAGACTTGATCGACGATCTCGATAATTACTCGCCGGAGCCGGATAAATTTCTGGATGTTCCGTTTGTGCCTACCGATGACCGGGTGATCGAAGCGATGTTCGATCTTGGCGCGGTCAATTCCAAGGACGTGTTGTATGACCTGGGCTCGGGGGATGGGCGCATTGTCGTTGCCGCGGCGCGTGATCGCGGAGCTCGAAGTGTTGGCATAGAAATGGACACATTGCGCATTGCCGATGCCATGGAATATGCGGGTAACTCTCGCGTCGAGTTCATGGTCGACTTTATTGAAGACAGTATTTTTAGTGCCGACTTCAGCGAAGCTACGGTTGTCACCCTTTACTTGCTGGATGCCGTGAACCTCCGCCTGCGTCCTCGACTATTAAGCCAGTTGCGGCCTGGCACACGAGTCATATCTCAAACATTTGATATGGGCGACTGGAAGGCTGATGAGCGCATCCAGCTAAGCGGGGTCAATATCTATAAATGGATCGTGCCTGCACGGGTCGACGGAGTTTGGCAATGGGAGTGCGTCCAAGGTGAGCTCTATCACATCGAACTTACCCAAAGTTTTCAAGAGGTCCACGGCAACATCTGGATCGGTGAAGAGCCGGCGATTCTGGATGTCGTGCGCCTGCATGGCGAAAGCCTGTTCGTCACAGTGCGCCCCCCCGACCACCAGGCTCCGAAATCATTCACTCTCACTTTTGAATACGACGAGCTGATCGCGGTTGTCGAAGAGTCCTCTCTTTAGCTTCTGGCCAGCGGCCTTTAAATGCTTGCCAGCGGCCTTTAAATTTTTGACCGGTTTACCTTAACAGTATCCTTTGTTTTACATTTCAGCTTTTGGACATACAGTGAACGCCCTGCCCCCCTGCCCCCAATGCAATTCTGAATACACCTATAACGACGGACAGCTTTTGATCTGCCCGGAGTGTGCACACGAATGGCTGCCAAACGAGCACGCGGAGGACGAAGAACAAGCGAAAGTGTTTCGCGACGCCTTCGGAAATGTTCTGCAAGATGGCGACACGGTTTCTGTAATCAAGGACCTGAAACCAAAAGGCTCGAGCAACACCATAAAAATGGGGACGCACGTCAAGAACATTCGTCTGGTAGATGCTGACCACGATATCGAATGTCGGATCGAGGGCTTCGGTCAAATGAGCCTCAAGACCGAGTTCGTTAAAAAGGTGTAACCCATTAACTTTCACGTAGACAGATCGAACTCATGCAGGAAGTCGCTTCTGTCCTACGCTCCCGGCCTTCATCCCTCCCCTGCTCCCCCTGGAGCGCGCTTGGGGGACCACCACATCAGCATCTTTTGATTCTGCTCAAATCGAATCGTGTGGCAGGCTTGGCAAAATGTTTCGAGACGTTCTGCGCGCTGCTAGAATAGGCAGGATACCCATTACTAGAGTGCATCATGAGTGTGACTGAAGTCGTTCCATCTCCTGTCCGTTTGTCTGTCATCGACGGCCCCGGTCAACCCGAGCCTAGCCCAGCCCTCGAAAAACTCTATCGGGGCTTCGAAAAAGAATTGCTGGTTCCCCTGTGGACCGAAATCAGTGGCCTGATGCCGCTGGCACCTAACAGCAAGGCCAGCCCGCACCTTTGGCGGTGGGATAGGCTATTGGAACTGGCTGACGAGGCCGGAAAAATTGTGCCGGTCGGCCGAGGCGGCGAGCGTCGTGCCATTGCACTGGCCAACCCGTCGTTGGGCGGACGCCCCTATGCCACGCCTACCTTGTGGGCGGCCATTCAGTACTTGATGCCCGGCGAAGACGCACCCGAACACCGCCACACTCAGCACGCGTTCCGCTTTGTAGTCGAAGGCGAAGGTGTGTGGACGGTTGTCAATGGTGACTCGATCCGCATGTCACGCGGCGACTTTCTCCCGCAGGGGGGATGGAACTGGCACGCGCACCACAACGCGGCCAGCAAACCGATGGCTTGGATCGATGGCTTGGACATTCCGTTTTCTCATTACACCGAATCGACCTTCTTTGAAGTCGGCCGCGACCAGCTGAGTGCCGACGAACTGGTCTCGCCACAGTTCTCGCGATCAGAGCGCCTCTGGGGACACCCAGGCCTTCGTCCGGTCTCTCAATTGGAATCCACGCCTTGTTCGCCTTTGCTGGCATACCGCTGGGTGGATACCGATCGCGCACTCGACGATCAACTTGCTCTCGAGGAAGAAGGCTACCCTGCAACCCTTAGTCCGGGCCACGCAGCCGTACGTTACACCAACCCCACCAACGGGCGCGATGTGCTACCCACGATCCGCACAGAAATGCATCGGGTTCGCGGTGGCGCCAACACGCGCACGACACGCGAAGTCGGGTCATCTGTATTTCAAGTGTTCGACGGCACAGGTACGGTCACCGTCGGCGACAAGCAGTGGCAGGTGCGCCGTGGAGACATGTTCGTAGTTCCTTCTTGGACCTCGTTCCGCGCCCAGGCCGACGCAGGTCAGGGTTCGCTCGACCTCTTCCGCTTCAGCGATACGCCTATTTTCGAGGCGTTACACGCGCAACGCAGCGAAGTCGTTCAACCGGCGTAACACAGGCAAGGCGTCAACTGAAACAAGGCTCCGATTGGAGCCTTGTTTTTTATTGCTTCGACTTTTGAATGACCGCTGCAGACCAACCATCGAAGGTCGAAGGCCATAAGCCTCCGACATCGCCCGCCGCAAAGCTGGCGGTGAAGTGGTTGCAGCCCGGCAGCTCAAGCGTGTCCACGTCAACCTGTGCGTCTTGCAGTGCCTTGACCATTTCGTGTGCTTGCCGCTTCAGATGAGGGAATTCATCTTCTGCCCACGTGACGAGAAATGGTGGCAGCCCCGCCCTCACCTGCCGGATTGGCGACGCCTTTTGTTCAGCACCCAGTTCCGAAGGACCCAGGAACCGCGGGCGCACTGCCAGACCCGAGTCTTCGCCAAAATAATAGGTTCCAGATACCGGGGCCACGCCGCGCAATGCCGAGGAACAGGGTACGCCGGGCAGGGCTTCATCCGTCACGGCGAGCAAGGCCGCGTAATGGCCCCCGGCCGAATGTCCACTGACGAACAGTTTTTGTGGGTCGCCCCCCCACTGACCAACATTCTGGCGCAGCCATTCGACGGCTCGCGCGCAATCCTGGAAGCCAGTGGGAAACACATGGGTAGGCGCCAAACGGTAACCCCCGGACACGAAAGTGATGCCCAATTCATTCAGGGCCGGCGCCATGAAGTACATCCACTCCTTGTAGCCGTTTGTCCAGCCGCCACCGTGGAAATACAACAATACGCGCCCGTCCGGTTTGGAGGCAGGAAAGATCCCCAGGCTTTGATAGGAATCTTCGCCATAGCTGACTTCGATAGGCTGCAGACCTTGGGCACGCTCGATGAGAACGTCATGGTACTTGGCCATGTTCTCGTTGAACGGCTCCTGAGGAGGATACGAGTTGCGATCCATGCTTAACGACGCTCCCGGGGGACAATCATCTTGGGATCGACCAAGCGGCCCGCATCAACGACGCGGACACCATCCAGGTCGATGGAGCAATCACGCATGGGCAGGTCGTAGTGGCCGCGAGTGGTGCGCTTTCCACCGCCCTGGCTGTTGGGGCCCGTCGAGAACAGGAAATTGCCCGGGAAGCAACGTGCCGCGGCGTGGCTACGTTCGGGAGTAGACCCGTACAGCGCGATCGAGTCCCAACGACACTGCGGATTCAAACCCCAGCCCAAATGCGAGATGGCAAACGGATCCATGTCGTTCTCGTGCTCTTTGCCTTCAGTCAGCCACTCACGCATTAAGGTCGCGTCGAGGCCACCTTCTATCGACACGATGTGACCATCGCGCACTTCGATCTGGATCTCATCCTGTACGTAGCGGCAGTAGGGAAGAATGACAATATCGCCGGGCTGTACGACGACACGCCCGGTGGCGCTGCCTTCGTTAGGGAAGGTGTGAATCAAGCCGACTCCCCAATGATCGAAGCGACCGGGCTCGTCCGCGTAGCCGTATTGGCTCATGACAGGGTATTCCCCGCATTCGTATGTAAGGTCGGTACCCGCCTTGCTGGTGACATGCACCTTGCGAGTCTTCTCATACACCTTATGCGCGTGGAGGACGGCTTCCTTCAGTCCGGCCGGCGCTTGCAAGGCGTAAAGGTCGTCAGGAGCATCAATTACCATTTGTACACGCGCACCCGCCTGACGAACGTCGCGCAGCCACGATGCAAACAATGGCACGTGGAAGATAAGGATCATGTCGGCCGCTTTCAAGGCTTCGAGCGTTCCCTTGCACTGACCAATAGTCGGCACGCCCACCTTTGTCCAGTCGGGGATCAGGTTGACCTTCAGTTCGTAGATGTCGGCGCCGAGCATATCGGCCGCAGCGAACGACGCTTCGATATACTCCGTGCGCGTGCCCAGGTCGCTGACGATCGCGATCGTTTCGCCCTTCTTCACATTACAAAGCTCAAACTGCTTCTTGAACAACGCCGCCAACTTGGCAGGATTCAAGGTTTGCGTGCGCACATCCGCTTTAATCATCAAAGTCTCCTTGTGGACGTAAGGGTGCGGGACCGACCCATCAATAACAAACACTGTTCGGTTTTATAATATACAGTTCGTGATTGTGGGTAGAACTATGGTTTTCCCTTATCATAGTTGCGCCTAGCACGGGCGCCGGTCGTTCGGCGTTGCAATTTCAAGGAAGGACATTGGTTCAGGTAAAGAAACCCGAGGTCGAACAGGCGATCACGAAAGCTGCTTACGAACTCTTCAAGACTCATGGTTATTCGGGCACGCGCATGCCCCAGATAGCCAAAGCCGCCAAAGTTTCGGCCGCCAATATTTATGTTTACTTCGATTCCAAGCTGGATATTCTGATTTCGGTGTATCAGAACTGGTTTACCGAACAGTTGGCTGAGATCAGGCAGCACGTGGTTGGCTGCAAAAACCATTCCGAAGCGCTGTATGAGCTTTTCATTGCCATTTGGCAAACCCTGCCGGCGGCAGACGGCGGTTTTTGTGGCACGTTGATCGAGGCTCTGTCAGACCGCTCGAACAAAGACAAGTACTCGAAGCTGCTGCGCGCTCCCACCGATAGGGCCATTGATCAGATGCTGGCGCATTGCCTCCCTTCGGCACCCGCTCAGGCTCGTCAATCAATTTCCACCATGCTGATCATGGCGTTTGACGGTTATGCGGTCAATTTCCATTTGAAGAACGGACAGAAAGCAGACGCCAATGAAATCAAGTTGCTCTGTGACGTGATTCTTACTGCCTATCCCCCTCAAGGCTAACCCTATTAGGGATTATCCCCTCTTGGCACCATCAGCCCCGCCCGCAAGAATAACGATCAATGTTCGCTATTCGTGTTGGCGGGGCTACTCATGCGTCTCGAAATAAAAAATATAAGCAAGCAGTTTTCAAGGTCTAAAGCCCTTGACGATGTTTCGATCACAACTACCGGCGGATCCGTGCTGGCTTTGCTGGGTGAGAACGGAGCGGGCAAATCCACGCTGATCAAGATTCTTTCCGGTATCCACAAGGCCGATACCGGCACAATACTGATCAATGGCGAGCCGGTTGCCTTCAATACTCCATCTGAAGCCATGGAGTCCGGAGTTGTCCTGGTTCCACAAGAGCTTCGCGTCGTACCTCAGCTTACCGTTGCCGAGAATATCCTTTTGGGACGATTGCCTGTTCGGCGGGTGGCGGGCATATTGCCTTCACTTGATAGAAAGGCCGTACGAGAGACCGCGGGCCGGGTGCTTGATCAGCTCGGCATCGATCTGGATCCCGACGCACTGGCGGGCTCGCTGGATTTCGCCTCTCGCCAGCTCATCGTGATTGCCCGGGCACTTAGCCGCGATGCGCGCATACTGATTCTGGACGAGCCCACAGCCTCTCTTGAACGACAGGAAGTCGAAAGGCTGTTTTCGGTGGTCCGACGACTGAAGGCTCAGGGGGTGGCGATTATCTATATCTCTCACCGGCTCGAAGAAATAGAGCAGCTTGCAGATGCATGCGTAATTCTTCGCGACGGCCGCGTTGCCGAATCGATCAGTGCCCCGCCGTTCCCACACGACGTTCTGGTGCGAGCAATGACCGGACGCGAGTTGCAGCAGGCCAGCTCCACCGTTCGAAAGGCCGGACCCGAAAAGGCCACCCTGACCATTGGCTCCGAACGAGTCACCGGCCGCACGCATCGGGTCGTGGGCCTAAGCGGTTTGTTGGGCAGTGGCACCACCGCTCTGCTGCACAAGGCGTTCGGCTCGCTGGATCGCAGCAACAAGGCGATGTCGGCCAAGTCGACTCGAGAGGCTATCCGCGCCGGCATGGGGCTGGTTCCGGGAGAACGCAGCAAGGCACTCGTGCTCCCCTTGTCCATCCGGGACAACATCATCCTGCCGCATTTATCGGAATTCAGCACCCGCTTTGGCCGCGATGAAGCGCGAATCGACGCCGTCGTGAACGCACTGATGGAAACCTTCGACATCCGTCCGCGCGATCCCCATATGCCGGTGGGGCACCTCTCGGGGGGGAATCAGCAGAAGGTCGCCTTTGCAAAATGGATGACCGGGCACCTCGAACTTTTGTTGCTCGACGAACCCACCAATGGCATCGATATCGCCGCCAAAGCACTGATTCACGACTACATCGACCGCTTCGTCGCAGAAAGCGGCGCTGTATTCCTATCGTCCACAGATCTGCCCGAACTCCTAAGCCTGAGCGACGAGGTAGTTGTCATGAAACAGGGGCAATACGTGGGACGAATGAGCCGCGACAGTGCCAATGGGGAATTCGGTGAACACAGATTACGTAGCTTGTTAGGAATTGGATAATGAGTAGCAACACACTCGGGCAGGCGCCCGGCATGTCAACAACAACATCTTGGACAAAACTATTGTCGGGACAAATTCCCGCACTTGTCCTACTTGCACTTTGTTTGTTTTCGGCGTTCATGTCCGACCGATTTATTTCGTCGGCCAATATCACCAATATCCTGCTGCAGGCATCGGTGCTGGCAGTTGTGACCATCGGCATGACCTACGTCATTATCGGGGGAGGCTTTGATCTGTCGGTAGGCTCGGTCGTGGCTCTGGCGGGCTGCATTGCCGCCGAGGTCATGCTCCACTCGGGCATTGTCGCGGGCGTTGTTGCCGGAGCACTATCCGGAATTGCCGTGGGAGTCATCAATGGCTGCGTCATAGCACGCGTCGGAGTCAGCCCCTTCATCGCTACATTGGGCACCATGGTTCTGGTACGCGGTGTCGTCCTTCTGATGACTCAAGGCTCACCCATTGTCGGAGAAGAAGGCCTGCCAGACACGTTTGTCAGTTTCGGAACCGGTCGACTTTATGGTGTGCCTTACCTCGTCATTGCCGCCATCGCCTGCTTCATCATCTTTGCGTGGATACTGCATCGCACCGCTTTCGGCACCCGCACCTACGCTGTCGGAGGCAACAAAGAGGCGGCCTTCCTATCCGGGGTGCCTGTCAATCGCGTCACGATCACCACCTATGCCATCTGCGGGTTCACCGCCGCCATCGCCGGTGTCATGCTGGCTGCCAGACTGCAGTCCGGCCAGCCCACTGCGGGCGAATTCTACGAGCTCAGCGCCATTGCTGCGGTTGTGTTGGGCGGCGCTGCGCTGCAAGGCGGTGAAGGAAAACTCTACAAGTCCATGATCGGTGTGCTGATCATGACCATTTTGGCCAACAGCCTGAATCTGATGGGCGTCGACAGCTATTGGCAAAGAATCGCTGTCGGCCTAGTAATTATTCTGGCGGCAGCCGCCGACCAGATGCGACACAAACATAAGTAAAACCTGCAATTAACCCCTGGGAGATAGAGCAATGAAATTTCTGACCACCCTGCTTTCGTCGGCTTTGATCGCCGCTGCCTTACCCGGCCTGGCAGCAGCGCAGTCCAAGCCCGTCATCGGCGTGTCCCTGGCGTCTGACGTCAACCCTTTCTACATTGCCATGAAGAAAGGTATCGAGCAGCGAGCCGAAGAGGTCGGCGCAAAAGTGGTCATCGTGACTGCGAACGAGGTTGTCGCCCAGCAAGTCAGCGGCATTCAGGACCTGGTGGCTCAAAAGGTGGATGGTATTCTGGCTTCGCCGATTGACGCCATAGCGGTGCGAAGCGCTTATGAAACCGCGTCCAAGGCCGACATCCCGGTCATCTCAGTGGCCCGTCACGCCGATTCTGAACACCAGTCAGCATTCGTGTCGATGGACGAGAAAAAAGTCGGCGCGGACATCGCCAACTGGATCATGAAAGCCATCGACGGCAAGGGTGAGATTGCCATGATCACCGGACCTGCCGGAGCGGCCACCTTTATCAACACCGCCGCAGGTTTTGATTCCGTATTAAAGGATTATCCCGACGTCAAGGTTGTGATGCGCAAGGACGCCCCACTAACACGTGAAGCGGGACTGAAGCTTTCTGAAGATGCGCTTATTGCGTACCCCAATCTAAAAGCCATCTACGCCGCTAATGACGAACTGGCTTTGGGTGCCGTTCAAGCCGTGGCCAGTGTCGGCAAGAAAGGCCAAGTGGTCGTGACCGGCATGAATGGCATTCCGCCCGCCATCCGGGCAGTCAAGGCAGGTGACCTTGGTCTCACTGTCGAGCTGAACCCTGTTACCTGGGGACGCCTGGCCGTCGACACCATGATCGACTACCTCAATGGCAAGAAACCCGAAGGCAACGTGGCCATCAAGCATGTACTGATCGACAGCAACAACGTTGACGAAGTACTGAACCGAGCCCCCAAAAAGTAAGTCTCGAGCATACGAAAACGTAGCACTGCTTGGAAAGAGGGCCGGGCCTTTTCGGATTCCGGCCCTTTTCTATTGCCACAAAGCTGTTGCGCCAGGATGTATCATTAAGCCCCTATTTGGCATTGACGCGTTTCCATCCTGTCACTCTATTGATCGCTCGCGTCCATCAACTCCTTGAATTCCGTCCGGCGGCCCAGCGACATGACTTCCCGGCAAGCAGCATCCAAAATCCAGCACCCATGGCGCACAGGGGCGCGTGAAGCGATTCCACTGTTCGGCGGCTACGTCCCGGTCGCCATATCTTTTGGACTGATTGCGGTGCAGGCGGGGTTCAGCGCCTGGGAAGCAGTCGTCATTTCGTTCCTGATTTACGCAGGCACCTCGCAGTTTCTCTTCGTGAGCATGGTGGCAACAGGCGTGCCACTTTGGCTGGTGACGCTGATGACACTCCTGATCAATGCGCGCCTTGTTGTCTACGGTCCAAATATGGCTCCCTTGCTGCCTCAGAGTCGATGGTGGCCGTGGCTGATGCATGGACTGACAGACCAGTTATTTGCGCTGGCACACACTCGCATTCCCCAATTGCCCGTCGAACAGCGCCTGGGATGGTTCGCGGGTGCCTCTTTGCTGGCTTGGTCTGGCTGGGTTGTGGGCACAGCCGTGGGGGCGGTGGCGGGAGCCGAACTGACTGCGCGCTGGCCGCTACTGGGTCAAGCCATGTCCTTCGCCTTGCCAGCCCTTTTTGTCGTGCTTCTCATCCCCCGCTTCACGTCCCGGATCTGGGCAGCCACGATAGGTGCCACCATATTCGTGGCCGCGTTGCTGCAATTTTATGGATGGACCAAGACGGCCATTCCCTTGGCCGCCGCATGTGGAATGCTGGTCTTCTATGTCATAAAGAACGCGAAAGCAAAAAAACGGGAAACAGCATGACGGTTGAGCTGTGGATTTCGGTGGCGGTTATCGCCATTTGCACTTACTTCCTCCGGGCAATCCCCTTCTTCTGGATGCAACGCCGGCTGAAGCGTCGAAGTGACGCCACCACAGACAGTGTCCCCGCCTGGCTGGTCGTACTGGGCCCAGCCATGATTTCCGCCATGTTTGGCGTGTCTCTGGTACCCGCATCGAACACGGCCAGCGCCTGGCTGGCCACTATTTGCGGTACTGCACTGACGCTCTGCGTCTGGTATCGAACCAAGTCGCTAAGTTGGCCCGTTTTTGCGGGGGTTGCCATGTACGCGATTGTCCTCGTTGTCGCGACATGAACCCGTCGCCTTCAACGCCGGTCACGTATCGGCGGGTTCTGTTTCTGGCCATTCCCATCATTCTGGCCAATCTGACGCAACCCCTGATGTCGGCAGTGGATACCGCCGTAGCCGGACACTTGCCCGGCGCGCATCATTTAGCGGGCGTAGCGCTCGGAAGCCTGCTGTTCAACCTGTTGTTTTGGGTGTTTGGCTTTTTACGCATGGGAACCACTGGTGTGGTCGCGCAATATTTCGGCGCTCGCGCACCTGAATCCATCGTACTGACCGTGGGCCGTGGCGTACTTATCGCCTGGGCTATCGGGCTGTCGATACTCGTATTGCAAAGCCTATTGATCGATGGCGGGCTGGCTTTGCTGGGCGCTTCGCAGCAAGCGGCGGAACAGGCAAAGCTCTATGCCTATGGTCGGGTGTGGTCCGCGCCTCTGACTCTTACTAACTATGTGATTCTGGGATGGCTGCTGGGTTGTCAGCGGGTTCGTGTGGCCCTGGCCATTCAGATCCTGATCAATCTGGTGAATCTTGCGGCGGTGTTCACCTTTGTTTATGGCCTGGACTGGGGCGTTGCGGGCATCGGACGGGCGACTGCAGTTGCGGATTTCAGTGGCGCAGTGGTGGGTGCTGCGCTCTTGTGGCGCAGTTACCGTTCGCAAATCCTCGCGACAAGGTGGGCTCAAGTGTTGGAGACAGACGCCTTGCGGCGGCTGATTCAGATCAATGGGCACATCTTCATCCGGACGGCCTGCCTATTGGCCACGATGGCCTGGTTCACTCACCTGGGGGCCACACAGGGAGACGCGCTTCTGGCGGCCAACGCAATTCTGCTCAACTTTCTCAGCTTCACTTCATACGGTCTCGATGGCTTCGCCCACGCTGCCGAAACCTTGAGCGGCTCTGCGGTCGGACAAAAAAATCGAGCCCGGCTGGCACGGGTAATACACGTGTGCATGGTTTGGGGTGTAATCGGCTCATTGCTATATGTGCTGGTGTATTCCCTTGCAGGAGCAGAGTTGATTCGACTGCTCACCGACCAGGCCGAAGTGGCCGCGCTGGCCGACACCTTCCTGATCTGGGCGGTGTTGGCGCCTCTGATATCGATGCCCGCTTACCTCTATGATGGTGTCTTCATAGGAGCGACCCAGACACGGCCGTTGATGCTGATTATGGTGGCATGCTCGCTGACGTTCCTGGCCTTATCGCTTTCCTTGCTGCCATGGCTGGGAAACCACGGCTTATGGCTCTCTTTTCTGATTTTTAACGCCCTGCGTGGCGTGGGACTGGCGCTGGCGCTGCGGCCAACCATTTACCGACATCTGGACGCCTCTGCCGGCAATTGAAGTGGCCGGCAGGTAACTCACCCAATGCATTGCAGCGTTGTCTCTTTAGCGTTCAGCTCGCGAGCGGCCCAATAGGGGAATGAGACGCAGATAGACCAATTCACATAGCAGCTCGACAAGCGTTTGAGTCACAATTACGGCGGGCAACACAGGAAGCGCAGCGGGAACCGCAAATGCCAAGGGTAGAATTACAAGCGAATTGCGAGTCCCGGCGCTGAAGGCAACCGCGCGACCCGCGCGAACGTCAAGTTGAAACAGTCTTGCCACCAGCCATCCAAGCAGGGGCGCGATCGCTGCAAAAACAATATAGATCGGTACCACTTGCCACACGACATGGTGAATGGACTCCAGACGTGGCGCGAGGGCTGCTACCACCACGTACAGCACCACGGCGGTCGCCGGCACAGGCAACAGACCCAGAGAGCAAGCCAGGCGCCCGCGTGTGCCGCGTCTGGCACTCCAGTGTTGCACCAGAACTGCCAGGATCAAGGGCACCCCAATCAGCCATAAGAAGGCGTTAAGGAATGGTTCAAAAGCGATCGGTTCTATCGCCCGCTGTTGCAAGAAGGCGCCCAGATAGGCAGGCAGCAAGATGAACTGCACCGCCAGAAGCACCGGAGTCGCTGCAATCAGCAAGCGCGAATCTGCCCGACCCAGATGAGCGAACGTGATGACGTAATCAATGCACGGTGAAAGCAGGACCAGCAGGACGCCCAATCGAAGTATCTGGTCGACAGGCAACAGTGGAACGAGCGCCATCATTAGCAGGGGAATCACTACAAAATTGGCACACAAAAGTGCTGCCAGAAACCTCCAGTGCGTTGATGCACGCCGCAGGTCCGAAAGGGGAAGCTGAAAAAACGTCGCGAATAGCATCAAGGCAAGAGCCGGAGTGATCAGCACTTCCATGCTGATTGCACCAGGCCACAGAAATGCGGTCGCCCCCGCTAACGCGACCGCAAATAGATAAATGGGAATCTGCCGGTTCTCCAGAGCTTCACGTATGGCTTCCATCGGGCAAGTTTACTTTGCAGCACGGGGATGGCATCGATGGGCGCGTCCCCATGCGGCAAGCAGATTAAACCCGCTACGGCAGGTAGTTCGCCGGAACGCCAAAGCTGATGAAGTTCTTCGTGAGCTGTTGTTCCTTGTTATCTTTTGCCTGGTTAGGAACGGCACCATCACACCATTGCTGCGATTTGGCGTGAAGAGTGCCACTGCCAGTAACGACGGCACATTTGTTCTTATCAACAACGTCTTTGTTGTTCTCGTTGCACGTGTCGAACGCCATATCCACCGGACACTCAGTGAACTTCCGCTTTACCTCGAAGGTATAAACGTTGTCATCCAGGTCAGTAAAGCGAACCTTGATCGGATAGTTCGCAACTGTGCCCACTCTGAACCCTGAAATCAAGGTATTGGTTGGCATGTTCACGTCCTGCTCGACGTCGTCGCAATTTTCACGATCGCCCATCACACAGACGCCATACCTCTTGATGATCGGGACGGTAGGCCTGGCAAGCATATCGGGGTCGACACCCACGGCCACGGTGAAGCCATCGGCATAACTAAATTGTTTGGGATTTTCGAGACCCTTGCTTCCGCCCACAACAAAGTTAAGGCCGCCTCCCAGCTCACTCATGAAGCCGACGGCATCGTCTACCGAAAAAGCGTAGGCATTCATGTGCAGACTGTCGTGAATCAGCTGAACATAGGGGTTGAACAGCAGGTCCGGGTTGTCTTTGGCTTCTTTGAAGTGGTTGTATTGCAGGTCGTGGATATACATGGCCTGTATATCCGCGTGGTTCCAGTCAGGAACGGACGCTTCCGCTAAAGGATTCGCACCCGCCCCACATCCTTCGTTAAAGGGCACCCAGCCGTATATGTGAACAATGGCCTGCCAAAAAGTGAAGGGAACAAGATCGTCGGGTTTCTTGATATCCGGACACAGACCCCGGTTATACAAATCAACGTAAGAATCATGGTTCTTCTTGAAGAATGCTTTCACGCTTTCCAGCCGGGCGGTCAGGTCGGCGTCACAAATAGCCGGATCGTTATCGATATAGTCTGCTATCTCGTCGGCCGGCCAGCTTACGCATTTCCCCCACAGGTTTTGCATGCGCTGCACGGCAACACCATGCCTGAGCCCCGTTTTTTCAGCGTCTTTTTCGGCGTCCGTGCACTCACCCTTGAGACATTTGAGTACGGTAAGGACAGGCGGGTTCGTGTCGCCAGGCTTTCTGACCGGAATATCGGGATCGTCTGGTAGGCGCCCCGTACGCTGGGCAAAAATGTTGTAGCCTCCGGGCAACTTCAACTTGTCGATGCCACCTAGGTTATAAACCGGCCACCCGTCGCCGATGGAGCCCGGCGCAAGAAACTGGGTTAGGGCCTGCTGGAATTCGGGCAAGGGTTGAACCGAACCGCTGTACCCGATATAGGGGTTGTCCTTAGGGCCGATGGCCACAGGCATATACACGTGGTCGACGTAAGAAATGTTGTAGCCTACGTTTTCGGGCTTCAGTATGCGGACATCCTGCCCTTCAATTTCAAGGGAATCGCCAAATGTATATTCCGAAAGCTGAGCAAACACATGCTCATGGAATTGGATGTCGCTTGCGTACGTGGTCAAGGCGCACGACGTGTTCTCGGCAGTACAACCAACTCCTTCGGGATCGGAAAGTTTGGTGTCATTGGGGTCACGCAAGCGCACGTCCTTGTCTGATTAGCGCACAGGAACCCTTGGAACACCGCGCGCAGCAAGCAATCCTGACGTTCTATTTAGCGTTGGCGCGCCCTGCTACGCCTACGAAGTTACGAAAACTGCCTTTGTATTGAGGTAGGCCTCGAGAGCTTCCGGCCCGCCCTCGGTGCCGTAGCCGGAGTCCTTGATACCCCCGAAAGGCATCTCGGCCGAGGGCGTCGCTGGCTGGTTGACCCATAACATGCCTGTCTCAACGCGACTGGAAAGCAATCGCACGTTGCGCACGGACTGAGTGAAGGCGTAAGCGGCCAGACCATATGGAAGCCGGTTCGCCTCGGCGATGGCATCCTCAAGCTGGTCAAATACGCGAACACCCGCGATAGGGCCAAACGGTTCTGCATTGAACAGTTTGGATTCAACCGGGATGTCAGCGATGATGGTTGGCGAAAAGAAGTTTCCTGCTTTACCCAAACGCTCTCCGCCGGTCAGAATGCGCGCACCCATCTGGCGCGCGTCGGCCACCATGTCTTCCATTGCAACGACCCTGCGTGGGTTGGCCAGTGGACCCATCGTCGTTTCCGCGGCCAAACCGTCGCCTACCTTGAGCGACTGCGCATACTGCGCCATGCCCTCGATGAATGCATCAGCGACTTTACGGTGGACCAGGAAGCGCGTGGGCGATATACACACCTGACCTGCATTGCGAAATTTGGAAGAGGACGCCACCTTTACTGCGAGGTCAATGTCGGCGTCGTCCGCAACAATTACCGGGGCGTGACCACCCAGTTCCATGGTGACGCGCTTCATATACTGACCCGCGAGGCCGGCAAGCTGTTTACCCACTGCAGTGGATCCTGTGAAAGTCACCTTCTGGATCACTGGATGGGGAATCAGGTATTCCGAAATCTGTGCCGGGTTACCAAACACCAGACCCACCACGCCGGGGGGAATATCGGCATCGACAAAACAGTTCAGCAGGGCTGCGGGCGACGCAGGGGTCTCTTCCGGCGCCTTGCAAAGAAACGAACAGCCTGTAGCCAACGCCGCCCCGAGCTTACGAACAATCTGGTTGACGGGGAAGTTCCAGGGAGTAAACGCCGCGACCGGGCCAACTGGTTCTTTAATGACCCATTGCTGCGTGGACGCGTTTCGCCCAGGAACAATACGTCCGTATACGCGACGGCCCTCATCAGCAAACCAGTCGATGATGTCAGCACCTGCCTTGACCTCCCCTTTTGCTTCGGCCAGCGGCTTGCCATTTTCTTGTGTCAACCACGGCGCAATGTCGTCGACGCGTTGGCGAAGCAAGGTAGCAGCCCGGCGCATGATATCGGCGCGGTCGTAGACCGACATGTCCCGCCAGACCTTGAACCCCCTGTGGGCAGCGGCCAGTGCGCGGTCCAGATCGGCAATACCGGCGTGAGCGACGGTACCAATGACCTGGCCGGTAGCCGGGTTCCTGACTTCGAGGACCTTGCCGTCTTCGGCATCAACCCATTCATTGGCAATGAGCAATTGAGTATTGGGGTAAGCAGGTGTGGCCATCAGTGGGTGCCTTCAAATTAAAAGGTTAAAACACCGGCGCAACGACAACATGCCGGACTACCTGATGATAATAACGTGGGCTGCCACCTGAGCCGCAACCTGTAGCAATCAACGTAAGCGGTGCTGCGCGAGCGCGACGAACGAGCTAAAAATCGTTGTTAAAGTAACTTTCCTATAGTACCGTTCGTTTACATTTTTTCAGCTCCTCGTCACGTTCATCCATGCAAAACAACCTTCTGCGTATTGGTTTACTTCCTCTGGTCGCCGCCGTGCTGGCCGCCTGTGGTGACAGCGGCTCAAACGACGTTTCTTCCTGCACTGAAACCGGCGCCTACCCCTGCCAGACCGGACAGACCGAACCCCTATATGCCTTTCAATGGGCGCAGAACTACGCGGAAAGCTATTTCAAGGACTTCCCCGAAGCCTTCGGCGGCGGCGTGGACTTGAATGTTGAGCCAGTTCATCGCCAGGGCATCAAAGGTCAGGGTGTAAATGTGCTGGTGCTCGACACCGGCACCGATTTCAAGAATGAGGATCTGGAACCCAACGCTGACTGGAATATGGCGTGGAACTTCGTGACGCAGACCAACGACCCCTACCCCGCTTTGGCCTTTGACCCAGACGCCGACGCTCATGGAACCGTAGTTGCCGGCATTATCGCCGCGGCCCAGAATGGCAAAGGAGTCATGGGTATTGCCCCGCACGCCAGCCTGGGCGCAGCTAACTTTTTGAGCGGCCCCAAGTCCGTCAGCCAGACCTATCTCGTAGAAGCCTATGGTGGCGCCGAGTGGTCGAAGAACGCGCACGTGATCAACGCCTCGTACGCCGCCGATGTCGGTGCAAACACATACGACTCCCCCGAAAATGATTCCGGCTCGTACGGTAACACCATCATCTATCGCGGCCTGAAGAACATGCGCGATGGCAAGGGCGTCGCTTTTGTGAAAGCCGCGTCCAACTCATACGACTCTACCTTGTGCGGCATCGACTCCGACGTAAGGGGCCTATATAACTGCATAAACCCCTCTAATGACCTGCATACGCTTGAGTCCAACATCATTGTCGTCGCAGCACTTAACGCGCAAGGACGGGCAAGCTCGTACAGCAGTGCCGGCTCGGTCGTATGGGTGACCGGCATGGGCGGCGAATACGGCAACTCGGGCACTTACGGGGAAGGAGCAGGTTCCCGACGGGTCAAGGACGGTCCGACGATATACAGCACCGATCTGCGTGGCTGCATCGAAGGGTACAGCAACACGTTTGCCGAGACGCCCTTTCAGCGGGGTCAGTCCGAGCGTGACGGTACGCCAGACAATCCCAATTGCGACTATACCTACATGAACGGCACGTCAGCCGCGACGCCCACTATTTCGGGCGTTGTCACGCTGATGCTCAGCGCGAATCCCAACCTAACCTGGCGCGACGTTCGAGACATACTCCGAAAGTCGGCCCGCAAGATAGACGCAAACTACACGCAAAGAGGTCCGGAATCCAGCCCCTTCAAGTACGGTGCGCTCGTCGACCTGACCACCAATGAGCCCACCAGTCAGCTGGGCAGCGCCTCTGACATCGTCGACGGTGCTACCAAGTTCCCGCTGGATCTGGGCTGGCAAACGAACGCCGTTGGACTGCATTATTCAAATCGCTATGGCTTTGGCGTGCCAGATGCTGAAAAAGCCGTGGCGCTGGCCGTCGAATACAAGAACCGCCCAGAATTGAGTCGCACAGGCGACGTTAAAATTCCCGATTTCAAGGCTGTCGCGTACTGGCACCTAAATACGCCGCTTGATCCTGAGGAACTGGCTGAAGCCGGAGACATCCAACTCAAAGACGATGTGCCCTTTCTCTATGAGCGAGTAACTTCACTGGGTACGTTCAACTGGCCGGCACAGACCGTTGACCAGTTGCAGGTTCGCCTGTCGGGCGAAAACGTATGCCTAGGATCGATTGGAATAGCAGCCAAATCTCCCTCCGGCACGATGTCGTTGCTCAAGCTGCCCAACGACCACTTCAAGGCGGGGGTGAACGACGGTAACGGTGGTGCCGCCTGGGATGAATTCGGGGATTACGCCTTAACCAGTTATACCTTCCACGGCGAAGATGCCGCAGGAAACTGGGAGCTATTCCTAATTGCTTCCAACCCGGATATCCAAATTGAAGTCGGCGATATCGTCGACGGAGCCATTGTTCTACGCCCCTCCGTACCCTGCACGGCGAAAGACGCAGACGGCAACGATAAAGATTATGCCTTTGGCGTTGAAGCACGCATCATTGCACAATAAGCACGTGTATTAAAGAATTCAGGACTCTCCATATGAACACACGCATTCGCGCCGGCCTAGCAATATTGGGGTTGGTCTTTACTCTTTCTGCAGTCGCCGGCAGCGGCTTTGCCATTGGGCAAAAATTGAACAAGGCTGAGATCGCCGAGCTAGGTGACATGCCCGAATACAAGATAGGCAAGTTAAGGGTAAAGGTTCTGCCTTCGCCCTACACAGATGCCGACATTACATATTTGCTCAATTCGCGCGGCGTGGTCGGGACCAGCCGTAACCAGGTACTTATCGCTGACGCCTCGGCAGAAACCCAGAGTTCTGTAGAGCAAGTCCAACCGCGACCCACCTCAGTGCAATACCACGAGCAGACTCGTATTCTGGTTGCCACGTATTCCGACTTTGGTCAGGCAGTAGACGCCCTGGAAGCCATTAAATCGGCTCAGCCCGACGCCAAGGTAGCTCTGCCCATGGTGTTCAAGCAGCAAAAGCCTCAGTAGCGCTGGCAGCGTTCGCATTCGGCAACATCCCGCATTAGCCGGTAAGGACCAAACACACCACCTGCTGTTAAGGTCAAAACGTCTCAAGACCTTTCAGGTGTTATGTCTTCACACGCGAAACTCGATGCCGCTCGTTGGATGGCGGCCTTCGCAGTCGTGTTGCTGCACTGCGCGGCATTTCCATTGACCACGGTTGCGCCCTACGGCTCTGCCGATTGGCAATGGGCGAACTTATACGATGCCGCGACACGGTGGTGCGTCCCCGTCTTTGTCATGATCAGCGGGGCGCTGCTTCTGGATCCGGACAAGCGCGAGCCGTTCAGCCGATTCTATAAAAAGCGCGCCTCGCGCGTCTTGCCTGCCATCGTGTTCTGGTCGGTCTTTTACTTGTGCTGGGGCGCTTTGATGTATCACCTCGACGGCGTTCCCATGGATGCGGCGGCATGGTTACGCAAGGCCACCAGTGGTGAACCCTACTACCACCTGTGGTACCTGTACATGCTGGTTGGCCTGTATCTATTTGCTCCCTACATCAGAGCCTTGTACGCCCGCTGCACATTCCGCCAGCGCGCTGCCGCCGTCACCGCAATCTTCGTTCTGGCGGTACTACAGACTTTGCACCGTGAGTTGAACGCCGGAGGATATGGTTTCTTCCTGACGTGGTTCCTGCCGTACATCAGTTATTTCATTGCTGGGCGCATGATGTTCGACGGTCAGTTGCGGCTGCCCCAGCCAGGTTTGGTACTGTTGCTGACGGTAGCGGCAACGGCCGTGGGGGTCAGCACCTTGTCCACTATTGATGCCCTGAACGTGTACTTCTATGACACCTTCAGCCTGACCGTGCCCCTGATGTCGTTGGCCGTGTTTCAACTGATTTTGAACGCTCGTTCGATACCGCGCTTCACCGCTCTTGCGCGACTGACGTTTGGCGTTTATCTGGCGCACCCTGTCTTTCTGGACATTGCGAAACGAACTGGCGCTTACCTTCCGACCTCGGGAATCGCTTGGCAGACCCCTTTAGCAGCTGTGGTCATTTTTGTTCTGTCAGTCGCTTTTGTGCGGGTATTGCGGCAGATGCCCGGCGGCATGCGCATTACCTGAAAAGCGTAGCCGGCTGTTATGGGCGTGGAACATCCTACCGGTTCGACGTCGCACTCCGCCGGCGCTACCCTTTTGTCCACGCGCAGGTCACATCAGGCGGTTACTCGCTGGTAATCGACTAGGCCGGTTAACGCAAAGATCGCAAGCCCTTACGCAGATCGTGCACGTCCACATCGGTTACGCTGGATTCCACTTCAGCATGCATCTTTCGCCAGATGGGCAGGGCCTTGCGCAGTACCGCGTGCCCCGCTTCAGTCAGCTCCAGCAATCGGCCGCGACCGTCCGAAGGGTCGGGCTTCACTTTGACCAGCCCATCCCGCTCGAGCGGCTTGATCGCCGCAGTGAGCGTGGTGCGGTCCATCGCCAAAAGCTCAGCCACCGGCGCGATAGACGCAGGCGTCGGTCGGTTCAACGCCATCAGCAAGGAAAACTGCCTGTTGGTCAGGCCCACGGGTCGCAAAGCTTCATCAAAACGTCGTGCCAGCGCGCGAGCGGCCTGTTGAACGTGCAGGCACAGGCAGGTATCCCGCAGCTCGATAGTTGTATCAAAAGAAATTCTCTTTGACATGATTATCTAATTATGTTGATATCAACCTTAATCGTCAACTGGCGACGATGAAGACTGTTTCGCTCCACTAGGCAGTTCGTGGTCACGCCCGTTCATGACAGGTGGCCAGAGCGTTTACAGACGCTTTTTTCAAGGAGACAAGCATGAAATATGTTGAAGGTTTCGTTGTTGCAGTGCCCGCCGACAGCAAAGATGCCTATTACGACATGGCGAAAAAAGCCGCGCCGTTATTCAAGGAATTTGGTGTCTCTCGCTTCGTGGAGTGTTGGGAAGACGATGTCCCCGACGGCAAGCTTACCGACTTTCGGCGAGCGGTTCAGGCCAAGGAAGACGAAAAGGTGGTGTTCAGCTGGTTTGAATACCCATCCAAAGAAGTGCGCATGGCCGCCCAGGACAAAATGATGAATGACCCGCGTATGAAGGAAATGGGTGATTCCATGTGTTTCGATGGCAAACGCATGATCTTCGGCGGCTTTGTTCCGATACTGGACGAACGACTGCGAACTCACCTTGAAAAGTCTTGATGCAGGCTTGGTCATTTGTTTAAATCTGCAACATGTCCAAAGCCTGCACAGTCGTTTCTGCTCAGTGTCGCCGAAGAATCCGCGTCTTGATCGCGTTGATGCTCGCCAACCTATGCGTAATAGTCCACGCTGCAGTCGCGTCGGACTTTCCAAATCGGCCAGTAAAACTGGTGGTGCCCTTTCCCCCTGGGGGAAGCTCTGATATTCCAGCGCGACTTATTGCTCAGAAGCTGGAAGAGCGTTGGCGCCGGCCCGTCGTCGTTGAAAACCGCGCCGGAGCGACCGGAACGATAGGCGAAGGTTATGTCGCTCGATCGAAACCCGACGGACACACGCTTTTGGTGGGAACAAGCAGCAGCCACACCATGGGCCCGTACACCATCAAGGACAGGCCTTACGACCCCGTCGCCGACCTTCGTGGCGTTACGCTGTTTGCCTGGGTACCCCATCTGATTGTCGTAAATCCTTCAGTGGAAGCCACCTCGGTGGCGGAGCTCATCCGCCTGGCCAAGGAGAAACCCGGTGAACTCAACTACGCCACGTCGGGACACGGCAGCTCGGTGCATCTTGCTACAGAGCTATTCAGCCGCAAAGCGGGCGTAGACATGGTGCAAATCCCCTATCGCGGAGTGAATCCTGCTGCCATGGCTGTGGCTAGCGGCCAGACACAACTGATGTTCCCTCCCGCCGTAGTGGCGCTTCCGCATATCGAAAGCGGGTCTTTGCGCGCATTGGCCATACTTTCTACCGATAAATTGCCCAGTCTCCCCCAAGTACCCACCACCACCGAGGCAAACCTGCAGGGCTATGAATTTTCGACCTGGGTAGGCCTGCTTGCGCCTTCGGCGACCCCCGACCACATTGTCGACAAGATCCGGGCCGATGTGGCGCAAATACTAGAAGACCCCACGGTTCGCCAAACCTTGAAAGAAATGTCGTTCACTCCGGCCGCGACGACTTCGGCGGAATTCGATGCCATTATTCAACGCGAAACCCACGAACACCAGACGCTGATTGCAGATTTAGGTCTGTAGTGCGGCATGTGGATTGCTATGCCCTGACGCGGCTGCCCCTTGGCGGCAGAACAGAACAACAGGTGCGGCATGGGCGAGAATCCCCTACACGAAAAAACTTACTGGGAAACGGTCACGGCAACCGTTCCCAAATCTTTCCCCCCGCTGGAAGAGGACACGCGCGCAGATGTGGTCGTAGTCGGCGCGGGAATCGTTGGTTTGACTGCGGCGTATGAACTTGCGCGGGCGGGAAAGAAAGTGATTGTCCTTGAAGCTCGCCAACTTGCCTCACAAGCCACGGCTCGCTCCACCGCCAAGGTCACGTCTCAGCATGGCCTGATCTATGGCCGCCTGATCCGAAATTTCGGTGAAGACAATGCGCGGCTATACGCCATGGCAAATCAGGAAGCCATCGAACACATCGCCACCATGGTGGAAAAAGAAAGGATCGACTGCGCGTTTGAACGAAAGGCGGCTTACGTGTATGCGCCCGACCTTGAATGCACATCAGCGGTCAACGATGAAGCGATCGCCGCGGCCATGCTGGGCCTGCCGGCACATTCGGTGCGGGAAATTCCCGCGCCTGTCACATGCACCGCAGCTGTGTGCTTCGACGATCAAGCTCAGTTCAACCCCATTCAGTATCTGCTTGGGCTGTCTCGGACGGTGGGACGAATGGCGCAACTATACGAAAACACGCGCGTCGTCAGCATTGACGAAGAAGACGAACTGCAAGTTGTCCAAACCGAAGCCGGACACACCGTCACCGCCCGGCATGTCGTGGTGGCCACTCACCTGCCCATCGTTCCTGAGGGCAAATATTTCGCCAAGGCTTTTACCTTCAGCCACACGGTGGCTGCAGCAACGCTGCCGTCCGACATTCACGTAGAAGGGATGTTCGTTTCGGCTGGAACCCCCAGCCATTCTTTCCGCCTTGACGCATCCGACGGGACACCTTACCTCATCGCCACCGGCCCGTCCTATGAGACGGGCGTAGCTGAAGAACTGACTCGCAGCTTGAACGACCTTAGCACTTTTCTTCAGGAGCACTTCGCGATCGAGAAGGTCGATTTCCGCTGGACTAATCTTGACTACCGATCCATGGACGAAATGCCCTTCGCAGGAAGAATCTCGTCAGCCACCCCAAGACTCTATGTGGCCACCGGCTTCAACGCCTGGGGCATCACGAACGGCGTCGTAGCCGCCCGAATTATCGCTGATCAGATCCTGCAACGAGATAATCCTTGTTCAGAGCTCTTTGACGCGTCCCGGATCAAGCCGCTGGCAGGAGGTACCGAGTTCGTCAAGGAAAACCTCATGTCGGCAAAGCAGCTGGTCATGGACTACTTGGCGCCGAAAGACGCAGATGCCTCGGATCACGTTCCACTGGGTGAAGCAAGAGTCGTCCGGGAAGACGGCGAAAATATTGCGCGCTACCGCGATATGGACGGATGCCTGCACGAGGTCTCTGCTGTCTGTACTCACATGGGTTGCGTGGTGGAATGGAACGAAGTCGACCGGACGTGGGATTGTCCCTGCCACGGTTCGCGCTTTGGGCCCGACGGGTGTGTGCTGCATGGTCCGGCCACCAAGCCCCTGGAGAAAGTCGGCACTGATCCCGACTAGGCAGCTATTCCTGGCACACCGATTGCCCCTTCGGGAGTTCAGCCCGGGATACCTCGATTTCAGGAGTTGAAGATGACCAGGAAACAGCACGACGACCAGCAGAAAGCGAAAAAGACGGCCGACAAGCAACGTCGAATACAGGACGAGCAAGTCCGCAACGATGCGCAGAATTCTGACTCCAAGAGCGAAAGCGCAGCGCAAACCGGGGCCCGTGAGTATCCCGAGCCGCCCATGCCGGCACAGAAACTTGAAAAGCCCGGCGATGAAAGTGACCTTGACCCGCGCCCCCAGTTCTTGGCTCCCGACTATCAGGGCAGTGAGAAGCTGCGTGGCATGTCGGCCATAGTGACTGGCGGCGACTCGGGCATCGGCCGAGCTGTCGCTGTTCTGTTCGCACGCGAAGGTGCCAACGTTTCGATTATTTATCTGAATGAACACGAGGACGCTAAAGAAACCTGCCGGTACATCGAAGCCGAGGGCAGACGGGCCATATGCATTCCGGGAGACGTAAAAAATCCAACGTTTTGTCGCGATGCCGTACGACAAACCATACAGAGCTTTGGCCAGCTGGATATTCTGGTGAACAACGCCGCGTTTCAGGAGCACGCGAATTCGCTTGAAGAAATCACGGATGAGCGCTTCGACGAAACCATGCGCACCAATATATATGGCTACTTTTATATGGCACGAGCTGCGCTCCCACACTTGAAACCTGGATCAAGCATCATCAATACGGGGTCTGTCACCGGGTTGCGCGGTCAAGGCCAACTGATGGATTACTCTGCCACCAAGGGTGCCATCCACGCTTTTACGATGTCGCTGGCCGAGAATCTTGCTGACAAGGAAATTCGAGTGAATGCAATCGCGCCAGGCCCCGTCTGGACCCCATTGAATCCTGCCGATCGTCAGCCGGAGCAGCTGGAAGAGTTTGGAAAGAGCGCCAAGTTGGGTCGACCGGCTCAGCCCGAAGAGCTATCGCCGGCCTATGTTTTCCTCGCCTCTCCGGTGTGTTCCAGCTACATCACGGGTATTGTGCTGCCGGTGACCGGAAGCCCAGGTTGAAACGTCGCGGCACCGCCGGTTTTGCAGCCGGTGTCAGTGCGACAAGATCTTGGACAAGAATTGTTTGGCACGCTCGGATCGACCTTCCGGGTTGCCAAAGAATTCTTCTTTCGAGCAGTCTTCAACCACGGCCCCTTCGTCCATGAATACCACGCGGTCTGCGACCTTGCGGGCAAACCCCATTTCGTGAGTCACCACCATCATCGTCATCCCCTCACTGGCGAGGTCAACCATTACGTCAAGAACCTCGTTGACCATTTCGGGGTCTAGTGCAGAGGTAGGCTCATCAAACAACATGGCCACAGGGTCCATCGCCAACGCTCGGGCAATCGCCACGCGCTGTTGTTGGCCTCCAGATAACTGCCCGGGGTACTTTTCCTTTTGCGAGCCCAGACCGACGCGTTCGAGCAGGTCGTAGCCTCGCTTCTTGGCTTCAGACTCGCTGCGGCCCAGCACTTTAATCTGCGCCAGAGTCAGATTTTCCATGACCGACAAATGTGGAAACAGCTCAAAATGCTGGAACACCATGCCAATCTGCGAGCGAAGCTTGGGCAGATTGGTGTCGCGGGCGCCAACGGATACACCGTTTACCCAGATCTCGCCCTCCTGGAACGGTTCCAAGGCATTGGCAGTTTTAATGAGCGTGGATTTTCCCGACCCCGAGGGGCCGCACACCACGACCACCTCGCCCTTCTGCACCGACGTCGTGCAGTTCTTCAGGACCTGAAACGAGCCATACCATTTGCTGACGTTCTTGAATTCGATCACGGTAAACTCCTTGCGCCTAACGAGCGATAGCCATGCGTCGCTCGACGACTCGAACGAGACGGGACGCGGTGTACGAAATAATGAAATAAACCACGGCTGCAAACACAAACATCTCTACCAGCCTCCCGTCGCGCTGCGCCACGTTGTTGGCCGCACCCAGAAAGTCTGTCAGGGACAGCACATACACCAGGGACGTATCCTGGAACAGCACAATCATTTGCGTCAACAGCAAGGGTGTCATGTTACGGAAGGCTTGTGGCAGCACGATTTTCCCCATGACCTGCCAGTAATTGAGCCCCAGCGCGTAGCCTGCCGCAGCTTGTCCGCCAGGAATCGACTGTATGCCTGCGCGCATGATTTCGCAGAAGTAGGCCGCCTCAAACAAAATAAAGGTGATCAGCGCCGAGGTGAACCCGCCCACCGGAACCGGCTGCCCTGCCTGAGTCACCCAGCCCACAATATAGGGCACCAAAAAATAAAACCAGAAAATAATCAGGATCAACGGCAGGGCACGCATAAGATTTACATAGCTTCCGGCCAGGCGCGAGACCAATCGATTGGAAGACAGGCGCATCAAGGCCAGTAGAGTGCCCAGAACGATAGCGCCGGCCGTGGACAACAGCGTGAGCTTCAAGGTGAACATCAAGCCCACCTGGATCACGTACGGCGCCGTGCGGATAATGGTTTCGAAATCGAATCCGGTCATATGCGCCCTTTACCTCGCCGAACCCAGGTAACCGGGTACCTGCATGCGCTTCTCGATATAGCGCATGCCTGCCACCACCAGAATGTTGATGATCACGTACAGAACTGTTGCGGCGGCAAACGATTCAAATATCTGAAACGTGAACTCCTGCATGGCCCGCGCGGCCCCGGTCAGCTCCAGAAGGCCAATCGTAAAGGCCACCGAAGAATTCTTGATAAGGTTTAGTGCCTCGGAAGCCAGCGGTGGCATGATGATGCGGGCCGTGATCGGCAGCAGCACATAGCGATAGGTTTGTGGTCGGGTCAGCCCCAGTGCCGTTGCCGCCATGTCTTGTCCACGCGGCAACGACTCTATGCCGGCGCGGATCTGTTCCGCGATACGCGCCGACGTGAACAACCCTAAGGCGACTACCGCCGTCCAGAATGTGCTCCAGGTTGGGTCGGCCGACTTGATCAGGTCGCCCAAGGCTTCCGGCACAATTTCAGGCATCACGAAATACCACAAAAAGATCTGCACCAGTAGCGGTATGTTCCGAAACAACTCGACGTACGCCGCGCAAAGGCGCTCGACCCAGGTGATACGGGTGGTGCGCAGCACGCCCACCGCAACGCCGAGTATCAGTGCAATGACCCACGCCGCCGCCGACGCGCCAAGCGTCCAATACACGCCGCGGATCAGGGTGTAAAGATAGGTTCCCGTGCCGTCTGGCGAGGGCTCCCAGAAAACCATCCAGTTCCAGTTGTAATTCATGCTTCAAACCAATTTAGTGGGATGTCTCGCATCCGATTTTATTCATGGACCGCAAGTCGACCCATTTGACCAGGAATCAAGTCTTAGCCCCGACTAGAATTCAAGCGTTCTGCAATGGAATCAATGGCCCATTGCAACGCCCTCGCGGCGAGGGTCAGCGCCCGCCCACAAGCCGCGTTCATCCATCACAATTCCATGCAGTCCACTAGGGAACTCGTGCACGCTGACCTCGTGACCCATTTCGCGTAACGGCTGCACAAGCGGCTCAAGCTCGGTCCCGCGTTCAAGTTCTGTCTCGCGGTTGCGGCTGCCATAATTGGGCAAGGCGATGGCCCGCTGAATATCCAGCCCCCAGTCGATAACTCCAACCAAGGTCTTCGCCACGTAGTTCATGATGGCGCTTCCTCCTGGCGAGCCCACCGCCAAAAACGGTTTGTCATCCTTGAAGACAATAACCGGGGCCATCGTACTGCGAGGCCTTTTATTTGGCTCGATTCGGTTTGCCACCAGCTTGCCTTCACCGTCAGTGGGCATCAGCGAAAAATCCGTCAGCTGATTGTTCAGTAAAAAGCCCCGCACGAAGATCTTGCTGCCAAAGGCGGATTCAACGCTGGTGGTCATTGACAGTACATTCCCTTCGCGATCCACGGCCACGATATGGGTGGTAGAAGGTAGCTCCAGCGAATTGTCCTGACCGAGCTCCGGCAGGCGCGAGACGGGGTCACCGGGGAGTGCCACGCCCATGCTGGCGTCGGCATCGATCAGCCTCGCGCGGGCGTTGAGGTAAACCGGGTCCAGCAACGCTTCAACTGGAATATTCACAAAGTCGGGGTCGGCCAGGTAGTAATCGCGATCGGCAAATGCCAGGCGACCAGCTTCTGAAAAATAATGGACCGCTTGAGCACTGGTCGGTCCGTAACTGCCCATCGGGAAGTGCTCCAGTATTCCAAGCATCTGCAGCAGCCCCAATACACCCGAGCTTGGCGGCGGCATTCCGCAGACTTCGTAATTGCGGTAGTCGGCGCAAACTGCGCTGCGCTCCTTAGCCTGATATCCCGACAAATCGGCCAGGGTCATATCCCCCGGCCGGCTGTGGCTCTTTACGGCAGACACGATATCGCGAGCGATGCCTCCGGAATAAAAGGCGTCCGCCCCATGCTCTGCGATCTCTCGAAGGACCTCGGCAAACTCGGGGTTCTTCAGGATATGACCCACCGGCCAGGGCTTCCCGTTGGAATGGAAATAATATGCAGCGGCTGTCGGCTGCTTCGGCAGTGATCTGCTACGGGAAAGCATCGTATGGAGGCGGTGTGAAACAGCAAATCCCTCTTCGGCGATCTGGATGGCCGGCTCGAACAGGACGGCCCACGGAAGCTTTCCCTCCTGCTTATGGGCGAGCTCCATCATGCGAACCAACCCGGGCACGCCAACTGACAGACCGCTGTTCACCAGCTCGCCAAAGGGGAGAGGCCGGCCGTGGTGCAGGAAGCGATCGGCCCTTGCCGCCTGGGGGGCCGTTTCGCGTCCGTCATAGGTGGTCAGTCTGTCGTCGGGTTTCCGGTAATACACGGCGAAGCCTCCACCACCAATTCCCGAAGACTGAGGCTCGGTGAGGTTCAGAACGAGCTGGGCGGCGATGGCGGCATCCATGGCGCTGCCCCCCATCTCAAGCATCCGATACCCGGCGTGGGTAGCCAGCGGATTGGCCGTCACGATCATGAACTGATTGGCATGAACCAGTGATTTTTCTGTGTAGCCGCTTCCGCCTTCGGGGTTGACGTATTGCTCTGGCAACGGCTGTGCGCAGACTGCTACGGCCATCACGACTGCCATCGCTGCGGTTGCCCATTTGGCGAATACCTGCATTGTGTCCTTCCTTTATGTACTCACGAACTGTACCAACTGTGACATGACCATGGGGGTTCGAAACATAAAAGTTACTGAAATCCGCTTCTCATGATTCAAAAGTTTCAGTCGGCTGCAAAACGCGATTTGAGGCTTGCACCGCCCATGGTCGCTGGCTACGCTTGACTCATCACTTTATGGCAAATGGAGCACATCACATGAACAAGCCGCTCAAACTCGTCAAACTGGCCGCTATCGGGACATTGGCGTTCGCCATGGCCGGCTGTGCGACGGCACGCGATCGAAAAACCGACAATACCCTGATTGGTGCAGGCTTGGGCGCCGCTGCCGGGGCGGTCATTTCGCAAGGCGATCCGCTTTACACCATTGGTGGCGCTGCGGCGGGAGGTCTGCTGGGCAACATCCTGACCGAAGAACCTCGATCACACCGCCGAGATTGGAACCGTGGCCGCAATCACTACAACGGCCCACCCCATCGACACGTTCATAAACGCCACCACCACAAGGGCCCCAAGCACCATCACCGCCATCGTCATTAAGCGAGGGTGGTCCCGGCTGAATCAGTACACTGAAAAACTGTACGGAACCGTTAAGGCCGGAAGCCAACCGCCAGTTCAGCACAGACCTTCAACATGACCCGCACGGCTTGCCACTACAGGGCAAGCCGTTTTTTGATGTGTCTGGACACCATCGGACCTAGGGGCTTCACCTAAAGACAAAGTACACTGAATGTGACAAACTGCCGGAGATCCTGCCCCGCACCATTCCTTTTGTGCCCATACGTTGCTAATATTGAAAAAATATTCAAAAGCAACAATCCGCCTGGTCGCGGTCAGGTCGGCAAAATCACAGACCTACTTTGGAGAAGACAATATGAAGCGCATTTTAAAAACCGTGCTTGCAACGGGCTTGCTGGCCGTGGCAGCAACTGCCCAAGCCGCCGAGCCATTCAAGATCGGTTTGATTCTGCCCATGACTGGGCCCTTCGCCTCGACCGGCAAGCAAATCGATACTGCCGTCAAGCTGTACATGCAGCAAAACGGCGATACCGTTGCAGGTCGCAAGATCCAAGTCATCCTTAAGGACGACACCGGCCTGGCCCCCGAAGTTACGCGCCGTCTGGCTCAAGAACTCGTGGTTCAAGACAAGGTCAATGTCCTGGCCGGCTTTGGTCTGACCCCACTGGCATTCGCTGCCGCACCGGTCGCCACACAATCCAAAACGCCAATGGTCGTCATGGCTGCCGCCACCTCGTCCATTATGGAGAAATCCCCCTATATCGTGCGCACTTCACAAACGGTGCCGCAGATCGTGACTCCCATGGCGCAGTGGGCGGCTCGCCCCGACTCGGGCATCAAGCGCGTCACCACGCTTATCTCCGACTATGGCCCAGGGCACGACTCCGAAAAGGTCTTCGTCAAGGAGTACACCAAAAACGGTGGTGAAATTGTCGAATCTCTGCGCGTGCCCCTGCAGAACCCTGACTTCGCCCCCTTCTTGCAGCGCGTCAAAGACAGCAAGCCCGATGCTGTGTTCATTTTCGTTCCGTCTGGGGCAGGCACGGCTTTGATGAAGCAGTTCCTCGAAAAAGGCCTTAAAGATGCCGGCATCAAGCTGATCGGCACCGGCGACGTCCTCGACGACGACCTGCTTCCCAGCATGGGTCCCGAAGCGCTCGACATCGTGACTGCTCAACACTATTCGGCGGCGCACGACTCCCCCGAGAACAAGAAGTACGTCGAAGCATTCCGCAAGGCATCCCACAACATGCGGCCTAACTTCATGTCTGTGGGTGGTTACGACGGTATGCATCTGATCTACGCCGCGCTCGAGAAGGCCGGCCCTGACGCAACCGGCGACCAACTTGTCGAAGCCATGAAGGGCATGAGCTGGACCAGCCCTCGCGGTCCAATCTCGATCGACCCCGAAACCCGCGACATCGTGCAAAACGTGTATATCCGTCGCTCTGAAATGGTCGACGGCGAAATCTACAACGTCGAGTTCGAAACGTTCAAAGACGTAAAAGATCCCGGCCTGTAATTGTGCCTTCTTCCGCTCGGGTCGCCGGCCGACCCGAGCCCTCTTCCCGCCGGTTTTTGCACACATCTATCGTACTGGCGCGGCTCATACCATATCCCCATTAATCTGTGCTTTCACAGCCGCTTACGCCAAACAACGGTGTAAGTACAGAGCCATTCGCGCCGATGATGTAGCATAATCCAGTGCTTAGTTTCATTAACGGAGTTTTCGGATGGATCAAGATTTCAAGAGCAAGCTGGAAATTACAGAGGTCGTACAAAATTGGGCGATATGGCGCGACGCCGGCTTTTGGGATCGCTTTGCCACTGTCTGGCATGACGACGGGTGGATGTCTGCCACCTGGTTTCAAGGTCCGGCCGCGCAGTTCATCGAGGTTAGCCGCAGTGGATTTGAAAAAGGGGTGTCGATTCTTCATTTCTTGGGCGGGACCAGTGTCGATGTGCAAGGCAAGCGTGCCGTCGCTCAAACGAAAATGACGATCAGCCAGCGTGCCGATGTCGACGGGCAGCGCGTCGATGTACTCTGCACCGGCCGTTTCTACGATTTCTTCGAGCAACGTCATATCAACGGCAAGGACGAATGGCGCATTGTCCGACGCCAGCCCATATACGAAAAGGATCGCATGGACCTGCTCGATCCTGGCGCCACCCTGGACCTGGACCAGCACCTTCTTCAACAGTTTCCTCATGGTTACCGCCATCTGGCCTATTTGCAGTCCCGTCTGGGCTTCAAGATCAAACCTGACATGCCCGAGTTGACCGGGCCAGTCGTCGAGGCTCTGTACCAGCGCGGCCAGAAGTGGCTGGATGGTGCAGACTCCGCGTTCGACGAGCCCCCAGTTCCGAGTGGAATCTAGTTCTGGTCCATGCCCAGCACACCCAAGAAAAAACAAGGCGCGTCACAATCCGCCGCCGGGTCGGCCTCGGCACATTCAACCCGGCCACATGCATCCGGCCCGTCATGGCGCCGGGAGAATGTCGGTCGCCTGTTAAATGAAGCCATCGCTCGCTTCGAAAGCAATATTCTGCGTCAGATGGAGGCGGCCGGATATCATGGTTTTTCGTTGAGCCATATCACTGTTACCCGTAACCTCGACCTTGCAGGAACACGTGCCACCGAGCTGGCGCGCCGCGCGGGCATCACCAAACAATCCATCAGCGAACTCATCAATCAGCTCGAGGCCAGTGGTATTGTCGAGCGAAAGCCCGATCCAGCTGATGGGCGCGCCAAGATCGTAACCTTCACAAAAGCGGGACTGGACTGGCTGGAGGCGTTCGGAGCGGCGCTGCGTAATGCCGAAGAAGAAATGACCGTCGAACTGGGCAAGGCACGCTTCACAAACTTGAAGGAAGCCCTTTCCGCGTATGCAAAGCCTCCTGCGCCGTAAGAATCGGCACTTCTGAAACCTACAGCCAGACTGGATTGCTCGCCTAAAGGTTGAACCTCTAGGCTCCACGCGTAGGTAAAAAGCTTTCCATTCGAAAGTCACTGTCGCGTAACGATCTCTCCAAAAAATGCAATCTCGACAGTAGGTCGCCAGTTTCGACGGCAATCCACGCCCCCTAGTCCACCCGCCCATCTCCCGCATTGACAATTTAGTCAGGCATCCTTACTATTATCCAAATTGCTTCAACTTCGGAGATGCCTACATGCTTCCAGACCAGGTTTCAGTCGTGATTATCGGCGGCGGTCCCTGTGGCTTGATGCTCGCCAACGAACTGGGTCGGCGCGGAATCCGCGCTGCATTGTTCGACGATAAGCTCAGTACTGCATTCAACCCTCAGGCCAATGCGACTCAGGCTCGCACCATGGAGCACTTCCGAAGGCTGGGCTTTGCATCCGAGATACGCGATCTTGGTCTGCCGTCCCACTTTCCGACGGACATCGCCTACTTCACCCGTTATTCCAAATATGAATTGGCGCGCTTCAGCCTGCCCTCGGCTGCCGAAGCCAAGAAGCGCATCCACTCGCTTTCGGGCTCGTGGAGTGCGGCCGAGCTTCCCCACCGTGTGTCTCAAAAGTTTGTAGAACAAGTCCTGCGCAAGCACGCACAGACGCTTCCGGGTATCAGCATCAACTACGGCTGGCGCATGAAAGCATTCACGGATACAGGCAGCAAAGTCATCGTCGACGTCGAGAGTATTGAAGACGGCCGCCGACATCGCATCGAGGCCGAGTACATGGTCGGTGCTGACGGCCCGCGAAGCCGCACTCGCGAGCAACTCGGTTTCCATTACACGGGCGAAACGGGCGTCAAGCGTGATTTCATGGGTGGCCGCATGTATGCGGTGTACGCGCGCGCACCCGAGTTCTACAAGGTGGTACCCCACGCACCGGCCTGGATGAATGTATGCGTCAACCCGCAGCGACGCGCCTTCATGGCTACCGTGGACGGCAAGGGAGAGTTCGCCTTCCATACCCAGTTAAAAGATGGCGAAGACGAACGTACACTTACCGACGACGACGCGCGCCGGGTATTCCGCGAAGGTGTCGGGGCTGACATTCCCGTCGAAGTTCTATCGCATTGCACATGGACAGCCGGACACGCCCTGGTTTCCAACGGCATGCAAAAAGGTCGTGTGTTCATCGGTGGAGACGCGGCCCATTTGTTTACGCCCACAGGTGGCCTCGGCTACAACACGGCCGTCGAAGACGCGGTCAACCTCGGCTGGAAACTGGCCGCCGTGCTAAAGCGGCAGGCGCATCCCTCCTTGCTGGACACATACGAAACGGAGCGCAAGCCGCTGGCCATCCGCAACACCGGCTACGCCCGCGGTTTCGCAGACTCCCTGGGCCTGTTTGTCCCCGCGCCCGAAATCGAAGAAGACAGCCCAGCGGGCGAAGCTGCCCGCAAGGTGGCCGGCGAGCATATGAATGCCCACGGTCGGGCCGAGTTCAATATCCCCGGTATCACGTTTGGCGGACGTTACGACGGATCGTCTGCCATTATTGCGGATGGCAGCGCACCACCGCCCGACAGCGCCAACAGCTACACGGCAACGGCCTGTCCAGGTGGTCGTCCGCCCCATTTGTGGCTGGACGAAAACACGTCCCTTTACGACGCATTCGGTTTTGAATGGACCGTGCTCTGCACCGGACGCGATGCCGCGGCGCTTCCCTTCTGCGAGGCCGCCCGGAAGCACGGCGTGGAAATTTCCGTCCTTCATGTGCCGCAAGCTCGCGACCTGTACGAAGCTGATTATGCATTGATCCGGCCTGATCAGATCGTGGCCTGGCGGGGCGATTCCTGCGCAAATGCCGATGCAGTTATCGGCAGGCTGCTGCAAAAATCGTTACCTCAGAAATAAAGACGCGCACGATCGCCGCGAGTAAACTTTATGGAAAGGTACAACTTCGCCAACAAAAAGAGACAACCATGAAACGCGAATTCATCTATGAAGCCTTGCCTACCCGAGTCATTTTTGGAGACGGCAAAATGGCTGTCCTCCCCGACGAAATAGACAAGCTCGAAGCCACCAGGGCCCTGGTTCTTAGCACGCCCGCTCAGGCCCAATGGGCACAACAGGTAGCAGGAGTTCTGGGCGACAAATGCGTAGGGATATTCAGCCAAGCGGCCATGCATACTCCGGTGGAGATCACCGATAAAGCAATGAAGCAAGTCAAGGCAGCGGCGGCCGACTGCGTGGTGGCCCTTGGAGGCGGATCGACAATAGGTCTGGGCAAGGCCATCGCCCTGCGTACCGGGCTTCCCCAAATTGCCGTGCCTACTACGTACGCCGGATCCGAGATGACACCCATTCTTGGTCAGACCGAAAACGGCGTCAAGACAACGCTCCGCGATCCTGTGGTATTGCCCAAGACCGTTATCTACGACGTTTCACTGACGCTTACCCTGCCCGCCGCACTATCGGCTACCAGCGGTCTGAACGCCATGGCCCACGCGGTCGAGGCGCTGTACGCACAAGATCGCAATCCCATTATTTCCTTGATGGCCGAAGAAGGTATCGCCGCATTGGGACAGTCTCTGCCAGCCGTCGTTGCCGATCCACAGAATCGCGAAGCACGCTCCAAGGCGCAGTACGGTGCCTGGCTCTGTGGCATTTGTCTGGGCTCAGCCGGAATGGCCCTTCATCACAAACTATGTCATGTGCTGGGCGGCACGTTCGATCTGCCTCATGCCGAAACCCATGCCATCATGTTGCCCCACACAGCCGCGTACAACGCCCCCGAAGCGCCTGAAGCCATGCACCGTGCGGCTCGGGCGCTCAAGGCCGATCACGTCGCTGATGGCCTATGGTCGCTAGCAGAGCGGGTCAAAGCTCCACGCGCACTGAAGGACATCGGCATGCCGGAATCCGGTATCGACAAGGCAGTCGAGCTGGCCCTTAAAAACCCCTATTGGAATCCGCGCCCGCTGACCGATAAGGATTTACGGGCGCTGATACGTCGGGCCTGGTCAGGCGAGCCTCCGCAAGCCTGATCCACACTCCACTCTATCTACAGCTGAGCGCTCAGTCGCTCTTGATGGCTTGCAAGCTCGGCGGGCAAACGATCGCGCAACTTATCGAACAGCTCGGCATGCAGTTTGAGTTCGGTGCGCCAGGCGTCGGTATCGATCAGTGTTATGGCGTCAAACTGCTCACTAGTGAATTCCAGGCCGTCCCAACTGATGTCCTGGTACCGAGGCGAAACGCCGAACAGGTTCTCTTCACCCTGAGCCGCACCCTGTATGCGTTCAAGCATCCACTTGAGCACGCGCATGTTCTCGCCAAAGCCGGGCCAGATAAACCTGCCCTGCTCGTCGGTCTGAAACCAATTGACGCAATAGATACGGGGTAAGGTCGCGCCGGCCTTCTCGAGTCGCTTGCCCAGTTCAAGCCAGTGGGCAAAGTACGAACCCATGCTGTATCCGCAAAATGGCAGCATGGCAAACGGGTCTCGTCGGACGACGCCCTGCTTGCCTGCGGCCGCCGCCGTGGTTTCCGAACCCAGAGTGGCAGCCATATACACACCTTCGACCCAGTTTCGGGCCTCGGTTACCAGCGGCACGGTGTCGGACCTGCGTCCGCCAAATATGAAAGCGTCGATCGGCACGCCTGCGGGATTGTCCCACTCAGGGTCTATGACGGGATTCTGTATGGCGGAAACCGTAAAGCGCGCATTGGGGTGTGCCGCCTTGCGACCCGAGTCGGGAGTCCAGTCATTTCCTTGCCAGTCGAGGCAGTGTTCGGGGGCAGGGCCCATGCCTTCCCACCACACATCGCCGTCGTCGGTCAGTGCCACGTTGGTAAACAGTACGTTCTCGCGAAGCGAGGCCATGCAGTTGTAGTTAGTCTTTTCGTTGGTGCCGGGCGCCACGCCGAAGTAGCCGGCCTCTGGATTGATGGCGTACAAACGGCCGTCTTTCCCGGGTTTGATCCAGGCAATATCATCGCCAATGGTCGTGATCTTCCAGCCCGACAACTGCTTGGGCGGGATCAACATGGCAAAATTTGTCTTGCCGCAGGCCGATGGAAACGCGGCGGCCACATGCATCTTTTGCCCCTCGGGTGATGTGACGCCCAGGATCAACATGTGTTCTGCCATCCAGCCTTCATCACGTCCCATGTTCGAGGCGATGCGCAAGGCGAAACACTTTTTACCCAACAGTGCATTGCCGCCGTAGCCCGAGCCAAACGACCAGATTTCGCGCGTTTCGGGGTAATGAACGATGTACTTGGTTTCATTGCACGGCCAAGCCACGTCTTTTTGACCTGGCTGCAAGGGCATGCCAACCGAATGCACGCAAGGAACGAACGATCCGTTTGAACCCAGGACGTCGTATACCTTTCGACCCATACGCGTCATGATGCGCATATTGGCCACGACATAGGGCGAATCAGTCACTTCGACACCGATATGGGCGATAGGCGAACCCAGCGGTCCCATCGAGAACGGAATCACATACATCGTCCGGCCGCGCATGCATCCCGCGAAAAGTCCATCCAGCGTCGAACGCATCTGGGCAGGGTCTACCCAATTATTCGTCGGGCCGGCGTCTTCTTCTTTTTGCGAACAAATAAAGGTTCGATCTTCGACACGTGCCACATCGGACGGGTCGGACCAGGCCAAATAGGAATTTGGCCGCTTCTCGGGATTGAGCCGTCGCAAGGTGCCGGCCTGCACCATCATTTCGCAAAGGCGGTCGTATTCTTCTTCGGAGCCATCACACCACTCGATGCGATCGGGCTGGGTCAGCTCGGCGATTTGCGCTACCCACTGCTTCAGGGCGGCATGCCTCACCCAATTGGGCGCATTCGACGCGGTTTGGGGTACTGCGGCATTCATACTCTGTTCTCCTTGGTGGGGCCCGTACTGGGCGGCTTCCCTTCTTTATATATCGTCGCAACTCGGACATAAAGCCTGTCGTGACTACAAAACGAATCTCCCGTTACAGAGATTTGACTTAGGTAGAAGGTATGACTGTCGAGGCCCAGGACGCAAGAAGCCAGCGCTCGTCACGTGCGACCCAGACAGCTTGAAAGAGATTGCGCAAGTCTTTTTTACCGTCAGGTGTCTCGACTTGCATGATGACACGCCCGTGCATGACAGCCACTGGGCCGTATAACCGAACCACCGCATCTTGACGCTGGGCAGAGAGATAACGCAAACGTTTCTGACGCACGGCATCCAGATACTGCTGCTTGTTGTCTACAACCGCCGATGAATGCGTATACACGAGATCCTCGGCGAACAAAGGGGCCAGGGCCTCGGCATCGTTGGCCAACATGGCCCTGTACCGCTCATCATCAGCTTCATAAAGGCGGCGCAGCGCCTCTTCTTGATCGACCACGCGTTGTCTCCTACAGCTGCCCGCCTTTGGCTTGTTAGAACCAAAAGCACGAAGGGCGGCATTACCGCCCTGCTGGTTTTTATTGACAGGCCATAAAGATACTGCGTTGGCGGCGTAATTGCCAGTATGAATTGCAGACCTATTTCAGGCCTTTCGTCCACCTTGAATAGGCATTTCGCATCATCTCGTGCATGGCTGACGTGCGCTGCTCGAGGTTGGATGCGACTTCGTCCCGACTGTTTACCGCCTGCGCGCCCTTGGCCAGTTCCCTGTCGATCGTGCTGCCATTGGCCTGAAGATACACGCCCACCAGGTCGGGAGTCATCTCCAGATGAAACTGCATGCCCAGGTGTCGGTTGTCCAGCACGAACGCCTGGTTGGGATACAGAGGACTCGACGCCAGCCGGACGCCACCCTCAGGCAGTTCAAAGGCGTCGCCGTGCCATTGAAAGATCTCGTCAGCACCGTGGCCAAACCATTCCTGCGTCTCGGTTGCCGGTGTGTAATCCACCTTGTGCCAGCCGATCTCCATCGCGGGCCCACGCTCTACCTTGCCACCGAACGCTGCCGACATCACCTGGCTGCCGAGACAATGGCCCGCCACGGGAATTTCCTGCTCACGGGCCTTTCGCACCAGGCGGATCTCGTCATCGATCCAGTCAAGGCCGTCATTGACCCCCATGGATCCCCCCATCAGGATAAGGCCGCTGAAGCTGGAGGGATCTTGGGGAATCGGGGCGCCATCCATGACCGGCACCACCACCCAGGGGACCCCCAGCTCATTCAATACCGTAACAACAGCCCCGGGCTGCCCAACGTGGGTATGCTGGAAAATCGCGATGGGTTTCATTGAACGGGTAACTCCTTGGCGGCAAGCGCCAGAAAAAAGCTAAAAAAATGCCGGCGGAGGCCCGCCGGCACCGGGCGATGATCAGAATCGGCGCAATGCCACCCTGATCAAAACAGCGTGAAGTACTCGCGCTGCTCCCATTCCGTAACCGCTTGGTTGAATCGGGACAGCTCGGCTTCCTTGATATGACAGTAATAATTAACGAACTGGGGGGTCAGCTGCTGGCACAGGTATTCGTCCTGACGCAACGCACGCAAGGCATCGGGTAGCGAACGCGGCAACGGCGCAGTGGTGTCTTCGTACGGCTCGTCGGCACTGGGGCACGGCTGCAGTTTGCGCTGGATGCCATCCAGACCTGAAAACACCTGCGACGCCATATACAAATATGGATTGGCCGCAGGCTCGCCAACACGATTTTCGATGCGAGTAGCAGCCTGACCAACACCCCCTAATACCCGCAACATGGCACCACGGTTATCCCTGCCCCAACTTGCCCGGTCGGGTGCGAGCGAGAACGAGCGATACCTGCGATACCCGTTAATGGTGGGAGTGGATAAAGGCGCCGCCCCGACTGCGTGGGCCAAGAGTCCGGCCAGATACTGATAGCCCACCTCCGAGAGGTCCTCGCCTTCCTTTTCGGGGATGAAAAGGTTGCGCCCTGTATCCAGGTCACACAACGATTGATGTAGATGCCAGCCACTGGACATCACATTGGGAACCCGCGGACGGCACATGAAGGTGGCGTGGTAACCATGACGCTGGCATACCTGTTTGACCGCACTGCGTACCAACACCATGGCGTCCGCCGCCATCATGCCGGGCATCGGTCCGAAGGTCAGCTCGAACTGACTCGGGCCGAATTCGATTTCCATGGAATGCACCGGAAGCTGTAGGCCCTGCATGGTGGTGCGCAGCAATTCCATCAGGTCTTCGCTGGCATCGTATCGCTGTTCGGTCAGATACTGATAGCCGTGTGTCAGCAACGAGACCTCGGGGGGAACTCCTGGCTGGCCCGGCTGGCTGCCGTCGTGCAATCCCATCTTGGGATCGTCAACCCGAAAAACATGAAACTCCACTTCAAGACCTGCCGTCAAGCTCATGCCATGGTCTTTTAGTTGGCCCAAAGCGCGGCGCAAGATTCCACGGGTTTCAAGCGGAGCCTGGCGGCCGTCGGTCATGTAAGCGTCGCACAGCACCCAGCCGGTGCGAGGCGACCAGGGCAAGATGCGGAACGTTGCAGGATCGGCCACCATGACGAAATCGGCCGCGCCTTGCATACCTGCAAAGTCAAAGCCACCGCCTGCCGAAAAGACCGGGAACACTGTCTGGTGTGATGTGTCCTTGGCAAACAGCGTGGTCGTCATGTTCACCCCGCCCCGCAACGCGCTGACGGCTTCGGACGCAACCAGCGTCTTGCCGCGCAATATCCCATGCAGGTCGGGGAAGGCGAAGCGAACCACGTCTACTTCGCCGGCCTCCAGGCGGCGCGCCAGCTCTTCCGCAGCGCGCGCCTGTTCAGGCGTCCATACGTCGAACCTCTCGACAAAACTTGCCATGCTTCGTCCTTACGCGCTAAGCCGTTGAGATGCCCAATCGGATTCCTGACGGCGTTTCAGGTCGGCCTCTACCCAGTAGGACTTTTCCTGATTGCGTCGGCCGACACCGTCAATGGATGCAGGACCGGTAACTTCCTTGGCCTCTTCCTCGTTAAGCAGCATGGGCACGTTGCCCTCGCCTGCCAGCGTGGCCTCAATGGCCTTCACCAGCATCCTGCGATAGGTGTAGATGCATTTGTCCGTGGCGGCAAGGTGCTCGCGGGTGCGGTCCTGGATGGGTCCTTGCGATTCCACAGCCCACTGGTCGTGTACGTTGATGTCATGACCCATGCCGGTGTAGGTCTCGGTCATTTGTTCCTGTGCATCAAACCCGTAGTTGTTGCTCTTGTTCTTGCGCGAAGTGTAGTTGGGCAGCTCATACAGCTCGAGACGCTGGGCACGCATCTGTTCCTTGTTCACCGGCTCGGTGAAGCTGGTAAAGATGGCGTACCAATAGCAGTGCGTGTCGTCCACGGGCACGTGCCATTGCGAGATGGTCATTTCGGAGCTCATCGGGATCACGATGGCCTGAGGAAACACCAGGTTCGTGACGCGCACGTGAGTCAGCTCTTCGTTAAGCTCACGGAGCGTGACCATGCGCATGCCATAGTTGGTGGGCTCGACATTGATGGTCGGACGGCCGTATTCGCGCAAGACCTTGGTAATGGGAATATCGGAGTCGATCGAGGTACTACGGAACTGCTTGCCATAGCTGGCCGAAGCATCTTCATCTTCGAAGAATCGGTGCAGGTACGAAGCGTGTGCGGGGTCAATACCGACTTCCAGTGCCTGCAACCAGTTGCATTCCCAGAGTCCCTTGAACGCAAAGGTATGCGAGTCGGGCGCGACAAAACAGTCCATATCTGGAAAGGCAGGGGGCTCGCCTTCGCCCAGGTAGGCAAAAATAACGCCACCGCGTTCCACGACGGGATACGCGCCTTGCTGAATGGTCGTATGGAACTTGCTGTTGGCGGGTTCTGCCGGTGTCTCGAGGCACTCGCCCTTGATATTGAACAACCAGCCATGGAACGCACACCGGATGCCGCCGTCTTCGATGCGGCCAAAGGCCAGGTCGGCGCCACGGTGCGGACAGTCGCGGTCAAGCAGACCGAGCTGACCCTTGTCGTCACGGAACAGCACCATGTCCTGCCCCAACAGGCGTACGGCCTTCATGGGTTTGACGCCGTTCAGTTCTTCGGCCAGGGCCACGGGCTGCCAATAGCGGCGCAATAGTTTTCCGGCGGGGGCATCGGGGCCGACCCGGGTCATGAAATCGTTTTGTTCAGCGGTAAGCATGGGAGCTCCTTGCGATGCGTTGCGATGAGTTCAAAGCGGGCGACCCTTGCCGAATTGCACGGCTGGCGTCGCTTTTGATTGCATACAGTTTTACGATTTCGCTGCCCGATGTCAAATAGGAAATGCGATCTCACCAGGAGCTGAGGGAGTACCAGAGACAGCTCAATTGTGGGAAAAAATGAGAAAAACTATTTATAAATCAATATCTTAACCTTAAATTGCGTTTTCAAAAAACCGTCTGACTCAATTCAGTCCGAATTTTACAAACTAGGGTAAACACTAGGTACATGCACTTCCATTGCATACAGCCCGGCGATTACAGTAGAATCCTTGGCAGCAAATGGAGCAGTCATGAAACCCATCGCAGAATCCCAACAATCACGGGTGTTGATCCAGCTTCGCGATCTCATCCTCAAAGGCGCATTCGCTCCCGGCGAGCGTCTGGCCGAAATCCCGTTGGCCGAGCGTCTGGAAGCGTCGCGTACCCCTGTTCGTCTGGCACTTACCACTCTCGAATACGAGGGCCTTATCGAGGCCATGTCCGGCGGAGGCTACCGCATGCGCGGCTTCACCCCCACCGAGGTTTCGCACGCCATCCAGACCCGCGGAGTGCTCGAAGGCTATGCCGCTCGCTTGTTGGCCGAGACTGGCCCTTCGAAAGACATTCTGCGCAAGTTGCACCAATGCCTCGAAGAAGGTGATGAGGCCGTCAAAACTCAAATGAGTTTCGACGATTATGCGGCGTACGTTGAGATAAACGAACGGTTCCACGCCTTGATTCTCGAAGGTTGCGGCAACCGCACAGTGCTGCGCATGATGGAAATGCTTAACGGCCAACCCTTTGCCGCGCCAAGCGCCATGCTGCCCATGCAGTCCTCGCACGAGGAGGGCACGCGGGCCATGCAACAGGCCCAGTTTCAACATCACGCCATCGTGCAGGCCATTGAACGCGGCCAGGGCTCACGGGCGCAGGCGCTGGGCGAAGAACACGTTGAGATCGCCCGCATGAATGTTGAGTACGCCACCAGAAACCCCGAACTGGCGGCCGAGATCATGCCGGGAATCCGACTGGTTACACGCACGGCGTAGCCGGAACATTGCAAAAACATCTGCACTAAGCAGACGTAAGAACGGGCGGTAAATGCCGCCCGTTCAAGCTGTTGTCCATTATGGATTTCAGCTCATCGTGCATTCCTCGGCGTACGAATCCGATTCGTTCTTTAGCACTTCCTTGGCAATCATCTTGAACTGAGCCTTGCCGTCGTCGCCCTTCACGATTTCAAACACGTGATAGCTTTGAACCGGATAGTTGTTATTGCCGAAACGAAAATCGCCACGCAAGGAATCGAACTGTGCGTTCTTGATGGCCTTGTTGAAGGCCTTCTTGTCGCTCACGTCGCCCTTGACCGAAGCAACCGCTGCATCCAGCAGCATTGCGGCGTCGTATGAGAAGGCAGCATAGGCCGAGGGTAGACGGCCGTATTTCTTCTCGTATGCCTGAACAAAGTCGCGCGACTTCTGGTTCTCGATGCCCGGCGTCCAGGTATCGACCACAATCGAACCAAATACGGCGTCGCCCATTGCAGCCACCCCTGCACCCTCGATGGAGTTGGCCGAGTAAAGCGGGTATTTATCGGCGAGCCCGGCTTGGCGGTATTGGCGCACGAAGCTGATGGCAAGGGCACCGGGATAGAACATGAACACGGCGTCGGGCTTGGACGATGCCACTTGAGTGAGCTCAGCCGAGAAGTCCAGCTGGTTAAGCGGCGTGTAGATTTCATCGACAACCTCACCCTTGTATTCTTGTTTGAAACCCGCCAGCTTGTCTTTTCCGCCCACAAAGTTAGGGGTAAGCAAGCTTACGCGCTTGACGCCTTTATCTTGCAAGTATTTGCCCATTGCTTCGGCGGGCGTATCGCTTTGCCACGAGGTTATGAACAGATTGGGCTTACAAAGTTTGCCGGCAGTGGGCGATGGCCCAGCCACCGTTCCAATAAAGGGCACATCCGTCTCGGCGATTTTTGGCTGCAAGGCCATCAGCACGTGCGCGAAAGTCAAACCTGCGACAACGTCCACGTTTTCCCGATCCACCAAGCGCGCGACGCTTGTGAGGGCGGTGTCGGGTTTTTGTTGGTCGTCTTCAACCACCAAAGTCGCCGGCACCCCGCCCAGCTTTCCTCCCAATTGATCAAGCGCCAGCTTGAAGCCGTCAAGCTGGTCCTGCCCCACCGCAGCCGAAGGACCGGACAAGGTGGCGACAAAGCCGACTTTGACATCGGCCATTGCCGCTGCAGGAAGAATTGCCGAAAGGGCTAGCGCCAAAATAGCGAGTTTGTGTTTTTTGTTCATGAGTCTTGTCTCCGTTTTGTAGTCAAGCAATGATTGATCTGGTGCCCTGACGGGTTGGCTCTTAAACCCGGTGGCTGACAATCAGACGATGCGAGTTTCAAGTTCTCCGAGACCTTCGATCCATACGCGCATGACGTCGCCGCGCTGCAAGAAGACTCCGGACTCCATACCGACCCCGGCGGGAGTGCCTGTCAAGAGAATGTCGCCGGGTAACAGACTGAGCCGTTTACTTAAATAACTGATTTGCTCTGCAACGCTGTACAGATGATTGTTGGTGTTGGAATCTTGTTTGATCTCATCATTGAGCCATAGCTTGATGCCCAGGTTCTCCGGGGTATTGACAAATTCGGCCGGCGTGATGAAGGGCCCGATTGGACAGGCGCCTGTAAAACATTTGTGGCCGATCCAGTCGAATTTGAACGGCGAGCTGGCGTCCACAGCCTGCCGATTGAGATGATCGCGAGCCGACAGATCATTGGCACATGCATAGCCCGCCACATAATCAAGGGCTTCTTCTATGGAAACCTGTTCGGCCTTTCTGCCGATAATGACGGCCAGTTCGGCTTCCCAGTCGAGTTTGGCGGTATCTGCGGGCATGGAAACGTCCTGTCGATGCCCGGCCAGGGTTGCTTGCCCCGCCTTGATGAAATGCCAGGGGGGAATGCCTTCTGACTTGGGATCGGTCACCAGTTTCATGTTCATGGCGCGAGCCATGGCCTCGACGTGATCACGATAATTGGCACCTGCCGCATACACCACACCGCAACGCGTCAAAGGCGCTAAATACGTGGGCTTGCTTATGGCGGCGTTTGCATGCCGGCCGGATCCTTCAGCGAGTTCGGATGCCAGGGCCGTAAGACGTTCGCGCGCCTGATCCCAATCTGCAAGCAGGTCGTCAACCGATTTCCATTGTGTGGCATGTTCGCCGAGCACTGCAGACAGGTCGTACAACCCCTCTTCGACTGCTATGCCAGGGCGCGCTTCTCCGTCTGTGTCCTGGTAGGTAAACAACTGATATTTCATTAAAGACTTTCCTTGGGATCGAGCTTAACGAAGCAGGTAGGACTGGTCAGAGAAGCGCACTGACAAAGTGAACCCACCTTCCATCAACACCCATTTTTTTATGTCGACTGAAAACACACCCTGCTGGATGAATGGATCGCCCGATAAGATGCGCTCGACCTCTTCCACTGAACCCGCCCGAAAAATCGACATGCCACCGGCGGAACCCGGTGCGCCGCCATCGGCCACGAAAGGGCCGGACGCAAACAGCTCGCCGCGCTTCTCGCACTGTATGGCCCACTCGAGATGAGCAGGCAACAAGTCATTGATTCGAGACAGGTCCACAGGCGTACGCAACACGACGTACAAATTCTTTTTGAGCATGCCCTGCATCAGAGCTTGCGCCTGCGCGGGAGTTGTCATGACGTTACCTCCATCAATTCAATAGCCACGCGTCAAGCCTCTTCGAAATTGACGATGAAGTCTTCGGGCGGTGGCGACGCGGCCCAGACCGCGATGACATCCTTGGGCGATTCCGCTTGCAGCGGCTGCCAGTCGCTGTCGTCTTCGGGGATGACATCGATATCCCAGAAGTACTCAGCCAGGCTGTTCCAGGGGTCGCGTATATAGTGAAAATAATTCGACCCGCCAATATGACGTCCCAGACCAAAGGCATCGCGATACCCCGCGCGCAGCAAGGTCTGCGCGCCGATCTCGATCTCGTCCAGATCCGCCACCTCGAAACTGACGTGATGCAGTCCGGTGTGGGTGCTTTTTGCAAAGGCCACCATATGGTGATCACCACCCGCCGCACCACGAAGGAATGCGATTACGTCACCGGCCTGGTCGGACACTTTCATGCCCAGCACTTCGGTGTAGAACTTGACCGAGCGCGTCACATCCGGCGAGAACTTGATCAAGTGCCCCAGGCGCAATGGCTTTGCCTTCTTGTTGCGTGTTTCCGTTGTGCATGCGCGCCCCACCCGGCGGTAGCGCCCGTGGGCGTTGATTTCAGGTGGAAGCTCATCCATATTGACTGGTGCAGGTTCGGCAACTTGCACATTCAGCCAGTCACCGTGCGGATCTTGGAACCAGATACCGCCGAAAGGCACGTCGAATGGTGCGCCCTGAATCGTTACGCCAGCTTGACGAAGCTTGCTGGTAAGTGTCGCCATGCCGGCTTCGTTTGTACCCAGCGACGTATAGGCCAGTTTCTTGGGCGTACCTTGCATCAGGCGGATTTGATCCTGGTCCCGCCCTTGGCATCGGAACACCAGGTCGTTGCCACTGGAGCGCGCCTCAAGACCGAATAGCTCGTAGAATGCGCGGCCAACTTCCAGGTCGGGCACACGCAAGCCCACGTGCAGTAAGGAACGTATCATCGATAAAACCTCTAGTCAGACAAGTCGGCTGGGTACTGGCCCAGGACCGACAATCATTAAGCGCCGTCGTCGGGCGTGGAGTCGGCTTCGATCAACTTGATCAAAGCGGCAATGTCTTCATGACGCATATCGCTGTTCAGAGCGCGTCGATAGTAAGGTTCGGTGGCAGAGAAAAGTGGTGTGGCGCAGCCCAGCTCGTCGGCCATGGCACGCCCAAGTTCCAGATATTTTTCAAGCGTGGTGAACGGACCAGGGGCCGGACTGAAGGCACGATCCGCCATTAAAGGGGCGCGCACGCCGAACATGGCTGACGCCCCAGCCCCTTTCTGGATAACCTCGGCAACCAGCTTTGGATCAAAACCGGCCCGGGCTCCCATATTCATGGCTTCTGCGGCGGCCAAGGTATGGATGGCCAATAGGTAATTGGCGATGAGCTTCATCGACACGGCCGCGCCGAACTCGCCCAAATGAAATACGGTAGGGCTGATGGCTTCGAGAACAGGACGGCATTGCTCAAGCAGCTGCGCTTCGCCTCCGGCATAGATGGCAGCCTTGTGCGCCTTGACCATGGGTGGCGAGCCGCTGACTTCGGCCTCGAGTACTTTAGCGCCGCGCTCGGTGAGCCGCGCCGCCTGCTGTAACTTGAAAGTCTTGCGATACGTGCCGGTCTCAATGAAGATCTTGCCCGGCTCAAGCGCCGACAAAATGCCCTCCGGACCTTCGAGTACTTGAAGTGATGCCTCTTCGCTTGGCAGGCATAACAAAATGACGTCGGCCTGGCGAACCACTTCGGCCGGGGAGTTCAGCGCTTCTCCGCCCAAATCGATAAAACCCTGCCGGTCTGTACGGCGAAATCCAACTACCCTGAACCCTGCCTGAAGCAGGTTTCCCGCAACGGGCAGACCCAACTGCCCTATGCCCACCATACCCACGGTTTTTATTTCGACCATGGTTGTCTCCGTTTGTAAGGAGTCTCGGCTCCCTGTTTCCACCCCGATGATTCTATCGGGCGGGCTGTACTTAAACCATAGCGATTCGTTGATTACTTAGTATTAATCATATTTATAGTTTCAGACGTGTCGTAACTCTCCAGGCTCTTCTGACAGGCGCGGGCCACAGTGTCGCGCAACCATTGGTTGGCCGCATCTCGATGAAAGCGGTCGTGCCAATACAGCGCGATCTCAAACTTTGGCAAGGCCAGCGGCACCGGCTTAAGGACCAATGGATAGAAACGGGCCAGCTGCTCGGCCAGGGAGCAAGGCGCACACCAGACAAGATCTGACTGCAAGATAAAGTGCGGCGCGGACAAATACTGCGGCAAACGGATTCGAATCTGGTTTCGCAGACCGGCTTCGAGCAAGGCGCGTTCGATCACCTGGTGTCCGCTGCCTGAGTATTCGACCAGCAGGTGGTCCAGGGCCTTGAATTGGCGAAGCGTGAGTTCACGGTCGGCGTAAGGGTGACCCTTGCGCACCACGCACACATAATGTTGAGAGAACAAGGGGCGCCGGTGTATGCCGGTTTCCAACGATGGCAGGAAACCAAGCGCCAAATCAATTCGGCCACTTGCCAGCCCGGCCACCGTTTCGCCCAACGGCTGAAAGGTGGTGCGCAGGCGAATGTTGGGCGCCACCTGTGCCACGTCTGCTAGCAGTTGCGGAAAGCACACCACTTCGCCAACATCGCGGGTACGAATGGTGAATTGTCGCCGCGATGCCGACGGGTCGAACGGAGCACGACGCAATGTCGCCTTGCGGATCATGTCCAGGGCCGACAATAACTGCTGGGAAACCTGCACGGCGTAGGGAGTCGGCTCCATACGCCGTCCTACGAGTGTAAACATCTTGTCGCCGTGTTCTTGACGAAGGCGCTTCAGGGCACTACTTACCGCCGCCTGCGTAAGGCCCAGGTTTTCAGCCGCCAAGGTGACGGAGCGATCCCGCCACATGGCTTCAAAAACATACAGCAGGTTCAGGTCTTTCATACGCAGCGCTCCGAACCCAGGCGATTCAATTATGCTGCTGCAGCCGCTTGCGTCAGCGCAAAAATCGACTGCAGCGAGCCCGTCTATACGCCAAGGTACTGGTCGACGATGTCACTGTTCTGTCGCAGCTGGTCCGAGGTGCCGCTCCAGACGACCTTGCCCTTTTCCAGCACGTAGTGCCGGTCGGCAAAGGGCAACAGCGCCGCCACGTTCTTGTCGATC